>Ga0210036_1000003_pt1 | contig 991238 bp, 965 predicted proteins | sample CryGeymeta201515_FD_185469 | JGI IMG/M metagenome (GOLD analysis project Ga0210036, IMG submission 185469) | Groundwater microbial communities from Crystal Geyser aquifers in Utah, USA - Crystal Geyser metaG 2015-15 (SPAdes) (version 2) | ecosystem: Environmental > Aquatic > Deep subsurface >... | reverse complement strand
GAAGAGTTTCAAACGCTCGATCAGATAATCAAGATAACGACACTACTGCTCAAATCAACCTTTCAAACGGTGGACTTGTAGTTATGGCTGGTGAAACAGTTACTATGTACGCTGTTGTTGATGTTGCATCTGTAGTTCGTGCAGCTAATGACCAATTCTTTCTTACTTTAGTAGATGTTAAGTCTAACTCTACTGATTTAGAACTTACTGGTAACCTTACAAGTAATAAATTTACTGTAGGTTCAATCGATGCTCCTTTAATTACTATTAAAAATGGAGGTTCAGTTTCTAATCCTAACTTAGGAGAAGATAACGCTGATATCTTTGAATTTGAAATCGAAGGTGCTTCTGATGAAGATATTATTCTACAATCTATCACTTTTGAAGCTGATGGAGACGCAGAAGATGATCTTATGAATTTTGAACTTCTTATGGGTGGTAAAGTTATAGCTACTCAAGAAATGATGAGTGGTGATTACCTTATATTCAATATCGACGGTGGACTTAGAATCCAAGAAGATAAAAATGAAGATTTCATTGTTCGAGCTGACGTTGTAGACGGAGCTGCTGATGTTATTAGATTTAGAATAGATGAAAGACTTGACGTACGAGCTGATTCTACTAAATTTGGTTTCGGTGCTACTTCTAATATAACTGCAGTTGATACTTTTGGTGAACTTAATGAAATCACTATTCAAGCTGGTGAACTTACTTTTGTTGAAATCGACGCTGATTTTGATGAAGTGAGAGAAGATAAAGATAACGTAGTTCTTGGTTCAATCCGAGTTACTAACCTATCTAGTCAAGCTCTTGAATTAGCTGATTTTGGTGTTGATATTTCACTTGATAATGGTGGTTTATCTGCTCTAGGTGCTACGGCAACTGGTACTCTTACTGTTACTGAACTTCTTACTGATGTTGAACTATTTAATGAAGAAACAGGTTCTTCTTATACATTAGATGCTAATCCTACTGAAGCTGTTCTTTCAGGTAATGATTCTACTGCTCTCTACTCTGATAACAATATCGATGCTGTAATTCCTGCTGGAGTTTCAACTTGGTCTATTAGAGCTGATACTGCAAAAGATATTAGAAACTTTGATGCTTCTTCTATTGATATGTCAGTAGACGTTGTTGCTAATGTTAGAGTTAATGAAACTGCTGACGATGAAAGAGTAACTGATATTACTCCTTCTACTCTATCTTTCAATTCTATTGATGGATCTGAATCAGGTGCTAAAATTTCAGCTATTCCTCTTTCTGACACTACTGTTGTTCGAGGTGCTACTGATGTTAGAGTACTTGAATTTGAACTAGAAGCTGAAGAAGTTTCTGCTATTACAGTTGATCAATTAACTGTTCAAGTAACTGGTACTGGTACTAGTGCTGTTTCTAGACAAGAAGTTTCTAATGTTAAATTATATAAAGGTTCAGAAGCTACTGGTAACCTACTAGATAGCGAATCTCAAATTGGTACGAACGGTGCTGTAACATTTAGATCATTTACTGGTTGAGATGTTATGATTGCTGCTAACGCTACTCAAAAATTTGTAGTAACTGTTTCATTTGTTGATTCAGTTGACGCTGTAAATAAAAGTAACTATCTTACTTCTCTTACTTCTATCTCTATAGAAGATGATGAAAATGATGATGTTATTGTTTCTAATCTTCCATTAAACTCTGGAAGAGACGTTGCTGTTACTAATGCTGGAACTATTCAAACTCTTGCATTTGACCCAGCTAACGCTGATAACGAATTTGATAAATTAGCTCTTGCTGGAAACTCTAAAGTAATCGTTTCATACGATGTTAGAGCTGACAACGAAGCTGTTGAAGTTCAAGAAGTAACTTTTGATATTTCTAATGCTACTGCTGATTTAAATAAATCAGTTGTAAACGCTACACTTCTTCTTGATGGTGTTGCTATTGCTACTAACAGAAATTCTGAAATTACTCAAAACGAAATCAGATTTACTGATGTTGCTAACCTAGTTATTCCTAGAACAACTAGTGAACTTGCTCTACAATTAAACACTGCTACAATCGGTGAAGACTTTGTAGGGAAAGAACAAAACAATCTTACTGTTACTAGAGTAACTCTTGCTGACTTAGAAGGTCAACAATCAGGAAAAACTATTTCTGATGTTTCTTCTGCTGTTACTAACTCTAGACAACTTTCTATAGTTAGAGCTGTTGTTACTCCTGCTGTTGTTTCTACTTTCAGTACAAATGATCAAACTTCTGAACTACGACTTGTTGTAGAAGGTGGAATGAACACTTCTGATAATGGAAACGCTGTACAAGCTGAATTAACACAACTTAAGATAGAAGTATCTTCTGTTACAGGTACTGGTTGAGATCTTGTTGTATTTAATGGTAATGGTACTCAAGTTGGTACTGTTGCAATTGCTACTGCTTGAACTTATACTGTTGCTATAGATGATCCTAATGTATCAACTCCTAATGGTGATTCAATCGGTACTAACAATGAAGTTTACCGACTTGAAACTACTGTTAATGCTACATACAGACTTGCTAAAGATGGAGTAACTTACTCTGTTAATGGTAATGGATCTACTAGTACAAAACTTCAAACTACTCTTCTTCTTGGACAATACGTTAGAAATAACTAGTATTATTCTTGATAAGATTACTTTAAAGTAATGTTTCAAAAAACCCTACTCGAAAGAGTAGGGTTTTTTTGTTGTCTTGATTCTAATTAATACCACCATATTTTATAGTAATTAAATTGAAACGTATATAAAAGCCCTTCTCTATATGAGAAGGGCTTTTATTGTATTATGTGAAGTGAGATATTATTGAGCACTTGTATCAGTAGCTCCTGTAGCTCCTTCTGGAAGTATTTCAATAATTTCAAATTCTCCAAATTGAGTAGGGAGTTTCTCTCCAACTTCAAGTTCGTAACCAGCTGCTACAAAGCTTGCAAGATCTGATTTAGGAACAACTTGTTTTCGTTCTTCATCAAATTCACCGTAAGCATCTGCTGGAGCAAGTTCAAGAGTTTTCTTTTCTCCTTGTTTCATTCCAACCACTCCAGAATCAAAACCTGATATCATTTGTCATTCTCAAACTGTAAATGAAAGAGTTTCTCCTCTGTCATATGAGCTATCAAACATTGAACCATCTTCTTTGAGAGTTCCTTTATAGTGTACATCCACAGTATCTCATGATTCTACAACGTCTGCTGTAGCTCCTGAACCTGATTTAGTAATTGATACCATTTCAACTTCAAAAATAAGTGTTTTACCAGCAAGTGCGTGGTTTGTGTCGAGTACGACGCTTCATGTCAATTCAGCCATATCTGATCAAGAGTTAGTTTCTAAAGTAGTATCATTGTTCAATGCTCCAGTATTCGTAGTATCAGCATTATCTGCTGTACTACAACTTGCGAGTCATGCTATAAGCAAGAGCCCGAGTATGATTCATATTTTTTTCATAACATTTTGTTTAGTAAAATAGTTTGAGCTATCTTTTGAGTCGAATCTTTTTTCTCTCTTCGAGAGTTTTTCACTGCAAAAGTCGCAGAACATATTCTATAAATATTTTATCATTTTCAAAAAGTTTTGTTGGGCTTCTGAGTCTTGTTGCGTCAGTGACTTGAAATTTTACAGCAGTATCTCTGTTGAGAAATTTCTTCATAGCAGTGAGGTTTCATGTGCTTTGGAAATCGATTTGATAATTAATTCATACTCTTTTTATATTTTCGATACAATATTCTCTCGCTAATACTTGTGTCTCTAATAGAATAAATAAATTTTCAGTTTGTGTATCTACGACTCAATCCTCATTATTCTGGAAAAAACTTTGTTTTAAATACTCTAAATCATCTATGTCTTCTATTTGTTCTATTTCTCTGTAAAAATGCAATTTATCTGTTTCTGAGAGAAAGAAGTTGTCATGTATTCAGGCAGACAACATTAAGTCTATTTGACAGTTTTTCACTTTTTTAATCGTATTTTCGGCTTCGTTTTTAATGTCTTCTATCTTTTCTTCAAGCATTTTAAGGAATAAAGACACTCAAATCTCTTGCGCTTGTCCACTTTGTTTCACTCACAGTATATCTCATCCTCATCGTATTTCAAGGTCCTTCATAGCCAATTCAAATCATGCTCAGAGATAACTATAGTCGACAATAGTTTTAATACGTTTTGCAGCTTCTCCATCGATAGAATCTTTATGATACAGGAGATAACAGTATCATTGTGCATCAGATCGTCATACTCTCCCTCGAAGCTGGTGTATTTGAGAGATTCAAAAACTCTGACATTCATTGATAAATATTGTATTTACATTTGAGAAATCTATTCCATTTTCTATTACCGTAGTAGACAATAAAATATCGTATTTTTTATTTTTAAAATCTAGGATTCGATCTTCCAGTTCGTCTCACGGAAGTTGTCCATGTGTAATTATAACTTTTCTTTTTGGGAAGAGAGCTTCAAGTTGTTTTTTATACACTTCAATATTAGAAACTCTATTATGGACAAAAAATATTTGTCATCATCTTTTAAACTCTTGTTCTCAGGCATCTTTTATAATCTTTTCATTGTATCGAGTTACAAATGTTTCTATACTCTTTCTCCCCTTTGGTGGTGTTTTGAGGAGTGATATATCTCTGACTCAAGAAAGAGCAAGATTCAAACTTCTGGGTATTGGAGTCGCTGAGAGTGAGAGAATATCGATATCTGATTTAATATTTTTTATTTTCTCTTTATCTACCACCCCAAACTTATGTTCTTCATCCACAATCATTAGCCCAAGTTTTTTCCACTTCAGTTTATCTCAAAGTAGCCTGTGAGTTCCTATTACCATATCGATACTTCCTGATTGAAGTCATTTTAAAACTTGAGTTGCATGAGCTTGACTCTGAAGTCGAGTAAGAACTTCTACAGTATAAGGAGTATTTTTAAATCTTTCTATTGCTTTGTTGTAATGTTCATGAGCCAGAACGACGAGGGGAGAAATAAGAACTACCTGTTTGCGATTTTGGAGTGCGAGAATTGCAGCATTAAATGCTATTTCAGTCTTTCCAAATCACACATCACCAACGATGAGTCGATCCATATTTTTAGTACTCTGCATATCAGAAAAAATGTCATCAATTGCATTTGCTTGGTCAGGAGTATAGGTATAGGGAAATTCACTTTGAAAAGCTTCAATCTTATCTTGGTTTAATATATTTTGATTTCAGCTACGAAATTTACGCTCAGCAAAATTTTTAAGGAGTTCCTCTGCTATTTCTCGTATATCTTCGTGTATTTTTTTCATTTTTCGTTCCCACACTTTTCCACTGAGAGGAGTAATACTTGGATTCTCTTTTCAGACATATTTACTGAGTCTATGAACCTCAGTGATTGGAACAAATAGTTTATCTTGATCTTTGTATTGAATTTCTAAGTATTCTTTTTGTATTTCTCAGAGTACTTTTTTAATAATTCCGTTAAATACTCAAATTCAATGGTCAATATGTACGACAAAATCTCATTTTTGTATTTTGAGCAATAAGTCTATATCTGCTGAGAGCTTCTTTTTAAGTCTTTTTCTGATAAATATTTTTTGAATAATATCGTCAGATATATAACTTCTATTATTATTTTTTTGAGCTGAAATCTTTTCAAAACTTGAGAATCCAGTATGTTTTATAGCTACTACTTCAGCAACAGAAAGAGAATTATCTTTGAGATATTCTTCTATCATTTTTGTATATCTCGAATATATGGAGATAGATCAAGGATTTTGCTCTATATAGTTTTGAAATTCTTCTACATTTTGTATAGATATATCTCAAATTCACAGTTTTGTTTTCTTTTGTTCGAGTGATGCTAGGAGACTAATAGATGCGAATTGATATTTTTTGTGAGTAAGTTTTTCAAAAAGTGGGTGAAATTCACATCAATCAAGTACAAGGAAAATTTCATCTTGTACTAATATATCTGATAAAATAGGATTTTTAATTGTTTTTTTTCAAATTTGATCTGGTATTTTAAATATATTTTCTAGAGAAGAAATATATACTTGCTCAACCTTATTTCAATCCACTACAATACTCTCAATTTCATCTCCCCAATAATTTAAAAGAGTTACTTGTCCTCAAATTTGAAAAATCTTAATAATATCTCATTGTCTGAGATAACTTCACTGTTTTTCATATTCGTGATAGTCATATCATATCTCTTGTAATCCTTCCATAAGACTTAATTGTGGGTAGGATTTTCAAGTTTGAAGTGTTATTTGTGAGTCGAATAATTTTTGATGAACTTCTTTCTTTACATCATCAATTGATATCCAAAAGAGTGTACTTCAAATACGCTGAGAACACGCTATGATATCTTCAGCACTTTCAAGTTCTTTGTAGCTTATACCCAAATCTTGGGCAAGTACTTCATATTTTTTTGAAATATCAAAGCTTGGAATTATTTGCAAAAAAGATCACTGTGTTTCAAGTGTATTTTTATAAACAAGCAGTTTTGAGAAGTATGATCCAGCTTGTGTATATTGAGTATGGGGTTTGAGAATCTCAAATGACATAGATAATGTTCTTAATATATTGCAAAAGTATAAAAAAAATCTAAGCTTTTACAATCTGGTTCTTGATATATACATCGTTTTTCCTACAAGTATCTTACTTTATAACACATAAGCTATGATTTTATTTTTTGATTGAGTTTCTTCATCTTGATATATTGCTATTTATAGCAACGACAGAAAGTTAATTCACAGTGAGAGATTCTCCATGGCCTGAAACGAAAGCTCTAAGTCTCTTAGTATAATATCTACTTTTTTAAATTCTAAAAATATAGAATTTCGTGATGTACAAGAAATATTATGTGTTAATGGACCTGGAAGTTTTACTTGAATACGTACCATTAGTCTCGTAATTAATACAATTTCTTTTATGTATCCACATATTACTCTGACACCTATTTCTATTTTTGATCTTTACTGAGATTTATATCCTTTAGTATTCCCAAGCTCAAAGCGAGATTTGTTTGTGAAATATGAAAAATGAGCTATAATTGAAGTTGTTAAAAACGAAGATTTTGAATCAAAAACATTCGATAATCTTCTCATTTATGGTGATCTAGATATTTCTAGATTTAAAGCTCGCTATATACTTGATTCTAACAGAGACTATGATTCTTTTGTACAATATGTTGTTATACAAAATATGAAACGTATTGCACCTCTTTATATGAAAAAACCTACTATTTCTTAACTCCTTCTTATGACAGTAATCATGAGCAATCTCAGAGCCTGAGAAAAAGTTGATCTCGTCGTGAGAAGACACTGGATAGCTTTTGTACTATTAGGTGTTTATGGATGAGCATGAGTTGCTTTCAGTGTGAGCATTTTCTTCATTCTTTGAGTATGAAGTGGAGTCTTGCTTATCATGACTCTATTTTGGATGTTCTATCTCCTATTTATGTATGTTACGTGGCTTAACTATGAGTTAGATATATTTATTTTTACCAATAATCGTGTTGTTTGTATAGAGCAGAAATCTTTTCTTAATAGAGCAGTTTGAGAAACCACTCTTGATAAAGTTCAGGAAGTTTGAATAGAAACGAAAGGACTCTTTGCAAATATATTTGATTTTGGAACTCTCAGTATTATGACGGCTGGTTCAACTGAGAGTTTTGATATGTCATTTTGTCCTAAACCAATGATTCATTCTAGATATATAAATAATTTAGTCGATAGATATAGAGATTCATTATATGGAGGGTGAAAAACGACAAAAGATGACAAAAGAAAAAAGCTTCAAACAGTGTGAAAAATGCAAACAAAAGAAAAAGTTAAAACCATTATAAATGGTGATGAGACAGACTTAGATTTTTAATCTATCCACATCGCATCTCAAAATGAGAAAAATCTATAATCAGACTCTACGGCATGTTCGTAGGCTTTTTTTATGATTTCTTGACTCGCGAAACTCGACACAAGCATGAGAAGTGTCGACTGAGGGAGATGAAAATTTGTGATGATACTATCTACAAATTTCCACTCATACCCAGGATATATAAATATCTGTGTGTCCATATTACCGTGTTTCATCTGTCAATTACTATCTGACATACTTTCTAAGGTACGTACTGAAGTGGTTCATACTGCAATGATTCTTTTTCAAGAGGCTTTGTATTGGTTTAATCTCTGTGCTGTTTCTTTATCTATCTCGATATACTCGCTATGCATATGATGTTTCGTGACATCTTCAATCTCGACATTAGCAAAAGTCCCAAGTCCAACATGAAGCAGTACTTTTTCTATTATTACTCATTTTTTTTCGAGCTTCTCTAAAAGTTCAGCAGTGAAGTGCAATCCTGCAGTAGGAGCCGCTACACTCCCAGATTTCTCTTTATCATTGTAGACCGTCTGATATCTCTCACTTGGTGACTCAGAGTCTTTTATATAGGGAGGAAGAGGAGATTCTCCAATTCACTCTACTGTATCTAAAAATTCGTTTCAACCTTGAGTAAACTCTACTATTCTTCATTTTTCACTGATACTTTGTATTTTTCATGTCATCTGTGTCCCAGAAAAATGAATCACGGTTTCAGGTTTCAGTTTTTTTCCTGGATAGACAAGACAATCCCAAGTAGAATCCTTGATTTGTTTATGTAAAAATATTTCACATTTTTTCTCTGACTCTCAAATTATTCATTTGAGTCTGGCTTTGATTACTCTCGTTTTATTTACAACTAGTACATCATTTTCTCAGAGCATGCCAGATATATCTGAAAAAATCTTGTCTTGTATCTGTCCATTATTTCTGTCCAGAATCATGAGTTTTGAGCTATCTCGAGGTTCTGCTGGAGTTTGGGCGATTTGCTTAGGTGGCAATATGTAGTTGAAGTCGGAAAGTTTCATAAAAAAATATCTAGAAAATTAATTCTAGATATTGTAGTGATTTTTCCTGTGATTCAAGATTAGTTATTTTCACTGGTTTGACTAGCATTATTTTTAAACCAAACGGAGTAGAGAACTTCTTTTCAATTTTTTCTATAATCCAAATATTTTTCAATTACTTGTTTGAGATAATCTCACGTGAGATTATCTTTATTAGAAGTATCTATTCCAGAGGCATCAACAAATTCTTCAAACTTGCTCGTTTCTTTTCCTTCTCTGTTTCAAAAGAGATTATTAAATTTTTCTTCTAGAGTATCCTGTTCTCATAAAGTTGGTATTTCTTCCATTGAACTGATAATTTTTTTGGCAGTTTCTGTAAGTTCTCATTCTTCTGGAAATAACTCTTTCATTTGAGTAATGGCAAACGGACTTATATTTCATTCTGAAAGCTTTGTTCGAAAGAGATTACGTCATTGTTCTATATTTGTTGGAGCTACTTCTTCTGCTGGAGCTTCCTCAGCTAAGGTAACTCATTCTTCTTTTTTTTCTGTCTGCTCGATTCAGAAAAATTCTCAAAATCCGACTAATCCTTCTGAAATTGCTTGTAATATGTCACGTATTATTTTTGCTATTCATGTTAATTCTACTTCACTGTCAGGTATTATATCTGGCATTTCGCCTTCTCCATTTCCTCCAGCATCCTTGAGTGCTTGCTCTATTTTTCCCTGAATAGATGCTATATTTTCTCAGGTATTCTTTGCTATTTCCGACAAATCATTTTGTATATCAATTGGGAGTTCACTATTTTCATCAATATTTTGTTCTTCTATTCTTGCTATAATATCTGCTTCTGCTATAGCTCCAGTAAAGAGTTCATTAAAAAAAGTTGCTCATGTACTTGTTTGACTAAATATATAGTTCATATCTCACCCTCAAGCTATCGTCATTTCTGAGGTTTGAACTTTGAGAGAGTCCAAATTTGACTGGATTTGTTCAGAAATAATACTCTCTCAATCAAGTATAGCTTGGATATCTTCTTTCGTAATAGTGTCCTTTGATGTGAGCTGATCTATAATACTGAGAGTGAGTGCAGTACTAAGATTATCTTTGGATTTTGATGATATGTCTATTCCAGAAAATACTCACTCATTTCCAAATAATATATTTTGTGATTGTATGTCAATTGTATCAAGTTCTTCTGAACTGAGTATTTCAGTTTCTCAGAGTATATCAGAACTAGATACTCACTCCTTAATTTGATTTTGCATAAATATATCTAAATCTCCCTCAATGGTTCCAGATTGAATATTTTGTGAAAGAGAATTTAAACCTTCTCACGCAAGTATGTTTTTAAGTTCTTGGAGTTCATCACGTGTCATTACGAGGATTCACTCTCTCTCAGTAACTAAAAAAGCATCTAATGACTTTTGTTCAGCTTCTGTAAGACTAGCCTTCAGTTTTGTGATGTCATCTTGTTTAGATAAGTCTACTTGTTCTGGTGATTCAAAAGACATAGTGTATAAATAAAAAATATATGCTAATAGTGTAGCATATATTTTTGGGTGGGGCAAGGATTAGCTTTCAGGAAATAAATTTCCAATTACATCACTTGGGAGATCCAAGAAAGACTTTTTATATAATTCTCATGTAGTGAGCTCTCACGACTCTATTTTTGCTATTAACTCATCTCAGTTACTAATTCATAAATTAGGTGCAACTTTATTTAAGAATTCCATATAATAATTTCAAACTTTTCACTGTTGATCTTGGTAGAGCTTTTCTTTAATTATTAAAATTATTGATGTTGCTACAATTCACGATGTTGCTATTAAAACTGCTCTGAGAACAGGAACATTGGTAGATAATTTAATCAATAATGCAAGTCACCCTCATTCAACAGCATTTATGGCTATATATCTTAACCATGAATCATCTATTTCATTGAATCAAGTTATACTTCAAACAACTCAGTCTATATTTCATTTTGCAGTATCTATTCATTCTAAGAAAATGTTTCTATCAACTTCTAATATTCTCATGAAGAGTACTTGAAAAACTTTTGAATCTTCTTCTGTAGTACTGCTTAATAATTTTTCTGCGGCAGCAGACTCATATAGTCATTTAATATTTCAATCAAGTATTCAATACACCCAAGTGTAAACGAATACTTTTTCAAATCATGTAGCATTACTTAAATCTTTAGATTGCATGATTCAATAGAGAGCAATGATATTTCCCCAACTAAGTTTTTCAGAAATATAATCGTTAAATCAATTAACTCCTAGTCAATATTCATCAATCTGTGATATGATAATTTCTTTATAATTATAAATCTTTGTAATAATTTCAATGTCTGTTTGAGATAATGAAGCGCCTTCAGCATTTAATTTATTTTGTCATCTTTCAATTATAGAATCTAAACTCTCAGTTCCATCTCCAGTGAGAATATCTTTAAACGCTAAACTTACTCCTTTAGGATATACTTCGTCACCATCAAATAAGGCTGAGATATTTTCATCCTCTAAAATATTTCAGAAAAAATTCTTAAGTTTTCACGCATATTCTCATGGGAGAGCTTGTAGAATTAGGAGTTCATTTTTCAAGCTAAAAACTGATAATCTTGCAAGTATTCAAATTCTGAGTTCTAAATAATTATAATTTGTTGATTCTATTTCTTTTAGTTCTTCTTTTGTAAAAAATAGTAGTGCATCTTCATTAAAATCTGGATTTTTTCAAATCATTAACTGTAAATCAATTGCATTAATCTGAGTCTCAAAGAATTCTTCGTTTACTGGTCAAGTTATAGCTATAACCACTCAAAGAATTTCTTCTTCCGTAAACGTTGTTTCTTCTAATCATAAGGTTGACTTAAGGTTTGCTCACGAAGATAAATATCATCTCATAGAAATTAAGCTGACAGGATTAGTTCTTTCATTAATCTTTCCTAAGATGTTTGAGCTTTTCTCAGTAATTGGAAGTCATGAAACTTGAGACATTAGATTGTATCATAATAATCTTGTATCGTCCTTTAGTTCAATTGAAACATTTTTTTCTATATCTCATGTTGAAATCTCTGGTAAAACGTTTCATTCCTCTTGTTGAGGAATAGAAGTTGATTGTGCTGGAATATCATCATTTGATGTGTTTGTAGTTTCTCCAATATCTCAAGTATCTCCTGATTTTATTTCTTCATATTTATCCATAAGAAATTGAGCTCCAGGGATGAATCCAATTAGAAGTCACACAATCCATCATTGAATCGCATCTGCTTTTCATTCTACTTTGTCTTTTCAAGTTTGTATAACCCAGTCTAGGAATTTTTCAGGAATAAGTTTTCCAATAAAAGAATCTTGCATTTCTGATTTGAATTTACTTTCAGCTGCATTAATAGCCTCAAGTTTTTTTGCTTCTAATGCTTCTGAAGCTCAATCTATTCATTCTCAAACTCTCACTTTTAATTCATCTAATGATAATTCTGAAAAATTCAATCATGCCAAAATTCCTTCAGTCTTGTCAATTACTTCTGGATTTTGATTTTCTGATTGTTCTAAAAGAGTATTGAGTGCTATGATTTTTTTAGTTATATCTATTTCAGCTTTTAAGGTGACAAGATCTAAATTTGCATCAATAGATTTAGCAAGCTCATATTTTTCTATTTGTTCTGGGGTAATTTGAGCCTCTGGAATTCCAGTGAGTTCAGCTAATTCTTGAGCTGGAGTAAGAGAAATTATGTCTGTTGTTTCATTTGTTTCAATTGCCATATGCGTATTTTTAAAAATATTTATATAATACTATCATATATTTCTTTTTACATCAAAAAACCACACAATTTAGTGTGGTTTACTTAATAATTATATTAGAATCAAACATTTGGTTTAATTCAAGGACTGACCCATTTATCTTTCGTATTGTTATATCCTCCTTTGAAAGCTCATTTTACTCATCCCCAAGCAAATCAAGTTGCTGCTCAAGCCGCTGCTGATACTCATTGACCAGCTTTTCATAATGCCCAAAGTGGGATATCTTTTACAGCTATAAGTCCTGCTGCTGCAAGTATATAAGGCATTGCAACAGATTGACTTGCAAGTCACGCTCATAATCAAGCAGCACTTCATGCTAGTTTTAATGCAGTTCAAATTTTTCATTCTTGTTTTGTCCATTCTGCAACTTTACTACCTAAATAATATCAAGCTGCAGTAGTAGCTACAGTTGGAAGTACTGTTCATGAAATTCATGCTGACAATCAAGTAGAAGTGAGTAATCAAGTAACTGCTTCATTCGTTACATTTGCTACTGCTGAAACGGCTCATGCTCAGAGAGCTGCTCATTGAGCTACTATTTCAGGAACTCAGTTCCTTATAGCATATGCTCAAGCTCATAGTACAGCAGCTCAACCTAGTACATGTTTTGTTTCCATAAAACGTTATATAAAAAGTAAATTTAAATTATATTAACATTAATATTTGTATTGTCAAATAAATTACAGTTTATAAAGTATTTTCTGCAATGGTTTGATAATCAGTGCTTTCAGAATCAAAATGGTTTGTTTTAAATTTTGATTGGATAAAATCTATAATTTCTTTATTTCATAACATTCATGTGAAAATTTCTAAAAATATAAAAATTTTATCTGCCATTCCAGGTCAACTCCAGGCTTCTTTTGAGAAAAATATATCCCATTCAAATTTCAAAGTTCATTCGGGAGTTAATGCTCAAGCTTTTTTTAAAAATCATCCAAATAATCACATAAATGCAGCCGATGAAATTATTTCATATAATAATTGTAATGATGAATCCAAAGCAGCTTCTGAGTATGTGTCGTATCACTGTCTAGAACTTACTAAACTTGTTACTCAAGTTATAAGTCATATTTTTGCACCAAGTATTGCCATTGCTACTATTCATGGAGCACTTGCTCAAGCTAGAATTATAACTCACGCAATAACTCATACTCAAAGCGTAATAACGTTTCCAGGCTCTTGAAACCAATCTTTATTTGCATCGTGCAAATCAAAAAATCCACTATTTCAATGAATATCTTGATATAAATCAAATATTTGTGCCATTTCTCAAGTGAGATGAAAATCAGAAGAATTATTTCAAAAGAAATTTGGATGAGCTAAATATAAGTTTAATGTCTTTCCATCAAATTCATCATTGATATCGTTTTCAAGTGCTTTAAATGCTTCTTGAGCTGTTTTTAAAATATTATTCTGTAGTGACTCAATATCTATATTTCACCCAGCATCTTTTATATCATTTCCTATTCTATATATAGCTCATAAAGCAATTTTTTGATCAAAATTTAAATCATTATAACTCATTGATTCTCATAATGATAGCAGTTCTCAAAATCAAGATGTAACAAGAGTTCTTTCTCATAGATTTTCTATAGTAGAATTAACTGTATCAATTTGTTTAATTGCTTCTCTTACAATATTTAGAGGAACTTTATCCTCTATTTCTGGATCTCAAATTTCAATTTCTTTATTTTCTTGTAAAATTTTTTCAAATACTCACTCTTTTTTATACATAATATATAAGAGAGCTTTACTTGCTACATCATAACTTGCCATTGAGTTATCAAAAGATATATTCTCAGATAAATCAGTTGTGTATCAATCTTTTTGTGAGGTATATTTTTTTTCTACTTTAAGTCTTCATGTAATTATTTCTACAAATTGAATGAAATCTCAATTCGATCTATTTTCTTTTTTTAATCTATCAAAAGTTTGTTGGTATAATACTGACATTACTTTTGCATTTATTTGTCTTACCATATCTGACTTTCTCCAATTTCAATTTATCTTTTCATTAAATTGTCGTATTTCTAAAAAAATTTCTTCCGTACTCAATCAAGCTATAAGTTCTTCTACTTTTAATTGAATATCTCATTCTTTGAGAGAAAAAATTCTTGCTCCTCATTCATACTTATCTCATATTCATCACAAGAGCTCTATTTCTTTTCTCAAAAAGTCTGTTTTCTTCTTAGTTTCTCCTAAAATATTATACACATTATTAAGCTTTTGAGATTCTGGTTTTAATAATGCATGTAATTCTAAGAGCGTTTTTCACTCATATTCTCAATCATTAACTCTGTCATTTTCATCAATTTCACCATCAAATATTATTGAGTCATTATCATCATAAATTGACTCGATAGCATCTTGTAAATCATTAACTTTCTTTTCTACCTGTAAAACAGTTTCTCATTCGAGTAAATTGTTAATTAAAAAATTTTTATAATCTGATAATTGAAATGTTAGATTCGATCAATCAAGAAAGTAAATCTTTCATGTATTTGTATGTTGTTCTAAGGCAATAATATGATCTTTTGATTTGTTATTTTCTTCAAAAGATTGTAATAAAAAATTCTGGAATAGAAACCTATTTGAGTCAGTTATCAAATAAAATTCACTAAATAAATTGCTAGTATAATCTAATGTTAGTCCTTCTTCGATAATATCATTTTCAAGAATTGTATATCAAAAAGACTCAAGAATTTCTTCTCAAGTATTTTCATAGCCAATAGTTTCAAATTTACTCATTTATCTTCAAAATTTATCAATTGCATCTAAGATTGCTGTTTTCACAGATGGTTCTGCTGTTCTAACTGCAAGGACAAGATCAGAATATTTCATACTTTTAAATCTCGCAAATCTTTCTTCAGCAGGAATTTGGTCAATTACAGCAGTATATTTGGAACTATTAAAATTAGGAAGTTTTTCAGGGAATACTGATACTTGTAACAATTGAGCCTTGCAATACGTTTCAAAATCTCGAATATTTCATATATCTTCTCTAAATTTTGAATCAAAAGCAGCAGAATATATTTCTTCAACTTTTTGTATTGCATCATCATTTTGACTCATTAATACACTTGGATATATATCATTAAGATATTTGATAAAATCTCAAGCTGATGGTACACTATCTTTTGATTCTATTACGCTTGTTCTATCAATAGGATTACTTTTAGTTTCATCTACTGTTGTTCTTATAACAGAGAGAGTATTATTTCTTTCATCAACAAATTCCTGTATAAGGTCTTCAAACTCAACTGAAGTTCTTGTAATTTTTTCGTCTTTTATAAATGCATCTAATCTATTTTTTAAACTTCAAACTTCTGATGAATCTTGAGCAGTTTTTACTTCTTCAATAATAGATCTTATTTCGCCTTGTTGTCTTGATATATTTGTAGCAGTTTCAGATAATCAATCTAGATTTTTTAAATCTGTTTTAATTTGATCAGGAAGAATAGTTATATCAATTTCAGAATTTCTTATAAATTCTAAAGTTTGTCTTGCTTTTAATTCATCATAGTCTGAGCTAGATACATTGGCTATCCTAGAATATTCTTTATTGAGTCTATCCATTGAGTCTATTTTAAACTCTTCATCTGGGGATATACTAGCATCACTTGTAATTTTTTGTAAATCAGATTTTATACTAGAAAAGTCTTCTCCATTGAAAATTCTTTCTAAAACTTGTTTTGCTTGTCATGAAGTGTATCGGTTTTTTAATTCTTTTGCGAAATCTTTTAATTTTGCTTCTAAATCAAAATCTTTATCTTGAATAGAATAGATAACTTTAAATCTATCTAAATCACTTTTATACGTTTTTAAAATTGCTTCCTGAAATTTATTTAGATTATATTCTATATCATAACTTAATCACGTTAGCCTTTCTTTGTAGTCATATTCATGATAATTCTCTAACTGTTCCAGAGAAGTAACAAATGTTCTCTTATCCGTATCAGAAAATTCATTTATTTCTACTTGTCAAACTGATAAATTTCAAGATTCAATTAATTTTAAATCTCATTGTGTAATATTAAGTTTTCATTTTCTTGCATGTTCTTGAAGTTCTAATGCATATTTTTTAATAGCATCACTCATTCAATCTTTGTCTTGTATCTTTTGTAATTCTGTTATTGCTTGATGAGTTGGAATAAATCATTTTTTTATTTTTTCCACCTCTCTAAAAAATTCATTTTCACTAGGTATAATTTTTTTATCTTCAATGTCTTTTAAATACTTTCGAAGTTTTTCTCATATTTTTTCTTCTTCTATATCTGAAATAGTATATGATATATAGTTTCTAATCGCTTGGATTGGATTATACATCTTTCAATTTACTTCAATTCATTGTGAGATGATTCTTAAAATTTTTGGATTATTTTTTCAAATTGTTTCAGATCTTTTAATCATATCTTCAAAATCTTTTTGAGTGATTTCAGGTGAAAATCTTTTTAATTGATTTAGTTCTGGTGTTGAAATTCAATACCTACTGAAAAATCAAGTAAAAAAATCTCATACTAATGCTTTTTTTCTTCAAACGTACACTTCTTGTAACTCCAAATTTCAGTTATCGACTTTATCAAAAATTGTTTGCAAATCTTTTTCATTTCCTTCCCAGTTATTGTTTGAAACAATTTGTGAAAAACTATAGAGCATTGATGTTTTTTTTGTCAGAGCAGGTGGTGCATTTTTTCACCAAATCTCAGAAATAGATCTCCAACGTTCTGCTCTCCATTCTGCCCAGCTTCTTCTTTCAGGTTTTTTAGATAAATGAGGATATAACTCTCCTAATTTTTTATCTATTTTTGATTGAACATCTTCTGTAGATAGATAACCTCTTTCAATAATATTATACAATTCTAACTTTACAATTTGTCATCAGATTGGATTATTTCTTACTCTTTCAACAAGATTATCAACTTTCTTTATTCTACTAGCTTTTTCATCTTCTGATAGGTCTGTTCTTGAGGTAATATAACTCTTTAGATTATCAATTTCTGAAGAAAATTTAGGATTTCAAACAATCTTAAGTGCTTTTGTTTTTTCATCAACTTCTATAGAAAAATCTCAATCAAATAAAAATTCTAATCATTTTTTGAGCTCTTCTCTTCAACTTTTGTCTAGATTAAAATGTTGAGTGGCATTATCTCGCAAATGTCTTCAAAAAATATTAGGTCAACCTACTAATGCATTGATTCATCTTCTTGGAAAATAATGATTTTTATCGAGAGACCAAGCCTTTAACCAAAAAGTTTTGGTATTTATATTGAGATATGATTTAACCTTTCATAACTCTTCTTCAAAAGCTGGTCTTTTACTTGGTTCAATAGTTTTTAAAGTTTCTTCTAGTTTTTGTATAGCTCTTACTCTTTGTATATACTCATTTCTTAATTCCGCATCATTAGAATCAGCCAAATAAACATCATCAATATTATAATCAGGAATTCTTAAAATTCTTCTTCTTACACTTTGATTTCATTCTGTCAATTCCATAGTATCTCACGCAAACGGAAGCAATGAAAAATTTTTAATTCTGGCTTCATTTACTCCTCTTCTTGCTAATGTATCTAATAAAACTCTTCTATAAATAGTTTCAGCATAGTTTACAGTTGCTGCTATTGCTAGGAAATAGGTAATGAATCAATAGGTGTTGTTAAAAATTGATTCTCAAGAAAATATTCAATCCTCAGGCTCGGTTTCAATATCAAATAATGGATTATGATTTGCAAAATCTGCAGCATCTAGAGAAGCATTTAATACTGTAGTTGTTCAAAATCCACTTGAAAACAGATACCAAATAGCATCTCAGGCACTCTCAAGTAGATTTGGCCAAGCATTTTCAAACTCATCTTCAGCGTGAGACTTCAGTTCAAGAAGAAAATCAAAAGCATCTTGTTTATTTATAAAATCTATTGATCAATCTCCAATTTGTATCTCAACAGTTCCAGTATCATTCGCATTTTCTACTTGTTTTGCAAATGAATCAATAGTTTCATCTAAATATTTATTTTGGAATCGTTCTGAATCTTTAATTTGCTCAGAGATTTTTTGAAGTCATTGCATTATTGTATTTTGTTCTGCTTCAGTAAGACTTTGAAATTCTGGGAGAGTTTCTAATGTTGCTTTTAGATTATTTAGTCTTCCTATAAAATCTTCCTTATTTTCTACTGCTCCATCAATTTCGATGGCCTCAATTTTACTTAAACTTTCACTTGAAAATAAAAGTCATCAAACATACTCTATACTAGATTGAATAAATCATACATCTTCTCCATCAGATTTTAGATCTCAATACAGAGCAAGTTCTAACTCTTTCATAAAAGCTGTTATTTCTTCTGTGTTCTCTGCATCGTGAATTCATTTGAGAATTTGAGCCACATCATTTAGTTCTGGATTACTCAAATTTGATTGAACAATTTTAAGTCTTTGAGCATATTCTAACTTTATAAAATCTTCTGAATTCTCAAACTCTTGAATTATTGCATCAAGAGTTTCTTTTCAATAATTTTCTTTTAATTCTTGTTCTCATTGGGTCGATGTCGTCTGAACTTCTTGAACAGAAGTATAATATTCCTTTGATTTCTCTCTTAATTCAACAATGTAGCTATTAATAGTAAAAACATTTTCGCTTGATATATCTTCACTAGAAACATTTTCAGCCAGTTTTTTTAATTTTGTGAGAATATCTGATAATTGATTTATATTTTCATCAGATATATTGTCATTGTCTTTGATATCTTTCAAAATCTCTGCATATTCTAACAAGATAAAATCTCATGAATCCTCGAATTCTTGAATTATTGAATCAAGAGTCTCAGTTCAAGAAATATCTGTTGAAATATTTTCAGGATTATTAATTGTTTCAACTGCCATAATTTATTATATTAATTCGTTAATTTGTTCTTTAATTTTTTCTATAAGAGTTGAAATAATAGCTCTATTAGTTTCGTCTTGTAAATAGAGTGGAGAATCTTCTTGTACATACTTTCACAAATTTTCAACTAATTGTTTAATATTCATGTCAGCTTTTTGTATAATTCCCCATTTACTTTTTATGAGTTCGTTATTTTTAAATTCTTCAGATTCAAAATAGCTCTCAACCATTCAGTAAATGATTTGTGCATTCGGATTACTACTATTTTTTTCAAAAGGTGCAGTATTTATTTCTTTATTTAAAATTTCTGATATTTTTTCTTCGTATGCTGACTTTACCGGATCTTCAGAAAACATAGATTTAATAGTTTCAGAAAATCATTGCCATCTTACTGCTGATACTTCATCTTCAATAATAGTTGTATATCCATTCAAAAGATTATTTAATTTTTCTTCTGTTGAGGCTTCATTAATAGAATTAACATACTTAGTTTGAATAAGTTGATATGCTCTAGCAATTTCTTGAATTTTTCTATCCCTTATTTCTGGATTTGCAAATCATTCAATGATACTTTTTTGTTGTTTTAAATTTTCAACTTTCCTTGTCATAGTTGCCAAGTCCGTAACATCTAGAGAGTCTAAATTAAGATTTAATTCATATTTTGTTTCCAAATTAATACCTTGAGCAGTTATTTCTGCATGTAAGTCAGTAATATTTTCTAGTTTTACACTACTTCTATCTATTTCTCTATCTAAAATATCTATTAAATTATCTGAAGTTGGTGCAACATATTCTCACAGTATGTATTTTTTATATAACATTTGAGCGTCAAAAGTATATCAAGGTGTAAGTTCTTTTTGTATTTCTTGCGCTTCTTCCATTAACTTCTCTAACTCTATCCTTATTACAGAGTAATTTGAAGCATTTATCTTGATTTTATCTATATCTGGAACATTATCTTTAATAGTGTTAATTTTCGTATTGAGATTTCGTTTTAAAGTATCGTATTTTTTATTGAATTCACTTCATTGATCTAAAAGTGAAACAATTTTTATAATAATTTCGTGATCTTCCTCTAATCATTTATTTAGTAATTCAGCTTTAATTTCTTCTAAACGATTAAAATCTGTTGGATAATTATCTGTAAAAGTTTTAAATTGCTCAAGTGTCGTAGAGTCTCAAAGAACCGTCTTAAATTTTTGGTCAATTATATTAATTTCGTTTTCTGAATTTTCTAAGATACTTTCTAATTCAGTTTCTCAAAGTACTTCTTGAACGTTAAGGTTATTTTCTTGTAGTTCTACAATTCATTCTGATTGAGCCATTTGAAATATTTCAATTCTTTTGTTTTTATATGCAGTTTCTAAACTTTCCCAATCAAAAGTATTTGTGTCTATATTTTCTTCCTCATCTCACAACCTCACTTTTAAATTGTCTGATTCTTTTTTAATTTCATCTATGATTATTAGTTTGTCATCTAAAGTTTCTCTAGTTTCTACTAAACCATTTGGGGCTAATTGTACTTCATTAACTTGAGTAATACTTTGTTTGATACTGTCTTGAGTTGCAAAGATATGTTTAATAGTGTTACTAAGTTTTGTAATTTTATCTTTTTCAGCTTCATCTGTAATGCTAGGAAAACTGTCTACGCTAAATGCAGAGACATCTCATTTTTGGGTGTCTCTTGCTAGTTTTTTAGTAGCATCTTTTAAAGCTTCGCTTGAAGTTGAAATATTTAAGATATTAGCAAATCATTGTTGAACTATAGTATTTTGTTCTTGGTTTGAAATATTGAAATTAGTAAGATTTACAGCTACAGCATCATTTGCAGCATCTATAATTTGTGAACTTAAAAATATTTGATAGACAAATTCATTAGAGTCTCACATTTCATCAACAATGAAATTTTGTATGAATGCTTGAATTTCTGAGTCTTTAAATTCTTCATTAAATTTATCTTGATTTGAAGGACTTAGAAAATTTAATAATTCTACACGATTAGTAATTTTTGCGACATCTTGCTTTGAAGTATTAAGAAATTTTTCATCATTAAACAGTGTTGTGTGAAGGGCAACAAATGACTCATCTGTTATGAGCTTCTCTCCTTTATCGTCAACTAAGGTATTCTGACGTGTTTTAAATTTTTCAAGTATTTCGTCGTATTTTTCTCAGACTTTTCCTCAGTCAAAATCTGGAATTTCTAATCAGCTTATAAAACCTGGAATTGATTCAAGGGTACTCAAAGTTTTTGTTTTAGCAGTATTGAACTTTTCTTGTACTTCAGGAGACGATATATATCACGCTGTATCATCAATCATTTCAGGAATTCAAAGTTTATTCCAAGCTGCTTTTCCAAATAATCATGCTCATACAATCCATCACAGTCTTTTAATAAAACTGTTTGTATATTTAGTATCTCATCAGACTACACCAAATAAAAATAGTATTCAACCAATCATAAGGAGAGTAGGGTCTTTAATGATATCTTCCCATCTACCTTCTTTGACCATTTTATAAATGGTGTCGCTATTATCTTTGGCTAACTTTAACTCAGTCTTTCATTCATCACTTTCAGCATATTTATCTTGATTAACCTGTAACGCAAGAGCAAGCTTTCAATATTTTGCTTCAAAATTAGGGTCATCTTTTTTAGCTTCCAAAAAGCTTTGAGTTAGAAATTGAACAGTTATCATATCTCTTCACGCTAAGTTTGCATTTTCAAGTAAAAAAATAACTTCCTTTTGGACTTCAGGCTTATCCAGATTTCTATCTAAATCAGCTCTTAATACTGGTAGAACTTTAGAAGCTCGTAATTCTAAATATGTTTCAGGTCAAATTAAGCCATCAGCTCATATATTATGAAATCCTTGATATTTCTTAATTTTTATCTCATTAAGGGGAGTTCCTATTATTTCTTTTGCTAGTTCTTGAGCTTGTTCTGGAGATACATTGAGACTATTAAAAGTAGAAGTTACATATGGAGTAATAGTGATTTCTTCAGTATTTATTTCCATTGTTGATACTCAACTTCCAAACTCCTCCATAATCGCAAACCTTGTATTTTCACCAAAATCTCAATCAACTTTAATTATTTCCCCATCTTTTCCTTTTGCTTGCATTCTTTGCAAGAAGTATTGAGTTGCAAACACATCTTTTTGCATAGCCTCCATAGTTTCACTTCATAATTGACCATCAATTCAGATAGTTATTCCATTATTAAGTTGATTAATATACAGCTGAAAAATAAACAAATCTCTGTCTCAAGCAATTGCTAAACCTGTATCTTGAGCATATTCAAACATTCCTCTATATTCTAAGTCAGTTTGTCTCTCTATGACTTCTCAAGAATAATTGAAATTGGGAGTAGTATTAGTATCTAATAATCCTTTTTTCAAACTATCATTTACTAAATTAGAAGGTCTTGAATGTGGTCGAATAGAAGTTGCTAAAACACCTCTCGCATCTTTAGATGCATCGAGTTGCCCAATAAAATCTGAAGCCCATGATTGGTTACAGTTTTCAAGCTTTATTTGATAATCTAGTACAATGACTCGAACTGTGTCGTTTTTTTCCCATCCATTTGGAAAATGATTATTAATATGGTCAATGAACTTTTGAGCATTTTCTTGAGTAACATCACCAAAAGTGAGTTCTCGAGCTGTTTCTATTGTGTTATATCCAGCCATTGTGTGGTATTTATTTTTAAAATCTTTTATACTCTATCATATTGTGCCATACCCTCGCAAGATATATCCCTTGACCAATTTAGATTTTTAAGCTGATATTTCTAATTTTTCTACGTTTGCAAAAATAATCAAAACAATTACACTATACTTATATATTTAAAAACAATTTTACATGTTTCCACGACTGTTTAAATACGCTACAAAAAATATCCTGAGAAATACTTTTTTAAGCGCCTCATCTGTTTTGATTCTAACACTTCTTATGTTTTTTATAAACATACTGATTGTATTGCATGATGTCAGTTTTAGAATCATAGACAGTATTAATCAAAAACTCACTATTTCACTCTATTTGGATGACGCCTATGATAAAAACTCTGTAGAGGTGATAGACTTGCAAAATGATATTAAACGTCAAATACCTGCTATTGCAGTACAGTATAAAACGAAAGACGAAGTTTTAGAAGACCTGAGAAAAACAGATCCCGAACTAGTAAATATTTTAGAGCGACAAAATCCTCTTCCTGAGACTATTTCACTGCAAAATATTCCTCTCTCTTCCTATGATGCTCTCAATACAATTATTGAAAATAAACTCTTCCTTCTCACAGAAAATGAATCAAGTGAAAATGAGGGAGCATTTTTCTCGACCTATACAAGACAATTTGAGAGAATTGAAAATGTCATCAGTATTTTGAGTATATTACAGCTCTGACTTTATATAATTATTCTCACATTTATTATATCTATTGCCATTATTGTGTATTCAATTATTGGGAATTTTATCTATTATTATAGAGATGAGATATATATCACGAGGCTGGTTTGAGGAAGTAAGGTCTTTATATATTGACCTTTTACAATTCAGGGGATGCTCTATGTTGCCATAGCCTTTACTATTTCAACTATTTTGTTCTTGCTTCTCATTCAAAATCTTCAATATTTATTCCAAGTTGCAAATTTCAGTGGAGTATATACTGGGAATCTTGCACTCGTCTTACTTATTGAAGCTATAGTTTTCTTAAGTGTATGAGGTCTCAGTGGATTTATTTCTTCTCGAAGATATTTAAAAAAATAAAAATAGCTCACTATGTTTTTCAAAACTCATGGACTTCTTGGTCAAAATGCGAGAAATCTCCAATATATAAAGGGGGCTTCTTTTTTGGATGCTAAAAAAATTGCTGATTCAAAACTTGGAACGAAGAGGTTTCTTTCAACCCATAAAGTAGCTGTTCCAGAAACAATTGCGATTATTAAGAAGCATAAAGAGGTTGATGCGGATCTCATAAAACAATACGACACCCCTTTTGTAGTAAAGCCAAACAATGGATATGGATGAAAATGAATCCTTATAGTAGAGAGTCAAAATGCCTTAGGTCAGTTTGTAACCAATACGTGAGAGACTTTTAGTCCAAAGGAAATGGCTGAGCATTTTATCTACGTTTTAGATTGATTTTTTTCTCTCTCTTGAGGTCGAGACACCGTGCTCATTGAAAAAAAGATTATTCTTATGAAAGAAATTGAGCTTTTAGGTACTTATGGACTTCCTGATATTAGGGTTATCGCATATAATATGGTTCCTGTGATGGCAATGATGCGTATTCCTACGAAAGAATCGGGAGGAAAAGCGAATATACATGGTGGAGCGTGTGCGGTTGGAATCGATATCTGAACATGAAAATTGACTTATATATCTTCAAAAGGGAAAACAGTGAAAACTATTCCTGGTATTTGAGATGTCAGAGGTATTGTAGTTCCTGAATGGGACAAAGTGCTCTCTCTGGCAATACAAGTTCAAAAGGTAACAGGGATTAAATTTTTAGGCTGTGATGTAGTATTAGATGAGGATTCTGGACCACTTTTACTTGAGATAAATATTCGACCTGGTTTAGAGATACAAAACGTCAATCTTGCACCACTTCGTACACGACTTGATAAAGTGGAAGGAGTAGATATAAGTTCGGTTGAAAAATGAGTTCGATTGGGTCGAGATTTATTTTCTTGAGATATAGAAGATAGAATTACAGAGCTATCTGGTAAAAAAGTAGTGGGTTCACGTGAATACGTAAAAATAAGTCATAATGAAAAAACCTATAATTATATAGCAGATATAAATGTATGACTTGCTGAAAATAAAATCGATAGAGTCTTTGTAGAGGATATACTCAAGATATCACTGTGAGAAAAACAAAAATTAAGACTTGAATGTGAAATACTCGGTCTCCCTCAAATTTTGAGATTTCAGATAACATCACTTGATGGAGAGAAAATGGTTTTATGAAAAACAAGCCTGAAATGATTTTTAGTGGATCCATTTAAATATAAGAAGTGAGAAACTCCATTTCTTCAAAGTGCTCGAAATCTGAGTGTGTCTAATACAGCAATTACATCAATACATCAATCACAGCTTCTTGCGCTTGATAAGAAACTTGTAAACATAGATAAGAAGCTTTTGATTCTGAAATATGTAACACCAACAAATTTGGAAGAACAAAAACAGATTTTTATTGAAAAAAATGGTAATTATGTACCAAGCTTTGAATATAGAGAAATTCCTCTCGATTTAGAAGCACTAAGAAAAGAAGTAAAATCTACTGAGATTCCAGACATTCCACTGGCTCAAATCTACATCAAAAAAGCGAAAGAAATAAACAATAAAATATCCTTTTTAAAAGCATTTAAAGATCAAAATGTTGCAGATATGAATCTCTATAGTGAAAAGCTATATGGAAGTATTGATCAAGAAAATTTTGAAAAAGCAAAACAACGTATTTCAAACAGAGATGATATACGCGAAGAGGAAGAGTTTTTGGAATACGATGAAATACGTGATTATATGAAAAAATTCAATAATATTTATGGCATAAAGGTGAAAATGAAGGAAACAACTTCAACTTCTCGCTTTTCAATGAAGTGAGATATTCTTCAATTTAAAAAAGATACTATCGTATGAAAACGAGAAATGCGATCAATTATCGCTCATGAAATTGAGGGGCATTATCTCAGAAAGATAAATGGCAGAAAGTCTGAGTTCAAAATACTCGCTTCTGGAACAGCTTGATATCTCGAAACAGATGAAGGGATAGCAATCTATAATCAAAATAGATTTATTACACCATATGACAAAAAATTCTATTCTATATTTGAAAGATATTATTTTGTTCAGTATGCTCTCAAGCATTCATACAAAAAACTTGTAGCTCATCTTGCAGAGTTTTACGATAATGATTGGGCAAAAGTTTTTAATCTTATGCTTCGGGTAAAAAGAGGTTTGAAAGACCCATCTAAATCAGGAGTGTTTATGAAAGATGTGGTGTATGTAAACTGATTTTTCTGAGTTGAAGATTATTTAGAAAACGGATGAAACCTTGGTGACCTCTATATAGGGAAGATCAATATTGATGACATTTCATTGTTAGAAAAAAACAACTTTTTCACACAACACAAAAAAGATGTAACGATTCCGTTTTCACTTTAAATATTAAATGTACTAAAAAAGCATAAAAAATATTTGCAATGATCTCAATTTTTCATATAATTCCCTCGCTTTGTTTTCAGAGGAGTCGATAATTGGCTTAAAATGGGGTCGTAGCTCAGTTGGTTTAGAGCGCCGCACTGTCACTGCGGAGGTCGCGGGTTCGAGTCCCGTCGATCCCGCCATTTTAAAACAAAGCATCCGGGGAATTAGCTCAGTTGGCTAGAGCGCTCGCCTTGCACGCGAGAGGTCAGGAGTTCGACTCTCCTATTCTCCACCATTTTTTATATTTTTCTATACTTGGATATTATGCCATCGAACAAGAGACCGAGAAGATTAAACTACTCAGTAAACAAGAAATGACCAGTAACTGGTTGAAAAGTTGCAAAAGCAATTTCTCATTACCAAGCTTTGACAAAACGTCTTGCGTTTGAAGGAGAAACTAAGTGGTTAAATAATGCAATGACAATCGTCATGCTCAAACTAAAAAAATATGGAATAAACACTAATAAAATATAGATTATGCCAAGATTAACAGGACATGCACATAAAAAACTCAGAAGAGCGAAAGAGTTGATAGAAAAGAAAGTAAAAAAAGCAAGAAGTTAATATTGATTTTTTGTTAATTTTTACTACATTGAACACACGTTTTTGATTTTAAATTATAATTATTTCGAATATGGCTTTTGATAGATCTAAACCACATATGAATATTGGTACTATTGGTCACGTAGATCATGGTAAAACTACTACTACAGCAGGTATTTCTGCAGTACTTTATAATAAGTACGGAGGAGGTGAAGGTCTGAGAGACTTTTCTTCTATTGATAATGCTCCTGAAGAAAGAGCAAGAGGTATTACTATCAATACTTCTCACGTAGAATATGAAACTGCTAATAGACATTACGCTCACGTAGATTGTCCAGGACATGCCGATTATGTTAAGAACATGATTACAGGTGCTGCTCAAATGGATGCAGCTATCCTAATCTGTGCTGCAACAGACGGGCCTATGGCTCAAACAAGAGAACATATCCTACTTTCAAGACAAGTATGAGTTCCTTACATCGTAGTTTTCCTCAATAAATGTGATATGATGGGAGGTGATGATGAAATGACTGATCTTGTTGAAATGGAAATAAGAGACCTTCTTTCTAAGTATGATTTTCCAGGAGATGATACTCCAGTTATTAGAGGTTCAGGACTTGTTGCTCTTGAAAATCCTACTGATATGGAAAAAGAATTTGGTGCTAAAACAATTATCGAATTGTTTGAAGAAATTGAAAAATTTGTACCAGTTCCAGAAAGAGATCTTGAAAAACCTTTTCTTATGCCTGTTGAGGATGTATTCTCTATTAAAGGTCGAGGTACTGTAGTAACTGGTAAAATTGAGCAATGAGTTATCAATGTTGGTGATTCTATTGAAATAGTTGGTATCAGAGATACAAAATCAACTACGGTTACTGGAGTTGAAATGTTTCATAAACAATTAGAAAGAGGTGAAGCTGGTGATAACGCTGGTCTTCTTATTAGAGGTATTGAAAGAGATGACGTTGAAAGAGGTCAAGTTCTAGCAAAACCTAAATCAATTACTCCACATACTCAATTTGAGGCTGAAGTATATGTACTTTCAAAAGATGAAGGTGGTCGACATACTCCTTTCTTCAAAGGGTATAAACCACAATTCTATTTCAGAACGACTGATGTTACTGGTGACATCGAACTTCCTGCTGGAGTTGAAATGGTTATGCCTGGTGATAACATCCAAATGACTGTAGATCTTCAAGTACCTATTGCTATGACTGAAGGACTAAGATTCGCAATCCGAGAAGGAGGACGAACTGTTGGTTCTGGAGTTGTTGCTAAAATTATCAAGTAGTTTCATATAGACTAACTTAGCTTCTTCTAATAGATATTAGAAGAAGTCAGTTAGGAGATATCTTAAAAGTTATAATTATTTTTTTACGCACAGACATGGCTGCCAAAAAAGACACACAAAAAATGAGAATCAGTATCAAGGCATTTGATCACAGACTTCTTGATGATGCAGTTGCAAAAATCGTTTGAATCGCTCGAGATTCAGGAGCTGTTGTTGTTTGACCAATACCACTTCCAACTAAAATTGAAAAAATTACCGTGAATAGATCTACGTTTGTTAATAAAGACGCAAGAGAACAATTTGAAATCAGAAGACATAAAAGACTTGTTGAAATCAAAGAACCTACTGCAAAAACATTAGAACTTCTTCAAGGTATCTCTATACCTTCTGGGGTAGGAGTTGAAATCAAAGCCTAAATTTATTATTCAGTTATTAAAAGTATTATGTCTAGAGTATGTGAAATTACTGGGAAAAAGACAGCCGTTTGAAATAGACGAAGTCACTCTCTCAGAGCTACAAAAAGAAAATTTTATCCAAATCTTTTCTACAAAAATATAACAGATCCAGTTACAGGTCTTGTATACAGAATACGAGTATCTGCAAAAGGTCTCAAGACTCTCAAGAAAAAAGGAATTGTTTAAAACTTTTTTCTAAAAAGTTCCTTTTCTCCAAATGCCCAGATGGTGGAATTGGTAGACACGCAGGACTTAAAATCCTGTTCCCTCGGGAGTCCGGGTTCAATCCCCGGTCTGGGCACCATATACAAATATGATTTAATTAATTTCTTCCCTTATGTTAAAAATACGACTTTCAAGAGCTGGTAAAAAAAATATGCCTTTTTTCAGAATAGTGTTAACTGAGCACACAGCTGCAGCAAAACATGGTTATAAAGAAGTACTTGGTTCTTATAATCCGTTTTCAAAAGAGTTCAAAATTAAAGATCTTGATAAAGTAAAAACCTACGCTTCTCACGGAGTACAATTCTCTCCAAGAGTTGTAAAATTAATGGAAGCAAATAAAATTACACTATAAAAATATTATACTACTACTGTTTTCATCATAGTAGTATTTTTTTATTATTTAATATTAATGCATGCAAGAAGTAGATTTCTTACACTATGTTGTTCAAAATATAGTAGAACATCCTGAATCCATTGAAATTGAAAAAAAAGTTGATGAGTTATGAACGCTTCTCACACTGCAAGTTCATCCTGATGATATGTGAATTATTATTTGAAAAAAAGGAAGTACAGTGAATGCACTTCGATCAATTATTCGACTTCAATGAATGAAGCTTTGACAAAAAATAACTTTGAAAGTTCTAGAACACGAGTAGAATAAACAAGAATAGTATTTTTAATTTTAAAATATGTTATACTCAACAGTATATGCGATAAGTGAAACAGGGTCTATATTTGAAGCTAAAATGGATTTTTGAGAATTTATACTTCTCACTATTTCTCTCTTTGTTCTTGCAGCAGGTCTCTTATCGATTCTCTTTATACTTTGGGGTGGTTTACTCCTCATACTATCTGGAGGAAAAGATGACAAGATTAAGCCAGCAATTAATACGATTCGTTTCGCTGTTATTGGAGTAGTCGTAACAGTGCTTACTATCTTTCTATTTCCAGTGTTTTGAAGACTCCTTGGTTTAGATGTTGAAAAGTATGCGAAGCCTCAAAGAATATTTCAAAAAATTGAAGAAATCTGAAATAAAATATTTTGAAGTTCAAGTGATTCTTCATCAAATTTTAATACAACTCAGCCTGAATCACTTGATGATTTTCCTGCTGACTTCTCAGACTTATAAAAAAATCCACATTATGTGGATTTTTTATCGTATATCTTTTCAAAAAATTAGATAAATCCATCTTTGATAAATAGTCATAGTTTGTATGAGACTTTCTTCCTCTCTTAGGTTACTCGGTGTCTGAATTTGTGTGGGATTATTTTCACTTTGCTCCGTATATTTTTTGTATTTCTCTTCACTAATAAGAAATATTACTTCCTCTCAGGGGTTTTTGAGTCATTGTTGCGCCTTCAAAATTTTATTTTTATATGCAAGTGTACTTTTATTTTCCAAGGTATCTTGTGACTTTTCAATAGAACTTATAAGGAGTTCATTATTATCATTGAGCTTTTGAATAGTGAGGTATATTTTGTATTCCTGATACTTATAACTTAGAACTAAAAATATCATATAGAGCATGACTATAAGTAGTAAGATGAATGTGTATCGTTTTTTCATTATTTTTGTAAAAAGAGATTTTGTATGCTAGCATAGAATGAGAGGTAGTTCTCAATTTATTCTTAGTGATAGTATAATGAAAAAGATAAAAAATAAATTTATTCTCATAGTTATTTGAGTTATTGCCATTATTGTTTTTTCTCAGGTCTTTATTGCCTATTCAAATAATAATAAAGATACGAATTCATATGTGAATCTTGTTGAGTGAACTGCAAGTATAAATGATACTAAACTTGAGATTAATACTAAGAAAGTTCTTAAAACTGGTGATAAAATTCATGTAATTGGAGAGTCCAGTCTCGCAGTTATTGAGTGGTGAGATGGAAGTCTTACTCGTTTATGAGGAAATACTAAAATATCCATTGAACAAAATCAGATTTCTCGAGATTATACTAAAATAAATATATCATTTGAGCTCCTTGCTTGAAAAACTTGGTCAAACGTTGTTTCATTTATAGGAAAAGATTCATCATTTACACAGAATTTTTCTGGTATAGAGGCCTGAGTGAGGGGGACTATATTTGAAGTAGATTTAGAAAGTGATTATGTAAACGTTGTTGATCATCAAATTACTTTAGAAAAAAATACCTGAGAACAAGTTATCGTAGAAGAAAATACTCCATTTAAAATTTCAACATTCTCTCTCATCGAAATATGAGAATTTGTAAATAAATTTCAAGATGCTACATGGAAACAAGTCAATGAATCATATGATTCTATCTATTTTGATCAGCTGAAAGAAGCACTTCAAAATTCTATAGACAAGCAATCACTGTACGAAAAAATAAGAGCATGGATTTCACCAAGCTATAGACTCCTATATGATCTTGATACTGCTGAGAACTACGAGATAGTTGAGAAAACCATTTCAAAAATTGAGGACTCTAAGAGAGAAAAGGTATATAATGCTGTGTTATCTCGATACCAAGACTTCAATTTTGTGGCTGCGTCGGATTATGAGTTTTATAAGAGAAAAATATTTTATAAGAAAGCTCTGGTAGCTTTATGAGATGACCAACTTGAAAAAGAACAACTTCTTCGTAGTACAGCATTTGATATAGAAACTATTGTATCAGTGTGAAATAGAGAAGCACTCAATCAGAGTATTGAGTTTCTTGCTGAAAATAAAGAACTTTTAGAAAATATAAACTTAAACTTCTTTGAAACAGCTCTTTCAAATATATCAAGTGATAAACTCAGCGAATTTTCACAACAATTTATGGAACTTCAGTCACTTCTACCAAGCAGTTTTCAGATGCCTGAAATTCCTATGAGTTTAGATGAAATAAAAAAATCAGCTGAATGACAAGTGAAATGATTTCTCAACGATACCCAATCAATTATCGATAAACTTCGCAAGTAATACATGAAACATATTTTTAAAAATACAAACCTTCTTACGATAGTACTCTCTTGCTGTATTATCGTTATTTTAATTGTATGTAGTTCTGTATTTAGAGTTCTTAATAAAACAATTCAAAATGAGTATTATTCTGTAAAAAATGAAATACTCTGAGTTTCAGCCAATCCTCACATTATAGTTGTCGAAATAGATGAAAAAAGTATTGAGTCAATTGGATCTTTTCCATTTCCACGCTCTGTATATGCTTCGCTTATAAAAAATCTGAACTTAGAAAGTGTTCCTCTCATTGCATTTGATATATTATTTTTAGACCCTTCAGAAGAATCATCTGATACTATTTTTTCACAAGCTATCAAAGACTCCAAAGCCAGAATAATACTCTGAGACGCACTTGATACGAGTGGTGAGATAAAGATACCTACTACTATACTTGATGCTGATTCGTATTCACATTGATATTTGTCTCCCAATGTTGAGTCATCGAATAAAACAGTATATTCATTTTCTCCAAAAATGAAGGATGTAAAGGGAGAGATATATGAGCATTTCACTCTACAAATTCTTAGGAATTTTTATGATTATATGTATGGAACTTCTCTTTCATCGATAATATGAAATTACGAACAATGAAATTATATCATTTCTCAAGACGTGCAAATTCCATTGGCATCAAAAAACTCTGAAGAAATACTCATAAATTTTGTGCCGAGTGATTCCTTTACTCGTGTATCAGTTTCAGATGTCGCAAATCCAAGTACATTCGAACAACTTCGTAATGAGATAGATTTTAGAGACGCGATAGTACTCGTTGGTCCAGCTGCTGATGGACTCAAAGATAACTTCTTCACCCCAAATGGCTATGAATTCGGAGTAAATATACATGCTAATATACTCAATACTCTCTTACTGAAGAGTTATATGATGTATTTTGACCCATTTATAGAATGGATTTTAATATTTTTTATTGTTATACTTTCTGTATCACTCAATCTCTCCACTTCCTCCAGAATCCTGGTCATATCTAATCTCGTCATTATCCTCGTATTTTGGATTATTATTCCTGTGAGTATATTATTAGGAACGAATCTCATTTTTAATTATCCTTCCGAGATAATATTCTCTCTGATACTTTCAGTGCTTGTTGCAAATATAGTAAAATATCTTATAGAGGATAAGAATAAACAGAAGCTCAATAAAGCTCTTAGTGAATATGTATGAAGTCATATTGCAGCAGAAATACTGGATGAAGATGGGAGTGTAGACTTTGATGGACAAGAAAAAAATCTTGTGTGTTTTTTCTCAGATATTGAATGATTTACAAGTCTTAGTGAAATACTCTCACCGATAGAACTTGTTTGATTTCTCCGAGTATATCTCACACATATGACAGAAAGTATCATGGATCAAAAGTGATACGTTGATAAGTTCGAAGGAGACGCTATTATGGCCCTCTGGTGAGCATTTTCTAAGCAACAGGATACCAAGGATGATTCGGTGCGTGCTTGCGCCACAGCGTTGATTCACCAAGAAACAATTAAAAAAATTAATACAGAGTGGAAAGATAAACTCAAGCGTACGTTACGAGTGAGAATCGGGATACATAGTGGGAATGCTATTATTTGAAATATATGAGCCATCTGAAAAAAAATGAGTTTTACAGCTTTGTGAGATAATATAAATCTCGCTTCAAGACTTGAATGAGCAAATAAATATTATGGAACCCTCATTTGTGTCAGCGAGAGTGTTTACTTTGATACACAAGATGCTTTTGAATTTAGGTTTCTTGATGAGATACAAGTGAAATGAAAAGATATATCAGTGAAGATCTATGAGCTCCTAGCGAATAAATGAGAATTATCAATAGAGAAAAAATCTCAGATTTATAAATTTTCTGAAGCTCGAGAACTCTATACTCAAAAGAATTTTAAAGAAGCACAGGCAATATTTTTGGAACTTGAAAAACTATGAGATGCTCCATCTAAATACTACGCTCAGAGATGTGCTTGTTTTCAAAAAAATCCCCCGAGTAAGGATTGGACATGAGTATGGAGAATGACAGAAAAATAAAAGAGAATATATATATTCTCTTTTATTTTTGTATTTACAAAGCTGTATCATCTCTTATTTCCAAAAGAGTATTTTTAGAAATCTTAAAGTATTGTAAACTTCAGCCAATTTCTTTATAATTGTTTTCTCTTTTGATAAGTTCAAATAAATATGATCAGTTTCAGGTATTATTAAAATCAATTTCCTCATAATTCAAATTATTTTGAATATTTGAAATGCGCTGTTTTTTGTAATTTAAAAATTGGTCTTTGTTATAAAATAATCACTTATTAGGAGCTTCACGTTCTACAAAATATATAGCCTGTTCATATTGATTTTGTGCAAGTAAATTTAACTTACTTTGAATATACTTATTTTTTTCTTCTAATGTGTTTAAGTTATTAATTTCTAATACTATTGCTTCGTAATTCATACTATCAAAGTCTTCAGAATAAAGATTTTCTCTATCTTCTCTCAAATTATATACAAGCTCTGACTTAATGTCATTTGTTAATGGAATATGAATAAATGAAATTATATATGCTCAAAATATTATGAAATATAATATTCAAGAATATAAAAATAATCTTTTAGGTATATATTTTATTATAAAATAAAATAATATTAGTAAAAGAAATGATATTCACAGAGAAGTGTATAATGTGAGTGACAAGTCTCATGGAGTCGAATAAAATGTTTGATACATATTTAAACAAAAAAATAATGAAGTTAAAAGGATATAAAATAAAATAAATGCAAGAACATATTTCAGATTTTTCATTTTTGTTTTTTTAATAATTACTCTTAATAATATATTGAAATAAATAAATAAATAAATAAATAAGATATTCTTGCGAAAGCAAAAATGAACTAGACAAAGGAATTATACTATGTTCAAAAAAATTCTCGTGCTGACTGCTCTTTGCTCTCTGATGGCAACTTCAGCTGCGGCAAATGTCAGTCTCGTTGATGTTACTTGCAGCAACAATAAGGTTGCTGTACAGGTATATCAATCAGATTCGGGCAGACACAGAATCAACGTAAATGCATCAAAGTCTGGGCAACCAATAGAATCCCAATCGCTTCAGACTGGCATTTCAAATGGCACATATACACTCAATTTCTTTTTCTCTACGAGCCTTGTGCCATTTGGAACCTTGAGTGTTTACTCTGACAATCTTCAGATTGATCAATTCTATCGGAATGGTTGCCCAGGCTAAGTAAACACTTTTAATAACTGTCCTCGTAAATGAGGACTTTTTTTATACAAGATATAAATAAAATTTATCTACCACTGAATCTTTTCTTTTCAATGAGATTCTAAAATTTCATTTATTTTTTTAAAGTGTCCGTTTCCAAGAAAACCAGTATGAGCTGAAAAAGGTGATGGATGTGGAGATTCAAGAATAAAGTGCTTTGATTCATTAATCAGCACTTTTTTTGATCGAGCAAATGCTCACCAGAGTACAAATATAATTCATTGCTGTGATTCAGATATTTTTTGAATGATGGTATCTGTGAACTGAGACCAACCAATTTTACTATGACTGGCAGGTTTTGAAGCTTCAACAGTTAAAATACTATTGAGAAGTAGCACTCATTGCTCTGCCCATGATTCTAAATTCCCACTTTTTGGAATCTTAAAATCAGAGAATTCCATTTGAAGCTCTTTATAGATGTTTTTAAGACTTGGGGGTACTATTACACCATCTTGAACAGAAAAACTGAGTCAGTGGGCTTGTCAGGCTCCGTGATAAGGATCTTGCCCCAGTATTACTACTTTGAGATTGTTAAGTGATGTTTTTTCAAATGCCGCAAATATATTATGAGTTTCTGGGTAGATGATTTTTCCAGATTCTAATTCGCACTTTAAAAATGTCTTAATTTCCTGAAAATATGATTTTTTAATTTCAGGCTCTAATATTTTTTTCCAAGAATCAGAAATATGTAAGTTCATAGTTTTTAATAATTTTTTAACAAAAAGAGTATAAGCTCCCTAGGAATTTTACCAAAAATAAATACACTGTTTCAAAGAATTCTAACAAAAAATATATGGCATTTGTTCATCTGCATAATCATTCTCATTATTCAATATTGGAAGGACTTCCAAAACCAAAAGACTATGTAAAAAAAGCTAAGCAACTTGGTATGAAAGCGGTGGCTCTCACAGATACAGGAAACTTGCATGGGTGTCACGAGTTTTTAAAAGCGTGTGAATCTGAAGGTATAAATGCAATATTGTGAGCTGAAGTATTTACTCGTTCGGAATCTGACCAAAAACTCAATCATAAACTTGTTTTGCTCGCTAAAAGTGGAGAATGATACAAGAATCTTATTGGAATTGTATCTAAAGCTTCTCTCGATAATCCTTGACAAACTCCTGCAATAAGTGTATCTGATTTAAAAGAATTTTCAGATGATATAATAGCTCTCTCAGGACCAATAGCTGGAGAGATTCCATATCTGATCTTATCTGGACAAAGTGATGACGTTATTTTAGACAGAATAAAACTCTATCAAGATATATTTTGAGTTGATAATTATTTTCTAGAGATTTTATACCACTGAGATATACCAAAACAGTCCTTAGTCACTGATAAAATCATAGATTTACATAATACTCATGGTATTCCAATTGTCGCATGTCAAAATAGCTACTATGTCGACAAAGAAGACAAAACAACTCAGGACGTAATTATGGCGCTTGGGTCATGACATGAAATTGAAAATCCCGATAGACCCAGTTTATTGCAATGAGACTATAGTTTCTTGTCAGAAGAAGAGATGCAGGAAATATTTTGATATATCCCTGAAGCTCTAGAAAATACACAAAAAATAGCTGACATGATCAGCATAAAAATAGAGACAGGGTGAGTCCTTATTCCAACTTTTGAGCTCCCTGATGATATGCAGGCACTTTTTGAAAAAGCTCAAGTTTTTCAAAAAAATAATCCAGGAAATACTCCAAAGATGACACTTTCATCAGATGAATGGTATTTGAGATATCTCTCATATGCTGGGATAAACTGGAGATGTAAAAAAAATATTTCAGAAGAAATGCTTTTTGAATTGGTACAAAAAACTCAAATGCCTGGACTTTGAAAAGCACTGACAGAAACTTCACCCGAAGAACTCAAGGATTTATCTTTGACCTATTATTCTCAGAGAAAAAAAGACATCTTAGACTCATTTGATCAAGATCTTCAAGATCAAATAGAGAGATTAGAGTATGAATTGGTCGTAGTGCACGAGATGGGATTTAACGCGTATTTTTTAATTGTTGCTGATTATATAGGTTGGGCTCGTTCTGAAAATATACCAGTATGACCTGGAAGATGATCTGCTGCGTGAAGTCTCATGGCATTTTTAACTGGAATAACTGACATAGATCCTCTGAAATATAATCTCCTGTTTGAGCGATTTTTAAACCCAGCACGTATTTCCATGCCGGATATTGATACCGACTTTGCAGATAGTGAGAGAGACAGAGTGGTTGAATATTGTCGACAAAAATATGGAGCAGACAGAGTTGCTCAAATTTGTACTTTTGGTACATTTGCAGCAAGAGCAGCTGTCAAAGATGTTGGACGAGTGATGTGAGTGCCCTTTGCAGAGATGAATGAACTTGTGAAGCTCATTCCAGAAAAACCTGGTACGAAACTTACTGGTGCACTTGAAGATGCTCCTGATTTTAAAGTTGCCTATGATACGAATGAAAAATACAAAAAGATAATAGACAATGCTCTTAAAATAGAATGAAATGTTCGACAATTATGAGTTCATGCTTGTGCCGTAATCATCGCTCCACAGTCCATGACACACTTCACGGCTTTGGCTCATCCACCAAAAGATGCAGAGGCTATTATTACGCAGTATAGCGCTTATCCACTTGAAGATCTTGGACTGCTAAAGATGGACTTTCTTTGACTTCGAAACCTGACAATTATTCAAAGAGCTCAAAAAATTATTGAGGCTTCAAAAGGTCATAGCGTAGATATACTCGATGTTGCCATGGATGATCAATCTGTCTACAAGATATTTGCTGATGGAGATACTACCTGAGTCTTTCAGTTTGAGTCAGATGGTATGAGAAAATATTTGAGAGACCTTGCTCCAGATAGTTTTGAAGATCTTATTGCCATGGTCTCACTCTATAGACCTGGACCTCTCGCATATATTCCGACCTATATCAACCGTAAGTATGGACGTGAAGAGATAAAATATATGACAGATGACCTCAGAGCTATCTTGGAGAAAAAGTACTCAGAAGCCGAGATAGAAGAAGAAAAACGAAAGTTGGAAGAAGACCTGAAACGTATTCTAGACGTGAGTTATGGTATTGCTGTCTATCAGGAACAATTGATGTTTATTGTACAGTATATGGCAGGATTTTCACTTGGTGAAGCTGACTTGCTCCGAAGATGAGTTTGAAAAAAGAAACTCGATGTTATAGAGGCACTCAAAAAAGAATTTATCACGAAATCAGCCAGTTTTAAAGGTTACAAAGCTGAAACTTCTCGCTATATTTATGAAGAGATGATTCAACCTGCTGCAAACTACTCATTTAATAAATCTCATGCTGCGTGTTACGCACTTATTGCTTATCAAACTGCCTATCTTAAGGCACATTATAGAACTGAGTTTCTCACCTCAATGATGACTTCTGATGAAGAAAATATGGAGAGAATCGTACTGGAAGTAGGAGAAGCTCAGCAAAATGGAATTGAGATTATGAGACCAGATATTAACGAATCACTGAAACACTTTACTTATATTGATGACACGCATATACGTTTTGGCCTTAAGGCTATTAAGTGACTCTGAGATGGACCAATTGACGCGATACTTCACGCACGTAAAGATGGTATTTTTTCAGATTTACAAGATTTTATAAAAAGAGGATGACGAGAAACACTGTGAAAAAAATCACTAGAAGCACTTATCTATGCAGGAGCAATGGATATATTTTGAGAAAGAAATACATTACTTTGTAATATAGATGAGATAGTTAGGGCTTCTAAAAATGAAATAAAAAAAGAGTCTTCAGCTCAAATAGGGATGTTTGATACGGGACTTACTGATTTTGATGATAGTATAAAACTTCAAGAAGTGACTCCACTCAGTTATGAGCAGAAACTTTTCTGAGAAAAAGAAGTTCTTGGGTATATGGTTTCAGGTCATCCACTTGATTCTCTCAGACTCTATTGTCAAAGACGTTCTCGAAGTACGAAAAATCTATCTTCTTCACTTTCTGACTTAAAGAAAATTCATGATGAAAATCCTGAAAAATTTAAAGAGGATTTACAAAAACAGCAGATACAAGCTGTATGAGTCATAATAGATATGAGAAAAATTGTAACGAAGACCTGAAAAAATATGTTATTTTTGACGTGTGAGGGCTTCGAGTATGATTTTGAAGTTACTATTTTTAACAAAGACTATGATAAGTTCAAAGATTTAGTAGCAATTTGAAAAGTAATCATTGCTGAGTGAATGCTCGGAGTAAACTTTGAATACTGAAGAAAAAACCTGTATGTAAAAAGTATTATTGCAGCGAGTGTTACTCAAGTGAGAGAACAAGCACGAGATATGTGACTTCTAGATTCTAAAAAACGTACTATTTTAATCAAAGAATCTCTCTCTCAATCTGAAGATACGAAGCAATCAGAGAATCAAAATCAAGAAGCAGATAATAATCAAGATACTGATTGAAAAAATATTTCAGATAATTCTTCTGAATTTGAGTCAGAATTAGATGGAAAAATCAGTCAGAATAAATTCGAAAAATCAGAGAAAAATGAACCTACTGACACTCTGGATAAATATATTGTTATTATTCCTTCTTGAACTAAAATAGATCAAATCCATGAACTCAAGAATTTTCTTGCGAGTCAAGAGCCATGAATCACAAGTATTTATATTCTCCTTCAAGGACAAGAAGTTGATACTAAGTTTTCACTATGTTCTATTGAATGACTCAAAAAATGGGAAAAATCAAATCTTTGAGAAATATCACATGCTTAAAAAAAGAACTCCTGTGAGTTCTTTTTTTGTTATCCACATCTGTGTCCACATTTCATGTTTGCAGGAAGACTGGCTTCTAGCTTTTTTGGATACGGAAGTTTTAGGTTTTTCATAATCGTTTCAAAATCTTCGAAGCTGTTTTCTTCTTTTAATCTTGGGTTAAATTGCTTCTCTTCTGCAACGGTACTAGCCATATTTCCATTATAGTCATGTCATGGATAGATGAGTGTTGTATCTGGGAGTGTATAAATCTTTTCGTGTACATTTTTGTACATATTTTCATTGGATCCAGATTGGAAATCTGTTCTTCCAGAACCTCGAACAAATATGAGGTCACCAGTAAAGACCATATTATCAATGAGATAACTCACACATCCACCAGTATGCCCAGCAGTTTCAAGTACTGTAATTTCTATATCTCAAATCTTTAAAACTTCTCCATCTTTGAGAAAGAGGTCATTGTGAGTTATTCATTTATTATTTTCACCAACTCATATTTCTCACATTCCAAGTATTTCTTTGAGCTCAGAGCTTCCAGTTATATGGTCAGCATGCACATGTGTATCTAGGAAATATTTTACCGTTAATCCAAGTTCTTGGATAAGTTTTGCATCACGAGTTGCCATTTCATAGACAGGGTCTATAATCACTGCTTCTTTTGTATTTGAGTCAGCAATAATATAGGTATAGGTATTAGTTTCATAATCAAGCATTTGCTTGAAGAGTATATTATTTTTCATAGTTTTGTATAATTAGGTATTAAAAGGCATTTTTCAGAGAATTGTTGCCATAAGACAGTTTCCAGAAATTCCTGAAAACATGAGTCATCCACTCACAAAAAGGACTCATAAAAGAAATGCTGGACTGACGAAATATCCAAGTAACAAAAATGTAAGTACGAGCGAACCTGCTGCAATGAGAACTTGTCTCATAATTGGTATTCTCGAGCTGTTTTTTCATGTTACCATCTCTTCTGGGTGTTCTTTTTTGTATTCCAGTATTCCTCATTTATATACTTTGAGACTTTCTATCTCACTGTGAGGAGCAAGTATCTGCTGAGCGAGTTCAGCTCTTCGACCAGTCCGACACATAATGAGGACTTGTTTTCATTTCAGGAGTTTAGCAACTTTTGCTTCTCTTGATTCAATATATGACAAAGGCATATCGATAGATCATTTTATATGTTCTTGATTATGTTCTTCGTGACTTCGTACATCGAGGATTATTTGTTCTTTCATAGTGGAGTTATTAGCAATATATATTTTTAAGCGCTTGCATGAGTTCTCATATTTTTTTGTCTTTTACAGAGTAGAAGACTTCTTTTCCTTCTTTTCGGCTCTCTAGAATATTTTGGTCCTTCATCTTGAGGGCAAATTGGCTCACGAGTGACTGTGAGATTTCTAGAAGTGTTGTTAACTCAGCAATATTTTTATCTCATTCACTGAGTAAACAGAGCATAGCAAGTCTCTTTTCGTGAGACAAAATATCCATAATCTTGCTCACTTCACCAGACTTTTGAAGTATTTCTTTATACATATTAATATATTATTATTTGTTAATATAATAAGAGTATACTGATAGAAGTATTTGTGTCAAAATTTTATTTCTAAGAATATTTTGATTTTATTAATTAATATTATAAAATAGGTTAAATTTAATTAAATTTAACCTATTTTTAATGAATAATTTATATACTTTAGAAAAAATAGATATAGATAAATTCCAAATATCTAAAGCTAAACTTGACCACTATTTTGAGCAAAATATTTCAAAGTATTCTGATTTCAATTACTTATACTGGGATAAAATAAAATTTCAACCAGTACCAAAATGATTTAAAGATAGTAAAGACTTATGGGGAACAATAAAATTTATGAGAACTCTAAATTACGTTTCTCCAATCAAAACAGATTCTTGAGAGTTTTTTCGATTTTGAGAACTTGAATTTTCTAAAAAATTACTTCATGAAATTGATAAAAATGCTTCTTGAACTTTTTATACCCCTTTTTCAGAATCTGATAAAAGATTATTTGTTACCAACTGAATGTTGGAAGAAGCAATTAGTTCTAGTCAATTAGAATGAGCTTCTACTACATCTCGAAATGCAGTAAAAATGATTAAACAATGAATAAAACCAAAGAATGATTCAGATAGAATGATACTAAATAACTATGAAGTGATGTATTTTGTCAAAGATGAACTTGTTAAAAAAGAAAAAATTGATGAATCAGATCTTCTTTATTTACAAGAAATATTAACTAAGTGAGTTATAGAAAATAAATGAGAAATTTGAAGATTTAGAGATATTAATGATGATAATAAAGATCCCATCGTTGTTAAATTCAAGTGAAAAATTGCACATGAACCAATGAAGTCAGAAAAAATGAGAGTAGAATTGAAGCGTCTGATAGATTTTATGAATGATGAGGGAGATTTTAATACTTTTGTACATCCAGTAATTAAAGCAATTGTAATACATTTTTGGATATGATATTTACACCCTTTCTGTGATTGAAATGGTAGAACTGCTAGAGCTCTTTTTTATTGGTATTTATTAAAGAATGATTATTTTTGATTTTCTTTCATTCCACTTTCATCAATTATTAAGAAATCAAAAATTGAATATGCAAAATCATATATTTATTCTGAACAGGATGATAGAGATTTATGATATTTTATAAATTATAATCTAAGAAAAATTAAAATTGCATTAGATGCTTTTCAAAGTGATTTAAAGAATAGATTTAAAGACAATCATTCAAATTTAAAAGATCTTAGACATTTAGATCTAAATGATAGACAAAAAAAATTACTGAAATATTTTTTGGAAAATAAAGATTCTTTTACTAACTCATTAATTCATAAAAATTATTATAATATTTCCAAGCCTACAGCTGTATCAGATTTAAATATTTTAAGAAAAAAGTGATTAATTTACAGTACAAAATCTTGAAGAAACATTAGTTATTTTCCTGTAGAAAATTTAGAAAATTTAATTAAAAAAGACTAGCAATTGCTAGTCTTTTTTTTTCTAATTATCCATTACTTTTATTTCTTTTTCTTTCACCTTCTGTAAGCCATTTCTTTCGAAGTCTTACTGAGAGAGGAGTAACTTCAACATATTCATCGTTTGAGATATAGTCGATAGCTTCTTCAAGAGACATAAGTTTTGGTGGAGTAAGCTTAAGTGCTTCATCCGTACCAGATGCTCGAACGTTTGTAAGTTTTTTATTCTTCGTTGCGTTTACTGCAAGATCTTGATCTTTTGATGATTCTCCAAGAATCATACCTTCGTAGAGTTCAGTTTGAGGTTTAATAAAGATTGTCCCTCTGTCTTGAAGATTAAAGATAGAGTATGCCATAGCATTCCCATTTTCCATAGAAATCATAGATCCTCGTGCTCTTTTTTCAATATTCCCTTTATGAGGAACATATTCTTCAAAAGCTGAGGAAAGAAGACCTTCTCCTTTAGTCATAGTCGTGAATTCTGATTTGAATCAGAGAAGTCCTCGAGTAGGTACAATAAATTCTAGATTTGTAATCCCGTTATCATCAAACATATTTACCATTTCACCTTTTCTTTTTCCAAGTTCAGCTATAACTGATCCTGCAGAGCTAGAAGGAACAGCAATAGTAACTCGTTCTAGAGGTTCCATTTTTTTCCCACCTTCTTCATGCATAATTACTACTGGAGCTCCTACTTGTAGCTCAAATCCTTCTCTTCTCATCGTTTCAATAAGTACAGAAAGGTGAAGCTCACCTCTACCTGAAACACTGTAATTATCTCCTTCTTCAAAGTCGATTTTTAACCCAACGTTTGTTTCAAGTTCTTTTTCTAGTCTGTCTCTGATTTGTCTTGAAGTTACAAATTTACCTTCTCTTCCAGCAAATGGAGAGTTGTTAACGAGGAATTCCATTTTTAGGGTAGGTTCATCGATACTGATAGGTGGCATTTGTTCAACATCAGCATTTGCAGCGATGGTTTCTCCTACGAAGATATCTGAAATACCTGCTATTGTGATAATATCACCTGCTACTGCTTCATTAACTTTCACTTTTTCAAGTCCATGATTTGTAAGGATATCAGTAATTTTCCCTTTTCTTTGTTTCCCTGCATTTGAAGTTATGATAACATCTTGTCCAACTTTCACTTTTCCGTCATATACTCGACCGATACCAAGTCTTCCAAGGAAATTATCATACCCAAGATTTGCAACTTGCATTTTTAGTGGAGCTGTTTCATCGTTCTTTGCTTCTGGAACATGTTCCATAATATAATCAAGAAGTGGAGTGATATCTTTTTGTTCTGGATTGTCATTTGTCCAAGCAAGACCTTCTCTCGCAATTGCATATACTGGATTGTTGAGATTTTCTAATTGTTCATCAGATCCTCCAAGTTGTACAAACAGGTCAAATAGTTGATCAATAACCCAATCAGCTCGAGCAGATGGTTTATCCATTTTATTGAGAACAATAATAGGATGAAGTCCAAGTTCAAGAGATTTCTTAAGTACGAACTTAGTTTGAGGCATAGGTCCTTCGTACGCATCAACAACAAGACATACAGAATCAACTGTTCGAAGTACTCGTTCTACTTCAGAACCAAAATCAGCATGACCTGGAGTATCAACAATATTAATCTTGTTTCCTTTATAATTAATAGAAGTGTTCTTCGCGTAAATAGTAATCCCTCTTTCTTGTTCTTGAGCGTTTGAGTCCATTGCTCGTTCAGCAATTCCAACTCGAGTATCAAATCCATCTGCAGCTTTCAGAAGTTCATCTACAAGGGTAGTTTTTCCGTGATCTACATGGGCAATTATCGCAATATTTCTAAATGACATAGTATACTATATAAAAAATAAATACTCCCAGCTTTTTGAGAGTTTCTAAACCGCGGGGATTATAGGGATAAAATGCCCAAATGCAAGAAAAAGATTTGTAAAATTGACTAATTGATTAAATTATAAATAATAATATAAAATAAGATTAAATTTTATGCTAAGTAAACAATCTCAATTTATATATGATGGTATAATGACTTTGATGAATTTTGAAGACTGTAGTCCTATTGTACCGGAATTAAATACAGATACGCACCTAATTTCAATACTTGCCAGAGAAAGAATTGCAGATATTTTTATGCTCCCAGAAGATATTGAAGATGTTGTACTTTCTTTAGAAAACAAGCTTCTAAGTAAAAAAGAATTTGAAAAACTTCAAAGCTTCCGAATCAATGCTGAGAAATATTGATGGATGGAACTTGAAGCAACCCTCCTTATTTCCGAGTCTTGAATCATAGATTGATTAAGTCTGCATGATATTCTTTGAAAATTTACACACTCTCATCATAACGATTGGAAAAATTTTCCGAGACTCTTCTTGAGATACTTTCTTATTGTTGAAGCAGAATATTATAAAGAAACAGGTGAGCAGCTAGCATTTGCGTGATTAGCACAAGTCCTTGAAACCATTCCTGTTCAAGATGAATAGTTTATGTAAGAATAAAAAAAAAGCGTTTATAATTTTAGTACACAGATATGTGAGAGTATATAGACAGAGAAAAATATATAAGTATTCAGTGAATGGTACAACTGTCAAAAACTGAAGATTTTACTGGTTTTGATGGAAGTATTGTTTTTGTGTTACCAGAAAAGGTGTGAATGCTTTTATTAGAAAAACATCAAATTGAGTCCATTCCAGACGTGGCTCTCTTGAGAAACGGAGTTATTGGAAAAAAATGAAAATCACTTTTTAGAAAGCAGCTTGACGAACCTATTAGATACTGTTTATTTACTTATGATGAAGTGCATCAAAAACTGAGACTTCTTATAGATAAAACATGACAGAAAACAAAAAATATTTTGTGATCTTCTGATGAATATCTCATTTCAATTGGTGGGGTATATGTATCTCAGAAAAATTACAACAATAAAAAACCTCAATTTTAGAATTGAGGTTTTTTATTTGTCTTATTTTTGATTTAGTCCAGTAGATATATTATTATGAGTATATATTACTTTCTAAGTTCTGTATGAGGAATGAAAAAATAGGATATCACAATGAGTTTACTCCAAATGAAATACTAGCCGGGGAATTTTATGATGCCTGTATTCCAAGTCTAAAAGCAAGACTTAAAGATAATCCTAAAATAGCTATAGTTATACCAGGTGGTGCTATGAAAGGTAGTTGGATATTATGAGCTATTGCATGACTGAAAGAGGCATGAATATGTGAGAAAGATATTTCACTTGTTTTATGACCTTCTGCAAGTTCAGGATCACTTGCATATTTTGTGAGCTGACAGTTTGATGAGTGAAAAAAAATATGGTTGAACGGACTCAGTGATAATAAAAAATTTTTACTACAAAATGCACAGGTAGAATTTTTAAAAAGATTGCTAATTAAGAGGTTATCAGAATGAGTCGCGTCAATACATAAATTCTTCTCTCCAATTATATGAATTAAGTGTTTATCAAGTTTGAATGAGTTTGTTGAATGATATATTTTATCTGAGGAAGATCTATTTTATTCTGATAATTATCCAAAAATACTCGATGTTACAGAGGTAATTAGATTATTTTCAGAGGATATAACAAATGAGACTTGAGTTATAGAGTGAGTACAGCTTGATTTTGATGCATTCAAAAATTCTCAAATGACTATCGTTATTCCAGTACGTAATGCAGATACAGGTGAAAAAGAGTATTTCAGTAATAAAGAATGTGAATGATGTACTCTCATAACAAGTCAGAAAATGATGCTGGAAGTATTGCAAGCTACAAAAACTGTCCCACTCATGGCGGGAGCACCTGTATATATTGGAGAGAAATGAAAGTATGATGATGGTAGTTTTGCAGACCCACTTCCAATATGAGTTCATCCAACTCTTTCCTGTGATTCTATTAACTTAGGACATATACTCATTAGCAAAGATGGTCAAACGATACGAGATGATGTACTCCCGATAGTTCTTATACCAGACAATGCATTACAGCCAAATAATCAACGTATAAGATCTTTTACAAAGAGAGTTGTGAATATTTTAGATTCTGGTAATAGATGAGATATCTTAGATAAAGGAGAGCAAATCTACACATCAGAATACTTAGAAATGCTCCAGAACTTAGCAAAGAAGTGAAAAATAGTACTTATATTTCACTCTGGGAAAAAGATTTCAAAACTAGATAATTCAAAAGCAGCTATTCAGGCATGATATGAATCATGAAAACAAGTAACTCAAAACAATCCTTTGAGTAAATTAATCTCGGTTCATATTACATCAAAAAAACCTCAATTATAAAATTGAGGTTTTTTACTTGAAGAGAATTACCCTTCGAAGTTAGGATCAAATGATTTCACAAAAGGCATAAGAGCCATAATTCTTGCTCGTTTAATTGCTTGAGAGAGTTTCTTTTGTTTTTTAAGAGAAACACCTGAGTAATATCGTGGTACGATTTTACCAAACTTGGTAGTATATTTTTTAAGTAGTTCTACATCTTTGTAGTCTATAGTGATATCCTCAAGAGGACATGCTTTTTTTTCAATTGCCATATCTCGTTTATTAATAAATAGGTATCACTGCAATAGTGATTTTGTAAGAGGTGTATTTAAAATTTATCATCGTCTCCGTCATCGAAGAATTCAGAAGAACTTTCATCTGAGACACCTACATCATCAAAGTCGCTTTTTTTATTGAGAAATATAATATTTCCTGCAACAACTTCAGTTTTGTAGATTCTTTCACCACCATCTTTTTCAATGATTCGAGTTTTGAGTCTCCCTTCTATATAAATGAGTTTTCATTTTGAAAGAGATTGTTCGACTCGTTCCGCTAGGTTTCCCCAAGCAACACAGTTATGAAACTCAGCTTCAGACTTATCTAGTCCATCGCTTGTTTTGTAATATCTGTTTGTTGCAATAGTAAACATTGCGATTTTTTTTTGATTATCAGTTGATTTCACGAGAGGGTCTCGTGTGACGTTTCCGATAAGAATAACTTTATTAATCGTTCTCATAGTTCTTGTGTAATGAATTATGCATCAAGATTTACAAACATATATCTCCATAAATTTTTATCGAGATTCATATTGGTATTTAAACTCTTAAGTCCTTTTCCATCAACTTCAAGATCGAGTAGGATATAGTATCCTGTATCAGAACCTTTAATTTTGTATGCCATTTTCTTTTCACCCCAAACATCATCTTTGTTCAAAGTTGCTCACAGATCAGTGAGAGATTTTTTTACAGCGTCTATGCTGCCATTGATTGCCTCTTCTCCTGCAGTAGGATTGAGTATCATCATACATTCGTAATGTGCCATTTTTTCCTATGGATTACATCTTTTGATCTTGTCAAAAGAAGGATATAAAATAAGCTTTTTTAAAGCAAGCGAATTCTATGGAAATGAGCCACATTGTCAAAAGAAAATTGACATGTGTGAAAAATTGGAGAGTATTAATTTATAACACTTAAATTTAAATCAATTATGCAAGAACTCAATCTCCAAGATATCCTCGATAACACGAGCGACCTGTGAAGTAAGAAGGTATGATATGTTGCTATAGTTGGGAGACCAAATGTAGGAAAATCAACATTCATAAATACTCTTATTTGAGAAAAAATAGCTATCACGAGTCACATCCCTCAAACAACTCGAAATAAAATACTTGCAATGTATAATGATGAGGATGCACAAATTATATTTTTTGATACTCCAGGAATTCATGAATCTCAAAAAAAATTTAACGCGCAAGTAAATTCTCAAGCACTTTCAAGTCTTAATGATGCTGATATTGTTCTCTATTTTATAGACAGTTCACGACCAAGGGGTGCAGAGGAGGAATATATTGATGAGATTATTCAAAAAGTAGAAAAACCGGTTTTTACGGTTTATACGAAATTGGATTTGCAGCCCGTAATACAAATCCCAGAAGGAGAAAACATTTTCAAAATCTCAAGTTTTGATTTCACTGGTTTTAAACCTCTGGTTCATGCTATAAAGGAAAAACTGGAAGTAGGACCTATGCTCTTTTCAGAAGATTATTATACGAAACAAAATATATATTTCAGAATTTCAGAAATTATTAGAGAAAAACTCTTTCTAGTCCTCAAAGAAGAACTCCCACATAGTATATTTGTAGCGGTTGAAGAGATAGAAGACACAGAAAAATGACTCAAAAAAATATCGAGTTATGTCTACACAGAATCTGATTCTCAAAAATATATTATTATATGAAAAAACGGTGCCCTCATTACTAAAATAGCAACAGCTGCTCGCAAAGAACTCGAAGAAATATTTAATCAAAAAGTATTTCTCACTGTAAGAGTCAAAGTAAAAAAGAATTGGAGAAAGGACGAGAGTTTTGTAAATAAGATGCTCAATCAATAGAATATACAAAAAAAAGACTTCCTAGAATTAGGAAGTCTTTTTTTTGTTATGTAAATTTATTTTAACATTGAGTCAATAACAGCTTCAAAAGCACTTGCTGGGTAAGCACCAGAAATTACTTCGTATTCACCAGTAGCATTGTTCACAAGAACATTTCATGGAGTTCCAGTAATTCCAAATGCATCTTGTCAAATAGCCATTTGAGATGTAACTTTTTCAGCATATTTTCCTGAATCAATACAAGTTTGAAGTTCTTCACCGTTAATATTATTACTTCCTGCTATTTCTATAAGTCCAGGAATAGTCATATCTTGATTTGGGTATTTTTCATATAGTTGAGCTATAATTGGATAGAGAACTGATTCGTCTTGTTCCGCTATACATTCTAGACCTTCTGCTCATTTTTGAGCTTGAGCGTGAAAATCAAGTGGAAAGTGTTGAAATACGATATTAATATCATCACCATATTTTGCTTTGATAGCTTCAGGTGTTCCTTCGTTATGAAGTTTCGCACAAAATGGACATTGTACATCACTGTACTCAATCCATGTTATTTGAGCATCCAGATTTCAATCTATATATCCATCGGCTTTAATAGCAGTAACTATTTCTGAGTTATCTCCGAGTTGTAAAAATCATTTATCACTTCGAGTTGCATATGGATCAAACGTTGATGGAAGTGCGAGAGTGTAATTATTATCAGGAAGAGCCGTGAGGAAATCTGTTATTTGAGTTCCACCACTAATACTATTAGTATTAAATGTTATAGCTGGAAGTAAAGTGACATTATTATCTTTCAAATATGATTCTACTCAAGCGTCGCTAAAATCTTTTCTTACAAATGTTGCTCATGCTAAGAATGGAAGAGATTCTAATTGACCGACAATTTCGTCAGTTTGACAATCAGTACATCTAGCATCATCATACACTACAACTTCAATATCTTCAGCAGGTGTAGCTGCTACAATTCATGATGTATTATTATTGTTTCCCATGTTTGCTCCTACAAAAAATGCAAGTCCAGCTATTATGAGCATGAGAACTATGATAACACCATAGAGTAGGTGAAGCATACTTGAATTACTTTTAATTTCTTTTGTATTTTCACTAATATGTCGAGCATTCACTTCTTCCATATGAGCTACTGATTCAACAGTTGTATCCTTTTTGGCTACCGTTTTTCTCGGAGCTCGAGGTTTTTTAACTAAGTCTTCTTTTGGTGCTACCATAATTTGAGCGTATTATAATATAAATAACTGCTTGCAGTTTAATGTTTTTATACAAATAATAAAAAAACTTTGAGCTTTTGACTTAAAGTTTTTCAATTTTAATGTATAACTCTTAATTATAGAAACAAAAGTAAGAGTGAGATAAGAATATATTTTATCTTAAATGGTGTCCCCAGCAGGAGTCGCCGCAAGTCGGGCATCCGTTTTATTGCTCTTACTCATTGCAATAAATTTTTCTTTTAGAAAAAACCTCCATTCTCCTCCTTTATGTCGTATGTATGGTGTCCCCAGCAGGAGTCGAACCTACGTCTACCCCTTAGGAGGGGGTTGTTCTATCCACTGAACTATAAGGACAAAAGTATTCTTATATTTTTAAAAACCACAAGAGACCAAGTCCAATCATGAGTATTAAACAAAATGCTATCAATATAATATTAGTAGACTTTTCGTATTTCAATTTGTTAACGAGATCTGATTCTTTTACTTTCAGAGTTTCAATTTCTTGGTGAAGACTTCATTTCGATTCTTCAAGGAGATATTGAGATTTTTTGAACTCAATAACACTTACAGAGTTTTTTGCTATTTCTTGAGCCTGACCAAGTTTATGAGAGATATCTAAAATAATCTGATCCTTATTTTTTATTTCACTTCGAAGATCTAGGTATATTTTTTCTAAAGTAGCTCTACTTTGAGCATCTATTATACTGGTACTGTGTGACTGAGGATTTTGTGAACTTTGAGAAGTATGGTTTTGTGCTTCAGAATTACTGTGTGATTGTTGCGTGTAAGACTGTTTTTTTTCTTGGGGCATAATAACCTCAGCTTTTGAGTCAGAATTATCCGAACTCATATTTTCTACATCTTGAGCATGGATGTAAATAATCTTGCCATCTTTTTTACTTCTGAGTTTTCCAGCTTTCACATATCTGTCGACACTTCGTGTCGACATTCAAAGTTTGTCAGCAGCTTCTGCCCGTGTTATACTGTACATTATAGTGATAGTAAGTAGTATATTTGTCTATAACACTATAAAGAGAAAATACTTCCAAGCAAATGATTTTGATACACATAGATTGACTCTTAAAAAAATACTTCGAAAAAACTTGACTGAAGCTATTTTTATATATAATACCCGAGCTATTATTAAATAATAGTTTGTGTGTGGCTATCGTCTAGGGGTTAGGACACCTGGTTTTCATCCAGGCAACCGGAGTTCGATTCTCCGTAGCCATACCATTGTTTCGCGGAGTAGAGAAGTGGTATCTCGCAAGGCTCATAACCTTGAGGTCATTGGTTCGATTCCAATCTCCGCAACCAAAATAAAATATCAAAAAAGCTGAGACTGACCTTTAGTTCAGCCATCAGCTTTTTTTGTCACTATAGCTCAGTTGGTTAGAGCGCGGGATTCATATCCCCGAGGTCGGTGGTTCAAATCCACTTAGTGACACCATATAAAAATAAATAAATAGTTCTTAGATTAAAACTAAGAACTATTTTTTACGAAAAAATCAAAAAATAAGTATACTGGTCCTAATAATTATAAATATTCACACATGTTCATCGATGAAGTAGCAATCAAGGTTATAGCAGGACACGGTGGAAGTGGTCTGGTTTCTTGGAGACGAGAAAAATATATTCCAAAGGGTGGCCCTTGGGGAGGAGATGGTGGAAATGGTGGAGATGTATTTCTCTATGCTGATGCAAATCTCAACACACTCAGTGATTACCGACATAAAAAGGTACTGACAGCAGAAAATGGAGAGGGGGGTATGCCGAATCTCTGTCATGGAGCAAACGGTCAAGATCTGATTTTAAAAGTACCAGTTTGAACGCTTGTTCGAAATAAAGAAACTATGGAACTTATCGTTGATATGAGTACGAAAGGTATGAAGGTACTTATCGCTTCTGGTTGAAGAGGTGGTTTTTGAAATGCCCATTTTACCAGCTCGACAAGACAAGCTCCTGCATTTGCAGAACTTGGAGATATCCCAGAAGAGCATGATTTATTTCTGGAGCTAAAGCTTGTAGCTGATATTGGAATCATTGGAGTTCCTAGTGCTGGGAAATCTACTCTCATTTCTAAACTCTCTAATGTAAAACCTAAGATTTGAGATTATCCATTTACTACTCTTACTCCAAACTTGTGAGTACTTGATTATAAAGGGAAATCTCTTGTTCTTGAAGATGTACCTGGCTTAATTCCTGGAGCCTCAGAGTGAAAAGGACTTGGAATAGAGTTTCTTAAACATATTGAGCGAACATGAGCACTGCTTCATCTCCTTGATTTATACAGACTTGATAAACTCATTACAGATTATCAAGATATCAGACACGAACTCGCATTATTTTCGGAACTTCTTGAGGAAAAAGAAGAAATTGTCGTTTTTTCTAAAGCTGATCTTCTTGATGAAGAAATGAGAGACCATATCATTTCAGAATTTAAAACGATGTATCCAGAGGTTAAAACCTTTACTATATCTGCTGCAACTGGTCTTTGAATTGAAGAACTCAAGGATTATTTAGTGAAACATTATACAAGAAAAGAAGACCTTAACTACCAACAATCAAAAGAGGAACAAAATACAAACGAACATACTGTTTTTGATCTTAAAAATGAAAATGAAGATCCAAGAAAGGTTCAAGTAGATTACCTTTGAGATCTCATGTTTCAAGTGGAATGAAAGAGACTCGAACAAATAGTTCGTATGACTGATTTTGAAAACGGAGAAGCTGTCATGAGAGTCTATGATGTTCTTGATAAAATGTGAGTTATACGAAATGTCGAGAAAAGACTCGACGTGATTTTAAAAGAAGAAGGAAGAGATAATAGTTTTTTCTTTGAAGGTTCGGGAGAGGATGATATCACTCCAAGAATTTTAATATGAGAAAAAGTAGTATTGCTTGATAAACTGAAATATAAATTATAAGAAGTAAAAATCCAACTATTTAGTTGGATTTTTTTAGTTAGCTTTCTTGCTATTTTACCACTTTTGGCTACACTTTGTGGAAATTTAAAACATTATATAGTAGTATGAAATTTAATCTAGACTCACTAGTAACGGAGTATCAAAACCTTGAAAACCAACTCTCTGATCCAGAGATTTTTAAAGACCAAAAAAAAGTTAAAACGGTAGCTACTAGAAAAAAATCAATAGAATGAGCTGTAAATCTCTATAAAAAATACAAACAAATCAGTGAAACACTAGTGGAAAATAAAGAAATGCTTGGAGTTGAAAAAGAAGAAGAAATGAGAGATCTTTTAAAGATGGAAATTAACGAAGCTGAGGATCAAATCCCAGTTCTTGAAGAAAAACTCAAAGTAGCGCTGTTGCCCAAAGATCCTAATGATGATAAGAATATTATCGTAGAGCTCAGAGCCTGAGCAGGTTGAGATGAAGCGGCACTATTTGCTTGAGAATTATCACGAGCCTATCTCGCATTTGCTGAAGCTCAAGGCTTTAAGACGGAGATTTCAGAAAAATCAGAATCTGAGGGTGGATGAATTAAAGAGCTTATTTTTGAAATACGAGGAGAAGGAGCCTATAGTTTATTTAAATATGAATCTGGAGTACACAGAGTTCAAAGAATTCCTGAAACTGAGAGTAAAGGGAGAGTGCATACGAGTACTATAACGGTGGCTATTATGCCTGAAGTAGATGATATAGATATTGAAATTCGAGAAGAAGATCTTGAAGTCAAGGCTACGAAGTCATCTTGAGCTGGTGGACAGCATGTAAATACTACTGATTCTGCGATTCATATGGTGCATATTCCAACCTGAGTTTCAGTATTTTGTCAGGATGGACGAAGTCAGCATAAAAATAGAGAAAAAGCATATCAAATACTCAAGGCAAAACTCTACGCACTTGAAGAAGAAAAGAAACAACAAGAATTAGGAGAAGCACGACTCGCTCAAGTAGGGAGTTGAGATCGCTCTGAAAAAATAAGAACCTATAATTTCCCTCAAGACAGAGTCACAGACCATAGAATTTGACAAAATTTTTCAGGTATACCCCAGATTATGGCTGGGAGACTTGAGCCAATAATGGAGTCTTGTGCACTTGCTGATCAACAAATGAAGCTCGAACAAGCAGGAAAAACAGTATAGTTTTTACCCACTTAATATAATGCTATGAATATTACTAAAGTTTTACTATGAGTACTTTTAGGATTTATGTATTATATGAATTACCTTGGGGCTGCAACAAATAAACTCTGAGTAAAAATATCTGAATTAGGAGTTATTTTTCCATTTAGTTTTATGCCTCCAGCATGGGTGTTTATGCTATCATGGGCCAGTATTTTTATTGGCCTGCTTATTTGGTACTTTGTAATAGTTTGCAAAAAAAATGCGCTGAGTTGTAAAGAGCTTCAATTATTTTTTATATCTATGATTCTTAATATCACGTGGCTTATAATGAGCTGATTATGATTCACAGTTGTAAGTGTTATTGTTTTAGCCGCATTATGAGTCACAATTGCTATGATGATAGTGAGTCAAAATAGTAAGTCAACTCACCATTCTCTCACTTCAATCGTGTGGTGAATATACTTTTGATGGATATTAATTGCAACAGTCGTAATATGATTTTCTCAAATAGTATATGTATATAATCCAGTGTTTGCCCTTTGAGAAACTTGGATGTATAGCATTATTTTATGAGCTTTTCTCTCAATAATTATAAGTTACAGAATTCTCTGAAATATTTATGCATTGATGTGGAGTATGTTTATTCTCACAGCTTGTTTAATTAAACTTATGTAGAGCAATTTTTTTATTCAAGCCTAGTTTAGTAAATATACTGCAAGCTAAAACGTTGAAACTTGACTCATGGATAAAATATATAGTACAATATAAGTATTATATATTTTTTCTTAAAATTTATGTGAGTAGAAAATAGAGCAGAGAGGATTGCTGGGGTTGATGGGAGAATCACACAATCTGACATTGATAGACTCAGTACCCATGATAATCACTGAGATTTAAGTGCTGCAAAAAAGGTGCTTCCAAGTTCTTTTTTTAGACAACTTGAGCATGGAAAATGGTTTGGTATAGGAGAAGGGTCAGACCTTAGTAGATTGTGATACCTCGCAAAACTTAACCAAATTGAGAGCAATTATTTGGATGAAAGAGTATCAATTCATTCTGTGCAGCAAAAACAAAGTAACTCACTAAAAACAGAGCTTCCACGAGGGTATGAATCTGTTATGTTTTGAAGAACCCTTCGACTTGCTAAGCCATTTATGAGAGGACAGGACGTTCAAATATTTCAACAACTTCTTTCTTCAAAGTGATCACAGTATAACTGTGCCAGTTCAAATTGAGTTTTTGACTGAGTTTTTGGACCTCAAACACAGTCTCAGCTTAAAAAATATCAACGAGATGTTTTATGACAAGGTGGAGATGGAGTTATGGATATGTGAGGACAAACCATGATTTCTCTTACTTGAAATGCATGAAATCCAAATCCATCAGATCACTCAAACTTGCAAGCACGGGTATCCACTAGAAATGCTCCAGTAACTCCAAATATAAGATCTCGTAATACCCCTCAGACGAGAACTAATGAGAGACTTAGTTCAAGAAATATTGAAGCAGCGAGTCAGTATTTTGATGCTGTGGTAGGAATAAGTTCATCAGTTGGAAATGGGAGTGGTTCATTTATAGCACCAAATGTTATTATGACAGCCGCGCATGTAGTTGGAAATGGAAGTGCGAGAAATATGAAAATAGAAAATATGAACGGAAGTAACTTTCAGGTAGAAAGTATTGCCAGAATACCTTGAGAAGATGTAGCTTTTATCACAGTAAAACAATCATCAACAAATAACTTTAATCTCAATGTATGATGAAGTGTTTCATCCTTGAATGATTCTATCATGTTATGAACACACAATGGACAAGCTCAGTTTAGATTTGCCGATCAAGATAAAGATATTTCACAAGTTAAAAGAGGACAAAAATTATTTAATACAAGTTACTCAAATCAAGATATAGACAATGATTGACAGGTGAATAGAGTAGATCACCGTGTGACACCACATCTTACAAAGAGATGATATAGTGGTGCAATGATAATTTCTCCAGATGGTAAACCATTATGAATGGCTACTTGAGCATTTCATAATTGAAATGGAGCAGGTATGATGGAACCAATTAGAGACTTACAAAGAGCATATGCTAGATTTTTACAGGTATCATAAAAAAAATAATCCCAAATTGGGATTATTTTTTTATACATGCTGCTATCAATCACATGAAAAGTGGAGCAGGATTTTCAAGGTAACTACAGAGTTCAGGATGAGATTGTGTTCAGACATAAAATGGATGTTTTGAATCATCAAGTTCTATAAATTGAACAATTCCTTCTTTTTTACTTACTCCAGAAATATGCATGTCCGTTGATTCAAACTTCTTAGCAAAATCTGGGTTCAGTTCGTAGCGATGTCGAAATCTCTCGTGAATCGTTCCAGATTTTTTTATTCGCTTAGCCTTTTTGTATAAATCTCTTATTTTTCCATCAGTTAATATACTAGATTGTCGTCCAAGTCTCATGGTTCCTCAGAGATTCACTACTTTTTTTTGACTGTCCAAAAGGGTGATGACGTCATATGGCTGACATTTTTTATTGAATTCTAAACTATTAGCTTCTGGAATTCCAAGCACATTTCTTGTAAATTCAATTGCCATAAGTTGCATGCCCAGACAAATACCGAGACAAGGTATTTTATTCTCTCTGATAAATTTAAGAGTAGTTATCATGTTTTCAATAGCAGTATCTCAAAAACCTCATGGAATTATACATCATTCACAATTTTCAAGTTCTCAAATACCATCTGTATCTCGAGTATTAATGAATGTAATACTAACTTTTACTCAAAGACTGTGACCCGCATGTATAAGCGAGGCAGCTATACTAGAGTATGAATCCTCAAGAGCAGTGTATTTTCACACAATTCATATATTTATATTTTTATCTTGTGAATGAGCGAGAGTATCTTTCCATATTTCGAGTTTATCGCTTTTTTCATACCCAATTTGCATCATTCATTGAATGAGGCTATCAAACTTTTGTTTTGCGAGAATTTCTGGTATTTCATAAATAGATGGAACATCAGGAATTGAAAATATTCTTTCTTTTCTCAGATTTGAAAAAAGTGCAATTTTTTCTCTTGATTCTTTTGTAAGTTTTGCCTTTCAACGAGCGATTATGATATCAGGAAAGAGCCCTCGTGATTGTAGGAGATTAATTGATTGTTGTGTTGGTTTCGTTTTTTGTTCATGGACTCACCCAGGAATAGGAACATAAGTAAGATGAATATGTAAGACATCCTCTTTTCTTTTTATCCTACGCATTTGTCTAATAGCTTCTAAATAAAGCTCAACTTCTATATCTCAGACAGTTCCCCCAACTTCAATCATACATATCTCAGCTTGAGTCTGATTAAATACTTCCTCCATTCTCTCGACGATATGATCAGTGACATGAGGAATCATCTGTACCGTTTTTCATAGGAAATCTCCTCTTCTTTCTTTTTCAAGTATTCACGCATATATCTTTCCCATTGATATACTTTGAGTTCAGGTACATTCTCAACCTATAAATCTTTCATAATGACCAAAATCCATATCTACTTCTGCTCAATCAGAGAGTACAAACACCTCTCAGTGCTCATGAGGATTCATAGTTCCGGGGTCAATATTGAGGTATCAATCAAGTTTTATTGGGACAACTTTATACTTTTCTGAGAGAAAAAAACCAGTTGCTGCTGTAGTGACTCCCTTTCAAATACCAGAAATAACTCAACCAGTAACTATGATATATTTTTTTCTCATTATTTAGATTTATCAAAAATTAGTCTAAAGTATAATGAAGAATCATAAAACTAAAAATAATATTCAATTCTTGTAATCTTCTTACTCTTTATAATTATAATAGTCTTGTTTTTATTAAATGTTTGTATGTGTACGGCAGTTTCTGCTTCGTGTTATACATCTTCATCAGAAGATATTAATCAAAAATACAGGAATCATATCCTGTATTTTTTTGTATTTAATATTCTAAATTAATAATCTTCTTATTAAATTCTTACAATTCTAAAGTATTATAACTATGTTATTTTTATATATTAAATTTTATATTATGAAAGCATTTGATTCGATTGCGTTACTCCTTCTTGTTATTGGTGGAATTAACTGGGGACTAATAGGAGCTTTTGACTTCAACCTTGTAAATACTATTCTTGGTGGAGTTCCAGTATTAGAGACTATAGTTTATATTTTGGTATGAATAGCTGCATTATTTGTTCTATTTTACGACGGGAAAAGACTACTAGACTTCTCAGATAATAACAATAATACTGTAAGATCACGAGTATAATTCATTTCTTAAAAAAATAAGGCATTTTACATGCTTTATTTTTTTGTTATATTTTTTAGATTATTGAATATACTCTATATATTAGTTATTAAACAAAATATTATGAATCTCCCAACAGAGCAACAAGCTCATGACCTCATAGAAAAATATTCAAGTTCTACGCAACAGCATCTTTATCAAGTTTGAGCTATTATGAAGTATTTCGCAGCAAAACTTTGAGAAGACACACATTATTGGTGGCTTGTTTGAGTATTGCACGATATAGATTGGGACCATATTGAAAAGGATGGGAGTAAGCATATGAAGGATGATTTTGAATCAATACTTTCAGAAATAGACGCTCCATCAGAGTTACTAGGAGATATAAGAGCTCATGGTTTTTTTCTTGATGGTATCGAAGAAGAACCAAACACACTTGTAAGAAAATATATAAATGCAGTAGATGAACTCTCAGGATTTATTTGGGCATATTTTCGAATGATTCCAAGCGAAGATGTTATGGATATCAAAGCTAAATCTATAAAGAAGAAACTTAAAGATAAGTGATTTGCAGCAGGAGTAGATAGAGAACATACGATGAATTGTGAAACCATGCTTGATATTCCACTGGACGATTTTATAGAAGATATTAAATATGCACTCAAAGAGAGTGACAGGACCTGGATAAAGTAATTATAGAAGTCGATTTTTTATACCATTTAAAAAAATTTTTTTCAAAGCGTGTAAATCTCAAAGTTCGTACACTGCATTGTACGCAAACTCATATTCATATAAATTTACATCTCTAAATGTAATAGCACTACATCAATGAGATATCAGAATAGCATTTACAAGTATTCTACTGAGTTCAAGATTATAATTACTATATGGAGCAATATAAGGCAAGAATACGAGTACAAAAAATGCTTTTTCGTATACATTGTCGATTTTTTCTAGTTTTTCCAAAAATAATTCAAATTGAGTTTCTAGAAAATGTAAATCAGCAATAGTTTGATAACTAGTATTTTTTATAAAAAGTTGAAAACTTCTCAGGGTTCATTGCAAGTGAGTTTCGATTTTTCATTGAGTAAGTAATGTATGAAGTTCATGAATTTCTATTTCACTGGTAAATGCATCTGCGTTTCATTCAAACAAAATATTGATAATGTTTTTATAATTGAGTATTTTTTGACTATGAGTATAGGAAACTCACTTAGGAAAATGACCGAACTTAATACAAACTTCAGTATCTAAAAGTGAGTAAGATGTTTCTCATTCTAAAATATTGGAATAATAACTCAGTTCTATATATATATTTTCCATAAGGGATAGATTTTCCGTGTAGGAGTAACGAAATCTCTTCTTTTCTTGAAGTTTTAGTATTGTTTCTTCACTCAGTAAAAAATCTTGATTTGGAATATAAGAGCTCAAAAAATCTTCGTTATATATTTTTATTTCTCGTTTTGATACTGCTTGAGATAAATAGGACTGAACATTAACGGGTTCAGTATATTTTCATGGAGTTGTTCGTATCATTTTGTTTTCAAACAATAGAGACTTGAAGTCCTGTGTTAATGTATGCGTATCAACTTTTAGCACATTCATAACTGACAAGGCATCTATCTCACCTGATTCTTTCAGAAGTTCTAAAATTAAATTTTTACGTTGAGCTGAATCCATAATATAATTTACAAGTTATAAAAAAATACTAACATACTTTTGAATATTACACTACAAATCGTACTATATTTAAAATACCACTTAAATTTAAATTATGAAAAAAAATAAACTTTGAAATACGTGAATTGATGTCACGAAAATATGTCTTGGAACCATGACTTGGGGACATCAAAATACAGAACTAGATGCCCATAATCAACTCGATTATGCTATTCTAGAAGCGTGAATAAATTTTATAGATACTGCTGAGGTCTATGCTATTCCACCATCACCAGATACAAGCTGACTTACAGAAAAATATATAGGAACTTGGTTTGCTAAAAATCCATGAATCAGAGAGTCAATTATTCTTGCAAGTAAGTTTGTCGGACCTTGAATGGATTGGATTAGAAACGGACGAGGGTTACATGCTCCTGATATGCGAGCTGCAGTAGAAGGGAGTTTAGAAAGACTTCAAACTGATTATATAGACCTCTACCAATTACATTGGCCACAACGGTCCGTCAATAAAATGGGGAAAATGAATTATGAGTCATCGATGCATTCTTCTCTTGATCACGAAGAAGATCATATTGTATCACTTCTCAGAGCATTTGAAGAATTACAGAAAGAATGAAAAGTAAAGTATCTTGGACTTTCTAATGAAACTCCTTGGGGAACAATGAAGTTTTTAGAGCTTGCTCGAAAACATAATCTTCCTGAAATACAAACAGTCCAAAATCCATATTCTCTTTTAAATAGGCAATATGAAGTTGGCTGAGCTGAAATATCATTATTTGAATGAGTAGGACTTCTAGCCTACTCTCCACTCGCTGGATGAGTTCTCACATGAAAATATAATAATGGCCAAATGCCTAAAGGTTCTCGATACGAAACTTGGGGAAGTGCGAGACAAAAACAAAATCTTAATGATCGAGCTCTAAGCTTTGTGGAGAGCCTCCAAAATATCGCAGATAAAGTAGGTATTTCAGTAACTCAACTTTCACTTGCTTGGGTCAATCAAAAGGAATATGTTCATGGAAATATCATTGGAGCTACGACCCTTGAACAACTCAAAGAAGATATTGACTCAATAAACATTAGGCTTTGAGATGAAACACTCCATGAGATAGATAGTATATTTTCACAAAACCCAAATCCAGCTACCTATTAGTTGTACACTTACATAATTTATATATAAAAATACTCGCAATCTGCGAGTATTTTTATAATTACTTGTAAACTATTTTATTTGCATAAAATCTACTTTTTATACTTTGTAAAATTATACTATTGAATACTTTCATAAGATATTTTATTAAAACACTATTTTTTCTGTTTATTTTTACATCTGCCGGATGAGTGAATGCAGAGAGTTGAGATAGTTCAACCTGATCTATAGTAATACCAATGGAGTCAAATCTTGTAATTTCGCAAGATGGAAAAAAATTATGACTCTTTTCAACTATGGATCTCATTGACTCTATAGAAATAAAAATTACTGAAACACAATGATCAATTCAACTCTTAGAAGGAGTAATGCAGCAAACGAATGAAAAAGTTACTGCCTTAGATATATCCTATAAAAGTTGGAAAAATACTCTTTCTTCTCTTAAAAGTACCCAAACTCAAAGTTGAGTGATAGATCTAAATCTCATTAATAAACTTCCAGAAAGCCTACAAGTTATGACTCAGGATCTTGTTTCACAATTAGAGCTAGAATTTCAAGCAGCTGAAATCACAAATCTAGAGGATGTTTTCAGAATAGAAGAACGAATCACTGAATCCTATGAACTCAAGAATAATGAACTAGAAATTTTACTAGAAACACAGGAGATGAAGATGAAAAATCTTCTACAATCCCTTGAAATATTCCAAGATGAGCTCATTTTACAACAAAAATTATTACGAGAACTGTATAAAAACCAATGAAATAATTTAGCTCAGCTCTTACTTATTCTTGCAATAATATTTTTATTTTCACATTCTACTAGGTGGATAATACATTCTAGAACGAAACTTTCAGACGATAAAAAAAACGTATTAGCATGAGCTGTGAGATGGATTACTAACTCTGCTTTTGTTACTGTAATAGCTGTCTTCTTCTTTTCAGAACTTTTAAATTTTCTGCCTTTTGTAGCAATACTTGGTACAGCTATTGGTTTTGCACTTCGAGATATTATATCATCATTTATTGCTTGGTTCCTCATTGGTCACAAAGATTCTGTCTATAAACTCTGAGATGTAATTGAAGTAGAGTGAGATAATGTATTTGGGAGAGTCTTTAAAATCTCTCCGGTAGTGACTACTATTCAAGAGCTCGGACTTTCAGGACCAAGTGGGATGTACAAGACTTTTCCAAACAAGGCAGTATTTGAAAAATCTATTAAAAATATCTCAAAAATCAATGGTTGGATTTACATAACTATTGATATTATCTTAGATAAAACCAGTTCAATTACACTTTCAAAAAAGATACTGCTTGAATCTATGCAACACGTCCTTCAAGATGATAAATACAGTTCCCCTGCTGATTCGAGGGCACCATTTAAGAGATATTGAATTACAGAGGATCATATGCACCCAGAAATATTTCTCGATATAAAACCTCAAGGTATTTTTCTGAGATGAAAAGTATTTGTTTACTGGCCAGAACGACATTGAGTTCGTTCAGATATTGTTGAGCTGTTCTTCGAGTGCTCACAAAAAGAAAAATCTGTCGTTATTAAACAGCTTGAAATTGGGTAGAAAGGGATAATTAATACTTTAATTAGATTCTTGGAGAAATAAGTATATCGTAGCCAGAATATCCAAGTTCTCATAATTGAGACTGATTTATATTGAGAGTCGCTTGTTTCCATTTTAAGTAGAGTGGGACTCAATAATCTTTTCAAATATCTTCTTCTTGGAATAGTATTCTTACTCAAATCTCTTCAAGGCATCATGTAATTTGAGAGATTAATTTTCTTGAAAAAACATCTTGTAATGGACTGTCCTCACTTATATTTTCAATAATACCTTTTAAAAGTGGGAGTTCACTTCCATTCAATACACTTTCTATAAAATTCAAATACCATTCTACTTTTGAGAGAAAATGTTCAGAATTTCATGATAAAACTTCATGTAAACTCACCATAAGAGCATCGAGTTTATCAAAATATGAAAGGAGTTGTGATATTACATCGCACTTTTCTATACAGGATTCCAAAGCTCTTGTTTCTTCAATACTTATCTCACTTCAAAGTATGTTTTTGCATAAGTCCTGTACTAAACCTCTTTCATAAAGGATATGTATATTTTCTACAGCAGCTTCAAATTGTTTTTTTATAGGAGTTGGTACATCTCAAAAAATTGATAAAACTTCTGTGTTATCGTGATTTCTAGCTAAGAATAAAAGTAACTCTACATTTATTCATAATTGAGTGAGCTCTAATTCAAATAGAAGGATTGTTTGATACATTCTTTCTTGATGTACTCATACATAATCTTGATAATTCATTCTGAGTCATATATTGTGATCTCAATTTTCTCAGAATCTTCTGAGTCTATGAGAACTTTGCTTGAGAGTTTCAATACTTATAGCATCACTATACCTTCATTCTATAGTATCTAATATTCGTTGTTTGTTTTGAGAGAGTTCTTCATTAGTACTTCAACAACTCAGGCAGTATTTTGTAATATCTTGTTTTAAAATTTTGATTCCACTTTCTAGCATAATTCTAAGATTTTATTTAATTCCTGAGTACTTGAAATTATTTTATAAGGACTTCATTTTTCGAGTCGAGCTCTTTCATGAAAACCAAAATCTACAGCTATTGTTTCAACTCCTACTTCATTTCCTTCTAGTATATCTCAAAGGGTATCTGTAATAAAGTAACAATCATCTTTTGAAAAATCATATTTGTTGAATATATATTTAAATTTTTCTACTTTAGATTTGTGGAAGTCTCCTCCAAGGACTTCAGTAAAGTATTCCATTTCATGATGACACAGATATTTTTCAATAGAATATTCTCTGTTACTTGAAATTATAAACAGGGTATAATCCTGAGAAAGTTTTTCGAGTTCCAGTTTTGAAAAAAATGGTATACACAAACACACATCTTCAAAATAAAGTTTACGAAATAGTTCTCTTGATTCTCAGTGAAATGATACAGCTGGAGTTTCAAAAACATTTCAATCGTGATGAGCTTTCCATTGTTCTACAGTGGTATCACCTAGTCCTGCCATCTTAATTTTTTGATGAGAGTAATCAAAGGTATCAGCCAAGACTCCATCGAAGTCGAAAATTAAGTATTTTTTCATGGGAGAATTTGTATTTTTGAATTATTTAAAATTGATTGGCATATTCTATCAACTAAAGCACAAGTTCTATGTATAACTTTATCTGCATCTTGTTGAAGCATTCTAAATTCTATATCACTTTTTTGAGAAAATTCTGTATTATGTATAAGATTATGGAATCTTTTCATTTTTTCTTGAATGATCCAGTATTTTTTTTCAAATATTCTGTCACAAGTATCGAAAAATTTGTTATCTTCTTCGAGACAGTAATCAATTTCTATCGAAATTCAATGAGGTATTCATAATTCCGTAAGACGCATTGAACAGATTGAAGTAAAATCTGATAATGAATCATATCATTCTAAACAGCTTCTAACTCAATCTAAAAATGGGTCTTCATAATCTCCTAAAAGTCATACAATCATTGAATTTTCATAGTTTTAAAGTATTTATTTACAATAATAGAAATATATTTATAAAATACAAACTTAATATTTGGTACTTAACTCGGCCTCTCGCGAGTTTTTTTATTTTTATCGTCTGGGAAAAATTTAAGAAAATATATAAAAATACTGAATTTGTTTAAATTTACGCAAAAATTGGCTTTAGGAAACACGATAAAAAAAGTCTCGTCTGGAAAAAAGTAAAATTTGACCTTGATTTGAGAGTCATTATATTAGATGATGTATATTTCCAAAAATAAAATCAATCTATGGCAGAAATGAAAACAGGACATGAAAATTATGGTGCTGATAATATTCAGGTACTTGAAGGACTCGAACCAGTTCGAAAACGTCCAGGTATGTATATCGGTTCTACAGATGAGAGAGGTCTCCACCATCTTGTATGGGAAATCGTAGATAACTCGATTGATGAAGCAATGGCAGGGTATTGTGATTCTATTACTATTAAGCTACATAAAGATGGAGCATGTAGTGTTGAGGATAACGGTCGAGGTATTCCAGTAGAAAAACATTCAAAAACATGAGTTTCTACCTTGGAAACTATCCTAACAGTCCTTCACGCTGGATGAAAATTTGGTTGAGGAGGGTATAAAGTATCAGGTGGACTACATGGAGTTGGTGCTTCAGTAGTAAATGCACTTTCTACAAAACTTGAAGCGTGGGTCCACAGAGACGGGAAGATCTATTACCAGTCATTTTCTATGTGAGTTTCAGATGGTGATGTTGAGGTTGTTGGAAAAACTAAGAAAACAGGAACAATCATAAAATTTTATCCTGATGCTAGTATTTTTAAGATGACAACGGAATTTGATTACAAAACAATCAAGAACCGAATGCGTCAACAAGCGTACTTAACGAAGGGAATCAAGCTCACATTGAATGATGAACGAAAAGACAATAACTATAAGTTTTATTTTGAAGGAGGGATTAAATCATATGTTAATTTCTTGAATAAAAATGAATCAACTATTGGAAAAGTCTTTTATGCTGAGAAAGAGAAAAATGATATCCTTGTAGAGGTTTCAATCCAATATAACAAAGACTACTCGGATAACATAATATCATTTGTAAATAATATTCACACTCCAGAAGGGGGAACGCACATGACTGGGTTTAGAACAGCCCTGACTCGAACAATAAACAAATATGCTCGTGATAAAGGTATTTTAAAAGAAAAAGACCAAAATCTTACAAACGAAGATGTGATAGAAGGTATAGTTGTTGTTCTTTCTATTAAAGTCATTGATCCTCAATTTGAAGGTCAGACAAAAGCGAAGCTTGGAACTACTGAAGCGAGGTGAGCAGTTGACAGTGTCTTTTCTGAAAAGTTCATGGAGTTTCTTGAAGAAAATCCTGCTTCAGGAAAATCAATTTGTGAAAAAGTAAATCTTGCAGCAAAAGCGAGACTTGCTGCAAGAGCAGCTCGAGATACTGTTATTAGAAAAGGAGCTCTTGAGGGTATGACACTCCCTGGAAAGCTTGCCGATTGTTCGAGTAAAGATCCAGCCGATTCTGAGATATATATTGTCGAAGGAGATTCTGCAGGTGGTTCAGCAAAGCAATGACGTGATAGAGAACATCAGGCTATTTTACCACTGAGAGGGAAAATCCTCAATACAGAACAAGCTCGTATCGACAAGATATTTGCCAGTGAACAAATTAAAAATCTCATCATCGCAATGGGGACATCTATAGGTGAAACCTTTGATATATCAAAACTCAGATATCATCGTATAGTTATTATGACAGATGCTGATGTTGATGGAGCTCATATCCGAACATTGCTCCTGACATTCTTCTTTCGGTATATGAAAGATATCATAAAAGGAGGATATCTCTATATAGCACAACCACCTCTCTATAAGCTTACAAAGGGGAAAAACTCTTGGTATGTATACAATGAAGAACAAAAAGAAATGATTATCGCAGAAAACGATATTATAGGTGATAATATTCAACGGTACAAAGGTCTGGGGGAAATGAATCCAGAACAACTTTGGGAAACAACTATGGACCCAGCAGAAAGAAAGATGTACAAAGTAGGGATAGAAGACTCACAAAGGGCTGATGAAATGTTTAAGATACTTATGGGGGGTGAAGTTGCTCCACGAAGAAAATTCATTCAATCAAGAGCCAAGAGTGTAAAGAACTTAGATGTCTAAGTTATATATAAAAAGCACCTCAGTATGAGGTGTTTTTTTATATATTCCTGAGTTATAGTATAATACTAATGAAAAATTAATTTGAGCCAATATTCGCAAGAGAATCATTAATATATTTATGTACAATTTTATTGTATATCGACTGTTAAAAACTTGATAAAATATCATAATTTTTTTTATCATAAAAAGTTTGACATATAGCCAAATACTAATAAAATCCTCAAGCTTTTTTCGTTCTTGAAATACTCTGCTTTTTGAAAGAAATACTTTTTCTCTTTTGATGGAATACACTCATATATAAGATAGTTGCAGCACTTTCGGTGATTCCTATGTAATATATACAGTATCTGTAAAAATTGTGAAAGAAAAAATTGAGTATTCCTAATTTGTATTTAGGGATAGAATATTCCCCCGTAGCTCAGCGGTAGAGTAGACGACTGTTAATCGTTTGGTCATTGGTTCGAATCCAATTGGGGGAGCCATAAAAAAACTATATATATAAGGTAGAGAAACTTCTCTACCTTATATATAATTTACGGAGAGGTGCCAGAGTGGTCGAATGGAACAGTCTTGAAAACTGTCGTGGGGCAACTCACCCAGAGTTCGAATCTCTGTCTCTCCGCCATTATTGTTTTGGAAAAGTTAATTGGAAAGGTGCCAGAGTGGCCGATCGGGCTCCCCTGCTAAGGGAGTGAACCTCCGGGTTCCGAGGGTTCGAATCCCTCTCTTTCCGCCATTATATCCTGAGCTTTCCCGAGCAAAATTGGGGCCTGTAGCTCAGTGGTTAGAGCAGTCGGCTCATAACCGATTGGTCGTTAGTTCAATTCTAACCAGGCCCACCATATAGTATTGATTGAGATTACGTTGCTAATCTTAAAAAAAAGAGTGGAAAAACACAGTAGTATAGTAGTATTTAAACAGGATATCTAAGGAAAATATAAAAAGGTTAAAAAAAGTTTTGACTTAAGCTATATATCCAATACAATCCTCCTGCTTTAGAAAAAGAGAAACATTATTTGGACATAAGATTGAAGCTCGTCAAACCAGCTAAATGAAAGTTAAAAAAACTTTTGACAATCGATACTTTAAAAATACAATCTCTTAGCTTTCAAGAAGCAAACGTTCCTTAAAATAAACAGAATATTAGAAAAAAATGACCTTTAGTGCTTTGGAAAAAAACTAAAAAATCAAAGACCTATTTTCGTATTTATACTTAAATAGGCATTACGTTTAAAAGAGTTTGATCCTAGCTCAGGGTGAACGCTAGCGGTGCGCCTAACACATGCAAGTCGAGCGGTAGAAGAGAGAAGCTTGCTTTTCTCTTTGAGAGCGGCGAACGGGTGAGTAACACGTTGGTATCTGCCCCCAAGTCAGGGATAGCCATTGGAAACGATGATTAATACCGGATAGTCTCTTCGGAGTAAAAATTTATTGCTTGGGGAGGAACCTGCGTTCTATCAGCTTGTTGGTGAGGTAATAGCTCACCAAGGCTATGACGGATAACTGGTCTGAGAGGATGATCAGTCACAATGAAACTGAGACACGGTTCATACTCCTACGGGAGGCAGCAGTGAGGAATCTTCCACAATGGACGAAAGTCTGATGGAGCGACACCGCGTGAAGGATGACGGTCTAACGATTGTAAACTTCTTTTCTGAGGGAGCATAATGAGAGTACCTCAGGAATAAGGGACGGCTAATTACGTGCCAGCAGCCGCGGTAATACGTAAGTCCCAAGCGTTACCCGGAATTATTGGGTGTAAAGGGTTCGTAGGTGGATTTTTAAGTCAGGTATGAAAGACCAGAGCTCAACTCTGCGTTTGTGCTTGAAACTGAAAATCTAGAATCAGGGAGAGGTAAGCGGAATTCTTAGTGTAGGGGTGCAATCCGTAGATACTAAGAAGAACACCAAAAGCGAAGGCAGCTTACTGGAACTGTATTGACACTGAGGAACGAAAGCGTGGGGAGCAAAAAGGATTAGATACCCTTGTAGTCCACGCCCTAAACGATGATAACTAAGTGTTGGGAATTGTCCCAGTGCTGAAGCTAACGCGATAAGTTATCCACCTGAGGAGTACGGTCGCAAGATTAAAACTCAAAGGAATAGACGGGGACCCACACAAGCAGTGGATCACGTGGTTTAATTCGACAATAAACGGGGAATCTCACCCAGACTTGACATCCTGAGAATCTTTGAGAAATCAGAGAGTGCCTTTACGGGAGCTCAGTGACAGGTGCTGCATGGTTGTCGTCAGCTCGTGCCTTGAGGTGTTCGGTTAAGTCCGTTAACGAGCGCAACCCATGTCTCTAGTTATTATGTCTAGAGAGACTGCCTTGGTTAACAAGGAGGAAGGTGTGGATGACGTCAAATCAGCATGGCTTTTACGTCTGGGGCTACACACATGATACAATGGTATGTACAAAGAGCAGCAATACGGTAACGTGGAGCCAATCTTCAAAGCATATCTCAGTCCGGATTGAGGTCTGCAACTCGACCTCATGAAGTTGGAATTGCTAGTAATCGTGAATCAGATATGTCACGGTGAATGTGTTCCTGGGTCTTGTACTCACCGCCCGTCACGGCATGGGAGTTAGTAATATCGGAAGCTCCTCTATGAATATGGGGGTCCATGGTAGGACTAATGACTGGGCTGAAGTCGTAACAAGGTATCCGTAGGCGAACCTGCGGATGGACTATCTCCTTATATTTTTCCTTAAAGTGTCTAATTGTTGTTTTTTTCTAATATCTTGTTTATTTTGTCCTTTAAAATAATCTGATCAGTCAAAGTTAAGTAAATAGAGAAATGAGACATGAATAATAGTGTAAACTATATTAAAATTTATGTATGGCACAAAGTGGATGCCTTGACTCAAATATCCGATGAAGGACGTACAAGTCTGCGATAAGCTTGGAGGAGTCGACAAGAGACGTTATTACTCCAAGATTTCCGAATGGGGGAACCCAATACAAGTAATTTGTATCATCCGTAATACGGAAGGACACACGGTGAACTGAAATATCTAAGTAGCCGTGGAAAATAAATCAAAAGAGATTCCCTGAGTAGTGACGAGCGAAACGGGAACAGCCCAAACCATAAGATACGCGTAGGTAGCTTCTGTACTTATGGGGTTGTAGGAATAATATTCGGGGAGGCTAATAAACCGAATATACTGTATTATTATTAAGAGAAATGTAATGGAATGCATACCATAGAGGGTGAAAGTCCCGTATCCTAAAATAATTTTACCGTGTATCTATTATTTCCTGAGTAGGATCAGGCACGTGTAACCTGGTTTGAATCTGGGGAGCCCACTCTCCAAGGCTAAATAGTATTTGAGATCGATAGTGAACTAGTACCATGAGGGAAAGGTGAAAAGAACCCCGGGAGGGGAGTGAAATAGAACCTGAAACTTTGTGCCTTTAATGAGATGGAGCCTTCGGGTGACATCGTACTTTTTGTAGAACGGACCAACGAGTTAATGAGTATGGCAAGGTTAAGACAGTTATAGTCGGAGCCGTAGTGAAAGCGAGCCTGAATAGGGCGACTTAGTCATATTTATTAGACCCGAAACTAGGTGAGCTTCCCATGAGCAGGCTGAAGTAAAGGTAAAACTTTATGGAGGGCCGAACCATTTGGAGCTGCAAGTCCATTGGATGACTTGTGGGAAGGAGTGAAAAGCTAATCGAACCTAGAGATAGCTGGTTCTCCGCGAAATAGCTTTAGGGCTAGCCTCGGTCAACTATTACAGAGGGGTAGAGCTCTGATAGGGCTAGCGGGACGCGAGTCTTAGCAAACCCTGATAAACTTCGAATACTCTGTAAACTATACCGGGAGTCAGACGGTGACAGATAAGTGCCATCGTCAAAAGGGAAACAGCCCAGACTACTATCTAAGGTCCCTAATTTATAACTAAGTGGAAAAAGATGTGAGATTGCTGCGACAACCAGGAGGTTGGCTTAGAAGCAGCCACCCCTTTAAAGAGTGCGTAATAGCTCACTGGTCAAGCGATCTTGCGCTGAAAATTCAACGGGGCTAAGTTATAAACCGAAGATGTAGAATTAATTTATTAATTGGTAGCGGAGCGTTCCGTATGTTGATGAAGGTGAAGGGTGACCTTTGCTGGAGATATCGGAAGTGAAAATGTTGGTATGAGTAACGTAATGAAGATGAAAACTCTTCACACCGGATACCCAAGGTTTCCTACGCAACGTCAGTCGACGTAGGGTTAGTCGGTCCTAAGGTGCAACCGAAAGGTGGAGCTGATGGATACTAGGTTAATATTCCTAGACTATGTATATGAAGTGAAGGGGGGACATATCGGGATATAGAAGACTCTGAATGAATTGAGTTACGAAGACAAGTCTTAAGATGTAGGAAAATCCGCATTTTTATTAAGGGCGAGTCCAGTTATGGTGCTTTTGCTAGCTTGCTAGTGAGAAATCCGGCTTCTACTATATTCTGGTATCGAGAAAAGCCTCTAAGCGTTAATTGTATATGTAACCGTACCGTAAACGAACACTCGTGGGTTAGTGGAGAACACTAAGGTGGACGAGATAACCATGCTTAAGGAACTCGGCAAAACAGCGGTCGTAACTTCGGGATAAGACCTGCCTGGCTTCTAATTTAGGAACCAGGCCGCAGCGAAAGAACTCAGGCGACTGTTTACCAAAAACACAGCTCTGTGCAAACTCGTAAGAGGATGTATACGGGGTGATGCCTGCCCAGTGCTAGAAGGTTACGGGGATGTGTGCAAGCACTGAACTTAAGCCCTAGTGAACGGCGGCCGTAACTATAACGGTCCTAAGGTAGCGAAATTCCTTGTCGGGTAAGTTCCGACCCGCACGAATGGCATAACGGTCTGAGTACTGTCTCAAGCATGGACTCGGTGAAATTGCAATGTCGGTAAAAATGCCGACTACCTGCAGCAAGACGGAAAGACCCTATGGAGCTTTACTATAGCTTGGTATTGGGTTATGTTTTAAAATGTGCAGAATAGGTGGGAGACTATGAAGTATTGACGCTAGTCGGTATGGAGTCACCTTTGAGATACCACCCTTTTTAAAATGTAACTCTAACCCGTAATACGGGGACAGTGCTTGGTGGGTAGTTTAACTGGGGCGGTTGCCTCCTAAAGAGTAACGGAGGCGCGCAATGGTCAACTATCTTCGGATGGAAATCGAAGAGATAGTGTATTCGCATAAGTTGGCCTGACTGAGAGACCTACAAGTCGATCAGACACGAAAGTGGGCGAAAGTGATCCGGCACCAACGAGTGGAAGTGGTGTCGCTCAACGGATAAAAGTTACCCTAGGGATAACAGGCTGATCGCGTCCAAGAGTTCACATCGACGACGCGGTTTGGCACCTCGATGTCGGCTCGTCGCATCCTGGGGCTGGAGAAGGTCCCAAGGGTATGGCTGTTCGCCATTTAAAGCGGTACGCGAGCTGGGTTCAGAACGTCGTGAGACAGTTTGGCCCCTATCTGCTGTAGGCGTTTAGGAATTTGAGAAGATCTGCTCCTAGTACGAGAGGACCGGAGTGGACGAACCTCTGGTGTATCGGTTGTCATGTCTAATGGCACTGCCGAGTAGCTAAGTTCGGAAGGGATAACCACTGAAAGCATCTAAGTGGGAAGCCTACTTCAAGATTAGATTCCTCTAGCCTTGAGCTAATAAGTCCCCATGGAGACTACATGGTTGATAGGTTGTAAGTGTAAGTGTAGCGATACACTCAGCTGAGCAATACTAATCGGACGAATGGATTTTAATATTTTTTTACTAGTATTTATTATTGTTTCTCTTTTAGTTAACTTTGACAGGTCAGATTATTGACAAAAAAACACGCTCTTAGAAAATTTGATGTTAATGTCTTGGTGGTTATAACGGTTGGGGTACACCTGTTCCCATTTCGAACACAGCAGTTAAGTCAACTTGTGCCGATGGTAGTGCATCTCGTAGATGTGTGAGAGTAGGTAGCTGCCAAGACATTGATATTAAATTTTGAAAATATTGTTTTTACACTGTGGTGCTTGAGAAAATCTCTATGCACGAGTAGCTCAGTTGGAAGAGCAGCGCCCTTCTAAGGCGAAGGTCACAGGTTCGAGCCCTGTCTCGTGTACCATTATTCTTCCCTTGGATTACAAAAATGGGTTATTAGCTCAGATGGCGAGAGCATCTGCCTTACAAGCAGAGGGTCGTAGGTTCGAGTCCTACATAACCCACCATATTATAAAAAATTAAAAACTATCTTAGAAATAAGATAGTTTTTTTATGTCTTTATTTTAATAAGAACTATGTCGATTATGATAAAATCTAAAGATCTTCGACATAATCTTTGAAATTATTCAAAATTGCTTGCCATCATTGTTGTTGTAACTCAGCAGTATTTTCTTCTTCTATTTCAAATTCAATTAAGACATTAACACAGTGACTCTCTGACTGAAATTCCACTTCTGCCTTTCTTCCATCTCACATGGTATATGATATGAGTTTTTTAGGAATGATTTCAGTGTATGTTCCACAAAAATCAAATTCTACGGATTCGTCTTTTGCTGCCATAATATAGTGAAACTCTCATCAATCCTGAAAATCGTTACTAGCTTTAGAACAATGCCATTCTTCATTCGCATGATTCCATTGTGTTATATGTTCTGGGAGAATATAGGCTTCCCAAACAGTATCTATATCAGAGTGAATATGGACTCAGATAAGTATTGCAGTATCTTTCATATGAATAACATAATATATATATTATTAATATTATAATTATTTATTTCTTTTTTGAAATTCTTTCTTCATATTCTTCTTTCAGTAAATCTCCATTTACTGACATCGCAGCACTTGATCCATTTGCTATTGCTTGCGCTAGACTTCTACCACTGTATGAATTATCTCCTGCTGCGTAAATTCCTTCTACAGAAGTTTTATGATTTTCATCAATATAAATTCTTCCTTCACTCGTTATTTTACATTCAATATCTGAAGCTAAAGTATCATGAAGGGAATGAGGTGGTCGAGCATAAATGAATGAAAATCTTTTACTTTTTCAGTCCTCAAAAATTAGTTTTTGAACTATTCCATCTTGGTGTTCAATTTCTATAATTTTCTTTTCTATGACTGGAATATTATGGTTTTCAATAGTAAAGATTTTAGAATCTTTCAGACTCGATGTTCAGTTTGTAATGAGGGTAAGATTTTTAGTCCAGCTAGAGATAAGTGGGATCATTTCCAAAGCTAATTCTCCGTCTGCAATTAGAGCAGTCTTACAATCTCTATGTTCGTATCAATCACAATAAGGGCAATGAATGACACTTTTTCCCCAGCATTCAGCAAATCAAGGAATTGGTGGGAGTAAATCTAGGAGTCCAGTTGTAAACATGATTTTTTGAGTTGTATATTTTTTTCAAGATGTCGTAAAAACTTGGAAACCTTTTTTTTCTCAGTCTATTTTTTCTATCTGTGATACGGTATCAGTAACTCTTGAAACACATGTATATTTTTCAAGATCAGCCTTACAATCCTGAAGTATTTCTTCTGGTTTTTTATGATCATGGCTTATTAGATTATGTGCTTTTACTGCAAATCTATTAGCAGGTTTTCCTGCGTCAATTATGAGTGTTTTTCTGATGGAACGTCATAAGGTTAAGGCTGCTGAGCTACCTGCAAAGCTTCCTCATATGATAATAACTTCAAATTCTTTCATAATTTTTATTAGTGAATAATCTTCTATACTATATTAAAATATTGTAAGAATAATAATATTATAGCAGCTCTGATTCTGTGAGGAGCTCTTTTAGGGGAATGATTTCTCATTTCTGAGTAAGAAATTTTTTTTCAGAAAGTAAATCTCTTCTGACTACACAGCTATTTAAATCTTTAGCTGAATAAGTGTCTATTAAATCTGGATTTATTTTCAGTCTTTTTTATTATTCAAATTTTTTTTAAAAAAGGCCGTACTTCATTCCATAAATTCTGTCCATTGGGGTACAAATTCATGTCTTTCTCCTTCATAAATAACAAGATCTACTTGTTTATCTACATTGTTAAAGCTTTCTTTAATTTCTTTTCCCCAACTTACAGGGCAACTCTCGTCTTGTGATCAAAAATATATCTGAACAGGAGCCTGTACATTTTTAAAATATCACTGTGGAGATATACTTGCAAAAGTATCAGGATTTTGTAGATTTCAGATATCATTTGTTAGTTTTTCTTTTTCTCGAGAATTTAACCTGCTACTACTCCATCTCTGATAATTGTAGTATTCATTACTGTGAACTGGGGCATATAATATTGCTGCATCAATAAGTTCAGGAGCAGCCACTAAACTATACATTGTTACTCAGCCACCCATAGAGTGTCAAAGCATTCAAATAGATTGAGTATCTATAGTGGCTAATATTTCTTCTCAATCCTCCTGAGATTTTTGTACAGCCAATATAGCATTAATAACATCTGTACCATATTTTTTAATTCTGAGAATCATTCATGTACTTGAAAGACTTTGATCAGTATCAGAAAAGCCATGATTTCTATAATCACTATGAATTACTGCAAATCAGTTACTTGCAAAATAGTCTTGTTCTCTTTTTAAACCTCTTCATAGGGTATAAATACTGGTATCTATATATCAATGATTAAGAATAATCAAAGGGGCATTCTCAATATTCTTTGGTATATTCATTATACCAGATATAGAACGTCCTTCACTTATATAACTGATTTGATAGCGAGTATAGAGAGGGGCTTGAGATAAAATGTTTTCAAATGTAAAGTCACGTCCATCAGCAATATAGTTGAGATAATCATTATCTTCTTGATTTGATGTACGAGTGATATTTTTGTGTGGCTTAAGATTTTCTATTTCGTTACTTTTTATAATGACAAGTTCACTTCAAGAGCGAGTTAATGCACCAGAATTATCTGGCAAAACCCTTGTGCAGGAAATTATAAATACTATTAGAAATCATAGCAGAATAGAGATAGAATATTTACGCATCAAATATTATTAAAAGTATAATTGGTTTTACTATACATTACATTGGGTATAAAAATTATTTAGATAATATTCTCTCATTCAAACAACATTTCAGGCATTCAATCCATATAAGGAAATGCTTGTGAAACCAAAGCTTTAACTTCAGGAATTTGCATACTTTGTGTATGAGCTTCTTTATTTTTCCATTCCTCATATCCACAAATATAATCTCAATGTATTGCCATATTGTACTTTATACATCAAGGCATATTTAGAGCTGGAACTTGTTTCAAAATTTCCGCTATTTTTCAAGCATTTCATTTTGTTGCTTTCATCTTAAAGACTCATACGTAGTTTGTCATAAGGATTTTGATTAAAATGATAATGTTTTATTATCTGATTTTATGAACAGAAATCAATTTTTAAAATCAAACCTAAACTTTCAATAATAATTTTCACGTGTATACTCCACACTATAAATATTAACTCAAAACATGCATAATTTTTTACTTACTACTTCACTGTGACTTGAGTCATTAACCAAACACGAAGTAAATAAACAAGGCTGAACTATCACTGAGGTACAAGACAAGGCAATTTATTTCAATGGAGAAATTGAAATGATGGCTCGAATGAATATCTGGTCACGTTTTTGAAATATCTTGTATTATGTTTTAGATACTGAGAGTCAATTAACAGATTTTGATACCTATTTTGATATAGTATTTGCGCAAGATTGGAAGAAATATATTCCAAGAGGTTTTGCTGTTATGATTAAGGCTACGTCAATAAAGTCAGATCTCTGAGCAACTTCTACACTTCAAGCACTTGCAAAAAAAGCTATCGCTAAAAAAATAGTATGAGAAAAATATCTTGACGAAGACGATAGACTTGGAAAAATAGAAATACGTATTCTCATGGAAAATAATACTCTCAGAATCTTACTTAATACTTCAGGAATTTGACTCCATAAGAGAGGGTACAGAGAGATGACCTGAGATGCTCCACTCAAGGAAAATATTGCAGCAGGGCTCGTTATTTTATCTGGATGGAAGTTTAGAGAACCTCTCTATGATATATTTTGTGGTTCAGGAACTATTGCGATTGAAGCAGCAATGATTGCTAGAAATATGGCTCCTTGAATGAAGCGACATTTTGCTTTTGAAAAATGGTCTTGGATTCAAGAAAATTTATTAGAACAAGAAATAAAATTAGCAAAAACGAAAGAATTTGAATGAGAATACAAAATCTATTCAACAGATATACGTCATGATATTATAGAGCTTGCGAAGAGAAACGCGAAGTTTGCTGGTGTGGATAAAAACATTAATTTTTGAACACAGGATTATGTGACCTACTTAAGGCGAGAACTACAATGATGGTTGGTTTCAAATCCTCCATATGGTCTACGTTTAGAAGATGCAAATGTTCCAAAAATACATGAAGATATCTCTGAACTATTAAAGAAAAACTCAAATTTAAAAGGATGAATTATCACAGCTCATACTGATTTTGAAACCTACAGTAATACAAAATATAAAAAACGTAAACTTTATAATGGAGGAGAAATGTGTTATTTTTATAAAAAAGAACAGAATTAATTCTGTTCTTTTATTTTGCAATTTTTATTATTACTCAGATATTTCAATGGATTCAAGTTCAGAATCATTATTACGCATAATTTCTTTCATTGGAGATTCAGTATCAGGAGAAATAATTGAGGCTTCTATTTCTGCATTTGAGTCATCAATATTTTCTTGCATATCTTGTGTGTCACTCCCAGTTTTTAAGTCTTCTGAAATTTTAACTTCTGTATCAGTGACATTGGAATTACAAGCTGTAAATACCATAAGACTTACAAAAAGAGCAATAATTTTTTTATTCATTTTTAGGAAAAAATATTAATTAAAAGATGTCCGTATTAGAACTGTTCGTTTAACTTGAGCTTGCTTTGATAGAACATTCTAGAGCTTGATACTCCGTATCTCTGTGCTGCGATTCTATCAATTCACATCCCGAATGCGAATCATGAGTATTTCATAGGATCTATTCCACACCCTTCCAGAACTGTTGGATGTACCATTCATGCTCCGAGTAATTCAACCCAACCAGTGCCCGAACACATAGAACATTTTTTAGCTGATTTATTACCAGTTCCTGAACATATTTGACAACTGACATCTACTTCAGCACTCGGTTCAGTAAATGGGAAAATACTAGGTCTAAACCTGAGTTCTGTTTTTTCTCAGAGTAGTTGTTTCATAACGGTATCAAGTGTCCATTTGAGATCTCCAAATGTTACTCCTTCACCAACGACCAGTCACTCAAGTTGATAAAAGTTTGAGGTATGACGTGCATCTTCTTGTTCATACCGAAATACTCTCCCAGGAACGATGATTTTAATCGGAAGCTCACCCTTAAGCATAGTTCTCACTTGAACAGGAGATGTGTGGGTACGTAGTAAATATTTCTCTCAGGCTTTTTTATGTTTATTGATGGTATCAGTTATCCAGAAAGTATCCCAAACATCTCTTGCTGGGTGATTATCAGGGATGTTGAGCATGTCAAAGTTGTGTTTCTCATCTTCGATTTGAGGCCCATCCTCTATTTTGAATCAAAGTGAAATGAATATATCTTCTAACAGTTCAGTTGCATGGGAAATAGGATGCTTATGACCGAGATTTTCTGATTCAAATCCTATTGATACATCAAGCGCTTCTTTTTCTTCTATATGAGAAAAATACGCATTTTCTATATCTAAACCCTTTTGAGTTAGTAAATCTGCGAACTCGTTTTTAAGAGTATTGGCTGTCACTCAAATAGTTTTTTTATCATCTATACTGAGATCTTTTACTCAGGCAAGTATTGATTTAAGTTTTCATTTTTTCCCAAGATACTCAGATTCAAGAGCTTTTAATTCGTCTTGAGTTTGAACTGATGTAAGTGACTTCTTAAAATCACTTTCTAATTGCTTTAATTTTTCAGTCATTGTGACACATACTATAATATAAATATATGGATTTGATAATAAGCAGCCTCACGTAAAAAGCAAGGTTTTTCTATTCTTGTACTTTATGTGTTTTTGATATATAAGTTTTATATAAAAACTGTAAAAAAAACTTTTGACAATGTATGAGTATTTCATACAATACCGGAGCTTTACGAAATTCCCATCAGAAAAACGGGGAAAAACAGTGAATGTTAAATACTACTCTTTTGCTTACAGTAAACAAAAAGAATCAGTTTAACCTCTGGCTTTATTTTTATAAAAAATACGACACATGGCTGGATTGCTAGCTCGAAAAATCGAGATGACACGAGTAATAAAGGATGATAGATTTATACCTGTTACTCTTCTAGAGGTACCACAAATGCAAGTAGTAGGATACAAAACGGCTGAAAAAGACGGATATTCTGCTGTAATTGTTGGTATAGTTAAAAAAGAAAAAGCAGAACTTGCTTCTGATAAAAAAGGACTCAATGCTAAAAGCTTCTCAATAATTAAAGAATTCCCAATTGAGCAATCAAATGAGGGGGTAAAAGAAATTGGAAGCGAAGTTGGGTTTGATGACTTAGACTGAGTTGAGGTTGTTACTATAACTTCTATCTCAAAAGGACACGGGTTCTCAGGTGCAATGAAGAGACATAATTTTTCTGGGGGTCCAGGAAGTCATGGTTCTAAGTTTCATAGAGCACTTGGTTCAATCTGAAACAGAAAGCCAGTACGAACACATAAAGGAAAGAAGATGCATGGTCATTACGGGGTTGATACAGTAACTCTCCGAGACGTGAAACTAGAAATTATTAATAAACAAGCTGGAATCATCGCAGTTCGAGGACCAGTTCCAGGTGCAAGAAATTCACTTGTAAATATCTATCTTTAATACTAAGCAGATCAAGAAAACATGGAAACAAAAGTATACGATCAAACATGAAAAGAATCTGGATCAGTGAAACTTAATGAAAAAGTTTTTGGTTTAGAGTTAAACGAAGGCTTAGTACATAGAGCTTTGGTTTTACAATTAGCAAATGCACGAGTTGCGATTGCTCATACTAAGACTCGATGAGAACGAAGAGGTTCTACTCGAAAAATATTCAGACAAAAAGGTACAGGTAACGCTCGAGCTGGTGCAAACCGATCTCCTATAAGAAAAGGTGGTTGAATCGTATTTGGTCCAAGAAACAACCGAAACTTTACACTTGGTATGAATAAAAAAGAAAGACAAAGAGCTCTCTTCTGTCTCCTTTCTGCAAAAGTGCAAAACAATGCTCTCATAGTCGTGAAGACTCTTGATATGAAAGAAGTGAAGACTCAAGCAATGGATGCTGTTATGAAATCTCTTCCACTTGGAAAGACTGCTCTTATAGCTCTTGCTTCTAGAAATGTTAATGTTGAAAAATCATCAGCTAATCTGAAGACAATCAAAACTATACATGCTTCATACTTAAATATAGCAGATCTTCTCAAATATGAGACACTTATTCTTCCTGAAGACGCAGTGAAACAATTAAACGAACTTGCTGCATAATTTACTACTCTATTAATTTACTCCTCTATTATGAGACTGTATACCATATTACAAAAACCAATCGTTACAGAAAAGACTTCAAACCAAAATCTTGGAGGTCAATCAAGATACGCATTTGAAATTGCTCCTTCTGCTACAAAGATTGATGTAAAGAAAGCAATTAAAGAACTCTATGGAGTAGATGTTGCAAGCGTAAATATTCTAAACACGAGAGAAAAATTCAAGTTTGGAAAAAAACGAACAATGCAATTACGAAAAAGAAGTGCTAAAAAAGCATACGTTACTTTGAAAAATGCAAAAGATGTTATTGATGTAACTATACTCAAGTAATTTTATTTGAGAGAACAACTTATATTTAAACTTTATACCAATGGGACTTAAGAAATTCAAACCAACTACTCCGGGTCGAAGATGAATGACGGGAATCGACTATTCAGACCTTACGGTAAGTACTCCAAATAAAGCTCTTACGACTTCACTCAAGAGAAGTGCCGGGAGAAATAATACTTGACGAATCACTATTAGACATAAAGGGAGTGGACATGCTAAGAAATATAGACTTGTAGACTTCTTTATGACAGATAAGAAAACTATTCCTGCGAAAGTAGAAACGGTTGAATATGATCCATATAGATCTGGATTTATTGCTCTTATTTGTTATGCTGATGGTGAAAGAAGATATATCCTTGCTCATAATACTATTAAAGTAGGTGATTCAATCATTACTAATGATTCAGCTCAACTTACTGATGGAAATAGAATGGAAATCTGAAATATCCCAGTTGGTATCAAGGTATTCAATCTTGAGCTCATTGTAGGTCAAGGTGCATCATCCATTAGATCAGCAGGTACCTATGGTACTATCAATTCACAAGAAGGGGAATACACTCAAGTTAAAATGCCTTCAGGAGAAATTAGACTCGTACATAAAAAATGTTTTGCTACTGTTGGACAAGTTTCTAACCCTGATCATAATCAAGTGGTTATTGGTAAAGCTGGACGAAGTAGATGGATGTGAAAGAGACCTACTGTTCGAGGTAAGGCTATGAATCCAGTTGATCATCCACATGGTGGTTGAGAAGGTCGATCTCCTATCGGTATGAAGGCTCCTAAAACTCCTTGGGGTATGGTGGCTCTTGGGAAGAAAACTCGAAGTCGAAAGAAAACAACTGGTCGTTGGATTCTAAAAACTCGAAAAGGAAAACTAATGATGTAATTACTTTTAATTTAATAGATATCACTTTATGACAAGAAGTCTAAAAAAATGACCTTATATATACGATAGACTCGTACAAAAGGTTGAAAAATTGAACGAATCAGGAAAAAAGACCGTGATTAAAACATGGGCTCGTAACTGTACAGTAATTCCAGAATTTGTGGGTCACACTTTTGGGGTTCATAATGGTAGAGCACATACTCCAGTTTTCGTAACTGAAGATATGGTTGGTCATAAACTTGGTGAATTCTCTCACACAAGAACATTCAGAGGACACGCTGGAAACAGAAAATAATTTTTACTTACCGATACAATTTCATCATGAAAGCACTTGCACAAAATATTCGTATTTCTCCTAAGAAACTTGCTGTAGTAGCAGAGATTATCAGAGGAATGAATGCAGAAGAAGCACTAAAATTCTTGAAATTTGCCCCTAAAAAAGGAGCTGATATCCTCTATAAAGTTGTTCATTCTGCTGTACATAATGCACAACATAATGATAATCAAAATAGTGCTGATCTTTACCTCAATACTCTTGTTATTACAAAAGGTATTGTATATAAGAGAGGAAGACCAGTTTCTAGAGGAAGAATGCATCCAATTTTGAAAAGAACTTCAAATATTAGATTAGAACTTCAAGTTAAGTAGTTACTAGAAATAATAGCAGAGAGTTACCCGGGAATTACTCCTAGACCTCTATAAAGATTTATAAACTATAATTTATACACTATGTGACATAAAGTCAGCCCAATAGCATTTAGACTCCCATATATCGTTAACTGGAAATCATCATGGTATGGTGATACTAAAAACTATAAAGAGTCACTTGGACAAGATATCAAAACAAGAGAACTTCTTGCAAGAGAACTTACATGAATTCCAATAGGTGATATTCTTATATCAAGAGATCAAGAAAATGTTATCGTTGATATATTTACAGCAAAAGCTTCACTTATTCTTTGAAAAACTGGAGAAAACGTTGAAAACATAAAAACAAAACTTCAAAATAAAATTGGTGGAAAATTTATCATCAATGTAAAAGAAATTAAGCAGCCTGATGTAAATGCAAAAATAGTAGCATTTTCTATCGCAAATCAAGTTGAAAAAAGAATGCCATATAAAAGAGCTATCAAACAAGCTATTCAAAAAGCTATGGAAAAAGGAGCTCAAGGTATCAAGGTTAAAGTAGGTTGAAGATTGAACGGTGCTGAAATTGCTCGTAAAGAAACCTTTAAAGAATGAAATATACCAACTCAAACTATCAGATCAAATATTGATTATTCAACAATGCGAGCTGAGACAGTATATGGAACCATTGGTCTCAAGGTTTGGATATATAAGGGAGACATTTACAAAAAGTCAAAAAAACTTGACTCATAAAAAATATTTATATACTAACTCAAGCTTACAATGTTGCAGCCAAGAAAAACTAAATATAGAAAACCTCACCGAGGGAGACTAAAAGGGTCAGCAAGTCGAGGTGCTGAAATTGCTTTCGGAGAATTTGCTATGAAGGCAACGACTCGAGGGTACATCACTTCAAGACAAATAGAATCTGCTCGTAGAGCTATGGTTCGATATGTAAAAAGAGGTGGAAAGATTTGGATCAGAATCTTCCCTGATAAAGCATATACAGCTAAACCACTTGAAGTTCCGATGGGATGAGGGAAATGATCTGTAGAAATGTATAGAGCTCCTGTAAAACCTGGTAGAATCTTGTTTGAAATGACAGGTGTTACTCCAGAAATTGCACGAGAAGCTTTTACGCTGGCTTCATATAAACTGCCAGTCAAGACTAAAATTATACTAGATTAATACTCAACTTCAAAAAATGAAAGAATTAAAAGATTTGAATTTAAAATCAAAAGATGCTCTGAATAAACTCTCAGCTGATAAACTGAAAGAGGAACTCCATACTGCTCAAAAAAACCTTTATGTAATGAAGATGAAAAATGTTGTAGGAGAACAAAAACAAACTCATCTTATTAAACCTCTAAGAAGATATGTAGCAAGTGTCATGACACTTCAAGGAAAAGTATAGTGAGTATTTTATAGATAAAATTGGTAATACCTATGAGAACGATAACAGGAACTGTGGTTAGTAATAAAATGGATAAGACAATAGTTGTGTCAGTTGATACTTTTAAAACTCATCCTAAGTACCACAAAAAATACAAAGTTACAAAAAGATTCTACGCACACGACGAAGCAAACGCAAGTCAAGTAGGTGATACTGTAACTATTCAAGAGTCACGACCACTATCTCGACTAAAGAGATGGACGGTAGCAACAAGTGTATAAATATTTTCAAAAATTAAAGTTAAATTATTATGATACAAACAGAATCAAGACTCGTTGTAACAGATAACTCTGGAGCAAAAGAAGTTCTTTGTATAAAAGTACTCTGAGGATCTCATAGAAGATATGCTTCTATCGGTGATATCATTGTATGTTCAGTAAAAAAAGCTGCACCAGACGGTACAATCAAAAAGAAAAAAGTTGTTAAAGCAGTAGTTGTAAGAACAGCAAAAGAAATTAAAAGACCAGATGGAAGTTATGTTCGATTTGATGATAACGCTTGTGTTATTATTTGAGATGATGGAAATCCAAGAGCAACTCGTATATTCGGTCCAGTTGCACGTGAATTAAAAGCGAAAGGATACAATAAAATAGTATCTCTTGCACCAGAAGTATTATAATTATTTTTATTTAATTGGGATAGTATGAAAATTCGATCATGAGACAACGTTGTTGTTATATCAGGAACACGAAAAAATAAAGGAAAAACAGGAAAAGTATTAAAAGTTTTCCCAGTTACTGGAAAGGTAATCGTAGAATGAGTGAATATTGCAACAAAACATATAAAAAAACAAGGAACTACAGCTGGGCAAATAATGAAAATGGAAAAAGCAATCGATGCTTCTAACGTTATGCTAGAATGTCCAATTACAAAAAAACCTACAAGAGTAGGATACGTAATGATAGAAGAAAAAGGAGTTCAAAAAAAATTCAGATTTTCTAAAATAGCAGCAAAAACAAACAACAAAGATCCAAAAGATTGTATTATTAAATAATAACTTCCTGTCAGATGACTTTAAAAGAAACATACACTAAAGAGATTGTTCCAAAATTAAAAGAATCTCTTAAATGCGAAAATATAATGGAGGTTCCAAAACTTGAAAAAGTTGTTCTTAATATGGGTATTGGTACATATATTAGAACTGGAAATAAAGACTACAGTGTTCTTCAAGAACATTTAGCTCTTATAGCTGGTCAAGCTCCTATTGTGAAACATGCTAAAAAAGCAATATCAAACTTTAAACTAAGAGCTGGAATGCCAGTTGGTTTAACAGTAACACTTCGAGGCGATGCAATGTACACTTTTCTTGATAAACTTATAAATGTAGTTTTACCAAGAGTACGTGATTTCCGTTGAGTAAGTCCAAAGTCGTTTGATAAAGAGGGGAATTATAACTTTGGTATACGAGAACATACAATTTTTCCAGAAGTACCACAAGATGATGTTGTAAAAAACCACGGTATACAAATTACTGTAAAGACTACAGCTAAATCTAAAGAAGCTGGAAAAGAGCTTCTCTCACAAATGGGATTCCCATTTGCGAAGTAATACAATACTTTTTTAAAAACAATACAAGTGGCTAGAAAATCAAAGATTGCAAAATCTCAAAAACTGAAAAAGAAATTCCTTCAAGCAATAGCTGATGGAAGAAAACCTACGAATGCTACAAAAGTATTTAATACTTGTAGTGTATGTGGGAGAACAAGAGGATACCTAGGTAACTTCGATTTATGTAGAATTTGTTTTAGAGAAAAAGCAAACGCAGGTGAACTTCCAGGAGTTCGAAAATCAAGTTGGTAAAATAAATATAATACACACGTTTTAGTTTCATAATTATTGGTTATATGATAATGGATCCGATTGGAGATTTACTCACAAGAATAAGAAATGCATATCTTGCACGAAAAGAAGATATGACAGTACCATATTCTAAGATTAAACAAGACATCCTTAAAATCTTAAAGAAAAATAAATACATAACTGACTACGAAGTAGTTGAGTTAGAATGAGCAAAAAAAGAGCTTCTTGTACATTTGAATAATGTCAGAAAAACTTTAGTTGTGCCAAATTTTAGAAGAATTTCTCGACCAGGTCAAAGAATTTACCTTGGATCAAAAGATATCAAAAAATCTAGAAATGGAAAAGGTATATATATAGTTTCTACTCCAAAAGGAGTCGTAACTGGATATGAAGCTCGAACTCTAAATGTTTGAGGAGAACTTCTTTGTGAAGTGTACTAATTTCAAAAAATGCAGACAAGCTCACGCTTGATCGTAATTTACTTACAAAACAATTATTATGTCTAGAATAGGAAAACTTCCAGTTACTATACCAGAAAAGGTAGAGGTAAAAATAAATGGAAGAAATATTGAAGTGAAGGGTGAAAAAGGAAGTCTTACATTTACTCACTCTCCACAAGTTTCTGTGAAAATAGAGGAAGGAAAAGTAATTGTTACTCCTGTATGAGATGATGCCAAAGCATTATGGGGGACAACTAGATCTGTTATTTCTAATATGGTAGAAGGTGTATCAGTAGGGTATAAAAAGTCTTTAGAAATAAATGGTGTAGGGTACAAATTTGAAGTTCAAGGTCAAAAGCTTATTCTATCAATTGGGTTTTCTCATAAAGTAGAATTAGAAATTGCTCCTGAACTAACAGTCACTCCAGACGATAAACTGAAGAATGTTATTCACGTTAGTGGTATTGATAAACAAAAAGTTGGTCAATTTGCCTCTAAAGTAAAATCTCAAAAGAAGCCAGAACCATATAAAGGAAAAGGTATTAAATATCAAGGAGAACAAATACGAAGAAAAGCTGGTAAAACAGGTTCTAAATAAAAATAATAATTATTTAATAAGTACTACGGTATGTTACAAAAACTACAAAATAGACTACGAAGAAAAGCAAGAGTTCGTTCTTTGATTTCAGGTACATCAGAAAGACCAAGACTGAGTATATTTCGGACAACTACTCATATATATGCTCAAATTATTGATGATGTTACAGGTAAAACTCTTGCTTCTAGCTCAGATCTAAAAATTGATTCTAAAGCTTCAAAAACTGAACTTGCTATCCAAGTTGGACAAGATATTGGTAAAAAGGCACAAGAGATGAAAATAAAAAACGTAGTGTTTGATAGAGGTGGATTTCGATATCACGGTAGAGTAAAGGCTCTTGCTGATGCTGCACGAGAATCTGGATTACAATTTTAATTATATTACATTTTTGCATTTATGGCACTTGATGGAAAAAGAAATTCAAAAGGAGGAAGAGATAATTTTAAACCAAGAAAAGAGTTTAAAGAAGAACTTCTTGCTATAGACAGAGTAACTAGAGTTACTGCTGGTTGAAGACAACTACGATTTAGAGCCGTTATGGTTTTAGGTGATGGTAAAGGTAAGGTTGGACTTTGAACAGGGAAAAGTTGGGAAGTAGTTGACGCGATTGCTAAAGCAATAGCTGATGCTAAAAAGAACATGATTCAAGTAAAACTTGTTGAATGAACGGTTCCTTATGAAATTACTGCTAAATTTAAAGCAGCTAAAATAATGGTTCATCCTGCTACAAAAGGTACTGGTATTATCGCTGGTGGTTCTGCTCGTAAAGTACTTGCAGTTGCTTGATATACTGATATACTTGCAAAGAGATATGGTTCTTCAAATCTCCTAAATAATGCAAAAGCTACTTTGAAGGCACTCACTTCTTTTAAATAATATAACGAGAAAAATTAGATTATGCTTACTACAAATACAATATCACCAAATTCAGGTTCTAAAAAATCTTCGAAGAGAGTTGGGAGATGAAACGGTTCAGGAAAAGGTACTTTCTCTGGAAGAGGGATGAATGGTCAAAATTCTCGTTCTGGTGGATGAGTTCCTGATTGGTTTGAAGGTGGACAAACTCCACTTTTTAGAAGAATGCCTAAAATGAGAGGTTTCTCTAATGCAAGATTTAAAAAACATTTTAATGTTGTGAATCTTTCTCAAATAGAAACAATTGCAAAATCAGGTGTTACTGATATAACTCTTGAAACTCTTATTAAACATAATATTGTTTCTAAAAAGAATCTTCCTGTAAAACTTCTTGGAGCAGGAGAGCTTACTTCTAAAGTTACATTAACTGTAGATTCAGCCTCTAACTCAGCTCAAGAAGCATTTAAGAATGCTGGAGGGACTCTCAATCTGAGTACTGTAGAATCAGAATAAAAAATAGTCCAACTTAGTTTGGACTTTTTTATTCTGTGAGCTATAATAATTTTAATCTTATTTTTAATATATTTTTCATGATACTTGATATTATAAAGCGTATTGCTAACATCAAAGACCTCAGAAAAAAAATTATAGCAACACTTTTATTAGTGCTAGTCTATAAGTTTCTCTCTGTTATTCCAATTCCAGGTGTAAATACTGAAGGTATTTCTGCACTTGTTCAAGGTCAAAGAGGTTTATCATTTTTCTCATCACTTTTAGGTTGAGGTCTTGAAAACTTTTCTGTAATTCTTATGGGACTTTCTCCATATATCAATGCAGTAATCATCATTCAACTCCTTTGAGTTATTATTCCAAAAATTGGTGATCTTCAAAAAGAAGGAGAACAAGGTCAAAAAAAGATTACAAAGTATACTCGACTGTTGACACTTCCTATCGCATTTCTTCAGAGTTACGGTATGATTGTTCTTTTGAACTCTCTTGCTAACGGAAGTATCATTGATGTAACAAACCCACAAATAATTCTATCTGCTATGCTTATAGCTACTGCAGGTACTATTTTCCTTATGTGGCTTGGTGAAGTTATGACAGAGTATGGAATATCTAATGGTATTTCTATAATTATTATGGCTTGAGTTCTCTCTGCAGTTCCAGCAAATATAATTTGATACTTTGCTGCTTCTCAATATGCACTTTTTGCATGATTACTTGTAGCTACTCTCTTAATTATTTATATAATTATAAAGTTTACAGAAGGTCATAGACGAATTCCTCTTATTTACGCTAAAACTGGTGGTGAAGAAAAGTCATATTTTCCTATCAAAGTAAATCAAGCTGGGATGATACCTATTATATTCTCAATCTCTATTGTTACATTTCCTTCAATTATTGGTCAAGTATTGGCAAATTCAAATTGAGGTGCTGCATCTACGGTTTGAAATTTCATGGTTGAGTACTTTAGTTTTCAAAATCCCTCTTGGTATTTTATAGCTGTATATTTCGCTCTAGTTCTCGCTTTTTCTTTCTTCTATGTTTCAATTACATTTAATACAGAAACAGTAGCAGAAAGTATTCAAAAGAGAGGTGGGTATATACCAGGTATTAGGCCAGGTCAAGAAACAGCAACGTATCTTCAAAAAGTTTCTAATCACCTAAATCTCTTTGGTGGTTCATTTCTCGCTGCTATTGCCGTACTTCCATATGTACTATGAAAATTTATGGGGCAATCTATCGATCTTATTATCTCTGGTGCTGGACTTATCATTATTGTTTCAGTAATACTCGATATTATTAGAAGAATAGATGGTGAAATGAAAATGTTTGATTATTCAAAATATAAATAGTTGCATTTATACAAAAAAAAAGTTAGCAGTAATGCTAACTTTTTTTTGAGTTTACTTATGATGCAAAAGTATCACAAGTTGATAAGTCAGTTGTGTCATATCAAATTGTAAACCATTTCTTTCTATCATCTGATGAACCGTGTGTCCAAGACTCTGGATTAACTCTTCAAGTTGCAGCCTCTTGGATTCTATCATCTCAAACTGCTTCAGCTGCATCTATTGCTTCTCCTATCTCTCCTGGTTCAAATACACCCTGGTCTTTCAAGCTTCAAGCCCAGAATCAAGCAAAGCAATCAGCTTGTAACTCTGTTTTTATAGAGTTTTCATTTGTTCGAGCCACTCATTTCTCGAGTCATAGTATATTTTGAACATGGTGTCCAACTTCATGAGACAGTACATAGGCTTCCGCCACATCTCATCCCTCAGCTCAATATCTTTTTGTAAGTTCTTCAAAGAATGTTTCGTCTAAATAGATTGTTTGATCTGTTGGGCAATAGTGCGGTCAAATTGCTGAACTTGCTCAACCACATGCAGAATTCGTGTAGTCCCGAAATAAAACCAGCGTTGGTTTTTGGTAGGGAATACTTCATTGAGCAAGCAAGTCACTCCAAAAGGCATCATTTGATCATAAGACCGTTGATGCAAACTGTTCATATGAATCACTTCATTCAAATTGCGCTGCATCAGGGGATCGTACTTGTTGTTGTCATATCCCACTATTTTGAACAGTATTAAATACCTGAAGAGCCGTTTCTGGTCCTGCAAAGAATCATATAGCAAGAATAGCTACAATTCCTCATACTCACAGTGATCCTTTACTCATAGATATTCATCTTCTATCGTCTACATTTCATCTTTGTCATAATTTTCACCATTTTGCCATAGCTCATAATTAATAAATATTCCATATATTATAAGTATCAAATAAAAACTTCAAAATATAAATTATCTTGCAATAATGTATATACTTAATATACTCAAATAACTTATATGATATATACGTAATATTAGCACTTAACTTAATTTGAGATGATATCATTTGTTCACGCAATAACTGTAAATGGTCTAGATTCTACTGTAGTAGATATTGAAGTAGATATTAATCAATGACTTCCTGCTTTCACGATAGTAGGTCTTCCTGATCAATGAGTTCAAGAGAGTAAAGAACGTCTGAGAAGTGCTTTGAAATCATCCTGAGCACGTATTCCACCCAGTCGTATTACAGTGAATCTCGCTCCAGCTAATATTAAAAAGTCATGACCGAGTTTTGATCTCGCAATTGCGATAGGTATTTTGCTTGATCAATGAAATATAGAAAATGATGAAATAGTAAAAGATAGTATTTTTCTTTGAGAATTATCTCTCGATGGAAGACTCAGAATGATCTCGTGAGTTTTACCTGCTACCATTTGAGCAAAAGAAAAATGATTTAAAAGAATCTTTGTACCAGCTTCAAATACGAAAGAAGCATCTATCATTCCAGATATAGAAGTTATTTGAGTACATAATTTACAAGATCTTATCCAAATACTCAACAAAGAAGTTCCATATATAGCTGAGAAAGTACTTGATTTAGCTAGTTTAGATTCAGATTCCTCAAGGTTTAATCATCATGATTTTTCTCAAGTCATAGGTCAACAATTTGCAAAAAGAGCATTAGAAATTGCTGCAGCTTGAGGTCACAATATATTGATGGAATGACCTCCAGGATCTGGAAAAACTATGCTTGCTAAAAGCTTTTCATGAATACTTCCTAAACTCTCAATAGAGGAAGCAATAGAAATATCAAAAATTTATTCTGTTTCTTGACTTCTTACTGAGGATAACCCAATGATCTCACGCAGACCGTTTAGAGGAATCCATCATACAGCAAGTAGCACTTCGATTATAGGGTGAGGGAGAAATGCTCGTCCTTGAGAAATCTCACTTGCTCATAAATGAGTATTATTCTTAGATGAAATTCTTGAATTCCCTAAAACAGTACTCGAAGTATTACGTCAACCATTAGAAGATGGTGAAATAACAGTCACTCGGGTGAATGCTAGTTATAATTATCCTGCAAAATTTTCTCTCCTTTGAGCTATGAATCCTTGTCCCTGTGGATATATGACTGACCCTGACAAGGAGTGCATATGTTCTCCAAATCAAATATCGAATTATAGATCTCGATTATCTGGTCCACTGATTGATAGAATAGATATGTTTATTGAGGTTCCAAAAGTCCCAACTGATGATTTCAAGACTTCTAAAAGAACAAGTGCAGAAAATTCTGAAACTATAGCTGTTCGAGTTCAAGATGCACGTGATATACAAACTTTGAGATTTACTCAAACCCAGGCAAGTTCCAATGCTGAGATGAGTACTAAAGAAATTAAACTGTACTGTGTGTTAAACTCTGAGTCCGAAGGCGTACTTGCAGGAGCTATAAAAACTATGAATCTTTCTGCAAGGGCTTATTATAGGATACTCAAGCTATCAAGAACTATTGCAGATTTAGAAAAATCAGATACCATTTTACTCGCTCATATCTTAGAAGCACTGAGTTATAGAAAAAAAGATGAAAATTAAAAGTTCCCTATTAAATTCAAAATTACTAAGCAAGTATTCAAGCATTGGACACTTTATATCTTGTAAACCTTTTTTTCTTCGAAGTCCTCAATATGATTGAGAATTTAGAAATCAATCTGCAGAAAACCTGATAGCTCTTTCTCAGTATTATAAAATACAATGAGATAATATAGTTATTTTGAATCAAACACATTCAGATGCCATAATTCATATTACTCTGAATAATTTCGGTCAACAACATTACGCTGATGCTGCAATCACAAATTTGAGTAATATTTTACTTATCACACTTGCTTCAGATTGTATTCCAATACTCCTGTTTGATCCAATTGAGAAATCCATCTGAGTGGTACATGCAGGATGGAAAGGCCTCGAGAACGGTATAATTAAGAAAACCATAACGAAAATGGAGCAAGTATTCTGAACAAATCCTGCTCTACTACAAATATATATTTGACCATGCATCTCTTGAATAAATTATGAGGTATGACCTGAGTTTATTCAAAAATTCTCAGATATATATCCACATTCTCTATCTACTAATAAGTTGAGTTGAACATATAATTTAGACATAAGACACATTGCTCTCAAGCAACTTGTACAAATCAATATACAAGAAAAAAATGTAGAAGTTTCAAAGTATTGTACGTATCAAGACAAAGAAAATTTTAATAGTTATAGGAGATATACTCAAACCTGAGACGAGTATAAATGAAACAATGCCTGCGGAATTATGATTAAATAATAAACTATGAAAAAATATAAAATTTTCTACATCGATGATATGTCATTCGCAATTCCTCAACTTATTAAGGCAATACCTGAATATATTGATTATGAGTTAATCTATGTGCAAAGAATAGAGGATATAGTTCCAGATGATTATTACCTTGTGTTTCTTGATTACTATCTTGATAAAGATAATAAGACAGCTCTTGATATTGTAGAAAAATTTCAGGGAAGTATAATTGTTTCTTTTTCAACATGTCCTGATAAAAATATATTTATGCTGCAACATGGAGCAATATACGGAGTTAATAAACTTAAAAAAACAAATATAAATCAGCCACTCACTTTACTCTTGAAAAATATTTTTCCAGAAAGCCAATCATAGATATACTAAGGGAATATATTTTTAGAACTTACTATACGCAATGCAACAACTGCCAAATACTCCACCAAAATGAACAAGTGATTGGTTTCCAGAGGAATTTAAAGTGAGAAAACACATTTTTGATACATGGAGACAAGTTTGTCTCAGTTACTGATTTGAAGAATATTTAGGACCAATGGTAGAGTCTATAGATATTTGGAAGGCAAAATCTGGGGAAGATGTTGGTTGATCTGAGCTTACTGAAATCACAGATAGAAATGGGGAACTCTCATGACTTGCAATACGACCAGAAATGACTCCTACAGTAACACGTATGGTAAGTCGAAAATGGAAAGAAATAGAAAAACCTGTGAAATGGTTTTCTATAGCGAACTTTTACAGAAATGAAAAACCACAAAAAGGAAGAAATCGAGAATTTTGGCAACTTAACGCTGATATTTTTGGAGAAGAAAGTCTCCGTGCAGATATAGAAGCACTCACACTTTCACTCGAACTACTTCGAGCATTTAATCCACCAGTCTGAAGTTACAAACTTAAAATTAATCATAGACAACTTATATCAGGATTTTTATCCGAGGTTTTATGAGTAGCAGATATTGAACAGCAAAAATCTATTACAAGACTCTTAGATAAATATGAGAAACTTAAACGAGATGATTTTAAAAAACTGCTCCTTGAAATTAACGAGAGCATTGATATGCAATCTGTTGAAGACTTCATGGAAGCTAAAAATATCACTGATCTACAAAAATCGTTTAAAGAACTATCTTGAAGTGAAAGTTTTGTAGCGTTCAAAGAAATAATAGAAACCCTATGAAATCTTGGCTATGCAGAAGAAATAGAATTTTCAGGTTCACTCATTCGTGGTTTTGATTATTACGATGGTATGATTTTTGAAATGTTTGATACAAACACGGATAATCCTCGAGCACTTTTTGGTGGAGGAAGATATAATGGTCTTGCTGATATATTTTGAGTAAAATGAGGCATTTCTGCTGTATGATTTGCACCAGGTGATGAAACTATGAAGTTATTTTTAGAGTGACATGATCTTCTCTCAGATATACAAAATGAACATTCAAAAAAGTATTACTTTCCACTCTTAGAAGAAGAATTATTTGAAAATATGCAAATTCTTGCAAATACCCTCAGAAAACAAGGAAAAAATGTTTTGTTGTGACTAAGTCCCAAAAAACTTTGAAAAGCGATTCAAGCTGCTTCTAAATCAAATTATTCTCACATAGTTATTTTTTGAGTAGAAGAAAAAACTGCTTGAATTATGAAAATAAAAAATCTAAAGACAGGGGAGGAGGAAACTTATAAAATATAAATATGAAAATAGCTGTTATTTCAGACATTCACGAAAATACTCATAATCTTATTCAAGCTATAAAAATAATTGAAGAAGAAAAATGTGATGTAATAATTTGCCTTTGAGATGTAGGAAGGAGTATTTTGTTTGAAGCTATTTTTAGCCTTCAATTACCAGTATATTTTACATTTTGAAATCATGATGGAAATGTGATCAAGAATATGAAAATGTTACTCAGGCATACAGCTTGAGGTCATGTGAGAACAAATGGAATGTACCAAAAGATTGAACTTGATGGCAGAAATATTTTCTTAACTCATTATTATGAACTTGCTGAAATAGTAGCTAAATCTGGTGAATTTGACGTGTGTTTTTGAGGTCATAATCATATAGCCTCAGAAGTAAAATTCTGAACAACTCTTTGTGTGAATCCATGAGAAATCACAGGTACACATTTTGATAAGCCAACGTTTTATATCTATGATACCAAAAATGATTCTGGAGAGTTTAAGGGTATTAAAAATCACCTATCATTAAATACTCCAGAAACATTAGAATTCTGCAAAAATATACAAAAATAACATTTACTATGCCAACTCCACGATTTATTACTCCAGAAATAACTTCTGAGATAAATAACAATTTTATTACCCCAGTGTATGTTTATAGCGAAAAAGAACTACGGGAAAGAGCGAGAGAATTTATGACTTTTCCAAGTGCTTTTTGACATAAAGTTCGCTACGCCATGAAAGCAAATCCTAATAAAACTATACTTAAAATATTTGAAAGTGAGGGGCTCTATATAGATGCAAGTAGTGACTTTGAAGCACTTCGAGCTTTAGCTGCCTGAATAGATGCTCATAAAATTCAAATCTCAAGTCAAGAATTATGAAACAATATTGTTTCACTTATAGGGGGCTGAGTTTTTTTTGTGGCTACAAGTTTACATCAATTAGAATATTTCTGAAAAAACTTTCCACAACAAAGTTGTGGTATTCGAGTAAACCCGTGAGTGAGTTCTGGATGATTTGCAAAAATATCTACTGGATGACCAAGCTCCAGTTTTTGAATCTGGCATGAATATATTGATGAAATCAAGACTATTGCGAGCAAATATAATATAACTATTTGTAAACTCCATTTTCATATTTGAAGTGAAAATACTCCAAGTAGTTGGGTTGATTCTGCTGAACTTGGCTTTGATATTATAAGAGAGATTCAATCGGTCACAACTTTTGATATGTGAGGTGGTCATAAGATGGCAATTATGCCTCATGAAAAATCAGCAGACTTACAAGCTATTTGAAAAGCTGTACAAAAAAAATTTGAAGATTTTTATACAGAATCTGGGAGGAAAATAGAGCTTGAAATGGAACCTGGGAAGTACCTAACTATTAATAGTTGTAGTATGGTGACTAAAATTCAGGATATTGTAAATACTGGTACATCGGGGTATAAGTTTTTAAAAATAAACTCTGGTATGAATGATATGCCGAGAGTAGCAATGTATTGAGTTCAAGAACCATTATTCATCATTAATGATACTTCTGAGTACGAAGAATATGTCGTAGTAGGTCATTGTTGTGAAAGTTCAGATATACTCACTCCAAAGCTCTACGATGCTGAGATACTTGAACCGAGAAAACTTAAAAAAGCTTTCATTTGAGATACCTTAGTAATTGATTGAGTGTGAGCCTATAATTCAGGTATGGCAATCAAGAACTACAACTCATTTCCCGAATCTGGAGAATTATTGCTGAGAGAAAATTGAGAGATAGTAGAAATACGAAAAAGAGAACAAGTTGAGGAAATTTGGAGAAATGAGATTGATGTTTTTTAAAGTAATTGTATGAAGCAGATAATTTTTGATATCCTGAATCAACTAAACATAGCTTATATGAATTATGAACATGAAGCAGTCTTTTCATGTGATGATGCGAAATGAGTTGATATTCCTGGAGTAAGAGTGAAGAGTCTTCTCTTGCGAAACAAAAAATGAAATAACTATTATATGGTAGTGATTCCAGATTATAAACAGCTTGATACAAATATTGTTAGAGCTATTTTTGAAGATTCTAAAATGAGCTTTGCAAGTCCCGAGAGAATGCTTGAAAAAATATGATTAAAACCGGGAAGTGTGAGTCCTTTTGCATTAATACATAATACTGATAAAGACATTAAACTTGTCATTGACGCTGATCTCAGAGAGAAACAGGTTTGATTCCATCCACTTCAAAATGACAATACGCTTGTTTTGAATATGATGGAACTTGAATCATTTCTTAAATACATTGGAATTTTCTACATCTATCACGCTCTATAAATATGAAACAATTTTGATTACAGTTTATCTATAGCTTTCTGGTATTATGTGCTCGACATTATATTAAAAGAACAGAGATAAAAGTAATAGGTATTACAGGAAGTGTTTGAAAAACAAGTTGTCGAATGCTTGTGAGTCAAGTTCTCCAACAAATACCAAGCTCATATAAGTTTTATACTTCCCCTAAGAATTATAATTCTGAACTCTGACTTGTTTTTTCAGTTTTTAGAATTGAAGAGTATTCTCCAAGTATTAAAAATTTATTATGAGTAAGCCTTAAAATTCTCACAATTGCATTTTTTGAAGCTAAAAAATATGATATTTTAGTTGCTGAATATGGAATAGATTCTCCAAATGATATGGAGCAACTTCTGAAAATTGCAGTTCCTGATATAGCAATACTTACTAAACTAGATAGTGTTCATAGTGCAAATTATCCTGGATGAATAGAACAGTATTGGGAGGAAAAGTGGCTTCTACTTCTCTCTGCTAAAAATAAGATATTTGTAAATCTACAAGATGAATATTCACAAGATAAAGTACATCTTCTTGAGGAATATTCTGAATTATTCTGAAATATTGATGAACTAAATTTGAAACTTCAAAAACTCTCTGAGTCAGAAATAGTGAGGAGTTTTACCTACAGAGATAAAAACTTTTCTATTAATCTTATAGGAGAAGAGAATGTGCACTATACGAAACTAGCTATTGATATTGCAGAGTTTCTATGAATCTATCTTGATAGAAATCAGTATAATTTTAATTTTAAACTTCAAGAAGGAAGATTCACTATTTTTAATAAATGACAAAATGTATTTATAGATTCAACTTACAATGCGGCACCAGAAAGTACAAAATTAGCGATTGAAAATACTCAAGTATTGAGAGATGAATTATACGAAAATCATAAAATTATCTTTGTATTATGAGATATGAGAGAGCTATGAACAGTAAGCGAATCAGCTCATAAGAGCCTTGCGAAGAAAATATTAAGCGCATCTGCAATTTTCACTGTGTGACCACAAATGTATGAATATTTAAAACCTGAACTTGAAATCCAAAAGTATCAATGATATCTCAAGTCAGGACTCTCATCGAGAGAAACATGAAAAAATGTAAAAAAATACCTTAAAGATAATCACGAGACTCAATATATAATCCTATTCAAAGGATCGCAAAATACTATATTTACAGAAGAAGCACTGTGATGTTTATTAACTCAAGCTGAACAAAAAAGACTTCCAAGACAATCTGAGTCCTGGAAATCTAAAAAGGATAAATTTTTTATGAGTGTTTAGTAGGTATCACTCAAATTTCAAAGTATATTGGTAAGTGATCAGATCCAATGTTTTCGAGTGTTTCTAGCTTAGAGACTTCTACTCACTTACTGTGAAATAATAGATCAATAGGAAAAGCAAATGAACCAAATTTTGCTGGACAACTAGGGTAAAGTCATCTTCATCGTCTCCCATCTTTGAGTTGAGAGAGTGCCTGAAATTTCTTAATTCACTCAGACCAAGCAACACTATTAAAATCTCAAGTCACAATGACATCATTAGAGATTTTTGATATTTTTTTTCAAAGAATTGCGAGTTCAGTGTCTTTAGGTTTGGAAGTATCAGCCTCAGTAGGACTTGGAGGAGGTGGATGTACTCAAAAAAAGTGTAATACTCTATCTTTTTGCATCTCAATTTTTAGATGCATGGTCGGTCTTTCGTCACTTTTAAGAAAGAGAACTTCACTGAGTAGAAGTTCTCTTTTGCTATATACATGCATTCCATACATATTTTCCAGAGCCACTTTTTTAGTATACGGGTATATAGATTCTATTTCTGAAATATTCTCTTCCCAAATTTTATTTGTTTCCATAGTAAAAACTATATCGGAGTCTGTTTTTTTAATGAGATCTACAAGAGCAGAATATTTATTATTATTTTGGTGTACATTTATGGATAATACCGAGAGTGTATCAGAACTAGTTGAAAAATCTTTTTTTGTAAGCGAAAAATTTATAAAAGGATATATAAAATAGAATTGAACCAAAAAACTTATAAATAATAGTGCTTGAAGAACTATAAAGAAAAATCAAGGCTCTCAAAAAAATGAAAGCATAAAAAGTGCGAGATTCACTACGAGTAAATGAGATCTGACATAATCAAAGTCTCGAAAAAACCAGTGTTTACTAGGAAAAAATGGAAGAAAGGTACCAATAATAGAAACAATGGAAATTATGATTATCTATATATTTTATACTTTCCAAACTTTACGACTTGTTCTTCGTTTTTTTTCTGAGAGCTAAACTTAGCTCAAGTAAGCAATAAACTTACTCATATGAGTATAAAGAAAGCTCCTATTAAATATGCTATCATTTGAGGAAAAACTACATTAAGTATTCCAAAGAGTATAAAAATTATTCAGATATTCTTCATATTTATGTATTAGTAGTAAGTTCTTCTATGTTGGCTCAAAGTTGTTTCAATTTTCATATAAAATCATCATATCCTCTATTAATCCAATAGATGTTATCAATTTTAGTTTCTCAGCTAGATATAAGTCCTGCTAAAACCATTGCAGCTCATGATCTCAAATCCCAACTATTGACGGTATTTCATACTAATGCAGTAGGTCAGGTTATTTTTGCTTCATGGAGATTTATGATTCTTGGACTTGCTCAAAGTCTTTCATATTCTACAAGCCAATTAAGTCTGCCTTCATACAGAATTTCATGAATCCGTGAAGTTCATTCACATTGTGTCATCAGTACACTAAAAAGTGGCATAAGGTCAGTAGGAAATCATGGAAATATATTCGTTTGAATATTCACAGCTTTGAGTTTATGAGCTCTATAGACTCTCAAAGTGTCATTTCACATATCTTGTGTTTTTACACCTGTTTCATGTATTTTATAAAGAAAAGATGCTAAGTCAGAAATTCTTGCTCTATGAATATCTATATATTTTTCACTTGCTAATGCTCAAAGAATTATAAAAGTTCCAGATTGTAAATAATCTGGGATAATTTCCTGAGATATTTCTGATGCAAGTGTAGTACCTCAGTGTATAATTATCGTATGATCGTAGCGAATATCTATTACAACTCCTGCTTGACGAAGCATATCAACTAAATTGAAGATATGTGGCTCAAAAGCTGCTAACTCAATCGTTGTAATTCATTTTCGACCTACTCATCACATAATAAGATTTGCTGTAGCTGTGACTGCAAAATATGCGGTAATTGTAACATCTGTATCAAATCATGGTCCTTCAAAATGAAGCATATCATCACGCTCGAAAAATGTATATCACATATCTTTGTAGCCATTAATATGCTCATCAATAGGTCTTTTTCAGATTTTATCTCATGAAGGAAAGGGAATACTTGCGTTTCAAAATCTATGGAGCAATCACGCTATAAAATAAATTCATGCTCTGGTTCTAGCTATTTTACTTGTATCCATTCCAGAGACATCAAGATTCGCTGTATCTAAAAATAGTTCGTGATTTTTAAATGATACTTCAGCTCATAAGCTCTCATAGAAGTGTATAAAATCGTGAATATCGAGAATATCTGGAACATTTGTGAGATGAATTTTTCATTTTATAAGCAATGCTGCAGCCAGAAGTGGTAGGGCAGCATTTTTACTTCCCCCAATGCTGACAGATCATTGTAATTGTCTGGATTCTTGGACCTTAAACATGATTAATATTGGATTAAAATTATTTAAAAATTATAGCGAGAATCTATAAATATCAAAACAAAAGCCGTCTTTTTGCTTTTTCTTTGACAAAGAACCTTAGGAGGCTATTATTTTTGATATTTATTTTCATTATTATCTCGATCACTCCATGTTAGAAACCGATATACGAAAATTAGATTTTTGAGCAGAAAATACTATAAAAATACAACATGTGAATCTCGATACTGATTTAGATTGTGTAGTGCTTATTTCATCGAAAGATGATAAGCTGTCAGATTTGCTTATACATAAAATTGTAGACTCACTCCTTGATAAATTGCATCCTAAAAATGTCTACAAGGACTTTTCAAATGCTCTTGAAAATATAAATTCATTCATAAGTACCTGGGGGAACTCACAAGATAAAATCAAATGACTCCATGGTATTATTTGAATATATCATAAAAAAACCTTTCTATTTTCAACAGTGTGATCAGCTTCTTGTTATTTATTTAACACGCATCACGATATAATAGAAGTGACAGATAAATGAGAAAAACCTAAAAATTTTAGTTTTATCTCTAGTGGAGATGTTGCTGATGGAGAATACCTCATCTTATCAAATCTCAGGCTCTTAGAAGTTCTTTCTAAAGATGATATAAGAGATGGACTATCTGCTAAAAATGTAAAACGTTCAGGTGAAAACATAGAGCAAATTTTATATCATGAATTTGAATGAAAAAACCTTTGACTCATTACTCTGCATAAAAATGTAGACTCAATTGGTGAGAAAAACTCTGTACTTGATAAGTTAATCTACTTTTTTTACAGAATATTTGATAACAGATACGCAAAAGAATTGTTTGGATATATTTTGCATCTACGAGAAAAACTTCTAAAAAAGAGTCAAAAAACAAGACAGTATATTATTGCTTGAGGTATTCTGGTTGCTATTTTCTTTCTCTATAGTGTTTTGTCAGGATTTTTTCAAATCGCTTCTAGTACTCAAGGAACAGAACAAGCAAAAATCAAACTTATTGAAGCTCAAAATAGTATAATAGCTGCGAGTGAAAATCTCAATAATCCAGATATGTTTTCACTTAATATAGAAAGTGCTGAAACGAAGATTCAAGAACTTGAAGATAAAGAGTTATTTTTAGGGGATATCTCGATTCTCAAGGATAATATGAGTGTTTTGCAGAAACAATTTAATGGGATTGAGCCATTTGAAGTCACCCCTGAAAATACAATGTATAATTTTAGTACTCCAATGGATATAACTAAAATCGTGAGTGTTTCAAATAAGATATTTGTAGTACATCCTAAAAGTATAACATGACCTATACTACAAGGAGAGTGATCTGAAAATTATGGGTTTAAGGAACTTGCTGCTGATGATTACTTCATTGATGCAAGCGTGAATTGATCTGATATTGTTTTAGTAACACATGCTTGAAAAGTTGTAAATTTTGCGAAAAATAATTTCTTTAGTTATGTTGATGTGACGAATCAAGCAACTTGGGAAATGTCTCCAATAGTAGAGTCATATTCAAGCAATCTGTATTTACTCTCTGATTCAAAAACTCAAATTCTTAGACACAAGCAAACTGGAGCAACGTATGATGCGTGAGTTTCTTATCTGAGCGATGCTGATGCAACAAGTATTTGAAAAATATTTTCCATAGCTATTGATGGATGAATATATATTCTTAAAGCAGACGGAACAGTTGTGAAGTTGTTTCGAGAACCAGAATATAGATTAGAAAATATAGTTTTAAATAAACTTCCAAAAAACTATGATTTTAGTGATGAGGTTTCTTCTGAATTTGCCCCATCAATCAGAGCTCGGGCAGATTTGAAATATGTGTATATGTTATTTAAAAATAAAGTTCTTATATTTAAGCCAAGTTCTGATCGATATCAAGACGTAAAATCACTTGCTTATTTAGGGCAAATTGAAGGAAAGGATGCAAATATAGAAGACTTCTATGTTGATAATGACGGAGAAATATTTATAGCTTGAAACTTATGAGTGTATAAAGTAGAATTTAGTGTTGTTGAAAATAAGATTGTTTTAGATTAGTTATAAAATATTTAAATATAAAAAAAAGAGCTTCTAAGCTCTTTTTTTTTCATTTTCTATGTTCGAAAAGTATTCTTCTCGATAAAGTCTTCAACTTTATCATCAAGCTGCGAGTTTATTAATTCATTAGATGCTATAAAACTTACATCCTCGTCTTCTTCAAATGCTTCTATCATTTTTTTAAATTTTAAAGCTTTGTCAAAATCATCGATTTCAATTTCATTACTTGGTATAAAATCAATTTTTGATTCTAAAAGCTCGATTTCCTTTCATTCTAGAAATTGTTCTACTGAGTGGTGATCATCTAAAGAGGATACTATCTTTATATATCATTCTTCAAGTTCGAGATTCTCAGCATTTGTGTCAAAAATTATTTCTTCTATACTTTCCATTGAGTGCTTCTTTGGATCCACAAATATAATTCACTTTTTTTCAAACATCCACGCAACAGCTCCACTTTCTCACATATTTCCACCATACTTGGAAAAAATATGACGAATATTTGAAACGGTTCGATTTTTATTGTCACTGATACAAGATACTAAAAGTGCTACTCAGCCAGGAGCATATCATTCATAAATAATTTCACTGAGTTGAGCTGCGTCTTTATCTTCTCATGTTCATTTCTTGATTGCTCTATCAATGGTATCATTGGGAACTCAATCTTTTTTAGCTTTGTAAATAAGCGTTGCAAGATTGGCATTATCTTCGGGATTTCATCATTTCTGAGCTGCCAGAGCAATGAGTTTTGCGTGAATAGAAAACACTTTTCACTTTTCAGAATTAACAGCCATTTTTCGAGCTTGGACTACTGGACCTCTTCCCATAAAATTTGTATTAAAATTTATTACTTGCCTATATGGTAATTTTTTTTATAACTTTGTAAAGTCACGCGCAATTACTTTGACATATACAGGAATAGATTGAAATAAAAAAAATCAAAAAAAATTTGCAAGTCTGCTCTTTTTGTATACAATTTGCGAGCTCATTTTGGGAGGCGTTTGCGTTACCAAAATATTTAATATATCTAATTATCACCATGGCTAAACATACTATATCTGCAGATATCAGAGACACGAATGAAAAAGTTTCTCACATCAGACAATCAAAAAGAGTTCCAGGAGTTGTTTACGGACGACATCAAGAACCTATCTCTATCGTTATGGATAGTTCAGATTTTCTTAGATTATATAGAAAAGCAGGAGAATCTAATATTATCAATATTTCTGTTGGTAAGAAAAAATTAGATGTACTGGTTCATATGACACAAAAACATCCTGTTTCTGGAGATTTTACACATGTTGATTTCTATGCTATCACTCAAGGTGAAGCATTGAATACCCACATCCACTTTAACTTTATCGGTGAAGCTCCTGCAATAAAAGAAGGTGCTATTGTTGAAGAACATATGAAAGGACTTGATGTGAAATGTCTACCATCTGATCTTGTTGATCATTTTGATGTTGATCTCTCTGTGCTTAAAGAAGAAGGTGATGCTATTAGAGTTTCAGATCTAGGTATTGATACTACTAAGTACGAATTATCTGTGAATAATGATGATGTTGTTGCAAATGCAAGTCTTCCACGAGCTGCAGTTGAAGAAGAAGATGAAGAAGATGAAGTAGTAACTGGTTCAGATGAAGATATCGCTGCGAAAGAAGCTGAAGGGTCAGATGAAGAATCAAAAGATTAATAAAATTCAAACACTATAATGTTTACATTCTTCTTTAAGGTATTATACTTTGAAGAAGAATTTTTTAATTAAATACATAAAAAAATGAAAGTAATAATATACTGAAATAATAAGAAGTCAGAAGAGCTCACTTCAAAAGTTAGATGAGTTATAGAAGAGCTTGGACTCACTGATTTTGTTAAAATTGAGAATACAAGTGATGAGAATCTAAAAAATGAACTCTCTATTACAAAAGACTCAGCTCTTATTATAGAGGAAGAGAGTATTGATTTTAAGGATATGATATTTGAAGGATTGATTCCAGAAAATGAAGAACTCCATTCTATGTTTATATCAATCATATGAGGAGGAACAGCTTGAGGAGGCTGTGGCTCCAAGGATGAAACTTGAAGCTGTGGTACAGGCTGTAGTTGCTAAAAAAAAGAGTATGAAGATGATTCATACTCTTTTTTTTCTATGTATTTACTTATTCTTCAAAAAGTGTTTCTTCTTGAGGTATTACCGGCTCAGGGCTAGGAGTCACTGTAGTAGATTTCTTTACAATCGTATAGTAATCTGTATACACAATTGCACCACTCGTACCATAGTAATCTACTCTATACTGGTTTGTTCACTCTTCAAGTGTATCAAATCGTTCAAAAGCGTGGTATCTCCAAGTAGAACCATTGAATGATGAGAGCTCAAATCAATTTATTTTTACTTTTGATATTCCTTTTGCAGTTGTATTTCAACGAATGGTTATTTCAGATCCTGTTGTAGTATATTTATTTGTGGTAGATGGTTCAGTAAATGCAAATTTTGTTGCATCAATCTCATAGTTTGTAGCACTTGCTCCAAGTCCAGTATTTTCAGTTTCACTACTTGGAGTTTGAGCAGGAACTTCAGGTTCTGGAGTTTCTTCTTGTTTTAATTCAGCTGATGTATAGACCGTGTAAACCTTTTTTTCAAGTATATTTTTATCAGTGTCGTATATCTTTACTACGATATCATTTATTTTAGCAGTGAGAGGAAGCTCTTGAATAGCAAAACTCTTATTTTCAATATTGAGTGTTACTGCCTTGTTATCAATCGTAATTGCTCAAACCTTTGAGTCACTTATAGTTCATGATATATTAAAGGTATTTGAATCGACATTCATTTCATCTCTTAATCTATTAAATGATATATACGTTCCTGTATCTCATGTTCAAACTTCTTCTGTTACTCCTGTTCAAGTTAGTGTTTCTGAGTCCTCTTCTTTATTTGCCTGCTGGATAGCAAGATATCAATTATTTTCAATAAACCAATCACTTCCTTTAAAGTAACTATCGATAGTTGATTTTTCACTTACTATATCTAAATCTTCGTTTGAGGCATTGAGTCGAGAAATACTTATTTTTTGCCCCTGAACCAGATTTGTTGATATTCATGCTATATTGCTTACCTTTGCACTTCAAAGTAGTACATATACTGTACTTCACGCTTCATTTTGAGTGAGGGAAATCACAGATCAACTTTTTCATGCAACATTAGCATATCTCATAGAGACGCTCGTATCTTCTTCAAGTGTAAGCCAGGCATCTGAAGAGTAGAGTGCATATGAACCATCTTCGTTATATTTCAACTCAGCTATCTTATTGAGAGCGATAATACTTCAGCCTGGATTCGTAAGACTGACACTTCACTCTTTTACTATAATTGTTTCTCATTTATATAAAGGAGTTGTTTCATTAGCATTTTCTTGGCTATCACCAGGATATCTTATTATTGCTTCAGTCTCAGTACTTGAAAAAGCAATAGAAGTTGGAGTTTGATTCTCTTTTTGAGCAATTTGAACTGAATCATCTCATCATCTAAAAAAACTTATTATGATAATAAGGACTATTATTCAGCCAATAATCGGCACTATATAGTCTTTTATTGTACTTTGAATATCTACATTTCTTCTTATATTTCTAGGCATATCTTAGTGTTTTTGAGTAAATAATTTATACATTATTTATATAAAAATTCCTTAAAATTACAAATATAATCCTATAATAAAGCTTTTTTTATTAGCAATAAAATACTAAATTAAATTGTAAAGAGTAATTATTTGGGTCTCAGCATATTTTCTATATAATTTGCCGGCTCTTTATTTTGTAATTAAATTCCCTATGAAAAAATTATTAGGAATTTTCTTAGTACTTGCACTTGCAGGTCTCGCTTCATGTTCTAACGACTATGAAGAAGGTCAAGCTGATGACGCAGCAGTTGATGCTACTGTTGAAGTTGGTTCTGATATCGGTGACGCTCTTGACGCTACTGGTGAAGCTATCGTTGATGGTACAGCTGATGCTGTGGATTTTGTTGATGGTGACGATGATGATGATGTTATAGAAGATGAAATGGATGGAGTTGATGATAACGACGCTGATACTGAAGATGAAGCTTCTGTTGATGTTGACGCTAACGCTACTGCACAATAGTCTTTAGAACTATTATACATTAAAAAGCAAGCTATAGCTTGCTTTTTTTGTGTCTGTAACTTGATAGCTTACGCTTTATATATATATTGTATACAATATATATTATAAAAATTCTATGAATACCACTCAAAAAATCATTAGTTTTTTCTTATTTCTTATAGTGTGAGTATGAGTTATATTTGCAGCTAATACAATTATTCATAGGATTCCCGGATCTCAGAGCTCAACTTGACCGAGCCCATATCCTTCACAAAATACTATCACTCTGACAGGGAGTTCTGCAAGCGCTACCAACGAGTGATTACTTCTCATGAATCAAGATAATGATAGTAATGTGGTTTGAGATTATTTACAATGATATTATTATGATGCTGCATATGGAGTATACTCGGTAGATGAAAGCGTAGCCAATAGAGTCAAAATCACCTCTACACTTTGAGGTTCTTGTGCACCTGGAAAGACAGGGTACAAAATGGATGGTTTTGCCTATAATCCAGAATTTTGATTTGTTGATTTTGGCTATGACACTACTAGATTTGTATATATTTGTGTTCCTGATGATTTTAATGATAAATCACTGAGTACGAACTTTGGATGATATGCATATAGTCAATATACTGGTTTTCAAAATTTTGATGGGATCGTATCAGATGTACTGGTTACTATTGCTGATGAAGACTCAGAATGAAGATTTGTCAAAGTTGATGGTGTTGTAAGTTCCTCTACGAATGTTTCAAGTGAATTAGCTGATCAGTTTAGCTCAGATGTTCGAGTATTATGAAAACTTACGAAAGCAAGTTTTAGAAAAGATTTACAAGAAAATGTATTTAAAGTAATTACTTCACTTTCTCCTGAATTAACGGCCTGAATAACTATAAATAGCTCTCAATTAAATGCAACCCAATGGTCTAGTACTACTGGAACATCAAGAGTTTTAGATAATACTGCAATGTATGCATGATTTACAGGTGCTTGACTAGGATCAAATGTTCGAATTAATGGAACTTCAACAGTAGCTTGAAATAAAACATTGGTTGTTGAATGAGGAAATATATATATATCATGAAATATTCGTTGATCTGGTATGCTTTGATTTATTGCACTTCAAAAGAACGGACAATGATGAAATATATATATTGATCCATCAGTTACGGATATACATGCAATATTATACGCTGATAGATCACTCATTAGTTATAATGGTACTGCTGAACTTGATGGAACAACACAACCATCACAGTTAGCAAATCAGCTGTATATCTATGGATCAGTGTTTAGTGAGAACACTATTTGAGGTTCATCTGCAGTGATTCCGCTTTGCCCATTTTATGTAAATCAAGGAACTTGTAGTGTTGAAATTGCAAAAAAATATGACTTAAACTATCTTAGAAGGTACATACTCGTGCAACCAACTGATGCTGCTTGACTCCCAAACGGTCCAAAAGAACCACAATATAATGCTGCAGAATCATATATGTGAAATAATAGTAATACTGATACTCCTACTCAAAAACCTGAGTATCAAAAGTACCCATTTATAGTTGAGTATAACCCAAAAATACAACAAACTCCACCACCATTTTTTAATTAATACTCCTATTATTTGTAATTCATATTGACTCATACATCTTTAAAGATATATTAATAATGTAATCAACACATTATGAAACAACTATTGAACTGGCACCTGCAACCCCTAAACCTTTCTTCGTAGAAGGGGTTTTGTTTCGAGTATAAATAAACAAACAATCTCTTTCTGCATAGGAAGGGATTTTTTATTGCTATTATTTTTAATACACTACCTATGTTACAACTCTCAAATTTTCCATTTAATACTTTGAAATCATCTCCAAAAGTGAGTGATAACCGTTCAACCAGTATTTTATTACAAGGTTGATATATCAGACAAGCTATGGCTGGAGCCTATGAATTTCTCCCAATTGGGTTTCGAGTTCTTCGCAATATTGAGCAAGTTATTCGAGAAGAGATGGATAATGCGTGATACAATGAGATGCTCATGACAATACTCACTCCTCGGGAATACTGGGAAACAACTAATAGATGGGAAATTCCTGAATATTTTAAAGTACCAGGACATGGAACAACCGAGTATAGAATTGCTCCAACAAATGAAGAAAACGTAACCCCAATTCTTTGAGAATTCATTCAATCGTATAAAGATCTTCCAACCTGTGTCTATCATATACAGAAAAAATTTAGAAATGAAAAAAGAGCAAAATCAGGACTACTAAGAGGGAGAGAATTTATTATGAAAGATGCGTATTCGTTTCATAAAGATATAGCTGATTTTGAAGTCTTTTATGAAGATATAAAAGATGTTTATATGAGAGTATTTTCACGTCTATGACTTGGAAATGATACGGTTATAGCGGATGCTGACGGGGGAGCAATTTCGGATAAAAATTCTCATGAATTTCAAACATTTCTAGAGGTTTGAGAAGATGTTATAGTTCAAGATAGTTCTGGTTATAGTTATAATCTAGAACTCGCTTCAGGGATTCCTGATGATAAAAACGTTAGTCAAGAAGCAGAAGAAATGCAGTATATTGATTCTGTTGCGGAAATAGTGAATATGGAAAAAATGACGAAGTATTTTAAGGCACCAGCTTGGCAGATGCTAAAAACTGTCATTTATAAGCTCGATAATTCAGAAAAATTCATTTGAGTTGCTATTCGAGGAGATCTTGATATCAATGAAATAAAACTAGGAAAATTCATTCGGTCAAAATATGATGATACCTTTTCACTTGCCAGTGAAGAAGATATTCAAAAATTATGAACCGTAAGAGGATTTATTTCTCCACTCAAAGATTCTAAATTGGACGTAGAGTTTTATTGAGATGACTCACTTAAATCAGTGAAAAACTTTTTTTGAGGAGCAAATGCTGTGGCAAAATCTACGAAAAATGTAAATATTTCGGATTTAGATATTATAGAATTTGGAGATTTTAATGAGCCAAAATTATGATTCACATCTATAAATGTTGATGGAGAGAAGCTTACATTTAGAAAAGCTTCAGAAGTAGGAAATATATTTCATTTGGGTACAAAGTACTCTAAACCATTTGGACTCTCATATCTTGATGAAAATAATAAAATGGTCAGCGATGTTGAAATGTGATGTTACGGAATTGGAGTTTCGAGACTTATGTGAGTTATGGCAGAGTATTTTATGACAGAGTCAGGCATAAATTGGCCAGAAAATATCGCTCCATACAGTTACTATATTATTGTTATGTGAGAGGAGAATATTGAAAAAGCCAAAGAGTTAGCACTTGAATTAGAAAAATCCTGAGAATCTGTTGTATTAGATGATAGAATGGGAAGAAAAGATTGATTTGGTCAAAAAGCTTGAGATTGTGAACTTTGGGGAATACCAAATAGAATTGTATTATCTCCAAAGACTTTAGAGCTCTGAGGATATGAACTCAAAAAAAGATGACAAGACTCGCAAATTATAACTATGTAATTATTAAAAAAACTCTCCCAATTGGGAGAGTTTTTTTAAACTGCAACAGGAGCTTTTATTGCTGGGTGTGAGTTGTAATCAACAAGTTCGAAATCTTCCCATTCAAGATTTTCTAAGTCCTCAAGTGTTTCAAGTTTTTTATTGATTTTGAGTTTTGGAAGTGGAAGTGGATCACGAGAAAGTTGTTCATTTACTTGGTCGACATGATTATCATAAATATGAGCATCTCAAAGTGTATGAACAAAAGTACCTGCTTTGAGACCTGTTATTTCTGCCACCATCATGAGGAGAGCTGAGTATGATGCAATATTAAAGGGTACTCAGAGAAAAATATCAGCACTTCTTTGATAGAGTTGGAGATTAAGTAGATTGTTCGTTGTATCAACATTGAATTGATAAAATGCATGACATGGAGGCAAGAGCATATCCTCTTTTTGCGCTGGATTCCAAGCAGAAACTATGATTCGTCTGTCGGTTGGATTATTTTTAATCGTCTCAATCACATTTTTTAGTTGGTCTACTCACGTATCTGCTGGGTCAATATTTCTAGATTTATAAGCGTGAGTATGTCATCCATTAAAGTTTCTCCATTGATGTCAATAAACTGGGCCGAGATCTCACCATTTAACTACAAATGGATCATTTGCATCGAGAGATTCTATTTTTCAAATAAATACTTTTTTTTCATCAAGCCACGCTTCAGAGTATTTAGGATATTCTTCTGTGAGTTGATTTTTTTCAATATAGTTTTGAAAAGGCCATTCATCCCATATATGACAGTTTCTATCCACAAGATATTTAATATTTGTTTCTCCTCGTATCAGCCATATAAGTTCTACGATGATAATTCTAAGAAATGTTTTTTTTGTTGTCACTAATGGAAATCAGTCTGCTAAATTATATTTAGCCTGCATACCGAAAACACTGGTCACTCAAGTACCTGTTCTATCATCTTTGTGAACTCAGTCCTTTTGTATTTCTCTCAGTAAGTCGAGATATTGTTTCATAGTGCTTATTTTATTAGGATTTACATATATTTTTCTAACTCTGGAGCGAGGAGCCGAGTCCAAGACTCAATATTATATTCAGGATTTTTAATCATTGTCATAAATTCCTCAAAACTTTTAAATGCTCCATGAGCCAGTTCTCCATCTTGCATACTTGGAACGAAGTTTTTTGTCTTAACGACATAAGCCATTCCTATATGTACTTTTCCTACTTCATTACTATCATCATTAATATAACCAATTGGGAATATTTCACTTATATTTTCTTGTTTTAAATCTATTTCTTCTTCCAGTTCTCGAGTGAGACAATCACGGATTGGATTTTCTAAATGTTCTTCTTCACGTTCTAAATGTCATCCAACTCAAATTGAAACTTTTTCGTGCAGTCTGGCATCTCAGGCAGCAGAGTTTTTATCTCCTCTCGTATATACAAAAATTTCATTTTTTTCATTGAGAACTATTGCGTAGGTGATAGGTTGTTTGTAATCAAAGTTTTGTTCTGCTTCTCCTCGAACCATAAATTCAAAATTTTCTAAAATTTGTGCCTCAAAATCAGCTTCATCTGAGCCATACACAAGAGTTTCTCTAGGATAATTTTTGAAGAGTGAAATATTCGCTATTACCATCACTTCACGTTTCATTTTATCTTGTATAACTTGGTTCATTTACACTATTTTAGTAAGTATTTTTTTTGTAATTATTTCTTTGCTTAGTATATCTCCATTTTCACAACATTCAATTTTTTCCCATTCAGGAAATACATCAAATACTTCGTGAGCTGCATTATAGGCGTCTCTTAAATGATTTTCGTCTGCTTCATGGAGGTCTTTTGTTTTTCCGTCTTTAATATAGTCTCGTTTTTCTTTTGTCTCCACAAGTTTTTGACTGACTTCTGGTGGAACATCAAGAAATAATACCTTGTCAGGTTTCGGAATTCAAAAAATATTATACTCTACATCAGCAAGCCAGTAGACGAAATCTTTGCGTTCTTGTGACGATGTAAGTTTTCAAGCCATATGCATCATAGATGCCGATACGTATCTATTAGAGATTATATAATCATAGTCTCACATGTTCTCTTTAAAATTAAAGCTATCATCAAATCTATCGAGTGCAAAAAATAAACTTGCAGCTTTTGCGCTGAGATTACTTCCATATCATCCGTTGAGATATTTCTCAACAAAATACGCAGAGTTTTCACCATACCTTGGATAATCAAGCAGAAGAACTTTTTTACCCTGTTTCTCAAGTTCAGCTACTACTCGTTTCGTTTGCGTTCCTTTTCCAGATCCGTCAAGTCAGTCAATTACTATGAACATAGAAGTATATTAAAATATATATTCTAGTATAAAAAAAATATACCTGCCATCAACTTGAAGTGTGTTTTGATGTTAAAAGATTGTGAAGAAAAAGATATATTTACATTATGGAGCTTTTAATTACAATACAATAAATATTTCTTACTAGTCAATATGTTACGTGATATAAATTTTCTCAACATTGCTTATGAATTAGCGAGCGCTTCAAAATGTGTTTCTAGGAAAACGGGAGCAGTGATTGTGAGAGATGGGAGGATAGTCTCTACGTGATATAATGGGACTCCAGCATGATATGTAAACTGTAGTGATTACTGGAATGGTGAATACACCAAAGAACATCATGAATGGTCATACAAATACGAAATACATGCTGAAATGAACGCGATAGTTTGGGCTGCCAGAGAATGAATTGCGGTTGAAGGGGCAACTATTTATTGTACCTACGAACCATGTTTTGATTGTACAAGAGCGATTATTGCAGCATGACTCAAAAAAATTGTGTTTACTGAAAAATATAAACATCATACTGGAAATGAAATCCAAGAGTTCGTAGAACAAAATGGAGCGACGATTACTCAGTTAGAACGAACATAAAAAAAATACAGATAAAATCTGTATTTTTTTAGTTAAAAGTTTGTGGAGAATTATAGGTACTTGCTTCCAAAGCTATTTATTTCTTCAAATCATTCTTTTCACTTCGTTATCGTGTACACTCATTTAAGTGTTTCATATCCTTCTGCTATTTTGTTTTGAGTTTTGAGTTCTGAAAGTGCTTCAGAAATACTTGTTCATTTTCAGAGCATATTTCCAAGGAGTCTATTTCTACTTGCTCCAAAACAAGTAGCTATAAGGTCTCAAGAAAGGGCATAATCGGTAAATTCAAGATTGCTATCTCAGTCTAAAAGTTTGATAATTTGCTTTATTTCTCACAGTAAAGTTGAGAAATAATATCACAGAGTACTTGCTCAAGCTCCAGTTCCTTCGTAGTATCCAAGTATGAGTGCTATGATATTTTTCAGTGCAGCGTAGAGCTCAGTATTTTTGGGGCTTCCAATTTTGAGATTTATTTGGAGTGACTCAGATTCAAATATTTTTTCTAATATTTCTCATGTTTCATTATTTTGAGTAACAATATCAGCTCAGAGTTTTTTTCACTCGACCAATTCAGCTGCTATCATTCCTCCTGCAAGATAGGCATAATTATAGTTAATTCCATCAAGGACTTCACTGAGTTTTTCGCTAACGGTTTGTAAGCTTTGGTTATCAATTCATTTTGAGAGATTAAGAATAGTAACTCAGTCTTTTAAGTATTCTTTCATTCCTGAAAATGCTCACCCTACGAATTGGCAGGGAATAATGGAAATAATAATATCAATATTTCAGAGTTCAGCGTTTGCATCAGAAATGAGTTCTATATTTGTTGGAAGCGTAACTCCTTCAAAAAAATAGGGATGCTTTCTTGTTTCTGAAATATTTTTAAAAATTTCAGCATTTATTTCACTGGCAAAAATAGTTGTTTTAGGATTATTTTCACCCAAATGTTTGGCAATCGCAAATCCAAAGGCTCCAAGTCATAGTATGAGTATATTTTTTTGCATAGAATTATATTCCTATCTTGAATTCTTTCCTTTTATTAAAAAGGAAAGAGGCTGCAGATGAGGATGGTTATTTTGTAGCCATCCTCCTTTAAGCTTAAAGGAGGAAATTCAGAGGAGGAATTAATACCCCAAGTATAAAAAAAACACCTCTTTTGTAAAAAAGAAGTGTTTTTTGACGTTAAAATTTTGTCGAGAAAAATAAAATAATTTTTGTATACACCTAAATTTTCAGGGTCTCATTTTTTATGTATTTTATTTCAGAGATTAAGTGAGTACTGGTATTTTTTTGTATGCATCATCCATAGTATTTCATGAATTCAAGATTTCTGCAACATTTTCCCATCGACTATGTCTGTGCTTATAAAGTGTGTGTGCATGCGCTGATATTATTCCAGTGAGTTTTTCTGCATATATGTCTATAGTATCAGTGTATTGTGTTATATCAGGAGCAATTTCTCTCATTTCCATTAAATGATTCCAAGCTGATATACCTGATCCATTTTCTTGCGTATAAGCAGTATGATTTGCAGAATCTATCGATTCAAACGTAATGTTGTATGGATTTTTTCAAGGAAGAGGAAGTATTCAAAATAATTTAGCTTTCACAAGTGTTTGTACTTCTTCTCATACTTCCCAAGTTTCAGGAAGTTCTCAAAAGAGAGTCATACCATGACTCACATAACGAAGTAATTCTCACTTTTGTAGTTCTTCCCAAGCCTGCGTTATAGGGAGTTGCAAAGTTGAAGTAACAGATATTCTTCTTCATGAAACGAGATTTTCTGTTTCATTTTGAAAGTCATTTCTCGTGTTTGATGAAATTATATTATTCATACAAAAGATTTAAAAATTAATTATTAATATTAAATATAAAAAGTATATTTTGTCAAATAATTAATTATTTCACGAGTTTATCTATATACAGTACTCCATTTAAATGGTCGATTTCGTGTTGTACAATGACACTTGCAAGACCTGAAAGCTTGATGATTTTTTCCTTTTGTTTTTCGTCAAAGTATCTGAGTTTGATATGTTCGTGGCGAGCTACGTATCATTTTTTGGTTCGAGGAAGAGAGAGGCAACCTTCTTCTACTTGTTTATTTATTTCATCTGAAGCATCGAGTATTTCAGGATTTATCATCAGAACAGTGGAAAAATTCTCATCCTCCCAGTCATGGAGGAGGCTGACAACTATAATTCGCTTTTCTACTCCGACTTGAGGTGCAGCGAGACCTACTCCTGCATGATCAGGATTTTTAATATAGGCAACCATTTCACGACCAAGCTTCGTATATTTTTTCCATTCATCTGTTTTAATGGGGGCACAGACTGAACGAAGGACCTTATTATTTTTTCCAGTTTCAATATGTAACATAGGGAACACTTTTTATAGGAGTATTATGAATATTTATACTCGTGAAAGATTTGAAATCAAGTCAGTAGAGTTATTTTTATGAGTTTAAAATACAATAATTGTCAAGACGTACTTGTATTTTGTGGGTTCTATGATTTTGCTTGAGACTGACTTTTATGATATCTTTAAAGAGAAAGTACTTTTAAAAGATATGTATGAAACAAATCCTACGCTTTATTACCCTGTGAATCTTACTTCTTTGAATCACTCAGCAAGCCTGATTGTGACAAGCTTTTGCTATAGAAGAAGACCAACCAGTGTATACAACGCTCAGATCAATTGACCTGTGAACCTATAATGAGTACAGGTATAGAATAACAGAACAGTTCTTTAATTTAAGAGAACATTTTTTGGTAAACAATGAATTAAGTGTCCCAATAATGCAAAATATTGCAAAACTTGCAGATACTGCTTATAAATATCTTCCTGATAATCTTCAAAATCAAAATTATAAGCGAGAGCTGCTTATAGATATTCAAAAAGGAATCAAGGCTCCTAATAATGAAATTATTTACAATGAAATCATTGCTTCACTTGCTGATTATCTTGAAAAAGTAGAAATAAATGCTATTAATGGAACGATTGATGTATCTCCTAAGTCAGGAAATGCTCCACTTTCTACAACACTGAGAGCCAAAGTTGAGGATCCATCTGGAACACAAATTTCAAACTGAAACTATACCTGGTTTATTGATAATGCTGGAGAAAAAATAGTAATAGGTCGAGGTCCCTCTATCAACTATACCTTTAGAAATGAAGGGAAGTTTACAGTATTTCTAGATGTAGTTTCAACTCATAAAAATAGCTCAGGATTTACGGATGTTCTCCCATTTCGATCAAGAGCTGAAGTACTCGTAAATGAAAAAGTTGCGACCCTCGTTATCAAAGTAAATAGTAGTACGGTTACTGATAACAATGTACTTAAGTTCAATCCAGATACTGCCGATTATGGATTATTAATAGATGCCACAAGCTCACTTCCAACAGCTGGAGCGAGGTTTTCAAAAACAGAGTGGGATTTTGGGAATGGAATTACCAAGAGTTACTCTGGAGGACCAAAAGTCGAACGTGTTCGATATGCTACGCAAGGAGATTATGAGCTCTTTCTGCGTATGACAACCAATGAAGGAAAGGTTATTGAAAAATATTTTCTTATTGAGGTTCACGATCCAATAGCAAAAATAGAAGTGAATAGAGAGGATTGATTTATTGGAGATAGCTTCACCTTTGCAGCAAAATCAGGTGATAGATATAGAGATTTAACCTATAATTGGGAGATAACCAATATTGATACTGATAAAGTAGTATTTCAAAATGCTGACAAACTCTTTACCTATAACTTCAAAGATAAAGGGAGATATAACGTAAGCCTGAGAGTTCGACAATCCAGTGGAGAAATCGATCAAGATAATAGAGTAGTATATGTAACATCTCAAAGTCCTATTGCTGAGTTTGAAACAAATATACCTGCAAGTAATAAGCCTAATCGTGTCTATCTCGACGCGAGTAGAAGTTTTGATCCAGATATTTCAGATGATGGGAACCTAAAATATGATTGGTTTATCGATGGAAACAAGGTAATACTTGAGGATTCAGTTGCCAACGGTTCGATTGGATATTATGTATTTGATAGTGTGGGAAATCATTCTATAAATCTAGAAGTCACAGATTTAGATGGAATCACATCTACAAAAAAATGAACCATTGATATCAAATCAATTCTCTCTGTAGATTTTTACGCATTTCCACGAGTTATACCGAGAAATGGATTTATTAAATTTATAGCAGAATCACCAGAGGCTCAAATATTTGAGTGGAATTTTGGTGATGGAAAATCACAGGGTGGAACACTTGATAATGTCACACATACCTACGAAAAAAGTGGGAGCTTTGATGTCACACTCAAAGTTTCAGATAAAAATAATATGACAAATACTTTCAAACGAACGGTCTATGTCAGTGACTCAGATGAGCCATATTCAATTCTCGATGTAAAATACGATACGAACTCTCAACCAGAATATGAAGCTGATGCTTGTGGCTGAGATGGAGCATATGTCATTAATAGAGTACAAAATGTTCTCTTTGACGCGAGTGAATCTATTAACATTGATGGACAAACGACGTGACTCGAGTATTCATGGAAGATTGGACAGACAACCTATTCTACTTCTCAAACCGTCACTCAGAGATTCGACGAAATCTGATGTTTTCCTGTAAAACTCACAGTAAAGAGCAAGGCTAATGCAGCCAGTCATAGTTCAAGTACGATGGTAGAAGTGAGAAATGTACTCCCGACTCTTACGTCACTGGGGATACAAATTGAAAATCCAGAAGCAGATCCGCTCGTTATTCGAGTCAATGCAAATGGTGCGACTGATCCAGATGGAGTAATCCAATCATATCTTTGGTATTATTATACAGATATAGATAATAGTCCTCAAGATTTTAGATCTACCATTTCAGCATCTACGACTTTTGTTATACCTAAGGTTACCTGAAATTATTATTTTATGGCCATCCTCAAGGATAATAATGAAGCAAGAATCACATCAGAAGAAATCACAGGATCACGATATTTCACAACTATTACTGGTGACAATATAAACACTCCTATCATCGAACTCAGTGTAAATGACAACTCAACTATTATAGGTGAAGAAGTGACATTCAAAGCAAAAGTAAGCAATATACTAGGTCAAGATATTTCTAAAAACTCAGAATATAGTTGGGACTTTGACGGTGATGGATTTTATGATACTCAAACAAAGGAACCAATAGTTAATTATAGTTATAAAAAATCAGGAGAGTTTTACGCAAAAGTAAAAGTAAAACATAAAGGGATCTCGAGTACGAGAAACGTCACAATGAACGTGAGTAATAAACTGGTAGCAGATTTTCAGTACATATCTATTTGAAATAAATTTATATTTTTTGATAGCTCACTTGGTCAAATAGAGGATAGACAATGGGAACTATGAGATGGAACGAAAAAAACGGGAACATCATTTGAGTATACGTATACAGACAAAGCATCTACTCATAGCGTTACTCTAAAAGTTTCTGAGGGTACAGTCGTGAAGGAAGTGACAAAAGACGTTTCTAAAAACTTTAGAAATGTTCTCAAGAGTCGTGGAAATGGCCTGGTTGTATTTACTACTCCAGAGCTTGATAAAAATGACACGATTACTCTGAAAGATCAATCAGAAAAAGTATTTATCTACCTTGGTGAGAGTACTCCAGATGCTGTAAACTACATTATTGATTATGATATAGAACAAGACAGTGATCTCAATGGTGGTGCTGATGATGATGAAAACAACAAGGGGACTTCGAGTTATGTTTCTGGTTCAGTAGTAGAAATACCAATGAGCCCATACAAAACACAAGTTGTTCGAGCATATATTACTGATGAAAGTGGTGCAATCCTAGGATCGCAAGATATCACGATTATTAAAGAATATATCGAAGAGCAAAACATTGATCCAGATATGATTATCTTCGAAGATGTCACTGAATCAGAAAAGGAAAAAATAGAATCTCTCAAAGAGCTTCTCATGGTTCTTCCGCAACAACAGAGATTAAAATCACTGAGTTATATTCAAAAACTTCAAGAAAATTGGAACGACAGTACAGAAAAAACTCGAACAATTCTAGATTTTGAGGATTATATATTTGAATTAAATCTTCCAAATGAAAATGAGATTATAACATTACTCGAATCTCTGCTCGTAGAGGGACAGGATGACCAGAGTAACAATCAGATTACCTATCAAGCACTCGTAAATCTTATACCAAAAGAAATAGTGTGTCCTACAGAATCATGAACCTGTTATGAAAGTCTCATAGCTAAACTGGATGCTATTAAAGCTTCGAGTGATGTAGAAGCAAATAAAATAATGTGAAGCGAAATACTTGATGTTATCGGGACGAGCGACCTACTTTCTAATGAACAAAAGCTCGATTTCAAAGCGGTACTTGCTATGCTTGTGTACGGTGATATCGGGGAGATTCCTGATTCTGAAAAACAAGAAATTATCGATCAAACACCAACAGGAGAGAGTTCAAGTTCGTGAGTTCTATGAGTTTTGCTTACGATACTCAAAGTTATAGGATATATTATACTCGTATTTATAGTACTGGTTCTCTGAATATTTATATTTTACAAAATATTTAATAAAGACAAGAGTTTAAGTTTCTCTTGATATGTTACAAAAATAACATCAGGAGGTTCTAAAAAATCTTGAAATATTACATCTAGTGAAGAGCGTGATGATATTCTATCAGAACTCCTATGAGATTCATCTCAATCTGATGAAACAAAATCTGATGTATTTTCAAATAAAAAAGAAGATCCTCTTGCTGATACAAAACAAGAGAGCAAAGCAAGCCCGAAAAAAGAAACAAAAGAATCTACTGATACACCAAAAACTCCACCAGTGCAAAAAACAGCTGAAGAAGAACAGGTCCCAGATTGGCTGAAATGAAGTTTTACTGCAACAGATACTTCTCCATCAAAACAATCCACAACACCAAAGAAACCAGAACAATCAGGTGTTACAGCTCCTCAATCTCAAGCAAAAACTGATACAAATACTCAGACTCTTAGTCCTAAAGAGTCAAAGCAAAATAATGCTTTGACTGCAGACTCATTTGATATAGAGAAAGAGACAAAATTAGAGAGTAATACACAAGTACCAGATTGGTTGAAAGGAAGTTTTGATACTGAAGAGAGCTCAGATACTCAAACTGATTCCAAAAAAACTGACACGAAAAAATCATCAGTTTCTGATACTAAAAATGATGGTATACTTGAACGTAAGCTCAAATGAGAAGTCTCTCATAATGTTTCGAGTGATTCAGTCTCTAAAAATATAGAAGACGATGCTCCATCAAAAAATGCTGAACCGGAGCCAACAATATCTACATTAGAATCTGATGTATCGGTGCCAGATTGGTTGAAATCAAGCTTTGATACAAACGAAGATGTGATAGATGATACAAAGACTATCGAAGCTAAAGCAGAACAAGCACTAAAAAAGACTCCTAAAAAGTCAGAAACTCCTAAAAAGACGGATACTCCTATAAAAAAGTCTGACGGAGCACCAAAAGATACTAGTTCAAAAGATGATACTCAAAAGTCAGAAGAGCTATGGGATGACGGAATGAAAATACCAGATTGGCTCAAGTCAGATGACTCAAAATAGTTTAAAAATACTCTCTGAAATATGAGAGTATTTTTTTTGATATCTTTTTGATATTTCCTACTTGCCCCTATAATAGGGGTCATATTATACCTTGACCACACTCCTGTGACTCAATTTAAAAACGAAGCACTCGATTTCCTCAAAGATATTATTATTATACTCGTTATAGTACTTTTTATCAGGAGCTTTTTAGTCATGCCATTTCAGATAAATGGGCAGTCTATGTACGAAACATATTATGATAAAGAGTTTATTATTGTAGATAGACTTTCATATCTAGATATTCCACTTCTCTGACAAGCAAGACAAGTTGAAAGATGAGACGTGGTTATATTTACTCCAGAAGTAAGTGAAGACCGTAAATACTTTATTAAACGTGTTATTGGACTTCCTGGAGAGACTCTCAAAATTGAGAACGGAAGAGTGTATCTCTTAAATCAGGTTTCTAATGAATTTGATGAAATAAATGAGGGAGCATATCTTTCAGAAGAAAATAATAAAGATACAACTGTGAGATGAGATAGATGAGAATACATCTACGAAGTTCCAGATGGTCAATATTTTGTTATGGGAGATAACAGAAATCACTCAACTGACGGACGTACGTGTTTTCAAAGTTGTTCCATTGGTGAAAACTACATCACTCCCAAAAAAATAACTGGAAGAGTGCTTTTAGATCTAGGATATTTTAACTTCAGCAGTTTCTCATTTACGCAACCTGATCTTTGAATTGATACTCATCCAAGATTTTTTGATAACTGATGAACTCACAAATATTAATGGACGCATTTTTCTTCATAGATAAACCGACTGGTATGACCAGTTTTGATGTCCTTCGTGATATGCGAAGGATTTTATGAATTAAAAAAATTGGACACACCGGTACTCTCGACCCACTTGCAACTGGAGGATTGCTCGTAGCAACGGGTAATTATACCAAACTTATTTCTTATATTGAAAAAGACTCAAAAACCTACGCAGCTACTATTATGCTTGATGGAACTTCAGCTTCTTTAGATAGAGATACTGAGATTCATTATATTTCAGACGAACTAAAAAATACATGTAAAAATGAAATAACACAATCAAAAATAGAAAAAATACTTGCAGACCATTTTTCATGAACCATTATACAAATACCACCAAAATACTCAGCTCTTAAAATAAATGGTAAGCGTGCTCTTGATCGAGTTTTAGCAGGTGAAGAAATAGAAATGAAGTCACGTGAAGCGACTATTATTTATACTTCTATACAATCTTTTCAGTATCCAGAACTCATGCTTGAGGTCAAGGTGACAGCGTGAACGTATATCAGAACACTCGCTGCAGATTTATGAGAAAAACTGTGAACATGAGGATACATTGCAGAGCTTCGCAGACTTACAGTCTGACATCTTACACAAGATTTCTTACAAGACTTGCACTCAGTGAGTTTTGATGATACTATCAGTGTTGCCAAAGTCTTCCCGGATACTATTTATACCTTTGAGGATGAAGTAGTGTATAAGAGACTACAGGACGGACAGAGAGTGCGTGGAGAATACGATTTTCCCATACATAGGGATATATTTCTACAAAAGAATGGGATAATTCGATATGTCGTAGAATATAAAGACGGAGTATTGCATCCTAAAAAAAGAATTACATAAAAATATTTGCGCTTTCCCCTTTTTTTTATACAATACCCGAGCGTTTTGAAAATGAGGCATTAGCTCAGTTGGTAGAGCAGATCCCTTTTAAGGATAAGGTCCTGGGTTCGAGCCCCGGATGCCTCACCATTTACAAAACGAAATAAAGGCCTGACTAAGATAGCACTCTTAGCCAGGCTTCTTTATTGTGTTGATAAAAGTAAGAATAAGAATAAATATAAATGATTTTATTAAAAAGGTGAATTTTTTAAAAAAAAGATAGAATATAACTAGTGGTAGTAATTTACTCAAATATGTAAATTAAAAGTTCATAATATTAAATAAAGAAATAAATGTTCTGATATATCAACGATGTAAGCATTGTAACAATCGTACTAATAGGAATACTCACCATTCTGGTTATAAATGCTGCAATGAGAGTTCTCTACGATTCTAATAACTCAACTCAAACACTTTGATACTTGTTGTTACTCTTTGCATTTCCTCTCATTGGAGTAATTTTTTATTATACTCTTTGAGTAAATCATAGAAAAAGACTGATGTACACTAAAAAAATTGTACAAGCTAATTCTACCCAGAAAGAAATCGAATTACAAATACTCGAAAAATCAAACAAGGTGTTTGAAGAAAATGAGAACCAACTTTTTTCATATAAAAAAACTATTCAACTATCTCTTCATGAAATTCATGCTGCATTAACCAATAATAATAATGTAACAATTTTAGAAAATTGAGAAGAAACCTTTCCATCAATTAAAGAAGCATTACTCAAAGCTCAGTTTCATATACATATCATGTACTATACAGTCAAGGATGATACGCTCTGAAAAGAAATTCTTTGAATCCTACTCATAAAAGCAAAAGAGTGAGTAAAAATTAGATTTATTTATGATAACATTGGGACAAATTTTAAAGATGATTCGATCATTCAAGAATTAAAAGATGCAGGAGCTGAAATACATGCATTTCAGAAAATGAATATATTTTCTTTTGCTACAAAACTAAACTTTCGTAATCATAGAAAAATAATAATTATAGATGGAAGTATTGGATTTACTGGGGGACTCAATGTTTCAAACGATTATATAAATAATCCAAAATATCCAAGTAGTTGTTACTGGAGAGATTTGCATCTAAAAATTGAATGATGAGCAGTACATCACTTGCAATATATTTTTTTAAGTGACTGGAACTATTGTGCAGAGCAAAAACTCGAAGTATTGGATCAGTACTTTAAAATTAGCGAGGAAAAGAAATACGGAAATACTATTATTCAAATGGCTCAAAGTGGTCCAGATTCCAAAACTCCTACCATCCTACATGTGTTTTTATCTCTTATTTCAAGCGCAAAGGAGAGTATTTATATCACGACTCCTTATTTTATTCCTAATCAAGAGTTATTAACGGCACTGATTATTGCTGCTCATAGCTGAGTACAGGTTAAGATAGTTGTACCTGAAAAATCTGATAGCAAGTTTGTAGATAGGGCAGGACAGTCATACTACAACGAGCTTTTGACTGCGGGTGTTGAAATATATCAATACACCAAATGAATTATTCACTCCAAGACTATGGTAATAGATCAAAAAGTATCATTATTATGAACGGCAAACTTAGATATACGGAGTTTTGATCTCAATTTTGAAAATATTGTGACCATGTATGATGAAAATGTATCTCAGGAAATGACTGATATATTTCATAAAGATATACATGATTCTCATAAAATAGATAAAAAAGATTGGGGAAACCAATCTCATTGGCATATATTTTCTCAGAAAATAGCACGATTATTTTCGGCTGTTTTATAATATTGTTTATTAAATTAAAAAGAGTTTATACTAATTGTTTTACTTCTCATAATTTTTTAAAATTATACCATTTGAAAAAAATGTAACACTTCTAGCAATAGAAGTGTTTTTTAATATACTTATCCATATATATTAAATATTTTTTATGAATTTATTACAGCAAAGAAATCCCTATATAGTCATTTTTTTCACTCTTTCACTTATATTATCATTTTTCGTACTTCAACCCTATATTATTTCTATAATTATAGCTATCATAGTTGCTAATTTACTCCGTCCGGTTTATAATTATATACTGAGACATACATATAAATCGAGTCCATCTATGGCATCAGGACTCACTATATTATTTTTTATAATTGCTATCCTTGCTCCGAGTATATTACTTATCTCAATTGCTGCTGAGGAAGCAATACTTGTTTGAAAAAATATCCGTACTGGAGTTGAATACTATGTTGAAAATCCAGAGGAAACTCCACTCATGTTACAACAATGACTCCAATACCTTACGAGCTATGATATTATTGGGAAACTCAGTGAAAGTATAGGAAAAATTTGATGAGTAGTACTGTGATGAATTGGCTCACTTGGATCTATGACCCTGAGTGCGGTACTAAAAATTTTTATATTTTTTTATTGTATATATTTCTTTTTAAAAGACTGAAAATATATGATGGAGTATCTCATTTCTTATATTCCACTAAAAACAAAAGATACACATTGTATTATAGATACTCTTAAGAAAACGACGTTTGCAACGCTTAAATGAACATTTATTATTGGTATCATTCAGGGGACACTGGCTGGAATCTGATTCTTTATTGCAGGAATCCCTGGAGCTGTGTTTTGGTGAGTAATCATGATTTTACTCTCAGCAATACCAATGGCATGAGCTCCAATTGTTTGGATCCCCGTATGTTTATATTTAGCTCTTACATGAGATTATGTTACTGCCTGAGTTCTCTGACTCTATTGTGGAGTAATAGTTTGAAATATTGATAACCTGTTACGACCAAGACTTGTGTGAAAAGATGTAGGGATGCATGAAATATTGGTTTTGATTTCAACGCTATGATGAATCGCATTCTTCTGAATATCTGGTTTTATCATTGGTCCTACTATTATAGCTTTTAGTATTGCACTGTGAGACATATATAAAGCATCTATTAAAAAATCAGTGTTCTAATATAATATATAAATCACAATTTTTAAATTTAAAATCGAGTGCACTCATGAAAATTCTGCTTTCTAATTTTTGATATTGATCAGCCTGAGATGGAAAATATAGAAACTATATTTGGAACTATATGCACTCACGAAAAAAAGTGGAAATATCACTCAATAAATTTTGAGATATTATTGCACAGCATAATCCTGATATAGTGTGTGTGTGTGAAGTAAAAAAAACTCAGATTCAATCAAATGTGTTTTTAAACATACCTTATAAAATTGATGGATGGCTCAAGTATGATCCAAAAGATAAACTCTGAAAATACATACTCTGACATCATCGATTCAATGCTGTTCTTTCAAAAGAAGATTATAAAATTGAATATAAATATCTCTCTCATGGGAATAAAAAACTTATCTATAAATTACATCTTTGAAATAATAGTTTTTTATATTTCTGACATTTTTCTTTGAGGAAATATATTCGTAAAAAACAATTTTTAGAACTAGCTCGTATGATTAATCCAAGTGAAAATAATATCGTTTGTTGAGACTTTAATATATTTTCTGGATATAGAGAACTGACAGAGTTAAGTGAAATAGCTCAATTAAAAATATCCAAAAATTCTGCAACATTTCCATCTCATAAACCCAAACTTCATGTTGATATATTTTTAGTTTCAAAATATATTGATATAAAAACGAGAGTTATTTCAGATATATTTTCTGATCATTTAGCGGTTGTTTGAGAGATTGATATAAATGATAAAAATAAATAATTTTTATATTTCCTAAGCTCATTATAATCGCTCTATATATTTTTTAGCACTAAAATTATGGTTCCAATTTTCACACGGATTCAATTTTCTAAAATCACATTTTTTGTTCTCAGTGCAATATTGGGGGTATTTTTAAGTTCAGTATCCCTTATAGCAATTTCAGCATGACTAGGACTCGTACTGATTTTTGAGAGATACCTACAAATAAAAATACCTGCTGTAATGTCATTTATGTTTGTAATATTTATTATTTTAACACTCGTACTTTGAAGCTATTTTAATTTTTATGAAAAATATCTCTGGTGGGATGACCTGTTACATGCTATTTACGGTGGTGCATTTGCCTTTCTATGATATCTCCTTATTCAGTATTTATCTGATAAACGATGAGTCTCAAATGATGTATTACTCATCTGCCTTTTTTCGTTTTGTTTTTCTATGGCTTTTTGAGCACTTTGGGAAATATATGAATATTCCTATGATACATTTATGGATGGAAATATGCAGAGAACAGACCAGGGAAATTGAGTGACGGATACTATGAATGATATAATTATAGAATCACTAGCAGCACTTGTTACAAATATTTATATATATTCATATTTAAAAATCTGAAAAATGAATTGGGTTGGGAAACTCACTCGTTCATTTAAAAGAGCAAATGTTGTAGAACATTATTAATCTATTAGCTCTTACTTTGCTATTACACTAAAAGTGTAGTGTGTTACAAAATTTGCAACAAAGTTATGATAATTTAATCAATAAATACAACAAATGAAAAAATATATCACGTTTATAAAAGATTATTGAATACTTTTAGCTCTCGTGATTATTCCAATTATATGGATAATACTGATGATAGTTTTTAGGGAACCAGTGAGTGGTGATTCTAAACAAGTTCACTGGCATCTTCCACTGAGTTATAACTTATGTTGAGATACTAAAATGATCCCTGATAGTGGGCAACATGGAATACTACACGGACATGATGATGATCAAATCCACGTTGAGTGAATTGTCGATATGGAAAATAGAAATGAAACACTTGGAGGATATTTTGATGCTGCAAATATTACCTTTAATGAAAATCAAATTTGAGAATATCAAAATGGAACGAGGTGTGAATGATCAGATAATCCTTGAAAATTAAGCGTGTTGGTCAATGGTGTTGAAAATACAGAGTATAGAAACTATATTTTGAATGAAAATGATACTGTAGAAATAAAGTTTCAATAATTATGAAGGTTTTAAAAATATTTTTAAGTTTATTTTACGCTTGGGTATTAACAATTTTTTTATTCATTGAAATAATTGTGGTGTATCAACAAGTTTGGGTAAGTCCTATGTTTATACTGTTTGTAGCTAATTTTATTATAGTAGTTGCTACTTGGATACTAGCAAAAATATTTCTCTTCAAAAACAGTGCTCTGCAAAGAGAACTTATATACACGAGTTCAAGTTTAGTATATATTTATATTTTCATGATTCTTGGTTTTTTTATTTCTCAAGAATATATCCTACGTTCTTTTGAAGCGGGGTCCAGAGTATGAGTCAGTGAAACTCAGTTATCTGGAAATCTGTGATTTTTATTTTTATCTCTTTGATTATTTATATCTCCACTTGTATATTTCGTTTCAAATATACAAGTGAAACAGTATTTAATAAAATTTAGAAAAATCCTTTGAATACTCGTTTTTGTTATTTTTCTGAGACATTTTATAGATTTTTTCCAAAGTCATTATCCAAATGGTGATGGTTTTGTTGATTATTTTATATATTTTAGAGGTCAAATTTGATATCCAGTCATTTGGAGTGGGGCTATTTGAGGACTTATAATTGTTTTATTAGGAATAACATCTAATAATATTTCTATGAAGTTAATTGGTTGAAAAACTTGGAAATTACTTCATAAACTCGTCTATCCAGCATATATTTTTACCGTACTACATGTATGGTTTCTAGCTCGAATTGATTGGTTTTATATATTATTGCCAGTATTAGTATTTGTACTGAGGTTTTATGTATTTTTAGAAAAGAGAAAGCAAAAAAAATATATTGAGAAACAAGAATAATATTATTTATAATATTAACTCTTTTCTTGATACATATGTACATCACTCTGAGGAAATGGAAAGTGTAGATTATTTTGATCAAACTCTTTTTTAATAGTCTCTCGCAATTCAAAGGATACTGCAAAGTAATCTTCGGTTTTACACCATACTCTGAGAGCAACTATTACTGCATTATCTCAGAGCTCTTTCACAACAACCTTTACAGGATGTGTTCCTTCGTCAATAATACACTTCATATTACTATGTGCTATTTCAGTGAGTACCTTTCTCCCTGTATCAATGTTGTCTGTATAGGCTATTCAAATATCCATATCTATTTGTCGTTCTTCTGTGAGAGAGTAATTTACAATACTTCATCAAATAGCGTCATTGTTTGGGATTATTATAATTCGAGTATCAACGGTTTGTAATTTTGTGCTAAATACCGTTATGTCAATAACACTCCCAGTATAATTATCTATTTCTACAATATCTCAAATTTTGTAAGGTCGAAATATGAGTATAACGATTCAACTTGCAAAATGACCTAGCGTTCCAGATAGAGCTCAACCAAGAGCAAAACCAGCAGCAGCAATTAGAGCGACAAAACTTGAAGTTTGTACTCAGAGTATTCAAATGACCGCAAGTATAACCAAGGCTCTCAGTATATACCTCAATAAATTTACGAGAAAATTTTCTACTGTAGGATCAAAACCTTGATTATTAAATATTTTTCTGAGTCACTGTGATATTCCGTGTGCTACTTTAAATCCTATCCAAAATACGAGAATAGCTCAGATTATTTTTGGAAGAATTGAGAGAGATGCACCAATAAGGAGTTCATAGTATGAATTAATATCGGTATAATCAAAACCTTCTAAACTAAAATTCATGTATTTGATATTTTATTAAATTAAAATTGTCTTTCCTGTAATTTTGTCTCATTTCTTAAAAAATCATTAGAAAATGGTCACATTTTTCAGAGAGTAATTTCACTTAATTTTCCATTAGAATCCCTATTTTGCACTTGTTGACCTAACCCACAGAGTCTAGAAAGCTCAACATCACTTGAGCTTTCTATAACTTTTGGAGTGTAAAGATTTATTTCTTCAACGGTCATATCAAAAGCCACAAGCATAATTTTATCAGTAGTCATTTTTTCAGAAGCTAGTATATCTTCTCAGAGTACTTCTATTTGATCATCAGAGAGATGTCCTGATATTAACTCGTACTTTTCTTCTGAAACTCCTCTGATAAGTAGTAAATTTGAAAGTATTTGAACCGCAGTTCTGGCAACTTGATTGGTCAATAATGTTTCACTTGAATTTTGATTCTCTGGAGTTTTGTTCATTACTATTTATTTATGAAAATATTACTTCTACTTTAACATGATTTATATAAAAGAGCTAATTTTTAATTTCGTAAACTTACATACAACATTCGAAACATTTTTTGGTGAAAATCTGCAAGGGCTTTGTGTTCGATGATGATACTAGTTTCAGTAGTGAAATCGATATATGCTATTTTGTTTCCATATAATGTAAGTGATACATTATCTGCGAAGTCGTCAAATTCTGGTGGAATAGTGATGAGCTCTCTCTCAAGACGTGGAAGTTTTTGCTTTGCTCCCGAATCTGACATGATAACATATCTCTCAAGTTGTTTTGCGTCTCTTTTACTACGATAATCTTTTGGGAGATATGAACTTGCAATAGCGACGTCTTTTTCAGAACTTACTCTATAAAATACTTCTCAAGCCTCAAGAGTATGTACTATATCAGAAAATACAGCAGCAACTCATTTTTTTCATTCTCTATATATCACTCTTGGTTTGTTGTCCTGAGTAGAAAATTGTTCAACGAGTTTTTCTATATTCGATTCTTGCTCAGCGTTTTGAGCACTATGAATATCTTGAATAGTGTGTGGATGAGCTGCTATATAGTTTTTTCTTTTCCCACGATTTACTTCAAGTACGAGACCTGATTCTAATAGATAGGGAAGTTGCCTATAGATCTCTACTCGATGCATATCTAGAAGTTTTGTTATATCTGCGATGCTTTTTTCTCCTTGCTCAAGCAATAAAAGATAAATCTTTGCTCCATGTTCTCCCACTCAAATAGCTTTCAGTATTCCGATATATTTATCCATATGACACACGAATGTTATAAATTAATATTATAAGTATATATAAGTCATAGAATTATAAAAATTATTATTGTATTTTTTCTTGTTACAGAAAAGTTATTTAAAAAAAACCTCGACTATCGAGGTTTTTTTCTTTCTGGTCGGATGTAGAGTTTTCCATAAGAACCCGTTTTTTTAAGTTCTGCCTTTGATTTTGGTGGAGCATATTTTTTAGCCTTCGCTGAGAGTTTTGGTCCATTATGTTTAATCACTTGGTCATGAAAAGAATCATCAATTATCACTTTGATATTTTGTCAGATATGTTTTTCTACTGCATCCAGATACGGTTTTTCTTGTTCGATACATATAGATATAGCCAGACCTGATTTTCAAGCTCTTGCAGTTCGTCCGATTCTATGAACATAGGTTTCTGGTTCTGCAGGGATATTATAATTTACGACACATGAGAGCTCTGCAACATCGAGTCCTCTTGAAGCGATATCAGTAGCAACGAGAACTTTTATATCTCAATTTTTAAGCGCAAGAAGAGCACTTTTTCTTCCATTTTGGGACTTGTTTTTTGAAATACTTTCACATTTTACTCCAGCAAGTTTTACAAATTTTTCTACATAATCTATATCATCTCGTGAGCGAACAAATATGATAATAGATTTAAGATCTTTTCTTTTTACGATTTGTTGGATTATTTTTTGTCGGTGACTCGCTTTTGCCATGTATACTTGTTGTTCTACTTTCGTAACAGTTGGAGTCTGAGCTTCAATGTGAAATCTCTTTGGATCTAGTAATAGTTCTCAGGCAAGTTCTCGAGTAGCCTTGGGCAAGGTTGCTGAAAAGAAGAGTGTTTGTCTTTTAGATGGAACTCTCTTGAGTATTTTTTTGATGTCTCAGAGAAATCATAGATCGAGCATTCTATCAGCTTCATCTATTACCAATATTTCTACGTAAGAGAGTTTTACTTTAGATTGACTGATAAGGTCTTCCAGTCTTCATGGGGTAGCAATGAGAATATCTACTCATTTTTCAATTGCTTTAATTTGATGAAAATCGTTTACTCCACCAAATATAACGGTTGATTTCATATTGGTATTAGTACAAAAATCTTTGATACTATCTCAAATTTGACCAGCAAGTTCTCGAGTTGGAGCAATGATCAGAGCTTCAATCTTTCTTTTAATCGGTCCATCAGGTAGATTACGAGCTTCTCGTGCTATATATAAGCGTTGAAGCATAGGGAGAGCAAAGGCGAGCGTTTTTCCACTTCACGTTTGAGCACTTGCTAAAATATCGTGCCCATGAATGGCAGGTGGAATCACAGCCTCTTGAACTGGAGTTGGGATTTTGAAAACCTGTTTATCAAGGGCTTTTGTCAAAGGGGGAATAAGTCACAGTTTTTCGAATGTCATATCTGATTGTTGGTTGAGAAATTTTTATAGGAGTATATTGCTAATTGCTCAGAAACAAATTTTATACCAACACTTCTTTAAATTTAAATGTTTTTCATGTCGGAATTTGTCATAATTCTTTCATTCGGTCTAGTTCTTGCTTGCCTGTTCGTACAATATTGTTATCTGGACTTAGATCTAAAGAGAGCTCTTTGGAGATGGTTTTTCTTACATCATCTCGCGTACCAATTATTGCTTTTATTATTTCTCATGCAGAGAGGAATCTCTCAGTCGAATCGATTATTATCCATGGTGCATGAGCAGAATCAGTATGTTCTAAAATTTGATGTTTGGCAAGTGTATATTGTCACCATTTTTCTTGCGCTTCTGCATCAACAGGTGATGACTTCCATCTTTTTCTCACTCATTCACGAGCCTTTAGTCTTTCTTTTTGAACTTTTTTTCAAATGGAAAGATATATTTTCAGAAAATCAAATCATTCATCTACAATACCTGCTTCAAAATTATTCACATATTGCATAAACCAATCATATTCTTCTTGTGTACAAAAACCCATTGCAGCCTCAACTCAAGCTCTATTATACCAAGATCTATCATAAAATTGGATACTTCATTTTTTAGGAAATGAAGAAGAAAATTTTTTAAACCAATTTTCTCATTTTCTTTCTTCTGGAGTCGGAATTCATTCAAATGCTGTTACTCAAAATTTTCTATTATTAAGCTGTTCGTTTACTTTCTTAATATTACTTCCTTTTCCAGCAGTATCACGTCCATCAAGTGTAACAATCACTCTTTGTTTTGTGTCTTGAAGTATTTCTGCCCAATAAGAAAGAGCCCCCTGGAATTCTCTGAGGTAATCTTTTTCTTCTCATTCTTCAAATCGTTTTACAATGAGCTCAATCATTGTTACATCCATTCAACTTTTTATGAGACTTTTTCTCAGTATATTTTGGTCATATGAGGGAGAAATATGATTTTGTTTGTTCATAGTTATATTTTGAATAATATTATTTTAATATAAAATAATATTATTATTTGTCAAAAAATATAATATAAAGTATTTGAACTTTAATGAATAAATTCTTTTGATTTTCTTACCTTTCTAAAATATAATGAACTTATTAATTTATAAATAGGAAATATGGAAATTACAAAAGACAATTTTGAAGCAGAAACTTCTAAAGATATGATTTTACTTGATTTCTGGGCTGAATGGTGTGGTCCTTGTCAAGCTATGATGCCAACACTTGCTGAACTTGAAAAATCTGGAACAAAGGTTTGAAAGATAAATGTGGACGAGCAACAAGAACTCGCTGCTCAGTTTAGAGTGATGAGTATCCCAACTTTTATTCTTTTCAAAGATGGAAAAGCAGTTGAACAAATTATAGGTGGACAGAGTCTTGAACAACTTCAAACAATTGTGAAAAAACACTCATAAAACATAAAAATATTTAATATATTCAATACAGGCCCCTTAAGGGGCCTTTTATGATGCCAAAAAGAAATGAAGTGTTTTCTTATACAAATCTCTTGCAATTGCTCAGTATTATGTATGAGTATTAAATTTTAAATAACTCCCTATGTTATATATCTTACTCATTCTCGCAGCTGCAATATTTTTCTCAGTTGAGAACCATATGCAAAATATGTCAGAAAAAAGAAAACAAATTCTTTTTCTTGAAAGATAAAAATTTAAATAATCTAATATTATATATCTAATTTTAACATTATGACTCACAAAATAATTACTCTTTGCATTACATTTTTTCTCCTTACACTTGGAATGAATTATTTATCAGCAAATGCAGAAGACAAATTTATCCAAGAAGTTGAATTATCTTCTGAATCTAACGATTTTGAATCGTATGTGAGTCAAAATGAGTTAGGAATGCTTGAAGTCACTCTTCTCACGAAATAATTTTCATACGAACTAAATAGATTTTTTATAAAAATCTATTTTTTTGTCACTTTTTTTTGAATCATTCGTTGTAATACATGTTATCTTATTTTTTGATTATTAATTTTATGAAAACTGTTGTTACGTCTGCAATTATAGCTTCGCTCCTTGCAGCTTCCAGTATATCGAGTTATGCAATATATGATCCAAGTAATCCAAACCCCTCTTCCACTTGAGAAAATGACATAATGATTATGTCAACTCAAATTGCTCCAATTTCGTATCAGGAATACAATACTCAAGAATCTTTTGAAAGATCTGAGGGTCATATTTGTGAGAGCGCGAGCGACTGAGTAAATACATTTATGATGAAAGAAGGAAAAGTATTTGCTGGGACAAAGATTGGATATCCAGAAAATTTTACTCCAACATGGAAATGTAATAGTTATATTTCAGATGAAATAATTTCTTGGAGTCAAAGTGATAAAAACGAATATAATACTCGTATTGACAGAGCAACTCCATCTGAAAAATGAAAAGTTGAATTTACAATTCAAAAAATTAACAAATTTTTAATGACGTATTCAACTTCTGGGAGAGATATAATGCTTGATAGAATACTAGAATTTATAGATACAAAAGTGTGAGATATTATTATGAATAATCCTCAAGATGTTGCTCTCCCTGATGATGTAACATCAATCTATACTATGCTACGATATTTACGATATGAATTAGTTCTTTCTAAATCAGATTCTCAAACACTTCCTAAAATTGGAAATGTTGCCCCTATTACTTATACGTGTGAAGACGGTGAAACTACTTTTAACGTATACGCAGCTGATTATATCATAGATGATATGGCATTTAATGTTGAAATAGATGAAATACACGTGAGTGATGGTGATTTTTTCCTTCCAAATTATGTTGCAACAAAAGTTGCATCAACAACTGGTGAAAAATATGTATGAAGAAATACAGAAACTAACGAAGCATATTCATTTGTACTACAATCTAACAAATTGACTGTTTACAAAGATAATATGAAGACTCATACTTGTTCAAAATAATTTTGGTATTATGTAAAAAAAGATTCTCACTTGAGTGAGAATCTTTTTTTTGTAGTATGGAGAAAAATATAGCGAGAAATATATGAGAAAATTAAATATTTGTACAGCATGAAAAAAATTTATAAAGACAAAATCCTGAATATTCCAGAAACAGATATGTTTGATAACACTTTTCTCTTTGAATATTTAGAGAATATTACTTCTTCTTCAGATAGAAAAATTATTTATATATCTGAATTACTTGAAGCAAGAAAAAATGCTGATATTTTACAAAACATATCACAAAAGCCAGCGATGTACTCTGAGGTCTATTCTCCAAAAGATGAACTTGAAATATTTACGAGTTTATTTGAGAAAGCACTGCGTGAAAATAAAAAAATTCACATCGTTTGAGTAACACTTGCAGAAGAAATCAAAATGCTCGAAGCGTATTATGAAAGTCTCTGATTTATGCGTGAGGATATAAATGCTTTTGATATAGATTTTTCTATTCCACTTGTTACGGTGAGCTGCATGATTGAAAATCTCATATGGAAGGGAAGTGATTACAAGGCTCAAAGAAGTAAGATATTTTTTAATCCACCTATTAGAGAAACTGGTCATAACAAGGCTCTTTTTAAATGAATTACTCGAGGGGTTATAGCCGGAATTGAACTTTGAGATTTTACATTAGAAAAACAAGATTATATTTCTATGTGTGTAAAAGAAGAAAAAATACTAGCTCTTTTTATGGGAAAAGTGCTGAAATATAACTTAGAAGATGCAGGATTAGTAGGAAATATAAAGGAACTTAGAATTGTATACTAGAAATTTGCCATTAAAATAATTTAAGTATAATCTACTTTTATTTTATAGTTAAATTGATCCTATATGCTCAGTCCAGCATACCAAGCACAACAAAGTTTTATTGAAAAAGATAAAGAAAAACAATTAATTTTAGAACATTTTGATTCCCTCGTATATCAAAGATCTTATGATAGAGATACATATACTGAGCACTACAGCGAACTCCAAGAGAAGATTAATAAAAGGCATGATTTATGAAAAAATATTGATCTTCTCTCTCAACTTTGACATCAAAACTTTAAAATAGACGTATCTCTCAGGAAAGAATCTCCGAAAAAAATTTTAGAGTGTTTAGAAATTATTGAATTTGGAGATGAATTTTACTGTCTTATTAAAGGGAATAAAATTAAAAGACTTTTAGAATTCAGAGATTTCGAAAAAGTTTCATATTCAAATGCTTTAACTCGAATTCTAAGTGCGCTCAAATAATTCTTCCCAAATAATATCCTCCCATTTTTTCATTTCTTCATACTCTGCGTCCTGTTCGTGATCAAAACCGATGATATGTAAAACGGAATGAATAACGAGTTTATAAAATTCTTTTTCTGTACCTAGTCAATATTCTATTCATTGAGAAACTATTTTTTCTTCACAAAATATGAGTTCTCCTGCAATATCCTCATCTCTAAGCCCAGAAAAATCTTCATAATAATGAAAGCTGAGAACATCCGTAGCTTTATCAATATGTCTATACGTCTTGTTCAAATTTTGTATACCAGAACTGTCTAAAAATATTATATTGAGTAGTCAATTTTGATTTGTCAAAATATGCTTAGAAATACCCTCTACTATCTCGTCAAGAGTATTTTGAGAATATGAAAATTGTGGTTTTTCTATGATATGAAGCGAAAACATGTAAAAAACTTGTAAGAAAGATAATAAATTTGAGTATAAAAAATTTGCTAATAAAGTCTAGCCGGAGTATAATACCAATGATTTCTGTTCTATAGGAGGCAGGTCCAATAATTTTTTTCTTACAACAAAAAATTTAACAGGAGGTGTTCTACACTAGCTGTCTAGGTGAGGGTTTACTCCTTCCGAAAGACTAAGGCTCTTCCGACAAAGTGTTTCACAAGAAATACAAAATCTTGGACTGACCATAGATACGGATACAAATTAAATATTATGTAAGAATCAGGCTTTAGAGTTTGATTTTTTTTTTTTGTAGGATATAATATCCATAAGAGATTTAAGTAAAATTATAAAAAAAATATGACAGCAATTATTTCAGAAGAACAAGTGAAAAAACTCAGAGAGGCTCATGTTGCAGTACCAGATGTGAATGAAACTTGCATATGATGTTCTGCGTGTGTTGCTATTGCACCAGATGTATTTGAGCTCAACGATGATGGACTGAGTGAAGTAGTATCAAGAGAGAACTATGAAGGTCTTGAAGTAGATGACGCTATTGCAGCGTGTCCTGTAGATGCTATTTCTTGGGTAGAATAATAATCGAAATAAAAAAATCTTCTTTTTAAAAGAAGATTTTTTTATTTACTCTTAAGCTTTGAGTATTCATACAGTCAGTTTATATACTCGTTAATAGTTATACTTAATATAAAATATACTATGAAAAATACTTATAAATATTACATTGCAGCTGCAATTGTCATAATATTGTGATTTTTGTGAGTGGTCGGTGCAAATTATATAAAGTATCAAAATGACTTGGAGAGCAAAGAATCAAATTTATCGAATACTCAGAATATTTGAGAAGCATATTTTGCAGGATGATGTTTTTGGTGTGTAGAATCAGGTTTTGAAAAATATAAAGATGAATGAGTCATTGATGTGGTGAGTTGATATGCAGGTGGAAATACAGTCAATCCCACATACAAAGAAGTTTGAACTTGAAATACAGGTCATCGAGAAGCTGTAAAAGTACTATATGATACATCTAAAATAAGCTATGAAGATTTATTGAAGATATTTTGGAGACTTGTAAATCCAACTGATAATGATGGGCAGTATGTTGATCGAGGATTTCCCTATACCACTGCTATATTTTATCAAACGAGTGAAGAAAAAGAGGCTGCTGAAGCATCAAAAAATCAACTCTCGTCATCTTGAAGATACGATTTAGAACTCGTTACTCCAATAATACCGTATTCAAATTTCTACGATGCGGAGGACTATCATCAAGATTTTTATATAAAGAGTCCACTTAGATATAATACTTACACAAACGCTTCTGGAAGAAAAGAGTATCTCAGTTCCATATGGTGAGATGATGTGCACTATGATATTGTAAAGTAAATTTTTATGCGTTTAGAGAGACTTGATATACTTAGATGAGTTGCTATAGTTATGATGGTTATCTTTCATATTCAATACAGCTTACAAAATTTATTTGGAGTAGATATTACTTTTATTCCAGATTTTTTTTGGTTTTATTTTGGTAAAATATCAGCATTACTATTTATTTCTATTGCCTGAATATCTTACTTTTTAGCTGAACGAAAGTATTGAGATGCAATATATAAAAAGTATTTCAAATATAGCTGAATATTGGCATTTTTTGCATTACTCATAAGTATTTGAACCTACTTTTTTATGCCAAGTCAGTTTATAGTTTTTTGAATACTACATTTTTTTGCACTGAGTTTTTTGATTCTTCCATATATTACAAAGCTTAAATGATGGACTTTTCCACTCGCAATAATCATTATTATTTATGGAGTATTTTTTATAAAAGTAGTAGATTCTCAATTTCTATTTCCTTTAGGATTTATGTATCCATGATTTAAATCAGCCGATTATTATCCATTTTTCCCATATTTCTGAGTAATGTTACTCTGATATTCTGGAGCTTTATTTCCTATGAAATATAACTATCTAGAAAAAATTTTAAAAAAGAAAAGTCCAAATTCAAAATTTGAATCTGGACTTATTTGGTCAGGGAAACATGCACTTATTATATATATCGTTCACCAACCAATTATATATATATTCATAGCAACAGTAAGTATGGTATTTCTGAAGTTTACGTTTTAGCTCAGACGTCATAATACAGAAATTCATTTGAAAATTTACTAAGTACCTTTTTTGTAGCTCGAAGATGTGCTTTAATTTCAGAATCAAAATCATCAATTATATCTAGCTTAGAGAGCTGTTCCAGATTTTCTGACATCTCTTTCAGTACAAATGGGCTCTCTTTAGCGTAGTGTCGTATTTGTGTGAGAGAGAGTTCAATAAGTTCTCAATAGGTAAGTTCTTGAAATATGATTCGCGGATTTTTCTTGTCATCCCAATGCACAATATTTGGCATTTTATATGTTGAAAGTTCTCATAGAAATGAAAATATTCGAGAGAGACTTGAGAGAGCTGTAAATGGATCATTTATTCCAGGACTCAGTGCTCGCACAGCAATTTCGACAAGTTGTTGGAGTGAAAACTTGATATCTCATAAAGGACTCCTCGTTTTAGAAATACTTATACAATTTGTCAGGGCTTGAAGTATATCTGGGTCCAACATTTTTTTCGCTGATATTTGAATGAGTGAACTTCAAAGAATACTAAAATCACCCGAGATTTTAAGGACTCGTAATAATATATCTTCATCACTGGCTATGCTCATGAGTTTCTCACGATCTATATGAGTAATATATCCTCAGGTTATAGCTACTATTTCACTTATATGTTTATACTTCGTTAGACTGATTTCAAAGCGCCCAAGTTCTATGTTTTCATCCATGGATGCTTCTTTAGAATCTTTTTTATTTTCCAACTTTTTAAGATTGAGAGAGAGCTCTTCATATATTTCTTTGAGTAAGGTATCTGCCTGAATCGACAGTGCAACATGGTGTATATAAAAAATAAGCAGAATAATATTTGCAAGCGCAGATATGAGAGCAACAAATATAGAAATATCTGGAAAAAAATCTATATAATTTTCACTTCTGATAATTCTGAGTGTGAGGAGGCAATAGGTAAAAGTAGCGAGATATGAGCCAAGTACAATTTGATTGAGTCTATTACTCATAAAGTTTTTAAGAATTCTGGACCCAAATTGACCTGAAGCAAGTGTAAGAGCTACGAGTGTTATTGAAAAAACAAGCCCAGCAAGAGATATCATTGAACTTGAAATAGTAGAAAGTATTTGCCTATAAGAATCAACGGATCATTCTAAAAAACTGAGATAGGGAATATTGATTCATAGTCCAGAACTTGAATCTAGGTACACTGTTAAAAAAGAAAGGACTCATCACGCAAATATGATAAGTATTGGAAGAAACCAAAAACTGGTAAAAAGAAATGCCTTAAGTTCTAATATTTTAGCTTTCATAATTTTTTTTAAAAATATTTACTTTCTATAATATGTGATAATCACATAATTAAAAACTTTTATATGTTCTAATAATTACTATAATAGATTAATAAATAAGTAATTTATATTTTTATTTTTATTTTCATGAATCAAAAATTTTGATTTACATTGGTAGAACTTATAGTTGTAATAACTATTATATGAATCCTTTCTACGGTATGATTTGTATCGTATTCAAACTATCTCACTTGAGCGAGAGACTCAAATAGGATTTCACAGGTCGTAAAAATTTCTGATTCACTACAAGTTTATTCAACAAATAAAAATCTCCCGATTCCTGATGATAGTGTGAATGTATTACTATCTTGAAGTGTTATTTGATATCAGTGATACCTTTGATCTGATGCCCTTGAAACTATAGATTATACAAATGGAGGAAAAGACCCAAAGGATGATTTATTTTTTACTTACTACGTTGATACATCTCGAAGAGGATTTCAATTATTAAGTTATTTTGAAGAAAATAGCAATCTCTCATCAAGTGTACAAAATATTACAAATGCTGTAGATTATTCCGATAGATTCTTGAAGTTATACTGAAAAAAACTTTGAATCGTAACTCAATGAGAATCAAATATTCCAATTCAGGAAATTAGTTCATTAGGATGACAATTAGATTTAGCTACGAGTACTATCAATTATACTCTCAATTTTTGAAATAACGACGTTTTCACTGCCAGCTGATATACGCTGTATGCTCTCACAAATGCTCGACTTTGAACTGACACTCCTGCTTGTGATGTTTGATTTATTGGTGTGCCAGGAAATAAGGAATTTAACACATCGTGATTTTGTGTCGCTCAGTTTGAAATGAGTTATGCTGATGCTGATACTCCCAACTCTGTAAAATCAAATTCAGGTTCTAACTCCGTAGCATATATACCTTGAAAAAAACTCGTATCAAAGTCTTGAAAATATCCGATAGCTGATATTAGTCAAGAGAGCGCTATACGAGCATGTAAAACACTTTGAACATGATATCATCTCATAAATGATAATGAATGGATGACTATTGCTAGAAATATAGAATCTGTGTGAACCAATTGGTCCAGCTGAAAAGTAGGTCAATGATTTATTTACAATGGAGTCTCAGATGATCTGACGACTTGATGTGGTATAACAGGGTGAGTCACTGAACCACGAGTCAGAGGGACAAGGACAGGTAAGATTGCAAATGAACTCTGTAATTCTCGTAAATCACATAGCTTATCTAATGGAAAAACTGTATGGGATATGGCTTGAAACCTATGGGAAGAAGTAAACAAGGATTCAAGTGTTGAAGGAACTAATTTTAATTTGTGACAAACTGTAATGGCTGGTACATCACCTTCAACAAGTTTTGATACAGATGGAATATATGATACTGCAGATATGAAAAAGTATGGATCAGCGTTTCTCTATGGAACTGCAAATGGTATGTGAACCGTATACAGGTGAGACTGAATAGCATGAAACAGATTTATGAGATGAGCAACGGCTTCCGATAGGACTTTTACTTGAATATATTCAATAGACTTTGATAGATATACAGCCCTTGATTCCTATAATGATTCTCAAGGATTTGTATGATTTAGATGTGCCCAATATAAATAAAGTAAAAAAGAAAAAAGACTCCTGAGTGAGAGTCTTTTTTTTATATATTTATTTATAGAACTACTCAGCTCATAAGTTAGCTTCCATTCTACGCATTATTTCTTTATTAATAGAGTTATCATCGTGTTCTATCATAGAAAAAAGCGTATCTTGATTGAGTACTATTGTATTTACTGGACTTTTTGAGATGATAGTAGCACTTCTCTCTTCTTCATTGAGCAGTGCTATTTCTCAAAATATATCTCCCGCAGAGAGGTGAGCACTCATTTCTCAATGAATAAATACTTCTACTTCTCCTGATTCTATAATATACCCATTTCCATCTGGTATATCTCATTGTTCCATAATTATTTCTCAGGCAGCAAATGATGTACGTTCTGAATTATTAATTATTTCTTGAACTACTTCGTCAGTGATGCCATCAAATATTTTCAATTTTTTTGTATTTTTAAATAAGTCCATTGTGTGTGTTTTTGAGATAGGAAAATAAACATTAGTTCTAGCATACTACATAATCTTAAATCGTTCAAATTTTGCATCTCTTTTTTTTATATGCTAAAATAAATAACATATATATAAATAATATTATTTACTTGAGCCAAGTATTATTACATCAGGTTTTACTGTTTCTTCTCTCACCGAGTATGATATGAGTGTATACAACTTTTATTTTACTGATAATTATTTGTTTCGTATTATCATATTCTCCACAATCTAAAATAAGTATTACTCTAGAACTTATTTTTGAAAAAGGCTATATTTTTTTTGAGGAAATCGTAGGAAAAGAGTCTAAAAAAATACTTCCTTATATTGTAAGCTTGTTTTTTTTGCTGCTTATTATCAATCTTTTAGGAGTAGTGTCAGATTTTATAGCTCCTATTTTAGGATTTTCCCCTGAGTGAGAATTTGTTCTCAGTCAATATTTTCAGACTCCAAGTGCTGACTTGAGTTTTAATCTCGCAGTTGCACTGGTGAGTATGATTCTTTTATTATGAGTTCAGTTTTCACATTTTGGTTTCAAAAAAGCTATATATAGTTATGTGCCTATATTTGGGAAATGATACCTATCTTATACAGCTGGCAAAAAAAATGCAAAAATGTATCTTATATTCTATCCACTTGTAAAATTCTTTGATATTGTATTATCACTTTTTCTTTCTTTTTTAGATATCGTTGGTCTCTTTGCAAAAGTAGTATCACTTTCATTTCGTCTCTTTGGAAATATAGCTTCTGGATGAGTATTACTGATACTCCTATTTTGAGCGCTCAATGATTTCACTCAAAAAATAAGTACATTTATGGGAGGAATAAATTTTCCTGTCATTTTTCCCCTGATTCTCTACGCACAAAGTACATTGGTAGCTTGTATACAAGCAATGGTGTTTGCACTATTGGTAGCTATATTTATACGAGTAAGTCAGTTAGAGGCAAGTCAGTAATTTTGTGCTCAATAAAGAGATATGTTACTCTATTATTATAGTTATTAAAATAAAAATATGGATATTTCAGCTATGTCAATGTGAGCAGCACTTGCTGTTTGACTATCTGGTCTCGGAGTTGCACTGGGGGAAGCAGCACTCGCACGAACTTCACTTGAAATGATGGGGAAGTCACCGAGACTCTCTGGAACGATGATGATTTTTACAGTACTTGGTATCGCGCTCGTAGAAACTGCAGTTATCTATGGTCTCGTTGTAGCATTTTCAATTATTGGATCAACAGCCTGAGATGCAAATCTTATTGGTGCTGGACTCGTAATTGGTCTTACTGGTTTTGGAGCTGGTCTTTGAGAGGGGATGCTTCTAGCAAAAGCTCTTGAAGCAGTAAATAGAAATCCTGAAAATAAAAATCAGATACTTCAATATATGGTATTATTTGCAGCATTGGTAGAAACTTCTGCTATTTACGGACTCACAGTTGCACTTAAACTTATAGGATAAATATACATTTCAAATGCCAGATATAGATATCTACATCGTCCTTGCTCAGATAATAAATTTTGGGATACTTCTTGCAGTATTTCATTATTTTATTGGGAAAAAACTTACACAAAATATTGAGCAAAGAAAAATACAGCTTGAAAAACTCAGAACAGCAGAGGAACACTATGAGCAAAAAATGTCACTTGCGAGACAACATAAACAAGAACTACTTGATGGAGCGAGAAAAACGACTGCAGAACTTATGCGTGAATCAGAGATAATAGTAGACCAAAAAGCTAAAAATATCATCTCTATCGCACATAAACAAGCACTCAGTATTTTAGAGTGATGAAAACGCGAAGTAGAAAAAGAGCGAAGGAGTATGCTCGTGCAAATGAAATCTCATATTCTCGATGTATCTCTGAAACTCAATGAAAAGATGTTTGGAAAAAATGAGGCCAACAGAGAATATATCTCTGAAGAAATTAAAAAAATGAATACTTAAAATTAGACATTATATATTCTTATATACAATAGACTTAAAATTATTTTTTGAGTCTATTTTTTATGCTCTGAGTCCTGTTAAAAATCAACATCATAATTTTGGGTAATTTACTTGCTTTTTATCTTATTTGACTTATACTCGACGCGCTTTTTGGCACTGGCAACCTTATGAGACTCATAAGTATCTGTTTTTCTCTCCCTGTTTTGGGCTTGATAATGTACTTCAAAGCATGAAAATTATTACAAGATATACAAACAATTTCACCTATCAATGACAACAGAGAATCAAACAAATAACTCATATGACATTACTGATGCAGAACTTCATGATGCAACAGGAACTGAGCATGCAGAAGGACCACATATACCCCTTATTCAAGGAGAGCAGGTATATGGACCAATCTCAAATACGAGTATAACAACGTTTATATTCCTTCTTATTGTTATTGTTGTTTCTCTCCTAGCTAATAAAGCACTTAAAACAAATAAGGATTCAAAACTTAAAACATTTTTTCTTCACTTTGTAAAATTCTTTGATGATCAGATGAGAGAATCATTTTCTACAAAAAAAGAATCTCGTAAATATTATGCACTTATAGTTGGGATGTTCTCAATTATTCTCTTCGGGAATCTCTTTGGACTTATTATAGATTGGTTTGGTATGTCAGTGACACCAACACTTCTCACGTATATGAGACCTATGCACAGTGATCTCAATACTACTCTTGTTCTCTCGCTTATTACAGTGGTACTCATGCTCGTGATTCAGGTTCGTTCTCAAGGGGCTGTTGGAATGACGAAGTCATATCTTTGGAATTTTAAATGAGATAATATTGGAATGAAGCTCATTAATGTATTTGTAGGTTGGTTGCATTTCCTTGGACTTCCTGCAACTCTTGCATCACTCTCACTGAGACTCTTTGGGAATATATTTGCAGGTATTGTGCTTATTTGAGTTATAAGTTATCTTATGGCTTCAGCAACAAGTGTGTTTTTTGAAGCTGGGAGATTGCTTGCTATACCATTTTGGTTCTTTGAGGTATTCGTTGCGCTTATACAAGCAATTGTATTTGCATTTCTGATGATAGCATACTTTAAGCAATCAGCGGAACACCACTAAAAATTAAGGTATTCATTTTCTTAAATATATTTTGAGAGAATGCCATTTTAATTTTTATTATAATTGAACTATGGAAACAGAAGGAATGAAAATGTTAGCTATGGCTTTAGCTATTGGTCTTGGATCATTTGGTCCTGCAATCGGTATTGGTCTAATCGGGAAAGGAGCACTTGAAGCTCTTGGAAGAAACCCTGAAGCTTCAGGAAAAATCCAATCACTTGCAATTCTCGCTATTGCCTTTGCAGAAGCAGTTGCAATCTACGCTCTTGTAATTGCATTTATTATCGGTTTCGTACTATAATAGAACAAACAGAGACTTTATAGACTTAGAACCTATTTAATATATGGCTACTCCAGCAGAAAATACATGACTTACTAATTTACAGTTTGTAACGGTAGAGACTTTTGTGATTCAATTTATCATCATCCTTATTGTTTTATGGGTGTTAAATAAATTTGTATTCCGTCCGTATCTTGCATATCTTGATGAATGGGAAGCAAAACAAAAAAAAGTTCAAGAAGACTACAACAATGCTGAGTCTATTCTTGAAGAAAAGAGAAAACAAGGAGATGAACTTCTCGAAAAAGCACGTTTTAAATGAAATAGTGTTATTGAGGAAGCTGAGTCACTTGCAAAGAGTAAAAAGGATGCAATTTTACTTGAGGCTCAAACACAAGCTCAAGAATCAATTACGCTTGCTCATTCTCAAATCGAAAAAGAGAGACAATCTATGTTGTCTCAAATTAAGAAAAATGTGGTAGATATGACCTTGAGACTCAATGAGAAACTTTTTAAAGACTCAAAAGTGTCAAAAGACTTTATCGAAAAAAATATAGATTCTCTCTAAAAAATACTTCTCAATGAAAAATATAGACGCACTTAGCTTGCCTGAAATGAAAGTTCTCCTATGAAACCTAAAAACCTACTCAGATATGAGTAAGAAACTAGGTCATCGAGGAAGAGATTTATTCCAAAGACAAATAACTGGATCAAAGAATTTTGTAGTTGAATATTTTCCAGCATTTGGGGAAGATGCTGCTTGGGAACAAGCTCAAGTAGTATTTAAAAAAAGTTTCAATTCGTCTCCTAAAAGAGAGGAAGTTCAATTTGAAGCAAAAGAATCTATGAAAGGAGGTATGAAAGTTTTTGTGGATGACAATATGGTAGATATCAGTTTCACAAAGGTTGAAAGACTCTTACAAAAATAAAAATTCAAAGCGTATTTTCCTTACGCACAATATTCTCACTTTTGGGATTCTTGTGTGTGAGGAAAATAGATAAACATTATACTTTAATCTAAAAAAATATATGTCAAACGATGTATTGCAGTCAATTATTTCAGAAATTGAGACAAAAATAGACTCTACAAATCTGAATCCAGAAATCGAAAATGTCGGTGAAGTATTTTATCTTTGAGATGGTGTTGCTAAGGTTTCAGGCCTCGCAAAAGCATCATACAATGAAGTTCTAGAATTCGAAAGTGGAGCAATCTGAGTAGCTCTCAATCTTGAGGATCATTACGTTTGAGTTGTTGTTCTTTCTGGTTTTCAAAAAATAAAAGAAGGTGAAACAGTTAAAACAAGTGGAAAAACTCTTGAAGTACCTGTTGGTCCAGAAATGATTGGTCGAGTAGTTGATGCACTTGGTCGTCCTATTGATGGTCTCGGAGAAGTAAAAGCGAAAGAAATGTACCCAGTTGAGAGACAAGCAGAATGAGTAATGGCTCGAAAATCAGTTCACGAACCTATGGAAACAGGTATCAAGGCTATTGACGCGCTTGTGCCTATTGGTCGAGGTCAAAGAGAGCTTATTATCGGTGACAGACAAGTTGGGAAAACTCAAGTTGCAATTGATACTATCCTCAATCAAAAAGGACAAGGAATTACATGTGTGTATGTTGCTATCGGTCAAAAAGAAGGGAAGGTTTCACGAATCGTTGAAAATCTTCGAAAAGCTGGAGCGATGGATTATACAATCGTAGTTTCTGCATGAGCTTCTGAACCAGCTGCTATGCAATATCTTGCTCCGTATACTGGGTGCGCGATGGCTGAGTATTTCATGTTCAATGGAAAGCATTCTCTTATTATCTATGATGACCTTTCAAAACAAGCAGTAGCTTATAGAGAAATGTCTCTTCTTCTTAGACGTCCACCAGGTCGAGAAGCTTATCCTGGTGATGTATTCTTTCTTCACTCTAGACTTCTAGAACGATCAGCAAAACTTAACGATGAACTAGGAGGTGGTTCTATGACTGCTCTCCCAATTATTGAAACACAAGCAGGTGATGTATCAGCGTATATTCCTACCAATGTAATCTCTATTACTGATGGGCAGATATTTCTTGATACCAATCTCTTCAACTCATGACAAAAACCGGCTATCTCAGTTGGTCTCTCTGTTTCTCGAGTTTGAGGATCAGCTCAAATGAAAGCTATGAAGAAAAACTCAGGGACTCTCAAACTTGACCTTGCTCAATACCGAGAACTTGCAGCATTTTCTCAATTTGCTTCAGATCTTGATGAAGCAACTCGAAAACAACTTGATAGAGGGGCAAGAATGATGGAGTTACTCAAACAAGGACTCAATGCTCCTGTTCCAGTTCCTAAACAAGTTGCAGCTCTCTATGCTGGTTGAAAAGGATTCCTTGATACTATTCCAGTAGAAAAAGTACTGAAGTTTGAAGCTGATTTACATGCTTCACTTGATGAGGAAAAAACTGTACTTAAGGCAATTACGGACGAAAAAAATATATCAGAAGACACGGAAGCAAAACTTATTAAAATCATTGAAAAAGTAGTAGAACTTAATAAATAAAAACTATCTCATCTTATGTCAAACGCTAAAGAGATAAAACGTAAAATCGGAAGTATTCAAAATACTGCTAAAATCACGAAAGCGATGGAGCTTATTTCAACAGTAAAGATGAAAAAAGCTCAAGAACTCGCTCTTTCTAAGAAAGATTTCGTGCTTGAGATGTTGAAAATTTTTGGAAGAATTGAAGAATTTCTCCATGATTTTCCATATTTTTCAAAATTTGAAAGTAAAAAAACTCTCGCAATAGTTATTACTTCAAACAAAGGACTTTGTGGTGGGTACAATGTAAATGTACTGAAGAAAGTAAATGAGTACGTCAAAGAAAATCCTGATCAAAATCTTGAGTATATAACGCTTGGGAAAAAAGCCTCAGCTTTTGTTGCACGAACTGGGAACACACTTCTTGCAGACTTTTCTCCAGAATTTACAGATAATATTGATCCACTTTTTATTAAATCAGTGACTCGACTCATTTATGAAAAATACTTGAGTGGGGAATACGGAAAAGTAGTTATATTTTATAACTATTATGTAAACTCTATAAAGCAAGTACCAATAGCACGAGAGTTTCTTCCTATTGATGATGCAGCCGTAAAAAAATATCTAGAAGATGTAGTAAATGATCCAGAAGCACTGAGAGAAATAGAACATGACGTTACAGACTATATCATAGAACCATCAATGGAAGCTATTGCGATGGACGTGATTCCAATGATACTTGATATGATGTTTTATGATATTGTTCTCGAATCAAAGGCATCAGAACATTCAGCTCGAATGGTTGCCATGAAGGCTGCAAAAGATAACTCTAAAAAAATCGCTGACATGCTTACACTTGCTTACAACAAAGCAAGACAAGGACTTATTACTCGGGAAGTATCAGAAATTGTAGCTTGAGTGGAGGCACTTAAAGATACCTAGATTGACAAAATTATGAAACAGAGTAGAGTTTAAAAAGTTTAATTTTTAAATATCAAATGATGAGAGATTTACCCCTAGTAGTGAAAATAATCATAAATATTGTATTATACATACTCTATGTGCTTGTTATTTCAGTTATTTTTTCTATCATATTTCCTCTTGTGATTTCAGTATTTTGAGGAACGGTTCCTGATCCAAGTCTTCCTGAAAATGTTGAACTTTTTAATAAAATTCAATACTTTATACTCCTCCTCGTTCTCGTAGTATCACTCATTTGAAGAAAATACTTCTACATTGGACTTAGTAAAAAAGAATCTGACGTAGTGGTCGTTCAGGCAAAAGTTAAAAAAACAAAAGATTCTTCATCAGTTTTAGATGAAGACGAAGATGAAGATATAAAAATATATGTAGATAAAGAGATTAAATAATCTCAGGATTTCTTCAAATCCTCAAGTAAAAGAAAAATTTCTTTTGTTTGAACGTTTGAACAAAGCAATGTACATACGAATTCCCAAGTTCGTATCAGTAATTCTGGAGAAACTACCAATCATTGTAGCCAGAATACTACATAACATTCTTCCGAAAAAAACAAGATAAAATTTTTAGAATCTAAACAAAAATATTCATTATGAATACAGGTGTAATTACAAAAATAATCGGAGTCGTAATCGATGTTAAATTTGACTGAGGATTTGTTCCAGCAATTTACGATGCTCTTGAAGTGAAGGGACATAGCTCAAGACTCGTTCTAGAAGTACAACAACAACTTGGTGACGGTGTTGTGCGAACTATCTCTATGGGTTCAGTTGAAGGACTCCAAAGAGGACTTGAAGTCGAAGCAACTGGGAGAGCTATAACAGTTCCAGTTGGAGAACAAGTTCTTTGAAGAATGTTTAATGTACTGGGTGATCCTATCGATCATATGGAAGCTCCTAAAACAGAGTTTACAGATCCAATTCACAGATCAGCTCCAAAGTTTGCTGACCTTTCAAATCAAGCTGAGGTGTTTGAAACTGGAATCAAGGTTATTGACCTTATTGCTCCTATGCTTAAATGAGGAAAGGTAGGACTCTTTGGAGGTGCATGAGTAGGGAAAACAGTTATTATCCAAGAGCTTATCAATAATATCGCTCAAGGTCATGGAGGGTACTCAGTATTTGCCTGAGTAGGGGAACGAACTCGAGAATGAAATGACTTATACCATGAAATGAAAGAAGCAGGAGTACTTGCAAAAACTGCGATGGTATTTGGTCAAATGAACGAAGCTCCAGGACCAAGAGCAAGAGTAGCTCTTACAGGTCTTACTATGGCTGAGCATTTCAGAGATAGAGAAAAAAAGGATGTTCTATTTTTCGTAGATAATATATTCAGATTTACGCAAGCAGGTTCAGAAATTTCAGCACTTCTCGGTCGAATACCTTCAGCAGTAGGGTATCAACCAACTCTTGCTACAGATATGGGAGCGCTTCAAGAAAGAATTACATCAACAAAAGATGGTTCTATTACTTCAGTTCAAGCAGTATATGTTCCAGCTGATGATCTCACAGATCCAGCTCCTGCTACTACATTTTCGCATTTAGATTCTACTGTTGTACTCAATCGTTCTATTGCTGAACTTGGTATCTACCCAGCCGTTGATCCACTTGATAGTACTTCTACAGTACTTGATCCAAATGTTGTAGGTCAAGAACATTACGATGTTGCTCGAAATGTACAAAAAATACTTCAAAAATATAAAGAACTTCAAGATATTATTGCCATTCTTGGTATGGATGAACTCTCTGAAGAAGATAAAAGAACAGTTTGAAGAGCAAGAAGAATTCAAAAATTTCTTTCTCAACCATTTTTCGTAGCTGAACAATTTACTGGAACTCCAGGAGTATATGCTAAACTCTCTGATACTATTACAGGGTTTAAGAAAATTATAGATGGTGAAATGGATCACATACCAGAAAGTTTCTTTATGTATAAAGAATCAAGTGATGCAGTTATGAACGCATTTGAAGCAAGTAAAAAATAATTCATACCCAAATCAAACTTATGAAATTAAAAGTCCTTTCATTTTCTGGAGAGAGTTTCTCACATGATACTGTACTTTCTGTCACAATTATGACGAAATCTTGAGAGATAACAGTTCTTAATAGACATAGTCCTATGATAGCATCTATAGAACCATGTGTCTTATATACAGTTTTTAAAGATGAAAACGGTATGAGTCAACGAGAAGACTTTGCTGTAGGTTCTGGAGTAATCGAGGTTCACAATTCAAGTGTGAAAATCATGGCAGATATGCTCATTGATGTTGAAGAAGTAGATCTTGATCAAGCTGAAATTGCAAAACAAAGAGCTATCGAACTGATGGAAAAATATAAACATTCAAAAGATCAAGTTGATATGGAGAAATTTATCGAAGCAGAAGATATGCTCCTTAAATCTATCGCTCAATTGAAATTATACGATTTAAAACGTTAATATTATTTAGTCAATCTCATCCACTTGCAAGAAGCTTCTTAATCCTTATAAATATACATATTATTTATAAGGATTTTTTATGTTTAAACTTACAAAGCAAGCCTTTACACTCGTAGAATTAATTGTCGTGATAACGATTCTTGCGATTCTTGGAACCATAGGTTTCATATCTCTGCAATGATACTCTCTGAGCGCTCGAGAATCTACTCGTATAAGTGATCTGGCTACTATTCAACGGGCATTAGAATTTTTTCAAACAACAGAATGATATTACCCTGAACCTACAGATTTTATTGAAGTCACATATTCATGATCACTTGCATGGAAACAATGAATATTTTGAGACGATACGAGAAATACAGTTCAAAGGATTTCAGAAACTCCAACAGATCCTCTTCTTAATTCTCCTTATGCCTATTCAACAACTAATACGCGTCAAGAATACGAACTCTGAGCTATTAGTGAGAGTCCATTCTCTGCCTATAATATTGGAATTAATAAAGCGAATGCTGCAAACACTTTTTTTGTAAATGTTGTATGAAATTATAATAGAGAAATTGTAGCTGTGGAACAATCAGAATTTGTCTATATATTGTGAGTTCCTACTATTATAACGAGTGAAATAAATGATGTCACAATAGAGCAAATATACACCAATCAAAGTTTTTCAATCAAAAATTCTAAAAGTCTCCCTTGAAATTTTGAAAATATACTTCCAGAAGGCCAAACTCTCAAAGATGGAAATAGCTTCACTCCTTGAGTTGTTGTAGGGACGACCGCACCATTACTGTTTGGTGGACCACTTCAGGCACTTTCAAATTCAAATACGAAACAAATTTTATGAGAAAATATCGTTTCGTATTATACAAACTCTAATATAGGACAACAACGTACGTATGATTCTATTAGAAATACTATAGCATGAAAAGAAGTGCAGCTTGTAGAAAGAATCTTACTTCATAACAAATCAGGAATAGATACTCAGTGACTTATTGCTAACTCAGCTACTCCTTCAGAGACTGTAAGCCCTCCAGTAGTAGATACAGAATGTTTTAACCCAAGTAATATCTGAATCGTTGGTACATGGGACGGATGTAATGGACTTTTAATTGTAGATAGATCATTACTCAATCAAGTTGTAGCCTATGATACAAACAATACGAATCCAGCAGTCGTAGTGTGAGGTACAACTTTTCGAACTTTTCTTCCAAACTGAGTCTTTACTGGTCAAATTACAGATTTTTCAAAAGTGTTTCAATCAAATCTTACTTTTAATAATGATATTTCGTATTGGAATACCTCAAGTTGAGTAAATTTTGAATTTATGTTTGATGGTGCTAAAGCCTTTAATCAAAATATTTGAAGTTGGAAAATGAATAATGCTACTTCTCTCCTAGCTATGTTTCGAGGTGCAAGTGTATTTAACCAAAATTTAAATTCTTGGAATATTTCCAATGTATATAGAATTTGAAGTATGTTTGCTGGAGCTTCAGTATTTAATGAACCACTTAATAACTGGGACACTGTATCTTTTTCATGAAGTTCGGCTGTTAATTATACCTTTGATAATGCCACAAAGTTTAATCAACCCTTGAGTAATTGGAAAATGCAAAATGTAACCAGTCTTTTTGGAACTTTTAAATGACCAAGTGATTTTAATCAAGATATTTCATGATGGAATACTTCAAATATCACTAACATGTGAGCGACTTTTAGGAATAATCAAAGCTTTGTTCAAAACCTCTCAACTTGGTGTGTTACTAAAGTTGCTATTAAACCTTCTAACTTTGATGAAAATACTCATTCTTGATTTTTGAATAATGCGTCCATTCAACCTCAATGGGGAACTTGCCCGTAAATGAAAACTGAGATTATTCTCAGTTTTTTTATTGTAAGAAAATTGTATTTACTATGCTGTTATATATTTGACAAATAATATAAGTTAGTATAGTAGAAATATAATATATCTTGTATTCAAGTTTATGAAAAAAATATTTTTGATTTTTTTACTTACATTTTTGTTTCTGACCCAAGTACAGGCAGGACTTTTTGAATATCATGTAACTGGAAAAAGTGCTTGAGTTTCTCGCTCTCTAGCACCTGACATTGAATCTCTTGAAGTACAAGCGAGTTATACCTATAATCTTAGAAAAACTGGGTGATATCTCAATACCTCTTCACCTTATAGCAAGACAAACACCTATACTAGGAAGTATAATAGAGCATCTAAAAACGTGTTTGCAAATGATTACTATAAATCTCAGTGAAACAGGATGTATTCAGCAGCAGAAAACACACGAAGGAACAATGATACTAGATTATGTTACAGTAATTCTCAATATCAGGAATATAGTAACCAAGACAGCTATTACCCTAAAAATTGCTCCGGTTTTACAAAAACAAATTACACTACTCAGCCATCATGGGTGAATCCAGATTTACCAATTATTAAAAATTGAAGAATATATATAAAATAATAATTATGAAAAAAATAATACATATCGCTCTTATTGGAATGTTGCTTACTCAATCGTATATGGTTCACGCGGTTGTAAACTATGACTCTATCCCTCCACAAAACGATTATAATATTGATTATAATAACTTTCAGGAGTCAGAGTACAACATTGATTACAATAATTTTAAAAGTGCTGGATACAACATTGATTATGATCAATTTCAAAAATCTAAATATAACGTTGATTATAATAATTCACAGAAAGCTGCTCAAAATAATATTGATTACAATAACTTCAACTCTAACGGTTCAAAGATAGATTATGATAATTTTCAAAAATCTAAATATGATATCGATTATGATAATTTTAAAGAATCAGGTTATAATATTAACTATGATGATTTTCAAAAGAGTAAAAATAACATCGACTACAATAAATTCCAAGGCAGTGAATACGACATCGACTACGATAAATTCCAAGGCAGCGAATACGACATCGACTACGATAAATTCCAAGGCAGCGAATACGACATCGACTACGATAAATTTCAAGGCAGCGAATACGACATAGACTACGATAAATTCCAAGGCAGTGAATACGACATCGACTACGATAAATTCCAAGGCAGCGAATACGACATCGACTACGATAAATTTCAAGGCAGCGAATACGACATAGACTACGATAAATTCCAAGGCAGCGAATACGACATCGACTACGATAAATTTCAAGGCAGCGAATACGACATAGACTACGATAAATTCCAAGGCAGCGAATACGACATCGACTACGATAAATTCCAAGGCAGCGAATACGACATCGACTACGATAAATTTCAAGGCAGTGAATATGATATAGACTACAATAAATTCCAAGGCAGCGAATACGACATCGACTACGATAAATTTCAAGGCAGCGAATACGACATAGACTACGATAAATTCCAAGGCAGCGAATACGACATCGACTACGATAAATTTCAAGGCAGTGAATATGATATAGACTACAATAAATTCCAAGGGAGTGAATATGATATAGACTACAATAAATTCCAAGGGAGTGAATATGATATAGACTACAATAAATTCCAAGGGAGTAAGTATAATATTGATTATGACAATTTTCAATGAAATGATTTTCCAGTAGATTATAATGCCTATAACCAAGGTTTAAAATACGACATAGATTATAATAAATTTCAACCATATAGGTATGGAAATGACTATGTTCCAAGTTATTGAGACTATTGTTATAACTACCATGATACATGAAATAGAACTATATTTAGTAATTCAAGAGAATTCAGCATATATTCTAGATACAGATGTTCTCATTAGTAAAAAAATATCCTAGATACTCTAGGATATTTTTTGTTTGTCTTTATAGTAAGAGTATTATTTCTCTATTTTTGAGCTATGTATGGGATTATATTTTTTGTGATTATCGTTTCACTGGCCATTTCTGGATATTCTATGGCACCTTGGGTTCCAACAAGAAAAAAAGATATAAAAAGAGTTACAGATATTGTGATACTACAAGATTGAGAGAAGTTTTTAGAAGTTTGAGCTTGAGATGCTCGTATATCAGCTGCTATTGCTCGTAAATATCCTAACAACAGTATAGTCGGAATAGAAATGGCCTTTCCAATATACTTCATGGCCCTGATTAGAAAATACATAAGTGGACCAAAAAATATGAAACTCAAACTCGCAAATGCCTTTAAAGAAGATTTTTGAAACTATCATGCTATATATGTATTTGGTATGCCAGATAAGATGCAGAAAAAAATAGTACCAAAATTTCTCAAAGAAGCAAAATCTTGAGCAAAGCTGTATTCGTATGTCTTTTCTATTCCTGAAGAATGGAGAGAAAATACTATGAGCTATGGGGAAGAAAATGAAGCAAAAATACATGTTTTAGAAAAAATATAATGTGGATTCTCCGATTCCATCTCTTACAGACGAAGGACTATAATAAAATTCACCGTATTTGTAAAAAATATGGTTTTATTACGCGTATTCATTCACCTATTGTATTTACAAAAGCCTATATTAAATATATCACTCAAAAAATATCATGGAGGAGTTTAGGCAGAGAATTTTGAGTTGATCATGCTGGACTTCATAAATTTTATGACTTTGTTGAAAAAAATAATCTTCAAAGTGAAATCTTTCACGTTTTTTTAGAGTCTCGTGCAGCTGTATATATTGGGGGAAATCGAAGCTTCACTATTGAAGAACTAGACAACAGTCTCAAGATATATTCTTTGACCCAAAAAGAGTTTGAGAGTATACTACGTACACTTAAAAATAACTCATAAAACTATGTGCTGAATATTTGCTTATACTGGGACAAAGGATTGTAGAGAGATGCTTGTAAACGGTTTAAAAATGCTTGAATATCGTGGCTATGATAGTGCAGGAATAGTCGCAATAAGTTCATCGAGTGATATATTTTTGGAAAAAGCTGTTTGAAGGGTCTCTGCTCTGGCCTCTAAAGTTGACGCATCTAAGTCAGACACTAAAAAATATACAAGTTGAATCGCACACACTCGGTGGGCAACGCATGGTGGAGTGACCGTTGAAAACACTCATCCACATATATCTACAAACAAGAGATTTTATGTTGTTCACAACTGAATTATTGAAAATTACAAAGAACTGAAGAAATCACTCAGTGAAACCTATAGTTTTTATTCTCAAACAGATACAGAGGTTATTGCTAAGCTGGTTGAGTCACTTTTTGATGGAAACCTAAAGTCTACGATGGAAAAAGTATCTAAAAAACTGGTAGGTGCGTATTCACTTGCAGTGATTGATTCAGAGAATCCGTGAACTATTGTGGGGATAAAACTTGGAAGTCCACTCATAGTTGGAAAGGGAACAGATTGAGTCTATATTTCAAGTGATATAAATGCACTTTCAAGTTTAGCAGAGAGTTTTAGTATTCTGGAAGATAATGAAATGGTAGTCATTCAAGAATGAGAGTATTCAATATTTATGTCAGGTCACCTGGTAGAAAGAGCAGCAGAAGAAGTACAGGAAGGCCAAAAAATTGATGAGCTATGAGATTTTACGAGTTATACTGAAAAAGAAATTTTCGATATTCCAAGTGTTCTTGAAAATGTATGGAGCTGAAGAATCGATTTTACAAATATGTCGATTCATAATGAAACTCTGGAGGAACTCTCTGATTTAGATATTGAGAGAATATGTATAATTTCATCTGGTTCGAGTTATTATGCTGGTGATATCGGTTCATATTTTTTTAGAAAATTTTCTGGTATTTCTGCAAGTGCCGTTATATCCAGTGAGTTTTTGTCTGATGTATTTCTTCCAGACAGTAAAACACTTTATGTATTTCTTAGTCAATCAGGAGAAACAGCAGATGTAAGAGAATCTATGAAAATCGTCAAAGCAAAATGATGTATGACCTTTGGAATAGTAAATGTAGTTGGTTCAACGATAGCTCGAATGGCAGACCTTGGGCTTTATTCTCATGCGGGAGTTGAAGTTGGAGTTGCCAGTACAAAAAATGTTATAGCACAAGTATGAGTGCTTCTTATGATGTCAATCAGCCTAGGTCTTAAAAAAGATTTACAAATATCTGAAGCAAGGGGAATAATTGCCGAGTTAGCAAGTCTTCCAGATAAAATATCGCAAACTCTTATGCAAGGTCCGCACATAAAAGAACTAGCTAAAAAATATTCATCGTTTAATGATATGTTTGTGCTTGGAAGAAACTATTTCTACCCAGTTGCTGGTGAAGCTTCACTTAAAATCAAAGAACTCTCCTACATTCACTCTGAGAGTTACTCAGCTTGAGAGCTGAAACACGGACCACTTGCACTGGTGAGTAAAGATTTTCCAACACTCGTATTTAATCCTATGGGAAAATTTTACGCAAAAACTATTTCTAATATTCAAGAAGTTTCAGCAAGAAAAGGTCCAATACTTGGAATTATTTCCTCAAATGACACTCACAAGGAACTCTATTCAGATATGATTGAGCTTCCAGAAACTTCAGAGCTCCTTTCTGTATTTACAGGACTTGTATCAAGTTATCTCTTTGCACTTTATCTGGCTGAAGTTCTCGGTCGAGATGTAGATAAACCAAGAAATCTCGCGAAAAGTGTAACGGTTGAATAAGTTTATATACATACATCAATTTAAATAATTATGAAACAATATCTCATATATCTCTTACTTTGAATATCTCTTGCCGCAAATATTGCTTTTGCTTCAGAGTACTTCACACAAAAAATCGAACAAAAAGCAGAAATGATAGAATCACAGTAAAAAAAGAAAGCCTAAATGGGCTTTCTTTTTTATGTATTTCACTATAATAGCCCTGATTTTATATGTTAAATGTGTGAGACTATGGCTACAAATAATGAAACAGTAATCAGCTTTAAGGATGTTGATTTTCACTACGATTTTAGAAAACCTATTTTAGAAGATGTGAGTTTCAACGTTCGTAAGGGATCAAAGATTACTATTATGGGACAAAATGGTGCTGGAAAGAGTACTATATTTAAGCTTATCAATGGCTCTCTGGATAAAAAAACTTGAGTTATCAATACTGGAAAAGATGCTACTATAGCAACATGATATCAAGTCGTATTAGCAGAAGACAAAGACCTAACAGTTCAAGAATTTTTTCGTAAATATTTTAATGATGATTCAGTCTTCAATATAGATAAGCAAATATCAGAAATTTTACAGGTAGTAAATCTTAAGGCTCCACTTGATAAAAAAATCCAAGCTTTTTCATGAGGACAACAAGCACGTCTACTATTAGCTGCAGCACTTATTCAAAATCCTGACATTTTACTGCTTGATGAACCAACGAATAATCTTGATGCAGAATGAATCTGGCACCTCACTACATTTTTACAAGAATATAAAAAGACAGTTTTGGTTATTTCTCATGATGCTGAATTTCTTAATAGTTTTACAGATGGAGTATTATATCTTGATGTTCATACAAAAGTTGTAGAGCAGTATGTAGGGGATTACCATGATGTAGTAGAACAAATTAAAAGAAAAATTGAGAAGGATAATATGGCGAATGCGAGACTTCAAAAAGAAGCACAAGCAAAAAAGGATCAAGCAAATGTCTTTGCACATAAAGGATGAAAACTCCGAGCTGTTGCAAAAAAAATGAAAGAAGCTGCAGCTGAGATGGAGGATGAGATGGTAGATAATAGAAAAGAAGATAAGGCAATCAAAGATTTCAAAATTCCACTTCAAGATGATATCTGAGGAGTTCTTCTGAAAATAAATTCTGTTCATATTATAGAAAACGACGAAGTCGTAGTTCGTGAAGAAAATGTTGAACTCCGAAAAGCTGATCATCTCTTATTAGCTGGTCCAAACGGAATAGGAAAGTCTACGTTACTTGAAAAAATTGTAAATGGGGCAGAAGATTGAGTTGAACTTGCGCACTGAGTAAGAATTGGATATTACAGACAAGATTTCTCAAACCTTGATTTTAATCAAACAGTGTATGATTGTCTCATAGAAGCAGCTGAAGAGATGACAGAACAAGACCTGAGATCAAAAGCAGCAGGATTTCTTATAAATGGGGAAATAATGAAAACTGAAATTTGAAATTTATCTGAAGGTCAAAAATGACTTGTAGCATTTTGTAGACTCGTATTTTTGAAGCCTTGAATACTTATATTAGATGAACCAACAAACCATATTAATTTTAGACATATCCCAGTTATAGCAAAAGCTCTTGATGCTTTTGAAGGTGGTATGATACTTGTATCCCACGTGGATGAGTTTGTATGGCAAATACGTATAGATCAATATTTAGATTTAAAATAGTAAGACATACATATCTCATACAGTGAGCATATATACTACCATTTGTGAAAGTGTTTATAGAGAACTTTCTCTTTATTTAAATAATATAATTATTATGAAAAATGTTATTGGACTCCTAGTACTTAGTACTCTTGTACTTGCATCATGTGCAGATTCTGCAGTGAATGAAAACCCAGATGTTACCGTAACTCCTAGTACTGAAGTTACTGACACTATGGATAATACAGATATGGGAATGGATAATCAAAATATGGACAATATGGATGAAGATGGTGTTATGGTTGGAGGAGCAATGATGGTTCCATCGCTTGATATCGTAGATAACGCTATGAACGCTGATAATGTAACTACTCTTGTTGCTGCTGTATCAGCTGCATGACTTGTAGATACACTTAAGTCAGAAGGACCATTTACAGTATTTGCTCCTACTAACATGGCTTTTGATGATCTTCCAGAAGGTACAGTAGATACTCTACTCCTTCCAGAAAATAAAGATATGTTAACTAATATTCTTACATATCATGTTGTTCCTGGTTCATACACTTCTGCTGATTTAGAAGATGGTATGATGCTTACTACTGTTCAAGGCGAAGAACTTGAAATTACGTACGTAGATAACGTATGGTATGTAAACGGTGTTGAGATTCAAACTGCTGATGTTATCTCTTCTAATGGAGTAACATTCGTAATAGATTCAGTACTTATGCCTTCTGCATAATATCTTGAATTATCATTATGAAAAAAGATATACTTAGGTATATCTTTTTTCATAATTTATTTATTAATAATTAATGTATGGGAACAGCACTAATCACGTGAGCTTCTAGTGGAATTGGGAAAGATCTGGCTTATATTCACGCTGAAAATCTTTGAAACCTTGTTTTAGTAGCGAGAAGTAATGATGATTTACAAGAAGTAAAAAAAGATATTGAATCCAAGTATTCAGTTTCGGTTTTAGTACTTGCATACGATCTTACAGAAACTCATGCAGCTAAAGAAATCTATGATACAATTAAATCAGAAAAGATAGAAATTGAGTACCTTATTAACAATGCGTGATTTGGTGGAGTTGGGAAATTTTATGAGAGAGAATGGAGCCAAGATAAGAATATGATATTACTTAATATATTAGCTTTAACAGAACTGACTCGGCTCTTTCTCCCAGATTTTGTAGCAAAGAATTCTGGAAGAATTATGAATACTTCATCAACTGCAAGTCTGTTAGCTGGACCAAACCAAGCTGTATATTTTGCGAGTAAAGCATTTGTCACTTCATTTTCAAATGCTATAAATGAAGAATTATATGATAAAAATGTTACAGTAACAGCACTTTTACCATGAGCTACAGATACAGGATTTTGAAGTCGTTCTGGAATGGATAGAACAAAAATGTTTCAAAATACTGCAAGCTCGAGGGAGGTTGCTGAGACTGGGTATGAAGCTATGATGCAAGGAAAAAGAAATGTTTTAGCAGGAGTAGGATTTGCCTGAAAAATACTTATGTATCTCATCCCCTTTATTCCAAAATCTCTTCTGCTTTCACAAATTAGAAAAGCTCAAGAAACAAATACATAAAAAATAAATTCAAAAAAACACTTCAATATGAAGTGTTTTTTTCAAAAGTTTTAATGGTCGGGAACGCGAGACTCGAACTCACAACCCCACGCTCCCAAAGCGTGTGCGCTAGCCAATTGCGCCAGTTCCCGAGGCTATAAATCCCTTTGTTTATTTTATGGTGGGTATAGATAGATTTGAACTATCGACCTCACGATTATCAGTCGTGCGCTCTAACCAGCTGAGCTATACACCCGTATAATAAAAGACTTAGGTGTTAGAATTTATTTCAGATGTTTGGCATCTCTAATCCTAAATCCTAAGTCTTTTGTGTTTTTAATAATGGAGCGGGTGATGAGACTCGAACTCACAACCCTCTGCTTGGAAGGCAGATGCTCTAGCCAATTGAGCTACACCCGCATAACTATTAAAAGCTTGGGTATTGTATAAAAAATCTCTCCTCTGTCAAAATTTTTTATTCCTTTTTTATTATTTTCCTATTCTTTTAAATCAATGCTCCCAGTTTGTATAATGTTTCCATTTACTCGAAAGAATATATTTTTGGGTGAATCCTTAATTCTTATGCTGCTTTTACTGGTTGAAATATCTATATAAACAGGTATTTGTTCATAGTTTCTTTCTTGTATTGCAAGTTGCCTCACAGCAAATACGTATCCCAAAAAAAATGATAGTATTATCAACATACTTGAAGCAAGTAATTTTATTGTTTCCGTTTTCATAGTGATTTTTGATGAGCAATATAACATTGTTCTATAAGCATGGCAACGGTCATTGGCCCTACTCAACCAGGTACAGGAGTGATGAGATTTCATTGTTTCAGTATAGTATCGTATGTTGCGTCTCATTGCAGTTTTCAATCTATAATACTAAAACCTACATCTATTACGACAGTATTACTTCCTATCATCGATTCCGTAAGTATATGAGCTTGTCCTGTAGCTAATATTACTATATCAGCATCTTTTGTATACATTGTAAAATCGGGAGTCTGAGAATTGCAGCTCACAACAGTTGCTCATGCGTTTATACATAAAAGAGCCATTGGTTTTCACACAATATTACTTCTGCCCAGTATCACTACTTTTTTTCATGCAAGCGTGATATCATACTCATTGAGAAGTCTCAGAATTCATTTTGGAGTGCAAGGAATAAATCAGCTCTCATCTCAAAGCATAAGTTTTCATTGATTGAGTGGGTGAAATCAATCTATATCTTTACTGGGATCAATGGCTTGAAAAATTTTATGTGTATCAATATGTTGAGGAAGAGGGAGTTGCACGATATACCCAGATACAGAATTATCCTTGTTAATTTCTTTTATGTGATCTAAAAGTGATGACTCAGATATATCAGCTGGATAATGAAAGAGGGTAAACTCCATTCAAATTTGCTCAGCAAATTTACGTTTCTGTTTTATATACCTCAAACTCGGTGAAGCTGAATCTCATACTAAAATAGCTCACAAACATGGCTTTGTTGGTGAATCCTGTATTTTTATTTTAAGCTCATCGTATATAGTTTGAGCTATTTTTTTTCCATCAATTTTCATCGGCTCGTGTATCAAGAGTAGTATCACAAGATTAGACAAGTTTCTCTACATTGCAAATTTAATGTAGTGATATATACTGGAGTAAATAAGTATTAATGAAAATATCTATGCATCGCAAACTCTACGCATTTCTCATCCTGATTTGAACCATTTGAGCTCTAGTGCTGTTTTATCTCTATTTTTTTGTATTTTATACTTCTCAGCTGAGTTTTAATTCAAATATTTGAGAATACAAAGTTACTTTATATTCACCATCACTTGCTCAAAAAAAAGAGCAACTTTGTCCTCAGTCACTATGTATTATAAATGATGTATCTCCTTTTGAATACAATATTAGTATTTCGAAAGACGGATATGAAACTAAGAACTTAAATATAGTTGTCTGAGCTCGACAAAATCAGGAGATACTCATCGAGCTTCAAAAAAAAGCAGTTCTTGAAGAGGTCCTCGATATGAAAGCACTAGAAACTCCACAAGAAAAAATACAAAGACTGAGAGATAACAATCTTTCATTTGCGAGATTTCAAATAAATACTGAAAGTGAGATACGATTCACAGAAGAATCAAACACTCTTAAAATGTTATATATAACTTGAAGTTCTAAGCGAGAAATACAAAGTTTTCCTAAAATTTCAGCTGATAGTATAGATGCTTCTCTTATTGGAACAACACAAAATATATTTCTGAGTCTTTGAAATACTTCATATATCTTTGAAACGAGACAAGCAAGAGTTACAAAACTTCCATTTGAAATAAAAGTTAGATATATTAAACCTGATAAAAATACTTGAACATATCTTATAGTAACTGAAAATGGGACATTTCATTACAATGCTATAAACAATACATCTAATTTTGAATATTTATTTCGAGATTTTGTATATATAAATAAGTGAACTATTGGAGTTATTTATAAAGATGAAATACAAAAAAAATCTAACTTCTGACTTGAGCAAAAATGAAACCTCATTGTTCTCTATAATCCTGACAGCAAGGAGCGAAAAGTAATTTTAGAAACTTTGCTTCCTATAACTCACATCCAAAATGTAGATGACAAGGTTATATTCACTGCAGGCAACAAAGATTTTGAACTGCTTAATTATTAATAAACTCGTAAGTAAAAAGACTCTCCAAATTTGGAGAGTCTTTTTTATATTTTTTTAAAATGGGAGATCTTCTACTGATATTTCTTCTTCTTGTTTTGGAGTAGATTTTTTCACGGCAGGAGTATCATTTGCTGGATATTTACTGGAAGAATCATTTTGATTATATCCTCCACTGTTTCCACCTCCAGAATCATTTCCGTTTCCATCGAGCATTATCATATTTTCTCCTATGATTTCTGTTCTGTATCTTTTTGAACCATCTTGAGCTTCCCAGCTTCGAGTTTGCATTCTCCCTTCTATATATACCTTTTTTCCTTTTTGGAGGTATTGAGAAGCTATTTCTGCGAGCTTAGCCCAGAGAACGACGTTATGAAATTCTGCTTGTTCTTGTTTCATCCCTTGTCCGTCAGTCCAGTTTCGGTTGGTAGCTATAGAAAGAGTCGTAACGCTTTGTCCGTTTGGAGTCTGTCTGAGCTCAATATCTTGAGTAATTCGTCCGATGATTTGTACTTTATTTAAGTCCATATGTGTGTAATAAGCTAGTAAAAAAATGTATATATATCTCAAAATAGAACTATACAAAAATTAGTATATACACACTATACTCAAAATGCAAATTTTTTATTTTATTTAATTGTATTATTTTTGCTTTTCTCTACAATAAAGACTGTATATTACACCCTTTTACAGAAATATTTCATGATTTCATCATCGAGTTCAGATGCTCAAACTCCAGAGCGAGTCGTGTCTCCAAAAGAAAAAAATTGAGACAGTACTGTCTTTCAAAATGGTTTTCGTCCAAAAACTTTAGAAAACTATGTTTGACAAGATACGATCAAAAAACACTTGATGGTTTCTATTTCATCAGCGAAAATAAGGGGAGAGTGTCTCGAACATATCATGTTTTATGGGCCTCCTGGTCTTGGAAAAACGACTCTTTCAAATATTTTGGCCCATGAAATGGAGAGTCACTTACGAACTACTTCCGGCCCAGCTATTGAAAAACAGTCTGACCTCGTGAGTATTCTCTCCAATTTAGAATCAGGAGATATTTTGTTTATCGATGAGATTCACAGACTTCGTCCACAAGTAGAGGAGATTCTTTATACAGCTATGGAGGATTTTCAGATAGATATTATGGTAGGGTCTTGAACCTGAGCGCAGAGTGTGAAACTCCCAGTGAAGCCATTTACACTTGTTGGTGCTACGACCAGACTTTCAGCACTGAGTTCACCTCTTCGAGATAGATTTGGAAATGTACTCAAACTCGATTTTTATGACATTCCTCAAATAGCTATTATTCTCAAAAACAATTGCGAAATGCTTGGCTTTGATCTCTCTGATGAAATACTCTCTCTGATAGCTACAAAATCTCGGGGAACTCCAAGAATCGCAAATAGACTCCTTAAAATACTCAGAGACTACCATACTATTTGAAAGGATATTGCAGACCCAAAGGTACTTGCCTGAGTATTTCAGGATATAGGAATAGATGAAAAATGACTCGATTATCTTGATCGAAAGTATCTCTCCAGTATTTTTAAAAACTTTAAAGGAGGACCAGTAGGACTTGGAACTCTGAGCTCTACACTTGGAGAAGAAGAAGCCACACTCGAGGATGTGGTTGAACCATATTTACTCCAAATTGGATTTATAGAGCGAACTCCTCGGGGTCGAAAAATCACTGGAAGATGAATTAGTCACTTAGAAAGATAAAACTAAACAACACAATGCATAATTTACAGTCTCTGGATAAATCTGTTTTTACACAATGATTTATGAAACGACAATATAGTTATTATATAATACTGGCCATAATAAATATGAGTTGACTCATTTTGAGTGTCTGAATATTTTTTATTACAGATTCAATTCTGATTCTTATTTTGGGACTGGCTTTTCTCACTTTTTTTCGTGTACAGATATGATTTCTAGGTCACGATCTCGCACATGACCAAGTATTTAAAAATCGAAAATATAATAGATTTTTTGGGTACTTATCGGGGACACTCATTATGTGAGTAAGTCATGGCTTCTGGAGAAGTACCCATAACGCACATCATGATCACACCAATCAAGGAGATAATGATCCTGATTTTCCGTTTCTCAGAGATGCTGAGTTTTTTAAATCATTTCCAGGAGGGGTATTTATTCTCAGGAACATACATCTATTATTTTTTCCTTCATTTATGCTGGGCTACTATATGTATATAGTACAATCCTTGCAGTTTATATTTACGAAAATTACGGCTGTTAAAATATATGAATTATTTTTATTGATTGTTAATTTTATAGCGTATGCTTCTCTCTTTATAGTTACAATGTGAGTAACTCAGTGAATCATATTTCTCTTACTCCATTTTGTGTTTATAGGTATTTATATGGGGATTAGCTTTGCTCCCAATCATCTTGGAATGGAAGAAATACAGGAGGATGAGACCTATGAGCGATATTTTCAAATTATTACTTCTCGAAATCTCTATCCTGGGTTTTTGGTCAATTATATATTTGGAGGACTCAATTATCAAATAGAGCACCATTTGTATCAAACGATGCCTCGAAAAAATTATCCTGAAGTTGCAAAAATCGTTAAACAATACTGTACTGAGAATAATATCCCATATAGAGAAACCACATTTTTGGGTTCATACAAAGAAATATATGCTTCACTAAAAGAATTTTCTAAAAGTTAAATACTTATGACTGTCTCACTTGTTTTAAAAATATTCTGAGTTCTCATCTTACTTGCAGTGTTGCTTATTTTCTTCGCACAGTGGAGAACGGTTTCCGTATCAAGCAGTTTTATTTATGATGACATAAACACAATTCCAGCTCAAAAAGTATGACTTGTACTGGGAACGAGTAAATATATCACTGACGGACGTCAAAATGGTTTTTATGTGTATCGTCTGAGTGCGATTTTGGAGCTGTATAATACAGGAAAAATAGAGTATATTATAGTGAGTGGAGATAACGCGACTCCGCAGTACAATGAGCCAGACACGATGAAGCGAGACCTTATTGAGGCCTGAGTTCCAGAAGATAAAATCTTTGCAGACTATGCAGGATTTAGGACGCTTGATTCTATTGTCAGAGCTGAGGATATATTTAGTCAGATGAGTTTTATCGTAGTTTCTCAACGTTTTCATTTAGAACGTGCTATCTATATTGCTCAGTCAAAGGGCTTAACCGTCTATGGATACCCAGCTCTAGACGTCCCAGTACGTATGAGTCCTAAAGTCTGGATTCGAGAACGACTTGCTCGAGTGAAAATGCTCCTAGATGATATACTATGAATTGATCCGAAATTTTCAGGGGAAAAGATTCAAATAGGAGATTAAGTCCCACAATAGGTCTGATATTGTTCATCAAATCCATCTATACTTTCCATATATTTTTCAGTATTTTCTCTATACATATAGGGATTTTTTAGTATTTCTAGAAATGAAAGAAAATCTGTATTATCTCACGAGACTGTTTTTTCTAATACGTGTTCAACTAAGTGATTTCTAGGAATATATACAGGATTATATTGCTTCATAGACTCTTGCGCATTTTCAAATCCTCACGACTGAATAGAAACTCGATCTTTCCAGATATTTTGCCAAGCAATAAATCTAGTATCACTATATATTTCTTTATTTTTTACCTGAGTATTTCATCAAATATACAAAAAAGTATTGGTATAATCTGCTCAAATATCTTGCATCCATGAGAGGAGCTCACGAATCAGAGCTTCATCTTTTGAGAGGGGATTTAGTATTCCAAGCTTTTGACACATCATCACTAACCACGCACTATGTATATGTTCTCACATTGTTCCAAGGACGCTAGCTATTGTAGCTTCATCTATAAAATCGCTAAGGGTTGACGCAAATACTGATACATTCCAGAGGATGATATTTGCTTGGTTTCCAAATGCATATCGACCTTGCGTGTCTATCGAGCTAAATACTTGGTCAGAGTGAAAGTCACTCATAAACGCACATGGTCCATAATCAAAAGTCTCTCCACCAATACTCGTATTATCAGTATTCATCACTCCATTTATAAATCCGACTCGTAGCCACTGTGTCACAAGATTAATCTGCACATCTATGACTTTTTGCAGGAGTCACAGTGCAGGATTTTTAAGATTACTCAGTTCAGGATAGTGTATCTTAATAGTATAATCAATCAGTGCTCACATATCTTGTTTGCTGCCAAATCACTTTGCAAATTCAAAGGTCCCAACTCTGATATGTGAGCTCATAATTCGAGTCAAAATCGCTCCTTCTACTTGCTGTTCTCGCTGCACTCTATTTCAGGTTTTTACAACCGCGAGACTTCTCGAAGTTGCTATCCCGAGTCCGTGCATCGCTTCGCTCATTAAGTATTCTCTCAGAATTGCTTTCAGTGTCGCTCGTCCGTCTCCTCATCTAGAGAACGGAGTTTTTCCACTTCCTTTTAACACTATATCAACAAGATTTCATTCAGGAGTTTCCCATTCTCCCAGTAAAAGAGCTCGACCATCTCCGAGCATATTTGGATATCCAAACTGGTGACCTGCATAGGCCTGTGCAATTGGTTCTGCTCATTCTGGCACGATATTTCCTGAGAGGAGTTTATGAGCGTTTTCAGCAGGGAGGAGCTCTTGTATTCACAGTTCTTTTGCAAGTTCCATGTTATATAAAACGCACTTAGGATTGTCTGATTGTTCTGGATTTTGGGCAGCGAAAAATATTGCTGGGAGGGATTGGTAGCTATGTTTAAAATGAGGCATGTCTATAGAAGTCATATTTTTTATTTTCTCAAAATTTTATCCATACTTTTTCATTTTGCGAGTTCATCAACGAGCTTATCAAGATATCTAATTTTTTGCATAAGTGGATTTTCAATTTCCTCCACTCGATATCCACAAATAACCCCCGTGATTTCAGAGACGTTTGGATTCAGCTCTGGGGCTTCATCAAAAAATATTTCAAAACTTACTTGCTCTTTAATTTGTTTATCAAGCATAGCCTCTGAGTATCAGGTAAGCCAGAGAATAATGGTATCTACTTCTTCTTTTGATCGTCCTTTCTTTTCTACCTTTTTGACATAAAGTGGATAGACTGATGAAAATGACATGGAGAATATTTTTGTGTTTTGCATAATCTATAATTATTCTAAATACTTTACAACATATTCAAGTGAGTTTTGATGAAATTTAATTCTTACTCATTGATGTTCTATTCCTATATCTGGATTAATTTTTTTCTGCAGAGATTTAATATCAAAAGAAATGTTTTCATATTTTTTCATAAATTCTTGAAATCCTGTGTCAATAACAAACTTAACATGTTCCAATCATTCTTTATAAGGACTTCAGTATTTTGGATAGGGAATTTCAAGAACTGAAATTTTTCTATTTTTATATATTACGAGGTCATTCAATTTAAAAATTACTCATCTCTCATAACTTTCCTTTTTTTTCCAGAAATATTCTTTTTTGTTTCAATATTCCGTACATAAATGAGTTTATATCTTGATTTACTATTTTCTCGTTGCTCGATTTCAAATTTACCAGTTGAGACGATGAGGGGAGTGAGCTTTACAAAGCCGTAGTTTCGAGCATCAAAACTTGGACGTTTCTTTTGGATGAGTCCTCCGACGTCTCAGAGAAAAGCCCACCCATTTTCATCGGATAAATCAGTGATACTCGAAGCGATGAGAGATATCTCTTTTACTCAGAGCGTATCAACTCAGTCAGCAGTTCCTTTTGTTTCTTCTGTTTGTTTTTTGAGGATTTCGATATAGACGAACTTATCACAGGCTACGACGAATGGATTGGGAGTTTTCTTTTCTCCAATTCAGATTACGAGCTGACCTGCTTCTCTGAGCCGAGTAGCAAGACGCGTGAAGTCACTGTCTGAGGACACGAGACAAAAACCCTGTACTTTTTCTCAGTAGAGGATATCCATCGCATCGATAATCATGGCTGAATCAGTTGAGTTTTTTCAGCTTGTATATCCGTATTGTTGCACCGGAGTGATGGCATTTTCAAGGAGGAGAGACTTCCACTTTGTGAGTCCTGGTCGAGTCCAGTCTCCGTAGATACGTTTGATGGTAGGATTTCCATATTTCGTGATTTCTTCTATCATTTCTCCGATATACGCTGATGGAATATTGTCTCCATCTATAAGTACTGCGAGATTGAGGTTTGTATTCATACAAAATAATTAGAATATATTTATATCTTATTATTGTATTTTTTAAGTGTAAATCAATTCTAGTTCGTATCTCATATTATTTCTTTGCTTCCATTATATCCTCTAGAACTCGTAAGCTCTCGTGAATTTCCTGTATTCCAAAAACAAATGCGTGACGAAATACATCCTGATCTTCGTTATTATTTTCCTGCAGTACACTTTTTTTTATTTTTTTTATGAGTGTTTTATATTCTTGCATAATAGTGTCATCCACCATTTCTTTGTTAATAAGAGATGTAAGAATTTCACAGGTTTTTTCACTGAACTCATCACAATTTTTTTTGAAATTATCTCAGTAGTTCAGCAGGGATGTATCGCTATTATTTGATACTCGATGAATTATAAGGATAGAATTATATAACTTTTCTGTTCCATCTATGAGTTTATTGTATTTATCAACCTTTTCTAAGTGAATATTTTCTACAGCATCTTTGGCTTTTCCGAGACTGAGGTGAAAATCATTTACTATATTTGAAGAATTATCATTTTCGTCTGATCTAATATTTTTAAATGTGACCTTAAAAATATCCTGTGCTCTGTTCAGTGAGTAGCGTATATGTTTCAATGCTCGATTACTAGATTTTTCGGGCCAGATTATTCCAGCAACAAGGAGACCTACTCAGATACCTATTCCAATTGCCAATAAACGGTCGAGTGATATTTCTAGGAGATCGTTTTCAGACCCAAGTGATATAGCTACTGCTGCTACTACTCAGTATCTCCAGCTTGGCTGAAAACTGGCAATAGCGTTCATAATAAACATAGTGACCAAGAGTGATACAACTGTTCCATATCCATAAGGGATAATTGAGACGAAGATAGATCAAATTACAATACCAACTATAGTTGCAAGTACTCTCCCTTTGGCACTATTAAAGGTATTTCCTATACTGCTTTCCATGATTAAAACTGCTGACATAATAGCTAAGAAAATTTCTGGAAATCCAAAAGTTCTCATAACGGTAAAAGTTACGGCAGCTGCTATTGAAGATTGAAGTGCAAGTCTCAGAGCATCTCGGAGTTTGTCTCGTGTTATTTCTACCGGCAACTTATGAAAAAGACTCTGTAAATATTTTAGCATATATAAAGCAGTAGATAATGAAATAGAATTCAGCAATCAAAAAATTACTTCTATGATACAAGTTATTATAGTGCTAAAATAATATTTCAAAATATTTACATCTCTTTAAATAGATATTTCTAATCGAATCAATCTTTCTTTTTATCCTAAAACCGTATACTAGAATTATTAGTTCTAAAAAAAAACATGTCTATCTGGCAAACAGAGTCTTGGCAAAATATGTTGGTTGCAAGCTGACAAAGCGAAGAATATTTCGTCATTGAGCTTGATTATTCTAGCGAACAAAAAACCAGTATTTTTGTAGAAAAACGCAAAGTTTCTGCTTGAGAATATTGAATGTTTGTACAATGATTGGAACAATCTATTGATAATCGACTTGAAGAAAGTCTCACTGTGTTATGCCAAGAAGAAAACTGTCTCTTTGTGCAAGTAGAAACTGTGAATTATGGGGGAATAAATCTTTCAGAAACTACAGAATATTCGTGAGATTTTAAAAAGGGGTACTATAAAAAATTTATGCCAGAGTATACAGCACTTATAGATCTCACTCAAACTGAGGACGTGATACTCGCTGCCATGAAACCAAAGGGGAGATACAATATTCGGCTCGCAGAAAAAAAATGAGTAGTTGTTGAACAGGTTGAAAAAATACCATATAATGCCAAGAAGTTTTATGAACTCATGCAAGAAACGACTTCAAGAGATGATTTTTCTGGAAATAATCTCATATATTATGAAACATTTCTCAAGACAATAGAGTCATCTCAACTTTTTTTTGCCTACTATGATTGAAAAGTAATTGCAGCTGGGATATTTGTCTTAGATGTTGATGTTGCGACCTATTATTATGGGGCTTCAGGAAATACACATAGGAATCTCATGGCTCCGTATCTACTCCAATGGACTGCTATATGTCATGCTAAAAAAAGAGGGATGAAGACCTATGATTTCTTGTGAGTTGCGAGTCCAGATGATGCTGAGTCTCCTCTTGCTGGAGTGACTGATTTTAAGATGAAGCTCTCACCTAGAAAAACTCACGTATCAGAATGATATATATACGTCAATAAAAAAATAAAATATCAAGTAATAAAGTTCTTACGGAAATTGAAAAAGTAGTTGCCTGAGTATAATAAGTAGGTAATTTATTTATTCTAATACTACAATTATGAAGAGTTTACTAGCAATAGTCTTGTTATCACTTGTTTCATTTTCTTATACATTTGCGTGAGAAGAAGCAATCACAGGTGAAAATAAATCAAAAAGTATGGAAGATAGAGAAGTTATCATGTACGACTTTGATTTAGAAGTAGAAATTGAAAATGGAAAAGCGGTAGCTACTTGGGATGATTTTCCTGCAAATAAAGGTTTTGAGTGGTATAAGCTTGTGTACTCGACAAGTAATACTAATCCAGTATATCCTCATGATAAAACGGTATTTATAGGTGAAAGACTTCAACTTACAAACACTTTTAAACTCGATTCAAGTTCAAATAATCACTATGTGAGACTGTGTGCTGTGATTCTCAATGATGATTATTCAAAAGATAGATATTGCGGTGAAACACAACATCTCATAACATCAGAAAGTGATTTTCATACAGAAGAAATAAATAAAGATCACTCAAAAAAGGTTGAGGTAAAAAAAACTGAAACTAAAACTGAAGCTAAAAAAGAAATAAAAAAAGAATACAAATCAGAAAACAAAAGTGATACTAAAATGAAAGTATCAAGCAATTTAAATACAGCTTTAAAAACGAGAATTAACGTTCTACTTGAAAACTTTATAGATCGATTAGAGGCACGAGGTGACTCAGATGAAAAAATAGCTGCAACTATTGATCTCGTGATAGAAAGATTGGAAAAATTATCATGAAATGTAACGTATAATAAGATTGTAGATTATATGATACTCGCGCTCACTGAATTGAAGGAAGAGTATAGTAATTCACTAGGTGATATTGAATCAGTATTTGATGGTTTTTAATTAAAAGATAAAAATACAAAAAAGCGAGATTTTCTTTTGAATTATCTCGCTTTTTTATATAATAGAAGCCGATTTTCAATTCTTATACACCATTATGTGAAAAACAATTATAGGATTCATTTTAGGAATCATAACGCTCATTGGATGATATGGACTGGTTTTTGGTTCTAATCTCGTTTTCGGCTCTGATACTAAGTTTGTAGCGACACTTTCAGATTCAGTTTATCCAAATAGTGATGAACTTTCCAAAACTATTGCCATATATCAATCTCAAAATGATATTTCAAGTTTCAAGGTTCGTTCCTTATGTAACATATCTTCGTCATTTCTCACCCAAGAACAAGGGTTATATTTTTTTGAAATAGATTATAAAAATGCTCCCGATTGTAAAAATGGGAATATATATCTTGAAAGTCTCGGTCAAAAATATGTTGGAACCATGCACGATATATCTATTGTTAGGAGTGCTGACTTGGTTTTGCAGTATGTAGACTATAGTGATTCTGATCTAAAATGACTAGCTGAAAAACTCACTCCAGTTATTAAGAAAAATGCTATTTTCAAAAATTATAACGGGGCAGAAATAACAAAGAATTACAGCTTTTTGAAAGGTCAAAGACTCTATAATGAAGCAATATTAGCTCAAGAAGTTATACAGACTATTCTCAAAGCTCGACTACAAAAATATATTTCTCCAGTTCCTGGGGGAAATATCTCAGAAAATCCAAACAAAATTCCAAATGCTGGGAGACCGTATAGATCTGCTTATACAGATGGAATTCATCACTGATGGGATATTGACGCAGCTCTTAATTCTGATGTAGTGGCTCTGGATGATGGAGTGATAGTGAGAATCGTAGATGATTTTATGGATAGCGATTTTAGTAGAGTAGTGTATGGTGCTGGGATGAGTGATAATCAAAAATTAAAAAATTTAGATATTCTGAGATGAAATCAAGTATGGCTTAAAACTATGAAAGGTGAAGTAATATTTTATAGTCATCTGAGTTCTGTTGTTGATTCTCTTCAAGAATGACAACTCGTTCAGTCCGGAACGAAGTTAGGAAAAATTGGTGTATCATGAGTTCCAGAATCAGGATATGATGATTATCATCTCCATTTCCCAATTATGAAAAATCCGTATAATGCTTCTCGTGCAGGAAGCTATGATTTCTGAGATTATATGTCTTGGGATTGGCAAACGAAATGATTAAATACTGCACAAACTATAGCAGCTCAAAAAAATATTTTTAAGTAAAAATAATTATGGAACTTACTAAAAATAAAAAAGCCTACTTCGATTATGAGATTTTAGAATCTCAGGAAGCCGGAATCGAACTGCAAGGTCATGAAGTGAAGTCTGTGCGAGCAAAACAAGTCAACCTCAAATGAAGTTATGTTTCCATGAATCAGGGACAACTCTTTTTAAAGTGAATGAATATATCTCCATGGAAGACTTTAGCAAGTCGTGATATATTGGAGACTCAACGACCAAGAAAAATATTTCTCCACAAGAAAAAAATACTCTATTTTGGCTCCAAAGTGAAAGAAGGTGGTTATACTATTCTCGCAACTGAAATATATCTAAAATGATGACTCATCAAGGTCAGAGTCGCACTTGCTAAGGGGAAGAAGTCATTTCAAAAGAAACAAAGTTTGAAAGAACGCAGTTTAGATAAGGAAGCAAAAATGATGCTTAAAAAAAATTATTAATTAATTTACTTTTCCTCATATGATAGATTTAAAAAAAGCTAAGAGAGACCTAGAGGCCTATAAAAAAAATATCAAGGATAGAAATCTCAGTATAGATTTCGATGCTTTTTTAGAACTTGAATCAGAAAAAAATACTTTAGGTCAAGAGCTTGATGAGATGAGAAATACGAAAAATGTGGTTTCTAAAGAGATTCCTACACTTAAAGATGAAGCAAAAATAAAAAAAATAAGTGAAATGAAAGAACTCTGAGAACAAATTTCAAAAAAAGAAACGGTATTTAAAGAAAAAGAAGAAGCCTTTAATTACACCCTGTACAGACTTCCAAATTTTTTAGATCCTACCGCAGCTCTTTGAAAAGACGACTCTGCAAATACCGCAGTTGATTTTTTTATGAAGCCAACAACATTTGATTTTGAAGTTAAGTCTCATTGGGAAATAGGAGAAGCTAAAAATTGGATAGATTTAGATAAATGAGCAGAAGTTGCAGGTTCACGATTTTGGTACCTGAAATGAGAACTCGCACTTCTCAATATGGCTATTATAAACTACGCTATTTCATTTCTTTCTGCGAAAGAATTTGAATTCATTATTCCACCATATATGGTGAAAGAAGCTTCTCTTTTTTGAACTGGATTTCTTCCAGCAGGAGAGGATGGACTCTATCACGTGAATCCAGGAGAAGAAGATTTATACTTAATTGGTACATCAGAAATTCCACTGACGTCATACCATATGAATGAAGTTATTGATGTAGAAAAACCAAAACTATATTTTGGTTATAGTCCATGTTTTCGAAAAGAAGCAGGGAGTTATGGAAAAGATATGAAGGGTATTTTAAGAGGACATCAATTTGAAAAAGTTGAAATGGTAGTTTTTTGTAAACCAGAAGATTCTCAAAAAACACATGATATGATGGTAGAAGTAGAGGAATCGCTCTGGCAATCACTTAAAATCCCATATCAAAAACTCAACGTATGTTCCGGTGATCTGTGAAATCCAGCAATGAAAAAATTTGATTTAGAGGCGTGGATGCCTGGTCAAGAAAAATACAGAGAAGTGACGAGTTGTAGTAATGTTTGAGAATTTCAATCTAGAAGACTGGGAATTAAGTATATAAATGAAAATGGTGAAAAAGACTTTGTTCATACACTCAACGGTACAGTAGTAGCGCTTTCAAGATGTCTGATAGCAATTATAGAAAACTATCAAACACAAGACTGACGAGTAGAAATACCAGAAGTTATTCGTCCATTTATGGGTGGAAAAACTCATATTGGATAACAAAGTATAACAAATTACAAAAAGCAGCTTATATTTTGAATATAAGCTGCTTTTATGTTACTATATATGTATTATATTAATGAGTAGAAATAATGCTATTACTTTCCACATCAAGTTTAACAGGATACTGACTTCATAGAGTCTTTTGTTTTGCGAAAGAAGCCTGATATGAAGGAATAGATATTGCACTTTGAATGCTTAATTTTGATCTTTGGGACTCTGAGTATATACTTGAATTAAGTAAAAATTTTAATATCCCTGTTATTTCACTTACTGCTCCTTGAAAGGATATGAGTCAAAAAAAACTTGATAGTATCATGGATATGGCTGAAGTTTTAGAAAGTGAGGTAGTGACATTTTCACCTCCTCATTTTATGGATAAAGACACGAAATGGTTTTGAGATCCACTTAAAAAATTACAAAAAGATTCCAGTATTGAAATCTGTATCCAAAATGTTGAATCAAAATACCTCTTTTTTGTCATTCCAGAATACAGAAACGCAACCCTTGGAAAAATAAAAACAGTTACCTGAAAAACTACCTTAGATGTTACCGCAATTGATAGTTCAACTACTATGGATATTATGAGAGCTCAGGCAGAACTGGGGAGATCACTACAAAATATATTTTTTGCAGATAGACTCTCAAGTCAACGAGGCCTCTTACCAGGAAGTGCTGGAGCAAGTCTTTCTCACCTTCCACTTGAGAGCTTCCTTATGAAACTCAAATCTTCTAACTATGAAGGTCACTTCACGATAAAAGTAAGTCCTAAAGAAATGTGAGTATGAGATGCAAATGATGTAATCAATAAGCTCATCTATATAAAGAAATACTATGAAAAACATTTTCTATATTATAAAAATGATTAATTAAAAAAATAAGAGCTAAGCTCTTATTTTTTTAATTCTCATGTCTTTTTTTTCCCTTCCAAATAGGCTCTATACCACATCGAAGTTGTAAAAATATCTAAGACTGCAGCGAGATATCAAAGTAATAGTATGAAAAACAAAAATATTCATCCAAGAACAGTAAAAGCTATAGTTGTAAAAAGCTGAGAACTGAGAACTCACGCAAGAAATGCAGCAAAAATGGGAAATATAAGAAATATAGTAAAGTTAATGATAACCTTTATATTCATGGCAAACATCAGAACATAGAGTCTTAGGGTTGTTTTAATATTTAGTAACGCAATCTGTGAAGAGGTTCCTATAGCTTCAAAAACTCAAGCATCTTCGAGTACAACTTCATACTTCGCGTAAGCAATTAGGATATTGAGGATAATAGAAAAGAGAAAGGCTATAAAGAAAAATATTGAAAGACCACTTAAATATTCTATTCCCAAATATCTAAGACTGAACAGAAATCAGTTAAGAATACTAGCAAGTTTAAACATCCCGAAGATATTATTAAACTCAAAAAGTGCATAAAATCTATAAATTCAAAATCAAATAGCATCTGATCGACTTGCCATTCAGTCATCCTTTTTATGGAGATATCAAATAAGTGCTCATTCAAAAATAGGGAGTAGTATGATATAACTTATGATAAATACAAAGCCAGAAATCAGAAGCGGAGTTATATAACTTGTATGAAACAATGAGAGAAGGAGTTGAAACGCTTCATCTTCACTCCCAAGGAGTACTACATAGGTATAAACGACTTGATATACTAGTAGGACACTTACGAATATAACTGATATAAGTCATGGAAAGAAATAAAATCGTTTGATTCGAGTATCATTTCTAATAATTTCTAGACTCGGAGTGAGAATATTATCTGTGAATTTATCAGCCATAGAGTTAGTAAGAAAACAGTGTTCGAATTATATATCAAACAAAACCAATTGGTCATTTATCTCAGGTTTGAATCTCTCTTTTTTCAGAAAGATAGGCAGCAACAAGAGGGAAGTATCTATGACGAGAGTCAGGGAGATATGCAGGAAGTTCAAAGTTTTTTATATTTTTATCTACTAAGAGACGTATCTTTGAAGTGTAGAGCACTTTAACAACACTATCCTCTTTTATGATATCAAGGAGCTTAAGTTCAAGTTCTTCTTGTTTGCTTATAGCAAGAGTATTTGATTTTAACTCTTCAAGAAGAATATCTACACTGAGCTTTTTATAATTAGAAAAGTTGTATCCATTAGCAACTTGGCTTGAATGAAAGTATGGAAAAATATTTGATCCAAAGTATCAGAGATTCACTCAAATAACAATCATATCATACTCAAGGGTTTCATTTCTCAATCCAACTGTTATGTCTCAAAGAGTCATAGGCATAAGTTGAGAGTTAATTCAAGCTGCAAACAATTGTGATTGGATTTCTGCAGCTGTGAGTTGCATTTCGTCGTCTGTTTGTGCGTATACAATATTGATTGAGTATGATTTTCATGCTTCATTATAATATAAGTTCTCATCTAATGCCTCTATTTCTTTGCTTGAAAGCTCGGTTTGTACTCAAGCTACTTCAGCCGCTTTTTCATTATCTTCATTTCCATCATCAGCTTTTTCAGTGTCACTACTCTCTTCTATATCTCAACCATTATTTTCAACAGCTGTTTCAAAAAATGAATCTTTATATTTTTGAAGGGCATCAGCATCTGTATTATAGTAATAAGAAAACTCATCTACAAGTTTCTTTTCACCATCAGTTTCATAATATACTTTATAATTATTTTCTCACTCTTTAATAGAGTCAAAACTCTTTAAGAGTCTATAAAAGAATTTTGAATCTCAGGCATCAAATCACTCTAGCTTGTAGTCATTTATAAAAACAGCACTCACTCATTGGCTTACCTCTCATTCGACTAATATATTTTCCTCACTCGTAAAATTATATTTTTTAGTTGTAGGAGATACAATGACTTTTAAATCAGACTGTGTTGGAAGAATTTTTTTCTCTTCTGGAACGATAACTTCCTTTGCTTCTTCTTCAGCTGCTTTTTCCTTAGCCTTAAGTTCTTTCTCGACATCAGCAATTATTTTTGCCTCTGTTTCTGAAGCACTTTTTAAAAGTTCTTTTTTTGAATAATATCATTTTTCTTTCATAAAATCCTGTATTTCAACTGCTGGTTTGGGATTTTCGAAATCTTCTTCTGATAGAAATGGATTTTCTGCAGCTATTACATTATTTTCTCAAACAGCTTCAATGATATCATCTCTATTGAGAGCATTGAGGATATGGGGTCTAAGTTTTTCACTTACTTGTTCAGTATTTAAGAAACTTGCAACAAACTGTGAAAGTGTATATTCATAAGCTGTTAAACGGGGTATTGAATTTCCAATTAATCGCTCTTTATCGTTGAATATATTGAAAGAACTTTTATTTTTCAAAAAATGATTTTCATCTGTATAAAGATTTAATATCAAAAATTTAATGAAAAGTTCATTTCAAAAATACATATCATTTTTTCAAAAAGTTATTTTTGTGATTCAAACGGTATCATCTTTACTGATATTTGTCAGAGTGAATCTTCCTGAATAGATTCCATCTATTTCAGAAAACTTTTGCTCTACTGTTTCTGTAGTTAATCACTCGACAATTGTTTTAGGGAGAATTGGTTGGAGAAAAATTTGTAAAAAATTTACATCCTTTGAAGTATTTTCAAAACTGATAGTATTTTCTGTAGTTTCAATAGTCGTATTTTCAAGCAGAGAGGCGATAATTGGATTTACTTTTGTTTGAGAAATCACATTAAAAGTAGCTTCTATATCAGAAACTGTTATTGGGGTTCCATCACTCCATTTAAGATTACTTTCTATGACACACTCTATGTAGAGTAGATTTTCAATATTACAACTCGCAATATCACTTTCAAGTGTTCCACTGATTGTTGAATACTCTAATAATGAGCGATATAAAAGTCCATTAATATAAGCATTATGGTCATTTGAAGGAATCAAGGGATTGAGATGTGGAAAAGTTCCTATGATTGCCTCTGAGATAGTCCCTCATTGTTCAGGTTCACTTAAAGAATCACTATATACATATGAATAAGTTAAGTGAATTCCGAGTGAAAAGAAAAATAAGAGTGAGAGAAAAAGAAAATACTTTTTAAGTTTTTTAACAATAAGGTCGCTCATTATATTTGTTTGAATAATAAATTATAGAACAAATAGAAGGAGTGAATTGATTATAAAAAGGGCTCCAATAAGAATTGTCGCATTTTGAAGAACTTTCTCAGGTCCTCTTTTTGTAACCGCACCCATTCCACCTGACATGCTTGATAGATTTAAACTTACGTTTTTATTTTGTATTAATACAACTCCAATTATAAGGAAAGAGAGTATAATTTCTGTGATTTGTAATATTTGGACCATATGGTCTATTTCTTAAAAAATAATAGTGAATAGAGAGTATTCAAAACAGTGAAAATTGCAACTGCAATTACAAAATTTATGAGGCCATTAATTTCGTATCCAACCCCGTTAATCAGTAAGAGATTGTTTACAATAAAAGTGAATATAAAAAGTACAATTCCATTAATAACAAAACTTACAAGTCCGAAAAATATAAAGAAAAGAGGGAGTGATAATATTTTTATAACGGGACGAATAGTTGCATTGATAATACCCAGTATAATACCACCGGTAATATAGGTTTTCATCGCTTCAATAGATCCATAACTACAATCTTCACAACCAAGTATTATACCTGCTTGAATAGATTGGTCGGCATTAGGTCAAAGTAAATACGTGATAATATAGAGTATAGATGCGTTGAGGAGAATGGATATAAGTATTTTCATAGTTATATTTTGAGATAATGACTAATTTTTTCTACTGCAGTGAGCTCTTGCTTATCACTTTCTTCTATATAGTTAGGGAGAATACTCCTAAGTTCAGTAGCAGTAGCATTGTCTATACTAATATTGGCAAAAGAAATTCACTTTTTTTTAAGTTTGAGTCTCAAGTATATTGCTGTTGATCCATCGTATACTAAACTATAACTCGCAATACGAGAATAATCATAAAAATTATCTTGAACTCAAATACCCAGCTCTGTAATAACCACCCGAACAGTATCTTCTGAATTATTTTCCAAAAAATAAAAAAATCAAACTCATAACATTACGACGATACTCATTCCATACTGACGAGTAAGTACTCACCAAATAACAAGTCATATTACTATAGCGAGAGCGAGAATATACCAAGTTGGACTTCTGTGTTTGGTGTCTTCAAATTGCCAAGCATATAGTATGTTTTGAGTTGATGCCATATTACGCGAAATTAGAAAGTATGATTTTGATAATAAACCAAGAAAGTGCAGCGAGCGCAAAACCTCCCATAGCCATAATAATGGTATCTCTTCACTTTGTCTTATCTTGCTGAATAGATCAAAAGAGTATTTTATAAGCTCAAATTATAATCATTATGACAGCAATAGTTCCAGCTATTCACATCAAAAAATCGATAAGCGATTTAATAGCTACAGGGATATCATCGAGATGTACATCTCAATTTCTGAGTCTTCCATCACTGATTCATAATATATTATCATCAGCAGCTATACTGGCTTGATATGATAAACTAAAAGCTATAAGTGTAAGTATTATTTTTTTCATAAAAGAAGGGATCATTTATTTATATGAGATTATATTCAGAAACTTCAGATTTCATAGTTCTCAGATTTCAAAGACTTGGATTATAATAATCACTGAGTAATTTTACGAGTTCTCCTTTATCAAGCTCAGTTGCTTTAATACCTATACTCTCTAAACTACTTTTTACAGTATTGACTCTTCCAGCAACTCATTTTTTGAGATTTCAGAAATTACGTATTTGGCTTCTTATTTTTGCTATATCATCTTTATTATTAATTGATCTCCAAAAATTTTTAAATACTCCAAAAATTCATGTATCTTTGACACTTCTATCTTCTTCTTGATCAAAAGGGACGACAATATAGAAGTCTTTTTTCATAATTTGAGCAACTTCTACAAGTTTTTTTAAGTATTCAATATATTCGTAGGTTTGTTTTTGTAACAGCTCATTTTTTTGAGCTACTGCTTTTTCTTTTAATTTTTCGAGATATCAGTCAATATCAAGTTTCGTAGAACGAACCATTATTTGAACTGGAAAATCAAGTGAATTGAGAAATCTTTGAAAACTCATAATAATAGAGTCTTGTTCCTCTGTACTTTTGAGTAAAAAATTAATGGTAGAACACTTCATTACTATACGAGCAGAAGAATCTTTCATCAAAATAACATTTTCTCTCAGTTGAGAAAATGGAAGGTGTCTCTGAGTCGAGCTATCAGGAACATTTGTTTTTTTTGTTTTTACTGCCATATTACAAGTTTTTTAATTTTTCTTGGAGTTCCTGCATTGTATCTATTTTTGCGTTCATATCTATATTTTGTTGTTTCTTTTCTTCAGCGTGAGATAAAAATCAAATATCAATTGGTTGAAAACTATCAGTTGTAGCTTGCCAACTCCTTTCTGATGGAAAAATTTTAAATCGAATGAGTGAAAGTATAAAAGGTATAAATGTCATTTCATTGAATTTAAATACAGCAACTGCTACTGTTATTATAGCAATGAAACCACTTGGAAGAAACGCAATTTCTGGACCGGTAGATTCTGCAAGTGTTTTAAAAATAAGGTACGCTATCCCAAATCAAATCATTAAAATAGTCAGTTGACGAAGAGAGAGTCCTAAAAAAATAGGATCTTCATTTTCTATTTGTACAGGTATCTTGTATTGCATTTTATTTTATTTATTTTTTCTCATATTATTGTACAGAAAAAGGGTTCAAAAAGGAATTTAAGCACTAAAATTGTACTTGCACATTGTTTATAGTATTTTTTAAAAAAACTCTCGCTGAGGAGAGTTTTTTTTTACTTTATTGAAATAGTGAGCTAAATTCACCATATCATCGAGATTCCATTTCATCTTTTGGGATAAACACAAGCGACGCAGAGTTGAGACAATATCTAAGACCACCCGTTTCTTCTGGTCCATCCTCAAATATATGTCCAATATGTGAACCACTCTTTGCACCTACAACCTCAGTTCGAGTCATAAAAAATGTATTGTCTTCAGGAGTTTCAATGTTGTCCATAGAGATAGGACTCGTAAAACTTGGCCATCCAGTCTTAGAATCATATTTAGTAGTTGATGAAAAGAGGGGAGTTCAGTCGATTATATCTACATAAATACCATCTTCATAATTTTTGTCATATGGATTTGAAAATGGTTTTTCAGTCCCATCATTTTGTGTTACTTCAAACTGTAATGGTGTAAGTCGAGCTTTAAGTTCGGCAGGTGTTTCACTTTCCATATTGAACCTAACAACACTTCGAGAGTCGTCAGTAATGGTAGTTCAACTATTAGTACTTAAACTTGTATCTGGAGTACTTGAGAGATCTCAGCTTCATCCACTCATAGGCGAACATGATGCCATTAGTAATAAAACTGGAAATGCTCCAATAAATAATATTTTTTTCATAGGTCTAAATTTAAAAATAAATTAGCTTCTACGTAATACTATACATATCTTCTGTAAGAAGCTTGATGTAATACCTTGTTATTATGTTATTACTTTTCTACATATTTCTTACAAATATAGTATAAAATAAAAGCACTTAAATATTTTCTAAATTATATATATGGATTTTTTTACAAGCCCATTTGGTTGAGTTTTTGCAATAATTCATCTGATTCTATTTATATATGCTCTTGTACTCATACTAACTTCAAATATGGATGTAGCTCATAAAATTATATGGGCTTTGGTAGTTGGTTTATTCCCATTAGTTGGTCTTATTATTTACTTTTTACTTTGAAGAAAATAAGAATACAAAATCAAATATAAAAAAAGCTCTGAATATTCAAAGCTTTTTTTTATGCTAAAATGTAAAACTTATTTCTGTATAATTATCTTTTTCACTCTTTATATCGATTTCCCAGTTGTATCGCTCAGCGACACGTTTTACGAGTGAAAGACCAATTCATGAACCTTGACCTGAATAGTTTTCTCTGAAATATCGCTCAAATATCTTGTCCAGATTTTTTGCATCTATCCCAATTCAGTAATCTTTTATTACAAACTTGTGTTTTGATATAAATAATTCGATTTTTCATCATTCATGTGAATATCGGATTGCATTTTTTAATATATTCGTGAAACACAACAAGAGAGGCTCTTTATCGATGAAACTAAAAATTTGAGAATCTACTTTATATTTCTTAACAATTTTTATTTCCTTGGCCTGAATTTCTTTTTGATAATCAGTAATTGATTCGTTCAGCAGAGAAATAATATTTACCTTAGTCTTTCTATAGTCAGCGTTAACAAAACGTACTAATATTCATAAACTATCAAGTATATTATTAAGTCTTTTGGCTGAAGAAATTGCTTGATCAACTCACTGCTCGTAATCTTGAGTTACTTTTGCTAGTTCAAGAGAGGAGAGAACTTCAGTTAATGAGGTTTTAAATTCATGATTGATATTTGTTGCAAATCCTTCAAGATTCATAACTATTTCCTGAATAGGCGCGTATACTTTGTGCATGAGCCTACATCAGATAAACGCAAGTAAACTATAGAGAAATGGACTAAGGATAATGAGAAACAGTATAAATATCAGATGAGATTGTGTCACATTAAAAGCACTACTTCTTACTATAATGTCATAAGTCTTTCCGTCATTTTCAAACTGTTTATACAAAAAGTTGTATCCATCTTCATACACAATTCCATCTTCTATAAGTTTTGTCTGTGGATATGAGGCTCAAAGAGAACTTATTTCTAATCAATTAGAATCAACCACTTGTGTCCCTTCGAGAATATTACTCACTATCTTTTCAGTGTCAGTATCACCATATCTTTGTAGAATATTTCTCATAACAATGACTCACTCGACTCTTTCAGTTTTTATCCAAATATTTTCATCCTCAATTCTTTGCCAAGAAGTTACAGCTGTTATCCAAATAATAATAATACAAATGTATATGAACATAAAAATGATTAACCCAACCAGTAATCACATTTTTTGTCTATGTATTTCTAATAACTTTAAATTTCACTCCATCTTTGATGACCTATTTTATGATATAACCTACCCCTCGTACCGTATCAATAACATCTTTTCCTAATTTTTTTCTTAAATAACCGACGTATATATCAAGTGTTCTACTTTCTTTAAATAAATCTATTTCTCCCCAAACTTTTTCTGTAATAAACTCTTTTGTCATAGTTTTTCCCTTATTTTGAGCAAGAAATAATAATAAATTAAATTCTAATTTAGATAGATTCACTTCAACTCCATCTTGTTTCACCTGCATTTGATCTTCTAATATTTCAATATCTCCAAAAACTACTTTATTTCATTTAAGACTATGATTTCTTCGTGCCATACTTTTTACTCGAGCAAGTAATTCCTCGTAATCAAATGGTTTAACCATATAATCATCAGCTCAAATATCAAGTCATTCTATTTTTTGGTGCGTCAAAGTTCTGGCAGTGAGCATGAGGATTGGAACATTGCTTCATTTTTCTCGAACTTCACCACATATATCAAGTCAATTTCATTCTTCAGATCATAGTCAAATATCAAGCAGGACACAATCATAATTTCAAGTCATAATCTTATACGTTGCTCCTTCATATTTAGAATGATCGTCAGATTCGATTCATTTTATTTCAAGATATTTTTTTACATTTCCTCTCAGTATGTCGTTGTCCTCGATGATGAGTACTTTCATTTTTAATTATTTTAATTCTAATATATAACTTATAGTATCCTACTTTGTGTAAGAGAATTGTAAGAGTATCTTTAACTATTGTAAGAAATTAAAATAATTAAAAATTAACCCCTTCAAGTAGGGATTTGTAAGAATTATGTTATTTATGTTTTTGTGTAAATGGAAGTCAAAACACTTTAACTGCTTCAATTCATCATCAATTAAGTTCTGTTATATTAGGATGTATGTCACTATCAGGATCTGACTTTATTTCTTGCCAGTGCTCTCAAAAAAGTTCTAAAGTCTCATCTGTCTTGAGTCAAAGCAGGAGTCAAAGAGTTAAAACTTTCAAACTTCATAAACTCATTTGTCCATCTCTCTGTCAACCATTTATAAAATCTACTCAATTGGTATCAAACACAAAATTAATAAGTATTATCAGTCTATTGAATTTAATTTGATCTCAAGACTTTAATATTTCGAAAATTCATTTTTTAATTTGTTCAAAATATAAATTCGTTTCATCAGAATAATTTTCTAACATATTCTGAAGTATTTCTGGTCCATTATTGTACTGTACAGTTACATTTTCATGATCTATCCATTTATCTTCTAGCATAATTTCTTATTTTTAAAATATATTTATGTATATTATAAAATATTAGATTATATGTCAATATAATTAACGAGAACGAAGCTTAATAATCTCTTGACCTGTTTTTAAAAATCATTAAAATTCTAGCACCTAATAATTTTAGGTGCTTAATTAAAAATACTTTTTAAAATACTTTATATGTCACAACAACACAATTTTGAAGCTGAAACTGGCAGAATATTAGAACTGCTCACGCATTCTATTTATTCTAACAAAGAAATATTTCTTAGAGAGCTTATTTCTAATTCGAGTGATGCTATCGACAAAGCTCGACTTAAGGCACTTACAGATACAACATTTCTATGAGATGATACTGATTTTCAGATTAAAATAGAAGCAGACAAAGAGGCTAAAACTCTTACCATTACTGACAATGGTATAGGAATGACAGCTGATGAAATACATAAACATATAGGGACCATAGCAAAATCTGGAACGAAAGAATTCGTAGAAAAACTCGCAAAAGCAAAAGAGGGAGGAGAGCATAATATGATAGGTCAATTTGGAGTTGGATTTTATTCAGCTTTTATGGTGGCTGAAAAAGTTGATCTTATTACAAGGTCAGGGCTCGATCAAAAGGCTCACAAATGGACCAGTGATGGAAAATCTGGGTATGAACTTGAGGAAACAACAAAAGATTGAAGAGGAACAAAAGTCGTACTTCACCTTGGTGAAGGAAATCATGAGTTACTCGAAAACTGGAAAATAAAAGAACTTATCAAAAAATACTCAAACTATGTAGCGGTGCCTGTTATGATGCAAGAGCTAGGAGAATGAGATGAAACAAAAACTGAATGGACTCAAGTGAATGAAACAAAAGCTATTTGGAAAAAAATGAAATCTGAAATTAAAGCTGATGAATATAAGGATTTTTATCAATCTATTAGTATGGATTTCACGACTCCACTTGGGCATATTCATAATAGTGTTGAAGGAAAAGTGAGTTATAACTCACTTATGTATATACCTGAATGAACGAATATGTTTTCGGATAATAGAGATCCTGCAAAAGATTTTGGTCCGAAGTTGTATGTTCAAAATGTACTGATACTCGAACATGCGAAAGAACTGCTCCCTGTATGGCTCAGATTTGTGTCATGAGTGGTTGAGACAACTGATCTCCCACTTAATATCTCTAGGGAAATGCTACAATCAAATACTACGCTTGAAACTATTAAAAAATCACTCACAAAGAAAATAATTTCTGAACTCAAAAAACTCAGAGAGCAAAAGTCAGAAAATTATGCTACATTTTTTGATAATTACGGAAGTATCCTCAAGGAATGAGTGTATTATGAACAGGATATGAAGCAAGAAGTCGCAGAAATACTTATGTTTCATACGCTTCTTTCAGATACTAAAATAAGTTTAGATACATATCTAGAAAAATTCTCATGAGATGATAAAACTATTTATTATATCACAGGGAAATCTAAATCTGAGGTACTAGCGAGCCCATATCTCTCTCAATTCCAAGACAACAATGTTGATGTACTTCTCCTTACTGATGCTATTGATGAGTGGATGATAGGAGTACTTGATGAGTACAAAGATGTGAAACTCAAATCAATAACGGCAAGTGATATTAAACTTAAAGAAGAAACAACTGAGGAAAAAGAAAAACAAGAAAAATTAAGTAAAGATTTTAAGGATATTCTAGAACTTGTAAAAAATACAATTGGATCAGATAAAATAGAAAAAGTTGAACTCAATCCACACCTTGGTGAAGCTCTTGGAGCTCTAAAAACTCCAGATGGAGCTATGAATCCTCAAATGGAAAAGATGATGAAATCTATGGGGCAAAATGTACCAGCAACAAAACGAATTCTCGAACTCAATCCAAATAATAAGCTTGTAAAAGCGATGAAGAAAGAGTTTAAAGCGGACGTGAAATCTAAAAAACTGAAAGATATTACAAATTACGCATATATGCAAGCGATACTTCTTGAGTGAGGGGAGCTTGAAAATATAGCAGACTTTGTAAAACTCACGAATCAATTTGCCAGTGAATACATAAAAGACTAGGAACTCAAAAACTAAAAGCCCCAGGCGTGATGCGTGGGGCTTTTTATTTTTTTTCACAAGTAACAAACATAATTGTTTGTCGTTACTTGGATTTGTACTGAATCGCGGTGGATTTCAGTGGTGCATTATATGTCCCAGCTGCAATTGCAAGCAATGCAAGCAGGCCAAATAAAACAAAAATTGTTTTAATATTCATGCCGGAGATTCCTTTTTATTTTTGTTTGAGTGGAATAGAGAGGCAGAATTCTCTAGGATCTCCCTCTATTTGTGCAACGGTTCTACAAGGACCTCCTGCATTTCCATGCAAAGTATGGAGTTCAAGAAAATATCTCAAATGACTATTGAGAAACTTCTGATAATCACTATCCAGTAATAGTTCTGCTTCAGTCTTTGTAGAGATATCGTCTTTATAGGGATAGTACATATAAACAGTTTCTGCAAAGGCAGTCGAACATCCATAAAAGAATGTGAATATCAATAAGGCTATCATTTTCATACGCATAGCATTGTTCCTTCTATTAGCTATATGTTTCTTTGCGAAGTGTATAGTAATTAAAAAAATATATAATCAAATTATTATAGTTTACTATCACATAATTTCCTTAAACAATCAAGTTAAAAAGAATCTCGTATTTTGAGTTACAAAGATATTTACGGTACTATATGGCTGTATTTAATATTAATAGTTCATATTTATGAAAAACACGATTATCGCAATAGTAGTTATTGCACTAGTATTTATAGGAGCTGGAGTTGGAGGATATTTTTATTTTCAATCTCAAATTGAGACACTGGAAACAAAAAATGCTGAACTTCAAACAGGTCTCACAACAGTTCAATCTCAATCAGCAGCACAAACACAAGAGCTACAAACAATAAGTGAAGCACAAAAGTCGGAAATGGAAAATGTAGCTACTTATAAAGCACTTAGTGAAATGGTTATGGCTCTGTCATGAAAAGAAGAACCGTCTTCTCAAACTCAAAGCGGAGCTACTGATGAAGCTACAGCTTCAGGAAGTATTGATCTAACATCAAGTGGAGCTACGAGTACGGGAACGGGAGAAGTCATTGATTCACTCGCTGAACTTAGCACTCTAACTCCAATCACTGAAACACTCGATAATAGTCTTGCTCTCTTCTATAGTCCTGAACTTCATATAGAAGGTCCTATCTCAGCTGATTCATTTGCTGCGTATGAAAAGAAATTAAAAGTCGCTCTCACTTTAGAGAATAATAAAAATAAAATAACTGGATACCCAGTAGAGCTTTCTGATGGTGAATGGACAGTGGTTACAAGTGTGAAAGATGTATTCACTGATATCCCAGTAAAAATAGAGCTTTCAGCTACAGGTTCACTTGTACCAGCTGCTCCTCAAACTAGAACAGCTAAATCTCAAGAAATTAATCTTGCATTGACTAAATGGTCTAATGGAGTTATTGTTGAACAATATGATTTTGAATATCCAGGAGCAGTATCTGCTTCTAAACTTCTTGAATATATTAAATAACATATAAAAATATAAAATACTCTCTGTTTTTAGAGAGTATTTTTTGTGTTGCTGTGTTTACTTATTTTTCTCTTACCAATAATAATGATACTTGTTTATGTTCATTCCGGAACTCTGAACATTTACTATTTAATTTCTATTTAGAGCTCAGAGATATGCATTACTTACCTCTATCTTACTTGAATAGAATAAACTTAGTTTGTACCATTGAATTTTAGCTTAATAACTATATTACACATGAAAAATAAAATATTATCAGCCGTATTAGTCCTTTGAATTGCTTCTACTTCTTTTGCTGCTGTTACAAATGCAAATAATAGTTCTACTCACTCCCTCTTATTTGGAAGTAAGTCTGAAATAAGACAACTCATGGATAAAGTCGAAGCCTGAGAATCTCTCACTTCTGCAGAACAAGCAAAACTCGATGAATTAGAATCACATAAGGCAGAAATAGTAGCTCTTTGAGAAATAAAAATTAAATTAGATGCAGGTGAGACACTCTCTACTGAGGAACAGACACTTCTTGATATAGCTGAAGCAAATGGAGCACTGATGCATGGAAAGATGAGATGACACGAATGATTTTGAAAGAGAGGTGGGTTTAAACACCTTACAGATGATGATAAAATTGCATTAGCTTCTATGAATGAAGCTGAAAAACAAGATTTTTTCTCAGAGAAAAAAGAGCAGTTTAAGGCTCAAAAGAATGCTCATAAAATAGTGATAGATAAACTTATCACTTGAGAAGCTCTTACTGCAAGTGAGGAAACAACTCGACTTGAACTGATTGCTCGCTTTGAGGATGAAAATAACAAACACCCAATAAGAAAAGGACAGTGAGATCTTATATTAAAACTTATTGCTTGAGATGAGCTCACTGCTACTGAACAAATAAGACTTACTGAGATACAAGCTAAAAACTTGGAGAGACAAAGCAAAAATACGTCAAAATAAATATAACAATAAATCATCTGATGATTTAAAAATAAGGGACACAGTTGAGTAATTTAGAGCGATTCATTATAAAATAAAATAAAATTCATATTTCAGAACATAAAAGATCTCTCAATTTTGAGAGATCTTTTATATCCTCTTACTTGTCTCTTACTGTTCTTGATGTATAGTAGAGGATATAATCTATAATAAAAAATATAAAAAAATGAAAGTTTTAATCGTCGAAGATACCCAAGCACTTGCTACTACTATGGTAAGATTCTTGGCTACAAAGAATATACAAGCTGATATTAGTCCAGATGGAATTGATGGACTCTACAAAGCAGCAACCAAGTACTACGATGCTATAGTTCTTGATATAAATCTACCTGAAAAAGATGGAATTACTCTGTGTAGAGAGCTCAGAGAAAAAGAAAAAGATGTTCCAGTTATTATGCTAACAAGCCGAAGCAGTAAAGAGGATATAATTGCGTGACTCGAAGCGTGAGCCGATGACTATCTCATTAAACCGTTTGATTATGAAATCCTGGTAGCGAGACTCGACGCACTTACTCGTCGAAATCTTAAAAATAAATCAACAACAACCCTGACAATATGAGATTATGTCATAGATCTTATCAAAAGGGAAGTGTATACAAGTAAAAAGACCGTACATCTCTCTAATTTAGAGTTTGACCTCTTAAAATACTTTGCACAAAACAAAAATAAAGTTATAACGAGACAAGAGCTTTATGAGAAAGTTTGGTGAGAATTTGAATGAAATTTCATGTTTTCTAAAACCGTAGATGTATATATAGGGTATCTCAGAAAAAAACTTTGAAGAGAGATTATTCTAACAAAAAAATGATACTGATATATTTCTGAATAACCTACGTTCATGCAAGAATCACAACTTAAGAAAAGTCATAATAATTTAACTATACTTTTTACAGGTGTGGTTTTTTGTATTGTACTCATTTTGTGATTATCGACATTGTGAGCGAAATACTTTAATGATATTCGAATTCAAAATAAGGAGTTTGATATATCGAGTTGAGAGATTATTAAACTTGTAGAAACGGATTCCAATTTTCCACAAAATTTTCTCTTGAAACAAGCACTTGAAGAAAAACAAAGTTTTCCGAAATTTAAAACTCAAATAGGTAACAATAATCGTTTTAGTATCAGTTTTTTTATTTTAAATAGTTCAGGTCAGCTTGTATTTCAGAACTTTGTAGAAGCACCTGCTTTTGACGCATTTCCAGTTAATTGACATACTGATGAGATATTGAAACGAGACGGGTATTTCTTTAAATCTCACGCATTAGTGAATAACTCATCCTGAGATACTATTATTTTTTATAAAAAACAGTCCTACGATCTCGCTAGATTACTCAATGATATTATTTTACTTGCTTCAATGACGCTTTTATTTTCAATTTTATTTTATTTTGTTTGATATAGATTTGTCGGAAGAGCGCTCAGACCTGTCGAAGATAATTTGCAGGATATGAAGGATTTTGTACATAATGCCTGACATGAACTCAAGACTCCGCTTGCAGTTATGAGTGGAAATCTGCAAGTTATGAAAGCGGAAAATAAATTAGATCCCGTATTACTTCAAGAATCATTTCGTGAGATAGATATGATGAATGGACTTATAGAAAGTCTCAGAGAACTCTCAGAACTCGGGTCTCTCAGTGAAAAAGAACAACTCTCTCTCACCTATGAAGCTGAGAATATAAATCGGGAATTTCTGGATCTTATAGATAAGAAACATATTGAGTATCTAGGACTTGTATTACCGGATTATAAAATATACGCTAATAAACATGAGCTATATGTATTATTATCAAATATAATTAAAAATGCAATTAGATACACACCGGAATTTTGAAAGATAGAGTTAAAATTGAAAAAAAATGTGCTTTCAATTTCAGATAATGGACCTTGAATCTCACAAAAGGATCAATCAAAAATATTTGAAAGATTTTATCAATGAGCAGGAAGTCGTAACGGAGAGTGATATGGGATTGGTTTATCACTCGTAAAAAAAATAGCCGAACTCAATGGTTGGAAAATAACTATAAAAAGTGAAGAGTGAAAAGGGACGACATTTTTTATAACTTTTTAAGTGATTATAGTTCTATATTTATGTAGTAAGAGTTACTCATATCTTGCTTATACATTTAATTTGACTTGAAATATATTTTTATGGTAATATATACTATATATTATTTAAAATATGACATATGCCTTTTGATCACTTAATTCCGAATCAGAAGAATGTATCTGATTTGAATTCAAATAATACAAATCTAGATGAACTCATTTGATCTATAGGTCAGGATTGAAAACTAGATAACTTGGATGCTGACGCTGTAAATGCTATATTTTCAGCGCTAGAAAATGATTCTGAAAATGTATATACATCTTCTCAGTGAGTTTTAAAACAATTATTACAAGATTCTTTGCAAAATGGTTTTGTAGTTCAATGAACTGATTCGATGAGTCAACTTCAAAAAATGATTCATCTTGCAGGGCTTGATTTTAATATTGAAGAAATTTACAGTCAAAATACGAATATCTTAAGCAATACTATAATTGTGAAGGATGGACCAGAATTTTTTGAATATGGGCAAAAAGTAATTCAAGCCCCTGAGAGAGAAATCATTTTTGAGCTTTCATCATGAAATCTTAATGTGTTTATAAAAAATGATAGTGTTCGTAATAATGATTTTATTGGAGTTATTCAATCGTGACAATCTAAAATCCAGGAAGCTGCATGATTTGCAAAATATACTTCAATCCAAGATATGACCTCATGAGAATTGTCACGCACAAATTCAATCGAAAATAATTCTTCTCAGATTGCAGATGCCGCTATGGAGGATATGCAAGCTCATAGAATAGAGCATCTTATAGATCAAAATGAAGCTTTAAGTATTCGAGTTTCAACAGTTGAAACAAATTTGAATAAGCTCAATGATTTCATAAGTCAATTAAGAGTCTCAATTTCAACTCTCAGTGATTCAGTAGCTTTATTATGAGAAATTGATACACAAACGAATTATAAAATACAAACTCTTCTGCTTGAAATTTGAACAACGAAATTACAATTAAATTTAGAATTATCAAAACTAGAATCTGCAATTTTAGGTCTTCAAAAAATAGACGGTGAAACGATTTTACGAATTGAGGAATTAAAAAAACTTATATCAGAAATGCAAAACTCGTGTTTGATATACGAACAACAACTTCAAAATATAAGCATCATGAGTACTTCACCAGTTGAGACTCTGGCTCCACAATGAGAATCTTCTCCTCATATAACAGGAAATAGAGATTGAGATGTAAATAGATTTAGTCCAATTGCACCAATAATTAAAAGTAACTCTGAACCAGAACATATTTCACAGTTTAATAGACCTGAAGAAATTATTACAACTTCACTTCCAGATGTTAGGTATCTAGATCCAAATAGACCCGTTGATAAAGATGTCCCAGATTCTGATATTCCATTTACACATCCTGATTATGGAACTCCAAATCCTGATAATATACCAGTAGTGAATGAAGTATTGGATGATGCTGTTTCACACTGCACTTTACATAATGAAATAAATATTTCGAGACTCAGTGAAAGTGAAATAAAATTTTTACCAAGTATAGACTCAAAATGAGACTTACTTTCAGCGTTAGAAAGCATCAGAGGTCAAAAATTTCCTCAGGTTAGACCCGAATCTCTGAGATATGCTTTTATTTTCCAAGTTGCCATATCTATGCTACTACCAGCTAATTTGATGGGAACAATAGATGCTATGTGGGGAACTAAATCGTGAAATGCTTTGAAACTTGTTCAAGCAGAAATACTTCAATTTAATGGTTCATCAGATCAGCAAATAGATGGAAATCCATGAAAAGATACGATAGAATGACTTATACATTATCTTACATAAAAAAATAAAAGTCTCGAAATTGCGAGACTTTTATTTTTTTATGTAATGTTTGACTATTTATTTTTACATAAACTTCTGATCATCCATCCGTCTTTTTCGTGTTTTTGTATAAGAGCTGTAAGGAAATCCTCTGTTCCTTGATCTCCACATTTTCAAACCACATCGATATCTTTTCTCATCTCTTGAATGATAACTTCAGTGTCTTTGAGAAGATTAGAGAGCATATCCATAGCAGGAAGAGTTATATTTTTTTCTTCTGATATTATCGTCATTTTTACGTATTCCTCCATACTCGCATGTGTATGTTCTCCAAGCATTCTGATTCTTTCTGCTACTTCATCAGCGTACTGAGCTCCTGCATCATACAATTCTTCAAAAAATAGGTGAAGATCTCTAAACATTGCTCCTTCTACATTCCAGTGATAGTTTCGAATCTTTAAATTGAGAGCTATCTCTGTAGCAAGATATTTTTGTAATATATCTGATATTTTTTTTATATCAGAACTCTCAAGTCCAATATTAGCGTGATCTGTATGTGCCATAATTATTATATTAAAGAATTAAGTAACACTAGTATAGTACTCTGCTGTAAGAAATATGTAAATCTTTTTTTTCAAAAATTATTATTTTTGTCACTTTATTTTTTTGTTTTCGTTATATACTGTAAGTATTTAATATTAATATTATTCTATGAAAAAAATAATTTTGGCTTGTTGTATCATTGCTATTGTTGTTCCTCAAGCTTCTGCTCGATTTGTCTATAAAGAAATAGATCCAATTTGTAGTATAAGTGGAACAAATCATACTTCATTTCCTGGTGAAATAAGTGATACGAGTGATTGGAGTATCCCAACTGCCTATGAAGGAGAATGTGTAAAAACCTCAGCACTTACAAAATCTGAAGAGAATAGAATATTTAAAATTATGAAATCATACTTTGAAAGAAATACTATGTACTCAGATCTCAATGTATGAGAAGACCTGGCATATGAGTCACTCAATGAGAAAGGAAGAACTTTTATGAAACAATCATTTTTTCCTGCAGTAGCTCAAAAAATACAAAACGAAAAAAACAAAAATACTCCAGACTCTAAATTAGTTGCGGTACTTAACTATGCAGCTCAAGTTATTTGATATGATTATTCAGTTGGACAACCAAAGTAAATAAAAAAAACTCCGTTGAGGAGTTTTTTTATGACGCTTAGGTATTTCACCAATTTTTACTTTGTATTATATAATCAGATTGTTTACTCGTTGCTGGCACAATTGAATGTACTTTATTTTTTGCAGATTTATAAAACTTGTACTGACCATTACGGTTGTATCCAGAACGGAACGAACCAGCACAAGATTTCAGATAGTATTCAAATATTCTAAGAAAAGATGGAGCATTTGGATACGGAAATGCAGGAGAATGATTATTACTATAATAATAATCAAGTTCTTCTTGCAACTCTGTATATCACGCTTCTAAATTATTATACCAAGCTATAAGTGCATTATCATAAGCCTGCGTAGCTAAGTTCTTGTGAGCACTTATTTGTTGAAATCAAGACATTTCTCAACAATATAATAAATTTTCGTGTTGTGGGACTACTCCATCTCAAAATATATACTTATCAATAAATCACTCAGTTGTTTCAAAATTTCTATCAGAATTAATAGCTTGAATAAATAGTATTCCATCGTTACTCAGACAATGATACATAAATGCAAAGAAATCCGGAAGATCTTTAGTGCTCACAGCTTCAATCATCTCAATTGAGACGATTCTATTAAATTTTCATCTGTATAATTCTTTTAGTTCTGGAGTATTCCATATGACTTTCCAGTCTAAATTTTTAAAATCTGCATTTTCAAGTGTTCCATTTTTTTTGAGCAGATTATTCGCGTATCCCATTTGTCCATCAGAAACTGTCAGTCCTTCTACTTGTACTCCATAATTTGAAATCATATGATGAGCAAGCGTCCCGTATCCAAATCATATTTCTAAAACTTTTAAGCTTTCTTCTCATGCCTGTGATTTTTCTAATTCTGATCTTTGGCAAATCATTTCCATAGCAAGCTTTTGACTTATATCAAGATCAAAGTTTCAAAGAGAAGGATTCCATTCAGAGGCTGTATATTTCATCGTTGGTCCAAGCATCTGCTGATACATCAAAACAGGAATATCGTAGTGTGAAGCTCAAACTGATTCTGGTGTGCGAACTTGTTTTTGTTTTGATGTATCATACAGTTTGTTTGCCCAATGATAATTAATTCTATTCATTGCAGCGTTACTTCCAGTGAGCTTTGCAAAAAAAGTATCAAGTCATTTTGGAGGATTCCATCCTCAAATAACATATTGTTCTCATAACCGCGCCGAAGCACCTCCAGCTTCAAAGGTTCAAGCTGCCAGACTTTTATAGAATTCTCTAGTATTTTCTATTCACATTTCTCATATATCTAAACCAGCCTCTTTTAAAGCTTTTGGAAATACTCTTTGAAGTTCTAAATTTGCAGCTCAGTGTATAAGAAATTGCCCTGTATTTTTAAGAATACTCATGAATGTATGTTAATTATTTATTATATAATACATTAAAATTAATATAGTCAATTTATAAAAATATTCTCAATAAAAAATACTCTAGAACATTCTAGAGTATTTTTTTTATTCAAAGAATCGTACAAGCGTCATACCAATACATCAAATGAGAAATGCTATGATACTGAGATACTTTTTTTCATTTTGAGCGTGAATGACAGGCATTAAATCAGTAGTTGCTATGTAGAGCAGAGATCATCCAGCAAAGGCTGCGATGAGTGGGATGATAGAAGTGTCTATAAACGAAAATAATACATCTGAAAGTATAAATCATATACTGGCACTCAGTGCAAAAAATCATAATAGCAAGAGTTGCGTTTTCTTTACAATTTTACTCTCTCTAAAAATAGCAGCGAGTGAGAGTGAAACAGGAATCTGATGAAGTGCTACTGCAAATATGGCTGCATATCAAATCTCTGGGGATATCCCAAATCACACACGTACTCCAACTCCATCGAATAAAGTATGAATAGAGATTCAAATAAGAGAAACAATTGCGACATGATCATAATGTTCATGTATATCTTCATGGCTGTGATTCCCATGTTCATGGTCATGCTTATGAGGAGTCAGAAATTCTTCTATGAGATATACAAGCAAAAATCAAGCAAGGAAACTATAGACTGCTAAGCTATTTTCTTCAAGAGCTTCGGGAAAAATATGAACGAGCGAAAGAGAGAGCATAGAACCAGCTCAAAGCCCAATCAGCATATTGAGGACACAGCGTGATATTTTCTTTTTTCCATATAAGAAGAAACCACTTCAGGAAATAAGACTCAAGAGAATAAGAGGAAATATATAAGACATAATTGTATAATTTAAAATTAGGAAAGTTCTACTGTTTTAATTTTATAGGCAAAAAAACTATTTTTTATTTCCCCATCTCCACGCAAGCGTTCCAGAGCTTCTACTTTTTGAAAGTTTTATAAATATTATCGAGACAATCGCAATTTCAAGAAGAACGATGAGTAAGCCTAGAAAGTTTTCTGCAATCATATTTATTTGTAATCGCACCATCCAAACTATAAGTATAGCAAGCAGGATTGTCATGAGCCATCATTCCCAACTAATAGGAGTGAGTCCATAGCCATACGTTTTTTGTTTAAACCAATATTTATTCATAATATTTATTTTAAGAAATACATTTTTTACAGGTTCCAAAGATTCATAAAGAATGTTCTGAAATTCTAAACCCTTGTTTTTTTGCAGCTTCAAATATTTTTTTACATATACCATCAGATTCAAAACTTAAAATATCACCACAACTTTGGCACTTCATATGTTCATGATGATGATGTTCATGTTCGACCTCATACATATCTCCATTTTCTCAAAGAGGCAGTCTCCGTACTACTCATAGTTCTAAAAAGAGCTTCAGTGTTCGAAAAATACTGGCTCGAGAAAAATTAGGAAATTCTCACTCTATATCACTCGCTGAAAAAATATGTTTTGCGTCCATCGATTCAAAGAGTTGAATTCTTTCTGGAGTTACATTTTTTTTATGTTCTTTTAATATATTTTCAATATTCATAATTGCGACTTAGTATCAATTAAGTAAATATAATATATGAATCTAAAAAGGGAAGTCAAAATATTTTAATAAAATTATTAAAATACGTATACTGGTAAGAAGTTATTTACTTATTAAGCATCAAGCTATGAACATGATACAAAAATATATTAAGAAATCTATGAAAGTAGTACATACATTTTCACTTGAAGAAGTAGCATTGTTTAAACTTATTATGATTATCGCTTGAATAGTCCTTGCAAAAATTTTCCCTGTTTTACTGACGTGAAATATTTGGATATATATTATTTTAATACTCGTAGGATCATGAGTTTTGATGCGAAGAATCAAGATATAAAAAAATCCTCTTAAATGAGGATTTTTTTATTTTTATAATTATATTTATGCTGCAACAGATTCATATTGATCTTCTGAAGCATCGAGTACTTGTTCTACTTGATTTCTTGTTGCATCAATTTGATCCCCAAAGTTGGAAGCTGCAAGTACTGTTATAAATTCATGAATTGCTTCATAAAATTCCATTTTTGTCTCATCCTTCGTTACTCTCTTTATATCATCAACAATTTGTATCATCAACAATTTGTATCATCATTGTTTCTGCATTGAATAAATTTCACTTTTCAATTTGATATCAAATAGCATCTGATACACCTTGTCTCTTATATAAATGATCTGCTAAAGTTCAGATTTTACTTTGTATTGGTTTTTCTAAAGTATCATAATATTCTCTTTGATATGAATTAAGAGAACTTCAATATCCTACGTTCCCATAAGGATTGAGTGCTGTAATAGTTGTGTCTGTATCTAAAATCTGTCCTCAGAAATTCGTTGCATCTAATGCCATAATTAATGTTTAATAGGTAATATATTTATATTTAAACATATAATTGAAAATTTGGCAAATAATATGAAATTTAAATTTGCAATCATAAAATATTTTTGTATAGTCTGCCTCGACATACATCTGAGAGCAATCTCGGATGACCATTAGAAGAGACACTCCACACGCGATATACACTTTGGAATTCTCTTCACTGCGAGATTTTATTAGTATTTTGTATGTAGGTTTCTAAGGCTATCGGCTTTAGGATTGTGTCTCTTTTATTTTTTTGTAAAAATTTACATGACAGAAACAACACAGACAGCTGAAACTACAGCTAAAAAAGTTACTTTTGCTGACTTAGGACTCTCAGATACTCTCCTGGCTGCTATTACTAAAAAGGGATATGAATTCCCATCAGAAGTTCAAGCAGGAGTTATACCACTTCTTCTTAACGGAAACAAAGATATCATTGGTCAAGCTCAAACATGAACTGGGAAAACTGCAGCTTTTGGTTTACCACTTTTATCTAGACTTGATATGAATAAACGAGGGGTTCAAGCAATGATACTTGCTCCAACTCGAGAACTCGCTATCCAAGTAGCAAATGAAATACAATCATTTGCAGATAGAGGTGTTAAAATAACACTTCTCTATGGAGGTCAAAATATTTCAGAAGAACGAAGAGCCCTCAAGAATGGACCACATATCGTTGTTGGTACTCCAGGTCGAGTAAAAGATCATCTTATCACAAAGAGAACTCTTGATCTTTCAACGATTGATTACTTCATTCTCGATGAAGCTGATGAAATGTTGAATATCGGTTTTAGAGAAGAAATTGAAGAAATTCTTGGTCACACTCCAGATAATAAAAAAACACTTCTATTTTCTGCAACTATGCCAAGAGAGATCTTGCTACTTGCTAAAAAATATATGCACGATTATGATACAGTCGCTATTCAATCTAAATCTACTATTTCAGATAGGATTACTCAAATATATTACGAAGTTGCTCCGAGAAATAAATTTGAAGCCCTTTCAAGAGTTATAGATATGACCGTTGATTTTTACGGAATCGTATTTTGTAAAACGAAAATGGATGTTGATGAAGTTGCTTCTAAACTTATTGGTCGAGGAATCAAAGCTGAAGCAATTCATGGTGATATCGAACAAAAAAACAGAGAAAAAGTACTTGCTCGTTTTAAATCTAAAAAGATTTCTATACTTGTAGCGACTGATGTAGCTGCTCGAGGGATTGATGTTGAGGATCTTACACACGTTGTAAATTATTCACTTCCAGATAACGCTGAAGTATATACTCATAGAATTGGACGAACTGCGAGAGCAGGGAAGACTGGTACAGCTATCAACTTTGTATCACGAACAGATAGTAGAAAACTCTTTGGAATTGAAAGACTCCTCAAACAAAAAATGACAAAAGGACAAGTTCCTGGTGCTCGTGAAGTAGTGGATATACAAAAGAAAAGAATGGTAGGAAATATTGCAAATCTTATTAGTGATGCAAAACTCTCAGATTTTGAAGCAATGGCAAAAAGTTTACTTGAGCTTGGAACACCAGAAATAGTACTTGCTGCAATTTTAAAAGATGCGCACGCTGACAAGTTTGACGAAAAATCATACAATATCATCGCTGAAACTCCTCAAATGGCACCAAATGGAGAACAAAGAATCTTTATAGCAAAAGGGAAACTTGATAATATGGACCCAGGAAGCCTTATTCGATTCATCGAAACAGAAGTTGGGATGAAGATTGGAGATGTAGGGAAAATTGATATCCTAGAAAAATTCTCTTATATGAACGTTCAAGCTGCGGACGCTGAGCAAATACTTGCTCATTTCAAAGAACAAAACCCAAGACAACCACTCATCGTTCAAGCTAAGGCTCGAAACTCAGATGGAGGTGGAGGACGATCAAGTGGAGGAGGTCGAGGATTCTCAGGAGGTGGAAGCAGAGGAAGTGGATTCTCAGGAGGAGGTTCAGGTGGTCGATCAAGTGGAAGTGGATATTCTGGAGGAGGTTCAGGTGGTCGATCAAGTGGTGGATGATCTGGATACAAGTGAGGTGGAGCTTGAAGATCAAGAAGCTCTTCAGGTGGAGGATCAAGAGATTCTGGAGGGAGCAGTTATGGTTGGAAGAAATAATTCTTCTCGCTATTTTCCTGAAAATCAATACAATTAAAGACTAAGTTACTTCTTAGTCTTTTTTTATGTATAGTTTTATTATTATTGGTCTCTTTGCTGTAGTTATACTCTGAGTAATTGGGTATATTTTGGTGAATCAATTGAGTAAATTTATGAAATGAAGTCTTGAAATCAAAATACCAAGAAAGATCTATCATATGTGAGACGAGATATCATGAAATCTCACACTAAAAACGAAACAAGACATTGATAGTACCTGAATTACTCTTGATTTAATTCTTCGAGAACGACAAAACTCATATGCAGCTGGGAGAAATAGATCGAGATCTGTTGAAATTAAAAGATATTCTATAGATATTGCAGGACCCAAAAAATACATATCATGAGATACAGAGGTCTTTGATTTTAAAATACGTATTCCTCTTGCAAGTGATGTCCCAGAAATCAAGACTTCATTAGGACGATTTAAGATTCTGAGAGGATATTATAATCGTGTCCCAAAACTTCAAAAATATATATGGTCTCTTTGAGCTCGTGTAAATTGTGATGGAGTAGATATTACCTCGAGAGCAAGCGTGAGAGTAAATCAACATCCAAATAATGGAAACATATAAGTCACTGTTTACAATTTAGTTTCTAAAAGTAGTATAGAAGTATACTACTTTTTATATGGAAAAAATTATGAATAAACAGCAATTTGAAAAAAATATAGCTCAGATACACAAACTTTTTGAAGCCAATGAATCTCATTTTAATACCTTAAGTTCTTGAATCCACAAAGATAATGAAGCGCGAATAATTCTTGATGACTTTTTAGATCATATGTGATTAGAAAAAAATGCCACTACGAGATATATTGCGAGTGCGAGAATCTCTGATAAAAAATGTGAATCTCTTGATGTGTATCTTAAGAAAAATGGATACTCACAAACACAGAGAGATGCTGCGTTTGATAGTAGTTACAGATATGTACAAGCATATTATGAAAAACTCCAAGATGCATTTCTCAGTGATATCACATCTGCAGGACTACTCTCAGATTTTTACTGAGAAATTTTTACCACTGTTCATAAGCTTTGAAAGCTCTATAGTGAACTATTTCTTGAGTGGAACAGAAAACTCATGTTTGAACAAAACAGAGAACTCGAAGCTCGCTTTGATGATAATCAAGAAGCTATTATTTTTTTCTTAGAAGAAAATAACTTATTTGATACAGGACATCATGGGGAATTAGCTGATAGATGTTATTCTGTGTTACAAAAGGATTGAGAGACATACAAATCTGTGAGTTACGCTCTAGCTTTTCCAGATATCATTCAAAAAATTTCACTGTCTTATGATCAGTGTATTGCGAAATTAGAAACACTTGAGGATGAAATTTATGACAGAAAATCAGCGTATATTAGATATTTTAAGGCAACTCAAAAAGCACTCACTGAAACAAATCCAAATAACTGTGTAAAACTCTGGAGTGAGGTAGATATTGCGTGGATGGCAATTGATACTCCCATTCAACCATGACATCTTATGGAATACTACGATGATGCATATAGAAGAAGTGTGGCTATAGAATTTGACCTGCGTCTTTCAGATCCAAGTTTAATGGAGTCTACAGTAGCCAAGGATGTTGAACATATGTACGAAGCTATGTTTGATGAAATTGGTCGTGAAAATTTTAAAGAGAGTTACGAGTATTCTCTCAAAAACCAAAAACAAGTGCAGCTCTATATCTGAGCTCCAGTTTTACAATACGCTTCATTTTTAACATGAGCCTATAGTGCACAAGTCGTTCCAAATGATGGAGAAGTAAGTAAAGTGTTTGGAAAAAAGATATTTGCCTTTCCAAAGTATATACTCGAGGCTCAAAAATCAGCTCCAAAGATGAAGCTTGATTATGAAATGATAGACAGAGAAATTATTAAGAAACACACAGCAATTTTAGAATGAGATGAAAATAGATACTACGAAATATATGATATAGAAACCATCGGTCACGAGTATGGTCATACACTTTGGTTAACTCCAAGCTCTGAAGTAACGATGTGAGAAAAATGACTCTTTAAAAATATAGAAGAGTTCAAGGCAACAGCTGGATGAATGGTCGCATACTTTATCAAGTGATGAAATGCTGAGCTTGATGAGGATGTCCTAGTAACCTATCTCTATCGAAGTATTAAAATGATGCGTTATCGTGAAGTTGAGGATATACTTCCTTATTATTGTGAGTGTCTCATACATCTCCACGTACTCTTTGAATCTGGTATTTTGACCTATAGGTTTGGAAAAATTTCATTTCATTTCACTTCTGAACTCCTCCAAATTTTCAAAGATTTACTCACAGGAACCTATACACAGCTCATGTTTACCTACCTCAACCAAATGGAAGCAGGTAATTTTCTCTTTGAATTTGTAGTCAAAGAGAATTGAGTATTTCTCCCAAAAGATGCTAAGTGCCGAAAATTTGTAGAAGATTATTACTCAAAATATCAAGAAATAGGAAACGAAGTGATGGAGAAATAGATTATTGTATGTAAACTCATAAGGCTTTATAAATTTTGTATCTTGTAAAAATCACAACAGTTTCTGCTGAAGTTTTGGCTTTTAATTTTTTTCGAGCACTGACAATTGATTGTTTTATAGCTCATTCAGAAACTCCTTGCTTATATGCTATTTCTTTTAGCATTAATCCTTCAGATAATAATTGCAATCTTTCTAACTCAATTTTAGAAATATGAGATGCTTCAAATACTTTTCAATCTCTTTTTAAAAGCTTTATTTCCTCTAATAATCAAGTTCATTCAGAATCCTCAGACATATTTTTGTTATTTTAGTACTTATATATATCTTTATATATAAGTAAAATTAATTATAAAGTCCTTGAATTAAAAACTAAATAGAGCATAATAAGGCTATGCAAAAAAATATACAAACAATACTTCAAAATACCTTCGGTTTGGAGTCATTTCGAGACCGACAGGAAGAAATAATAGAGAATATAATAGCGTGAAATGACACGCTTGTTTTTATGCCTACTGGGTGAGGAAAATCACTCACGTATCAACTCCCAGGTTTAGTGAGAGAATGAATTACCGTTGTTATTTCTCCTCTTATTTCTCTTATGAAGGATCAAGTAGATGCTTTGAGAAAACTCTGAGTACGAGCAGAGCTTATCAACTCAACCCTTTCAGGAAAAGAAAAAGACGATATTATGTATGAGTTAAAATATTCTTCTCAACCAAGATACGCGTGAGACGAATACTCTGAAGCATTAAGTGATAACAATCCTATCAAATTTCTCTATATTGCTCCAGAAAGACTGAACTCAAGAGAGTTTATATCTATTCTTAAACAAACAAAAATTAGCCTCATTGCAATTGATGAAGCGCATTGTATCAGTCAATGGTGACATGATTTTAGACCAAGTTATATGAAAATTAAAAGCTTCATAGAGGAGCTTGCAGGAGAACAAAGAGAGTTTCCTATAGTTGGACTGACAGCTACTGCCACTCAAAAAGTACGTACAGATATAGTAGAGCGACTCTGACTTACAAAATTTACAAATTATATTTCAGGATTTGATCGGAAAAATATCATTCTTGTCGTACGAGAGATATCGGTGAAAGAAGAAAAACAAAAGAAAATTGTAGAAATAATCGAGAAAACTCCTTGAGTTTGAATTATCTATTGTTCAAGTCGTAAGCATGTTATAGAAGTGAGTGAGTACCTTATTTCAAAATGAATCAAAGCATGAATATATAAATGAGATTTATCACCCTCTGCTCGAGAAGATGAACAAAATAAATTTATGAATGATGAATACAAAGTTATGGTCGCAACCAATGCTTTTGGTATGTGAATCGATAAAAAAGATATTCGATTTGTTATCCATTATAATTTACCAGGAAGTATTGAAAATTACTATCAGGAAGTTTGAAGAGCTGGACGTGATGGTCGTATGAGTTATGGTATCGTACTTGCGAGTTATGGTGATACAAAAATTCAAGAATTTTTTATTGATCACACCTATCCTGAAAAGAAACAAATTTTAGAATTCTATGATTATTTATACAAAGACTTTAAAACGTCAGAAGGGAAATGAACTCGAGTTGCAAAGACCTATTTTGTCATGGCGAGTGAGTCTGGAGTAGGAAATGATATGATAGTTTGAAGTATTATAAAAATCCTTGAAAAATATAATATTATTCGCAGATGACTCGAGGAAACAGACAGTGAGTCTGATTTTAGAGGTCGAGGATTAACACTACTACAAGATAAGAGGCCACATTCACATCTCATGATAGATTGGAAACGTCAGGATTTACTCAAAGATGAATCAAACTTCAAACTGGAACAAATGAAACGACTGCTTTTTTATCCAAGTTGTCGAAAGAGGTTTATACTCGAATATTTTGGAGATACAGAAGATCTTGCAACTCTCTGAGATAATTGCTGACTGTGTGATTTTTGTTTAGAATGAAATAAATTTAGTGCAGAAGAAAAAGAAAAAATTGTTCCAGCGAGTACCTACTGACTGGTACTTGAAACAATAAAAAAATACAACGAAAAGTTTGGCCAAACTCTTCTCTCTAAAGTCCTTCATGGAAGTAGCGAGAAAAGAATCCAAGATTGGAATTTGGATGTATATGAACATTTTGGAGCACTCAAAGAATATTCACTTGTATGAATTCAAGCACTTTTTGAAGCACTTCAAATGGAAGGATTTATCTTTAAAACAGATGGAAAATATCCACTCATTTGAGTCACTGAGCTTGGATCAGCAGCCGTTTACAAAGATAAATATATCCAAAATGTTTTGTCTGACCTCAATACCTATGTACTTCAAAAAGTTTGAAAGAAACTTTCAAACTCAAATACTACTACTGCAAAAAAATGAACGTCATCTCTAAAACAAAGACTTTCTAAGTGAAGTACGTATTCGGAAACGCATAAATTATTTCAACAAAAAAAGTCTATCCAAGAAATTTCAATAGAAAGAGAGCTTTCTGTTCAAACAGTCGAATCACATATTATAACTCTCTATACTCAGTGAGAGGTATCTCTGGCTGATGCTATGAAATTAGTAGATTATGAAAAGACAAAAATAGTAAAAAAGGCTATTGATTCAGATGCACTTTTTGAAAATACTCAACTCAAGCCAATAAAGGATGCTTTAGAAGCTGACGGAAAAACTGATATAAGTTATTTTGATATCAAGTTAACAATTGCTATGATGGAAAAAGGAGACGTATAAATAATACTTTATAAATTTAGTTATTATGAAAATTATTTATTTGATTCCTCCAAGTGAGGGAAAGAATAATTGATGAATCAGCGAATATGAAAAACTCAGTTTCAATTTTAAGAAACCATTGAATATAGCAATTTCTGCGTCGCAAAAGGATCTAAAATGTATTTGAAAAAGATTTGAAGAGGGAATAGAATTGAATAAAAATATAAATAGCTCATGAGTATTAGCAGCAATTGAGAGATATTCCTGAGTGATGTATAGTTCTATAGATTATGTTTGAATGTCAGAATCGTGAAAAAAATATTTTGAAGATAATTTTATTATAGTCTCAGGTATGTACTGACTCATACGTCCTCTTGATAGTATTTGAAATTATAAACTCCCAATCGAGACGAAGTGACTCAAGGATTTTTGGTGAGAATCACTCACTCATGAACTGAATAATATTTGAGCAGACATAATAATTGATTTACTTCCAAATTCGTATAAAAAAGTAATCCAATGGAACAATATTACATCGAAAGTTCTTTCTATAAACTTCTACTCAGAGAAAAAAAATGAACTAAAAAAAATAACGCATTGAGTCAAAAAAATAAAGTGAGAATATATCCACACTCTTTGTAATAAGGGATCAATAGATGATGTAATAGTTTGAAATAATATACATCAGGAGTTAAAAATAATAGTATAAAAAAAGAACGAAAATTTTCGTTCTTTTTTTATTTCATTGGAACTTCTATAATAAGTATATCTGATCAATATAATGATTCAAATAGTATAGAATCTTCTTGTGTGATTCAAATTGCATCTCTTTGTCAAAGAGATTCTCAAGCAATCATGCAGTCTCAATATATACTCATAATATAAAGACCGTTATCTTCATTATATTTTTTATATTTTTGAGAAGTTCATTTTTCTAAAACTATTCTAGATATATGGCTATTTTGATTTATTAGTACATTTTCTCATTCTGTAGGTCACGCAAGTAGTTGAAATGTATTTTTTCTTCAATCTTCTGAAAACTTTTTTTGTGAATATTGTGGAGCTATATTTCTATTTTTAGTTTCAATCCATATTTGAAAAAATTCTCAATCTTCATTTCACTCATTCATTTCAGAGTGTACAACTCAAGTTCAAGCAGACATAGATTGAACTTCTCCAGGGATAAGTGTTTCCTCATTCCCCATAGAATCACGATGAGTAAGACTTCAAGATAGAGCGAGCGTAATAATTTCCATATTATCATGAGGGTGTTCTCAAAATCCTCTTCCTGCTTGTACAATATCATTATTAATAACTCTAAGAGTTCAAAATCACATTATTTTAGGATTATAATAATCAGCAAAACTAAAGCTAAAATTACTTTTTAGCCAACCATGGTCAGATCATCATCTTTCATTAGCAGGGTAGAGCGTATACATAATTACAATTACATTTCAATAAATAATTCCTCTGTTTCAAATCGAACTTTAGGGTTTCACGCATACGAGTCATCTTCTGAACGAAACCCTATTGGAAGCACAACAGTTGATGAGATACCTTTTTCATGAAGTCAGAGTATTTCATCAAATTTAGCTGCATCGAATCATTCCATTGGACATGAATCAATTTTCATTTCCGCAAGCACTGTCATGATATTTCATAGGGCAATATATACTTGTTTTTCAGCCCAAATTTTAGCTGATGTTTCATCTAGGTTTCATGCAAAACCTGAAACCATATCTTTATAACCTTTAATATCATCTTCACCTGCTCAAGTAGTTTTTTTCATATCCTCGAAATAACTATTAACGAGGTCTTGGTCAACTTCATTTACTCTACATAGAACGAGCAGATGACTTGCATCTGTAATTTGAGTTTGCCCCCATGCGTGTTCTTTAAGTTTTTCTCTTGTTTTGGGATTTTTTACAAACACAAATTTCCAAGGTTGTAATCCAAAACTAGATGGAGTCATTCTGAGAGCTTCTTTTATAGTATTCAGTTGGTCTTCACTGAGTTTTTTCTCTGTATCAAATTGTTTTGTTGCATATCTCCATCCGAGACTATTTAGAATCATATCCATAATTATTTATTTAAAATATAAGATTGTTTTTTTAGTATAAGAAGCTATTATTTTATAGCAATATCTAACTAGTATCATTTTATATACTCCAATGAATCATTGTTCACTTTCTCCATTTTTATGACTTATGTGAAAAAAATGGTCAACTCATATTATGGCTACATTTTGTAAGAGAGATGTATTATCTTTTTGAGATATTCGTCGAGAATTTCCAAATGTTACTGCCACAACAATTACTGTCCGATTAAAAGACTTCCAAAATTTTGATTTAATAAAAAAAAATACTGATTGAAAATACCAAGCGACTGAAAAACTGTATCATATTAGTAAAATATTAGAACAACTAGAAACATGAAATTAAACAATAGACTTAAGTTTTACAAAGAAATTACACACAAAAAAATTAAATTATATCTTTCAAAGATTAATTCCAAATTTGTGTACACGTCGCTGTTGATATTTATAACAATTATTACGTTACTCTATGTACTGATTATCATTTATGCTCCAAAACTACAGTGATATCTTGCTTTTCCAGGAGTGTACGTAAATACTATTTCACACACTAATCCAGAATACAAATTTATTGACTTAGATTTTGAAGATATCAATATCCAATACAAATGAGAAAATATAAATGGACTCTTTTTAGATAAGAAGTCCGATATCACTATTTATTATCTCCATGGAAATGGAGGAGATCTCACATATTTTTATCATGACATAAAATACATATCTGATTTATGATACAACGTGTTAGCTCTTGATTATCCTGGTTACGGAAAATCTACAGGTTTTCCATATGAAACTGATGTACTGCAGTATGCGGAACAACTCTATAACTTTGCTCAAGAAAAATATAAAATCACTGAAAAAAATACTATTGTGTGGTGATATAGTGTTGGGACGTGAGTTGCAACCCAATTTTCAGTTTGAAAAGATATTCGCTCCTTATTACTCTTTGCTTCATACGAGTCATTTTATGATTTATCTCGCTTAAATTTTCATTTTGTACTCCAAAAATTTTTATTTCTCCCAAATAGTTTTGTCACGATAGACTCTATCAAAAAAATACTAGCTCCCAAACTTATTATTCATGGAACCAATGATGATATTATTGATTACTCTCAGTGAAAAAATGTATTTCTAGCTGCATGAGGAGAAAAATATTTTATTGAGGTAGAGTGATGAGATCATTTCAGTTTTTATAATCATGAATATGTCGATACAGATATTAGAAATTTTTTGAAATATAATACTTTAGATAAAATATTTATAGAAACCACAGAAAGAGAACTGCTTGAAAAAGAAATAGAGAAAAAATTCTGGGATTCACTTGATATGACAAGCGACTCGTCTATTCAAAAATATGTAGATTCAAAAATACCTTTTACTCAAAAATCATATGTACCAAGTGACATGCGAAGGCTGTCTCGAGAATATATATCTGACACGAAATGAGACGCTCAAATGAGAGAGCAAGCAGCGGCAGCATTCGAAAAACTAGCTCAAGAATTTTATTGAGATTTTAAAGAAAAAATAGTAGTGGTGAGTAGTTATAGAAGCTACTCGTATCAGGCTGGGATCAAAGCCAGGTGATGTCCTGATAACATGTGTGCCAAAGCATGATTTAGTGAACATCAGTCATGACTTACCGCAGATTTATGGTCAGCAAGTACTAACTCTTATTGGAAAAATTCTTCACGACTCATGGAGTATTATAATTGGTTAGATGAAAATGCACATAAGTTTGGGTTTACAAATTCATACAAAAATTGAATCACTATAGATGGCTATGACATAGAGCCTTGGCATTGGAGGTATCTTGGAACGAAAATTGCCACAAGACTTCATGAGGAAAATATAACTTATGCAGAGTTTTATAACAAAAATAAAAAACAGTAGTTTTATACTACTGTTTCCTCTTCTTCTATTTTAATTTCACTTTCCACTTCATCCTCTATTTCTTTACGTAGAAGAATTTGTGTTAAGAGTTTACGTTTGTTCTTTGTATTTTTTGTTTTTTTGTATTTTGTATATGAGATGACACTTATCGGGATTACAAAAAATATGAGTAAAGTAGTCAATCATATACTCAGTCATAATCCTATGATATCTAAAAATCAAAACTCATTAATCTGAGGAATGAGTTCTAAAATTTCATTAGATGTTTTATAGTTATACTGAAATCAGTTCATATTTATTTTTGAATTTCTATTAACTCTGCCGTGAGAACAAGTCTGTTAAGAGTGGTCCCAATAGGCCAACAAGTCATGAGAGTGAGTTTTTTTCTATCATCATTGTCTTTTTTTAAAACTGAAACATCTCATGGTCTAATAACATTTTTCGCATTCACTTTATAAATATATTTTTCTTGCCCATAATATACTATGACTTCATCTTCAAATGATACTCTGTCAAGGAGTGCAAATACATCGTTGTAATCTCCATCAATCCATGGGAAATTAGAAGAATGTCCAAATATAAATGAATTTCATTCTTCACCAGGTTTTGCGCTTCCTGGATATCTAATAACTCAGTTTTCAAGCTCTTTCATAAATATATCATCAAGTTCTTTTTGTCACTCTACTTTTGTTTGTGTAATATCAAGAAGAGGAATATTTTTACCTATCTTAGGAATGACGATACGATTCTCATATGGAGTAATTTCGATTCCTAAATCAATAGCATTATTTTTACTTTGTGATACAAATTGATTCATATCGTGCATAGCATTTTCTTTTCAGGTAGCACTTCAAACTTGTTTAAATGAGTCTACTTCTTCAGTAACTTTTGATTGTTCTGTTACATTTCATGCTGCAACAGATTGGATAAGACCATTTTTACTATTTTCTAAATCATCTGCGTAAATATAACTTGAAGCAAGATTCCAATATGCACTGTAATTTGATGCGAGTAATAATACTCAAAATATTCAGATTGAAGTTGAAACATATTTGAGCATAAACATAGCTCAAGAAAATGACTTTTTTAATTGAGAAGTCACTTTTTTTTCAATTTTTTCTTCACTGACTGTTTCAGTCTTATCTTCACTCACTTTAAATCATTCAAAGTTCAGGGTATTAGCCTCAGAATTCTCTATAATTACAGCTTCTTTGAAAGATGTCATATCTTCAGACTCTAAACCTGCTAAGATATCGTCATGTTCTTGCATAATGTATTTTTATTTTTATTTTGTTTTGTACTTTAATAATATCATATATTTTTTTGTGGTGCAAAAATAAAAGAACTTGATTTAGACTGTTTTTTTTGTACTATTATTTCAATACATTTACAGCACCCGTAATACCCAACAATGGCTAGAAAATATGAAAAAAGTTCGGGTTGAGTCGTCTATAGAAAGAAAAACTGAAAAATTCAAATACTTCTTTTGAGGTGGCTCAATTCGCGAAAACAAGAGGAACTCGTAATTCCTAAATGAAAAATAGAAGCAGGAGAAGTAGCAAAAGACACCGCAGTGAGAGAAATATCAGAAGAAGCTTGAATTCCTGAAAGTGATTTAGAGATAATTAAGTTTGTAACAAAACTTAACTACACCTATACAGCAGGATATTTAAAGTGAAATCCTGTGATTGATAAAGATGTCTATATTTTTATTATTCGTTATAACGGAACCCAAGAACCAGTTGTTCGAAAAGAGGAAAGATTTACTGGATATGAGTGGATTGATATAGATAAAATAAAAAATATATCTGTTCGATTTGATCTCAGTTGAATAATCTATCGGAATAAACCATTTTTTATATAATAAATTAGAGACATGATTGAAGTTTCATACAAAAATGCTGATACAATAGCAATTAAAAATGCAGATAAAAAGGAAATTCTTTTTAATTTCTCCGATAAAACGGTTCATATGGAGGATTATGATGTCACTCATCCTGGTGAATATGAAAAATCTGGAAACTTGCTTGAAGTAAAAGAGTATACTGATTTACTTTTCTATAAGTTTCTTATAGATGGAAAACATATGTGTATCGTAACATCTGATAGTTTTGAGCTCAAAGAGGAAATTGTTGGATTCTTTGGGGACGTTGATATTCTCATAATCATTTGAACTAAAGACGCTGTAAAAATATTTGAAAATATTGAAGCAAAACTCGTGATTCCATACGGGGAATGAAAAGACCTCTTTCTTCATACTCTTGGGCAACATTCAGAAGCTATAAAAGTATCAAAAATAGGTTCTGATCTCAGCTGAGATAGAACAGAGTTTGTTAATCTTGAAGACTAAAATTATGTTTAGACTTTTAATGACCTATTTTTTGTGAAAAAAATATTCTAAGTATCTCACAAATAATAAACAAAATATACAAAAAATTACTCAAAGCAGTCCTTTAGCTGCAACTCTCGTTGAAAAAGTATTTAAATTACTGTTTTTTTGGAGGTTTCTTATTATATTATGGTACATATTTGTTGGATGAGTTATACTAGGTTTTGTATACTTACTTATCACTCTAATACTAAAATTTATGTCATAAAAAACTCTCCTAATTTGGAGAGTTTTTTAATACAGACTTTCAATATATTGTTTCTTGATAATATATAAGTACCCAAAGAAGTCATGAAATTGCTGTAAAAAAAGAAGTGACGTATAAATTGAGGGTATAGAGCGCAAAACTCATAGCAAATAGTCACAAAAATGTAGGTATAGAGGTAAATATACTTATACTACTCGTTTTACTTTTTATTCAAGATATTACTTGATTAGAGAGTGAAATTATAAATATACAATTCACAAAAGTCATGAGAATATCTTGCCAAAGCATAGAGGTTATAGTTTAATTTTTAGTATGGTTCGGGATGTAGGGGTCGAACCTACGATGAGGGATTCAGAGTCCCTTGCCTTACCACTTGGCCAATCCCGAATAAAAATAAAACTGAGAAATCATAAAAGATATCTCAGTTTTATTATAAGGAAAACTATTTAAGTTCAACAGAAGCACCAGCTTCTTCAAGTTTAGCTTTCACTTCTTCACCTTCAGCTCGAGAAACACCTTCTTTAACGTTCCCTCCGTTATCAACGATATCTTTAGCTTCTTTCAGTCCAAGACCAGTAATTTCTTTCACTACTTTGATTACAGCGATTTTTTGACCACCTGCAGCAGTAAGAACTACATTAACTGTAGAAGGTCCTTCGTCTTCTCAACCAGCAGCACCAGCCATCATAACTGGAGCAGCAGCAGAAACACCAAATTCTTCTTCCATTGCAGTAACAAGGTCGTTTAGTTCAACGATAGTAAGTTCTTTAACAAGATCCATGATCTTAGTAGCATTTTTTGATAATTCAGCCATTTTGCAAAAAATTATATAAATAAAAATAATAATTCATTGTAGAATTGTGTTTCAATATCACACAATTACAGAAGTATCTTATGTAAGATACTGAAGAGAGTTCTACAATGCTTTTCTAGCTTTTGAGCTAGTTGTATACCAAGATGAGAAAAATACCTAAATATTGTAACTCATCCTGATATATACTAGTTCAAAAAATTATGCAGCTTCTTCTTTCTTTTCTTCAGTAGCTGGTGCTTCTTCACTTTTTACTTCTTCTTTTACTTCAGGAGCAGCTTCTTCAGCTTTAGCTTCTGATACAGCTGAAGTTCCAACATCAAGTGAACCAACATTTTCTTTTCCAGTAGATTCAAGTTCTTTTGCAGCAGCATCAAACCATCTTGCAAGACCTGCAATAGGTGATTGCATAGAACCAACCAATCTTCCGAGTAATGTATCTCTTGAAGGCATACCAGCAATTGCTTTTGTTTCTTCTAGACTCTTAAGTTCTCCTTCGAATATTGCAGCAGCCCATTCGATTTTTTCACCTTTGAATTTAGATACAAGGTCATTTACTTTCCCAAGTCCTGCCATAGCATCTTCATTTGAACAAACAACTCCAATTTGACCAGGAAGTGTTTTAAGATCCATATCAATATCTAGAGCATCTTTAATTGCTTTTACGATAAGTGTTTTTTTAGCAACCATATAGTTAGCTCCAACGGCTCTAAGATCATTCCTCATTCCTTCGAATTCTGAAACTGTAAGAGTATTAGTTTTAGCAAAACCTATAGATTGAGCATCTTTAAATCTTGCTGTAAGAACTGCAAGTATTTCTTGTTTTTGTTGTTTAGTAACTGCCATAGTCTCGTGTTCTAATAAAATAAATATTTTCTATCTTATTCATATCTACAAAAAAATCTCTTTGCGCGAGCAAAGAGATTAGGGAAGTATATATTGAAATAACTTCTTTCTCTTTTGTCTCGGTAGGTCTTATATGACTTCGCCTACGGTCTTAAACAAAAATATGAATACGCAACTATTATATAGAAAAAAATACTATGTCAAATCTAATAGAAAAACAGTAAAATCATTTGATTTTAAGCCAAAAATCCTTAGCTTAATAGACATCCCTAGAATAATCTTAGTGGATTGCCTCCATGGGTGGGGGTAGTAAAAATCAAAACAAATAAGGCTTGGGAGGCCTAAGAAAAATGGCTACGGTACATGTTGAAGAATACACCGGTCTAGAAATTGAGACCAAAGGAAAATATGAGAAACCAGTCTATGACCGGATTATCCAAGAATTGGTTATACCAATGCAGGCTGAGCAGCCCGACAAACCTCAAATGCAAGCCGCGGAGTAATTCGTGAAGTCTTGTAATTGAGATGCAAAAGATCCGAGCGCGTAACAGGCCTGCTCCGGGTCATTTTTTTTGGTTTAATTTTATAAATATATTTGCTCTTTAGTCAAAATTCTATATTCTACATTTGCATTAATAATGATGCGGGAAAGAAATATGTTTGTTCATCATAAAAGGAAAACAACATAAATACAAGTATCTAAAGGAGATTAACATGTATCATTCAGGAGGAAGCTCTCTATTCAAGAATTTCAGTAATGGAAAGAAAGAGTACGTCGGAGTTGGAGAAAAAAGTTCAGAAGAAAATGTAGGTAAAACAACTACACAAATTGAGGCTGATCACAAAACCACAAGCTACATAATGAGTCAGTTCTAAACTGCTTTCATTGATGTAATGACAAAGGACCCGAGCGAACCATACAGGCTTGCTCGGTCCATTTTTTTTGTTTTAAATTTTAGATACTAAAAAAGACTCAGAGTATTCTGAGTCTTTTTCTATAGGGAAGTGACTATTTTTTATTTTTTGCCATTTCTTCCATTTTCTTTTGACGTGCGTAGAATTTATCAACGGCACCAGTTTTAAGGATTCTTTTTTCTCCTGTATAGAACGGATGACATTTAGAACATATTTCCACTCTAATTTCATCTTCTTTGATAGTTGATTCTGTATCAAATGTATTTCCACATGAACAGATAACTGGAACTGTTTTTGTTTCTGGGTGAATTGCTTGTTTCATAATATTTCTTTGTTTTACTTGCCCGCTATAATACGTTGCAAAAATATATAATATTCGGATTGTTTTGGTGCCCAAGAGAAGACTCGAACTTCCACACCTTACGGCACTGGTTTCTAAGACCAGCGTGTCTACCATTCCACCACTTGGGCATAATTTATTTCTATGTACTTTTTCGTCAAATAATGGTAGTTTATTTGAAAAAAATGGTGGGCAGTGAGGGATTCGAACCCCCGAAGGCGTAGCCAGGGGATTTACAGTCCCCCCCATTTGACCGCTCTGGTAACTGCCCAAAATGGAGAAAACCTCAGATTTCAAGCCTCTTCTCTGTGTAAAGGAGAGTGTTGGAAGCTAAGGTTTTCACTTTAAATTTTACTGGAGCCACTTGTCGGAGTTGAACCGACGACCCTTCGCTTACAAGGCGAGCGCTCTACCAACTGAGCTAAAGTGGCACTATCTGAGTGCGCGACAAATACTATTGATGAAGAGACTAATGTCAAATTTTTTTATAGCATTTTTTTCATGAAGATATATACTGATATAAATTGTAATATAACAGTGAGACTATGTATGAAGAGATTATCGAAAAATTTAAAGGTAAAAAATCAGATAAGCAAAAAGTAATTGTGATTTTTTGACCTACTTGAGCAGGGAAGACTGCCATGAGTATTGATATAGCAAAGTACCTAAACTCTGAGGTTATATCAACAGACAGCAAACAAGTATATAAAAACATGGATATATGAACTGGGAAAATTACAGCTGAAGAGATGCAGGGAATAACACATCATATGTTAGATATTCTAAATCCAGATAAGAATTTTTCTGTTTGAGATTTTAAGGAGAGAGCAGAACCTATTATTCAAAAACTTCACTCCGAGAATAAAATCCCTTTGCTTGTATGATGAACAGGGCTGTATATAGATAGTCTCATATATGAGAGAGATCTTCCAAAAGTAGAAGCCGACTATGAGCTGAGAGCTGAAATGGAAAGTTTAAGTAATGATGAAATGTACGCTATACTTCAAGAAATAGATCCTAAATATGCAGTAGAACTCCATCCAAATAACAGAGTCTACGTAGAACGGGCTATTGAAGTAAAGAAATTAACCTGAAAATCAAAAACAGCATTTCGAACTGAAAAAATTTTAAAATATGATGTTTTATTTTTAACCCCTTCTGGCCCATTTGATTCACTTGAGCTCTCATCTATCCAGTTAAAATCAGACGAATACAGACAGTGGCTGTATAATAGAATAAATATAAGAGTTGGACAGATGTTTGAAGGATGACTAGAGTGAGAGCTACAATGACTTTTAGAACAAGGATATGTTTTTTGAAATCCTGGATTTGTATCTATTGGATATCAAGAGTTTGAGCCATATATACTTTGAGAACAAAACATTGAAGAGGTCAAAAAAATGATACAACAGCATTCTCGTAATTATGCAAAAAGACAGCTCACTTGGTTTCAAAAATATTTAAATAATTGAGACGTTGATTTGTAAGACAAAGTCAACAGCTATTTCTTGTGAGCTATAAAAAACTATGATACAATTATTTTAGTTTTATATTCTATTGATTGATTTTTTATCTTAGGACACTATACTAAAATTAAATAAAAATTTCTCAAACTATGAACTCAAAACTTGAACAACTCTTTTCCCAATACGACTTCTCTCCAAAGGATAAGTATGATTTTATGCAAATTTATACAATGCTGCCAAATCACAAAAGAGTACAGACATTAGAAAACTTTGAGAGTATTGCAAGCGAGATCTTAAATCTTAAGCAAGAAATCGCCGTAGAACAACAAATAATGTTTGGAAAAACTCTTGCAACTATAGAGGAAAGAATTCTAAGTAGAAGAAAAAAACAAGTTTCTATTCAAGCACAGGATGAGATGAGAGTGCTTAGAAATGCAATATAAATACAAATATACAAATTAATTTCTTTTTATGACAGTAAGCTGCTGACTCCAAAAATATTTTGATGCACAACGTTCTCAAAAAAAAGATACAACGTCGGCTCAACTTGAAGCAATTTCAGCTCATGTAGATCCAATTTTTATGCAAAGTTTTGAAGAATTTCGAGCCAGGATTCTCGACATTGTTGATGAAGATCCTGATTGTGAGGATATAGTTTCTGAAGAACTCTGAGAACTAGACTCACAAATGCAAGAAAGAAAAAGAGTGCATAATATGCAATCATCAAAAGCTATTATTGAAGCTTTTGAAAAAAGAAAATAATAATCAAAAAATAAAAACCTCATTGCTAAAGAGGTTTTTATTTTTCTTCAAAATTCTTGAACTTATACGAACATCCCTCAGTTATTTTACAGTTATAACATTTAGGTTTTCTGGCCGTGCAGTGATATCTTCAAAATAAAACGAGCGTATTATGAAGTGGTCATAAGTCACTTGCTGAAAATATTTTTGAAGCTTTTTTATCAGTTTCCAGTGGAGTTTTTGTTTTCACAATTCCTATTCTATTGAGCACTCTGTGCACGTGAGTATCAACTCAAAGATAGGGCGCATTTTCGGTAACGGAGAGAAATACTTTAGCCGTTTTTATTCATACTCATGGTAAACTTGTCAGTTCGTCGAGTGTTTTAGGAGGGACTGAGTTATATTTATGAACAAGTATTTCACATGTTTTGTAGATATTTTTTGCCTTATTATTAAAAAATGAAACAGAATTTATAAAATCAGTTATTTCTTCAACTCATAAATTGAGTCAATCTTGAGGACTTATAAGATGCTGGAAAAAGTTTCTGTTAATGATATTTACTTGTTTATCAGTTGCTTGCGCTGACATGAGTATGGCAATAAGAAGCTGAAACTCGTTATTATGTTCGAGCTCTGTTTCTGCATTTGGAAACATTTCAAAGACTGTTTTTTTTAGAAGCTCTATTTTTTCTTGCCGTTTCATATAGTTTTACTAAAGTTATACAAAAATAATAGCAAAAAATTATGTATACTCAAAACTTTTATATTACAGAAAATGTTTGAAATAACGCTTTCTCTTTTTCTGATAGAAAAAATCCTAAATTATTTGTTCCAGCTCTCAAAAAAATAGAAAGTTTTGAGGAGATTAATCTTCTTACTGGAAACTCTGAAAAAATAACATTTGAGGAATATGATTTTGATGATGTGATGCAACAATGTTTTGGACTTAAGAACTTGTATGAAATGAAGTGGAAATGAAAAAAAATATATCTTGTAGATAATCATAATCATGTTTTTTATTTTTGGTATTTGGCAAGAAAGCAGGGAATTATATCAGATAATTCGCTTTTGTATCATATTGACGAACATGCTGATACCAGAGATCCTGAAAAATATCTTTTGAAACCAGATTCTCGTGATTTACAAAAAGTATTTGAGTATACTAATTTTTTTCTCAATGTTGGAAATTATATTATTCCAGCAGAAAAAGAATGACTGATTTGAAAGACTATTCAAATTCGCAGTGATGACTCTCTCAAAAAATACGTGTCTTGAGATTATCAAAAATATGAAAAAGAGGGTAGAAATATCATACTTAATCTTGATTTAGACTTTTTTGAACCAGAACTGGATTACATCGAATATGAACTTAAAAAACAAGTCATTCTAGATATAGCAAAAAGAGCAGACCTCATAACGGTCTGTACGAGTCCATATTTTATCAATCAAGAAAGAGCAATAGAAGTATTGAGAGATATTTTCCAATAATATATTGCATATATATTATTTTAGTTTATTATATACTAATAATTTTTTAGTATGATACTATGAATAAAGCTCTGTTACCTATAGAAACATATGTTGGACCTGAGAGACCAAGTGATATTTTGTGAGTTGAAAAATCACAAAATTTACAGCTCAATGAGAATTGATTAACGAGAGATATTAATAATAACTGCCAAATATTACTGATAATCGTTGCAAAACTTATAAGAAATGAAGTAGAACACACAGATATAAAATTACTGGTTGATCAAATTTTGTTCTATAAACAAAGAGATATATATATCAACAATCAAACAGATTTTGTGATGATGGAAGAACTCATCCCTGGTCTCAGCTCAAGAATTCAAGAAATAGATAGGCTATTAAGCTTTATAAAGAAATCATATAACTTTGAAAATCAAGAAACTTTTAGAAAACAAATTTTAGTTATTATAGAACAATTACAAGATGTTCTCAATTCAAAAACATTTCCAATTTCTCGTCTCATAGAAACCCAAATCAATATAAATAACATATTATAAAAAACTCCAGAGATATCTGGAGTTTTGTAATTTTCATTTTTTTTTATTCTTTCGGCATAACAGCTTCAATGGCTCCAAATGTAGCTTCTTTTCCAGCTGGGATTAAAATTGTAACAGTGTCACCAATACTTGCCTTGAAGTGAGTTACAGCGGCTGTAAGTACATCGTAAGCAACTCAATCGGATATAATTTGATATTTTCAGTTATTTTGTGTGAGGAGTCCTACCTTTGTTTCTCGCTCTATTTGTTTAATTTGTTTGTAGAGCATTTTACCACTTCACTCTATTGTGAGTTTCATTTTATCTCATTGAACGAGTTTTGATTTACTGGCGTAATTGACAGGAACAGGATACTTGTTACCGTCAGAGCCTAGCATTTCTTCTCAAGTAAATACTCCTTCGACTATTTTATTATCACCACTATCATATTTAGATAGCCCTTTTGTATCTAAATCTAGATTCGCAGAGAGATCTATATTTTCTTCTTCTAAAATCTCTTTGAGAAGTTTTTTAGCATTCTTCAAAGATTTTTCAGCCGTGTCTATGAAATCTCGTATTGCTGCGATTCGTTTTTTTGTCATCTGTTTTTGTATTTATTTTTCTAAATATTCCTTAAGTATATCAATTTTGAGCAAAAATGTAAAAAAACTGCTCTTTACATTTACTAAAAATACAATGCTATAAAACTCGAAATTTGACTATGAAAAAACATTATACTCACGTATCAAGCTGCAATAAATGGTCAAAATGGTATTTGATGTTGAAATTTATTCTTGAGTCCGTGTTTCGCTTTTGAAAATACAACGAGTACTATTCAGATTATACTCCCACTTACGTAGGTTATCATTCATGCTGGAAGAGTGAGGTATATTCATACTATGAGTCATGAAACTATAGCTATTCTGAGGTCTCACGCTCACATCCATTCTCATCCAGATACCAGTATTTGTAGAAAGAAAAATGTAAAAAGTGCCATTGCAGCGAGGAGTCAACTCATGAGTGGACTTTCAAATCAAATTAACATTGAGTCAGAGAATATAAAATAATTAGATCAAATAAGTATCATCCATAATGCTATAACTATGAGTACGTCATATACTTCTTTGAGTCATCTAGTCATAATAATGTAGAGTCATCACAGCGTTATAAATGCTATGAGTATCTGAAGCCAATAGAGACTTGCTCAGTTCACAAACTCCATCCAAGGAAAAATACTCATTCTGAGATCAAAAAATACTGCGAAACATAATTCAAACATGAGTGCTCCTAAAACTCATATATTGAGTATAGCTAAAATACTTTCAGGTATTTCGAGATATAAAATATCATAAAATACATAAATTACTGTCAGAAAAATAATAGCTAAGAAGAAAAATAATCTGAAAATCTCAAAATTATTTCAATCCAAAATACTTCAAATATCAATCATAAAATATCAAACACATGCGAAGAGGATTCACATAGTGAGCTCGAGTATTGGATAAATAGACGCTATGCTTTTTTTACATCATTTGCATTTTCCTCATTGAAATAGCCATGAAAATATCGGTATTAGCTCGAGAGCTGAGAGATTACGGTCACAGGTTTTACAGTGACTTCTTCAATTTATAATTCACCCTTCACCACTTTTGATTCTGTATATTATAACCGATGCAAAGCTCCCAAACATTGTTCAAAATATGAACAACATAACGAGAAAAAATGTTAACATATATGGATTTTTATATTTTAATGGTTTGAGTATATATAAAAAGTCAGTAATTATGAAGTATTTTTTGAAAAATACTATATTGTGATTATAGAGACAGTAAATTATAATTTTAGCAAGAACAAATTCTTTTTATATAAATAAATTTACGTACACTGAAATACATTAATTCAACTCATTTTTCAACTATGAGACCATTCTTCCCAGCCTTCACCCTTGTAGAACTCATCGTTGTTATCACTATTATATGAGTACTCTCAACTATAGGATTTGTTTCCTATTCTAACTACCTTACTTGAGCTCGTGACTCCAATAGATATTCTCAACTCACAAAACTCTCAGATTCCCTCCAAGTCTATGCAACTCAAAAGTCTCTTCCACTTCCAGATGATTATATAGAAATTACAGCCAGTTGAGCTACAAATGTAATAGCGTACCAAGGATATGTCTGAAGTGATGTACTAGAAACTATTGATTATACAAACTGAGGAAGAGACCCAAAAGATAATTCTTATTACACCTATTACCTCACTAAAGATAGAAAGAGCCTTCAAATGATGGCACTCATGGAAGAAGCTGGAAGTGTTGCATTAACTCCTAATCTTCAGATTAACAAGACCTTTGCTGCAGACTATTCGGATAGATACCCAAAAGTATATTGACGTAAACTCTGAGTCCTTACTGAAGTAGATACCAATACTCCTGTGCAAGAACTTACAAGTATTAAGAACGGTTCGTGATACTTAGATATTTTAAATACCAATGAAAATATTATTTCTACCATTGATAATTGAAATGTATTACAATGAACATGAAACATTTTTCTGTGACTTTCCCAGAGTAATCGAACTTTAGCACTTCAAGATAATAGCTTGGTATTGCATATGAATTTTTCAGATTTAAGCAATACGTGACGAATGGCTGATTGAAGTAAATATAACAATGATTTACTTTGTTATGAAAATAATAGAGAAGTTAATTGTTCTATTTTTGCATCAGAATGATGAAATCTTACAATGAATGGAAATAGATATCTTGCAAGTGATAAACTTGTATATGACCTTTACACCGATCAATTTACCTATATTGCAAAAGTGAATTTATTTAGTGGAACATGATGAGCTTTGATTTGACAATACACTAAAGATTTACAATGATCACACTCTTATGAAAATCATGCATTTAGATTATATGATACCTCATTTGTTTATGATAACTGGCCACCAAGCTGATGAGGTTTTAAAATTGACTTTGAAGTCCCAAATAAAAGTTATATGGTAGTAGCCCTGAGAAGATCATGAATTAATTGAGACTATTATTTAAATTGATTAAAAGTATTAAGTGGTTCTTGATCATCTGTAATGGAGACATTTGCTTCTTCATATGAAGATAGAATCCAAAATTTTGTAATATGATGACAGACTTATACTAATTGAGTAGCTTGAAGATTATTTGATGGTATGATTGATGAAATTAGGATATATAATCGAGCTCTATCAGATGAAGAAATAAAAGTAATAAATGATAATATCTAGAAAATAAGATAGGTATTGATGTACTAAAGTTTAGAACTTATAATTAATAAAATGTTACTAAAAACACCTGCTTTCACACTTGTAGAACTCATTGTCGTCATCACAATAGTTGGAATTCTTTCAACAATTGGATTTGTAAGTTACTCAAATTATTTAAAATGAGCACGAGATTCTAATAGATATTCTCAACTGACAAAACTCAGTGATTCACTTCAAGTCTATGCAACACAAAAATCCCTACCACTTCCGGATAATTATGTTGAGATTACAGCAAGTGGAGCGAGCAATGTAATTGCGTACCAAGGCTATATCTGAAGTGATGTTCTTGAAACTATTGACTATACGAACGGATGAAAAGACCCAAAGGACGATACATTTTATACTTACTATATTACGAAAGATCGAAAGAGTTTGCAGCTTATGGCTCTTATGGAAGAGGCAGGCAGTGTAGCTCAAAATACATTCAGCAATAATACTTTTGCTGCAGATTATTCCAGTAGATATCCAAAAGTGTATGGACGAAAACTCTGAGTACTAACAGAAGTAGATACCAACACTCCCGTTCAAGAACTGAGTTCTATACTCGCTGGTTCAGGATATTTAGATATTGTTAATACAAGTAATGAATATAATGCAACAATTAGTAATGATAAGAATGATAATATAACTTGAACGTGAGCGTCACTTATAAGTGTAAATCCAGAGGCTAGTTGTAAGCGAATAAAACAAACCTGAGGAAGTAAATGAAATTGAATCTATGCTATTTCACCTTTATGAGAAAATTTGCAAGTGTATTGTGATATGGAAACAGACTGAGGAGGCTGGACTCTCATAGCAAGAAGTGTAGTAGGTGGAACATGAAATTTTTGATGGCTTCAAAAAGCTTGAAATATCAATACTACGAATCTTTCATATTCTTTATGACCTATAGTGAAATCAATAGCTTATGAAGATATGTTGATTACGAGATATGTTGATAATTTTAATATTGATATAGCATTAAAAATAGACGTAGATCCTAATTTTGTAATTGCTGAGTCATCATTTTCTAACACGAGCAAGGAGTGTAGTATAATTTTATGAAATTTATGATTATCAAATTGATGTGATAGGTTTAGAAATTGGTGATTTATAAATTCTACAACAGTATTTCATATTGATGACGCTACATTTAATAACTATTGACTCAGAGCAAATGGGTATTACATTTCAAATACAAGTTTTTGAAATCTACTAAATAAGCAATGAATGATGTTTATAAAATAAATAAAAATATGAAAAAAACTTTCCCAGCCTTCACTCTTGTAGAACTTATAGTGGTTATTACGATTATAGGTATTTTATCGACGGTATGATTTGTAAGTTACTCAAATTATTTGACGTGAGCACGAGACTCCAACAGATATTCACAACTTACAAAACTCTCAGACTCACTTCAAGTCTATGCAACAAGTAAATCCCTTCCACTTCCAGATGACTATATAGAAATTACAGCCAGTGGAGCGAGCAATGTAATTGCGTACCAATGATATGTAGGAACAGATGTTTTAGAAACGATTGATTATACGAATTGAGGGAAAGATCCTAAAGATGACTCATTTTATACCTACTACCTTACCAAAGACAGAAAGAGTCTTCAACTCATGGCACTCATGGAAGAAGCTGGAAGCGTCGCACAAAATACAATCAGCAATACCACTTTTGCAGCAGATTATTCGAGTAGATTTCCAAAAGTATATGGACGAAAACTTTGAGTACTGACAGAAGTAGATACAAATACACCTGTTCAGGAACTCAGTAGCATACTGAGTGGTTCAGGATATTTAGATATATTATTAACAAACCTTAATTATAATTCTTATATATCTAATGAAGAGACCATCATATGATCTGGTTCATCACTCTATCTTACAAATCCAAAATGAAGTTGTAAAAGAATAAAGCAAACAGGTCAATCTCAGTGAAATTGAGTTTATATCATAGATAGATTTTGAGAAGAAATTGAGGTTTATTGTGATATGGAAAAATGAACTTATTTAAATAAGAAAAATATTATTTATCTAGAGAGTTCAATTTTTAATGGAAGCTTTGAAAATTCATTAGATTGATTCTGAGTATATTCAAATTCTCAACAATATAATTCATACAATACAGATTCAGTCATTGAAGCTAATTCTTTATATGTAAAATGATGAGCTACAAAAACTAATGTATGAAATAATGGAGGAGTCATCATTACAAGAAAAAATCCTCTAACTGTTTGAAAACAATATACTATAGAATTTTATGCGAAATCACTTTCATGAAATCAATCAATTAGCAAAAGTTTTCAAAATTGATCTTGAGATAATAATTGTCTTAGTGGATGATGATTATTAACTTCAGAATGGAGTAAGTTTTCAAAAACTTGTATATTAGATATTGATAAAAATTTGATAATTTTTTGGACCACAAAAGATAGTTGAGAGTTTCTTTTGGATTGAGTGCAAATGTATGAATGACCACCATTGGAAAATTAATGAGAAAAAAGAAGTATTTTTTGAAAAATACTTCTTTTTTTGCATAATAATATGAATCTATTTTTTATAGTTTACTATGCGAATAAATATACGAGTTACATGAGCTGCAGGTCTTGGTATGAATTCAACCGCTGATATTATAGCTGACGTCTTCGCTGAACTTGGATATCACGTGAATACAGATATCGAGTACCAATCTATTATTAAAGGAGGAATCAATTACTTTGATATTTTTGTATCAGATAGTTCAAAATATATCTCAAAATATGTAGATGTGATAGTTGCTCTAGACGCTGCTAATCTAGAGTTTTCTCTTCCATTTTTGAAAGATAATGCGATTATTATAGTGAATTCAAAACATCTCTTAAAATTAGAAAAAAAAGATATTTCTCTCACATGATTTCAGATACTTCCTCTAGAAATAGACGCTAAATACGATAATACATATCTCATATCACTTTTAGCAAAACTCTTTTCTTTGGATGAAGAAATTATTAAATCAAAAATACAAAAAATATTTGCTCGTAAATGACAAGATGTTGTGAACAGTAACTTAGAAGTGTTTGAAAGAATATTTGCAGAGTACGAAATTACTGTAAATAACTCATTTTGAGCTTTAAAAAGACTTTGAGAATCAAGAAAAACTATTTATTGAAATAAAGCTCTGACTCTCTGAGCGATAGCTTGAGAACTAGAATACTATTCTGCCTATCCTATGACTCCAGCATCGAGTATTTTGGTTGAAGTTATAAAAGATGGAAGTGTTCCATACCTACAAGCAGAGGATGAGATATCAGTTTCTATGTCAGCCCTTGGAGCGAGTTTCACGTGAAAAAGAGCTATGGTTGGAACTTCAGGAGGATGATTTGCTCTTATGGTAGAATCCATTTCTTTTGCGCAACAAGCTGAGATTCCACTTGTTATGGTTTTAGCGCAACGAGCTGGTCCCAGTACTGGAACACCGACGTATTTTGAACAGTGAGACCTAAATATGGCACTGAACCCCAGTTTTGGAGAGTTTGATCATATCGTCATAGCTCCTTCAAGTTTAGAAAATGCATATTATACCGGAGGACAAGCTCTCAATCTCGCACAAAAATACCAAACAGTGGTTATAGTTCTTATTGATAAACAATTTGCTGACGGAAAAGCTACACTCGAATCAGAGCTCATTATTCCTGAAGTGGAAAGAGGAAAATTAGAACTGAATCCTGACAAAGAATTCAAACGATATAAACTCACAGATGATGGAGTATCTCCCTACACTCTTCCTGGAACTGTTGACTGAGATTTCATAGCAACAAGTTATGAACATGATGAGTATGGTGCAACAACAGAGGATTCAGCTGTGAAAGTTGCAATGACACAAAAACGAATGAAAAAACTGGAAAACTTTTTTCAAAAAGAATGAATATCATGATATGAAGTTTTTAACGCAAGTGCTAAAAAAATCATCATTACAACAAGCTATACTATTTATACGGCAAAAGAATTTGTAAAAAATAATCCAGAATTTGGTCTGATTATAATACACTTCTTAAAACCACTCGACGCAAGACTTCTGGATGAAATAAAAGATAAGCAGGAAGTAATATTTGTAGAATGAAATTATGGAGGCCAACTCGAAAACTATATTTCCAAAGAATTTGGACTCAAATTCATACCAACTCTTAAAATAAGGAATCTGAGAAAATACAACCTCTATCCATTTTATTATGAAGATTTTGAAACACTAAAAAAATAAATTATGCGTAGCTGATTAACAAACATACAGTGGTGTCCAGGATGTGGAGATTTCCTGATTATTATGGCACTCAAAAATGCATTTAAAGAGCTAGAAATTGCTTCTCATAATAGAGTCGTAGTTTCAGGAGTGTGATGTTCAGGAAAAGCGAGTCAGTATGTTGACTGATATGCTGCTGAAACCCTCCACGGAAGAGCTGTTCCATTTGCTACCTGAGTAAAACTCACAAATAATAATCTTACGGTCGTAATTATGGGAGGAGACGGTGATGGGTATGGAATTGGGATGGGGCATTTTATCCACGCATGTCGAAGAAATGTAGATATGGTGTATATAGTCTTTGATAATGAGAACTACGCCCTTACAACAGGTCAAGCGAGTCCAACAACTCCACTATGAGCTAAAACAAAAACTACTCCAGACTGAAATACTACTGCTCCAATAGATGCACTCAAGCTTGCAACAGATGCTGGCTGTGGTTTTGCTAAGATGTGACACTCAAAAGATTTCAAGTGACTCAAAGAGCTTATTAAAGAAGCGATTGAATATCCGGGATTTGCACTTATAAACGTTATACAAGATTGTCCGAGTTTTAAAAGATGGGGAGATTAGTATAATTTCTAGCAGATTCTAAATTTGAAAAAGTATATTTTTATATATACTTTTTTATATTATATTTGATTACTATACTCTATGAAATGAGATACTTTAGAAGCTCCTAAAATGCAATTTAGGATAGTCTATCCAGATATCAAGGAATCAAAAGAGCTCTACCAAGCACTTGAAACACTTCTAGGTGAAAACATAAATGGTTCTCAGCACCTCCCAGTTATATGCTGAAAAAGAGAGGAACTGTTTTATTATAGAGATTTAATTTCAATGTGATTACAGTTTATTGAAGTGCCTGATAATGAAAATAACCTTGTAATTGCTGCCCGAGAACTGAAAAAATGAAGTGTTCATTCGGTTTTGGCTGGTAATATATCTGAGACCTGAGATGTTATTAGTGTGTGACTTCACGAAATTGGAATGCTCGAATGAGTAAAACGAGCTTCTTCATATTTTTTGATGGAGAGTCCACAATATGGAAAATATATTTTTGCTGACTCTGGGTGCCAGCCAAATCCAAATGTAGAGCAACTGATAGAAATTGTGTGACTTACGGTTCAAAATGCTAAAGTGCATGGATTTGAACCCAAAGTAGCACTCTTGGATGGTGGGTATGATTCAGATAAAATCCAAGCAGTTTCAGATTATTTTGAAAATAATCCCATAGCGTGAGTAGAAATACTTTGAAATATGTCATTAAAAGATGCTCGAAAAAGTGAGTGTAATACATTTATATTTGGAAATCTCAATCAAGGAAATATTGCTTACAAAGTCGCAGAGAGAATGAAAGATTTTAAACCTGATTTTTCAAGTGAAACTGAGAAATCAGCACTTTTGCATCTACAGTCTGATGAAAATCAAAATTGTATATTTTGATATGACATACTCTCATCAAGTCCAACCAGTGAAGATCTTCAAATATCAGCACTTGAAGCAATCAAATACGCAAGAACTAAGTGATACGACTTACAAGTAGCTTTTTTGAGTTTTTCAACTAAGTGAAGTTGAAAAAATGAAGAAAGTATATTAGCAGCGAGGCAAGCAGCTCACGATTTCCCAGAAACGCTTCATAAAATGTGAATTACTGATGTTACGGTTATTCCTGTAGAAGTACAGTTTGATACTGCATTTCTTCCTGAAAAAGCAAAGAAAAAATGAATGGATGTTGAAAAACCTTCAACCATTTATATCTTACCAGATAGACATATTTGAGCTATGATATGAGATATAGCGACAAATTTAGGATGATCTACAGCAAATGGACCAAGACTCCAATGATTTCAACGCTCTTATAATGATTTTAGTAGAGGAGCTTCGTGGTCAGATATTGTTAATTGACACAAGACAACGGAAAAAGAACTTGAAAAATCTTAGTATTTTTATTTTTTAATTATTACTTTTATGTCAGAACTTGTCGTATTTTCAAATCTTCCAACCATAATATTCTATTTTGTACTCAGTTTTGTACTCTGAGCATTTGTCGGAATTCAAAAAGATGTGCTTTCTGATAAAAAATCATGATTTCTGACTTCTAAAAAAGAAGTTCTCAATAATTTTTCTTGAATCAGATCTTTCTGACTTATAGCACTTTTTGGTGCTCTCACGCAATATCTCGATCAAATATTCACTACATATCTCATAGTAACGGTATTTTGATTTGTTCTGATGAGTGTATTTATAGTCATTGATTATATTTTTAATGTGTATAAAAGAGAAAATCACTCTCCAGCCAGTGAAATCTCTGCTATACTAGTATATTTCTTATGAGTACTCGTATTTCTGTGAGCGAAAGAAGTAGCTATAATATTAGCAATTGCTCTTTCAATCATTATTTCTTCAAGAGACATAATTCACTGATATGTACTTAAAATATCGAGAGAAGAAATAAATACGACCCTGAAGTTTGCAGCCATTGCATTTGTGATATTACCACTGCTTCCTGATGTTAAATATTCATTTCTCACATTTTTTGAATCACTATGATTTGCGTGAGCCAATGCTATAACGCATCCTATATGGACCACAGCATTTTTTAATCCATATTCTCTCTGGCTCTTTGTCGTAGTGATGTCTGGTATTTCATATATCTGATATTTTCTTACTAAAATATTTTGAAGTACTTCGGGGATACTCCTCTCAAGCCTCATGTGAGGTCTCGTATCATCTACAGCTGTCACAGCATCAATGAGTGAGGAAAGTAAGAAATATCCAAAAAATAGTTCACTCTATACCACTGGGACACTGCTTGCTTCTGCTGTAATGTTTCTTCGAGTTATAGCTATCGTAGCATTTGTCTATGCAAGTTTACTCTCATTTATATTTATACCTGCACTCGTGATGTTTGTGATATTTATGCTTTGTACTGGATATTTTTACTATACCTCTAAAAAAGAATCATCAGATAAACTGAGCATTGAGGAAAAAGTACAAAGTCCATTTAGTATCACTCCGGCTCTCAAATTTGCATGATTTATTTTGCTCATTAAGTTTATAGCAGCTATTGGGATAATTTATAAAGATATATGGGGAGAAGGACTCTTTTATTATACACTTGGAATTGTGTCAGGTCTTGCTGACGTTGATGCTATAACCCAAACTATGGCATCTGACGCGAGTAGTGGCTGACTTGGAATAGTGGTTGCAGGGACGACGATTCTGATTGCTGTGATGTCTAATAACTTAGTAAAATGAACACTTGCCTATAGATTTTGAGAATCACAATTTTGAAAAAAAGTACTTTTTACTTTCGTTGCTTCCGCACTGTGAGGGATAGTTACACTTTTTATAATATAGGCTATGATTACTCGTTGTACTTGGGTAAATCTGGAGAATCCACTGTATATTACATATCATGACAATGAGTGGGGAAGACCTGTATACGATGACAAAATATTGTTTGAATTTTTAGTCTTAGAAGGAGCTCAGGCTGGACTCAGTTGGGAGACAGTCTTAAATAAAAGGGAAAATTACAGATCAGCTTTTGATGAATTTGATGTTCAAAAAATTTCTGAATACTGAGAGGAAAAAATACAAGAACTCTTAAATAATAAGTGAATTATAAGAAATAAACTCAAAATAAACTCTGCTATTAGAAATGCTAAAGTATTCTTAGAAATACAAAAAGAGTTTTGAAGCTTTAGTCAGTATCTTTGGAAGTATGTTTGAAAGAAACAAATAGTAAATAATCCTCAAAATCTCTGAGAAGTTCCAGCTCAAACAACACTATCTCAAAAAATCTCAAAAAATCTCAAAAAAAGAGGTATGAATTTCATATGACCAACTATCATATATGCTTATATGCAAGCAGTCTGAATTGTCAGTGACCACACTAGCGATTGTTATTTAAAAATAAAATGAGATAAATGAGATTAATACAATTCTCATACAAAGATAAACTAATCTGTTTGGAATTTATTATTAATTATTTCTCTATGAAATTTGTTTCTATTCTGTTTTTATTGTGAATCACTTGAGTATTAGCGTCTTGTTCACAAGAAGTTACTCCCACTCCAGATATTTCTGTCGCTCCAGATACAAATACTTGAGAAATAGTTGAGACTGAAAGCTTAGATTCTAATACTGATAATATGTCTTCAAATTATACTGAGTCTAACAATGTCTATACATTTACAACTGAAAATGGAGAAAGTGTGGAAGTGAATCCAATTAGTCATGCAACGATGATCTTAAACTGGTCTGATACTACTATGTATATTGATCCAGCTGAAGCAATAGAATCCTATGCAGGATATAATTCTCCTGATATAGTTCTTGTGACTCATGAGCATGGAGATCACTTTAATCTTGAGGTATTAGAACAAATTGTATGAGAAGATACAGAGTTATATGTAAACGACGCAGTTTTTCAAAAACTCTCTGAAGATTTACAAGCTAAAGCAATCGTAATGGCAAATGGTGACTTAGAAAATATTGCTTGATTTGAAATTATGGCTGTTCCAGCATATAATATTCGAGAAGAAGCACTCAATTATCATCCTCAATGAAGAGATAATGGCTATGTAATAGATTCAGACGGATTTAGAGTGTATATTTCTGGTGATACTGAAGATACACCAGAAATGAGAGCATTAACAGATATTGATGTGGCATTTGTATCAATGAATCTTCCTTATACTATGCCTATTGATAGTGCAATTTCTTGAGTTATTGCATTTGCTCCTAAAACGATTTTTCCATATCATTTCCGTGGTGAAGAGTGAATGAGTGATGTAGAAAAATTTAAAACAGAAGTTACATCTTCATCCAAAGTTATAGATGTTGTACTGGCTAGATGGTATTAATAAAAAAATCTAGTTATAAAAAGTCCAAAATAATTGGACTTTTTAAGTTCTAAAGAGTATAACTGGTGCAGAAAATATTACATAATGATGATTAAATTGGAAAACGTACTAGAAATTAAAAACCTCAAAAAATCATACTGAAATCTTGAGGTATTAAAATGAGTAGATCTAGAAGTGAAGCAAGGTGATTTTTTTGCCCTCCTTGGTCATAATGGAGCTGGGAAATCTACTACTATTGGAATCATGACAAGTCTTGTAAACAAAGACAGTGGAATGGTGAAAATTGCTGGGATAGATATTGATAAAGACTTTCCAGAGGCAAGAAAACAAATAGGGGTTGTCCCTCAAGAGTTTAACTTTGATGTCTTTGCAAAAGTATATGATATATGTATGTTTCAGGCTTGATATTATGGAATTGAACCTAAACTTGCAGCACAGCGAGTCGAATACTACCTTAAAAAATTAGAGCTTTGGGATAAAAAGGATTCAAAAGCAAAAGAACTCTCAGGAGGAATGAAACGAAGACTTATGATAGCAAGAGCACTCGTTCATAATCCAAAAATATTAGTGCTCGATGAGCCAACTGCAGGAGTTGATGTTGAGCTTCGAAAAACAATGTGGGATTTTATAGGTGAGCTCAATGATGCTGGAACTACTATTATTTTAACGACTCATTATCTAGAAGAGGTAGAACAACTGTGTAATAATGTGGCTATATTATCAGGAGGTCTTATAGTAAAAAACTCTTCAGTGAAAGCACTGCTTAAAACACTGAATCAAGAAATATTTGTTTTAGATCTCAAAGATTCACTCAAAGAAATTCCTCAAAGATTTGAACAATACAGTCCAAAACTTGTAGATGACCATACACTTGAAGTAACTGTTCTTGCAGACGAGAGTCTCAATCATATATTTGCAGTGTTAACTGAAAAAAATGTTGAAGTCCTCTCTATGAGAAATAAATCAAACAGAATGGAGCAACTATTTCTAAGCCTTGCACCGAAAACATAATATTAATTTAAACTACCATCATGACAGATCTTATTACTCTTACAAAAAAAGAGGTAGCCCGTTTCCTTCGAGTTTGGAAACAAACTCTGGTTCCACCAGTTATCACAATAGTTTTATACCTCTGAATATTTTGAAAATTTATTGGAGATAGAATTTCAGTAGTAGAAGGAGTTAGTTATATAGATTTTATATTTCCAGGGCTTCTCATGATGTCAGTCATTATGGCTGCCTATCAAAATACCTCAAGTAGTTTTTTTGGAGCCAAGTTTCAAAAATCTATAGAAGAATTATTTGTTTCTCCAATGGCCTATTGGAAAATACTACTTTGATTCTGTGCTTGAGCAATGCTTCGAGCCGTTATGGTTGCAGGACTTGTTTTTATTGCTGCAGCATTCATGACAGATATTTCAATTGCTCATATATGACTCGCAATTGTATTTATTTTACTCTCTGCTCTTTTATTTGCTCTGCTTGGACTCTTTAATGGACTGTACGCTAAGAGTTTTGACGATATAGCGCTTATTCCTACATTTCTTATTACTCCACTTATTTATCTTTGAGGTGTGTTCTATCCAATCTCAATACTCCCACCATTTTGGCAGTTTGTGAGTCAATTTAATCCTATTCTCTATATGATTTGAGGACTCAGATACGCTTTTATTGGAGAATCTGAGATAAATATATTTCTCTCATTTGGAATCCTCTTTTCTCTTATAACTGTACTCATTATAATTATTCTCTATCTCCTTAAAAGAGGGTATGGAATAAGAACTTAAAATTTCTCGAAAAATTATAAAAAATGCATACACTTAAGGTATGTATTTTTTTATGTAAAATAATGAAACAACAATTTATTTTCATCAATGGATGAGAGCCGAAAGAGAATTTTGAAAACTATACAGATATGCTGCGCAAACTTGAGTATAACCCGTATGAAGAAAAATTTTTGAGTTGGAATAAGACTCTGTGAAAAAAACTTTGAGAAGACTGGGAATATTTTAGAGCTCCACTGCATGATAGAGATTTCGCTGATTATGAGTCTTGGAAAATAATGTTTGAAAAGATGATTCCATTTTTAAATCCTGAGATTTATCTTTGAGCGAGTTCTTTGGGGTGAACATTTATCTTGAAATATATCTGAGAAAATGACGGGATATTTGATCCTAAAAGTGGAAAAAAAATCATCATAAAAAAAATATTTTTTATTGCAGCTGCTATTGAAGACTCAAAAAACGAAGTATTATGAAGTTTTGAAATAGATTTGGAAAAAATATATAACAAAATCTCAAGATGGTGCCAGCAAATATATATCTACCATAGTCATGACGATACAGTTGTCCCTTTTGAACAATCCCTTAAACTCAATTCTTATTTTCCTGAGGCTATTTTTCGAGAGTTTTATGATAAATGACATTTTTATAAAGAAACAGAACTGCAAGAAATTATTGATGATATCAAATCATAATTTTGATTATTAATAAAATACATTTATAATATTTTATATTTATTAATAAATGTTTATGTGAGAATCAATGAAACAAAAATGAATTGATAGAAGAACTGTATTAGCTTCTTGAATTGCAACGGCTCTTGTGACATCATGAACTACAGGAGCTGCAAGTGATATTTTGTCTCATAGTGATTTAAATCGTCGAATCATAGCTCTCAGTCAATGTACTTGGCAAGGTTTTCAAAACGATATGATTCATATAAATGCATCTCACATAAAGATTGGAAGTGTTGTTTTAGAGTTTTATGATACTAAGTCGTTAGTTACTTGAAAGGATTATGTTTGAAAGCTAACTCAAGTTGATGTTCAAGAAATATTAGAATTAATTGCATGAAATAGTGCTCAACAAGTATTTTTCTTGAGAGAAATAGTATGAATGAATTGAGATGAATATTGGTTATCAGATTCGAGTTCAAGTTTTGATTATGATGATCAAGCAGGTATGAGTGATAAGCAATCTTGTTTGAAAATAACTGATGCATGAATTATATTATGAAAAATGGGAGATGGATATTGAGATCCTAATACTACAGAATTAAGTGCTAGAAATAAAGTTTAAGAATATATTTATCATTTTTCTATATATAAAAAGAGCTTGAACAAAGCTCTTTTTTCTGTATGATTTTATTATAGTTTACTTGAATCTAAAATATTTTAGAAAAATGAAAAAAATAACAAAGTGTGTCATACCAGCTGCGGGAATGGGAACAAGATTTCTTCCTGCTACAAAAGCTCTTCCAAAGGAAATGTTTCCGATTGTTGATAAACCTGTAATGCAATATCTTGTAGAAGAAGCTATAGCTGCGGGATGTGAGGATATTATTATTATTACAGGACGAAGCAAGCGAGCTATTGAGGATCATTTTGATTCAAACCCAGAACTTGAGCAACGACTCGATAAATCTGGAAAGTTTGAATATTTAAAAAAAGTAAAATCAGTTTCTGGTGAAGCTAATATTATTTATATCAGACAACCATACCCTAGAGGAGATGGTGACGCGATACTTCGAGCAAAGAGTATTATTTGAGATGAACCTTTTTTAGTATTATTTGGTGATGATATTATAGATAATCCTATTACTGCAGCGCAGCAACTCGTTTCCAGGTTTCAGGAAGTTGGGAAATCAGTGATTGCGAGCATAGAAGTAACTGAAAAAGAAGTTTCAAGTTATGGAATTATGGAAACAACAGATTCTAAAATAACAAAATTTATAGAAAAACCAAATGCCTCAGAAACACAGTCTCGTCACGCAGCGATTGGAAAATATATTCTGACTCCAGATATTTTTGAATACCTGGAAAATGCAGAGTCGAGTGTGTGAGATGGAGAGATTCGTCTCGCAGACGCGTTTATAGATATGAATAAAAAGACTGATATATATTCACTTACGATTGAGTGAACACGTTATGATACATGAAATACTGTTTGATACCTCAAGGCTTGTGTCGCCTACGCAATGAAAAATCCTGAGATTGCCAGCGAGATGAAAGATTTCTTAAAATCATTCTAAATATAAAGATTCTCGCATTTCACTGAAAAATACATACAATTTTTGTATGTATTTTTTAATGCTCAGATTATGATACAAATCGTTACTGCTCCAGTTTTGACTCATGATACATCTCCAGAAGATATAGTTTGAAATATTTTAAACAAGAGAGAAGATTTATGATTTATTGATGTAGATTCTACAGTGAACACGCAAGAAATACTAAAATATATTGACTCTGTCACTCTAGAGTTTGATACAATGGTTGTTCTTGGTATTTGAGGTTCAGCACTTGGAACCAGAGCTATATTTGAAGCACTCAGATGAAAAAATCATAATGAAATACCTGGAGTTCAAAAACTTTATATCCTCGATACTATTGAAACAGACACAATATCTGATTTACTAGAGATACTAGATTTAAAAAAAACTATGTTTTGCGTGATTTCAAAATCATGATCAACTATAGAAACACAGTCACAGTATGTATTTTTTAGAAAACAAGTACAAAGTATACAATCAGACTGGAAGAAACATTTTTGTTTTGTAGTTGGTGAAAATTTTTTATATACATCTGAGTTAGAAAATGATTTTCAAATCTTTGAACTTGCTGATAATATTTGAGGAAGATTTTCAGTGTTTACAGCAGTTTGACTCTTGCCACTTGCATTTGTTTGAATTGATATTGATTGACTGATTTCTGGGCTCAGTGGAATAAAAACAAACTGTTTATCCAAAGATATATCTCAAAATATAGCACTACATCTCGCTATCATGCAGTACTATTATTACAAAACTGAGACAAAGAATATTTGTGTATTTTTTCCTTACTCAAGCAGATTAGGGCAAATAGGAGAGTGGTATAAACAACTTCTCGCTGAGAGTATTGGGAAAGACTGAGTTTGAGTGACTCCTTGTAGTGCAATTTGAGTAACAGATCAACACTCTCAGTTACAACTCTATCAGGATGGGCCACAAGATAAACTCTTTATAACTCTAGAAATACTAAATTCTCAAAGTGAATTATTTATTGATAAAAATAAATCACTTACTTTTGATTCACTTCTTAAAATAGAAAAATATGGAACAGAATCTTCTCTAAGAAATGAGTGAATTCCAGTTATTTCTCTTGCTATGGAAAAACTCGATGAAAGAAATATAGCTCAGCTCCTTTATATATTTGAATTTCAAATAGCCTATTTATGAGAACTATTTGATATCAATGCCTTTGATCAACCCTGAGTAGAAAAATCAAAAATTATTACAAAACAAAAGTTACTCAGTGATTTTCCAGATTTAGATTTAATGCTAGAAGCATTTAAGATTTAAAATATCGCACTTTTCTTAAAAATATATACAATATAATTATATATTTTTTATTGTATACATGAAAAAAATCGTAACCATTGGGGGATGAAATGGTCAATCTAACTTACTCGACGCTCTGTATAAGTATTTTCCGAAAGATGTAAAAATATCCTCTATTGTTTCCATGAGTGATGATGGACGAACAACTGGAGAGCTTATGCGTAAGTTCCAAGAAGAACTTGGAATGCACCTACCACCACCTGGTGATTTGAGAAGATGTCTCTTTATGATGTCTGATTCTAAAAAAAGAAATGAGTTTCAACAATATATGGAAACGGTGATTGAAAGAGATGTAAAAATCTCTGACATGACAGTGTGGGACTATTTTAAATATGTGTGAGCTGATAGTGATTTTAAAAAGCATCTCAAAAAAATAAGTGAAAACGGATCAAAAAGTGACTATGATATACTCTGATTTACTCTTCCGCTTTCAAGCTCTATTAAGTGACATAAAGTCTGAAATGTACTTATGGCAAATCTCTACTTCAATCTTAATAGAGATTATCACGCAATGCTTGAAGTAATGCATGAAATATTAGAAGTGCGAGCTGATATAATTCCTGTAACTACTTCAAGAGCGTATATACAAGCTGTGTTATGAAATGGTGAGGTTATAGAGTCACAGGATAGAATATCTAACGTTGCTGCGTATTCATCCTGAATTGCTGACCTGAAGCTTATGGAGGATTCTAAGCACGCATACCAACACAAAGATGTTTTTAAATCAATAAAAAAAGCAGATTTTATCGTGATTTCTCCCGGAGATTTATTTACTTCAATTATTTCTAATTTTGTTATCGGTGGAGTCAAAGATGTAATAGGATCATCAGAAGCAAAAATAATTTATATATGAAATACCACAAATAAATGAGGAGAAACACAGTGACTCACACATCTAGATTTTATAAATAAGATTGAGAGATTTTTGTGAAGAAAAATCGATATTTTTGTTTCAAACAATAAACATCTTGAATTATCAAAAGACGAAAGAATAATTTTTCAGGCAAATGTTTCAGTGAAATGAGGAGATTTTTTATATCTGAGTGATGGAGAGAAATCTGAACTTGAAAGAAGACATATTAAATACTTCGAAACAGATTTACTGGATAGAAAAAGTTTTTATAAACATGATAAGAAGTCACTTGCTGATATACTAGTACAACTTATAGCTTAGATTTTAGTGAGTCAGTCGTATTTTACTTTTCAAGTAAGTATTTTGTATAAATGATATGGACTCAGGATCACTCACTTTCAAACTCAATAGGTCAGTAAGATAAGTGCTTCAGAGCTATCTACCACTCCTATTGAAAGTCCAATTCATTGATCAAATAAGTTTTTTGGGTTTTGAGCTCTATTTCGCATATTGTTTCAAAATAAAAACTGACTTGTTTTATATTGGTAATTATGTGGTTTAAATTCAGTTGTTAAAAGTGTATTTTTGAGTTCTTGTCTAGATTGTATTGAAAGATTTGAAATTGATTGCTTCGCATTATTTATAGCTTCCTCTAAAGCGAAGACGTTAATATTTAAATGAGACTCTAAATTATTTTTAAATGATTCAAGACTTTTTCATGTATTTTCTAAAATGAGTTCTTGGGCCTGTAATATATCAATTCAAAAGTCTCGAGCAATCTCAGCAGTAAGTTTTTCTAACAATGCGTTACTTTCACGCATAATTCTTTTTTCAACTAAAAAATCATTATGACGTTCGGATTCTTTTTTTAGTCTCTTTTTTTCAGAGTCAGCATTTTTTTCGGATTGTTCAAAGCTCATATTATTTTTCTAAGGCTGTAAGTTCTGCTTTGGCTTGCGATGCGAAGTCACTTTTTGGAGCAATACTTATTACTTTTGCAAAATATATCTTAGCACCTGGAATATTTCAAAGTTCCTGTACCGTATAGGCTATATTTATAAAAATAAATGGATTCTTTTCATCTATGATTCCTCCTGCTTGAAGTGATGACAGGGCCTCTTTAAGTTTTCATTCTTCTCGAAGTATCCATCATTCATAAGCAAAAAAATCTCAATCTTCAGGGAATAATTCTTGTCATTTTTTACTCCATAAAAATGCTTTATCATACGATTCAAAAATAATATGATAATAAATTGCGAGAGCCAGATCTTCTTTTTGTAGATTTTTTTCTTCTTCAACCATTTTTTTAAATGCTTGTAAAAGACTTTTGTCGTTTTGTAAGAGGTAAAAGTTATGAATTATATGTCTTCTCGCATCTATACTTGGATTATATCCAAGATCGAGAGATTTTTGAAAATATATATTAGCCAAAACATAGTCTTTGAGTTTTTCATTTACGATTCATAAAATGTAGTTTATAGCTGAATCTTTTTCATCTATAGCATAATACTTTCAAAGTTCTTTTCGAGCCTGCTCATAATTTCAAAGTTCAAACTCACTCTGAGCTACGATTTTTAATATAGGTTTATAATTTATTTTTTCTAGAAGTAATTTATTTCCTAAATCAATTGCTAAGCTATATAAACCATTACTATACCATGAACTTATCATGTAGGCATCTTTGAGATATACTTCATCTACCTGAAAATTTACATAGTTTTCAAGAGATTTTTTCAAATCTATGAGTGGTTCATAGCTTATTTCTCGAGCAATTCCATTTGCATCAAGAGTATCAAAATATTCTCAAAAACCGAGTTTACACTGATGAAAATCTCAAATACATGAAAGCGACTGCGTATAATAAAAGAGCTCCTGTTCATTAAAGTTTTTAGCTTCCATGAGAGTCTTAAATTCATTTTGAATAGTACTCTGAGTTATATCATTACTTGCAATATAACTCAGTGCTAGTTTCTTTTTAGTGTCAGTATTTAATTGACCAAGTAATTTATAGTAATTGAGAGCACTTCCATATTTTTTTAGTTCAAAATATGTATCTCAGAGTTTTTGTATCACGAGATCATCGTTTGAATTTTGTTTATAAAATTCTAAATATTTTTTGAGTGCGAGTGGAAGTTGTTGATTTCTATAGTATCCATCTCATTCTATAATGAGTCCTTTTAGAGCAAGACGTTTTTTAATACTGTTAATTTTTTGTTGAACAATAGCTTCTTTATCGATTTCATCATTATCTATTAACGCTATATCATCAGGTACTATTTCCTCTATTTTTTCAGTTGGAGTATTTATAATCAGAGGAGTATCCTGTGAATACTGATATGCGAGTACTCATCACATTCAAAGTACTCCTAAAATTCACACAATGAGGATAATTATTTTTTTCATATATTCAGTTTTTATTTTCTTTTTTTTAATCAGACTGTCAGTATAATAAAACCCACAGCCAGAATTGCAATACTATATTTCTATTAGTGACTCGACATTGTACAAAAAAATAGCATCAAATACTATAGCACAAATTATTTCAAAAGCTTTAACAGCAATAATTTCCATATTTCTCATCGGTATTTTAACAAAATATCTTCCTATAGAGCTGTATTGAAGCTATAATAAGATATATAGTTATCTTGGTATTTTCGCATTTTTAGCAGATCTTTGACTGTATACTATAACCATCCGTGAAATTTCGAGAGCTCAGACAGCTCCCGAGAAGATTATTGGAAATGTATTGTCACTTCGAACATGACTTTGAGTTATTATTATATTTATAGCTCTCGCTATTGCGTATTTTTTGCCTTGATATAATGATTTTTATACACTTCTTGCAATCGCTATCGTGTGAGTTTTTACACTTGTAAGTCTCATAAATTCGGCAATTTTGGCACTCATGCAATCTCAACTCAAGATGGAATTTTCACTTATATCCGTTGTAAGTGGGAAGCTTATAACTCTTGTTCTCATTGCATACTTCTTGATTTTTATGTTTGATGCGAGTCAAAATAATATAGCGTTTATTTCTGTTTTTATTGCAGGTTTTTTGTGAGTACTAGTCAATACATTGTTAAACTATAACTACGCAAAAAAATTTATAGATATTCGTTACAGATTTGATTTGGATTATATATCATATATATTTAAAACATCTCTCCCATACTGACTCGCTTTATTTCTGTCAGTAGTTTATTTTAAAATAGACGTCATATTATTATCACTGTTAGAATCTCCAGAACAGGCAGATATTTCAATAGCACTTTATTGACTTCCTATGAAAATAATTGAGGTACTCATGGTACTCGGGTGATTTTATTTAAATTCATTGCTTCCATCACTCACGCAAAAATATAAATCTAAAAATTATATTTCCCTTTGAAATATGCTTTGAATTTCACTGAAGATATTATTTAGTTTTGGGTTACTCATTTTTGCCCTTTGAAATCTATTTTGAACAGAAGTTATTCGTATTATTGCAACTCCAGAATATTTAGATCCTATAAGCAGTCTATATTCTTCACTCGACGCTTTTAGAATTGTTTTGGCTGTACTTATGTTTTATTTTGTCTCGCTGAGTTTTATATATATGCTCATAGCTTCTGAAAAACAGGGAATACTACTCTGGATTAATTCGTGAGTAACAGCTCTTAATATAATAGGAAATATAATTCTTATACCCTATTATTCATTTTATTGAGCCGCAATAGTTACACTTGTGAGTCAGATATTACTCACTATTTGTACTGCGATAATAGTTTTAAAAACTATTTCGTTTCCTATGAAATATGTACATAGTATGGTTTTATGAGCTGTAGGTATGCTCATAATATATATGATATTTGATACCTTAAAATGACTCACAAATTTTAATGACATCATTAATATTTGCTTCTATACACCTTTGTTTTTACTTCTATATGCTTGATGGGAATTTATATTTTCTAAAAATTTACGTACAAATATATAGTTAGTTTGATTCTATTACTCAACTAATACTTGAGACTTTAATTTGTGTTTCTCGTAGTCAACTACTCAATGTAAGTCATAAGTACTTATCTCTCTGAGGGTTACAGCTACTTGAAACAAGCTTGATGGTATTTCACACAATAATGAGAGAGGCAACATTTGATATAGTAGTTCGAGTTCAGGTTAAATCTTCACAATACAGTTCAGACATAAATATACTATTTTCACTTTTCCAACTTTCTGAGTATGCAATCCATGTTGCCTGGTTATCTAGTGTATATGAGCTCGTAATAGTTCAAGAGGCACTTTGGGATATATCTACCTTCCAAGCATCTGGAGTGATAGTTTGAGTCCCCACTCATCTTCCAATGAGGGCATTATTTTTTATTTCTTGCAGAACATTATTAATTTGTAATACCTGAATGTTGAGTCGTTCATTTTGACTAAGTCTAGAAAAATTAAACTTACTCGCAGCTACTCCAATAAATCATATTATTGCAATTACAACTAATAACTCTATAAGTGTAAAGGCTTTAGGTCTATGTATTTTCATATAAAAGAGTTGTCAAAAATACTTTTTTTTCTACTATAAGAACATACTATTATAAAATAGAGTGAATACAAGAAAATTTAATTCTTTAGCAATACCTATGAAAAAAATTTGAGTTCTATTGTTTGCGATTCTTTTAAGTTTTTTACAATGAGTTTATGCACTCGTTGCCCCATCAAGTTTAGAGGTAACACAAGTTACTGGATCAAGTGTAACACTCGATTGGGATGTTGACGCAAATGCAGAGTGATATTACGTATACTACGGTACAAAATCAGCTTCTGGGAGTACGTATGAATCTGAGTGAGTAGATCTCATTGATGGAAGTGAGACGAGTGTTGATAACTTAAAACCAGAAACAAAATATTTTTTCGCCGTTACTTCCGTAGATAGTGATGGAAATGAATCAGATTTTTCAAAAGAAGTTTCATACACAACACTCAAAACGTGAGAGAGTAAAAATGTATCAAAATTTAAAATACTTTCAGTGAGTGTTATAGATACAGAGACTTTAGAATTTCAGTTTTCTTCACAACTTGACTCGTCTGGAAGTGCTGTAAACGAGTTTGCAATACAAAATAAATCAAATTTAAAACAACTTCCTGTAGATATTAGTTCTGTAAATGAAGCTGATCCATCAAAGGTTCTTGTTGTTCTTGGTGAGAGTCTCACTCCTGAAACTTCATACAAAGTAACAGTTTTAGATATGAGAGACTCTGCATGAAACAGTATTGAAGCTGGGATTAATGCATTTATTAACTTTGAAACTCCTACTTTTAAATCAAAAGCACCTGTTAAAATTGAAAATACAGAAGTCATTGAAGAAGACAACACAGCTGTGACTCCACCGAGCCAAAATACACAAAACGAAGCTAGTTCTCCTAATGAAGAAAATACAACAGAAGTAGATTCTAATCCCTCAGCTACAATAAATAAATGAAATGCTGGTCAAACTATTTCTCAAGCTGACATTGATTCTAATACTCTCTCAACAGCTGCAGAAAGTGAAGCCCTTCCTCAGACTTGACCGGGTCAATGGATTCTCCTGATAATTGCATTTTTATTTGTTGGAGCCATCTATTTTATTAATACGAGACGTAGAAGTGTATAAATTACTCGCTATAAATAATAAAAAAACAGTTCTATAGAACTGTTTTTTTTGAATAGGGGATAATCATTCAAATAATAGAAAGATTTTTATATCTTATGAGAGAGTTGTATATCTCTATTATTTTTTTATATTTTTTAAATTCTTTTTCTATAACCGTACTTTGTTGAATAATACAATCTCTCAAATAAAGAAAATGAGTATCTCTATTTATTTTAGGATGTTTATTACATACTTGAAAAATAAAATTTATTTCATGATGAATTTTTTCCTGAAGTTGAATAAAGTTTTGTAGGTCTTGCGTTATTCCAACAAGCGCAAATTCATTTTTTCGAAGTTCTAATACTTCTGAAAATATTTCTTTATGCCGCATGATATATTTTTTTGATATTTCAGAAAGTCATGGAATCATATCAGTTCTTCTTTGGAAATGAGCTATGAGTCAATGTTCAAAGAGTTCTATTTTTTGAGATATCACATGGAGCGCAACAAAAACTCATCATATAATGAGTGTAATAAGCACGAAAATAGCAATTCAAATAAGCATAATCCAAGAGAGTGATAAGCATGTGTTTTTATTGTAACACAAAGCATCTCCAAGGTCAAAAAATCTTTGACTTATTGGAAAAACAGATATACTCATGTTGACAGGTGTTACAAGCTTATTTTGTAATACTTTTTATTTTTAAGAATTATCTTTATGATACAGTTTTTCAAAGACTCTGTTCGAGAGCTCAGACACGTTGTATGGCCAACACCAAAAGAAACTCGAGACTTCTTCTTTCTCGTGTTACTTATTTTAACACTCTTTACTATATATTTATTTATATTTAGTAATATATTCTCACAATTCATTTTGTGGCTCAATAACGTAATTTAAATTTTTATTTAACAAATACAAAAATATGGCAGAAATCAAACCAGACTGGTACGTAATACAGGTAATATCAGGAACAGAAGAAAACGTAAAACAATCACTTTTTCAAAGAAGAGAAAGTTTTTGACTCGAAGAATATATACTCGATGTATTTGTTCCAACTCATGATGTTGTTACAGTGAGAGCGGGAGGTACAAAGGTTAAAAAGAAAAAAAATATCCTTCCTTGATATATCCTCGTTCAAATGAGAGTTTCAAATGAAAGTTGGTATATCGTAAGAAATACTCCGAACGTTACTGGTTTTCTTGGAGCAGGAAATATCCCAGTTCCAGTTTCATGAGAAGAGCTTGCTCAACTAAGATGAAAAGTTGAAAATAAAGAAGATACCTACTCAACAAAATTCAAGACTTGAGATATGGCTGTAATTACAAAATGACCTTTTGAAGGGAACGAAGGACTCATTACTGAAATAAATGAAAGTAAGGGACTCGTAAAGATAAATATAAACCTTCTTGGACGAGACACTCCAATAGAGTTAGATTTTTCACAAGTTGTTGTTCGATAATCCTAAATACATGAGAAATACAATAATATTTTTAGTCTGACTCATGTTCTTGCTCTTTGTTAATATTTTTGCATATATTATCAGTGAGGACTATAGATTTTTCTTGAAAAAAATAAAATACCAAGAAGAAGTAGTCTATGATTCAGGATTAATTGTAGATGATACCAATCGTGTGAAAATAATTGATTCAAGTGCAAGTCAGGTTCTAAACAATAGTGAGATACAAAGTACTTGAACATGATTTAATTTTCTCAGTGAGCTTGCTGGTAATAATACAGTCAAAAAAGATCTCATACCACTGAGTGCTGAAGATATAAAATTTTTAGAGAGATTTAAATCATTTGATCTCATAGAGTTAACTACGAGTTCTGCCCTCTATGATATTACCACTGAGTATCCAGATCCATATTACACCTATTATTCACCGGAACTTACTGTATATATATTTCCAAGTAAAAATTATACTGAAGTTAAAAAAATACTTGATGTGCAAACTTTTGAACTTCCTTTCACTATTAATGAAACAAATAGTTTTGGAATTTCGTCATTATTTATAAATCTCAAAGATACGGTTGATGATGGTGAAGTGAGAATACTATGAGAAACACAAAGCGTAACTTTTTGATTGAAAATAAAAAAAGATAGTTATAATACACTCAAAGATATTTTTTAGAGAGCAATACTAATTTATAAATAATAAAATAATAAAAATGGCTGATTCGTTTATATATTTAACGCAGGAGGGACTTACAAAACTCCAAGAAGAATTACGATACTTAAAAGAAGATAAAAGAGTTGAAATAGCTGAGAAACTGAAAGAAGCAATTAGTTACTGAGATCTATCTGAAAACTCTGAGTATGAAGATGCTCGTAATGAGCAATCTCAGGTTGAACTTAGAATAACTGAGCTTGAGGATCAACTTAAAAATGCTAAACTCATTGAAGAAGATAAAAAATCTAAATCAGGAGAGAAAAAGGTTAATATGGGTATGACAGTTACTGTACAAGAAGCTGGAAGTAAAGAGAAAGAAACTTACAAAATAGTTGGTACAACTGAAGCCGATATTCTCGCTGAAACTCCGAGAGTTTCAAACGAATCTCAGTTTGGAAAACAACTCCTTTGAAAAAAAATAGGGGATTCAGTTTCTCTAAAAAATGGAGCTGGAGAATCAATTTCTTACAAAATTTTAGAAGTAGCATAACCTAATAATTTATCACATGCCTACAGAATACAACGTATTTTATAACACTCTCATATTGGTTCCCGCAGTAACATTTATGTTATCGGTAATTATAAAGGGGCTTGTTGTTAAGTACGCAACTGGCATATGGGATATTGAGCGAGCTGTAGGAAGTTGAGGTATGCCTTCGGTTCATTCCTCTGTTGTAGTCTCTCTCGCAACGGCATTTGCACTAAAGTATGGAATTCATTCTGATTTCTTTGCAATTGTGATGTGATTTACTGTTATAATTATTTATGATGCTATAAATGTACGATTTGAAGCTGGGCTTCATGCTAAATTCATAAACGAGAGTCTTGGAGAAAAACTTATTCCAGAAAAAAAACTCAAAGAGTCTCTTTGACATCTTCCCAGTGAAGCATTCGCAGGTTCTATGCTCTGAGTGATAGTCGCAATAATCTTGTTCTACATATAAATAAAAAACTGAGAAATTTCTCAGTTTTTTTTTATTAAAATTCTCCTAAGTCTAGCTCTATTTCTTCTTGTTCTCATGATTTTTTAAGTACGACTAAACGAAGAGTCTCTCAAGGAATAGAGTTTTGAATTATATTTTGAAGAGTATTATTGCTGTTAATTTCTTTTTCATTAATTTCTAATATTATATCTCAAGGCCTGAGTCAAGCACGTTCAGCGCTACTTCATACTACAATACTATCGACTTCATCTATAATATAGGCTCAAATATCTGTTTCGAGTCAGAGCTCACTTGCGACTCACTGTGAATTTTGTATATAATTAATTCCTATAAATGGTCTTTTTATTTTCCCACTTTCTGTAATAGATTTAAGTATATAATCTATTTTTTCTTGAGACAGTGCTATAGAAAATCAAATTCAGTTACTGTTTGAGGCGATAGCTGTGTTTATACCTATTACTCGACCAGATAAGTCAATAAGAGGTCATCCACTATTACCAGGATTAATAGCCGCGTCAGTTTGAATGAGTCCTGTGAGACTTTGTCATGAAGCTTCAATACTTCTTTCTTTTCCACTGATGATTCAAAGAGAAACTGAGTTTTGAAATTCAGCAAGTGCGTTTCAAACAGCAATTGCAAATTCTCAGATATTTATTTCTTCTGCTGATGAAATAAATGGAAGGGGATTAAAGTTGTTATTTTGAGAATTAATAATTTGAATTACCGCTAGGTCGTTTATAGGGTCAGTTGCTAATACTTCTGCGTCATATTCAATTCAATCATTCGTTATAACAGTATACGCGGCAGTGTTGTCAGCAACGACATGTTTGTTAGTAAGAATAGTACCATTTTTTGTAATAAAAAATCCACTTCCTCAGCCAACTTGCCTGCTTATAGTTCCAGCAGGTTGTTGAAAAAAGCCCCAAGGATCACTCCGGTATACAACGAGATCTTTTTTTATAACAATACTCACTACTGATGGGGAAACATCACGAGCGAGAGTTGTAATATTACTCTGTAAATCAGTTAGGTCCGTGGTAAGAGTTGTAATATTTTTATTTGATATTGTCTGAGAATCAGATAAAAACTCAAAAATATCATAGTTTTTTAAAATATAACTATATCAGGCAGCTCATATAACTCATCAAATAATTGAGAAAAATATAAGTAGGATACTCAGGAAAGAAGATTTCATATTTTTATATATTATTGAAACATTTTAGATAATTCTCAAATATTTTTTATTTGAACACACTTTATTTTTGCATTTTTTGGTAAGAGTGAACTAAGAGAGCTTGAAATCTCAGGAATATAGAGTGTTTCAAATCACATTTTTTCAGCTTCTTTTATACGTCTTTCGAGAAACATTACATTTTTAATTTTTCAAGTAAGTGATATTTCTCAAATATAGAGTGCTTTTTTAGAAAGAGCTTTCCCAGTTTTACTCGAGATGATACTTGCAGCAATAGCGAGGTCAAGGCCTGGTTCTCAGATAGAGAGTCCTCTGGATATATTACAGTACACGTCGTGACTATCTAGTTTGATTGAGCTATATTTTCCAAGAACTGCGATAATAAGATCAAGCTTTGAACCAACAATTCACCGAGCAGAGCGTTTTGGGTATCCAAACTTCGTATACATCGTGAGTGCTTCTGTTTCTATAACGAGTGGACGAGTTCATTCCATGGTCACACTGAGTGCAGAGCCAAGAGCGTCTTCAGAATCACTTATAAATTCTAAACCTGGATTTTCTATATCAATGAGTCACTTTTCCTCCATCTTGTAGAGCCCAATTTCAGAACTAGATCCGAACCTATTCTTGAGACACCTCAGGATTCTGAGGTTATCAAATTTATCTCATTCGAAATACAGTACCGTATCAACCATATGTTCAAGTGTCTTTGGTCCAGCGAGAGAACCATCTTTTGTGACATGTCCTATGATAATGAATGTAGTATTTGTCGTTTTTCCATATTCAACGACCATTTCTGTAATCGCTCTCACTTGAGAGATACTTCCTGCTGTTCCAGAGATTTCACTTGAGTACATCACTGATATAGAATCAAGGATAACCAGCTTTGTCTCATTTTTTTTGAGAGTAGAAATAACATTTTCTATATTATTTTCTGCGAGTATTTTTATATTTTTTCCTTCTATATCAAGTCTTTCTGCTCGACTTGAGATTTGACCTTGTGTTTCTTCTCCTGAAATATAGATTATATCTTCATGTATCCAGTTTCCAAGTTGAAGTGAGAGTGTAGATTTCCCAATTCCTGGCTCTCCAGACAAGAGGATAATACTTCATTGTACTATTCATCCTCCAAGCACAGCATTGAGCTCACTAGAGCTGGTAACGATTCTTTCTTCAGTATTTTCTCACTTACTTTTTATATTCTGTAGTTCTCAGACTTCTCAATCCTTTTTTAATTTGCTACTCACTTTAGATTCTTTGAGTGTATTCCACTCTTTACAAAACTCACATTGCCCCTTCCACTTGAGGGATTCATTCCCACAATCTGTACAGATATACATACTTATTTTATTTGGATATACTTTGTATGTATTTTAAGAATTAAATTTGGTTTGTAAAAAATTTATTCTTCATTATAGTGGTTTGACGAAATTAAATATATAAGTATAGAATATAAAAAATATGGAAAAATATGTATCTGCAGAAAGTGGTTCAATCTTTCGGGATGAAATACTCCAAGACACAAGCTCTCAGAATCACAATCATAAACCTTTGGATGAAAATACTGATCCATTTTTTGAAGACACGAGAAAGTTATCTATTCAACAACTTCATCAACAACGTAAAATTGCTATAATATCATGACAATGACCATCTCGTACACGTCATCAACTTCCTGACTCACTTTCTCCAGTAGTGCAGAATGCTATTTCTGATTCAAAAGATGTCTCTTTAGAAAGGGAGCGAGTAGCAGCATCAATAGCTTCTCAATTGCAACTTTCAAAAAATTCCACATTTGAACATAAGGCAAGAGAATCACTTATACAAGAAAGTGGAATTAAAATTTTGCGTAGATGAAACAACTGAGAAATAGAGTGAATCCTCCCAAAAGAAATTTCTATGTTTCTCGTTCATGGATATACAGATTGTTATATTAGATTGAGAGGAAACGAAGCTGAAATTATATCTTTACAGCATCTTAATGGATATGTCCCTGGAGAAAAAATCCTTGATACATCAATTCCTGTCTTAGCTCAATTGATGACATGAGTTACCAATCACAAGAAAATAGTGAATGAATTAAAAATCCCACTTCCAGATATTTATGCAAATTTATGGATATATTGTAAAAATAGAGAAAAAATAAAAAACTGACGAAAATAAAGACTCATCTTGAAATAAATAGTTTTTCAATATAATACCTGAGCGTATAAGCCTGGGTGGTGGAATGGTAGACACGAGGGATTCAAAATCCCTTATCTTCGGGTGTGAGGGTTCGAGTCCCTTCCTAGGTACCAAAATAATTTTAAAAACTCATATTCTTTATCTGTAGCTTCTTTCCTTTTTTATAAAAGGAGAGAATTCAAGAGAGGAATATGAGTTTTTTATACAATAAAACTATGAAAATACATCCAATTATTACACATAACTCACTCCAAAATATTTTTTATATTTTAGAGTTTTGAAATAAACAAGCTCTCGTAATAGATCCTTGTGATGCTGAACTTTGTAATAATTTTCTTGATGAAAATAATCTGACTTTAGAGAAGATTCTTATCACTCATGAACATGCTGATCATTATAGTGCTGTTTCTGAGCTTGATTGTCATGAGATATATGCAAGTAGCATAGCATCAGCATCTCTACCATTTCACGTGAGTTATGAATTTAAAGATGATGAAGAAATATTTTTTGAAGCATGAGACGTGAGTCTGCGAGTAGTAGATGTACCAGGTCATACACCCTGACATGTTATGTTTGAGTATATCGTACACGAGAGAGTGGAAGCACTCTTTGTAGGAGATACTCTTTTTGCTGCGTGAGTAGGAAATGTCTATTCTTGAAATGTGAATGATTTATTTGAAAGTATTCAAAAATTTAAAAAATATAGAGATCAGGTCGTGATATATCCTGGACATGATTATCTCGAAAATAATATACAGTTTACTTTAAAATATTTTCCAGAACTTAAACTCAAGGCTCAAGAGATACTACAGCAAAAAGGAGATAGTGTATATTTTACAAATCTCTTACAAGAACGCAGTATAAATGTATTTATACATGCAAGTGAAGAAGAATTCATAGAATGGAGAAGATTGAGAAATACTTGGTAGTAATAAAAAAATAATGAAATTTTTACACACAATGGTCAGAGTGCATGATTTAGAAGAATCACTCAATTTTTACTGTGATATACTTGGACTGAAAGAAATACGAAGAAAAGAAAATGAAGCAGGTAAATTTACCCTTGTATTTTTAGCGACTCACGATGGAGCTCCAGAAGTAGAACTGACCTATAATTGGGGAAGCGAGGAAAACTATAAAACTGGTCGTAGTTGGGGACACCTTGCTTACGAAGTTGAAAACATATATGAATATTGTGAAATGCTTCAAAATAAGTGAGTCACCATTCTTAGACCACCACGAGATGGATTTATGGCATTTATCAAATCTCCAGATGACGTATCTATTGAAATACTTCAAAAAGGCAATGCTCTCGAACCACAATCTCCATGGAATGAGATGGAAAATGTTTGAAGCTGGTAAAATAATCAATATAATAACTCTATGATAGAATCACTTATACATTCTCTGATTGGACAATCTAATAGGTTTTCAGTTATTAAAAAAGTAGTATCTAAGCATCCTACTATAAAATATGCTTATAAATGAGTAGAGTTATATTTAGCTTTTAAAACTACACAAGTTATGTTCCAAACTGTAAAAGAAAAAATTAGGCTCGCGAAAATATATGCAGCTATTGCTGGTATCATTATAGCACTTCTCATTGTAAATGCTGTTATCCAAACAGTAAAAATTTATCAACTTGAAAATCTGATAGAACAAATGCAACAGGTATAATTCTATTACTTCAAATAAGGATTTTTCTTGATGAAAGGGTCTTTAATTTATATGGCTTGAATGAAAATGAAAAAGAAATAGTAAGAAATAATTAATCACCCATGAACTACCAAATTCCAAAACCAATACCTATCTCAACATTTGATATTAATGATGAGAACTTAGAAGATATTATTCGTCATAAACTTGATTGATACGACACTTTGATCGTTGAAAAAATAGTTGAAGCAGTGAGTAGGAACACTATAGCCCTGTTACCTGAGTGATTTTACGGAGCAAGAGAAATATGAAACAACGATGCATTTGTACTCTATTCTGCAAAATAATAAAAAAACCCCTTCTAGGAGTTTTTTTTAATGAATTCTTGGAATTATATTTTTCATAGTTTCATATTCTATCATATCTCAAATTCTATCATTAAATATTCAAAGAGCTTTCTCTAATTCGTTATCAGAGAGGAGAACTCATATATGCATGCCTACTCAAACTTTATTGTGATTAATTTTTACCCAATCACTAAACATTTTTGGAACGGAATTTTCTTTGTATGAAATATCTAGATGTGATTTCATTATTTATTTTTTAAGAATCTTTTTTTACTGCATTTTTTCTTTTCAGCATCTCATCATACGTGTCAATCAGTATTTGGATATCAGTGTGCTTCCCTCAAAGGAGTAATTCTCGTAAAGGTCTATCAATGAGTGAAACAACAGTTTTTCGTTGACTATCCCAGTAACTAGTACTGTTAAGAAAATGATTTTTTTCAGATTCAGTGAGTGTAGAGAGTTTCATAATAAGTGTTCACAAAATAGTTATGTACTTATTTTTATCTATTTCACTTTTTCATGAATGACTCAGTATACTGAGCGCTTGATTATTACTCAAGTTCAACTCTTGCTGCAGAGAATCTGTGAGCATATCAATTCGTCAGTCTGCTGTATTAGGAAAATCATTTGGTCCTAAATTTGTTTGCATTGTTATATTTATAACATATAAATTAAAAGTATAATTTTAACTATATTTAATTATTGTCAATTATCATTTATTTTTGTCTGTATTTTTTTATTACAACATATCTATTACTTTTATTCTTTTGTTTTCAAATTGATACAGCTTTGCTGGTCTATTGGTACTTGTGTCTTTTTTTCAAGTTTCACAAATAATCTTTAGTGAAAATATCTTTTTTTGGAAGTTACGTTTATCAAGTTTTCTGCCAAGTATTATTTCATACATTTCTTGCATTTGTGATATACGAAATTGTTCTGCTAGGAGTACTTTGACTATATCTGTATATCCAAGTTTTCCTTTTAGTCTTTCTAGAGCATAGATTAAAATTTTATCATGTTCGTAGAAAAGTCTGAGTTTCAAAGCGTCTACTATTGGTACAATATCCACCTGAGTATAATCTACCTGATTTAAAAAATCCTCAGATTTTACGAGAGCATAATAGGCAAGTGATATAACATGACCTCGAGGATCTCGAGCTACATTATCTCCAAAAGTGCAAAGTTGCTCTTTATATACTCCAGTAATTCCAGTTTTTCGTTTCAGTGTTTCATCAAAAACCTCATTAAGTGTGTATCATTTTGAAACGATGCTTCCTGGAAGTGAGAATCAATTTGTGCAATTATTCTGACTTTTAGTTAGTAAGACACACAATTGATCTTTATAAATTGTAAAAATTACTACATCGAGAGCTAGCACTGGAATAGAGAGTTCATGAGACCAAATATCGCTTTGTTTTGCGTGATGAATTAACATAGGAAATATTATATTTTAATAAAACATACAGGGATAGAAATAAGTATTTTTTTTTATTTTTAGAGTTTTTGCTAGATTAGCTAAAGTCTCAGTGATATATATGCAATAATACGTTACAACTTTCTTTTATAGCTTCCATATCTCAAGAGAGAATAATATCACGTCGATTTGTATATTTTTGAACTTCCGTATTTGGCAATCATTCTTGTGTATTATTTCATCACACATTGAGTCATCTAAGTTCTTTAAAAAGAATCTGATGTGGAGATCATAAGCTTGGAGAACTCTCTATGACTTGAATAAGTTCAAATAAATACATAATCTTACTTCTAACTTCATCTGACATTAACTCTGAATTATCATATCCTAAAACTACATCAACTTTATCTCGAGTCGTATCAAGAATTTCTGTCAAATGCTCAGAAAATGTTGAAATTCTATTCTCTATGCTTTCTCATTTAATGAGTTTAGAAACGAGGGGACTATCAGTCATATTTCAAAAATTATCAATTAAACTTATATAGTAAATATCATAGTAAGTGTATTATTTACACTCATATAATATCTAATCAAATAAGAGTGTCAAAAGATTTTGTACAAAATGCATTTTTAAAGTAAAATAAAAAAAATAATAAATAATTACAAAATTATGGGTTGAGAAAAAAAAGTTAAGCCTATTTCTAAAAGTAGGGAAATACTCTGATTAGATGTATGGTGAGAAAAATGAGTTCAAATGGTTATAAATAAGCTTATAAAACACAGGTATGATCACGAAGTTATAGTCCAAACTCTTTCAGATCTCATTAAAGTAAAAAAATGGGACGATACGAATTTCATTTCTTTTGAATCTTTTGTTCTAAAAAAAGTAAGAAATTTGAAATCTAATGATACAAAATTGAGTTATTCATTACTCTGGAGGAGATATGAGGAAAAAAAATCTGAACATAAAATATGAAAACAAGTATCAATGTTTAGTGATGACATTAGAGCTGCTTTAGAAGCTGTGCCATCTTTTGCAAGTGGATGAAATCACGGTTGAATAGGCCAATTAACCATCAAATAAGAAAACTCTCGCAATATTTGCTTTTTAAGATATAATCTTAGTAATTATTTACACAGATTATATATGTCAGAACAAAAGAAAAAACCATACATTAAAAAGAAAAAAGAACGAGTATTCTATTCTTCGACTTCAAAGAAGCAACTCAAGCAAAAAAGAAACCCAGAGAATGAGCTTACGTGAGTCTATAAACAGGGGAATGGCCCATTTTGATTTGTCGATACCGTAAATGAAGAGTCGGGCGAAAAAAAATGATATTATGTCCATGAATCTAAGAAACTTGACGCGTTTGAATGAGATGAAGTTGCGTTTGAAACCAAAAGCTTTCGAGGGAAAGACGAAGCTATCATTACCAAAGTTATAAAACGATCTGAAAATCTTGTTATCTGAAAGCTTAAAATCATGAATAACTTTGCTTTTGTGGTTACAAGCGACCCACTCATCACGCAAGATATATTCATACCATGAAAGTTTATTGGTTGATATACTGATGGAGCAAGAGTATGAGTACAAATTATCAAATGGGACAAAAAAAATCCTGAATGACGAATTATTGAATCCCTTGAATCGCTGCCAGCTGGAAGAGAGGATATTTATAAAATAGCCTTTGAAATGGGGGCAAGACGTAGTTTTCCTGATGCCGTAAAAGAACAAATTAAACAGTTTCCAAAAGAAATCCCAAACAGCGAAATTCTCAAAAGAAAAAACCTACAATCACTTCTCACTTATACAATTGATGGAGCTGAGAGTAAAGATTTAGATGATGCTATTAGTATTCAAGAAACAAACACTTGATATATTTTATCTGTGCATATTGCAGATGTAGCTCACTATGTTACTGAAAATAGTCATCTAGATAGAGAGGCTCGAAAAAGAGGGACCAGTATCTATCTGGTGGATCAAGTGATTCCAATGCTTCCAGCTGAGATTTCTAATGGACTATGTAGTTTACACCCTTGAGAAGACAAACTCACGCTCACGTGTGAAATGGAAGTTTCAAATGCCTGAGTCGTCATCAGTTCAAGCGTGTATGAGAGTGTTATCGAGTCAGATTATAGACTTACATATAGAGAAATAGATGAGATAACATCAGGAGAAATGAAGCTCGAGGATGAGCTTCAATTTTGAAAAAAACTTAATCCTGAACTCAAGGATAATATCATGTTGCTTAAAAAATTTACAGATAGACTGTGAAAAAATACAAATCAACGAGGGTCTCTCGATTTTGATTTTCCGGAAACAAAAATCGTGCTTGATGATACAGGAAAACCAATAGAGTACAAAAAATACGAACGATATGATTCCTATAAAGTTATTGAAGAATGTATGGTTTTGGCGAATGAATCAGTCTCAAAACTCTATATGAAATATCCATTTCTCTATAGAATTCATGAAAAACCAGATCCAGAAGATGTGGATAAGTTTGTGAAACTCTTAGATGGAAAAATATCTGAGTGAGAAAAATCAACTGACTTTTCTACTTTGTTAGTGCTTCTCAAAGAAAACCCAAGACTCTTTCATATGCAAAAACTTTTACTGAGAAGTTTACAAAAAGCTCGCTATAGTGAAAAAAATATGTGACATTTTGGACTAGCACTCAAGTTTTATAGCCACTTTACATCACCAATTCGTCGATATCCAGATTTACAAATTCATAGAATTATTAAGGAAATAGTCTCCAAGGATTATACTCCGACACGACGTGAGCACTATACAGAAGTCCTCCCAAAAGTAGCGAGACGAAGTAGTGATACCGCAGATAGGGCTGAAAAGATGGAATACAGAGTTCGAGATATGCTCGCGTGCAAATATATGTCAGATAAAATTGGAGAAGCATTTACCTGAAATATTTCTGGTATGATAGAAAAATGATTTTTTATCGAACTTCCCAATACAATCGAATGATTTGTTCCGTTTGGGATGACTGGGTTAGAATTTAACTTAGAGAAGATGTGTGTCATGCAAATAGCTACTGGAAAAGAGTTCCACTTTTGAGATGAAATCCAAGTTCGATTATCTCAAGTAGACATGAGTAAGATGAGACTTGAGTTTGAGCTTATATAAAATATAAGTAATAAGAGAAAAATTTTGAGTATATTTAAAAAAATAAAAAATATGAAATACGATTTTGATGTCGCAGTTATCTGAGCTTGAAGTGGAGGGCTCACGGTAGCTTTTTGACTTGCAGCTGCATGAAAAACAGTAGCCCTTATTGAAAAATGAAAAATGTGATGAGACTGTACTAACTATGGTTGCATCCCTAGTAAAGCGCTTATTGATATCGCAAAATCTTGAAAATACAAGAGTCTAAAAGATGCTTTGGTGGAAGTACGAGCCCGTAGAAAAATAATTCAAGATGAAGAAACAGTTGATAAGATTGAGTGACACGGAGTAACGGTATTTGAATCTAGAGCATTTTTTCATCATGAGCATTGTATTATTCTTGAAGACTGTAAATCAAAAGAAATATCAGCAGAGTATATAGTTATCGCAACATGAAGTTCTGCTATGAAGCTTAATATTGATGGAGTAGATAAAAAAGACATACTCACAAATAAAACTATATTTGAACAACAAGATGAAATAAAAAAACTTGTCATTATCGGGGGATGATATATAGGTTGTGAACTCGCTGAGAGTATTTCAGCTGTGTGAACAGAGGTTTCAATCATTCAAAGAAATACGGACCTCATTCCAGCTGAAGAAGCTGAATCTTCACAACTCATTAAAAAAATATTTAAAAAGAAAGGCATAGCTGTTTATACTGATTTTACCTGAAAAAAATCAAAAAATAAAAGCTTGCATATTGTTTCTTGAGATGAAAAAACAAGCCATGATATCCAGTATGATAAGATACTTTTTGCTCTGGGGCGAAAACCAAATGTCATCTGAATCTGACTCAATCAAATCGGTATCAAGCATGATAAAAAGGGAATTTTTGTTGACGCGTATAATAGAACCAATATAAAGCATATTTTTGCTATTGGAGATTGCGTTAACGGCAATCCACAATTTACTCATTGGGTAAATAATGAAGGGAGAGGAGTAGTAAGAAATATACTTTTTCCTTACTATAAATCAGGAGTGAGAAATAAAACTCTTCCAAGCGTGCTATACACGCATCAAGAAATAGCAAGAGTTTGAAAAACTAAAAATGAACTTCTTGAATATAATTCTCCAGAGGATATAGTGACAAAAATGCAAGCCTTTGAAAATAATGACAGAAGTAAAGTTACAAATTCTACGCAGTGATTTATAATGATCCACTTCAAGAGGCTTACTGGTCGTATTCTGTGAGCTACTATATATTGAGAAAATGCTGGAGAAATGATAGGTCAAATAACGCTTGCTATGGATAATAAAATATCTGCTTACAAGTTCTCAAATGTCATTCAAGCATATCCGACGAAATCAGACTTACTCAAACGAGTCAACACAGACTTTGTGATTTCCACTCTAACCAATGGGAAAGAAGAAATGAAATATTTCTTCAAAAATAATATTCTTCAAATACTCACATGAATTATTTGGATTGCTATTATTACATGATTCTTTTGGTATAAAATATCAACAGATCAAAGTTTTGAAGAAATAGCCCTGAGTTTTTATAATTTTGTTGCTGGAAATCCTATTTGAATCCTCATTTTTATTATAGCATATACTCTCAGACCAATTATTCTCTTTCCAGCAAGTCTTATGACTCTTATGGCTTGAGCCCTATTTGGTTTTGGAATTGGTCTAGCGGTCACATTAGCGTGAGCTGGACTGAGTGCTACAACAGCCTATGTTATTTGATTAATATTTTGAAAAAAAATTCTGAGTCCGGATGACTCTGGAATCTTATGAAAACTTCAGACTGAAACTTCTAAAAATCCATTTACATCAGTACTTATGACTCGAATATTATTTCTACCATATGACCTTACAAACTATATTTGTGGATTTTTGAAAGTTCCATATGTAAAATATATTCTCGCAACACTTGTTTGAATTATACCAGGTTCGAGTGTTTTTGTTCTTGCAGGTTCAGCATTTTATAACAAAGAACTAACTTCATTTTCTCAGGCATTTGAAAATGTGAACTCAATGTATATCTATATCGCTGCAGGAGTTTTTCTACTTACCCTTATTGTTGCAAAAGTAATACGAAAATACCAAAAATAAAGTACAATTATTATATATTATTAGTTTGTTTCAAGTTATAGATGAAATATCATAGGACCACAACCACTCTTTCACTTTGTATTTGGATTCTCACGCTCAGTATATGATTTGGTTTATTCTTTTTGTACGACCTGAGTTTTGAGAAAGCAATTTTTGGGTCAAAGCAATTTGTGGAAGATAATCTAATATACTGAACACTTTTATTCAGTCTGGCTTATATTGTTCGTCCTTTATTTTTTATACCAGCTAGTCCTTTTGATCTCTTTTCTGGTATGGTATTTGGACCTTGGTATTGATTTTTAGTTTCAAGTATTTCTACATTTTTTACTTCGATGTTTGGATATGTAGTTTGAAAAATGACAGGTTGAATATTTATCCAAGAAAATAAAGAAAAGAAATTTAAAAAACTCAAAATACAACTTCATGAGCATACATTTTTTACAACTATGATGATGCGTTTTTTACAGTTACCTTATGATTTAACTAATTATATTTGCTGAGTACTCAGGGTGCCATTTTTAAAATTTGTAGCATGATCCACTCTGTGAGTATTACCTGCTACATTTGTATACGTATCTGCTTGAGCTGCATTTTATGGAAGTGAAATTACGAGCTATGAAACACTCCTTAAAAATATTAATTACTCTCTATTACTTTTTGCATCAGTGTTTTTCATATTTATATTACTAGTAGCACACATATTAAAGAAAAAATATAAAGATATTCGTTTCTAAAATCCATGTATGTATGACGATTGTATTAAATCTCAGTGTCATATTTATATAGATTTGTAACTTTCCTATAATTCTACTATACTAAATATATTACTTCTAATTTCAAAAATAATGTCTGAACACAAACAAGATGCATTTGAAAATGCAAAAGCACAAATCAAAAAAGCTTATGATATTATGGACACCTCAAAAATTCAAGATGGATTTTTGGAGGTTATAAGTGCGCCAAAAAGAATCATAGAACTCCAAGTCCCACTCACACTTGATGATGGAAGTGTGAAACTCTACCAAGCATTTCGATGTCAGCACAATGATGCAAGATGACCATTTAAAGGGTGAATCAGGTTTCATCCTGAAGTTTCAAGAAACGAAGTCAAGGCACTTTCTACATGGATGACTATGAAGTGCGCGGTGATAGATATTCCTCTTGGAGGAGGTAAATGAGGTATAGTTGTGAATCCAAAAGAGTTATCCCAAACAGAGTTGGAGAGACTTTCTCGAGGATATGTGCAGGGACTCTATAAATATCTTGGTCCAAAAACGGATACTCCTGCTCCAGATGTAAATACGACACCACAAATTATGGCTTGGATGATGGACGAATATTCTAAGCTTATTGGAGTGTATACACCAGGGAGTTTTACTGGTAAGCCACTGACGAGTTGAGGTTCAGCTGGTCGAGGTCAAGCAACGGCTCAAGGATGAGTATATGTTCTTGATAAATTTTTAGAACTCAGAGATGATTCTATAGATTGAAAAACTCTTTGTCTCCAAGGAGCTTGAAATGCAGGTCTTACTATGGCAAAGCTAATGGTAGAAAAATGAATTAAAGTCATTGGAATATCAGATTCAGGAGGATGAATTTACAATGAAGATGGTCTGGATATAGATGCTATCTCAGAACTGAAAGCTGATAAAAAATCAGTTACAGACTATAAGTGAAAAGCAGAAAAGTTAGATTTAAAGGAAGTATTATACAAAAAATGTGATATCCTCATTCCTGCTGCACTCGAAAATCAAATTACTTGAGAAAATGCTTTAAAAGTACAAGCAAAACTTATTATGGAACTTGCCAATGGACCGATTACTCCAGAAGCGGATGAAATCTTAGAAAAAGCAGGAATCGATATTATTCCAGATATTTTAGCGAATGCTGGTTGAGTTATGGTAAGTTATTTTGAATGAGTTCAAAATGATCAAAACTATTATTGGACTGCAGACGAAGTACAAGAAAAATTAAAAAAACGAATCGTACATTCAGCAGAAAATGTTTTTAACACAGCAAAAACGAACAAATCTACCTACAGAGTCTGAGCATTTATTGTGGCACTTGAAAGAGTATTTGCAGCTATGAAAGATAGATGAGTTTTATAGTCTGAACTGAGTTATAAAAAGCATACACTATTATAGTGTGTGCTTTTTTATTGGTTAACTTTATTATTTCTCTTTGACAAATCAATTTTTTAGTTTAATATCTTTTTGACCAACAAGGTCAAAACCAAAAACCCCATATAGGGGAGAAAGAGTAACCATGCGTAATACTGTTGGATTTGCAGTCTTGGCTGCCGCTCTTGCTTTCGCCGCACCTGTTGGTGCAGCGACAGTGACCACACTCCAAAACGGAGGTTCGTATACTCCGGGTGATGGGGATCAGTTCAATATCTCCTACATTTCGGCTGGTGGAGCAGGTAACTTCAGTGCCGACTTCACACCGAATCCTGCGTCCGATGCTATCGGGGTCATCGGGATCAACAGAATCGATCTCGGGAACTTCTTCTCCGTCGTTGTCGGATGGAAAGACGCGATCGGCGACATCATTTCGTCCCAATCGGTGAACTCTACCTTCACATTGGCGCAGACTGCGTTCAATGCTGGCGAGAAGCAGACCTTTTTCTTCAACTTTCTGGATTCCAAACCAGGTGGCAAGATCGACGCGAACGTGATGTTTGAATCTGCGCCGGCAACTGTCTCGCCTGTGCCGATTCCCGCAGCTGGCCTGCTTTTGCTTGCCGCACTCGGGAGCGTCGCAGCGTTCGGCCGCAAGAAAGCGAAAGTCCCAGTCGGGAACGCCAACTTCGCGATGGCCTAAACATTGCTCACAGGGGCCGGCTTCATCTCCGGCCCCTCGCACAAAAACTAAAACTCAATAATCCAGACTAAGAATACTTTTCAATTATGATGAAGTATAGACTGATGAAAAAAATCTGCTCTCCAATATGGAGGCTTTTTTTTGTAAATGTATCTCAAATAAATAATTAGTATTGTATTCATTGAATTTTCATACACTCTTTAGGTAATATAAAGGAAGATGTAGAAATAATATTAAAAAAATGCATGAAAACCTACTTGAGTATACTCGTTCCTACATTTTTTATATTTATAGCTGGTATATTTCTCGGTAACGCTTCTTTGTTACATACTACTCTAGCTTCTAAAAAAACACCTATGAAAGATGAAACAATATACAGTGAATCAGTTCTTAGAGAAAAACTCACTCCGATTCAATACAAAGTAACCCAAGAAAACGGAACAGAACGAGCCTTTCAAAATGAATATCATGATAATGAAGAGGACTGAATTTATGTAGATGTTATTGATGGTACTCCACTCTTTAGCTCGCAGGATAAATTTGATTCTGGAACTGGTTGGCCAAGTTTTACGAAACCAATTTCAGATGAAAATATAGCAGAATATGAAGATAACTGACTCTTTTCAAGAAGAACTGAAGTGAGAAGTGAATCTAGCGACTCACATCTGGGGCACGTCTTCCCAGATGGACCAAGAGACAAAGGAGGACTCAGATACTGTATGAACTCTGCAGCTCTCAGATTCGTTCCAGCTTCAGAACTCAAAGAAGAATGATATCCAGAACTCGAAAAAAACTTTAAATAAAAAATAATCCAGTAATTCTGGATTATTTTTTATCAGGAAATAGTTCAATTACTTGAGCACTAAATCAATGCACTGAATCTAAAACTTCTTTGGAAACTCAAGAATTTAAATAATCCTTTTTTAAAGTCATTATTAATGTTGATGAATCCTGAAACGTTACATCTAACATTCGTTTACGTTCTCAATTAATTTCTTCTACTCGTTTTAAGTAATCTTCTTCTAATTTTTTCCTTAGAATTCATATTTCAATGTCAGTTATATAATCTGAACTTGAATAATCTAATAATATTTTTTCATTACTTTCTTTGAGTCATATTAATATAGTATCAAATGAAGTTTTTATGCTTTTAACTGAATCATTATATGATTGTATAACTGAATCAACTATTGATTGAAGAAGAGCCAAATCCTGTAAATCTTTTGAGTTCATATATAATAAAAAAACGAAATAATTTATGCATTTTATATATCACTCTTATAATACTACAAATTGATAATCAAAACAACTCTATGAAAGCATCTGACCTCTTTGTAAAAATCCTTGAAAATAAGTGAGTTGAGACGATATACTGAGTCCCATGAGAAGAAAATCTCGATTTACTCGAAAGTCTCTCTCACTCAAGTATTGATTTTATCACTGTTCATAACGAACAAACAGCTGTATTTATGGCTGCTACATATGGTCGATTCACTGGGAAACCCTGAGTAGCTCTTGCGACTCTTTGACCTGGCTCAACAAATATGATGACGGGTGTTGCTTACGCGCAGCTTGGTGGTATGCCTGTAATTGTCATAACCTGACAAAAACCTCAAAATAAATCTAAACAAGGAGCTTTCCAAATTATAGATGTTGTTGGGATGATGACTCCCATTACAAAATATGCTACAAGTATTGTTTCATGAAATAGGATTCCATATATTTTAGAAAATGCGTTTCGTATCGCAGAAGAAGAAAAACCCGGAGCCGTACATATCGAACTTCCAGAAGATATCGCAGCAGAGGAAGTAGAAACAGAATACTCAATTACTGATTTAGCTACTCGAAAAATCAGACGACCTGTCATAGATAGTAAATCTCTCCAAACACTTATTAGTGAACTGGAGTCTGCACGTTCTCCTATTATCCTCATTTGAGCCTGAGCGAATAGAAAACGAATCACAAAGTATCTCACTCGATTTATTGAGAAATACAATATTCCTCATTTTACTTCTCAAATGGGAAAGTGAGTGGTTGATGGAAGTCTCGAAAGTTATCTGGGGACTGCAGCGCTCACAAGTTGAGATTATATCCATGATGCTATTTCTCAGTCTGATCTTATAATCTCAGTTGGATATGATAATGCGGAAAAACCTACAGATATCCTCTGAATCCACGGAATCAAAGTCATAAACGTTAACTTCGTTACATCCAATTTTGATTATGTCTATAGTCCATACCTAGATATTATTTGAGATATCGGAAATGTATTTTGGCAATTATGTGAATCTGAAATAGACTCCTCAGCTTGGGATTTTGCAAAGATTCTTGAAATAAATAAACTCAATCATCAAAAAATACAGGACAATCTTGCTCTTGAGGACGATATTTCTTTTATGCAACCACGAAGACTCGCTAAAGAGCTCAGAGAGGTATTAGCTGATGATGATATCCTCGCACTGGATAATGGACTCTATAAAGTATGGTTGGCTCGTAACTATATGGCTCGTAAACCAAATACTATCTTGCTTGATAATGCTCTTGCATCTATGGGAGCTTGATATGCAACAGCCATGGAGGCAAAGAGATTGAATCCTCAGCACAAGGTAGTGTGTGTTACAGGAGACGGAGGAGTACTGATGAACCTATGAGATATTTCTACAGCCGTCAGACTCAATCTTGATATAGTTATCATAATCCTCAACAACGATAGCTATGGGATGATTAAATGGAAACAAAAAAATGAAAACTTCACTGACTACGGACTCGATTTTTCAAATCCAAATTTTAAAATGATGGCTGAGAGTTTCTGAGCAACATGATACACTATTGAAAAAAAAGAAGATTTCAAACCCACACTCGAAACTGCTATAGCTGGAAAATGAGTCCATATAATAGATCTGACCTTTGATTATCCGTCAGATGGAAAAATAATTTAATACGTAAAATAGACATGAAAAAAATAGCATTAATTACCACAAAGTGGAATACAGACTTTGTGACTCCCTGTCTTGAAGGATGTGTCAGTAGACTGAAAGAAAAAAATATTTCAGATGATGAGATAGAGATTATAACAGTTCCGTGAGCTGTAGAAATACCTCTTATAGCAAAAATGCTGGCAAAAACAGGGAACTACAAGGCAATTATTGGGATAGCGTTTGTGTATGGTGGATGAATCTATCGACATGAGTTTGTTGCAGCCTCAGTTGTTGATCAGATAATTAAACTCAGTTCAGAAATAGAACTCCCAATTCTCTCATCTGTTCTTACTCCTGTTAGTATAGATATGAATAAAAGCAGTGATGTAGATTTTTACAGTTCACATATGCGAGGGAAATGAGAAGAGGTCGCAGATGCTTGTATGGAAACACTCGCAGTACTCGCAAATATAAAATAAGTAAAAAATACTAAAAAACTCTCAAGTAACTTGAGAGTTTTTTAGTATTTTAAGAACTATGTTTTTCGAGGTATTCTTCTATTGCTTTATTAAAAGCTGGGATGTCATCAGGATTACGACTCGTAATCAAAAACTCATCTTGTACGACTTCAGAGTCTTCCCAGAGTGCTCCTGCATTTTCTAAATCTTTTCTGAGTGATTGCCAAGAAGTCATTTTCTTTCCTTTTACTCCATCTATTTCTATGAGTAACCATGGAGCGTGACAGATAGCAGCGATAAGTTTCCCATGTTTATGGAAATCAAATACGAAGTTAGTAGCGTCTTTGTTTATTCTCAGTGTATCAGGATTTACTTGCCCCCCTGGAAGTACTAAAGCGTCATAATCATGTGGATTCGTGTCTGAGAGTTTCTTATCTACTGTTACGCTTCCATCGTTATGAGCTGCTTCTATTTCTCCTAGTTCAGGAGAGATGAGATGCACCTCATGTCCCAAATCTTTTAAATATTGTTGTGGTTTTGTGAGTTCTGTATACTCAAAACCATTGGTTGCGAGGATTGCAATTTTCATAGTAGTATTCGTTATTCATCTAAAAGAGAATTGTACTAGAGAGAGGTAAGAAAAGTGTAAATATGACCTTATAAGGAAATAAAAATTATATAGATTCTTTCAGTAAAATATTATTTATTTTCAGAGTTATAATTTTTTACTCTTGAAGTAAAGTTTCTATATTTTATATAATTCTTTTTTCAAAAATGCAAAGCGACATAGTCACTCAATGTTGTTACAAGAAATCTAAAAAATAAGGGATCTCTCGCAGTGTGCCTAAAGTATTTTACATAAAATTGAAGACTTGAGAGTCTCCATTTTTTTAATTTTTCTATGTAATCACTATGTGAACTCTCAAGAGGTGAGAGATAATAACTATGTAGAGCATCAATTTTTCACATTTGAATATCTTCGAGATAGAGTCTCATCCATAAATCAATATCTTCTCCATAGTTTATATCTGCGTATCCTCCAAAAGCTTGTATAATTTCAGTTTTTATAAACATGGTCTGGTGATTGAGTTGCTTCTGAAAGAGAGATTTGGACTCTGGAGTTGGGGTACTTTTTGAATCAGGAATAATAGATCCTTGCTCATCAGTAAAAACGGTTCATGAAAATACGACTCCAACTTCAGGATTTTCTTCCATATAGTCGTATTGTTCTCCAAGTCTCTCTGGAGCATCAATATCGTCAGCATCATGGATAGCGACATATTTCCCCTGAGCACTCCATATTCCAAGATTTCTTGCATTTCCTCTTCCGAGATTATTCTCAGGAGTGAGGAGTACTATCTTATCACAGCGACTTTGGTATTCTCAAATAATATCTTTGAGCTCATTATTATCTGGATTATCGAGAATAATAATAATTTCTATATCCTCGAGAGTCTGCCTAATCACACTCTCTAAAGACCTGCGGAATACATTCTCAGGTTCATTGTAACAGGGGATGATAACGGATACTTTTGGATTCATGTTTTTGATTCATATTGTTTCACATCAGATAGTGATGTGAATTTTGGAAAAATATTATAATTTAAATATATCATAAGTACAATACTTTAAATTTTTATTATTATTTTTTATTTATAGTAGATTTTAAAACGAATAAAGGGCCCGTAGGCCCTTATTTTATTCATTGGTTAAATTAAAAGAGCATTCATGCCTTCCAATTTCACCGATATGTTTTGCTGGAATGAGGAAAAATATTATTGGATTATATTCTCCTTCCAGTGTTACAGATGCAACCTGTGGGTCGCCAGTATAGCTATTATTGAGCTCTGTAGAAAACAACTCCAGAAGTTCAACTTCAGTCATATCCACATCTGGCATTTGAAATGAGCATACTGCCCATTTTCCATTAGACATGTAGCCATTGGCTCGACGCATCAGCAGTAAACTTCCTGCGATTTGTTTCTTAGAATATTCTTCCATACCTCAATTTCTCCATTTTTGTTTTTGTTTGTAAGAGTATATTATTCACTATATATAGTTAAGTCAAGTATAATAATGAATTTTCTAAACTAAGTCTTTGTAACAACTTTTTAACATACTTTCCGAGTAAATGTGGATATTGTTTAAAAACTCTGTATATTTATTATAAGTTTACAAGCAGATATTTTTGTATATATTTTGAGTATATACTTATTAACAAAAATTATGTATTATCCTCTTCCATACTATACGAGATTTGCCCAAGTTTTTGGATACAACTCTTTTGTTGTGAAGTCTTGGTGGGAGCATAAACGCTTTTCTAGTATTCAAGAAGCTAAGATTTTTTTTGAAGAAAACCAAGAAATCATAAAAGCGAAACCATTCATTAAATGGGTAGGAGGGAAGAGACAACTTATAGCTCAGTTTCAAGATCTTTTTCCAACTGACTTTAATAACTATCACGAGCCATTCCTCTGAGGATGAGCTGTATTTTTTAATCTCCAGAAAAAACAAAGTTATCTCTCTGATCTTAATTGAGATCTCATAAATCTCTATCAAGTTATACAAAAACACCCTAAGAAACTCATTGCTTTTTTAGAATCAGAGGAAATTTCAAAAGATAGATTTTTAGAGATGAGACTCTGGGATAGAGAGGATAACTATGAAAAAAAATATTCAAATATAGAGAGAGCAGGACGATTTATGTACCTCAACAGACTTGGATTCAATGGTCTCTATAGAGTAAATAGTAAGTGACAATTCAATGTTCCTTATGGAGCTCACAATAATCCAGATATTGTTCAGCGAGATAATATTCTTGCAGCATCAAAGCTCCTGAATGAAACATGAGCTATTATTAAGCATCAGAGTTTTGAAAAAGTGGTTGAACAATCTGAGAAAGATGATTTCGTCTATCTCGATCCTCCTTATGATGTCCTTTCAGAGACTTCCAATTTTACGAGTTATATCAAAGAGGATTGTGGTACAGATCTTCAGTATAATCTAGCGCAAGTCTGTAAAGATTTAGATAAAAAATGAGTGAACTTCATGATGTCCAATCACGATACTCCACTTATCCGAGAGCTCTACAAGGATTTTACGATTCATATTGTGAAAGCTAAAAGGAGTGTGAATTCTAAAGGGACTGGTCGTGGGAAGGTTGATGAGGTTGTAGTTATTAATTATTAATTATAAATTTTATGAAAACTATAGAATTTTTTGCTGAGGCTAGAAGGTTTGAATGAATTATAAAGAATCATAAATTTTCTATTCCTGATTACCAAAGAGATTATTCTGGCAAAAAAAACATGTTGAATCATTAATTACTGATTTAGAGTCTTCAAGAAAAAATAATATGAGTCATTTTATTTGATCTATTGTATTAGCAGGATGAAAAGATGATAAGGAAATTTTTGTCATTGATGGTCAACAAAGACTTATAACAATATCGTTATTAGTTGCATCATTTTATAAAATATGTAACGAACTGCCATTAAAGAATCCTGATTTAGAAGAAAGAAAAAATGAATTAAGGTCCTCATTTCATTATTATTTAACTAGTGAAGAAAAAGCAAAAAAGATAAATATTATTAACATTAGCAGAAATTCAAATGAGCTTTATTCAAAATTAATAAATGGAGTCAAATATTCTAATGATAATTTAAGAGAAGAAGAAAAACTCTTTATTAAAAATTTTAAAATTATTTATGATTCATTTAAAAAGAATCTTGATAAATATAAAGATGAAGAGTTAAAATTAGATTTTATTGCTGAGATGCTAGAAGTTATTGAAAATATTTCTATTATTCCGATATATGTAAATAATGAGTATGACGCATACACAATATTTGAAGTTTTAAATGATAGAGGTCTAGATTTAAATATTTGAGATTTACTAAAAAATTTATTATTTAAAAAAACTTCTAGTGAAAATAAAGAGAAAATCAAAAAGCTATGGGATGAAATGATTATTGTATTAGAAGAGTGAAAAATTACGATTACTCAGTTTATACGTCACTACTGGATTTCAAAAGTAAAGTTTGTTCGTGAGAAAGAATTATATGATGAACTTAAAGATAAAATTAAAAATTTAAGTGATAAAGATATATTGGATTTTGTTACTGAATTAGTTAATTCTGCAAAAAATTATAAAAAGATATATGTTCCTCAATTAGATAATTTTTCTTGAATCTATAAAGGAAAGAATATTTTTACAGTATTGGAATATATTGATAAATTTAAAGTTAAACAATGTTACCCAATTATTTTAGTTTTATATAACAAATTTTTATCTTGAGATATTTCAGCAGATAATTTTGAGAGATATTTATTTGAAATTGAGAAATTTAGTTTCATATATATAAAAACTGATCTTTCCCCATCAAAAATTGAATGATATTACTCAGAATATGCAATCAAAATTTCAAATGCAAATAAATGAGAAATTGATGAAATTTTTACTAACTTAATTCAAGAATTAAGTTCAGAATTAATATCTATTGATATAAGAAAACTATTTGATTCATTAATATATGTAAAAGATGGAAATAATAAGTTATTAAACTACGTACTACAAAGATTAGAATTATGAAAAAATAAAGAGTTTAGTGTAAATGGAAATACAATTGAACATATATTTCCAAAATCTGATATAGAAAATTTTGAAAAACTTTTTTGAACAGATTTTGAAACAAGTCACTTTTTACTTAATTCAATGTGAAATCTAACTTTATTAACTTCAGATGATAATGAAAGCTTATGAAGTGAAAAAGATTTTATTAAGAAAAAAGAAATATATAAAGAGTCAAGAATTCAATTAACTAGTTGATTGAATGAATTAAATTTCTTTTGATTAAAAGAATTAAAAGAAAGACATTTAAAATTATTTAATAGTTTTGAAAAAATATGGAAGATTTAAATCTTATTACTTTTTAATCCCTCACATCTTCTTTCACCCCAACAATCTCTATTTTCATTTTATAAAGATTAGCTAAAAATCTTATGGATAAAACACTACAAATCACATTTTATAAAAGTGAAACGAACTGAATTAAAATTCTGGAATTTTCTAGATGAGAAATTATTGGTTTTTTTATTCCTAAACTTCTATTTAGTAATGAACTTTTGAAAAGCAATTATTTTGAAAATATTATTACAAATTCATGAGTTTATTTCTTATTGTGAGAAGAAATATATATAGGCCAAGCTTTGAATATTTTTGAACGATTGAAAGGTCATATTAGAGAATGAAAAAAAGAATTTAAAGATATAATTTGTTTTACAACTAGTAATAATTCTTTTGATGAATGAGACATAAATTATTTAGAAAAATCTATAATTTCGCAAGCAAAACAAAATAGTGATATGAGTTTGATGAATCTTAATATATGAAATAATACTAATATTAGAAATTTCAGAAAGTCCGATTTAGACCAATATACAGATGAAATTAAATTCATACTTAATATACTTGGATCTAACTTCCTCGAAAAAACTAGAGAAAAGAAAATTTCTAATGATGATTTTTTTTATATTGATTCAAAAGAAACAAAATGAAAATTAATTCTTGATGAAAAATGATATATTGTTGTATCTGGTAGTTTTTGAAAAGATAATCAAAAACCTTCAATGACTAAGAGTTATATAACACTTAAAAACGAATTAATAGAAAAGGGGATAATTCAAAAATTTGATTGAAAACTTATGTTTACAAAAGATTATATATTTACATCTGCATCTGCACCTGCTCAAATTTTGTTATGATACTCTGTTAGTGGTCCACAAAAATGGAAGTCAAAGGATTGAGTTACACTATGAGATTATGAAAGAAGTAAATTTATTGATTAAAAAACAATTATGCCAAATCAACTTTTTCTGTTAAAAAATAAGGATTTTATTCGTTGGTGTTATGAAGCAGCTACTGAAAAAAGTCTTATAAATGCTTCTAGCTGAAAAGTCCTAAAAGAGTTTGCAGATATAGAAAAATGACTGTGAAATATTTGGATATGAGCAGAGTGAGAACATAAACAATGGACAACTCGCTTATGTCAGGAGGCAGTCAGAGAAGTCTTGATCTCTTTATGATATAAGAATGTTAAAAATTCTCGAAAACTTAAATCAACTGTTCGAAATAAATGATATGATCCAGATTTAGAAAGTGATGAAGCTGTTTGGGAAGTAAAAGGAAGATGATGGACTACTCCATGAACAGCTTGAGAAAAAATCTTAGGTACACCTATGAAATATTCTGAACTTCCTGAATTATATTGAAAACCTTTAAAAATTGTTTTAGTTTGATACCAAGAATATGAAGCAAAACATCATTTTGCTTGTTGAGATTTAGTTGATGAATTAGGTGGTAGAACGAGACAACTTTGAGAGATAATAGATTTTTATAAAAACAAAGGAATAGAGTATGTTGCTTTCACAGATCTATTAACAAGAGCATGATATCCATATGGTTGTTGGGAAAATAATTAATTTATAGATTTGTCCCTGAAAATGGACTCCTAGTGTTATTAGCAGGTATTTTAATATTTTCCTTAATTGGATTAATTAGTTTAACTAATAGAAATATGAAAAATCCTAAAACATATATTAAAAAGACACTTCTCTGCACAAAATTTCTTTGAGAATGATTGATAGTAAATGGTATATCTGCTAATTGGGGTTAAGTTTATAAAATAATTTGTTATAAATTAATAATTGTATATATTATGTATATAAAATATATACTTAAATAGATCTTATATGCCTAAAAAGAAACAACTCAAACTCCCACCAGAAGAATTCGATTGGGAATGCTCTACAGTCTGGAGTTTTCCAAGACGTGGAAACTGGATGACACATAATAGTAAATATCGTGGGAATTGGTCACCTGAAGTGGTGAGAAATCTGATACTGAGATATACAAATGAGTGAGAGAATATCCTTGATCCGATGATAGGTGGATGAACGACTGCAATTGAAGCAAAACTCCTAGGTAGAAACCTCATATGTTATGATATTAATCCAGAAGCGATAGCTCTGACAGAAAGTTTTCTTGATTTCGAAGATGTCTGACTTGATATGATAAATGCTTCTCTAGAAGAACACCATCTCAAGAAAAAAAAGTGGGGTAAGATAAAAGTAGTTCACAGAGATGCTACTGAAAAAAATGAAGAGCTCAAAGATGAGAGTCTAGATTTTATAATGATGCATCCTCCATACGCAGATATAATAAAATACAGCGATGGAATTGAATGAGATTTGTCCCATATTCATGATATTGATAAATTTTGTGATGAGATTGAAAAGGTAGCTCATGAAAGTTTTCGATTACTCAAACCTTGAAAATATTGTGCAGTTCTCATGGGAGATACAAGAAGAGAAAAGATGTATCAACCTATGGCTTTTAAAGTAATGGAGAGATTTTTAAAATCAGGTTTTGCTTTGAAAGAAGATATTATAAAAGTACAGCATAACTGCAAAGCAACAGGATTTTGGAAAAAGAGAAGTGAAGAATTTAATTTTCTACTTATCATGCACGAGCATCTATTTATATTTAAAAAACTAAAATAAAACTCCATCAGGAGCTTTTATTTTTTGAATCGATTTATTATTTCCTCATGCTTATAAAATACTACATTTCTGAGAGTTTTATAAAAATCTAGTTCAGATGATGCTTGTACTTGCATATTCTCTAGATATCTATCAATTTGTCTGAGGAGAAATTTGCATTCAAAGATATTACAACTCTGTAATTGAAACTCTATTCTGAGCATAAAATCTGAATTGGTTCAAAAGTGATTATTTTCTATGATATTTTGATAAATTCCCTCAATGAGTTGAGAAATATATTGGTATCAAAGTTCATTGAGTCATAACAAACAGTAATCTATGGCATGTACAAAAGAATTCTTTGTTTGTATAAGTTTAGTATCCTTAGAATCTACTTGTTCTGATAATCTATCCTGTATTTTATGAAACTGAATAATTTTTCAAGACATATTTATACTATATTTTAATATTTTGTCTTAGTATACTATTTATTTTTGCTTCTGAGTCAAAAACTTTGGCATAATAAAACCCCTCTGATGAGGGGTTTTATATTTTATATACCTATTATTATATGAATTATTCAGCAGGCATAAGTACAGTGTCTATTACAAATGTTACTCCGTTAGAAGACATAACATCTTTTGTTTCAACCATAGCTTCACCGTTTACAGTGATCATTCCGTTAGCATCAACGTTAAACATAAGTTTTTCACCATTTACTGTAGTGAGCTCAAGCCCATCAGTGATATCAGCAGAAGTATAAGAACCAGCAACTACGTGATATGTAAGAATATCAGCAAGTTGAGCTTTATTTTCAGCCATAAGAAGTGTAGTAACCGTTCCGTCTGGAAGTTTTTCAAATGCAGCGTTTGTTGGAGCAAATACTGTAAATGGTCCTTCACCTTCAAGAGTCTCAACGAGTCCAGCAGCTTCAACAGCAGCAACGAGAGTTGTTACGTTGCTTGCATTCATAGCATTTTGAACTATGTTTTTACTTTCAACCATCATAGCACCACCAACCATTACACCATCTTCGTTATCCATCATTTCATCGTCATCCATCATTTTGTCATCATCCATCATTGCTGAAAGATTGAACTCAGTGTATGATCGAGCTGCTGTTTCAAAAATCCATGATCTTTTTGCGTTAGCTCCAAGATCGATTTGAGAATCTATAAGACCTTCTGATTGAGCTTTAGAGCTATATCCAAGTCTCCAATCAGCGTTAGCGTCTCTTTCAATTCCTTTTACTTGCATGATCATTTTTAATGATTCAGCTTCAGTAATGTTATCATCTGGTCTGAACATATCATTGTTTGCGATAAATCCAGCTTTTAAAGCTGCTTCAGCATATTTACATCCAAAGTCAGAACTGTCTAAATCTGAGAATTCACCAGTACAAGAATCTGTAACAGTTTGTCCAGAAATATTCATAGCTACTTTAATCATTTCTCTTCGTGTAATTTCAGAACCTAACTTATACATTTCTGTATTAGAAGATTGATCTACAATTACATTTTGATTCGCGAGAAAATTAGCACTTACTACAGCTGCACTAGATGCAGATACGTTAGTAGTAGCAGATACATTAATGACACTGTCATTCAAAATTTCTTCTGCAGCATACGTAGATGCCATTGTTCCTGCAAATGGTACAAGTGCCATGAGAGCAACTGCTTTTTTATAATTCATATAATAGTTTTAGTAAATAAAAGCACACGAATTGTACAATACTTATGTAAGAGAGATGTAAGCTTTTGAGAGTTTAAGAGCAGCCTACTCTTGAACTTATTTATATTAACCTTATTATAGAGCGTGTAATAATTTCTAATAAAAAATATGACAACACTCAAATCAATAAATCCACACAACGGAGAAATACTTAAAACATTTGAAACATTTTCAGATGAAATAATAGAACAAAAAATACAACAAGCTCACACAACATTTCTCACTTGGAAGGATGTGAGTTTTGATGAAAAGAAAAAGCTGTATCATAATCTTGCAGGTGAAATAGAAAAAAATATAGAAGAACTCGCAACACTTCAAACCCTTGAAATGTGAATGGTATATAGTCAGTCATTAGCAGGTCTAAAAAATACAGCCCACCTCGCAAGATGGTTTGCAGATAACGCGCAGACTCTTTTACAAGATGAATCTTTTGAAAGAGACGGAGAAGCAGGCAAATTTGTATATGATCCACTTGGAATCATATTTGGGATTGCTCCGTGGAATTTTCCATTTAATCAGGTACTCAGAGCAGCTATTCCAAATACCATTGCTTGAAATACTACGGTGTATAAACATGCCTCAAATGTTCCTCAAGCCGGTGCAAGAATAGAGCAACTTTTCACTGATGCGTGATTTCCAGAAGGGGTTTATACGAATATGTTTATAGATTCGAGTAAAAGTGAACAAGTTATATCACATAAATATGTTCGAGGGGTTAATCTCACCTGAAGTGAAGGAGCAGGGAAATCTGTTTGAGCTCTTGCTTGAAAATATTTGAAGCCATCAGTTTTAGAACTTGGGTGAAATGACGCATTTATCGTCGCACATAACGACAGAATCAAAGAAATAGCAGAACAATGAATGAAAGCGAGAATTGCGAACAATTGAGAGAAATGTAACTCATCAAAGAGATTTATTGTGCTCGAAGAATATTATGATGATTTTGTGAAATACGCAAAAGAAGCAATGAATAACTTCAAGGTTTGAGATCCAATGCTTGAGGCTACAGACCTAGGGCCTCTTGCTCGTCCTGATCTGAGAGATGAAGTACACGAACAAGTTCAAAAGACTATAAAGCAATGAGCGAGACTCGTAATTGGTTGAAATAAAATTGAATGAGAAGGGAACTATTATGAAGCAACAATTTTAGCCGATGTAAGCTCTGAAATGACTTCCTATAATGAAGAAGTATTCGGTCCTGTCGCGACTATTATAAAAGTAGCAGATATAGAAGAAGCTATTAAAGTAGCAAATGATTCTGACTTTTGATTATGCGGGTGTGTGTACTGAGATGATGAGGAAGAATTGAAATATGTAGCAACTCATGTACATACAGGAATGATGTTTATCAACAAACCATCTGGATCAAGAGCAAGTCTCCCATTTTGAGGAGTAAAACACTCTGGATATGGAAAAGAGAATGGTCCAGATGGACTGAGAGCATTTGTGAATAAAAAAGTAGTAATGTATTAAATATAAATCAATGCTTGAAAATCTCTACCTTATCAACCTGTGAGCTTTTGTTGGCTGAATCATAATATTTTGAATTTCAGAATATTTCTTTCGCTATAGAATGCCAACTGATTCAACCGGAAGTAGATGGTGAGAAAATTTTTCCATGACAATTGTAAATACTCTCATCATTAGGTTTTTATTTTTTGTAACTCCTATTTCAGTAGTACTCTATGCTGCTGATAATAATTTAGGTATATTCAATTATTTTGATATTCCAGAGTTTTTTGCTGGTATTTTCATGTTTTTACTGCTTGATATGATAATATTTCTGGAACATATTATGTTTCATAAGATTCCGTTTTTTTGGAAATTTCATAGTGTGCATCATTCAGACCTCGATATGGATTTTACAACGGCACTGAGATTTCATTTTGGAGAAGCTATTTTTTCTTCTCTGACTAAGATACTCTTTATTATCACTTTTTGACCTCCAGTATGGTCCGTGATAGCTTTTGAAGTGGTGCTCAATGTGTCTGCTATGTGGAATCATAGTAATATCAATCTCCCAAAAAAACTTGATAGGCTCGTATCTAAAATAATAGTGACTCCAAAATTTCACGAAGTACATCATTCTCAAGACCTCAGTGAAAGTATGTCAAATTATGGATTTTTTCTCTCTATTTGGGATTATATGTATAAAACATATGTACCGCATCAACGAAAAATAGCGAAGTTAGGAATGAAAAATCAAAATAAAAGATACAATCTCAAAAAACTTTTACTTTTGAAAACAGATAAGTAATATTAGCTTCATAAATATAGCTTTATCACCAGTATATGCCAATTCTAGATGTAAAAAATATAACAAAAACACTCGCTAAAAAACAAGTTCTTCATGATGTGAGTTTCAGTGTCGAAGCTGGAGAAATATATGGATTTCTCGGGCCAAACGGAGCAGGGAAGACGACAACAATGAAATCGATTCTGGGGCTCATAGTACCCGAATCTGGATCTATACATATACTTTGAAGTGAAGGACTTTCCATAGAATCAAAAAAGAGGATTGGTTTTATGCCAGAAAATACCTATCTCTATAAACATCTTACTGGAAGAGAATTTTTACATTTCAATGGTTCTTTTTTTTATAATAAAGGAAAAGATCTTGATGACAAAGTTGAAGCACTATTACAACGAGTTGGTTTAGGTGAAGCTTGAGATGCATACCTAAAGAGTTATTCAAAAGGGATGTTACAAAGAGTTGGGCTCGCTCAATCTATTATAAATAACCCAGAGTTATTATTTCTCGATGAACCGATGAGTGGACTTGATCCTATTGGACGAAAAATGGTAAAAGATCTTTTGGTTGAACTGAGAGACGCTGGAACTACTATATTTTTTAATACTCACATACTTGCCGATGTAGAGAGTATCTGTGATAGAGTGAGTATCATAAATAAATGATATATTATTATTGAAGGTCAAAAAGTGAGTGAACTGAAATGAAAACTCGAAGACTTTTTTATAGAAAAAGTAATCGAACATAACGAAGTTCTCAAAAAATAATTATTCACAAAAAAAAAGAGCATTCTCTGAATGCTCTTTTTTTTTGTATCTATGAACTGATGTATCAGAGATTTTTGATAGCTGTTTTGAGTGAAATACTCAGCGTGTCGTGTTCTCGAGATATGAGATGATTACTTTCTCTGAGAAGCACAAACATATCCAGTGGTATTTTTTTAATATCCTCTATACTAATTGATTTCATGCAATCAAGAACCAAACTCATATCCTCTTGAACAAACTCAATAGTATTAAGCATTCTAATATCGTGTTTTGCGTATGAAAAGTTTTGTAGATACTCTGCGATAAATACATTATTTCATCCACCACCTCACACGAAAAAATACTTCGGACAGATAATATCTCATAACATTTCTTTTAGGGTAATTCAAAAACTCTCTCCCCAAATATTGAGAAAATTAGCCTTTTCTAATTGAAAATATTCATCATTATTAAGTTTTGATATAATTGCGGCTCTAGTTTCATCATGATGTTGAGAAATTTTATTCACGAGATCATTAATCCCAATTCATATCTTGGAAATAGCGACTACTTCATCATCAACTTTAAGTGAAATACTTGTTTGCGTGGCTCAAATATTTATAATTACGATATTTTTTTCTTGAAATATTTTAGTAATACAGTACTCAGTCGGGAGTATTTTATATATTTTTTTTCAAACAACATTTCCAATTTGAGCGAGGAGATTATGTTTTGAACGTGGAATAAATGCGTTAAGAAGTGAAAACCGTAGATGTTCTCAGGTTTTTCATATTACTTTTTTTTGCTTCATTCCATCTATCGTGACACTATTTACTCGACTCAGTATAATCTGAATATCCTGTGGAGATAATCCGTAGAGTCTATCTACTTCACTGGCTAAATGTTTAAGACAGAGTTTTTCTACAGATTGCATAATAGTCTCAAGCTCTTCTTTTTGGAGGGTATTATGCGGAAGTTTTCGTTTATAATTTATTTTTTTACTTGAGAGAAAGAGCTCTCCAAATGGATAGTTAATAACTATTTGATCCAGTTTTATGTCACATGATTCTTCGAGTTTAGCTATACTTTCTGCAATATTTTCACATAAGGCTGGTAAGTTGCGACATTCTCCATTGGAAAAGAAGCTGATATCCTGTCTTTTTTCAGTATATCAGAGAATCTTAATTTCTTTATTTTTAAAAGAAGCAGCACAAACACGGAGTTTGTAGCTGCCTATATCTATGATACATAGTATTTTTGAGGGGATATTTTTTTTTGTAAAAGCCACGGATAATTTTGGATATTAAATATGAGTTGTTGGTGATTTACCTATTTTTTTCAAAAGCTTATTTCAAGCTGCGACATCTCAACTCCCTATAAGTGCCATAGCGAGATCTTCAGTAATGAGCTCGTCCTCTGGTGAGATATTGAGCGCTCTTCTGAGAATAATAACTCCACGTTCGTGTTGTTTTGTCATAGTATAGGCCCAACCAAGGTTTCTGAGAACCTCAGCATTATTTCAAAAGAGTTTATTAGATTTTTCTAAGTAACTAATAGATTCTGTGAGTTTATCTTCTGATAATAGGATAAATCCTTTCAGATAGTTTCACGTTGCTGATTCACTATTAAGCGTGAGAGCAAAATCAAGAGCAGCGAGTGCTTTTTCACTTTCAGAACTAAAAAGATATATATCAGCAAGTTCTTCATAAAGTCTGTAATCACTTGAATATTTTGATATAGTTTTTTGTAGCAGTTCAATTGCTTCGGAGAATTTTTTATCAGCTTTGAGTGCTTCAACTAGAAGTATAATTTTTCGAACCTCGTCCATATATTTTTTTGCGAGAATAAACACAATGTAACCTGTATATAGTAAATATTTATTGTAAGAAATCAAACAGTTTTTCTCATATTTTTTCACAAATTATACTTGTATATTTGACTGACTGCTTATACTATGCACAGATATATATTACACAATACTACAAGTGATGAAAACTAAAATTAAGATTTGAATCGATGAAGCGGGTCGTGGTCCATGGGCTGGGCCTGTTGTTGCCTGCGCTCTCGCTTGGAACTCAAATACACCTCCAGATAAAGAGTTTATTAACTTAGTCAATGATTCTAAAAAGTTAAGCAAAAAAAAGAGAGACGAACTTTACCTAAAACTCATAGAATATTCAGGGGAAAATAAATTATTTTTTTGAGTCGGAGTCGTTGATAATTTTGTCATAGATACTATCAATATCAGACAAGCTAATAAAGAAGCTATGAGAAGAGCACTTGTAGAGATTTTGAGAAAAATACCAAAAGATTTTACTGATGTATCAGTCGTTATCGATGGAAGAGATAATTATGTGTTTGAAGAATTAGATCAAAAACCACTGTATATAGTAGGATGAGATGCTAAGGTTTCTGAGATAGGAGCTGCGAGTATTATAGCAAAAGTATTCAGGGATAAACTCATGGATCAGTACGCAACACTCTATCCACATTTGGGTTTAGAAACGCACTCTGGTTATGGTACAAAAAAACATTCAGATGCACTTCAAACTATAGGAGATGTATCAGGAATACACAGAACATCCTATAAACCAATCAAAAAAGTACTGGAGTACAAAGAATCAGTACTTGTACATATTTGTTGTGGCCCAGATGCAACGGTCCCTCTTATGGATTTAAAAGACGAATTTGAAGTGATAGCATATTGGTATGATCCAAATATTCAACCTGTTGCAGAGTATGAAAAACGCTATGATGCCTTTGTGAAAGTTTGTGAGATTGAGTGAGTGAAATACATCAGATGAGAATATGATGTAAAAAACTTCTTTAAAAAAATAAAATGACTCGAATCTACTCCAGAAAGAGGAGAGAAATGTACTGAGTGTTATGATATGCGACTTGAGCGAACAGCGAAACTCGCTCGTGAAATGTGAATCTCTAAATGGACGAGCTCGCTTAATAATTCTCCTCATAAAGACATGGAAAAGATGTTTGATTTAGGTGAAAAATGGGATTCTAAATCTACACTTTCTCAACAATTAAGCGAGGATGAACGTAAGCAAGCTTCAGAAATACTATGAGTAAGTATCGACGAATTAATTCAAACTGGAGAAAAAAAAGACAAAGAAATTGCTGCCTGAGGCATCAAAAAAAATCTAGAATTTCTCAAACTTGCGTTTCGAAAAAACTGAGGTTTTCAACGAAGTGTAGACTATACCAACGAGCACGATATTTTTAGACAAAACTACTGTGGTTGTGTGTATTCTGATACTTTTCCTGGAAGCCCTAGAAACAAAACTGCGAAGTGAGGATTTAGTGGATAAATATAAAAAAACTCTGAAATTTTCAGAGTTTTTTTATATTTCTTCGAGTTTTCCTGTATCAGACAAATCATGATACTGAAGTTTTCAGCCAGAGCTTTGAGCTAATGTTCTGTTGGGATTTTTAGCAGAAAAATAATGGTATCATTTTTTTTCTGGAAATCTTGTATGATAATAATTGAGATATTTATTATATAGCTCTACAATTTCATTTGATTCTTCTAAAGTATATCATCGATAATTAAAGAGAGGTTCAAATAATTCAATCACTTCTCTACAAAATAATTCTTCCTCAACTATTTGATTAGTTTCGGTTTCTTTTAACTCATCTCATAATTTAAAAGAAAGAATTTTTGAAATTAAAGACGTGATTTTTCTTCATGATTTTGAAATATCAGAACTCTCATGGTTCAGCATGATAATATGAAAATGCAATATATCGATGATATCAGAGACATTAGCTTTTGTATTGATTTCTCATGGTACTAGTGTTTTATTCATATAATTTGGTTAGATTATTCCTTTTACTGCAGATATATTGAAACTATAGTTCATTTTAAGTCCTCAGATAATTCAAATATATCCTGTGATATTATCTATTTCTATTGGTTTTAAGATAATGGTATAATCTTTGAGGTAGGGAAGTATATTTTCCTCTCCTATATAAATATTTACTCCAGGATGTGTAGAAAAACTCTCGATAAAATTTGAAAAATTGGGCTTATCCTCAAGCATTCTAAGGAGATGAAAAATATCATCTCAGAGTCTTTTATGATTTCGTTCTAAAAATTGAGCGACTCCAGAATATTCGATTACTTTTTTTTCTGGCAAGACAAAAAATGCTATTTCCTTCGTGTTTTTTGCAAGATTGTACACGACTCAGTGAATAAACTCAGAAAATTCTCTCAAATTCGTGAGAGGTATATGATTATTTTTGGCTTCGAGAAAGTACTCTGGAGTATCCTGCATGAGATAACTTACAAAAGCCCGAAGTCATTTTGCAGTTGGGAGTCTCCCAGCTGAATTATAGGGTTGATAAATTAGTTCAAGTGTTTCAAGACGTGACATATCTCATCTGACGGTAGCGCTACTTACTCATAAATCATATTTTTTGAGGAGAAGTTTACTTCAGAGGACTTCTCAGGTTTTTATGTATTCTTCTATGATTATTTTGAGGATATCAATGTTTCTCTGCGTCAGACTTGCCATAGCATATATCTAGTGAATAATTTGATGTATTATATGCATTTTACCGTAATTGACTAGTTTTTCATCTCTACAAGTCTCATAAGTTCTTTTGCAGATTGAGCAGAGTTAAAAATATCATGTAAATGACTATAATCTGGAGTTTGTCATTTAGAAAGACCTCAAATTATAATATCAGTCATTCCATAGAGTGATAATGGATCGAGATAATAAATACTCTTTCACATTACTTCTTTAATACTATTTATATCATTTGCAAAAATAGGTACATTATAATGAAGTGCCTTAGAAAATGAAAATGGAAAAGATTCATAAATACTTGAAAATATGACTCAAGCTGCTTGTTTATAATACGAGGCTTCAAGTTCTTGAGGAGCTGCTCAGAGAAAGATAATATTTTGACTGATACCATATTCTAATGCTTTACTTCTAATATCTAGATCCTGAATGGTGTCATCACAAAGTATAATAATAGAGAGAATGACTCATGAGTCTGATATTTTTTTTATAGCTCTCAGTATTCTCTCAAAGTTATGATGGAGTTCATTTCCAGAATCATAAATGAGGTATTCTCATTTCAAATTATGCTTGAGTTTAATATCAGTTTCAAGTGAAGAATGTGTTGAAATATTGAGTTTGGGGAAAAATCAATGAATCTTTTCAATTTTATTTTCAGAAACATTGAGTTGTTCATTGAGCTCTAAAGCAGTTTGTGTGTCCATTACAATAGCTTTTTGAGAGTGAGCTATTGATTTTTGAAGCGTATGCTTATAGAGTTTACGCGAAATAAATTTCTTTTTTGGGAAAAATACTTCTTTTAAACTTTCTATAATTATAAATGCATCTCAAGAGTATCAAACAGGAGTTGGGACATCAAAACAAATAAGAAGTCAGAGTTTTTCTGCTTCAAAAAGTTTTTTTATTTGAACATCTTTCACATACGGTAGAATATTTTTAGGGAAATCACTTTCTCTATATACCACTATTGTATGCTCAGTATTAATCTTAGCAAATGCTTCAATGAGCTCATCTACATAAGCTCTATAATATATGCCATCATCATATATACGAGCATCAATTCAAATTTTCATAATTTGTTTGTTTAAGTTGTCATTATTTTATAAAAAATAGATGCAGAAGCAAGTATGAGCGATTATAAAAATATTAAAAATTTAATTGACAATTATTAATTATTAATTATATTAATTATAATATTTTTTTATAATAAATTTTATGCAAAATGAAGTTCCAAACCTCCCGAGAGAATGAGAGCTAATTTCTCCTTGAATACAAGATGTTGTGCTTATAGGTGAAATAGTAAAACAGCAAATTAATATTATGTGAGGAAATGACTCAGAAACAAATCATATAGATTCAATTGTTATCAAAGCGAGAAAATGAACTATGAATCTTACAGATGCTATACTAAAATTACAAGAAATACCAAACTTAAAACATTGAAATGGTGGACATTGATTAGAATGATAAAAAAAATTATGAATGAACCATTAAAATACCCTAATTCAAGCCTCATTGATAAGTATGTTCCAATAGTAGAGCGAATTCTTTGAACACCAGATTCTGAAGTATCCTTAAGTCTTTGATTTATCAAATCAATTAAATTGAGAATCAGGCAAGCTCAAAAAAATGAAGAGCACATACTTAGAGCATTTAGAGCCCTAATTGCTATGAATTATGTCATCAACAATATAGAAAAAGTTAGCCAAGAGGCTAAAATCTGAATCTGAATTGAGCAATGAATTCAAAGTTGAATTTGAGTTTATAATATATTTCAAGCTGATACTTGATTATCTCATCCAGATATTGAAGAGCTCACTTTGCAGATAGAAAAGCTGAAAACTAATGAGCCAATGATTCAATTACGACAAAACAGTGCTTCTAAAGTCTGAAACTTGTTGTGATAAAATGACATAATTAAAAAATAAAATCCCACTTGGGATTTTTTTATTTTTTTGTAATATAGATTTCAAATTGCAAATTCGTATACTCTAACAACCTAAACCCATGGTAGGTAATACACTGAGGCTTATGCTCACTCGAGGACTTTCTATTATTAGATGGAATAATTTTCCAAGAGTTGTAGATATTAAACAAATGGATAATGTTGGAGCAACACTTCATACCGCATTATTTTTAGCGTATGATGAAGAAAAAATATCATGAGAGAGTATAGATACCCTGTATTTGATGAAAAAAATAATTTTCACCTCACTGGCTGATCTTATTTTATCAGATATTAATTCTGGTACGAAGTGATATATCAAGAAACTGAGTCCAGATATTTTTGATGAACTCTACGAAAAAGCCTATGATTATTTCTTGCAAAGTGAAGCCCCAGAAATACTGAAACGAGATTTTAAAACTACTCTTACGAGAACGGATAGAGAACTTGAAGATACCATTTATTTTGCTGCAAAAAAATACGTGTGATATTATGAGGGATCAACGAACTCGAGAGTATTTCCAGATATGTATGAGGTACCTATGGGAGAGATGAAAACAGAGCTCAAAAAGCTGGCAGATAAACTCCCAAGTTTAAAAAACCTCATGAACTCAAATGATTCAGAAAAATACCTCTCTCATATATACAGGCTCAGTTTTTCTATGAGATGGAATCAATACGGAAGAAATACTCCTATTTCAGTGATGAGTCATAAAGTAGTGGTTGCATATATATCATACATCATAGGTATGATTGGAAATCAAGAGTGAGAAGAAAATGATATCAAAGATATGCTCTACAGAGCAATTTATCACGATGTTCCAGAAGTTATTACTTGAGATATTATTACTCCAACTAAAAAAGCGGTTCCTTGATTTGTAGAATTACTGGAAGAAGTAGAAAAAACGATGATGGACGATTATCTCTTTGGATATATAAGCCCTGAATATAAAAACTTTGTATACTCATATATTTTAGAGCCATTTGATGGAGAGTCAGGGAAACTGGTGAAATACGCTGATATATTTTCAGCACTGATTGAAGCAAAAGTAGAGGATAGAATAGGGAATCAATTTTTCCATGAAAAATATCAAAATATTCTTGCTCATATCTCACATATCAATCATCCAGGAGTAGAATTTCTCCTAAAAGAGATACTATTTTACTTTGATTCAAACTCGGATGATAGTATTAGACCAAGTTATGATTCTTAGATTCTTCTTACATATGATTCATACTATATTGTATTGAATTTAAAATATAAAAAATTAAATAATGCTCTATATAGCTCTCACATTTTTATCTTGAATTGTATCAGGACTTATGTCAGTATGGTTTCGTAATAGAGAACTCAAAAACAAAGTCATTTTGATGCATCGACAATTTTTTTCACAAATAATATTCTTTTTAATTTTTATGTACGTATTTAGTTTATATTTCACTTCTGTGACGATAGACTTGTGATTTGTGGAACTAAGTTGGGCATTTATATATGTTTTATTTTCTACTTTTGGATACTATCTTATTCAAGTTATGTATGAACTTATAACTTGAAATAGTATTTTTGCAGGCCAAGATGAAATAGAAGCCTATATACATAAACTCGAAGAAGATAATAGATAATAAAAAAGCTCTCAAATATTGAGAGCTTTTTTTAAGGCTTTAACGTGAATGATAACAAGACGAATACTTGCTGAAATTTTATAAATATTTATTCTTTCAGAATTCCCGTAGAAGCGAGTAAATCATTGCGTTACGTAAAATATATGAATAAAATGTAAGTAAAAAGAAAGAAAAATATAATATATAATATCTGATGTACAAATTTCTAACAATAAAAAAACTCTCAATGATTTGGAGAGTTTTTAATTTGTTTTAGTATAAATGAAAATGAGTACAAGACAGATATTTGTCGAAATTGTAGAATTATATTCTCTCGATATGTCCCATAGAAGCGAGTAACTCATTTCATGTACAGGTATAATAGTGATTGATTGTAAAAAATAAGTAAGAAAAATATCAATTATGTGAGTCTCGTTTATTTGCCTTCAACGCAACTTTGTTTACAATAAAGAAAATGATTTTTAAGATAATATTGTGTTGAAAAATAAGAATAAGAAAATACTCGTTGGACTCTCTGGGTGAGTAGATAGTTCGGTAACAGCCTATCTCCTCAAAGAGCAGTGATATGATATCACGGCTGGTTTTATGATAAACTATATGGCTCCAGAAGGAGAATATTGTCCGACGAAAGAAGATATCGAAGTAGCAAAAGAAGTGGCTGCCTATTTAGAGATTCCATTCTTTACCTTTGATTATAGAGACGAATACGAAGATAAAGTACTTAACTATATGTACGCGTGATACCAAAAGGGGATTACTCCAAATCCTGATATTATGTGTAACTCAGAGATCAAGTTTCGAGTATTTCTGGATGAAGCACTTGAGCTCGGGTTTGATGGTGTTGCGACCGGGCATTATGCAAGGATAGAAGAAAATAATTGAAGCTATACACTCCTTAAATGAGTTGATTCAAATAAGGATCAATCATATTTTCTCGCTGGACTCTCTCAAGACCAATTAAGTAAGTCATATTTTCCGATTGGATGAATAGAAAAATCTTCAGTGAGAGATATAGCACGAAAAGCAGGGCTCCCAAATGCTGAGCGTAAAGAATCCCAAGGAATTTGTTTTGTGTGAAAAGTAGATATTAAAGAATTTTTACAAAAAAAAATACCAAACTCTATTTGAGAGGTTTATGATACCTCTGGGAAACTCCTTGGAACGCATAAATGAGTATTTTATTATACGATTGGTCAAAGAAAAGGTCTTGATATCTGAGGTATGCCAGAGCCAATTTTTGTGGTGAATAAAGACATAAAAACTAATCGACTCATTGTTTGATATGGAGCTGATGATGAACTGTATAGTGATACGCTCTATTTAGATGAGCTCCATTTTTTATGAGAAGAAAAATTACTTCCTAAAAAATCTCAAGCAAAAATCCGCTACAGACAAGCGGATCAAAATTGCGTCATATCTCATGAGGGAGAGAGATATAAAATAGTCTTTGAAACTCCACAGCGAGCAATTGCGAGTGGTCAATTATTAGCTCTCTATTATGGTGATGAGTTATGGGGAAGTGGAGTGATTATCTAAATTCTCATGTAGAAGCGAGCATATTTAAAGAATATAAACTATCACGAATATCTTGCTGTAAAATACTTCTTTCTTTATCACTTATATCTATATCTGTTACGTAGCTGCTTTCATAAAAATTTTGATAGACTTGAAATATAATCTGAGCACTAAATTTTTTATCTTTGAGTAGCAGGTCCAAAAATTTTTGAGCTTGATCAAGATTTAATACATCATATTCACTCGCTAATTCAATTAATTCTTCTACATCATAATCAATGAGTTCACCTCCAGAAATTCATAGGTTTTCTAAAATTCTTACACCTTTAAATAAATGTGAGATTAAAACATCATACTCAAATTCATAATCTACTTCTCCATCGTCAAACCCTAATACTCAATCCACTTTATTTTTAGTTTCATTTTGTTTTCTTGAAATAAGTGCGTGACTAAAATCTTTAAAATGATTAATAACTCACTTACTTATGATTTTTCCAGATGTAATAAGTTTTTCAGAAATGATATGTTCTACTGATTCTTCAATGTTATTACTTGAAATTGCAGATACGAACTCATTTTGAGTTAAAACTCGCTTTCTGAATAAATAATTTAAAAAATCATCTATTTGTGTAGAAGACTCAGTTTTAGTAAGGTGAGTTCAATGAATGAAAATATCAATAATTTCTTCAGTAAAATTTTCGAGTTCATAATCTATAGTTTTATTTTCTATTTGAAGCATTTCAGCTTTTAAAAATGGATGAGAACGTATTGTTTTTCATAAATCTTTGGCAAGACGAACGTAACTATTACAGGCATATACATAATTTCATGATACACTCGCATTATATACAATAATAGGTTCTAATTCTGTAAAATACAATCCGAATATAAGTTTTTCAAGGAGAAAAAAAACACATTCATCAAAATCAAGGCTTCCATCATACATTGAGTTTAATTCTGTTTCATTGAGAACTCAAATTGAATATAGATACTCCGAAACCTCCTTGATATGATTGTCACCAAGTTCTTTGTATTCTCATTTGTCTAATTTTTCTTTACTGATATTATCAGCTAATTTTAAAAATTTATCCAGTGAATATTCAAAAATTTCTGTCCTTTCATCTGATTGTAAGCTTTCATTTCTTCCTCAATTCATTTTTTAAATCTAAATTGTAAAATAGTTATCAATTTTTTGGTCACAGTTGGATGCCTCTCATATAATCTAAAACTAAAGATTCAGTATCACATTGTGAGTTTTCAAAATACATAACACAAAATTGTCCTACTTCTGATTGCATATTTTTATCTTCAATAATTCATTGAAGGAGAATATATGCCAGTGACCTGTAAATAAGGTCTCACAAATTTTCTGAGATGAGTATTTCTTTAGGCATAAGTAGGCCATTACTCTCCAAAAATATGAGAAATCCATCAATATGTGTCTGAAGTACTGTATCTTCTTCTCAATTATCAATTGCATCGAGGATATTGTAAATGTAACCTTCTACTTCTCAAGAAAATTCATCCACTTCATCTTTAAAGGTATATTTTGCAATTATATCCTCATATCTTTCTGAACTTCTTGGAGATAAATTTAAGAGTATTTGTCGCATATCAGACTTCAATGCGTAGTCATCTAATATTCAGAAAGAGAGTAAATGAGTTCATAAGAGATATGCTTTCATGAAAATATCTTCATCATATGTAATATTGAGAGTCATTTCATCTAATTCTCAAGAAATTTGATTATAGAAAGCTTGTTTTCATAAAATATGTTTTTGCTCTAATTCTTTTTGTTGTAAACCGTTTACTTGGGAAATGAGTTCATCCATATTTGAAATATATATTCAATATTTAGGATTAGGTATAAGTTCTCATTCAAATTCTATATATAAATCAGGTTTGTTTTTTGAAATTACTTTCAAGAATTGATAAAAATTATCAATTCTTTCTAATAAAGATTCTGAGTCATCTTGAAGTTCTTTAATTTTAGCTTGTGTTTTTTTTGAACGAATGAATTCTCAAAGTACATTTTCTTGAATGGGATCATGTTCTTTAAAATATTGAAAACAGAGTTTTAACATTATATCTTTCAAAGCTTTTTCTTTGATGAGATTTTTTCTCAAGAGTTCAGAAAATAGCGTGTATACTTTTTTAGTTTCATCTTTTGTATCTCATAATTCTTGAGAAACTTTAAATCATTCAACTTGTAAAGACTCTAAAATTATACTTAAAGTATCTGATAGTGTCCCATATTCTTCTCACTCAAGTTCGTTTACTAATTCCCAAATATTCATAGACAGGTTCTCTTGAAACCAATCTAAATTTTCTGGTTCATCAAGTTGAGTAACATAATCTTTTACTTGATTGGTATACACAGTACCAAATTTTGCAGCAAGAATTCATAGTGATGAAAAAACTTCGTTTTCATCGTTTATTCAATCAAATTCTCAATTTTTCATAACATGGATTCAAAATTCGAGTATTTGCTCACCAAGTGATAAAGTAGATAATTTTCAATAAAAATTATTAATTCAATCTAGAGTTTTATTTTGGGTTCATCTTGATACTATTTTATGATTTTCTCTGAGCTTCTCTAGTTCCCATTTTCTATATTGCTCTACCAATTTTTGAAATGTTAAATATCTTCTCTGAAAGAGTGGATGAATATTTTTAGTTTTTCCATCATAGATATAACTTAGATCTGGAGCAATAACTTTTAATATATTTATAAAAACAATAAAACCTTCGAGCGATTCATTATATTTATTTTTTACATCGATTTGAATTTTTTCTGATTTTGTAGGATCTAATAGTGTTGTATTTTCTTGTACAATAAATCATTTTTCCAGACTTTCTTGTAGCTCTAGACTAAAGTCTTTTTTCGAAAATACTGTAAGTTTTTTACATAATACATGTACTTGTCAGTACATATATGGGCTATCATCAAAAAATCAATTTTGTAAAAGATTGAAAAGGATTTTGATATTTGAATCAAGATTTATAGTTTCATTTGTAGAAGTGAATATATTTGGAAGATATTCTTGAATAATGGCAGTATATCATGCTCATTTAGTTCATTCTTGTTTAAAATCCATTCCTGCTTCTAATTCTTCAGCAAGATTTTTGCAATATCGTACAAATTTATAAATACTTGTTTGTAATTCTAAACTTCAATCTATAAAACTCTGAGCATCAATGGTATCTTTCATATAAACGAATATAAATCAGAAGTATTATTATTACTATAATAAAATATTAAGTCAAGTAAAGAATATATTATTTATTATTGTTTAAACACCTACTTGATGGGTCGTCTCATCAAAAAGTTTTCCAAAATAATCTCCAAATTCATAGGCTCCATCTCTTGAAAAGTTATGATAGGGAAGAAAGGCATGTCATCAATCAATTGTGTATTCTGGAAGAGCTGATAGAATATAAGCTGAATGGTCACTAGAGTTTTTATCTCACGTTACTGGGTGAATAAATTCAAACTGAGTTTCAAACAGTTCATATATTTCTTCTCTTTGTTTATAGGTCACAAAATCCTCTCTGTGAATTCTTATAAGTACTCCGTTGAGTATATCATCACAATCTCATGGAATGATATTGAGGACGCAGTTATTAGATTTTTGTAATTTGATGACATCCTCATATGACTCGAGTCAGTATTTTACCCAATACTTTTTTCGGAAGTTTTCAAGTATATCAGGATCCATATCTCATGGTACCATTTTGAGATTATAAATTCGCTTAAAACCAGAAACTAATACTGTTTTTGATGTTGAGGTTTGTCATTCATGAGAGGATGTATTGAGAATACTGCCATATCATATCAAATCTATATATTGTTTATCACTTGCTATTATTTCATCCCACGAAGATTTCATGCATTATCCATTATAAATTATTTAATGAAGTATAAAATAATATCTGAGAATTTAAAATTTTTATTAAAGCATGTTTTTATATTTTGACAAACTTCTTAAAAACCTTATTTTTATTTATATATTTTAAAGAATAATAAATGAATGTACACACACTAGATCAAAATAAGTATTTAGAAGTATGAAATATTTTGAAGAGTAAGTTTTTTTTAAGATTTTTTCTAAAATACCAAAAATCAACGAAATGCAATGAAAGAAAAAGATATAAAAATTTTCCAAAAGTTGGGAGAAGTAGTTTTTCTGACGAATTTTATTCTGATATAGAAGATATATTTTGAGATACTTCAAAATTAAAACATTTTTTACAAACATTCAGAGAAGAAATGATATCTCATCCTGAAATATGGGATCAGATTAATACTTGATTATCAGATGAAGAATTCGTGAATACGATAATGAATTTTATGTGAATTTATTTAGAATTATGAATTGCTGAATTCACAATTAAAGAGATTTGCAAAGAGAAAGTTGATCAATTAATCTCAGCCGGGAAAGAAACAAGAAATGATATAAATGGATTATCTATTCCAGAATCTTTACAATTATGAAGAGAGCATTGATTATTTCCAATAGATTCAGAGTGAGAAATAATATTTTTCCTTTCTAAAGAGTGATGAGAATATAACGTAACTCAGCAATTCTCAAATGAAATTGCAACTGTAAAAAAGGATTGAGAAGTATTAAAAATTCACAATCCAGAGTTTATTTTATTTTCTGATGATGATAGTAGAGAAGTTTCTTTAGAAAAAATGAATTCACTTGAATTATTTCTTAATATATATAGAGCTCTGCATTGAAAATTAGATTATGAATACTGTGTAACTGGTGATTGAATGGAAAATTATGGTGATTTTATTGATAATTGGATTCAATCTTTAAGCGATAAATCTTATGATTCAAAAGAAGATATTTTTATTCAACAATGATGAAAATGGGGGAATATGTTTGAAAAATTTTTGATTGAAAATATTGAAATACTTCGTAAAAAAACACAAAGAGCTTCACTTAAGATTATAAAATAAAAAAAGAGCTTCCAATTTGGAAGCTCTTTTTATTGTTTATTTATCCTCGAAGAATATCTTCGTGAATGCTATCTGCAGCGAGACATCACTCGGCTGCTGACATAATTGTTTGTTTAAATTTGTTTGAGTTTGTCGTCACATCTCAGGCAGCGTAGAGTCATTTAATAGTGGTTTCTTGTCTTTTATCTACCACGAGACAATTCTCATCATCAACTTCAGGATTCATATGAGAAACAAGATTGATAGATGGATCTGAACCAATAGCAACAAAGAATCCATCTGCTTTTACAATATTTCAGCTCTTGAGTGTTACGTGCTCGAGGAACATGCTACCATCAATATGGTCTACTTCTTCATTCATCATGAGTTCGATATTGTCTTTTTCTTTTACGTGGTCAACCCATATATCCTCAGCTCTAAATGTATCTTTTCTATGAATAATAGTAACTCTGTTACATATTTCTGCGAGATAGAGCGCTTCAGTAAGTGCTGTATTTCCCCCTCCTACAATCACCACATCTCGACCTTTAAAAAACATACCATCACACGTTGCACAATAACTTACTCCTTTTCCAAGAAATTCTTTTTCTCCAGGAACTCATAGTTTTCTATAGGTATTTCATGTTGCGAGTATAACGAATTTTGTTGTAAACTCTTTATTAGTAGTTTTAATACAAAATCATCCCTCTATTTGAGTGATAGAGTCAACAGTATCTTGAAGTATATCACTTCCTGATAACTCAGCATGTTCTTTGAAACTATCCATTATTTCTTTTCCACTTGCTGAAATAACTCAGGGCCAGTTCTCAACTTTATGACTGGTAGCAAGAGCACCACCTGGTTGTGCTCCTATGACAACATTGTGTATTTTATATCTACTGGCATACATTCCAGCTGGGAGTCCAGCACTTCAAGCTCCCACAACTATTAATTCGTAATCCATTTATTTATTTTGTTTAATGAGTATTGTAGGCTAGTATAATAAAAATACACTGTAAATAAAGAGTAATTTTTATCGAGAAATATAATTAAATATTATTAGTTTGTCTCTCATTAAGCTCATTACTGAGCATATCAAATCTTTCTTGTTTTCTTTCTACTGTTTCTTCGTCCATATATATCCCAGTAAAAAGAGCATCTTGTTGTCATCGGATCAAGCTCATTAATTCCTCTATAGTAGCATTTTTTACACTTTCAGGAGCTCTAAGTATTCATTTTTCATTTAAATTGTTCATCTTCCAAAGTTATATAAATTAAAAAAGTTCCTCCGATTGGAAGAACTTGTGCTTGTTTTTAAAATTGAGTGCTTTAAATACAAAAAGAAATCCTTCCATTTTTCTGGTAGAAAAAGTAAAAGAAATAACTCCAAGAAGTATTTTTAAGTCTTATATTCATTTTTTATTTTATAGGTTTGTGCTAAATGTAGAATATGTAATTTTAAAACATAGTCAAAATATTTCTTCTATTCTTACAATTAATAGGTAAAATAGATTTTTAAAATACAAAAAATAATAAAAAAACTATGTGAATAATAGATTATAGTGAAGTATCTGAGCGAGATTTAGAAGCATTGCAAGCAAAAATTGGGAACTGAGAATGAGAACTCAAAGTGTTTGTGGCAGATATATTACCTCATGATGAAGCTCAAAAAGAGAATTTGGAAGATAGGATGATGGAACTTGAGAGTCTCATTAATACTTTTGGGTGAGTTGTTATTTTAGAGCATATACAAAAACGAGCTCTTCCTGATTACAACACGTATATATGAGGAGGAAAACTCGACGAGATAATTCATGAGATGCACCAACAATGAGCAAATCTACTCGTTATTTGAAACATACTTAAACCTCATCAGATGTATAATTTGAATGAAGAACTTAAAAAAATATGAGCCGTTGCTTGGGATAGAGTTGATCTCATTCTCAAAATATTTGAAAAAAATGCTCGAACGGAAGAAACTAAACTACAAATTGAACTCGCTGCAATCAAACATATGTGACCAAGAATATTCAATATGTGAATGGAACTTGGTCGTCAAGGTTGAAAAGGATCAGGTGAGACAAACACTGAGACCATGAAACGTCATTTAGCTCGTAGAGAATTAGAAATCAGAAAAGATTTAGAAAAATATAAAAAAGTAAGAGAAACTCATAGACAAGGTCGAAAACAAAAAGGTTTTCTTACTGTTTGAATTGTAGGATACACGAATGCTTGAAAATCGAGTCTCCTAAATGCACTTACTAATAAATGAGTGTTGGCTGAGGATAAACTCTTTGCTACGCTCACAACGAGTGTGTGAAAACTTTGGATTGCTCCAAAGGAAACTTCACAATCTGAGTATATGAAGGGAACAGAAGTGCTCCTTTCAGATACGATTGGGTTTATTCGAAACCTACCACCTCAACTTGTCGATGCTTTTGCATCAACCCTTGAGGACTCCATAGAATCTGATCTGATATTTCATGTTATAGACGCAAGTGATCCCAAAGTCGTTGAGAAAATAAAAGTTGTCGATGATATTCTGGATACTATATGAGCGACACAAGATAAAAAATATATTTTTAACAAAACTGATAATCTTTCACAAGATGAATTGTCAGTAATTCAGGAAAAATTTTCATATTTAGATCCAATATATATATCAACGAAAACTCAGTCTGGATTTGACGAAATACTAGAACTTATGTTAGAATATAGCTAATACTGCTTAATTCTCTGCATTGATAGATTTTCTCAATACATTTTACCTCTATATGTGGGATATTCTCGTTTTCTTTATACTTATAATAATATTTGTTTTTTCAAGGTATTTTCTTAGAACTGATATTGAAAAAAAAGAACATACAAAATGAAATACTCCACAACTTAATGCATGAAAACAAGAGTTTTTTATGATTTGAGCTGTTGTTATTGTGACAAGCATTTATTTTGCTTCGCTTATTTTTAAAATTGAAATGTTACAAAATATTGTAACTTTTACTTTTTCAATATTTGCTCTCTATATTATTTCACTCTATTGCCAAAGAAAAATACTTCTTATTTATGGAGAAGAAGTTGAGGTTTCAGGGCAAAAATATTTCAAAAAATGATATAAAGTCAGTCTCTTTGGTCTCTTTGTAAATGTATTTGTTTTTTTTATAGGAATATTTCTTTGTATTCAAATATTTGAGCTCAATACATTTATCCAAATAGGAGGACTTTGGGCTTGAATATTGGCATTTATGTGATTCACAGCACCAGTATGGGCTTTGGATATGATAGCCTGAATTATTCTTTTACAATCAAAGAACTTCGAGACGGGAAATGTTTATTATATTTATGATAGAGATTTACATGTTTGGATAAAAAGTATCTCACTGACAGAAGTGAAGTGTATAGATTTACGATATTCAAATCCAATAATGTTTCGTCCCAGTGAATTTCGTAATCTCATCGTAAAAAATCTATCAAATGGAATTGGATGAAAATCTAATAAAATACTCAGAGAAAAAGAAATATTTGTAGATTATTCAATTTCTCAGGAAGCTGTTGCAAAAGTGTGTCAGGATGCGTATGATGAAATGTTACTCGATTTGACTGGTTCTGAAGTGACAAATTACTTTTGAGATGATAAATACTTATCACTTGAAATAGATGACTTTGCCAACTACGCTGTAAAATATAAACTCTTTTATAGTATAACTAGTCCATTTTATATATTCAAAGCTGAGCGACTGTATAATCAGTATTTATTCAAGCATCAACAAAGTAACTCATTATATTTTTCTACTCCAGATCTTATCCACCTAGAAAAAACTGACACAAAAAAAATAACTACTGTATAAGTAGTTATTTTTTGCTATAAAGAAATTACTCAGCGAGTAAGTCATTTACTATTGTCATAATTTCATCTTCAACCTCAACTGAATCTGTTCTGTCGTCTATAATTTCTTGTAGAGCGATAAGAGCAGCAAGTAATGCAGTATTATCTTGGTTATTTTCAATCATTACTTCTATTCGAGCAGATATTTGTGGTAGTCTTTCTGCAGGAATTTTGTCTAAAGTTTTCTCCAATCTTTTAAGAAATGCTTTTCTATATTTTTCAACAAGACTCTTTTTTACTTCTTTATATTCTTCTCTGAGTTCTTTGCTTTCTTCTCTTAATTTTGCATTCGCTTCTAAAACTCGTTCTCTTTTTTCAATGATATCAATTCCATTTGAGCTAGAACCTATTATTTCTTTTATAGCCTCATAAGAAGCCATAGCTACTTCTTTCATTTTAGCTCGAATAAGAACTTTATCAGCGTCAGTCGTAGCGAGTTCAAGTTGGTTCTCAAGTGCTTCTAACTGAACTTTTGTTTCAGCTTTCAAAGTTTGAAGTTCCAATTTTTGTTCACTCGTAAGTTCACTTCATAAATCTCTCAGTTTATTTTTATATTCGTCTTTGAAGTCTTCTCTGTTTTGTTTTGCTTCTTCTCTATTTGCTTTAACTGAGTCTTTCATTTCATTTTTTTGAGTTTTCATCTCATTTTTTCTCATATCTTTTCTATCTTCGTCTTCATCTTCCATTTCATCCTCATCTTCCATTTCATCTTCATCTTCCATTTCATCTTCATCTTCCATTTCATCTTCATCTTCCATTTCGTCTTCATCAGAATCTTGAGTCTCAATGCTCGTGTCGTCGCTATCGTCTTCATGGTCAGCAAATGTAGTCTGTGCTAAAGGCATTGATAGTAATGCTAGTAACATAAGGAGTGATAAATTCTTTTTCATAATAAAGTTCTAAATAATAAAATCATTGTAGCACATCAAAGTATAGAGATACTTTGTAAGAGAATTATAAAAAAATAATGTTTTTAAGCCAATTTTTTGATATTGACCTATGGCATTGTAACTCATACTTAATCTAGTAGTGGTTTATCTATAGATTCCATACTAGTTCTAGATTCTTGAGCTTCTGGGTTTATTTTCAAAATATCTTTATCTATTATCTCAAGTCTCTTCTTTCAAGTATTAAAATGATTCACTGTAGTAGAGAGAGAGTTTCAAAGTTTAGAATATACTTCTTCATAACTGGATATGTCTTTTTGTAATTTTAAGACATATTTCTGTATCTCTTTTGCTTTTTCTTCTATCTGGAGTGATTTCATTCATTGTAATACTGTTTGTAAATATGCATAAAATCCACTTGGTGAACAGATTATAACTTTTTTAGAAAAACCGTATTCAATGAGTTTTGTAGGTGAGATATCTCAGATTTTGTTTATAAAAATATCATAGTACATTCACTCTGCTGGAATCAGCATAAAGGCAAAATCAGTGGTGTTTTCTTCTGGTAATATGTATTTAGAAACTTCATCGATTCTATTTTTTATATCTCTTTTTAAATCTGTAGAGTATTTTTTTATGGAAAATTCATCCTCTGACTGAGTCAGACGTTCATAGTTTTCATGAGGAAATTTAGCGTCTATAGGAATAGTTTTGCCTCATAAAAAGAGTCCAGCATCTACCACTCAAATAGAGAGTGCGTATTGTAATTTATATTGATCACTTGAAAACACGTTTTCAAGAAGCTCTTTGAGAAAATATTCTCAGAGATTTCCTCGTTGTTTCGGGTTTTTTAGTACATTTTCAAGTCCTCTGAGTTGAGCTCCTATATCTTGAATTTGTTTATTTGTTTCTCACAGTTCCGTGAGTTTCTTAGTTATTTCTTCGATTTGTTTATTTGAGTTTTCAGATATTTTACTACTCGTAGCAAAGGTTCGACTCATATTATCGGTCATAGATTTATTACTTTCTGCGAGTTTATAATCGAGTGTTTTTCGTATATTGAGAAGTTGTTCTTGAATCATACTTGAGCTTTCACTATTTTGGTTTCATCCTTTTGTCTTACTTATTAAAACGAGAATAGCTACTAATACTCAACAGAGTAAAAAAGCTGAGAGCGACAGCAGGATTATAAAAATATCTATATTTTCCATATAAGTTTTTAAGAGTATATAGTATGAGTATATAGTATTTTTTAAAACTGTGAAATTTGAATTGAGCTTAAAACTCAATGTTTTTAATATATGAGATTTTGTACTTGTTGAAAATATATGATAGTATAGATTTATATTATTATTTTATATGTAAAATATGTATTTTTTTGAACAAATAAAAACTCAGTTTATTCTTAATTTAAGAGTAGATTTTGAAGTGCAGGGGGCTCAAAACCCAGAACAAATCGCTAAAACACCTTCTGAAAAATCAGACAAAATAACTACTCCAGAAAATACCCTTGAACATGCTAAAAAGACATCCAGTAAATTAGATGCTCAAATTAATCAAGAAAAAGAAAGATGACTCATAAAAGATTGAGAATTAGCATACTGAAATATTTCTTCTAAAAATATCGAAACAAATTGATTTGATATGAGAACTGATAATCTCTCTGAATCTATGCCAGCTCCTATAGGCCAAACTGAGTGAGATGTTTTTAGTTTATGAGAAAGGTATAGTTCACCACAGGAACAAGTAATGTTAGGGAAACTAGCTGAGGGTACGATTGGATTTGATGATCCAGAAGTATCTGCACTTGCAAAAGACCTATGAATGGAAGAAGTGTTGCGTACTGCGGGAATTGATTGACTTGGTAAAACTGAAGTTCCTGAGTGAATAGAACAATCAACTCCAGAAATGTTGCAATGATCTAAAACTGAAGTTGAGTCAGAAATAGCTAAAATTGATTCTCAAATACAGTCACTTCCGGAAGGCTCTCAAGAAAGACAAGCCTTAGAAAAACAATCTACTTTTTTATGAAACTTTGCTCAAGCTATCATAGATATGATTGAATGAAAACAACCAGGCTCTCAAGCGTGATGATTTGAGTGAATTGATGTGGTCTGAGATAAGGATGTACTCGCAAGAGGAATGACTTACACTGGAATACATGAAAATTCTGGAGAAGCGGATAAATTCTTAATGTGAATGGCAAAATCAGCTCGACAAACTCCATGGTGTGCCTGATATGTGAGTTATGTACTAAAAGAAGCTTGATATAACATTACTCCAACATTGTCTTCTCAAGCATTTATATGAAAAACAGGGAAATGACATGTTGCTTTTTATGCTTGAAATAATCAAATGCTTGGATGAAATCAATCCGATTCAGTATCATTAGCTCCTATTAGAAAACCTATTGCAGGATGGACCATGCCAGAAGATCTTGAAAAATGAAAAGCATCAAATAAAGGATGAACTCCTCCAATTTGAGCGATAATAGTATTTAATAGATGAAATACAGATAGAAATCTTGCATAATTTGCGTCACTATCCAAAAAATGATATCCTTAAGAGGATATTATTTTTTTATACATATGTATGTATTTTCTCAATCAACAAATAAAACAATTTTTGAACTTAGTAGTAAGTTATAATGCAAATCCTACCGATGGGCCAGATGGTGGATGAATTGAATCATGAGAACTTAATGTACCAAAAGATAAAGTAGATTCTACAGAAAATCTAGCCTTTAAAGAATTAAATGAAGAACTTGAGGGCATTGATAATGATTCAAGTCTTATTAGTAAGTATGCAAATATACTTGGTACATTTCTTCAAAAAGTGAAATCTTGAGAATATCCAGGTCTAAGCGAAGAGGATGATGATTTTAATAGATTATTAGAGCTCTATACTTCTCGATTCAAGCAATTAAACACTCTCAGAGATAGAGGTCATCAAATAGAGCATATAATAAGCTTAAATATATCAAAGCTCAATGAATCAGTAGATACGGTCATAGAGTGATGAAGTATTACTACAGAACTTGATGCAGCATTTGAGCAAGAAGCTGAAAATAACAAAATTGAAATTGATCAACTTAGTTCACTTGAAAATGAATATAGAGCTCGAATAGAAGCTATTTGAATAAAATTATCTCCATTTTTTTGAAAAGAGAACAATACTAATTCTATGGAAAAAGTTGTAAATATCTTTAAACAAATTAATACTTCAGTTCTAAAAGACATGACTGATTCAGATAAATTAGATTTTTTTAAACTTGAAGCAATATCTGGAATTCAAGAGATAAATAGATTAGCTGACATAGCCTTGAGAGATGAGACGATGGTATGAGATAATAAAGAGAAACTTGGAGAAGAAAGACTTGATTCAAGTCATGAAAATTATAATGAAATATTAGAAAACGAAGAAATAAAACAAGCATTAACGAATTCTGAGTGAGTAACTCCTACATTTGAAGAACTAGATTCTGACCATATTTTAATACTACAAAAAAAATGAGTTAATTTAGCAAAATTATTTTTAGTACATGAAGATGGTTCAAATATTTCTGAAGATTTAGAACAAGGAAAATCATATATCGTAAATTTTTGAAGAAATACTGAATTAGCTTGAAAATTAAATCTTGCAATTATAGCAAGAAATTCTCAAGAAGTATTACTAGACTGAAAAAACATGCAGTTTGAAGGGAGCCAGTTTAAATCAGATTGAAAATTATATCCGTTAAGGGATGGGTCAAAAATTGAAATTATTAAAAAATTTACAGATGAGGGGTCGCCTGAACAAACTGAGAGATTTAAGCAAATAAATTGACTCTTGGAAAGTAGCTGAGTTGCTACTACGCAGCAAAGATCTATCCGAGAAGCAATGATTTCTCCTAATCCTCAAGAAGCTTTTCAATGAATGACTCTTCCTGGAGGTATTGCAGGGATGCTCATGAAAATGTTTATAGAATTTTTTACAGATAAAAATTTTGAACTCGTTGAATGAGAGAATATTTGGAAAGAAGTAAACGGCGATGTATTAAGTAATGAGGATATTCTCAATGATACGATGTGAAAATATTATGATAACGGTCAAAGAATCGATGTGAGTTCAAGCTTTGAAAATCTACCTAAATGAGTTTGATCATTAATTAATACTATTTATCAAGCAGAATCAAATGGGAATCCAAATATTATCTATTCTTGATGTCCTATTCAACCTCCAATGCCTATTACAGAGATGTCAATTAGGGAAGTAAGAATTTTTCAAGACAGAATGGTAGCTGCAGGAAGCAAATCATCTGCAGTTGGTGCCTGTCAGATAATCAGAGATACTATGGATTGAGCAATAAGTGCTGGAGTATTGAACCCAAACGATAAATTTGATATGGCAGCTCAAAATAAATTTACAATATGGAAAATGAATGAAAGAGGTTTAGATGACTTTATGTCATGAAAAATAACAGATGCAAGCTTCATGAAAAAACTCTCTCAAGAGTGGGCGTCACTTCCAAAAGATATGTCAGGTGCAAGCTACTATGCTTGAGATTGATTAAATCATGCACTCGTAAGTCCACAACAAATTATGCAACATTTGAAACAAATTTGAAATTGATAACAATAAAAAAATCTCCACTCAGGAGATTTTTTTTATTGACAAATATTTTATTTATGTAATATAGATTTATTAATAATTTATATATTTTAGGTATATGGATAAATTTTGACACACAGAGTGGGGAATTGGTGAGAATGCAGATATGTTTGAAAACTTAAATAAAGAAGAAATTTTTTTAGATTCTCAAAAAGATACATTTTTATTGCGCTTGAATGGAGTGGAAAAAATGGGACTTGTAATCATGTTAACTGTATGAGGTGTCACAACAATAATGGCTTCAAAAGTGAGATGACAAGAAATGGAGCAATATTATCTCTACGATGATTTGAACCAACGATATGAAAAACCAGTATTTGATGGAAACATGTGGGACATGTGATTAGATGAGTTAAAATCATACTTATATAATGAATGATTTGATAGTCAGTGAAATCCAGCTTGAAATATCCTTGATTTAATGACAGAGTTTGACACTTTAAAGAGTCTAGATTTTAAAAAAACTTTAGAGACCTGGCTTATTTCATTGTATGAAAATACAGGCTATAAATTCAAATGAAATGAATTGATTTTGTTAGTACAAGTATATTGAGATTTACAAAATCATGATTATAAAGCAGCTGAAAATACTATTTCAATTTTTAAAAGTATTTTTTCTTGGGTGCAAAATTTAGAATATGCTCTGGATAATCTTAAACTTATCCCATTAGAAGCCTAAATCTGGAAGTTTAAGTATGTTTATAATTAAAATAATATTAAACAATGGTACAAGTACCTCTAACTACTACAGAATTTGAAGAAATTATAGATGATGTAAAACAATGAAGGTTTAGAGATTTTTTAAGAAAAATAAAACCTTTAAGAACTGCAGTTTCAACTTCTATGTTTATACTTACAGCTACTCCAGCAGCTTGAGATTCGGTTCAAATATGAAATGACCCTTGAATAGAGAGTATTGAAGCATGAAAATTAATTGCTGAACTTCTTCGTTTAGAAATTGCATGAATTCCAACTTCTGAATTGTCAGAATATACTGATGAAGAAACGAGAAAATATTATCTAGAGGCATTTTCACATCCAGAAATATTACATCAAACAGGACTCATTATACGAAAATTTTCAGAAGAATTAGAGCTATATTTGGGCTGGGAAGATATTCCTTCTATAGCAGATTTAGTGATTGCAAAATATTCTTGAAATTCTAATCTTTGGAAAGATACATTTTCAAATACAGTTTCACTTTATTCAGCATATTCAAAAGACCTTACAGATTTATTGACGAGTCTATGATTTAACCCAGAATGATCAAAAATCTAGTTTTTTCTTACATACTCAAGCTCTAAAGTCTCTCAATCAAAACGAAATACATCAGAAGCAGGAACATCTTCATCTAAAATAGTGTTTCCACCAAGGATTTCTATGCTTCCTTTTTCTATATAATAAGCAAAATCTTCTTCAATTTCTTCAATATTATAATTTTCTCAGCTTTCTGAAGTATTTGCAGAAGTAAGCCAAATTGGTCAAACTCTTTTTATGAGTTTTTCTTCTATTCCGTTACTCGCAACTCGAAAAGCTACTTGAGTATAGACATCTTTATTGATAAAGTGTTCTTCATTGTCATCTGCATATTGTAAAAAGAGCTCTACTGTGTCTGAATTTGTCAAAATAGTAAATGGTTTTTCATAACGCTCTAAAAAATCTACTTGTTCTGGAAGTAAGTCAGTATTTTTTCGTAGCCAATCAAAACCTGAGACCATTATTGCGAGTGGTTTATCAAATTTACGTTTTTTCATTTTATAGATTTTTTCGTAACTCTTTTTATCATCAATAGCACACGCGATACCATAACATGTATCAGTAGGGAATATGTATATCATAGTTTGTTTTATATTATTGGATTTTTAAGTGGTTCTCATACCTTTCGAGGATATTTGAGATGTGTTTTTGCGACTTTTTCTATAAAGATAATACTTCTTTCTTGTCCAGCAAGTTCGTAGTTTTTTACTTTCATAATTTTTCCTCCTAGTCTGGCAAGTGCTTTTTTAGTACTCGTAAGCTCCTCTTTGTCCGTCAGTTTATAAGCTGCAAAAACTCATCATATTTTTATCAGTGGGAGCACATATTCAAGCAAAGTAGGAAAATACGCAGTTGCTCTAGAAACAACGAGATCAAAGCTCTCTCTGTATTCCATATTTCTTCCTATATCCTCAGCTCTACCTACGAGGGTTTCAGCATTATCAAGTTCTAAGGCATCGATAAATCCATCAACTGCTTTCATTTTTTTTGCAACCGAATCTATGAGAGTAAATTCAGCATCGGGTGAAACAATTGCAAGTGGAATACCTGGAAATCATCCACCTGTTCATAGGTCAGCAACTTTTCATTCTATATCATAAAGCGCAGCCAGCATGAGACTATCAACAAAGTGTTTCTCTATGATTCAGGCTTCATCACGTATAGCTGACAGATTAATTTGGCTATTAGTTTCTATGAAAATACTTAAAAATTTTTCGAATTTTTTTATTTCATCTTCCTCTAATTCTATGTGATATTTTTTTAAAAGTTCTTGCATAAGTGGTGACTATAAATTATGTCAGGATAGTATGAGAAAATAGTTAAAATGCAAGCTTGAAATTTGAGGATTCAAGGCTATACTAAAGAAAATAAAAAAATTTTATGCTAACAACACCACTCACAAAATCCTTGCTTCGAACAACCGATAACTATATCAAAGCTCTTGAAAAAGGGGGAATGAAAACAGTTTCGGATATGCTTATGTTTTTCCCAAGAGAGTATGAGGACCGAACAGAAGTACTTGATAGTTTTTCTTTGATAAATCTCAAAGAAAAAAATACAATTCTCGTTACTTTGGTCTCGCTTGAGACTACGAGAACCAGCTGAAATAAACTTTTATCTAAAGCGGTAGTAGAAGATAAAAATGGATTTTTAGCTGAAGCAGTTTGGTTTAATCGTAAATATCTTGCTTCGCAGCTTTGAGTTTTTAAAGGGAAAAAGATTCTCTTATCTTGAAAAGTGAAATACAATTATGGAAAAGTAAGCTTTGTGTCTCCTGAAACAGAAACTGATCTCTCTAAGATTGCGGGTTGAATTGTCCCAATTTATTCAGACGCGCAGTATATTCCGGGAAGGTGGATAGAATCAAAGATGTGAAATCTTGAATCATACATCTCTGATATCAAAGAAAATCTTCCAACAGAAATTATAAAAAAATATAATTTTGTGAGTCGTAAAGAAGCTATTTATAAAATTCATTTTCCAAAAAACTCACACGATATTGAAATAGCAAAACATCGTCTAGCATATGAAGAGCTCTATAAAATTAACTATACAGCTATTTCTTCGAAGTATAAAAAATTTGAAGCTTCAGAAGGGAAATCACTTCCAATTCCTATGGACGCAGAGTATATAAAAGAAATCATGACTCACATACCTTTTGAGCTTACGTGAGGTCAAAAAATAGCTCTTTTTCAGCTTCTCAAAGACATGGAAAAAGCTCACTCTATGCAAAGACTACTTGAGTGAGATGTTGGTACAGGGAAAACTATAGTGGCTCTTATAGCGCTCATACACGCGATTAAGCAAAGTGAGAAACTAAAAAACAAGATACAAGTCGCGTTTATGGCTCCAACAGAAATTCTTGCAAGACAGCATTTTTCGAGTATGGAAAATATGCTCATAGAGTTTTGACTGACCTCTCACTTATTAGTCGGGAGTACGACAGCAAGCAAGAAAAAATCAATCAAAGACGAACTCAAAAAATGAAATGTGGATGTCATCATAGGAACCCATGCACTTGTGCAAGAAGATGTCTTATTTTCAAATCTATGATTTGTCATCATTGATGAGCAGCATAAATTTTGAGTGCATCAAAGAGGAGTGTTAGAGTCTTGACTCTGAAATGGTTCAGGATTGATCCCACATAATCTGAATATGACTGCAACTCCTATACCTCGTACCCTTGCATTGACCTTGTACGGAGATCAAGATTTATCCATTATTTCAGAATATCCAAAAGGGAGAAAACTCATACATACGAAAGTAGCAAAAAATGATGCAGAGCGAAGACAAATTGAACTTTTTGTGAGAAGTGAGCTCGAGAAATGACGACAAGTATTTTGGGTCTCTCCACTCGTGGAAGAATCAGAAAAAATGGATTTAGCCAATGCAGTAAGTACCTATGAATCACTTGTTGATATCATGTCACCATTTCGAGTTGGTCTCATTCACGGGAAAATGAAAGCAAAAGAAAAAGAAGCAATCATGAAGGAGTTTGTAGAAAATAAAATCCAAGTTCTTTCCAGTACTACGGTTATTGAGGTTGGAGTCGATGTCCCAAACGCAACTATTATGTGTATAGAGTGAGCCGAACGATTTGGGCTCTCTTCATTGCATCAAATTCGAGGTAGAGTTGGTCGAGGAAAACATCAATCGTATTGTTATTTATTCCCAACAACATGAAATAACACAGACAGACTCAAAGCAATGGAGCAAACAAATAATGGTTTTGAGCTCTCTGAAATTGATCTAGAAATTAGAGGACCATGAGAAGTCTACTGAGTGCGACAATCAGGACTGCCTGATCTTAAAATTGCTGATATTACAGACTTACAACTCGTATCGCAAATCAGAGAAGATATTGAGGAAATGTTTGAAAAAACATAAATTTAAATTATTGATTTTTATTTACTTTTAATTATCTTTACGTTTATATATAGTTAAATTTAAAAATATTGAGATTGAGTAAGAAAATATTTATATGATTGTTATTTTTAATCTCTTTACTATTGGGGATATTTCATCATAGCATGATTTACGCATCTCATCATGTCGTTCATCATGATGAAAATCTATTATGATTTGATGAAAATAATAATCATACTCACCATGACCACTCTGATATCAATCATGAAGGAGAATTAGATAATGATTTCGGTATTGAAAAATCAAATAATAAAGTTAAGTGAAAAATTTTAGCGTTAGTTGCTATTAAGAAAAATGAAAAATTCAATTACTCATTCAGATATTTTCCTGATACCAAAAATTTATTAAAAAAAGACTATCCTCCATATTTTTTTAGACCTATAAAAAACTACTCCTATACCGATACTATCAAAATAATTAAATCTAATATTTAAAGAAATATATTAAAATCTCTATTTTTTTATTTTTCTTAATTTAATATTTTATGTACTTAAAAAATTTAATATTTTTGAGTCTTTTTATAATTCCATTTTCAGCCTTTGCTCATGGAGTTTCGTCCTGAGATGCTAGTTTCATGGAAACAAACTCATGACCTGCAATATTACAATATATGTACTTATGAGCAAAGCATATGATTACAGGTTATGATCATATTTTGTTTCTGATGTGAGTTATTTTTTTCTTATATCGATTAAAAGATGTTGCCGTATATGTTTCATTATTTACTCTCTGACATAGTACGACATTGTTAATTTGAGTATTAGGATGAATTGTACTGAATCCCTACCTTATAGACGCAATTATCTGATTATCAGTTGTATATAAATGATTTGATAATCTTGGATGATTTAAAAAAGTCTTCTGATTTCAACCAAATACTAAAGCTGCTGTAGGAATCTTTGGTCTTTTCCATGGTTTCTGACTCGCTACGAAACTTCAAGATTATACTTTTTCTAAAGAGGGTCTTCTTACTAATATTATTAGTTTCAATATTTGAGTGGAAATAGGTCAAATTCTAGCTCTCATTGTTGTCCTCGTTTGATTTTCTTATCTGAGAATGGATGAAAATTTCCCTAAAAAATCCTATTTTATTAATGGATTCTTAATGCTAGCATGATTTTTGCTTACAGCCTTTCAACTTACTTGATACTTTGTATCTTAATAATTAAATACTTAAAACATGAATAATTTACAACCTGAATATAGTAAAGAAAAAATTTTAAAAAATGTGAAATATACTGCAACATGAGCTACAATAATTTTTTTAACTCTTATTTTACCGGCAGAGTATGGTATAGATCCATTTGGAACTTGAAAATTGACTTGATTAAATAAATTGGCTCCAAATTATGTAGCTGAATCTATAGATTCTCAAGAATCATCAGAAACATTAGAAACAGGTACTAGTGTAACTCAAGATACAGTGAATAAACAAGTATCCAATACAGAAAATACTTGATCCTCTTATGAATATAAAGAGTTAGAAAAAACCTATACTTTAGAAGCTTGAGAGGATAGGGAAGTTAAATTTGATATGAATAAATGAGATGAAATGCGCTTTAGTTGGCAGTCATCAGAAGTTATATATTTTGATCAACACTGAGAACCCACAACTGAAGAATGAAAAGAGTTTCTTCCTTATAAGACGGTAAAAGAATGAAAGCAGTCTAGCGATGAAGCAACTTTAACGGCTGAATTTACTTGAACACATGGTTGGTATTGGAGAAATTTATCCAATAACAAAGTTACAATAACTTTAGTTTCAAAATGAAATTTTAAATAAATATTATGACATATCTCGTTTTAAAATATATAATAACAGCATTTATAATTGTTTGAGTTTCAGAACTTGCCAAAGTTTCAGATAAATTCTGAGCCTTGGTTATTTCATTACCACTCATGACAATTTTGACATTATTTTGGTTACACTTTGATTGAGTAAGTACTTTAAAAATATCAAATCATATGTACTATACGTTTTGGTATGTACTTCCTACTCTCCCGATGTTTTTAACGTTTCCTTTTTTCTTAGAAAAATTTTGATTTTGGGGAGCATTAGGACTCTCGGTTGTTATGACAATAATTATATTTTTTATATATTCCGTCATACTAAAAAGATTTTGAATTTTTCTCATCTAACTAAAAAACAAGAAGCTTAAGCTTCTTGTTTTTTTATTAAAATTTTCAAAATAATTTTTGAGCTTCTTCTAAACTCGTTCTTACTGCAGGATATAAATCTGCATTGAGTGCTTCTTCGAGGGAATAAAAATTCATTACTCTACATTCCTCCGATGGGGTATAATCAAAATTTTCTACTTCTGTTTCATAACAAACTATTCACATTGGAATTCGTGTACAAGTACTTTCTCAGGTAAAAAAATATTTTGGACTTGGATCGATATGCCTTACTATAAGTCACATTTCTTCAAAAATCTCTCTTTTTATAGTTTCTATTGCTGTTTCTCAGTGGTCAATTCATCCTCAAGGAATATCAAGTCGTGATTGAAGAACTCAGTCAACCAACATTTCTTTTAAACACAGGGCAAATTTTCATTCTGAATTTCTGAGTATTGCCTTTGCTGAAATTCTATAATGACATTGTTTCACTCACTCGTAAATATTTTTCATATTATATATTTAATATTATTAAAATGAGTATAAAAACAATTTCTTTGACTGCAATGCCTTTTTCCCTAAAATTACGAGAAATTATTTTTGTTAAAAATCAAGCGTGACCTTACTCGAAGTATTTTTCATCATTTCTGGGCTCATTATATTTATTTTAGCGCTCGATATTGCCAAAAAAGAAAAATTTAATGCGCTGCATTTTTTTATATTTATATTAATTGGAAGTTGACTCCTAGTGTTTACATTTTTTCCATGAGTTCTTAATAATCTCTGAAGAATATTTGGACTTCAAAGGTGAGCAGATGTACTCGTGTATGGGTCAATTATCTTTTTGCTATATTTCGTTCTATTGTTACTCACAAAAGTAGAAAATAATAAGCACCACATATCTCGCATGGTTCGAGAACTTGCTATAAATGCCAGTGATAAAAAAATCATTTCAGGAAATGAAGTATTTCTCGTACGCAGTTACAATGAAGCAGAAGTCCTAGAAACTACACTCTATTCTATACTTGATTCAGGCTATAAAAATATTCTCGTAGTTGATGATTGATCAACTGACTCAACTCACAAGATTCTTCTCAATCTACAAGATAGATTTTCTGAAATTGTAGTTTTAAAACATTTTAAAAATAGGGGTGGATGAGCAGCACTCGAAACGTGATTTGAATACTTGAGACGATTTGGAGAAACTGAGTTTGTGGTGACTTTTGATGCTGATGGACAACATAGAATCTCTGATTATGAGACATTTATGCGGGCATTCAAAAAACACCCACATCTTGATATTGTTTTCGGTTCACGATTTCTCAAAAAAGATTCCCTTCAAAATATCCCATTTATCCGAAAAATAGTTCTCAAGTGAGGAAGAATATTCACCTATTTACTCAGTTGAATAAAACTATCGGATGCACATAACTGATATAGAGTTTTTAGACTCGCGACACTTCAAAAGATTCGTCTTACAGCTGATTCTATGGCATACGCTTCAGAAATCACGGAACAAGTGGCTCAGAATCATCTTGCATACGGAGAAGTATCTGTAGAAATAATTTACACTGAGTACTCACTTTCAAAGTGACAAAAATCGAGTAATGCACTCTTTATAGCTTGGGATGCAATTTGGGCAAAGTTTTTTAGGTAGAGGAAAATAAAGCTATAAGTCCAGCTATTATTTTATTATATGAGCTGTTTTTTCGTATACTCTCTTTATATACAATTCTATGAGCATATGCTGAAGAAAATATTATTTTGAATTTTTACTTTTTTGTACTTCTGCATATCAGCCAATGCTTCTTTTGAGATAGCAGAAGTTTTTCCTAATACGCTTGATGATAAAAATTTAGAATATGTGACTATAAAGAATAATTATCAAGAATCAAAGTCACTTTCATGATACACATTAGAGGATATTTCTGGTAAACAATATATATTTTGAGCTGAAGATATACTCGAAGCGTGAGAAAGGAAAAGTTTTTTTAGAACGGTCACAAAAATTATTTTAAATAATACTAAAGAAACAATATTTCTCTATGATTGAGAATATAAACTTGTAGATTCAGTGTATTATGAAAATTCTGAAAAGTGAGAGTTTTTGAGTTTTGAAGACTTGAGTACAGATACTACTGAGCAACTGATATCCTGAGAAGCACTTATGTCTGATGAAGTTTATATACAAGATGCTACAGGAGATAAAGTACTACTTACAAAAATAGTTACTCAGTTGCCACAAATAAAGTATGATTTTCAGCGTCCAAGTTATATTTTAAAAACGTCATGAGTTGATATTTATGATTGTGATGATTCTCAAGATGAGTGTAAAATTAATTTTAATTTTGAAGAGAGCTTTATAGGCGATTTTTCAAAGTCAGAGTATGAATGCTTTATAGATTTTGGATTTTGAGAAATAACATGACAAGAAGAGAGGTGCAATCCAAATACCGTAATTTTTCCAGTATGAATACATAGAATATCTGTTAAAATATTTCCAAAAAAGAGTCCTATTACTTTTACAGAAAAAATCATAACTATAAACAATCTACAGTCAGAAAAAGATACTATAGAATCTATTGACTCAACTATTTTGAGTAAAAATATAGATAATAGTATCACTGCTCCAAATATAAAAATAGAATTTCAGCGACCAAGTTATATAATCCCTTCAGATGATAGTTCTCTCTTTACGTGCGACGATTCAATAGATGAATGCAAGGCTAATTTCAATCTTGACTCAAGCTTTTGAGAAGGATTCAAAGAAAATGATTTCTATTGTGAAATAGATTTTGGATTTTGAACAATCACATGAGAAGAAAATAAGTGTAATCCTAATACAGTTATCTTTCCGGTTTGAAACTATGATTTAGAGTTTAAAATTTTTTCTAAAACTCATCCTGAAGTATTTTCTACAAAAAAAGTGACACTCATGAACTCATGATATGTTCCAAAATTTTCAATTTCTACTTCTCAGAGTATTACATGAGAAAATAAGGCATTTTCAGTATTTACGGTAGTGATGAAAAAAATCATAGTTCAATCATGAGTTATCTTAGATGGATTCAATGTGTATAAGTGTAAAAAAGAAAAATGTAGTATGAATCTTGATTATAAAACGCAAGAGAAATACGAAAAATGTTTCTGGGATTTTTGACAATGAGTTGCGTCCAACGATTTAACACATACCAGATGTAATCCTGGACTTATAAAATACGGTATATGAGAATTTAAAGGATCACTTACGGTCTTTGAAAAATGAAATGATACAAATTTTAAAAAAATATATTTCAACGTTTTAAATTTAGAGAGCACCAGAGAGTTGAAAATAAAAAAAGAAAAAGAAATAAAAGTTGTAGCACAAAATTTTGTAATTACAGATCCAGAATTTCAAGATATTTGAGTAGAGATAGAACTACAATGAAAACTATCTAAAAATAAAACACTTCAGGATTCTACTCTTATATGTGAATGAAAAGATACCTGTAATGTAAATCTCAATGGAATTATAACTGGCTCAAAAAAATGACTTGATTATGTATGGTTACTCAATAATGAAATAATTACTACAAAACTCAATCCAGCATGAATCTGGCTTGAACTATGAGAATATACGTTCAAACTTCAAGTATCTAAAGACGGAAAAATATTACAAGAGGCAATATTCCAAGTTTTGGTTCAGAATAATAGTGTCTCAAAATGAAGCAAGAAAAAGTGACTGCTTGATGAAGTATTATTTTCATCAGATAATAAAAAAATTAAGTTTTTACAAAGAGATATGAACTGAGTGATTCTATGAGATATTCTTCCAAATCCGGCTTGAAAAGATACTCTTGAATTTATACAAATACAAAATACAAGTAGTGTATATAAAAATCTAGAAGGATGTTATATATCAGACGGGTCAAAAAAATATATTTTTTGAAGTGAAATACTATGAGCCTGAGAAAAAAAGTATTTCTTTAAATATCAAACAAAAATAACTCTTTGAAATTCTAAAGATACAGTAGAACTTCATTGTGGAGAGAATCTCTTAGATTCAGTGACGTATGAAAGAAAAATAAAAGATAACGAACTCTTAAGTGGTGCAATATTTCAATGATTTACTATCTGAGAGTTGAAGAGTCTCATTTCAAATAGTGAACTAGAAACTGTTATGAGCCAATATCTTAAACTCAAATTTCTCGTTCTCAAAAGATGATGACTGAAAATAACATGAAATACCTTTCCAAATTCAACACTAGAATTATATAAAAATAATACAGTATTTCTCACTGTGCGTTCTGATAAAAATGGAAAAATTCTCCTTAAAACAAAATCTCTCGCAGCTTGAATATATGACTTTGATATGAGAGTAATAAGTTCTAAAAATGAGTACTTACTTCAAAATGCTTGAAACTTTGAAATAACTCAGGCTCAGAGATATTCATGGTTCTATAAAAAACCAGCAAAAACTAAAACTTCAAAACTTCCAAAAGTTTCACAATTTATCGTCTCTCAAGCTGACGCCTATGATGCCACAACGACTGAACCCGTAGTAGTGCTTCCTCTGAGACAAAAAATAGCTCTATTTATTTGAATGCTCTCTATTTTATTACTCCTCGTACTTCATATATTCAGTATTATCGTACCTAAATATATACAAAAAAGTATAACAGATATATTTGTATTAAACTATTCAACCAGAGAAAAAGTATTGCTTGTTTTGCACTCAGCATAATAAAAATAAAAATCTCGATACATATTTACTTTTCTATTTTAATAGCTACACTACTGCCAAATTTTAGCACTAAGAATCACGCACTCTATGAATTTAGATAAGATTAGAAATTTTTGTATTATCGCACATATAGATCACGGTAAATCTACACTCGCTGATAGACTTCTGGAGATCACTGGGACGATTGATAAACGTGATATGAAGCACGGACAAATGCTCGATACAATGGAACTCGAACAAGAACGTGGAATCACAATCAAATTGCAACCTGTTCGAATGATGTGGAAGGGTTTTCAATTTAATATTATTGATACTCCAGGTCACGTCGATTTTCAATATGAAGTTTCAAGGAGTCTTGCTTCGGTAGAATGATGCCTGCTTATTGTTGACGCGACTCAATGAATCGAAGCTCAAACACTTTCAAATGTATATCTGGCTATTGAAAATGAACTCGATATTATACCAGTGATTAATAAAATAGATCTTCCAGCTGCTGATGTTGAGAGAGTAAGTGAAGAAATTATTAATCTACTTGGCTGTGATAAATCAGATATCATACCTATTTCAGCTAAAACATGAGAAAATGTTGAAGCTGTACTCGATGCAGTTTTACAGAGAATTCCCGAACCAGTCGTGTTTGATTCAAATTCTGAAGTGCAAAATCAAGAACTAAAAGCTCTTGTATTTGATAGCCAATATGATCCATACAGAGGAGTTGTTTCGTATGTAAAAGTATTTTCAGGTCAGATAAAAAAATGAGATAGTCTTCATTTCTTAAATACAGGGAAAAAAATCGAAGCTCTTGATGTCGGATATTTTGCACCATGATATATGAGTGCTCCACTGATTGATAATGGTTCAGTTGGGTACGTCGTAACAGGACTAAAGTCTATTCGTGACGCAAAAGTAGGGGATACACTTTGGAAAGCTGAAAATGTTGAATGACCAAAGGATAAACCAGAGAAGAGCTTGGCAATAGAATGATTTAAAAAAGTGACTCCATTCATCTATGCGTGAGTATTTCCTGTCGCAACAGATGAATATCCACAACTCGCCGATGCTATGGAAAAACTGATGCTCAATGATTCCGCACTTCAGAAAGAAACAGAGGCTTCAGCAGCACTTGGTCAATGATTTAGATGTGGTTTCCTTGGGTTATTACATTTAGATATAGTAAAAGAAAGACTGTTTCGAGAGTTTGATATGGATGTTATCATGACAGCGCCTCAGGTGACGTATAAACTCAGAATGTATGGTGATAAAAAATCAGAATATTCAAGACTCTCCCCAGAACTTATAGAGCATGAATCAAAAACTAAGACAATTATATCAGTTTCAAATCCTGAGGATCTTCCTCCTCGCGATGCCTTTGAAACTATCTCAGAACCAATTGCAAAAATAGAACTTATTACTCCGCTAGATTTTGTTTGAGCGATGATGCAACTAGCTCAAGAACGAAGAGGGGTATTTAAAAATCAGCAATTTATTGATCAGTCTCGAGTAATGCTGACCTATGAACTTCCGATGAACGAACTTATTGGAGACTTTTATGATGAGATGAAATCTCTTTCAAGTGGGTACGCTTCACTCAATTATGAATTTCTTAAATATAATGAAGATAAACTCGTTAAGCTCGATATATTTATAGCATGAGAGAGAATCGCAGCACTGTCACTTATGTGTCATGAATCGCAAGCCAAATTTATTGGTGGAAAAATCACGAAAAACCTCAAAGAGGTAGTCCCACGAGCACAGTTCTCCATAGCAATTCAAGCAGGAGTAGGGAACAACGTTGTTGCCCGAGAAACACTCTCAGCTTTCCGAAAAGACGTGACAGCAGGACTCTATGGATGAGACGTATCTCGAAAAAATAAACTTTTGGATAAACAAAAGAAAGGGAAGAAAAAGATGAAACAATTTGGTAAGGTAAGTTTACCAAGTGAAGCATTTGTAAATTTACTCAAGAAATAAGTTATCTATAAGTTTAAAAAACTTCAAAAATAATTTCCTATGCAACACTTCACAGATAAAATACTCTATAAAACACATCAGCATATTATTGTGCCGATTACTAAATTTTTGGCTGTATTTTTGCCTTTATTTATTATTTCAAGCGTTCTATTCTATTTCATTGATATTAATATTGCGATTATAGTTATTTTTGAGGTACTTTTTGCAGTATTGATTTTTGCTTGGTTCTATTTCTTTTGGGTAAAATCGTATTTTATCATTTCAAACGAGAAGATAATTGTTAAAGTGCGAAACTGAATATTTTCAAAGTTTCATATGTCGATTCATTTCAAAAATATCCGAGATATGGCATTTTCGAAGAATAATATTATGCATTATGCTCTTGGTTATGGAACTATTTTTGCTCGAAGTAGTGCTGGAGCAGTTGGGGATTTAGAAGCAAAACAGATTCCCAACATTGAAAAAGTATACAAAATACTTAATGCACTTCATAGTATGGATGATAGCGAGAGAAAAAATATTTCATCACTTGATCAAATACTTCTACCACTTTCATCTCAGAAAGTAAATAATCTAACAGAATTTACTGTAGAAGAAACGCTTGAAGAAGTTATTGAAAAAGAAAAAAATATTCTTTTAAATATTCAATGAATTAGGGAAGTGGTACTACTTGATGGGGTAGATAGAAAACAAATATTTTCACTGGAAGAAGATCGAAATCATTGAGTCTATGAAGCTCTCAGAAAAAAAGTACTTTTTGCAGCGACGCATGACGTCTCTTTGAGAGATCCAGATGAAGCCATAGTATTACAAGCTTGAGAAAAAGTAATTTTTCCAAGTGTAAAATTTCATGAAATTAAAAGAGACTCTGTAATTTCAAGCTCACCGTGACTTGCGGTACATGAATATCTTGTTCCAAAATTTAAAGATTTTGATGCATATGACGCGACTCTTCTTATTTGATTTGATATATAAATATAATGTGGAATTTTATAAAACTTTTATTCTGAATTCACAAGAAAACAATTTCATCATTGAGTTATCAAAAATTTTTAAGCCATACGAAATCTATTGAGAAACTCTCTGCTTCAGAACAAATCGTGCAGTATGATAAGGTGTATCATCATATTCTACAAGAACTCGGATATTCTGGCACGTTTGGTGAGATACTGAAACGTACACCAAAAGAAATTACAAATATTCAGGACATTTGGACTCTGCATAAACTGAGGAATACTCTGGTACATGAACTTGAAAAACACAATCAACTATTACTTAGCCAGCAAGCTGGAAAATACAGAAAAATAATTATAAGTTTTTTAAAACAAGTGAAAAACTAATTTTCGATTATTGATATTTTTTTGATATCAAATTTTTGCTTCAATTTTTTTGATATTTCTCCGAGTGAATTGCTTCTTTGTATTCTTCCAGTGATTTTTATTGAAATTCATTTTTCCTCTTCACTATATTCAAGTGACTCGAGTTTAATACATAGTAAGGTAAGTTCTGATTTTAAATCTGAAATATCCATATCTTCTGATTCTAGTTGAATCTTCATTTGGAAATGCATATATCCAAAAATAAAGTATTTTTCTAGTTTAGAGATTACTATGAGATTTATGAGGATAATTATTACAACGAGTACTGAGATATAATAAAATCCTGCTCAAATAAGGAGTCATAAAGCAGCTACGACCCATATATTTGCTGCAGTAGTGAGTCACTTTGTATTGAGTCCTACTTGCATGATAGCTCAAGCTCATAAAAATCATATTCCCGACATAACTGATCAGGCTATTCTCAGTGCATCTATCCCAGAATCTGGATTGAGATTTATGTAGGAGATTGACAGAACCATAGCTATACAAGCTCCTAGTCAAATGAGTATATGAGTCCTGAGTCATGCGGATTCTCATTTATATTCTCTCTCAAGACCAATAATTCAACTAGCAATTATTACAAATATAATTCTGAGTATCATTTCTGACTGTACAATAAAATTAGGTATGAAATCGACCAAAATAAAAATACTTAGTGAATAATACTAAGTATTTTAAGAATATTAGGAAAAATTAAAAGTTCTTTTAATAGCGCATATTTTCAGATATGGATATCTTCTTTGCTTTTGTTATTCTCTCAATATTAGCTTTGAGAGTGAAGAGGTTTGTATCATAGTCAATTCGAGAGACAATATCAAGTGTTACTCAACTATCCGTCTCTTTGATGTTTTTTGAGATAATTTTAATAGGCTCTAATTTTATTTGTTCATATATATTTTCTAGACTTTTTTGTTTTGTCTCAAATATAATGTGGATACTACAATATTTTTTAGGATGAAGGTATCTTGATTTAACTTTTGTAATAATAACAAGATTAGCAAGAATAATACCAGCTGTAAAAAGTGCTGGAGTATAGAGCCCAGCTCAAACAGCAAGTCAAATAGCAGCAGTGACCCATATATTGGCAGCTGTTGTAAGTCCTTTTGTATCAAATCATTGCTTCATGATTGCTCAGGCACCGAGAAATCACACTCAAGATACGACTTGAGCTGCAATTCTGCCTGGGTCATTAATATTAGAATTGTAAATCTCTGGAACCAGAATGGATATTATCATAATAAGGCATGAACCAACTCAAATAAGGACATGGGTTCGCAGTCCAGCAGGCTGACTTTTGAGCTCACGTTCTATTCAAAGAGCTATACAGATAGCGAGAGTTACCATGAGTCGAATGACTATCTCTGCGTTTGAAAGTATTTCCATTGTTTTTAGTTTGATAATAGTTATTTCTATGATATCATAGCTCCACAGAAATAGCCAAATATTATGTAAAAATCTTTTGACTCTGAGAGCCAATTTTATATACTTCTGAGGCTTTTTCTAGAAAAAAGCAATTTTTTCAATATACGGTGCCCGTAGTTCAGTTGGTTAGAACGCCAGGTTGTGATTCTGGAGGTCGAGGGTTCGAGACCCTTCGGGCACCCCATATATTTTGATAAAAAAGGTACTTCAAAATTATATAGTGGAAATTTACTTCAAATTTTTACTACTTAATTTTTAAGCGAAATTCTCGGACATATTTCTCAGATTTTAAGCCCCTGAAAAGTATTCCTGACGAAAGTCACAGTGATTGCGCTCACTGAGCAAGGATTTCACTACTTTATTTTTTAATATTCTTTGAGCTATGGCAAAAAAAGAAAAAGCACTGAGTGCTGATCAAAAACTCTTTTCAGAGTTATTTGAAAATTCTCCAGAAATACAATATCCAAAAGAAGGAGAAGTAATTACTGGTACGATTGAAAAAATCGAAAAGAAAAACATACTTGTAAATGTTAACAACCAGTTTACTGGTTTGGTTATTTCTAAAGAACTTGGGAATAGTGTTGATATAGATACTCTTGAATCTGGTCAAAATATTGATGTTATGGTTCTTGGTGATTCTGTAGAAAGAGGACTTCTGATTCTTTCTCTTAAGAGAGCAAATCAAATCAAGAGTCTCAACGCTCTGAATTCAAACTTTGAAACAGGTGAAGTTATGACAGTTCGAGCAAGTGAAGCAAACAAAGGTTGACTCCTTGTTGATATTGATGGTCTCAAAGGGTTTATACCAGTTTCTCAATTGACACCACTTCACTATCCACGTGTTGAAGGAGCAGATCCAGAAAAAATACTTGAACATTTGAACTCACTTCTGACAGTTGATTTCCAAGTTCGTGTTATCAATGTAGATGACTGAGGAAAGAAAATCATCTTCTCTGAAAAAGCTGCAATGGAAGAACAACGAACAAAAGCACTCGAAACTCTCAAAGAATGAGATGTGGTTGAATGAGTGGTATCTGGTATTCTTTCTTATGGTTTATTTGTTACCTTTGATGGTCTTGAAGGTCTCGTTCATGTTTCTGAAATTGATTGGGGGCATGTTAACAACCCTGGAAAATTTGCGAAAGTATGAATGAAAGTTAAAGTGAAAGTTATTGGACTTGATTCAGAAAAAATCTCACTTTCTATCAAACAACTCAAAGATAATCCTTGGGATGTACTTGCGAAAAAAGTGAAAACTGGGGATACAATTAAAGCTCCAATTTCAAGAATTTCTCAATTTGGTGCATTTATGGATCTTGATGGTGGTATACAAGGGTTAATTCATTTATCTGAAATCTCTCACCACGTTGTAAAAGATATTAGAGATCATGTGAAAGTTGGAGAAGAAGTTGAAGCAAAAATTATCAACTTTGAACCACAAAAGAAACGAATTGGTCTTTCACTTAAAGCGCTTCAACCAGCTCCAGAAGGAATGAAAGAAGACTCTAAACCAAAAATGAAGGATGGTCCATCTGAAGAAGATAAAATAGACGCAGAAGTAGCTCCTAAAAAAGCAAAAAAATCTGACGAAACAGAAGAGAAAAAACCAAAAGCAACAAAAGCACCTGCGAAATCAAAAAAAGAAGACTCAGCTGCGTAATTAAAATATTTTTGGGAAGCAATACTGCACAAAAATATTTATTTAAAGTCTTATACTCTAAGGCTTGTATATATTAACTCACCATCCTATGGATAAAAAAATGCTCAAAGATATGTTTGATAATCTCTTACATATTTGAAACAAATCTAATTACTGGAATCCACAAATGAAATCATATATTTATGGTTCTACAAACGGAGTTCATATTATAGATTTAACGCAAACTGCTACTCAACTTGAAGAGGTTATCTCTCAACTTCAAGAGCTGAATGCTTCTGGAAAAAAAGTACTATTTGTAGCTACGAAACTTCAAGCAAGAGACGCTTTTGCAAAACTTGCTGAATCTACTGGTCACTTCTACGTTACTGAAAAATGGGTTCCTGGACTTCTTACTAACTTTAAGACAATAAAAGGAAGAATCGCTACATATCTCAAGCTTATTAAAGATGCAGATACTGGTGGATTTGAAATGCTTACTAAAAAAGAAAAAGCTGCTAAAATGCTAGAACTAGAAAAACTAGATAAAGCATTTAAAGGTCTGAAAGAAATGAAAAAAACTCCAGATGCTCTCTTTATAGTTGATGGTATTTACGAAGAACAATCAGTAAAAGAAGCTCAAACTCTTGGAATTCCATGTTTTGCTATTTATAATACAAATGGTGATCCATACCAAGTAAAAGAATCTATTCCTGCAAATACTAATTCTGTAAAATCTCTTGATTATCTTGCTACAGCTCTCAAAGAAGGTTTCAAAGCTCAGCCTAAAAAAGCTGCTCCTGCTAAAACTGCTCAAGCAAATACTGCAGCACCAGCAAAAAAAGATGAAACGAAAAAAACAGAAACTTCAAAATAATTTTATTATTAAAATAATTTTAACTTTTGAGGCTGCTTATATATACTGGAAGTATCATTTATATTCTTACTTCATTTTATGCCGATAGATAATAAAAAAAATGAAACTTTAAATATTTCATTTCTACAAAAACAAAATATAGTGCACGCACTCGCGTATTTTCCATTTTTTGTTGGAGCAATCTCTATGTATGCTTTGGCTAAAACGAACAAGGAAGCTCTGATGCATCATGTAAAATACTCTCTTATACTATCTGTATTTGCAGTCATTTTACTATTGTTACTGAACTGGTATTTCCAAAATATTGCAGTGATACTTTATATCTGACTCTCTGTATATTTTGCTTTTAAAGCATTTAAGGGACAAGCTATTGAGGTAGAATTTCTTGATGTTATCGAAGAAAAAATAGAAGAAACATTTAAAAAATAGAACAATATATATTTATATGTACTAATAAACTAAAATATGGCAATTACTGCTGCTCTCATAAAAGAACTAAGAGAAAGAACATGAATCGGTATGATGGAATGTAAAAAAGCTCTCGAAGCAACTGACGGTGATATCGAACAAGCAATTGAAGAACTGAGAAAAAAAGGACTTGCAAAAGCAGCTAAAAAAGCTGACAGAGAAGCACTTGAATGAGGTCTTAAAATACTTATTGATGGAACAAACGCGTACGTTGTATCAGTTTCTTGTGAAACAGATTTTCTTGCAAACTCTGAAAAATTCAAACTTATGCTTGAAGTTATAGCTCTTCACCTGAAAAATAATGGTGTTGCATCTAAATCAGAAGCTCAAACACTATTAGAATCAAATTATTCTATGGAAATGGGTGAAAATCTTCAAGTAAAAGATTATGAAATTATTGAAGGTGGAACTGTATCTTCATACGTTCACTCAAATGCAAAGCTTGCTGCAGTTGTAGTTGCTGAAGCTGGTGGAGACGAAGAAAAACTGAAACAAGTTGCTATGCACGTTACTGCAGCAAACCCAGAATATCTCTCAGAGTCAGAAATATCTGATGATATTATCGAAAAAGAAAAGGCAATTCAACTTGAAATGATGAAAAATGACCCAAATATGGGAAACAAACCAGACGAAGTACTTCTCAAAATTATTGAAGGAAAAATGGGGAAATTTAAGTCAGAAGTATCACTTCTAGAACAAGCATTTGTGATAGATCCAAGTGTGAAAGTAAAAGACTTTCTAGGTTCTACAGAACTTACAAGTTTTAAAAGATACGCTATATAGTGCACTCAAGTTTTAAAAATAAGATGCAAATTAAGCCTTGTAAAAATCTTATTTTTAAAATGTATAGGCCCATAGTTCATCGGTTAGAATTCAGGATTCCAAATCCTGCGAGCTAGGTTCGATTCCTAGTGGGCCTGCCATTTAAGATTACTACTAAAATCCTCACTTTGGGGATTTTTTTGTTATAATCATATTTACACGTAGTATAGAGTAATACATTTTAAGATAATATATATATGCCAAAAGCAAAAACATTTAAAGATTCCTTTGAAAGACTTAAAGAGATTTCAGACCTCCTTGATAAGGATGAAGTCATTGACGTAGATACACTTATCAAGGTTCAAAAAGAAGCAAAAGAACTGTATAAATTTTGTGGTGAAAAACTAGAAGGAGTGAGTGCTAAATTAGAAGATGAAACGAAATAATGAACGAAGAAGTAAAACTTAAACTCTCTCAGTTTCTTGATATCATCAAATCTCAGTTTGATGATATTATTTGATATCATAGTTATACCATTGAAGCTGAAGTGAAAGCTATTAAACAAAATAGGAATTTTTATTACATCGATTTGGTTGAGATACAGAACTGAAAGATTGTAGACTCAGCACGTTCTCATATTTTTAATCCGAGTATTATGATTTCTTTTTTGAGAGATATTAATATTTTAGATATTCAAGAACTCGTTGGTAAAAAACTCTTACTTACGGTCAGACCAACATTTCATAAAACCTATAATTTTTCGATTAATATTCTAAAAATATATTCTGAGTTTTATATTGGTTGACTTGAAAAACAAAAACAAGAAGATATTGAACATTTAAAAGACTTAGAAATATTCTACCTCAATCATGAGACAGAGTTATGAGAACCAGCATTTCATATTGCTGTTATCTCGTGAGAAAAAAGTGAGTGATTCAAAGACTTTCAAACTATTCTGAGTGAATCATGATTTAATTACAAGCTTACAATATTTCCATCACTCGTTCACGGTGAAAAAGCAAGTTGAGAAGTACTCAAGCAACTTCAAAAAATTATGTCTCAAATAGATAATTGAAAGATATACAATGGTGTAGCAATCATGAGATGAGGATGATGAAGTGAATGAATGAACTGGACTAATGATAGAAAACTATGTGAAATGGTGTGTAAATTTAGAGTACCAGTCATTTCTGCTGTATGACATACAGTCGACAAGAGTATACTTGATATGGTGGCAAGATATGATTGTAAAACACCAAGTGAAGCGGCTCAAACGCTCATAGATATATATGAAGAATACAAAGAAGATATAGAATCAGAGTTTGAGTATATTGTGTTATGAATCCAAGATCTCGTAAAAAGGTATACTCTTGAACTTGAGGGGCTCTCAAAAGATATACCATACCATATTTCAAAAAAAGTTCAGATATATAAAAAAGAGCTTGAAGGATTCATAGTAGATAAAAAAGTGAAATATCATATTCAAATCCTATCTCAATCTTTAGAAAATATATACAAAAATATAAAGTATAATGATCCTAAAAAGATACTCTTAAAATGATATAGTCTCGTCCTTGATGCAGAATGAAAGGTTATTAATGAACTTGAACTCAATAAGAATTATAAACTCTTAACTCATTGATCTATGTATAAAATAACTATCTTGGATAAATCTGATATATAAAAAACTCTCAATATTGAGAGTTTTTATTTTTGTACATAATTTCGTCCACATTTTAATGACGGAAATAAAGTGAGTTGTAAAGTGTATATTTTCAATTTCTCCGATACTATTTATGGAAAAGCTATTCAAGTGAAAGCCAATAGATATCTCAGAGAACAACAATCATTTCAAAATAATCAAGCACTTATAGAACAATATAAACGAGATGAGTGAGATGACAGAGATTTTTACAAACTCTCTGTCATATAAGTATTTACTTCAAGGCATTATTATATATACTCGGCATCATTACTGATGAGTCAGTATAAAGTAGAAATTCTCTGCCTCAAACAGAGAGTTTTTTTATTAAAATATTTTTTTAAACAAGCATCATGTTACTCTCCATCTTACACTTCTTTGGAATCATGGATTTCAAACGTGAACTCTGAGATCCAAAACAACTCAAAACCGATATATTATCTGGTTTAACGGTTGCATTAGCACTAGTACCTGAAGCTATTGCATTTTCATTTGTGGCAGATATTAATCCTATTATAGGATTACACGCTGCATTTATAGTTGGGATTATTACTGCAGTATTTTGAGGGAGACCTGGTATGATATCAGGAGCAACGGGAGCACTTGCCATAGTTATGGTATCACTCGTTCGTGATTTTGGAATAGAATATCTCTTTGCTACACTCGTACTCATGTGAGTACTCCAAATACTATTTTGAATCTTTGGACTTGGGAGACTCGTCCGACTCATCCCACATACTGTTATGCTTGGCTTCGTTAACGGTCTTGCGATTATTATTTTTATGTCACAACTTGAACAGTTTAAAGTAGGAGAGCAATGGATATCTGGATTTCCACTCGTTATCATGCTCGGACTGGTAGCTCTAACTATGGCTATAATTTATTATCTCCCAAAATTTACAAAGGTACTTCCATCAGGTCTTGTTGCCATAGTGGTAGTGACGCTTATAGTTATATTCATTCCATGATTTGAGAATGTATGAAATGTTTCAAGTTACCTAGCTGCTAATGGCTACTCTGAACTCTTAGGAGTTTTCCCAAGTTTCCATATTCCTGTTCTCACGACTGGGATTCTTGATACGCTGGTGATTATATTCCCATATGCTCTGGTACTTGCTATTATAGGACTCACAGAGTCGCTCATGACTCTTACCCTCATTGATGAGATAACAGAGACACGTGGTGATAATAATAAAGAATCAATTGGTCAGGGGATAGCAAATACTATTTGTGGATTTTTTGGAGCAATGGGAGGATGTGCCATGATAGGTCAATCGATGATCAATATCTCAAACGGGGGGAGGGGACGTATGTCTGGTGTATCTGCGGCAGTTTTTTTGATACTCCTGATTGTGTTTGCTACGAGTTTCATAGCGATTATTCCACTTGCAGCACTTGTAGGACTCATGTTCATTGTCGTTATCGGGACATTTGCTTGGCCTACTTTTAAACTCCTTCCAAAAATACCAAGAGCTGACGCGTTTGTGATTGTAGCTGTAACTGCCATAACGGTCATCAGTGGTGACTTGGCTCTCGCAGTGGTAGCATGAGTCATTATTTCTGCACTGAGCTTTGCTTGGAAAAAGGCTGAACAAATACAAGTCACGAGATATATTGATACTGCCTGAACAACACATTATGACCTCAACGGTCCACTCTTTTTTGGTTCTATTACCAAGTTTAAAACGCTCTTTGATATCAGTATTGATACACACGAAGTTATCATAGACTTCCAAAACTCTCAAGTTATGGATCACTCAGCAACCGAAGCCATTAACTCACTTACTGAAAAATATAAAAATGCAGGGAAGAAATTACATCTTAAACATCTCTCTCCAGATTGTCGAAAACTTATCAAAGATGCGCAGGAGGTAGTAGATATAAATGTTATCGAAGATCCAAAGTATTTTGTAGCAAATATAGCAAATTCGAAGAAATCATAGAAATAAAAACTCTCAATATTGAGAGTTTTTATTATAATACCAATATTACAATTCTAAATAATAGCTATGAACTTCGCTTCTAAGTCTCTCACACATATAAAATATGTAAAAAACTCATTTTCTCGACATAATGGGAGTGTTCATGCAAGTGCTTTTGCATTCAATACTTTGCTCTCTTTGCCAGCATTGATACTCTTTCTGATATTTATTGTGAAGATACTCTTTGGGAGCTCTGATTTCTTTCGTAACTATGTAAGTAATCTAGCAGCGACCCTTCCTGGTGATTCTGGAGAGCTGATACAACAATTTCTTGAACAGGATTTTGAGATTCAAGGATCTTTGATTGGAATCATAACAGTTGTTTTATTATTTTGGTCCTGAACAAAACTCATTTCAACATTTATCCTATCTGTAAATAATAGTTTTGGACTGATGATTGATACTAATACTACAAACATAGTCTATACTATAAAAACTCACTTAGTTGGATTATTATTTATACTTCTATTTCTCAGTGTTATAGGAGCTTCACTTGTTGTTGAGAATATAATTTCAATTCTCTTTTCAAATACACTTTTAGTGAGTTTTCTGAATTTTGGGACCACTCTTGCAATCTATACGATACTCTACGCATTTCTACTTCGATTTATGATACTGGCTCAGGTAACAAATGGATGAGCATTTCTTGGATGATTATTTATGTCCGTAATAACGGTACTTTCTATTATAGCTATGAGTCTGATATTTGGACTGGTGGATTTTTGAAGTAAATTCGCTGCCTGAGCGAGTATAATAGTATTTATGCTGTGGATACAGTATCTTGCTCTGCTTTTGTATTTATGATTTGAAATAATCTCATATACTCTGAAACTTCACTGAAAATATATAATTAGAAAAGAGGGAATGAAAAAACACTGAGATTAATCAGTGTTTTTTTTTATTATCTTACTTCAAAAATAATATTATTTTGAATCTTTGAGACGCTATCTATAAAGAATGGTCGTATTTTTATTTCTACGTTTCTAATTTTCGGGTCATTAATCAGTGTTTTTGTAGCTTCTTTTCTTTGAAGTCCCTGCACTTTTGACTTTAGTTGCTCTATATATTTGTTTTGTGTGTGAAGGAAATCATGTAAGAGAAGTGCTTCTATTTCAAAGGTTGCTTTCATTTGAAAGGGATTAGTTTGTGAGGAGATAATCTCAGACATCCGAAGAGAACTAGAATCAACCAAAGATATCTTTTCTACTCATTCTAGGTTACGTTCACTCAAGAGGGTTTTTAATTTTTGGATAACACTTTCTCTATTGTACGTATAAGCCTGAATTTCAATATTTCATTTCAGTACAAAATTATCTCGTACATCACCTGCTTGAACATCTTCAAGCACTGTGATAGTCGCCTCTCAGTATCTAATACTTTTTCATCATGAGAGAATATCTATTTGAGTATTATTTATTTCATTTTCTTCAGCAATAGAATTCTTAAGAGTTCGTAGCACTTCTGATTTTAATTTTGCTCAAAATAATAAAATAGCGTTATCTATGTCTTCTTGAGACACAACAGTTTCAAAATCATCAATTCATCCTGTAAAATCCTCAATAGTTTTAGCATATATGAGTTTTTGTAATTCAGCTTCGAGTCAGGGGATAGTAAGGGATGTATCAGTCGATATATTTCATCTCGTTCCTACGTAAACTCCAGCTTCATCTTTACTTTTAGATGTAACCGATCATTCTGATATTCAGGGTGAATTTTCTCAGAAGTTATCTGTAAGAGCTGCAGGAATTGTCACTTCTGCATCAAGAGTAAACACAACTCAAGATTCTGTTCTGACCCTCGTTCACTTAATAAGGGTAATAGCATCAGTGGTTTCATTGTAAAACTGAATACTTCAAGCAGAAACATCATTTGAATTATTCTTAATTTCACTACTTGTATACGTTTCTTGAATGTCTACACTTTTGACAACATTTTTTATTTTTATGTATTTGTTATTTCAAAGTATTACATTATCATCATTTTCATTGAATATGAAATTATAGGCCTCTTTTTTTACACTCACTTCAGGAGTAATATAAATATATGTTTTACTAACAGCGAAATAATAAATAAATACAAAAAGTAGAAGAGAAATAAGAAATGCTCATAAGAATAATCAAACTCAAGTCTTTTCATTATAAATACGAGAATATTTTCAAAGTGAATTGAGTTTTTTATTACTTTCAAAACTATGTTTGAGTTCAGTAAAATATGACTTGAGTTGAAATTTTAAATACTCTATAAATGTGAAGTTGTGTTGCATGAGCTTATCTCATGTTGATTGTTTTATGAATGCACTGTCTTTTATAACTGAGTACTCGATTCACAGTTGTTTCCCAATTTTTCTCCCTATTCTATCATTTGTTGCAATAATGAGCTTACGGTCTCATACTTTGGATTTTAAGATCTTGAGTGAGATATAGTTATGTAAGATTGGGTGTCAGAGTGGAAAATCAAGTACTATGTCTCAGTTTTGTTGCGCTTGTATTTTTTCAACTATATCAATTATAGTATCCTCCGATTTTACATGTATCATATTTGTGAATATTTATTATCCAGTAGCATAAAAATAAGGCTTTACAAAAAAGATAATCACTATACACTGAAAATCAAATAACAATAGTATTTTCCCTTGCTTCTATGGATTTTCTTGACGAAATAATCGATATTTTAGAACGTTCCATCATGGATGATTCTCAAAATACTATCACGGCTTGAAATATCATCAAATCATGATACGACTCAGAAGTAGATGAATACAGAGCTATACTTCAGGATTGACATATTTGGTTAGATGAATATGCAGCTTCTTTAATCACAGAAACGGGAATTACTGGACTGAGAATCAAGTATACAAAAAACTTATGATATTTTATAGAGTTTTCAAAATCTCAAGTCTCTAAAATAACGGATTCATTTATTCAGAAACAATCACTCTTACAAGCAGTGAGATATACTACACCCGAACTCAGTGATTATGAATCAAGATTGTTTTCAGCTTCTGAAAAAGTGTCTAACAAAGAATATTCTGTTTTTCTAGATATACGTAATACTATATCATTACATTTTGATAATTTATACATACTAAGTAGAAGTATTGCTCATCTAGATTTTTATTCAAATGGTGCTTATATATCTCATGCAGGTCGATATAATACTCCAAATATTATCAAATCATGAACTACTGAAATGTTCTGAGCTCGCCACCCTGTTATTGAAAAAAATGTTTGAGATTTTATATCAAACGATCTAAAATTTACACAAGATACTTTTATACATTTGATCACTTGACCTAATATGTGAGGGAAGTCTACTTACTTAAGACAAAATGCTCTTAATATTATAATATCTCATATTTGATATGATATACCTATACAAAAATGAAATATATTAATTACTGACAAAATATTTTCTAGAGTTTGAAGTGGCGATAATCTCTATTTATGACAATCTACATTTATGGTTGAAATGCAAGAAATTGCTTATATTTTAAGAAATGCTACAAATAAAAGTTTTATCATAATTGATGAAATATGAAGAGGTACGAGTACTTATGACGGTATGAGTCTTGCATGGTCTATTTTACAATATATACACAATCAATTAGGTTCTCAAACATTATTTTCTACTCATTATCATGAAATTATAGATGAAACATATAAATTAAAGCATGTTGCTAATTATAGTGTAGCTGTCTGAGAAAATGAAGAAAATATTGTATTCTTGCGAAAGCTTATCCCATGATGAATAAAAAAAAGTTATGGAATTGAAGTTGCAAAACTTGCTTGAATCCCAGATCAAGTACTGAGAGACGCGAAAGAAACCCTTATTGATTTACAAAAAGCTCATAACTCTCAACTTGTAATGTTTCAAGATTCGTCTGTTGTAGAAAAATTTCCTTCAGATTATCAACATTTACAGGAAGAAAATAAACAGTTTAAATATATAGAACAATTATTGTCTCATATTGATATTAATCAAACGACTCCACTCAAAGCTCTGGAGTATGTAAGTGAATTGAAACAGTTGATGAAAAAAACGAAATAATCAACTGAAAAAATCTAAAAAACTTGTAATAGCTTAAGCTGTAGGTATTGTAAATGTCAATATGTACAACTTAACTTTTACTTTTATGAACTTCTTTACTAGAAATCTTTGATGGATTTTACTTTTTGCATTTTTTATATTTATGTTAGTCATAATTTCATCTAACAGTGATGAAGACGCTATTAGTAACTCTGGTTCTACGGTGACTAATACCAGTACAGGAGAAGCAAATTTAGAGAAACTCTCTCAAAAAATCGAAAATGAAACAGGTGCAATATCAGAGTCTCTTGAAAAAGATGAACTGAGCGCTTCATGAGAAGTAATCAGTTCATCTTGAGAGCTGAGTACAGATACAAAAGATACAGTAGATACTCCAACAAAAGATGCTGATTTAAGTTTCTTTGAAAGATTGTTTGGAAAAAAAGAAACCAAACCCGTTGAAAATAACCAAACTGGAACTGGTACAGATGCTCAAGATTCTGCATCATGATCTGTAGATTCTTCAGACGAAGTTGTAACTAATACTGGTACGTCTCAAGCTTGAAGTACAAGCTCAACTCCAAATCAAGTACAAACTCTCAGATGAGAAGATCTTTCAAAAGCACCTTCGGCTTCAAACTTAACTTCGACTACAAATAAAACTCCTTGGAAAACTACTCAAGACCATACCATAAACTACCCAGGAACTTCTTTGAAAACATTTGTAGGAAAACAGTTTAAGGTATGAGTTCATAGCCTAAGACTTAACAACGTATACTTTAATGAGACTCTAGCATTTATGTTTGAATGAGATAGAGTAGAACAATTAACTCCAGAAAATAGTTATGGATGTTTTAAAATTAAAATAATTTCATCATCTACGACTCAAAACAACTGATCAATGTGATATGTTTGTAAAAAATACCTTAAAGATACTACTGGCTGAAATGTTAATACTCCAGTTCAAAAGGAAATAAAAAAGAATGTACAATCTGAACAAAAAGTACAAGAAGAAGTGAAATACTCTGGAATGCAAACTCAAATAGGGGATATCATAATGGTAAACGTAGACAATGTTTCTTTTGATAATTGAGAAATCAAATTACAAAAATGAGATAGTGTTGATCAAATGACAAAACTTGATTCAGCTGGGTGTTTTATAGGACGAGTATTTACAGCTAAAATTGCAAGCTCATTAGAGCAAGTAGCAAAAATGTGTATGTCAGAACTTCGATAAATCATTGAGTTTTTTACAAAAAAATATAAAATCAACTTATATTTTTTGATTCAAAATAATGAACCCTTCCAAAATTATAATTCTTCACGATACTTTTCTTTATAAATGAGGATGAGAAAGACTCATCCTTATGATGTGAAAAGCATTAAATGCTGATATTGCTTCTTGATTTTTTAGTTCATGAAGCTTTAATCTTAGAAAAGAAGGTTTTACTGGAAAAATGATCTCTATTTCAAGTGAGGTATTTACAAAGTGATTTCGTCATATAAAACTGAAGTACAACTTCATGTTTTGAACCTCATTTTTAAAAGAGTATGAAACGATTATTTTTAGTTGAGATTCCATTAGTGCCGTGAGAAACTGCAATCTTGAATCTAAAAAAATATACTATTGTCATACTCCACCAAGATACCTCTATGATTTACATGACTTGTATCTTAAAAAAGTCCCATTTCTTCTTCGACCAGTTTTTAAACTTGCGTGCATAGTATTTAAACACCTCTATGAAAATGACCTCAAAAAAATAGATGTAATACTCACAAACTCCAAAAACACTCAAGATAGAATCAAAAGGTATCTTGGATATGATTCTCAAGTTCTCTATCCACCAGTTGATACATCGAAGTTTGTATACTTGAAGCAAGATGATTATTTCCTAAGTTTTGCTCGACTTGCAGACGCAAAAAGAGTAGACAGGATAGTAGAAGCATTTATAAAACTTCCCAATCAAAACCTCAAAGTAATTTATGGGAAAAATGATCCACAAAAGGATAAGATATTTTCACTTGCGCAGTGATACCCAAATATTGAGCTGGTAACTCTAGAAGATAATGATCTTCTCTATACATATTTAGGAAATGCGAGAGCAAGTATTTACATTCCAATAGATGAGGATTTTGGTATGAGCCCCGTTGAAAGTATGTCAGCTTGAAAACCAGTTATTTGAGTGAATGAGGGATGATTAAAAGAAACAATTATTCATGAAAAAACGGGTTTTCTTATTCATCCAAAATGTGAAATTCAGGATATTATGGACGCGGTCATGTACCTCAGTCCAGAAAAATGTCTTTCTATGAGAACGGATTGTGAGGACAGAGCAGATACATTTTGACTAGAGAGTTTTGAAACAGAGTTACAACGACTTGTACATTAAAAAAGAGCTCAATTTTGAGCTCTTTTTTTGTGTGTATTTGAATATTATGCGTTCATCGCAGTAATAGCTTCAGCTTCAGTATCTACCGTCGGAATAATAGTGGTAATACCTACTAGTTCAAGGACGTCTTTGACTCCTTCATCACAATTTGAAATATACATTTCTCCTTCACTGTCTTCTAGGTTTGAAAATACATCAGCAATATACCCAATAGACTTAGAATTTAGATATTTGAGTCATTCAAGATTAAATATAATCTTTTTCCCTGTAAATTCTCCAATCATTTCATAGATAGTAGTAAATGTCTTATCAGCATTTGTTTCATCAAGTTCTCAGGCAAAATCAAAAATAACGATATCTCATTCTTGTCTTTTTTTTACTTCTATTAAAGTTTCCATATAATTTCGTTAATTACTGTAAATACAATATACAATTATTATATCTCAAAAAACAGTTCAACGCAAATTTTAACACCTAAATCAAATACAGTGAAAAAAGAACTAAGACTTCAAGAGATACAAAAAATACAGCTCAATCTTCAAAAACCATGCTTAGTATTTTTATATTGAGATTTATGAGCTGGAAAAACAACCCTTTCACAGTCAATAATTAATAATCAATTGAGTGGTAAAGTTTCAGTTACATCACCAACCTATGTATATTATAATAGATATGAAGATATATATCATTTTGATCTCTATAGAATACGAGATTATGATGAGTTTGTATCTATAGGATGAGAAGAAATACTTGATAACAATGATTGAATCATATTAATTGAATGGCCAGAGCTGCTTGAAAAATATTATACTCCAGATATAAAAATCATCTTGAGTAAAACTCAAGATAATTTGAAAAGAGAGATAGAAATAGAATCTATTATTCCTCAGAATCATTGTTTTGGTTAATTTCTCTAAATCGAAGATATTCAGTTACACGCAGTCACGTAAATCGTCCAAGATAAAAATTGAATGGTACAAGGATGAGTAAGAGTTCTGGGTATGAAAAAAGAAACACTCTAAAGGTATCAAAATAGAAAAATGCGTAGCACAAGAGAGCAATAATAATGGTTCCAGTTATGCTTTTTTTATATTCTCTAAATTCCTTAGAAGTAATGAGAGTTATAAGTTTTTCTGATGTTATGAGGAAAATAGCTATATATAAAACACTATCATATTGTATCATTGGCATATCAAAATACTGAAGTGCTTGATAGTATCACATAAATGCAAGGAGATTTATTATCGTAATACAAACGACTTTAGGAGTATATAAGAGCGTATATTTCCCTAAAAAGAGAGAAAGTATAATGTTTACTATAAAAAGTACTCATAATAATACTAACATACTTATAAGCCCCATTTTTAAAAATAAAAGTGCCAGAAAGATAGGGACAACATTTCATATAGTAGAGAATCATATGAGATGTTTTCACGCAGCTACGAAGGTCAGGAACAACGGAAGTAAGAGTATGATATAAATATCACTCACACTGACTCATGTAGAAGAGAGTCTGTTTACAAATTGAGAAGCAAAAAGATACGGAGATATTTTAATATCTGTAGAAATAGGAGTATAATTATAACTGTTTTGAGACACTTCTTGCTCTAAAGCGAGAATACTTTCAGGATTTTTTAATATTTGGAAACTGAGAGATTCATCAATGATAAATGCTTTATTTATGAAGTTTGTTCCAGCTATAATATTTCCAATATAATTTTGTAGAATTGAGCCATTATATGATGAAATAAGTACAAAGTTTCGAGTAAATCATTCAGTGATTCCTCTAGCAAATCCAGAGAGTGCTGAGAATAAAAACTCTTTTTCTCACCAAATTACAAGATAATCAGAATTTTCTGGAAATGAAACGATATACTCATCCCATTTTTCAAGTACTTCACCATCTTCCATATTCTTTTCATCGTATTTTCAAATAACCCGAACGTAGATTCATTGCTCCTCAGCATTGAGTACAAAGTCATTAAATTCTTTTTTGTCTGAAGATATACTGAGTAAAACTGGCACACTCTTTTCGTATATAAAAATAGATATATCAGATTGATATACTCGCACTCTTACTGGTTCAGTGTCTTCTCATTCATCAACACTTGTTTGAGTGTACATATTAAGTTCAATTGTTTTTTTTCAAGGACTATCAAATTTTAAATCCAAAACTGGTCATGTTTGTGTATCTTGACCTAAAATAAGCCATTCGTATTCAAGCTCAGTGTCGGGAAAATTTTCAACCAAAAGAGTCTCAAGTGGGGAAAGATCAATCATTACAGGATTATCGATGAAACTATTTTTTTGGTACGCAAGTCCATACTCTTCGAGGGTACTTTCAAGTTCTTCTACCGTTGCAGCTTGGGCGCTAGAATACATTCATACAAAAAATAATATTGTAATGAGAAGAATTTTTGTGAGTAGAAATTTCATAATTTTATTTACGGTTAAATATAACGGAGAGAGTTTTCAGCATGATCTTGAGATCAAGTATGAAACTCCAATTTTCAATATAAAATATATCGAGTTCTGCTTCTTTTACAAAGTTATTTTCTTCACGACCATTTACTTGAGCCATTCCAGTAATTCATGGTTTTACAGTCAAAAGCCTTTGTTGATACTGTTCATATTTTTGAACTTCTCGAGGTTGATGAGGTCGTGGACCGACTATACTCATCTCTCAGGTAAGTACATTGAGAAATTGAGGCAATTCGTCGAGAGAATATTTTTCTAAAAATGTTCCGATTTTTGTTTTTCTCGGATCTTCATGAATTTTGTAAAGTGGTCAATTACGTTTACTTTGGTTTTTAATAAGATTATTTTCTATTTCTATTGCTGGATCCGTTTCGTTTTCAGTTCCATAACTTTCTTTTATGCAAAACTTCCATTTAAGATACCTAAATTTAAAACAATTAAATATTATTCAATTTTGACCTATTCTTCTGTTTTTATAGATGACAGGACCTTCTGAGTCTTCATATTTTATAAATATTGCTATAATAATCCAGAATGGAAAGGTGATGATGAGTATAAAAAGTGAGGCGAAGATATCAAATACTCTTTTAAGAATTCGTCCCCAATTTTCAAGTGGAGTATTTTGTATTTCTATGACAGGAGTTTGATTGATGAGTGAGAGGGTAGTATTGGTTTTTGTTATATCAAAATTGTTAGTGATATATCTATATCGGACTCCATAAATTCTTGAAAGCTCCCAAAGTCTATACAATTCTTTTTTATTAAAGTCACTATCTATATAGAGAATTTCATCACATTTGTGATGAGAGATAAGTTTCTCTATTTTGGATATGCCGTCGTAAAATTTAAGTGATATATTTTCGTTGGGTGAGCTATTTGCGTATCACACTATATTGTAAATTTTGGAAGCTGAAATATCCTTGAGAATTCAAGACATTTTCGTTTCTGATTTATTTGATACTAGTAATATATTTCGTTTTGCAATAATATTATTTTGCAAGAGTGACGATTGAATAAAATTGAGGATGATTCTAACACTCATGCTTCAAAACATCGCTAAAATAGTTGTAAATACGATGATAAGTCTTGGGATTTCAGCTCCAGAATATACAATTCAGTTTCAAAGATAGACTCCAACTGAGAAAAATAAGAACCAATATATACTATATCTTACAATATCTCCTAACTCAGCAACTTTTGAGTGAGAAATTTGCAAGCTATATAAATGATGACTCGCAAATAATGTAATATAAAGAATCGATCCAAAGATAGCAAAAACACTAAGGTATCAGGTATCTATTGTTTGAACTGGTAGATATAAACCAGGAATCCCATCTGAAATAAGACGGATTTGTTTTGCGAGAAAAAAAGAAAAAAAGATAACAAAAAAATCAAGTGGAATTTTTATTGCAGAGAATGTTAATTCATGATGTTTCATACTCCTTTTCTTGATTCGCTAATATTGATTTCATACTGTCAATGCTACTGTATCCAAAACATTGCAAAGCGTTTATTTTTGTGTAGTATAATGATGTTTTACTACTTCTCAAACTAAAAATAGATTATGTTTTGATTTAAAAAGAAAGAAAAAAATTTTTACTGACAATTTCGTGTAGAATTTAAAGAAATATGGAAGGATATCTTTTTCATTTACAGAAATTTTATCCATTGGACTCTGTCTAAGATTATTATTTCTGCGTGGGGGATAGCTCTTTGAGTATTAGTTATGATTCCATTTTTACTCCTTATGTTTATTTTTGGACTCATTGATCCTATTAATTGGTTAAGTATCTTCTCTAAAGAAGTTAATTCACAAGACGTGCTACTGTGAGCGCTTGCATGAAATCCATTTTGGTTTATTACTATGATATTCTTATTTGTTGTATTGATGCTTGCTTTTGTATTTGCGACGAACTACTATATATTTCTCCTCGCTAAAATGTACTTTTATTCTGTACGTTGAAAACTGCTTAATTACAAAAAAAATCTCTATTTTTCAAAACATTACATAACAAAGTTTTTTGCGATTTTATCATGGATTGTAATGTATTTGCTTGCTCCAGCCATAATAGTAGTTGGTTGAGTATTTTTTCTCTATTATCTCTTAAATATTGGAGTCATAAGTGTTTCACTATTTTCAATATTTTTATTCATTTTTATAGTACTATTTGTAATAACTGAATTTTATTTATTCTACCGAATTATTTTTTCATACATTATTCTCGCATTTGAAAAAAAAGAAAATACTGAAAAAAAATCACTGTCGTATATTAAAGAATCAATTTCTCTTACTTGAGGAAAAAGTATTATAAAATTCGTCTTTATATTGGTAGTTTACGCATTTATACTCCTACCTATACAAACAATTCAAGACTCACTTAATACTGCCTCATACAATATGTCTACAGCAGTAGCATACAAAAGCGAACTCATAGAAAATATTGAGGCTGAAGATGTGAAGTATTTCGAATATATTACAAAAAAATATAAATCCAATACAAGTGAAGAACTTTTAGACAAAATTTCACTCTACACAAAGCTTTCATTTTTTGTGTACTTTCTGAGATATTTCCTATTTGGTGGAATAGGAGTGTTACTTCTTAGTTCTTTTTATTACCACGTATTACTAAGAAAAAAATAGTTTAGTTCCAATTATATATAATTTTGAAAGTCTTAATTTTTTGAGATATTTACGGGCGACTTTGAAGAAAGGCAATTTCTGAAAATATTTGAGCACTCAGAGAGAAATATGAGCCAGATTTCGTCATTGCTAATATTGAAAATGCTACTTCAGGTCGAGGTCCTATCTCAGAACATGCTGAATACATTGAATGATTGTGAGTTGATCTTATGACAGGTTGAGATCACATATTTGATAATGGTCCAAGTATAAGTAACTATTTTACGAGTGAAAAGTGTAAACTTATTCGACCTGCAAATTTTTATGAATCAGATGAATTTTCTCTCGTGTGAAAAGGCTATAAAATTATTGAAAAAAAATGAAAACGACTTTTAGTACTTCAGTTGCTTTGAGAAGTATTTATGTCACACAAAGTCAGTAATCCATTTCATGCAGCGAAAAAAATATTAAGTGAAGTTGATCCAAGTAGTTACGACGCTGTAGTAGTAGATTTTCATAGAGAAACTACAGCTGAAATCTATGGTCTGGCTCATTTTCTCGATGGTGATATTAGTCTAATTTACGGAACACATACCCATATACAAACCAATGATTGCCATATTCTTAAAGCCTGAACTGGAATAATTGGTGATGTTGGAATGAATGGTCCATTTGAGTGAGTTATTGGGGCAAGTTTTGCTTCTGTTAAAAAAAGATTTCTTTCATGAGTTCAGAGAGGAAAAATAGAGCAACAACTCAGTGGAAAATACAAAATAAACGCTGTTTTTGCTGAAATTGATGAAGTAACAAAAAAATGTACTTCAATCGAAGCAATATCTTTTACATCATAGTTATAATTTATGCTTAGAAAAAGAATTATCCTTCTCATATTGCTCGCTATTTCCATTGTAAGTGGTGCGAGTTTTACACTCCTTCTTGTATATTTTGATCCCTATACCTATCCGACATTAGCTATAGCTTTTTTAGTACTGAGTTTCTGATTTTCACTCACTAGTTTTTTAAGTTTAGTTATATATTTCTTCAAAAAAATCTATTTTAGATGAGAAGTTCGAATGATGCACGTTATCACCAGTTTACGTCAATCTTTTTTCTTCACTATATTTTTACTTAGTCTAGTTCTTATTTATGTTTTTCAGATACCATTTTTGCTTCCTGCTGCGCTATCATTTATACTTATAGTACTTATAGAATTATTTATCCAAGGACTCTAACTTCATGAAAAAATCTAGATATATTATACTCCTTCCACTTTTTATCTCACTCACGATACCTGTTGTTTTTGCGCTGACGAGTAAAGGTCAGATGCTTGAAAACTTTAAAAGACAAGAAAAAGAAATGATTTTTGAAAGTCAGACTATATTTTTAGATGAATGAGATAGAAATATTCTTAAAACTTATAATAAACTCAATGTGTATAGTAGTATTTGAGATAAGATTCAGTCAAAAAGAGAATATCTTGAAGTACAAAACGAAAAGATCAATAGTAGAGTGAACTCTCTTGAATCATCAATTATTCAATTTGATAAAGATATTGAAGAGCTTGTTATAGAAGTAAATAAAATAAATGAACAAGTTGTGAGTACAAAAGATGAAATTGATACAAATAAAAAAACCATTGATATCCTTCAGTCTCGTATAGAAGAGAGTACAGTGATACTATTAGAATATATTGTATATCTCTATAAAAAATGAGATTATGTTACGACAGATAATGATATAGATAATATTAAATCAATTCTCCTTTCTGGTGAAAAAATTGATGAATTAGTAAATGATTTATATTTCAAAAGTATTATACAACTTACAGGTCAACAACTTATTGAAAAACATAGAGATTTTGTTTCTCGCTTATATGTTAAAAAACTTGAGCTTCAAGAATCTGAGAATCAACTAAAAACTCTACGAAAACAAGGTATATTAGAAAGAAACATATTAGATGATAAACGGTCTTCAAAACAAAGAATTTTAGAAATAACAAAATGACAAGAGGAATTGTATCAAAAATATATTTCTGAACAGTTAGAACTTGAGCGTGATATTAAAGTGAAAGAGTTAAAAGAGCAGATTAAACTCAACAATACTAAAAAGAAACTTCTAGAAAAATACAATTGTGAATTTGTTGATATCCAAGTACAACAAACAGAGTTTTCAGCTCTCGATGAACAGTGTGCAAATATAAACAAAATTATTTTTGCAGAATCGAGGTTAAGTGGAATTCCATTAGAAAATAATCCATTGGATTGGCCTGTTAATCCATCATTGTGAATCAGCTCGTATTTTAATGATACTGGATATCAACGTCTTTTTTGAACTGATCATGATGCAATAGATATTATGATACCAATGAGAACGGAAATTAGAGCTCCTATGGATTGATATGTTGTATTTATTCAACCAGTTGTTAATACGTGATATGCGTACTTTGCAGTAAAACATAGTGATGGACTCGTAAGCTTGTATGGTCATGTGAATCAAATTGATGTGAAGTTATATGATTTTGTAAAAAAGTGAGATGTAATTGGATTGACGTGATGAGAATATGGTACAAATGGAGCGTGATTACTCTCAACTTGACCTCATCTCCACTTTGTAGTGTATGATGAAGAGGAATACAATGATCCTCTCAATTATCTCAATTTATCATATTTGTCATATAAAAGTCTACCAAGTAAATATCAATTTAAATATAAATCTGACTTTAAGTCTCGAAAATGATTTGAATATGCAGATACCTCTAAAAAACAAAGTACTTCTGGAAGTACGTTTGTCATCGAATGAGAAAACGAATTAGAAAGACAAAAATATCTCCTAGGAACCTACGCTGTAGGGGACTTTAGAAACTGGGATATATGGGTAGAAGAATCAATTGCAGGTTGAATAGACCCAACATTTATGATGTGTGTCTGACTCGCTGAAACATCTCTGGGAAAATATCTCAAGAGTGCTTATAATATTTGAAATGTCTGAAACAACGATAGGGGAGATACCAAAGATTTCCCAAATGCCCGTTCAGCTATTGCAGCAATGACATCCACTTTTAATAATAAATATCTCTGAAAATATAATACGATTAACCAACTCAGTAGATATGGAAATAAAACCTGAGCCATCTACGCATCAAGTGACTTCAACTGGCATAATAATATTACCAAATGTATGAGTCACGTGAAAGGAGAATATATACCAGATGATTATAATTATAGAATCAGTATTAAGTAACTATGTATTAAAAACAATAAAGCTCTCAGCAATGAGAGCTTTATTGTTTTACTATAAATAATAAAACTCATTTATTTTTATAGTAAAAACTATTTGATTTTTATAGTAAAAAGTATAGAATTTTTATAGTTATATTATAGCTATTTAACGAGGATATAAGGTATGAATGATTTTAACAAAATTGTTAAAATATTGTGAAGAAGTTGATGAAAAGTTATTTTTAAAGATGAAATTCACGATATTATAGACCCGGACCATAGACCAGAGTTCAATTCACAGGTTTCCAAATTAGTGTACAGGCTGAAAGCAAATGGAGATATAATATCACTCAAAGCGTGAGTTTATATCGTTCCTGATGAGGAGGACAAGAAACTTAATAGTGTTGATTTGTGAGAGAAGTATTACCTTAAACTTGCCAAAAAATATATAACTCAAACATGTGGAAGTCAGTATTATATATCTTGAACAAAGGCTCTTGAGTTCCATATGAAAAATTACTCTATTCCTGAAAAGATATGTGTTATAAATAGAGACGTAAATAAACGAATCAAATTTTGAGCAAACGAAATAGTTTTTAAAACACTGAAATGAAAAAAAGATGCTAAGACAATTAATCTCTTTGCAAGAACATTTTCCTACCACAACAATATTGATATATGAGGACTACAGTTTAAAATATCATGTTTAGAGCTCTCACTCTTAGAATCAAGTCTTGTAGACTCAATAGAAGAGTGAATTGCTATAAATACAATCACGAAAGCAATCAAAAAATACGGAAATATTTTGGATCACGAGATTTTTGAAAATATTGCTCCCTATAAATATAATATGTCGTTTAATAGATTAAAGGAACTCAGTAGAAATATAAATCAAGATTTATATAATTTATTTTTAGACTGTATAAAGAAAAACTGAGGTAATTTCGTATGAGAATGACTGAGAAATATTCTATAAAAAAAGAACTAATCAATCAGTTCTTTTTTTATAGAATATTTATTTTATGAATATCTCTTTCAAGAATTTTGAGATATGTAGAATACTCATCCAGTTATTAGGAATGCAAGGAGTGCAAGTAGGATATAGAGACCAGGACCAGTCTGTACCTTTGTCATCTCAGATAAGTCTCCTTGTATAGTTTCTCATGATGCTGTCATAGCAACTGCCTTGATTGCGAAGTCATCATATTTCATTTCATCTCCTACAATAGCTATTTCATAACGAGGTTCAAGTACGTTTTCAACGAGTTCAATTTGGGTTGCTGAAACTTTTTTATAAACATTGTAGCTTTTAGCATCATCAACTGCATCCCAAGTGAGAATAGATTTAGTTTTGAGTTCAGTAAGTTCTATTCCAGTTATTTTAAGATCCAGTTCCACTTGAGCATTAGGACTATTTGGTTCAATGGTTTCTACTTTAGCCTCTTCTGGTCAAGCATTGAGAGCTACTCAAGAGACAATAAGAGTTGCTGCGTTGGCTTCTCGTACTTCATGTGCAAATTCATCTTTCATAATGATATCAACTCAGTATTTACCATCTACTTTTGGAGCTCTAGATTTTCCAGTATAAATTCAGTCTTTTCACTCTTCTAGTACAGTGATTGCATCATCTATAATAGCTTGAACTTCTGTAAGTCAGATACTTGATACTACGGTAATAGTAATTGGTGCATCTGCTGCTACATTTCCTTCTGGAGTGATGGTGATTGATTTGAAGCTTGGAAGACTTGCATCCACTTTGACACTAATAGCTTTTGATTCTCCAACGACTTTATCATCAGCATCTAATACAAAAGCTTGAATACTATTTGCTCATTGTTGTAAATCTTCTATTTTCTTTTCAAATACTCATTGATCATTGGTAGTTGTGAATATTCCTTCACTATTATTTACTGAAATTCGAACTTGATAATTTTTTTGAGTTGTTCCAGAAACAAGTATTGAGTCTTGACCTATAGTTATTCCGTTTTCAGGACTTTGTATTTCTATATCTAAATTTGCTCCTGCCTGATTTTCTGTAATGGTAACTTCAGCAAGACCTAATATATTCTCATCATTGAGATCATAGACGTATACATCTTGTTTTCAAGCATTTTTAAACTGAACAGCATTTTCAAATTTTACACTTCATTCATTACTTGTTGTAAAAGAGTAACTATTTTCTGAAAGATCATTGGGAAACTCTGCCTCTTTGTCACTTTCTGAAAATACAAGAATATCTCACGTATAATCAGTTATTATTTCATTGTTTTTATCCACAGCTGAGATGGTAATATCTAGTGCTTCACCTACTTTTGCACTTTCTTTTCACAATATGACTTCAAAGTGGTCGAGTGCTCAGGCTGCAAAACTTGGAGTAATCAGACAAATAGAGAAGAAAAATACGAAAGATTTGATGTATCATTTCATAGGACAATGCGTGTTAAAAAGTATTGCTTTTATGTTAAAAAGTCTATATTCTTGACTATAATACCCGATTGTTACACTATACTCAATTTTAATGTTAAATCTTACTTTACATTTATATTATATGTATTATATATAAATTTTGTTTCATTCAATTCATGGATCTTCGATACAAGATATGATTGATTGTCTTGAATCAATATGTTCAAGTAATAGGTCTCGATGAGAAGCGTCAAGTTCACTGAGTATATCATCTACTATAAATATTATTTCTTTTTCAGCTGCTTGTTCTTGTAAATACTGCGTTTCTAAAAACTTGAGTCCAAGTAATATACTTTTTACTTCTCCTCTCGATGCGTAATGAATGAGTGGAACTCAGTCAAGAATAATATTAAAATCATCTAAATGTGGTCAACGAAGAGTCTTACGCAACAAGATTTCTCTTGATTGAAGTTGTTGTGTTGCTTCTTTCAGCGAAGATTCAATAGTATCTAAATTAATATGACTTATATATTCAAAAGAAATAGTTTCCACTTTTCCAAAAAGAAATTTATTTAAGCTTTGAGCTCTTGATTCTAGAAATCGGACAAACTTCTTTCGGTACTTATAAATTTCAAGAGCACTGGATATAAATTTTTCATTCCAAAACTCAAGTTCTGAAACACTCGACTTTTGGTCGCTAATATTTTTGAGGACTTTATTTCTGTGTTGTACTATTTTTTTGTATTTTTGAAGATGTGTTCTATAGATTGGATAACACTGACTGAGTAGTTCATCTAAAAATAAGCGTCTTTCACTCGGACCAAGATACATAAGATTCATAGCTTGAGGATGAAAACTCACAACATGAGGATATCTTGATCGAAGGTTTTGTTTTGTAGTTGCTTTGCTGCCTATAGCGTATTTTCTTTTTTTTCACTCAAGTGTGTAGGAAAAACTGAGTGTATCTTGTGTCAGGGAATACTGTATAAAAAAGGTCTTTTCACCTCTACTTATGAGATATTCTGGATGACTTTCTACAAGTGGACTCACTGGGAGACTCAAAGCCTCCAATATATTACTCTTTCACTTTCAGTTATTTCAAATAATAATATTTTTCTTAGCTTGAAAAGAAATTTCACGACGTGTGAAATTTCTAAAGTTTTTCATGTGAATTGATTCAATCAATTTGCTAATTCATGATATTGGGAAGTACAATTTGATGTGCCACAACCTTTTGTTTTGTGCAATTAAGAAGCTCATCTGGAGTTGCGTCAGAACTAATAAGGACGTCTTCTCGGAGAAGAGCTTTGTTTTCTATGACAGAAATAGTTGGAATAACACCTGTTGTATCTACTTCAGATAAGAGCTCCATATAATCAACAATATCAGAAATATTTTTAAGAAGCTTCTCATTGTCAGCTGGAATCTTAGACAGTTTTTTTCCTATCTTTTGTAAGTCATCTTGCGATATACTCATTTTTACATATATTTAATCAATAATTTCCTGACTACTATATCTCAAGGCATAATAAAATCAAGTATGACACTCAAAAAAAATATATTCTCGTCATCTGGAACAAAACTTGATGTGAGCACCCTACGTTATGAGTCTTCAAAAATAGTCTTTTTACTCGTAGCGTTTACATTTTTTCTCGTATATTTTTTGCTTACAGCAAATATTTTTACAGAATTTTTAAGTACTATTTTTTATCCTTTGTATAGTGCATTTATTGTAAGTCTTGTGATATTTCTAATATTTTCTAGTAATAAGTTTCTCACATCCTATCTTCCTAGGTCAGTGATTTACGTGGTAGATGTTCTGATAGCTTTGTTACTGAGTTTTATTCTAATACCATTATTTTAATATGAAAAAAATACTCTTATTTCTTTTTACTCTGAGTGTACTAGCTTCTTGTAGTTCCACAGATGAGGCTGTTCAAGTTGATGAAGTTACATGACTCGTTTCAAAAAATATTTGAAGTATATCAATTTGAGTTCCTGCAAACTGGAATACAATTGCTTCTTCTAATCTTCCAATTCCAAAGTCATGAGAGGTAGTACTTGCTATTGCATCAAGTGAACAAAGAGAAAATTACTTGAATAATCTCGTGATATTAAAAGCTTCTAATTCACTCAATGAATCATCTCAATCACTCATGAAAAATAGTGCAAATTTTCTTGATACGAAACTTCAGAGCTTTAGACTGGTTGAAGAAAAAGATATAGTATTTTCAGATGAGGAAGGATGACTTATAATCACTTTTGAATGAAAATATAACACTCAAACTCCGCTTGTTACCTATATACAAACAGCCAGAGTTTGTGGAGAAGATAGTTATTTTGCTACCATATCACTCTCAGAAAAACCCGAGAGTTATGACAAATACATCACAATTCTTAAAACACTCAAGTGTAGCTAAAAAAGTTTTTGATTTTTCTGCTCAAGTCATATAATGCTCTCGCGATAAATTGGCGCCATGGCAGATCGGTTATGCAGGGGCCTGCAAAGCTCCGTAGTCCGGTTCGATTCCGGATGGTGCCTCCAATATAATCGAAAAAATAAATCCCTAGAAATAGGGATTTATTTAATATCTGAGCAATTCATGTTCTTCATTTTGACTCAAAAATCTCCATTTTCAACTTACAATATCTAATTTTAGGCTTCCAATACTTACCCTACTCAGCTCTAATACTTTGAGTGGAGTTCGAAATTTTGGATCAGTCATGGCTCAAAACAATCGTCGTATATGTCTGTTTTTTCCTTCATTAATCTGAACTCTCAGCTTGGTTTTTGCTCAAGCATTGCCTATTTTTTCTACATTATGTACTTTGAGAATTCATATTGCTGTTTCAACTCACTTTAGAGCAGATTGTATATGCATATCTGTGACATGACCACGTACGAGTATTTCATACGTTTTTATACATCCTCATGACTTTGTAAGCTCATTCCCAATTTTTCAGTCTTTCGTAAATAATAGGAGTCATTTTGAATCCAAATCGAGTCTTCCAATTGGCATCCATCCATCATCAAATGCCCAATCTGGCAACAAATCATAGACTGTTTTTCGTCATTTTTCATCTGACCGAGTGACAATATATCCTTTGGGTTTATTGAGTGCGAGAATATTGCTTGAATTATTCGACGACATTATTACTTAGAGTATAAATCAAAATATTAATATACATCTTAGTTGATAATTCTATTTTCCAAAATAACTATTTTATTGGCGCCTTAGTATCTGAAAATTGATTTAATTATTATAAGGCTATAATAGATGTATCTTAGATTCTAACTTTATGAGTATGACTAATGAAAGAGACAGAAATTTAGATGGAAGATGGAGAGAAAAGAGAGACGATACGCATATGTGAACTATTGAAGAAGAATATGGACTCGAACTTTGAGTCAGAAGTGATATGGAACTATGAACGTATCTCAAAGAAAATAACTATGCTAATCTTTCAGAAATGCTGAAGGATAAAAGATAATATAAAAAAACTCTCAATTATGAGAGTTTTTTTATTGGAAAGATATTTTGACTATTATAAAATATATTTATAATATACTAAAATGTAAAATTTAATAATGAGAGTTTATGATTGATTACTATGAGGATATGATAGACGATAGAAGAATGGAAGAAAGGTTTGAGGATTGAGATGATGATGCAGAATGAGTAAGATTAACGCTTAAAAGATGGGATAATTTCGGAGAAAAAATAAATGATATTATAGAAGAAAAAACAGATATTACATGACATGAGCTTGATTTAATTGAAAACCAAAGTGATTCAGCAATGAATGAGGTATCAAATTCTGAGACACAACTTGATAATCAAAAAATAGTAAAAAAAGTAGAGGACACAGAAGTTACTTGATTCTCAACTACTCCATCTTGAATTTTATTTAGTGTGAACTCAAAATGAGATGGGACACTTCCAAATATGAGTGTAATAATTGGAGAAGATGAGTATTTTTTTGAATCTGTGTACATAGGACAAAATAGAAAAAAAAGATTTTTTACGACAATCCCACAATTATGAATACTTATTAAGACTAAAATTGAAGAGATTATTCATAGTGATTTTGATGTAGAACTGACTGGTCGAAGTGAAAATCTGGAAACAGCGTATATTTATATGCTTGAAAAGTTTTTAGTAGCTTTAAAATCTCAAAATCCCAAAAAATTAGAACTTGTTGAAAGAATAAATAGATATAAGTTAGCGAAAAAAGAAGTTACTCCATTGCCTCAAAATTTAACATGAATGAATAAGCCAGTTCAATCTATTCCATTTTTTTGAAATATAAAATAAGTGACTGGAACGAAAAGACTTGATTTTAAGAAATTTATAAGTATATATACAGTATATATTATAAAAGATTGAGTTTGAAAATATTTTGTTTAGATACAGAGACTTCAGCAGGTTCACGAGATGGAAGAATTGTGCAGGTTGCCATTGTTGATGAAAACTATCGGGAAGAGTGGCTTATAAATCCAGATAGTTATATACAACCTGGTTGTATTAATGTACACAAGATAACACCTGAAATGGTTGCTGATAAACCATTTTTTAAAGAATCAGAATGATATAAAGAACTCATGAAGCGAGTTGATAACGGAGAATTTTTGATAGCACATCATGCTCCCTTTGATATATGAATACTCTCGAATGAATGAGTCCATCTGAGTAATTATATCTGTACCTGTAAAGTTGCTCGCAAAATACTAAAAGTACACTGAGTACCAAGATTTTGACTCCAATTTTTAAAGGAGTATTTGAAATTAGAAGAGTTGAATTCTGGAGATACTTTGACATGATACGCTCATTCTGCTCTCTATGATACTATAGTATTGTTTTGGCTCTATAAATACCTCTTTGCAGAAATAGAGCTTCAATACCCAGGACAGGATCCACATCAGATTATGTATGATATCACGCACGATATTGCTCCTACGAAACGATTCACATTTTGAAAATATAAATGAAAATCATTCAAAGAAATTTCACAAATCGATATATGATATTTGAAATGGCTGTATAATGCAGAAATGGAAAATCCAGAACCAAAAAGAAGAAAATCTCTGATAGTATGACTGGAAATATATCTCAATAATTAAAAATCTCACTTGAAGTGAGATTTTTAATTTACTTCCAAACTTGAAGTTTTTCAAGTAAACTTTTATCAACTCATTGAGCCTGTGACAGAAGTTTTTGAGTTTCTTTTTTATATTTCAGGAAGTCTCCATGAGTTTCATCAAGTACTTTTTCTAATGTGTATTCGTTAAACTTGATAATTGTCTCAAACTTATTTTCATTGTCTCTTTTAAAATTCTCAAATTGCATTTCAAAGTCTCACTGTATACGAGCTAGGAGATCCTTTTGATTATTATAAAGTTCTCACTTTACATCAACAATCTGTCTTTCAAGTTTATGAATTTTTCTAGCTTGATATGCGTGTATTCAACTATAACTCAGGTAGATAAGCATCGCATATATTACAATAAATGCAGAGCTAAAGAGAAACATCGGAACCATAATGGTTTGAGCTCCAAAGAGATTAATCTGTTGAGCTGTTTGTAGCAAGTCAGTATTTACTAACATGAGAGCAAGATAGAGGAGGACAGGGAAGAGGAGGAGTGCCTTCATTATGAAATTTATAAATAATAATAATGGTATTATAATAATATAACAAATATTTACTAATTCTAAGTACTGAGCTTTTTAGTTGCCTATTTTATTTTCAGACTTATAATATTTCAAATATATCTCAAACTTACAAAAATATGAAAGCAGAAGAAAGAATACTAGGAAAATTTCAATGTAAAAAAGGGGATTTCGGGTTTGTCATTCCAGATGAAAGAGAATATTGGGGATGAGATTTTTTTGTGCATCAAAAGAACTTTGGCTGAGCAGAGGATGGTCAACGTGTTGCAGCTGAAATGATGGACCGAGCGAGCGGGAAGAAACCAGAAGCTCGAATAGTAGAAGTGTTTTGAAGTAAAAAAGCTGAAGCAAAAAAAGCTGAAGCAAAGAAATATGAAGCACTGAAGGTAGTTGAAGGGGTATATAGTGGATGAAACGGTGATTTTTGATTTGTAGACGTACCCTGAGTTGATCAGTGATATTTTTGTTATGGACTCAAAAGAAATGGAGCCATCGATGGAGATAGAGTGAAAGCAGATATCAAGAAATATAATGGAAAAGAAGAAGCCATCGTAACAGAGATACTTCCCCCAATGACTCAAATAATAACATGAGTGTATTTAGATAATGATACTTTTGGATTCGTAAAACCTGATGATAAATCAGGTGACATATTTATTGCTGGATCGAGAAAATGAGAGGCAAAGACAAAAGATAAAGTCGAGGTACATATTATAAAAGAAGGTGGAAGAAGAAGAGAAGGAATTATTAGCGCAATTTTATAATTAAAAAAATCTCAGATTCCTGAGATTTTTTTAATTATGCATTCACGCGACCATATAATCAACAGGAGCAAAGTTATCAGTGAGTACTTGAGTATCTGAAGGAATTTCTAGCTTCATTATTTTTGAGAAATAATCTTTGTATTCATCTACTTGTATTCATTGCTCTATGAGTTCAGGATTTTTTGAAGCTACTAGCATTATATTTTGGCTTCATTGTGATACTTGGGAATATACCGGAATAATAAAAACCTCTGGAAATATTTCTGCGTACGTTTTGTACTCAGCCTCTAAGAATTGAGCATTGGGTCATGAAAGTGAAGCAATAAGATTTAGGACTACAACTCAGTCATCACTGAGCATATCAAATTTCTTTTGAGCTACTTCTCTGGTGGTAAGTTGATAGGGGATTGATACAAATGAACCAAAAGCATCTCCAAGTATCGCGTCGTATGTATTCACATTTGTATTGAGAAATACTCGAGCATCTTGATGATGTATTTCAAGCTTTGGAGTTTCTTGTAACCTGAAATGCTTCTTGGCAATTTGAGTTATTTTTGGATCTATTTCTACGACATCAAGATGTTTGTCTGGATATTTTTCTAAGAAATGCTTTGGATAACTATATGCTGCTCCTCAGAACATAACTATTTCCTGAGCATTTGGGCTCAGAGCATCAAAAATATCATAATATTTTGTATACTGATACACAAGATCATTATTATCCTGATACATTCAAGCATGAGTTATATCATCGATTCGTAAATCTTTTACTTCTCTTCCAGTACTTTGATCTATTCTCTCAGAAACTCTTATATGAGAATAGGATGTGTCATAGGTAAATGAATTATTGAGGGCTGCATAAGCAGTCATATTTGAAAATACAATGAACATACAGATAAGTCATAATGCTACGATTCATTGAGCGTATATATGATTTTTAAAATCACAAAAAATAGAAAGTATTAAAAAAAATAGTGCTAGAACTATGAGAAGTTGGGTCACTCCAAAAAATGGAATGAGAAAAAATCCTGCTCATAGTGTTCCAACAATACTTCAAACGGTTCAAATACTTCCTATTTTTCATACTACAGCTCAAGAACTTTCTAAATGTATCAGTCTAATTTTTGTGACAATTGGAGAAAGCATTCAAAGGAGATAACTTGTTGGACTAAATAAAAATACAGCTATCCAAATGGATGAAATTCTTACATCTGGAAAAATATTACTTATTCTGAGCAAGACAGGATCTTTAATAAGAACAAGAAGGAGTAAAGAGATTGAAACTAATAATAATATAAATGATATAATTGGGAGATTTGCATTTCTATCTGCTATTTTTCATCATTGATAATATCCAAGACTCAGTGCTCAGAGTATAACAGCTATGAGACTCGTCCACACAAAGAGTGAGTTTCCTATATATGGTCATACAACTCTAGAACCTAGTATTTCAAAGACCATTACTCAAGCTCATGAGAAGAATGCTATTATTTCAGGTCGTAAATGGAGTAGTTTATTCATATTATTTGCTTCGAATTTTACTAAGTAATCTAAGCACTTCTAAATAAAGCCATACAAGCGTAATAAGGAGTCCAAATCATGCAAACCATTCCATATATTTTGGAGCGTGTGCTTTGCTTCACTGTTCAATCATATCAAAATCAAGGAGTAAATTGAATGCAGCTATACCAACTATAAAGATACTGATTCAAATTCAAAGTGGACCATTACTATGTAGAAAAGGGACTTCAAACCATCAAGTCAAACTTCCTAGTATAGAAATAATATACAGCACAGCAATAGCTCACGTTGCTGCAATGACTCAGCTTCTAAATTTTTGTGTTACCTGAATAACTCTATATTTATATAGTAACAACATTGTGAGAAATACCGCAAAAGTAGCTGTTACGGCTTGGATAACAATTCCAGGATATTGTGTCTCGAAAAATGCTGAAAATGTCGCAATAACCACTCACTCAAGAAGTGCGTATACCGGAGCTAAATAAGGAGCAGTTTCTTTTTTGAATATGATAACTAATGAAAATACAAAAGCTCAAATTACCAAAGGAATAAGAAATGGAAGAAATATATCAACATATCCCCATGCAAGTACTGCTGATAATACAGTGAGAGAAACCAATATTATTGATTTATTAATACTTCAAGAAATAGTCATAGATTCTCAATCGTTTTTCAATCATGAAAAACTCTTTTCATTAAATGCAGGATTAGCCATATTTTTTAGTTAATGTTATTGTTTTTTAAAAAACTCTGTTTTTAGAACCATTTTTCATGATTCTATAAGTGTACTGTCATCTGTAAGACGGATATTTTTAAATATATCACCTCTTTTAATATCAGAAGCTCAAGATACTTTTATATCTTTTATTGCTCGAACATTATCTCAATTTTGGAGTGTAGCTCAGTTACTGTCTTGGGTGATAACTTCTTGGCTTGAAGCACTATCATCAAGCCAAGAGAAATCCTTTTGTTTTTTAGCCATATTTCTTTTGTTAAAGTGTAAATAGAATATTCATAAAGCTAAGTTTCCAAAACTTTTTCTTGACAGCATATATTTATGTATATACTAAGAGTATATTTAGTATATTAACAAAATCAATTCTATGTTAACAGAAAAACAACAACATGTTCTGGATATCATTACAGATTATACCAGCAGATATGGGAAGTCACCAACCATTGAGGAACTTAAAAATTTACTTCATCAAAAATCTAAAAGGTGAGTCACGCAATATCTCGAAGTACTTGAAAAAAAATGATTCATTTCCAGAGGTGATGGATATAGAGGTATCAGACTCTGAAACAATATTGGATTTCAGACTACTATGAATATACCAATTCTTGGGTACGCAAACGCTGGAACTCCGCTTGCTATTGCAGAAGCCAATGACTACTGAACACTCCCAATTTCAAAAAATATAGTTTCTGGAAAAAGTGAAAACTATTTTATACTGAGAGTTTCTGGTACGAGTATGAATGAGTGTGAAGTTGAAGGAAAGATTCTAGATAACGGGAGCTATGTCCTTATCAATAAAAATGATAACACTCTCAATGAAAAAGACCCGTTTCTATTTGTAGTAAATGGATGAGCTACTATTAAAAAGTACAAAAAACAAGGAAAAAATATCTATCTCCTTCCAAAATCTTCAGAAGAACACCATACTCCAATTATATTATCAGAAGACGATCAAGTAGAAGCAAGTGGGAAGGTAGTAGACGTTTTCACCTTCTAATCTTCACTTATTAATATTGTTTTTTAAAAAATACCAGTTAAAATATACGCTGGTATTTTTTTTAATATAAACATAATTTTGAATTACATAACAAAAATAACGTCATGCATTATTTTATTGAGTGTCATGATGTGACAGAGTTTTGCTTTTACAGATATAGAAAATAATTGGTACAAAAATTCGATTAAGTGACTAGAGAAACAAGAGTTTATAAATGGTTTTGATAATTGAGAATTTCTTCCTGAGGATAAGACGACTCGTGCAGAAATACTTAAAATAATTATGAATACTGCATGAAGTGAAGTGTATGAAAGTGGGACACAATGTTTTACAGATGTTTCTACTGATGCTTGGTTTAATAAGTATATATGTGCGTGAGTAAATCAAGAAATAACAAAAGGGTATGAAGATGGAAAATTTAAGCCTGGTGGAAATGTAACCGTGCTTGAAACGCTCGCATTTGCTGTACGAGCCTTTGATATTGATTTAAATTATTTGGGAGAATGAGATACTTGGTTTCAGAAATACCAGGCATATGCTGATCAAAAAAATATAATCAAAAAACATGCATACACTGTAAATACTCTCGTTTCAAGAGGACAAGCAGCAGATATTATTTTAAAAATGCAAAAAGTAAAAGCCGGTCAAGAACTAGATAATAAAAGTGATTGATGCTTTGATTTTAAATGAATGAAAAGTGGAGAATATACTGCAGATATAAAAGGTGTTACGAGAAAATATCTCCTCTACGTTCCAGAAAATGTCAGTGCTGATTCGCAAAAGTGACTTATAGTTGCGTTTCATTGACGAACCAATGACAATGAAATGGTGAGAAACTATATGAAGATGTGAGGTGGTTGATACAGTAGAAATGGATATCAAAATGATTATATTGTAGCGTATCCTGCGTGAGTTTGAAATGGTCCATACTCCTGGTCACAAATTGAAAGTATTGAGTTTTTCGATGCCATAATTACCCAAATTTCTGAAAATCTCTGTGTTAATAGGGATGCTGTCTTTTCAGTTGGACATTCATTAGGATCATATATGAGTAATAAAACTTCTTGTTTGCGATGAGATGTAATCAGGTGAATGGTAGGTGTTGCGAGTAATGGATATGATGGAGACTGTACTGGCCCTGTATCAAGTTTGATAACTCATTTACCTGGAGATCCACTGTCTCCCTATACTGCTTGAGAAAGAGCGTATAGTCTCAAAAGTGAAAATAACTTATGCGAGCCTCAAACAGCACCATTAGAATTTTGAGATCTGAGATGATGCCAGCAAAAGACTTCATGTTCACTGTGAAATACTGTTATTTTTTGTAATGCATATGATGTCTACGGATGAGACCAGCATAGTTGGCCAAAAAGTGGAGCAGATGAAATGAGAGATTTTTTCACAAATATTGAAGATTATACAAAATAATTAAGGTGTTTTATGCAACAGTAAAAAGCAGAATCAAGTAATTCTGCTTTTTATATCTATTAAATTCCTTACACTTAATTTAATTTATCAAATTAAATTTTAGACTATGTGACAAAGTCTCAGGGCCTTTACCCTCGTTGAACTCATCGTTGTCATAACGATTATTTGAATTCTCTCTACTATAGGTTTTGTTTCATATTCAAATTATTTGAAATGAGCCAGAGATTCAAGTAGATACTCTCAACTCACAAAACTTTCAGACTCACTCCAAGTCTATGCAACTCAAAAATCACTCCCACTTCCAGATGACTCTATTGAAATCACAACGAGTTGATCTATTAATGTCCTAGCGTATCAGTGATATGTTGGAAGCGATGTACTTGAAACTATTGATTATACCAATTGAGGGAGAGATCCAAAAGATGGTTCTTTCTATACCTACTACCTCACGAAAGATAGAAAAAGTCTCCAACTTTTGGCACTCATGGAGGAGGGTTGAAATACAGTACTTAATACTAAATTTTTATTTAATAAAACGATTGCTGCAGATTACTCAGACAGATATCCAAAAGTATACTGAAAAAACCTTTGAGTTCTCACACAAAAAGACACCAATACTCCAGTTCAAGAAATAAGTTCTATTCTGAGTAATGGATATTTAGATATAGTGAATACAAACTCATCTTTTACAGCCATATTTTCAAATGAAAATTCAGTTACAGGAACTGGGGTAGTTTTAACATTCATAAAAGATTGATGAAATCAGGACTGTGCACAAGTATTGAGAAAAAATACTAATGCAAAAACTGGAAATTATAATATCAATCCAGATTGATTACTTTCCAAAACTGTATTTTGTGAAATGGATTTCGAATGATGAGGTTGGACTGAGTGTGCAAGTGAAAATAACCTTTGTTCTTTTGAAGGAACAAAGGATATCCTATATTGAATTTTTGAAGTGGGTAAGTTTAAGATAAAAAATATAATTAATAGTACTAATTGTACAAATTGAGTATTTTGAGATCCTGCACCATGAATTAGGAAAAATTGTTATTATAGATAGAATTTAGCTTTTAAAGCTTGCAATCTCATAAATATAATTACACTACAATATAGAAAAGCACTTGAGCAGAAAACACCTGCAATGCTGGAGGAAGAACAGAAACATCTCTTAGTAGAACCTCTCGAAGTATCTATCTTCGTTAAAAAATAAAAATTAAGCAATAGCTTTAGGTGGCACCTTTTGTAGATACTACAAACCAAAAGCACATGAATTTTTTCGTGTGTTTTTTATATATTTAAAGAAATTAATACAATGCATAGAAGTCATACCTGTGGAGAGCTCACAGCTAAAAATATAGATGAAACTGTTGTCCTTTCAGGATGGGTGAGTAATCGTCGAGATCATGGTTGAATTATATTTATTGATCTCAGGGATAGATATGGACTCACTCAAATAGTATTTGATCCTGAAGATAACAAAGAAGCCTGGGAAACAGCAGATATGTTTCGAAGTGAGTATGTTATCAAGGCAACTGGGAAAGTTCGAAAGAGACCAGAAGGTCAAGCAAACCCAAATATGATAACGGGAGAAATAGAGATAATAATAACATCGGTTGATTTACTCTCAAGCTCTAAAACTCCTCCATTTGAACTCGATGCTCACGCAAAAGAAGCAAATGAAGAAATCAGATTTAAGTATAGATATCTCGATATCAGAAGACAAAAAATTCAGGATTTTATCAAGTTTCGATCGAGAATGACGACCTATACTCGAAACTGGTTTACAGGTCGTGATTTCTTAGATGTACAAACTCCAATTCTTGCAAACTCTTCTCCTGAAGGAGCCAGAGATTTTTTAGTTCCAAGTCGACTGAATCCTGGAACTTTCTATGCTCTCCCTCAAGCACCACAACAATTTAAGCAACTCCTTATGGTTGGTGGTATTGATAAATACTTTCAAATCGCTCCATGTTTCAGGGATGAGGATCCACGAGCTGATAGACATGCAGGTGATTTCTATCAGATTGACTGTGAAATGAGTTTTGTAGAACAAGATGATGTATTTAAGGTAGTAGAGGATTTTCTTATTGATGCTTCAACGGAACTTTCCGATAAAAAAATAATAAGTGAAAATCCAGGGAAAGATCTTATGAGAGAAAATGGTAAATTTTTCACCCTCACATACGATGAATCAATTGAAAAATATGGAACAGATAAACCAGACCTAAGATTTGGACTTGAGTTTATTGATGTAGCAGATATTTTTGCAAAAAGCTCTAATGAAATATTTACAAGTATCGCTTCTGATACTGAAAATAATAGAATCAAAGCTATGAAAGTACATGGTTGAGACTTAGTTTTTTCTAAAACTCAAATGAAATGATTTGAGGACTATGTTCGAAAATTTGGTGCAAAAGGTCTCGGGTATTTTCAAATGAAAGAAGACGGCCTCAAAGGTCCACTTGGTAAATTCTTTGAAGAATCTGATTTACAAGCACTCGTAGAGAGAACAGAACTTTCTCTCTGAGATGTTATATTTTTTGGAGCTGGTGAAACGACTCTTACATGTAACTATATGGGGAAGTTTAGAAACTACATTGCAGACTTGATGAAGCTTCGAGATAGCTCTCAACTTGCATTTTGTTGGATAACTGACTTTCCAATGTTTGAAATAGATGAAGCCACTGGAAAAATAGATTTTTCACATAATCCATTCTCTATGCCTCAATCATCACTTGATGGTCTGAGCTGAGATGAACTCCTTAAAATAAAAGCATTTCAATATGATCTCTCTTGTAATGGATATGAAATACTTTCAGGTTCTATTCGAAATCACTCGACTCAAAATCTTGTAAAATCTTTCTGAATTGTAGGAAGAGATGAGTCAGAAGTGAAAGAAAAATTTGGAGCAGTATACGAAGCATTTCAGTATGGTGTCCCTCCTCATGGTGGTTTTGCTATCGGAATGGATAGGCTCATGATGATATATAAAAACGAAGAAAATATTCGTGATATCTACGCATTTCCTAAATCTGGAAAAGCCCAAGATATGATGATGCAATCACCAATGAAGGTAGAGGAATCACTCCTTGATGAACTCTCAATCAAAGTTGAGATTGATGAAGATTAAAAAATTCTCCCGAAAGGGAGTTTTTTTATCCTGCATCTTTTTGAAATAAATTTATTTCTGTATACTATAGTAATATGGAAACTTCTTAACTTAAAATGTATGCTTCGAGAACTCAAAATCAAATGACTGAAATGGATTGATGGAATTGACCTTCCAGAAAAGAAAATAGAAGAAATACTAGAATCCTACGATTTTCATGAATTAGATATTGAGGCAGCACTTGAAGCCAATCAAAGAGCGAGAATTGATAGCTATGATGATTATCTATTTTTAACACTGCATTTTCCAAAATATAATCAACTTCAAAAAATATATAATCTCAATGAGTTTCATGTCTTTGTAGGAAAAGATTTCCTCATAACCCTCAGAGATTTTGAGGGGCAATATATTGATGATATTTATAATAAATATGAAAAAAAAGGTGAAAATGAATATGACTTAGAAATATCACCAGGTTTGGTTCTCTATGAGATTATACAAGCCATGTTAGAAAAAATGTTTCAGGTCAGCTCAAATATTCGAAAAGATATACGAACGATTGAGAAAGAGGTTTTTAGAAAATCTTCGAGTCCACTTGTTAAAGATATATTGATTAAAAAGAGAAATATTATTGTTCTTAAACATATGTTTCAACCTCAAATGTGAGTACTCATCGCTCTAGAGAATCATATGAAAAAACTATTTAATGATGATATTGAGGCTTATTTTGAAGATCTTGAGGATAAACTGCAACGAATAATTACAGATATTCTTGTTTTAGAGGAACAAGTTGAATCACTGGAAGATGCTTTTAAGTCTCTTATTGATATTCAAACAAATTGAATCATAAGACTCCTCACAATTTTTTCAGCCTTTATGCTGCCACTTACATTCGTTACGAGTTTTTATGGGATGAATATCGAACTTCCATATCAAGATTCTCCTGAAATCGCGTATATATCTATGTTTTGAAGTCTTGTAGTACTATGAGCTGTATTTTGGGTTTTTCTAAAAAGAAGAAAAGTATAATCTCTTGCATTTAAATATATAGTTGTATAATCACCTCACTTTATTTTTCATGATTATTTCCTAGAACTCTCGATATAGAGAGTACCTCAAGAGCGATGCCACGAGGAGGGAATTATGAATTGATGTTATCACACATACTATGTTAGCGAAAATTACTATTATCGGTCGACCGAATGTCGGAAAATCGAGCCTTTTTAATATGATGACGGGGCATAAAATTGCCATTGTTGCAGATGAAGCGGGTACGACTCGCGACATCTCAGAGTTTGAATATACAGATGAAAAAAATGATCTGACCTATATAATTGCAGACTCTGGAGGACTTGATTATAGCTCTGCAAATGATGAAATAGCTGTAGATATTACAGAGAGAACTGAGAGATCTATCGTAGAAAGTGACCTCCTTATTTGGGTGGTAGAATATGACAGATTTACTGAACTTGATGAATCTATTTATAGAATCATACAAAAGCACAAAGTTGTAAACTATATTGTTTTAGCGAATAAAGCTGACAACGAGACACAAGTTATGGAATCATATTCTATGGCTGGAAAGTGAGAATTAGAGTTTTTTCCTGTTTCTTCATCTCATAATGCTGGTATCGGTGATGTGAGACGATATATTGCAAAATATTTGAAAGATAAGGGTCTCAATTATAAAAAAGAACAAGAGGATCCATCACTTAAAATGGCATTTATTGGACGACCGAATGTAGGGAAGTCTAGTATTTTAAATACTATTGTTTGAAGTGACAGAGTTATGGTAAAAGACCTCTCTGGAACGACTCGAGATGCTATTGATACAAAGTTTCATTACGAACAAACTGATTTCACACTCATAGATACTGCGTGAATCAGAAGACTTTCAAAAGTTGGAACAAGAAATATTGAAAACTGGTCAATTATGAGAACAGAGCGAGCATTGAAAAGAGCAGATGTTATCGCTATTATCATTGATGGTTTTGAAGGAATAGTTCAACAAGATTTATCACTTATTTCTCAAATTTCTGATGAAAAAAAAGGTATTATTATCGTGGTGAATAAATGGGATCTCGTTCTTGCAAAGACGTGAGTCGATAAAGACCAAATGATGAACAGATATATCGAGTACCTCAAAGAAAAAATAGAGTTTATCCCTTGGGTTTCAGTTATATTCACATCTGCAACAGAAAAAAAGAGACTTACGAAAATACTTGATCAAGCGATTGAAATAGACGCTGAGAGAAAGAAACGAGTAAAAACAGGAATATTTAACGAGTTTCTGGAACAAGTTATCTACAAGCATCCACCAACTGGGAACAAAAAATCTCATAGTCCAAAAATATACTACGGTTCACAAGTTGATACAAATCCTCCTAAATTCCTTATTACGGTAAATAATCCGAATCATTTCCATTTTTCTTACAAGAGATATCTTGAAAATAAAATCCGAGATAACTTTGGTTTCCACGGAACACCTATAACAATAGAGTTTCGAGGAAGAGGGAAGTTCAAAGACGTCAGCAAATAAGATATAAAAAAAACTCTCAATAATTGAGAGTTTTTTTTATATCTTATTATTTTTATCTAAGATACTGATTCTTATTTCTTTCATGATCAGCATTTGTTTCACCGTAATGAATTTGTCAGCTATTGTCATGGAGATAGAAATAATAGGGACTTGATTTTGAATTTATGGTTGCATCAATTACTTCAGCTTCAGGATTTGCAATTGGTCCCATTGGCATACCCTCTATAACTCGAGTATTGTACTTATTATCGTCGTAGAGATATTTAAATACTTCGCTTGGACCACAATCTTGGGTAGCAAGTCCGTGAGCGTAACAAATCGTCGCATCAGCTCCAATTTGCCAATTTTCGTCTACTCTTTTTTTGAGTATTCCAGCAATAATTGCAATCTCTTCGGGATTATCTGCTTTGTTTGCTTCCTTCTGAACAATACTTGCCATAGTGATGATATCCAGTATTTCAATACTTCCCATATCCGAGATAATTCCAGAATCTATAACTTTATTTTGAAATCGTGCAAGCATTTTTCTGACTAAATCTTCTATACTAAAACTATTTGGATTAATAGCATAGGTATCTGGATACAAGAATCATTCAAGTGTTTCAGCATCTGATATAAATCAATAATCAGCCTTGAGTCCTGCAAAACTTGCTACCGTTGTGACGTAACTTGTAAATGCTCCAGATTCTATCAATCATTTTTCTGCTAGAGTTTTATCTATATCATATATATTCCATCATTCTAAAAATGTGACTTGTTCATCAGATTCGTTTATTGGTTTTTTTAATTGTTCTATATAACTTCAAATATCCCAACATTCTATATCATAAGTTCCAGCCTGTAACTCAAAATCTGGTGGATTAAGTTTTAAATAAATTTTTGTAAACAATTCAGAATCATATCTATAAAGAATAGCATTTTTAAATGTATCCCCTTTTTTTATTGTTACATATCATACTCATCATATTCAATCATAACAAGTAGCAGAATTTATAAAACTATAATATTTATATCAAAATATTCATACTAAAATTATAACTATCCACACTAAGAGCTTTACGAGTCGAATCATTTTTAATTTTTATTAATTTGTATGAGCAGATTTTAGGGAGAAAAAATAAAATGGCAAAATATATTGTGATTAAATGAATCATTTTTACTAAGATTTTTTATTGACTTTGTAGCTATATTCATACAATACTTGAGTTCGCACTAGCTTATGATGAGTTCTCGGGGAAAAGCTAGGGCATTTTTTTGTGTTTAAGACACAAAATACACGGGAAAGTCTTCGACTGAATTCACTGCGTTTAGAAAGTACGAAAAACTCCTTAAATATACATTTTTTGAAACAGATATCTCCTGAACAGAGATATACAATCGACACTATATTTATACTTTCCTAACATACGCTTACATAATGCCAAAAGCAACAAAAGCACCAACTCCTCAAGAAATTGGGAGTTTGTATGAGATAAAAGGAAGACATTATTTTACAGACGATCGTTCTGTAGCTGGTCTTCCAGAGCTTCTTGAGGTACAACTTGATTCATATAACACATTTCTAGAATCAGGACTAGATGGTCTATTTCAAGAAAGTTTTCCTATTTCTGATTTTTCTGGTGAAAAAATAGATATCTACTATAAAGGTATGTCTATTGAAGAACCGAAATATGACGCAGAAACTTGTAAAAGAAAAAATCTTAATTATGAAGCTCCTTTCAAGGCAAAACTTGAAATGCTGAATAAAGAAACAGGAGAAATTAAAGAACAAGAAGTATATATGGGTGGAGTTCCACTTATGACAGCATCAGCTTCATTTATAGTAAATGGTATTGAGCGAGTTATCGTAAACCAAATTATACGTTCTACTGGTATTTTCTTCACTTCTGGAGATTCAGGAGCTGGACTTAAATTTATTCCTGAAAAAGGATCTTGGTTTGAAATTGATATTGAAAAGAAAGGTATTATCAATGTGAAAATTGATAAAAAGAGAAAACTTCCTATTTCAGTTCTTCTCAGGGCTTTTGGTCTCGAATCAAACGCTGATATTATGAACGCATTCAAAGGAATTGACGATGATATCATGGCTTCCTATATAGCACCAACTCTAGAAAAAGATAAAACTTCAAACAGACTTGAGGCACTTCACGCTCTCTATAAACTTCTTAGACCAGGTGATCTCGCTACTGATGAGCGAGTAGAAGACCTATTTCAAACAACGTTTTACGATGAAAAGAGATTTAATCTCGGGGAAATCGCTAGAATGAAAATGACCTCAAAACTTGGAATCAAAACTAAATATGCTGATGAAAATGGACGATTCCTTTCTTCAGACGATATAGTTACGTCACTGAAATATTACTTGAATCTCTATATTGGAAAAGACGGTTATAAACTTGATGATATTGATCACCTTGAAAACAGAAGAGTTCGATCAGTTTGAGAGCTAGTAACTGATAAAATTAAAGTTGGTATCGCTCGAATGGAGAGAATTGCAAAGGACCGTATGACGATTGTGGAACTCGATGATGCAACTCCAGGTACGTTTATTAACTCGCGACCTATTGTAGCGATACTCAAAGAATTTTTTGGTTCGTCTCAATTGTCACAATTTATGGATCAATCAAATCCTCTTTCTGAACTTGCTCATAAGAGACGTATTTCTGCTCTTGGACCTGGTGGTCTCACTCGAGAAAGAGCCAGTTTTGAAGTTCGTGATGTTCATCCGACTCAATATGGACGAATATGTCCTATTGCAACTCCGGAAGGACCGAATATTGGACTCGTACTCCATATGGCAACCTATGCTAAGGTTGATAGATTTGGTTTTCTATTAACACCATTTCAACCTATTATTCATGAAGTAAAAAATGATGGAAAATCTCTTATAAACCGAATTGCTCTGTGAGATATTAAAGATGAAAAAGGTAAAGTAGTGATAGAAGATAAAACTCTTATGACTGCAAAGGAAGCAGAACTCGTTCAAAAAAACGTATCTGCTAAAATGATTAATGTTCGAGGGTTTCTTGCTCCAACACATGATTACTTTGATGCACATCAAGAAAGAGTCCTTACTATTGCAGAAGCTGGTACACCAGTTGATGAATATGGAAACTTTACTGATACTCGTATTTCTGCGAGAGCTTGAAATGAACCGACTATCGCATATATAAACGAAGTAACTCATATTGATGTTTCTCCTAAACAAACAATGTCTGTGGAAACTTCTCTTATTCCATTCTTGGAGCATGATGATGCAACTCGAGCGGAAATGGGATCGAACATGATGCGACAAGCTGTACCTCTTGTAAGAACAGACTCTCCAGTTTGTGGAACTGGTATGGAACGAGCCGTTGGTGAAGATAGTGAATATGTTGTAGTTGCAAAAGATGATGGAGAAATTATCTGAGTTGACGCGAAACATATCACGATTCTCTATAAAACATGAGAAAAGGTTCTTCATGAACTTGTTACATTTAAGAGATCGAATCATGATATGATTCTTCATCAAACTCCTCTAGTGTCTCATGGTCAAAAATTTAAAAAAGGAGAAATTCTTGTTGATGGTCACGCGGTTGAAAACGGTGAACTCGCACTTGGTCGAAACTTAACAGTTGCATATATGCCTTGGAAGGGATACAACTTTGAGGATGCGATTATTATTTCTGAAAGACTGATGAAAGATGATTTCTTCACTTCAGTACATATCAAGGAATACTCTCTCGATGTACGAGAAACCAAACTCGGACCCGAACAAACAACGGACGATATCCCTAATGTATCAGCTGCAAAACTAAAAGATCTCGATATTGATGGTATCATCAGAGTATGAGCGTTTGTAGAAGGTGGTGATATATTGGTAGGTAAAATTACTCCAAAAGGTGAGCAAGAGCTTTCTCCAGAAGAAAGACTCCTTAGAGCAATTTTCGGTGATAAATCAAAAGATGTAAAAGACTCTTCTATGAGACTACCATCTGGTCAAGGTTGAAAAATTCTTGATGTACACATCTTAAAAAGAGAACTTGGAGATAATCTTCCGACTTGAGTATTTAAACAAGTAAAAGTATTTGTTGCTCAAACTCGAAAAATTGAAGTAGGGGATAAGATGGCAGGTCGACATGGAAATAAAGGTATTGTTTCTCGAATCGTTCCAGACGCAGATATGCCATTTATGGCAGACGGAACTCCTGTAGATATTATCTTGAATCCACTTGGGGTTGTATCTCGTATGAATATCGGGCAAGTGCTTGAATCTCATCTTGGTATGGCTGCTCGAAAATTATGAATAAAAGTAGCCACTCCAGTTTTAAACGGAGTATCAATCTCTCAAATTCATGAAGTAATGAAAAAAGCTGGTATGGATCTCGATTGAAAAGTACAACTCTTTGATGGAGAAACAGGTGAACCATTTAAAGAAAAAACAATGGTATGAGTAAAATATATGTTAAAACTTCATCATTTAGTTGAGGATAAAATACATGCTCGTTCAGTTGGACCATATTCTATGGTTACACAACAACCTCTTGGGTGAAAGGCTCAAAATTGAGGTCAAAGATTCGGAGAAATGGAGGTGTGGGCACTTGAAGCATATGCTGCAAGTAACATACTTCAAGAAATGATTACTATTAAATCCGATGACGTTGCAGGTCGAACGCAAGCATACGAAGCAATCGTTAAAAATCTTCCAATTAAAAAACCAAATATACCAGAATCATTTAATGTATTGATAAAAGAACTTCAAGCTATTGGTCTCGATGTCGGTCTCCAAGACGCAGAAGAGCTTAAACAAACTGAAGGTCTTGCAAGACAACGATATGAACAAATTATAGAACTTGAAAAACTCGCAGAAGCTACATCGAACTCAACATCAGACGATGAAGATGATTCAGATGAAAATGCGTAAATTACAGTTTTCTTTCAATACTTAATTTTTTAAAATAATATTCAGCTTATGTTTGATAAACAATTTGATAACTTTCTTAATGATAAAATCACTGATTTTTCTGAAATTGGGAAAGGTGTCGGAAAACAAGATGTTACTAAGTGAAAAAACTTAGATAATCTTGCAGGTATAACAGTAGGTCTGACTTCACCAGACAAAATTAGAGGACTTTCTCATGGGAAAGTTCTTATCAGTGAAACTATTAACTATAGAACTCAACGACCAGAAAGAGGAGGACTCTTTTGTGAACAAATTTTTGGACCACGAAAGAATTACGAATGTGCATGTGGGAAATACAAAAGAATAAGATATAAAGGAGTTGTATGTGAACGATGTGGAGTTGAAGTAACAAAAGCAAATGTTCGACGTGAAAGAATGGCTCATATAGACCTATATGCTCCAGTCGCTCATATCTGGTATTTAAAATCAGTTCCAAGTAGAATTGGTCTCTTTCTTGACCTTCCAGTGAAAAAATTAGAACAAGTTGTATATTTCGCTTCATATATTATTACTGATGTACATGAAGAGAAAAAAGACGAATCACTGAAAGCTCTCGAAGAAAAATACAAAACTTCAAAAGCAGAAATGCAAAAAGAGATGCAAAGAGAAATAAATGATTTAAAAATTCAAAAAGAAGAAAAGAAACTCACACCAAAAAAATTCGCTGAAGCAGAAGCATCTGTAATGGCAAGACTTGATAACTTAACTGAAGAATTTGAAAGTCTTCGAACGAATATTAAATCTCTTGAAGTTGGAGCTGTAGTTGGAGAACTAGAATATAGAGTACTTCGAGATAAATTTCCTCATGTATTTGAAGGAGGTACTGGTGCTCAATATCTCAAAGTCTTACTTGAAAGAATTGATCTTCTCAAGTTTATTGAAATTAATCAAAGAGATCTTAGAACAGCAACTCAAGCCAAAACAAAGAAAATACTTCAAAAAATTAAACTTGCGTCTAACCTCCTAAAATCAGGACAAAGACCAGAATGGTTTATCTTAGAAGTGCTTCCAATTATACCACCAGATCTCAGACCTATGATTCAGCTTGATGGTTGAAGATTCGCGTCATCTGATCTCAATGACTTATATAGAAGAGTTATAAACCGAAATAATCGTCTTAAGAAACTTATCGAACTTGGAGCACCTGAAGTTATTCTGAAAAACGAAAAACGTATGCTTCAAGAATCAGTAGATATGTTAATCACTGGTGAATCTCGAAACAATAGAAGTGGATATGTTACTGCAAATAAAAAGAAACTAAAATCTCTTACAGAAGTACTCAAAGGGAAACAAGGTCGATTTAGACAAAATCTCCTTGGGAAACGAGTTGATTACTCTGCGAGATCTGTAATCGTAGTAGGTCCAAATCTTCCGATGGATCACTGTGGTCTACCAAAGAAAATGGCTCTTATTCTCTTCAAGCCTTTTATTATTGCAAAACTTATAGAAGAAGGAATTGTTTATAATGTAAAGCATGCTGAGAAATATATTGAAGGAGGAACAAAAGAAGTATGGGACGCACTTGATGAAGTTATTGATGGAAAATATGTTCTACTCAACAGAGCACCGACACTTCACAGACTTTCAATTCAAGCTTTTAGACCAGTATTGGTTGAGGGAAAAGCAATCCAATTACATCCACTTACGTGTACAGCCTTTAATGCCGATTTCGATGGTGATCAAATGGCCGTTCATTTACCGTTAACTCAAAAAGCTCAAGACGAAGCGAGTAATCTCATGGTTACTTCTAAAAATCTTCTTGCTCCATCTTCTGGAGAACCGATTGTTACACCATCTCAAGATATGATTTTAGGAGCGTACTATATTACTTCTGAGAAACCAGGAGTAAATGGTACTTGAAATACATATGCATCTATCATAGATGCCTCTCACGCTTACGATGCTGGAAGTCTTTCAGTTCACGCACTTATTAAAGTGAGACTTGAAGGAAAAATGATTGAAACAACTTATGGAAGACTTCTCTTTAATGAGATAGTTCCACAAGAATTAGGATATATAAATGAAACACTGAAAAAAGGAGTCCTTAAAAGAATACTTTCAGAAAGTTTTGAACTCTTTGGTTCAGCTAAAACTGCAGTATTTGTTAATAACATTAAAGACTTTGGGTTTAAGTATGCGACTCTTTCAGGACTGTCTATTTCTGAATCAGATATGATTCTTCCAGAAAATAAAAAGAAACTTTTAGAGGAAGCATCTGAAAAGGTTAAATATATACAAAAGAAACATTGGAATGGATTTCTTACGCAAGATGAAAAATTTAATCAATCCGTTACTATATGGTGAGATGTTAAAAAAGTAATCGAGTCTGAGATGAAGAGCTTGTATGACAACTCTAACCATATCTTTAACTTTATTGACTCTGGAGCCAGAGGTAACTGGTGAAATATTACTCAGTTAGCGGGTATGAAAGGTCTTGTATCTTCTACAACTGGTAAGACAATCGAACTTCCGATTAAATCTACTCTGAAAGAATGATTCTCAACTCTTGAGTACTTTATTGCAACCCATGGTTGACGTAAAGGGAAGTCAGATACAGCACTTAAGACAGCGCAATCTGGGTACCTCACTCGTAGACTTGTTGATTCATCTCAAAATATTATCGTTCGGGAAGAAGATTGTAATACAGTACATTACAAAACTATTCTCAGAGAATGACAAAAATCAGGGTTTGATGAAAAATTTGAAGATAGAATTTACTCTCATACTCTTGCTCTCGACGTGAAAGACGAAGCTGGTAAAGTTATGTTAGAGTCAGGAACTGTTATTGATAAAGATGTACTTGCTATCATTCAGTCAAACAATATTCAAAAAGTATCACTCAGATCAGTACTTACCTGTGAAACAGAAGGTTGAGTGTGTCAAAAATGTTATGGACTAGATCTTGCTGCAAATGCTTGAGTAGAAATTGGTTCTCCAATCGGAGTAATCGCGGCTCAATCTATTGGTGAACCAGGTACTCAACTTACGATGAGAACCTTCCATTCGGGATGAGTGGCAAAAGAAGGATGAGATATGACTCAAGGTCTTGCTCGAGTTGAAGAACTATTTGAAGCGCGAAATCCTAAACTGGTTGCAGAAATTTCAGATATTGATGGAACCGTTACTATCGACCACGATAATTCTGGAGCTACTGTAAAAGTTACAGCTCATGAACTCGTAGAAGAAGAATATTATTTTGGAGAAGATTTTGAATTAGCTGTTAAAGAAGGACAACAAGTAAAAGCAAAACAAATTTTAGCTCGAAATAAAAAAGAGAAACAAAGAATTACTTCAAACTTTGCTTGAGAGGTAAAACGAGCAAGCAATGGAATGATTGTTATCAAAGATGTAGAAAAAAGAGTTTATGAATATAACTTTGATCTTGGTAGAACGATTCTCGTGAAATCAGGTGATACTGTAAAAATTGCTCAGAAAATTACAGAGTGAAACCTTTCAATTCAAAAACTTATGCAAATAGGTGGGGTTCTCGCTGCTGAAAAATATATCGTAGATGAGATTAAATCTATATATGCTTCTCAAGGGCAAACCGTAAACTCTAAACATATCGAGCTTATTGTGAGACAAATGTTCTCTCGAATACGAGTTCTCGATAAGGGTGATACTGAATTTTTTCCTGGAGATATCGTTGATATCATTACTTTTAAAAAAGAAAATGATAAACTTCTCTCAGAAGGAAAAAGCTCTTGAATCTGAGAAAGACTCCTACTCGGTATTACGAAAATATCTCTCTATACAGAAAGTTGGTTATCATCAGCTTCATTCCAAGAGACGGTACGAGTACTGGTTGAAAGTTCTGTATCAGGTAAAATTGATAAGCTCAAAGAACTCAAAGAAAACGTTATTATTGGTAGACTTATCCCTGCAGGGAAACAATATAATATTATCAATGGGCATATTGCTCCAGATGATGATGAATACTTTGACCCAAATGCTTATGGGGTTGATACTTCTGAAACACACTTGAAAGAAGTGGCAAAAGAAATGGAACATGAAAGTGATTTCTAGTAAATAAAATTACATATAAATAAAAAAAAGGATACCAATTTGGTATCCTTTTTTTTGTAGTAATATACATAGTATTTAAACGTCAACTTCAAGAAATTGCAAGCAGAAATTTTATTGATATAAATATAGTATTATTTATTTATATTTATTATGCATTACATTAACAAAAAAGCTTTTACTTTGGTAGAGCTTATTGTAGTAGTTACAATCGTAGGAATTCTTTCTGTTGTTTGAATTGTAGCATATAGCTCATATTTAGTATGAGCGAGAGATGTTAATAGAATAGCAACTATGACGCAGGCAGTAGAAACATTTCAAAAATATGCTACTACTAAAAAATTACCTATCCCTGATTCTGCTATAACTCTTACAATGAGTGGATGAACGGTTTGATTTCAATGAAAAATCTGACCAAATGTTCTAGAAACTATTTGATTGGAGGATGATATGAGAGATCCAAAAGATAATACTCTCTATAGTTATTTATTGTGAGAAAATAGAAAAGTATTTCAATTTGTAGCATTTATGGAAAAAAAAGAAAACCTTATTTCTTTTGCTCCTACAGCCTTAGCTAATAATGAAAATAGATATCCACGAACATTTGGAACCTGACTTTGAATTATAACACAGTCTAAAACCTTAATTCCCTTAGAGGATTTACCGTTAGGGAGTGACACCCTAAATCTTGAAGATTTTTGAAATAGCTACGAACTGACGTCATTTGTTTCTCAGGATTAATACGTAAGATGAAGGGGAGGGGCATTGATTGCACTAGCTCAGTTAATACCAAGAAATGGTAGATGATGGAGAGCAGTGAATAATCAGTTCCAATGTTTTGATGTGAACAACGATGGCAGATGTCCATTAGAATATTTATCAACAGGAGGATCTATATCATTACCTAATTCATGTTTAAATCCTATAAATGTATGAAAAATTGGGACTGAGGGGAAATGTTTAGATTTACTAATTGTCGATAGACCCTTGTTAGACAAAGTTGTAGCTTATGATAATGATAATACTCAACCGGCAGTAATTGTTGATGGAAAAACCTTTCGGACATTTCTTCCAGATGGAGTGTATACCGGTCAAGTCACAGATATGTCGTATGTTATAGGTGGAATGAATAATTTTAATAATGAAATATCATATTGGGATACGAGTAATGTTACAAATATGGAGGGGATGTTTTATTTAGCAAACGCATTTAATAAGCCAGTATCTTTTGATACCTCTAAAGTAACAAATATGTCTGCTATGTTTGCGACAACCAATGCTTTTAATTCACCTGTTTCGATTGATACCTCTAGCGTCACAAATATGGAATTTATGTTTTATCAAGCTAAGGTCTTTAATAATCCAGTAAGTTTTAATACTATAAATGTAACGAGTGTGTGAGCGATGTTTCGTGAAACACCTGTATTTGACCAAGTAATAAATTTTGACACTCGAAATGTAACAAATTTTTGAGCGATGTTTCGTGATGCAAAGAGATTTAATCAGACAGTAACCTTAAATACTTCTAAGTGAACAAATATGAATGCCATGTTCTATGGTACAGACTTATTCAATAAACCTCTTTCCTTTGATACGTCTAGTGTTTTGACAATGGATGGTATGTTTGCCTATGCAAAAGCATTTAATCAAGTACTGACATTTGATACTATAAACGTTACCTCTATGTTTATAATGTTTCAAGCTACTTTAGCATACAATAAAGCAATTAACTTTAATAGTTGAAATGTCACTAATATGGATAGTATGTTTAATAGTGCTGCAGCCATGAATAGTCCAATAACTTTAAATACCTCCAAAGTTACGAATATGTATGGAATGTTCAATCTGGCTAACAACTTTAATCAACCCCTAAATTTTAATACATGAAATGTAACTAATATGATTGGTATGTTTAATAGGGCCACAAAATTTAACCAAGATCTTTCTGCGTGGTGTGTCAGTAAAATTTGAACTAAACCAAGTTTATTTGATAGTACTACTACCGCGTGGGTCAAAACAAGTCGTCAACCAAAATGGTGAGTAGTTTGCCCATAGTATAATAAAAAAACTCTCAAATTTGAGAGTTTTTTTATTATACAATTTCTTATAAATCATTAAGCATAGCGAGTATTTCATCTGGATTTTCATCTTTCCCGTTTTTATTATCTTCTTCTTTCGCAGCAGCAACTTTCTTCTTTCCTTCTTTTACCTGCATTTCTTGCCATTCTATGAGATGTTTTTCATTGAGAGATTTAATTTCTTTTTGATATTTTACTTCAAGTTCTTGAAGCTTTTTCTTTTCTGTTTCTAAAATATCATACAACCTATCAATTTGAGGATCAGTCATCGATGGCATAATATCAAACCAATATTGTCGTTCGTCATTATCCATAGATTCAGTTGCAATGATTAGAGTCACTAATTCTGGGTATTTAGCTTGTAGCTCATCTGAGATTGTGAAGTCTACATCCTCTTTTTTTATAGTAGCCATTATTTTATATTTGAGTTGAAATAATTGATACAAGTATTATACCCGTGTTCTTAAAAATTTGCAAAAAAAAATAAGAAAGCTATACTTTTTTTATAGTTTTTAATTAAAAATCCATGCTGGCAGTGTACCTTTGAATTTATATATTCCTACTCGCTATACTTTGGGGATTTTTCTTTGTTGCTCGTCATCATGCACTTAAATTTTGATGATATAGTAGTAACATAGCTCCAGTAACTAATGTACTCTTTATTGTTATGATTGTGCTAAGTATAGTTGGTGCTGTTATGATATTTAGTCTGGATTTACAAAATTCATTTATAGAGCTCCCTACCATTGATTCAAGTGAAACTCCAGCTCAAGAAGTTTACTATTAGATTTATATTATGACGAGTATTTTTACAAAAATAATAGATTGAGAAATCCCAAGTGAAAAAATCTACGAAGATGAATATATTATAGCTATATATGATATACATCCTCAAGCAAAAACACATATACTTATTATTCCTAAAAAGGAAATTCCTACGATTAATGACCTACAAGAATCTGATAGAGAATTGATTTGAAATATGTTTCTGGTTGCAAAAAATATTGCTTTAGATTTAGGGATTCAAGAGGCTTACAAATTACGATTTAATGTTTGAGAAAAAGCGGGTCAAGAAATATTTCATATACATTTACATTTAACTTCAGAAATTTAAAAAATGACTAAAAACAAAATATTTTTCATAATAATCTGAATCTTAGTTTTTATCGGACTTATTTATTTTGCAATTCAATTATGAAACTCTGGAACTCAAAAAACTGGTACAAAGGCAAGCCCAGGTGATTTTCAAGTTTGGATTTTAGAAGATGATATCGCGTGACTTAAAGAGTTCACTGATTGATTTAAAGAGTCATATCCAGCTTACGCGTCACAAAATATAGTGGTTGAAAGCTTTTCTGATACTCAAGCTTATTATAATTCACTTTCCTCGGCATTTATGCAAGGAATTGGACCCGATGTCTTCGTCCTACCAAATTCTGAAAGTTCAATTTTTGAAAATCAAATTTCTGTCATTGATCCTAATACGATAAGTCCTAACGATTTTAGATTAGATTTTAAACCTATTTTTGGAAATGATCTCATTGTTTCAGATTCAGAAGATTCAACTATAGAGTATGTAAAGTGAATTCCTCTGTGATATGAAGCATTGTGATTATTCTACAATAGAAAATACTTTCTTCGACCATCAGATCTCACAACTTGGGAAGATATTCTTGTAGAAATAAACACTATTAAGGAGAGATATTCAGATATTGTGCCAATAGCACTTTGAAATTGATTTGGAGTAACCAGAGCTGCATCCATCATATCAGCATTTTTAGTTTTAGAAGGAACTGAGTCACTTGTTAAAACTAACACAACCCAGAGTAGACAAGCCCTTTCTATTTATACAGCCTTTGGCCAAAAAGATTGAGATAATAGATACAATATTATTTCAGCACCGTTTTTGAATAATACTGACATTGAGTTTTTTACTCAAGGTGATGTGGCTTCTATGGTATGATATCCAAGAGATTTACTCAAGATTGATGATATTTGATATCAATCCACTCTCTTGTACGCAACACCTTTTCCAAGTTATTCTGGAAAGGATAATATTTCGAGTATTAAATATAATTATTTTGTTATAAATAAAGATTCAGTGAAACAAAGTATGGCAAGTGAATTACTGAGTTATATGGCTACAGCTGAATGACAAAATGCGTTTCAAGAAATATATCCTTATTATCTTCCAACAAGTGTTGCAGGGGAATCAGAGATATTAGAGCGAAAAATACTCCCAGAATACAATATAATATATAAAAATTTTATTGACCAAACTGCAACTCAAGTGAGTTTTGATGTATGAGATGTAAATATATATAATAATAGACTGAGAGAAATATTGGATCAACAATCCTGATATGAAACACTTTTTGATTCTATGAAGGCTTATGTAGTTTGTACTGCTACGAAGCAAACAACACTTTTAAATCTCTCTAGCCCTTGTAAATAATGGTATTTCAGGAATGACAATTTTCACTTTGATTCGAGGACAGTTTTACTCCAAATAAAGTGAAAGAAATATTTAAAGAAATTATTATAGATAGAAAATCCAAATACACTGTGATTTTACTAAAAGTAGATAGTTTTGAAGCTGTAAAATGAGCTATAAAAGATATACAATCTGATCATTATTTTAAAAAAGCAAGCCATAATAGCTATAGTTACAGAATTAAGGAAGAAAATTGAAGTATTTTAGAGTGAAAAAATGATGATGGAGAACAAGGAGCTGGACTTTGTATCCTTAGAGAGCTTCAAAGAGTCAATGCTCAAAATACTATGCTGGTAGTCACGAGGTTTTATTGATGAATACAACTTCATAACGACAGATTTAAAAATGTTATAAATGCGGCTAAAATAGTTCTACCTGACGAGGAAGCGCATTAAATATAAAAGAATGGATATAAAAAAAGACTCTCGTAATCGAGAGTCTTTTTTTTTAGATAAACGTAAAAATTACATTGCACTTAAAGATTCTTTAAAATGTTCGAATAGGTGATTAATAAGGTCATCTAGATTTTTATAATCCTCACGTTCAAAACGAAATGATTTTCCATCAAGATTTGCTTGAATCTTTCCATCAAAGAGTCACTTTTTATTTTTATCAAGTGATACTTCAATAGTTCCTTCTGCATCTTCTTTACTAAACTTATTTAGATAGTTATCAAGTTTTGTAGAAAGATTGTGTTCTACTAATTTATCAACAACTTCTTTATCGTTTTGCATATCTGAACCAATGTGCGTTAAAATTTTTACTTCCATATGTTTGTGTTTTAGAATATATTGCGAGATTTATAATAAAAAACTTGAAGCGCAATTCTCATTTTTTATTATGTAACTATCTCATGAATAGGAGGCTTATGTATGGATATGAAGGCTTAAAACATACTTTACACAGTTCCAACTATAAAAAAACGTCCCACTAAGTCTATCATAATGCTCTGCAAAATCAAGAAAATTATTATTTTTTTTTAATATGTACTTTTAGAGTGAAAAATCTTTGAAAATAAGAAATTTAAAGTAGTATATATCACGAAAATCAATTATATAATTAGTTATTAGAATCAATACATGAAATACGAAAAAGTTATCGGACTTGAAATACATGTCAGAGTAAAATCAAAAACAAAAATGTTTTGTAGTTGCCAAAATGCTGTAGAACTTGCAAGCGAGGCTAACATTCACGTTTGTCCTATTTGTATGTGATTTCCAGGACAACTTCCTGCAATAAATAAAGAAGTTGTAAGACTTTGAGTTGTTGCTTGAATGATGATGCAGTGCGAGATTAACAAAGTTTCAAGATTTGATAGAAAGAGTTACTTTTATCCTGATCTTCCAAATAGTTTTCAAACGACTCAGTTATTTGAACCGATTGTAGGAGCATGAAAGGTTGAAGTACTTATAGGTGATGAACAAAAAAGTTTTGATATACATCATATGCATTTAGAAAATGATGCAGGGAAGCTCTCACATGCAGGTGGAAAAACTCTTTGTGATTATAATCGAGCAGGGAGTCCACTTATGGAGATTGTAACAATGCCTGTGTTTCATGATAGAGATGAGGTTATGGAATTTCTCAAGGAACTTCAAAAAATTATGAGAGCAGCTGGAGTAAGTGACGCTGATATGGAAAAATGACAACTCAGATGTGACGTGAATATGTCCATTCGACCAGAATGAAGCAATGAACTTTTTAACAGAACAGAGCACAAAAATGTTAATTCATTTTCTGCTATCGGAAGATGTATTGATACAGAGTACAAAAGACAAGTTAAAATCGTAGAAGCTGGAAATGAAGTAGTACAGGAAACTCGAGGATGGGATGATGCTACTGGAACGAGTAGTTCTCAACGTTCTAAAGAAGATGCTATGGATTATAGATATGTTCCAGAACCGGATATCCTTCCAATCGTACTTGATGATGACTTTTTAGATGCCTGTAGAACTCAAGTTGTTGAGCTTCCAAATACAAAAAGACTTCGATATCTCAGTGAATATAAGCTTTGAAATGACGATGCTCGTATTCTTACTGCAGATTCAGAACTCTCTAAATACTTTGAAGCATTAGTATCTCTCTCAAATGATCCTAAAAAATCATGCAGTTATATAACTTCAGTACTTTTATGAATGATGAACGAAAGTAACAGTGTGTCATCTATAAGTGATCTTAGATTTGATATCAAAGAACTTTCAAGAGTTATAGAACTCGTTAACTCTGATGAATTATCATCTACAAACGCAAAGTCAGTCATCGAAAACTTATTTAATAACTGATGAAATGCAGATACTATTGTAGATTCAAATAATCTTCGTCAAAAAAATGATTTATGAGCACTTGAATGAATTGTCGATCAAATTATCTCTGAAAATCCTGAACAAGTAGAAGATTATAAATCATGAAATGAAAGAGTCTTTTGATTTTTCATCTGACAAGCAATGAAAAAGTCAGCAGGGCAATGAAATCCAAAAGTATTTACAGAGATTTTTAAAAAGAAACTCAATACTTAAACAAATTCAAAACTATAGAATACTAAAAGTACAGACATCTCTGTGCTTTTTTTGAGACCAGATTTTTGCAGACTTATTCTTTTTATGATAGAGTTAGAGTATATTTAATCAAAATATTGAAATATGGTATTGCAATCTATCACATCCTACATAAAAATAAATAAGAAAATACTCTTTTTTATCGCTTGAATCCTATGATTCTGGCTTCTTAGTTTTTCTTGAGCATTTGCAGCTCCAAGTAATTCTACATGAATAACGCAAGAGCAAGGAGATAAGCTCATTAATATACTGAATATGATATTGAGTGGAGCTGGGGCAATTTTAGCGATTGTAACTTCATTTATTTCAATATTCCTCTATCCAGGTTGGGTAAATGGTACTATGTTTGGCTTACAAGATTATCTCAAAGAGATTTGGATTCTCGTTTCCAACGTAGTATATTTTGTATTTGCTGGGATACTGATTGTTATAGCGTTTATGAATATTATCTGAAAAGGTGATGGGACATGGGAACTCAAGCAAGCAATGCCTAAGTTTATTATCGGGGTACTCATAGTACCATTTTCATGGTTTGCTGTACAGTTTCTCTTATCTCTCTCAGCAATTCTTACAGTATCAGTACTCACGCTTCCATATAACAGTTTTCAAAATCAACCACTATATTCTCAAGCACTTGATAACAGTGAAATTGCAGATCAAAAGTTTTGTAAAGATATTATTATATCTTTTTCACAAGATTTTGGATGACAAGCTACCACTAATCTTGTAGAATGACAAGAAACTCAATTTGATGAAAATATTCGCTGTAAATGAGAGGAAGGTTGAGAAGGTATGGTGAGCATAAAAGATATCATTTCTGGAGAATGAAATGCCGAAGGGTTAGATAACAATATATTTGGTGTTATCAATGTTTATACGTATTGAATATTGCGTGTTCAAGACTTAGATACGGTAGAAAATGTAAATTTACAGTTTGTGAAAGGAATATTTGACCTCATATTTAAAATACTCTTTGATCTTCTCTTTGTAATTGTCTATATGCTCCTTATGGTTGCTCTATTTTTAGCACTTCTCACAAGATGAATTCGTTTATGGATTTATATGATGCTCTCTCCGGTATTTGGTCTATTATACTTTTTATGAAAAGCTTGAGAAGAATGATCAGAATCAAAATTTACCCCAAAAGAATTCATAGCACTCGCATTTGTTCCAGTATATGTTGCAGCTGCGCTAGCCTTTGGTCTCACATTCATTATGGTTGCTTCAGAAGGAATAAAACAAAATGCTAGTACTGATGACATGGATACACTTAATGCAGGATGATTTAGTCTTAGTATAATCTGAGCACATGGTTCTGGTCCTGAAGAAGTTTCAGTAATTTGAAAACTCATAGTAGAATTATTCGGAGTCGTGATACTCTGGATTGCTGTAATTGCAGCACTCAACACATCTGCAACTACTAAAGCGATTATAGCTCCTATCACGGCATTTTGAGCTTCAGTCTGAAAACTTGCAGCTGCTGCGCCAACTTATGCGCCGATTATTCCAACTGGAAATGGTTGAATGAGTATTACTTGATTGCAACAAGTAGGATCATCAGTGAGTTCCAAATTTCAAACTGATGCACAAAATAGAGGAACTGAATTTGCTAAAAATTTACCATGAATGAATGATGATGGTTCAATGGATTTATCTCAAAAATCTATTAATGCTTTAACTAGATTTGAGAACGATAGCGATAAATTAACTTCTGAGTCGTTTAATGAATTGAAATCAGCAGTTGAAACATGATGAGATATTAAAAAACTATCAAGACATCCAGAATTTCTAAAAACTATTAATACTATAGTTGAAAAAGATCCTATGTTTGCAAATATAAAATCAATGGGAAATATTTCAAATTGAGAGGAACAAAGAATGGCTCAATTATTATCTGAAATGGATTTAGTAATAAGTAAAACTAAACCAGGATTATGAGATTTACTTGTAGATGAAGAGAAATGAACATCTGCATCAGTTGCGAGTGTTGACGCAAGAATAAAATGAACTTCATCATCAGCTTGAGATACTGTAAATAATATTACAATATCTTGAGTATGAGGTGCAGCGACTAGTACTTACACGAGTCCAGAACAAGCAGGTCAGGCATTTGCAAGTGATAGTACCTACACTTCAGCAAACGATGTAAAAGCTAAGCTGAATACTGAATGAATAGATGATGATGATGTAGTAAATGCAGTAGTTGTAGCATTTGAAGCATGAAGAAAAAACACTTCAGATTCAAGTAATACAGATAGTTGAACTGTATAAAAATATATTGAGAATAATAAAAAAAATCCCTTTAGGGATTTTTTTTATGTATAAAGTATTTCCATAAAGTCAGATAAATTTCAAATTACGACTCCTTCTTCTTCAAATTTTCTCATAGCGAGATCATCTTTATTTTCTATGAGGACAAATTTACTGGAACTATCTCAGAGTTTTGCAAGTTTGCGAGCTGTTTTTCGTATTTCATTTCTATCTTGAGACTTCTCGATTGCAATACTGATTACTCTCATATTTTTTTCTGCACGAAATGAGAATTGAAACCTTCCACTGAGTCATCCATATACGACGAATCAGTTTCTCATAAATTCTAAATAAATAAGATTTTCGAGAATATCATCAGAATGTGAAAATGCAGTTTTAATCCCCACGTCTCCAAAATAATATATAGCTTGAGATTGTATGACATTATCTTGTTTAATATCATAGAGGTAGCATCTATAAATGAGTTTTGTGTTAATTGCAGCACTGAGGTATTCAATCATTGTGAGAAGAGATATTTCTATAGAGTGTGCAGCCAACTCTCTATGGAGATTTCTCATAGATTGAAAAGAGTCACATTTTGATAAAAATGTCATTATTTGATAAAACAAATTTATATTTTTTATGCTGTATGACTCCAGAATATCTCTACTTACTATATCGTGTTTGAGGGCTTGTAGTAAAAACTGCTTATATGATATTTCTGGAACTACTCTCACCTCTGAGATTCCACCAAATTGAATAAGCTCTCTTTTTTTTATATCTATTCATAAAGGAAATAGCTCGATTTCTTTTACTCATTCAATCTTTATATTGTTTCATACTATGACAATTTTATACTTTTCAGTTTTTATGAGCTGAGAAATAAATCATTTTATTCCTTCAATCATATTTATATTTTGAAGAATAATTATTTTGGGTATTCCATATATTCTTATAAACATATCTAAAAGAGTGATTAAATCAGACCGTTCTCTAATAACTCAGAGTGTATCTATATCTGAGTTATAATAAAAACAAGATTCAAAACTGTGAGTCTTTTTGAGTAAGGAATGTATGAGCTTAGATTTTCAACTATGTCGAATTCAAGAAACACTCAGTATCCTTTCAGTATTGAGGTAATGAACAGCAAGTGACACTTCACTATCCATTGGATGATAGAGTTTAAGTTCTTTAATGAATCTAATATTATTTTCAAGAAGTTCTTCGAACATATGTTATTTTTAGAGGGTGTTTTACTTATTGTAAATATATTTTAAAAAATACAAATATAATTCTTATTTTGTTATAGTTCAGTTGTATGAATTCATTATAAATACTATTAAATCTAGTGTAAACCTAATAATAAATACTTAATAATAAGATTAAAATTTTTACTTACGAAACAGCCTTTGAGAAATATGATTTATGACTATAATTTAGGTATATACTTATATTAAGAATAGTTATTATGTACTTGGAACTTCAAAAATATTTTACATCACTTATTGATCGCGAGCTCAATATTACATTGCATGACATTACATTTGATACTCCACCAAAAAAAAATATGTGAGATCTAACATTTTCTTGTTTTACTCTCGCGAAAGAACTTAAGAAATCACCGATTGATATAAGTAATTTGTTGTCTGAAGCAATTAATAATGATGAAAATAAATTTCAAGATATTGAAAAAGTATCAGCAACGGGACCGTATCTAAATATTTATTTTAATGAAGAGAGTATAGCTCTGAGTTTTGAGAAGTTTATTCAAAATAACAGTTTATATTGAGAAGTATCAAAAAATAAAAATACTCATATTTATATTGATTATATCTGAGCGAACGTAGGTAAGCCACTGCACATTTGACATATGTGTACTCCAAATCAAGGTCAAGTGTTTATTAATCTATTTAATAAATTAGGGTACACCGTTATAAGTGATAGTCATATATGAGATTGGGGGATTATTTTTTGAAAACTTATTGTTGCTTTTGAAAAGTATTGAGATGAAGTTGCTTTAAAAGAAGATGCTGTTGAACACTTATTTCAACTTTATGTGAAAATATCAAATGACAGCGAAACTGACGCGTCTCTTGATCAACAATTTCGAGATGCCTTTAAAAAATTATCACAGTGAGACACTAAAATGGTTGATAACTGGACTCGATTTACCAAGTTTTCCATCCAAAAAATGGATGAACTTTTGGCGAGATTTTGAGTATTTCCTCAGTATGATATTTGAGAGAGTTTTTATGAATGACTTTGACTCCCAAAAATGCAGGATTATCCGGATCTTATAACTCCTATGCACGAAATTGTTCGTGAACTCATTTCTATGAATATTGCTACGAAAAATGAAGATGGTTCAGTCTGAATTGTGTTTCCAGATGAATTAAAACTCCCTTCATGTATCCTGCAAAAAAGAGATGGAACACACGGCTATCTTGCAAGCGACTTAGCAAGTATTAAATACAGAATGCAAAACTGGAATCCAAGTAAGATAATATATTTTGTAGATGTGAGACAGCAGCTTCATTTTAAACAAGCTTTTGCCATATCGAGACTTGCAGGCTGGCTGAAAGAAGAAACTGAAATTACTCATGCTCACAACTGATTTGTGAGTCTTAAAGATGGTGCAATGAGTACAAGAAAATGAAAAATCATAAAACTTGAAAAACTGCTGGACGAGTGAGAATCCAAAGCAAAAGAAATTATTCTGCAAAAACGAGATGATATTAGTGAAGAAAAAATAACAGAACTTCAAAAAATAATCTCTCTTTGAGCTATAAAATACTGATACCTTAAAAAATCTCGAGAAATTGATGTGATATTTGATTGGGATGAGTTTATGACTTTTGATGGGAATAGTGGACCATATATACAATATGCCTACGTGAGAGGGAAGAAAGTATTAGAAAAAAGTAAAATAGTATGAGTGAGCCAAAATTTGGTTTACTCAGAATCAGAAGAAAAAGATCTTATTAAAAAAATTTTAGACTACCCATCAATTGTCCTTAAATCAGCAGAAACATATCATGCACATATAATTTGTATTTATCTCTTTGAACTCACGAAACTCTTTAGTAGTTTTTATGCAAATGTTCAAGTTATTGACGACAGTTTAGAAAGCTCTGTTAAAAATTCAAGACTTGTTCTAGTATCTCAATTTCTAAAAATTATAGAAGAGTGATTTGAGATTCTTGCGATTCCACTTCCTGACGAAATGTAATATGGTAGATTATAATCAATTTTGAAAGACATTTGCAGCTTCTCGGAATAATATGAAATGGGAAGAAATTATTTATTTTTTTTCTAATTTAAAAAATAAGCCATCAATTTTAGATGTGGGTTGTTGAAGTGGAAGATTATTAGAGCAGTATTATTGATATTTTAAACTATATCCAGTTGAGTATGTATGAATTGATCTCTCAAGTGAACTCATTTGAGAAGCGAGATCATCATTTCCTGATTTTGATTTTAGAGTTTGAAATATGTTAGAACTTGAGTCTCTTGTTTGAAATATTCAGTTTGATTCAATTTTTAGTATTGCTTCATTCCATCATCTAAAAAGTTATGATGATAGAAAATCTGTTTTGAAGCAACTCTATTCAATTTCTCAAAAATGAGCCACAATCTATATGACACATTGGGCCCTAGATTCAAGTCTCAACAAAGATAAATACGCATCATCTAAAATTGATTGAAGCGAGAATAAATTTGGTTCAACTGATTATAGTGTTAAAATAGGAGCTCATACAAGATATTATCATAATTTTACACTTAAGGAATTAGATACACTTTTTAAAGAAGCCTGATTTAAAATTTTGGAAAATAGACTCTTTGATAACAAACGAAATATTATTTCAATTTTACAAAAATAATACATGAAAAGCTACGAACAACACATAAGTATTATTGACAAACAAGTTGCCGATATCATCAAACGTGCTCAAGCATATATGCAAGATCAGGATGAAGCAATTATTTCTGTTGAAATCTTAGAAGCTTATGAGTTTGCAAAAGATGCTCATAAAAGTGAATCTCGATTATCAGGAGAACCATATATCTCTCATCCAGTTGCAGCGACTGAAATACTGCTTTCTCTTACTCCTGATATAGCTACTATTCAAGCTTGTTTGCTTCATGATGTTATTGAGGATACTCCTTTTACCTTTGATGATATTCTCGAATCTTTTTGAGAAGATGTAGCTAATCTTTGTTACTGAATGGAGAAACTTGAAAAAGTTCGTTATAGATGAGAAGATAGAGCTATTGGAAGCTTACGAAAAATGTTCATCGCTATGGCAGATGATCTGAGAGTTATTTTTATTAAGCTCTCAGATAGATTGCATAATATGCAGACTCTCATTCACCATCCAAATCCAGAAAAACAGCAACGAATAGCTCTTGAAACATTGAACATTTATGTTCCTATTGCTGGGAGGCTTGGTTTATACAAGATGAAAAACGACTTAGAGGATGAGTGTTTTCATATACTACACCCTGAAGATTACAATAAACTCGTATGACAACTTAAAGATTTAGCAAATACACGACTTGAGTTTCAAAACTCTGCTATCTTAGAAATTCAAAAGTTACTGTGATGAATTGATTTGGCTCATAAAGTTGATTTTAGGATTAAATCTCCATATTCTATCTACAATAAAATGCAGAGAAAATCAATAGAGCACCCAAGTGAGCTCTATGATATTTATGGTATTAGAATCGTAGTTCCAACTGTTGCTGATTGCTATAGGGTACTTGGTGAAATCCATGGGAAATGGAGAACACTCCCGAATAGATTCAAGGATTATATCGCTCTTCCAAAACCTAACGGATACCAGAGTCTCCATACGACTGTTATATGATTTCTTAAAAATTTCACCTCTCAACCTACTGAAATACAAATAAGAACAGAGGAAATGCATAAACGAGCTGAAATTTGAGTTGCAGCTCATTTTGAGTACAAAGAAAAATGAAGCAAAATAGCAACTGAAATTGATTGGGTAAACGACCTGAAAGATATGGTCGATAGTATTTGAAACAACGATCTTTTATCATCACTCAAGATAGATACTTTTCGAGATAGAATCTTTGTATTTACCCCAAAGTGAGATTTAATAAATCTTCCAACAGGGTCTACTCCTATAGATTATGCGTATCAGGTACATACTGATTTAGGAGATCATATTACCATTGCGAAGGTTAATGGAGTAGTTCATCCACTTGATAAAGAATTGAAAAATTGAGACGTGGTAGAAGTAATTATTGATAAAAATAGAAAACCAAGTCCTTTTTGGCTCTGATTCGTACAAACTATCAAAGCAAAAAATAATATCAAAGCCTATTTAAGAAAATGAAATAAGGATTCACACAGAGATAGAGGAAAAGAAATTATAAACTGATACCTAGAAAAATCATGACTATCTGCGCTAGATAAGGACCTCACAATTTTAAAGGTTATAGATGGAAGAGAGTTTTCGACAGAGGAGCGTCTTCCACTCTTAGAGCAAGTTGGGAACTTTTCAAGTACTCCATCAGCGCTTATTAAACGAATACTGAAGCAAAATAAGATTAATTACCAATCAGAACGAAAGCTTCAAAATCCTGATTATATAGAAGTAGATGAAACACAAGAGAGGGAGCAAAAAGAGATTATGATAGGGGGAGAGGATGATATTAGTTACAGAACATGTAAAAACTGTATTTGAGATGAGATTCCTAATCAAATTGTAGCTCATATAAATTCTCGAGGTCAGTTTACTATTCACGCAAGAGATTGTACTGTGCTTGAAACGGTCAACAAAGAACGGCTTATGAATGCATATGTGAAATGAGGCGAAAGTGTATCTTTGTTTCGAATTACTTTTTTACTAGAAAACAAAATTTGAATCCTCAAAAAAATAAGTGAAACCCTTTATACTATGGGAATAAATATAGATGAAATACACACTCATAAGAATTCATCTTCTCAAACACTTCTTACTCTCTGAATTGAAATAGCTGATTATGATTATCTCATCGTCGATAGATTTATAGAAAGAATTCGTACATTTTTATGAGACGCGCTCATTGAGTGCAAGATTAAAGAAATCAAAAATCCAACGTAAAAAGTGCACAAAAAAAAAGAACCCTTCTGAGGTTCTTTTTTGTGTATTACTTTCTAATTTCAAGAGCAGCAATAACTTCTTCATATTTTTCTTGGCTTTTTCTTTTTAAGTATGCAAGCATTTTTCTTCTTTTTGCAACCATAATCATAATCCCTCTTCTTGAATGATTATCTTTTTTATGTTCTGCAAGATGTTCTTTAAGATTTTCAATTTTTGCTGTAAGAATTGCAATTTGCACTTCAGCTGATCCTGTATCTTCTTTTTTATTAGCAAATTTTTCAATGATTCCTTGTTTGTCTGATTTAGTAACTACCATGTTGTATTTTTTAAATAATAAATTGTGTAATAAACCGTAAAAATACATCAGTAAATTACAAAAAATATTATAGGAATAAAAGCTTGTATTGCAAAATAAATATTTAAAAAAGCTGAATAAATACCTGACTTCGTCAAGCTAAAATTATAGTCTCAATCGCAAAAATATGATATTTTGAACTCTATATACTTTCTATAATTACATTTTATGTGAATAGAACAATCAAATTTTGAGGCAAACAGAAATAAATATATAGATTTCAGAGATGCTTTTTCTGATTCACTATTAAGTGAGCAAGAGCAAACAGATATAGAACAATCATATTACCAAGAATGTGAACAAATTCATGATGATGCTCAGACACTCTGCGATGAGCTACAAAATGAAATCCTCCAATATCAATCAATGACTGAAATGTCTCGCGAAGAAGTAAAAGATCTTCAAATAATTTCATGAGCTCAAGATATAGATGGTTTGAGAGGACCAAATACCTTTGCCTATTATAAAAATCTCATAAGTTTATTTTGAAATCTCAACATCAAGAGTCCTAAAGAAACGTATAATGTTCTTTATTCTCATTGTGAAGATATATTTAATTCTCAAGATACGATAGATGAGAAAAAAAATATTCAAAAATCAGCATGAAGTGGTACTGATTGAGTATTTTGACCAAATACCTTTCAAGCAATCATGCAAAATATACATAATTCTAATGAGTTACAAGATTTATTTTTAAGTAAATCTGTTCTTACTATTGAAGATGAAACAAATTCTCTCAATGATGTTATAGGAAACGAAAATATGTCAGAAAAAAATGATGAATTGCTTAGTAATGAACTCATAGAATGAAGTGATGGGGATTTGAATCTACAAAAAAATTGAGAAAATGAATCAGTAAATACTACATGAGAGAAAAATGAATCAATTACTAATTTTCAAAATCCTGAAAATATAGAAATAAATACTTTGAGACTTTGAATGACAGAAATTGAATTTGAGGCAGCTAAAACTGCTGTTAAAAATTCATCAGAATATATAGATGCAAGTAAAATTGCTAAAAAATTATCGAGTGATCAGAAAAAGAATATCCAAATGATATCTTGAGCTCATATTGATTGACAATTTTGACCTGAAACATTTTTATATTTTAAATCTTGTGAATTGTACCAAGCATGATTTAGTCTTGAAGAAACAGCTGATTCAAAGAAAATTGTTACTCAATCAGATTTAGAAACTTTATTGTGAAGAATTCAAAGTACCTACAATGTAAGTGAAGACATAACGAATGAAATGTTCTGACCACTTTCAATAGGTGATTATATTTTATATGATGTATTATGGTGAGAAATGACTCATTATGATATAGAATCTTGAAGAAAATGAACGATAAATGTAGCAAAAGGTATAAATGATAGTATTAGTGAAGCATTTACTCAAAATGATTTTCATTCAATATTAAACACCTTAAACAGGATTGGAGATAGCTCAGAAAAAATAAAATACATTGAGATGTTATTCTCATATATAATGGAGCAGGAATTATTTAATGAGGCTCGAAGCATGTTTACTACGAAAAGTATAATTGCTTGAAGAGACACTTATACTATAGATTTTAAATGAAATAAAGAACTTGGAGATAAATTTACTGCGAACATTCTTTTTAATGATCAAGATTATCTCATTTCAAATAATGAGGCTTATTCTCGACAATGAGAAAATTATATATCTATAGACTGATCAAATAAAAGACTTGAGTTAAAAAATAATTCTGAAATTTCAATACCTACTGAAGCGGATAAAAATCATATAGACACAAATATTAATGAATCTGAACAAAAAGACATAGTCAAAAATAAAATTGAAGATAATCTCATACAAGTATTTGAACAGTGAGATGTTGAATCTATTCTTTTGTATTGTAAGTTATTTTCTGATGCAAAGAAAAGAGTCTTACTGTATAATATTAAGCAATTAAGCAGGACAGAGCACTGATTTGATGCAGTTAGAAATGTTTTTGCAGTAGAAAATTCTAACTGAAATTTTATTTTTCAAAGCTTCAAGGACGCACCTTGAGTAGGATTAATATTTGAAAATGGTTTGACAGCATTTGATTTATTTTGAGATTATAAAACTGTTGAATCTAATTGAACTCAATACCACTCAATTTCAGATTTTGATTATACATCAGCGTGAAATAGATTATCTATTAGAGAGGGGAGTGAAATAAATATAGTTGAATCATCTTTCAGAGAAGAATCAGAATTTAAAAAAATAGGTGAAAATCCGCAATTATCCGGTGAGCTTGGGAAGTGGATTCAACGAAATTATGTAAATAATTGAAATAATAGTTGTTGAGCTTCTTGCTGAGATGCGATGACAAATTTTTGAATTAGGGGACTTCCACAGTATTGAAGAGACTGATATAAATGGAAATGATTCTTAGAGGCGAGACCAAACCAATTTACTCGGGTTGCAATTTCCCATCCCAATGAAGCAAAACCTGGTTGAATCGTAACATATTGACAAAATGCTGAGCGATGAACAAATGTGAGAAAAAAATACTGACACGTTGAAATAAAAGGGCTTGATTGAGATTTTTATAGTTATTATCACAGTAATATTCCCGGAGGATCATCAAGATCACAAGCAACTTGAAACCAATACAAGAGACATACATGATTTGAATGATTTGCATACTACCCTAAGAGTAGAGCATAATAAGAATATATTTAAGCATTTTACATTTTCAAATTTATAAAAAATTAGTAAAATAACTATAAGATTTTTATAGTTATTTTTTTTATGAACCCTCGAAAAAAGACTCGTTTTGTAGATGCATTTTTTGAAATTTTTGATAGATATCCGAGAGAATACTTTGTGTATGTATTTTTTTTATTGTTTTTTTGAGCAATAATTTGGGAAACTTTTTCCTATACCGTTATAAATTACTGATTTTATAACTCTCTTGCATATAATCAACAAGTGTGAGAAGTCGAAATACCCGTTACACGCTGAACGCTTTATTCTGCAGCTACGACAACTTTAGAAAATTGAAGTGTATTTTGAACGAGTGTAGATCTTAATGACCTAGCAATCGATCCACAAATAAAATGAGATAAATGAAAACTTTGAATATTTCTCACAAATCTGGTCTATAAAGAGATTTGTTATCTTAAAGAGAGCGAAGAGTGTTACAATGATATGCTCAGGTTCCTGAAAGTACTTGAAATTAATGATTTTAACCAAGAAGAAGAATATCTCAAATGACTTATTTCTAAAGAAATAGTAGAGAGAATTTCTAAAACGAAAGTCACTGCTGTAAGACTCAAGGATTCTCTCTCTCCTGACGAAGAATCTCAAACCATAAAATGGGGAATCAAAGGAGTGTATCCTGGTCCAAATGGATTGTATGTTAATCCAGAGGAGCTTGTACAAGTAGAAGCATTTGTTGAGAAATATATAGATTTATTTTGAGGGGCTGAAAAAGATGTACTGACTTCTATTCGAAAAAGAGATTTGAGATATATTCCTATATACAGAAAATTATCACTCCTCGCTTCAGATGAGTTATCTCAGTATATTTCAGATGAAAATCAAGCACTGAGCCAATGAGTAATAGAAGATGAAGATTCTATTGGGTGATTTATGATTCTTAATCCTCACGCACAGAGAATATATCCAGAAAGAGATGTAGCGTCGCAACTTATTTGATTTATAGATAGTGAGTGAAGATGACATTATGGAATTGAGGGATATTTCGATGATATTTTAAAGTGAAGTCCATGAGAAAAAGTCAGTAAAAAAGACACTCAAGGCAGAACGATAGATCCAATTTCTCTCGATGAGGATGAACTATGAGCTTTAGAATGAGCAAATGTGTATACTACTATTGATAGAAATATTCAAAAGACAGTAGAGCAAATATTAGAAGCTGGGGTCAAAAAATATAGAGCTAATAAATGAACGGTAGTAGTCATGGATCCACACACTGGTAAAATCCTTTCAATGGCTAATTATCCAAATTATGACCCAAACAATCCTTGAGATGTATATGACTTAGAAAAAGTCACCTGAGATAAATACCCTAATCCAACTACAGATTTATTATGACGATCAGTATTTGTAGAGGATACGGTGAGAGGTGATGCGTTTATTTATGATGGAAAAGAAATTTTTCTTCGAGAAGCAGATAGATCAGAATATGGTGAAAATGATATTACAAAATATATATACAAAAATAGTTTTGGTGCATGAGTGTATCAAAACGACGCAATATCAAGTTTATATGAACCTGGGAGTATTATGAAGGCTATTACAGTTGCTGTATGAATCGATACTGGTGAGATTAAACCATATGATATGTATAACGATGAGTGAAAGGTATCTATTGATAGTTTTACAATTTCAAATGTTGCGAAAGAATGTCTGGGGTACAATACTTATGTAAATGCACTCAATTTTTCTTGTAATGTTTGAATGATCCGAATAGTACAAAAAATAGGAAGAGCTCTTTTATATAAATATTATTTAGATTTCGGTTTTGCTGAAGAAACATGAATTACTCTCTCATGAGAAGTTTCAAATAAAATAGAACCTTATGAACGTTGGTCTCAAGCGAAGCTTCTTACAAGTTCATATGGATTATGAGTTGCAGTGACTCCGTTGCAAATGGCTTCTGCCTATAGTGTTATTGCAAACGGGTGAGTATATATGAAACCCTATCTCATTGAAAAAATTGAGTATCCTGATGGAAGAACTACTATATATGAACCTGAAGCACAGAGAAGAGTATTGAAAGAATCAAGTTCAGAAATGGTTATAGATATGCTTGTGGATTGAGTAGAGAACTGAGTTGCAAAAGCATGAGGGATTGAGTGATTTACCGTAGCAGGGAAGACTTGAACTTCTCAAATTGCTTATAAAGGGTGATATGAGTGAGGGGCAGCTGCTACTAATGGTTCATTTGTATGATTTGCACCAGCAGAGGATCCACAAGTAGTTGTGCTTGTTAAACTTGAACGTCCAAGATCAAGTCAATATGGTGGTTCAACTTCTTCATTTATATTTGCCGACATTACTCGTGAGATTCTAGAATATTATGGAATTCCAAAAAAAGTAGTTCCTGAGTAAACTGAAAACTATCTTGACTTTACTAGATAATACATTATATATAATGTATTATTTTTTATATAATGTAGTATGTCAAAGCAAAAAATGAAAGAAGAAAGAGAAGATTTCTTAGCTGAAAATATTTCTGAGTGAATGAAATTTCAAGTTATAGAAAAAAATAAATTATCTAAAAGAGATCTAGATTGAGAGGGAATATCTGTTATTTGAATGTCTAATTTTAAATTTAAAAGAGATGATATTATTAAAATAGAAGAATCATGAAAAAAGTCAGTTACTTTTTATGTTGAAAGAGAGTGAAAAAAATTTAAAAACGATCAAGACAAAACTGTTTATTTTAAGTTTAATAGACTTATATTTGTTCAAAGATTTGAAAGCTTCACGGACTTAAATAATATTGTTGATAACATTACTGATGTGTATGCGTGAGAAATTTCTGATATTATGTGAAAGAAAAATAAAAAATAAACAATAAAAAAACTCTGAGATATCTCAGAGTTTTTTTATTGTTTATTTGCTTATGGTGCGGAAGAAGGGAGTTGAACCCTCACACCTTGCGGCACACGAACCTCAATCGTGCGTGTCTACCATTCCACCACATCCGCATTTTAAAATTTTGTATGGTGCCGAGAGGCGGATTTGAACCACCGACACAAGGATTTTCAATCCTCTGCTCTACCCCTGAGCTACCCCGGCATTTAAAATTTTATGCACCAACATTATTCACAGCAATGTACGTAGTCCTACTAGATACTTTAGCCCTGCAGCTACCCCGGCATTTACATTTGTGTAAACAGCTTTATTTAAAGCGTAGCAATTATATGAGAAAATGAGATTACGCAAATATTTTTTTCATTTTTTCGTTTTTGAGATTTTAGTTCTATCGGTACAATACAAAAAATACATACAATATACACCTATGAATAACATCCAAGTTTGCACCTGAATGAGCTGCAAAGCAAAGTTTAGTACATATATCACCCAAAGATTGAAAAACGATATAAAATTTCATAACATTAAAAACACAGAAGTTTCAGAAACGATGTGTATGAACTTTTGTAAAAAGGCTCCAAATATTAAACTTAATTGAAATATTGAGCATTATATGACTCCTGTAAAAGCTTCCGAACTCCTTATGCAACGTACAAATTATAAAAAACCTACTCAAAAAAAATAATCTATGCAAATATATAACACACTTACGAGACAAACAGAAGCATTCAAACCAATTCGATTTCCAGAAGTTAAAATGTACCAGTGTGGTCCAACAGTGTATAATAACGCTCATATTTGAAACCTGAAAACTTCAATTATTGAGGATACAATTGCGAGAACGCTCAACTTTCTTGGATATAAGGTAAAAATTACGATGAATATTACAGATGTCGATGACAAAACCATTCGTGATAGTCAGGCAGCAGGGAAGTCTCTCAGCGATTTTACACAGTGATTTACTGAAATATTTCTCAGTGATTTAGAAAAATTAGGGATTGAACTTCCAGAAAATATTAAACCAGTGACTGAACTCGTTCCAGAAATGGTTCGAATGATTCAAACTATGCTCAATAGAGGCTTTGCCTATCTTGCTGATGACGGAAGTGTGTATTATAGTATTTCGAAATTTAAAAAGTACGGGAATCTTGCAAATCTTGATATGTCTGGAATGAAAGAATCAGTGAGAATAGACAATGACGAATATGAAAAAGACGTCGCTGCTGATTTTGTACTTTGGAAAGCTTGGAAAAAAAGTGATGGAGAAAATTTTTGGGAAGAATCTTTTGAAATTCCTACATTTTGAGAGAATGCCGTAAAAATCAAAAATCAAGCTCAAAATATTTTAGATAAAAAGACCGTAGTACTCAAAGGAAGACCAGGATGGCATATTGAATGTAGTGCGTGTGCGATGAAATATTTTGGAGCACAAATAGATATTCATATGGGGGGAGAAGATCTCATATTCCCACATCATCAAAATGAAATAGCACAAAGTGAAGCGTGTACTGGGAAAGAATTTTCAAAATATTGGCTTCATTCTGGACACTTGATGGTTGATGGGAAAAAGATGAGTAAATCACTTGGCAATTTTTATACTCTCAGAGATCTAGAAGAAAAATATCCAAACGAGTCTCGATTGTACAGAGCTTTTAGACTCTCATGCATCAATGGACTCTATCGAGATCAAATCAGTTTTAGTTTTGATAAACTAGAACAAAATATTCAAACCATTAAAAATATTGATAACACCAGTAAAAATTTAGCTCGTTTTGAAGCTGAATATTCATGAGTTCGACCTGAGTTTCGAGACTATATGCAGGATATAATGGTTGATTTTATAGAGTCACTAGAAAATGATTTTTCATTTCCCGAAGCACTAGCCACACTCTTTGAACTTACGAAATATATAAACTCTGAGCTTGCAGACAAGAAACTCACGTCAGATGAAGTAAATAGTTGTGTTGATATGCTCCTAAGTTTCAACTCTGTGTTTGGTATTGTAGATGAATCAATATTTGAAGGGGGAGAAGATATCCCAGAAGCAATACTTCACTTAGCAATTGCCAGAGACGAAGCCAAAATTGAAAAAAACTTTGAACTTTCCGATAAACTTAGAGCAGAGATTATAGCTGCGTGATATAGTGTTGTTGATACGAAGCAGGGAACAGTGGTAGAAAAAAGTTAAACTATAAAAAAACTGAGAATTTTTCTCAGTTTTTTTATTTTCAAATTAACTGTAACTTATTTGCTCGAGTGAGTTTTTTTATTTCTATTTCTCGTTTTGAAGCACTCGATCTATCATCAGAGCTTTCAGAATACACGAGTTCAACAGGAGAGCGTGCTTTGGTGTACTTTGCACCACCTGGAATTTCTCAGTTATGCATTTTGAGTCGTTTCTCAATATTGTTAGTAATTCAAGTATAGAGAGAATCATCAGAGCATTTCAGAATATAGACGAAGTACATATTTGAGAGAAAAATAATTTCTAATTTCAGTATTTCCACTTAGAATACCTATATATTTATTTCTTACCAATTTTTCATGTCAGTTCAAACTATTTTTATTCTCATTATATCTATATTTATAGCTGAGACTCTTCTCACAAAAGTACTTGGATATCTCAATACCCTTCGTTGGTCTGATACTATACCTGCTGAACTCTCTGATATTTACGATGCGGACAAATATGCAAGTTCTCAAAAATACGAACGAGCAAAGTATACTTTTGGATGGTACAGCTCTATTCCATCATTTATTATTATGCTCCTTATTTTAGTATTTGGTGGATTTGGATGGTTGGACGATTTTTTTAGACAATATACGCAAAACGAAATACTTTTGGCATTGTATTTTTTTGGGACCATTTCTCTTCTTTCTAGCATTATTTCACTCCCTTTTTCTTACTATTCAACCTTTGTAATAGAAGAAAAATTTGGATTTAACAAAATGACAAAAAATCTCTTTTTTGCTGACGCGCTAAAGGGGCTTCTACTCTCAGCTCTTATTTGAGCTCCTTTATTGAGTTTAATAGTATTCATCTATCTTACATTTTGAGCAAGTTTCTGGATCTATGCTTGGATACTTACGACATTGGTTTCACTCTTTTTTATGATGTTTTACTCAAGTCTCATTGTTCCTCTTTTTAATAATCAAACTCCTCTTGAAGATTGAGAACTCAAAACAGCCATTGGAGCATTTGGGGACAAGGTTTGATTCAAACTCGATAATATCTATGTTATTGACGGAAGTAAACGAAGCTCAAAAGCGAATGCCTATTTCAGTGGATTTTGACCTAAAAAGAGAATAGTTCTCTTTGATACACTTATAAAAGACCTCACGACTGAAGAACTCGTTGCAGTATTAGCACACGAAATTGGTCATTATAAAAAACGTCATACCCTTCAAATGTTGGCTCTTGGGACGATTCAAACCTGAGTTATACTCTTTATTTTCTCACTCGCTCTTGCTGTTCCTGCTGTTTCACAAGCTCTTTGAGGTCAAGTTCAAAGCTTTCATCTCGGTGCAGTGGCATTTGGAATTCTCTTCACTCCAATTTCAATGATTTTTGGGATGATATCAAGCATATTTTCTCGAAAAAATGAATATGAAGCAGATGCTTATGCAAAAGAAAATTATTCTGGAGAACATCTCTCTCAGGCTTTGATTAAACTTTCGAGAAATAATCTCTCTAATCTGAGACCACATCCAGCCTATGAGTTTTTCTATTATTCTCATCCTACCGTTTTAAAGAGACTTCAAGCACTGAAATAATTTTTACAACGGTGATTGGATATGTTATACTGGGGATATATATTATATATTTCCAGTTTTTTTATGTTTAAACGACTTTTGAAATACGAAGTGCTGAAGGATTGAGCATTTTATGATAGAGATACATATGAAAATATTTTTCATGATCCCGACAGTAGACTATGAAAAAAACTCAATACTTTCATCGTAATTTGTGTCATTTTAAGTGTGTGAGTTCTGATTATAGAAACAGTACAGTGACTCCCGTATTCATGGTATCTCAATCTATTTTTTGCTGATGCCTTAGTTTCTATTATTTTTTTATTGGAGTATCTCTACCGGTTCCTTCGTTCAAAAAGTAAACTACTCTTTCCCTTCAAAGCATTTAATATTATCGACCTACTCTCCTTTGCTCCATTTTTTCTCATGTTTTTCTTTCCTGCTTTATCGTGACTCGCAATTTTAAAAGTTTTAAGACTTCTTCGAATTATGCGACTTTTTGAAGTATCGGCTCATTCACCGATAGCTTTGTGATTTCTAAAAACTATTCGAGAATACCATAAAGAATACAAAGCTATTTTCAGTATTTTTATGTCTCTGCTCATAATTATATCGAGTTTTGTGTACTATGTTGAGTTTCCTGTCAATCCAACATTTTCATCAATTCCGCAATCACTGTGGTGGTGATTTGTGACTATGTCTACCGTGTGATACTGAGATATGGTACCGGTAACTGCAATATGAAAAGTATTTTGAGTATTGCTTATTCTTCTAGGACCAGTTCTCCTAGCAGTAATTTCGTCAATCACCATACTTGTATTTATGGACGTGGCTGAGAGTCAAAAAATTACAGATTCGAAAATATGTAGAACCTGTAAAACTAGAAATAGCGAACATGCAAATTTCTGCCTAAACTGTGGAGAACAACATTTCACCGATATTATATCACCGGAGCATATTCGTACCCCACTCAAGTGATTTATGAAAAAATTATTTGGGAGGTAGATAATCCCTACTTTTCTTTGATTTATAGCACTATTTGAGTATAAATAGTGCTATATTTTACGTTTAAAAACTCATGTATGTCAGAGAAAAATACTTTTTTTGTAAGCACTCCAATTTACTATACCAACGGGATTCCTCATATTGGTCATAGTTATAGTAGTCTTATCGCTGATAGCATCGCACGTTTTCAAAAAATATCAGGAAAACGGGTGAAGTTTAGTACTTGAGTAGATGAAAATAGTCAAAAAATAGTAGATTCAGCTGAAAAAGATGGAAAAGAAATCTGAGTCTATCTCGACGAGATGGCAGCAAAACACAAAGAAGTATGGGATGGACTAGGTTTAGATTATACAGATTTTATCAGAACAACTGAATCAAGGCATCATGAACTTGTGAGAGAAGTCCTTCAAAAGAGTTTTGATGCAGGTGATATCTATCAAGGAGAATATGAAGGGAAGTATTGCGTTGGATGTGAAGCATTTAAAAAAGACGATGACCTCATAGAACAGGACGGAGTACTCATTTGTCCTGATCATCTCAAAGCTCCAGATACTATCAAAGAAAAAAACTATTTTTTCAAACTTTCAAAATATCAACACCAACTTGAGGATTTCTACGTAAATAATCCAGAATTTGTAATCCCACAAGATAGATTCAATGAAGTGATAGCATTTACCAAGCGATGACTTGAGGATTTTTCTGTGAGTCGAGAAACCAATAAATTTGGGATCAAACTTCCTTTTGATGAATCTCATGTGAGCTATGTTTGGTATGATGCGTTGTTTAATTATATCACAGTGTGTCAAAATGGAGATGAGGACTTTTGGCCAGCTGACCTGCATGTAGTTGGAAAAGATATCATTCGTTTTCACGCTATTTATTGGCCTGCGATGCTCATGTCAGCTGGATTTGATTTGCCAAAAAATATTCTGACCACTTGATTTTTTACTGTTGATGGACAAAAAATATCTAAATCACTGTGAAATGCGATTGATCCCGTAGAATTTTCAGAAAAATATTCAAAAGAAATGCTCACGCTCTACTTACTCTCGACCTTTAATATCGGGCAAGATGGAGATTTTGACCAAAAACAAGCTCTATTGACCTACAACTCAAAACTTGCAAACAATTTTGGGAATCTCGTTAACAGAGTAGTCGTGCTGGCACTCAAACTCCAAGACAAGACTTGAATACTTGATACTTGATTACATAACACGCAAGTGGAAGCTGAGTGATATGCTGCCCCTGATATGTGAAATGCTGATGAGCAAGTGACGCTTGAAACCATCAATCTGACTTCAACGTGAATGGCAAGCTACGCTCATATGATGAAACTCAGAATGAATGAGTACAGACTTAAATCAGCACTTGATACGAGTTTTGAATTTCTTGATATGCTCAATAAATTTGCAGACCAAAAAGAACCCTGGAAAATGATAAAAGAGGATGAGGAGGGAACAAGAGAAGTTCTCTATACGCTCGCAGAATGACTCAGACAAGTAGGACTCGGACTCTACGCATTTTTTCCAGATAAGATGTCTGAGATGTTCACTAAACTCTGACTTATAAATTACACTGAGCAATTAGAGTCTGGAAAACTTCAAGATCTTCAAAATAAATCAGAAGTATTCAATATTACAAAGAAATGAGAAGCTCTCTTTCAAAGAATAGAAATTACTCAATAAAACTATCTTAGAAATAATTATAAATATAAGTCAAAATTATCTTTTGACTTATATTTTTTTTGAATAGAATTATTAAACCTGTGCTGGAAATTCTGCTTGCCCCGCAGAAAAGTACACTAGGGATGATGCATTTGCTCTTGCTTTTTTTTCTGCCGAAAAAAAGTTATAGTGTGTCATTACTTGCTTTGCAGTGGGTTCTTGACCCACTGCAAAGCACTTTTCTCAAAACCTAGCTGTGCTACGTGTTTTGAAAAATCCTGAATAAAAGCCCGCTTATGCGGGCTTTCAGCTTATATACATTCTGACAATAAAAAAAATCGCTCAAGTACGAGAGATTTTTTAATATATTATTTCTTATCGAAATATACTTTTTTAGTGAAATAGAGATTATCTTCGATAAGTCGTCTATTTTTAGATATAAGGTCTCAGATGATACCAAGTGCAAAAAATATTGTAGCAATCGTGAGAAAGGCTCCTGAGACGATGAGAGACTGTACATGACCGGTTGGTCCTTCAATCGTAATGTAAAAATATGTAAATCTGATTATCCCAATAAGTCCAATTATAAAAAATGCACTCGCAAGACTGACAAAAAGTCTCAGTGGGTGGTACATCGCATATACTCTGAGTAATATTGAAAGGGTTTTGTACATATGTTGCCATATGTTTTTAAAAAGCCTAGATGGACGAGTTGGTTTATTCGTCGTCATCGGTATGTAATCAATCTTTATTTTTTTACTTCCTGCTTGTACGAGAGTATCAACCGCATATGAAAAATCACTGGTTACATTAAGTTTGAGAAGGGCTTCTCGAGAGTAGGCTCTAAATCCACTCACAGAATCTGGAACTTTTGTTCCTGAGAGTATTCGTACTATTAAACTTCCAAGCCATTGAAAAAACTTTTTCATGGGTGAGAAATGTTGTATATCTTTGGTTTGTCTGTTTCCCATTACAAAATCAGAGTGTCAGTTTACTATTGGAGCAACAAGATCTGGAATATACCTCCCTGGATATTGGTTATCTCCATCAGTATTTACCAGGATATCTGCTCATTCTCGAAGGGCCTTTTCAACTCAGCTACGAAACGCATTTCCAAGTCCTTTATTTCCTCTGTGTTTGATGATATAATCAACCTTGTGTTCATTTGCTATCTCTATAGTTTTATCGCTTGAACCATCATCTATTATCATAGTTTCTATGATATCTATCCCATCAATATGAGTTGGTAATTCGCTGAGAACACTACTAAGCGTCTTCTCTTCGTTAAAACATGGGACTTGTATGATAAGTTTCATAAAAAACGTTTAGGTTATATATTTCAAAGTATACTAATAACTAGGACTCAGGCAAGCATAATTGCAGCAGCCACAAATTTAGCGACTATATTTTTTTCTTTATACATAAAATATCCTAAAAATACGCTAAATATTCAACTCGCTCTTTTCAGCGCTATAACGTAGATAACCAATGTGTATTTGAGAGCGAGCATTTGAAGAAATGCTGCAGCTCAGGTCAAGATACTCAAAGCTCCTATTTTTAAAATATTTTTTTTGGTGAGCATAGATTTAGGGTTCATACTTTTTCACATCACGAGCATAATTCCCACAAAGATGAGAGATATTACAGCGTTAGTTAAGAGCATCCATCAAATGGCACCTACTTGCAAGACTCAGAGCTTATCAAGTGGAGAGCTCACACTCCAGAGTATCGCTGTGACCAGCATATATCGAGCTCAAAGGTTTTCTATTAATGCTCGAATGGGGGCGAGAAATCATCACCTAATTTCCTGAATATTGAGAAAATATGTCCCTACAAATATTATAGCAACTCAAGCAGCTCCATATATATTTGAAAGTTCTCCACTTATAAAGTAAGAAGTCACAAATAAAAATGGAATAGTGAGCGCTGTAAGTGGAGATACGAGAGATAAGTCTCAATACTTTACTGCTTTTAGAGCAGTGATAGTTGTAACTGCATTTATGAGTGATGACGCTAGGAGGATACCAATAAACTCAATATTGAGATTGTTAAAATCTACAAAAAATATAAATGGCAATAATAAAATAAATGAAAAAAGCCTGGTTCCCCAGGCAAGAGTATATTCATCAAGTGAGTCATTTTTTTTGATATCAGTAAATGATTTTCAAGCCAGTTCTCACAGTGATTTGATAAATGCTACAACGAGAGCTAAAAATATTCAGATCATTATCTCCCGATGTTTATGTATTTAAACCCGTAATCTTTAACAATTTTACTATTCCAAATATTTCTACCATCTAATACAGTATCTCACTTCATAGATTTTTTCATAGACTTCCAATCTGGTGCAAAAAACTCATCCCATTCAGTGAGGAGCATGAGAGCATCAGAGTGTATAAGAGTCTCATAGTTTGATTCACAGTATATAATCTTATCACTTCTATTTCCAAAGAATTTCATAGATTCCATCGCAACTGGATCAAATACTCGTATTTCCTCTACTCACGCTCCAAGGAGTTCATCAATTACCGTCATACTCACAGCTTCTCGAACGTCATCTGTTTCTGGCTTAAAGGCAAGACCCCAAATTGAAATAGTCTTTCATTTCAAACTTCACATATGTTGGGCTAGTTTTTGAACTGCGATACTTTTTTGGGATTCGTTTACTTTGTCAGCACTTGAAATGACTTGAAAATCAAATCAGTGTTCTTTTCCTGTTTCTATGAGTGCTTTGACGTCTTTAGGAAGACAACTCCCTCCATATCCAAGTCCAGCAGAAAGAAAATTACGTCCAATTCTCGGATCCATACCTAGCCCTTTAGCTATATCAGTTATATTTGCTCCAGCAATTTCTGAAAAATTTGCGATTTCATTGATGAAACTGATTTTTGTCGCGAGGAAACAATTGGCAGCGTATTTAATAAGTTCGGCACTTGTGATATCTGTATGCAGTATCTGAGTATGCAACCTCTCAAAGGGTCTATAGATTTCATCGAGTATTTTTTTAGCTCGACTCGACTCTGAACCTAGCACGATTCTATCAGGAGATAAAAAGTCCTGTACAGCCGTACCTTCACGTAAAAACTCAGGATTTGAAGCGACATCAAACTCTATATCTTTTTCACGAGTGTAGATAGCTCTTTTTATGATTTCTTTACACATTTCTCCCGTTCAAACGGGAACCGTAGACTTGTTGATAAATACTTTGTATTCAGATATTTGTTCTCCGAAAGTTTGTGCTACGGCTCTGACATATTTGAGGTCAGCTTTGTTTGCATTCTCTCTATCTGGGGGAGTTCAAACTGCATTAAAAATAGCAACTCAGTGTTTTATTCCAGCCTGCGCATCTGTTGAAAATGAGAGTCTCCCGGCTTTGACGTTACGTTCTACCAGTTCAGCGAGTCCTGGTTCATAAATAGGTATTTCTCCATTATTGAGCTGATCAATCTTACTTGCATCAATATCAATACACATCACATCATGACCTACTTGAGCCAGACACGTTCATGATACGAGCCCAGCGTATCCAGTTCCAAATATTGTAAGTTTCATCTATGGTATTTATTATATTTTGAGTATAGAATACTTTTTTTTATAAAAAGTTCAATAATCTTATGATTTTTGTTTCTCTATATAGTTCCAACTGTCTGTAATGGATTCTTGGATAGTTTTTGTTGTTTTCCAAGCGAGGATTTTTAGAGCTTTTTCAGGATTACAATAGGCTGTTGCGATATCTCAAGGTCGTCTATTGGAAACTGTGTAGGGAAGTGCTGTACCAGTGACTTCCTCAGTTATTTCAATCATTTCCATCACAGAGCTCCCCGTTCACGTTCAGAGATTAAAAGTTTCAAATATTCACTGAGTTTTATTATTTTCTAACCACTCAAGTGCAGCGATATGTCAGGCAGCTAAATCCTCAACATGTATATAGTCTCGAACTCAGGTACCATCTACTGTCTCATAATCATCCCCAAATACTTTGAGTTGACTCAGTTCTCAAGATGCTACTTTCATTATGTATGGAAGCAAATTATTAGGAATATCTCGTGGATTCTCTCCTATCAGTCCAGAGCTATGAGCTCCAATCGGATTAAAATACCTCAAATTTGCTACTTTGAGTCACTGATGAGTGGCTAAATCTCGCAAGATATTTTCTATAATAAACTTACTTGTACCGTATGGGTTAGAGGTATTTCAAGTTGGTGAGTCTTCACGCAGTGGTGAGAGAGCACTTGGGTCATATACCGTAGCACTACTGGAAAAAACTATATTTTTCACTCCGTGTTTTTCCATAGATTCCGTGAGTCTGAGAGTTCACTCTACATTATTTTCATAATACATAAATGGCTTGTCACAACTCTCTCACACAGCTTTGAGTCCAGCAAAGTGTAGGACAGTATCAATTTTATTTTCTGAAAATACTTTTTCGAGATCTGCTGAGTTTCGTATGTCTCATTGGTAGAATTTTATTCAAGAACTCTTCTCAATTCTTCCATTGGAAAGGGAAGAAGAACCTGCGATTTGCTCTATTTTTTGAATAACGTCACTATCAGAGTTTGAGAGATTATCGAGTATGACAATATCATATCCAACCTCAAGAGCTGCAACTGCGCAGTGAGATCAGATATATCCAGTTCATCATGTGAGGAGAAGAGTTTTCATGATTATTTTTTAACGTGAGTCAGTTCAAAATAAAATAATACTGCAAGCAATATTGTTGTGATACATCATACTCAAACGAAACTATAAATAAAGTTCTCAAGAGAACTCGTTCATAGTGTATATACTACAATCACTAATAGTATTGAGCATGCTGCTAGTAACTTATTTGCATAATTACTATTCCATCACACAAGTATCTTTGAGAAAAAACTCATGTACGCAAGTAAACCATAATACATCAGTGACCAAAGATAAATATCAAAATACTCTGTGAGTTCAGGCTTCAGAATATGAAGTATAAAATTTCAAAAGAATACATTAAATACTAGAGCACTTACAACAACAAGAGTCATAATGACGAGTGGATTGAGTATGAGGTGTCGTGGAACTGTTGCTTTTGAGTGTTCTAAGATTTGTCCATAATACACCGTTTCAATGGAGAGCAGTAAAAATATCAAAAATTTTCCCAGTACAGCAATACCTACATACGCTCCAGCACTTGTAGCATCAAATATATTTTGCACAAATATAACATCAATATTCAAGAACAGTGCAAAAAAGAAACTAATAAGAAAAAATTTTATAATTTCCTTTTTATTATTTCTAAAATCTTTGAGTAATTCACTTGTTTTTCAAACAGAGCTTGTTCATTGAAATATGAATTTTAAATAGAGTATAGATATTCATAGTGAGATCAATCCACTTAGTACTACTCAATAAATAGCTCAATAAATATTGTACCCTAAATACACAAGTCAGATTCAAATCATGAGCTTCATTACAGGACCAATAATTTGAGAGAAAGAGAGATAATTAAATTGTTTTAATCATCTGAGAGATGACTGAACGACAGTTGATACAAAACTCAAAAATATGGTAGTTCCAATAAGTATAAAATACCCATATTCACTCACATCAAAATAGCGAGCTAACAGGGGAGTAAACATCCAAAAAATAAGAGTTCCAATCAATCAAACTACACTCAATATCTTGAGTGAAGCTACAAAAATATATTTCACTCGACCAGTGTCCCAGATATTTTTAGATATCTCTTTATTGAGAAACAGTATAATCCCAGTAGATATAACTCATATGAGATTCAGGACTCACATAATACTTCCAAATACTCAAAAATCCTCCAGTGTCATATACTGGAGCATGAGAGGATAGTAGGCATAGTTAATAGCTCAAGCTATTATACTCGCTCACATTATAAGTGCTATATTGTAATAGTTATTTTTCATTTTTTACTTTATATATTTTGATATGTTCGCTATCAAACAGTTTTTCATAATGAACTGTATCCTCTTCTAAAAACATATATTTTCTCCAGTCTGCACAACTTGAATTAAATAGAACATATTCAATCCTATTTTTTATAAGTAAGTTTATGTCTTTGTTATTTACAAACTTATTTATGTCTATAGATTGGGATGCAACACTATTTGAATACAGTTTCCCTATTTCTATATTATCAGAAGTGACAATATTAGCAGGATAGTATAAATCCTTTGCTCGATTTGCAGTCACCTTACCGTAAGTCCAATCACAAGCCATATAGCTATGCCAGGGAAAATTTATGATTTTACTGTCTGCTGGAATCTTAGTTTGCACAAATTCACGAGCTTCAAATATATCATCTGGATAATCAGATATATTGAGTTGCCCCCAGAATCAAATAAGCATTGTGGGAACCCATAGAATTGGCAATACTACGATAAATACTTTTACAAGGTATTGAAAAAGTCGTTTAAATATATTCTCTTGTATATTATTGAGCCACTTAGAGTGGAGTAAATACATAGATCATATGACAAAATATATCATGTATATTCACTGCGTCAATGCTAACCACTTTTGAGGTTCTCTCATACCGATATAAAACGGCAGATATTCATAAAGTATTTCACTTGACCATCCCCAAATTGGCGATGCGATTCACATAGATAATATGTATGCTATAACTGCAATACTACTGAGAACAATCGCTATATATTTATCTCTGATATAGAGTTTGTATCATCCGTATACAACTATAGTGAGTACTAGAATTGCAAATATATACCAATACTTCATGATATCATCGGGAGATATGATATGATATTTTTCACCCCAAAAACCATATCCAAACAGATGAGTGAGATCCACTCATAGTCCAGATAAGCTGTTTCATTGAAATACTTCAATATTATCACGAGTGAATGACTCAAGCTTGGACACATTTGTATTGAGTCGAAGGGCATAATCTCAAACAAGCCAATTTATATTGAGTAAAATAACACCAAAAAGTATGAGCATAAACTGGATAATATTCTTTGGGTACATCAGAGTCAATACTGTTAATATCAGTACGATCAGTAATATTGCGTGTGGAAATATCATCCATGCCACAGCAAATGGAAACATAGAGAGTATTCACAGGTTGTAGTACTTCAGAATCCTGTGATAATCATATGTTGCATCGCATGGTCGAGCTCTACAAATCAGAATTATTAGTATTCATATTATGAGCATATAGCTTCCAAATGCTATTCCCGTTTGACTAATAAGTCGCTCATACATAAATGGATTATATACAGCCGCAATTATAGCAGCTATATCAAGCGTTTTACTTCTAAACTGGGGAAATGTTGTTCAAATATACTTTGATATTAGTAGTCATGTAGTGATTCAAACAAGAATTACAAATACAAAAAAAAGTTTTGAAAACAGTGCATATCATAATAAATATGATAATAAATGAGTTAAGTGTCAAAATATTGATACTTCAAAAAATCATCTAAATTCTGTGAAAGGTGCAAATCCAGTATCAAGTAGGAAATATGTACCGAGTAATAAGAAGAAACTTGGGAAAAGATTAATTATCAGTATTCCAAGTATCAGTATGATTATGTGCCAAGAGTTTTTAAGCATTCTTTTTTCTATATTTATAATAACTTTGTAATCATCATATAATTATTAATATATTTATAATAAACAACACAAAGTATATATGATATTTTCAAACTTTTTGAATCTGTAAGTAATCATTAGAACTTGGTGTAAAGTAAACTTCTCAATTTTTACAGTCTTCAACTAATAAATTTGTATCTCAATCTATCCAAAAAGAATTACAAACTGATAATTTCTTTGAATCAAGTATCAAATTATAAATATAAATATTTCAGATTTGATTTGTATTCACTAAAATTCATTGAATCAATAATTCTTCTTCAAGCTCTAATCTAGAAATAGTATTTCTATAAAAATTTTTATCAGTATTGTCGTCATAAATAATCTTATTTACTCAATATTCTTCAAGTTTATTTACCCAGTTTAAAAGCCTAAAATTTGTAAGATTTTTTAAGTCTAACTCAAATCTTTTATTTCAACATCCAACACATCTACTTTGAATAAAGTTTCAATCTATAAATAATTCTAATAAAGAAGAAGACCCAAATTGCTTGATTCAGTTTCAAAAATTATAAACAGGAAAGTATTGAGGAGGATAGACTAAAATATTATCATTTTTTGAAATGAGTTCTTCATTATTTAATATTTTATAATCAGATGGTATATTGGATTTTGTTATGTTACTTGTTATTACATTTCAGCTTAAAAAAATAATCAACGTTGGAATTGAAGCAATAAAAAATAAAATAGATGGAATTTTGATATTTTTATTATATATAAGTAAAAGTAATATTAAAACATAAATGAGAAAGAAGAATTTAGAAGTATTTCTGAAAATTGAACTTAGTGGAATAGAATAAAATATGTTTGTAAAAACATTAGAAATTTGAGTGACTTCTCATAGTATTAAAAATGATAGGAAAATAATTAATCATACCATTATAATATTATTTACATTTTTTTTTGACTTATTTAATATTAATATAAAAATTGGAACAAAAATCCATAGAGATGTGAAGTATCCAATTAATGTATTATAAAAAGGAGAATAGTTTCTATATAAGTATCAATTATTTCAACTAAAAAATCACCAGTCAGTAATTCCTCTTATAAATGTTATTATATTTGTTCAATTTCTGTAAAATATTTCACTTGATAGTATACTATTTGCAGCTTCTTTACTAGAAAAAAAGAAAAATATATTTGGAAAGATAAAAATAAAACTTATTAAAATTCAGAATATTAAAAAAGTAAAATTTTCTTTTGATATGATATTATTACTTTGAAAAATTATTTTTACTATAATTCATAAAACTATTAACATCAATCAAAATGGAAGATTTACAGCTGAGGCTAATCATATGAGTAAATAATAAATAAAATATCCCCAATATGACTTTTTAAGTAATACATATATACTCAAAGGTATCATCCAGTAAATGTATACAAATATACTAGCTCAAACAAAGTTTATTATTGAGAATGTAGAAAATGTATATCCTAATGAGATAAGGACAGAATATTTATAGTTTGATTTATTGTAATTTTTTATCAATAGTTCTATTCAAACCATTGAAATAAAAATAAATATAAATATTGATAAAGAATGAAATATTTGAGGATTAATTCATAAATAAATAATATTTTTATAAATAAATATAGGTATACTAAGCCAAAAATCAGATGATTTAATTTCTCAAAAATTAATGGTAGAATAATAATCTCAAATATTGTTTAATCATGAAGTTGCATTGTTATTTCACACATAAGCTGCAACTAAAGAAGAGGAAATAAATCATTTAATATATATATAAACAGAAACTATAAATGAAATTAAAATATAGATTACATAATTATACATCATATTTTTTTTTATTATTTATAAATAATTCGTCTATTTTCTCTTTATAGCTGGTATTATATTTTAGTAAATTTTTTGAAGCCATTTTAAACTTAACTTTTTTATTATCTAATAGAATGTCAGAGAATATATAATCTAATCCACTTAAATCATTTATATTTAAACAAAATTCTTTAAGATTATTTTCAATAAAAAAATTTGTAACCTTTGGGCTATAAGATAATGCAATTGTTGAAATTCATGATAATACTGAAAAAATATTTCAATGTAATCTTGCACTAATAATAATATCAAGACCTTGTATTTTTTTTATATAATCATTAATTCAAGAATATTTTAATATTTCTATATTTTCATATTTACATTGGCTAATTAATTTATCTCATACCCATATGTCATCAAATTTTTCATTCTTTGAAATCAACAGTGGTAAAAAAACAAAATCTAATTCAGTGTGTTTATTAACTATTCATGATATGGTGATTATTAAATCTTGGAAATTTTCTTTATTTGGAACAAAATATAATAGAGAAATTCAAATTTTAGTTTTTATATTTTTGGAATCTTTAATATCAAATTTTTCTTTATCGAAATAACTTACAGCTAAATCAGGAAAAACACTAAATTTATTTTTATTTAATTGTAATTTTTTTGCCGATTCTTTATCTCTAAAAATTATATAATTAGATAATTTTCATGAGATTTTTGCTAAAAGCAATGAATATCAAGATATATTTCATACTCAAACTCAGATATAATATATTTTTTTTCATAAAACTTTTGAAAATAAATTCACTATCAACATTTTATAAAATACAATACGAAAGAATCGAGCTCATTTTAATTCCATGAAAAGATCACCTCAAAAATATACTACTGAATCAATCTTATATAATATCTTTATTTTTTGGTTAAAATCTTTTAAAAAATTAGTATCAATTATATTTATTTTATTCTTTATGTTTTTTGGTATTTCAGCATCTTCAGATGCATTTACATATATATTAAATTTATCTGCTGGATAAAACTTTAATATTAAATCTAAGAACATATCATCTCATAAATTTCCTCTTCAGTATGATCAAAGAAAAAGGATAGATTTTTTATTTTTCATCGTTTATATTTTTTATTACTTTACAAGGATTTCATGCTGCAAACGTATTACCTGGAATATCTTTAGTAACTACACTTCAAGCACCAATTATTGCATTATCTCAAATAGTAACTCATCATAGAATTATAACTCTTGATGTTATCCATACGTTTTTTCAAATTATTATTTCTTTAATATATGGGTCTTTAAGAAGTTTATCAGTACTTTTATAACCGGATGTTAATAACATACAATCGTATCATAGAATAGTTCAATCTCAGATATATATATTTCATATATCCTGAAAGAATGTACCTCATAAAGAGACGTTATTTGCATATATATTTTTTCATAAAAGGTAAGACATTTTTCATGAGAATTTACAATTATTGCAATTAGATAATCATTTTTTAATTATCCATTTAAACGGTGGAATAAATTTAAGTATTGGGAAATTACTTAACAATCAACCTATTTTTCCTATCATTTTTACTTATTTAAAAATAAACCTAGCTTACCACTAACTAACTCTATAAACTTCAAACTTATTATCCCTAAACTTAAATGAGGTTTTGTGTAAAAAGACTTGTTAGTAAAAAATATTTTAAGTCTGTTTCAAATTCAAAGCTGAGAATCTGAGTATTCTTCTTGATTTTCACTATAAGCTTTCATTGTTTTTCCATAATTAAATCTCTTTTTTAGATTCTGCATGAAATCAAAATCATAATAATCATGATAAATTTTATTTTCTGAGTGTAGTCTGATGTTGTATCCTAGCTTTTCAATTTTTTGTGGAACGATAAATTCTTCAAAAAATATTATATCTTCAGGATACATTCAAACTTTTTTAACTAGTTCTTTTTTTAAAAATCTAGGAGCTTCCATTTGCGTTCACACATAGAGGCTTCTTTCAAATGCTATACACTTAACCCAATATGAGTCTCACACATCACTTACTGGAACACAAACTCAAGCATTATTTAAGTCTTTTCATATTAATTTTACACATTCTGTAATTAATCATTTATCAATAAACATATCTCAATCAATAATCAATAGATACTCTCAATTTGCTAGCTCTATACCATAATTCTTTTGAGCTGTTCGTTCAGGTCACTTATTAAAAACGTTTTGAGTATATTTTTGAGCAATTTCCTTTGTAGTATCAGTACTATTATTATCAACAACTATTATTTCTATGTCTTTGTAGTCTTGAGCTACAATAGATATAAGACACTGTTCGAGAGTGCGAGCAGAGTTATAGGTCGGGATAATTATACTTACGAGTGGCATATACTATATTTTGATTATTTTTTTAAACTCCTTATATCTCTCATCCCATCATCCAAATTTTTTTATAAATGCAAGAGAAGATTCTGAAATCGTAATAAGTGCGTGCCTATCAGATGTTAACACTACTAATTTGCTTCACATAGCTTCATAATCTCAATCTGAAACTAATATTCAGTTTTTTCAGTCTCTCACACTATCTCGAAGTCACGGTACATTATACGCAATAATTGGAAGACCAAAAGAGTTTCACTCAAGTACAATAAGTCCATATCACTCTTTTGTAGACGGTACGAGCATAACTTGAGCTCTAGGTAAATACTTTGTAACCAAATCATGAGAGAATCAGAGAAAATGAACTCTATGAGCTATTCAGAGCTCAGCTACAAGCAGATTTAGTTCATTTGTATACTCCTGGTCTTGTGGGTTTCAAATCACATTCATATGATACTCAGAATCTGTTTGAGCCAAAATCTGAAATGCTCGGATTGCGTGGTCTGCTCGCTTCATTGGCGTAAGCCTGCCATAAAACACTATTTCTTTTTGTTTATTTTCCCAATTGATAGCATTTATAGGTACCAAGTGTGTTGCATTTTCTACGACTGATATATTTGTAAATCAGTGCTGTTCTCTTAGCTCATTCGCTGTAGAATTTGATACAGTTATAGTTGGAATATGCTTATAGAGTGAAAAAGTCCAAAATACAAAGCGAATAAACATCCAATTAAGAGGAAAGGGAAATGCTGTTTTATATTCATGATCACCAATATGATGAATAAAGAAATATATTGGAATATGTTTTTCATATAAAGGGGAGATGAGGGGAATACCTCCAGCTTCATCGATAATAATATCTACTGGATTGTTTTTTTTAAACTCCTTGTACCATTTCCAAGCGAGAAAATATATTGTATTGATTGAGTATTTTCTGATTATTCGTATTCACTCTATTATCTCAGATTCAACTGCTCCATCAAATGAACTCCCGAACCATGTCACTCTATGACCATCTTGTACTAATCTCACAGCGTATTCAAAAATGACTCGTTCAGCTCAACCTGCACGAGGGTGTTTTATATCTTTCCATGTGAGAAATAGTATATGCTTCATGAATTATTTTTGAAGGCAAAGTTGTAAAATCTTACTGTTTTTGTTTGTATTTTTCATTTTAAAGCTCAGTGTGAAGTGGTGTATGCAAAATATGCATAATGCTTTTTTATTTGAACTGTTGCATCTTTTGCAACAGTTCGCTCTGCCATATTACTTTTTTATATTTTTGCAATCCTTAATAATATACATTGGTCTACCTTGCACCTCTTCATGAATACGTGCTATATAGAGTGCTATAAGCCCAAGAGCCATAAGCACGATTCAAACAAGTGCCATATTAATCAGCAAGAGAGCAGCTATATTTGAAAAAAAGAATTTATTTATAGTTAATTTATCCACTACAACAAATACAAAAAGGATTGAAGATATCAGTGTCATAAAAAAACCAAAGTATCCAACAAGCCGAAGAGGAAATATACTAAAAGACGTAAGGGAGTTTATAGCTAGAGTCCAGAGCTTCTTGTAGCTATAACTAGAGTCTCAGTTATCAAGTCGCTCACGAGCATCAAATACGAGTGCCTTTTTATCGAATCCGAGCCAATCAATTATACCCCTATAAAGTCTATTTCGTTCTGAAAACTTGAGGAAATAATCAACCACTCTTCGATCAAGGAGTCTGTAGTCAGTAGTCCTGTCCTCAAACTCAAATTCTGAGATAGCATTAAACACTTTGTAAAAAACTACTGAGGATAATTTCTTGAGTTTACTGGCTCCAGCAATACTCGGACGAATATTGTAAACTATTTGGTACCCAGCTTCCCATTCTCAAATAAAATTTGGTATTTGTTCGACAGGATGCTGTCCATCTCAATCAAGCGTAATAACTGCATCTCACATAGCATGCTCAATCCCAGCAGTAATAGCGACCTCTTTTCAGAAGTTTCGACTGAGGTTAATTCACTTCACATTAGAATCATCAAGAGCGAGCTTCTCGATTTCAAACCAGCTCGTGTCAGAACTTCAGTCATTTACAAATATGATTTCAAAATTGTAATTTTTTATCTGAGAGAGAACTCATTGAATCTCTGCATATAAAAGTGGGATATTTTTTTCCTCTTTAAAAACAGGAATTACAAGAGATATAAGTTTCTTTTTAGGAGGCATTGATGTATACTTAAAAATATGTCTGAATTATACAAATATACAGGAATAAATAAAGTTTAAATCAGTGCAAATCACGTATTCTTCATACAAGGTATATACAAAAAAAAGACTGAGAAAATCTCAGTCTTTTTTAATCAAACAAATGATTATTGAGCAGATACAACATTCATACCTCTTACAGCAATCTTAGATGTTTCAGCTCGAGTGATACTATCACTTGGTCTGAACAATGGATTAGCTGAGATGATATCATAGTTTCTAGCAGCAGCTACGTACTTAACAGCCCAACCAGATACATCTGGAAAAGTAGTAGTAGTAACTGAAGCATCTACAGCAAGACCAGAAGCGTTAAGAAGAATCTTCATAGCTTCAGCTCGAGTGATGTTTGAATTAGGGAAGAAGTTTCCGTCATTTCCATCAACGAGACCTAGAAATTGAGCTCGTCCAACAGCGTTAGATACCCAAGTTCCGTTTTCAACATCTCCAAATGTCTCATATTGAGCATCTTCAGAAGTGTAAGCTTGACCAAATGATCGAAGAGCTATTTTAAGAAACTCAGCTCGAGTGATTTCATTTTGAGGTCTGAACTCACAAGTACCAGTGTATCCTGAAACAATTCCAAGGTCATAAAGTGCAACGATATAAGCGTAAGCGAAGTTTGATTCGATATCACAGAATGGAACAACAAGTCCAACTCCGTCAGTACCATTATTAGTTTCTTCGTCAGTTCCATTATCTACACCTGTAGATCCACCAGTTGATCCTGAATCAGTAGAACCACCGTTAGAACCTGAACCTCCAGAACTAGATCCACCACCACTAGACGATCCACCACCTGAACTAGATCCACCACCTGAACTAGATCCACCACCTGAACTAGATCCACCAGTTGAACCAGTTGATCCACCAGTACCACCAGTTGAACCGTTAGCAATAGTATTACCATTTTCATCAGTAACTATGTATCCAGCTTCAAAGTCACCATATCCATATCCGTAACCAAAACCGTAACCAAATTGATTACCAGTTGTACCGTACCCAAATAGGAATTCAGCAGGATTAGGGACACCATTAGCAGTCATACCATCAAATGTTCTCCAGAAACCCGCAAGAGCTCCTGATACGTTAAGTGCAAAAACAAGTGCAGCTACAGTTGCAACTGTAAAAGCTCTCGAATACACTGAGTTAGAATTTTTCATAATTCTATAAAAGTTAAAAAATAGATGCGTGAAATATTTTCAGCATAATGACAAGTATATCTATAATAGTTTACCTGTCGAATAATGTAAGTGATTATTTTGTGAAGAATCACAATCACTTTTGTATATGTGTTTTGGTAACTATAAACGCGCGTACTATAGTTTTTGAAGAATACACTACTGGGTGGAAAGTAAGTGCCTCCTTAAAAACTGTGTGGATTATAAGAATAAACTTATGGAGTACAAGATTAACTTTTACATATCTCTTAAAATTTATACAATATTTTTACAAAACTTTAATGTGTAATATAAATCAAATGGTAAATTGGCTTGCAAAGATGCTATATTATTCAGTGGTGTGAAGTGCTGTATGATACATACTGACAGTTTTAATTATGCAACCAGGAAGTTTTAGTTTGTGAATATATCCACTATTCGCAGTGATACTGCTTCCACTTGTGAACCTATTATATAATACTATTTCTGATGACTCACACTCTAGATTTGATTCAAATCTATTTATAAATATATGTATTGTTTGATTTGTCGCACTCATAACTCTTTGATTTTACGTATCTTGATTTTCTAACCCAATCATCTACATAGCTCTCTATACGGGAGTGAGTTTGTATTTTAAGCTTGATACCAGATATGTTTTTGGATGAGCATTAGTTATTTTTTGTTTTGTAGCTCTCTCATTGATCCTAGATTCCAATATGTACGCAGAATCTCTCTCTGTTTTGGCATATTACCTACTGGTGGCTTGAGTACTCCTGCAAATAGTAGAATCCATTCGAGATTCAAAAAACACTGACACTGCAAATCAAAACTATCAAACAACTCCATACATTTACACCTACGATGTAAATACGCTTGTATCTGTGAGCTCCTGAGCTCTCAGCATCCTCTTACTCGAAGCTTTTGTACTGCAAAGCGTCGAATTTGCATGGATTGTAGTAATAGTGTTCTATGTAGTATTTATGATATCGAAGTTTATTGGATACAATATTGATTACACAGTTACGAGATATAAACCATCAGACATCACAGCGCTAAGAGTGTTTGCACTGAGCTACGCACTCTTTATGATATTGTATTCTCTCTTACTTAACGGTTCAGGCATAGGAACAGTTGCTTTTTGAATCTATCATCTCGTCGTAAGTATAGTATTTATACTTTGAGGTCTTGTAGTATTTTTTGACATCCCGTTTTTAGACTATAAAAAACTTTGAGTGTATAAAAGTGCAAGTTTGCTGGTAATTGTAGCTTTGGTAGCTATACTTGTGTATAACATACTATTTGCTATACCTCGAGTCGCTGCTCCTGAATTTGCAGATGATAGTTCACTCACTGACGTGACAACTGAACCAGTTCAGATTGTAGATGAGGAAATAATTGCAGATCAACTTCCATGAGATACAGTATTTGAATCTGTTGGGGAAAACTATTCTCTGACTCCTTGACTCAGTGTGGGAAGTAGCTGAGACGGGGTTCGTGATTTACAAGAAGTGTTAGCGAGGGCTGGATATTATGAGGGAGAAATAAATGGTACTTTTGATGAAGTACTGAGACAATCTCTCATACGAGCACTTATAGAAACGTGTGATTGGCCAGAAACTACCCAAGGAGTATTTTGACCTCAGTCAAAAGAGTGTATAGACACTATGCAAATCCCAGTTGTAGCTAGATTTGATAACTAACATATATGAACACAGAACTGATACAATTTTTGAGTCTCAGTGTAGGGCCCGTTTTAATTATCTGAGTCCTTGTCCTGGTTTTAAAAATATTACATAAAGATAAAAATAAAGATTATGACACAACTGAGAATTGAAAATAATAAGGGAGAACTCATCAAGGAGGTTCCTATAGACGTGGGCAGAGTACTGCTCTCTCAACTTGAATCTCATGATATAGAGATACCTAATGCCTGTAGAACTGGTATGTGCGCAGCATGTATGTGCAAGATAGTCTCGGGGAGTGAGCATGTTATAAAAAATCTGCGTGGTGAGCCAGCTTTTCCACTGTGAGAAGACGAAGTCATGACCTGTATCGCTTGAGTGAAAGAAACAGACGAGACAATCGTACTACAAACACTGTATGAATAGTTCATACACTTTTCTTAAATTATTGTAGTATATTCTATGATTCATAGAAAGAAGTTTAGTTCCTAAAAATTATAAAAAAATGATAACAGTTTTTTCAAAAGAATATTGTCCATATTGTTCGGCAACAAAACAATTTCTCGATTCCCACGATATAGAATATCAAGTGGTTGATTTAGAAAATGATAGAGAGAAAATGATGGAAATAGTTCAAATATCAGGACTCATGACCGTTCCACAGATATTTGATGGTGACATAACTCGAGAAAATCTCATCGGTTGATACGATGATATGATGGCAAAATACAAAGCAGGAAAAATATTTCAATAAATTTAATACAATTATGAACATCTTTGCAGGGAATATGACCCTCCCATGAAATATATTACAGATTCCAGATCTGGATTATGATATTATCACACTCAGTCAAAAGAATTTCTTCATCATGTGAGGTACTGAAAACTTTAGTACGGTTGAGGAACTGAGAGCTGATTTAGAAAAATCGTTTTGAGAAATATCTGTTTTTGATGTCTCATTTGATAGAGATGATAACAGAGTAGAAATTCTTTCAGAAGAATATCCAGAAGATGGAGTGTATGAATGCGTATCATTTGAAGGACCAAATGTCGATATGCAAGATATAATAGAGCGATTTACTGACAGTGCTGAACTGGTGAGTGTCAGAAAAGCTGGAATCTCACCGTCCTATGGAAATGATATCGTAAAAGCAGATTTTTTATTTTAGTCTGTTTGAACATTGGTTTTGAACTCTGCTTCATCGAGGATGAGGTCAAGTGGTTTCAGAAACTGAGTACCAGAATCTGGTAATACAACGAAGCTCTCATTTATGAGTGCTTTTTTATTGTTTATGAGAGTATCAAGAACCGTTTTATTATAGTTATTGAGAAACTCGTGTTGTTTTAAGAACTGATTTACAAATACAACATCCGTGAACGCTTCCGTGTATTGTTGTCTGAGTTCATAATACGAGTCAACTTTTTCTAAGGTTCCAGCTTCATCAAAGCTGCTAAAACTATTTTGCATAGCTGTTTTTGTAGCTTCAATTTGTAGAGAAAGTCTGTCTATTTCTTGCACTAAGAGTGCTTTTTGAGACTGCAGACTTTTAATAGAGAGGGTAGAGTTTTTGTATCTATTTTCAAGTTGAGAAACAAATCATTCTAGGGTTGCTTCTCTATTTGAAGAAGTGTTTAGCATTTGTTTTATATCTGTTTGAGAGAGATTGAGGTATTCTCGGATAATGAGCATATTTTGAGAGATAAGTTGCTCACGAATAGTACTACGCTCTTTGAGGTCTGTTCAAAGAGACTGAATATCTCGATAGTAGGTATTACTCGCATTCACATTCCCATTTGTATATTGCATCCCGATTCTTGTAGAGAGAGCAACCCCGACACTTCAGTAATTTGCAGCATAGGCACTTTGATATTGTTCTTTGTTAGTTATTGAAGTGTCTATTTCTTCTTGGTTTTGATCAACTTTTGCTAATTCCAAGCTCTCTGAATCTAACATCATCGTTGCAAATTGAAAGACGACAACAAGTACACTCGTTATGACAATGAGTTTTAAATACACGTTTCCAGAAGTTTCATAGTTCATGTTGGTACATTTCTAAGTACTAAATTATATATACTATAACATATTTTTGAGTATTCAGGAAAAAAATAACATATTTTCTCTAAAATTAGATTGTATATAGAGTATAATTTGTGTATAATCCGCGGATATATTTTTTCAAAATGCTATGTCAAAAAATCTTTTTAATCTTAAAAGTAAATATTCTCCAGCCTGAGATCAAGCTTCTGCTATCAAATCACTCAAGGAATATATTGATGTCTGACATCAGTGGCAAACTCTCTGGTGAGTGACCTGAAGTGGGAAGACCTTTACAATGGCAAATGTGATACAACAACTCAAAAAACCAGCTCTGATTATCGCTCATAACAAGACGCTTGCAGCTCAACTCGCTCAAGAATTTAAAGAGTTTTTTCCTGATGCTGCAGTGCATTATTTTGTTTCGTATTATGATTATTATCAACCCGAAGCCTACGTCTCTAAAACAGATACCTATATCGAAAAAGAAGCAACGATTAACGAGGAAATAGATAGACTCCGGCATGCTGCGACTCAGGACTTACTTCGTCGAAAGGATGTTATCATAGTGGCATCAGTGAGTTGTATTTATGGTATTGGAGATATATCAAGCTACGTTGATCAAATATTTCAAATTAAAGTAGGGGAGAGTTATAGTATAGAGAGCTTACTCAAGAAACTCGTGAGTATACAGTTTACACGTGCGTGAGCAGATTTTGGGTCTGGGAACTTCATCGTTTCTGGAGATATTTTAGAGATTTGGCCTGCCAGTAAAGAGTTTGTGTATACTATTGAATTTTGGGGAGATGAAGTGAACCAGATATCTTCTCGACATCCTATATCGGGTCATGTATATGAAACACACGAATCAATTGAGATATTTCCAGCCAAACATACGGTAACTTCAGCAGGGACTCTTGAGCGAGTGGTTCCTCAAATTGAAGCTGATCTTAAAGAGCGTCTTGAGTATTTTCAAGAAACGCATCAGATCGTGAAATACGAACGACTCAAGGCAAAAGTAGAGTATGATATAGAGATGATGAAAGAAGTAGGGTATGTCAATGGGATAGAGAATTACTCGAGGTATCTAGACTGAAGAAATCCTGGTGATCCAGCTCAAACGCTTATTGATTATTTTCCAAAGGATTTTATTACCTTTATAGATGAGTCACATATGACTATTCCTCAAGTTGGAGGGATGTATGCAGGGGATAGAAGTAGAAAAGAAAATCTTGTTGAAAATGGATTTAGACTTCCATCAGCAATGGATAATAGACCACTCAAGTTTGACGAGTTTGAGCAAAAACTCTGACAAGTCATCGCAGTTTCAGCGACTCCGTGAAAATTTGAAATTCTCCACAGTTCAAAAACTCCTAAAATAGCAGAAACATTTTATGAATTTAGGCCAGCGAGTGGAGAAATCTGGAAATCTGAAGACAATAAGCGAATTGTTCCCCAGATGATACGACCAACAGGACTTCTTGATCCAAATATTATAGTGAAAGCTATGGATTTCATGGTAGATGATATTATGGAGAACTTGCAAATAGTAATTGCAGCAGGTCAGAGAATGCTAATAACAACGCTTACTAAAAAGAGTAGTGAGGAACTTACAGAGTATCTGAACGAAAATGGTATTAAAGTTCAATATCTCCACTCAGAAGTTGATACGTTAGAGCGACTTGAAATACTCAAAGAACTTCGTGAATGAAAAATAGATGTCATAGTTGGAGTGAATCTGTTGCGAGAAGGACTTGATCTTCCAGAAGTTTCAAAAATAGCGATACTGGATGCGGATAAACAAGGATTTCTACGAAGTGAATCAGCGCTGATTCAAATAATTGGTCGAGCTGCGAGAAATGTACATGGTGAAGTCACGATGTATGTCGAGCAAATACGAAACTATGAATCTAAAAAAGAAGAATATGAAGTTTTTGATGATAATCTGAGAATCCTCAATCAATGAAAATTTATAAATAATCAGTGACTTGTTATCTCTCAAGCTATGAAAAAAGCAATAGATCTCACCGTCTATAGACGATCGATTCAACACGCACACAATGTGAGAGTTGGTATGAATCCTGAAACGGTGTATAGTTCTATCAAAGAAATAGGAATAGCGAGTAATAAAAAGAAACGAGAGCTCGCGTGAGATCCTACGCTTATACCAAAAGAAATAAAACGACTGGAGCTTGAGATGGATATAGCTGCTGCAAATATGGAATATGAAAAAGCAGCAGAACTGAGAGATGCAATTCTTGATCTTAAAAATTCTAAAAAAACAGGGAAAAGACGTTAATATTTTACTCCTTTTTTCTTGCATTTTTTCCTGTCAATATGTTAGAATAAACGTATGGAAAACAAAAAATTTATTATATTCACTGATTTGAAGAATTTTACATATAAAAATTCTCTCTTAACAGATACGCAAATAGGCCAGATTCTTACGAAATTTGAGTCTATCATTACTTCTTCAGCAGAAGTGCATAATATTACACTTGTTAAGAGTATTGGGGATTCGTATTTAGCCCTCTCTGATAACGTAAACGATACGACTCTGTTCTCTCAGGAGATTGTGAAGGTGTCTCAAAAGTATGACACAACTCAGAAACTTGACCTAAAAAAGATTTCTCTTCGTGTTACTTTGACCTATGGGCATATCTCTGAACATATAAGTTTGAATCTCAAAGATTATTTTGGAGAGGCTATAAATATGGGCTCTAGAATTATGGATATCACTCCAGCTGGAAAGATATTTTGCAGTGAAGAAGTGAGGCACAAACTCCCAAGCGTAGTTTCTTCTACCTTTATTTGAGATTTTAGTTTTCACGGAAGTATTGAAAAAACGAGTATTTATTCACTTACTCCAGTGAGCGAACAAGAGCTTAATCACTTGCATCATAGTGAAAATACGGATTTTCAAAATTGTGATGATATTATATTTCGCGCTTCGTGTGTGGCTGCGGTACTTTCTATTCAACCTATTCCATTTTTAGAAAACTTTAATCTCATTGCGACGCACCTCTATATGATACTCAAAATCTCTGAGCGATTTGAATTAGAGGTGAATCTGAAAGAGAGTTCAAAAATATTTGCAGAACTTATTACTCCTCTTTGAGTTTCATTTTTTGCACTCCAATGAGCTGGAACAGCCGTAAAGATACTGCTCCCTTGATTTGGGTGACTTCTATTTGCACCAGTAAGTTTTGGAGTATCCTACGCACTGTGAAAAATATATGTAATGTACTTTTATTATAGAAGATCAGGAGAACAAATGACTCCAGAACTTATCAAAGAGCTTTTCAAGAAACATAAAAAAGACGGGGTTCAACTTGCTAAAAAAGAGAAAAATGAAATAATAAGAGTCTGAAAAAAATATAGCCATCAGATACTTTCTATACGTAAAGAAAAAAACTATGATCTTATTCAAAAAGACACCATAGATATGCTCCAATCTAAAAAATAATATGTGAGAAAAAAATAAAAAAATATCACTGTGCCTCTGAGGTGGAGGTGCGAGAGGTTATATACATATATGAGTTCTGAAATATTTGGAAGAGAACGAATATGAAATAGTCGAAGTTTCTGGTACATCTATTTGAGCTATAATTGGAGCTTGAATCGCAACTTGAATGAACTCAAGTGAAATTTATGATTTTATAGAGTCAGAATTTTCGTACAGAAAACTCATAGATTTTTCGTTTTCAAAAGGGATGATCTCAGGAGTAAGAATATTTAAAAAGTTGGCAGAAGTATATGGAAAAACTAAAGTATGTAGTACAAAAATACCACTCAAGATAATAGCCACCCGACTTGATGACTCTACGAAAGTTGTGTTTCACGACGAATCTATTGTAGATGCGGTACGAGCGAGTATGAGCGTACCTGGTATTTTTGCTCCCCATATTATAGATGGCAAGCATTATATGGATGGAATGCTCACTGAAAATCTTCCAATTTCAGTACTTGATTGAGATAATATAATTGCAGTATCCACAACTTTGACCCCAGATTTTACCACAAAATCTACCAAGAACTATCTCACAAAAGCCTGTAACATCTGATTTTTGCATAATGAAGAAATGTCTCTCAAAAATTGTAGCAAAACCGTACAACTTATTCGTCCAGAATATGATGATGTAGATTTTTTAGATTTTTATAAGTACAAACACTGTATGAAAATCGGATATGATGAAGCTAAAAGGATTTTAGGACAATAAAAAAATTAGCTTATGCAAAAATCTACTTCAAAAAATAAGTCTGAAAATCTCAGCACCATCGAACAAATTGATGAAATACTCTCTATGCGAGTGCTCCCAGAAATAGAGAATTCAGATATTAAAACTCAGATATCTCATGTACTTGCTAACTTTGGAAATACAGCTCACAAAAAACTCGCACTTGAGTATATTAAAAATAAAGATATAGCTCTCTATCAGTTTCTCCCATCAGTTTTACAACAAGATAGGGATATAGTACTAGAAATGGTACAAGTGAATGGTGATTTTTTACAATATGCTCCTGTGAGTATTCAAAAAGACAAGGAAATTGTTTCTGCGTCCTTTCAATCCTTACTCTCAAAAAATAAAAATATTTGAAGTATTATTCTATTTTTACAAAAGTATAGAGCATCAAAATCTCTCTATACTCATCTCATTTCTAGTATTACTCGAGACTCTGAAGATATTTTTTCTTCAAAACTTGAATCTCGTCTCTTTGACCTCTACACGTTAGAGTACAAAAGCTACTCTATACTTCTAGAATCTTGAGCATTTGAAATAGCATCATGAAATCTCGTACTATGATATTGACTCTGAAAATACCTATTTGCTCACCAAGAGGAATACGCTGCTTTGAAAGTTCATGAAAGAAATGAGTATATCTTAAAGCTTGCGCTTGAATTTCTTAATTTAGAGCAGAAGAATATGAGTGCAAAATCACTCTCTTTTCTCTCGATACTTCTTTGAACCATAACTTTCAAAAAAAATAAAAATACTACATCTGATGATATTGAAAATATTGTTGAATGAGATGAAACGCAAGAATTATCAAAAGACTTAGAAACTTATGATTATGATATTTTAGATCATTACAATAGTTCAAAAATCTGATGAATCTATAGAGTTTGGGAATCCAATCCACTTTTTGCAGTAACTCTCTTAAATGAGCAAGTAGCGAGTATGACTGAAAAAAGTTTAGAGAATTATATTTCATTTTCATATCAAATGTGAGCACTTTGACTCTGATTTTTACTCAAAAAACATAGTTTTAAAGTTATGATAGCCACTGATGTAGATTTCTTTGAGTGAGAGGGAATGACGGATGCAAGATTTCTTAAGTTTTTGAACACAATAGGGAGAAATATCTGAGTTCCAGAGAAAAACTATCAGCCAGAAGAGAGAGAAGATACACATCAAAAATCTCACAGGAGAAGTTTTAGGTCACTTGACGAGGCATTTCATACCTTTAGAGAAATAAAGTCCTCAGGAATGATAGAAGGAAGGGAAATCACGAGTCTCGAAAATTTGTGAGACAAATCAGTTGTGGAAACTGCTATGCTTCAACTATGACTCATTATACCTCCCTATTTTGAACTTGCCGTTGCCAAGTTTAGATAAGAGAGTCAAACTTTACATTTTAGTCTAAAAGCATATAATCTCTTCACTTCTATTTTGAAGTATATGGGGCTATTCTTGGTTTCTATTGGGAGAATTCGTCAGACTCCTATTGCTATCCGGGAGATGTTTGTGACTTCCGAAATCAACACATTCATCCTTAAACGGAACACGAATTGCTAAAGGTCTTGCTGCTTTCAAAGCTTCAACTACTCCTTCACTATCATTTGCATAGTGTAAAACGTGGCCTCTCTTAGGAGATGAGTGCGATTGCCTGCCACACCATTTATACAAACTTGCGTTTAGGAGACATTGTATGAATTATTTTAATCTAAACCGTGATTTGAGTATTTTAAAAATATTTTAGCTCTCGTCTCGCAACTCAAAACGTTTCTCTCTTCAGCTTTGTCTGTTTTCTCGTTTGAAGGGGAGTATCTAAAACAGACTATGATAGTAGACGTACGAGCTGGCCTCCCAAGACGTGGGTTCAAATCCCACTAGCTCCACCAAATAGGATTGAATAGAGTTTCGACTTCAGGTTTTACCTGTATTTGAAGCTCTTTTTTGCTGTTTATTTGTATGTTCAAAAACAATAATTTAGCAATTTTCCTCTTTTGAACATAACTAGCTTTTTTATAATAGCTTTGAGCATTGTTTAATATATCAATAAACACTTCAAGTTCTACTATCTCATTTCTCTCTCATTCATCGAGAGCTTCTATTTCTTTTCTGAGAAACTTTATTTTAGAATCATAATCATTTCTTGTAGCTTCATAGATACTTCTTTCCTCATTATCTGTTATTTTAGACATATTAGCTTGAATATATTTCTCTTTTCTTGTTTTAATACGTCCTATTTCAACTTGTTTCTTTTGTATTTTATCTTTAGTAGTGAGAGTTATATCCTCTAATTTAGTATTTATAGTAACTACATATTCATCAAACTGCTTTTTTGATACCTTAAAGCCTCATAGTACGTCGATAATCTTATTATCTATATCTTCTAACGAAACACTGAGTTTGTGACTCTTAGAGGCTGTATTTGCACATCTATAGTTTATTTGCGATGGACTTACTACATCTTGTAGTTTAAGAAGTTTTCATTTCTTATTTGCTTCATCAATTTTATCAAAGTATCTTTTCTTATTCGGAAGAGAAAAAGTAAAACCATAATTATCTTCTGTTTTTATAAAATCTATATCAAAAACTTTAATATCTTCATATATATCTTTTGTACGGCTTTTTTTAATAACAGTAGGATTTTTATAGTATCTCTCTTGTAGGACTTGAAATTGCTCTTCAGTAATAACAGGGGAGTAATACTTATTAGTCTCTCTTAAATCAGTGACGGTATCTCAATTTATAAACATTCCATAATAAAATTCATCTTGAAACATCTTATTGAGCATTGTTTTACTAATAGGTCTTTCTTCTCAAGCTTTTATATAATATCTAGTGTATCAATTTGCATCTAAGAAATCTTTTATTTTTGATTCTACTTCTCAATTTAGTTTCATATCAAAAGCCTCTTTAATAAGAGGGAAGTATTCAGCATGGGGTTCGTGAAATCCATCTTCGTTTTGAAAGTATCACGGCTTATGTCTTCCTATAGCTTTTCAAGAGGCTACCTTACTATCATTTCATCTTGTAATATCGTCACTGAGTTTATCACTATATTGTTTAGAGAATACAAACCATATTCAGAGCATCATTTTCCCACTTGCTGTATCTTCATAATGGAAGTTAGGGTATTTTACGGATAATACGGTTTTACTTTGCTCTCTATTGATTTTAAGCTTGTTTTGATCGAGTAAATCAATGATATCTCAAGCCTCAAGCATATTTCTTGCTTGTCTGTCAGGAGAGTAGCTTATGATTCCATTAATCTCTCAGCTTTTCACTTTCTTTATGAGGTTTTTCCATTTCGTTCGTTTTCATGGGACTTTTGCTGTTTCTTGCTCTTTTATAATGAATAAATGCCTTGTATCTTGAAAGGTCTTTCTATTTACTAAGTCAGCTTCATTATCCTCTTTATATACTTCAGATTCACTTTCAAAGAGTGAAAAATCTTTTGGCTTACTTACTATAGTCAGCCCCTCTCTTTCAGCATATGAAACGCAAGCTCGTATTTGGTCAGGTATTGACTGCTTTTGATTGTCTGAGCTTTCGTCAGTAGATTTCCTGCAATAAATTATATAGTTTATATCGCTCATATGTTCAAAATAGGTATAGGAATATATAATATATTTTACTCAATTTGAACATTTATACAATAAAAAAAGAGCTGATTACTCAGCTTCTTTCTCGTTTCTATCTATTTCTTGGAATATTCCAAGGAGTTCATAAAGAATCTCTCAGACAGAAGTGCTTTCACTATTTTGTGAAGACATAATCTCTTACTTCATCATAGGCTCTTTATAGTAAAAGAGTAGTTCTGATTTCAGTAATAAGTCCTATATGGTAGTAGGTAAATATATTATATTTACTCTTTGCCTCCTTTCAATTTTATCTTTTCTTTAATGCTATATTTATTGATTTTTCATTTATGAATATCAGTTTCAATTTTAGAGAAAGGATATTGTTTTTTTAAGTCTACAAACTTTGTATCGTCTCAATATATATTGATTTGTCACTCTATAAAGCTTATTTCTCATTTCTGCTTTTTTATCTTTATTTCATTATATTTTTCATCAAATACTTTATCTAGAATTAGACTTCTTTTCTCTTCTATTTCATCTAATATTTTTTTAAAGTCAGGTAGGATTCTTATTCAATACTTAGTATTTTCTTCATATACAGTTGAAAGCCCAGTTATTTCTATAAATCAAAGAAAGCTATAGCATATAACAAACTCCATAAATGAAATTTCTTGTTTCTTTTGAAACATTTCCTTACTTATTTCAAATTCATCTCATAAGACATTATACAGGTAAGATATAGTATTTATAATAATCTTCTTATCGTATCTATACTTAGAATCAATTAGGTCATTGTCATAATATGTAAAATAAATAGTTTCAAAAAATCCCTCTATATATCATTTATAAAAATCTTCATAAAATTTCTTATGGTTCATACATTTTGCAGGTATGATACAAACATTTTCTAAGTCTTTTTCTTTCAGCTTTATATATATATCATTTTGAAATAACTCTACTATATTATATTTTTCTATAGATTTATTACCTGTTAATTCAAAGTATCATAGTCAATAGAAATGAAAGTTTAGATAAAAGAAAACTAATTTATCTCTATTTGTTAAATTTAATCAAAAAAAATCTAGAAAATTGTATATTTCTGCTCAGCTATTAATATCCCATCAATTTTTGATGAAATTTGTAAATATAATATAGTGATATTGAGATTTTAGCATCACTCATACATCTTTTGAAGAGTAATGAGAATAGATTTGCTTGAGTTCTTCAAATCAGTCTTCAATATTTTTTAGAGCATCTTCTTTTGTTATCATAGCTTACTATAGTGTCAATTCATTGAAGTTGTCTTGAAAAACAAACTTTCTATGATAATCTAAGTATTTTTCTCGTTTCTCTGGAAATATTCTAACATTCCTTTTAATATTAGGATTAATATTTAATTTATCCCATGTGTATTTACTTAATAATGTTCAACATATTAAATCTCATTGATCTGTAAAAGTAATATAACCTTGGTCAAATAGCTTATCATAGGTAGGAGAAAATGCTAATCAATTTAAATAATCATTAGCTTCTATCATACTATTTTCATTAACGCAGGCTTTATATGGTTTTATATGACTTGCAATAAGTAATCTTTCATCCGATATCAAAGTGAATGGACATTGGGGCATATATTCAATGACCTCTTTTCTATATTTTTGTTGTCATTCTCTTGATTTTACTCTTTTAGTTTTTGTAATTTTTGTTTCCTCTTCTAATATCTCTTCACTAAACTCGGTAATTTTAGGATGAGTGATAGACCTGAAATTATAATCTAATAGGATTCTGAAGTAGTATAGAGGCTCAGTGCCATTGTTAGAATCAATAGGAATTAGCTTTAGTATAGATAAGTAACTAATTTTTGGTAGGATTATTTTCCTCCAAGTTTTCCATATATTATCATCTGAGCGAATATATCATCTGTCTCTTCAACTATCTAAGAAATCTGAAACATCATATATCTGAAATCAATTTACTTCAGATTCTAAATTATTAATTTCTTCAAAATATTGATTATAATTTTCAGAAATATTTTGATTGTAAAATTGTTCTTGTTGTTGATATTCAATTCTTGAGTCGTATAGATATTTTAATAAATTATTTTTACTAAAAAAACACTTATTTTGGATTTGAGTATACTCTCTTTCTCAGTCTTCATTTTTTCCTTGTCACCATTTTTTATATTCAAAAAAAGTGCTTAATCTATCTCAGCTATCTCATTTATAGCTTCCTACATATTTTCTAGCCTCTCAATTTCACTTGTATAGAGCAAGCTTGTTTTTTCTATGTATAAAACTATCTTCAGCTCTCAAATCTTGTATTGAATCAATAACATAGTAATCATTTCAGTCTATGCGTAATTTTTGATAATTAGTCATTTTTTTCAGAATACTTAGTAATATCTATTTCTAATAAGATAGCGATTAAAACGTCTACGACAATACTATTTCAAGCTTGCCTATACATTTGAGTATCACTTACATTTTGTTTGAAATCATCTCAGAATCACATTAGTCTCAAACATTCTCTAGGAGTAAGTTTCCTTATTTTTCATTTATTGTGAGTAACATAATTATCAACTCAAGCTCGATGCATTTTATGCATACTCTGTAAAAGTGGTCTTGCTACTTCTAGGTCAGTGGAATTATTATTTGTTCTAAAGTTTTTTGTTCAATAAGCCAAAACATATTTCTTAGTTTTTTCAGAAAGATAGTATTTCTCTTCAACCTCATTAATATTAAAAATAAAATCATCAAATCAACTTTCATTTGCCTCTTCAAATACAAAGTCTCAATGCCAATTATATTGTTGATTTGCCTTCTGACATATAGCTATATCTCAATTTATTTGTGTATATCTTTTTTTTCTATTCTTAGAACTTGTTACAAATTTAACTCATTTCTCTTTTAGGTAATATTTAGAATCAGTATAATCTTCTAAAAAATCCTGCATAGAATGTTCAAGTTTAATTGGAGCTGGAAAAGTAAAATCAACTTTATGGTCTTTAAATCATATTACGAATATTCGTTCTCTATGTTGAGGTATTCAGTAGTCTTTGGAGTTTAGAACTTTATAGCTATATTTATAGCCTAGTTCATCAAATGTAGCTTTCATAACCTCAAAGGTGTTTCACTTATCATGGTTAATAAGTCATTTAACATTCTCATATATAAATATTTTAGGCTGGCTCTCCTTTATTACCCTAGCAAACTCATAAAATAGAGTCCCTCTCGTATCATCAAATCACTTTCTTTTTCATACCATAGAAAATGATTGGCAGGGACTTCATCCAACTAGTAAATCAATTTTTCATTTATATTTCTTACCTTTAATGTCATTAACATCATCATACCATTGACTATCGTTTATACCATAATTAGTAAAGTAACTTTCTTTTACAAATTTATCTATATCACTTGCAAAAACAATTTCTGATTTTACTCAAAGCCTCTTAAATGAATGTTCAATTGCTCAGATTCAAGAAAACATTGTTGCAATTTTTATGTTGGCATTAGGGTTCGAAAGAGTATTATATCTCCAATCTTTATCTTTAGGTTGCTTTTTAAAATTAATTGGATAATTCTCAAGTGCAAATATTACCTTTTTTTTACTTTCTTTTATATTAGATGAAACAAGGGGGTTCATATTTGGATATATATCGTGTATAAAATTCTTCGGTACTATATATTGGATTTTGTAAAATTCAATATTAAATTTTATCTATTAAAATTTAGTATTATATTATTTATATAAATATACTAACATTTAGTGCAAAAACAATCCTAAAATTAGACTTTAACATACATTTAATTAGGTAACAATACTTTAATTTTACAGTCTTTTTACCTAACGTCTTATAACGATAATAATAGTAGTATAAATCAAGATATTATTAAAAATAGCTCTAAGTTAAATCGGGTCATCAAATAATTATTTATATTTTAGATTTTAATTAAATTCAGATATTTTTTTCAGTTTCTACTAATATTTTTCAGGGAACTAAAAGCTTAGGTATATATTGTAAAGCTAAAGGGTCTCTTTCTTTAAAATATCAAGTTCATTTCTCTGGAATCCATATATTATCTACATAATAGATAAAAGTTGGTAGTACATCATTTTCATATTGCTTACAGTCAAATTCTGTACCATTAGGAAACTTATGAGAGTACATCTTATATTTATTTGAAAATTCAGGATGATTCTTCTTTAAGTAATCAGAAAATAATCTTCATACTGAATTATCAGGTCTAATCTCTTTGTTATTTAAAGCCTTATTTGGTATTTGGTATCAAATTCTTTCAAATTGTCCATACAGTCTTATAAAGAGTTCAGAAATAACAGAAAAATAACCCCTTTCTGTTCTATCCCAGTTATCATTAAAACGTACTACAAAATTGGGAGTCTCAAGCCTATTAATTCAATAAGCTCAGGTTTTCCTTATGGATGGAATTACCTCTTTAGTCACCCATTTTCTAAATGTTTTCGCAGATTCTTTTCTACTTTTAAAAATCAAAGCATATAATCCACTTTCAGAAATGAGTTTCACATTACGTTCCTGACCTGACCTATGTAATACATAGTCCAGCTTTTCGTCTTCGTCTAATCATTGTATAGCTATGGTTGCATTTTGAATTTCAAGTAATTTACAAACGTCAATTGCAACAAACCAAATATCACCATCTATATTTATAGTTGTTAGATTTGCGAAATGTTTTTGGTCTTCTTCAAATTGAAAAAGTTGTATTTGTGCTGGACTCATATTTTATATTTATATAAATATTATAATAGTAATATAACGAGCTTTAAAGATTAATGAAAAGTTTTAACCGAAATCATTAGTCTGTAACTTTTACCATCATAAAAGACTACTCATATTTTCTACTTCTTCTCTTGAAGGCATTTTTTGCTTTAATTTAAGTATTCTCTGAGCTTTCTTTGTGAGTTTCCCATTTCTTACAGGGTATTTCATAGTTCTTCTTATAACTTCTATTTTTACAAAAGCATCTCACATCAAATATCACATATACCTGTATCTCTTACTTTTCTTTTGATCGTCGTAGCATAGATTAAGGGTCTTTCTACTCGCAAATATTCAATTCCCTTGTAGGTAGAGTATAGAGCATCTATTTTCTTTACAAGGACATAAGAACCACCATCTGACTCCTCAGTAATTACAAAGAGTAGATACAAGGGAGATTTTATAATCAAAAGACTTTTTTTCTCAATCTCTATTTGTTTGAGTGAAAGTAACTCTTATATATCAAGAAGTTTCTCATTTATTTACTTCTATTCATATATTTCAATTATCCTCTCATCATAGCTTCCAATAAAGCCCTCATTTTTTATAATCTACTCAAGCATCTAAGTATCAGTACTTTTTAAGAAATTTAATACTAAGAGTCTTTGAATAGTCTTCTACACTATCTCTTCACTGTCAGTAGTAATATCTTCACATGGTAAGGTTTTGTTAGGGTGTTATTTATCAATAAAGGTTAACATTAGTTAGCATTTGTTAGTAAGCAATTTGTAAGCATTTACTTTCTCTCTATTAACCGAAATCATTAGCCTGTAGGGAAGTGTTCATATATAGTTAGCTTATATATAAATACTATAGTTTTATTTGTACTACTATACTACTTCATATAAAAGCCTCTCTTCTCGGGAGAGCTTTCAAAGTATCTTCTCACTTCAGTCAAACTCACTTCTATAAAAAGCCATTAATCATTTAGCTACTCTAAGAGGACTTCTTTTCATAAAAGCCTCTATATGTTCAAAGTGTGAGCTATTGCTCCACCATATGATTTTTATCTCTTTCTCACAAGGAATGAGTCCGATAAATAAGCGAAAAAGTAGGTTTTCAAACCTGCTTTTTTATCGTATAGTAATTTCTGTTTTTTTAAGTAAGATATACATACTATAAACCACAGTGGAAAATAGCTTTATACTTTTTAATTATGATTATGAATAATATAATTAAGAAAATTGCTAGTACACTCAGTTTAACGACTCTTTTATTTTCAATTTTCTTAACAGTACATGCTGGAGTCTCTACAGAAACGGATGCTGCAAATTCGTTATCTTCTCTTTGAATCATTGTCGACCAATCGGGTACTCCCGAGGCATATAATTTAGGAGCTACTATTACGAGAAGAGAAATACTTAAGGTTATGATAAATATGTCTCTTGTACAAGTTTGAAATACTTGTACCGGAAAGTTTATTGATTTACCAGAATCTGATTGGGGATGTAAGTATGCAGAAGTTGCATTATCAAGAGGTTTTATTGCTCCCAATTCTTTCTTTAGACCAGATGATAGTGTATCAAAAGCAGAAGCATTGAAAATGATTTTTCAATCGAGAGGTCTTTCTAAAGATTATTCGTATGAGGATTGGAGAGTTTGATATATAGCAGCAGCTATACAAAATAGAGTATTGGATAAACTCTATACAGATTATAATACCGCTTGAACTCGAGGATGAATTTTTCTCTCTGATCTAATGCTATTGATATAACACCAGATTTACAAACTGCTTGTATAGATGAAGTGTGAGGTATTCCTGTGATTACTTCTATTTCTGCCTATTCAGGTACTATTGATGCAAAACTTACCATAAAGGGCTGTAACTTCTCAGGTTTTGAATGAGATAAAAATGCTTGGATTGAAGATAATCAAGGGATTAAATGAATTATATATTGAGATTCATCATCAACTTCAAATATTCTCCACATTACTTTACAATCTCCCTTATGTCAAAGCGACACTTCATATAGTGGTCTCACCTGTAGCACTTGGTTTACTTTAATCCCATGAGAATATAAAATTTATACCTCACCATGGGGAAAGCAGAGTAATATAATCGGCTTTACTGTACTAGATCCTCAATACATAATCCCAGAAATTTCTTATCAAGATGTTATGGATTATGTAAATCAACATATTACAGAAATCATCACTCCGTATTCTTCTATTTTACCAGTAAATGGTACATGGTTTGCTGACTGATATGGTTTTACATCAACTCATCATGCTTACGTGGATTATGAAGACTGACACAATTTGTATAGAGCATTATTAAATTGTGATACCATAGATTCCACGATTTCATGTAATCCTTTAGCAATATTTGAAAAACAATCTTCATCATGGATAGTAATCCAAGGAGAAGATACTCAAAAAGATAATCCTATAGTCTATCAACATACCTTAGATTATGTATGGGAAAGATAAAACTTTAATTTTTTTTACAGTAAAAGGTCGGCAATACTGCCGACCTTTTTGTTACAAAGCGAAAAGTTTCAAGGACGAGGGACAAGACCTTTGAGATACAATGTCTCAATCAGACCTTTTCCTTTGTGCTGAGTATCGGCCATATTAAATCCTCCTGTTTTGTCTGTGATAATTAGAAATATCTGTAAAATAATAGCATATTTTTTTAATGAGTACGAATATTAAAACATTAGGTATTTAATCGAATTTTTGCATTTCATTATCAGTTTGATATACTTCGTGAGTTATTTTTTTTACGTATTTTATGCTTACATATATTCTATTTTTTGTCGGATTTTTTATACTTATTAAGGGGGCAGATGTACTGGTTTCTGGGGCTTCTTCTATTGCATTACGTTATAAAATACCAGCTATAGTAGTTTGACTGACGATTGTCGCATTTGGAACGTCAGCTCCTGAATTTGCGGTAAATATATTCTCAGCGCTTCAATGAAAAACAGACTTAGCTATAGGAAATATTATTGGAAGTAATATAGCAAATATTTTGCTTATACTGTGAGTAGCTGCTTGTATTTATCCACTCAAAGCTATTAAATCAACCGTTTGGAAAGAAATTCCTTTTGCCTTACTGGCTATTATTATAGTATCTATTGTTGCAAATGACGTATTTGTAGATGGATGAAGCTGAAATATTATTTCTCGTATTGATGGATTCATTCTCTTAACATTTTTTGTAGTATTTTTAGTGTATACTTTTTGAATCGCAAAAAATAGTCCAGAGGAAGTCAATCCTGAGAATATAGATATTCTCCCTGTTTGGAAATCTTCAATTTATATAGCTCTAGGACTCATAGGTCTGACACTTGGGGGGAAATGGATAGTAGATTGAGCAGTGCAGTTGGCTACCCTCATTTGAATGAGTGAAGCAGTCATCTGACTCACCGTAGTAGCGGTGTGAACAAGTCTTCCAGAACTTGCAACTTCCGTTGTAGCAGCTCTCAAGAAACAAACAGATATTGCAATTGGTAACGTTATTGGGAGTAATATATTTAATGTATTTTGGATACTAGGAATCACAGCAGTTGTGCAACCACTTCCTTTTCAAATGACTTCAAATCTTGATGTATTTATGAATATATTTGTCACTATTGTACTCTTTGGGTTTATGTTCGTATGAAAAAAATATGTCATAGAAAAATGGCAGTGAATAGTGATGATTCTAACTTACTTTATGTACATTACGTTTATTATAGTGCAAAATTTAACTTAAAAATATTAATTATTAATTTTTGTAAAAGAATATAGTGTAAAAATTTATTGGTATTTTTTATTTTAAAAGAAAATAATTTACTCTATTTTATAAGGTATAAAATGTTTTAAAAATAAAAAAAAAGAGTAAAATATAGTATTATAATTAATTAGAAAAATGTTAAAAATCATAAAATTTATTTTTATACTATTTTTATCTTGAATCTTATTTCAAAATACTTTTTCATCATCAGTTCAAACGAGCGACTATAATGATTTAGTCAGAAAAGTAACTAATAAAATTATTCTTTTAGGAAGAGAAAATAATTTAAATCTTGAAGTTATAGTAAGTCGTATAGATGTACTTTTAAATAATAAAGCATATACAAGTGAATTTAAAAATTTTGTTATTGATGTTAATGAAGCATTAAAAGTCAGATCCTGTAATAATTACTATCCAACACATAATAATATAACTGCTTCAGTATTTTGGATATGAGAAGAGGCTAATTCATCAAATGCATATATTACAAATAATGTGAGTGCTTGGGATGTAAGATGGGTAGAACATTTGGAACAAGGAATTGAAAATACTTACTATTTTGCATTGCCATATAATGACTTTGGTGACAACTGAGTGAGAAAAGCTAATAGTAAAGACATTCCTTGGTATAAATCAAAAGAATGGAAAAATAATGAATCCATAGTAAAAAATAGATGGGTCAAAATAAGTCATAATTGAAAAACCGTCTTTGCTCAATGGGAGGATGTAGGTCCATTAAGCACGGATGATGTAAACTACGTATTTTGAAATTCTGAGCCAAAAAATACTTTTTGATTACAAGCATGAATAGATTTATCACCTCATGCTTCTTAATATTTAGGTATAAATAGTAGTTGATTGGTAGATTGGAGTTTTGTTCCTGAATATTGTGTTTGGAAATGACCATGGCTTGAAACAATAACGAATACAGATATTACATGGAAATAAATAATTCTCTTAATACTTAGGTGAAGAAATAGTATCTATGGCTTCATTATTAAGTCTAGTTAACAACTTTTCGGTATATTTATCATATTGAGCTCTGTCTTGGCTATAATAAAAAACAATGCTTTCTTTAAAAGTCTTTACTCAAGCTTTTTCGAAATAGATCTTATATGTGTTTTCTCATTCTTGCAAATTTCAAAAATGAGTATTTAATTTATACGTAAATTTTCTATCTCAGGATTTAAATGCAGCCAATTGATATTCATTTATATAAACATTTTCAACATTATCTTCGCTTATATTTCACTGTAAAATAAGATATTTAGCAGAGATATAATTATAGTTATTAATCCATCTGGGGATACTAATTAATTTAGATTTTTTTAAGTAATTTTTTTTTGTGATTTCATTATTAATAATTTCTGTTCAGCTGCTAGTTACATCGTTACTCACGACTGGTAATATATTTTTTTTATCTTTTTTTATTTCAGAATCATAAAAGACATCTTCTCATCACGTCTTTCTTATAAAATTATAATAATCATGCATAGTTGTAAAGGCAAATCATTCACTTTCCAATTTATCTAACAATTCAATATATCTCTTATATTTTATGGGATCTTCTTCTCCATCTTCCCCTATATAATCTTGTGGATGTAGCATGATAATAGAAAATCATTTGAGCTCTGCATCTGATTTAGATGCATCAATTACTACATCTACTGGATTTAATGTATCTGTATCAAAATTAAAACTCGTTGCTGAATAGTCAAATAAACCGTCTCATTCTCATGAAATAATATTAAAGTTATTTTTTTTTGCAGCTTCCACGGTTCAAGTAGAATATTTATTTTCTGGAGGAATAAAAGTAATAATCTCATGATTTGAGATTTTATTTAATATTTCAAGTCATTGATTGAGTTTTTTGTTTGCAACACTTTCGGGTAAATCTTCAAACTCTGCAATATCTGATCTATGACTAAAACCATGCTGAGCTATTTCAATGCTACACTTATTTTGCCTAAGATATCTTGTCATTTCTGGATCTTCAGTAAGGTTAAGTGGTATTATACCTACAGTATATGGCATTTTTCTACTGATTCACTCATTTAACATCTTGATTGTAAGTTCCTTTAGATAATATGATTGAACATCATCTAATCGGAGGATAATATATTTTTTATTTGGATCAATATCTTCATTCCTTGCACAAAAGTGTAAATTTTGCATATATTGAATATTTCAATCTTTTAAGCTTCTACTAGATATAAAAATAAATCCATTAAATAAGAAAGTAAATACTAATAAAATTATGATAAATTGCATTGGTTTTTTAATAATCCAATGAACTATTAATATTATTGAATGATATATAAGTGATAGAGCTCAATTGAAATTCATAATAATTTAAATTAGTACTAAATTACATTTTTCTTCTTTGTGGCTTAAACCAAATTAAAATTTTTTGATTTCTAATTATTTGCTTATAAAATTCTGATAAAAAAATATAAGAATTAATAGTTGTTGGAATGATTAAAAAGAATGAATAAAAAAATAAATCAATTCTTTTTCTTGTTATGGCTCCATATATTCCTAATGATATCGAATATATAAAGAAGAGTAATAATAATACTAGATATAATCTTAAATTTATAAAAGGTAATATAAATATTATTATAGAATAAATAATTCATTCTAAATACAAAATAGCTATTTCAAATATAAATGGCAATTTATTAACGTTTGGGACATGTTTTCTTAAATTTTGCCATCATCATCCAGCCCATCTGCGTAACTGATGAATATATTGATAAATTGTATTTGGATCTTGGGTGTAAACGATTGCATGTTTATTAAAATTGATATATCTACTTTTCTTGTAATTGTTAATTTTATAAGAAAAATCTAAATCTTCAGCTATCGTATCATGATCAAAAGTTATATGTTTTTTAAAAAATTTTGTTTTGTAAGCTGTACAGCATCAGGGAAGTATAAGAATAGAATTTACATGAGATTGGGCTGATTTATGTAAATCTTGTCATATAATATATTCAAGCTCTCTACAGGCTGTTAGCCAATTATTTTTTATACTTTTAACATAGCCACATACAGCAACTATTTTTCTATCAATTCTAAAGGATTTTTCTATCTCTTTCACAAAATTTATATCTAGTATCGTATCAGCATCCGTCGCTATAAAAACTTTATCTTTTATCTGTTTTAATCCAACTTGTTGAGCAATACTTTTATTTCACGTATTTTTACTTAAATGTAATACAGTTATGGTGTCTCAGAATGAATCTAATATTTCACCTGTTTTATCAGTACTTCAGTCATCCACTACTATTATATGATGCGCTTTCTTTGTTTGATGTAAACAAGATAAAACACTATCTTTAATAGTTTGTTCTTCATTGTATGCTGGAATCAATATTGTAATTTTCATTCTTGTAATAGTTACATTCAAATAAAAATATGTTATGCGGAGTATGTATTTAGCCCGTATTCTCGAATTTTAGTAACTCATTTAATAAATCAGAAAACAAAAAAAACAAAAATTGAAATATTCTTTGTTCATAGAGCACTACGTTATGACTCAAAATAAAGTTTAGAGATTACAATCTCACATTTATATTAAACTAACTAGCAATAATTTGTTCTTAATTATAATAATAATTTTAAAATAATCTATTTCATTTATTATTTTCACTTCTCATACATCTCTTGCTTATATTTAAAGTATTATATTTTTTAATACAACATATATGAAAAATTTACAAAAAGGGGAGTATGTGAATTGGATGAGACATGATAATGAAAAAATGAGAGGGAGAATCGTAGATGTATTTATAGAAGAATTTACCCGAACAATAGAAGGACAAGAATTTCACAGAAATCCAACTATTGATGCTCCAGCATATCTTATAGAACAAGATTCTGGAGAAGAATTTATACTTTCTCATAATGAGCTCGTCGAAGCCGATGATCAAGATGATCATAGTGATGACAATCCTCATGTGAGAATGAAAGATAAAAAGCATACATATTAAAAAACTACATAAAAAAATACTTTCAATATTGAAAGTATTTTTTTATGTATGAAATATTATAATATATCAGTCATCTCACCAGTGTGATTAGGATTTGTATCGAGTTTAAATGATCTAATTTTATCATTATCAACTTCGTTTTCATCGTAATCTACATCTTCAGCAATTTCTTTTGTTTTTTCCATTGCTTCATCATGAGTCATTCCATATTTTTCCATGAGTAGGTGAGCCATCTTATCATACCATCCCTCAGTTGCATGAAGTTCGTCATGATTGATTTCAGGATATTCTTCTTGAACTCTTTTTGAATATGTATTCCATTTTCAATTATTTGTAGTGTGCGACATAAGTAATAATTAATAAATAAAGCATATATATTTTATACTTAAAATGTATGACATTAGTAAGTTACTATTTAAATTATTATTTAATACTGACTTTATATATTATATCTTTTCACGGTCAAATACTCCCTCTTCCATCAGCGTTCGTAGTCATGAGATACAGATTATTATCGGGTCACTCTATTATATTTCTGAGTCTTCCATATTCTCACTCAAACCACCTCTCTTCGTTAATGAGTTTATACGTTTCTTGAGAATTCTCGATATCAAGTTTGACGAGTGTTTCTGAGTTCATCGTTGCAACATAGAGACTTTCATTCCAAAATACCATTCATCCTGGAGGTGTTGCTGTATCAGGCCAATAGGCAAGAGGATTAGGAAATCATTGGTCAGGTCCATAAGCTTCAGGCCACCCGTAGTTTGTTCAAGCTGTGATATAATCTACTCGATCCTTTGCCGTGAGTCCAAACTCTCCACTTGGTCCATGCGTTGACATAAATAAGTCTCATGCTTCGTTCCAAGCGAGTCCTTGGGGATTCCGGTGACCATATGAATAAACTGGTGAGTTTTCAAATGGATTGTCGTTTGGAATGCTTCAGTCAGAATTAATTCTGAGTATTTTTCCAGCGAGGGAATTGAGGTCTTGAGCTAAATCAGGATTAGTAGCATCTCAAGTAGTGATATAGAGCTTATCATCTGGACCAAACTTGATTCTTCCTCAATCATGATATTTCGCAGCAGGAATATTATCAATGAGTATTTTATTGATTTCTAATTCTCCAGCAGAATTTTCTTTGAGTCTTACTACTTTTGTAATATATCAGTCGATATTGGTATCTTTGTCTGTTCCATACATCGTATAAAGAAATCAATTATTTTCATAATTTGGGTCTTTTTCAAGTCACATAAGTCCTCACTCTCAAAACTCTGTACTTGGAGCTTCCCAGTATGGATCACTCTGAAGGACTCAATTTTTTATAATAGATATTACTCATCTTCTTTGAGTGACAAGAGCTGTATCACTATCAACAAATACGAGTTCCCAAGGTGTATCAAGTCATTCTATCCATGGACTTATAGTAATATCGTCTTGGTTTACACTTTTATTTTCTTCTTGTAAGTTTCACTTATTTTCGTTAATTCCTTTATTTTCAATCTCTCAGCTTCCATTGCTTTTCGTACTAACTGATTTTTCCGGGTCATTATTATTACATCAAGTAATAAATATTATACTAGCAAGTAAAAATACACTCATAAGATATTTCATAATATTTGTTTAGAAAGTATATATGTAAGCATACAAAAAAGGCATTGAATTTCAATGCCTTTTTTGTATTTTCGGGTGAAAATTAATCTTGAACAACTTCTACATTGAGAGCTTGTTCTTTACCGTTATTTCCTTCACCAACTTCGTATCGAACTGTCATCCCTTCTTGAAGAGAGTCAAATTCCATTCCTACTAAGTTCTTAGCGTGAAAAAACATATCACCTGATTGTCCTTCTGCAGTTATGAAACCAAAACCTGCTTTGAGAACCTTTATTGTACCTTCCATATTTATAGAGTCAAAAAATTAAATGTGTATCAATTAAAATTTTACTCTTAACTAATCGAGCATTATTCTAATATTTTTCATTTAAAATGCAAAAGATAATGGAAAAAAATTGATTTATCTTAAAAAAAATACATAATCTCGTATACTAAATATAGCAATTAATAATACTTGAAATGGCAAAAACGTATATAGATGGGACGAGCTGCAAGGCTGTAAATGGACAATTTTGAGAATTTTTCAATATTTCGGTAAATATTGAAAAACTTCAAGCATTCGCAAATGAAAAATGATACGTAAATATGACGATGAGCAAGAGAAAAGAACCAGGACAATATGGAGATACTCATTATTTCACTCTTAATGAATGGTCACCAGAGTCGAGAGACAATGAAAATTCAAATAATAATTCTGGAAATTCTCAAAGTAATAACTCAAATACAGATGAAGTATCAGTTGAAGATCTTCCATTCTAGATAATAATAAAAAAAGTAAGACCTAAGTCTTACTTTTTTGAATACTTTCTATAATTACAGTTCTGTAATCCATAGCTTTCCATTTTCTAAGCCATTCAATAGTCTGATACTCATGATATCATGTGTTGGTGTCCCAAACTCTCACATGACTGGGATTAGTTATATCTCACTTCCATCCTAAGAGTATAAAAGCGTGTTGACCATCAAGTCATTCATGAGAAATATATTCCCCAACTTCATTTACATACGACCAATTAAGAGTTCTGTCTTGTAAGACATTATAACATTCATTTTTACCACTTATTTCTCAATTTCGTGCTTTTGAATTAGTTATACTGAGATTTGATATATCACCATCTTCATATTTTGGAATGGTACACCAGTCTCACCAAAGTTGTACCATATTTCCAGAAGCCAGTTCTGTTAATATTTGAGTGAGTTGCTCTGTTTCTCAATAATTCTCAGTGTGGTTCTCTCAATTTATAATATTAGTTTTAAATCAATAGTCGTTATACACTCATGCTATTGGAGCTTCATAAACACCATATCAAGTCATAAGTTTTTGTTTCGCTGTCACTCAAGATGTTGAGTTGATATATCCTACAAATCACTTATTTGGGTTTCACCAAACAGTTCATACGTCACGCTTTACTGGAAGTTTGTTGTAAAAATCACTTTTTCAAAGCTTTTCTATTACTGATAACTCTGTTACTTTGCTACTCATTAAATATGATAGTACATCTGAGGTAGCTGATGATTCACATGAGAGAGATCTTTCCTGGAGTCGATGATAGGGCATTTTAGAAAAAATGTTGTAATCTTTTATATTTGAAAAATCCGATGATGAACGTTGAGAAATGAGGGATGTAGTGGACTCCTGTTTGATATTAATATCAACCAAGATTTTTCTTTGAATATTTTTATAAGCAACAGAAATGACTCACGTTCCACTATGATCTCAGTTTGGACTCTCAAATTGTAAAACTTTTCAATTTTTATTGAGCTTAGTTTGTGTTTGAGATTCAAAATCAATGATAAGTTCCCCTGTATCAAAAAGCTCTTCTACTTCTGAATATCGAGAAAAATCTATAAATCTAAGCTCAGATTCTTTAATACTTAAAGTTCCAGCTATACTAGCAGCATATGATGATGACATGCTTAAAAGTAATCATAGAAATAAGAGGGAACTCATAAGAATTTTGTGAAACATGTGTGTTGAAGCTAGGATTAATATATTCATAAATATAACTAAAAATTTTATATAATGAAATTTATAATTTAGATAAAAATCATACTCATACAGTATTTATACGAAAAAAAAAGAAACACCGTAAAGTGTTTCTTTTTTTAATAATTAACTGTAATTATTTAGTTTCTGCAAATTTTTCAGGAAATTGCATAGTTATACCCATAGCAAGTAAATTAGCTATTCCACTAATTTGTTCATCTGCTTGAGTTTGAAGTTCATATGCAGTAGCATAGTCACCTTTATCAAATGCTTCCATAGATTCAAGTAAGAGTCTAGCATGTTCACCTGAACCAGCTACAACTGTAGATTTCATAATAAATGGTACTGCTCCTGAGAAGAAGTCTCCTATAGATTGTTGATAATCTTTAAGATTTGCTATTCCTAATGCAGTTAATTCTGCATCATCTGTAGCTAATCCTGTTGTATGTTGAGCAAAGAATCCAATATGGTCTCTCCAAATTTTGAGAAATGCAGCTTCTGCATCTGCTCCATATACTGAACCAACTGTTGCAGCAAGTTCTACTGTATTAACATCTAAAGCAGCAAGAGATTCATCAAAATCTTCTGTACCACTATAAGCATTTCTAAGTACATTAAGCGAGACATTTACATGTTCTCGAAGTAAGTCATTGAGCTCTAATCTTAAGACAGCAGCTTTACTTGTAAGAGCTTTAGATTGATCTTCAACGTTATATGTACTGAATTTAGCTGGAAATTGTGCAACTATTCCTTTTGATAGTAAATCAGCTACTCATTCAATTTGTGTATCAGCTTCAGCTTGTAATCTATATGCCTCAGCATAATCACCTTTATCATATGCTTTCATTGAATCACCAAGTAATTTAGCATGAACCCCTGAACCGGCAACGATTGTTTCTTTCATAACTAATGGAATAGCTCCAGAGAAGAAATCTGAAATATCATCTTGATATTGAACGAGATCTCTTTCTGCTTTTGCTACTATTTCATCGTCATTTGTTTTAAGGCCAGTAGTTTGGTCTGCGAAGAATCCAATATGTGCTCTCCAAATTTCTAAAAATCTAGCTTCAGCTTCAGCTCCATAGACTGAACCAATGGTAGCTCCAAGATCAGCAGTATTATCGTCAAGTTCTTTAAGTGAAGCTCCAAGCTCTGCATTTCCATCATACGCACTTCGTAATACATTAAGAGATAAGTTTACGTGTTCTTTCAGTAAACTTTGAAGTGTAACATTGAGGTCAACTGCAGCACTTTGTCCAGAGTTAACTGTCATATCAAAGTTATCTAGTTCGATATCAATATATGTTAATGCATTAACGAGTCTATCTCTTTGGGACTTAGTAGCAGAAATTTCTTTTCATTTTGAATCCTTTATTTTAGTAGCAGAATTACCTTTAGATTGTGATAGTTTGAGAACAAGCTCAGATATTCTATCATTCATCTTCATTCTTTTTTCTAGATCATATCCAGCGTACTTAGCAACAAACTTTTCTGATATTTTTAGAGTTTGTTGGTCAAGATTTGCTCAATGGTCAGCAAAAGTTACAGATGGACTGAGTGATACTGCAAATGCAGCAGCTAATAATCCAGATACTATTTTTTTCTTTGTATTCATAATGTTTTTTTATTAGGAAAATTAAAATACATAACTTATATTAATGACTGCTTGTATGAGAATCGTAGATAAATTGTGATTTAAGTGTGTAGATAACTGTATTTCATCAAACAACATAGCTTATAGAGCCAAAATTATTATAAACACAAAAAAAGTACTGATATACATCAGTACTTTTATTTTTTTTGTGAATTAATCTCTTGGTTTTTCTTCAGCGAAATCAACTTTGATAGCTCGACCATCAAGTTCAGCACCGTCCATAGCTTCTTTAGCTGCAGCAGCTTCTTCTACTGAAGCGAATTCTACGAATCCGAATCCTTTAGATCTTCCAGTTTCTCGATCAGTAATAACTTTAGTGTATACTACTTCACCGTGTTGACCAAAAGCTTCCTTAAGATCTTGCCATGTTAAACCCCATGAAAGGCTTCCTACGAAAAGTTTTTTCGTTTCCATACTATATATATAGTAAAAATGTAAAATATGAGACGAAATATATACTGTAATGCTTGTAACATGAGTAACAACTTTTTTATCTCAAAAACAATTATGAGAGAATCAAGTTAAAATGCAAAAGATTTTTTGTGAATTTGAGACTATAACAGAATTTTAAAACGAATTTCTCAGTGATTTAATATTTTTTTGCTCAGTTTGTATTCCTTTTTGACGTATAACTCCAACCAAACTCGTTGCAATATTTTGTAGTATTTTTTCTTCGTTTTCATTAAACTTTTTTTGAGATCTGGATATGACAATATATCCATAATATATATCTCAGAGGATGAGAGGAGTCAATAGAGTATGTACTTTCATCTCAATATTTTCTTGTTTGAGTGTATCTAAAGTAAGTTGATTACTTTTTATGTTTAAAACCGTATTTTTTATTTTTTTCTCACTAAGTGAATCATATTTGAGAATATAGGTATCTCTTAATGCTTGATTTTTTTCAACAAACATTATTTGTTCTACTCACAGTACATGTTCAATAGTATCTAAAAGAGTATAAACTGAGCGAGAATTTATGTATTTCATTTGAGAAATAACGGTAGATATTTCATAGTTCGTCGTAATCTCGTTGTTTGACTGTAATAATCTTTGGTTATTGAGCTCAATAATGTAGAGAAGAATATTTTCTGATAAAAGTGGATACTGGAGTGTAAATTTTTTATAATTTTTTGCTACATCTATAAAAAGTATTTCAGTATCTATTGTAGATTGAATACTCACTTCTTTTGCTTTTGTTTCGATGAGAGCAGATTCTCACAGAATATCTCAAGAGTGTATCTTTCCGAGGGATTTAAATTGTCAGACTTGAGTTATAATACTTTTTTGTATTTCAAGTTCTCATTGCAACACTATATAGAGTCTTCCGTCTATATCTCATTCATGAAATAAATACTCTCACGATGCAAGTGATAGATGTTCAAAAAATCAAGATGATGTAATATTTTGTATATCTAACATTTTTTATTGTAATAGATAATCAATATTCTCACTATCTCTAACATAGGCTTTAAAACTATCTAGAGATATAAATCATTTTTTATAGAGTGCCGCAAGATAATGATCCATAAGAACCATTCCTTGTTTTTGGCCTATTTCTATAACTGAATATAATTGGTGTGATTTTCAAGAAATGATAAGATTTCTTACAGCATCATTATTGAGGAGTATTTCTCTAGAAGCGATTCTGGCATCCTTATCACTACGTGGGATGAGTCGTTGAGCGATAACTCACACCAAACTCATAGCAAGTTGCATACGGATTTGATCTTGTTGTTCTGCTGGAAACACATCTATAATTCTATCCACTGTCTGAACGGTATCATTCGTATGAAGTGTAGAAATAACGAGATGACCTGTCTCGGCTAAAGTAATAGCTGTTTTGATTGTATCAGGATCTCTCATCTCTCATATTACTATGACATCTGGATCTTCTCTGAGACACGACTTCATAGCTCTAGCAAAACTTGTTGTATGCATTCCTACTTCTCGCTGAGAGACAAGACTTTGTTTATTTTCAAATACAAACTCGATTGGATCTTCTATTGTAATAATATGTTTTTTAAATTCAGTATTTATGTAATTAATCATTGCAGCAAGATTTGTGGATTTTCATGTTCAAGTGGGTCAAGTAAGGAGAATGAGTCATTTACTTTTTGAGCACATATCTTTAACTTGTTGCCCGAGTCATAAGGATTCTAAGGTTGGAATATCTTGAGGAATACTTCTCATAGCTATTGAATATCATTTACTATCTTTAAAGCAGTTCACACGAAATCTACTAGTGATTGATCCAATATATGACACATCAATCTCATTTTCAGATTGAAAAACTATATATTGTTCAGGGGTAAGTATTTTTTTTATTATAATGTCTATAGATTCTGCGTTTAAAATATCAAAAACAATAGTTTCATCTCCAAGAGTAAACTCTCAAACGCTTACTATATCACCATTACTTTCTCTCACCATTGGGTGACTTAAGGTAGCAAAGTGAATATCTGAGAGATTGTTATATTCAACGTACTCTAAAAGTTTTAAAAATGTTTGTTCTACTTCCATAAAAATGGTTAAAAACTATATATGTATAAAAGATATCATATTTTTTTAAATAAATCTACTATTTTACTGAATATAACAAGCTAAGATACAAAAAAAACACTTTGAAAAAAATCGAATCTACTTACAATAAAAATAAACATTTATCTGCACACTTAAAAAACTGTGAACACACTCAAAGATTTAAAAAATTCTCAAGATAAAAATGAAGTTCACCTTGAGCATTCTATTGAAGAACTTGAGCCTAAAGTTGATGAAATAAAAGGGGAATCACTTTTAGATATTTCTCCTTGAGAAAAATCAATTCTCAATATTGGATCAAAGCGTGAAATTGGTGTGGAGAAAAAGAAAAATACTTATAAAAAAAGTATTAAATTTGATGCGCTTGAAAAGTCAAAACCTGATGTGATGTCACATATAAAATCGATTTTAAACTCCAGTAAAGATGCTATCATTCTTTCACCAAAGAAAAATAAAAATCCTACCCCCTATGTGCTTCTCCTGAGAAGAAGAATAAAGAGTCTTTGAGTATATTGAATTGCTAGTGTAGTCATTGCTTCACTTCTTATACTTGTTTGACTTGGTTTTTTAGATAAGGCCCTTGTAGAAAACAGAGTGAATGCTGGATACCAGAAACTAATAGATATAAAGGAGTGAGAACTGAGTCTCTGAGAAATTCAAAAAAAAGTAAATAATTCACGTTTTGATCTCCTTATTGCTGATACTTTTTTTAGTCCATTTTCTCTTTTTCCAGGTTCACAAATTAACTCAGTAGACCATGTAATTGCTTGATGAAGATATCTTTCAAAGGCACTAGATGATATGTTAGCTCTCTATACAAAGACACGATGATTCATTGATGAGAAGAGTTTTTCAAACATCTACTTTAGTCAATTATTTGTAAATGTATCTCCTGAGCTTTTAAGTATAGAAACGTCTCTCAAATCAGCACTCTATCATTATGATGCTATATCTTGGCTCCCAACTCCTGATTTACAATCAAAGCGAGATGCAAATATCAAGAATATTACTTCACTATTATGATACCTCTGAGCACTCAATAAAAATTATACTACATTTCTCACTATGCTTGGTCATGAGGAGAGAAAAAGATATCTGATTGTATTTCAAAATGCTGATGAGATTCGACCTACCTGAGGTTTTATGTGAAGTATGTGACTCCTTGAAATATTTCGATGAAAGGTACAACTTTTCCAAAAAAAGGATGTTTATGCGATAGAGTGGGATCTCAAAAGCTCAGATTATGAGAGACTTCCGGCTCCTAAGTGAATTAATGAACTGACTGACACATTTTGACTCAGAGATGCGAACTATTATGTGAATCTCAAGGATTCATCTGAAGCAATTAAGTTTTTTACTGATAGAGCCTGAATACCTATTGATGGAATTGTGTACATAAATCAAAATATACTTCTCCATCTTTTAGAACTCACTGGTCCAGTGTATTTTGATGAGCTGAAGAGGGATATAACAGCTGATAACTTCTCAGAAATAATGTCACTTGTGGTAGAATGAAAAAATTTCCAAGAAGGAACGCTCTGAACTCCAAAACAAGTACTTTTTGATTTCATTGAAGTTTTTTGACAAAAGCTTCAAACTGATGCTAAGTATTTCGATTATATGCAGTCACTCATTCACGATACAAAAAGCAGAGATATCATGGTATATAGTTTTGATAATGAAGCACGCAACTTTTTAGCTGAGATGGGGCTAAGTTGAAATATTGATTATGATTCTAGTTTAGATTTTGTGTATCCAGTCTATACCTCTCTCTCTTGAAATAAGTCTGACAGATATATGAAAAGAAAATTTATTCATAAAGTGACAACGGGACTTGACTGTTCGTTTGATGTAGAGATGACTGTAGAAAATACTCATGATATATGAAAACGAAAACGAGAATATTTGGAAGGGCTTATTTCAGAATTTGAAGTAGAATCCCCAGATATTTTACAAATTCAAGGAGTAGCGAGAAATAGACAATTTGTAAGGATGATTCTCCCTTCAAAATCTCAGATAATTCCACAAAATGACGTGGCAGTTGTAGATTATTGAAGTAGGAAATGAGTAGAGTATTTTACTCAAACAGAGCTTACTCAAACAAGTTATAATACTCTGAATTATGTCTTAGAAAATCCTACTTGTAAACCATATAGTTACACATTTTACAAACAACCGTGAATCAATCAATATGATATGATAATTGAAGTTGATGGTGAGAGATTTTCATATCCAAATTTAGAAGAAGATTTCTATTTTGAAGTTCGCTAAATACAAGCTTGAATCATACTATTTTTATTGTATACTGAGACTATACATCATAACTTTTGACCATGTTACAGAAACTTAAATCTCTTGTTTCACTTGATAATCCGTTTAGATTAGGATATCACTTTTTTAGAGCTGTTGCTGCTAATATAACATATTGATTTCCTTCAAGAGATATGACTATTATTTGAGTGACATGAACCAATGGAAAAACAACTACCTCTAATATTATAGCAGCGTGACTCAGAGCGAATGGAAAAAATATTTTCATGTATACAACAGTAAATATCATTCTGTGAGACAAGGAATTTACCAATAACTCTAAAATGACTTCTCCAGATGCCTTTGAACTCCAAAAATGGCTCGCAGAAGCTAAAAAAATTGGTTGTGAAATCGCAATTATAGAGACAGCAAGTCATGGAATTAAAATGCATAGAAACTGGGGGATTAATTATGATATTTCAGTTCTTACAAATATCACACAAGATCACCTCGACCTCCATCGAACGATGGATGATTATGTACAAACTAAACTCAAAATATTTAAGAATCTCATGTATTACAAAAGAAAAACTTGAGTGAAAAAAACAGGAATTATTAATATGGAGAGTGCGTACAAAGATGTATTTCTCGCTGAAACCTATGATTCTTTGTTTACTTATGGATTGTCTTATGATGCAAATATTAGAGCAAGTAATATAGTGAATACTCAAGAATCCATGGATTTCCTCGTAACTATGCCTGGAAAAAATATACAAATTAAGACACAACTGAGATGAAACTTCAATGTTTCTAATATACTCGCAGCTATTTGAGTATTTGCTTCTCTTTGAATTGAGCGCGATACTATTGCGAAAATAATCTCAGAAGTAAAAACGATTCCAGGAAGAATGGAACAAGTAAAATCAAACGAATGATTTTCGGTATTTATAGACTATGCCCATACAGCTGATGCACTTGAAAATGTACTTGAGACATTGTGAGAAATGAAATGAGAAGGAAGAATTATTACGGTATTTGGATGTACTGGTGACCGAGATACGAGCAAGCGACCAATTATGGGACAAGTCGTATCGAAACTCTCAGATGTTGTTATCGTGACTCAAGATGATGACTATACAGAAAATCCTCATAAAATCATCAAAGACATACTTCCAGGAATTGATAGAAAGCAAGGAGAAGATTTTTGGATAATAGTCGATCGGAGAGAAGCCATAAGAACGGCACTTGTAACGGCCAAGCCAGGAGATATTATTCTTATAGCAGGGAAATGAGATGAACACGCTATGCTCACCAATGCAGGAGCAGTAGAATGGCATGAAAGAACCATAGTTGAAAATATGTTGAAAGAAATAGATGATAATACAATAATACAATAATCCATTTATGGCACTCTACCTCAAATATAGACCACTTACATTTTCTGACTTAACAGGACAAGAGTTTATAAAAAAGACACTCAAAACAGCAATATCTGAGGATAAAACAGTTGGTGCTTATATTTTCACGTGACCACGGGGGACAGGTAAGACCTCTACAGCTCGAATATTCGCAAAAGCTATTAACTGTGAAAACCCAATAGATGGAGATCCTTGTGGTGTATGTGAAACCTGTGTTGCTTTTGGTAATAACTCACTGATTGATATTATTGAAATAGATGCTGCGAGTCATACGTGAGTTGATAATATCAGAGAAATCATTGAAAAAGCTCAGTTCCAACCAACCCATACAAAATACAAAATATATATTATTGATGAAGTACATATGCTTTCAAAATGAGCATTTAATGCACTTTTGAAAATACTCGAAGAACCACCTGCACATATCAAATTTATTTTAGCCACAACAGACATTCATAAAGTTCCAGATACTATTTTATCTCGATGCCAAAGATATGATTTCAAGAACTTTTCAGAAGCTGACATTAAAGAGCGACTCAGTTATATAGCATCGAAAGAAGGGATTGTGGTGGATGAAGCGAGTTATCATTATGTTGCTGAGAGTTCAGAATGAGCGATGAGAAATGCGGTCAGTTTATTTGAGCAACTTATTGTAGGCTGAACTATCTCATACGAGTATATAAAAGAAACACTCTGAATATTATCAAAGCAAGAACAACAGGAATTTTTACAAAAACTTCTGCATAAAGATATTTCTGCTTTGAGTGATTTTGAATGATATAAAAATGAAGGAAAAAACCTTAAGAATTTTATAAAAACAATAATACAACTCTTGCAAACTGACAGTATAGAGGAACTCAAAAAATGAAATGATATTAGTCGAAATATTGATATGCTCGATATCTTACATACTTGACTTCAGCAATCAAAACATAGTTTTGACGAATCTCTAACTCTAAAAATAGCTCTTTTAAAAATATTAAATACGGTTGATTATTTGTGAGAACGTCACGAAGAAAAAGTTGCATGAAAAATTCCACTTGTTGTCACACAAATAGACAAGCAGGCCGAAACAAAAAATACTCCAGAAATAACTCAATCTAAAGAAAATCTGGTAGAAGCTGCCAAGGATATCTTTTGAAATAATCAAGAAGTGAATAATGCTAAAATCTCGTCTCCAAAAAGTCATATATCGTCAGGAAGTTGATTTGATATAGAGGGGCTCATTGTAGAAATGAAGAAAAAATGAGCTAAAGCAGCTGCTAGTATGAGTTTGCGTGGCTCACACGTGAGTTTAGAGTGAGATGTTCTGAGCGTTCAAACAAAAACTCAGATTGCCGAGCAAACACTTAAAAAAACTGATAATCAAGAATTTATTTTTCAAGCAGCGACGGAGATGTGAATCCCTCTTTCTCGTATCCAAATATTAAATTAATATGTATTATAGAGTATTTCCACTAACTAGAAGTTTTGACGAGTATGGTTTGGTATATAGTGTACCTGAGGACTTAAAATCCAAAATACACACTTGAATATTGGTAGAAGTGCCATTTCAAAAATCTACTCAATTAGCTGTATGTTATGAAGAAATCTGGGAACTGGATGAGAGCTATGATGCGAGTGCTATAAAAGAAATTGTTCAAATAATTGATGTAAATTTTAATCTCTCAGAACTACAGTGTGAGATCATAGCATTTATAGCCCGATATTATATTGTTGCGATTCACAATGTGGTTTCTTTATTTTTCCCTACGAATCTCATTGAAAAAATAAAAAAAGAAACTATCTTTAAAGTGAATCCCAAGCAATACAGTTATACTAGAGAAAATACAATATCTCTTTCAGAAAAACAAGCTGAAATATACAAATCGATTTCAAATGGAGCTTCACTCAGGCATCTCTTATACGGGGTTACATGAAGTGGAAAAACTCAGATTTATATGAAACTTATTGAGGATAATCTCAAAACTTGAAAACAAACACTCTTACTGATTCCAGAAATAATCTTAACAAGTCAGATAAGCGAAAGAATAATGGAAGTTTTCGGTACACAGGTTATTTCACTACATTCTTGAGTCAGTGCAGCGAAAAAAACGCAATTCTGGATAGATATATATTCAGGAAATGCGAAAATCGTTATAGGGACAAGAAGTGCTCTATTTTATCCCTACTCAAATTTGGGGACGATAATAATGGATGAAGAACACGATCAAAGTTATATTTCTGATTCAGCTCCAAGATACTCTACGAAAGATGTCGCAGAAAAGATTTCAAGCATAGGACATATACCTCTTGTTCTCGCTTCAGGAACTCCAACGGCTACAAGTTTTTATAAATCTCTTCAATGAGAATATTCTCTCCACCAACTTCTTGAAGTGTATGGTAAAAAATAAAGAGGAATCAATTTGATTCCTCTTTATTTTTTAGATTTAGTTTTTAATTATTTTGTCGATGAGACCATACTTGAGTGCATCTTCTGCAGTCATAAAGTTATCTCTGTCACAATCCTTTTCGATTTGTTCGAGAGTTTGACCTGTATGTTTTGCTAATATTTTATAGAGAATTTTCCCTGTTTTTTCTATATGTCGTGCTGCAAGCATAATATCTGTAGCCTGACCTTCTGCTCCACCAAGTGGTTGGTGTATCATAATTTCAGCGTGAGGTAGAGCATATCTCTTGCCAGTTTCTCCACCAGCAAGTATGATTGACCCCATACTCGCAGCAAGTCCCATAGCTACGGTTGTAACAGGACATTTTATATATTGCATCGTATCGTAGATTGCAAGACCTGCTGTTACGTGTCATCCTGGTGAGTTTACGTACAGAGTAATTCCTGCTTTCGGGTCTTGTTTTTCTAAGAATAATAATTGAGCTATAACAGTATTTGCTACGGCACTGTCGATTCATTCTCCAAGAAAGATCACTCTATCCTCCAAAAGTCTAGAATAGATGTCATAGGCTCGTTCTTGCCCCCCAACTTTATCTATAACAGTTGGAATTAGAGTTGAGATAATACTTCTTTGCGATAATTTTGATTCTATTTGTTTAGCCATTGATTATTTTAATGTATAGTAAGTCCATCTAGTATATCATAAAAAATGAATTCTCAAGAGAGAGTTGTATAAAATACATTTGACTAGCATTAATTTATTGAATAAATATTTTTAAAAGAACTGTTTTGTTTTGAATAAAAGCTTCTTGAAAAAATCTTAGTTTTTTTTATACTATACAAAGAATACTTAGAAATTAACAAGCCAAGATGACCATAGTAACACGTTTTGCCCCGAGCCCGACAGGATATGTACATATTTGAAGTTTAAGAACTGTGTTATACAACTACCTGTATACGAAACAAAATGACTGAAAATTTTTACTTCGAATAGAGGATACTGATCGAAGTAGATATGTAGAGGGGAGTATTGAAAACATGATGAATGTGCTTGCTTCAGTCTGACTTATTGCTGATGAGGGACCAAATAATCCAGGTAATCATGGTCCGTACCTTCAATCTGAAAGATTGGATATTTATCAAAAGTATATTAAAGAACTTATTGCTGATGATAAAGCATATTATTGTTTTTGTAGTAGTGAGAGGCTTACGGCTCTCAGAGAAGAACAACAGTCTCTATGACTTCCAACAAAATATGATAAAATGTGTCGATATCACACAGCTGAGGAAACTAAGGCTCAACTCGATGCGTGAAGCGATTTCACCATTCGACTGAAAGTACCTGAAAATGTAGAAATATCTTTTGAAGATGGAATTCGTGGTACAATTACTATTCCAAGTAAAGATATAGATGAACAAGTTCTTATGAAAACAGATGGTTTCCCGACCTATCATTTTGCGGTAGTGGTTGATGATCATCTTATGGAGGTGACAGATATTATTCGAGGAGATGAGTGGATTCCATCAACACCAAAACATGTACTCTTGTATCAAGCATTCGGATGGGAAATGCCTCGATTTTCTCATGTACCTCCTCTGCTTTGAGCCGGATGAAAAAAACTATCAAAGAGAACAGGTGATGTCGCAGTTGAGAACTTTTTAGAAAAGTGATTTCTCACTGAAGCTATACTGAACTATATTGCACTCCTTGGTTGGAATCCAAAAACAACAGAAGAATATTTTACTGTTACAGAGCTTATAGAACGATTTAAACTCTCAGACGTACATCGAGCTGGAGCTGTGTTTGAAGAAGAAAGAATGGAGTGATTTAATGCTCATTATATTAAACATTACGACACACAAAAATTATGGAATAAGTTAGAAACATATTTGAACCGTTATGACAAAGTATTTTTAGAAAAGATTTCAGAATTTCCAGTTGAGTATAATTGTAAAATACTTGCTGAGCTTCAAACGAGACTCAAAAAACTTTCAGACTATAAAGAGCTCACTCATTTCCTCTATAATGATATCAAATCAATAGAAATAGATATGTATTTAAATCCAAAAATGAAAATAGAGTCAGTTGTTGACGTAAAAAAAGCGCTCAAAGTATCATTAGATGTACTGAATAACACTGATATTGACTTAGAAAGTCCTGAGAGTATTAAAGAGACGTTTATCATGAAAATAAAAGAAGCTGAAATGAAAAATGGGCAGGTGCTTTGGCCTGTTAGAGTAGCATTGTCTGCTGAGAATTTTTCTCCATGAGCTCTTGAACTCATCTACATACTTTGAAGGGAAAAGTCAATTCAAAGAATAGAGAAAAGTTTGAAAGAACTATAGAATTATGCTACTATTTTTACACAACTCTATCAAAAGAAATATAGAATATAATATTGATTACTTGGTAAAAAAAGAAAAATGAATTTTTGAATGTTAAAAAATATGGTTGAAAATATTGTTTCGTCATATAAATGTCCGTTTTGTGGAGGAAAAAATATTTCTGAAAAAAATATTGATATTATTGGAGCAGCTGGAAATACTGTAAATATTGATATGCATTGTCCTAGTTGTAAAAAACACTTTATGGCAAAAACAGAGGTTATGCATATGGACTTGTGACCCGTAAATGCCCAAAAGCTTGAACAAATTCAAAAATCTCTTTCAGCTTTAAAGTGAAGACTTGGTTGAAATATTGAAATAGACCAATCTGATTTAGAAGCAACCATTAAGGCTCAACAAATTAAAGATGAAGATATAACAAAAATAAGAAATACACTTCAAAAGAGATATTCTAAAGTAGAGGATTTATTTTCAGATACAGAAAACAATGATTAAAAAAATACTCTTGCTGTTTGTAGTACTGACAGTTTTATATGCTCTGAGTATATTTATATTTCCGAGTGTAACTGCTAAAATCGATAGCTTGTTATGAATGCCATGATTTAGTGAATCAATTCGATGAAAAAAGACGCAATTTGATACAATAGTGACCAATCCAGATGTTTGAGTATTGCCAAACTCCTACTCAGATACGCTGAGTTGAGCTCGTGATGTACAAAATAAATTTAACGACGGAGTAGAATCTACAAAAAATACTATTGATGGATTCAGGTGACAAGCTCAAGAGATGCAAGGAACTATAGAAAAGTGAAAAGAACAAATTGAGAGTATTAAAAGAGTATACGATGAAGCAAGTGGAACCTATATCGAAATAAAAACACTTATTGATGGAACACAAGAAATAATTGGAAGTGGTTCTATATCATCTCAAGAATAAGATGAAACAATTTAGTCAAGTCATAAAAACAAAGTATGATTTGACTTTTTTAGTCTTCTGACTAAAACTATGCAGCTTTATTCATCTCTATTATTAAAATATGGAACATTTAATTCTCCCAGCATTTATTACATCGACTTTGTCGCTTTTAAGCTTGCTTCTTATCTCTATATTTACCTACATTTTTTCTAAAAAAATAGGTTTCCCGTACACGGTTATGCTTGTTTTTGTTGGTCTACTTTTAGTTCCACTCTCAAACTTTCCACTATTTTCATTTATAGACGACTTTAAACTTACACCAGACATATTATTTTATGTATTTCTTCCAATTCTACTTTTTGAATCTGCATATAATATCAATTATAAACAGTTACTCGCAAACTGGAGGTCTATTGGTATGCTTGCTGTATTTGGACTCCTCATGTCGGCATTTGTAATCGCTTGAGCGCTATTTTTTCTATTTCCTTTGTTTGGACTCCATATACCGTTTCTCATTTGTTTATTATTTGGTTCCGTTATTTCAGCTACTGATCCAGTGGCAGTTCTCTCTATTTTTAAAACAGTATGAGCTCCGAGACGATTGGCACTTATATTTGAAGGAGAGAGTATATTTAATGATGGTACTGCATTAGCTTTTTTTCTTGTAATACTCTGAATTATACTCCAATGAGTGGTGACTCCTGCTAGTATGACTCTATGATTCTTTTCATTTATATCAATGGTTTCATGAGGACTTATATTTGGTTTAATTATGTGAGTTCTGTTTTCAAAAATATTAGAAAAAATTAAAAACGATGAATCAGTAGAAATAGGACTTACGATTGTTATGGCACATTTAACATTTCTGTTGTCGGAACTTATTGGACACTTTCTTGTTATTTGAGATTTTCATTTCAAAGTATCTTGAGTTATTGCAACTGCGATTGCAGGTATTACGATAGGGAACTATGGTCGTTATAAAATAAGTCCAAAGGTTGAAGAGTCTATTGAAAAATTTTGGGTATTTTTTGCATTTGTAGCGAATTCTCTTGTATTTATTTTATTAGGTCTCATTCTTTCTGATATAAATATAAATTTTACTCTATTCATACCACCAATTCTTCTAGTAATTGTGATTGTTATGATTGCAAGAGCTATAAGTGTCTATATCCCTATTTGAATAATTAATACATTTAAACTCGAAGAACATATTCCTATGACCTGGCAGCATCTTCTTTCATGGTGAAGTCTTAGATGAGCGCTAGCTGTTATGATGGTTTATCTCATTCCTGGTCCTGGTCAGACTTGATACGATTTACTATTAAAGTATCAAGAATCAGTAGGGTGGAATTATGATTTTTCAATCAAAGATTTTATCATTGTTATCACAATCTGAAGTATTATGTTTACGCTTTTTATCAAAGCTACGACTATATCATTTTTTATGAGAAAAATGAAGCTAGATAAACTCCATGAAGTGGAAGAATTTGAATACGAAGAAGGTAAAATACTTATGAATCTTAAAGTACTTGAAAAGCTCACGAGTATTGAAGAAAAATGATATATAAACAAGTGAGAACATCACGAATTGAGGTTAAAATATGAAACTATTCTCAAAGAATCTATATGAAATATTAAGTCACTCTTTACTAATAATACTCAACAGGCATCTGCTGTAATTAAAAAAGCGATTACTCTTCACGCACTTTGAATCGAGAAACAATATCTTAAAGATCTCTTTCATTATCATGAAGTTGATGAATACAATTTCAAAATAATTCTTGGAAAAATAACTCGCCAAATAGATAGGGTGGAGCAATGAGTGAGACAGCTTAAAGATCACGGGGAAAAACCTCATGAACTTAATATTTTTGAAAGATTTTGAGAAAAAATGAGAGGTGGAAGAGACAACTTTACTGATAGATATATAAGAAGCAGAACGCGTCTCATTATTACTAGAAAAGTCTGAAAAGAGCTTCGACATCTTAAAGCCATTGAGTTTGGGTTTAATAGTTCCTTGTTTGATGAAATTATTGATCTATACGAAGAATTTAATCAATCAGCTCAAGAAAAAAAGGATCAAATTAGGGAAAATCATAATATATCTATTATGTCACTAGAGGCGAAGTTAGCAGATAAATCACTTCTTAAAATTGAAGAAAAAGTAATTCAAGATCTTTTTAAAAAAGAGATTATTACCCCAAAGATTTATATAAAATTTTTAGAGGATATAGAACATGAAATACTCAAAGATTTTAGAAGAATTTGATAATTTTTTCAATATAAAAAATATTAACTTTGATATAAATATAATTTATGTCAAAGTTTTTTTATAGTACATAAAATTTGACTCATTTTATTTTTTGACTAAAACTGGTAGGCTTTAATTTATTTACCTGTAAGAATCATGAAAGAATTCTGTCAGAAATTTTGATTTCTACAAAAGATCTTGTGAGTGTGAATTATTTGAATTTCATATCTTCCTCAAGTCTCAGCTGCAACAGAAATTGCTGCGACTGCAGAGCATGCAACAACAGCATTTAGTATTGCATCTGGAATATTTATGACACTTGTCATGTTTCTTGTAATAACACTCGTTGCTACTGAAAAAGTACATAGAACCCTGGTAGTATTTTTTATAGCTGCTTCGCTCCTATTTTTAAATTATACCTTTGGAAGTTTTATTCCAGCTTTACAATTTTTGGACTTAGATAGAGCATTTGCCAGTATTGATGGAGAAGTAATAGCACTCCTTGTATCGATGATGATGATAGTTTGAGTACTCTCACAAACTCGTGTATTTGAATGGCTTGCAGTGAAACTCTTTGAAGTTTCAAAGTGAAATATTCATTTACTGTTTTTTTCATTCTTCGTTATAACGGCTGTTCTATCTGCATTTCTAGATAATGTTACTACAATTTTTCTTATTGTTCCTGTAGCTATATCAATATCTAAGATATTTGAAATTAATCCAGTGAGATTTGTAATCCCTATGATTATTGCTTCAAATCTCTGAGGTGCAGCAACCCTTATTGGTGATCCACCAAATATCATGATTGGGAGTTATGCTAATCTCTCTTTCAATCAGTTTATTGCAAATCTATGATTTCCTATTATTGTGATATCTTCAATTATCTCAATTACACTCTATCTCTTTATGAGAAAAGAGTTGAATCAAGTTAAAAAGATTGATGATTTTCAAAAAACACTCAAAGAAATGAAAGCGACGTATAAAATACGTCATAGAAAACTTCTCATTGCATCATTGCTTGTACTAGCTCTTGTAATTATATTCTTCTTCTTGCATGGATACTTTCATATGCCAGCTGCCGTTCCTGCTATTATGTGAGCTGCATTTCTCATGTTGATTCGTGATAGACTTATTAGAAGAAAATTTGGACGAGGTCATCAAAGTAAAGAAATGATGGAAATGAGGATTCATGAAACATTCTCTCGAGATGTAGAGTGGCTCGTTATCTGATTTTTTGTATTTCTATTTATGATTGTTGGTGCTGTAGAGCATACAGGTCTACTTGATTTAGTAGCGCTTCAAATACAAGATAGATTTGGAGATAATCTCCTGATTTGTGCTTTAGCAATATTATGGATATCAGCAATATTCTCAGCATTTCTTGATAATATTCCTTTTACAGCTGTAATGTTGCCAGTAGTTGCGAATCTTATAGCCTTTTATACAGGGCAGGGAATCGACGCAACATTCTTATGGTGGGCTCTTGCATTTGGTGCATGTCTTGGAGGGAATGGTACACTCATAGGTGCGTCAGCAAATCTCGTTGCTGCATGACTTCTTGAAAAAGAAAAATATCATCTTTCTTTTGTAGAATACCTTAAATTAGGTTTTCCTCTTATGTTATTACAAGTATTTTTAGCTTCATTCGCAATTTACTTTATGTGGCTTGCATTGTAGTTCTAAAAACACCTTCAGTACGAAGGTGTTTTTTTATTATGTATTTATATTTGACAATATATGTAATTTATCTATTATGAATTTATGTTTATTATTAATAATTTAAGTATATGAAAAAAATACTCATAGCTCTTACAGTTTTACTCGCTATTGTGCCATTTCAAAGCATTTTTGCCTTTAACGAAAACATTTCATTTAATAATTATACAATCATTAGTGAGTTAGATACTATTGATAAAGAAGTTGATGTACGAATAGAGTACGCTTTATCTAAAAAACCTATTAATTCATACGCAACTATTGTTACGATTAATGGAAAGACATACCAACAAAATTTGAAATATAATTCTCTCTCTACAAAATTATACGCTGATATATCAACAAGATATGTTACTGTTCCTTCAAACCTCGATTACAAATTATCGGTTATAGATGAGAATTCTTTCACTAAATTTACAGCATCATGAAGTTTGAGTATAAAAACTGGAACAATTACTCAAAATCCTAAACCAAATACTCCAACTTCAAATAATCCAAATACTCCACTGAGTTCTGAACAACAATCAGCACTGACAGCAAGTAGAATTATAATTGCAAATATTAAAACTCAATATTCAACAGACGCAACTCGTGTTTCAGCTCTTGTTCGTGAAATAGCTCTACTGAAAGAAAGAAGATTACAATATCCAAGTCGAGTGAATGTATTTAATCTCGTAATAATTCATTTGGAAAATGAGATTAGAAGTATATATGGACTCACACCTACAACGAATAATCTAACAATACCTAAGAGTCCAACAACTAATAATTATACACCAAAATATACAAAACCTTCTGAAGAACCAACTCGAATTAATGGTATATGAAATGCAAAAAGTTATGATTCTTGGAGAGTCTCTCAATAAATCTTTGTAATAAAATCAAAAGCTATACAGTATACGTATTAGCTTTTTTTTTGTTTGTGTATGAATACTCCATCACATTTTCTCCTGCATCTAGGAATAAGAAAATTTTTCAGAAGCAAATATGACATATATATATCTAAAAGCTTTGTGCTATGAGCTATAGCACCAGATGTAGGACTCTATATTTGCGTACTTGTATATACAATGTATGCTCATTTTTTTCTTTGATATGAAATGAGTGTTGTATTTAAGACGATGTTTGATGATTTGTATTTTAATAATCCTGTGTGGATTTTTGCATATAATTTTCTACACTCTATATTTCTTTTAATATTGTTTTTACTGATATCTTGGTATATAAAACATTTCATAAATCAGAGAATTTGAATAATATGTATCTGGTTTTTTATTGCTTGTTTGCTTCACTCAGCTATAGATATAGTTACTCACCAAGACGATGGACCAAGGATATTTTATCCACTTAGCTTATATCAATTTCAATCTCCAATATCTTATTGGAATCCTCTGTATTATTGAGGTATTGTATCAAAAATTGAATTTGTATGTGATATTTTGCTTATGTGGTATCTACTTTATTCACCAATTAAAAATAAAATTATATGACAAAAAAATACAAAAATTCTATAAAAATATCAAATGTTCTTAGAAAAAAGAGTATCTTACTGAGTAAGATACTCTTTTGATTCTGTATTTTTGTGTCACTCTCTCACAGCACTTTTGCATTAACTCAACAATCACAAGATATATATACTCAATTTATAACTCAAGTTGAGAAAAATTATTCTCTATTAGATCAGGAAATTGTTTTAAAAAAATTGAGATCTAGACTTACGCAGTATTACACATGAGAATTATCTTCTACGAAGTCACAAGTTGTCAGTGAAATAATTGAGCTCAATCATGAAGCTATTTACGATAATTGGCTTCTTCAAAATCAAAATCAAAATTCTCAAATTTCGCTCGAGCTCAAAACTCGACTGATTTTGAAAGATATAGATAAAAATATAGAGTTTCCAAGTTATGTCTCAGGACTTTTAGAAAAGGATTCGATTAGTTATATCTGAGTAAACTCAAATAGAGAGTATGTTGATTGAAAAGAAATATTTCAGATATCTTACGCTACATATTTTAAAATACTCCCGAGTAATGCAAGCACTCTTTCTCAAAAAAAATGAGTAATCATAAAAGCTTCTAATGGCGATTTTCATTTTATAGAGTCATATTCTAGAAATAAAAAGATTCCATATTCTGAACTCTCTGGACAAGCATTTGCATTTATTACTCCAGAATACAAAATTCAGTTAGAAAACTGAAAATACAGTGGTTTTATTTTTACAACACTTCAATACTATCCTGATAGGTATGGAGTGTTTGAGAAACAACTTGAAAATTCATGAAGTGTTATATGAGATATTCTAGTGTACAGAGATGAGTCTTGAAAATACAATTTTGTAAAAAAGTTTACAAAAAGACTTCTTATTTCAGATTCTGAGAGTTTTTGAATTCCTGAAAAGCATTTATTTTTAAAATATCTTCTTTCAGATGCTAAATTTTTAGAGTCAGATATTCCAGAAAATATGAAAAAAATAAAGTCTTTTACGAAGACTTTAACAAACTGACAAACTGACGATGAAGCTCTGGAGACTATTTATGATTGGGTACTTAATAATGTTGAATACACAAAAGATTTAGATCTCGATGATATGAAAATATTTTCATGAAGTGAAGCATTTTTTAGAAAAGACTGAGTCTGTACTGCATACTCTAAACTTATGGTCTATATGATGATGTACTCGTGAATGTATGACCTTGAAATGATAGAATGATATGTCATTGATGCTCCTGACTTTCCTAATATATGACACGCATGGGTGAGATATAAAGATAGATTTTATGATCCAACTTTTGATGACCCTATAGGTGCACTTGCTAATAAAACTCGTGATGAATATAAGTATTTTCAAATACCTCAGGATATTTTTTATACAAATAGGTTTCATTATGAGGATTTACCAGAGTCATTTTATACAGCGAGTAAAAATGATATAGAACAATTTATTTATGAATGACTTCTGGCACTTGTTCCTAAATATAGAGGTGAATTATCAAAATATGAAATATTTAATCCAGTAGTGTTTAGAGATACATTTAATATCTCTTCAAATGTTATTTTGAATCCTGAAATTATCGCTCAAAACGTGTGATTTGAAACAGTGGAATGAAAAACTTTTAGTTACACTAATAATGGAACTACCTATCAAATTTCAGCTCTTAATTATTATCTTATCACTGCTGATAATACTGAAACTGTACTTTCACAATTATCTTATAATCTAGATGATACAAAACTTTATAAGTGGTTATTAGAGGATGGAAGCAGTGAATGGAGGCTCTGATATAATATAAAATTAAGATAATTCTTAAACTTAAAATAAATATTTGACAAATAAGTCTGTTATTGTTAATATCAATAGTACCTCAACAATTTGTATGGGGCATCGGCAACTCGTATTGCTCGATTAATAGTCTAGGAGGGACTAAATATGAAGTCGCGTTTGATTGTGTCAAAAAACCCGAAGAAACAAGCTAAGCAACAGAGCAAGGTTCAACGGATGAAGAACGCAGCGATTAAAACTGGTATCTCGGGCAAAGCTCTTGATACTCGGAAAAAAGAAACAGTTGGCCGAGCAGGCTGAATTTGGGAGCGCATTTATGCGCTCCCTTCAACATATATGAAAACTAATATCTTCTTTAATCAGGAGATATTTTTATTTTGAATATATATCGTATATAAAAAATTATTGTCTTTTATAAGTATTTCACTACACTACATGAAATACTTTTTTGCTTATACAATTGTGGATACAAAAACCTTTGAACTAAACTACTGAAAACTCAATCCAGAGCAACAAGATGCAGTGAATACACTTGATGGACCAGTCATGGTTATAGCGTGACCTGGAACAGGGAAGACCCAGATTATTGGGATGCGTACTGCAAATATTATTCTAAAGTCTTGAGTACATCCAGAAAACATCATGATTACGACTTTTACAGAAGCGTGAGTGATAGCTATTCGAGAGCGACTTATCTCAATGATTTGAAGTGACGCGTATAAGGTGTATGTTTCAACGGTTCACAGCTTCGCTCAGGATGTTATAAAAAGTTTCCCTGAAAAGTTTACAGTAGAAAAACTTGATACCCCAATAGATGACATAGAGAGTTTAGAGCTCATTTCTGATATAGTTGGATCACTCCTCTCTGAGCAAAAGCTACAGTATTTGATGAGTTATGGAGATCCATTGTTTTATGTGCGGGCTATAAAAAATGCACTCAATAATCTCAAACGTGAATGAGTGAGTGTTACAAAATTTAAGCTAAAAATAAAAGAAGAAACAGAAAAATCACTTGCTTGGTTGGAAGAAAAACGAAATAATAAAAGAATTAAAAAAATAGAAAAATATGAAGCTGAACATGAGCAAAAGATAGGGAAGCTTACGGAACTTGCGACAATTTTTGAAATATATAATGCAAAACTTAGGGATCAACATCTCTATGATTTTAATGATATGATTAATTTTGTCCTTGAAAAGTTTAGAGAAGATGATGAATTACGAACATATTATGCTGAAGTGTATCAATATATTATGTTAGATGAGTATCAAGATACAAATAACCCGCAAAATGAAATAGTGGATTTAATACTTTCAGTATCAGAGACTCCAAATATCATGGTGGTTGGAGATGATGATCAGTCTATTTACAGGTTTCAAGGAGCAAATATAGAAAATATGCTTGAGTTTACTACAAAATATCAAAACTCTAAGATTATTATTTTAGACAAAAACTACAGATCTCAACAATGAATACTTAATGCTGCAGAAAATCTTATAGAAAATAATTCTGAGAGACTCATAAACAAAATCCCAGGTCTCAGTAAAAAATTAGATTCACAAACTTGATGAGTCAGAGAAGTTCCAAGTATATGTATTACTAAAGACGATATAGATGAAAAACTCTCTGTTGTTGAAAGAGTTTTGTCACTCTTACGTTCTTGAATTCAAGCAAGTGAAATTGCTATCATTGTACGTTCTAACAAAGAAGTCATAACTTATGGTGATATACTTAAAGAACATGAAATTGCTGTTACATCTAAACTTGAAAGCAATATTCTTGAGTCAGATTATGTAAAATCGATTTTTACATTTTTTAAGGTACTATCAGATCCTTATAGTTATGAGACAGATTTTCTAAATCTCCTAAGATCAAGTCTAATTGATATAGATGGAATGGATATACTTAAAATAAATACGTATCTCTACAGACAAAATTATTCTAAAAGAGGTCACACAAAACTCAAGCTATTTGATGTACTTTCAGACTCAGCTGCTTTGCAATTTATTTGAGTACAATGAGGACATAAAATTCATGAATTCATATCAAAATATGTAGAGGCACAAGAACAGTTTTCACGTCGAAATTTTATTTTAGCACTTTCATGGTTTTTATCAGAATTCAAAATTCTTGATACCGTGCAATCTCAGTGAAATTTTCAAGATCTACAAGATGTATATTCACTTTTTCACACGATTAAATCTTGGGCTTGAATTAATAATAATATTTCCTTGAGATCAATCATTAATAAATATGAATTATATTTTAAGTATGGGTACAGAATAAATAGAACGACCTCGCTATGAGATGATAGCTGAGTACAAGTTCTCACTGCTCACAGTTCTAAATGACTTGAATATGAGTATGTGTTCATTCCAGGCTTATATACTTGAAACTGGGATACTAAATCAAACAGAGAGCTCATACCACTTCCTTCAGGTATTGCCTGAAATGGTTTTCAAGCTACCCAAGAGGATATTCTGAGTGACGCTGAACTAAAAAATCATAATAAAGAACGGCAAATGCAAGAGGATAGACGGCTCTTTTTTGTTGCACTCACGAGAGCAAAAAAACAATTATATTTAAGTTTCCCCAGTTCAATACTTTGAAGTGTAAAACTCATATCACCATTTTTATGAGAAATCTGAGATAGTATTGCAGTAGATTTTGTATCTACACAAGACGAGAAATCAAATGAAATGATTCAAGAAATGTTACAAGAGTCCAAGCTTATTAAGCACAATAATGAGGAAATTAATTTTATACAAGAGTTTTTCTTACGCTACAAGCTGTCAGTGAGTGACCTCAACACATTTTTAATAAGTCCTAAAGATTTTTTGTATAGGTCAGTATTCAAATATCCATTTGAAGAAAATGAAAACTCTATTTTTGGGACTATGTACCATAGAACATTAGAACTTTTTTACAAAAAAATACAAGACACATGAGAAGTCCAAGAGTATGAATATTTAGAATATGTATTTTTGCGTCAACTAGAAAAAGAATACCTTACTTTTGAAGAGTTCCAGAGACTGAAATCAAGGTGACTTGAGTCTCTCAAGTGATATTATGAAACATATAACGGTACTTTTGTAGCACCTTTAAAGACTGAATATAAGTTCTCTAGAAAAAATATATTTTTTGAGACTATCCCATTAACTTGAATCATTGATAAAATAGAGCTTCTAAGCGAGGATTTTACTGGAAATGATTCGTGAAGTGCTTTATTTTCTCAAAATATTAAGCTCACAGATTACAAAACATGATCTGTGAAATATATTTGAGAAATAAAGTGAGTAAACAAAGATTGAAAAAAAGATGAATGATTTGAAAGAGGGAGATACTGACGACAACTCATGTTTTATAAGCTATTATTTGAAAATGATTCAGAGTTATCTTCTCAGTACAACTTATGTGAGCTAGAGCTCGATTTTTGTGAATGAAAAAAATGAAATTATAAAAGGGTCAGTGTTGAAGTGAACGAAGATGAATACGCTGAGTTTAAATCTCTCATAAAAGAAACCTACTCTAAAATGATAGATATAGGTTTTTGGAAAGATTTTTTAAACTTAAAATAGAGCTTATTTTTTGAAGTAGTGAAGGAATTTATCCATAAATTTCTTTTTTCTTTTATAAACATAGTATTCATATTCAATATCTTCATGAGTTTTAACTGGACTACGTGATACCTCTTCGAAAACTACTGGGAGTCCATCAAAAAATACGTCACAGTGATATTTTTCATAGATACGAGTAACATATGCTTTTTCGAGACATGGCGAAGAGAGAACCTGATTATAAATCTCAGCTCATCAAATTATAAATATATTTTCTATATCATCTCTTTTAGAAAGGTATTCCATACATTTCTTTGTTTCTGAGAATTTTATTTCTCAAGATTCTCAGATTACTTCATCTTCATAACTCCTTGAGAGTACACAGTTAAGTCTGAGTGGAAGTGGTCTAAACTTTTTAGGAAGTGAATCCCAAGTTTTTCTTCCCATTACTACCGCATTTTGTTTTTTATGATTTTTAGTTCTGGTAGTTACATTTTTAAAGTAGCTACGATCATCTGGAATATCCCACGAAAGACCTCAATTCTTTCAAAGTCAGTTTTCGTTATCGACTGCAAGTATGATTGAAAATTTTTTCATGAATCTAGTAAAAATAATTATATTACCAGAGTATAACACAAAAAATAGAAAAATAAAGTTTTGAACTTTTGCTAATCAAGGTATCTTTAGATTATAGTCTTTAAATAATTATATTATGCAGCTAAATCCCATTCAACATCAAGCAATGGTGTGTGTTACTTGACCACTTCTTATAATTGCTTGAGCTGGTTCTGGTAAAACAGCAACTCTAACTCAACGTATTGCTTATATGATATCAGAGTGTGGAATCAGACCATCTTCAATCCTAGCTCTCACTTTCACCAATAAAGCTGCTTGAGAGATGAAAGAAAGAACATGAAAAACTATTTGAGCTGAATATCATCCATATATGCTTAAAAATAGACACCTTCCATACATTGGGACCTTTCATAGTTTTTGAATATATGTTTTAAAAGAAATTTTGTCTCATAATTTCACTCATTACCAACAAGTTAGTGAATCAATATGACTCAAAGAAAACTTCATAATATATGATGAATCAGATAAAATATCTGTTATGAAAGACATTATAAAAAATGAAATGGGACTTATAGAAAAGGAGTACCCAGCTCGACAAATAGCTCATTATATATCAGATGCAAAAAATAAATCGCTTGATTCTAGGTGATACAAAAATCAAGCTGATGGTATGCTTGCAGAAGTAGTAGGGAGTGTATTTGAGAGATATGAAAAACGTCTTCAAGCCAACAATGCTATGGATTTTGATGATATACTTTCTAAGTTACTTCAAGCCTTTCACCTTAAAATAGTTTTAGATATCTTTCATGAACGCTATGAATATATTATGGTAGATGAGTATCAAGATACGAATTTGATTCAGTATGAAATAGTTGCATTATTAGCACTTAAACATAAGAACCTTGCAGTTGTAGGAGATGACTGGCAATCTATCTATTCATGGAGAGGAGCAGATATGCGAAACATTATTCACTTTAACAAAGACTATCCAAGTGCTACAGTCGTGAAATTAGAGCAAAATTATAGATCAACAAAAAACATTATAAATGCTGCAAATGTTGTCATAAAAAACAATAAAGAAGCACTTGATAAAGAACTCTGGACTGAAAATAACGAAGGAACGAAGATTCAATACTTAGAAGCATATGATGATAAGTGAGAGGCAAATTGGATAGCTACAAATATTAAGGATTATAATGATGAAGATATTGAAAATAAACTGAGTGATAATCTTATTTTATATAGAACCAATGCTCAGTCACGTGGAATAGAGGAGTGACTTCTTAAAAAAAATATACCATATATTGTAGTTGGATGACTTAAGTTTTATGAGCGAAAAGAAATTAAGGATATTTTGTCATACCTCAGGATTATACATAATCCAAATGAACCTGTTGCTTTTTGACGTATTGTAAATACTCCAACAAGATGAGTTTGAGCTAAGTCTGCAGAAATTGTTCATAACTACAGAAATGATTATTCGATTAGTTATCTACAAGTTCTTGAAAATATAGAAGAAATAGATGAGCTCAGACCTGCTGCTAAGAGCTCATTATCAGAATTTTATTCAGTACTACAATCGCTTATTTCTCAAAGTAACACTCTCAAACTTTCTACTCTTGTATGAGAAGTAATTGAAAGAATTAGATACAAAGATTATTTAAAAACTCAGTTTTCATGAGATGAGCTGGATTCAAAGCTTGAGAATTTAACAGAGTTACAAAATGTTGCGAGTGAATATGATGGCCTTGATCCGAGAGAGTCGTTGTCTATGTTTCTAGAGGAGGTAGCACTTATTAGTGATCTTGATAAAACGACGGAACCAGAGGATAGAGTTACTTTGATGACTATTCATAGCTCAAAATGACTCGAGCAAAAAAGAGTGTTTGTAACAGGGCTTGAGGATGGAATATTTCCACATTCAAGGACTCACTCAAACATGCGTGAACTTGAGGAGGAACGAAGACTTATGTATGTTGCGATGACTCGAGCGAAACAGGAACTTTTTTTAACCAGAGCAAAAGAAAGATTATATTTCTGAGATTATGTTAGAAATCCTGAAAGTAGATTTATTTTAGAGATACCTGCTGAAAATATTGAATCTATAGAACTGTGAGGATGATTTAGTTTTGATACATCAAACTCTTTTTCTTGAGCTGATTATGAGTCAACGATGCGAGTTGCGAAAAAAGTAGTAAAACAAAATAATGTTTCCGACTTCAAGGCTGGACAACGAGTCTATCATCATAAGTTTGGAGAGGGGAGAATAGAGTCTTTAGTATGAGAATTAGCTGAACTACGATTCTCTTCTTGAATTAAAAAAATGAACATCAGAATAGCTCCAGTTAAGCTTATTGCTGACGAATAATTTAAATTGCAAATTAACAAAAAAACATCATACTTTCAATGATGTTTCTAATTATATAGTATGCCTTTTGAATATATTCTACTAGTTTTTGTCTCTGTGTTTCCCATAAAATATAAGTTTTCGTATTGGTCACATTTTTTTTCACAGTGAGATCAAAGTCTAAAAAATATTATAAAACAAACATATCATTTTTGGTTGTTTGTAGAAATTCCAATATTTATTATGAGTTTTGTTGTGTTTTTTGATAAGGTCTTTGAAATATTTTTATATAATATATTTTTCTACTTTTTAATACTCTATAATATTTTTGTTTTCTGAAAAATACTAAGATGAAACAGCGTTTCATTCGTATGAAATAAACAATCCTATGTAAGTTTTGTATTAATATTACTAACATTAATTCCTTTTTTGTGGTATTATAAAGCATCGATATATCTCATTATTTCTATACTTATGATATTTATTCCCGCTTATTTTTATGTGAGTCAAAAAATAGTTTCTAAAACAAGGACTGTAAAAATATAATTATATATTTATAATAAAACGAATGTTAAAAAATATTGCTATACTTACTTGAGGTCCTTGATATGAAAGAGAAATCGCACTAAAAAGTTCGAAACTTTTTGAAAAATATATCAATATAAACTTCAAAACTTTTATTTTTCCAGAAGAACTCGATTTATTTTTACATCAAAGAAGTGAATTTGATTGAGTAATTCCAGTATTTCATTGAGAATGGTGAGAAGATGGTAAGATATTTGCTATGCTTGATATCCTCTGAATGAAATATCCATTTTCAAGCTGCGAAGTTCACTCATTTTGTCTCAATAAATTTCTAAGCAATAATCTACTTTCTTGAATGTGAATACATACTTGAAAACAATTTTTGATAGATGAAGGAGAACAAATGAAATATTCTCCAAAGCAAATACTAGAGAATAATAGTAAAAGAATTGCTGACATTTGATACCCATTCATAATGAAACCAACTCATTGAGGGAGTAGTTTTTATACATATAAAATTCATGACGAAGGAGAATTTTTAGAGAAATCTCTAGAGTGTTTTTGAACTATAGCAGATTCGTTTCTTATTCAAGAGTTTATTCTTTGAGAGGAATATAGTGTATCTATAGTGTGATGAAAAGCTCTCCCACATATAATGAAAGTTCAAAAAGAAAAATCAGAAATATTTAATTATGCCAACAAATATGAAGAAGACATTGAAAGATTTCCTGAATTAGAACAATGACTTAGAAATAATCTGTCAAGCCAAGCAGAAAAAATATTCTCAACTCTGTGGTGTAGAACAGTATCAAGGGTAGATTTTATAGTTCGAGATAGTGTTCCTTACTTTCTTGAGATAAATACTATTCCTGGTATGACAGAAGTATCCATACTCCCTAAAGCTTGGAAACTCTCATGAAAATCTTTAGACGAATTCGTAGAATTTATTGTTTCAGAAATAAAATAAAAAAAAGACTCGTTATTGAGTCTTTTTTTTATTTTAGTACATTCTACTACATAAGATCACTTCCAGCGATGAGCTTATCTCATTTACCGAGTTTCATACCTCTTCATTCGAGATCTTCATTAAGGTAGATAATTTTGGCATTCTGTCATTCTGACCCTATGTTGCCGAGTGTTTCTATTCTTGATGAATCAAGAAGAAACTGAAGTATCTTTTCTGCATTGAGTGATTTATCAGATTGTTTTATCATATCAACTGCTTCTTTGAATCATTCTGCAATCTTCGTTCTTTGACCTGCCATACCTTCTCATAAAAGAATTTTTGATTCTTTTTCTGCCTCTGCTTGTTTCACTTTCATGATTTTTTCTGCTTCTCATTCATTCATTGCTGCTTCTTTGAATTTTTGTGTTTCAACTACTTTATTCATAGCCATCATTACTGTACTATCGAGTTTCACATCCCTCACTTGAATAGAATCAAGTTTGAAACCAAAACTTGCAAGTCTAACTCTCAGTTTTTCTTCAATAGTTTCACCAATCTCTTCCCGTTTTGCAAATATTTCTTTGTGTGTAAACGCTACTATCATACCTCTGAGTTGTTCATCAATCGTAGATTTCATCATAGTACGAGCATCATCTATAGAGTATACTGACTTATAGATAGATCATTCACGAGTATTATTATTATCATCTTCTACATAATAGATAACATTGAGCCCTATATAAGCTGTTACGTTATCAGATGTTATTCCATCCACTTCAACTGGAAAATTTCTTCTATAGAGTGCCTGAGTCTTTGTTGTTTCTAAAAAAGGAATAATAAAATTAAGACCTTGTCTGAGAATTCTATCAAATCTTCAGAGAAACTCTACTGTTCTCACTGTGTTAGGAGAGATAATCCTCACAGAAAGTGCAATCAGAATAATATCTAATATCACAGCTACAATAATTCATTCTATTCAAAATAATACTCATACTATAAGTATTACAATAATAAGTATAGGCACCATAAATCTCAACATAATTATAGTATTAATAAATAATAGTTATAGTATAGTTAAATATTAGAGACTAACAAAATATATATGGAGAATATGGTTCTAGAAATACATAAGGCACTAAATAAAAGTTTTTGAGAATCTGTTATGGTAGATTTTAAGGATGAAAAAAATGATTGAAAACATTTTTACTTAGATATCACTTCTGATTTATTCCAATGACTAAGTAGAATTGAACAATCTAAACTTGTATATGATTGTCTCGACCCATTTATGAAAAGTTGATACATTCATGCACTGAGGATGAAATGTAGAGTTCAAAATAAATAATTTTTAAAGTTCAAAAATGTTAACACCGGAATTAAACCAACAAATAAAAGATATAATCTGAAGTTATAGAGTTGTATTATTTATGAAGGGAAGTCCAGAAGCTCCTGCTTGCTGATTTTCGGCAAGTGCCGTCGCAATGCTTATTGATACAGATATCTATTTTGAAAGTTTTGATGTTTATACTAATGAAATAGTAAGACAATGACTCAAAGAATTTAGTTCTTGGCCCACTTTTCCACAACTATATATAGATAATGAGCTTATTGGCTGAATCGATATACTATCAGAAATGCAGGAGTGCTGAGAACTTGAGGAATTAAAGAAAACTAAAAATTTATAAAAAAAAGAAGTAACAAATTGTTACTTCTTTTTTTTATAAATTTGTTTCTATAAATCTTTATTATTAGAAACCCATTTTTCGAGTTGTTTTCCAGCAACTTCTCGTCCTCCTATACCAAATGCGAGAGCAGCAGCAACAGCAGCAGCACCAAATACAAGAGTAAATACATTTGTAATTACTGTGTCAGCGATTCCCATTTGTTGAAGACCAATTGCTACAGATAATAGTATGATTGCATATTTAACAAGACTCGCTACCGTCTTATTTGAATGAGATGTACTCATAACCGCGTCATAAGCAACACTAGATATAATGAGTCCTATAATAATAGTTGCAATACCTCATAGTACTAGAGTGGCAAATTCTATGAAATCTTGAACAAGTTGTGAAATAACTTCTAGACCAAGTAAGTTTCAAGCTTCAGAAATTGCAAATAACATTAACAGTACAAATGCTCAAGTTGAAATAATTTTTGAAAGAGAGACATTTGATTTAAGTGGAATTCAAGCTTTTTGTAAAAAAGTATCAAAACCCATATTTTTAAGTATATCTTCTAGCATTGAGCTTATAAATTTTCAAGCAACAAATGCAAGAGTGAGTAACATGAGTGCTCCTACTATATTAGGTATAAGTAATATACTTTCTTCTAGCATTCTTTGAGAAGGAGAAGAGATTGATTCAATTCCGAGTCTATTTATAGCTGAAATAGCTACAGGTATAATAATAACTATGTAAGCGAGAATTCAAGCAACTTGAGAGAGCGATACATCCTTGAGTCCAAGTCTCGCTGTAAATGTGTCGATTTTAGTTGCCTGCAAAATTGAAGTTACAATTTGTTTTACAAGTTTTGCAACGAATAATCCGATAACTATTATAATAACTGCAGCAATAACATTAGGAATATATGATGTTATTTGACCAATAATATTATTTACAGGTCATACTATATCAGAAAGTCCTAGTCCGGCAAGAATAGCTGGAAGAAAAAATAATATTACAAATCCATATCCAGCATTTGCTAGTGATTTTGTAGTACCATTTCAAACTTTTGAATCTACATTATTTTCTTGCCCAAGCTTCAATATAAACATTCTCGTAAGAGAAGATGCGAGCCAAGTAAATATAACAAGTGCTAATACCCCTACATATTGTGGTATAGAATTAGCAAAATTATTTATTGGTTCAGATATAGCTGGGAGGTTTATATATTGGAAAAAAGCTACAAGTACATATGCAAAAACTATAACAAAAGTAATAATTCAAGCAATATCAGCTATTTTATGAATATTCGTTTTTACACCCATTGAGTTGAAAAAGTTTTCAAAAAAATCTATTTTAATTATTCATTTTCTTACTATTGATGCTAAAAGTTTAGCAGCAAACCATCAAATTATGATTATAAGGAGAGCAATAGCAAAGTCTCATAAATCAGCAATAAAAGATTGTGGTATTCGAGACATGTAATTGTTGAAAGTATTCATATTATCTAAATTAAAAATAAAAGTACGTACTTAAACTACTTCTACTAAGTATGATAATTGTAAGAGTCCTTAACTGTATCTTACTTTGAAATATAAAGTCAGATGAAGTTTTGTTTGACTTTTAGTCTATTTTATTTGACACAAAAATAAATATGTGACATAATTTTTGTATATTTACATTTTAAAACTATTTTATGACCGCTTTGTTTTATCAAATAATTAACAACATTGAAAAAATTACTCATAAGAACTATAAAGACTTTAAAAAGAAGCTCATAGTACTCTTAGAATGATTTAAAGAAGCAAACGATATAGATAATATTAAAGTACTTCGAAATAAACTTGAAAGTCTTCTTGATGAATACAAGGAAGATGACAAAACGCATAAACCAATTCGAGCACATCTTAAAGATTTAAAAAAGTTTCTTCATGAAATTGATGATATTATTCATGAGATGGAAGAAGGTGAAGAAAAACTAGAATTGGTTGATGTTATAAAAAAAATAGAACAAAAATACAGAAGCATTAATAAAATTAAAGAAGACAAAAGAGATAAATATAAAGAAGTCGCAATTAAAAAGAAAACAATTTCTTATGAAAAAGAAATAATGAAAATGCAGCTTGAACTTGTGAAACTTCAAAGACATATTCAGGAAACTGGTCAAAAAGTTCTCATAATATTTGAAGGAAGAGATGCAGCAGGGAAGGGAGGAAATATTAAGAGATTTATGGAATATTTAAATCCTCGAAGCTCTAAAGTAGTAGCACTCCAAAAACCAACAGAACAAGAACGAACTCAGTGGTATTTTCAAAGATATGTTCAAAATCTTCCTATGTGAGGTGAAATGGTATTTTTTGATAGGTCATGGTACAATCGGGCTGGAGTGGAACCAGTTATGGGGTTTGTAAATAAAAATAATTATGAAAAATTTATGCATGATGTGCCTAAATTTGAAGAAATGCTTATTGATTCTGGTATAAAAGTTATCAAATTATATTACTCTGTTTCTAAATCAGAACAGGCTGATCGTTTTGAGGAAAGAAGAAGAAATCCTTTGAAACAATACAAACTTTCTCCAATCGACCAATTTTCTCAACAACTTTGGAAGAAATATACGCTTGCAGAGTATCATAACTTTAAAAACACACACAACGATAAATCACCTTGGACGATTATTAATTCTGATGATAAAAAAGCATCTAGAATTAATTCCATCAAGTATGTACTTTCACTTTTTGATTATCCAGAAAAGATTACATCTAAAGAACTTGAATATGATGACAATGTTATTATGACTGCAGAACAAAAAATAAGAAGCCTCAAAGACGAAATAGAAAAAGGAGCAGATTTATTCTGAGAAAAATAATAATAACGTTAAAAGGCCCGCGCAGAGCGCGGGCCTTTTTTTATCGTATATGTTTAGCGTGTGCCAGAACCAGCGGATACAGTACCCGATCCAGCCATGATACCAGTGATTACACCGGCACCGATGGTTCCGGATCCGGAACCCATTCCTCCAGTACCACCTCCATTGGAACCATTTTTTGTTGGTTCTTTTGGAATTTGTGGATTACTTGTATCCACAACTGGAGGTTGCTCGATGACAGCAGGCTTTTTCGGTGGTTTGTTCATACCACCACCAGAATCAACACCAGGTGCATCGACTCCACCGGCTGTATTCATCGGAGGTTTTTTCACCAAGTTGCCGTCAAGGCTATTTGGTTTGTGGCATGCCCCAAGTATTGTAAGGACAAGTAATGGCAGAATAATTCTTCTCATCTCAGATTCCCTCAATAACACCTACTCACACTATTATAAGTCGATGTTTCATATTATTTATATTGTAATAAATAACAAAAAACATCAACCTATAATTCAACTTGAGAGTAAGTTGTTGGAGAGCACTAAAACAAATACGATTTCTATTTCTCATGTTTGAGTAAATCTACCAATCATGTTGAAACAGAATTATATATGTTTTATAAGTTACACTTAAAATACTATAATTTATAAAACATATATGTCAATATATTTATTGACAAATTTTAAAAGTGAAGAATATTAACTAATTTCTTTCAAGACCAGTCATATAAGCAATTCCAATTGCATCTGCTGCATCATCTGGTTGTGGTATACTATCAAGCTTAAATATTATTTGTATAGCTTTTTGTAATTGAGCTTTTTTTGCAGCGCCATTAGATGTGATTGCTTTTTTTATTTGAAGTGGGGTATATTCGTACAAGGTAATTCACCGTTTCATGATTTCGTAAAGTATGACTCACCTTGCGTGTGCAACGGCAATCCCTGTCGTAATATTTGTATTAAAGAATAGTTTCTCTACTCATACTCTCTCAGGATTATATTTTGTTATAAGTTCTTCGATATCTCTTCATATTTCTAAGAGCTTGAGTTCAAGAGATATTTTAGGAGTTGTATGAATGATTCAAAAATCGAGCAATACAAAATCTCTTCATTTCTTTTCTATTAATGCAAATCAGATAGTTGTAGTTCCTGGATCAATTCAGAGAATAATCATAAATGCTTTTCGTTATTTGACAAAGTGTGTAAATTGTGTAATAATATATATATGAAGGCAACTTCATATGTGTACAAAATTTATTCCTGTTAATATATTAATAATATGTTTCCATGAATAAAAACAAAATTTATGTTGCTCCATACTTACTGGAAACTTTGGTTGGGAGCACAATAGTTAATGAAAGAGAAAAACTAAGAGTTTTGAAATATGTCTGATATATGACATATAAAGAACAACTACAACTCTCTCGATTACTATAAAAAAAGAGGATGGTACCCTCTTTTTTTATTTCCAGTTAAAATACTGTTCCAGTCCAAGTCTTTCATCATCAAATTGAAAGAGTTGTCATTGTGTATGCAGTCGAGCTAGTACTCAATTCACTATTTTTTGTGAAACATCAGTCCCATAAATGTTTTTCTTTTTCATTTTTATATTTCAAATAGCTCCATTAACTATTTCAGCTATAAGTCAGGCATTTATAGGTGGAGCAATGATATTTGCTCACTCTAAAATAGTTTCAGTTCGATCTGATCCAAATCTAATAGTAACACATGGTGTTTCAACTATATTAGCTTCTTCTTGCATACTCCCACTATCTGTAACGACTGCACCTGCTTTTGATATCATATCTATTACTTCATGATGATGAGCGAGAGCTTTACCATACGCAAAATTATTTGGGTATTTTTTTACGAGATTTTCTATATCATCTCGTAAGCCATAACTATCTATAGCAAATTCACTAGCATAGAGTCCAAGAAAACAAACATAGACTCCTTGTTCTACTAGTTTTTTAATTCCATGATAAATTGCGAGGAAACGTTCCTTTTTCTCACAATTTTCTCTTCTATGTATGGTTACAAAAATGAAATCTTTTCATTTCATAGTAGGAAACTGTTCAAAAGCTTTTGAAAGAGATATTTTCTTTTTTGAAATTTCAATAGCATCAGCAATAGTATTTCCAGTTACTTCCATATTCTCTTTAGGAAATCATTCACGTTTGAGTGTCTTGAGATAGAGTTCGTGAGGGAGTGCAAAATACCCAGCTGATGGTTCAACTCCTCTTGTATCAAACTGTTCAGGATATGGTTCTATACTCCCAAGTTCATAAATATCTGGATTTTGAAGCATTTTATAATATTTTTCCCAATCGAATTTCCCAGCCTCATAGTCTGTAAAGAGTTTATGAAAAAACTCTCTATTAGGTGTAAATGTTCGAATACCTGCTTCTACGTGCACTACAGAAAATTTATTAAGAAACGCTGCTTTATCAGCTGTTGTAGCTGTTAGTGTATCGCCATGTACGTAGGGAACTGGTATTTTTTTGTATTCTTCATTAATTTCAATAAGAATATTTCCAAGTCTTTCTATAATAAGAGAGTATTTTTGATGAAGTTTCCCAGTAATATTAAGATTTATATCAACTATCATTCCAAACTCTTCGAGCACTCACTGAGAGAGATTGTAGTCATAGTGCTGACCTGTATGAATTAAAACAACGAGTTCTCCTCTTTTTTTAAGTTCTATATACAAAGGAGCTTGTTTTATGATATCTGGCTTAGTAGCAATCATAATTATATGAGCATATCTCTTAGGATTTGATCTCATTTCAATCCAAAATCAATCTCGAACTTGTATTTGTTTTTCTTCTGAAGTCATGAAGAGTTTATAAAAAAATATTGTACAGCAGTATGCTCAAGAATCATCAAATTGCAAAATAAGTTTATACTATAATATTTAGTTTTATCAATGTTGTAATTTTTGACATTTCCCAGTTAATAAGTAAATTTATTCTTAATTCATAGTGAAACCGCATTTTACAACAGACTCTTAAAGTATCATAATTTTTCCTAGTAAACATTATATATCATTAATATTAGTCTCATGAATACAGATAATTCATATTGAAAAAATAAGAATATTTTTTTGAGTTTCAAAGCATTTACACTCGTTGAATTGATAGTGGTTATTACTATTTTAGCAATTTTATGAACCATATGATTTATCTCCATAGGATGATATACATTAATGGCTCGAGAAAGTGCTAGAATATCTGACATGAGTATGATTTCTAGGGCTCTAGATCTTACGTATTTAGAGAATAATTTTTATCCTGATACAGCAAGCTGAATTACTGTCACATACTCAGGTTCCACACTTTGGACACAATGATTCTTTACGGAAGAAGTAAGAGCGAATACAAATAGAATTTCTCAAACACCTAGTGAAAAGTTAACATGAAAACCATATATTTATTCTGTAACATATAATCGACAAGAATATCAACTTGCTGGTTGATCAGAAAGCTGAGGTCCAACGGCATTGAACTCTCTTGTACCTGAAACAAATGCCTTTTTCTCTCGAGCCATTGTCAGATGAAACTATAACTGAGCAATTTTATGAAAAAATATCAGTGATAGACTTCATATTTTTTGAGTACCAAGTATCATAACTAAAAATATTGATTCTGTAGACATTGTTGATTTAATTAATCAAAAATGATTTGTTTTGGATTGATATTGAGCTCTTCCTAACTCTTTTGCAACTAATACTGGAGCTATACTATGAGAAGTGAATTTTACACCATCAAACGCATGAAATGTATTAATTTTTGATGGGACACCTGAAGAGTTGATAAGTTATTCTTGAGCACTTTTAGTTGCACAAAAAAGTTATGATTTATATAATTGAACTGGTATAAATAACCATAAGTCACTTAATCCTTATATAGTTATTAATCCTTCTACTTCGACAAATCAACAAAAGATTGTTCACTCTACTCTCCTTTCTCTCTCTACAAATAAAACAGTATCTCCTTGAATTGAGTCAATCTTGTTAACTGGAGTAAGTAATCATAATCCTACTAATGAACCTGAGGTAGTTGAAGAAGTTGTAGTAGATAATAGTTATTGTTATAATCCAACTAATATTGGTACGATATGACTTGCATGAACTGTATGTGATGGAATGCTTATAGTAAGTGATGTTGGACTCAGTAACGTATCATCTCCAGATAGATGATGAAATGGACAGTACTGAATCACTGGCCCAGATTCAAATTTTTATACTTTTACAGATTCACAATATAATGTCTTTACTTGAATTGTAACTAATATGGAGTGATTATTTAGAAGATCTAATTTTAATTGAGATATTGGATATTGGGATGTAAGTAATGTAGTCAATATGCATAGTCTATTTAGAGAAACTACAGCATTTAATCAAGATATTAGTGGCTGGGATGTTTCGAGCGTCACTAATATGTTTGAAATGGTGAGAGAATCTGTAACTTTTAGTAGTAACATTTGATCTTGGGATGTTAGTAATGTAACAAATATGAGTGCTATGTTTAGAGATTCTTGAAGTTTTAATCAAAATCTTACATGATGGTGCGTATCTAATTTTGCGGTCTCTTCAAGTGATTTTGCAAGGGATAGTATTTTGCAAGCTTGAAATAGACCAATCTGGGGAACATGTCCTTAAATACTTATCAATTATTATTATTATTATTATTATTATTTAAACAAATATTTAATTTCAGTTTTACATAAGTGTTTATTTGTATATATTTAGTGTATATGAATAATTATAAACTACAATGATTGAAAAAAAATATTTTGTGTACCTTCATTGGATATGACTCACTCAGAGAGATTTATGATTAATATTTTGTAAAATAGAATCTTTTGCTAAGGCACAAGAAGTATATGATAATATATCAAGTTCATTATTAGCTCAATATATTAACGACTCAAAGAGAAGGGATAAAATAATGGAGAGAAAACAGATTATAAAAACAAAACTCATTGACGAAGTAATAAATAAATTATGAGTAAAAATTATTATTAAGTGGGAAGAATTATATCCAAAATCTCTTAATGATATTCCTCATAGTCCATTTATCCTATATGTTCGATGAGAAATACCTCAAAGTGATATGTTTTGAGTCGTTGGAACTCGAAAAATAAGTACATATGGAAAATCCGTTATTGAAAAAATAGTCCCTGATATATCTAATGTATTTCCCATCGTTTCAGGCTGAGCTGCAGGTTGTGATAGCCTCGCTCATAAGTGTGCTATTGATGCTTGAAATAAAACTATTGTAGTTGTTTGAACATGAATTGATCAGACATATCCAGTTTGAAATGCTAAACTTTTTCAAGATATAGTGAACAATGGATGAGCCATTTTGAGTATTTTTCCAATTAATGAACCATGAAATCCATATAATTTTCCAGTTCGAAATGAAATAGTTGTCGGTTTGAGTAGGGGAGTACTTCTTATTGAGGCTCAGGAAAAATCATGAAGTATGATCACAGCAGCTTTGACACTAGATTTATGAAAAGACTTATTTAGTGTTCCGTGAAATATTTTTCACTCTCAGTCAACATGAACCAACCTTCTTATTAAAAAATGAGAAGCTAAGTGTGTATTATCTTCAGTTCATGTATTAGAGGAATACCAAAACTCAGTTAAACAATCATTTCATGCTCAGATACTTCCACTATTATGATGAATAGAGCTAGAAATATATAATCTTATATCATTAGAAGAGCAAACTGCAGATATGATAGCTGATTCATTGGATAAAAAGGCAAGTGAAATATGACTACAGCTTACACTTTTAGAGCTAAAAAAATGTATCAAAAAAAATATTTCTTGAAAATATGTACTTGTGTAACTTAGATTTTTAATTTCAAAAAATATAGATACAATCTCTTTGATCCTATATTTTTAGATATATATTATATGCTGTTACAGCTGGAAGTCGTATTGTTTCTGATTTCATTTTTTTATATCCTTTTCTTTCTTTGAGATAGATTATTTTTGGTATACAAAAGAAAAAAAACAGCACAATTAGAAAAAGAAGAAAAATCAATACTCAGAGCAAAAATTCGAGAAGATAATGAAAAACTTGAAAATGCTGTGATAAAAAATAATCAAAAAAAATCAAAAAAGAAGCAGAATAAACAAAGTTCAGAATCAATTAAATCAGAAGTTCAAAAAACAGTCATAACTCAAGAACAATGAGAATGATTAAGAGAAACTGCAAAAAGAGCTCAAATTCATATTTCCAGATGATATTTTGAAAGTGCGAGACTGCTTATAGTTGAGTGACTAGCACTAAAGAAAGAGGATAAAGAGCTTAATCTTTTACTTGCTGATGTATATGAACGTGAAAAAAAATACCAAAATGCAGCTTATATTTATAAAGATGTCATAGATATTTATGGAGAAGAGCTCTATACACTGCAAAGATTATGAAATATTCATGTACTTTTAGATGAGACTCAAAAAGCGATAGAAATATATGAAATTGCTCAATTAAAGGACAAATCTAATACTGAAATACTAGATATACTTGCTCATCTTTATATTGAAATTTGAGAATTCAAAAAAGCGCTTAAATATGCTTGAGCATATCTTAAAGAGAAACCAAGAAATGCTGAAAAATTGAGTATCAAAGCATACGCATTAGAAAAATTATGAAAAACCTTGGAGGCAATCAAATGTTATGAGTTAGTATTACAGGTTCAACCTTATAATACAGAGATACAAGATAGAGTAAAAGCTTTAGAAAAAAAACAAAATGAAGCTGAACAAAATGATGCAAAATCTCTGCAGTCAACTCCTGTACAAGATGAAAAAAATAGTTTTTAACAACTTTTCTACATAAAAAAGTATTTTACATAGAATAATATTCTCTCTTGCACTGAGAGAATATTTTTTTAGTCTATTGTCATATCAATTTCTTTTTACTATACCAATGCTCAAAATACCTCCATTTAGTTTAGAAGCTGAACAATCAGTTCTTTGAAGTCTTCTTATTGATAAAGACGGATTTATTATAATTTGAGACTTATTGCAAGCCGAGGATTTCTATGCAGATTCAAATGTGAAAATTTATGAGGTTATGTTTGATCTTTACAAGTTTAATAAACCTATAGATCTCATAACTGTGCGAGAAAAACTGGATGATAAAAAACTTCTTGATTCTATCGGCTGAATCTCTTATCTCGCAGAACTTACTGAGATAGTACCAACATCTGCAAATATATTTGAGTATGCTCAAATTGTAAAAAATAAAGCTGTACTTCGAAGACTTATTAAATCTTGAAACGAAATAGTATCTCTTTGATATCAAGAAGATGAACCTATTAACGAACTTTTAGAAAAATCTGAAAAATCACTTTTCCAAGTCACTCAAACTTTTATTAAAAATAAACTCGTTCATATTACTGATATTCTTACTCAAAGATATGAAGAGTTTGCAGAGATTCATGAAAATCCTGAACTTGTTACGCTTCATAGACTCCAAACAGGGTTTAAAGGTATGGATCATAAATTAACTGGACTCAAAGGTTGAGATATGGTTATTCTCGCTGCAAGACCCTCTATGTGAAAGACCGCACTCGCTCTTAATTTGGCTCAAAATATTTGATTTGCGAAAAAATCAGTAGCTATATTTTCTCTTGAGATGAGTAAAGAGCAACTCACTGATCGTATGATTGCGAGTGCTATGGGAATAGACAGTTGGAAGCTACAAAAATGAGAGCTTGAAGATTCAGAGTTTGCAAAAATATGAGAAGCTATGGAGCGCCTTTCAGCTGCGGATATATACATTGATGATAGTGCTGGTGGGAATCTCGTAGATCTTAAAAGTAAGGCTCGAAGACTCAAAATGGAGAGTAATCTCAATCTCATAATCATTGATTATCTTCAACTCATGAGTAATGGGAACTCTATGAATCGTGTTCAAGAGGTATCTGAAATATCACGAGGAATCAAGTCTCTGGCTCGAGAACTTGATGTGCCAATTATTGCACTGTCTCAGCTCTCAAGAGCTGTAGAATCTCGTCCAGATAAACGTCCAGTTCTTTCAGATCTCAGAGAATCTGGATCTATCGAACAAGATGCTGATATTGTTATGATGATTTATCGAGAAGATTATTATGATGAATTTACAGAACGTAAATGACTTACAGATATTTTTATCCGTAAAAACCGTAACGGTCCTATTTGAGCTGTGCAGCTCATGTTTCAGAAAAATAATCAAAAATTTGTTGAAGTTGAGACAAATATGCAACCACAAGAAGATTATTAATATTTACAGAGTGTTTTTTTGCATTCCTGCGGGAATCGTGATAGCATATATAAGTATTTTATTACTTATTTATATATTATGACTTGGAAGAATGCATTTCATAGAGTGTACAAGAAAGAATGTGAACCAATGGGGCAACTTACATATTGGATGTTATTTATTGCATGTGGATTCACCTATGTAGTTGGTACAGTTTCTGGAGCAGCTACTGCATCGTATGCACTCATAGTACAAAACCCAGAAATTGCTTCGAGTTCTTGGCTCGTTAATGGTATGTTTTAAGGAAGAATTCCTCAAACTCGATTTTGAAAAAATAACTTTGTTGCTATCATAGTACAAAGTTATTTTTTTATTGTAGAACACGAATGGAATTTCCTAAAAAATATGATCCTAAGAGTTTTGAATCATCTACTTATAAGCATTGGGAAACATCTGGTGCATTTCAACCTGGTGAATCTATTACTGGTGATAGTTTCTATATACCTATGCCACCACCTAACGTAACAAGTGTTTTACATGTTGGTCACTCTGTTATGCTTACGCTTGAGGATATAATGACTCGATATCACAGAATGAAGTGAGATACAACACTCCTCTTACCTTGAACAGACCATGCAGGTATTTCTACACAAGTGAAAGTAGAGCAAAAACTTGCAGCAGAATGAATAGATAAATCTAAGCTTTCAAGAGAAGAATTTTTGGCTGAATGTTGGAATTGGAATACAGAATATGGAGGTAAAATCCAAAATCAATTTAGAAAGATGTGAACGAGTTGTGATTGGACTCAAGAAAAATTCACACTCGATGATGATATGAATAAAAGAGTCGTGAAGGCATTTAATGTGCTCTATGAAAAATGACTCATTTATCAAGGGGAGTATATGGTGAACTACGACCCAGTTCTTAAAACTGTCGTATCTGACCAAGAAGTAATACATAAGGAAGAAGCTGGAAAACTCTATTATGTAACATATTTTGTTGCGTGAAGTGATAATGAAGTTATTGTTGCGACAACTCGACCAGAAACTATTTTATGAGATGAAGCCGTAGCAGTTCATCCAAAAGATAAACGATATAAAAAACTTCTTAAAGCTGGGAAAAGGCTTATTCTTCCTATAGTGAATAAAGAAATACCACTTATTGCTGATGAGATGGTAGACATGGAGTTTGGTTCTGGTGCAGTAAAAATCACTCCAGCACATGATGCGAGTGATTTTGAAGTAGGGAAAAGACATGATCTCCCTCTCAATAACATTGTTATTGAAAAAGATGGAACTATGAGCGCAATAGCTTGAATTTTCGCAGGTCAAGATTTCATGACAGCACGTGATAATATTGTTGAACTCCTAAGAAGTAAATGAAATCTTCTAAGAGAAGAGGATCATGTATCCAAAGTTGGTTACTGAGAAAGAACATGAGCAAAGATAGAAACTATTATATCGAAACAATGGTTTGTAAAAATAGAACCAATTGCGAAGAAAGTAATTTCTGGATACAAAAAGAAAGATTTTGAAATACTTCCAAAAAGATATATGAAAACATTTGAAGATTGGATGTTTAATCTGAGAGATTGGTGTATATCACGACAATTACAGTGGGGTCACCAACTTCCAGTTTGGTATACAGATGCGTGAGAAGTTATAGTTGCAGAATCACAAGAAGAAGCGCAAAACAAAGCCTGAGCTTGAGTAAATCTTACCCAAGATGCTGACGTGCTTGATACATGGTTTTCAAGTGCCCTATGGCCATTTGCTACACTATGATTTGATATGTGGGGTTGAGAACAGCCAGATTTATTTAAAAAGTTCTATCCTGCTCAGGTTTTAGAGACATGACATGATATAATTTTCTTCTGGGTGATCAGAATGCTATTGTTTTGATATGAGTTTACAGATCAAACTCCATTTAAAACGGTCTACTTACATGGACTTGTAAAAGATAAGCACTGAAGAAAAATGAGTAAATCACTTTGAAATGGAGTTAATCCAATTGATATGATAGACCTATATGGGACTGACGCGCTAAGAATGACACTCTCTATTTGAAATACACCATGAAATGATCTTAAGTTTGATGAGGAAAATGTAAAAAATAATCAGATTTTCATAAATAAGTTATGGAATGCTTCTCGATTTGTTCACGGAAATATTTCATCAGATGAATTTGATTTTGAAGCAGCTCATACTACACTTAAAAATAATTTTCAGACTCTCCTTGTTCATGAGAAATGGATACTATCAAAACTTGTTGAGTTGACTGAACTTGTTACCGAATCTATGGAAAACTATAGTTTTTCAGATGCAGGACAAGAGCTCTATGTGTTTACAAAAAATAGTTTTTGTGATTATTATATTGAAGAATTTAAACTTTCTAAGACAAGTTCTAAGCACGGTGAAACTGTTATTAGATATGCTATGGGAGTCTTGCTCAAGCTATGGCATCCATATATCCCTTTTGTATCAGAAGAACTATACAAAAAACTTTGATTCTCTGGAGATCTCATAGTTGCTCCTTGGCCTAAAGTCGAGATAGAATCTGACCAGGAAGCTATTAAAGCTCATGAATTATTTGTTGAGATTGTAAAAGAGGTACGAAAACTCAGAGCTGAGAATAATATTATGCCTAATAAAAGTATTAAGCTCAAAATCTACGCAAAAAATAAAAATGCAGAAATACTGGAACCAACTTTAAATATATTAAGTTGAATTCTAAAATCAGACGAAACTGAAATTATTGATAAAAAACTTACTGATCCAAACCTAGTCTACAGTGTTATTAAGGCTTGAGTTGAGGTATATGTTGATACAGCAAATGCTCTCGACCTTGATTCAGAGAGACTCAGACTCAAAGAGCAGATACTTGATACAAAAGAGTATATAAGTATTCTAGATAAAAAACTTCTTAACGAATCATTTGTGAGAAATGCACCGAAGAATCTGGTTCATGAAGAAATGAAGAAAAAAGAACAAGCAAAACAAAAACTTGAAAAACTTAAAGATAAATTAAAAAATATCTCATAGAATATGATAAAAAAAATTTGGATTATAATAATCCTCTTTTTTTCTTTATGGCACTCAAGCTACGCCATAAATGAAATATATATAGATTCTAAAATACAAACTTTAGAAAATCTCATAGAGTGAGAAACCATTGAATATAAAACAAATTTAATTCAGTATCTTATTTCTGAAATAAATACTCGACTTTCTCAAAATCCAAATATAAAAAATAGAGATGATATTTTGTATTTTAAATATAATTTAAAATATATGCTGAGCAACTTGTGAGAAAAAACACACTCTAATGTTATAGTCTCTCACAGCGCTCTCTCTTTGAAGTTTATAAAATGAGAAAATCACAGTTCTTTGATACAAATAAATAAAGAAGCTTTAAAAAAAACTCAAAGTGTTTTTATTTTCAGAGGTAAAGAAGATTTTTCAAGAGATGAGATGATTCAGATTGCTCTTGAAATAAAAAATATAAATCCACAAATACTCATATTTATAGATCAAGAAGGATGACAGATTCATAGGTTTGTAGATTTTCCTTCTACTGAAGAATTGCAGTCAATCTTAAATACATTTTTTGTCAAAATACGAATGCAATCAATGAGTACAGAGAGTCTTAGTACTATGAATTCTTTATTTGATACAAAAAAACTTTATTTTTATCCGAGCCTTCAAGATCTTTGAAAAACATACAATTCTATACAAGATGAAATGAGTAAAAAATATTTTCTTGAAATAGCTGCGTATATAAGAATGAATTCACTGAAGCAAGTATGAGTAAATACTTATTGACTCGTTATGGATTTAGATGACTGAAACCCAGTAATATCTTGATATGACAGAAGTTTTAGTTCAGAGATTCTTGATTTTAAAATGCTTATAAATGCTTTTATTCTCTCAAGTGAAGTACTAGAGATGAGTTTATATTGAAAGCATTTCCCATGACACGGTATATGAGATACAGATTCTCATATATGAATATTAGATATTTCATGATTTCCAAAATATACACAAAAAAATATTGATGTGTTTAGTTATTTTTTATCTACTTATTCTTCAATTCAAAGGGGAATTATGGTAGGACATATGTATGTGTGAAATAATTTCATAAATGAGTTCAATAGAACTTTAGATACAGCAAATTATATTATAACTGATGACCTTTCCATGCAGTGATATTTGCAGGCAACAGGTGTTAAAAAATCTCAGTCATTTTTTTCTACTGATACTATTATGTGAAGAAATAATATCATCAGACTTTGAAATACTTCAAGTGCTAATATAAAATAGGGTATTAAATCAATTTTAGCTTTAAAAACTCTAAAAAATCACTATACTCAGCGAAATTATTTGTTTATATTATATTCATGAAGATAGGTATTGTGTGACTTCCAAACGTTGGTAAATCGACTCTATTTAATGCGCTTACTAAAAATTATGGAGCTGATGCTCAAAATTTTCCATTTTGTACCATTGAACCTAATGTTGGACTTGTAAATGTACATGATGAAAGACTTGAGAAAATTCGAGTTGCTGTTAATGGAGCAAAAATTATTCCAGCAAGTTGTGAATTTATAGATATTGCCTGAATAGTTAAATGAGCGAGCGAAGGAGAGTGAATGGGGAATAAATTTCTAGCTAATATTCGAGAAGCTGATGCTATTCTTCAAGTAGTACGTATTTTTGAAAATGGAGATATTATCCATGTACATGGTGAAGTAAATCCCAAAAATGATATAGAAGTTATTAATGCAGAGCTTATTATTGCTGATATTGAAACTACTACAAAGAGAATCCAATCTGAATCAAAAAAAGCACGTTCTGATAAAGAACTCCTAGAAAAAGTTAAAACATTAGAACTTGCTTTAGAGTGATTAGAAGCTGGTAATCTTGTATCTTCTATGCCTTGGAGTGATGAACAAAAACTTCATTTAAGAGATTCTCATTTACTGACTAATAAACAATTTGTTTATGCATGTAATGTTTCAGAAGAAATGATGGATTCAACATCTGATGAGCTCAAAAAAATTATCTGAGTTCAAGATGCAAATACGCAAGTAGTTTCTATTTGTGCGAAACTTGAAGAGGATATGTTAGAAATGAGCCTTGAAGAAAAAAAAGAATTTCTCGATGACATGGAACTTGTTTCAACTGGACTGGATAATCTCATTAAAGCAAGTTATGACGCACTATGACTTCAATATTATTTTACTGCATGAGAACAAGAAGTGAGAGCGTGGACTGTAAAAAAATGAGCTTCTGCTCCTCAGGCAGCTTGAGTGATCCACACTGATTTTGAAAAATGATTTATCAAAGCTGACGTAGTTAAAGCAACGGATATCATTGAACATGGAGGCTGGTCAAAAGCTCGAGAAGCTTGAAAAGTAAAACTTGAAGGAAAAGACTATATCGTACAAGATGGAGATGTGATGCTCTTTAAGTTCAGTAAATAAGAAACAAAAAAAGAAGCAGCTTAGGCTGCTTCTTTTTTATTTTCTAGAATATTATTTCAATCAAATCTAATTTCTAATTCTTTTATTCAGAAGTCTACAAAGTATATTCATTCCTTTGAATCTCAATTCCTTGATGTATTATATATTACTTTTGGTCTAGCTTCATCTAGTAGCAAAATTTCCATAGCTTTATTGGCCACCCAATCCTGTAATTTGGAATTTTCTCTGATATTCCATACACCTGCATCTAGTTCTTCTTCAACATTATGTTCTATTCAGTTCATACTTTTGTAATTTTACTTATAAAGAATCATTCTGAATATTCAGAAGGAATTACTCTTACACAATTTTCAGAAATTTCTTTTTTAAAAGTAAGTTTTTCAAATTGTCTCAGTCATTTCTTAGTCTTTATATACTTATTTTGCTCTAAGTCAATATTTTCTAACTGTAATTCAGGATATTTACATAATAAATAATGAATTACTCACTCATTTTCTTCAGGTGCCATGGTACAAGTAGAATACAATAACTCTCCTCCAACTCTTAGATATGGAATGAGTGCATCACAAATTCATTTCTGTATGCTGTAGTATTTTTTTATCTGGCCGAGTGACCAGTTTTCTAAAAATTTTGTATTTGATAAACTTACAGCTCATTCTCAACTACACGGAGCATCAATGAGAATCATATCAAAATAGTTAAGTTCCTCGATGTGTTTTGCTATGTTTTTAACGTCATCATGAATGGTATTGATATTTTCATATCAAAGCTTCTCAAAGTTATGAGTCATCTTCTCATAGCGAATTTTTGATGATTCAAAAGCCCAAATTTCCGCATCTGGATATTGTTCTCGCAGTTGACCTGTTTTTCATCCTGGAGCTGCGCAAGCATCAAGTATTTTTAAGCTTTTAATTTTTCATTTTTCATTTGAAAAATACTGAACGGGAATCTGACTTGAAATTCATTGCATATATATTTTTCAAGCTTTGTAGATTTTGAGTCTCCATAAATCTGATTCTTGGACATTCTCATCAAATAAATAGCATCAAGCAGGAAACTCTAATTTTGTATATGACAAAGAAGCCTTAAAAAAAGCTTCTTCTATTTCAGTTTCAGTTGATTTTAATGCATTAAGTCTACAGCTGACACTTCGTCTTTCTTGTGAAATTGAAGTTTTCAAAAGATCGAACTCTTCTTTTGAAAAGATTTCCGCAAGTCGTAATGTAAGATTTTCAGGAATTGTGTTCATATAATTTGTCGGTAATGGATAACTCTATCATGTATAAAGATAAACCTATCATAATCAGGTCTGCTTCTTTTCCAAAGAATATCTTTAATTTTGTTAGCATAGTATTTTGTTCCACCTTCAGGATGTAACATTCTGTACACTGTTAAGAGGAGAATAATTTGCACAAAGGACTCATTTAGGATTCAACTTATTGATCAAACACTGATTTGATATACGAGCCAAAGTGATGAATTAAACATCATAGCAAGTCGAAGCTTAATTTTTTCTAAGAAAAAATATGAATAGGCTCATGACATTGAGGTAATAATCGGAATTATAGAAAATAAACCATCAAAAGTGAAATAAGCTGCAACTAAAGTAGTGAGTATAATCGCCATAAATGCTCACTTACTTCTTTTGTATCTCAGAGAAAGTGCGAAACGAAATACATAAATAATAACTGCTGCAAGTCACGCATATAATCCCATCAAGTAAAAATGAGCTCACCAAAAGAGTGAAGATATGAGTATGAGTTTTTTAACAGTCATATCATCTTTTTGAAAATAGGCTATCATCGTTGCAATCATAGCCATAAATCCGGTGATTTGCGCAAAAGGATCTCTGAGAATAAACTCAATGTATAGACTGATTAATTCTATCACAGGTACAACTTATGAAGTAATATAGTTATATTAAAACATAATTTAAAAATATAGTCAAATTATTCAAATCTATCTTTATCTCTGTAAAATACATATCTTCAGAAATTAACTCTCACAGGTGCTCTTCAAATTCTTCTTTTGAATCGATCAAGTATTTTTTCTTTTTTCTCAGCTCCAGTCATAAATTTATAAACAGAATAAATAATAGTTCATTGAACTATTATTTCATTAGTAACTCAACTCATAGAACCAGTGTTGTAATGGTAAAAAAGCCACATAAATGATACTCATGCCAACAGTAATCGAAGTCTTACCTTTTCTAAAAAGAAGAATCAATAACTTGATATTGCCGTCGCTATAAGAGGTATAATAGAAATAATCTTTCCATCAAAACTATAGAGTCCAAGTGCAATACTGACAGCTAATATTGCCATAAATACTGAAACACTCTTTTTATATTTAAGCGAGAGTATCAGTCTAATAAGTCAAATAATTCAAGCAAGCAAAGCTCAATAATTTCACATAAAAATGAAATGTAGAAGCCAAAATATGGTAGCAGCAATAAATATTTTGATGGTTTTTGTATCATCTGTCACAATAAAACCTGTGATTCATACAAACATTGCTATGAATCAAAATAATTGACCTAATGGATTTTCTAGAAATAAAGAAATCACTCCATTCAAGAGTGTTGAAATAAATTCCATAATATGTAAATATAATTTAAAATTTTCTGGAGTATAAAAATGTTTTTAAAAACTTCAATTATTTTTTATATTTTGCTTCCATTTCTCTGTTTTTTTCTGACCAATATGCTCTGACACTTTCTTTTTTAAATTTCCAAAGATAGATTCATACACAAAAAATTATCACTAACATAAAATATCACATGTATTTAATTATAAGTTCATAGTATTCTGCAAAAAATATTCAAATTACTACAAAAGTTACTGCCCAAATTACTGAGGCAATTATGTTAAAAATCCAAAATTTAGTTTTTAAAAATCACATACTTCCAGCAATAAATGGCAAAAATGCTCTTGCTTGTGGGTGAAATTTAGAGAGTATTATTCCCCAAGATCACCATGTATTCACTCATTTTTTTAGATACTTTAATTCTGTTTGCTCTATTCCTACCCACATTCAATATTTCTTAAAAAATTCTTCACCGTAGTATTTTCATAAAAAATATCAAATTGCATTAGATATTACCGATCATGCTATAGCTGATAGTAGTATTCATATAAATTGAGTTACTCAAAGTCATCCATAAAATCAACCTACTGATATTAAAACAATTTGACCAGGCATTATCGTTCCAATTATTGGAAGAGACTCAATAAGAGCTGATAAAAATGCTACGAGATAATTCCATTTTCAAAGCACTTCAATCTGAGACTTTATCCATTCTATAATAGGGAGTAATAAGTCTGGTTTAAACATTGTAACGACGAGGAAAAGTATCATAGCAGTGAGAAATCAAAGTATGATATAATGTATTATTTTTTTCATGTTTTTTTGTTATAGTTGCTTTATTATATGACTCCAATCTCTTTTACAAGTTAATTTTGTTTTCGTCGTATTTTGTGTACACTACCCACATTATTAACTTATTCATCATATATGAAGCTCGATATTATTTCATCTAGATTTGTCTACTTTACTATTTCTGGAGTTCTATTTGTTGTATCATTATTATTTATACTTTTTTGAACTCTCAATCTTTGAATAGATATGACCTGAGGTTCACAAAATGAATTTTCATATGAAACTTACAATTTAGATATAGCTAGTGCGAGTCAAATTGCACAAACCCAAAAAGATATTATTAACCAGTCATGAAATATCATGAATACGGTTAATGTGTATAAAATCACAGGTGAAAATACATTTGTAGTAGAAGCTTGAATCTCAAATACTCTCAGTGATATAGAAAGTGAAGAATATAAAATAGTGTTTCGTGATAATCTAAAAACTGAGTATGCAAAGCTCTGAGATATCACACTTTCAAGATATACAAATATATGAGCCAGTTTTTGAGATTATATTAGAAATTCAGCTAAGTTAACACTTATTATAGCGATAGGAGCCATTGCACTCTATATAGCTTATACATTTTCTGGAACTGTTTGAGGTATTACATCATTGAGTTTTGCTGCAATTACTATTATTACACTCTTTCATGATGTAGTAATTGCGAGTGGTATTTATATTCTGACTTCATATTTTTTCCCACAATTTCAAATTGATACTTTTTTTGTTACGGCACTCTTAACAATCCTCGGGTATTCTATAAATGACACTATTGTTATATTTGATAGAATCAGATCAAACTTGCAAGAATTCGGTTGAAAATGAAAACAACTCTCAGAAATTATTAATCTTTCAGTGAATGAGACGATGACTCGAAGTATTTACACGAGTTTGACCATAGCTTTTGTATTGCTTTGTATTATTGTAATTTGACCAGAAAGTATTACTGGGTTCACTCTCACTATGTTATATGGAACTATCATTGGTACATTTTCTTCTATATTTATTGCTTCACCACTTCTCTACGAATTTCACAAAAAAACTATTCTTACAGTCTATGAAAAAAAAGCAGACAGAACAGATGATGACAAAATGGTGGTTTAAATAATCTTTTCATGTATGCATATATATCTACGTGCAATTCAATCATTTATAGAATTTCTTTGAAAAAAGAAATTCTATTTTATGTTATTATTTTGAGTTATAACTTCTGCTGTAGCACTTTCAGAAACTTTTATGGCTGCAAGAGTCATAGGTCTCATTGAAGAATATATTAAAAATTGAGATATAGTATCCTGAAAAATATTTAGTTACAATGTGCAATGGGGAATAGTTGTATTTGTTTCAATATGTTTACAGTACATATACAGATATCATTTTGTAGATAAAAATATTCTCGATTTTTACGTTAATAATTTACAAACTACAGCTCAAAAGGCTCTGAGTATTCCATACTGAAAATACTTGCAAAAAAAGTCTTGAGAAGTATTTAAAAAGATTGAAAAATCACGAGAGTCGTTTATGAACTTTTTCTTTTTCTTTTATCTCAATTTAGTAAAAGACTTATCATGAATCTTGATAGCTATTTTTTTCTTGTTTTACATAGATGTTACGATGGCACTTATAACAACTTCTGGTATCCCATTTGCTATTATTATTGGTATGTTTTTTAATAAAAAAACACTTAATCTACAAAATATAAATAATAAAAAAGAAGATGTTGTTTTTTGAGTGATATGAGATGCTATTACAAATTTTTCACTCCTTAAAATTCTAAATTTAGAGAAATCAATTAATACATATTTTCATAAAACTGAAGAAGAACTATTAGTGATACAATATGATATTTCAAAGAGATGGGCTATTGCAAACGTATATATATGAGCACTTATTGCGATTCTTAGAATACTGGTATTAGGTTTTTGATTTTATTTTTTCCAAAACGGGAGTATCAATTTTTCAGAGTTATTTTTATTTTTTTTACTGATCGGATGGATTTATTATCCATTGGGATGATTATTTGCTCAAATACGACAAGTTCAGCGATGGTGAGCCTGATTTACTGAATATTATGAAGAATTTGTTGATTCCTATGAAAAGGAAGATATGGATACTTGAAAAAATATAAAAATTTTGAAATGAAGCATTGAGTTTAAAAATGTATTCTTTTGATATACAGAATCTAAAAAAATATTAAAAAATATAAATCTTAAAATAGATGCTTGAACAAAAATAGCGCTCGTTTGAAATACTTGAGCAGGGAAGAGTACGATTGTAAACTTGTTACTCAGGTTTTGGGAAGTCTCTGAGTGAAGTATTATGCTTGATGATACTAACATATCAAAACTTAAGAAATCATCACTCAGGAGTCATATATGAGTGGTATCACAGGACAATAGTTTATTTAATCTTTCTATCAAAGAGAATCTCTTATTTTCAAATCCAAAGGCAACTCAAAAACAAATAAAAGAAGCCTTATTTTCAGCACAAGCAGAGTTTGTGTATGAATTAGAGAATGGAATAGATACCGTGATTTGAGAGAGATGACTGAAACTCTCTGGTTGAGAAAAACAAAGGATCTCTATAGCTCGATTATTTTTAAAAAATCCTGAGATACTTATACTTGATGAAGCGACGTCTGCCCTTGATAATGTCACGGAGAAAAAAATCGAAATAGCCTTAACAAATCTCATGAAAGGAAAAACAAGTATTATTATTGCTCATAGACTCTCAACTATTCAACATGTTGACTCTATTTTTTTACTTGAAAATTGAAAAATTGTAGAATCTGGCAATTATAAGGAACTCATATCAAAAAAGTGAAAATTTTGGAGTCTTGCAAACCCAGAGAAACTCATTTTGTGATAAGGTTAATTTTACTATAATACTCACCATTTATAAAAATATTTCAAATCATGAATCATCTCGCAATTATAATGGACTGAAATCGTAGATGGGCTAAAGAACGTTTTATGCCTGCAATTTTTTGACATAAAGCGTGATTTGATACTGTAAAAAAAATCACGAAACACGCGAGAAATGCTTGAATTCAGTATCTTACTCTATGGGCCCTCTCTACTGAGAACTTAGTGAAAAGAGACGCTGAAGAAATTGCTGGAATAATAAAAATAATAACGTATGTTCCAAAACTTTTGCCAGAGTTTATGGAAAATTGAGTAAAAATTCAAGTTATTTGAGATATATCAAAGCTTCCTGTTGAAACACAAAAAATTCTGAGTGATACTATAGAAATAACTAAAAACAATACTGAAATATTTCTTACAATTGCTCTGGTATATGGAGGACAAAATGAAATAGTACGTGCCACAAAAAAAATTATACTCGCTTGAGTTAATCCCGATGATCTTGATGAAACTGAGTTTAGAAAATATACCGACAGCGCAATTTTACCAGCTCCTGATATGATTATTAGGACTTGATGAGATGTTAGACATTCGTGATTTCTCCTCTATGACAGTGCGTATGCTGAGTATTATTTTACCAATAAAAATTGGCCTGAATTTGATGAAGAAGAACTTTTGAAAGCACTCGCTAGCTACAATGATCGAAAACGTAATTTTTGAAAATAAAATATGAAACTTCCAAAATGGTACAATGAATATAAAAATTTGATTGAGAGCTCTATTGATAAGTATTTAGATACATATCTATCACTTCCAAGTTCGGAACCTCTTGAGCAATTTAAAGAGGTAATTAAGTATTCATGTAAATGATGAAAAAAACTTCGCTCGATTCTGGCTCTTGAGTTTTATATTACTCTCTCTTGAAGAGAGTTTTCTAGTATCAAAACAGATGAAGATATTATGAAGTTTTGTATTGCTCTGGAAATGATTCATGCATTTTCATTGGTACACGACGATATGCCATGTATGGATAATGATGAGCTACGACGTTGAGAGCTCACTGTATGGAAAAAATATAGCCAATATGAAGCAATACTTGTTGGTGATATGCTCAATACCTTGTGATTTGAGCTAATAGCTGACATTAAATCACCGTATGTATCTCAAGAACTTTCAAAATTGATTTCTCATGCTATTTGATTTTATGGTATGGTTTGATGACAAGTAGAAGATATGTATTTCGAAGAAAATATTTCAAAATTAACAGAAAACATACTGACTCAACTTCATAATAAAAAAACTGGCAAACTTATTGAAGCAAGTATCTTAGGTGGTATAATTCTTTCATGAGAAAGAGCTAATATAGATATATTTAAAGATTTTTGAAAAAAACTTGGACTCGCTTTTCAAGTCAAAGACGATTTACTTGATGTGGAGGGGACTCAAGAAGAAACTTGAAAAAGTGTTGGTTGAGAAGAGAAATGATTTGTGTATTTGACAGGTCTGGACAAAAGTCGTACACTCCTTCATAATATAATTTCAGATTGTCGAAGTATTTCTCGACATCTAGGAGCAGATAAAATTGATTTTCTGGTTGATTATGTAGAACAAAGGTCTAAATAGTTTAATAAATACCGTATGAATTCAAAGATTAGTAAACTTTTTGCAGATATAGATGCAAAAAAAGAAGAAATTAAAAAAGAGTATGAAAAACTAAGGAAGAAATACGACTTCTCAGTAGAAAACGGCAGAATTAAATTTTCAAATAAAGCGAAAGAATATCAAAAATGATTTAAAGTCCCTCTCAAGGACTACGCAGTTCCTAAAAGTGTGAGACATTTTATCTCTATGCCATTTATTTATGGCATGATAATTCCTGGATTTGTATTAGATGTTTGATTATTTTTATATCAACAAACGGCTTTTAGACTTTATAAAATCCCACTTGTAAAGCGTTCAGATTATATTGTATTTGATAGAAGACATTTAAATTACTTGAATTTAATCCAAAAAGTAAACTGTCTGTATTGCTCTTATATGAATGGTTTGTTTTCATTTGCTGTTGAAGTTTGATGACGAACTGAAAAGTATTGGTGTCCAATTAAAGCTGCTAAAAGAAAAAAAGGAGGTCATGAATGGGAACAACATTTTGCTGATTATTGAGATCCAGAAGAATTTAAAAAAAATTTTAATTCAACAAAAGAATACTACAAAGCAAAAAACATAAAAAAAGAAACAGTTTAAGCTGTTTCTTTTTTTATGTTAAATATTTCTAGTGAATTTTGAAAAACTATTTTTTTAATTACATTGTCATCTTCAGGACGTATATGTTGTAACATATCGAGTACATGTATCGTAAATGCTGGTTCATTTTCTATTTTTCCTCTATGAGGGCTTGGAGTTAAGTAAGGACTATCTGTTTCTATAATAATATTTTTCAGTGGTATTCAAATTGCAGCATCTCTTGTTTTTTGTGCACTTTTAAATGTAAGGACTCATCAGAAACCAAGTTTGCATTCAGGTGCAAATTTAATGAGCTCAAGAGCATAGTCCAAATCCTCGCTGTAACAATGAAATATAAAATTTGTAAAATTTTCATTTCTTAGTATTTCAAATACATCATTCGCGGATTCTCTATTATGAATTACAATGGGGAGTCATAATTTTTTTGCGAGTGCTATATGGGCAATAAAAAACTCCTTTTGAATTTCTTTAATTTTTTTCTCTGAGATTCAAGAGTTTGTACTTAATTTTTCTAGCCAATAATAATCAAGTCACGTTTCTCAAAGAGCAACGACGTTCTGAGAATTATTTTTATAGAGTGTTTCTAGAGTTTTAATTACTTCTTCTACATTATCTATATAATCTAGCACATGAGTTGGATGTATTCAAATAACCGCAAATACTCAAGTATTTTCCTGTGCTAATGCAACATTTAATTGAGAACTTTGCATGTCGACTGAAACTGTATTGAGAAATTTTCATCACTGTGATAAAAAGTTAGCAATGACTTCATTCTGAGTTTTTTCTTTTGCAAGATACGGGTGACAATGTGTATCGTATAACATAGACTTAATTAATAGCTCACTGACTACTGAGTAAATATTTTTCTCAAACGGAATCTGTGAAATTAGTATTAATAAGATTTACTTGTGCAACTTTGTCGTTGAGTTTCGTATACAGTACTTTAAATATTTCCGTTTCAGATTCTATGTCTAAAGATGACTTAAAATTAATAATAATAGTCTCAAGTCAAGGAGTGTTATCTATAGTAGTGTAAGTGATATCTGGACTACTACTATTTGGAATTTCTATTTCTAAAATATCTGGATCATACGTCACTGTAAATGAAATTTCAGATACATCTTGCATGGCAGCAGTATTTTGAATAACTATTGAAGAATCAGTGAATGTTGCAAATAAATCAGCATTACTATTTACCAATTCGGTATCATTTGAGATTCAAATAGTACTTGCTTTCAGTAAGTCTGAATCAATATTTCACTGAAGTAGCAGATTAATTCATAGTGCAAAAAAAACACTGAGAGAAAAAATACCAAGATGCGTGATAAGTGAGTGACGCTTATATTTTTGAAATATGTCTTTCATAGATATGTACTGGAAATAATAGCTATATTGTAATATATTTTGTGTAGATTGCAAAGCAATGACAAGTTTGTGTTACATCAGGAGTCAATGGTCATCAAGTATTTGCGTAACTTTAAGTCATAATTTGGATTCAATATCGCTTCTTGACATAGCTTTAAGTCAACCAACGCTTCAAAAATTTCGAATTATTTTTTTACGAGTTACAGGTCAAATTCATGGGAGTGACTCTAAAATATTTTTTTTCATATTAGCGCTTCTTGCATCTCTATTAAACGTAATAGCAAATCTGTGAGCCTCATCACGAATAGATTGTACCAGTCTTAACTGAGGTGAGTCTTTGGAGAGTACAATACTTTTTGAAATACCAGGGAGAAAGAGTTCTTCTTCTTGTTTTGCGAGACTGACTATCTGCAATTCTCTTATTGCTTTTTCTGAAGCTTCAAAACTGAGCTCTTTAATTTCTAGACTCTTATATTTTTGCTCTAGATTATCGATAAATTCATTTTGAATTCTCACAACTGAACCAAGTTGTCACTTTCCACCATCAATGATAATAAGATCAGGAATATTTCATAATTTTATCATTTCTAAGAGTCTACGTTCAAAAATCTCTTTCATAGAACCAAAATCATCAATTTTTCATTGACTGAGATTTTTAATATGAAATTTTCTATATTTTTTGGGATTTGTTCGTCAGTTTTCAATCACACTTCTACTCGCTACCGTATGTGTTCCTGAGAGATGAGAGATATCATTACACTCGAATACAATATCTTTTTTATTTACTTGTGTATATCATAAAATATCCAGTAAATCTGACATGGTAGATTTTGTGAAGTTTTTAGCCGATAGAGACCCCAAGTATTTTTTATGAGCATAATTATATAAATTCTTGTAACAGAGTCTCAGAACATCAAATTTCCCTCATATTTTAGGAACCTCAGTCTTAATTCATTGGGTTAATCACTCTACGGCGAACGGAATAATATAGGTAGCTGTATCTGCTTCCTCAAGATGATCAATATATCTATTCTCTACAAAGGTTTTCAGTACTTCATGACTATCTTCCTCTAATGAGTTTTCAATTTCGTAGTTAAAGTATCACATTATGACACTATTACGAATCTCTATACATCAAACATAGGTATTTCCATATTTTTCGAGTATATTTATAACATCATAATTTCCATTTACAAAGTCTCTGACTATTTGCTCTTCTTGCGTTATTCTGAGTGAATCAATATCTATCTTGAGTTTTGCAGCTTCTTCAAATTTTAATTCAGCTGCATACGCAAGCATTTTACGAGTAAGTCACTCTGCTATATGATTTACATTTCCTTTTAAAAAATCCTCTATCTCTGATATTTTTTCCTTGTAGTACGTTTCTATCTCTGCGAGCGTGATATCAGGTTTTTCTCTATGGGTATTATTTTTAAATATATACTGATCAAGATTATATTGTCTTCAGACTCTGAAGAAATGGATTCCGTAACATCAATATCAATATACTTTTTTAATGATTCGTAGCAAATTGCTGACGTAAAATCCATGTGTGTAAGGCCCAAAATATTTTCAAGATTTTGTTTTAAATCTTGTTTTGATAACCTTTGGAAATTGCTCGTCTGTTATCTTGATATAATAATAATTTTTATCATCTTTGAGAAGTATATTATATTGAGGTTTGTGTTCCTTGATAAGTGATCTCTCCAGAATTAAACTCTCTGTCTCATTATTAGTGATAATAATTTTTATGTCGACAATTTGCCGAACCATAATTTTTTTTTGAACTGTTAGCTTTGTATGACTTCTAAAGTAACTATTGACTCTATCTTTAAGACGTACAGATTTACCAATATAGATTATTTCTCAAGACGTATTAAAAAACTGGTAAATACCAGGTGTTTTTGGAAGGTCTCTCAGAATATTTTCTATATACTCACTCATTATATCTTCAATATTATCTTAAGTCCAACGTATACGCTGAATCTTTGTCATCTACTTCCTCTGATTCTTCATCATACTCTTCATCAGATTGATGATGGTGTTTCAATCGAGTGTTTATGTGATCTGGTAATCAGTTATTTTGAAGATAATCTTTTACTACTCAACTGAGCGTATCCATAACGAGATCAAAATTATTATCTTGTTCTTCATCCTCAGGTGGATTTATATATTCTTCGATTACTGTGATGGCTCTGTGAGGTGCATATGCACTATAAATAGCGATTTCTTCATCACCAAATTTATGAATAATAATATCTCCTTTATTAAAAATTGTATCCCATATTCTATGTTTATCCACTTCGAGTCATTCAATACTTTCTAAATGAATACTCTGAACATTTGTTTTTAAAAGCGACCATTCCAAGTCATAAATTGCTTGCTCTGTGATAATCCAAACATCATTGTACCAATTATAGAGCTCATACACTATTTTCCAAAATACTAAAAGCAAAAGAATCTCTAAAATAAAGAAGGGGACTATGTCACGGACTCTTTCAGATTGATAATACAAAAAAGACGGAATGAGTGCTCAAAAACTGAGCCATAAAAGATATTTATCAAATACTATAAGCCAATGTTGGTGAATTATAGCTTGAATACTTTGACCATCAGGTATATGTTTTTGATAAAATTTCATATTATAAACTTATTTCTATACCAACTGGACAGTGATCACTTCATAGGACATCATCTCGAATGAATGCTCTCTCAACTTTATCAATTATACTTTTTGAAGTAAGGAAATAATCTATCCTCCAGCCGACGTTTCGAGCTCTTGCTCAAGCTCTGTAACTCCACCATGAATATCGATCGATACTATCAGGGTTTTTATATCGAAATGTATCTATAAAACCTCCATCTATAAAATTATCCATTCATTCTCTTTCTTCTCGCGTAAATCAAGCACTCATGGTATTTTGTTTGGGTCTAGCAAGGTCTATTTCTCTATGGGCTACATTGAGGTCTCCACAAATAATAACTGGCTTAGATTGTTCTAAATACTGTAAATATTGTAAAAATGCCTTATCCCATACTGAGTATCTATAATTGAGTCTCGATAAATCATCTTTTGAGTTAGGAGTGTAAACGGTTATGTAAAAATAGTTTTCAAATTCTAGGCATGATACTCTTCATTCATGATTCTCTAGGAGAGTCTCGTCAACATATTCTATGCTTTTTGTGTCATAACTTGCTTCAGGAATTCAATATATAACATTAAGAGCTTCTTGTTTTGAAAATACTGCTGTTCCAGAATATCCAGGTCTGCTTGCTGGGTTCCAGTACATATGATATCAAAGTGTCTCAAGTTCAGCGATATCCTTTTTTGTAATTTGAGAAGGATTTCCTTTAATTTCTTGAAATCAAGCAACATCTGGGTTTTCCTCTTTGAGATACTCTATAAAATTTTTTTTAAGAACAGCCCGAATTCAATTCACGTTCCATGAGATGAGTTTCATATAAAAATATTTTAAATAATAGCTCCATTGTATAAAATACTGATAAAAAGTCTATCTACTTTTCTTGTTTCTGTATCTTGATTTATTATGATTTAATCTTAGAATATGATCACTAAAATTACATAAATAATAATAAAAATATGTCAGAAAATCATGACAAAGAAGAAATACTGGAAGAAGAACTCATGCAAGAAGCTGAAGAAGTTGTTGCAGATTTAGAAGAGAGTGAAGAAGCTCAACTAGATGAAGAGATAACAGTAAGTTGAGATGATGAATTAACAAAACTTAAGGATCTTTTAGCCCGAAATCAAGCTGATTATGAGAACTTTAAAAAACGAACTCAGAGAGATAAAGAGGATATGATTTTTTTCTTAAAGTGAGATATCTTTAAAAAAATACTTCCTAGACTCGATGATCTAGAAAGAATTATTAAAAATACTCCAGAAGATCAAAAAACTCAAGCATTATTCGAATGAGTCGTTGCATTGGAAAAAACACTTAAAAAAGATATTAATTCTTTTTGAATACAAAAATTTGAGAGTAAATGATGCACTATAAATCCTGAACGACACGATGTTATGACTCAAGTTCCCTGAGAAGAGTGAATTATTATTGACGAGTTTGAATCTTGATATATGCTTTGAGATAGAGTACTGAGAGTTGCAAAAGTTGTTGCTTGAAATGGACTATAAAAAAAATCTAGCCTGAGGCTAGATTTTTTTTATGATAGGAGTATTCTCTATGGTATTGTTTGATATTTGTTCCTGAGAATTTTTTCTTTGCTCTAATTCTAGAGCTATTTTTTTATTTTCTTTTTTTACATAACTTATGTATCAATTTAAGCTATTTTGTTCAATAAGTTTTTGTATAAAATATGTGTCAGCTATATCTTCAGTAAGTGATTCTAAAGTTTTAGGTCCAATGATTCATGCATCTACTTGAGATTGTTTATCTATAATATTATTTTCTAATTGATAGTCTATAAGAGAACTTTTTGTCTTTGCTCAGAAAATTGCAGTGTCTTTATAATCAAAGTACCCTAAATTTGAAAGCACTATTTGAAATTCTCGAACTGAGCTACTTATTTCTCAGTATCACACATTAGTGATATTTTTTATAGTTTCCTGAGCATTTAATTGAGCTTCTTGTTGTAGTAATTCTAAAGATTCTTCATATTCTTGAAAAAGCTTTTGTTCCTTAAGATATATATCATATTGCCTTTTAAATTCTTTCTGAGTTTTAGGTCCGTATACACCATTTCATGCGTCATTAATATGAGAAATAACTCAGAAGTTTAATTGAAAACTTCGTACTGCTTCTATGGTTTTATCATCATATACTCATGCTGTGTAATCACTTGCAATATATCAAAGATCAGAGAGAAGCGTTTGAAGCTCTGCTACATAATTTCAAGAATTCAGTGAACTCAGAACTATTTCAAATATACTTACATTTTGTTCTACAGGTTCTAGTACACTTTGTTGAACACTTTTATTTGAAATATCATCTTTTCATACACTAATCCAATTTGGAGAAGGAACACTTGTATAATCTAGATTTACTGAACTCGTAGCGTCTACAATATTTCATGCTACTTTTCTTTTTCCCCAGTAAAGTGCTCGTTTTAATCACTCGTCACCATATCACATCCAGATATCAATTCTATCATAACTATATCATCGTTGTCCAGCTGGAACAATGGCTCCACCTCTATCTGAAACTTCACCTATACCTAATCAATCTAAGTGTATTTTTGTTCAAAATGAATATTTAGAAGGTGCAGCAAGCATACCTGAAAATACTTTTTTCCCTGAAGCACCTGCAATTCATTGACCGTTCAAGATTACTTCATCTTTGAAATTTCCTGTAAGATAATTATTTTGATCTGGAAGTGGAGAATAGTATGCGGTAACTATAAAATAATTTTGATCTACTTCTTCAGCAAATACTTGAATGACTGATCAAGTTGATTGTAAAATAAATACACTTAAAAATATACTTGTTAAAAATTTTTTCATAAAATGAGTAAGATATAATATACAAGTATCGTAGCATAAGAAACATAAAATAGTTATAAACTTTACAAAAAAAATACCCCTTCTTGATTGACAAGTGAGGTATTTTTTGAATAAAAATATATTAAAGTATTTGTTGTAGATATACAATCTTAGCTTTAAGGACAGCGTTTTTAATATCTGGAAGCACTTCATTAATTTTAGCATCGAGTCAACTGAGGATTAATTCAGCTGATTTTCATGTTCTAAGTTCTTGTTGTTGAAGTCTTTGTTTAATTATTACGAGCGCAGAACTAATTTGATTTTTTTCTGACTCTTTTAATTGATAGTTTTGAACTATACGCTCAAGTACATTATTTGGTGGATTTCAAGGATTGTTTTCATAATATTCAAACAATGTTGTTTTTGTCCTGTTTCAAAAATTACCAGCATACCAGTGATCAGCAGAATCAATCAGACCAATTTTAATTTGTAAGTCTACAAGTGCTTTTTTAACACTAGAATACTTCCCATCTATTGGACCATTGTATTCTCAGATTTGAGTCATCATTTCTTGAAAGAGGTATATATCCTCGATATTTTTAGTATCATTATTTATCACAAGGTCGCCATATTGCAATATAATTTTATAATGCTCAGATGCTTGTTTATGATTATATTTTGAAAAAAGTTCAATAGGTTCTTCTACTAAATTTGCACTTGAATATCAATACCTTTCTCTTAAAGCAACTATTGTTTTAGGACCGAAGTATCAGGCATCTTCTGAATCAATTTCTGTAATTATTCAAGATTCAAGTTGGAAGGATATAAGTTCATTTTTAATACTCTCATATTTTCCATCTATTTCTCAATTATATAAATTGACCTTTGAAAATATCTCCTGAAGCTCTTTCACATTGTCTCACTCATTTTCAGGTTCTACTCTGAGTGAAGGTTTTATATATCATATTTGTGATTCTCAAAAATTCAGTGTAATTTCAGAACTCGGGACAACGATTTTAGCTTTCACGGTTTTTCTTCACCATTTAATAGCTCTTTGAAGTCATTCGTCACCATATCACATCCAAATATCGAGTCTGTCATATCCCTGATTTCTTTGTCAGGCTTTTACAATAGCTCCTCATCTATCTTGAATAGATCCAATTCAGAATCATTCAAAATAAATTTTGGTTCCAAATGGATAGTTTTTTGGTCAAGCAAGCAATCAAGGAAATACTCCTCATCCTGATGCAGTAGTAACTCATTCTCCATTGAGTCTCACATCTCAACTATAACTTCACGTTATATAAGAATCTTGACCTGGAAGGGGAGAGTAGTAGGCAGTAGCTATAAAGTAAGTCTCTTCATTAGCAGCAGCTCAAATAGTATTTCAAAAGAAACACATTGTGGCTACGACAGCTCATAGTATGAGCTTTTTCGTGGGGCACATAGTATTTTTTTAAAGAATAAAGCCGGAAGATTATATATATGAAATATATAATGCAAGTTTTATTATATCAGACTTCACCAAAACTTCACAAATATTATATTTGACTATAATTATATTTATAAACTAGTATAAAATATTATCTCAATCTTTGAAGAGTTTCATACCTTGAATTTCTTTCTTTGTTTTATTATTTTTTCAGTTCATAAATCTAATAACTTCGTTGATATTAGACTCCGTGAGTCATATCGTAGATTTATTATTCGTTATAAAATAAATATATCTGATAATTTCTTTTTGTAGAAGTGGGGAGAGTCAAAGAAAATTCTTGATTGAAAAAAACTTTGTATCGTATTTTCATAAAAATTCTAGAACTTCACTATCTATATATTCTTTTAATACCTCAAAATAATTTAAAAGTTGAGAAATATTTTTTTGATACTCTGGATGAATGTGTTTAAAACTTGGAATAACTTCGTTTCTAATATAGTTTCGTGAATAATCATTACTATTATTGGATTCATCTTCAAAATATTTTAGATTATTTTCTTGTAAGTACTCATATATATCACCTTTTTTCACTCATATCAAAGGACGAAGCATAATTCAAGATTCAAGAGTCATATTGATAAGTCATGTGAGTTTTGTACCACGTATCATATTAAACATCATCGTTTCAATCCTATCATCTAAATGATGAGCTGTCATTACATATTTAGCAGAATGAATATGCATAAGTGCATCAAAAAATTGATACCTCTTTTCTCTCGCTAGTTCTTCAAAACCTTTGCTCGGATATAACTTCATTATTTTATCGAAGTCACAATCTGCAACTTCTACAGTGAATCATTCTTTTTTTCAGAGTTCTACAATAAACCTTTCTTCCTCTGCACATTGTACTCTTGTGTTGTGATTGAAAAATGCCACAATTATATTATCTCTAAATTTTGTATCTAGTAATTGGTACAACAAAAACATACTATCTGCTCACGTAGAACATCACAGTATTATTTTCTCATCTCATGAGTTATATTTTTCTAGAAATTTTTCTAAATCAAGTTTCAAAGCAGGGAACTGATGAAATATTTGAGATTGATTATAAAGTATAGTACAATAAAGGCAATATATATTTATAGCTGATATAATGTCTAAAGAGAAAGATTTTTTTAGAGAACTGATGAGAGTTTTTGTTTCATGATCTATGTACATACTTATGTTCATAGTTGCGATTTTTATTTTTTATAAAACTCTCGTATTATTTTTCTTTGTGTTTGCTGCAATTTTTGTACATATGAAAGAGTTTAATCAACTTACTTTTCAATGACTTTCGGATACTTCTACCCTTTGAATACGATTAGCAGAACAAGTACTTAATATTGTTACTTTTATACTAGTACTGGTAAAGTCATTTAAAATACTCGTTGAATATTCAAAAAATCAACATATTGCCATCAAAGACTTAGTAGAAATATCTATCATAGCTCTTCTCATGGAAGTAGTATTTAATTTTTGAATCCACGATATGTCTATAAATATTTTATTTGCATTGTTCTGATTAGCATTACTTATAATTTATGCTGCATTTCCATATTTTAGAGAATCGACACATAAGTAAGCCTACAATTTACCAAATACGATAACATCATCATCCTCAGCTAATTTGTTGAGGATTTTTTTGTGACATTTCTGACACTCGTGTTGTATCATCCAACCTTTATTTTTTTTGAAATCTTTTCAAACTGCTTTCATCAGTCAGTAACATTGACTGAGTCTATCTCATGGTGTATCTTGATCTAGATGTTTTGAACTTAAACATTTTGAACAATGGTTACGAGCACTTCATGACGGATGTTTAGAAACTTCTGCATGACAGTTTTCACACTGAAATGATTCATTTTTCATTATAAATCACATAATCTATCTATTATAAAATGATTCTATTTGTTTCACGAGATTATAGTCTTTATCAGTAATGGCATTTCACTCTTCATGTGTCGTAGTTGTTACTGTAACAAACTTGTAATCATGCATTGTAATATCTGGATGATGCTGACTCATTTCTGCAATTCAGGCTATGAGATTAACAAAATCAAGAGCCTGATTAAAATTTTTGAACTCAAATTCTCAAATAAGTTTGTTTTTCTGTTCTTGAAAATATTTCATAACTATTTTGTTATTATATAAAATATTACTCAGACCACAGAGAGTATCATACCAACTAGCCAGAGTCTAAATACAACCGTTTCTTCTGCCCAACCTACTGCTTCTAGGTGATGATGAAAGGGAGCAATTTTAAATACTTTTTTTCAATTTCTCAGTTTTTTACTCGTAAGTTGAATAATAACTGAAAGTGTTTCAAGTATGAAAATCATTCAAACTATAACAAGTATTGCTAGAGTATTAGTAAGCAGAGCCATAAGTCAGAGATTGGCTCAAAGCGCGAGACTTCAAACATCTCACATATAGAACTTAGCAGGTTTTATATTAAACCATAAAAATGCAACTAGTGCTCAACAGATACTGACACAGAGTGTTGAGAGGAGAAAAAGTCATTTATCAAAAGTGATATATCAATATACTCAGTATGCAAACAACAGTAATCATCCAGCCAATCCATCTAGTCAGTCACTTATATTGACACTATTGGCAGCTCAAACTATAATAAATATAAAGAGAGGAATAAACAGAAATCCTATTTCTATTCCTGGAATAAATGGTATTTTTAAAAGTATCTCTGACCAGCCAAGTTTATCATAAAACCATACTGCTCACGCTCACGCAAAAAGTATAAGCCATACCATTTTGAATTTTGCAGATATTCATTTTGTTTTCCCTATTCATCGAATGTTCATATAATCATCAACTCATCCAAGAATTCAAACTGTAAAAAGAGTAAATAAACTGAGATATGTTTCATTTTGATTAAAAAGTGAGTTATTCGTAAAACCAAGTTGTTGTAGAATAATACTCAGGAGTACCATGAAAAAAACAGTTGCAAGTATCATAGCTCATCACATAGTTGGAGTTCCTGCTTTAGATGCGTGAAGCTTGAAAAACTCAAAAGCTTTTCACATAGTAGCATTTTCACGTATTTGTTTCCCAAGTTTTAGCTTTTGCAAGAGAGTAATGTATGAGGGAGTCACTAAAAAACCTACCAAAAAAGTGGCAAGTCCAAAACCAAATATTGAAACAAGATTCGTATCCACTGTGTCAAAGTAAGTAAATATTTTGGAAGTGTAGGAAAAAATGAGCAAAAGTAAAGATTTTCCCTTTACAATAGCTTAAAAAAAAATAGTCTCAATTCTAATTAATTTTTATAAAAACTATATGATAATCTCAAAGGCTATAGTTACTGCAATGCCTGAAGAAGCAGAACTCATTATCCAAAAATATAACTTGCTTGAAACAAAAGTTATTGGAGCGATGAAGATATATGAGGGAAAAAGAAAAAATACAGAAAGTGAGGAGGAAAATTTGATTTTAGTTCTTTGTTGAGTTGGAAAAATACATACAGCATTTGCTACGACCTATCTATTTGAAAACTATCTATTTGAAAAAGTCCTTAATATTTGAGTCGTTTGAAATCTTCGACCTGATACGATACAAATCTGAGATGTTCTCATCCCAAATACTTTTATGCAACATGATGTATATATTCCAGATTTTATTGATTCTATGTCTTACCTGCGAGATCCTATTTTTACAGAATATGCAGTCTGAGAAGATTATAACTTAGAAAAATTTAATCTTCATTTACATGGTATTTGTGTAACCTGAGATCAGTTCATAGATAACAATGATTTAAAAAATGAACTTGTGGATGTTCACAGTGCCGACATAGTAGATATGGAAGCCTATAGTTTTTTAACTATAGTTAAAAATTATAATGCCCTTGATAAGACAGTAGTTATAAAATCAGTTTCTGATGGAGCTAACGGTGACGCTGCACAAGACCATGTTGCAAATTTAAAACTCGCAATGGATAATGCAATAATAATACTTGATTTTGTATTATAAATAATTATATCTACTACACTATCTCATCAAGCTAAGCATATTTCTCAAAAAATATGCTTTCTTTTTCGACTCATAGTTCGCTTAGTTTATTTTCAACTCATTCAATCATGGCCGGAGCTCCGCATAAATAAAACTCATCAAAATCTCAGATAACTTTGGGACTTAAAAAATCAGTTACATATCAAGCATGAATGATTCAATCTGCAGGATCTCTACTCACTACAGTATGATAGTAAAAAGAATCTGGATATTTTTCTTTCAGTGCTTCAAATTTATCTATATAAAACATATCTTTTTTGTATCGTACTCAAAATACAAGTTGATACTTATCTCATATTTTTTTTTCTAATCACTCTAAAATCATACTATAAAGAGGAACAAGTCCTGTTCCTGTACCTATAAATAAACGAGGAACATTATGGGCACTAAGTACAAAATGACCAACCGGTCAGACACATTTAAATTCATCTCCTACACTTGCGTCACAAAGAAGTACACTCCCTCCTCTTCATCCAGTTTCTTGTGGCCAACGTTTTATGATAAGTATGGCAGAATCTCAGATAAGTTCTAGTATCGAGTATGATCTCCCTCACACTCAAGGTAATATAAATGTAATAAATTGACCAGCTATCATTTCTTTTTTTTCTGAAAGAATATAATGAAGTTCAAATACATCATCTGTGAGAGCAATTTTTTTACTGAGAGTTGCTATCATCATTGCCATAATAATTTAGTTAGTTTTATTTCACTTAGTATATAGTAAGTGAGATAAGAATGAAATAAGTTTTCAAACTTTAATTTCACCGTAAAATTGGTATACTAGGTTTAAAATAGTTTTTTATAAATACTCATATGAAAGAAATTTTAGTAAGTGGTTCTACAGCTTTTGATACCTATTGTTTATATGATGGTCTGTTTGAGTCACATTTTCAAAATTGAGATATCAAATCTTGACTCAATATGTCACTTTTAGCTAAAAGCATGGAGAAATATCATGGATGAACGTGAGCAAATATTTGTTATAACTTAGCACTTTTAGGTGAGCATTCAGTTTTACTATCGAGTGTGGGTGAAGATTTTAAGTATTCGGATGTTATTACAGAAAAAATAAATCTTAATTATATTCATAAAACAAAAAAAGAACTTACTGCTCACAGTATTATTTTTGCAGATAGTGACGATAATAGAATGTCACTTTTCAATGCATGAGCTATGAGTGAAGCTTCAGAATCAAAAATTAGTTTCATAAAAGAAAAAATAGCATTTTGAGTGGTCTCTGCAAATCATATTCCTACTATGTTAGAGCATGCAAGAGAAATAAAATCATTATGACTTGATCTTTACGTCGATCCAGCTCAGCAGATTTCACAAATGTCGCATGATGAACTCCGAGAACTGATTGATTTAGCTGATTATTTAATAGTAAATCAATATGAATTGCTTGACTTACAATCAATAGGATGATATTTAGACGAAGATTTAGAAGAGAAGCTTACTGCATATATTGTAACATATGGAACCCAAGGGTCTCAACTTCACCAGTGAAATTCACTCATTCATATACCTGCGATATTAACAGATGATTTTTATGATTCTACTTGAGCCTGAGATGCTTACAGAGCCTGAGTATTTAAGGCAATTGTAGAGTGATATACACTTCTTGAATGATGTCAGTTATGAAGTTTACTCGCTTCTCATTGTGTAGTAGCTCCAGGTTCTCAGCAACATCATTTTAGTTTATGAGTACTTTGAGAAGAAATGAAAGACAAGTTCTCAGTAGAAATGGATCTCTATAAAAAAAGACCTTATTAAAAACAGTTTCATGACAAAAAAAATATACCTTATTGACGGAAATTCATTTATATATCGAATGTTTTTTGCCCTTCCTGAATTTGCTACCAAGGACTGAAAAATTGTAAATGCTACTTTTTGAATGGCTAAGTTTTTAACATCTCAGCTCACAAAAGAAAATCCTGATTATGTAGTATTTATAAAGGATGCAAAATGAAAAAATTTCCGTCACGATTTATATAGTGAATATAAAGCTACAAGAGAGCGAATGCCAGATTCTCTCCGTAGTCAAATAGGTGATATAGAAGAACTATTACATGTCTTAGATATGAAGGTTATAGAGATTCCATGATATGAAGCGGATGATGTTATCTGAACTCTCGCTACTGAGTTATGAAAAGATGAAGATCATGAAGTGTTTATTCTATCTGGAGATAAAGACCTCTATGCACTGGTAAATAATCAAGTAAAAGTATATGATACACAAAGAAAAAAAATATCATGACTTGATGAAACTTTTGAAAAATTTTGAGTCTCGGCAAGCTGTGTAAGAGATTATCTGGCTATTTGTGGTGATACTTCTGATAATATTCCATGAATCAGTGGAATCTGACCGAAAAAAGCTCAAGTTCTTCTCAACTATTTTTGAAGTTTAGAAAAAATATATGAGTGAATTGATGATATAGAGTCACTATTTGATTCATTTCCTGATGATGTACAAAAATTACTGAAGTGAAAAACTTTAGAGAAATTTCAACAGGGAAGAGAGCTTGCATTTCTGTCACAAAAGCTCGCTACTCTTGATTGTTCTATGGATTTATCTAACTTTGATCTTGATGAGTATCTTTTTAATGGCTTTGAAATCCAATCTCCATCACTTCAATCATTTTTTAAGGAGTATGAGTTCCATTCTCTCCTCACTCAGTGAGTAATAGAACTTCAAACCTGGAAAAATCTCTGACTTAAAGTACAAATTATATGAGATATACAATGACTCGATGAACTTGATTCTAAAATATCACAGTTTACATCAATAGTTCTAGATACAGAAACAACCAGTCTTAATGTACGTGAAGCTGAACTCGTTTGAGTGAGTTTATACCTCGATGATGCAAATATTTATTATATTAACCTCATGCATAGAGGTTCTAGAATTGATTATTATTCAGTTCAAAATTTTATAAAAAGACTCTTTGATTCAGATATTGAAATAGTGTGACATAATCTAAAATATGATCTACAGATTTTACAATTTTTTTTATCTAAAGATTCTGTGAATAATAACTTAAATGTAAGTCTATGAAATTGACAAATGACTTTAGAATTATAAAATTAGAGTTGCTAATTTATAATAAAACAATACATGAATCTAATAAAAAGAATCGGATTATTTCTTTTAACTAACATTGCAGTTATATTTCTATTTTCTATTATTATATTTTTAATAGAAAGAATATTTTGAATCAATATTTCTGCTTCCGCTGGGACTTGATATACGTGATTACTTATTTATGCAGCTATATTTGGGTTTGTAGGATCATTTTTTTCACTTGCCATATCACGATGGTCAGCAAAAAAACTCTACTCAATAACTCCAATTAAAGCTGATGAGGTCTCTTTTTTATCACCAAAAGAGCAACTTGTATATAGAACAGTTCATGATATTTCTCAAAGAGAAAATATAAAGGCTCCTCAAGTTTGAATCTATCAATCTCAGGATCCTAATGCATTTGCAACTGGAGCTACAAAAAATAGTTCACTCGTTGCCTGTTCATCAGGACTTCTACAAAGTATGACAGAAGATGAAATTGAAGCTGTGGTCGCTCATGAAATGGCTCATGTTGTAAATGGTGATATGGTTACTATGAGTTTATTACAATGAGTAATGAACACCTTTGTAATATTTTTCGCTCGAATTATAGCAAATATTATTAATGAAAGAACAGAGTGAAAACTAGGTTGAGTTGTATACTTTGCTGTGTATATTGTCTTGCAAATAGTTTTAGGTATACTTGCTTCACTTGTTGTAAATGCATTCTCTCGAAGACGAGAGTTTCATGCTGATGCAGGAAGTGCAAAATTTGTTTGAAAGGAAAAAATGATTGCAGCACTTCAAGCACTTGGACGAATGAAAGAGCTCGCTCCGTCTAATGCTGATAAGTTGGCAACTATGAAAATAAATACTAAAACTGATACTGGATTTAAAAAATTCTTTATGACTCATCCTCCAATTGAGGAAAGAATAAAAAACTTAGAAAATTTAAGAATCTCTTAATTTTAATTTTAAAAATAAACTATGAAAAAAATAGCATGTGCTCTCCTTACTCTTGGACTTTTATCTCCAATATTTACATCTGCTGCGACTGACTTAGAAATCCAAGCAGCCAATTTTCTCGCAACTAAGAATATTATAAATGACAATTCGTTAGATATAGTTCAATATAACTTAGATTCTAATATTACTCGTAGAGAAATGCTTAAAGTTATGATGAATATATCATGAAAAACTGTTGCAGATACATGTTCATGAGAATTTTCAGATATGAACGGTTCAGATTGGGGTTGTAAATATGCTGAAGCTGCTCTCACTGCTTGATTTATTGCAGAAAATAATACTTTTAGACCTAATGACCAAGTAACTCAAATCGAAGCTCTTAAAATGGTTATGCAAGCAAAATGACTAGAAAGAGATGCTGCTCAAGATTGGAGAGCAGGATATGTTTCGAAAGCTCAAAGTGAAAATATTATCAGCGGTGATATTATTTACGATACAAAAGCTAATAGAGGTTGGATATTTACTGCTTGAGCAAAAGCTGACGCTTCATTTGAATACAAAGCTAATACTTCAGTAGAGAATTCAGTTGATACTACGAATTGAAGTGATCCTGATATTTCTCCAGAGATAGAAGAGTTATTTAATTCAATTTTTGAATTATAATATGAGATTTAAAAAAATAATATTGTCTTTAATTTTCTCACAGATGTTATATCTGTGAGTTTTTTGAGCAGCTTGAGATAGTTATTATGTTATAAATAAAAATACTCAAATATGCTGAGAATTTATTCAATGAACTGCTAGCAAAAATAACTGGGTCCCTGAGTGATTTGAATCAGTAACATTGGTTGAATGATTATTCAGTAGATTTAATGCTACTCAATCATGCCAAAAATGAAATACGAGTGCTTGTTGCAAAGATCTTTGATATAGATATGCGTGAGTATCTATCGGTCAAGTAATCATCAGTGAAAACAGGAGTGCTGCTGAATACCTTGCTCAAAAAAATATTATAGTGAATCATAGTTTAGATCCTTCTAACTATTTGCTAGATGCAGATATTAGTCGTAAAGAGCTTATGAAGATTATCATTCAAGCTTCTGGGATTGAAACAAGAGATTCATGCAAGAATATTTTTAGTGATGTTGAAGATGATTGGGGATGCAAATACATAGAAACTGCCCTTTCTCAGTGAATTATTGCGTGAAATCAAGAGTTTCGTCCTAATGATTCTGTTACTCAGTCTGAAGCCTTGAAGCTAGTATTTCAGTCCCTAAATATTGAAAAAAGATATACCACAAATTCATGGCAGCAGGATTATATTTCAAGCGCATTTTATCTCTGATTTATAAACATAAAGTTTTCTGATTATAATTTAGCTGCAAAACGTTGATACATTTTCAGTGTTTTGGAGAAAGCTTTGAAGTATAAAAGTAAATAAGTTCAATATTTGACAATTATTTTTTATTGTGTTAATTTTAGATTACATTTATTTATAAGTAATCTAATAACTATGAAAAAAGATATTATGATGATCAGTGTTTTAGGATTATTTTTAGTCCAAAATACATATTCATTCACTCCAAACATTGATCAAATAAACAATGCAATGCTATTGCAAGATAAAAGTGTTATTTCATCACAAATTATGAAGCTGGATTCAAAAGAACTTTCAAAAAAGTATGCTAATAATCAAGAAGAATATTTAGAATATATTCAAGAATTTGTAGAAAAAACTAAACTATGAGAGCTTATAACTCGAAGAGAAACTATGAAAATAGTTATGAATCTTGGCTGAAAAAAAATAAATACAGTTTGTAGAGGTAATTTCAAAGACGTCACGTCAGATGATTGGGGGTGTAAATATGTAGAATCTGCACTTGATGCTGGTATGATATCAAAAGCAGATACTTTCAGACCAAATGATACAACTTCTAAAATTGAAGCTCTAAAACTGGTACTAAAATCTAAAGGGATTCAAAAATTTGTAGAAACTGATAATTGGAAGAGAGACTATGTTGAAACTGCATTTCAATATGGAATCATAAAAACAGAGTTTTATGATTATGACGCAACACCAAATAGAGCTTGGATTTTTGATATAGCTGCAGCTACTATTAAACAAGAAGGTAAAATTAAAACAAGAATGAACGAAAAACTTATGAGTGATGAAGCATTATAATCACTTAATAGGCTTAAAAGCTGCAGATATGCAGCTTTTTTGGTCGGGATGAGAGGATTCGAACCTCTGTCCTTCTTGAGATTATCATATGTGATAACTAAAGACGCTCTACCAATCTGAGCTACATTCCGAAAATTGAATCTTATTTATATTTTTTTTGACAATAAAATCAAGTTCTATACTATAGAAGTAGTTTATAGATGTTATTTATCGCTAGAAAAGCTCTCTTGGAAAAGAGTTTATGAAAAATAATGACTATGAGTAAAGTAAAGCATTTGGGTGGAACCGTCTATAATCCTAGACCCCAAAGATATTTAGAAATAAGTATCTTTGGGGATTTTTATTGAAAAATATAATCTAATAATTATCAAATGACAACAAAAGTGGAAATGACAACAAAAGTGGAAATGAAAGACATAGTAAATCTTTGTCAAAATAGATGATTTGTGTACCCTGGAAGTGAAATTTATGGATGACTTGCAAATTCATGGGATTATGGACCATATGGTTCTCTTCTCAAAGAAAATATCAAAAATCTTTGGCTTAAAGAATTTGTCCAAAAAAGAATGGATACTATGTTACTTGATGCCTCACTCATCATGAATCCTAAAGTTTGGGAAGCTAGTTGACACGTCGGTTGATTTGCAGATCCACTGATGGATTGTAAATGATGTAAAACTCGTCACAGAGCAGATAAACTCGTTGACGCGAAACTAAAAGACGGAACTCCTGAACCATCATGATATGCGTGAGATAAAACTGAATCAGCTAGATTAAAAGAAATAATTGATGAATTAGATATTACATGTCCTGAGTGTGGAGAAAAAAACTTCTCAGAAATTAAAAAATTTAATTTGATGCTTAAAACTTTTCTTGGTGTTACAGAAGATGGAGCAGCTCAAGCTTATCTCAGACCAGAAACGGCTCAGGGGCAATTTGTTGATTTTGTAAATGTAGCAAGAAGCTCTCGAAGAAAACTACCTTTTGGTATTGCCCAAGTAGGGAAGAGTTTTAGAAATGAAATCACACCTGGAAACTTCATATTTAGAACGCGAGAATTTGAGCAAATGGAGATGGAATACTTTGTAACACCGTGAGAAGATGATGCAGCATTTGCAGAATGGAAAGCGGAATCAAATAGGTACCTAACTGAAGTAATCTGACTGAAAGCTGAAAATGTTAAGTTTGTTCAAATAAAACAAGAAGAACTTCCACATTATTCAAAAGAAGCTGGAGATTTTGAGTATAACTATCCGTTTGGTTGGTGAGAAATAGAAACACTGGCTAATAGAACAGACTATGATCTCAAGGCTCATATGACAGCTTCAGGACAAAACCTCAGTTATTTTGATGCTGTTAATAATAAAAGATTTCTTCCGTTTGTTATAGAGCCAGCAATGGGTCTTGGTCGAATTACTCTTGCAGCACTTTGTGACGCGTATACTGTTGAAGAAGAGAGAACATATCTTAAGTTAGAACCAAGAGTTGCTCCAATTAAGGTCTGAGTTCTTCCAGTTGTTAAAAAGCTTTGAGATTTAGGGAAAGAAATATATAAGCAATTATCCGAAGAGTTTGTATGTGAATATGATGATGTGGGTTCAGTAGGGAAGAGATATGCTCGAATGGACGAAATAGGGACTCCATTTTGCGTAACTATTGATTCTACTAATTATGATGAATGAAATGTTACTGTAAGACACAGAGACTCAATGGAACAGGAAATAGTAAAAATATCTGAACTGAATAAATATATAATTGAGAGATTGAAATAATAAAAAAAGACTGTTATTACAGTCTTTTTTTATTTTATAACTCAATTATTTCTTCTTTCTGAGATATATCCTCTCATTCTCAATTTCAACTTAGTTCAACTTGAGTATCTTTCATGGTATATCAAATATAGGGAAGTACTATATATGGAAAAAATATTATTCAGAGAGTCATAAGAGCTCAATGTCCTGTATTTTTAGAGATAGAATGAAGATTTTTTACAATACAATACACCAGATATAGTATTGCAATTAAAACTGATAATCAGAAAGTAGGTATTGCGAGAACAAAAGATATAAGTAGAAAAAGTATTGGGTACAATAGATAACTTAAAAAAGAGTTGTTTCCTGCTTTAAAATACATATATATTTGAATTACAGGAATAAAAGAAAGCCATGAGTTTTCATTTCAAAGTTTCTTGTTAATTTGATACAGTCCGTATCAAATTAGGAGAAAAGATAAAAGTGAAAAGACATTTGATATATAGCTTGCTTGTCACATCATAGGTATGTATTGTTCAAAAGCAGGATACATTGATTGCATTCAATATGAGTCAAATACTTTTTCCATTCACATTCCATTTCAAGCACCACTCCCACTTTGAACCATTTGCATTACTTGATTGAAATCCATATTTTGTTCCGGCATAAGTATTAAATTAGGTGAAATACTATTAAAATTTACTTTCTACTCTATTCATAGTAATATAGAACAAGTTAAAATCAATAATTTAATTAATATGATTCAAGAAAATAATACATTTTTAGGAAGGTTTGAATCAAGTTTCAATATCATGAAAACTAATGTAGCACTATTTGTTGCTCCAGTATTTTTATTTCAATTAATATTTCATGTACTACTCCCACTTTTTTTCACGACTTTCTTTATGAGCTATGTGGATATATGATCCTGAGAACTGGGAGCTATAGATCAAAAAAACTCATTTTACATCAGTTTTGCTCTGACTTTAGGATTATTCTTTTTTATTTTATATGTTTCAATATTAGTACCACTTAATATTTATTTGATATATATTACAAAAAACTTAATTCATAAAAAAACTGTGAATTTTAAGGAAAGTTTTATATTTTCTATTAAAAATATTTGAAACATTTTTAATACATATTGGTATATTTTTGCTTATACATTACTCATACCTTCGTTACTTTTTATAACATGAGGGATATTGTTTGTATGCACTCTTTTATTTCCGTCTATAGACTACATAGGAGTTATTAAAAATATTTCATATTTGTTTATAGGACTAAGTGTAATAATTGGATTATATTTTCTAATATATAGAGGTATCAGATCAACTTTTTGATTATACAATGCTATAGATAAAAATATTTATTCAAAAGACAATTTTAAAGAATCCCTCAAGTATACGAAAAATAAATGGTGATGTATATTCAAAAATTTATTTTTACTTTCAATGCTCATTTCGCTCATAAGCTGAGTAGTTCAATCCTTTATAAAAGTTCTTCTTCCTGTGCAAAGTGACTACTCAATATTTTTGTCTGGAGAATATAAAAATCCTGAGATATTAATTCAATACATACAACAGTCGACTCATTTTTCAATCATATCATTTTTAAAAAAAATACTTGAAACGTGAGTTTCAAGTATAGCATTTTCTCTAACAATAATTTTTATGTATTTATTATTTGTTTATCTGAAGCAGGAGTTAGATAATAGAGCTCAGACAGATGATTTATAGTGAATTATTGCCAATCTATAACATAAGACATAAGAATATCTCTGAAAATACTAAATAAAAATATTCTTTCTTCAATGACAGTTGTAGGACTATTAATGGAATCATACTCTTTGAGTTTCACATCAATTTTATCTATAAACTTCTGAAAGATTCTAATTTTAAGATTGGGATTGAGTGCAGAAAATGAAGCTTGTTGTACAAAAATATCTAATTTAGATTCAACTTGATTTGTAAGTTTTTCTTGTATTTGTAATCTGCGTAAATCAGAATTTTTTTGAACTTTTTCTTCTAATTGAACTACTCTTTGCTCTTTTTGAATATTTTTTTCATATATTTCATCACCTACAGTCTTACTTTTTTCAAGTAATACTAGTTCATTCTCAACATATTTTTTGTACTCTTCTAATTTAGCAAATTGAATATAATTGAGAAGTGCTATATAAAAATTTTGCTTGAGAATAAGTTGTTCTTTTCGAAGAGTTTTTATATCTTGACCTAATCAAATTGAATTTGCAACTCTAAATTCGAAATTTGAGTTAGAATTAGTATAATTTTTTATAAATGATTCAAGTACTTTTTTATCTCATTGACTAAGATCTTTTTTAACTATAGTTCATAAAGATTCATTTCAAATAAGAAATGTTTCCCATTTAAATGCGAGGTTATTTTTTTCTTGTTCAAGTGTACTAATATTTTCTTGCATCTCTTTCAGAGTTTCGGTATCTTTTATTTCTTCTCAAATAAGTTCTCCACTTGCTCAAAAAACACTCATAGTAAGACTATAAGTTATAACAAAAAGGATAATTTTTGCTGATTTTACGAACAATGGAAATTGCATATTTATATAAAAATTAAAGAGTTCATAAAATAAATAGTTTTGTAAGGCTTAACCATCAATGAGAGAACTCTTTAACTCATTGAGTATACTAAAAAATGAATAAGTAGCGAACTGTTAATGTGAAAATTGAGTGAAGGACTAAAACGTGATCATAATGCTAAATCACACTCAAGTATCGGAATCTATTTTGTAATCCCAGTTATGAGCTTCACAAATTTTTTTAACTATTGAGAGTCATACACCAATTCATCTAGATTTTGCATTTCAAGTTTTTTCAGTTTTACCTTGATAAAATTTCTCAGTTATAAATGGAATTTCTCGTTTAGAAATACCGTTTCAATTATCAGAAAACTTTATGGATTGTGAATCAAGCTCTATACAGAGAGTAGAGTCAACTCATGCATACTTAATGAAATTTCAAATGAGATTATAAGCGAGTTGGATAAAGAGACTCTCATCAAGAAATATCTCTATATTTCTTGATCCATTAAGTATAATCGTTTGATTCTTTTCTTGGAGATAGACTTCTTGTGTTTCCTTCACTTGATTCAGTAAATCTAGGGGATTTACTGAATTTTTACTAAGTTCCAGTTGAGCATTTTCAAATTTTTCATATTCCATAATTTGATTTACCAACTCAATGAGTCGAGTCATTTCAGAAGTAATGGCTCATAAATTAGCTTCTGTAAGCTCAATGACACCATCAGAGATTCATTCTAGGTAACATTGTATTGAGGTTATCGGTGTTTTGAGTTCGTGAGAAATATCAGCTAAAAGTCTATTTCTTATATTTTCTTGATAAGAAAGTCTTTTGTTAAGGTTATTAATTGATTGAATCAAAAGTCAGATTTCGTCTTTTTTATCGTAATGGATTTCAGAATTTGTATATCAATATTTCATTGATTGTATTTCTCGGGTTGCTTTTTGGATAGGAGAAATTATTTTCTTTGTAAAATACCATATAATTATTGCTAAAAAACTCAGTATCAAAAAATTTATAATTACCAGTGAAAATAATAATCTTTGAACAAAATTGGATTCTGGACTATCAGGATCACGAAGGAGTGTAACAATTTTTTCTAAATTATTTTCTGGAATAATTTCCTCAATATACTTTGGAGTCACTCAACTTTTTACTAGGTAATCCACTACTATGTTGATATTCTCATCTTTAGCTAAAGGAATAACTCAATTATTTATATCGAGCAACTCAAAAAACTCGATTTCTACATCTGAAAATATAGTATCGACATCTTCAAGAGTTTGTCTTTCAATAATATTATTAATAAACTCTATAGTTACATCTTGTCTTGATTCAATTTTTTCTGACAAATAGAGCCGTATAAAATAACTATAAAGACCGTAAAAAGTAGCTATGTTTAATATAGCTATACTTACTACACTCACGATAAGCATAATGACGAACTTTTTTGAAAGTGACATGTATTATTATATATTTAATCGGTATCATTTCCCACGAATTGTGACTATTGTATCTTTTGAACCAAGCTTCTTTCTCAAATTTTTTATATGTGTATCTATAGTTCTGTCATACATGTAGTTTTCATATCATATTACTTCCTTCATAAGAACATCTCGACTTATCATATTTCATTGCGCTGAAACAATTTTCACGAGTATATCATATTCATTTTTAGTAAGTGATATAACTTCACCCAGTACCCTTACTTCGTTTTTTTGAGTATCAATTTCTATATCATTAAATTTAAGTATATGAGGGCTTTCTGAAAGCTCTTCTTGTTTTTTTTCATTACTTCTTCTGAGTATAGAATTAATTCTAGCTAAAAGCTCTCTTGGAGAAAATGGTTTTGCAATATAGTCATCTGCACCAGATTCAAGCCCATCAATCCTATCTCATTCTCATCCTCTTGCAGTAAGCATTATAATTGGAACATCTGATTTAATACGTACTTGTTTACATACTTCTATCCCATCAATAACAGGTAAATTAATATCTAAAATCACTAAATTAGGATTCTCTTTGCCTATGAATTCACTTGCACCATCTCAAGATTCAAATGTGACTACTCAAAAGTCAGAATTTTCTAAATAGAGCTTCAAGGAATTAAGAATCCCTTGGTCATCCTCGATTATACAAATCTTTTTCATTGTTTATTGCAAAAAATATTACTCTATATTTTAAATATTTTTATAATTATTGCAAGGAGCTCTTTTAGTAGATTAAGTGAAGAATGTCACAAAATTACATTAGTTCATCTCATTTATTTATAAAAATAATGATTTCTCAAGTATCATCCCTTTTTATGGAAAGGGGAGTATATGATTCTAGTTTTATTTTTAAGTGTCAATTTAATGAAGTATTGTTTCCATTAATTATATCAATTAAGACTCTTAAATCGTTTTTTTCAAGAATGAGACTTTCGGTGATTGTTTTCTCTCACACTTTTAATCTATAAGTATGTAATCAAGTAGCTCTCTCGACACTAAATATATAGTTCACTCAATTATGTGAAACTACAAATTGTAGATTATTTTTTTGAGTGATTGCTTCTTTGGTTAACTCTGGGGTTAATTTATCTAGCATATCTTTTTGTTTTTTTTCTAAATCTTCTTCACTTGGTTTACTCTTTTTAGAGACTCCGATAACTTTCTTTCTAGCTTTATTTCTATTGCTTGATTCCTGAGATCCTCAGATAGAAAAACCTTTTCTTGATGTATATACTAATTTTCACTTCGGAAATATATCTACAAGTCTATTTCCAAACTGTACATCTCATTTCTTAGGTCTAAATACTTCTGGATATGATTGAATGATTCAATATAAAACTCTTTTTGTTCCACTATTAATTGTTACAATATCTCCTCATATTTTTCAATGATATATCTTATGTTTTCCATTTTTTGATGTATTATTTATTATAATTTCAACTCATCAAAGAACTAAATATATTTGGTTGTTATCGTAGTCTAATATTTCAGGTCAACTTTGCAGTTTCTGTTCTTCATCAGGAGTAGATTGTAGAGAATACTTGAGAGTATCCATACTTTGAAGCATAAGTAATCAGTTTACTTGCGATAAAGTTTTTTTAATAATATCAATTGATTCCGGATATAATGTATCAAGTGTCTCAATATTATGAGATAAAACTCAAATAAATTCTATATGTTTCTCAATATTTACACGCGACTTAACATCGTGCATTAATTGAGTTAAAGCAGATGCTAAGGAGTTTAAATCTGTAATTCATATTTGTTCTAGTTGATGTATTTGATTTCATGTTGATGTCTTTCAATTCATATAGTTATCTTTATATACTTATTTTAAATCCAAATTTTGCTACATATTCTATTTTAAATCAATCAGAAAAACATATGAGCTTTTTTCAAGCACGAACATCATTCACTGTTGATTTATAGTAATTCGGAAAATTTTTAATAACTCATTTGAGAACGCGCATAGTTCAAATCGTAAACTCAAATTCACTATCTCATATTTTTCCTAAGTACAATTTTCTTTTTCATTCAAACTGTGTGCTTGAAGATATTATTTTAACTCCACATATTTCTTTTTCAAATAGATAGTCATTTTCTGAATCTGATTCAATATCGTTTCAATTTTGTATTTCAAGAACTGAATCAAGAAATTTTTGGAGATTATTTTTTAAAAATATTCTGATAATTCATTCTTCTCTTTTTAATGAAAAAGGAGTATATTGCTCTAGTTTACTTTTAATGTGTTTACTTACAATGGTAGATTTTTCTCATAGTATATCAATCATACTCCGCAAATCATCACTGGATAATATTATCTCTTTACTTACTATTTTTCATCAAATAACAAAAGCATATTTTTCATGTCATTCTATTTTTTGTAAGTATAGCTCAGATTCTATTCAATCAATCATTATATTACATCTCTGGATGTCTGAGTTATCAGGTTCATTTGTAAAAACTTCTTTTGGACTTTCATCAATTGAACTTGTTTCTATACATTGGCGTGATAAAATTTTAACTCAAAATCAATGTTTAAAATGAAATGTTCATTCGGGGAATATTTTTGCTAATTCATTTCTATGTTCAGAATCATTTCCTCGAGGTTTAAAAAAATTAGGATGTTCATCTATGATTCATTGAAGTATTCGCATCATTCTAGATGTAATTACAACTGATTTTCAATTTATAGTTCATATGTATTTTACTTTTCGTCATCTTCAATCTATATCTGTAAGCTTAATCTCGATTCATTCTAGATAAAAACTTGATGGAACACAAGTTGGAGAAATTTTAATTTTCTGAGAAATATTTACTCATAAAATAAGAGGAAAAGACTTGTTTATATTTCTTACTCTCTCAATTAAATCTTTATTTAAATCTCATATTTCAAAAATAGAATTTACAATATCCTTGAATATCTCAATATTTTTTGATGATACAGTTGAATTATTATTAATGTTTCATTCTAAATCATTTATTGCTCAAATGAATGAATTTATATCTCATAATCATTGTGTATTTTCTTCTATTTCCATATATCTAAGTAGCAAAATATTTAATATATTATAAATATATATTTAAAAATACAAAATAAAAAAGTCTAGTATTATGACTAAACTTGTTTACTTTTAATATATTTATTTTAAACTTTTAAATAGTTCTATGCTCTTTAGTTCTTCCCAACTCACGTCGTCTCTTCCAAAATGTCAGTACGTTGCAGTTTTTTGAAATATAGGTTTTTTTAAGTCTAAAAATTTTATGATTCATCGTTGTGAGAGATCGAAATTCTTTCTAATGCAAGTGATAATACTTTCTTCAGATGCAACTCATCAAGTTATATCAACATATATACTTACTGGTTCTACGACTCAAATTGCATAGGCAAGTTGTATTTCACAGATATCTCAGAGTCCAGCAGCCACTATATTTTTTGCCAGATAACGAGCCATATACGCAGCAGATCTATCTACTTTTGAAGGATCTTTTCCTGAGAATGCACCTCATCCATGTCGACCAATTCAACCGTACGTATCTATAATTATTTTTCTTCAAGTTAATCCTGCATCTCACTTTGGTCAACCAATTACAAACTTTCCAGTTGGATTAATATGAAATACAGTATTTTCATCTATAAGGTCTCATAGTTCATGTTTAATCACTTCTTTTTCAATTCAAGCTCTGAGTTCTGGCATATCTACACTTGATTTGTGCTGATTAGATACAACAACCGTGGCTACTCTGAGTAATTTTCAGTCTTCATATTCACAACTTACTTGAGTTTTCCCATCTGGTTGTAAGTAAGGAAGTGTTCATTGCTTTCTTACAACTTCTAATCTTCTTGCTAGTTTATGAGCTAGATAAATAGGAGTAGGCATATACGCTTCATTTTCATTGCTAGCATACCCAAACATAATTCATTGGTCTCCAGCTCATCCAGTATCTACTCATTGAGCTATATCTGGTGATTGAGAATTTATAAGGATTTGTACCGAAACATCATTAGCTGAAAAACCAGCCTCTAAACTTGTATATCCAATATCAGCTACAACTTTTCGAGCAATATCTTGAAAATTAACCCATGCGTTTGTGGTTATTTCTCAAGAAACTATAATCGTTCATGTAGTAACAAGACATTCACATGCAACTCTTGATTCAGGATCTTCCGCAAGACATGCATCAAGTATAGCATCACTAATTTGATCACATATTTTATCAGGATGACCGCAGGTTACAGATTCTGCACTTATGAAGTGTTTCATATAATATATATTTATATAAATAAAATATACATTCCAGTTTTTTGATATAAAAAAAGTTTTTCTCAATATAAAGAGAAAAACTTTTTGTTTAAAATTTTTATTTTATATCTTTCCCAAATAGGGGAGGAAGTAGCACCTTTATTTTCTTTGACAAAAATCAGGTTGCTGGAGCAATCAATGAGCCTCTACTCTCATGCTCTCTCTGGATATGTGATGATATAGTATATAAAAGTCCAAATTTGTAAAATTTATTTTTTCTTAGTCCTCTTTCTTTCAAGTATTTTGACTAATTTAAGTAATCATAACTCAACTAAAACTCTTTTAAGTCTTATATAAAATTGATATTCGATACTCCCCACTATAAAATCAATACTTGTATCAGGTGAATTAATCATATGTAATAATACATTGAACATTCGTTCGCTTATATATACATCTATTCAAGAAATAAGTAAATGTTTCTTTTGTACAAATTTACTTTCTACATTGATTTTTTTAGTTCATCTATCTATTATTTGGATATATCAAGCAAAATGAATAGAGTTTCAAGCTTGCATTACATCAAATCAAGCATTGTTAACAATATCTATGAGTTGAGTTTTTACGAATGCTAATTCATTCTTAACATCATCTTCTAGTTCCTCTAAAAGTCAGGGTTTAGTCAAACTCTGCAGTAAAGCAATTCTCGTTTGAATATCTCTTATTATTTGAATTCATTTTCAATCTATATTGTCTTGAGATCGTTCAAGAATTTCTCTACTAGATAGAATAACTCAATCAATGTATGTAATCGACTCGGTATCGATAAGTTTTTCTATCATTAAATCAGTAATTTTTTCATTTGTCACATTTGAACTACTTCAAACTATATATTCTCATTTTCTCTTTACTTTTTCATTCATTAGATTCTTGCTATTTTTTATTTTTATGTATTTATAATATTTTTAGTTATTTATGCAATATTTTAGTTGAAAAAACTTGCATTCACTTTATTTCTCTCTATAATCCCGCTCGTAACAAATTTTTTGTTCTTTATTAATAACGAAAGAAGTATGTCATTTGCTCCTAAGAAAAAAACATCAAAACACAGAAGTAGACAACGAACTACAAACTGGATTAAATTATCAGCGAAAAAACTATGGGACAGAGTTTCTCTTAATGCTGAAGGAAATGGTCTTTCTCATTTTGCAGACGAAAATGGAATGTACAAAGGTCGACAAGTAGTCGCAGTTAAAAAATCTAAACAAAAAGTAACTCGAATATAATGTGTTATTCAAAAATCTCATAAATTACAATATTTTATTGAGATTTTTTTGTTCTTTAAATCATTGAGTTTCTCAATTTGAGTTTCATTTTTACTTGCAGTAAATATACAACCTATGCAGCACGCTTCGCGAAAAAAAACTCGAAAATTTCTCCTTCAAAAACTATACGCAAGAATTTATTGAGAATTCTCTGAAAGTGACTTTCTTGAATCATATTTTGAATGAATCATGGAATATAAAGCTGATGATGCATACTTGAATGAAATGTTTCAGATTATAGTTTCAAAACAAGACTCTATTCTCGGTATTATCAAAAAATATGCTCCTAAATTTGATCTGGATACTATGCTGAAGACTAATATTTTAGCGATGAGTATAGCAATTGCTGAAATGTTATATTTGACAGAAGAAATTCCTGCAAAAGTATCAATTAATGAAGCAATAGATTTATCAAAATATTTTTGAGACAACTTAAGTAAAAATATAGTAAATGGAATCTTGAACTCTTTTTTTAATGATATTGAACTTTACAGCAATGTAGAGCAATTACATAAAGAAAAATTCAACTTTTTCCAGTCATAATAAGTCTTTACAAACGTACAAAAAATAATATTCTATATCAAGAATATTATTTTTTTTAAATAGAGAAATTGGTCATTACAAAAAAAGCCGTAGATTCAGAAGTTTGCTCTATTAAAGTAGGACAACTTCTAGAAAAATTAAACATTCCGCATACAAATATATCACTTTTCATATTGGCATTCATTCATAGATCTATAGTGAACGAGCGAAATGATTATGCACCTGAGCATAACGAAAGACTTGAGTTTCTCTGAGATGCTATTTTAGAACTAGTTATCACAGAGCAGTTATATAATGATTTTCCAAGCACTCAAGAATGAGAGCTTACAGATATGAGATCTGCACTCGTTCGATGAAGAAACTTAGCTGAAATAGCTAAAAATCTTAATTTTCAAGAGTATCTCATTTTATGAAAATGAGAAGAAAAATCCTGATGAAGAGAAAACGATTATATACTAGCTAATACTGTTGAATCATTTCTTGGTGCACTCTATCTAGATTCTGGTTTTGAGCTAGCTCGAGATTTTATCAAAAAACATATATATAGTACATTATGAAATCTTCAAAAAAATAAGTTGTTTAAAGATTTTAAAACACTTCTTCAGGAGTATACTCAAGCAACCGTAGATATTACACCTCATTATGAGGTATTAGAGGATATTTGACCTGATCATGACAAGACCTATACTGTCTGAGTGTATATATGATCGAAGCATATTTGAATCTGAAAATGAAGTAGTAAGAAAAAAGCTCAAGAAGCTGCTGCTGAAAACGCCTATCAACAATTTAATATTTAAACTAAACAAATGATAACAATTCTCCTTGCTCTTATAATATTTCTTCAATTTATAGAATATATCGTTATTTTTGATATCATTTTATCTTGGCTCTCGCTCGTGGGATTGAAATTTCGACCAAAATTTATGGCAGACATACTCAATCCGATTTACTCCTGAGTGCAAAAATATATTCCAACAAGATTTTGAGCCTTTGATTTTACTCCAATAATTATAATTTTACTTCTTGCATTTATCAGAGGACTTATAGTTATGAGTGTTCCTGAAGTACAAGTTACTCTTAATCAATTACTCAATCAATAATGACTAAATCTGTCGATTATAAGCTATTTTTTACAGTTCTTGCTCTTGTAGTTTTTTGAATGATTATGATAAGCTCTGTTTCTGTTTATGGATCATTTCGTGTTACTAGTTCTATGGCTAGTGCTGGACTCATCGAATCAGCGTACAATCACTTTTATGTAATTAGAAACATTACTCATGTTATTATTTCCTTCGCTTTAATTGGTGTACTTGTTAAAATACCTTATAAATACTATGAAATATATTCGAAACAAATATTTGGATTTTCGTTATTTTTATTAGTACTTGTACTTATTATCTGACAAAGTTATAAGTGAGCCACGTGATGGATTTCTATTCCTTGAGTCCCTTTTACTATACAACCTACGGAGTTTCTTAAGTTTTCTGTGATAATTTATCTTGCAGCATTTTTCAAACAATATAAAAAATATCTCCATACATTTTATGAGTGATTCGTTCCTTTTGCACTCGTTCTCTGAGTTATACTCATATTAGTGTGAGCTCAACCAGATTTTTGAACAATTCTTGTTGTAGTTCCCGTTACATTCATGATGTTTTTTATTGCAGGTGCCAATGTTAGATATTTATTATTATTGCTGGTACTTTGAATTAGTTTTGCGGTTTGAATATATCTTGCATGAGATTATGATCCAGTGACTGGTAAAAATGAAAATACACTTTGATATATTACTCAGAGAATGGATAACTTCCTTGCTGATAATCAAGACGCTATTAATAACAAAACTATTAACTATCAGACTGAACAAGCCCTTATTGCTATTTGAAGTGGTTGATTTGCAGGTCTATGATTTGGGCAATCTATACAAAAATTTTGATACCTCCCAGAAGTTCAGTGAGATTTTATATTTTCTGTAATTGTTGAAGAACTTGGATTTGTTTGAGCACTCGTACTATTATGACTCTATCTGTATATATGATATCGATGACTCCTTATCTCTCGATATTCTAAAGATCCATTTGCGCAATATGCAGCATTTTGAATAACGACTTGGATACTATTACAAGCGTGTATAAATATTTGAGTAAACCTCAATATTGTTCCACTTACTTGAATCACACTTCCATTTATTAGTTACGGATGATCTTCACTCTTATCACTATCACTTTGACTCGCAGTACTTCTCTCAATTTCTAGAGATATAGACCCAGATGAGTACAATAAAAAGCATAAAAGAACAAAACAATTCTCACTAAGAAAATTTCTATGAGTATAACTCCAGCTATGCAGCAATACTACGATATAAAAAATGCAAACCCAGATTGTATTATATTTTTTAGGATGTGAGATTTCTACGAACTTTTTGAAGAAGATGCTACTCTTGCTCATAAAATACTTTGAATCACACTCACAAGTAGAAATAAAAATGCTGAAAATCCTATATTACTTGCTTGATTTCCGTATCATGCAAAAGAAAAATATCTTCCAAGTTTTATCAAAGCGTGATATAAAGTTGCAATAGTCGAGCAAGTCTGAAACCCAAAAGAAAAATGAATAGTAGAAAGAAGAGTAAGCAGAATCATAACCCCAGCAACTCTAGCTCTAGAGTCTGATGATTATGAAAATCTTACTCAACAACAAATCAGTGTTTCACTTGTTTTTAAAGATGATTTATTTGCAATGAGCATCATGAATTTTTCAGAACATACTTGGACCTGTAGTGAGTTTGATAACTTTGATGATTGTGCTAACGAACTCTATAAAATTTGACCTAATGAAGTTATACTTGAAAAAGATGCAATAAATAACAATAAGATTTTAGACATTTTACAAAAAAAATACGGACTCAATATATTTTATTATTACTTTCATGATAATTCATACTCACTTTTAAAAAATAAATTTGGAGTCCTTAATCTTGAGTCTTTTTGAATTGAAAAGAAGGACCTCGTCCAAAAATCATGTGCGATACTCCTTAAATATGTAAGTGAGAACCAACAATCTGATCTTCCATTTTTAAAACATCTTGTGTTCAAGAATTATAGTTGATATATGGAACTTGATGAATCAACTATTCGTAGTCTAGACTTAGTTTACAATATCGCTACAAAATCTTCTAAAAAATGAACGTTACTCTGAGTTTTAGATGAAACAAAAACTCCAATGTGAAGACGATTTATGCGAGAACAAATACTTAGACCTCTTCAAGATATTGATACAATTAAAGAACGACAATCGTTTATAGCAGAGTTCAAAAAAAATCAGATACTACTTGATCAAGTGAGAAATGAATTGAAGTATATAGCAGATATAGATGCTATACTCACTCGTCTTTCAATTCAAAGAGCTGGTCCAAGAGATCTCATCTCACTTAAGAAGAGTCTAATAGCTGTTCGTAATGTAACAGATATAATACGAAAATCTGAAAATTCACTTTTAAAAAAACTTATTTAATATGCTGTATTTATTCCATTGAAATTCTCGATTTCTTATACAAAAGGAAGCACAAAAATGGAAACAAGCGTTTACTCAAAAATTTGGTGCTGAAAATGTGACACATATAAGTTCACTTTGAGATTATTCTTTAGCTGAAATACAAGAAACTTTAGTATGAAGAAGTTTATTTTCAGAAAAAAGACTTGTTATAATTGATGGATTTCCTTTTACTACATCTAAAACAATATCTAACGGTGAATGAGTCGAAGAAACTATCTTGCAGAGCCTTAGTCACGTTCCCGATGAAGTTATAATAGTTTTCACCTCTGATTCGCCTGATAAACGCTTGAGCTCATTCAAGCAAATACAAAAATTAGCTGAAGTAAAGGAGTTTACACTTGCTTCAGAATCTGACGTACTTACTAAACTTCATTCTGAGTACTGAAATAGAATAGATAATGCTGCTCTTTCACTCCTTCTCAAATTAAAATGATGAGATTATCAAAAAACAAATTCAGAAATTCAAAAATTGCTTATTACTATTAAACACATAGGTGTTTGAGAAATTAATACCATAATTATTCCAGAATTTGAGGAGTCCATTTTTCAGTTTGTTGACGCTATTTTAGAAAAAGATTCTCAAAAGATATTTCTATATTTACAAAATCTCACTGAGTTTACTAGTATTTATCAACTTTATCAGTCACTCATTGCTAATTTACGTGTATTTTTATATATAGAACATTTAAAACATCAAAAAATTCCAGTTCAAAAAATTGGAGATATTTTGAAACTTTGAAATAGAAAGTTTCTTATACAAAAACGTCATAATTCCGATGTAAAGAGTATAACTTATTTGTTTAATGAGCTTTTAGATTTTGACTCACATATGAAAAGAGGGAAGCTTATAAGTTCAGACGAACAAGATCTTTATAAAGAAATAGAAAAAATATGTATTAAATTTTTAAATTTTTAATTATTCTATTTCTCCAAGTCCAGGTCTTTTGAGTAAATCTGCAGAAAATTTTTGTCTGAGTTCTAAAATAGTTTCTTGCGTTTGAGAGTATGATTCAGTTGTTACAAGTCTTTTTCTATATTCTTTCACTCCAGGGAAGCTTTTTATATATTGAACGAGATGTTTTCTAATTTCAAGAGATCATTTTTTTTCTCATTTAGTTGCGACGAGTTTATCTGCATGAAAATCCATTGCCTCAAGCATTTCTCAAAGAGTTGGATAATAGATTCCATCTTTGAATCAATTTACGTGATCCTTCCAAGTATCAGTTTCAAAATGTTTTTTTCATAAAAATGCCCATGGATTTCAAAAACTTCTTCTTCATATCATAAATCCATTGAGATTTTGAGCTTTTTTCATCCCATCATCATAGTTTTCTACATCACCATTTCATATGACTGGTATATCAACATGTTTTTGTAATTCATATATATTAGTGAAGTCAGCATTACCAGTATAAGCTTGTTTCGCAGTTCTTCCATGAATGGTTACAAGTTTTGCACCTGATTTCTGAAGTCACTGTGCAAATGCAATAAGATCTTGATTTCCATCAAAACTGAGCCTTGTTTTAACAGAAATTGGTAAATGTGTCGCTTCGTCTAGTGCTTTTACTATGTCAAAAGCTGTTTGTTCATTAATGAGCAAACTTGAACCATGTCAGCTTCGAACCACTTTTTTTGCAGGGCAACCCATGTTTACATCTATTCCAGCTATGTTATACTTAGGGTCTGATATTATTTTTGCTGCTTTTGCAAATACTTCAGGGTCTTTACCAAATATTTGAATGATAAGTGGATCCTCAATAGTTTGATGCGGAAGAACACTATCTGCTAAAAATTTAGAATGTATAAGTCAGTCAGCACTATAAAACTCACTTATACAGTATACGTGTGGAGCAACTCTTTTCATCGATTGTCTGTAGGCACTGTCACCATATCCATCCATAGGTGCGAGAAAACAGAGTTTCTCATGTATTTGTAATTGGTCTTGCCAGAAGCTTTTTGACATAGTATTATTTAATTTTATTTGCAGCATTATAGCTATAAATATATTTTTGCTAGTTTTTTTTACGTCTTGTCAAACTCAAATATTTGAAATATAAACTATATGTATGCTAAGATATATATAGATACACCTAATATTAATAGTACAAAATGAATATTACAGACATCATGGCAAATAAAACGATTCAAAGAGATATTTTAAAATCAAAATTGGCACTCCCAAAAAGATCTAAAATTCTTGTGTGAGTTTGCTTTTCTAATCAGTCAATTACTTCTCATGTGCTAGATTGACTCGAAATATTACCTGCTAACTTTGTAGTATTTGGAGAGAATAAACTCAATAAAGATTATAAAAATATTTCATTTGTAGAATCGATAGATGATATTAATATAAATTCACTCGATTGATTCCTATGAGCCTGTGATACTATGAAGCTCGAAGAGCTTATGAAAGCCTGAGTAGTGCCACTCGTAAATGAAAAATGTTATTTATGAAGTATACTTCAAGAGTTTCATCCAGGGAGAGCAGAGTGAAATGCATATATTTATGAAAAAGATTCCTCATGGTCAGCCTATTATGCACTTATTCGTTATTTAGAAAATCATAAATTTCCCTATGATAATAGAAATTTAGTAAAAAATGTATTATGAGTGTAATAGCTCTATATAGAAAAAATTAGCTGACTAGCTATTTTTTTTTGACTTAAAAATCAAAGCTTATAAAGTAGTGTATGAATTAATATACAAAAAATATACACACATGGCAAAAAATCTCGTTATAGTCGAATCACCAGCTAAATGAAAAACAATTGAAAAGTTCTTATGAAAAGATTATCAAGTAGTAGCCTCTATGGGACATATTCGAGACCTTCCTCAAAAAAGTCTTTGAATCGATATTGAAAATAATTTTACCCCAGAGTATTGAATATCTGAAGATAAAGAAAAAACAGTCAATAATCTAAAAAAACTCGCAAAATGAGCAGAAACTGTTTGGATAGCAACGGATGAGGATAGAGAATGAGAAGCAATTGGTTGGCATTTATGTCAGGCTCTAGATCTAGATCCAAAAGTGACTCAAAGAATTGTATTTCATGAGATTACTAAAACTGCAATACTCAAGGCAGTTGAAAATCCGAGAACTATAGATATTGATCTCGTAGATGCGCAACAAGCTCGAAGACTCCTAGATAGACTCGTTTGATATAAAGTATCACCAGTTTTATGGAAAAAAATTAGAAAATGACTCTCTGCTTGAAGAGTTCAATCAGTGGCAGTGAAACTTATAGTTGAAAAAGAAAGAGAGATTCTTGCATTCAACCCGGTAGAGAGTTGGAAAATAACAGTTCAACTTAACTTTAGCTGAAGTATTTTTTCAGCTGTATTTGCAAAAATAGACTGAAAAGTAAAAAAACTTAAATCGAAAGAAGATGTTCAAAAAATTCTGGCTACACTTATAGATACAATCAGCTCTATCAAAGAAACTAAGAATAAAAAAGATATGACAGAACTTTCTCATGACAGTGAGTTAGAGTTTACACTACAAGAAAGTATAAAGAAAGACTCCAAGAGATCTCCAGGTGCTCCTTTTACCACGTCTACGCTTCAACAAGAATGAGCTCGAAAATTTGGGTTTGGAGTAAAACAAACCATGATGGTAGCTCAAAAGCTCTATGAAGGTATAGACCTTTGAAATGGAGAAAGACAAGGGCTCATCACTTATATGAGAACTGATAGTATGAATCTATCAGAACTTGCACTCACACAGGCAAAAGAAGTCATAACATCATCATTTTGAAAACAGTATCACAAAAAGAGAGCTTACACAACGAAGTCAGCAGGAGCACAAGAAGCTCATGAAGCAATTAGACCTACGGATTTATCTATTACTCCAGAGAGTCTCAAATGAGATCTCGATGCACAGCAACTTAAACTCTATACACTCATTTGGAAACGTACACTTGCGAGTCAAATGGAGGATGCAATTGTTGAGGTAACAAGCTATCATTTTTCTCCAAATAAAGCATCAAATCAAACTTGGACGAGTAAAGGTGAAGTAATAAAATTTGATGGATTTATGACACTTTATATTGAAGGGACTGATGATGAAGAAGAAGTCGAAGAATCTGGTATGCTTCCAGCTATAAGTGAAGGCGAGATAGCTCTTTCAAAGAATATCACTGGAACTCAAACATTCTCTCGACCACCAGCTCGATTTACTGAAGCCAGTCTTGTAAAAAAACTCGAAGCAGAATGAATTGGTCGGCCTTCTACCTACGCACCAACAATATCTACCATTATTGATAGAGGCTATGTTGAAAAACTTGATAAAAAATATCTGCATCCAACTGAAACAGCTTTTACTGTTACAGATTTTCTTCAAGAGTATTTCACTCAAATGATGGAATACAGTTTTACAAAGTCAGTAGAGGAAGAATTTGATACTATAGCAGAAGGTAAGGTAAAATTTCAAACTATGCTTTCTAAGTTTTGGGAATGAACTCTCAAAAAAAGCATTGAAGAAGCATGAGAAAAAGCTGAAAAAGTCGTAGAACTTGTTGGTAAAAAATGTCCTCTATGTGAAAATGAACTTGTGTTCAAATTTTCAAAAGCTTGAAAATTTATAGGATGTTCAAATTATCCAGAATGTAAACATATAGAACAACCTAAAGAGGAAAGAGATATGCTCGATTGACTCAGAGCAAAATACGAATGAAAACCTTGTCCAGACGGAATAGAGGGGACTGTAGTTGTAAAAGTCTGAAGATTCGGTCCATTTCTCGCGAGTAGTGAGTATCCAAAAATAAAGTGGATAGGGAAGATTAAATCTGAAAAAGATGAGCTTCTCGAGTCTATTCTTGCTAAAAAAGGATTACTCGTAGATGAGGAAACTTGAGAAGAGATGGTAGTGAAATGATCGAGACGATGACCATTTCTCGCAGCCAAGAACTATCCCGATGTCAAAATAGCAAAAAATATTCCAAAAGATGTGTGGGAAGAACTCAATGCACTGATGGCAGCAGCTGATGAGAAAGAGGAAACTGAAGTGTAAATGAATGAAATAAAAACAGAAGAATTCTAATCCTTCTGTTTTTTTTATTCAGCTGCTATATCTTGATACATATTTTCAATGTTGTTTCAAATTACGCTTACTTGTTTTTCTCTCCTTTGTTCTAACATAATAGTCTCAGAAAGTGTTTTATTAGTGACGTCTCGAACAAGCTGAGTAAGTGAATCAAAAAAATGATATTGACCGTCAGCATAGTTTATTGACTCAGAATTATCAAGAATATTAGTAAGTACTAAATTTTCATTGTTTTTGAAAGCTTTAAAATGTTGAATTCATTTATTTCATTTGATAGTATAGTTTCAATCAAAATAGTTATTTTCTATTCATGTTCAATGCTCATTGCTTAGTACAAGTCATTGATAATTAAGTACTGTTTTCATATAAGCATCAATATCTCATAGAGAAATTTTTTCAACATTTTCTCACATGATAGTTTCCGCTAAAACTGTGTTTTTTTTAAGTGTTTTTCTTTTTCTAGATTCTATTCATTTTTGAATATTATTTTTTCTATTTTTACTATATTTTATACTTCTTTTAACTTTTCTCTTAATAATTCAAATTGGTAATTGTGCTATTTTTCAAAGAAGGAGCATTATAAGTATTCAAGGAGCTACAAAATTATTTGCAGTCATTTCTGGTTGCTCTATTCTTTGTTCAATATCTGACTTATTATTTACATATCGAAACAGGGTCTTGAAGTAGGTATTATCTTGAGATTGGTACTCTCAAAGAGTTGGAAGTATTGAGTCATCTATATTTTTACTACTTAAAAATCAACGTGTATGTTCACTTTTCAAAAAATCAAAGATAAGAGAACTGTAGTTCTCTGGAAATTCAGTGAGTGTGGCTAGTATTTTTTTAATATCTATAACTTCTTTGTATTCAGGATACTCTGAGAGCATTTGTTGATAAATAACTATATTTTTTCTAAATTGCCCTCTTCAATATTCTATTTGATCGAGAAATCATGATCACTTATCTACTTCAGGATACTGCGTTTTTCTGTATCCAGGATATATGATATCAAGGGTAGTAATAATTCTTTGAATATAGTTTTCTGTTATTGCTAGCAGTTGTGTCCCTTCTCACATATTGTTTGCAAGCATAGAAGTTTGAGCAAAACGAATTCGCATATTATCATCGAGGTTTTCAATACTTCATCATGAAAGAGATATTTGTGTTGCGATATTTTCGAAATGCTCTTGAATTTTGTAGTTCATCATTTCAAGAGATAAAATTTTTCCTATGATATTACTATGAGTTCCATCATCTAATCGTAGTAGTTCTTTTATTTTTTCGAAAATTTTTCTCCCATGAGATGACGAATCCTCAGTGTTTAGTAATTCTTGAATTTCTTGTAGCACTTTTAAATCAGCTTCCACTATATCAGGATAGTGAGAAGATATAGATTCAATAAATCAAGAATATTCACTATCTTTATTTGTAATGCTAGCTACTATTTCTTTTAAATATTTTCAAGGCCATATACTTTCATAATTTGGTCACAGTAAATTAAAAAATCGTAGTTGATAATCTCAATATGAACTTATTGTTGGAATATCTCTCGGAAGTCACAATTCTTCAAAGAAATCTGAAAATCAGTTTTCTTTGAGTAATGTATTGAGTTCTTGAGTGTATCCATATTGCTGAACATAGTAAAGGATATTTTTAATTCATCGTCTTGATGTGATAGTATTGTCCCAAATCATCCAAACTATTTGTTTATATGCCTCACTACAATCGTTGCATTTTTGTATATAGGATTCACTTGCTAATATGTATGACAAGAGATATTGCATCGTAGGATTTGTACTTGTCTGCTCTATGAGTTGAGTATCTAAACTTAATTCTCAATTTTTATCTAGTAAGACAAACCCTTCATCATAGATATTCATTGATAAAATCTCTAGTGAGACAATTTGTTTATCAACAGATAATAATATTGCTTCTCAAGCAGGAATATTTCAAGATGCAATTTCATCTGAAAATATATTCTTAAGTAAAGCATTTTTTTGAATTCTGTCAAAATCTCAGAGTTTACGAGCGAGTTCAGGATTTGTATAACTTAACTGATATTGAAGTTGATACAATAGGCTTGCTGTGGTATCACCTGGGAAAAATTGTACTTGAAAAAATGGAAGTTTCTGCAATTCTCATGATTCACAAAATACTTGTAAACTATTATAATAATCAATTTTTTTCTGGGAAATATACTCTCTATAGACTTCAGGTATATTATCAGATTTAAATAAATACATAGGTGCATTAATCTTTGTAGAACCTGGATTCCACTCTGCTCAGCCGTTTGTTTGATATCAGTACATTTGGTACGCAAGCGATTGGAGTTTGTATTCACTTTGTACTCAATATTTTTCTTCTTCACTGAGTCTGTTATAGTCTTTGTCTCAATATAATTTTTCTGATATTAAGCTATAGAATACATCAGTAACTTTATCATTTTCTCCGAGATAAAATGTTTCTTCTGGCACTATTTTTTTAAGTATTTCTCAGTATTTTCCTGAGTATCATAAATTGAGAATATATTCTGGAGTTTCAAGTATCTCTGTTGGATAAAATACTTCTAGAGAGAGCACTGCCCAAAATGGCATGAGTCTCATATTCATATTTTCTTTGATATCTTCATCTTCTGAAGTATTAACATGAAAACCATCAAACACAATACTTCCTCAGAACTGAATCATATCAGTTGAATTAATTCATATTGTCGGGTTTTCAAACTCTCAAGCTATATCTATTTTTTCTCAGTTTATATATAATTCAATGAATTGTGTGTAATTTTTTAAGTTATTTTGTATGACTTTAAATGAATTTGGTGTCAAAGAATTCCACATACCTCATAAATCTTGAGAGACATACGTAAGGTAATCAAGTACTGAAACTCACTCTTGAAATGTATCAATTTTTCTGCCTCATAAAAATGGCTTAAATTCCTGAGCTTGAAATGGATCATTTACTGACTCTCAAACATATGAAAATACATGAGAATTTGGATTTGCTCCGTTTTGAAAAGAGTTGATATCTGGTATTGCGTTGGTATACAGAAAGAATGCTGGTATTTTAGAACCGGCAACTCCATTTTCTTGTAAATACTTTTGCATTTCTATGAGATATTCTCAGTACGCTTCTCTGGATTCAGATTTTATAGGTATAGATCACTTACTGAGTCTATTGACGAACATTCACCGAGCATCAAAAAGTTGCGTATATCATACTTTTGTATATCACTGTGTAAATTTCCATGCGTCCATTCATTCAGTGAGGAGCCATTCAAGTACTTCTATTGGTAAATTTTTATCCAATCAGATGGCATATCTATCAGATCATCGGCTGAGATTTGCACATATAACAAGTTTTTGTAATTCTATATCTACAATCCTTGGTCAAAGTGCTCTGGGAGAATCCTGATACTCTAAAAGCATGGCATCGTTAAATGCTTGAAGTCATATTCACACTGGTAGGCTTGGGAAAAGTTGGAATCAAAATCTTTCTAAAATTTTATCATGTTCTCAATTATCCCAAAGTTCAATGATTTCTGCATAATCACGCTCTTTTTGTATTTTTTCTCTATGCAGTGCAATAGTAGCCAAGTCTTGTTCATTTGAACTTGGGACTAAAAAAGTTTCTCATAATTTGAGTTGATTTATATTTCTTTCTGGATAGAGATATTGCCATACAAGAATAATATCAGCATAGGGAACTCCTATTTTATTTGATATTCACGAAAGAGTATCTCATCAAACAACAGTATAAGGTACTGTTAGTTTTGAAAAATCTATTGGCCCTATATCACAGTACATAATGGTGTTCAAACTTTGTTGAGTTTGAGCTACAGCATTATCGGCTTGAAAAGATAGTCACAGTGATATTGCTCACACCTTAAGTGCTTTGAACAGTGATTCTTTTGGTGATAACTCTATTCCATCAGAATTGAGCTGCGACATATATGAGGATTATTTATGTATAATATAGTATATGATATATATAATATTATCTTAGTCAATACTTAGTAAATTTTAATATACCCCAATACAAAACTCATGAAATGATTCAAAAAAAGTGACCAACAAAACTGATTCAAGGGGCAAATCCTATAACAATATTAAGTACCATAGCAGTAATTCATCACTTGTATTCAGGATTATTTTTACTCCATAGTTGAAGTGTATAAAAACTTAGTAGTGCCATTGCAAATCAACTGATTCAAATGGTAACTCAATCTGACAGAAATGTAACTGCAATTCATGTTGTTATAGCAGAAAATATAAAGAACAAGATCATCTTATTTCTGCCTAGTATCACTTCTACTATATTTCCAAAATAATATATAAAAACACTATTAAATAACAGATGCATCCATCAACCATGAAGAAACTGAGATGTAAATAGTGTTATAAACCAAAATATATAATTTCAATTGTCGATGTAATAGTTACTGAGTCAGAGAGTAGGAATTATATTTAAAACTAAGCTCATTCAAGTAAACAGTATACTTACAGCAATCAGTACATTTGAGACTGTAAATTTATTTTGTTGTATCATGAGTTTTTAGATAAAAATATAGATAGATTCACACGAGTATCATAGGGATACTTAACAGACTTCCTTGAGTTAGAAATCCAAAATAATATCAAATTTGTGGATCAGGTACCCTGAAAAAAAGTTCTACTATAGTTCTAAATGTTCCATACAAGATGAGAAATAGTGCAGCTAGCTTGCCGTCAAATCAGATTTTTTGAGCCACAAGTTTCAAAATTACAAAAATTACGAGTCATTCTAAAAATGCTTCTAATAGAGGAGAAGGGAAATATGATCATGAACTTATTTGTACAGCGAGTGGTCCTGTATAGGGAAATCATAGTAACTCTTTGTTGAGATAATTTCATATTCGTCCAAAAAAAAGTCAAACAGGTATAATCAGTGCTATATCATCAGCTAATTTCCAAAAATTAACGTTTTTAAGTTTTGCAAAGACTACGAGAGCAATTACTACTCAAAGGAATCAACCGTGAAAGCTCATTCCTCATTCCCAAACTCTCAGTATATTACTTGGTTCACTTATGTATTTTCACAGATCGTAGAAGAGAATATATCCAATTCTACCTCAGAGTAACACTCAAGCAAATATATAAAGAAACAATGATTCACGTTGTGACTCAGTATATCGTCATGTTTTTTTAAGTGCCCATATTCAGTACAAAAATCAGATTATATACATCAGACCATAGTATGTAGGAGCAAGAGTAAACCCAAATATATCAAGTTCAAAAATTTTCATAGAAAGTTAATAAGAATATATTAATGATATTTGACAATAGTATTTAATTGTGTTTTAATATATTTACAGAAATAAATTATGTACACATATAACAAATAGTCAATACATGTATATTCTGTAAACTTCTCTTATTTTAACCAATTAAGGAAGTCGGTCAAAGGATAGTACAAAATACTCATGTATTGAATATAATATTTCTAAAAACCTTGTATGAATACTCAAATACAAAAAATGTTAAGTTACATCGTTTTAGTCCTGTTATTTTGAAATTTAGTGCCAGTTACTACACAGGCAGCAGAATCAGAAATAATATATCCACTAAAACAGATGTCTAAATTAGAGTGTAGATTCGAAGAATTTGGAACTTTGGATTCAGATTGTAAACAAGATTTTCTTGTTCTCAATACTGGAGACTACCAAAAATACGCAACTGCTGGAGGATGATATAATGATTTTACACGTATTTATACTGTACTATGGGGGTCAAGTTATAAATACTGATGGGATGTATGAAGTGGATGACACCAAGGGACAGATATAGCCACAGCAAAATGAACTCCGGTGTATAATATTGCTGATGGTATAGTTATAGAAGCGTGAAAGGACCTCGCTTGGGGAAACTATATCTCTATCGAGCATACAATACGATGAAAAAAAGTTGTGTCTAATTATGCTCATCTCTCTAAAATCCTCATTAAAAAATGAGATTCTCTCAGAGTTTGAGAAAAAATTTGAGAGGTGTGAAGTACATGAAACTCTACAGGGAATCATCTACATTTCCAAATAGACTTAGAAACACCATTTCATCCATATTATTATGATTATGGTGATTGCCCGTATTCATATTATCAAATTACTGAAAAAGGTGTATGTTTCAACGTGTTAGCAAAAAATACACTTGATCCACTTGCATTTTTAGAAAGTAATGGAGCTATATTAGATAAAATTAGTACAACGGTATCTAAAAATACAAATAAAAATAAGACTCCAACTTCAAGTGATACATTTAAAAACAACACGAACTATATTTTTAATGTAACAGTATATTATGAATATGGAAACGAAGGAGACGTGAGAGAAGTACAAAGAGTTATGAAAGAACTTTGATATTATGATTGAGATATAAATTGACAGTATAAAGATGTTGAATCTTCAATTATTAAATATCAACTTGAGACCAATGTTATTAGCTCTCGAAGTGATGATGGAGCAGGTTGGTTTGGTCCAAAAACTCGTGCTCAAGCAAAACTTGATTATTCTAGTCTTGCGTACCAAGAAAATAAATCTGATGCTTCCGATAATGATACTGTAGTAGAAAATAATACGAGTGAAGTAGTTACACAAACTATTTCTCGAGAAAAACTTCTTACAAGAGAAGAAATTGAGGCCAGAGAAGTGAAAGAATTTTTAGAATCATTTCAATTAAACTTTATTAGTCCTATCTCTCAAATTTCTCAAAATGAGAACAAAGTCACTACTCTTGAAATATTAGATAGAAGAGGAAAGGCATTTAAGTGAAATACTCCAGGGAATATTAGTTTTGAATATGATGAAACAAAAGTTCAAGTGTTTCCAAAAAGTTTTTATAACTTTACAAATGGTACGAGAGATATAACAATAACTGGTCTCTCAGCAGGTCACACTAGTATAGATATAAAAGTATGAGAACGAGTCGTTAAAACCCTCTCTGTATCAGTGACTGGTGCTGGACAATTGCCTGAAGTAAAGAGTGCGAAGCTCTATATCAAGGATCAGGTGGTACTAGGTGAAAGTACTCCATGAATTGTCCTCATGAAAGATCAATACGGAAACAATATGCTCAAGGCAGATTATAAGTGAAACTTCACCATTAATTCTGACACATCATGAGACATACAATACTGTATTAAACGAGGAGAGATAAAAGATATCTTTCAAATCTATAAACGTAGATGTTATGATGAAGAATTTACAGACTCTCTTAAATTTTCTTATAGTGATACTATCGGATGACTTCTCTTATTTGAATACAGAAGTCTGAGTCAAACAAAGTCACAACTCAGTGTTAAAAATCTAAATGCAACTCTCGCATTTAGTGATATAAAAGTAAATACACCAATTGGACTTGCTCAAAGTCATCCATATTATGACTCAGTTATAACGATGATAGAATCTGGTATTGCTACCTGACTCAATAAATGATACTTTCTAGAGGATAGAGACCTCAAAGAATATGACGCAGTGATGTGGATAAGAAATAGTATAAAGAATAACAGCACACTCAGACCACTTCTCAAAGACTTAGCTGCAGAGCCAGCATCAAATACTACTACTATAAACAGAGAAGAGTTTCTAGAACTCACTCATAAGTATCTCTGAACAAATATTATATCAAGTACAGGGAAGCAGTATAGAGATTTAGAGGCTGTCACTCAAAGCAAAGTTGCGAATCTCTTAGGTGCTCAGTACCAATGGAAGGATCAATTTTGAGAAAATTATTTCCAACCAGATAAAACTCTCAGCAGGGGAGAGGCGAGTTACTTTTTGCAAGCTGCTCTCAGTGCACAGTGACAACTTACCGTAGCCAGAAACTAATACACTTTATTTATAATTAATTTTTGAAACATGAAAAATACACAAATACAAACTATGAATTTGGCTCCAGAAGTTTCTGAAGCACTATGACAATACAACAAGAGTATTAATGCTGCACTTGAGGCAGTGCAAAAACTAGAATCTATTGCTATCACAGCTCGTCTTGCGAAGATGTTTGGATCACAGGATTCTCAAACTGCTCAAGTAATCAGACAAGATTATCTCGTAGCTGCATAAATTATTACAATATAAAAAAAGAGATTTGCAAAAGTCTCTTTTTTTATTAGTTTTATATATACATATTTATAAGAATATTATTTGAATATCTTAAATACAATAGTTACTGAGCCACAAAAAGAAATCTTGGATTTTAGGGTGAATTGAATGAAATCTGAGACTGCTCTTGAAATTATTTGAATTGTGTATGGATATCCGAATTTATCGATATCTCCTATTTTAATATATCAAATTATGGTAAAAAATAATACATTATACAGTGATATTTCCCCTGAAATTTTACAAAAAATACCAGCATATTTATTACAAGAAATTTGTATGCAAGTATGATTGATATTTTTGGAAGGGAACGATGAAGAAAAAAAAATAACTGGCCAAGAATGGTGATGTATTTTATTAAATGAAATTTCTTCACTCGAGACTGTAAATACTAAAGTATCTTCCAGAAGTAGTACATTATTTTTGAAATATAAGAGTGAGATTAAGAAAATAATAGAAAACCCTACAAAAATATTACTCAGCTCTCTAAAAAGTATTCTAAAAAATGATTTAAATAACTCCTATAACTTATGACTTATTTGTGAAATAGTGAGACATTCAAAGTGAAATCAAGAAATATTACAACTTTTAAAACGACATTGAATAGAAACATTTAAAAAAATGGACTGAGATTTTGGCTGAGAAAATTGACTCGTATTAAATATTAATTGATACATGTATGTTGAATTTTTCTGAGCTATTATTTTAAAGAATAAATTACACTCAACAAATTGAAAACAATATTATTGACCATTTGAAAGATCAGATTGAATCACGTTACTCTTAGAACTTCATGGAGATACCTATTCATTTTTAAGACTTGAACTTGCTGATAACTCTCAAACGGCAGAAAAACATGATTATGGGCTCGTTGAATGAAATTTTTGATATGACATAGTCAATTTTAGCAAGTGAGAATATCATCAATTAAATGGTATTGTACCAAATAAAATGCAAGGAGGAATTATTAGATTATTTCTCAATCTCTCACCACTTACATATATCGATTATGATGGAGATGAATTTTCTGAACTAAAGGTTGTTTGAAATAAAGACAGGATTAATAATTAAAATAATAATGACACAAGACAAGCAATTAAGTGAATTAAATCAACGAGAACTAGAAGAAAGAGATGAAAATATATCAATTCTTTTTCAGCAAGAAAAAACTCTTGCGAATATGCTTCAAGTTCTAGAAGTGAATCAGTCAGATGATACAGTATTTTTAGATGGAGTTATGAATGTATTTCTTGGTAGGGTCATTTCTTGAGAACAATATTTTACCTTAAAAAAATATATAGATACGATTGATTTTACTGATAAGTGTCGTAATTTTATTTCTCAAAGTGCACAATGATATAAGAGTAAATCTTTTAGTGACAAAGATATTTGAGATATGATGCTCGATACACAAGAACATTTTGAGTGAATATTACAAAAATATAAAATCTTTGAGCATTTAGATGATGTTGATGCATTGAATTCACAGTATAGATTAACATTGAAAAGTGAGCAGTTTTGAACTATTCTTGTTCCAAATGATAACAATACAATTTATCTCATAAATAAAGGACTTCTCTATACCTGCGATGAGCAATTACTTTGCAATGGTGAAGCTTTGTATCTTTTTATTTTATATGACCAAATTGTTATATTAAATTGAAAAACTCTTCAGCTATTTTCTATTCCATGAGTGTATAGATGAAGCTTTGAATCAAACTGATTGAATTGGATTAATGCGTCGCAAGGAAATAAAGAATCAATTACTATTTTAGAATCAAGAGATCATTTTGAAATATTGAAATACACACAGCGAAATTGATGAGAAATTACTCGTTTCCAAGATATTTACTGAGATATAGATTGAAATATAGTGTGAGTAGTTGTGTTTTGAATTGAGTTCTACATTGCAAATGAGTGAAATATAGAATCATGAAAAGAAACAAATACTCAAGTTCGAAAAAAATACTATGAAAACTTAGCAGATTCAAATTGAGAAATTATATTTACATGTTATGGAGAGATTTTAGATGTTACTCAGACATCATTTGATACATTTATTTTATACGAACAAGAATATTATGATCAAGATTCTGATACTGGAACGACTCATATAAGAAGCGTGTACTCACTTAATGAACAAGATATAGTTCTTGAGCTTCAATGATGAAAAAAATGAAAATATGTAATTGTGAAAGAAAATGATAACTATATCATTTTAAATCATACTTTGCAGTGAGATTATATCATGGATTTGAAATCATGATTTAGTGCATCAGAAGTCCATGAGTTATCACTTGATAAGAATAGTGAATATACCATGATATCTTTTACACATCCAGATTCTTGAGAAAAAGTGTACATATGTACAAATTATTCCTCGAGTTCATTTCTAAAAAACCCAGAAACTTGAGTGTCTGAAGATTTAGAGTTTCATTTTAGATACCATTAAACTCCCTTGAATTGGGAGTTTTTTTGTATATACTGAGTATCATACTATTACTGCATTACACAAGATACCGTGGCAAGACGAAAAAAATGACTGCTTTCTCAAATTCCCGAAGATTATAAAACAACAGCATTTGCGCTCGTTTTTTTATTTTTATGAGTGATAGCATTTCTATGAGACACAAATTCACTTATATGAAAATACCTCTTTGGATTTTTAATCCAAGCTTTCTGAAGTCTCTATATATGGATATTTTCTCCTGTTCTGATTATCCTTGCGGTGTTTTTATTCAAGGAGAAAAATCTACATTTTAATAGCTATAGAGCCACGTGATTATTATTTTATTTTACCTCGCTTACAACACTCATAGGTTGGTACAATATAAACTATCAAGCTATTTTAAATCTCTATCCAGTATTAGAAAGTATACTTTGAAGACTTCCACTCTTATTTAGTTTCTTGATATTATTTTTCGTTTCTCTCTTTATATTATTTCGATATTCTATCGTACACCACGCGCTTGATACCGCAAAAGTACTTCCAACCTTTAGCGATTTCAAAGATAGCTACGCTTCAGAAAAAAAACTCACTAAAGCACAAAGAGAAGCTCGATGATCAGTTGCAAAATCAAAAAGACTCTCAGTAGAAGAAAAGAAAATATCAAAAGAATCATCAAGTCTTGAAAAACAACTTGAAGAACTCAGAAGAGAAAAAGAGCAACTTGCTCGGATGAAACAACCCAAACAACTCCAACTTGAAAAACAGAAAAATAGAAAAGTATCTGTCTCAGGAGGGAATAGTGGTGGAGCAATTTCCTCACTCTTTGGAAGTAAAAAAGAAATCAATCCTGCCTGAAAAACTGAAATCCCTGTGAAGACATTTAGTAATTGGCAACTTCCTAGTCTAGATCTTTTGACAAAACGAGGCACAGATATTCCAGTAGACGAACATGAAATAAGAACGAAAGAAATAGAAATACAAGAAAGTCTCCTACAATTTGGGATACAAGTAACGATGGATTGATACAAGGTTGGTCCAACCGTAATACAATATCGACTTAAACCGAGTAAATGAGTGAAGCTTCAAAGTATCGTAAATCTCAAAAAAGATCTCACACTTGCCCTTCACGCGAAAAATATTCGTATTCAAGCACCCATCCCAGGTCTCTGAGTAGTTGGTATTGAGGTTCCAAATGAAGAGCGACAAACTATAGGACTCCACGAGTTACTTTCTGATCCATGATTCCAAAATAAAAAACTCGATATTCCAATAGCCATATGAAAAGACGTCTCAGGAAATCTTGTGTTTGGTGATCTCACGAAGATGCCGCATCTCCTTGTAGCTGGACAAACAGCTTCTGGAAAATCTGTAGGGATGAATGGTTTTTTGATATCTATGCTCTATAAGTTTTCACCATCTGAGCTCAAGCTTATCATGGTCGATCCAAAGCGTGTGGAGCTCTCAGTTTATAACGGTATTCCTCATCTTCTGACTCCAGTTATTACCAATCCTGAAAAGGCACTTAATTCACTTAAGTGGTGTGTAGCAGAGATGTTACGTCGATATGATATGGCAACCAAAGTAAATGCTCGTAATCTCAAGGAATATAACGCAAAAGTAACAAAACAAGAACGACTTCCATATATTGTCATCGTTATTGATGAACTTGCTGATCTCATGATGTCTGGTCAGAAAAAAGAAGTAGAGTGAAATATCGCTCGTATAGCGCAAATGGCCAGAGCAGTCGGTATGCACTTAATTGTAGCAACGCAACGTCCATCGGTCGATGTTATTACTGGTCTTATCAAAGCGAATATACCATCTAGAATAGCATTTACGGTTGCTTCTCAAATCGATTCTAGAACGGTTCTTGATAAGATGGGGGCAGAGGACTTACTTGGACGTTGAGATATGCTCTATTTCCCAACAGGGAATCTATCTGCTGAGCGTGTTCAAGGTATGCTGGTAGAAACTGATGAAATAGAAGCAGTCGTGAATCAGCTCAAATTGACCGTGGATCCAGATATGCTCAAAAATATGCAAGATCCAGAAATAGCAGACGGGAAATCATCTACAGCAGGTTCTATCATGGAGTGATACCAATGAGACCAAGATGAATCTCCAGAAATTATAGAAAAAGCGATTCAAGTAGTCAAAGAATCTAAAAAGGGAAGTACTTCTCTCATCCAACGCAAGCTTGGTCTTGGGTATGCGAGAGCAGCCAAGGTTCTTGATATCCTCGAGGAGCTCTGAGTTGTTTGACCTGCCAATGGGAGTAAGCCAAGAGATGTGTATGTTGATTAGTTTTTAGAGCCAGAAATGGTTAATCTAGATAGAAGCAATTTACTTTTTTAGAGTAGTAAAAAATATAAGAATTCATAATATATATAAATAAATTAAATTATTAAAAAAATAAATATGACAAAAAAATCACAAGATGAAATAACTTCGATAAATGAAGAAAATAAAGATTTATGAGTTGAAAATGAAGTGAAAGAAGAAGAAAAAGAAAAAAAAGCCATTCCAGTAAAACAACATCTCAGGTTTAATCATCCAGCTAATAATACAAAATTTTGACCAGGAAATAAATTTGGATGAGCAACAGGAAAACGAATGGGAAGAGCAGCTCAAAGAGGAAGATAGTAATAAATAGTATATAAATAGAATTTATAATGCCTAGATTTAATTGAAATAAGCCGAGTTTTGATAATGCAAATATAAACCACTGCATCATACGTGCAGCAAATAGTAATACTATTCCTTATACTGATTTAAAAAAACAATGAGTAACAAATAAACCAAGCTATTTTAATGAGGGCTGAGATCTGAGTGACGCGTATATAAAATGTAAGGTTGAATTAATTCTTGGATTTGTACAATTAGCTCAAAATCATTCTTCGCATCTTCCAGATATACACATAAATTCTAAAATGTTACGAGATGTGAGTGCAAAAAATGACGAAGAGTTGAGATCGGATATAGCTACTGCAAATGCTTCTCAAGTAATGACTAATCCGCATTTTTATATAATATTAATTGATCAAATTACCTCTAGAGTGTTATTAAGTCTTTGAAATCCAGATTTAGGGTAAATAATCTTGATTGCTTTTAAGATGTAGTATATAATTAAGTTCTTATATATTATATATTTTATATGGCTCAAATTCTGAAATTCACTCCTAAAACAGATGTTTCCTGTGTTTTGATTGAAAATCCATGCCAAAAACTATCTCGTAGTATCAAATGAGAAGTTATTGATATAAATAGTATTTTAACTCCTGATTTTGATTCAGAAGCTATGAGAATTAAGGTTTCAAATATAGATACGATACTTATTGATAATCGAGGATCCTATTTTGATAAAGATTTATCAGTTGAGGAACGTGATGGTATTTTAAAAATCATAAACTTAAAAGATACTGAATTACGAGATATTATCATGAGATTTAGAGATTCAGAGGTATTAAGATTGCCATTTTATTACCAACAAATAGTAGAAGAATATATTTTTAGATGAGAACAAAAGTACCATTTATAAAGTATTTTTCTATTTCTTATTGTATCCTTAAGGAGTGTTAATAATATAAGTGTCTCTTTTTACCATATAAATACAAAACTATGTTTTACGAAATTGCAGTAACTCACACAACTAGTAGACTCAAAGCTCTAGATTTATTTCTCAAGGCTATGAAGAAACAAGCTCATAAAAAGGGTATGACAGATGCTGAAGTATTAGCTCTTAAACTTGCTCCAGATATGTTGGATTTTGCAAAACAAATTCAAATCGCTACCGATAATGCAAAGGCTTGTATTATGAGACTGACGCAAAAAGAAGCAATGACTTTAGAAGACAACGAAACGACAATTGATGAGCTTCTCACAAGAGTTGAAAAAACAATTAATTATGTAAATAGTGCAACTCCTGATGATTTTATCGGGGCTCAAGAGAGAAACATAGAGATGGATTATTTCAAAGATATGCATTTCACCTCTGCTGGATACATGATGGGATTTTATCTTCCAAACTTATACTTTCATACAACAACAGCATATAATATATGTAGAAATCATGGATTTGAGATTGGAAAAAAAGAATACATAGGAGAACTTCCTCTTATTCCTAATAAATAATATATAAAAAATACCACAAATTGTGGTATTTTTTTACGTGTTTCATACAACAATACATTACTATATAATAAATTTAAAACCTTATAGTATGTATATGAAAGCCTCAAAATTATGACTCTGAATCGGAACTGCAGCTCTTACAGGTATTGGAGCTTGGGTTTGACTGAGCTATTATGCTATAAAAGATATTGAATCCCCTGAATACAATCTCATAGAGAAGAAAGGGAAATATGAAATCAGAGAATACAAAGAGTACATAGTTGCTGAAACTACTGTCTCATGAACACATAAAGATGCAATGAACAATGGCTTTAGAACTCTTGCAACGTATATATTTTGAGGAAATACAAGTAATGATTCCATCGCGATGACAAGTCCAGTTATGGAAATGAAGTCAGAAAAAATATCAATGACAAGCCCCGTTATGAATACAAAGTCTTGAGATGAGCATCTTATACAGTTTACTATGCCAAGCAGCTATACACTTGCATCTCTTCCAATTCCTGATAGTGATGAAGTAAATCTGAGAACTATACCAAGAAGAACAGTCGCAGTTTTGAGATATTCATGATATAACTCAGCAAAAATAATAGAAAAGAAAAAAAGGCAGCTGCTTTCATTTTTAGAACTCAAGGATGTTGAATATAATGGTCCTGTAACTTCAGCTTGATACAATCCACCTCTGAGTTTTCCACTCATGAGAAGAAATGAAGTCATGGTAGAGATTTCACTATAATTGCATTTAAATTTCGATTAATTTCAGCATTCTCTTATTTTCAAAACCTATTACACTATTCATACAAGTTTATTGTATAATATACTTAAATAATTTAATAAAAGTTAAGCATGTTAGCCTTTGTGTTCTATATTCTGATTTGAGTCATAGTATCAATAATGCTATGGATTACTATATCCATAATCAGTATACTTAATATTGAAGAACCTGAATATACTGTTGTAGAAAATGATTGAAAATTTGAAATTCGTGATTATGCACCATATATTTTTGCTCAAGTAGAAGTTACAGGACCAAGAGAGCAAGCAATCTGAATCTGATTTTGAAAACTCGCTTCTTATATATTTTGAGATAATAAAACACTCAAAAGAAATCCAAATTATCAACATTCTCGCGTTAATGCAGAGATTACGAGTGAAAGCATAAAAATGACTGCACCTTTTATTGATATTAAAACAGGGAATTGAACTCATATTGTTCAGTTTATAATGCCGAGAAAGTATTCAATTAAAAATCTCCCAGTTCCTTCTAACTCTGATATAAAAATATTAGAGAATCCGATGACAAGAAGAGCAGTATTAAAATACGGTTGAATAACAAACTCAAATATTATAGATAGTAAAACAAGAAAATTAGAAGTCATTCTTTGAAATAATAAAATACCTAAAACTGGAGATATATATTCTGCACAATACAATCCACCAATGACCTTTCCTCTTTTAAAAAGAAATGAGATTATGGTAGATATATGATAAATTATCAGTATACTTACTGTGTCACTTAATTTTTTAAACAATTCGCTATGAGATATTTTGCTTTTGTCCTGAAGGTTATGCTTATAATAATTGGACTCGTGATGATGTATAGTTTTCCTGAAGTATCAAATCCTCCATTTATGAGTTGATTAGCATTCTTCATTATAGGTTTATACCTAGCTCTTGATGGAATATATGGACGAGAGTTCTCTGGTTGTATATTTAGTAAACAAGTAGAACTTCCTAAAAAGAAATGATTTTTTAGCTAATTTGTTCATAAAATAAAAACCCAATTTTGGGTTTTTATTTTTTATAGATATACTTTTTTATATTTAGTACCTAAAACGAGTGACGTGAATAATAAAAAATTACTGAGAAACATAGTTGTCATTGCTCTATTACTCATATCAATATTTGTGATCTTTTGAATTTGATACGTGTATTCTGGACTCAAATATGTTCCACCACATTATCACGCTAATTTTGCAATTTATATTCAGTGAGTAAAAATTGATTTATCTGCTGATGAATTTATGGAAGATGTAGCAGCATGTTCACTTAGTTGAGTAGTATATCCACAGTCTCGTGTACATATGCATAATAATGATGATGACAGTATACATATTCATGCTTATGGAGTGTCTTGGGAACATTTTTTTAATAATATTTGATACAATATATGATCAGATTTTATCTACTGAGAATCCGTAGGTCTACTTCAAAATAATGAAAATAACTCACTTCAATTTGTTTTGAACTGAGAAAAACTTGATTTTCCAGTGTTTAATCTTATAAATTCAGAAGATACACTATTGGTGTATTACTGAAACGAAGATACACAAAACCTGAATCAAGCTTATAACTCTATAGATCAAGATGCTGTAGAATATAATGCAAAATATGACCCAGGAAGTTGTGGATGAACAAATGAGAACTCAATCACTGTATTAGTGACTGATTTACTCAAAAGTTTTAGCTCTGAGTGACATAAACATTAGTTTCTTAGATATTTCTTACCTGAACTAGCTAAACTCTAAACGTAAACATATATTTTATTTTTTATTTTACATCAATGAAAAAAATTATCGCACTACTCTGACTCGTACTCATTCTTGCATCTTGTGCAGGGGGATCAAACTCAAACGATATTATTAATCCTGAATCAGAGTTTCTCTATTTCTACGGAGCAAGTTGTCCTCACTGTCAAGAACTGAATGGACTCGTAGAAGATGAAGATTTATTCTCAAAAATATCTGTTGAAAAAAGAGAAGTTTATTTTAATAGTACAAATCAAGAGCTCTTTACTGAAACAGTAAAAGCACTTTGAATAAACCAATCTGAAGTAGGTGTTCCTTTCGTGTTACAAAGATCTACTGGAGAATTTGCTGTATGAGTTCAGCCAGCATTAGCGCTTTTTCATTCTAGTCCTGAATATACTGGAGAAAGCAATGAGTGAGTAAATGAATCAAATGCTGATGAAGTTGACGACGTTGATCAAGATTTGGCTGATGAAATCATAAATGAAATTATTCCTCAAGAAGTTCAGGATGAAATATCTGGGTCTGGGGAAGTAATTATAGAGGAAGAAAATGCTAATTCTAATTAACATATCAATTTTATAAAAAAAGGATTTATTAAAATCCTTTTTTTATTTATACTTACATCAATATTAAACAGATACTCACTATGAAGAAAGATAAATTTCAAGCAGTCAAAACATCTCACAAAAAGAAACAAGGTGTCTGACATCAAGCAAAGGCTCAAAAAGTTCGAAAAAAACGTCCTGCTCCTTATGTAATGCATGATAAATATTTTCAACAAGCTAAACGAGAAGGCTATAGAGCACGAAGTGTGTATAAACTCAAGGAAATTCAAGAGCATTTTGAGCTTATTACTCCAAATATGAATATTTGTGATATAGGAGCTGCTCCTTGAAGTTTTATACAGTATATTAAGAGAATCATCCAAGATACTGGGAATATCGTATGAATCGATCTTAAACCTATAGATAAATATTCTCAAACAAATATTAATACTTTAGTGCACGATATTTTTGAATTTGATACACTCAGACCCAAAATTAATGAGTTAATTTGAGATGGAAATACGTTTGATCTCATCACAAGTGATATTGCACCTAATACAACCGGAAGAAAAGATATTGATCAATATGCGAGTGTTGAACTGAATATCGAGATACTTAAGTTTGCAGATGAGTATTTAAAAAAATGATGAAATCTCTTGCTTAAGGTTTTCAAATGAGAAGATTTTAGAGACTTAACTCAAGAAATTCAAAAGAGATACAATAGTTTTACAGAGTATAAGCCATTCGCATGTCGAGATAGAAGTTTTGAAGAATATGTTATTTGTTTTTGAAAAAAATAAAAAATGCCTTGAATCTTAGATATTACACTTATATTTTTGTGATTAGCAGCTGGAATAGCTTCATTTTTAAACTGATGAGATTCACTTCATAAGTTATTTTTAGGACTCATCATTTGATTTATGATGTACCTTATCGTATCTTACCAACTTGAAATAACTAATTATCTTTCTCCCGCAGTTTGGAATGGATACCAGAGATTTCTTGCAAATAATACAACTTGAGTTCTCTCTGCTATACTACTGAGTATTCCAGTTCTTGGGCTGTTTTTTATGCTCAATAATAAGTTTCAGATTCATACAAGTTACAAAAGTATTTCACATATATTATTATGAATACTCCTTCCCGTGTTTTTAATCTGAATTTTAGCAAATTTAGCAGAAGCTAGTTTCCTTACTGATAGTGCGTTTTGGAGAAAAATTTTTGATTTTTTTGAACAAAGTATGTTGTATCGAGTATTTGAAAAACTTCCTTGGGTTATTTTTTTATTACTATGATTTTTAATATTTTACAAGTCATTGTTTCTACTACTTGTTGCATTTTTTGAATGGATTTGGAAGGTTCTCATACCTCAATTTTATAGATGATGGAACGAAAGTAGAAAACATCCAAAAGATGATACAATTGAAGAGTTCAGAGCATGATGAAACGAATATGAGGATTAAGGTTCATATTATTTCTTTGGACTCATTTTTATTGGAACTGTTTCATTTTTAATTATCATCTCACTCGTTGGAAATGCCATTTCAATTCATGACTGTTCAAATATTTTTTTAATTTCAAAATTAATCTCTTGTTTTTGATGATTAAATTCAATCAGACTTCACACGAGTGAAAAATAAGTCACCTTTATATCCAATGAAAATGAATTAAATGTATCAAAAGTTACACGTATATCATCGCTAATTTCTCGTTTTTCTTGATATCTTTTTAGGAGTGATTCTATTACATCTACTCACTCTTTCACTTTTTCTAGACTTGTCGAGTACACAACTCAAATAATAAAATCCACTCTTCTACTTTCTCGAACTGACATATTTGCAATAGAACTCGTAATAATGTTTTCATTTGGCATCATCACTTGATGACCAGCTCTATCTGTGAGTGTTACGTATGACAGCCCGATATCTCTCACTGTTCACTCTTGACCATTAATACTTACATAATCTCAAATTTGAAAAGGTTTATTAAGAATAATAGTTACAGCTCCAAATATATTTGTAATACTTTTTTGAGCTGCAAGAGCTATAGCAAGTCCTCAAATTCAAGCTCAAGCCAATAAAGCATTGAGATTATATCAAAAGTTTCAAAGTATATATGCGATTCAAACAAACCAAATTAATATGAATATAACTTTATTTCAAAACTTCAGTACTGAAGCACTTGATGATTTTTCATTTGAAAGTTTTTGAAATTTTCTCTCAAGCAATATTCTACTCACTCAGCTTAGGAAATATACAGCTAGAGTAGTAGCTACTATTATTTGTATATTTACAAGCCAATTCCTTGTAATATAATTCTCTTTTATAAAAAAACTCGCAATCAATAGTGCTCACAAGTATTTCACTAGAGTTAAAAAACGAAGTGAAAAAGTTACTAAGATTGGATATTCTTTTTTATGACCAAGAGTGAGCATAACTAGAAATTTTTTGAGAATTTTTACAATTATATCAATCAAGTATCAAAAAGATATGAGTATAGTTAAGAATACAAGTGTTGCATGAAAATAAGAGAGATAGAGCGCTCCATTAGTATAGTTAAATCGTGCCCAATAGCTTATATCATTTCCACCTATAAAATTATAATATAAACCATAGCTGAGAGCTCATACGATGAAGAGTATTTTAATATATTTCACAATAAGTATTTAATTTAAATATTTTTTTATAGTGTATTCTTTTTAAGAGAGTTGCAAGTAAGACAAAGTTTAAAACAATTGACATTAAATATAATTTATATTTAACACTAAAATATTTTTACAGATATACAATTTGAAAATTTAAGTAAAATAATATAATACAATCAGCCAAATCTTCCTACAACGAAGATATAATAACACGGCACGTTATATAATAATCTGACATAATGAAATACGAACAAGATTTCACACTCCTCACTTTTTATAAGTTTGTGGATGTAGAAAAACCTGAGGACGAAGTTTTAGAACACCTTCAATTTACAACAGATATTTGAATGAAGGGAAGAGTATATATCTGAACTGAGTGAATCTCTAGTACTGTGACTTGAAATAAATGACAAATTCAAGCCTATAAGCTCTATCTACAAAATCATCCACTTTGGAATAATATAGCAGACTTAGATACAAAATCTTCACCAGTAGATGGTCATAAGTTTCCAAGAATGCAGGTAAAAGTAAAAGATGAGATAGTATGACTCGGTAAAAAATTTACTCGAGATGAAATTGAAGCTGCGTGAAATAGAATGCAAATTAAAGAATTCAAATATATACTAGATTCAGGAAAAATGGATGATTATATACTTCTCGATATGAGAAATAATCATGAGTACAATCTCGGGCACTTTAAAAATGCTATTCCTGCAAATACGCTTACTTTTAGAGAACTGGAAGATAAAGTGGAAGAATACAAAAAAGATTTTTGAGATAAAAAAGTTATTTCCTACTGTACTGGTGGAATACGATGTGAAAAATCAACTGTAATGCTTCAAAGAGCTGGTCTCAAAAATACCTATCAACTTGATGGTGGAGTTGTAAAATACATAAATACCTACAATGATGGGAATTGGCTTGGTAATCTCTATGTTTTTGACGATAGAGTCAGTCAAACTGTCGGAGATGATACAACACATACGATTATTTGAGAATCTATATATTCTTGACTCAAAACTGACAATTGCGAAAACTGCCGACTCTCTAGTTGTAATGCTCGAATTATAGCTGACAGACAAGAATACATAGATCATGCTTGATTTTGTAGTGAAGAATGTGCCGAGTCAGCATTAGAGAATCTCATTGTAAAAACAGATTTAAGTTTTGATCCTATGGAGTACAAAAAACAAAGATGAGTAGCAAAAAGATACCCAGAACTCAAAACTGAAATTGACAAAAAACTTAGAAGACATCTCGAAAAACTTTTAAAATGAGTGACTTTCAATCATAAAGAATCTCAAAAAGAAGATTTTGTCATAGATTAGACTAAAAATGACTTGCAAAAAGCTTATATTCACTATAATCATCCCAATTTACTATTAAATACACACATATGGAAACTACACTTATTCTTTTAAAACCAGATACGGTAGAAAGAGGATTCATTGGACAAGTATTAACGAGATTAGAACAAAAAGGACTTAAAATAAATGGTCTAAAAATGATGCAACTTGATGACGCAATAGTTACAGAACATTATGACTTTCTTGCTGATAAACCATTTTTTCCTAGCATAAAAGAATATATGATGAGAACTCCAGTAGTTGCTATAGCTGCTTCTGGTGCTAATGCTATTGCTACTGTGAGAATGCTTACAGGTGCAACTAACCCTCAAGAAGCACTTCCAGGTTCAATTAGAGGAGATTTCGGTCTTACTATAGATGGAAATATTATCCACGCTTCTGATTCAGCTGAAACTGCAGAAATTGAACTAAAAAGATTTTTCAAAGGTGAAAACGTATTTGAATATTCTCGAGGTTTTGATGGAGTTTTATAATCCAATTCAAATAAAAAAATAACTCAATATTGAGTTATTTTTTTTATTTAAATATTTTGTAGTTCTAGAAATTTACATACTTCCCCTGGAAGAACTATTCAGATATTATGCAATTTATATATCTCTGAAACTTCCCATGAAGATATAGAGAATATTACTGATTCAATTGGACCCATTGATTCAATAAAATTTCATCAGTTTCAATTATATGCTTGTACAATATGAAAACTTGTACCTTTCTTAATAACGTTATAATTTGTAGAAATATTTAAATCTTTATCAAAAATTATTGGTGGAAATTCAGGAATATTATCAAAATTAATTCTGTATTTTACTAATGTAGAAATAATCGATGAGAAATTTTCAAATTTTCAAATTTTTGATGATTCTATAAAATCTACAATTATTATTTCATCCTCAAGTATTTTTTGTACTTCACTAGTCACACTCAATTTAATTTCCGATCAATATCTCAACACTGAAAAGTCTTGCACTTCTCTATTTTTATGAATAGCATCATATATATCAACTATTTCATTTTTTGAGAACTCACTACTTCACACTATAAATCTACCATCAAATTCTCACAAATACTTTTTATTTTCATCAAGCTGAGTGAGAGATGTATACATTTTTTGAAATAGTACTCAATCCATATATTTTTCTAATTCATCAAAAAAATCAAAGTTTTTACTTTCATAAAATGAAAGTAAAGTATCAAACATTTTTACAAAATTTGACTTAAATTCACTATTTTCTAAAGATGATTCATTTATATTGTTCATAAAATTACTTATTTTTTAAAAATCTAATTATAAGTTCTCTCGTTATTCATTGGATACTTTCATTTGATTCCTATTTCTTTTATTATCAAATATAAGCAACAATATAAATTATATTAATAAAATGTCAATTATAACATAATATATTGTGAAGTATTCTAACTTTTTTATATATTAAAAAGTCATATACTATATAAAATAATTTTTATATATATTTATGGCTCAATTTTACGATACAATGTTGGCTCAGTACATTAAAAATCCTGGTCAAAGGTGACTATGACTGGATAGTATAGCAGAGAGAGAATTTGAGTATAAGATGATATCATTTGATCAAATTACAGCAAAAAAAACACTAAACTTTGAAGAAGTAGATCTCCCTCAAGCAGCTATTTATTCTTGAGAGGATGTTTACATGACTCATAAACTCTATCAAAATCAAAAACAAAACCCATATATAACTCAAGAGCTCAAAACTGATTGAATCCTCAAATCTATTGAGTTCCCACTTATGAAAGTACTGTCCAAGATGGAAATGACATGAATTAAGATAGAAAGAGACATATTAAAATGACTTGGGATGCAACTTGAATCAGCAATTAAAGAACTAGAAATTGAAATTTTTAGTCTTGCGTGAGAGAATTTTAACATCAATTCTCCAAAACAAGTTTGAGAAATACTTTTCGTAAAATTATGATATCCTACAGCAAAAAAAACGAAAACTTGATTCTCTGTAAATGCAGAAGTATTGGAACAACTTGCAAAAGATTATCCAATTGCCAGTAAGATAGTTGAATACAGACATTACTCAAAACTAAAATCTACTTATGTTGAATGACTCTTAAGTGTTGCTACTCAAGATGATAGAATCCATACGAGCTATAATCAAACTATCGCTTCTACATGAAGACTCTCAAGTACAAATCCTAATTTACAAAATATACCTACAGGAGATGGTATAGCTTGAAAAATACGTAAAGCATTTATAGTTGACTCTGCAGGTGATTTACTTGTTGCGTTTGATTATTCACAAGTAGAGGTACGGCTCTTAGCTATTATGAGCGGAGATGAAAACCTGCTCAAGGCATTTAAAGAGGGGAGAGATATTCATCAAGTTACAGCAGAATTTATATTTAAAACTACTGAAATCACAAGCACTCAACGTAAATTTGCAAAAGCAGTCAATTTTTGAGTAATATATGGAATTAGTCCTTTTTGACTCACAAAAATGATTGATATTTCTCAGAAAGAAGCCAGAGAATATATTGATGCTTTTTATGAAAACTATCCTAAAGTACGAGAATTTTACGATGCTACTATAGCATCTTGTAAAAAAAACTCGTATGTTGAAACACTTTTTGGACGTCGTAGGTATATTCCATCTATTAATGATAAAAACAAAATGCTTGCTTCGAGTGCAGAAAGAGAAGCTATTAATATGCCAATTCAATGAAGTAGTGCTGATATTATAAAAATAGCAATGATTAGAATAGATAATTTTTTGGAGAAAGGAAATTTTAAAAGCACTATGTTACTTCAAGTCCATGATGAGCTTGTTTTCAATATTGTAGTAAATGAGTATTCACAACTGGTAGTAGAGATTCCTAAAATAATGGAATCTATTCTTAAAGATGCTCCTATAGAATTAAAAGTGGATTCAGGAGAATGAAAAAACTGGAAAGAATGTAAATAATTACTTTATATTAATATTATGTCACTGGATTGATTCACTGAAAAAGAAAAGCTTGATTATATTTTTCTTACAATGAGAAAAAATGAAAAAAATCAACGGATAAGTCTGTATTTTACTTGGTGATATAGAATTATAATACTCTTATATATGTTGTATTTTTTCTTTGTAACTATTCCAAATTTTTTGGATAAAATTCCTTCCTTCCCTAAGGAATGAGACTTTATAAATTTTGAAGAAATTATAAAAAATCCAAGAGCCAAAGCACTGTACGATTCTTATTTTTGAACTGAATAACTTATGATACTCCTAAAAATTTTTTATGCTCTGTTGCTTATAGCGAGCTGAATGTGACTTATTAAGTACAGAAGAAATGTAAAGTCTTGGACTGGAAATTTTATGTGGGCAGAAAAATATCTCTGAAGTTGATGAACCTATCTCATTATGATTTTAATAGGTCTATTTCTCATTTTTGTAGGTATATTATATCCTTTTGGATGACTAGATTTAATATTTTGACCCACATCAACAGATATTGCTTCAAAATAGTACATTTATACGTAAAAAAGAGTTTTTTATTTAAAAACTTACAGTACAATACTATCTCAATATTAATAATACCAATTATGAAAAAAATTACATATTTCCTTCTCTCATTTATTCTTACTGGACTCTTTTCAACAGGCCTACACGCTGCCCCTGAAGATAAAATAAATCGTGAAGATACATTTATATTTTTATCAAATGCTGTATCCAAAGATATTCCTGAATCATATCAATATATAGATTTAAAATTTAATGATATTTCAGAGTGATCAAAATTAGAAATAGCACTACAAAAACTTGTATATCTTAATCTTATTAAGAATGTTGAAGTGTCTGTACAACCTAGTGTTGCTGTTAATCTCTATACATTTGAACTTCTCGCTAAAAAAATACTTTGACTTGAAATATCGGGAAGTGGTACCATGAGTTCAAAGAAACAACAATATTTACTCGAAAAAGATCTTAAAAGCTTAGAAAACTCACTCACGTCAACACCAATTGAATGAAAAGTTTCTGTTACTGAAACTCCTAAAAATAGTTCTAACTCTGTTTTATGAGATAAAGAAGCTATATTTAACGATGTCTATTCTACTCTCAAAAATTGATTTTATGATCGTTCTAGCCTTGAAGATGAAGCATTAGTAAATGGAGCTATTAAATGATTAGCTTCTTGAGCCTGAGATATTTATACAAGTTATTTTCCTTCTGTTGAAAGTACTGACTTCTTTAGCTGACTCAATGGTGAATTTGAATGAATAGGAGCATATGTAGAAATGAATGAACCTGGAATATTACTTATTGTAAGTCCTGTAGTTGATTCTCCAGCTGAAAAAGCTGGTATTAAAGCCTGAGATATAGTAACACAAGTTGATGGTAAAAAAGTCACACCAAACAATACACTTGGAGAGGTTGTGAGTTGGATAAAAGGTCCAAGTGGAACTACAACGACCATCACAATACTAAGATGAAAAGAAGGTCTAGTAAAAACTTTTACCGTAAAAAGAGAAAAAATAACTATAAATAATGTAGATTACAGAAAACAAAATTCTGATACATTTTATATTCAAATAAAAACATTTGGAGACAACGTAGAAAGAGAATTCAACAAAGCAGCTGAAAACATCTGAAATGATACAAGTATAAAAAATATTATTATAGATGTACGAAATAATCCAGGTGGATATCTTGATGAAGCTTCACTTATACTCAGTTACTTTGTTCCAAAATGAGAGCCTACAGCTATAGTAAGTAATGGGACAAAAGATACTAAATATGTTTCACTATGATTTGAAATAATTGATGCGTCTCAATATAATATTATCATACTTCAAAATGCTGGAAGTGCTTCTGCTTCTGAAATACTTGTTTGAACTCTTAAGGATTACTTTCCTAAAACAGTTATCATTTGAGAAAAAAGTTTTTGAAAAGGTTCTGTTCAATCTTTAAAAACTTACCAAGATGGTTCAACTCTTAAGTATACAACAGCAAAATGGTTTACAGGAAAGACTCGAAAATGAATCGACCATGTTTGAATCAGCCCAGATGTAAATCTAGAATATGATATTGATATGTTTAAAACTCAGTGAATAGATAATCAGCTTGAAGAAGCACTCAAATATTAATTTAATGTGAATGCAAAAAAAATATTTCATACAAACATTTTGATGTCAAATGAACCAGGCAGACAGCGAGAAGATTCATATGATTCTTCTCCAATCTGGTTTTTTTCGTGCCATGTGTATAGATGATTCTGATTTAGTTATTTTCAATACCTGTAGTGTTCGACAAAAGTGAGAAGATAGAGTTTTTTGATTTCTTAATGAAATAGATAAGTTTAATGAGTTAAGAAAATCTTCATGAGTAAGATGACAAATTATAAGTGGAATCACAGGGTGTATGGTTCGAAAAACTTGATTAGCTAAGAGATATTTAGAAACACACGAAAGTGAAGAAAAAATTGAAAAACACTCAACAAAAAGAATACAATTACTCAAAAATAAAGACTGAATTCATAACTATGATGATGATTTATTTCGTCGTACTTTACTATTAGATTTTACACTGAGAATTGAGGAAACAAAGTATTTACCTCTAATTTTAAGTGAAATATTTTGAGAAAAAATTGGTCAAGAAGATAAATATGATGATTATTTAAAGCAAGTTCAACAAAGAGAGAATCCATTTTCAGCTTCCGTGATAATACAATCTGGTTGTGACAACTATTGTACGTTTTGTATCGTTCCATTTACACGCTGAGCTGAAGTATCGAGAGAGAAAGAGGAAATACTTCTTGAAACAAAGAATGCAGTAGAGTCATGAGCAAAAGAAATAACGCTTCTCGGTCAAAATGTAAATTCTTATGGGAAACAAAAAAATACAAAACTTTGGAATACTGAAAAATCTAAATGGAACACTGAGGATAATAAGCTAAAAATATGAGTAGATCTTGATGACACACTATTTGTTGTGCTATGAGAAGAATTACTTAAGCAATATAATCAAAAATTTCATGATATTGTCAAAATGGATGATATAGATACCTTTGATTGTTGAGGAATCGTGGAACTAATGAATGAGTATCATATTTTTGAATCTGATAATGCCCATAATCTAGAAATTCATTCTGGATGAGAGAAAGTCTTAAAATGACTTAAGTCTGAGTGACACAAAATATATGTCATTACTTCAAGAGAAATAGAGGCAAAAGATGATACACATACTATTTTAAATAAATATTTTTGAGACGATTTTTTTGAAGATATTATTTTTATCAAAGATGCATGACATGACAATAAGTACACAGCAGCAAATCAACATTCTCTTGATATTGTAATTGATGATGGTCCTCATCATATACAATCCTATGATACTCATTTTAATGGAAAAATTTGCGTATTCCACGCACCTTGGAACAGGGGTATTAAAGAAAATAATTCTAATATTTTTAGAATTATTGACTGGTATGATTTTGAAAATCTCCTTCCTAAACTTAGTTTTACTTCACCATTTAGAGAATTACTAGAAGAGTTAGATGATATAAAATGACTTGACAGGATTAGATTCACTTCTAGTAATCCTCATGATATGACGCGCGATATTCTTGATGCACATTTCGATTGTCATTCTACTTGTAATTATCTACATTTTGCCCTGCAGTCAGGAAGCGATGCTATGCTCAAAAGAATGAATAGAAGACATAGTTATACAGATTTTAAAGATATGGTTGACTATATGAGGTCAAAAGACCCACTTTTTTCCATCTCTACTGATATAATAGTATGATTCTCTGGTGAAACAGAAGAAATGTTTCAAGACACTCTCAGAGCTATGAAAGAGTGTGAATTTGATTATTGTTATATCGCTCGATATTCAGTCAGACCAAATACGCTCGCAGCAAAAATGTTACCTGATGATGTTCCAGAGGCTGAGAAAGCGCGTAGGTGGCATATACTCAATGATGCACTTTTAGAATCTGTAAAAAGTAGGAATGCACGCATGATTGGAAGAACAGAGGAAATTCTTGTTTCCGGTAGTAGGGACTGAGTTTTTTTTGGAAGAACCAGAAATTTTAAAGAAGTTTTTTTTAAAGCGCCATTAGATACGAAAGTAGGGAGTATTTTGAATGTAAAAATAACTGAACTCGATAAGTATGTACTGAAAGGTGAGTTTGAAAAAATAATACTATTATAAATTAAAACTATGAATTACAATGTTTGGTTCTTTTTAAAGTCAGTAACTCTATTTATAGTTTTATCAATTATATATACTTGAACCGTTTATTTTATTCCCAATGTAAATAGGTGACTCGAAAGTTTTTATAATTTCGAGGTAAATCAAAATCTTTTAATAAAACTAGACCAATTATTATGAAAAATCAGAACAACAGAGAATAATATAGATTCTAAAATAGATAATATTGCTCCAAATACTTCTCAAAACATTAAATGAAGAACATGACAATAAAACGATTAGAATCTTCTGATTTTAAAGAAGTGATAAAACAAGAGTGAGTCACGCTTATAGATGTCAGAACAAAACAAGAACAGGATATTTTTTGAGTAATTTCTGAAAATCAAACACATATTGACATATATAAACCTGAAGCTCTTGATCAAATAAAAAAACTTCCCAAAGAAGGGAGGTATCTTATATATTGCTATCATGGAAACAGAAGTCAACAAATATGAAATATGATGCTTGAACTTTGATTCAGCGATGTTTCAGATTTAATTTGATGAATCGATGAATGGAAGAAATTAGTCTGATAAAGTCTTATGAATACCATCTTTTGTAATTTTTTCTGTAGTAGTAATTCATAAATTTGACCTATAATCATTTATAAATCTTATTAAAAAAGATAGAAATATTCAGGTATTTTCTTTTTTTGAAATCAATTCAGATATATATATTTTTGTTTTAGGTTTAAATTTATCTATCTCTTCACTCAGTATAGTTCTAAATTCCTCACCTGTATTATCATCAACTTTATTAGGATTAGGAGAGTACATAGAATAAATAAAATCGAGTGTATCATTAGGTAATAATAATTCCTCTAAAGATTCTCCCCGTAAAGTTGTTTGAAGATAATCAGATTTGACAGTAAAAATCTTACATCTTATAAATTCAGTAATACTATAATTTACTCAAGTAACTCTTTCTACCTCTTCAGTATTCAATTGTTTTAAAATTGATGTTAGTTCAGTAAAACTAGCATCGTCCATTTCTCATGCGAGTACTTTTTGTTGAATCAATTCACAAATTTCAAAAAATCTAGGTGATACTTTTTTTATTTCTTGAAAATATATTCATTTATTTAAGTCAACGGGAAGATATTTATTCAAAAAGTCAGATTCTCCTATTCTATCTGAAAAATTTAATGCCATTTTATTGCTATTAATTAATATAGAATATATTATACAATATAAAAAATATTTTGTCCAATTTATTTCTTCATTTTCAACTTAAATATTTCACGACCTACAATTTGGTCTGGTCTTTTGTATAAGAGACTTCAAGAACGCGTATGTTTTATTTCTTCATGAGAGGGAAGAAGTGGGAGATTTTTTGTATATTTTTTGATAAGTTCATAGATTTCATTGAAATATATATACTTTCATCGTACTTCCCAAAATGGGAATGATATAACTATCACTCAAGTATAATTTGCTCGAGAGAGTCATTCAAAAAACTTAGAATACATCTCCAGGAGTTTTACTTTTTCTTCATCTATTTTTTTCTCCGTAACAGAGTATTTTAGAAATACTTGCCCAAGATATCACTCGGTAACTATAAAATCAGATTTTTTCAAGTATGGACTGCTCGATATTCATGTTGCGTCAAGAACCATTGCTTCTGCTGTTTTTACTGAATTATTGAAATTCTTTCGAGCGTAGTTTAAGTTCTCTTTTGTTTTTTCGATATTTTCTGCTGAGATATCACTTCCATATACAACATTGTTTTGCATAAGAATTGATTCTATAAGTATTGTTCCTAAACCACAAAATGGATCATAGATAGTTGGAGTTGAGTTTTTAAGTTGAACAAATTCTGAAGTAGAAATATTGATCATCATCTGAGCAAGCTTTGGGGGTAGCATTCAAACGACCATGTCACGTGCCTTTCCATAATCACGTTTTGAATATTTTTCTATATCTTGTACCCAAATAGTTGTCCCAAAATACTCAAGTTTTCAAGCTGAAATAATAGTGAAATCAGATTGTCTTTCAACAAGTCATTCTCAAATTATTTGGGCACTTGATAGATTTTGAAAATTTTTATTTATAAATCTTCCTGATATTTTTTCTTCCTTCAACATTTTTTTTGCCTGCATCAAAAGAGTTTTAAGGGAAGCGTCACTTCAGAGAAATGAGAGTCAAAATCTAAACTTACCTTCAAATTCTCTAGCTATTTCAATAATAGTATCTACTGGTTTTCATCGGTATGACTGAAATAACTCTATAACTTTGATAGTACCTCACATTTGATCAAGAAATTTGAGGAGATCTTGTTTTTTTTCTATATCAATAATACAGATATTTTTATCTGCATATTCTATTTTTGAATGTGGAAAAACTGAAAATATTTCTGCGAGTGACAATTTAGATTCTCGACCGAGTTGAAAAGCGTACATGTGGAATTATTTAAGATGTTGTAAATGAAAATCAATATGATTTCCTAAAAATGTTGAGATAAAATAGTAACTGTGATCATATCATTCTCTCATATTTATCTGTATTTTCTGCTGCGATAAATCAGCAGCTTTTTGTAAATTATTTGTGAGTAACTCACTTTTCAAAAAATCATCATTAGTGCCTTGATCTATGAGAATTAATTTTTTATGCACATTTCATTTTTGAAGTAACACAGTAGCATCATATTTTTCCCAATCTTTTTTATTACTTCCAAGATATCACTCAAATGCCTTTTTACCCCATGGAGCATTAATAGGATTGACTATTGGAGAAAATGCTGAAATAGATTGGTATTTTTCAGGATTATTTAATCAGATTATTAGAGCTCAATGTCCTCCCATAGAATGTCAGAAAATAGAGATTTTAGTAGCTTTTATCTTAAAAAATTTAGTAACGAGATTATATATTTCAGTATTTATATAGTCATACATATTATAATTATCCTTGAAATCTTTTGTAGTAGCATTCACATAGAATCCTGCTCAACTTCCAAAATCATAACTTTCGTGTTCACATGCAAGGTTTAAGTCTCTCGGGGAGGTATCTGGACAAATAATCATAGTGTTTGAATCTGCCATGTGATGAGCAAATCCTGACTTTAAGATAAAGTTTTCTTCATTACATGTTAATCCAGAAAGCCATATTAGCGCTGAGTCTGGAACTTTTTTAGGATCTGGCAAAAAAACTGAAAACTTCATAGTTGTTTTTGTACTCACTGAACTATGTTCAAAAAATTGAATTTCTCAGTCAAAGTGCTTAATTGTTTTGGTGAGTTTCACTCTTTTTTTATTAATAGTTAATTACCGTTCGTATAGATTTTCCAGCATGCATCAGTTCAAACGCTTTATTTATATCTTCAAGAGGCATTGTATAGGTAACCATATCATCAAGATTTATTTCTCCTGACCTATATTTTTCTACGAGACCTGGAAGTTCTGTTCGACCTTTTACTCCTCCAAATGCGCTTCATTTCCAAACTCTTCCAGTTACTAGTTGAAATGGACGAGTCGATATTTCTTGACCAGCTCCAGCAACTCCAATTATAATTGATTCTCACCATCATTTATGACAACACTCAAGAGCAGAGCGCATAACATGTACGTTTCCAATACATTCAAATGAATAGTCTACTCCTCCATCCGTCATCTCTACAATAACATCTTGAATAGCTTTATCGTGATTTTTAGGATTAATACACTCAGTTGCTCAAAATTTTGTAGCCATTTCAAATTTATCTTCGTTAAGATCTATTCAAATAATAGTTGTAGCACCTGCCATTTTTGCTCCCTGAATTACAGATAAACCTATTCATCCAAGTCAAAATACTGCAACACTTGATCCAACCTCAACCTTAGCTGTGTTAAGAACTGCACCAATTCAGGTAGTTACTCCACAACCGAGAAGACATACTTTTTCTAAATCAGCCTCTTTGTTTATTTTAGCGAGTGATATTTCAGGTATTACAGAATATTCTGCAAAAGTCGATGTCCCCATGTAATGATAAATAGGCTGTCAGTCTTTTGAAAAACGTGTTGTTCCATCAGGCATAAGTCATTTTCATTGGGTTTCTCGTATTTTTTGACACAGGTTTGTTTTCCCTGATAAACAAAACTTACACTCACGGCACTCTGGAGTATAGAGTGGAATCACGTGATCTCATACTTCAAGACTTGTAACTCATACTCCAATTTCTTCAACAACTCATCCACCCTCATGACCAAGTATACAAGGAAAAATTCATTCTGGATCATTTCATGAGAGTGTAAATGCATCTGTATGACACACTCAAGTAGATTTCATTTTAACTAGTACTTCTCAAGCTTTTGGGCCTTCTAAATCTACCATTTCAATACTGAGAGGTTTTCCTGCTTCCCACGCTACAGCTGCTTTCACTTTCATAAATCTGTGATTTTTATTAATATTTTCGCATAAATAGTATTGAATTATTGAGAAAAATCAACTGACTTATACTGCTATATCTGTTTCTACTTTTTTTATGAAGTATGGGGCAGTCAATCAGTGTGTTATGATAGAAATTAATATCACTAAGCTCACAATGGCATATAGTTTTTCTTGTCATGGAAAATTAGGATTTTGAACAAAGGCCCAAGATAAGTAAAAAATACTTCAAATTCATCTAATACCAAAAAAGCTGATAACTAATTTTTCAGATATCTTCTCTTTCACTCAATATAGAGCAATCATTCATCCAAGTGGTCTGAGAATAAATATTATAACTAAAGCAAAAATAAAATCTTTCCAAGTGAGAGAATCAAATATTCAGTTAAGTATAGAGGCTCAAAATAAAATAATCCAAAAAACTAAAAGAATTTTTTCAATTTCTTCTGTAAAATTATGCATTTTATGTTTGATATTTCATTCAACCTCTTCTCTGTGCCTAATCACAACTGCAGCAATAAATACAGCTAAAAATCAATATCCGTGAAGAAGCTCTGTTGTTGCGTACACAAAAAAGGTAATAGAGAGGGCTATAAATCATGCAGGAGCTCAAATTCATTTTATATCAGGTACTTTATCAATAAGCCAACCTAAAAATTTTCAAAATAAATATCATAGCAGAAATCACAAAAATACTTTTAATAAAAAAGAATCTAAAAACCATTGCATTCCAACTTCACTATTAAATTCTCCCGCAGTAAAAACTGCCAGTGCTAATATAGTAAATGGAAATGCTAATCAGTCGTTTATTCAAGCTTCTCACGTAAGGGCAAATCTACTCGTTATAGCATTTTTATTAGTCAATTTTTGGATTTGAACCTCTGAAGCCAATACTGGATCTGTAGGGGATAATACAGCAGACAATAATATTGCAGCTGGCAGACCGAGTCATAGAAACATATATCAAAACAAAAATGACCCTACAAGAAAAATAGGCATTGAAATAAGAATGAGTCTAAGAATTACTTTCCAGTCGCTCAGAGTATAATTTTTTCATATTTTGAGACCAGCTCACATAAGTGAAATAATCACTATAGCTTCAGATATGTACATCACCCATGAATTTGGCCAAAGTGGGTCTGGCCAAGAAATGGGAACTCCTGAATAATATAATAATACTCCAATTACTAACAACATAATTGGATAACTAATTTTTATTATTTTAGAAACATATGGCAGCCAAGCCATGATAATAGTAGTAAGTCACAGGGCTGCATAAATTATGAGGTGCTTATCCATAATAATATATATGATGTAATTTAAGATAACTATTTACTCAAGAAGTTCTCTAACTTTGTTAGCTCGTTCTTGAACGATTCCACTAAAATTCTTTTTATCTTCTGAAAATTCATTTCCTAAAATTTTATCAACTTCTCTATTTTTATCAGAGTTTCTTTTTTTAAAACCCATATCTCAATTTAATGGATTATGTGGTCATCTATATGATTCTATATCTACCATGTATATATTTAATTAAGTTCTAATATACTCTCTAACTCAGCAAATACTTCTTCAACTGCTTGATCAGCATTGACCTCTAATACTCTTCATTCTTGCCTTTGAATTCTCACAATTGGAAGAGTAACGTCGTTATAAAGATCTATTCGTTTCAGTATTCCATCTTCGTTATCATCAGCTCTTTGAATTAAATCATCTCAAGTCTTTGGATCTATGGTCATTCCAGTCATAAATGTTTCTCCTGTCTTAGGATTAAACATTCGCCCCAAAAGTCTTTGTTTCGATTTTTCTTCTGATAACCTGAATAATACTACTTGATAATCTGGAAGAAGTCTATTGAATATTTCTAGATTCCAATCATTTCGAACAAATGCGTCAAATATAACATTTTCATCATTGTGATTATCAATAATATTTTGAACAGCATCTTCCATCACAGCTACTCATAGTTCTGCTGTTATTTGATCTCACGCATCATAAAGTTTTTGGATTTTTTTTCCAAGTTCGCTCCCAGAAGCAATAACTCTTCGAAACTCGCCTCACATTTCAAGCAGTCTAAAACCATGTTTTTCAACAAGTAATCGTGCTTGAGTACCTTTTCCACAACCTTGAATTCCAGTAAATACTAATTTCATTTATTTTATATAAAAAAATAATCCCTGATAGTATAGGGATTATTCAATTTATTCAAGAAAAATGTGAGAGTAATAAGCCGGATTTTGTACTTCGGTATCAATCTATCTGGGCGCATCATCACTGATACGCTCTAGCTGGGTATTATGTTTCAATGCAATAGAAAACAATAACATTTCACACAACCATTCCCATTGCATCACCCTGGGTTTACCAAACTCCTTCTGTCACCAGAAGGGAATATTTGTAGCAATCACTTACATCAAATATCTTTTCACCTTTCATCTTGCAAGCAAGATTAGTATTGTCTCTGTGGCACTATCCGTCAACGAGCTTTATGAATTATACTCGTTTCAAAGCCGTTAGCTTTAGGGCTGTTTTCTTGATGTCCAGACTTTCCTCACCATATTACTATGACGTAGATACCTGCTCTCACAAGAAAGAGTATACTAAAATTATAAAATATATAAAATTAAGCTGATTTTTTCATAATTTAAAACTAAATTAATGCAGTTCATCAAATAAAATAGCCTTTATAAATTATGAAAATTTAATATAATACTTATATCTATCACATAAATTATTTTTATGACTCACGCAATGACATACTGGTCTATTAGCTCAAAAGTATTAACTGAAGAAGCTGAGTTATTAGGATTGAATGTTGATATAATAAATAAAGATAAAAATCTGTATTACATATATTCCTCAAGTAAAAAAATACTCTTCAAAACTACTGATTTTTGAGAAAATTCAGCTCTTTGATTTAAGCTCTGTAATAATAAGGAACTCACATATAATATTTTAGAAAAAAACAGCTTTCCAATAGCCAAATCATATTATATAATACAAGAAGATTTTAAAGATTTTAAGGAAACAGATATACAAAACTTTCGCTATCCACTTATTATCAAGCCTCATAATGAAGGGCATTGAAATGGAGTTATGATGAATATTGAAAATTTTGAAGAATTATCAGCTAAATTATGTGCATCTTTTGAAGAGTATGGTACAATGATTATCCAAGAACTAGCAAAATGAGATGAAGCGAGAGTTGTTGTAATAAAGTGAGAAGTAGTACTTGCATTTAATAGAATTCCTGCTCAAATTATATGAGATGGAATATTAAAAATTTGAGAATTAATACAGAAGGAAAATCTCAATCCTATGAGATGAGATGGTTATAATAATCTACTTAGTAATATTGAGATTGATGATGAACTTTTAAGCTATATAGATAAACAATGATATAATCTTGATACTATATTGAAGGACTTGGAAGTTGTGCAGCTAAGATGAAATAGCAACACTGGAACGTGAGGGACACTTCACGAAGTTACATCAATATTGAGTGATGATACTAAAAAAATATGCTGTGAAATTGCAGAGTTATTTTGATTATCAATAGCTTGAATTGATCTCATTATGAAAGATTTTTCGAAAGATCTCTCAGATTGAAATGGAATAATATTAGAAGTAAATGCTTCACCTTGAATTTGATGACACAGGGAACTGACTTCAGTAAATACTGGAAGAATAATTTTGAAAAAAATATTTAATATAGCTTAATAATTCATGTTAAAAGAATTACTCGAAATACTATCTCAAAACCAAGTAGCAATTAATGGGTCAGTTGAGGAAAATGAGTGAGAACTTATAAATACCATAATTTTTTGAAAAAAGTTTCGATGAGATGTCATGGCTTATAAAAAAAAATTTTTTAGAAAGCTTCGCCTTAAAGAGAAAAATATATTAATACTCCAAGAACGCGCCTATAAAGAAGAACTCAGTGTTGTAGATAAAAGTATTTTGTTAAGTGAAATACATGCGAGTCTTATAAAGATACAATTTCTTAGAGAAAAATTTGATATAGAAGCTCAAAAAATAGATGAGAATATAGATGTATTTGAAAATTCAAATATGGATTTTTACAACAAATCTCTGTTTTGAGTTACTAAAAAGGATATATGAGAGAAAATCTCTATAGATAATTGTCCAATTTATGTAAATACGTATACAAAAAAAGATTTAGAACTCTTAATACAATTCTCAAACACAATTTTTCCTGATTTACGTTTTGAATTTTGAAATTTTTCAAATCTCTCTCATAGTTGATGAGTGATAAAAATTCCCAGAAGAAAATTTTATAGCATTAAAACTATTATTACTATTTTTTTTCATGAAACTACTCACTTTTTTAGAAGTTATAATGGAGAAAGAAACTTAGGATTTAAATATAGATTTTCTGATTATTACACTCTAGAAGAGGGAATTGCTATTTATAATGAGCATAAATATGGAAATAGAATTATAAATTTATGAAAATTTACACCTTATTATAATGCATGTTTTCAAGTGTTGATGCAAAATATAGATGAGAATGAAAAAATATCAAAAATCTATGAAATACTCAAATGTAAAGGATTCTCAGAAGAACAGTCACTCAAGTACTATTACAGGTTCAATAAGTACAATGTTTTTTGAGAAAGGAACTTTTACCTGAAAGACCTAGTATATCAAAAATGATATAAAAACGTAACTAAGTTGTTGCATTTAAATACATTAAATTATCAAAAAATTATGGCTTGAGATATATGAATTGATGAAGTAAGCCACTGACTTGTATCTGCAGATAATAACTATAATGTTTCATTATATTTTAATTCTATGGTTAAAAAAATAAAAGCTATATTATAGCTTTTATTTTTTATCTATCTTTATGTCTAATATTTTCTCGAGATTTTTAAGAATTTTTTCTATTTTTATCCAATCAGTTTCAATCTTTTGTATAATTTTAAAACCATCCAAATCCAAGAACCAATATTTCTTTTTTAAAAACAGGTAATATTTTTGACTCTCAAACTCATACATCTTGTCTTCCTGTTTATTTTCAAAATAATAACAAATGAGATCAGATATAAAAATAGGGAATACTATATTTTCCTTTTTATCATACCTTTGATATAAGTCATACATATTATCTAAATCCAAGAATCAAACTTTTCAAAGAAATAATTTTTTAAACTCTCATCCAGACTTTAGGTAATCCATAACCTCAGTGAGTCATCTAAAGTATACTACATCTTTGTGTTGTACTCAAACGTGCTCAAAAGAATAATTCCTCTTTGCTCTTCGAATAGCAGTATCATAGGATCGCATAAAATTATACTCCTTTACCATAATCCTTACAAATTCACTAAAATCATCTCAGTTCAAACACTCTCATGCAAGTATGGTAAAGAAATAATCTATGATGTTATCAATGGTATCATATGTATATCAATGAAATATTCTCTCCATAAACATAGCAAGTCACTCCTCTTTTGGGAGATTTCTTGCTCACCGAAAATTACCTAGAAGTTTTTTTCCATTATATTGATTTATATAGTGTGATTCTATCTCATGAGTTAAGAGCTTCAAAACCCTATCAAATGTAAGATGAGAGAATTCTTCATTTCTAGGTATTTCAAGAGCATCATCTCAGTCGTAAATCGATCCAGCATTTGTTAGACTTGTTCTTTGAGGAAGATGATATAATTCACATACTGCATCGAATAAATACCTATAATCTTTTCTGCATATATTAGAATCAGAAAATATACTATTTGCAGTCTTATACAACGTTTCATCTGTTTCAATAAGATCACATTTACTCGACTGCTTTATAATTTTGAGAAACTTATTCATCTTAATGACATCAGATCGAGAAAGAAGATGTTTTTGAAGCGAATGATTTTTTTCAATAAAATTATAACAGTGAGAAAATTCTCTGGAGTTTTCAATAATCAAACTTCAGAAAGCTAGTTTTTCCTTCTTTATTATTTTTTCTATTTTCAAGTCAACTTCTGAATCGGGCATATTAATTTGAGCTCAAGCCTTGTTCAGTTCAAAATTAATAGAGATGAGCGAAATTTCTAAAATATTTTTTACATAGAGCAATGAATCAATAAGTATGCTACGTTTTACACTTTCGACTCTTGATGACACATTTATATGTTCAAGTTTTTTAATACTATCATTTATAGCTGTAATTCGGGATTGAATTCTATATATAAATTTTTTTCAGAGAATATTATAATTAATATTCTCTGTATATGGAATATTAAGATATTCTTCAAATAAGGTCTCATTATATAAATAGCCATCATCCAGTTGTTTATAGCTATAAGTTACTTCAATAATTTTTTCGAGTTTACCGTCAAAAACCTCTCAGTTCACTAAATTCATAACATCATCTAAACTTCGTGCAAAATATAATTTTAGATAGTAGATCATAATTTATTGTAAAACAGTAATATCCCAATCTCATTCTGGTAATGAATCTCAAATTACCCATCTATTGAGAATTTTAAGATCTTTGTAGTTAATATTATTTATTTTACTCCACTGAGCAAGATTATCTATTTTTCAAACATTTATTATTTTCGTTTTAGGAGCATCTTGAACTCATCATATAAGAGTATCAATAGCATCCTTTCTATCAAAATAAGACTCCATAACATATTTTATTGCTGCAATCCTAAACACGTAGCGAGAAGTTTCATCGTTCAGATATAAATCATAGTACGTAGTAACTCATTGTTCTTCCATTTCACGAGAAAGACCATTTTCTCATCTATTATATGCAGCAGCGACAAGTGCCCAATCTCAAAATCTGTTATAGAGCACTCCCAAGTATTCTAATGCAGCCGTGGTAGATTTTTCAAAATGATATCTCTCATCTATTTGATCATCAACTCTCAGTCAATACTGACGTGCTGTATCTGGCATAAATTGCCAAATTCATCCAGCACCAGCACTTGAAACAACATCTTCACGTAATGCACTCTCAGCAATTGGTAAATACTTAAAGTCATCATGTATTCAAGCCTTTTTTAATTCTCATTCAATATAAGGAATATAAGCAGGATAGCGTTTTACATAGAGATAGAACTGATAAAGATTGTTTGAAGTATTAAGAAACTCTTTATCAAAACGCTCTTTATTATCAAAATTGTTTCATTCAAACGGAATAGCGTCTCAAGCAAATTGTATTTCATTTTCAGGATATTTAAACACGAGAGTATTATCAGCATCTTTAAACTTTGATGCAAAATACACTCAAATAATACAGAGAAATAACACTCAATAAACTATTCACAATAATGAATTATTTTTTAACATTTGTAAAAATTTTATTATACTTAAAACTACTTAGTTATTGTATTCATTTAGCCATGCAAAGCAAAAATTATAATGTATAATTTTTGTATACATACAAAGCTGTCAAATAAATTTTTTCTTTTGACCCAAGTATATTTTTGTATATTCTTAGCTCACATCAAGCAGAACAACTTAGATATAAATGTTACATTATTTTCTTCAAAACAACGTACTAAAATATTATGGAAAAACACTACAAGCTAAAGAATATCCTGACTCATCTCATTGAATCAGTAAAAAAACAAGATTTCCTCGTATATTTTAGAAAAATATCTATATTAGAAATATCTGACTCACATGTAGTCTTTGGAACTGTTTCTAGTTTCATGAAAGATAATCTCCAAGCCAAATTCAATACTCTCGTACTTGAGGCAAGTCAAAAAGAACTTTGAAAAAAAATCACATCTATTAGTTTCTTAGTTGATTCTAGTATAGATAATCCATCAAATACTAATGCTGTAGATTGCCAAGAGTTTTATAAAGAAACTCTTAAGTCTAATAAAATTGCAGATAAAAAATCAAGAAATAGTGTCAGTCCAATAGAGCAAAAAGCTGGAGCACATATGAGATATACTCTCAACAACTTCGTTGTTTGAGCAGACAATCAACTTGCTTTTTCAGCGTGCGAAGCAGTTAGTAAAAATCCAGGTAAATCATATAATCCACTTTATATATATTGAGATGTAGGACTTGGGAAAACACATCTTCTGCAAGCTACTTGAAACGAAATACTTAAAAAATACAAAGATAAAAAAGTGGCTTATACTACAGCTGATAAGTTTATTACAGAATACGTAACAGCAGTTAAGAAACGAAATGTTGAACGGATGAGAGAAAAATTTAGAGAAATTGATGTATTAGTTATAGATGATGTACAATTTCTTTCTAAAAAAGAACAAACTCAAAATGAACTGTATAATATATTCAATCTACTCTATGATAGCAACAAACAAATCATAATATCTGGTGATAGGGCTCCAAAAGAACTTACAGAGCTAGAACCAAGACTCAGAAGTAGATTTGAATGGGGGATTACCGTTGATATTGGGAAACCAGATTTCGAAACACGACTTGCCATCATTCAGGAAAAAGCTCGAGAAAAAGAATTTATGATTCCTCAAGAAGTAGCTGAGTTTATTGCTGCAAATGTAACTGAAAACGTGAGAGAATTAGAGTGAGTTCTTAATCAAATGATTGCAGAATATGAGTTAACTGGGAATACACCTAGCCTTACAAGAATCGCTGCAAAATTACAAAAGTTAAGCTTTACAACTGATTTACTCTGAGAAAGTAGAAGTGCTGCTCGACTTAAAAATACACGAACTATTAAGAGTTATGAAGATATTCTTGATGCTGTAAGTCAACATTTTGGAATTGAAAAAGAATGAATCCTTTGAGATAACAGAAAAAAAGAATTCATGATTCCAAGACAAGTATCGATGTACTTGCTTAAAACTAAGCTTAACTATACCTATGAGAGAATAGGGAATATCTTCAATGGAAGAAACCATGCATCAGTTCTCTATAGTTGCAATAAACTAGAAAAAATAATTAAAAAAGATAAAAATCTTCTCTACGAAGTGAATGCAATCAAAGATGGAATCGGAATATAAAAAAAAGAAGCTGAGAAAGCTTCTTTTTTTTATATTATTTCTTAATAAGACTTACTACTGTTTCTATATGATGCGTATGAGGAAACATATCTACAGCTTGTACTTTTTCAATCTCATAGTCAGAGTTTCTGAGAATGAATTCTAAGTCTCTTGCAAGTGTTGCGGGATTACAACTTACATAAATCATTTGTTTTGTACCAAACTTCAGAATATTTGGAAGAGCAGATGGATGCATCCCAGCTCTTGGAGGATCTATAATAAGTAGATCAGCTTGTTTTCAATCTTTAATATATTTTTCTAAGAAATCTTCAACTTTAGCATTTATAAACTCCATATTTGTAACACCATTTTTTTGTGCATTTTGAGCACCACTCTTAGATGCTTCTTCTACGAGTTCAACACTGATAACGTCAGAGGCACTGTCTGAAAATATCATACCAATCGTACCAGTCCCAGCATAGAGATCTAAAACTGTACCAATCTGGTTTCATTTTTGATACTCTAAAAAGAAATCTTGGACTTTCTTATAAAGAATTTCTGCTCACCGAGAGTTAGTTTGAAAAAAACTCTTTGGTCCAATATCAAAAGTATACCCTAAGAGTGTTTCATGAATCACTTCATCTCAATCTACCAACTCCATATCTCAAATAACTGTATCCGATTTATTCTTGTTATGGGAAATATACACAGATTTAATTCCAACGTGTTTTTTAGATAGTGAATGTAGAAAATTCTTTATATTAATAAGTACTTCTTCCTTTTGAAAACTCGTATTTTCCTCACTCTTGAAGTAATCTGGATAGATAGAGAGTACGAGAAGTATTTCACCAGTAAAATGCATTCTTCGCATCATAAAATGTCTCCAGAATCATGTTCACATCTTTTGATCATACACAGGCAATCATGATTCTTTACAGAATTGTTTTACTTCAGCGTATATTGTATTTTGGATGTTATCAATAAGTAAGCACTCATCGTAATCCTCAACTTTTGAAAACTCTCATCGTTTATGAAATCCTACATTAAAATCTTGCCGTATATCATCTCTATGAGAGATGTATTTTCCGAATGAGAATTCAATTTTATTTCTATATCAAAATTGATCTGGAGCCGCAATAATAGGAAGAAAATTAATATGCTCTTGGTATCGTTTTAAATGAAACATCGATTCGATAATTTGATTCTGTTTAATCTCGAGTTGTGATTCATAGGCTATATTCATCCACGGAGCTCCTGGAAATAAATCATAATCTCCTGTCTCTAAAGGTGATTTTTGAATTACATCTGTAATTTGAGCTTCATAAAAATCTTTTCTTTTTTTGATGATTTTCATATTTACTTTTGCTCACGGCACAGCTCATCCCGTGATAAATGCTACTTTACCATCTTCGAGTCGAACAAATCATTTTCCTCAGAAAACAAGTTTTTCGATCACAATATTCTCAACTATTTCTCCTTTTTTCATAAAAAAATCTACTCAAATAATATTGAGTAGATTGTAGGCAAGAAGGGGAGAATTGCAAAGTTGAGATTGATTTAGTTATTTTGAGCAATCAAATCATTTCATAGGTCTTTCGGTCTGGCTAATGGTCGTGGATAAATTCATAAAATATCTCTGTTAAGTCTGTTTACTAATTGAGCAGTCTTTGGGTTTGTTAAATCAGTATGATGAATTTTTGTATAAATTTCAGTAATCGCACTTCTATCTCATTCTATAAGTAATTTAAACAAGTCAGGTCATTGTGGATCTCCATACAAATCTGATAATAATACTATGATTTGCTGTTCAGCTGAGAGATTCGCCATATTTTGATATTCAGGAGTTCAAATACCTTTTATTTCCAATTGTAATTGTTCGTCAAACTTTACGGTCTCTGCAGGTATTCTTCTCAATGCCATATCATAAGAACTATCAAGCCAAACCTCTCTTACAGATGAATCTACTACACTTGGTTTTTCTAAAAGTGCCTGATAATTTCCATCAGAATCCAATTTTTCCCATGCATTTTTTCAATCATTTTTTTGATATTCAAAATATCATCCCGAACCTGGAAATCCCTCATCATGAACTCTATTATATCATCCCCACGACTCTGCTTCTGCAATATATCTCACTAAAAGACCTATATTTTCAAATCATTCAGGTGATATTTTCATATTTAGTAAATCTTGGGTAAGAAATAATGATAAATTTTCACTAATTCATACTTCCTTAATCAAATCACTAAGATTAAATCAACCTCATTTTTCATCTCTTTGAAATCAACCTTCAGGCTCATATTCATCAAGACTTTTAACCTGACTATTTTCTATTTCTTCTCTAGATTTCGGTCTTAGGATACTATTAGAGGCATAGTTTGTAAATAATCTACTATAATTTAATGAAACTCAATTAATTACAATATAAGATTGAGAAATATTTTCTTTTAAATTTACAAACTCTAGTCAACCAACTGATTCAATTTCAGTGATAGTATCTCTCAGTGTTTTTTGAATATTAGCTGAATCTAATTTTGAATCTAATTTTCATTTATTAATTAAATGACTTCTTAAATTATCGTGAAACATAGAGGTAAATACATCGTTTCATCAATTTATTCATAAACTTTCAATAAAAATATCAATTGAACATTCTAAAAGTTCATTATGAGTTTCATTAATAACTCATTGCTTTAATTCTAAAGGTAATTGAATATTTAAACCTGAAAAAGTATTATCAGGTATATCATATGATTCTGCTCACATAGTTATATGGAATTACTTATATGTAAATAAGGTAACACATATACTTTAAATACACAAAAAAAGACCTTTTGAGGGGGCTTTTAATTCGATTACATCATTCACATGCCAGGATATCATCCTCACATTCATCCTGCTCACATGTCAGAATTATCTTTTTTACCAGGGAGTTCTCAGACAGCTGACTCAGTTGTAAGAAACATTCAAGCAAGAGAAATAGCTTCAGTAAGTGCTATTCTTGCTACTTTTTTAGGATCAACGATTCATATTTCTAACATATCAACGTAAGTATCATCAGAAGCGTTGTATCAAAAATTTATTGAATCATTTTCAAGTATTTTACTCATCACGACTGATCATTCTTTTCAAGCATTCTCTACAATTTGCTTCAGTGGATATGAGAGAGCTCTTAAAACAATCTCAGCTCACACATCCTGATCTGAATTTCAAAGTGATATTCATTGTAAAATTACTGAGGCTCGTAATAAAGCAACTCATCCTCAAGCTACTACACCTTCTTCCACTGCTGCACGAGTCGCGTTTAGAGCATCCTCAATTCTTAGTTTTCTTTCTTTCATCTCAGTTTCACTTGCAGCTCACACTTTTATAACCGCAACTCATCATGCGAGTTTTGCGATTCTTTGTATAAGTTTTTCTCAGTCGTATTTACTCGTAGTTGTTTCAAGTTGTTTTTTGAGTTCTGATACTCTCGATTCTATATCACTAGATTCTCAAGCTCAAGATATAATGGTAGTATTTTCTTGTGAAGCTATAACATTTGCTGCATATCATAAATCACTGAGTGTCACATTCTCAATCTTCATCCCAAGCTCATCAGCTATAAGGTTAGCTCATGTAAGAATTGCAATATCTTTGAGAATATCTTTTTTCTTTTCTCCAAATCATGGAGCTTTAATTGCAAGAACATTTACAGCTCATTTAAGTTTATTGAGAATAAGTGCAGTCAGAGCCTCTGACTCTAAACTCTCAGCGATGATTACAAGGTCTTTTTTGCCACTCTGAACTACTTGTTCCAAGATTGGAAGCATTTCCTTCATTGTAGATATTTTTTTGTCTGTAATCAAAATAAGTGCATCTTGAATTTCTGCAAGCATTTTTTCAGTATTACTGACCATATAGGGACTTAAATATCCATTTTCAAATTCCATTCATTCTGTTATTTCAACCTCCATTCAAAAGGATTGTCCTTCTTCGACAGTAATTACTCCATCATTTCACACTTGTCTCATTGCTTCGGCTATAATATCTCATACTTCACTATCTTGTGCTGAGATTGATGCAACTTGAGCAATTTCTTCTGGAGTTGAGATTTTTTTTGTATTTTTTTCAAGTTCTTGCACGATAAGTTCTCACGCTTTTTTCATTCCATTTTTGAGTTCAACTGCATTCACTCAAGTTTTAATATTCCTCATTCATTCTTTCGCAAGAGCATAGGTCAAAAGTGTCGCAGTAGTAGTACCGTCTCATGCAAGGTTATTTGTTTTCTCTGCAGCTTCTTTTACTAACTCAGCTCACATATTTTCAAATATGTCCTCAAGCTCAATTTCTTTTGCAATAGTAACTCAGTCATTTGTAATAACAGGTCGACCGTACTCAGAACCTAGAATAACATTTCTTCATTTAGGCCCCATTGTTATGATAACAGTCTTGGCAATTTGTTCGATTCATTGAAACATACTTGCTCGAGCATCGTCTCAGTATTTAATTATTTTTGGCATATTAATTTTAGATTTTATTTATAAAAATTTCTGAAAATTTTTCTCAATCACTCATTCTTTTGAATACTTTTCACAAATATGGCACTATATTTACATCATCTTTTTTTAAAAATTTGATTTCGCTACACTTTTCAGGTTCTCAGTTACGTATTTCTCAACTATATTTATGAATTTTAAAATAAAAATCAAAATATACTCTTTCTTCAAAATTTATTCTATGAGAACTATGAATAAGCTCTAAGTTATTTTCTGAAACCTCAATTCATATCTCTTCTAATATTTCTCTTTGAACTCATTGTTTTAAAGTTTCAAATCATTCAAGATGTCATGCTGGAAGTCCAAATCTTCAATCCATAAATCCTGTATTTTTTCTTTGGAGAAACAATACTTCACCTTCTTCATTTTCTAGTATTCCATATACTGCAACATAATATTCAGGGTTTCTCATATTACTTATTTATTTTTCCTAATATATATTCTATTGCCACTACTTTGTACTCTGTATCATCAACTTTGACTTCATCACCAGAAAATTGTCCTGCAAGCACCGTGTCTCATACTGATATAACAGACATATCTGAGCCAGTTTTACCAGGTCAAACGGCAATTACCTCATAGAGAAACGTTCTTTCTTTATTTGTAGATTCTGGAACAAATATTCCAGAGCTACTTGATTCATCTGGAGAAATTGACTTTAAAATAACTCTATCGAAAAGAGGTTGGATATTCATATTCATTTGGATAATTAAAAAATATTTTTATATAATGAGTATAAAGATTTTAAGAAAAATACTATCTTTTTTTTGTGTATAATTATAATAAAAATGCATTAATATATTACTAATTTAAATAAGTTGATAACAGATTTTTTTTGATACCTACTAAATGATTGAATAACTAAAACAAGAAAAAAAATAGAGAATCTTTACTGAAAATTTCTCAAGAAAATTTTTTGAGAGTTTTTTTGATGAATTTTGACATTCTTAGTTTCCAGCTTATTCACTATCTTAATAATATCTATACCAATAGTTTTAATAATACTCTTTTTTTGACAGTAGAAAAAAAATATTCTCCTCAAAGACTCAAAGACTATGCTCTTTGGTATTATTTTAGGTACTATCCAAGTAATGGAAGACTCTTGCAGAAACTCCACGAAAAATGAGAAGAAATTGATGCAATTCACGTATTTAAAGATATTCAACACCTCACTCAAGAAGATGAAATTATAAAAGCTAAAATAGATAACTATCTGTTTAGAAACAAAAACTTCAGATATATCAGACAAAAAATGCGAGAAAAACTCTTTCCAAAAGAAAAAATTGAAAGCATACTAGAACCACTAGCAGAATCAGGAAACAGTATATTAGACGAAAACTGGCTCAGAAAAAAAATACAAAATTTCACAGCAAGAGGAAAGAGTCGCAGCTATATCTTTTATACTCTCTGAGAAACATCAGCAGATAGGGAATTACTTGAATGACTCTTGAGTGAATGTTTTCCAGATGGAGAGTTAGAAAACATTCAGCGAGAATATAATAAAATAACTTCAAATAAGCCAGAATTACTCAAGACAAGAGAATGAAAACAAAAAATCACTCAAAAACTTATATCTAAATGATTTAAATATGATGAAATAAAGTTAATTATACAATAAAAAACTTGATATTTTGAAATTTTAAACATAATCCTCTATACGTATATACAACCATATGAATGGTTTGTAGGAATATGTAAAAAAGTAAGAGGAAGAGCACATGACACTTAACTATAGAATCGGCTTTAACGTAACGCCAATCTCAAAACGAATTGCAGCTAAAATTTCATATGCAAAGAAAGGAGAAACTGCTGATCAGGCTCGACGTCGTATTAGTCGTTCAAATCCTGGTTGCATGATTACTCCCTGTAAGCGTGATTTCGGTCCAATCGTGAATAGAAAATACAGTGGAATTTTATTCCCGAAAAAAATATTCTCAGAAAGTACAACTCATCGTGAATTTCTAGATGTGCATGCATTCATGTAATCGGACTCTACTATCGAACCTCGGCCTTCTGGCCGCGGTTCACACTTAAACATGAAACAAAAAAAGAGATTCAAATAATTTGAATCTCTTTTTATGAAAAAATTATATTCTCGTAATATTTTTTTGCCTCTCTAGTATTTCTCTTGCTGCTTGAATTGTATCTATTGAAATTCATTCATATCATAATTGTGCTAATTTATAAATATCAGTTACTCTTCAATTTAATGAGTTTAGTAGTTCTCTTTGAAGTCTCAGTGCTAATAAATGAATTTCATAGTCAGATGGAATTTCTAACTTTTTACTATCAGAAGATATAAATTTTACAAATTCTTCTCAATCCATTGTATCTTGCCTCTTTCATTCATTTTTTAGAAGTATCATTAAGATATCAAAAATTTGAGTTCAAGATTGAATCTGTAAGTCCAATTTATTCGCTATATCTTCAAATCAAAAATCTCTTACCATTGTTACAATTGAGTTTCAATTTCAAGAAATAAAAATATCAAAAACTATTTTTTCAGCTATTTTTTGAGCAGTTCGTTCCAAATTTTCTACATCAAAACTATCATCAATTAAATCTAACGAATTAATAATTGACAACATATATTCTGATGGTATCGGACTTATTAATTTTGTAAAAATTCTTAGATTTAGATATTCAACCATTGATTTTTTGTCATTTCATACTGAAAACAAACAATCATACATATCAGTTATAACCTGCTCTCTTATAATTCAAAGTAAATTTTTTTCATTTTCTGGTTTATTCCTGAATCTTAAATTTTCTACTTCTCACATGTATAATAATTAATGTTATAATGTAAGAGTATCATACATACTAGTAATACTCAATTATTATTAAAAACATATATTTATAATTCCTGTATTTAATAATAATTTATAAACTCTTTTCTTGTATTTCCTTTTGTACCATAGACATAAACTCAGCTTGATTCATAGTGTTTTGATCTTTTGTCTTATAGTTTCTCACTGAAACTGTTGATTTTGTGACTTCCTCTTCTCCAACTACAAGAATATAGTTTACGTGCATTTGCTCAGCATTTCTTACCTTTTTATTGAGACTATCTGAAGAAGCATCCACCGTAACTCGTATTCACTGAGATTCGAGTTTCTTTTTTACATCAAAAGCATAATCAGCAAAGTTTTCAGCAACTGGAACCAGTCGTACTTGTTCTGGAGCTAACCAAAGAGGGAATGTCCCTGCAAAGTGCTCAATCATAATACCCATAAATCTTTCCAGTGAACCTGAGATTGCTCTATGAATAACCACTGGTTGTTCATCTTCGTTTTCTTCATTTTTAAAACTGAGAGCAAATCTATTTGGTTGATTGAAATCACACTGAATTGTAGCAAGCTGCCATTCTCGACCAATTGCATCTTGAAACATAAAATCGAGTTTCGGACCATAAAATGCTGCTTCTCCAGGCATCTCTCTGTAATTGAGTCCTTGAGCTTTTGCTGCTTCTTCTAGTGATTTTTCTGCTATTTCCCACACATCATTTCATCCAATATATTTTTCTGGAGTTTCTGGATCTCGAACTGAGAGTGATACCCAGTATCCATCTAGAAGTCCAAATGTTTTATAAAACTCTTTTACTATCTCTACGATAGCTCATACTTCTTCTTGAATCTGACTGACTCTACAAAATAAATGCCCATCATCTTGAGTAATAGAACGCACTCGTGTAAGTCCTGATAATTGACCTGTTTTCTCATCTCTGTATACCGTAGCTGGTTCAAAGTATCGAATTGGCATATCTCTATATGAGAACTGATTATCTGCAAATATTTGCATATGATGCGGACAATTCATAGGTTTCAAAAAAAAGTTTTCTTTACTCGTCCCACCATAGACTGAAAACATATCCTCAAGGTATTTCCCTGCATGACCTGATTTTTGGTAAAGCTCTTCTTTTGCTAAATGAGGAGTCCAAACTCTATCATATCATCTATTTTTATGTAAATCCCAAAGGTATTCTTCGATAGCTTTTCTAATTATCATCCCTTTTGGTTGCATAAGAGGAAGTCAAGACCCAACTAAATCTGATGTTGTAAATAATTTTAATTTTTTTCAAAGTATTCTATGATCTCGTTTCTTAGCTTCTGCTAACATATGTAAATGTTTATCGAGTGCTTCTTTGTTTTCAAAAGCATACGCATATATACGAGTGAGTTGATTATTTTCAGCATTACCAAGCCAATATGCTCAAGCAACCCTCGCAAGTTTAAAGCTATTAGCATCAAGCGCACTTGTAGAAGCTACATGAGGACCTGTACACATATCAATAAATTTCAGATTTCGAACTTGATCACCATCCATTCCTGAAAAATCCCAAAAACCTTTTTGTTTTAGAAATTCTTGAACTTCAGATACTTTTCCACCTTTTCAAGTATTTATATAAAACGATATTCTCCCTGTAATTTTTTCTTTATTTTTAAATTCTCATGATTCAAGTCTATCAACAAGCTCAATCTTGAATTCTTCTCACATAGTTTTTAGGATTTCTCTGGCTTCATCATAACTCACTTCAAACATTTGAAAATCTTGGTTTTGAGAGATTATCTTTTTCATAGATTTTTCTATTTTTTTGAAATCATTTTCAGAAAATTCTACATCTCCAAAATCAAAATCATAGTAAAATCCGTCTTCAGTATACGGGCCAGTAGCTATTTTAGTTCCTGGAAAATTATCTTGTATTGCTTGAGCCATTATATGGGCAAGTCCATGTCTTTTTAAATCAATTGAGTAATCCATTGTTGTGAGTATAAGTAATAAAAAAATCTCTCAATATTGAGAGATTTTGAGTTGTTTTCACGCAAGCTACAAAACCCCTCAGTTGAGAGTAGTAGTTGTAGATGTCTCAAGTAATGCTAGCATATACGTGCTTTCTTTAAGTGATACCAAAATCAATAGTAAAAATAGTCAGCGAAAAGTCAAAATTTTTTGTAAAAGGGAAGTGATGTGCTATAATTTTACTATGAAAGAACTAAAAGCTACATCTCCGTTCATATACAAATCTCAAGAAGAATCTCTCCTTATTGAGAATCTTGCTCAGTCTCAACTCATCAACACTGAGCAACTTCTTGAAATAAAAAAATCATATAATCAAAAGGTTCCATACCATAATTTCGTACATGCACTCAAAGTAGCAGAGTGAGTATTAAAACTTCCAAGCCACATGTTTGATATCATAGAAATAAAAAGTTTATTTATAGCTGCACTCTTTCACGATGCCTGACATACTGGAACTTCTCAAGACCTTGATGAATTTAGATCCCTGGATATAGCATTTCAGGGAATTATTGATTTTGAAAATAAATACAACTATAACTGAATAGACTATTGAATCGTACGAAAGGCAATAATTGGAACAGTATTTAAAAATAGAGCGCTTAACAAAGATAAATATGCTCTCATACTCGCTGATTTAGATGTTGGAACTGTTTGAATGAGTTTTGCAGAATTTCTATATTTTGCAGATTTTCCATTTTCGATTGAAATGAATACAGAAATCAAAAAATGGAACAAGGATGTAAACTATTTTAAATTTCTTATGAGTATAAGTAAAGATATTTATATAACTCCAGAAGTTCAAACTATGTATCCTTGAGCTTTGCAAAATATTAGAAAGTATGTAGAGATATCAGACGAGTTATTTGAAAAACTGTTCATTTTTTGGAATAGTTGAGATATAACATTTAAATACTTTGAAGATTATTTCAAAAAAGCATGTTATTAGTTGTTTGTTAAAAAATTATATGTTATAATTTATATATATATTTTATTATTATTTTTGTTATGATAATTTCGCAAGTTTTAAAAGATGCTGTTGAAATGGGGGCTTCTGATATACTCATATCTGCAGGGAATTTCCCAGCTATAAAAAAGAGTTGAGAAATTGTCTATTTGGATACATACGGTATATTAGAGCAAAAAGATATCGATACTGAAATTATGAATATAATTCCAGAAAAGCACAGAGCTAATTTTAAGATAAATTTTGAACTTGATTACTCATTACAAATTGAATGATACGGAAGATTTCGTGTAAATGCTTTTAAACAAAAAAATGGACTTTGACTCGTTTTCAGAGTAATCGCTGACTCAATTCCAGAATTTGATGACCTAAACATTCCTAGTATCATTAAGAGTTTTTCACACAGAAAAAGTGGACTTGTTCTCATTACAGGTTGAGTTGGATCAGGAAAGTCTACTACACTCGCATCACTCATAAATGAGATTAATAAAAACTATAACAAACATGTTATTATTATAGAGGATCCAATTGAATTTGTACACACAAGCAAGAAATCTCTGATAGAACAAAGGGAACTTTGAAGTTCTACATTAAGCTTTGAAAATGGATTAAAATACGCTCTCAGACAAGCAAGTGATGTAATTATGGTAGGGGAAATGAGAGATCTTGAAACATTTAGACTTGCACTTAGAGCCGCTGAAACAGGGAACCTTGTATTTGCTACTCTTCATACATCTGGAGCAGCAAGAACGGTTTCTAGAATTGTAGATATGTTCCCATGAGATGAAAAATGATATATCAGGGCACAAATTGCAGAGTCACTCTTATGAGTTGTTTGGCAAGATCTTATTAAAAAAGAGGATGGAACGAGAGTGGTAGCTACAGAAGTTATGGTGAAAAATAAAGCTATTGAGAATATGATACGTGAAGATCATATTCATCAAATTAATGGAGCAATAGAAACAGGGAAGGAACATGGAATGATTCCTATGAAAAAATATCTAGAGTACCTTCTGAAAAAATGAGAAATTAATCAAGAAATTTTTGATAACCATATTAAAAAATACTGAATAGACGGGTAGTCTAAGTAAGAAGTTTTACAGAAATATAGATTGATATAAAAAATAAAACCTTAAAATATAATTAAGGTTTTATTTTTTTATATAGTTTCATGAAGTTCATAATTTTAATCACCATTTTACTTGTTTTTTGAGTACAGGGAAGTTATGCTCTCACATTACAAGCTCCTGAAAAACCACTAATTATTTCTAGAGCAGATTGGTGAGCTGATGAGCAATATACTTCTCGAGAATCAAGTTATTGGGTGAGCATTTTAGAGCGATGGAGTAAATATGTAGCACCATATGTGAGTCCAGAAGCTAAAAAGCTTCGAGATGAAAAAAACAAAAAAACATATGATTATATAAATGAAAATTTTTGAAAACAAAATACCATTACGCAGAAACTTCAATATGATCCAACTTCAAATTATAAACTTGCCTGGCCATTAGAGTATACGCAAAATATCAATGCAATAGTTGTACATCATACCGCAGATGAATATTCAAGTAGTGCAGAATGAATAAAAAATATATATAGATATCACAGTATAAGTAATGCTTGGTGAGATGTTGGGTATAATTTTGTTATTTGATATGATGGAGAAATATACGAGTGAAAAAAATGAGGAGACTACGTATCATGAGCGCATTCGAAGTGGAACAATTATTCTACACTTGGTATTGCAGTTATGTGAAACTACGAAAAAAAAGAAATAAACTCTAGCCAATATGAATCTTTAGAAAAATTAATTAAATACTTGGCATACAAATACTGAATAGATTTTTCAAAAAAGTATTATTACAATATGGCTTGTTCCTGAGCTGCATGTAGTACTTTTCCACTTGAAACTAAACAGGATTTTACTCTTGTCTGACATAGAGATACCTGACATACGAGTTGTCCTTGAGATATGCTCTATGCTCAAGTTGATGAAATGAGACTTAGAAATATAAACTTTACATCTTGATTTACACCAGTAAATCGACCTATTCAAGTTACAGAAAATATTATTGAACCAGTTAATCTTGATAATGAAAAACTACAAAAAGTTATTTTACTGATTTCAGATTTTACTCTCGATCAAAAGTTACAAATCTTAGAGAGAATAAAAATATATCTTGAGAGAGATAATATTTCTGAAAATATTCTAAAAGAGCTCCAAATAATAGAATTATGAGTGAATCAATCTATAGAGATATCTGAATCATAGCACTTAACATAATATATTAATGTGTTTAATTTTTAATGAGATGTTTATATAAGATTAAAATATAACTTTTGAATAATTAAACTTAAAATTTAGTAATTAAATTATTAGATAAAAATTTTTTAATTTAATAATTTAATTATTAAATTAAACAAAATAAGTAATTTATACAAATATTATAAACAGTCATTCAATCTACAATTTTGATATTAATTACTTAACATAAGTTATATTATGTTAAGTAATTAATATTTATGCAATCTTCACATACTTTACTATCTATTTCCCCTACTGTTCCTATAATTGAAAATAATATAATTCTTTTTTATAAATAATGAAAAAAACAATACTGTGACTTTGTGTTCTTATATTTCCATTTTCTGTTTCAGCAAATACGTTTCAAAATATTGTAGTGAACTGAATCACATTTAACAATGTTGTATACGATATTAACGATGATGATTACAAAATACATGTTGCTATATCAGATTCTGAAACAAATATAGATGATTTAGCAAAACAACAAAATGCTATCACTTGAATTAATGGTATATTCTTTTGTCCAAAGGACTATACAGTATGTAATTGAAAAAGCTCTACTATCAATGAACGAATAGTTAACTGAGTAGATTATAGCTTCTACCCTGACTCTTGAGAACGGTGAATATTTTGATGGGATAAAGATTGAGTTCCTTTGCTTCACCAAACAAATAGAATAAATGCTGATTCTCGTGCAGATATTTTTGAAGGAATGTGAAATTTCCCTATTCTGTTTGCAAATGGTATTAGTCAATTAGAGCATTATCATGACGTTTGACTCTACGATAACAAGATGAAAAGTGCAATGAAAAGACACTATATTTGTTCAAACAAAGATAAAACACAAATAACTTTTGGGAGTACCTCGGCAGCTTCGCTAAACGATCTGACTCCTGCCCTTTACGAATTAGGATGCTGGGATGCTATAAACTTAGACGCGTGAAATTCAAGTCAATTTCTTTATAACGGGAGACGTTTAGAATATTCATGAAGAAATATTCTTGATGGCTTTGTTGTTGAAAGAGTATGACTCAATGTATCTAATGAAGAAATGAAGATTGATAAAATAATGAAAATTTTAGCTCCAGCTTTTAAAAAGGCATCTCTGAGCAATGCAAACATTCGTATTGATGCAGTGCTTTGAGCTATTAAAACAGCTCGATCTAAAATTTATGAGGAAAATTCTATTGATACCTATGATAACAATTGAAATAATATAGGTTATACCATTGATATAAAATCACTTAAAACCCATACTCGAGTTTATTTACTTAATAGACTTGAACGAGAACTACAAATATTTCAAAAAGATCTCAATTCTTAATAAGAAACGACTTCTTTTCTAAATTCATTCGCCTTTTCGATATAATTTTTCCAAAGAGAAAAACTTGGAGCAGCACAAGATAACAAGGCTACTCTTCCAGGAAAGGTTGTTTTATAAGCAAAATCAACTCACGATTTCATGCTTCTGGTTTTTAAAAATTGGAGAATCATTCCATCTATTTCCATTTCAAATGGCACTTCATAGTCTCTATGAAGTATTTCAGGAAATATTTTTTCTGAAGTATCAGGAAATCCAATAATATTTTGAATATTACTTCTAAGTATAGTTTCTCGAATTGTTTTAAAATCAAATCAACTATCTTCTCAACCTAAAAAGAGTGTCTGAATTGGTCAATCAAAGCTTTTTATCGCTGCTATGGTGCTTTCTGGAGTAGTTGCTATTGCATCGTCTACAAATATTATTCATTCGTATTCACCTATAATTTCTATTCGGTGAGGAAGTCCCTTAAACTTTGGTAATATATCATGCAGAAGTTTTGAAATATTTTTTGAGTCTTGTAAAATAACATCAAGAATAGTAATAACTCCCAAAATATTTTTTTTGTTGTGTTCTCACTTAAGTCATATTTCATCTGTTCAAAAAACTAGCTCATTTCAAATATAAAATCCTGCCTCAATGTATTTATACTTTTGGTCACCATCAAAATAAATAATATTTTTTTTATTTATTTCTGAAAACTCTTCTTTGAACTCCTCTTGAATCACACTTATTGTAGCTCACTTTACTATATTCTTTTTAGCGTTTTTATATATTTCTAAACTTGTATGCCAGTCTAAATGACACGGATAGACATTGTTGAAATATCAGATATACAGATTAGGAATGAAATCTTGTAACATATAACTCGACATTTCATACACAACAAAATCATGAACTTCATGAGATAATAAATCAATTTCATCAAGTACTGGAGCTCATATATTTCAAACTAAAACAGTGTCATATCAAGCAGCTTTTAGCATTGTATACAGAAGTGTCGCAACAGTAGATTTCCCCTTTGTTCCTGTGATTCAGATTATTTTACCAGTATAATTTTCTGAAAATATTTGTGTTTGTGATATGAGTTTATGTTTTACTTCAGCTATCTTTTTATGAAAGGGACTAATTCCAGGTGACTTTATTATATAATCATATTTTGAAAGATCACTCAGGTATCTATTTCATGAAATATAATTAATACCAGAAATCTTTTCTATTCATTCAGAAATTTCTTTATCCAGAATAGTAATATCACTTATTCATAAACTCTGCAAAAAAGAAAGACTACTTCTTCCCTCTTTTCAAAATCAAAGTATAGCAATCTTTTTATTTTTTAGGTCATCTATTTTCATAATTGTTTATAATTATGTACAAAATTTGATAATAAAACTATTTCTTTCTATGACTAGCTTCCTCGAGTAATACTTCATCATTATGATCTATTGTTTCTTCTATATCTCTCAGTTTAGCAGATTGAGATTTTACGTATTTAACATACGCTATTATTATAGTACCAAGTATAACTATTAAATATAGTAAAACTTCTGAACTGAGTGATTTAATAAGATCATCATTTTTTCATGCAACATATCAAATAGAGAGGAGAACCAGATTCCAGATTCCAGCTCAAACTGCAGTAAATACTATAAATGTACCAAAATTCATATGAAATATACCTGCAGGTATAGAGATGAGTTGTCTCACAGCTGGAATAAATCTCCCGACAAGTGTTGTGATTGCTCAGTGTTTTTTAAAGTACGTTTCAGATTGGAGGTAATGCTTCTCGTTTAGAAGTATATATTTACCGTATTTATGAATGAGTGATTTTACCACTGGTTTTCAAAGATACATTCAAAGAAAATAATTTATACTTGCTCCCACTATTGCTCAAAGCGTTCAAGCTAATAGAGCAAGTCAAAAATCCATTCTCCCTAAACTTGCAAGGTATCAAGCTGGTATCATAGCAACCTCACTTGGAAACGGTATAAACGACGATTCTATCGTCATCATGATAAATATACCAAAATAACCAAGTCCATCTACGAGACCTAATATAATATCAACAATGTTATGCATGTTTTTTAGTTTAATAATATTACTATTACTATACTCAAGCAGCAAAAAAGACCAAAAAATTATTTTCGGTCTTTAATTCTTTTAAGTAAAGATGAATATACCTAAGAAAGTTTTATCCCATTTAGAACATTACTATCTACAGTTGTTAGTACAACTCAATGTTCAGTTTGCACTCAAGTAATAAGAAACTCACTCATAAAATTCCCTATTTGTTTCGGTCATAAGTTTATCACTCAAATAATCTGTTTTCATATTAGTTCTCATTTACTATAGAGTTGAGTTATTTGTGCTGAAGTTTTTTTTATACCAATTTCTTTTCCAAAATCTACCCATACTTTATAACTGGGTTTATTAATTTCAGGAAAATCTTGAACCTCTATTATTGTTCAAACTCTCATATCTAAACCTTCAAAATCTTTCCAAGAAATAGTATTCATAATTTTAAGTATCTAAAATATCATGTATGTCTTTCTTTCACGATGCAACTGCCTCACAAGGATTGATTTTAATACGTGTTAAAGGTTTTGGTGCTATAAATCCTTCAGGAATTCTTGTTCATTGATCTGATCAGGCTTTTGGATAAATAGATAAATCTGGGAATCATGTTTCAGGGTTTATATTTCAAAAATTTGTTCCGTACGGCATATTAAATTTTTAGTAAATAAAACTAACTTTAGGAATTATTGAAATTTAATCAAGAAAAAAATCCTACACTGTTGTAAGATTTTTTTAGCTTATGCAAAATATGTTTCAAATCTTGCTCTATCCATTTCTTCTTCTTTGAGAAGATCTTCAGAAATAGTTTCGTGAAGTTTCTTATTATCATTAATGATTTTGAGAGCTCTTTGATATTGTTCTGTCAGTATTTTTTGAACCATTGCGTCTATAGATTTTTGAGTTTGTTCAGAAACATATGGTTTATCCCCTTCAACTCCAGTATAGTTTCACATACCTCTTTCTCCAGCAAAATTTTCTTGACCTATTTCATCATACATACCATATCGCATCACCATATTTCTTGCTATTGCAGTAGCTCTTTCAATATCATTACTTGCACCAGTAGTGATAAACTCTTTTCAAAAGAATATTTCTTCAGAAGCTCTTCCTCAGTATAAAACACATAGTTCATCTAAGAATTTTGCTTTACTGGTAAGTATAGCATCTCTCTCAGGCATAAACCACGTAACTCCAAGTGCTCATCCTCGTGGAGTGATTGAAATCTTATGAACTGGATCAGAGTGAGTAAGAAGTCTTCCGAGTAATCCATGCCCAACTTCATGATACGCTGTTATTTTACGTTCTTCATTATTCATAACAAGTGATTTCTTTTGTAATCACATTACAATCCTTTCAAATGCTTGCTGGAGTCTTGGTTCAGTTATTTCTTTTTCACCATATCTCGCTGTAATAATCGCAGCTTCATTAAGTATATTTCCAAGATCAGCTCATGAAAATCATACTGTAGAACTCGCGAGTCATTTAAAATTTATATCTTTTTGAATTTTTTTAGTTGTCGCGTGAACTTCAAGAATTTTTTCTCTGTCTGTTTGATTTGGAAGATTTACTGTAATCTTTCGATCAAATCGACCTGGTCGAAGAAGTGCTCTATCAAGAACATCAGATCTATTTGTTGCTCCGATAACAATGACATTTGTGTCGTTATCAAAACCATCCATTTCAGTAAGTATTTGATTGAGTGTTTGTTCTCTTTCGTCGTGTCATCCACCAGTTCCTGGTCCTCTCTTCTTCCCGATTGCGTCAATTTCATCGATAAAGATAATAGCAGGAGCTATTTTTTTAGCATTTGTGAATAAGTCTCTCACTCTTGATGCTCCAACTCATACAAACATCTCTACAAACTCTGAACCTGAGATAGAAAGAAATGGAACATTACTTTCTCAGGCAACTGCACGAGCAAGCATAGTTTTCCCTGTACCTGGAGGTCAAACTAGAAGAGTTCCTTTTGGTATTTTAGCACCGATATCTCTATATTTTTTAGGATTTTTCAAAAAATCTACTACTTCTTGAAGTTCTTCTTTTTCCTCTTCAGCTCCAGCAACATCTTTAAATAATATTTTATTTTTAGATGTATCATACAATTTAGCTCGAGACTTTCAAAAAGTCATAGCATTATTTGCCATACCTCACATTCGTGAAATAAGAAACAATCCTATACCTAAGAATAATATTACAAGAAGTATCGTAGGAAGCATTTCTGCCCAGAACTTAGAACTCGTAAGATCCTTTACTTCTACATTTGTAGTAATATCAGTATTTTGAAGACCCAAATCTGAGAGTGAATCACGCTCTGGAAGAATTGCAGTTTGTACTCTTTGTTTCTCAACCCCATTTTCTGTTACAGTTCCACCAGAAAGAGTTGCTATGGCCTTATTACCGTCAATAAGTATTTCAGAATACTCAGAATTACTATAATTCTCTGAGAGTTCAGACAATGAAATATTTTCATTCACTTGAACCGTTCAGTTTTGAACAAAAGGAATAAGTGCTGCAAGAGCTACAGAGAGAACAATAAGTATGATGAACGGAGTATAATTGTTATTAGGTTTTTTTACTTTTTTAATTTTTTGGTTTTTTTCACTTTCATTTAAAGCATTCTTTTTAGCCATGTAATTGAGTTATTTATACAATATATGTGTCTTTTGCACTTTTAAATTATGCTGCATTATTGTATGGGAAAGGTATGTATTTGCAAATAGAAGTGATATAGATTTATTTCTGTATATATTGCGAAAATCAAAGTTTGTAAAAAATATTTCTTGAATACAATTTGTATAAATATAGAATAAAATAAATACAGTGGACCATTTAAAAATTAAAATTGAAAAACTCGAGTTTCAAGGAGAACCAGTCCTGCGAGATATTGAGCTTACGATAAATCAAAATGATAAAATATCTATCGTCTGACCAAATGGATCTGGGAAAACTACCTTTATGAAAACCGTTGTAGGAAATATCAAAAACTATGAGGGTTTTATTGAGAATGTCGGAAATATGACTCTATGATATCTCCATCAAGTTTATAGTGATAATGAAGAAAAGACAGTTCACGAGGAACTTAGAGAAGCGTTTACTCAAATACAGTCAATGGAACGTAAACTGAAAGAACTTGAGGAGAAAATGTCAGAAGACACATGAGTAATAGAAGAATATACCGACCTCCTAGAACAGTTTGGGAACATAGGATGATATGAGTTTGAAAACAAAATTCATCAAGTGAGCCAAGGTATTTGAGTTCTAGAACTTTTAGATAAAAAGCTCTCAGAAATATCTTGATGACAAAGAACGAAAGTAGCACTTGCAAAGGTATTACTAGAATCACCCGATATGCTCTTTCTAGATGAACCTACCAATTTTATAGACATGAGCTCTGTTGAATGGCTTGAGAGCTATCTGCAGAACAAATGGAATGGTTGATATGTGATTATTTCTCATGATAGAGAGTTTCTTGATAAAACTTGTACTAAAACTCTGGAAATACAACCAGGTCGACCAAGTACCATGTATCATTCTGGCTACAGTGATTATGTAATTGAAAGAGAAAAAGTAGAAAAAATTAGAATGGATGACTGGGGACGACAACAAGATTATATTGGAAAACAAGAGCAACTCATAAATAGATTTCGAGCAGGTTCAAGAGCAGGTTGGGCAAAAAGTCGAGAAAAAATGATTGAAAAAATTGAGAAGTTAGAAAAACCTTTTATTCCTCAAAAACCAAACTTCTTCTTTGAATATTCTGGAGAATCTCCTGAAAAATTGGTAAGTTACAAAGAAGCATTTATTGGTCGAAGTGAAAGCCTCTTTTTTATTAATGAAATTACACTTCATAAATGAATGAGGGTCTGAGTCGTATGAGAAAATGGTGTTTGAAAATCAACATTTATTAAAACTATATTAGGTCAGATTCCTTTACTAGATGGGTATCAATCAATTTGAAAAGCTTCTGAAATACTCTACTACTCTCAAATGCATGAGGAGCTCTACAAAGACCTCACTATGCGAGAAAATTTTCATAAACACTGAGTAAATTATCCAGATGAACATCTCATCTGACTTATTAAGCATTATCTCTTTGAAAAAACCGACTTAGATAAAAAAGTATCAGAACTTTCTGGAGGTCAAACCAGTAAGCTCCTATTTGCTATTCTTTGACAAAAATCCTCCAACCTCTTAATTTTTGATGAACCAACAAATCATCTCGATTATGACACTCGCGAGTCTCTTGAGGAATCACTCAGAGCATATAAATGAACCATATTATTTATTTCTCATGATAGATACTTTGTGAATAAGCTCGCAACTCATATATGGTTTATACATGATGGAGAGCTCTCAATTTCGTACTGAAACTATGAGGATTATAGGTTCAAGATTGAGCATAAACTAGATATGGATATGCATCTCTTTGATGAACAAGCAGAGCTCAATCTTGTATTAGAAGAAAAGCTTTGAGAAAAAGAATTTAAGAGACTCAAAAATAAATTTAGTCGAGATAAAAAAAGAAGGAGATAATCTCCTTCTTTTTTTATCTGAATATTTCTGGAGGAAAAACTGATTGTCAGTTCAAGACTTGTGAATCCTCAAATTTAAAAATACTAATTTCTCCACTTGGTTCCAAATAACATCTCATAATTTCACCAGTATTTTTAATTCATTGAATTCTCAGTTTACTATAAAATGCTTTTAAAGGAATGTCTTTTTTAAAAAGCATTTTTTCATCAATAACTCCATTTTCTATTATTAAGACAGGATCTGGAACTGCGAGTTGGAGAAAAAAATCATTTTTAAGAGTAAGATGTGTGAGAAATTCTTTGAGAACAATTATAAATGTTAATGCTGCAACACCGTATAAAAGTGGTACAGTTGCATAAAACATTGGATCTCAAGCAGCGCTTCACATAGCAACTACAAGAAAATAATCAAAGAAACTCATATCTTTGAGTCACTTTCATGATACAACTCTTAATAGAACTACAGCTGTAACAAATATAACAACTACTCTAAATAATATTTCAAATAAATACCATAAACTAGCATCACCAAGAAACATTCTTCCAAATTCAAATGGGACAAAATCAAATTCCATATAATTATCTTAATAAGTTAATACTCATTATTATATGAACGTAAATGTATAGAATACGTATGAAAACAAAAAACTACTCCTCTCAAAGTTTTTCGAGATTGTTATCATTAAGGACAAGAATAGCAATTCAAATCACTATAGATAAAATACTTGAGAGGACCCAAAATTGAGGCAAAAAAAAGTGATCTAAAAGGTTCCATATTCATCTCCATATCATTATTATGGCAACTGAAATTAAAAATATTCGTAAATCATTGAGGAGTGATTTTTTGGTAAATCTTTTTTCTACTTCTTTTTTCTCAAACATGTATTCAAATATTATATTTTATTTAATATAATTCTATCATACAAACTCAGAAAAATAAAAAAATCTCAGACATTATTCTGAGATTTTTTTATTTTTTGAATAGGAGTAATTTACTAGTACTTCCCTGCTGTTACAAATGCTATTTCATACTCAGTATCAGCTAAATCACAAGAGGCTTGAGATAATTTAGCTGCTGCATTAGGTTGAAAGTATAAATTTTGGCAATAATTTTGGTGTCGTATCTGCATTTCATCTCGTGAAATATCATGTGAAGAAGCATAAACAATGAGTGCAAGAAGAAAATCCATATTGTGAAAAACTGAAAAGTAATAGCTTTAATATAAGGATTTATATGTTGCTTGCAAAAGATTTTAAGAAGCTTCTTTGACAGTTTCAAAGTGTATATTTTTATAAACAAGCGAACTTATTAAAACTCAAACAAGTGGAAGGATACTAAGGAGAAAATATATAGAAAAATCTATATGAGTATATATAAGAGTGGCTAATATAGGGATTCAAACTGATATGAAGCTCTCTAAACCAGCAACCATTCACATAATTTCTCATTGATTTTTTTTATCCACGCTTCTTGAAAATAAAGAACTCAGCGTACTCCAAGAGAGAGAAATACCGAGCACAGCAAAAAAATAAAAAACAGTAAATAATATGATATTTTTAGTTGAAGCCATTGCAAGAAATCATAATCACATAAAAATCATTCATATATAAAGACTTTTGCGATCTCGAAATTTTTTCACAAAATATCGTATAGAAACTGTTTGATGAAATATAAGAAACATTCCCGTGAATGTCATATAATATCATACATTGATAGCATCGAATCTAAATACATCTATTAGGTATAATGCGGAAATACTTGTATATCAAACAAATGCAGAAAACATACAAATTTTCATAAATATAGTATATCTAATATTTTTGAATTTTCACCATTTTGATATTTGAGCAAACAAATTTGTATTTTTGAGTGAGATTTTAATCTTTGATTTTTTATCTTCTTCTGCAATTGATTCTTGTAAAAAGAAAATCATGATTAGAAGAGTTATAAAAGAAATGATAGTACCAGCAATTGCCGTTCACAAATAACCATAACTTGTTCACATAGAAAATGCTCAAATAGATGGACCTACAACAATTGCAAGTCACATAATAGCTCCATTCATTCAAAAAACTTTCGTTCTTTCTGAAGGTGTAGATAGATCAGCTATGATAGCTTGTGCTACGGAATTATTTCATCAAGTAATTCCATCAAATACACGAGATAAAAAAATTACAAGAATTGGAAGAGATATGAACGATAAAAACTGATACTCTGGAAGTAAGTATGACACTCAAAGTACAACCCAAGACAACATAGTTCCTGCTTGAGTAATGATCAAAATAGGTTTTCTTCAATATTTATCTGAAAGAGAACCTAAGATTGGAGCAGCCAAGAATTGAAATAAACTAAAAGTACCAAGTAATATTCACAGGACTACTTCAGGGGCTTCATAAATTTTAATGATAAAAGGAAGGACTGGAAAAAGCATAGTAAAACTTAATCCGTTTACAAAAGTGATAAGAAATACAATGAAAAATCGAGATTTCATCATATTTAGGAATGTGTTTTTCATTATTTATAGTCGTGAAAGAATGTTTTTTCTATAATTTTAAATTTTTTCTTTTTATAGAGTTCAAAATTCTCGTCATCAAATTCTAAAATATAATCAAGTTTCGTAAGTTTTTCTCTATAAAAAGGAAAAAAGTTAAATCCAGAAGAATATTTCACGTAAAAATCTATTTTTTTGATTCTGATTCAAAAAGTTCTGAGAAAATAATCCTTTAGAAAACTTTGAAACGAGACTTCAAATATATTCCCAGTTTTTTTCAGTATATCTATATAATTTGTTGTATCTACGAAATTAGTTTTGATTCGAACAAAATTGAGATTATGTTCTTGTTCTTTGAAGCTATAAATATTTCATTTAAGTTGTTTGAATCTTGAAGTATCTTTTTCAACGAGTAGGTAATACGGTATTCTTTTTATATCTGTATTGTAGATTTCTTTTATAAAAATTTTTCTATATCACCCATATCTTGCTCCCCACTCTAAAAATCATATTTTTTTAGCAGTTTTATCGTATTTATATTCGAGGTGTATCACTCATCGGTAATCAATTTCCTCGAGTTTAACTCTGAGTTGTTCAAGTAAACTTAGCTCAAGTTTCGCGAGCATAGAAAAATCTAGATGATAACTAATTGGAAGAATAAAATTAAAATGTTTTTGTAGCTCTTCCCCATATTTTGCAAGAAACTCTTTTGAAAATTTGTTTTTATCAGAAAGCTCAATCATTGCTATCTCACGAGCATATGTCAGGAGATACATTTTAGAATCAGCGTAAAATACATCAACAGAATAGAGTTCTCAACCTATATATTCCTCAATCATATAGTCAAAGTTTCGAGAAAGTTTAGGGAGAATATCAAGAAAATCTTCTTTCGAGGTAATTTTAAAAGTACTTCGTGACGCACTTGCATTGGTTGGTTTAATAATACTCATTGGACCAACTCAATCTAAAAGTTCATCATATTCCATATGCATAACTTCCTTGTATGTTCGCTTCATTATATTTTTCTCTCAAACATCTCAGAGAAATTTTTGCATGACATCTTTCTCTTTGAAAATTTTTGGATTTATTTTAGATCCAAATGATTTATTAAATACCTTAATGGCATATTTAGAATTATCATCTCAAGAAAACAATGGCAATACCATATATTCTGGAAAATCTGTGTACGCAGTATTTATAGCTCTGTTGAGTCAGTTAACACCAGTATAACTGACAATAGAAATATTTGAAGGAATCTTTATTTTGAGTGTATCTTTGTTTCAAGAATATAAGAGTCGGATTTTAGTATATGGGAGAGTACTAAATGAAAGAAGTGTTTCTTTCGATACATTTGCAACTTGAGCCAGAAGAAGAGTTTTAGTATTTTTCATAAATGCTTGAGTGAATTAACTGCTGAATTTTAATTATATATTTCAAATAGCAAACTAAAAATGTAACTCTATTTATAGCTATAAAAATTGATTTATATCAAATTTAAAATAGCATAGAGAAGTAAATTATATTTTTTAAAGATATTTCTCATGAACAAAGTACAACTTTCTACAATCTGAATGCTCACAGCTCTTGTAATTCTTACGTCTTGCGCAAACAAAAATGAAGTTCAAATTAACTCAAGTTCTAGTGGCTGAATTACCCCAGTTCAAGCAACAACTCAAGAACAAGATGAAACTACATGAACAGGGAGCGAAGAAATAGTTGAACAAGAAGCAGTCGAAGAAGAGGTACTAGAAGTTCAATCTACAAACTGAAGTAGAGTTACTCTCAATGATATTAAAGAGTGAACTACTATTACATCTTGAGAAATTGTCATTTGAACTGTAAGTGTTGATTGGTACAAAGATAGTGAATTTCCAATTAGTCTTATAGCTGAAAATGGAACCATACTAGCTACCAGTACAGCTTCAGGTGAAGTAATTGATGAACAGTGAAATCCAACTGGAGATAACGTTCAATATGTTGCTGAACTCATCTTTGAAGTTCCTGAAGGAGTTACCAAGGCTACCCTCAAACTAGAATCTGCTAATTCTGGAGACTTTTTAGAAATTCCGGTAAGCTTATAATTTTCATATCATCGAATACTAAAGCTCTCATTGAGGAGAGCTTTTTTTTATCTAAATAATGCTTCATCACTTATGATTTTAGAACCTATATATAATCAAGAAATTGCTAAAGTGCTCAATCTCAAAGAGCATCAAGTTTCTACTACTCAAGATATGCTCGACGAATGAGCAACAGTTCCGTTTATATCCCGCTATAGACAAGAAAGAACGTGATGACTTGATGAAACAGTCATAAGAGCTATTATAGAATTGAGAAAGTGACTTGAACAATTATTTAAACTCAAAAATACTGCTCTACAGGGAATTTTTGATCAATGAAAACTCACTCCAGAACTTGAAAGGAATATAGTGAATTCTAATAATATAAAGGAAGTAGAAGAACTTTACAAACCCTATAAAACAAAAAAGAAAACTCTCGCTATGTTGGCAATAGAAAAGGGATTTCAAATCGTAGCTGACAATTTTAAAAAAAATATATCCAAGATTCCTGATAATTTTTTGGCAAAGTATGATTCTACAGAAATACTAGAAGGAGCGAGTCAGATTATATCAGCTGAAATATCAGCTAATATGAATCTTAGACATGCACTGAGAGATGATTTACAATGATATGGAATACTTATTTCTAAAATAAAAACACCAACTGCACTCGCAAAACTTAATAAAAAAGATGCTGGTCAAGTTTCTAAGTTTGATATATACACGGATTTTTCTAATAGAATAAATTATCTCAAACCCTATCAAATACTTGCTCTCAATAGAGGAGAAAATCTGTGAATTCTCAATATAAAAATAGAGAAAACAGAGAAAACATACGACATTATTAAAAAAAGATATGCTGGAGAATTAGAAATATCATCACAATTCATTACAGAGCTTGAAGAGTGACTCAAACTTGGCTATACTACACTATTTAAATCTGTTGAAAATGAAATTAGATGAATTCTCACTGAGCAATGAGAAGACGATGCTATCATAACATTTAGTAAAAATCTTGGTCAACTGCTTATGACGAAACCTGAGTATTGAAAAACTATTCTCGCTCTTGATCCTGGATTTGCAGCTTGATGTAAAATGGTAGTACTTGATAATCTCTGAAACCCTCTGTATTTTAGTAAAATATTTCTTTCTCAAAAGGATAATTCTAAAATTGAACTCAGTAAAATTATTAAAAACTATAACATAGATGTTATAGTTATAGGAAATGGTACAGGTGTGAAAGAATCAACAGAACTTGTTCAAAGTATTTCAGATATAGATATTTATATAGTGAATGAATCAGGTGCTTCTGTATATTCTGCAAGTGCTATAGCAGCAGAAGAATTTCCAAATTTAGGAAGTTTAGAAAGGTGAACGGTATCAATTTGAAGAAGATTTATAGATCCACTTTCAGAACTTGTAAAAATACCAGTTTGAAGTATAGGAGTATGAATGTATCAACATGATATCAGTGAAAAGAAACTAGAAGAAAAACTTTGATATGTCATAGAGGATACCGTGAACGAAGTAGGTATAAATGTTAATACAGCTTCCGTATATGTTCTCTCACATATATCATGAATTACAAAAACTGCTGCAAAAAAAATATATAATAATAGACCCTATACTTCGAGAGCAGAGCTCAAAAAACAACTCAGTCCAAAAGTATTTAAATTGGCAATTTGATTTCTCAGGGTTCCACAAAGCAAGGAAATCCTAGATACAACAGATATTCATCCTGAGCAGTATGCACTTGCGAGATTTGTAACAAAACAACAAAATACCATAGAGTCACTTGATTCATTTTATAAAAACAATGAGGTAAAAATTAAAGATTTGTACAATGATGCAAATATACAAACTCTAGAATTTATTACTCACAGCCTCTCTCAAGCAGGAATTGAGAAGAGAGTTCTTTCAAGTCATCAAAAGGCAACTACATTAAGTAACAGTGATTTCAAAGCTTGAGATATAGTGCCATGAATTATTCGTAATGTTCTCGCTTTTTGAGCATTTGTAGATATTGGGATGAAGCAAGATGGTCTTGTGCATATATCTCAAATTGCTGATAGATATGTTGCTGATCCAAAAGAAGTAGTAGAAGTCTGACAAAATATTCGTGTAAAGATTCTCTCAATAGATGAATCAACTGGTAAGATTCAACTTTCACTCAAAGATGCAGTATCTTTGTAAAAAATAAAATTCTTAATATAATCAACGTATCACTTTTTATGTATTAATATATAGCTTTATGAAATTTATAGTACTTATTCTCTCTTGTTGAGCTCTTGCTCTCGTGCTATCGAGCTGTGGTGAAGCAATTGCTCCAGATAGTAATATTTCTTGAAGTACTACTCAAGATGCATCTACTAATCCTTCATTAGATTCTTGAATATCTATTCCTTGAATTGAAGATAGTGAAACGAGCAAAATAGAAGAAGTAACAACTATTGAATCAGTAAAATGAGCACCAGTAGTGTTATTTGATTTTACTCCAAATATGCCGGTATCGTCTCCATTGGAAATAAAATGAAAAGCTCCTCGAAGTTGGTTTTTTGAATGAATATTTCCTGTAGCACTTATGGTGGAAAGTAACGATGTCGTTGCGGAAACAGGTGCAAGTGGAGATTGGCTCGTACCAATTAGTGAAAATGCTGAATTAAGTGGAGAAGATATGATTGATTTCACAGCCACACTCGATTTTTCTAGTCCACTTGTTACTAAAAATTGAAAACTTCAACTCAGAAGCTATAACCCAAGTGACACAGAAGAAAACAATGATATGATCGAAATTGATGTTATATTCGATTAGTTCATACATTTCATACACTTTCACTACAGATACTCAGTAATTTTACAGAGTATTTTTTTAAATAATAAATTATGACTAAAGTTACTGGAGGATGTGATTGTGGTAACGTTCGATACGAGGCAGAGTGAGAAATAGATGGAGCAGTGAGCTGTCACTGTAAACAGTGTCAAAAAATACACGGGATATACAAACCAATGCTCGTTATTAACAAAACAGATTTAAAAATCACTGAAGATTCAGGACTCAGTTGGTATGAGTCAAGTCCTGACAATAAAAGAGGATTCTGCAAAGACTGTGGTTCTGCGATATTTAAAAAACCAAATGATGACGCAAAAGCCATGTCTGACAAGATTATGCCATCAGTAGGAAGTCTCGATGATACGACACCATGGAAAAACCAACTCAATGTATTTTGTAAATTTAAATGAGAATATTACAATATGCCAGACGGAGAACAAAAAGAAATTATGTAATTCAAAAATAAGCTCACGAAAGTGAGTTTTTTTATTTCTGAAATACAACACTGATGTATTAACTAAATAATTATTACATTATAATAATTTAACCAATTTTTTCTTAATCTGAGTGAGGAACTAAAAAATGGCGAAAAATAAAACAAAAACTCAAGTTCAAGATGGAGTTAAGAAACCAGTGAGTATGATTCTTAAGCAAGATCATACCTATTTCGGACGAGAACTGACGGACAAAGAAAAAGAAATTGTCTATCTAGCTTTTCGGCGTCGTTCAGAGATAAAAACTAAACATGCATATTTCGACCACGGTGAAGAGCCAACTCTGCTGAGGTTATATCTACTTGGAAGCAAGTTCAATTCAACAGTAGAATTTCTCGTCAAGTACGGTTCTTTCGAACCTTTAATGGGAAAATCCAAAGGGACTGAAGATATTGAAGTAGGCTTCAACGTTGAGCTCAAGTCAACTCTTATCAAGGGAACAATTCTCCTTGAGGTCCTGAGACGCCAGTTCAAGGCTACACTTATTATTCCAAGTTAAGTCATTCTATGACTTGTGCTATGGCTAAAAGAAAACAAAAGAGCCCCCACGTGGGGGCTCTTTTATATTACATCAACTCTATATCTAACTGGTGAAGCAATCCCTCGCAGTATTCCCTACTAAACTTAGTTTTTGAGAATTTATTGTGTTGTGGATCTATAGAGAAGTTGAAGCTTCAACGTAAATCTGCATTTTTAAAATTACAGCCAAGAAATGTAGTTTTGAGCAAATCGCAATATCAAAATACTGCATTTTCAAGATAGGTATTAGTGAAGTCTGATTCTGTAATTTTGCAATCTTCGAAGTGGATACCTTTGAGAGACAGTCAAAAAAAAGAAGTAAGTGTAATAGTACAATCATAAAAATTAAAGTTTGATAAGAGTCGGTCTATATCTCAAAACTTAAGTCAAAGTATCTTGCATCCCTTGAATCTAATATCATTGAGAGTGGTATTTTTGAGAGTTATATTTGAAAGATTACACTTTTCAAAAGTACAGTTTGAAAAGTTTTTACGAGAAAAAACATGATTTGAAAAGTTTATTCCCACAAAGTGCACATCTGAAATGTAATCCTGAGACATAATCTCCTGAATATTTAAATCTGTTATTTTTTGCATAAATATATCATACGAAAATTCTACAAATAAAAAAATGAATAATACTCTCGCATTATTTTATATCTCCCTATAATCAAAGAATAAATTAAATAAAAATATGTTTCAAGAAATAATAGATGAAATACTTGCGTGTCATGATGAGTTCAGTGAGCATGAACTTGCTGAAATTTGTCAGGTTTTTTATGATGAAATACCTGCTAAAATAAAACATGAAACCAAACTCAAACGTACAGCAAAATATATGAGAAGTGAGTTTGAACTTCATGATACTACTTCAGAACAAAAAACACTTATTATTTGAGCAAATAAACAGTATTCTCTTGAGAGCATACCCAAGTACCTTTTTGAATGAAAATCATCTATAGCATCTAGTTTAATAGATATAAACAAGCTCTCAAAATCTATATGAGCTGAACCATTGCTTATAGATGCAAATCTCAAAATAAATACGAATGATAAGGTAGCACTTATCGGAAAAAATGGTGCTGGAAAAACAACGCTCCTAAAAATGATTCTCGCAAAAGCTGGAATACTCAAATGAGAGCAGGCTGAGGTACTTGATTTAGAAAATATAGACGGAAATATCGAACTCGCTTCTGGGATTAAAATAGGATATCTCTCTCAAGACCTCTTCTGGTCAGATTCAAAAAACACACTGAGACAAGAAATGGCAACTATATTTCCAGATATTACGCACAAAATAGAGCGACTTCACAGCTTGCAAGACCAGGCTGAAGCGTGGGAAGAGAGAGAAACACTCAATAAAGAACTTATAGAGTGTGACTGATTTAAAAAAGATATTTTGAGACAAGAAATACTGAGATATTTTGGCATTACAGATGACCAGTTAGATTTCAATGTTTTACAGCTCTCAGGTGGAGAGCAAACAAAAGTTCAAATTGCTAAGTTTCTCATCACAGAAGTAGATATTTTGATACTCGATGAACCCACGAATCATCTAGATATTGATGGTATCATCTTTTTAGAAAAATTTTGCCAAGTTTGGAAAAAAGCGATAGTTTCTATATCCCATGACGTGCAATTTATTAATCATACTTGTAAACGAATTGCAGAAATATCTGGAAAACAAATACATAACTATGCTGGGAACTATAATTTTTATATCACAGAAAAACAAGAACGTTACGACAAACAGATGCGAGATTTCAATAATCAAGAACGAGATATAGAAACTCAAGAATCCTATATTAATAGATTTAGAGCCAACTCTGCGAAAGCTGCTAGTGTTCAAAGTCGAATTAAAGCACTGGATAAGGTTGAAAGGCTTCATAAACCAGAAAATGAAACCACTGCAAAGTTTATTACTCTGCAAACAAATATGAGACTTCCAGAAGTCATTATCCAACTTGAGGAAATAATAGTTTGATATGACTATCCACTGGTGACACTCCCAGAATATATACAGGTACATAAACAGGATAAAATTGGAATCATAGGGAAAAATGGAGCTGGAAAAACAACACTTCTCAAAACTATTCTTTGAGAACTCACAGCACTTTCAGGAACGAGCCAAATTCACCCTAATCTCAATGTTTGAAGTTACTGACAAGTATTAGAGGGTCTTGATACTAGTATGAGTATTATTGCAGAACTATCGAAAGAACACGAAAATACTCAAGAAATTAGAACTATGCTTGGTTGACTCCTCATAACGTGAGACAAAGTAGAACAAGTAATACAAACACTTTCTGGATGAGAACGAGCAAAGGTAGCGCTCACCAAGATGCTGCTTGCAAAACCTGATATCATTATTATGGATGAACCAACCAATCATCTTGATATCCACTCTAAAGAAGTTATTAAACATATGTTACAATCATTTACTGGTACGACGCTTATTGTCTCACATGATAGAGACTTACTTGAGTCGGTATCAAACAAACTCTGGCTGATTAAAGAGCAAATCTTAAGTGTATATGATGAACCAGAGAAGTGATTCTCAGAAATATTCTAAAAAAAAAGAGCTGCTTAGCTCTTTTTTTTAAATATAGTTATTTTTGTTGTACTTATTTTTTTTGTACGAGCTTATAAATATATGAATCAACTTGTTTAATTGTTATAGCTCAATCTGGATAAAAGAGTTTTTCTCACTGATCTATGAGTCCATTTATTTTTGCGTATTCTGCGTACGTTGTATACCAAAATTGCTTTTCTAAATCATCAAAGGTTACGTATGCAGCCCTTCATGGTACAGTCTCTCAGTTAAAATTCAGAATAAATTTTAGTCACGCAGCATGAGATACGGTAGCGCTTGGATTAAAATTATTTTGAGCATCTCATTGAATATATCACTTTCGTTTTGCAAAACATATTTGCTCTTTGTAGTTTGATTCAGAAATATCTTTAAAACAGTTTTGAGCCCCTGTCCCTCAGCTTATATTTTGGTTAGATAAAAGTATTCAAACTAATTCTTCTCGACTAATTTCTTCTTGATCAAAGCTTTTATATACACTATCACTTAAATACCATGGATGCTCGAGTTTCTGAGTAGATTCTGTAGATGTTGAGAATACTCACGCTATTGATTTCTCAATATTTCAGGTGAGAAGTCACTGTAAAAATATAATACCGAGAAGTGATATCAACCATAAACAAAGCGTCTTTTTAAAAAAGTTGAAATCCTCTTGAAGGAACCATGTCCAAGTATCAGTTCATTTTTTATTCTCAAAAATATAGTGTTCCAGTTTCTCTCGTATGGTATAATGTAATTCAGAAATAAAAAATGAATTTCTATAGAAATGAAATACAAACAGTATAGGAATAAAAACGAGAAAATAAGGTGAAACTATTGAAAGTAATCAGAAAATAACGCATTGAATCATAAGCGTTATAAACTCGTTTTTTGATTCATTTTCAAGGTATGAATATTGTTTTTCAACGCTTGTGATTGAAGTCGCATATCATTTACTCATAACAGTAAATGATTCATACCAAAAATCAAAGATAAATAGTGGAGTCTTATTACTATTTTGTATTAATTCCCCTAAATACTCAGGATTTATATACCGAGTTATATATGGATAATGGTGAATCAGGTCAGTATAGAGGATACCTCAATCCTTCTTTCTTAAATCCTGAACTCACTTCACGGAGTCTTTTACTAACACCTCTGCTACAACTGCTTTCATTCCCTCTACTCTCATAAAATCAAAAAAGGCAGTGAGTTTATTTATTTTTTCGATTGGATGACCTATCTTCTTTGCAAGAGCTACACGCTTATAATGAGTAGAAGTGATTGATAGAAATTTTTGGCTATCAGAAATACCTAATAAGAGCAACTTTTCGTTGTATATTTTTTGTATATTTTGGCTATTTTCGGTATGCAATTTATCTGACATAATTCGCTTCACAACATAATATTGTATAATTGTTTTCATAATACTTATAAACAGAGAGTTGCACAAATTTTTTAAATAAAAACATTGAAATATTCTTACTTCGTTTATATAATAGCCCACATGAAAACAAAAGCAGAAGAAATAATACATATCTTTTCCGATGGATGAGCCAATCCAAATCCATGACCTGGATGATATGGGGTTATTTTAAGATGTGGAGATCATCAAAAAGATATTTCTGCGTGATTTAAAAAAACTACTAATAATCGGATGGAGATTCGTGGAGTAATTGCGTGACTTCAAAGTCTGAAAAAACCATCTGTGGTAGTCATTACTACAGATTCTCAGTATACAATCAATGGTATACAAAAATGATGGGCAAAAAAATGGAAAGCAAATAATTGGTTTCGTACAGGTTCTCAAAAAGCTCAAAACTGGGATTTATGGGAAATATTGCTCAGTGAAATAGAAAAACACTCCGTGACATTTAAGTGGATTAAGTGACACACTGGTCATTTTGAAAATGAGATGTGTGATGAGCTGGCAACTCTTGCAATGAAACGCAGTGACTTATGAGTTGATTTATGATATATTGAAACTCCAGTTTCTTCTCAAACGAGTCTTATCTCATGAAGCAAAAAAAACACATCTAAAACAGCCTCGCTCCCCTGAGAAAAAATATGACAAAGCTGTAAAAAATGTGGAGCAGAACTCGAAAAGAAAATACCAAAACACACAAAAAAAACTCTCGAAAAAAAATATTATTATGCCTATTATCATAATTGTCCAAGTTGCAAAACCAACTATATGCTTGAGGAAGCAAAACGAGATATAAAAACACTGAAACTATAGTTTCAGTGTTTTTTGTATTAGCTTGTTATATATGTTGGCCATCTTACATAATGACAGGTATATCAATTCGGAGATTTTTGCAGATAATCTTGATGATAGTCCTCAGCAAGATAAAATGCTTCAAATTCTTCAAGACTGGTAACGACAGGATTTGGCCATCTCCCAGAATCATTTACTATTTTTATAAAATCCTCGGCCGTTTGTAATTGCTCATCATCTTCAAAAAATATAGCAGAGCGATAGGAATCACCTCTATCGTTTCCTTGTTGATTAAGCGTCGTTGGATCGTGGATTCTAAAAAAGTAATCAAGTACCGTAGAATAATCTATCTCATCAGCATCATACTCTATTTCAAGAGCTTCAGCATGTCACGCGTGATTTCTGTATGTTGGGTTTTCTGTTTCTCAGCCCATATAGCCAACCCTTGTTCCCATGATTCAAGGAAAAGCTCGAAAAAGCTCCTCCATTCACCAGAAACACCCTCCTGCTAAATAGGCTTTTTTAGTTTTCATAAATATGTTTCGTTTAGAATATATTAGCTCAATGTACTCATGTCGATAACAAATCTATATCGCACATCTGAGTTTACTACTCTTTCATATGCCGTATCTATTTCCTTCGTATCAGCTGAAATAACTTCTATTTCAGGAGTGATATCATGCTTTGCACAAAAATCGAGCATTTCTTGGGTTTCTTTGATTCCTCCAATAAGAGAACCAGCATACGAACGTCTTCTTCCAATAAGTGAACCAACACTCAGTTCCATTTTTTCCGAAGGAACCCCGAGATTTACAAGTGTACCATTCACAGTAAGAAGTGATAAATACTGATCTATATCGAGCTTCGCTCCAACTGTATTAATTATGAGGTCAAAAGTTTCGTTGTACTCCTCAAATACTGAATCATTTTTAGTATTCACGTGATACGTTGCCCCAAACTTCATTGAGTCTTCTTTTTTATCATCAGAGTGAGAGAGAACTGTTACCTCAGCACCCATGGCACTCGCGATTTTTACAGCCATATGACCTAGTCCTCCAAGCCCGAGTACTGCTACTTTTTTCCCTGGTCCAGCATTCCAGTGATGGAGTGGTGAATAAGTTGTGATACCAGCACACAGAAGTGGTGCAGCTTTATCAAGTGGAATACTATCAGGAATACTCAGTACAAAATCCTCTTGTACTACAATATACTTCGAGTATCCACCTTGAGTTTTTTCTCCATATTTGTCTTTAGCTCCATAGGTTCCCGTCATTCCTTTTTTACAAAATTGTTCTTCATCGTTTTTACAGTTGCTACATTCTTGGCATGAGTCGACCATACACCCTACTCAGACTCTATCGTCTTTTTTATGTTTCGTAACCTCAGAACCAGTCTCAACGACTATACCAGCGATTTCATGTCCTGGAACGAGTGGGAAATCTACTTGTCCCCATTCAGATTTTACGGTATGAATATCAGAGTGACAGATACCAGAGTATTTTATTTCAATCAAAATGTCTTTTGGCTGTAAATCTCGTCTCTCAATCATCAGTTCTTCAAATGCACCTCCCTCTTTTGTAACTCATCGTGCGTGTACTTGCATATTTTCGTGTAATTAAATGATAAAGTTCCATAATTCTTTTCCGTCATAGATTCTTCCAATTTTACACAAACTCTGTATGAAAAGCTTAAGAGTTTAGACACTTTATACCAGACAGGAAATAATGAGCTCGCTCAACCGAAATCTCACATGGACGAAATCTATATTCTCACTTCACTTTATAGAAATTACCACTTATAATTTCACCCGTTTGGAGATTTCGTGCAAAAAATTTCAGAATTGTATTATTCTGAAGTTTTTCTACCGTGAGATTATACCTCTCATCTTGAGACAGTACACTATAGTTCCCAGTTTTCAGCTTTTGAATTATCTCGATAGATTCTCTGATTTCTTGTGTATTCATACTTTGTTTTTATTTTACCACAGGCAATCTTGGAAGTCTGTCAGCATATGAAATACGAGTCCAACTCAAATAATTCTCACATATATATTTGGAACAAATATGAGTCATATATACACTACTATTGCTATATAGCTATGCAGAGGATGAAATCAAATAGAACATCTTGTTGCATCAAATATTGGATCAGCGAGTAAATGATCCACATCTACCAGCATAGTCAGTATCATAATTCACCAAGCTTGTTTCCATATACTTCGAAAAAATATGAATGCGAGGATTCATGGGAAGAGGAGGTGGAGAGAGTAGTGGAGGAGGGGTTGGAGCATCAATAGGATTAAATATTTATTTGATTTATTTTTTTAAATTCATTAATCTATTCTAAGAATTTTCTCACTATCCTTAAATTTTAATCAAAAAAAACACTTCAATCTAAAAGTGTTTTTTTTGAAATATTTTTCTATACTCTTTTCAAAACTTTTAAGTTCCAAATATATGAAATAATCGCTATAAAGATATTAGAAGCTGAAATCACAATCCAGACATACCAAATCGGGAGCGTAGTCATTTGAGTGATGAAATAAGTAAGAGGAATCGCAATGACGAAAAACTTAATGAAGGTAAGCCAAAAACCTGGCCACGACTTCCCCATCGATTGGAAGACACTCGCTACTATCATAGTGATAGAGATACCTGCGTAGGATAGTGCTACGATGTAGATATAGCTGAGAGCGTACTCTGTCACGAGTGGATCATCTGTGAAGATTTTGAGTATGATACTTCCAAATATTATGAGAAGGACTCAGAGAATTCATGAAGCAATTCCACCGTAATAATTTGCTGCTTTGAATATCTCGAGTGAACGATGCGTATTTCAAGCTCCCGTATTTTGTCCTATCATCGACATAGCTCAGAGACCGAATCAAATAGCAGGCAAATAGGCAAAAAACTCAAGACGAAATATCAGACTAAATGCTGTAGCTCCAGCCTCTCCGTACGTGAGAGAAACCATGAGGATGAGGATAGCAAGTCAGACTGGATTGAGAACCTGTGTGAGTGAAGCTGGAAATCAGATTTTGAGGACTCTGAGAACAGAATCTTTCTGAATACTGAGATTAGAAAATGAAAAATGAACACTTCTCGAGCTTGATGAGAGGATTCTCATCGCAAGGACTATAAATACAAACTGAGATATAAGAGTTGCGTAGGCAGCTCAAGCAATCCCTAGCTCAGGAAATCAAAACTTCCCAAATATCAGTATCGGATCGAGGATGACATTCACAGCTGTCGAGAGAGCGAATAACTTGGTAAGTGTAAAAGTATCTCCCTCAGAATTAAAGGCAAACATAATGTTGATGAGATAAAACGAAAGAATAGAACCTGCAGCTGCAATCGTAAAATACTCTAAAGCTGGAGCATAAATATCTCAAATTGCTCCCGAGGCTATGAGAAATGGTTCTCTAAATACAAGAGCTAAGACTGTAAAAAATACTCACGCAATGGTAGCAAGTATAAATCCCTGAGCGAGGACTCTACTTGCTTCTGTTTTTTCCTTTGCTCAAATATGCATCGACATCACGACACTCGAACCTACTGAGATTCACATACTAAGAGCCAACATGACAAAGAGTGTTATTTGAGAAATGCTCACTGCAGCAATAGAAGTTGTCGAGAGTTTACTCACCCAAAAAGTATCTACGACATTGTAGAGCGTGTAGAAAAATATCGTCATCATCGTAGGCCAAGACAGGGACCAAAGTTGTGGGAGAATGGCTCACGAAGTGAAGTCTTTTAGATTGTGCTCTTGCATGAGATAATGCTTAAAAAATAAGTGTTTTTAAAATCGAGCTGTATTTTATTTATTTTTTATGAATTCAGAATTAAATAATAAATAAAGAGTATATTTTATGGTGAAATATACTCTTTATTACATTGCAAGCTAAATACTATTTGAGCTTGTGAGAAATTTCTGTTAGAAATCCTTTATCACAATCATCAGATTCTATAATATGATGAAAAGTATCTCGAAATTTTCGTTCGTGTGCTTTTTGAGATTTCAGTAAAAATCAGACATTGAAAACATTTCTGTCGCTTGGTCACATTTTAACGTCTCAAATTGCATCTCCCATCACTAAAAAATGTGTTCTCTGTGCAAAGACGTCAACGAAGTCTTGAGGAAGAGCTGACCAAACTTTATCATCAATATGTACAGGATGTTGGTTACTAAGTCCTGCAAATCTGCCTTGTGTATCAAACTTGAGTGAGTTTCCTTGGATTCAAGTACGAGGAATTCCGTGATGATCAAAGACTCTTTCTATAACACTACTAATTCAAGCAGAATTTATGAGAAGTGGCACTCACGCGTCATGCGCTCTGTGAGCAAAATCAACCATACCATCTCGCAACTCTATTTGATGAGCCGCGTGTGTGAGTACATCTTCAAATTTCTCTTGTGTGAGATAAGTATAAAATGCTTCCATTGAAGCGTCATGCCAATCTCTCATATGTTTATTTCTCTCTTCAGGGTCCATTTCTAGATTGAGTTCTATAGGTCTATATTTTAAGAGATTTCTAATTTGAAGCTCTTTGAGTTCGTTTGGAATAGAGGGGCTCGTTTCGAGTGCACCAAAGGCTGTCATAGAATTTCATTTTGTGAAAGTCCTATCAAAATCTGTGATTACTCAGAGGTTCAGAGCATTTATTTGATCTAACATATTTATTTTTGAGGAAGTATAAATTCAAATGTTCCAGCAATGGCTTTTTTCAAACACTTTACTTTTGCTCTGGTAAAGTCTTCCTTGATAATATGGTATTGTGTGTCATCTATTTCTAGGTTTTTTAATTTTCATTCTGGGAGCACTGCATTATCATCATGAGACGCGAGGGTTTGTATTTTGGAAGTATCTGTAAATTTCGCTCAAAGTATATTTGTGTGGACTCTATAATAGAGAACTCATTTACTTACAAACTGACTCTCGCTATATGAGATTCAAGGGACACTTCCAAATATATTTACGTATTTTCTCGTGGAATAATCACGCAGAATGATATCTCTCATCACCTCTATGATTTCAGTTTCCCCACTGAGTAAAAACTTACGAATAATCCAATCTTCTACTTCTTTTTTATCAATCATATCCTGCATGATAAATTCTCGGATACTCCGAGGAGTTCGCAGTCAATTCTCTTGCCGATGTCTAATATGTTGCTTCATACTCCTTTGATAATCTTGAGGATTTTTCTTTCCTTTTCTCACTATTCTTTTACCGTGCATATCGAGAAGCTCATCTTTCTGATTGGAAAGAGTTGCTGTAATTTGCAGATTAATATAGCTACACAGTTGCTCAATTTGTTCAGTATTATAAAATTCTTGCCTCCCTTCGAGTAAACACACGAGCTGTCTATGAGAAATATAATCTGCAAGTCTACGAATAGGAGATGTAAAATGAGAATATTTCGAGATTCACAGTCCCTTATGGAATCAAGCAGTAGGTGAATACTCAGCTCTGTCTAATATATTTGGAAGTATTTTTTCAAACTCAAGTTCTGGCATATGGAACCTATAAATTCCATGAACAGAGTTTTCATCCATAAGCTCAGCAATCTGGGTGTTAGCCAGCAGCATAAATTCTTGTATTACAAAACTAGATATATGAGAGTTACTATGACCGAGGATTTTTTCTCACATCGTGATTTTTCTATCTGCATCATCAAAATGTTCTATACGAAACTCATTTTCTCTTGTATGTCTGAGTCCTCGCGCGAGCTCATGCATGTGTGAAAAATACTCATATTCAGGATCAGAGGTATGAGTTATTGCTTGAGTAAAACTCTCTGGAGAATGTCTCTGTCTATTATAAAATGTAGACTGATACAAATCTTTTTGAGTCACTTCAAAATCCTCATTCAGTATAAGTTCTAATGTGAGAGTCAGTCTATGTTGATGATGATTGAGAGATGATATATCGGTCGCAATGATATTTGGAAGCATATGATGAATATGATTTTCTCCAAAATATACACTCGTTGCACGATCAATTGCTTCTTGTTCTACAGGAGAATTTGGCTCAATAAGCTCAGTAGGACTTGCGATAGATATTTGTAATCTCCAGCCTTTTTTCCCATCCAGTTTCTCTATATGTATGGCATCATCAAGGTCTGGTGAAGCAAGAGAATCAATAGTAATACCCTGTCTAGCTATACGATTTCAGTGTTTTTGAATATCAAAATCTCAAGCTATAGCACGTGCTTGCTTGAGTGAACATTTTTTATGTTTCTTGTGTATTTCATCTGAAATTTCAGGAACTCGGAAATTTCAAGAAATAGTATTGAGCATACAGTATTTTTACAAGTATTAGTATAATGATAGTAAAATATTGATTTATGTAAAATATATATTTTAGTATATTTATATATTCAAATATTTTAATAATTATATAATTAATATATAAAGAAATATTGTTACTACTTTAGTAGTTTATTTCACTAAGCTGACTATTTTATCGACTTTTTTACTCAAAAAACTATAATAAAAATATATTTATTCTCTCATAATAGTATTATGTCTCAATTTATAAAAAAATGTATCAGTGTTTTACTCGTGAGTTTATTACTCTCTAGTTTTACTCCATGAGTATTCTCTGCAGAAGATTCATGAGAATGAAGTTCTAAACCACTCGTTCCACGTATTGAATTTAGTACAAAACCGAGCGTGTTAGCTGCAAATTATTTGTCTACATTTTGAGTAATACTCAACAAATCTGAAAATCTTTCAGAATATAATATTTATTCTCAAGTGACAAGAAGAGAGATGCTGAAAATAGTGATAAATCTCTCATGAACAGATGTTCCTGAAACATGTGAGTGAAAATTTAGTGATATGGATAACTTCGATTGGGGATGTAAATATGCTGAAATAGCCCTGAAAAAAAAGTTTATATCTCCTAATAGCACTTTCAGGCCTAATGATTCAGTAACGGAAGCTGAAGCACTCAAAATGATTATGATAGTACGATGAATTAGTCGAAATCAAAGTAGCAATTGGCAATTTGGATACAGTACCAAAGCCACTGAAATCGGACTCATAGACTTCAATATAAATTATAACGATACTCCAGCTCTCAGAAGATTCGTATTTCTCACAAGTGCGAGAACGTATTCAAATTTTAACAGTATAGAACAATCAAGTGTCGCTGAAGCAACTGATATATTTGATACAATTGGACGAAGAAGTAGATTTTCTATTCTTGCACGACTTATAGAAGCTGCCTGAGCCGTAAAGGATTTAGAATGAACAGGGCCGTTCACATTTTTTGCTCCTACTGATTACGCATTTTCTCAACTCCCAGCTGGAAGCTTACAAAAAATGCTTGATGCTAATAATATCAATGAATTACGTGAAATAATCGCCTTTCATTTTGTTGACTGAGATTATAGTCTTAAAACTCTCAACGAATGAATAGATATTGAAGCGATAAGTGGAAATACTCTTATATTTTCGAAGAATAATGATAAAGTCATTATTAATGATACTGCGAATATTACGAGTGAACAAATTAAAGCAACAAATGGAAGTATTTATAGAATCGATGCAGTTATATTTCCAAGCTCTATCAATAAAGATACGATGTCATATTAAGTAAAAAATTTCTCAAAAACTTAATATGTATCTATTGAGTATTTATTTTTGTACTCGCATGGTCAATCCATACAAAAAATCAAGCAACAACCGGTATAAATATAACAAACATAGCAGAAATGATTGTTATAGTTGTTCAAAAGTCTATAACTCCTATTATTCATAAAAGTACAATACTCACTGCTGAAGCAATCGTCCCGAATCAATAAAACCTCTTTAATTCTTTTCTAATATCCAAGGTTTGAATTAATAATATAATTGTGAACAAAAATAGCATAAGTGGAGCAATTAATATCCATTTATTAGCTCATTGTAGATATTCTGCGTATTTGAGTGTATTATATACTCATACACTCAATAAACCAATACTCAGTGTTAAGAATAAATGAAGGTATATCCATATAAATCTATTTATAGTTCCTTGAACCGGAAGACGTCTCGCAATGAAATCAAAATAGATCCACCACATAGAAAAAATAATACCAAAAAATCACATAATATGTACTATATCACTCATACGAAGAGTTTCTATAAACGTTGCTCATTGCACAGCAGAGATAACTGCTTCGCCCAAAATTATGATTGTTAAGAGTCATAGTCTTTCAACAAATGATGGATTGATACTCAAAGCAGCTTCTCGGTGCTCAATAAGTGATGATTTAGTATGAGTTGTTCACTTTAATTGTGTCCTTCTATTGAGTGTAAAAGGAAGAAACAGTGAAAACACTATTGCAATCCCCCACAAATAAAACGAAACGGTTGGAATAGTGAAAATAGATATTACAAATAAAATTGTTGTGAAGCTAAATCACCAAACATAGGGAGTAGAAAATGGTTTATGATCCCTATCATAAACTCCTGTCCTCCACCATAGATATGTCAAAATACTTAAAAATAGTGCATAAGAAATAGCAAAACCCTGATATCCAGCTCAAAAAGCATTATGAGTAAATATTCACATACCAGCAAGTGATAACATTTGAATAAATGTAAAAATACGAGTTCTCACATCATTGTTTCCATGTAGTTCATGATACAAACTTCCATTGAGCCAAGCCCACCATACCATTGAAAAAAGTGCTATATACTGAATCAATACACCCAAGCTAATGTTACCAGCAAGTATATGGGTTAGTTCGATGACTATTGCTACGTATACCAAATCATAAAAAAGCTCAAGATAACTAATTTCTCGATTCTTTTCTCTCTCTGTCACAGATGATGGTTTTTGCCACCAAATTCGAAATGTATCTTGGAGTAACTTCATAATCAACTCTGTTAAAAATATTTGAATTATTACTATAGCTATTTTGTAGTGTATTGCCATCTAATAACAATAAAAACCTCAAGAATTATTCTTAAGGTTTTGTTAGTTATAGAAATGGTGGACCGACCGGTGCCGTCGTCATAACCTTTATAGTATTATATATAGAGAAAGAGAAAATGTAGTTTTATATACTAATAAATTACAAAAATATATATAATATTTCGATGAAGAGAAAATATAAAATATCCTACTATGACTACTTGTATAAACTCGAAATGAGTGAAGTTTGAATGTCTTGGCAAACTAAAAAATTTTGAGTAAATATAGAAGAAGTTATTGATCACATGTTTCAGTTTCAAAACTGAAAAGACTTTAGCATGAAATTAGATCCATCAGTAACGAGACTTTGATATAATAATAATGTTTTCAAGCTTTGAGCTCAAAGATACAAGATGAAACAAGTCCAAAATATTTTTAGTAAAAGAAATTCATGACCTGAAGATCAGAATAATCTAGAAGTTTTAGATTAAAAAAAAGGTACCCACAAAATGTGGATACCTAGTTATTGAAACATGAGATTATTCTATGTGATTCTAAACTGGTTGATTTCGACCAGTTTGTCACAATCGAGATGATCACCTCACTTTCTGCCGTTTTGGCATTTCCAAGAATTGGATTGTGTATTAAAGTACATAACCGACTCCCTTTATGGACCCCCAGGATTGGAGGATGTATGAGCTGTCAAATATTCTTTGACAGCTCAATTACTATTCTTCAGGAATAGAATATCTTTTTACTTCAGATTTATTTCTCAGTATTTCATCGAGTCTTTGAAATTGTTCTTCATTATAACTTCTTACTTCTGTGCTTAAATCACATCTAAGAATCTTGAATACTGCAGCTAAAGTCATAGAAACTTGTACTTGCATATTTTCATCAACTCATGGTCTTACTTTGAGTTTTCATTCGTGTATTGAGAAGTTAAATTTCATATTATCTTTTGAAACAAATACACTTTTCACAGTATTTTCCTATCATATATCCTCAGCATTTTTTACAAGACTTGTTGATTATCTCCATTTTTCAATCTATTATAAAAAATATAAAAACTCAAAATACAAAAATAATAGTACAGGACATGAGAACAAGCATAAATGTAGAAATATTTTCAAGCATTAGATATATTTAGTGAATATATAATTCGCAACCATGAGTTTTACCCATTCCCAAGATAATTTACTTGGTGTGTAGGCGACTCACATTTCTATTAGAACCTGTTTTTCTATTTGTTCACAAAAATCTTCTCTAATATTTCTCTCAGCATTAAAATTGAGATAATGATTTCTTGTGTACTTATATTTACTTTCTTTATTAAAAGATTTCACTAGGGCTGTATCAAATGTACTTATTTTATACCAGAGCTTTTGAATAAAAAATGGAAGTAAATACCACAAATCGTGTCCTACTTCATGTTTGAGAGTTGCTGCTTGTTGTTGAATTGAATTAGTATAGAAAACATCATATATTACAATTGACCTGGTACTTTTTACATACCTTGCATTTGCTCCTCATTTTAAAACTGGGTCGCTTGAAACAAACTTTTCTTCTCTCGTTACTTCAAAATTATCAAATTTAGTAATATGTTGATATGGAGATTGTTCTTTGAGTCTATACCAACCAAGAATAAGAGTATAATCATGTTGGCTATACTTTACGTAGTCATCACTTCATATTCCATCTCAGTTTCAAATATTCTGATCTACAGTATAAATAATATTTTCTCATACTTTAGCATCTAAGCATATATTTACATGTCATTCAGATGTTGGTCACTTAAAAAATATAATATCTCATGCAAGAGGAACTTGATTTACATCTTTTGGATTATTTTCTATTCTCTCCCATTTAGAATTAAAAGGACTCCCAGTTTTCCATCAATTGAGAGCTGTACCACTAAAACTTCAAATAGGAGTTTCGAGTACGAGATTACAAAAATCTTTTACTTGAGCGACACATTGGAATCAATACTCTTTAGTTTCCATAACTCCAGTACCAATTCTTAATTTTAGATAATCTTGTATATACATGTTTAGTTTTTACCAAGTATTTCATTTAACATTTTTTCATCTTCATTTGATTCACTTACTTTCGGAGTAGGGCTATTGAGTCCAAATACAAAAGCTAGAATGAGTATGAGGCTTTGGAATAATTGATTTGCCATATCTTTTTCTCATATAAATAATAGCCATACAAATATTCCTACTGCTACAATTCCAGATACATAATATTTTAAATCTTTCATAGTTTATTTTTTAGTAAAGTAATTATATCTCGCTCTTTTTGTAAAATTCACAACATAGAATAAAAATAATCTAATTATTAATCTGTACTTCATTGGGAATTTATATAAGAGATCAAACATTCATTTTGTAAGTCTTTTATTTGCTCGGAAGAATCAAATCTTGAATCCTGTATCTATATCATGTCGAATTACAAGTTGCTCTATATCCTTTCGAAGCTTCAAACATTTTTCAGGATCAAAGATTTTTGATTTTTCTAAAGTGACGAAAATTGCATCTATGATGTCATCAAAAAATATTCCATCAGCTCATGTTCAATTGTAGAAACCTCATTTTTTCAGAAGCTCAATATTGTATTCTGAAATAGGCTTGTATCAGAGTATTTTTTCTATGGTTTTTAATTTCATTTTATCATGATAAAATATATAAAATTGCTGTATAGGCAGTAACTAGAATAAATCAAGTCACAATCCATAAGCTAATATCTGCATTAATTGTTAACTTACTAATTGCTGATATGCATGATAAAATACAAATTGCGACGAATGAATGAGTTACATCTACTCTTTTTTTTCTATAAAATCTCAAATAAGAAATTATAAAAGCACTAAGTAGATATATGAGTATTCTAAAAAAAATATATATTGTTATCATAGATTCTCTTGGATATAAATTAAGGTTTGAACAATTAAATATCAAAGTGTTGAAGCCAAAATTGCTAAGACATAAAATATCTCTTTCCAGTCTCTTTTAAAAAATCAATTTTTAACTGTTACATTGGTTGGATTATTAATTGTAGTTTTGGATTTTTTTATTATTCATAAATCATGATGAACTCAATCCATTTCAGAACGAAGAGTCCGAACACTTCAGTTAGTATAATCTAGCTTTGCTTCCATTCTTCGGAGATCTTCTCATAGATACTTTAACGCTTCTCAAAATCTTGCCTGATCTTCTCGAGAGAGCATCATTAGGTCTAAAAGTTTTTCATATCCAGCCATGATTTCTTCTTAGTTTCAAAATAAAGTTTCTATTTCTTCAGCACATTTATCTCGAAGTTCTTTAATTTCCAAAAACATCACATCAGCTTCATTTAAGAGTTCATTTTCTTCAGCTGATGGATCTCTTTTTTCTCTCGTACAAAGTGCATTTATTCTGGCCACATTTGCGGTCATATTTGCCTGGTCTGTTATGCTATATTTTCTCAGTATATCCTCGGAGCATTTTCTTTTTATTTCTGATACTTTTGCTTCAATTTCTAGATTTTTACTCTCCAAAGTTTCTACTAAATCAAAATCATTTTCTATAAATGAATCGAGATACTCTTGATATTTTTCTGCTGCGATATACTCAGGTACAAGTTCAGTTATAAGATCAGGATCTATAGCTTGTGCATCTTCTACAATTATTTTATTTTGTGCTTCGATTTCATCTTGAAAATCTTTGAGAGTTTTTACGATAGGTTTATAGTTTTCAATCCTTCTTTCTGAATTTATAAAATCATTTGAAATTTTAATAGTTTCAGCTCATTCCATTTCCATAAACTCTGAAGAACGAGAAATGAGTTTTCAATTTTTTATTAATCAATACATTTTTTTAAGATAAAGTAACTAAAATTTCATCATTTGGGTATGAAGTCGAACTATCTGCAAAATACCTAATTGTAAATTGAGTTGATGTAACACTAAGTAATGTCATAACTAAATAGTTTCAATTATTGTTGTATAATCTACTCATTAGATTTCAAGTTGATGCTGTTCTTTGTCAGTTATATCAATATGAAATAAATCTTTGAGTGTTATCTTTTTTAGTCCATACAGCCTTTCCAGCTCATCAAAAATAAAATTCAATCGAATTTGGGATTGAACCAAATGAATGATTATAAGTTATATCTTGATTTCAACTAACATAACTAGGATTTTGAAATCCCATAGTTATTGGTTTTACTCACTCTTTTTCCCAAAGCCCCCAAGTGGTGTTATTTGTACTTCGTCTGTAAAATCTATCTCCATTATTAGCAAAAGCAAATTGTACAGTTTGTCCAGATCAATTCGGGTCATTCCAAGGTGCAAGTGTTAATAATCAAATACCGGGGGAAGTTCAAGTTAATGCGATATCTGAAGCATCTATAAATTCTAATTCAAGACTTCTTGCATATCAATTTGGTCATCTTCAACCTCCTCTATTATCGGGTGTATTTGCAAGTTTTGGAACACCTCAAGTAATAAGTTTTTCCCAAGAAGTCCAGATATTATTATTCATTGATCTTGTATATATTTCATTTGCTGTTGATCATCAAAATCAACTTCATATAGCCATCTGAAAAGCATAATTACTTCATTGTGAAACTCTATCAACAATAAGTATATAAGTTCAATTTTTTGGTGGTTTATTTAAAGCAGTTCAAGTATCAACTCTATATCTTCATCCAATTAATATGTCATTAAAATCTGTTACTGCTCAATATTGAACACAAGAATTCCATGTCAATCATATTACATTCAATCTTGCATTTGTTGTTTCTTCAATATTTCGAGCTAAATAATCCTTCTTTATAAAAACTCTTTCATCAGTGATCACTCAAGAAGTAATACTTGCAAGTTTTATATAATTAGATGTAGGATAAGATGCTGCAGTTTTAATAGTTCCAATTCCTTCACCATTTGGTGCATTTATAGTTCCATTATCAATATTGGCTTGAGTAATTTCAACGAATACTTTTTTAGTTCCAGTTGTATCAATAGTAACGTCAGTATCTGAATCAAATAAAACTCGAAATGACTTTCATGTTCGAGTCACTTCAATAAATCAAAATCATTTTGTTACTTTTCATGATTGTACTTGTAAGCCTTGAGCTACTCAAGCAGTTGAAAGTGATTCTAAGATTTTAGAAACATCATAGTCCTGGACAAGATTATTTCATTGAAGGAGAGAAACTCTTTGCATAATTTATAATAAAAAAATATCTAGGTTTAAGCCTAGATATCGTGGTTTTTTTTTCAATGTCATTTTAGTACTCTAAAATCTTCTGTGATTCTTTTAATTTTCGAATTTGTTCTGGAAAAGTCAGTGTTTTTACTTTACTGGTAGAAGTTTTGAGAGATATATTCTCGAGGTCTCAAGATTTATATGATTTTTCTATTATTCTACTTGGGCCGATATAATTATTAAAAATATTATCTGAGTTTATAAATATATTTATATCATCTCAAATTTCCACCTCGAAGTAGTTTCTTGTAATTGGAGTAAAAGATATCTCTCTGACACTTTCTTTTCTCTCAGAGAGAATTTCAGCTGCTGTAGTAGCATCTTTTCATAAACTTGGGAAGAATCTTTCAACTGCTCAGTATTTTGTCTTACTTGGAGTATCTATTTGAGTTTCTACTGAAGTAGTATCTTTCACTTTTACTCAGTTCGCAATATTTTTAGAATTAAATAGTGTTTTAGGATTTTCTATACTTCGCGATCTTGGATTGTTCACATCAAAATTATACTCTCTATAATTCTCTCATGACAAAGTTCTATCTATTCAGATTTTCGCTTTGAAATATATGACATTATTATCTATAAAAAATTCATATCCATCTTCCGTTAAATCTTTAAAAACACTGAGAATATCCTGACCTTCAAAATATTCTTTATCAGGTAGGATATCAGTGACTCCACAATCAAGAATAAATCAATTATCATATCTCGAACTAATATCTGATAATACATCATTTAAAATATACTGAAGGGATTTTCAGAAATAATTTTTATCTATTCATAAATATCTATTTTGGAGAAAATCTATCATATCTCAGATTCAAACTTCAGTTACATTATTTTCAGCTTGGATGTAATCAATATATCCATCAATGAGAAGATTTTCTTTTCCAGTTACAGGATCTTGTTTGAATAATTTTACACGGAAAAACTCCTGAAGAATTTCAGGATCATTTCCAATGTTATCTGATTTTATTTTAAAACTTCCCTTCCCTGCATCACTTAATTTGCTTTCAGCTGAAGCAGAAATTATATTATGAATTTGAGTGATTTTTACATTCGATGGAGAAGAAACATAAGCAATATACATTTTTATAAGAGTGAATTATTAAAATATACGGTAGCATCAAAACTTCCAGGACTAATTCCTCAATCATTATCATTTACAATGAATTTCGTATTTCATGATACTGTAGGCCAAATGCTTCATGGCTCTCTATCTCAAAGAATATTAACTCCATTTTTCGTAAGTTTTTCTTCAGCTGAATTAATAATCAAAACATCTCATGAGGTGAGTGAAGTATTAATTATAAAATATGTATCATTTGAAACATTAAATATTTTGATGGGAGAACTGAGAGTTTGATTGGCTTTTATTTCAATCTTTGCAGGACTATCTGTATTTCAGGTTCCAATACATTCTAGAATACTTCATGATTCGTCCCAAGCATCTGGAAGGGTGAATGGAAATCTAAATCATAAAAAGACTCACTCTCCTCATGCAGTTACAATTTGCTCAAGTGATCTATAAATAGGATCTTCAATTGATTCTAAAACTACTCTCCATCTCCAATGACTTCATATGATTTGATCATCTCATTCAAGTACTTCGAGAGGTTCTTTAATCTTCACTTTGAGAGTCCATTCTCTATCATAGATATCTTGAATATATAATTCTCTTTCTTGTATTTTTCACGGGTTCCCCTGGAGTGCAAAGAGCTCTTCTAAATACAATACGGATGCATATTCTTCATCTCATATAGCTCACATCCTATCTATGTATCATTCTAAAGATATTATTCGTGTGCGCGCGTATGTTGGAGATGTAGTTCTCCCATGCATTCAATCAATGTTTTGAGAGTCATCTGAAGTTGAGAGTTTTCTCCATTCTTTAAATGTATAATAAATACCCGAAATACTATTTCGAAGAATATCTTTATTATCAAGCCTTGCAGTTTTAAAATCGTTCATGAGTAATTATTAGAGTCTAAATTTTAACTTATCAAAAACTGTTTCCAGATCTATTTGATTTGTCACAGTGATATTTGGAACATTTATATTTTTTGAATTATCAAAACTTTGATTTCATTGTCTCATTCTCTCGAGTTGTGAAATAGTTTCAGGAACTTTTTTTACAATGTCATGAGGGATTACATATTCTTTGTAGTGAACTGTTCCAGCTTCTCATGTAACTGGACCATCTCATGTATATCCTCATTCATAAAATCAAGCTCAAGAACTTCATTCTCCACCTCCTCATGATAATGCAGCTCTTCTTGCAGCTGCAACTGCCTGCCACTTAGAAATGAGTCTATTTTGATATGATTCTTGTTTCAAAGATTCCTGGTATACTGTATCAGTAATTTGAACCTCTATACTTTGACGGAGTTGTTTATAATTTTCATCAATCGCAGCTCTTTTATTGGAAAATTCAGAAAAAATAATTTGCTCCTGAAGTTTCTTTTCTCGTAAAGATTCAAGCTCATTTTCTGCAGCTTGTCTTTCAACTTCGATTTCAGTTTGTCTTTGTTTTTCTTTTACGAAATCTCTTAAATCTCAGACTTTTACTCATCATTCAAGTGTTTCATCATTTCAGGCAACTGCGAGAATAGCTTTATATCTTTCTGCTAATTCCTCTAAATCAGCTTGAGTATCTGTAGATCAAAATTTAAATAAATCTTCTTTTATTTTTTTACTCTCTTCAGCAAGATTTAACAATGTATCTTCGAGTTTCTCAATATTCTTTATGTAATCATCAATTATATCACTACTTTTTTCTAACTCATCATCATATACTTCAGTAATTTTCTCAACTGTATCTGAAATAAATTCTACTTTTTCTTTGAGTCTTTTATTTTCTTCTTCCTGAAGATCTTCGAGATATTTTTTTCTTCTCTCTCGTTGTTCAGCATCCTGTTTTAAAAGTTCATTTTCTTTTTTAATGGCTTCTTCTTTTGCCTTCAGTATTTCTTTTTCGATTTCTTCTTGAGTTTTTCATTCATCTTTTGCAGATGCTCATCCTCATCAAGAATCATCTCATCATGTTCATCCACCACCTCTATTTCATCAAGTAGCAGGTCTTAGAAGTTCAGTTCAAATTTTACCAGTTGTTCAGCCAAAACTTGTCAATGCTTTAGTGAAATCATCAAATACAGCTACTGAAGCAAGATTTGATTTTTTAGTTAAAGAATAATCAAATCCATTTTCAAAGCTTTTGAAAGCTCTAGTTGGTCAACCTCATCAAATATTAATTCCATCTACTAAACTATTTAATCATAACGCTTTTGAAACTTTTCATCAGATTCAAAAAGAAACTTTATCTATAAAATTTCATACTACATTGAGAGCACTCTTTAATCATTTTTCAATTGCACTTGGAAGCTTTTCAAATGCAATTCACATATTTTCAACTAATGTTCATGTATTATTTTTAATAGTATTAAAAACTCATACTACTGTTTCAGATGCTCAAATAAGAGAAGTTCAGATTGTAGAAGCAATGAATTTAAATCATTTCGAGGCAACATTTACTAAATATCCTATTACGGATACTCAAGAAATCATAGCATTTGAGAATCAATTTATTAGTGTTGTTGCTTTCTCTGTAATTCAATATGTTTCATCAATTTCTCAGAACTTTTTAATAAAATCATTGGTTGCTTGTGTCATCGTTTGACCAATGGTCACACTAGAATTTTGAAAACTATCATTTACTTGTTCATTCGCTTCAAGCAGTGCATTTTTTAAGACATCAGAAGTAATAACTCATTGAGCAGCTAAGTCTTTTAATTCTCATCTATTTACTCATAGTTGTTTTGCGAGTATATCGAGAAGAGATGGCATTGCTTCAGATACTGCTCTAAATTCATCACCTGCAAGTTGCCCTGATCAAAAAGCTTGAGCAAGTTGAAGCATTACAGAAGAAACCTCATTTGCTTCTGCACCTGATAAAGCTAATCATTTAGAGAGAGTATCTAAAATTTTTAGAGTTTCTGCCTGACTTCATCAGAGTTGTTTATTTACCAAGTCAAAACGAACAAAAGAAGCAGTTAAATCATCAACTGGAACTCTTGCCTGATTAGCCATTTGAAATAAATTATCTCGAAGTTGCTCAAGCTGAGCTCATTCTGAAACTTGTTTCAATCTATTTCACATATTAGTGAATGATTCCGATAAACTTCAAATTCCAGAAGTAGCTTTTGCAAATCAAATTGTAGCCAAAAATCATCCAGCTACTTTCAAAGATTTTGTGAATAATGTAGTCTGTCAATTGGCTTTTTGCAGTGCAGATTCAGTTGATTTTATTTCTCTCTGAAGAACTCGAAATTCTTTACTTCAAATTTTAACACCACTTAATTTTGAAGTAAGTGTTGTGAGTCTACTATTTAATCATCAGATGGTATTCTTTCATAAAGATTTCTCAATATCATTTCAAACATCTTTAAAATCATATTTTATTTTATTGAGCTCAGCTCTTAATTGTCATTTATCTGATTTTACTCAGAATATTAAATCTCAAAGTTTCATATTTTATTTTTTTAAGATATTTTTTAAATCATTGATTGCTTTTCTGTCTGCCTTTTTTGATAATCTTTTATATTTAGATGGATCCAGCAGTTCTCAAATTCTAGAGTAAATTCTTCTGTATGAAGTGAGTGGTAGAGAGAGTATTTCTGAAATTGGTTGATTTAAATTTTTAGCTAAGAGTACTATGAAATATTCCATATCATTAAACTCTTCCAAGAAATCAAAATCTTTCATGTTATTTTTATTTTTATGATCTTTTATTTGGAATAAAATTTCTAAAAATTTTTCCGTATGTTCTGAAGATAATTTAGGAGTTTTTTCATTAAACTCATTCAATATTTCTAAAATAGTTTTTTCTGGTTCAATTAACCAGCTGAGATATTGTTGAACTGTAATTTCTCATGTAATGAAGTAATTTCAGTTATACTTGAAAGTATTTTTTATTCTTAGCATTTAATTTTTGTGATAAAATTAATAATTTCTTCATCTAATATTTCTCAATCTTTACATTCTAAATATCAATTATTTAATTTTTTGAGTATTTGATGAATAAATGGAATAATAACTTTCCTAAGTTTTTTATTGTTAGTAATTCATTGAGTAGCCGATATAATTTCTCACTTTTTTTCGTGAGAAATTTTTCACATGTAATACTTTTTTCAGGCAATTACGATATTAATTTCATAGCTATTTAAGTTGTAGAACATTTTTTTAATAAAAAAATAAACCTACTTTTTAGGGTAGGTTTTGAAATTTTTTTTTCAATGTCATTTCTGAGTCTAAGAATAAGCTATTTATTTATAATTATCAATTTCAATTCTCAACATCAATATATTTAAAACTCTATTGCTTTGGCATCAGTAATTACAAAATCAGTTCAATTCCATTTAAATTCACACTGATAGGCTGAACGAATCATAGCTCAAAAACCATTTTGAGAATCTACTTTTAAATTTACGAGTGCCGTATTTTGATCATCAGTAGAAATCCCAACCTCTTCTTCACTAAATTCAGCACTTGATGGAGATTTTAAAAGTCCTTTTACTGTATTTCTACATATCATTTTTGCAACTCATGAATTTTCATTTAAATAAGAAGCAGGAGTTGTTGGTAAATTATTAGTTTCAGTAGAAAATTGTTCTCATATAGCTCATATAACTCCTACAATAATTATGAATATTATAATTAATCCACCACATCAAATGTTCTTTTTAGGTTTCTGTTCTTTTCAACAATGCTTACAAACTTTCGCATCATCTTGAATCTCTTCAGCACAGAATTTACATTTCTTCATGGAAATATATAAAAAAGTAATAGAACACTTATAATGATTTTTTCTAATAAATCAAAAAGACCTCATATTTGAGGTCTTTTATTTATCGATTTTTAAACTGATTGTTCATCTTCAATAACAAGAATTTTGTTATTTTCATCTGGGAATGCCATAAATTCAAATGGCATTTTCATTACTTCATCTACTGCATCATCTGCAACAAATCCCCACGTCATGTTTCCTGATGCATACCCTTTTGGAATTGTTATGGTAAGATTTTTACCATTTTCATCAGTGTTTACCATTCTAAGCTCATAGAGTGCAATGAGCTTCGTTACATCTGACCATGTAGCTTTTTTCTTAGCGTTTGGAGTGTAAGAGTAAGACGCAACTAAAACTCAAGTTTGAGCTGTTTTTGGAACGATATAAGTATATCATTTCTCTCCATTACTTCCATCAGATAGATAGATTGAATAATCTGTACCTGAAATAAGTGGTGAACCATCAGAATTTATTATTACTGAAGAAACTTCGCTATATGCACCATTTTTATTCGCAAGCTTTATTGGACTTCAAACAATCCATCATGTACCGAGTGCTTCTCAAGTAATATTAACTGGAGCTGCAGCTATATCTTCGAATACTCCATGATTATCAATCTTAGAAAGATTATCAAAAAATAATTCCCATATGCTTGCTGTAGCTTTTACAGATTCTACTTTTTTTCTTGGAGGAAGTTTTCAGTTATGAGCTCTTAAATCAATAACATTATAAACTACTTCGAGTTGTGCATCCTCAAGTAATCCTAGATTTACATTATCAAGAAACATTTTCACACTTCATAGACGAATCGCTTGGCTGTTTTGTACTGCTGTTTGCATAGTATAAAATTAATAAATAATTCTATATTAAGCTATACTTTGAGATTTTTTTTTCAATGTCATTTGCTTTTAGAAATCTAGATCTCTATAAATGAATGTAAAAGTGAGATGTATTCCCCAGCATTTTATTTCTTTATCATAGGTATCTCTATCGACACTATTCAGTGAGACGTAAGAAATCCCGTCCATATTTTGTCTTCTATTGAAGCATGTCACAATTGCATTCATTAATTCTTCAGCTTGAAGATTTGTTTTTGCCCATGATGTTATTTGAAAAAGAGATCTTCTTTTTGGATATTCTGCAGCATTATCTGTAATTCTATGATAGGTAATGAGAGGAATACTTGAATCAAATTTTGACTGAGCTCTATTCACATCAGCATCATCATTTTGATAATATACCTGGTCAGAATTTTCTACTAAAGACATGATTCATTCATCGCTGGTCATAATAGAATAGAGAATCCCTTTAATATTTTTAGCCATAATTTATATTTTTAAATATTGTTTCAATGCTTTTTCAAAGATATTCTTTGCTTGCTCTAGATTATCTTCAATTCATTTTCTTACAAAACTTCTTTCAGGAATATGTGCATATCCATATTCTTGAGCTCTCGCATATTCGGTAGCTGGTCATTTCTTTACTCAGAGTTGATAGATCATATCTCCAAGTTTCTCATGTCAAATACTTCTTTTTAAATTTCATGTAACTCATTCATACCAGTTCCCTCAAATTATCACCGGATTTCTTCATTTTCTAATTGGAGCCAATCAATCCTTTCGATTTATATTATCTGGAAGTCTATTTTTATCTCGAGGAGTATTCTCACGAATTTTTTGTTCTAAGAATACAGTAACTTCTAAGAGAGCAAAATTAATAGCTTGCTCCATGATAAAATCATTACTAAATTTAAATTCGGCCATTATTGTATTAATTGCAAATAATGAATCCTGAAAGGATCATCTTGTTGAAAATATTGTACTACTCTCGAAGTGATCACACTATATTTTACATCTCAATGTATAATCTGATCTCCTCTCTTCGAATCAAATTCTAATGAGCTATATAATGCATGCTCTGAAATCTGCTTTGTGAGTGTCCCTCATATCTCTTTAGGAGTTTTGAGTTGAACTAGTACTCATTTGATTAAAGCATCTTCTCAGAAGCTCTCAATTGATTCTCAGATACTATTCTTATTACTACTTACTGATTTGTGAGTGTAATTTCTTATATCTTTTCTAAAAGCTCAAAGAAACATAGTTTAATAGTGAATAGAATTAAAAATTTTATATTTTTTTAGTATCGAGGAAAAGTCTGACAAGCTATTCATTTTTTTCCCATCTAGGAGTTCTGAAGGAGAGAAATATGTAATACTTAATCACTCTATTTTCTTGTTTTTGACTGTATCTTCTCAATTCAATTGAATACTATTCATTTCTGTACAATACTTCAGGAAGAATGTTTTAACATCAACTGGAACTGAAGTAAATCCTCTTTTATATATAATCTCTACATTTTTGTTTCATTTTGGGATGACTTTGTCCAGGTATACTATCGCTCATTCAAAAAAATCTATTCAGACGTTATTAAATTCTCATGATGATATATTCGTAAACTGTTTTACTTCTAAAACTCAATTAATTGGTCCTTCGAGTAAAAGTCTATTGCTTCACATTCCAGAAACTCTTCGAGTAATTTCCTTTTCTCATAAATTCCATCATAATTCTAGATCTACTAATGATGTAAGGGTAGTTATTAAATCCGTCAATCTTACATCTTGGGATGTATCAGTTTCAGGAATTGATAATACTTTTTTCAGATCTACTAGGCTGCAATATTCCATAAAAATTTAGAATAAAAAATAAGCTCCTAGTTAGACTAGAGAGCTCAGCTTTTTTTTCAATGTCATTTTAAAGTAATCCATTATCAACAGCGATTTGATTCAAATCATCACCTTCAGCAAATTCTATTCAATTATCATTCAGAAGTTTTTCTAAATCTTTAGTTCCTGTAAGATCTGATTCTCAAGTTTTTCATGTATTAGAATTCTCTAAAAGTTCTAGGAGTTCATCTTTTTTTGCCTTAGCATCAAACTCAACTCAAAGTACTGATAGTTTTTCTTTGATTTCTTTTACAGTCAATGAATTATCAACTACAGGAGCTTCTTGTTTTGGTATTTCTTTCCCAAGAACTTCAAATCAAAAACTCTTATAAGCTCAGAGATTAATTTTATTAATTTCTCGAACTTCCCCTGGTCTTACTCAATTATAAATTCTTTTTGTTGTATTCACTACCTGTACAGTTTCTATTTGGCTCATAATATTATAATTAAAAATAAATTAAATGAGAAATCTCTCCGAAGAGAGATATCCGATTAAATAACTTTTAGGTTTTTCACAAGTACTACAGCATCAAGATTTTCGATTTGAATATCGATTCTCATTTTGAAGTAATATCTGTAACCAACTCCAGGAATTCTATGAATTTCAAAACTAATTCTATCTGAAGCGCTACCACCTGTTTGAATAGCGTAGATAAGATTCTTTGGATCTGTGAGAAGTGCGTCAGAACCATCGAGAGTAACCTCAGTGAATGTTGCTCCAGATTCAATTTCATACATGATATTAGATACCATAGTAATATTTGAAGCTGATACACTAGCTACTATATGAACTTGTTCTTTCTCTGTACCAATATCAGTAACAAATGCTTTTCCAGCAGTTACTCAAGTTGCAGATGTAACCGCAATCACTTTTTGTCCTGCAGCAGAAACTGAAGCAGTAGTAGTTGCAGCTCATCCTCCAAGAAGAACTGGTTCTCCATCTCTCATGAGATTTGCTTGAGTATATGGCATTGTAGCGATTGTTCTTTGAAGATCAGTCTTTACAAGTGAATCTGCAATTGTTGTATATTGTTCTGTGTAATCAATAACAACACCTCGAGAAGTAATAAATTCAGCATCATTTGCAAACTTAGAAGGCATAGCCTTGATTGCTTTGATAAATTTTTCTCTTTTCACGAGTCTATCTGCAAATGTATCTGTATCAGCTGCATCAATAATATGAGCTCCTTCAAGAGATCTATATTTAAATCCATCAAAAAGTTGATTTACTGTAAGAGGATTCCCTCTTTTTCGAGCATAGAATGAGAGAACATCAAGTTCATTCATAACTTTCTTCCCAATCATTCTCATGAATTTTTCACCAATTTTTCCTTTCTCAATATTATCTTCAAGTTCTTGATCAGTTACCATGAATTGACCTCTCACGAGTTCAGATTTTAATTCTAGAGTATCACTACCAAATGTAGTATCTTTCGAAGTATCAACTTCTGAATGACTCCCTGGATACAGAAAATCTCCGATAACAAATAATTTTGCGATAGTTTTATTTGGACCATCCATTCTTTCGACTCGAGCTTTCTTAAGTATTGCAGATTCATCTTTCATATAATCAATGAATGCAACTGCTTGTTCTTCTCGAAGAGTTACAAGTTTTGAACCTAAAGTAGGTGCATCAAAAGCTTTTTCTAATCTCTCATCACTTCCACCACCTGAACCTGGTTCATCAACATAAGTAGCAACCAAATGGAAACTAAAAATTTGAGCTAAGAGTCTCATAAAAATATTGTGTTTCATGTTTCTAAAAATAATTTAAATAAAATACTATGATCCAGCTACCACTTCATCCCATAATCCTTTTTCTGGTTCTCCTCAAGTAGTTTTCGTTACTTGCTTAGAACCTTTAGGAAGATCTTCGATTGTTTTTGTCATCTCTTCTTGCATCTTATTCATAGCACCTGTCATCGCATCTTTCATGTCATCCATTAACTCTTTCAAGCTTGATGCTGTTACATACAAGTCAGCCCATTTTTCCATTTTCTCTTCAATCTTCTTCATATTTTCTCAGAGAGATGCATTTTCTTCAGTTGTTTTTTTCATAGAATCTTCAGTTTTTTCAAACTCTTGTTCTACGTCATCGATTCAATCGATTGCTTCAGATAGTTTTTCTAAAGCTTCATCTCCTTTTTGAGTTTTGAGAAGTTCTAGAGCTTCACTCAAGCTTTTCTTCATTTTTTCAAATTTTTCTTTCATAGGAATAATTTAATAATTAATAATATTACTCTTTTCATTTTTGAGTTTGGGCTTTTTTTTTCAATGTCATTTACTCTTGAGAGAGTCTTTTCTGTAGTTTTTCAATTTTCTTCATGTCATAAACTTCCTTTTTTAGAAGGACTTTCTTGAACATTGCAAAACCTGTAGTTGCCTTTTTAACTGCAGGAGTATGATCACTCGTAACGAGAGAAATCTTCTCAGTTTTAATTCAAAATATATTGAAGCTCATAATAATAATCTTTAAATAATAAGTTCCTTTTGATACCACCCTTCGATAGAAATTCAAATAATCTCTCATGCTATAACTTTATCAAATAATGCATCACTAAATTTAATTGCGACTAGCCAGCTTCATTTACTGACAACTCAGTGCTCGAATTCCATATCCATTGGAAGAATATAGGACTCCACAAATCTTGCTTCAGTACAATCGATATCTGTATCTTCTTCATGATTTATATTCGCAGTAACTCAAGATTCCTGCATGTTGATCATAAATTGATGGCATGCTTTTATTACTTCGTCACGCGAAGCTGTATCTCAGTTATTATCCTCGACATCTGGTTCAAGTGCTACGAATGTTATTGTGTTGTGTGATTCAGTCTTAAGTAGCTTTATTTCTTTTTTTGTTTTATCCATGAAACATCAGCAATCAGAACAATAATCGTGGTCACATCAAGGACATACTTCAACTCAGTTTTTCTTTTTAGTGTTGATACTATTTTGAAGTTCTGTAAATGTTTTTCGAAGATTCATAATTAAAAAAAGTACCAAGTAATAAAACTACGGTACTTTCTGAGATTTTTTTTTCAATGTCGTTTATAAAGGATCTTCATCTGGATTTGTGAGTCTTCTATCTACATAACATCTACAATAAAATCAATGAGGTTCATCTTGAGTCTGAGTTGCTTTAAATGCTTGATCTGCTGGAATCCAACCTTCCAAAGTATTTTCCTCATGAGAATCTCTAACTGCTGAATCTCATTGGTCCATATTTCTTTTCCATCATACCGTATTAAAATAATTAGAATATTTTTCATATTGTATTCTCTTCCCCTGGGCAAATGCAATAGATATTTCTTGCTGAGCAATTAGAGCTGCACGAGTTTCATTGTATTTTCAAAACTTAGTATAGATTTTAGTTTTCAATAAATCAACAGAATTTCAGTTCTCAATCGAATCAGAAATAATCTTTGAGATTTCCTTCTGAGTTGTTTCATCGATATATCTGATCATTTCTCATGCGTGAACTTTAGCCCAACTAATTGCTTCAGAATTATCTATATCAAAACTAACTCATACAGGAATTTCAGATTGTGCTTTTTTTTCAGAGAAGTTTTGACCAGCGACATATCAAGTTACATGTACATTCACAAACTCTTCAACAATTGTTTCTAATTCTTCAGCTGATATTTTTTTCATCTTATCGAGGAGCACTTCAACCTGATTAATTTCATTCTCAGAGTTTTCTGAGACACCAATAAATAACTGAGGATTTCAATCAATATAACTTAAATAGTCTTGTATCTGCAGCTCGAAATACTTTGTGGCCACTTTCTTGAATGCAGCGACTGTAGATGTAAATTCTTTCCCTCGAAGGTCTCATGATTTATTTATTTTTTTCATTTTTTTTCATACATTTTTTGAAGTACTTCTTCTACTGCATCTTCTTCAGGAGTCTTATCTGAGTTTCAAGATCCATAAACTTTATGAATCATATTATCTGCAGCTCATGTTATTTCATATCAAATATATTCTCTTCATTCATCAATACTAAAGACTCAAGTTCTAATAAGCTTATCGACAACTTCAGCTTCTTCTTTTTGGTTTTTTGTATCGACTGGATTCATTTCTATTTCATCTACAGCATCAGGGAAATATTCTCGAAGTCATTCTTTCAATTGTCTCACGAACCGAGCCTGAGTAGGCTTGATAGTTGTGAGATTAAAATCTTCTAATGAGCTTTCACGAGTCGCACGATTTGAATTTTTTCAAGAAAGTAAATCAAAGGGAATCTGAAGAGCGATTGCGATATCTTCTTTAATTTCTTTCTTGAGAGCAATAAAAGAATTATGATCTATCTTGCTCGCGATATCTAATTTCTTAAGTTTTCAAGATACTATTCACATCTCAAGACCGTTATTCACACCTCTGAAATAATCTTTAATAAATGTTGTAATAGCAGCTTTATCCTGAGGAGTCATTACATTATCTTCATCTACAAGAAGTGTTGGTTCAATAAATCCATTCTCAAAGAGTTTTCGGTACACTTGTTCAATGAAATAGAGAATGAGAATAGATTCGATACAATCTACAAAAATAGTATCTCAATAATACTTACTCGTGAGTGATGCTCTTTTAATATGAATAAATTCTCATTTCCCCCATTCAACTTCCTCATTTCAACTTCATTTCTGAATAAGCTTTTCTTCTCAATCTGTATCTTCAGCAATGAGACATGTTTCAGTAAGTATAGGATCTAATTCGATTATCTTATTTCAATTTGTAGTGAGTATCTCATAGAAGAAATTTCCGAATGTACAAAAATTAAATACTCATTCATTTACATCTAGTTTATTGAGAATTTTATTTAAATCCTCGTTTGAAGTTTCAAGGAATCCAGTGTCACAACTCGCAGCGATTTTTTTAATTATTCATGATAAAAGAGAAGAACTTCTTACAGTTTTTCTCAGTAAATCGAAAGAGATTTCAGGATTTATCATTCCCTTGTATCACTTCGTATTCTCTGAAAGTTGCTTAGATTCCTCAACTTTAGTCATGATTTCTTGAGCTGTTTGAGTCTTCTGCAGAGGATGTTTTGGATCTACTGTTACTGAGATTTTAGAGAATGTCACAGCTTTACTTTTGTTTCCCATTATAAGATTTTATGAAATACTATTATTAAGTGATACACTCCTGCTCTTTTTTTTCAATGTCATTTCATCATTTGTAAATATTGATGACATCTCGAAGTATGACAATGAACCATGAAATAGTTTGTTTCTCTTCTTCAGTAAAATCGTAAATCTCCATGAACTTTGTGATATAATATGAGTTAAAATTTGGAAGAGTGCTTCCTCATTCTATTCGATGGATTGCAAGTGAGTCTCATCTCACCAGTTTTGCTACATCATCCACACTCAAGAATTTTTCTAATCTCTTCTTTCGAAACAAACTTCAGAGAATAGATTGTGTGGGATTTTGCCACTTCTTTTGATTCTCTAAATAAAAGTCATCTTTCTCCTGATTATAGAACTTATAAATCAAATCTAGCTTTCAAGAATTGATTCTATCTGGAGCTCAATTTACAAATATGAGATACATAAAATTATAAGATACTCCAATCTTATTAGCCATAAATCATGGTCAGTTATCCTGGAGATCTTTGATTAATTTTTGGATTACATTCATAGTAAAATTGTGTTAAGTTCAGTAAAATTTAACCTATTTCGATGCACTGCTTGTAAATCATCAAACCTTGATGTCATAGAACGAATATACCATGCTATCGACCATATCGTCCTCTGTTGCATTTGGGAACGCGAGGAGCTGAGTTTCGAGCTCTCCTGTTTTATCTGGCGAGAACATTACTTCTCCTCTTTCAAAATCTCACTGGAATTCCATCAGTCTTTGAGTCTTATCTTTCGTTGCTGAAATTATTACAACTGCTAATTTTTCTTTTCTCAGGACTGGACCAATAGCAAGTCCACCTCACTGACTTTCAAGAACAATAATATTCACATTAAATTGTTTATATTTCTCTGAAATAAATCTCTTGTAATTCTCTTCAGATTTCTCAGCTCATTCAAGTTTCCAGGATCATAAGATGTATTTAAACTTTCTTCATTCATCATTGGTATAATGAGCTGTTATGGTTACAGCCATTGGATCTGATATTGTTTGCTCAGAAAGAGCTCCATCGACTCACATTACGATTCTGACCTTATCTGGTTTAGAGTACCAATATTTTATGAGAGTCTTTCCGATAATTGTTTGTCATGCGACATATGGAATAAGATTAAAATTTCAGTTATATGCGATACTTCCTTGTTCTCTTCTTTTCTTCTGAAGAGAAATAAACATGGCCTTCGTATTAGTGATTCATTTATTTAACCTATCGGCAATTTTATCAGTAGCTACAAATCTACTCCATGCAATCTTTCACTTCTCTCGAATCTTTTGCCAGTAGATTTTTATATTAAATGCTTCATCTGATTCGAAGTGTTTCTTGAGTCTTATAACTCTCCCATCTTCCCTGATAGAATTTCAAAGAAAGACTTTTTGTGCAAAAGCATCGAGTCATCACATAACTTCTGAAAGAATAAACTCTACAGCTTCGCTTATAATCTTTGGATTCTTTGTATTCTCGAGTGTGTCCAGGTCATCGAATCAAACCAAGTCAGGACGAAGTGTTTCTCCTTCTGAAGAATAGAAAGTTTCTCATCTTGGACTCATACCTGGAGACATCGCTTTCATCATGACTTGATTTGTTGTGATAAATTCAGTCACAGATTTCTTTGAAATATCTCTCTGTTTTCTTCATTCTGCAGGTATATATAAATATCCGTAATCTCTAATTATTTTCTTGTTTTTTTCGAGTATGATGATCACCGAAAGAAGCATCTTCTTAGCCTTGGTGAAATTATCATTATAATGCATGATAAATCTCTTTTTCCTGTAACAGATGCACCAAACATAGTAGTATCTTAAGATCATAGATTTAGCACACTCTCGAAATCAAACAAAGATTATATCTTCTCCATTCTGCAAATCTTTTGAATAATTGATTTGAAACGGAGCCATCTCATGATAAAACTCTCTCGGGAAATAATATTCCATAAACTCAATAAATCTTGATTCTAGAATAAGAACTCGAGATTTTTTTGCTTTCGGATTTCTGAAAATATAATTTAAAATATCGCTCTCAGAAGGTTCTTTTCTCTTAGCTAATGATTTAATCTTTGAAGGAATATGTATTTCTTGTGGAGTCATTATTTCTTGTTTTTTCTGCTAAGAATTAGTTCATACATTTCAACATCTGACTCATCCTCTTCAAACTTCAAATCTGAATCATCAACCAGTCCAACTCTATTCCCAAATTCCTTTCTCGCTTTCCTCTCGAGCCACCATTTAGAATCAGAAACTTCTCAATCTTTTATACTTCTTCAGATGTTAATCTTTGCCTGAAGAGTTATTTTATTCTTCCAAAGTGCTTTTCTCTCCAGAAATTCAGGATGAGATTTTTGATAATCATAGAGAGTAGAGCTTCAGATTTCGCAAAATACACAAGCTTCTAGGTCATTCATACCTACCATAAAACATAACTCTAATTGTCGGAGTACATTATCTGTCATGACTGGTTTTGCTCATGCATTACTCTTTCGCTTTGTTCAATCTAATTTTGTTCACTTTTTTGTACTAGTTTTCAAAGATTTTGGAAGCTTCTGATTTAAGTTTTTAGCTGAAGCAGATCTATCTTCTTTTGAAATAGTTTTAGCCACAGATTTTAGAGTTCTTTTTACAGGAATCTTTTTATCTGCAGCTTGTTTTTTTTCAGGAGATGGACCAGCTTTAATTGCCATTTCTAATTTTTCGTAAAATCTTATTTCTTTTCTTTCGCATCATGCGAGATTGGATTATCTTCTGAGCTGCTGCGAGATTGGATTGATTGACATCATCTGTCCTCGTTATAGATCTTCTCAGCATATCCTGGAAGAGTGGATTACTTTCCCATATGAACCATGTATTTTCCATCGATTACTTCTCTAAAAAATTAAAATCAATTTCACGATTTACACATCAGATTTCTTTTTTCGACTTGGTAACATCGTAATATCTCTTTATGATTACCTGGACAAATAATGGATCTAACTCCATCATTCTGCAGCTGCGATTTGTCTTTTCGCATGCAATGAGAGTACTTCATGAACCTCAAAAGAAATCTGCCACGATGTCATGTTGTTTCGAACTATTGAAGAGTGCATATTCAATAAGCTCAACTGGTTTTTGAGTTGGATGTACATAATCTCAAACATTCGCTCTCTTCATACTCCAGATTGTTCACTTTCATTGTTCTTCAGCAGCTCGAGCTCTTTTGATAATATTAAGAATCTGAGAGTCAGATTTATTTTTGAAAGTATCTATTACTGTTCCGTGTGTTCTATCTCAGTAAAAATTTGTTCTTCATTGATTCAAGGAGCAATAAAATAGAGGTTCATGTTTCCATCTATAATCTCACCACCCGAGAGCAGCTGAAGGTTTATTCCAGATTATTTGATTCTTAATATCAAATCCTGTTTTTAGTAAAGCCTTTTCAAATTGAGCTTGAGTAGAGGAAGAGTGAAATACATAAACTCATGCAGTATTTCTTGTAATTTCAGCATATCTTTGGAACCATAATACCAGCATGTCATCGAAAGCTTGATCTCACATATGATCATTCTCTATTCATCTTTTCGTATTTTTTCACTGACCTTTGTAATTCACGTTGTATGGTGGATCAGTAAAAATCATTTGAGCTTTTTCTCAATTCATTAATTCTCAGACATCCTTCTGATCAGATGAATCTCAGCACATCAAGTAATGATTTCATAATTGAAAAATATCTCATTTTTGGATAATGAGATCTTCAGGATTCACTTCAGGTACATGGTCTTCAATATCAGCATCAAATTCATCTTCATCAAAAATATCAAAATTCATATCGAAAGGAAGATCATCTGGAATATCATTTCAGAAGTCTCATAATTCCATTAGTTCTGACATCAGATTTTCTTTGTTGTATCATGACAATAGGTTCGAAGTATTATCTTTGATTCGATAATACTTTTTTTCCTTCTCAGGCATTCAATGAACTTTAATAACATCTACTTCATTTTCTTGAAATCTCTTCAGAGAAAGGAGTCTTCAGTGGCCACAAATAATCATGTTTTTTTCATCAACGATTATTGGAGCTATATATCAAACTTTCTTCATGCTAATTTCTAGGCAATCAACCGATTCCTTCGTATGGTTTTTATTGTTCTTCTCATACGGAATTATCTCATCTATGTTTAAATAAATGAGCTCTTTTTTATATTTCTTAAGATCCTGTATTAAATCCATATTTTTTGTTATTATAAAATGCTTTCAGCCACTCGTTACCCTGAGAATAAAACGTACAACACAAGCTAAAAAGTTTTTTAGGCTCCTGCTCGACCTGTATTGTCCACTTCGAGGCTCAGGGTAAGAGTATTAGCTGCTTAATCCCTCGAAATGGTTGTATGACTAACGAACAGGTGAAAAAATTTTATAGGTAACGCAAGGCAGGAATCGAACCTGCGACTCTTTCCTTGAAAGGGAAAGCCTCTTCCACTGAGATACTTGCGTATAAAAAAACCGACGTAAATAAAAGTGTTGCCAGTACGGCGAAAGTCTCCAATGGAGACAACACTCTTACCTGAATCGGTTAAGAGAAAAATATTCGAAAAATGTATACAAATTATACCAATATCACCTTAGAATACAAGAATTTATTTTGCCTGCAGATCCTCAAAAGAATCTACATCTGTCACCATTTCCTCAAAGCTAGAAATTACATGAACACTTGATTTGGTTTTTACAACAACGTACGTTTGAAAACATTGAATACTTTCATATTCCAATACCTTATGAATTACTTTTCCTCATTTTTCTTTCTTCCAAATTTTTATTTTTTTATTCATTTTCTAAATAATTTAGTGATATATTTTTATTTTTTTGTAGTAACAATTCTCGGGTAAAGTTCTAATTTCAACTGATTATATTGGAGCATTAATCAAACTTTATTCATCCATATTAACGAATATAAAATAATAAATGGTTGTAGAAATATTATATAACATGCAAGGAGAAATATCACCGGGATTGCTATAAGAATTGAGATAATTGCTTTTAAAGTTTTCATAGTTATTTAAATTGAATTTAAAATGGTAAATCTTCCACACTGATCTCTTCTCAAGTTCAAGTAGATTCTTTATTGCTCTCTACTTTTAATTCATTGAAACCTTCAAATATTTCTCAGATTGTAAGATCTTTATATCTTTCAGCTAAATCTCAACTTACTAAATGAAATGCTGCATTCCTATCAAATAGAAAGATTACTTTTGCAATATCAGTTTCTGTTATTTCTGATTCCTGGAAACTCTGCTCTAACCTTTGGCACTCTTCTCAGAAATGCTCTTCATGATCTTGTTCTGAATAGTTCATGTTATAATTTTTTATCAGGAACTAAAAATGCTTTGCTCAAAGTATTTAATGAAAGGAGAACGGTGTCTATTTCATCAATTCGAGGTTTAGGATTTGAATTACAATTCATCTGAATAAGTTTCACAAGTGTTTTTCTATTGATTCGAGTAGTAAGTAATGATTTCATGCTTTTTTCTATCTCAAGTATAGATTCAGCAAGTATATCTAATGCTTCTGGATTTTCTTCGTTTCGGATTATGTGAATGTTTTCGTGGGCCATAATTATCTGCTTTTAAAAGATATAATATAAATATTGTCTTTGAATTTTGTAATATCCGTAACCTCTCTATCGAATCTTGTAAGTTCTTCAGTATTTACTATTTCAATATAAACTGGATTTCAAGAGTTATATTTTTCTAAAAATTTATCAAATATTTCTTGTTCATAATTAGGAACTTCACGAACTGTATTATTTTTGATTCAATATCTTTCTTTATTCCAGTTATCAGGAATAGATTTTACTATGAGTGTGTGTCATATTGTTTTCATAAAATTACTATAATTCAAATAAAATACTATTCAGCTTTCGATTCTTTTTCGGAGTATCCCTCCAGAGTAACATCGCTCTCTCTAATTTGTTCAGCTTTTTTTCTTTCATTTCTGATAGTCTCAAAAAATAAAGTACGGTGTTTTTTCGGGTTCATATTATGAGCTCTCATGAATTTTTTCATGGCTCTTTTTTCTAATTTAGTGAGTTGCATAGACTATTTATGTAAATATAAATCAATTCTCCTCAAGTCTCTCTCTGGCTTGTTCTATACTCGAAGCAAAAAATCAAGTTCATCAATTTTTGATTACATCATCAAGGAACTCTCTTTGTTCTACTGCATGATGGTATTTCTTAGGTTTCTTTGTGGTGTATTGAGCTTTTGCAAATCGCTCTCTAAGATCTTCTATTGTTCTATCAAAAAAACTCATTTCGCTTGGTTTCTTTACCTCAATAGCGATAAATCTTCATTGTACGAGAGCCATTACGTCTGATATGCCTGGACGAACGAAATTATTATTATTTCTTTGATAAAATCAGAGTTTCTCATTGTAAAACCCTCTCATTTCATTGTCCCATACCATAGCTCACTCCTCCATTAGCCATGCACATATTTCTATTTCGATATATTGTTCTTTTTGTCACATGTTAGATAAACATATTATTATTAATCTTAAAATAAGCTCGCTTGTTTATGAATGATTACTGCAGATACAATTATCATAGGTATGTCATCATGAAATATCACTAAAGCTTTACTCATATCACTGAATGAATAAATTCAAACCATACAGTCGTCTTCTCAAAGTGATGATTCAGTTATCATCTTTTTTAATTTTTTATAAAGCTGAAAATCAATACATATTGCATCATGTCATGAAAAAACTCATACATAATCTTTTCAAAAATAAGTCTTGTATTGATCTATCTTTTCAAGCTTTCAAATTTGAGTCGTATTATGTTTAATTTTTGGTAGAAAATCTTTTTCAAACATCTGAGTCATGTCGTCTTCTCACAATACTTCAGAAACAAATGTTTTTACTGATTCTGAATTTGAAGATAAATACACATGATAAATTAAGTTTGATAGTCAGACATATTCATGACTTTTTATGTAAGTTGCAGGAACTCTAATTCAATAATCTAATAACATTGTAACTTCTTGTTTTAGTGACATGGTTTCCGTTTAAAAAATATTTGTACTTTCTTTCCTGCAGCTATTGGGTCGAGTGTGTAATTCCTATACACCTGTTTCACGTGGAAAAGATAATTGCTTCCCTGGTCAGAAAATTGACCGGTGCCAATTATCATTCAAGTTTCCTTGGATATTCTCTCAACTTTCAGATGCAGCGAGAAGCTCTTGCGAGACTCTGTCTTCTTGTAATTGAGCTGCAACAATTGCCCTGATTCTATTTCGGCGATACTGTAGTGAGAGTAAAAATTCATCTTTCACTCTGTTTTTATTATTTTGGTATTCACGTTCTGCTCTTATATATAAAATATCGTATTCATCGAGTTCACTTTCGATATACACTAAATCCTCTGATGTAAAATCTACTTGCATGCTTCTTTTTTTGGATTAAATCACCAGTAACTTCATGTCGTTATTTTTGCAATTCTCGTTTTAGTTATCTGAAGAGATGTTTTAAATCTCTCAACATCATTTAGTGTTTTGAATTCTTGAGTTTCTTCACTTTTTACATTTCAAATTACTGTGGTGATTATCGAATCTAATTCTGTAATTGTAGGTTCCCTATTAATGTTTTTCTTCATATTCCCTATATGAAACTTCACAACAGTTCTTTGTTCAGGATCCAATCCAGCAAGTTTCTCCTCATAAGAAATAGATTTTTGATCTTTCACTTCCCACCAATCTTTGATTTTATTTTTTACTACATTTCTATTGTGCCTTGGAAATCTTATAACTTCTGCTTGTTGGTAGATGGAATTAAAATTCTCAATCAATCACTCCCAATATAAAACTTCAGTTTCGAGTCAAAATGCTACCTGTACTCAGACCATGGGGACATGTTTTTTTATTTGTGTAGTCATAAAATATTTTTACATAATTATTGGTTTTTTCTTTTGTTGCTTCTCTGCTTCTTCTTTCACTTTTCAAATCATTTCTACGAAAAATGGTATTTTTTGTTTATTCTTTTCTCTAAATTTTGACATAGAAATAATCTGATTACTCCAGAAGTCATCAGATTTAACAAATTTTATGATGTAAGTGATTTGCGTTTCGTTATATCAATCAATCTCTTTTAATTTTCTAATTTCATCACACCACGCGGCCAGCACATTTTCTTCTCATTGTGTTTTCACATAATGCTGTATTTGTGGTTTATCTAAATTAAAATATAAAAAATCCTTTGAGGTTTTATATTCATAGGAATTTTTATAAAAGACTTCTATGATTTTTAAAACAAGAATATTCAAAAAATAAATTTTATTTTCCAGAAGAGATTTATCTCTTTCTGGTAAAGACTTCTTATATTGTCTTGTATTATTCTTTCTTGTATTATTATCCGTGACTTTTTCGTCACCCGTCGAGTGATTTTTACGTCACTCGTCGAGTGACTTTTTTGTCACTCGTGTTTTATAGGGAGAATCTATTAAATAAATATGTCTATATATAACTTCACATCCTCTCATTTTGTATTCGATATCGATATATCATAGGCTTTGAAGTTTTGATATTTTTCTACTTATAGTTTTGTCATCAATTTCAAATTTTTCTGATAAATGAATGTTTCCTGCATGACAGTATCATTTTTCTGCTGCAAGTGATGAGATATATAAAAGCAGATTTAATTCGTTTTTTATATCCTTATCGAAGATCCATTCATTCATACAAATTGCGTATCAATTCTTCATATGTTTTTATTTCTTAAAAGAGATAATTTTTACAAGAGTTTCTTTTTTCTGAGTTCGAAGTAACAATTCTTAGTAGCAACAATGTCAGCAAATGCGTCATGAGCTCCATCAAAATCCACTCAAAACAGTTTTATATGGAGTTCCGATAGTTTGGGCCATTTGTATCATCTGTACCTTCCTGGTATCTGACAAAACTGTATTGAGGATTGCATGGTGCATGAGAGTTTGGATTCGAACATTTTTAAAAAAGCATCAACTCAATCCCAGTTTGTTTCTGCAGCAATTCTTCGATATTCGGTTGATAGAATTTTAAAATCAAAATCTACGTTATGTCACACTATGATGTCTGCTCGATTTATGAGTTGGGCGAATTTATTTGCATACCAGAAGAATCTATCTTTGTTCTGAATCATTTCTTGAGTGATTCAGTGTATTTCTGTGGATCCTAAAGGAATTAGAACTCACGGATTAAAGAGCTCATTTATTTTTTCGTCACTTCAATCTGGAATTGGTATTACTTCACCATCACCTAACTCATGAGCCTCTAAAAATTTTCAAAATAAAGCTCATAATTGAAGCATATGTGGTTGCTCTTCTATTGGAGCTCAAGGTATATAGACACCAGTTGTTTCGGTATCAAAAAACAGTATTTTTTTCATATTAAGAGAGTTTTTTAAGTTCAATAAATAAATCGTTCATGTATGTAATCGCGATACTATCAAGATTGGAATCTGCGAAATTTATTTTTGAGCAGAGATAATCAAATTTTTCAAACAAACTTGGTTCTTTTTCTTCACTGATAGCGTTTTTAGTATCATTTGCTTGTATTGAGTCGTTTTTCACTTCCACTTCTTTCTCAGGTAATACAGAGTCTTTTTCTACTACAATTTCTTTTACTTCTGCTTCTGCTTTAGTTTGTTTTTCTAGATCTTCGAGTTTCTTATTTTCAATAGATTCTAGCTCCCTTAATTCCTTAATTTTTAATGAGACTGCATTCTCAATAGGTACTGAATGATTTCTTCCATACATATTTTCAATATAATCTTCCATGTGTTGCATTTGCTCAAATGAAGTTATTTTTGAAATTTTTTCAATCTCTATATCTTCCTGAGCTTTTATTTTTTTCTCAATCTCTGCTTGCTCTTCTTTCATCTTTCTAAGTTTTTCTTGCTCTTCCAGGTATAACTTTCTATCTCTAAACGATTCAGCAATTTGTTTCTTCTTTCTATCAGATTCTAGAAGTGCTTTAAAATATTTCTTTAATTCTTCTTGTGTTTCGATAAGGAGAAATCAATTAATGATTCATTGAACTCTCTCTTTTTCTTCTTGTTTTCTTTTTTCTTCAGCTTCACTGAAAGCTGTAATTTTATCAGTGAGCTCATTTTTTAGTATTACAAGTGGCTCTTTAAACTTATTTGCTTGAGCTTCAATCATATTACAGGCCTCAAGTGCAGGAGCTTTGAGATTCACTCTGGTTTCCTCAATTCTCTTATAATGATCCATCACTTTTTTCTTGTAGCCTTTAGCTCTATCAAATGAGTATTTATCAACTTCTTTGAGCTCTCATGCAAGCTTCTGTAATTCGAGTGTTTTTGCTTCAATTTGGTTTGAATTTTTCAGGTCAAATCCTGGGAAAATTACGAGCTCTTTGATTTCTTTTTTTTCTGAAGGCATTTCCTTCAGTATTTCTGGGTTTTTATTTGTCATAAGATCAACTAATATTAAAATAATTTTTATAAAATTCAGTTACAATTATTCACCTTTTGGCATACCAAGTACCTTTATTTGCATGATAATGGAATCTATAAAGACAAGATAAAACACCGTATTCTCAGGCTTCAAATCAATCTTTGAGATTATCAAATTCCCAATATTTCCCACACCCATCAAGTGTTCCAGATTTTCCTTGGAAATATCTTTGTCGGTATACTTCTTCTCTATTCTTCATCCATGCGAGTTGTGATTCTATATCTGGAGATATACCGTGACTTCTGAGTGTTTGTACATATCACCATGCACTTGGATTGCTGGCAGTCTCAGAAAATCAGCTTTCAAAATTTACAAGCGCTAATCTGTTTATAATTTGTTTCTCGTTGTAATATTTCTTCCATGATTTGATGTCTCTTTGTGGAGGAGTCATAATATTATGATCTCATCTTTGAGTACATGATCTTTCTTCTCTTGTTTCTCAAGATATGTCGTTATAACATCAGATAACTACTCTTTCCTCTCAGAAGAAATCTTCAAAAGTAAGCTTTCAATAATCTGCAGAAGTAATAGGGATTATTAAAGAGACTAGAAATCCTGCTCACAGAACTGCGAGAATTGGTAATATTATTCACATTATTTTTCCTCACTTTCCCCAATCTCTCGAGTTGCAATATTCCATAGATTTTTCGAATCTAAGATCTATTGTGTAAGAGTCGGGGTATTTTGGGTTTTTAAATAATTGAACTTTTTTTGTTACTTTTTTAAGCATATTTTTGTTTTATAATGTATTTTAATTTTTATGTCGGGATATGTTTTCTTGATTTTCAGCACACCATGTATCTTCAGCATCTTCCATCTCTGGAGTGATTTTAGATAATGGAACATAGACTGGCCTATGATCATCTGAGAGATGATGAAAAGCTTTTTTTGATTCGTATGTAATTGTTTCTTTAGATTTTTTGATCTGGTATTTCTTTTTGAATGTCAGATCATTAATTTTATTTCAATTCGCAGTCCATAAATCTTCCATGCAAAAACAATATTCTTCAGTTCTCACACTCTCCCATAATGTGTGGTAGAGCCAGTAAAAATAATCTTTACTAAGAGCTAGGACCTCCGATACCTGCTTTCATTTATATTCTCAAATTTTTACTTCGAAGTCTTTCATGTTGATTGAGTCTTAGAAAATAAATCTTTGAGTTTTGCTCTCATTGGTTTTCAGACTTTGTAATCTAAAGTGATGTCATCGAGTGCTTCAGAGAAATTCTTGTATTTATCTTTTCCCTTCAGAAATTCTTCATATTGTGGTTTTTCATTGAACCATTCTTTTTCAGTTCCATCTGCTCGATAATCTCATTTTCTGATTTCCTTTAAATACTCTTCCCTATCTTTTTGCGTTTCTTCAATAGGTTGAATTTCTACTACAGCATCTTGGATTTCTCAGTGAGCGAGTGATCATTTCATATCTACTACAAGTTGCGTGATATTATCAATTTTCTCTTTCTCTTTTCGACAATCAGCTCTATTGCTCAGTTTTTCTTTGAAAACTTTAAGTTTAGATTCAAGACTCTCTAAAGTTTTAGATTCTTGTATTCATTCATACCATCAGATGAAAAATTCTTCAACCGTTGATTGTTGTTTTTCAGGAGCTTTTGGTTCTGGAGGTTTCTTTGTATTCTTTGGTAGAGTAGGTTTTGTTTCATCCTCCGGAGTATTCCAGTTCTCCGACTCTTCGAATGTTCCTGCGAATAATTCCTGAAATGCTTGTCTGAGTCATTGAGCTTCAGCTACTTTTTTAATCATAGTAGCTGGCTTAGATGTCCATACTCAATATGTTTGAATGTACTCTTTGAGTTCAACATAAGTAAATGTAGCCTTTGTTGATCACTTTCTCATGACTGTACAGTAAGCTCAGACAAGGTTCCCTCTATCTTTCAGATTGTAAGTATGATTAACTTCTCCTCATGAGACTTTAAAATCGTCATTGGTATAAACGGCATCTACTATGTGATAATCATATAACTTATTTGCCTGAGCAGATTTTCTATATCCATCTCTTCAGATGAAAATACTTGCAGGTTTATCTTTATATTTAACGGCCCATATTTCTTTAAGAAATGGACTGAGTCATGTACTCTTCCCTACTCATACAAAAGTTTCAAACTCTGGATCTGTAAGATCCTTTGCATAGATATCTTTTATGGTTTGTAACTGGGTTTTTTCTTCCCACTTTATGATTTGTGTCATAAAAAAATTTTATAAAAAAATTAAAATTGATTTTTTATGATTTTCTCGCTATAATTGAGCGAGAAAATCGCTTTGCTTTGTGGTTTTTCTAAACAAGAACTTCTTTCGGGAGTTCTTTTTTATTTGATTTAAAAATCTTTAAATCAATCAGATCCTGAATAAAGTCATCAAGCTCTTCCCTACTGAGAAGCATCTTTTGTTTCTTGTATTGGATCATGTATTTAGTCTCCATATGTGTATTGGTTTTGGTAAGTAAGATTCTCCAATTCAATCGTTTGAGTTTCGATATGTCCTACTATTCCGTAGATCACGAGGACAAGCAGCGTTATTCCTATAGCTTTCATAATTTTAAAGTCATCATGTAAAGTCTTTTCCAATCGTTAGGATCAGGTTTTGTTTTCTTTATTGAGAAAAATGTTCAATTTCTTTCGATGTATTTTTTGTTTTCAAAAACGGTTATTTTTCAACTGGCTGTCATTCTTTCATTGGTTCAAATAAATCTAAAGTTTTTGTGTTGATATCTATTACTTTGTGTTCGAGCAAAAATGAGTAAATCCTAAATTTTGTAGTAAAAGTTACGTCTCACCCATTTGCTGCTTTATCAATTGTTTTTGTGGCCATTTTTTCCGTTTTGCATATCAAATATGAAAGTCATCTCTCTTTATCTAATAATTCTCTGAATTTTGTTTTCATCTCAATCTATTATAGATATACCATTATTTTGTCATACATATAAGCAAAAAAATATATATTAATTCCAAGCAAAACTTTATTGCTTGAACTCTGATTTTAAAGAGCAGTTTTCTTATGTGCAATATAAATATATCATTTAATTGATATATTGCAAATAAATTTATATCTTTTTATCATTTTATCATTGACAAATATATCTTTTAAATATTATATATATCTATAATGTAATCAAAAATATGTTAATAAAGGCAAACTCCGACATAATTAGAAGTTGAACAATATGACAACATCTAAAAAATGTTATTGAACAAAAATCGTTTACAGTTTCTGAGGTAGCAGAAAAAATGTGAATCTCTCAACCAGCACTCAGTAGAGTTTTAAATTGAAAGGTTTGATGAAGTGATAACTTTTTTACTAAAGCTTCAAGAGCAATCGGACTCTCCACTAAAGAAATGCAGGAAATATTCAAAGCTGCAGATCAAGAAGAATACAAATACAAATATGGTGAAGAGATAATATCATGAGAAATCGATATAGAAACTTTGAGTGATGAAGATCTCGAAGATGTTTTGTTGTCTAAAAATTGAATTATCTCTGAAGAAGCTCAGAAAGATTTGAAGAGTTACATTGCTTTCCTGAGAACTAAATACCCAAAGAAATAGAAAATGACTGAATCAAATTTAATACCTTCAGAAATATATGATGCAGCACTAAACGATGCTGTTGAGTATTATAAGTTAAATAGAGAATTTCATTCACCATATCTCTGACAGGTAAAAATTACTAAAAAATGATTTCAACACTTAGAAAATAAATGATTTAAAAATCAGAGAAAAAGAAATCCAAAGGATGCATATGTAAGATTAAAATGTTTCCCACATGTATGAACTTTATTAAGAAAGTTATGATTACCACAAGAATATAAGTGTGTTATGGAAAATGTGACCGTTAAAAGATGATCTAGATTAGTTACTGAGAGAAGACAGGTACAATATTATGCTTTCATTTGAATTCTATATAGCAATATGAGAGTTAAGATTGTAATTAGAAAGCCAGATTGATACGAAAAGTCTGAATTTCATAGCATACAGCCAGCTTGGGTCATGAATTCTTATCATGATATGCAAATGAGATGAGATATGTTTATTGAAGAAGTAGAATGAGAAGAAGACAATCTTGATGAATTTATAGATGAACTTGTTGAAGAAGACACAAAAAAAGCTAATCCAAAGTAGATTAGCTTATCTTGAGTAAGATCTGCACCGAATCAGAGATATGTTCGAGTGTGAGGACGTGCCAAACAAATCTTACAGGTACATAGTATATGAAATTAGACTTTTTGTCAAAAGTTTTATACATAATATTAATATATGTCAATATATATAAACTGCCTAGTTCAAGGCTTTTTAGCTAAAAATAGATATAAAATGACATAAAAAAAATATAAATTTAGATATAAAAATATACATATTTAGCTTGATAATAGTTAAATAATAATTTTGAATAACATTTAATAATAATTAAATATAAATGAAAGAATTTCCATTATACTATTATGATCTAAATTTACTTTGAAACCCTATAGATATTGATCAAGTTGTTTCCACTTTAAATAAGATTGCATTTTGATCTATTGATTGATACAAAATTGAAAAGGTATGAGAAAAAAAATTCTTCTTTACTCTCATTCAAAAACATGATTCTGAAGTTCTATATAAGAAATGAAAATGAAACAATGTTGGTGTTGATGATTTAGAATCTCTCTGATTACTTGAAGACGAATCTCTATATGCAGATATATATATGTATATTGATTTTTCTTCAAACAATCCTTTTATGAATTCATTATGAATAATTTCAGTATTAAAGTGATGAAAGGAACCTTCATTAGCTCTAATATGAAAATTCTTTTGTACAATACTTTGACTTAAAAATACCATTACTTTAAAAACCATTGAATATAAAAACAGAGAAAAATATTTTAATGAAAATCTGATTAGATCTTATTCTTTTGAAATAGCTACTATTAAAAATCAAAAGAATTTATGAGTTAGTTGATGATTAGATCCAGTATGGGATTTAAAGGAACAATTTTGATGAAAAAAAATGAAATTTACTGTTTTGGATAAAGATGGTTTAGACAAGGACAAAATACTATGATTTCAGAAAGATCAATGACACAATTTTGCAAATTCTGCAACCATTGAAGTTGATGAAGCTGGGAAAAAAGTACAACAAAAAATAGACAAAATTCGCTTTAAGTCTGCAGTTTCTATACAATTATATAATAAAGAATTGAATCCAGAGATAGTTCTAAGTAAGATGCAGGAAAATTATTTACAAGAAATTCCTAAAATACGAGAAGAATATAAATAATTCTTAATTTCTTATTTATCAAAAATGAACTTACTAAAATTAATTTGAATTGATGATAGATTTAGATCCTACATATACAGTATTATTATTGCAATAACTATAGTATTAATTTTAAACAAATATAAGATTATAATTGATCCAGAGGATTTGAAAAACCTTTCAAATACTATAATTTGAGTATCTTCTATTTTTGCTAGTTTTTTAATGGCATGACTTGCAATTATTTTACAAAGTCCTGAAAATGAAAATATAAAAGCAATGCAAAAATTGTGAAAATTTAAACTATTTATTAGATATTTTAAGGAAGCTATATTCGTATGTGGTATTACAGCGATAATATCTGTATTTCTATCACTTTGATGAGCTATAAATTTAATTAGTACTTTTATCTTTATTCTTTGAATACTCCTAATGATTTTTCTTAATTATAGAGTATTTCATTTTCTTTTTAAAACTCTAGAAGATTTAAAATAATATGTTACAACTGCCATCTACAACTATAAAAATGATTCGAAGTCATAAATTAACTGTTGATATATTTCCTATGAATAAGATTTTGAATGGTTTTTTGCTTTCTGGGAGACATATTGCAATTAATAAGAATATATCATGGTATGAACAAAGATTTGCAGTAGCTCATGAGTTAGCACATAAAATATGTAATCATACATGTGAATGTAAATGGAATGAACAAGAAGCTGATGAAAGAGCATTTAAACTACTAATTTCAGACAACGAATTACTGGAGTGGTGAGAACATTATGAATGGGACACAAATCTAATTTCTATGCAAATTTGAATATCTGCAGAAAGAATTTACAAGAGACTTTCTAAAATTACGAAAAAATGAAATTTATAAAAAATACATTATCAAAATTTGAAATAAAAGAGGAAAATTTTGATGAAGATATAGTTTTTTTTATTTGAATATGAATTGCTGCTTTAATTATAATTTCTGCAATTTTTAGAGCTTATATACCAATGATATAAAATGGATCTTAATTTTTGATTTTACAGGAGAAAGAGTACCAATTCACGAAACACTCAACAATTATCTCTAGAGAACCAGGATAGTTGGAGAGATCGTGAAGTTCTTTCTAATGGCTATAAAATTTCTGAAGAATACACTGAAGCTGAAAGTGCTACTAAAGTATCATGACGGCCAGAATTTTACAGAATGATTGAAGACATTCATGCATGAAAAATCAACGCAATTATTACCTATGAGGTAGATAGACTTGCTCGAAATTTTACAGAGAATTCAATTATTCAAACTCTTTCCCAGGAAGGAAAGATAAAAATACTTGTAACTGCTTCATGAAAATTTTTACCTGAAGATATTCTTCATCTTGGAATGAAGTCTCTTTTTGCAGTCTATGAATCTCATCAGATGAAAAAGAAAATGCAAGACGGGAGAGAACAAAAATTAAAACTATGAAAGAGTCTTTGAGGATTTAAGTATTGATATGATACAAAAAATAAAGAATTAGTAATAAATGAATCTGAAGCATTTTTTGTAAAAAAAATATTTGAGCTTCGAATGCTTGGTGAACCAGTAAGATCTATCGTAAAAATTATAAATGATCTTTGATTTAAGAATAGAGATAGATTTACAGTAACTTGAATAAGAATACCTGGATGATCACTTGTAAAATCTAGCTGCGAAAGAATATTACAAAATCCTTTGTATTATGGAGTCATTTCTTACGACTGAGAGATATATAATTGAACTCATGAAGCAATTGTATCAAAAGAAACTTTCGATGCTGTAAACAAGAAAAAAAAGACATTTAAGAAGTCTTTAGTTTCTCCTCTGAAGGGAAAGGTATTTTTTGAGTGAAAACCGTTAACGGTTTCATTGATCAAACAAAAACATATTTATTTTCACAAGCATTCAGAAAAAGCCTGAGAAAAAATTTGGTATAATCAGAAAAATATAATTAAAGAGTTCGATAAAAATATCAATCTTTATAAAATGCCGAAAAAATATGAGAAGGAATGCCGAGAAAGTTTAAAAAATTTGTATGAGGAAGAAATGTGAGACATAAAAAGAATCAGAATAACTCTCAATAAAAATCATGCTGAAAAAACGAAAGAAATAGATGGCCTCATATCAATGAGAACCATGTGAGAAATAGACCAGGGATTATTTATGCCTAGAAAAAACAAACTCATGAGTGAAATTCATGATATAGAATTGAAAATGTTTAAACTCACAGAGAGTAATGATAAAATGCTTGAGTATCTTAACTATTCCGTCGAACTCCTATGTAACATAGATATATACTGGAAAAAATGGGATGATGAGGTTCGCTCGATATGGATAAATGATATCACCGTCGAACTTAAAATAGACAACAAAAAAAGGCTCTATATAGAGGAAATTCCTACTATGAAAGCCTTTAGAGAGTTCAATTTCAATGAATGGTGGACCGACCGGGGCTCGAACCCGGGACCTAAGGATTAAGAGTCCTGCGCTCTACCAACTGAGCTATCGATCCATAATAGATTTTGCAAAAATGCCCGCACAGTCTATAAATAATTAGGGAAAAATCAAATAAAAGTAAAAAAGAAGTTTCTTATTTTACAACATAGAAAAGAAGCTATAATACGAGAGTATCCTTAGAGTGCAAAGGAATAATTTTATATTCTAATTGTGTGATTATGAAAAATATATTTTCTGGTTTCAATAAGGAAGAACTTCAAAAAAAGATTCAAGTAATAATATCACGTTTTCCATTTGCCGTAGTCTATAGTACTGTATTAACGATATTATTTTTTGTACTCATATATAATTCGTTTGAAAATCAAATACTCATTGAGAGAATTATGAGAGTTATTTTTACGTGAATCATTACATTTTTTTTATCAGTCTGAGCAACTCTCTTTGTAGAGTCGCAAGATACTAAGTATAATCATTGAGATATTATATCTCAAGTTGGAGTATTAATATTTTGAGCATTGTTTTATTACTTTTTGAGTGCAGACTTAGAGAGTATGAATAATATTATTTTCTTTGTCTTGACGCTCTTTTGAGTCACAAGTTTTTTATTTTTTGCTCCGTATATCAACAATATTATAGAAAATTCTCAAATACAGGAAGAATACTATATCTATTTTTATAGTGTGTCAGTCGTATTTTTTATATCTTTTATAGTGTGATGAGCACTTGCGCTCCTATGAAATGGTGCAATACTTGCAGTTGATACCCTATTTGATATAAATAATTCTGGATACTCAGATACATACTGATATTGGACGGTACTGTCACTCGTGTTTTTCACCCCATTATTTTGACTGACACAGTTACCTACTCGAGACCAATTTTATGACAATAATTTTAATGAAAATGTATTTTTCACATTTCTAGTACGCTTTATTGCTATTCCCTTTATATATGTTTATTTTATTATTCTCTATGCCTATTCTATAAAAGTATTACTCAATTTTTGAGATTGGCCTAAATGAGAGATAAGCTGGATGGTAATACTGTTTTCAATATTTTGATATATCACGTATATATTTTCATACTTTTTTGAATTTAACAATAAGCAGACGAATTATAGTTTTATTCTCACGTTTCGAAGACTCTTCCCTTTCGTAGTGATTCCACAACTTGCCATGCTGTTTTACGCGATTTGACTCAGAATATGACAATACGATCTCACGATTAACAGATATTTTGTTTTCGTATTTGGGATATGGTTATTGGTTATTTCGTTGTATTATATTATTTCACGAAAAAAATCACTGGTTTTTATCCCAGCAATTTTAACGCTCTTTATAGTTATAATATCTCTTTGACCATGGTCAGTATATGATCTTCCACTCACTCGTCAGATTTCTCGACTAGAAAATAACCTACGAGATGCTAGAATTCTTACTGACAGCATAGAATGAAGAAGAATCACTCCTCTTGAAAATTACGCTGATATTGATGAGAATCTCTCAAAACAAATCTATGATGGGATAGAGTACACCTGTAACTTTGATAATTGTGCTAAAATAAAAAAATTATTTCCAGAAATTACGCAAAAGTTAGATGCAAAAGATTTCAAGGATTATACTGAAAATAATTGAAATTATGAGTATTATGGAAGTAAAGATTTTATAAATAATGGTTGAGAAAAACCAAGGTATCCTGGTGTTTCTAACTGGGAGTATATAAGTAAAATTACTGATTCTATAAAAGTTAAGTCATATATAACTTGAATTGTAGATACTAATACGCTCATAAATATTTATAGAAATGATTATACAGATATATTTCCAATAGATGTACGCGGATATGAGAGTATAGTTAATCTGTGATTTCCTAATACATCTAAAAATAATATTTCTATAGATATTTACTCAGAATCTCTTATAATCTCGCAAAATTGAGGTGAAGAAGAGTCTATTGATATCTCATCAATATTTAGTTCACTCAGAGAGTTACAATTAAATACGAGTAATTGTTGAATAGATGGAGATAAACTCAGTTTTGAAATACAGTGAAAAACTAAAACATTTAAACTCCTTATCTGAAGTGCAAATATCCCATATGAGAAATGAGCGATTAATAACACAACTCAAAGAGATAGATTGTATGGAAATATTGATTGATATATCCTCATAAAAAATAAATAAAACAAGAAACAATGGTTATACAAAATCCTTATAGGGAACTCGTGCTTGCTGACAACGATATATTGGTAGAGCTTGAAACTATCTATGCTCAACAGTGAAAATGGTCAGAATATATATGAAATACTAACCCAGTTGTTTTAGAAATAGGAACATGAATGTGAAACTTCTTTTCTAAACAAGTCATCGAAAATCCAGAAATCAACTACGTTTGAATGGAAATACGATATAAAAGACTCTTTCAAACAGCTGAAAAATCAAGAAAAAATAATGACTCAAGTGACAACTTTGTACTTCTCAAAGATTTCGGTCAAAATATAGATAAAATATTTTGAGTTTGAGAAGTGTTTGAGTCATATATATTTTTTCCAGATCCCTGGGGCAAGAAACAAAGTCAGAAAAAAAACAGACTCTTGCAAACTGACTTTTTAACACATCTCTATACTATAACTCAAGATGGAGGAAAACTCTATTTCAAAACAGATCATAGAGAATATTTTGAAAGTGTACTAGCTATAATTGAAAAACTCTGATTATGGAAAATAGAAAAAATTATAGATAACTATGAAAGTGATGAGATTTTTGATATGTGAAATATAACAGAATTCGAAGCTTTTTATAGATGAAAAAACACTGACATCAATTACCTCGAACTTGTAAAAACTCTGTAAGAAAAGTTATAGATTTTACATCGAAACCTTTTACATTTTTGACTTATTTACTACAATACGTGTCACACACTATTTTTAATATTACTATTATGAAAATCTTTGCTTCTCTCCTATTAACTACACTTATAGTTTTAACAGGATGTGCATCAAACAACTCAGATTTAGAAGATACTGTCACAAAGGAAGATGCTAAAACAGATAAAGCAGAACTCTTTCAAGCTTGATTTGAATGAGTTGGAATAGATCCAGACTTTGCTTTTCGATTCTCAGCAGGTAAATTTAATTGGCAAGAACCTGGCTCAACAGGAGCTGACTCATATACTGCTACTGGAAGCTCTACACTCGTAGAAGAAAACCAAAACGTTGTCATCGAAGCTTGAGACTTCAGTGCAATACTAAATCCAGATAATTGTACTGATGGAGTAACAGAAAATGAATACGGCTACAGTGTTATTCTTAAAAAATGAGACAAAGAATATACTGGATGTGCTCGAGAATACACCAAATAATTACTCGTCTCTTCATAAAAGTTTTCAAATCTTTATAAGTTGAGACTCAAGTCTTATAAGTTTATCGTTGATTCTATCAATCTCATCATAATCTCACGAAGCAAATGCTTGTCGTTTGAGATCATCAAGCTCAAAGAAATATTCTTTGAGCTTTTCATAATTTCACTCGAGTGTGTTTCAGGGATCAATTTGTTCTTTTTCGTCTTCTTCCTCATCTTCATCTTCTCGCTCATTATCTTCTGCATATATTCAAGCCATATCATCTTCATGTCAAAAATGAATATCCGATCCAATAAAATGAGTTCAAGACTCTAGTATTTTTTCGAGCATTCATTCTTCTAGTTGTCAGTCAGTTTCTGAAATAATTGAACTAATATTAGCTGTAGCTTTTTCTCATTTGAGTATTTTCTCTTTTTTTTGATCTGCGTCTTCTAAAATACTTGTAACTAACTCTTTTTCTTCTTTTGCGTGAAATGATGTTTGAGCTTCATCATCCTCTCCAATGATTTCAAAAAGTTTGTAGAAAAGTAAGAAAAAATCTTCAAAACTCTCACAATTATCAAATTGTTGTAATACAGATTCAATATCAAAACTTCAAAACCTGATTCAAAGCATTTTCAGCAGTGCTATCTTCCAAGTTCGCCTGAGTCTATTTTTATCTTTTTCAAATCGATTTTTTGGTTTGTAGTATGATTTTGAAACAAAAGATATAACAGGTGCAACTTTGTATCCTCTTTTTTTTAAGTTTTGTATAGGAACTGAAAATTCTGACTCAAATAATTCTTTTCTTTCACTAAAATTTGTAGCTGAGAGCTCTCCTATTTCTCATTTCACAGCTTTTTTAGATGTGCTTGAAATACTCTCGAGTGAATCAGTAAATGAACTGTGTTTATTATAATGATGTTGTAATAACAAAAATTCTTCACCTGAGATTTGTCAGTCCTTAAATATATCCTCTAAAATAGGGAATAAAGGATCTCTTTGAATATTTGATTGAGGGAGTACTTGAGAAGAGTTTAGTGATTTCCCATTTACTTGAGAGAGGAGTGAATGAGCAAGAATATTTTTGATATCCCCATTCAATGGAAGAGAGTTACAGACCTTAATGATACTCTTTTTTAGTATATCTTCATTACTTGTTTCTGTTCAAGAAGCCAAGTTTTCAGAGTGTTCTATAGTAAATACAAGTGCTATAGATTTTTTGGTACCTAAAATATCATCAGGAAGAAGAGTATTAAGTGCTTGTTCATACTCATCTTCAAATATTTTTTTAGACTTCTCAAATAACTCTCTTGATTCTAGAGAGAGTTTTTTCATTCGCAGTTCATAGTTTTCGAAATCTTTTGAGAGCAAAATAAATTCTTAAACAATAATAATATTTTCTGGTTCAACTATACCATCTTGTTGATATCTAGCTCAAATTTCTTTCACCAATGATTGTATTCAGGAATAATCTCAAGAAGGACAAATTGACATCAGATTATGTATTTTTTTTCTATATTCATCTCTTGCAAGATCTACAGCATGTCTTACATCTAGCTTATTTTTAAATAAATGAGCCCTTTCTATGTTATTTTTTTGAATAAGTTTTTCTCAAAATATTTCATTTCAATCAAGTGAAATATTTTTAATAGTGACGTCAAGTGTAGAATTTGTTCATAAATCAAATTGAAGCTTTGCTCAAGAGTATTCTCACTCTAAAACTTCAAAAGTTATTAAATCAGAACCATATTTAATGATTTTAAATTTTTCTAAATTTCATGAAAAATCTTCTACATCAACGATTTTTCAAACTGCATTATTGAGTGACTCCAACCTATCAGGTCATACAAGGTCATTTTCCATAATAATCATAATAAAAATCTATATATTAAATTATAACATATAAATAATGAATATAAAAATATGCACTATGAAATAAACGCTTCTAAACTCAGTACTTCTACTCAGAGTTCATTTGCCTTTTTGAGTTTACTTCCAGCTTTGTCTCAAGCAAGCAAGTAATCAGTATTTTTAGAAATAGAACCAACGAAACTTCATCCTTGTTTTTCAAGGATTTCAACCAGTTCATCACGACTATATCAGTCAAAACTCCCCGTAATACATACCTTCTTGCCTGTAAACGTACCATCAGTAAATTTAACTTTTTGTGAAAACTGTACATTCACCTCCTCAAGGAGTTGTTCAACGATTCATCTATGATTCGTAAAAAAGAGTATAACACTTTCTGCAACTTCTGGACCAATATCAGGGAGTGACTCGAGTATTTCTAGATTCAAAAACTCATTTGAGAGTATGTCTCTTTCACTGTGAATCAGTGTTGCGAGAGTTTTAGCAGTCTTCTTCCCTACTCCAGGAATTCAAAGTGCTTTTAAAACTGAAATAATATTAGTATTTCTTACTTTTTCTATTCCATCAAGCAGTTTATTCACAGATTTTTCCTGGAATCAATCAAGTGATAAGATGTTGTCTTTATACTTTTTAAGTTTAAATATATCTCAAAAAGTATTAATAAATCATAAAGTATAGAAGAGCTCTGCTTGTTTTTCTCAAAATCAGTCGATATTAAATCACTGTTTTCCTACTGCAAAAGCAATTTTTTCTCTCATTTGAGCTGGACAGCCATAAGAGTTTGGGCAATAATATCTGACCTTTTCTTGATCTTTTTTTACTTCGAAATCACAGCTTGGACAATTTTTTGGAGGCAATATTCATTCATTTCAAACACTGGTTGCTACTGAAATAATCTTTGGAATTACTTCTCAAGCACGTTTCAAAAAAACTATATCTCAAACTTTGACTCAGAGTTTCTCTATTTCTTCATAATTGTGAAGCGTCGCTCTACGAATAATGGCTCAGCCAATAGTAACAGGATCTAAATTTGCTACTGGAGTAATAGTCCCAGTCCTCCCAACACTATGATCTACGGATATAAGCTTAGTAGTGACTATTTCAGCAGGAAATTTATAAGCAATAGCGTACCTTGGATGATGTTCGGTAAATCAAATAGTATTCCATAGATTCATATCATTGACCTTAAGAACCAATCCATCAATCTCAAAATCTATTTGTTTTTTTATTTCTCCAATGTTATGAATATTTTCTATAACTTCAGAGATATCCTTACCTTTAATAAAATATGAAGAAATATCAAAACCAAGAGACTCTAGATACCCTATCATGTCAGCATATTCAGCAGATCCTCATGATTTTTCTGATAACTCAACAGTTAAACTCTTAGTATCACTCACATCATATGCAAAATATTTAAGATCACGTTTTTTAGTTATTTCTATGTCTAAAACTCGCAAACTTCCTGAAGCTGCATTTCTCGGGTTTGAAAATATCTTTCATCCAGATTCTTTTGCTTCAGTATTGAGTCTTTCAAAACTCGAAAGTGGCATAACAACCTCTCACCTCACTTCAAAGGTTCAAGTTCTCTCTATTTTTTTTGGAATATTAGAGATTTGCTTCACATTTTCAGTGACATCTTCTCACGTTACTCCATTTCACCGTGTAATGGCTTGTGTAAGTATGCCATCCTCATATATGAGCTCAATACCTAATCCATCAAATTTGAACTCAATCATATAGGATAAATCGTCTGATTTAGATATTTTTTTTACTCGAGTATCAAAGTCTCTTAAATCCTCTTCATTATAGGTATTGTCTAAACTAATCATCGAGCGAGAGTGATCCACCTTTCAAAAGCTTGATTGCTTCAGTGAACTTCAAACTTTATGAGAAATTTGAACGTTCGTAGCAAATCTCAGTTCAAGTTCTTCCAACTTTTTAAATAAAGTGTCATATTCTACATCAGAAATAACAGGATTTTCTGATTCATAATAAAGTGTAGCGTGATAAGAGACTAATTTTCAGAGTTCAGAAAATTCTTTTTTTGTGAAATTCTTTGTTTCTTTGGCTATAAAATTTTGAGATAATTTGTAGGCTGCTTCTGCTTTCATAGGGTATTGGGTTGTTTAAATGAGTCTTATTTACAAGTTTTTAACATTCTTACAGTGTTCTTACTCTTTGTGTCATTTATTTGTACAAGACTAAGTTTTAGTGCTCATTTTTTAGAGTATTTTAGATGTATTTCAAGGAAGTATTTTAAATTATCTTCACCTTTTCTTCACAGTAGTTCTTCCCTATTTATACACAAAAAATGATGTTTTAAAAACTTTATTTATAAAAAAGTACACAAATATTTGAGCGTATGGAGAATATGAGATATAATAGATATGTAAGTTACATCTGTAATTTACTGATGTTCCTTACATAACAGAATCTTACTTCTCGAGTATGGGTCTTGTAAAAATCTAACAAGCAACCCGAAACCCACAAAAATTTTGTTTAGCCTTTGGTTAAATAAACAAAAATAAAAACAAAAACGTGAGAAAGATTATACTTGCTCTCAAGATTATTTCAAAGAAATAGTTTTAGGAGCAAGTATAACACCAAAAACTCACATACAAAAAACAAAAAAAGTTCTTTACTGAACAAAAATAAAAACAAATAAGGATGGTGAATACCTTTTAAATAATTACCCAAGGGAGGTTTGATTCTAGAAATTCAGAAACGTTCGAAAGAATCGCTATGAATTTCATGAAAAACAAGGATTAGTTTTTCAAAACCGATCCTTATTCCCCTGGACAACAAACAACCATATTTAACGTCACAGGAAGTGAATCTGGACACTTAATGACTGAGTCAATTTTACCCAAAATACTCAGTCTTTTTTATTGTCTAGATTTTTGAATTAGCTTCACATTTATCAAAAAATTTCTATACTTATAGAGATTTTTTTATTATTTAAAACTGAACTTGCAGCTTCTTTCCCTTGAAAAGGGAGAGAATTCAAGAGAGAGTTATGCAAAACGAAATACAAAAACTCTGAGAACTTATTCATAATTCTCACAAAATACTCCTTATAAATCATATAAGAATGGATTGAGATGCCTGGGGAAGTCTTGGATGACTTGCTCTAATACTAAAAAGTTTAGGAAAGGAAGTAGTATGAATAAACGACTGCCCTGTCCCTCCATTTCTAGATTTCCTATGAAATACTGAAATAGTTCAAGCCGAACTTGATGTTGAAGCTTATAACCCTGATCTTATTATTTCTCTGGATGCTGCTGACGAAGATAGACTTTGAAATATTTATAAAAAATATAAAAAATATTTTCAGACTAAAACACTTGTGGTGATCGATCATCATATATCAAACCCTGCTTTTTGAAATCTTAATATTATTGATACGAAAGCGAGTAGCGTATGTGAGATGATGGTACAAATTATAGTAGAGCTCTGACTTGAGAGTCACGTAAGCCCTGAAGTAGCAACTTTTTTCTACACAGGACTTCAGACTGATACGAATATGTACTTTACGAATAATACCAGAAAAGAAACGCTTTTAGCTTGAGCAAAACTGATAGAACTTTGAGCTGATTTTAGACTCCCAATTGAAAAATGTTTTAAATCTCGAAGTATTATAGAAATAGAACTGTGGAAAATCGCGCTGAGAAATTTAAAACAAAACGACGCTCAAACATTCTCCTACAGTAGTATCTCAGTCGATGATTTACGAAGTATAACTTGAATAAATAAAGAAGATATTGGATGATATCTCAAATGATTTATAAACGATGTCCTTATAAATATAGAAGGAACAAAAATCGCATTTCTTCTCTATCCTCTTGGTTTAAGTGAGAATAAAGTATCAATGCGGAGTCAATCAGGGTATGATGTAAATGCTATTTGTCAGACATTCTGATGAGGTGGACACTTACAAGCAAGTGGTTTTCAAAGTATAGATTCACAGGAAGAAATCATTCAGAAACTCCTGAAAATAACGTCAAATATTCTCGATTAAAATAACTCAAAGTACTTCATTAAAAATAAACTGTCTAAAATTTTACTTTTTTAAAATAATAGATTACATTTAGTATCCCATTATTTAATATCATATATTTTTATGAAAAGTTTCGACAAAAAAAGTGCGTTTACATTGATTGAGCTCGTAATAGTTATAACTATTTTATCTCTCTTATCTACTATGGGATTTATATCCTATATCAATTTTTCTAAGGGATCAAGAGATTCTGTTAGAATTACAGAAGTAAGAAATATTCAAAAATCCCTTGAACTCTCTGCAATTGATGAATGAAGATTTCCAATCCCAGACAAAGCTCGTGAAATAACTCTGAGTTGAAGTGTGGTTTGGTACCAATGAACATTTTGAGATAGTGCTCACAAAGCTGTAAAAAGGCTTTCTAAAAAACCCGTTGATCCATCTCTCGGGATTGAGTATTCTTATTCTCTTCTCAATAATTCTCAAGAGTATCAAATTTCAACTATATTTGAATGAGAAGAAATTACCAAATCCCCTTTTATCTCACATACCTATGCTGCTGAAATCACAGCATTTAATATTTGAAACTATAATGAACGAGTAAGTTACGTAAAAAGTGACGGTAGGGATATAATTGTTGCACTTCCTAGTATAACATCGAGTGATGATAGCAGTAATGAACTGCTTGAAATTATTCAAAGTAATAATCTCGTAATTCACTGAAAATATAATCTTTCTGATAGCTACAATACCTGAGAATATAATCAATCAGGATGAGTAAAAAGCGAAGACATGAATGCTATTGTTTTTTCTGGAAATTTAAATGAACTCAATGAGTACGAGAATCAAAGAAAGTTTTTGGAAAATCTTATTGCTTCATATTCTCAGATGAGTGACGTATCTCAAAAAAGTACAGATGCCGTTGAGAAACTGAATCAAATTAATCTTGATGACTCAGAAGCTGTACAAGAATATACAAATTTTTTGATGCAAAATAATATTGGTGGACTTCCAAGATTATAGAAAGTGGTACAATAAAAATTAGACTTTATAAATATTTTGTTCTATTGAATGTATCTGTTTCATCATTCAAGGAGGATTTAAAAATACTTTATCTACAACTATCTCGGTTTTTGGAAGCAGTTGTCTGATTGATTGCATTTCTCATTCAAAACATTCTGGTTTATCTTCGTAAATAATTATTTTTCAAGGAACATACTTCAGTGTATCAATAATATATTTGATAAGTTCTAGAGGTTTTTTTAGAGCAAAATCAACCGTAATAAGCGCAACACTCTCTCTACATATATCAAGTGAATCTACTTTTAATTCTTGTAAATCTTGCATCCCAGCAGTGAGAATAAGTGATGTATGAGTTTCTGTCTGAGACTCTACAACTCATAAGATTTTTTCAACGGCTCTGGATCTGGAATAGAATTTCTCTATAAATTTTCTAAATCAAAAATTTTCTCGTACAAATTTATTTCCCATCTCCCCTCTATTATCCTGAAAACCTTTTAATTGCAATTGTTCATATCTTGAATATAAAGTATCATCAAAATCTACAACATTCAATGTCGATTCTGCCCTATAATCAAGTCGAGACAGACGCTCTCATAGAGATAATAAATCTCAAATATTTTTAGAAAAAACACTTACAGGATGCAATAATTTATTTAAAGGTTCATGTGTTATTGAAGATACAATTCTATCATTAAGTCAACGTAATTTTTGCATACCAATTCTATGTAAATCATATTTATAAATATTGTCTAGTATTATAAATAAGTTTTTGAAAATTACAATTATTCTTTATAATCCTGAGTCAATTAACATACAAAACTTTATGCAAAACACTCAAGACATTCTCGACCTAATCATCAATGCTGGGCTTATTCAAGTTGAGAAGGATTCAGGATTTTCAAAACAAGCCTTTCATAAAATAAAAAATGATATTTATAAGAGTTATGACGTACCAAAACCATTTCCAAGTATCAGAATCTTAGAACGTTATGATAACCGAGTAATAGCTTGAGAATTTCCTGAAGATGAAAATTTCAGACGACTCTTACGAAAACGAGGGGTTCGAAGTCTCTCAGGTGTCACTGTAATATCTCTGCTTACAAAATTTTGGGGATGTCCTGGACTCTGTGTTTACTGCCCAACTTTTGAAGGTCTCCCAAAATCATATATCCCACATGAACCAGCTGTGATGCGAGCTGAGCTCAATAAGTTTGATCCAATCCTTCAAATTCATAATCGACTCCGAGCTCTTGAAGTAACATGACACAAAATAGAAAAAAATGATATCAGAATCATAGGTGGAACTTGGTCATTTTATCCACATGGATATCAAGAAGAATTCATGAAGTGAATATATGATGCTTTTAATAGCTACGAAGCGATGAAGCCTCATATAGAAAAAACTGATTTTGAACATGATAGATTTGCGAGTTTTAAACTCAGAGAATGATTTAAAATGTATGAATCAGCTGATTTTACAGAAGCGAAAAAAAATAACGAATCAGCGAAGAATAGAATTATTTGAATCGCAATAGAGACTCGACCTGATTGGATTACTCCTGAGGAAATAGTGAGACTACGAAGTTACGGAGTAACCAGAGTAGAAATTGGATACCAAACAACGGATGACGCAATTAATGAACTCAATAAACGAGGACATGGGAACTATGAATCTATTGGAGGAACAAAAATGCTTAAAGATGCTGGGTTCAAAGTAGTCGCACATATGATGCCAAATCTTATGGGTGCAACACCTGAGGGTGATATAGCAAGTATGAAGGAATGTTTTGAAAACCAACTTTATAGACCAGATGAGCTAAAAATCTATCCGATGATGGTAACAGATAAGTCTGAACTCACAGATATCTGGAAAGCTGGATGATTTACTGCCTATGACGACGAGACGCTCATCGACCTTATGTGTGAACTGGAGATGATTATCCCAGAGTATGTTCGAATCAACAGAACGTATAGAGATATTCCTGCCAGTGAAATACTTCATGGATCTACCCTCTCTAATCTCCGTCAACTGGTTGAGGATAAACTGCTCGCTGAATGAAGAATCATGACAGATATCCGAAGTAGGGAAATTAAAGATAAAACTAATAATCCTCAAGACGCAGAGCTCAACGTATTTGAATACGAAGCCTCAGATGGAATAGAGTATCTTCTCACTTATGAAGACCCTGCAGATAGAACCATATTTTCTCTCCTCAGACTCAGAATCCCAAGTTTTATTGTGAAACCAGAATCGCAACAACTCTATGACATGACAACAGACGCTGCAAAATCGCAAGCAGAAAATAGAGACCCAAACAGAGTACTCTTAAACGACATCACTGACTATATTCCAGAACTCAAATGAGCTGCAATTGTCAGAGAAATACATACTTTTGGAGACCAACTATCTATCAATCAAAAGTGATCAAGTTTCGGGCAACATATAGGGTTTTGAAAAAAACTTCTAATAGAAGCTGAGAAACTTGCAGCCAAACATTCAGGAGTAACTCGAATGGCTGTTATTGCTGGAGTCGGAGTACAAGCTTATTATGAAAAACGAGGATATCATCTCGAATGAACTTATATGATTAAGGAATTTAGTTAATATTTACATATTTTTTCTACATGAAAATAGCAATCGGAACCACGAGGCTTCCAAAATTAGAATGAATTAAAAAATGAATTTTAGATTGCCCGTATTTTCAAGATATACTTTCAGAAATAGAGTATTTTCCTCACAATGTAGCAAGTGAAATCTCTGATATGCCACTCTCTCTTGATGAAGTTATGCTGTGAGCTAAAAATAGAGCTACAAATCTCAAAACTCTTGAAACTGCAGATTTTTATATTTGAATAGAGTGAGGTACAAGTAGTATTTGAAATAAAAAATACATATTTTGAGTCGTATACATTGAAAATAATCAATCTGAGTGACACTATGGTTTTTCTCCTATGATGGAAGTTCCAAGTTTGATTGAGAAAAAACTCTATCAAGAATGACTCGAACTCTGACCAATAATGTGAGAACTTTCTTGAAATACAGATATTCGCAGTGAAAATGGCAGTATGGGAGCCTGGTCCAATGATATGCTTACCAGAACTGATGAATTCTCAGCAGCATTCAAAGCTGCTATTGCTCCGTTTTATAATGAGTATTATAAGATATAGTATTTTTTTTAGTAGGAGAAATTTGTGAATAAAAACTTTATTTTTAGGCAATATTTCCTAAAATAGAGAGACTATTTCATTCACTTTTAATCTTATGCGACAAGTTGTACGAGCACTTCTGAAAAATGAAGAATGAAAATACTTGTTGGTCCAACATCATAAGTCTGATATTTGGACTCTGCCTGGAGGACATGTGGATGAGTGAGAGACGCTCCATCAAGCAATGAAAAGAGAAATTAAAGAAGAGTTTAATTTGAAAATGAAGTTTTTAGGAGCAAAGGATGATTTTGAACTTGAGAACATCAAGAGCCAAGTTCTCCCACTGGCTATGTATAAAATCTATTATAATTCAAAGAAATTTTGAGAAGTAAAAAAATGTGAATATATATTTCACGCGGAAGTAAAGCAAGAATCAATGCCAAAATTTAAAATACAAGAAAAAGAAATCAAAGATTATTGATGGTTTGAAGTAAGAGAAATTATAAAAATGGAAAGTATATTTCCTCAAATACCTAAATTGTTCTCAAAAATAACTGCTTAGATTATGAGATTTACAAAATACTTATTTTTGATTCTCTGTGCATTGATACCAATTATCCATGCAAAGATTTTGCCTACTCTCTGAATTCCTCTGTACTTTACAATCAATGGAAACTTTGAGTTTACAAAAGTAATGTTTTTTAATATCGTTGTGAGTCTTATTTTACTGGTATTTCTCTATGAGAAATATTTTTTCAGGAATCTCAGTCAATCTGAAAAATTGGCTCAAGTTCCTCATAATAGTACTACAATCTTCATACTGGTATTTGTACTGAGTATGTTATGACTCTCCACCTATTTCTCCATTTCCCCATTTACTTCATTGATTTGAGATACTGAAAAATGACATACAGCTTTGATGTATTTCAACCTCTTACTACTCTATTTGATTCTCAGACAATTAGAAGTAACATTCATTAAAAAACTATTATATGTTAGTATTATAAGCATATCAATAGCATCACTCATTGGCTTCAAGGAATATTTTATGCCTAGCTATGATTATGGTGAACTTACAAAAAGAGCTGTTGGGACCTTTTGACACCCCAATTATCTTGCATGAATAATTGTTATTATTATTCCACTTACAAAAAGTGTAAAAAATAAGTTTCTCAAGAATTCTCTTGTAATATTATTTACTCTCACAATATTACTTACAAAATCCTTTACAGCCTATATTATACTTATTCTCTACTATGGATATATAATTTCATTTTCAAATAGAGAGTTCATTGATTCTGTTTGTAGATTGTTCAATAAAAAATTAGTACGTGTTTATTTGTGTTTACTTTTTATATGAACACTTTTATTTTTTTGTTATGTGATGATTGTATTTCTTCCAGAAAAACTTCACTCTTTTCTTTCTCGTTTTTATATTTGGAAAACGACACTTCTTATTATTTTCTCAAACTTAAAAAATATATTTATAGGAGCATGACCTGAAACTCTTCCCTATTATTTTAATGCTTTTAAAGTCCCTGAACTCTACATCTTTGAAAACTATGGATTTACAGCAGATAGAGCTCATAATAGTTATTTAGATATATTCTATAGCTTCTGATTACTGTGAATTACATTTGTTATGTTTCTTTTTTATTTCCTCATTCAAGAAATAAAAAAATGACTCAGTCCAAAAGTAATTGCACTTATAATATTCTGTATATTTTGAATATTTCATTATTTTTCTATAGCTTCATATGTACTCATCATTCTTATTATTACTTCAATAGAAAAAGACAATATTTATAATAAATTTGGAGATGTTTCAAATGAATGTGATCAAAAAAAGAGAATATGACTCCTCACACTCTTTTCCCTCATTTCTCTGCTTTGAGCTATTTGATGTTTGAATTTAGTACAATCAGAAATAGCACTTGCTCAGTGAAATAGTGAAAAATCTATTCAAATATTTGCGACTCCTGCAGCCCTCTTGCAACAATGAGAATACGATTCAGCCGCAAGGCTCGAATGACTTGTAAGTCAAGAAAACATCAAAGTCCAGATTATAAATGAGGCTAATAGACAAGAACTCTGTAATACACTCGTATCAGAGTTTTCATCAGCTGAGAATTATTTCTTTTGTGCTACTATATTTGAAAATCTCGGAAAGCAAGAACTCGCAAAAACATTCTATACACTCTGAATTTGAGAGTTACCAGATCTCTGGAACAAAAATTCAATATATTGGGATAATTATTTCATAAAAAAAACTATTACAGGAAATAGATTTTTTTCTAAAAAATATTCAAATATAAGCCAAATAGTAGAAAAATATTGAAAATAATTATCATATGACTTCACGAATTTTTTCAAGAACTTGAGCTTTGTAGCTCGTGAGATGTAACTCAATTTGTCATTTCTTTGCAATTTCTTTTGCTTGAGGAAAATATTTTTTTAAAAAATTCTCTAAGCTCTCTCTCACTCTATTTTTTTCTCAATCATACGTAAGTACATGTTGCCTCAGAGATTCAAAATCAGAATCAAACTCTCAATCACTATAGGGACTCAAAATATCTCACAAAACTTTCATAAGGTCTTCTTGTTTAATTCAATGTTTTTCCATAAAAGTACGTACTTTGGGTTTTTGTCCGATTGATTGAAGAAAATCTTTGTAAGAAGAAAATTTATTACAGACTCATTCTAAAGTATTTCATCATAAATACATAAGAGCAAATGTTTCCTCTTTTTCAGAAAAATATCCAATGAGTGGAGAAAGTAGACTTGTTTTAAAATCTTCACTAAAGCCTGTTCACTGATTAATTTGAAACATATATAAAATATATTCCTCTGGAGAACTTGTTTGTTCAATGGACTTCATATTTTACAATAAGATAATATTGAATATATTTTAGCATATAAATCACAATAATTAAAATTGTACCATGAATAATGAAGTTTTACAAGATGCTCTCAAAATGCAAGAAGCTATGAAACTCAAATTTACCTATCGTTTTTGAAACAGACTCAAAGGTGACAAAGAATCAGTCGCAGCACATACTTGGAGTATGTTTCTTATTGCTGATTACCTGGAAGAGAAACTACATCACCTAGCTCCATGAAAATACGATTTAGATATGAAAAAAGTTTGCAAACTTATAATGTATCATGATCTTATAGAAGCAGAAACGGGTGATGAGGATTTAGATCCGAGTAATAGCGAAAATCACAATGCTAAATGAGAACAAGAAAAGCATGCTATGGAGACTTTTCCTACCAAACTTCCAAAAGAAATACAGTCAAAATTTGTTTCAGCATATAATGAGTATGAAGAACGAAAATCACTTGAAAGTAAGTTCGTAAAAATAGTAGATATTATCGAAGCAGAGTTCTTTTGCTTTAATAAATGATATTTATTTAAAAACTGGACAAAAGATTATCACGAGTCAAAGAGACTCCATCACTACTTAGACTTTCCAGAATTACTGTATATTCAAGAAGCATTAATTAAAAATGCTCATAATAATTATTATAAAAAATAGTATGCTTAAGATTTGAATTCTAGATTCTTGAATGGGTGGACACTATGCCCTACTTGATATAAAATCTCACTTTCCACAATATAAGTATGAGACCTATCTTGACCACAAAAATGCACCCTATGGAAATAAATCTGGAGAAGAAATCTACAAACTCGCAGAAGCTTGATGTTTAGATTTATGGAAGAGAGATTGTAACTTGATACTCATTGCCTGCAATACCATTTGCGCTGAAACACTCAGACATTTACAAGATACCTATCCTGATAAAAAAATACTATGATGTATTATTCCATCTGTTGAAATTGCTGTGATGATTTCACACAAAAATATAGGGCTTATCGGGACTAAATTTACCGTAAACTCTTGAAAATATGAACGAGAAATTGCAAAACTTTCAGATCATCACACACTCATAGCACTTGAAACTCCAGAACTAGCAGGATTTATAGAAGCCTGAATGCAAGAACATAAATATACCTTAGAGTACCTCGAGCGTAGAATCGACTCACTTATTTTACAGTGAATTGATAGTATTATTCTTGCTTGTACACATTACACGGTATTTTACGAACATATAAGTTTGAAGTATCCAAAAATCAAGATAATAGACTCCGCGAGAACACAAACTATTAAACTTGGCGAATATCTCATTAGACATCCTGAACTTTGAAAATAATATTTAAGAACTTAAGTATGCAACTTCCCAAAATAGACGATATCATAGAAACTCCTAGATGTATTCTAAAAATACCTCAAGAATCTGAAGCTGAGAAGATGTTAGAGTTAATAAATAAAAATACACTTGAGTTTATGCCTTGGAGTAAATGCAAAAGCATAAAAGAACAACAAGCACACATTAAAGAACGACATAATTGAGTGAGAGAATCTGTATCTTGGTCTGCAGCAATCTATTTAAAATCTTGAGAAATGATTGGAAGTTTTTGAGTTCCTAGAACTATGGAAAAAACAAAGACTATAGAAATTGGCTACTGGTTATGAGAAAAATATCAATGAAAGTGATATATGTCAGAAGTTTTAAAATTATTTGTAGATTATATATATTGTAATTTCAATACTGAAAATATAATTGTACGTGTAAATATCTTAAATAAAAATTCATGCAAAGTCGCAGAAAGATGTAATTTTAAAAAAGACTGAATTCTAAGAAAAGATGATATTATTAGGTGAAAATACGAAGATATAGCTCATTATAGTTATACAAAAGAGGATTATTTATCACAAATAGACTAATGCAAGATATAAATCAAAAAAGTACGACTCAAATATACAATGACTGAGCTATTCAATACAAAAAAAGCTGTGAAGACTTTGTGTTTCCAGGAAATATGTTTGAGTATTTTTTAGATGAACTCTCAGGAAAAAAAATATTAGATGTATGATGTGCCTTTTGAAGAGATGTTATGAGACTCAGAGCAGTTTGATATGAGGCCTATGGGATTGATATATCTCAAGAACTTCTAACTTTAGCAGATAGCTCTGTATCACATTTTCTATTTGAGTGAGATATAACTAATTTGGATAAGCTCTATTCAAATTCAAGTTTTGATTGAATAATTTCATCTGTATCAATTGTTCATTTGGATAAAAATATAGCACTAAAAGCGTTGGAAGATATTTTTAATCTACTACAAAATTCTTGAGTATTTTTTCTCACACTCAAGATTTCTGAATCTTGAGATACTATATTTAAAAATAGTACTTCACTTCCAGGAGTTCAAAAGAAATATGTATATTACAAAGAATCTGAAATACTTAAAATATTAGAAGAAATATGACTAAATATTTATAAAACTCATATATATCATAACGAAACTGATGATTGGATGAGTATAATTTGTAAAAAATAATTTATGGAAATAATAAAAATATCACCTGACAATTGATTTGCATCAGAATACGAAAAACTTATTAAAACAACTTGGCCAAGAGATTTTAAGGAAGATTTTAACTGAGAAAAATTTTCAGATAAAACTGGTATTCATGAATGTGATATTTTAATAGCTCAAGAAAATTGAGTTTTTTTATGATGAGCAATTATATCTAAAGATATTTTTATAAATCAATTTAGTACAAAGAAAAAAATAAAATATAAAAAGTATTTACAAGAAAATTGATACAAAGCATTAGTGTATCTTATTATTAATCCAAATTATAGATGAAAAAAGATAGGATTTAAAATCCTAAATTATATCTTAAATAATTATGAAAAAATATGGCTCAGTTATGAACCAGGAACTATTCTATTTTATGAAAAATGATGATTTAAGCATTATTTAGATCCAATATCAAATGATATTACAGGTATCATGATTAATCAATAATTTATAATCTCTGTGAACAGACACACAACAAAAGAAAACGAAGCTTGAGTTATGCATACGAGTATTTCTTGATGAGTCGTACTCTATGATATATTTACGAGAATGTGATTTTACAGATGAGGGAAAATATATTTTTCAGATAAAGTTTGTAAGATTATCTCAGGAAAAGCTGAGCTTATATCAGAGCAAAATTGACTTGAAGTAAGAGAAATACTGAGTCCTAAAATGTGAGAAAAAATAATTCTATCAGGAATTCCTCATGTATTTTATTTTCATGAAAATTGTAGAATGCTTGAGTGGTTTCCAGAATGAACAAAGAGTGAAGAATTTAAAAAGTACAGAAATATGAAAAAATAATTTCCACTTCACGATAATATTTGATATACTAGAGAGTGTAAATATTTCTTTTAATAAAAAAATTATGGCTACAAAAGTTAAAACTGATGATATAAAAGAAGAATCTAAAATATTAGTTTCAAGCACTGAATCAGTCCCTTTATCTGCAACAGATAAAGCTGAAATAGAGCAAACATTTACTGAAGCAAAGGATTTCAGACAGCTTGGAGAAAAAATCACAGCTCCCCTTGATAGTATAATATCTGAAACGGCAAAAATTATTGACAGCGACCCTATTATGCAGGTTTCAGATGAACTTGCTGAAATGAACAAAGATGTACAGTCAGTTTACAAGGATATCATCAACAATGATGGAACCGTTATGAAAATAGCTAAGTCTATTCCACTTATCGGTAATCTAGCAAAGACTTTGGACGCTAAATGGGATGAAGCTAAGTTCAATATTAAATCAATGGAAGGAAAACTTGAAGCAATATTTGACGGTTTTGACCAATCAAATACTTCGCTTAATACTTCAATCGACATGCAAAAAGCATTTCTTGAAGGAATTGAAGCTAATTTATGAAAAGTCGTTGCTTACAAAGACTTTTTACGAGTTAAACTTGAAGAATTTAAAATTAAGTCAGAAAATGTCGAATCAGAAGATGAAAAAATGAAATACGATATGTTTCTTCGTAATGTAGAATATTTTGTTTCAAATCTAGTAGTTCTTATTGGAAATCTAGAAATGGCGAGAAAGAGACTCCTTATGAGACTTGATAGTGCTTCTAAACTCTCACTTGCGATGAGCTCAAGTCGACCTATCTTTAAAACTCTACTCTCTACTGCGCTTATTGAAACAAGTTCACAAAAAGCACTTGACGCAAGTATGAAGGCTCTCAATGTCATGGGAGAAACTATTGATAAGATGTCCTCTGAACTTACTGACAAAGCTATTGATTCTGCTAAAAGATCTGAAGAACTTTCAAGTAAACCAGTACTCTCAGCTTCTGTATTTGTTGAAAATGTAACAAAATTAAAAAATCACTTTGATCAAATCGAGAGTTATAGAGCTCAAGTAAAACTTGAAGCAGAAGCAGAGAATAAAGCATTTGCTGACGCAAAGGATAAACTAGAAGAAGTAAAAGTACTTTCGGCTCAATCTCAAGAAGAACTTGCAGCAGAAATCAATAAATAAAAAATGAACATCTAAAAACCTCAAGAAAATTCTTGAGGTTTTTTTAAAAATATTTTACTTGTAGAGTTTTACAAAAGTATCTACAAAACTTACAAAATCTTCCCTCGTAAATACAGAGTTTGGGTTAAATAATTGTTTTTCCATATATGGATCAAAGAGTCAAAGAGATTCTCAGATTTCTACGTATTTTTTTTGCCATGTATTTCAAATATCAGTGTAAAGTGTAGGAATAGTTTCATTAACTTCTATCGCACTGAGATTCAGTAAGATTTTAAATGCTTCAGCTTTACTTATATATTCATTTGGTCTGAATACAACATTAGATCGTGAATCTAAACTTCATCTCACGATTCATAATCACTGAGCAAACATAATTGTCCTCGCTTGCCATGAATTTTTATCCACATCACCATAGGTAATTTGTGAAGTATCTTGATTAGAATAATCATAACAATGTGATTTTAATATAGTTTTCAGAAACTCAGCTCGTGTGATTCACTCTTGGGGTTTAAAACTTCAGTCATTAAATCAATTTAGAATTCACAACTCTGAAAATTTTCTAATTTGTAATCTACTTCCAGATTTTCATTCATCAGTAAAAGCAAAGTCTGTTGAATCACTTGTTTTAAAACTACTTTCTTGTAAATATTTTATAACATTACATTTGCTCACATAATCAACACCTTGAGAGTATTCCACTTTAGTAGGATTGTTAAATAATCATACAAATTCTTTTAATTTTTCAGATTCAATAGTTTGATTCTTCATTCATTCACCCAGATTTATTATTGCGTTGTTTTTTCTCTTGAGTGGAATAAGTTTTGTAGAATCCACTTTAATTTTCTCAATTTCTGGAATCCTATTAACAGGAATAACTGGATTCTGAGATATCGGATTTAGTTGATTAGAATCAGGTTTATTTTCATCGGATTTGGAAGATGTTGTTCAATCTGTTGAACTCCCCTCTCAAGAACTAGTGTTTTGTGGAGTAGTATTTTGTGAAGTAGGAGTTACTCCGTCGCTAGAGCTCGTATTTTGTGGTGTAGTAGTTCAAGATGAAGTAGTACTTATAACTTCTGGAATAGTAGTTCAAGATGATGTAGTATTATTTAATACTGGGACACTGCTTCACGTTGCAGTAGTTGCAACTCAACAAGTAAGTGAATTATTAGTGACACAGTTTTCTTTTTCATTTACATCTAAGATTCAATCCTTATCACTATCAAGAGGAAGAATAACATCACCAAATTTAAATTTTAGATATTCACTTCCAGCATCAATCATTCTTACACCAGCATTTTTAATAGTGCTCTCACTTTTAAGTCTATAATCATATATTTCAGAATTTCTAAAATTTGATGCATAAGTATCCATAGGAGCCGTGAAATTATTTCCGGATCTCACTCATGTTTGATTAGTAGAGAAAGATTTAGTAGCAATATTGTTCTCAATAACAGAATTCAATGGAGCTGTTCCATTTTTATGGTTAAATATTTTAACCCAAGGTGCTTTAGGATCAACACTGTCTATATCTACGACTGTATTATTTCGAATTTGAACATTATCAGCTCAATATACAGCGATTCCATGCCACATAGAAGTCATGATGAGGTTATCTTCAATAACGAAGTCTTTATACATACCATCAAAGAGTCAAATTCATTGCATTTCTCTCCCATACAAAGGATTATTTGGATCATCATATAAAAGACAAACGTTTCATTTAAGTATCATTCTTTCTACTGTTCATTTTCAAACTGAGCCATCAAGTGTTGACCAAGATTGAAAACAATCATCATGATTAGAATCTACTTTAACAGAATTTTTTACAAAATTATTAAGTACTTTTGTATCATTTCAAAATGCACGTATACCATCAACTCTAAATCTGTTAATTGTATTGTTTTGGATTATTGCATTATCTTCAAACACGGTAATACCACTTGCTACATTCTCGATATAGTTATTGAGAAGTTTAGAATTTTTTCAAGATCGAATATAGATTCAGTTTTTAGCGTTATTTAGCCAATCGCTCGCTTTCCAGTTTGTGGAATCTCAAAAAGTAATAAAATTATTTTCTAGTGCTACATTATTTCCTCATAATACGTATATTCAATTGCTCTTAGCGGAATTTGGAGTAATTTTTAAATCAGTAATTTTTATATTTGAGGTTCTAACATCAAACGATATTACTTCAGCTTTGTTATTTTTATCAAGGGATGTTATTGTAACGCTACTTGAGTAAGATTTAGAAATAGTAACACTCTCATATTTTCAAGATTTCAAATAAATAGTTTCTCATCCTATAATTGAATCTAATGCTGATGTAAGTTCGAGAGAATTTGTCACGGTGATTGAGTTTGTACTTATTTCTGGAGTATTTGTAGTCGGACTTGGTATATTCTCTTCAGGAATTGTTGTAATTATTTCTGGCTTAGATTCTTGAGTGACACCAAAGTTAAAATACGGAGTTTTATTTGTGACGTCTTTTAAAACTACAAGATTGTTATTTGAGATATCGATATCAAGAGATTCTACGAATGGATGAAAGCGAATTTTATGCACTGAAGTATCTCCATAATTAGAAGCAGGAACTAACATTCAATATTCAACTGAATCTCGAAGTGAAGTAAGAATAGAACCATTAATAATTTCTCAAGTTCTCACTTTAAAGCTTGATCTATTTTTTGAGTTATTTATTTTTACTCTCACTGTGTCTTTATCTAATAGAGAATATGAATCAATTATAATATCACTTGGGAAACCTGAAAATCATCAGTTTGTAAGTTGATATGGAAAATAACTCTGAACATTTTCTACAAATCATTTAATAGTTTGAGCAGGACTATAGGTTTGATTGAGAAGTAATCTATCATCTATAAGATTCCCTTTTAAACCTCAAAAATTGATATCTAAACTTCCTGATTCATTATATTGGTATGAACTTATGTATGGAGTTTGTGAGTATCACTGTGTCATTATATCGTAGAGTTGATATCCCATATTTTCTCACATGATTCTATATCAAAGACTACTGAGATGTCCTCCAACTGAGTCAGTATTTCTTTGCGGAAATTTTATATTATATGCGTATTCTGGATATCAAAAATGTACATCAGATCTATCACGAACGAGTTTTGATTGAGCACTTGGAGTTGTAAAGGCATATCTTGATACTTGATTAATCATAGATACAACTTTTACATCTTTGGAATAAATAGTACTGAGATCTGACTTGAGCATATCTATAATATGACCAAGATAAAAGTCATATCAGTTTGGAATAGCTCCTGTATTAGATTGTCACTGAGTCCAGTTAAAAAATACAGTAGTATTCAGAGAAATCCCTTTTTGGTCAGCAATAATTTTACTTTTTTTAAATTCTGAAATCATATTACCATATCAAACTGGTTCAGATTTTCAACTTACTGATATAGCAGGACTCGATGTTCCATCATCTATATAAATATCATAATTTGTACCATTATAAAGGGCAAATACATATTTAGTCTCAACCGCATTTGCTGCAGCTGCTAATGTTCACGATTTAAAAATATGCTCAGGTCTCACAGCAAGTTCTTGAACTGTTCGCCCACCTATTCCAGAGTTTTGACTCAGAAAAGAGGGAGAATCACCATAATTATTTATAAAATTTTGAACCGTTCGTTCAAGCATTCCTTGATCATGACTTCTAAAATTAGTAGAAGCAAGTGTGACAAAATCATTTTTTTCATTATTAAGTGTGAATATACGATTACTCCAAACGGTATTTTCTGGTCCATGAGCATCTGGTGAGAGAATTCAACCGGCTCATACTGATACAGATTGTCCATATGAAATGACTGGAACACTTGGAAAATTATTAAAAGATTGCTGGGGAGTATCACTAGAGTTAGTAGTATTTGGAGAATTTGGAATAGAAATACTCTTATCCAATAGAGCTTCATTATTCGTAATATATTTATTCCATAAAGCGTCAGCAAGTGGCACTCGGTATCTTGAATATGCTCAGGCATCTTTATCAGTTCCGTGTAGTTCAGGGTATCTCCCTATTCCATCACTTGAATCTGTATCGAGTATACAACTTCCCTTTCCATCAGGTCAATATGTGATTCATCTGTTAGAGATATTCCCATCAAAAGGGGCACAAATATCTCAACTGGTCCATTTTCCATGTTCTACATATCTGTACGTAACATCGATATTATCCTGATCATTCCATACACTTTTAAGTTCCGGCATGAGTTTAATGGCTACAACATTTGCTTTCCATAATGCTGCATTGATAGGTATAAGATAAGAGTCTCACGCTCTTGGACCACCATCAATCAGTCCGTAGGGATCTTTGTTTGTTCTAAAACCTGTTCCATCTTCAACAAGTGTCCAGTACTGTTTTTCACTCCCACCACTCTCATCTCAAAGGAGTGCTATACCTTTTCAATTATTAGCTTTTTGACTAAAATATGAATGATCATTTTCTGAAAATACATTATTTGCAGCATTTTGAACAATATTTTTCATCTCAGTATCATTGAGAAGGACTCACGCATAGGTTAAAACTATTTTTCTTCAGTTTTCATGTCCTCCATTTCAAGGAAATCTCGTTCACGCTTCCAGCATCATCCCTTCTAAATCAATAGCATACTGTACAATTTGAGTCACTGCTGGAACTTTGTCTTGAGTAGCATCATCAAACATAGTTCTTAAAATTGCTGTTCAAATAAGTCTGTTCATATCTCAACCATACGCTGGCATATGAGCAATCGGATGAATATTTCTACTTTGATAATCTGTAATATGATCAAGCCAAGGTCTTTCAAAATATCAAGCAACTGTTTCTAAACTAACGATACTTCAGCCATCCTTTAAGTAATTTGGGATATCAGTACCTGAGTATACAGGAAGTGTTATATTTCAAACATCAACTTGTGGGAGCAAACTCCAATTAATATCACCAAGTGTATACTCTCTTTTATTATTTCAAGCATAAGCAGGTCTAAATGCGTCGTCACTAGGAGCCTGTGATACTACCGTTAATATAGACGCTTCTTGAGTACATGGCCTACAAGTAGAAATACCACCATCAATTGATACTGTTTTTAAGAGTGATGTACCAGCTGAAGCTATATACGGGAGTGAGAGAAGTGTACCAGAGTTATACTTTGGACTTCTTAGGTCAAAGGCTTGCGAGGTATCAGACATTATGTTTACCTCAAGTCCATTGAGTCCATTGACCGAATCAGGACTGACACGTACAATCTCTACTGGTCAAACGACCCAGTATCATCCAGAAATATATTTTCCATATTCAGCAGGTTCCTTAAGGGTCCAAGTGATTCCATAATCAGTAATTTGACTCGTCATACCAAGTCAACTTGCTTGTGTAGTTTTTGGAGTTATATCAATAGATACATCAAAAAAAGCAACTGGTGATACAAGTAAAACTGCGAGTAACCAATGGAGATGGAGATGTTTGTTTCAAAAGACACTTCTAAAACCATCTCTATATAATGTTCTAATTTGCTCTAACATATTTCATATGTAAAATAATATTACATTAAAAATATCATATAATTAAATTTAAAATGATTTATATACAGGTAAATTAAGAATTTCACATTGACAAAATAGTGAAATAGTATGAGTATTTTATAATTTTGAATGATTTATTTATAATAATAAAATATTTTTCATATAATATAAGAATCCTAAAACAAAAATATGAAAACAAGACACGACGAATATTCTGATGAACTCCCTCAGGTTCTTCAAATACCAAAATCCGTACAGGATGATATTACTGATAAATGATTTCATCTCTATAAATGGATCAGTCCTGATGAAGTAAAGCTCTCTATAGAACGAGATTTTTTACGTACTCTTAAAGTGATATGAATTCCATTAGCTGTTATTTCAGTTCTAGCCTGACTCATTAGCTGAATAAATATATGGGTATTTTTTGCAACCATTGCTACTTGAGTTTTCTTTGTATTTCTCTACCTTTTTTTTATATCTATCAAGAGATCAGCTCTGCTTTCAAAATCTGCATTTGTAATTATGACAGATAGTTCTATTTCTCTTTGAGGAAAGATTCATAAACTTTCAGATATCTGAGGTTTAAAAAAAGATATAGACGAAGTATCTAAAACCTTTGAAGAAGACCTGTTTTGAGAATCAAAACTCTCTGGAGCAAAGGAAAATCTTATGAAAGAAGTAATGGATCAATTATTTTGATGATACAAAATTATTATGAGCTGAATGTCACGATGAGGTTCATCACGTGATTCTGAAAAAGCAGTTTTGCTCGTAATTTGACTCTACACAGCCTACGCAGCAATTATGGCAAGTGTGTATTTCGTCTGAGTTTTATTTCTCTGGGTACTTGGAAGTTTTATTACGTGGATAAATACGAAATACCTCGTGAGAAAATGACACACAGTAATTAAAATAAATCAATTATTCTCAAGTCTAGATATATCCTCAGAAGATATCTACAATGAAAAACAAAGTTTAGAGCTCCTACTAGAAGAAGCGTACAACAATAATTGGCAAGACGGCTTGTTGTTACAAATTAATCAATGAATTTGACATATAAACTCAAAAACTCAAAACGCAATCATACAAGTCTTGGATCTTAAAAATACTATCTCGCAGTCTAAATATAGTGATATGTTCTCATTTCCAGTTTATAATTCTTGGATAAAAAAACAGATACTGACTCCCCTTGAACAAATTTTGGCACTCTTAGAAAAAAACCTCTCTCTCCTCATCCAAACTTCAAAAGATATAGAACAACAAATAACTCAGACTCACAAAATTGAATACAAATCGACTCTTGAATTACAGCTCCAGAGAATAGAGTTACAAAAACGAGAAATACAAAGATACATCCCTCAACTTCAAGAGTCGATAGATAAACTCAAATAATTAATTTAAATCAATTTATTTAAAACATATACAGATATAAATTTTAACTACATATTTATGCAAGAACATATACTCAAAAAATCCCACGAAGAACTCGAAAGAACTCATCGTTTAGTTAACTCCTACAAAGATGTAAGTATTATGGAGAAATTACAGTGAATATTTTGAAAAAGTTTCAAAAATATTCTTATAAAATATGCAGAAAAAAAAGAAGAAATACTTCTTAATTATTCTAATCTGTACTCAGATATTTGAAAAGATATTATCGATACAAAGGCTAAAGCTATCGATTGAGAAAATATACGACAGTGTATAGATTATATTACTGAATCTATAAAAGATTGCTGAGATATTCTAGAAACTCTTATTTCACATAATACAAAACAAGACGACATCATAGAACATGAAAAGGTGTTTTTCGTTGACCTACTTTCTAGTTTTCATACCGATATAAAAAAATGGATTGGGGCCCATGAAAAAGAGATTTTTTGAGAAGTTACAGAGTTAGAATCAAAGTGAAATAATTCACCTCTCATCGAAGGAAAAGCTCTTTTAGAACTTCAAAAAAAGAGACTAGAATCTCATATGCAAAATATTAATAACTCATAAATTTATGACACAAAAAGACGCGTGATTTGATGCTTTCTTTGAAGCAGTTACCACCACTCCAGAATTTAAAAAAGTAGTTCAAAAAGATTGGAGTTGAGATTTTTCAGAAACTCTCAAAAAAATGGAAGCCTCAGTTGCAAAAGCTTGAGATATCACAAAAGCATTTCATGAAACATTTGCAACTCCTGAATCTATAGATGCGTGAAATAATATCTCTACTCATAGTTCAGATACTAGTTGAAAATCAGCAAAAAATGCGTGAGATGATGAAGCTCGAAAACTTATAGTAGAGCCTGAGTATTTCGTGATGAAAAATCCTGATACTTGGGGATTTAAATGAGTTGCTGGAATGCAGAAACTCAAAGAGGAGCTCACTGATGGTTTCATTAAACCACTTCAATTTTTGTTTTTAGTTCGTAATCTCAAAGAGAAATACGACCTTATGTCAGAAACTGAGATTGATACAAAAGAAGAAAAAAAAGAAAAAATGCTCGTTGATCTCTACGCAAGTTATGAAGCCTTTCAAGTATGAATCCCAACAGGAATGCTTCTGTACTGACCTCCAGGAACAGGAAAAACATTTATCACTAAAAAACTCGCTCAAGAATTATGAGCAGGACTCATCACAAAATCAGTGTGAGAATTTGGTTCAAGCTATCTCCATGAAACAAGTAAAAATATTAGAGAATTTTTCGCTGCAGCAAAACTAGCGAGTGAAAAATGACCAATTATTCTGTTTTTAGATGAGATTGACTCACTCGTATCCAAAAGAGATAACAAGGTGGACGCAAATAAAGCAGAGGAAGTCTCTCAGTTTCTCCAAGAGTTTAACAAACTGGAAGAAGCTCCAAATCTTATAGTTATAGCCGCAACGAATCGTCCTGATCATCTTGATAGTGCAATCTTGCGTTCTGGTCGACTCGATAAAAAATACTATATTTGAGCTCCAGATACAGAAGCCCGAAAAGAACTGTTTGAAATATTTATAGCAAAACAAAAACGTCCTCACTGAAAACTTAATTACAGCAAACTTGCAGAGTTTACAGATGGATATGTAGCCGCTGACATAGAGGCAATAGTCGAGGAAGCAAGTAGAGACGCGAGTAAAAATATCATAGAATTAGCAGAAAAAATACAAGCGCATGATGGAGATATCAGTGATTTTAAAGACGCACTTCAAAATCATGAAATAACACAGTGACTTCTCGAAATAGCTATTTCAGAAACAACTCCTTCTCTCAAAATGGTTGATATGTCTGTCTTTGAAAATTGGGAAAAGACAATTGATACATAAATAAAAAAATAATTTACACTATAAAATAATTTATCATCAAGCAGTAATTTAAAAAAAAACTTACAAGATTCTCACATAAAGTTATATTACATAGAACTTATCCTTAAGATAATTTAATGAATAGTGTATTAAAAAAACAAAAAATCACTGCTTTTACTCTCGTTGAACTCATTGTGGTGATAACTATTCTTGCAATACTTTGAACCATTTGATTTATATCTATTCAAAAATATGCTCAATATGCTCGTGAGTCTACTCGACTAGCAGATATGAAAACAATAGAAAAATGACTCGAGTTTTTCCGAACCACTGAGTGATACTATCCTGATCCAGAAAATGCTCAAGCCGTAACTTATAGTTGAGCTACTCTATTTGAGCAATGAATACTGTGAGAAAAAACTGCAGGAATTATTAGAGTAAATCCTCTTCCTGTTGATCCAATTTCTAAACTGCCCTATGCGTATTCTGTATCCTGAAATAGAGGCGAATATCAAATAGCTTGAGTATTTGAAAATCCCGTTACAAGTTTATGACTATTAGGAACTAACGAAACATACGCTGCTGCAAAAAGAACATGATATGTGAGATTATGAGGGAAGTATAATGGAGTATTGACTCTTACTAATATTGCTGGAACAAGTTTTATTCTTGCTCTTCCCTCTTTGTTTACTTCAGATATTACAAATCCAGAGATTAGTAGTATCTTTGCTAGTAAAAATATACTTATAAATGGAGGAACAAATCTACCAGCTCATTATTCGAGTCTAGCTTCTTCTGATACTCTCTCATACACTATGACGTGAGCTGTAAATTTCTGAAGTCCTGATTATATAGTATTTTCTTGAGACTTAAATGATCTAATAAATGAAGCTCCAAGACTAACTTTTTTTAAAAAATTATACAGTATTTATACAAGTTGAGATACTGCTTGAAATAAATACTATGATGAAATAACGAGTCTTAATCCAAGTGTTAATCCTACTAGAGCAAAAAATTATGTTGCTGATGTTATTTGATACTGAGTTGCAGGAATTTTTGTTGAAAACTTTAATGAAAGAGTGATTCGTTGAGCTATTGACTGGTTTAATATTTTTAGTTTTTGAGACATTGGTTTATTGTCTAACTGAATTGAATCCATAGCAGAATGAAACAATGGTGAGATGGTTTTTTGAAGTGATGTTTGAGTAAGTATACTCAAAGATAATGTCTGGAAAAATTTAACAGGAAGTAATACGGCAAATGGACTTAAAAATGATGTAGTGAGGAGAGTATATATTGACCCTGATACATGAGATTATTATTTTTCTCATAATTTATGAGTCAGTAAGTATGATGGAACGGATTGGACTCAGTATCAATTTGGAGGTTTAATTTGAACTTCATGAGCGTGAAATGTCACAAAAGATAAGAATTGAAACTTTTGGATACGAACATGAAAATGACTCATCAAAATAGAAAATGGCACTATGACAGCAATCACGACAACATTGGCTGATCCAAATTTATCATGAGATTTTATTATAAACCCAGCTAAGGATACTCTTTATATTCCTTCAAAAACTTGAGTGGTAGTTTACAATATAGATGCAAACACTTCTACTATTTACAATTATACAAACTCAGATGTATTTTGTGAGACCTGTGGTTGAAATAATGTAGTGTATGAACTACTGCTTTGAAATAACTGAGATGTTTGGATGGATAAGCATTATCAAGAATTATATAATATGAATCTTACGACAGGGAGTGGTACAAGATATACAGATCTCAGAAATGGATCAACATTTTGAAGAACAAACAGAGCAGACTTAGCAAAGGATAATGCTTGAAAACTTCATTTTCCTACCTGAGAAAATATTTCCACATTTGATGGAACAAGCTGGTGACTCATTACTCCAGCAGATGGTATGGTAGGGTGAGAGAAATCATTCGCTTTTTTCGATAAAAAAAATGAGCTTTGGGTTTGAAGTAGATCAGAATGAATCTCAAAATTTAATGGTTCTAACTGGACCTCTTATTCAATAAATGAAGCATTAGCAACCAATACTATTCATGATATCTACATTGATGCTAGTTCTAAAGTATGGATTGGTACTGATATATGAATCTATATAATTGATACAGATAAGACTTGGAAGCTCTATAACACTGCAAATCTTAATTTACATAAAAGTGAGACGAAAGAGTTTCATGAGTATAATGGCAAATTATTTATTTCCCATTGATTTTGAATATCGATTGTAGATCCAACTACGATTACCGTTGATAAAACAATAAATACGTGAGGATGAACATTTTATACAGATAAAGTATGAGATTTATGGATTACAGGTTCAAGTCAAATTAGAAAATATGATGGAACAAACTTTATAACCGTTTATAAAAATTCAGACGGAGATGGCATATTATGAGGTAATACCTATGATATGACTCAGGATGCAGAATGAAATTTTTGGTTTGCAACGCAACAATGAGTGAGTAAGCTTGAAGGAACTAATTGGATAAATTTTGCCTGAGATAATACTCATGAAATAGAATTTTATAATGGCAGTATTTTTGCTGGAGGATTTAATGGAGTGAGAAAATTTAATGGGACAGATTTTACCGTATATCCAACTAGTGCCTGATTACCTTCAAATACGCTTACTGATATGATAATAGATGATAAAGATAATTTATGGATAGGAACAGATAAATGAGTTGTAATTTATCTTCCAGAAACTGAAACCTTCAAAACCTACGATAGCTCAGTGGGAATTATAAACGATTCAATAAATTCAATTTTTATAAAATGAAAAGAAGTCTGGCTTGCAACTGCTGGATGAATAGCAAAATGAATTCTAAAATAATCCCTCATACACTTCTCACACAAATGTAGTCTAGACTACTATGAAATATTTCATAAATAAAAACTATGTACGAAATGACTGAGTATCTACAAAATCTGTATAATGCACTGAAAGCGAAGGATATAGAAAAGATTCAAGAAATTTGAGTATATGTTGAAAATGATGATCAATATGATTATGAAACACATGATGTGAGAGAAATAAATCTACTCGTGGATGATTATATAGAAAATAGAAACGATATTAGTCGTGAAAAAGCACTTATTCTCATTGATGAATTTGATACATGAGATAAAAAAGATGAATTTGCAACGACTGACTATTAAAAGTTTTGTAAATACTGTTTTTTATCTATAATACTTCAAAGCGTTAGAGCAGCTATCACCTGCAAGCTTGAGGAAGAACAGATAATAATCTCAGTAGAACCTCACGAAGTCGAAATACTTCGATAAAAAATAAATCAAGCACAGCTTTAGGTGGTACCTTCATTGCAAAATGACCTCAAAGCATACAAACTCTTATTTTGTATGCTTTTTTTATGCTTACTCTCGAGAACATCACCGCAGCAAAACATAGATTTTGAAGAGTTGTAAAAGATACTCCTTTACAGTATAGTGACCGACTTTCAAAAAAATATGGAGCAGAAATTTACCTCAAACGTGAGGATCTTCAAAAAGTGAGAAGCTACAAAATTAGAGGAGCCTATAATCTCATCTCTTCCCTTTCAGACACCGAAAAACAATCTTGAGTAGTTTGTGCAAGTGCTGGAAATCATGCTCAAGGTTTTGCACTCTCATGCGCTGAACTCAAGATACAGTGAGTCGTCTATATGCCTGTAACCACTCCAGAACAAAAGGTCTATAAAACTCATCAATTTTGAGGGAAATACATTAAAATAGTACTTATAGGAGATACCTTTGATGAAGCACTTTCTGCTGCAAAACAGTACGAACAAGATATGTGAGCTATTTTTGTTCATCCATTTGATGATATGCGTATCATCACTGGTCAAGCAACGATGTGACTTGAAATTTATGAAAAACTCCCTGAACCAGATATGATTATTTGTCCGATTGGAGGAGGTTGAGTTATTTCAGGAATTATAACTGCCAGAAATGTCCTTTGAAAAACTACTGAAATAATCTGAGTTGAACCTGAATGAGCTGCGAGTATGAAAAAAAGTTTAGAAAAAAATGAGAACACAACTCTTTCTAAAATAGATACATTTGTAGATGGTGCCAGTGTTGCACGAGTATGAGAAAATAACTATGCAATTTGTGAGGCAAATAATATCGAAGTTATCAGTGTTCCAGAAAATAGAGTCTGTTCCACTATTCTCGAGTTCCTCAGAGAAGATGGAATCGTCCTAGAACCAGCTGGAGCCATTGAATCAGACGCACTGAAATCATTGTCTGAAAGAATAAAAGGAAAGAAAATAATCGTCATTGTTTCTGGATGAAATCTCGATTTTGAACGACTTCCTGAAATCAAAGAGCGCTCTCTGCGATATGAATGAAAAAAGAGATACTACCTCGTTAAATTCCCACAGAGACCAGGCGCTCTCAAATCATTTCTTGAGTTTCTCTGACCTGATGATGACATAGCTCGTTTTGAATATATGAAAAAATCAAACCGGAATACAGCTCCTGTAATGATAGGAATAGAAGCACTGTGAAATCAGAATTTTGAAGCAATTGAGCAAAATATGCAAGCATGAGGGTTTCAGTTTGAAAATATTACCAATAATGATCTTTATTTTAATCTTTTAGTATAGTGCTATGAAGTATCCAACTGCGCTTTGACCTTATTCTCCCTTTGTAAAAGTATGAAACTTCATATACTTTTCTGGACAAATTGGTTTATGTCCCGATACTATGAAACTAGAAACTACTATAGAGTCACAAACCAAACAAGTGTGTGAAAATATTCTTTGAGTGTGTGAAGCCGCTTGAGTCGAGATAGATAATATATTTAAAACAACTATATTTCTTGCTCAAATGTCAGACTTTGCAAGTGTAAATGAAATATATGGAAGATATTTTCAACACAAACCAGCACGAAGCTGTGTTGCAGTTCGAGAACTACCTGCCTGAGCAAAAGTTGAAATAGAATGTATAGCGTATAAATAAAAAATAGAATGGAAAAAGTATGTCAATTATGAGATAAAGTTCTCGATAGTGGTGCAGTGTATCAATTACAATGCTGACTCATACTGGAATATTGTCAGATAGAACATTTAGAAAGACGCGAAGGAGCAAAAACTTGGGTTCAAAATTTCTCTGCAAAATGTAGAACTATTCTAGAACAATGAGTTCCAGATGAAGAAACCTTAAAACAACAATTATACGGTTAAGTATATGTCCGAAAAGACATAAAACTAGATTCCTTTCCTGTAAGCCTAAAGGAAAGGGGCTACAATTGATTTTGGAAGGGTGGCTGAGTGGTTGAAAGCGCACGCCTGGAAAGTGTGTAAACGGTATACCCGTTTCGCGAGTTCGAATCTCGTCCCTTCCTCCATACATACAAAACTAGGACGTGATGAGAAGTTTATGCCCTTGGGTAAATCTCGTCCCTTCCTCCATTTTACAACTAAAAAAATATATGACTGCAGACTCCTACTCTGATTTCCTCGAAAAACTTCGAGAAGCTCTCGAAAACAAACAAAAACAAAGTGTTGATTACCTTCTTGAATATGCTTTTAGTGGAGCCCTTGCGCAAGACGAAGTTGAAGCACTTGAGGATATTATCTCAGAAGCGACGCTCTACCTCGAACTCTGAGAAGATGACTATAGAGAAACAGCTATTAAATATATTGATAAGCTTGAAGAAAAATAAATATTCCTCACTTGAATTCTCTCCTTTTAGACAAAAGGAAAGAGGCTGCATAATTTGTTCTTGAATAATATAAACATGATAGTACCTGATATTATAAAACAAGCTGCGAGAGATTTACGTAAGAACATGACTCCAGCTGAAAAAAATTTATGGGAATATATAAAATCTTGAAAGTTAGAGTGAAAAAACTTTTTGAAACAAAAACCTATATTTATGTTTGAAGAAGATTCCTGATTTCCTTGATATGTAATTGCTGATTTTATTTGTCTTGAATATAAACTCATTATAGAGATAGATGGGAATATTCACTATACTCCTGAAGTATTAGAACTTGATTTATATAAACAAGAAATGTTACTTGAAAAATGATTTACAGTATTACGATTTAGAAATGAAGAAATACTAAATAATATTGATAAAGTTTTGAGTAAAATTGCAGCCTCTTTCCTTTAGACTTAAAGGAAAGAATTCAAGATAGGAATGGTGTAATATTCCTCACCTGAATCCTCTGCTACGCTTTAACTTCAGAATAGTTGTTACACTCCTTTCTTCGCTTATCCTTTTTTACAAAAGGAAAGGGGCTACACAGAGAGAGTTAGTCCGAAACGACATAAAACTAAAATATTTTAAGTTAATTTTATAAATAAGATGAACACAATGATTACAGATTTATTAAATTCATTTACCCCAGTGGTTATAATATTCATAATAGCATTAATGATAGTTGTTTGGTTTATAGTAAAAGAAAATCATAAACCATCTAAAGATAGAAAGTTTTTTGAGAATAAAAATAAATAAAACTTATGAAAAAAATACTAATAATAATTGGGATTATTCTATTATCTTCATGTACGACTTTGAAGTCTCAAAATAACTCATTTTCAGAGAACGATAGTCTGTCAGAAAAAACAGAAAGTACAGAGTGAAATCTTGAAAGTTTGAGTGAGAAGGAAAAAATTTGAAAATTACTAAAAATATATTGAATTTGATTAGAAAAATTCGATGTTGAAGTATTTTATGATGATTTCTTAACTATAAAATATAGTGCTGATGATTGAATAACAAATAGAATTTACTCAGAAAGCTGAACCGAAATAAGGATTAAAAAAATTGTAGAAAATATTTATGAAATAAATGCACATAAAGAATTTGATAATTATCTCAGTTCTGTCTGAGATATAAAAAATATGAAACAAATTTATGAAATCCCTGGCTATGATTGAGTAAGTTGAAATAGTTTTAAAAGTATACTTTACACAAATAAGTTCGTATATGACTTAGATAAGTGAGAAATAATTGGTAGTGAAGAAAGAATAAATACATACCTTACGCATACTTTTGAAATTAATCAAAATAAAGAAATAATTATAAGAGATATCTCCGATGGAAAAAAATATATGCTTAAATGAGATATTTGAATTGATGATATGTGGAATTATTTTATTGTTAAAGATTGATATATAGCATTATTATCAAAAAATTCTGATAAAGTATTTTACGGAAAAATTACTGACAATGAAAATATTGTTTTAAAATCATATAATTTAGAGTACGAAGAATTAGATTGTGGAGGATGATGAAGCATTGAAATGTATCAGTGATATATTTATATAAAAAATTGAAAAATAGTAACTAAATGAAGTTGCCCGATGTTTTTAAATCATACGATATTTAATTTAGAAGATGAGATATTAGAAGAAAATAATAAGTGGTCAATTGAGTGAGTTTATAATAATTTTTGAGAATTTTATCTTTACTAAATATTTATAGTGAGAAAATTGATCCCCATAATCTGAATATTAATATTTATTACTTCTTGTTCAAGTTCTAAATACTTAGAAAAAAGTAATGATTCTGAAGATAATTTTTCTAAAAAAATTGAGTGTTCATTATTATATAATGATGTATATAGTTCTTTAGAAGAGAAGTATTGAATTATTACTGATTGAATTGATGAAAGTTGAGAGTATCAAATTGAAAATCCAAAGATTTATTACACACCTAAGTTAGATTCTTGTATAGCATACACTGAGATAATTAAAAAAGTTAAATCAGAAAGGGTTAATTTAATATATAATCTAGAAATTACTGATATTTTAACTAAAGAAATTATTGATTGAATAGTTTGCTATATGAATAATAGTTGAGAAAAAATAAACTGAATACCACAATATACTTCAAAAGATTTAGAAGACTTCAATAATTGTACCAAAATTATAAATACCAAATTAGAAGAACTTAAAAACTAACCCCACTCCCCTATGAAATTCCCAAAAGTAAACCAAAAACAATCATTTCCAGCTTTGGAAGAGGATGTACTAAAATTCTGGAAGGAGAATAATACCTTTCAGAAATCTATAGACCAGAGACCAGAATCAAATCCGTATAGATTTTATGATGGACCTCCATTTATTACAGGGACTCCACACTACGGTTCCCTGCTCTCAAGTATCGTAAAAGATATCGTTCCACGATACCACACGATGCAAGGTAAACGCGTTGAGCGAAAATGGGGTTGGGACTGTCATGGTCTGCCTATTGAGGAAAAAGTACAAAAGAAACTTGGACTCAAATCCAATAAAGATATTGAGGAACTTGGAGTGAAGAAGTTTGTTGAGGAGTGTTATACCTATACGACTGAAGTATCAGCTGAGTGGGATTGGTATATCGACCATATTGGTAGATGGGTAGATATGGATAATGCCTACAAGACGATGGACCAAGACTATATGGAGTCTGTTCTTTGGGTTTTTAAACAAATGCACGAAAAAGGAAAAGTTTATAAAGGTCGAAGAGTCTCGCTCTACTCTTGGAAACTCTCTACTCCTATTTCAAACTTCGAAGTTGCGATGGATGACTCCTATGAAGAAGTTTCTAATCCAGCTGTAACCGTAATGTTTCCTCTCACACAAAGTCATAAACACGTACAAGAGTGAGACTATATTATCGCGTGGACGACCACTCCTTGGACGATTCCTGCTCATATGAGTATGGCTCTCAATAAAAACCTCTCATACTCAAGAGTACAATCAGAAGATAAAGTATATATTCTCGCAACTGCCAGAGTAGAAACAGTATTTAAAGGACGAGAGTTTGAAATCCTTGAAAGCTTTATGGGAAGTGATTTAATTGGACTCAAATATACTCCTCCATTTGATTTCTATGTAGGAAAAGTAGATCCAGATAAAAATCATAAAATACTCCACGCTGATTTTATTACAGATACAGATGGGACATGAGTTGGGCATCAAGCTCCAGAATTTGGTGAGGTCGATTTTCAGCTTGCTAGAAAAGAAGGAGTACATATTTCAACAGCTCTTGATAATGCTGGGAATTATACAGAAGAAATACCAGAATATGAAGGTATGCACTACCAAGCTGCCAATGATGTCGTTTCTGAAAAACTCAAAGAACTTGGACTCTTATTTAAGAAAGAATCAATCAACCATAGAGTTGCTATGTGTCCAAGATCTGGAACAAAACTCATCTATAAAGCGCAAGATTCTTGGTTTATCAATATCCAAGAAATGAAAGACAGACTCCTCCAAGAAAACGAAGGAATCAACTGGCAACCAAATCACCTCAAACATGGTCAATTTCTCAAGTCAGTAGAGTCAGCACCAGATTGGTGTATTTCTCGTACTCGATACTGGGGAACTCCAATGCCTATTTGGATGGGAACAGACGTTGAAGGAAATGAAGTAGATATGAAGGTGTTTGGTTCAAAAGCTGAAATAGAAGCTGCATCAGGTATGACTGTGACAGATTTACACCGACCATTTATCGATGAGATTACGTGGAAAGAGGGAGAAATCACGTATACGAGACTTCCAGAAGTACTCGACGTGTGGATGGATTCAGGATCTATGCCGTATGCTCAAATGCACTACCCATTTGAAAATAAATCTCCAATGGAGAGTTCATATCCTGCTGACTTTATCGTAGAGTATATCGGTCAAGTACGAGCATGGTTTTATGTGATGCACGTCGTTTGAGTAGCCCTCTTTGATAAGCGAGCGTTTACGAATGTTATTACAACAGGAATCGTAATGGGGAGTGACTGACGAAAAATGTCTAAGTCATACGGAAATTATCCAGATCCAAAAGTAACGATTCAAAAATATGGAGCTGATGCGATTAGATTTTATATGGCAAACTCCCCTCTCTTAAATGGAGGAAATATGGATTTCAAAGAAGAAGGAATCGTAGAAGTTATCAAAAAAGTCATACTTCCACTTTGGAATACTTATAGTTTCTTCACAACTTACGCAAATATAGATAACTTTGTCCCAACTGGAAAATACACTCCAGAAAATCCTCTTGATGTATGGATTATTTCAGAAACAAACCAACTCATAGCCGATGTAACTGGGTGAATGGAAACATACGAAGTAACAGAAGCAACTCGTCCCATTGTCCATTTTATGGATAATCTCACAAACTGGTATATCAGAAGAAGTCGAAAAAGATTCTGGAAATCAGAAAATGACGGAGACAAAATGCAAGCCTACGAAACGCTCTACGAAGTACTCGTAACACTTACAAAAGTTATGGCTCCATTTACTCCATTTGTCACTGAAAATATCTATAAGAGTCTCACAGGAAATGAATCAGTTCATTTGGAAGACTTCCCTGTTGCAGATACAAAACTTATTGACTCAGAGCTCAATGAAGCGATGTATATCTGTCAAAAGGTTATTAATCTTGGGCTTTCACTCCGAACTGCTCAAAAAATCAGAGTTCGACAACCATTACAATCTATTTCTATCGGATTTGATCTATCTGAGTATTACAAAGAAATCATCAAAGAAGAGCTCAATGTTAAAGCAGTGAATACTGTAGATTCTAGTAGTATCGCACAAAAAATTTGTAAACCAAATGGTCGACTTATAGGTCCAAAATTTGGAAAAGAGGTGAAAAATATTATCTCAGAAGCGAAAAGTGGAAACTTTGAAATTATTGATGAAAATACGGTAAAAGTATGAGAATTTATTCTTGAGTGAGATGAATTTGAAATTGCTTATGTTACTGATGGGGAAAATGATAATATAGAATCAGGATTTGGAATGGTTATCGCGATGGACTTAGAAATTACTCAAGAACTTGCTGTTGAAGGATATGCTCGAGATATTGTTCGACATATTCAGGAAGCTCGAAAAGAAGCCGGATACCAAGTAGATGATAGAATCAAAATAAATATCATCACTCCAGAATTGGATGCTATCATAAACAGCTATGATATTGCTTCTGAGACACTTTCAACACTTGATACGACTCTAAACTCATGAGATATAGAAAAGGAGCTAGAACTTGGAGAAAATACTGCTAAAATTATTCTTAAGAAATAAAATCTATGCTTACTCATGAAGCAATGCTTACAAAAATGAAAAAACTTACTGATAGACCACTAGTACTTAATTTTTATATAGAAGAAGTAAAACACTTAGAAAAAAAAGAGAGTGCACTTCGAGTTTCAGATTTAGATGATACACTCTTTGGGAGAGGAGATCAACTCGAATCAGAAGTAAAGCTGAGAGAAAACAGAGGAGCTTCATGAATAGATGTGATTATAAACGATTTATGATTACATACATTTATACAGGAGCAGTATCATACTGATTTTCCTAGAGATATCCTTGATTTACTCGATCCAAAGATTGATATAATTTTAACTGCAGGGATGGTAGAGTTACAGCGTATGAAAGCTCAGAAAATGCAATTAGATAATTATACCGTTAAAATAGTTGATACCTGAATTGACAAAATTATGGCAGTAATACAATATGTAATTTTTGAACTTAAATATATACCAAGTGAAATTATAGTATATGAAGATAGACCAGAGTATTTTATAGAGTATAGAGAACTTATGGAATCTCTGCTTTGAACGAAGCTTACAATTATGTTTGTTGAAATGAATGGGAATGATGGATATAAAAGTATTCAAGAAGTGTAATAAAAAAGAGGACCCAAGTGGGGTCCCCTTTTATTCTACTCGCTATGTTGAAGCTTTTATTGCCCTACATAATCTTATTTTTACTGGTTTATTCCAGAAGGGCCAAGATTGCCAGTCCTGACTTCCCGACTCAGTTTGTACTCAAGCTCGACGGCTGTTTTCCATACTGCGGGCGAGACAAGTGATCACCTCCGATCAAACCAGGATTTCTTCCGAATTATTCAGGTTGATTGAAAAATTTTTCATAATCATCTCCATTTTTGACTCATACCACCGTGATATAAGTTTAGGCAAATTTATAATACGATTTATTGCCAAGTAAGTCAAAGTATTTTTAATAAAAAAACTCAGAATGAATTCTAAGTTTTTTTTTATAATTATTTTATAAAACCGTTATTAACTATTTTTTTAGACCTTGGAAATGGAATTTCTATAATATCTCAAGGAGCTGGAATTTTAATAGATTTTTTATTTCTAACTAAAGGATCTACAGCAAGTTTAAATCTATCATTTCAACCATGAACTATAGTAGTGACTCTTGCAGCACTAGAGTTTAAATACTTAATTAAAGTGGACTTTCAAGCATGTCATGAAAATCAAGATATATCTTGTATTCTAGATCTTACATTAAATATTTCTCCATCAATAATAACTTGGGAATCAGTTTTAAGCTTTCAACCTAAAGATTCTGGTGGAGCATATCAAGTAAAAATAATTGTTGAATCTACCTTACTTGTTAATCATTTTAAATGTTCAACTACAGGTCCTCATTCACACATTCATCCAGATGAAACATAAATCTTTGTTCTTCTATCTTTTTTCTTAGAATCATTTATATTTTTATAATCATCAATAAGAAGTTTAGATTCTTTAGGTTTTAAAAATTTTATTTTTTCTTTTCAAAATCTTTCTAATTGTGATTCTGGAGTTAGTTTATCGTAAATGTCAGGTTTAAATACTTGAAACACTGTTCATAATGCGTGAGAAAGAGGACTATCAGAAATAATCGTTATATCTAGTCTATCTATCTCTCATTCATTGAATTGGATTTTTTCTTGAATCACATGAATTTCAGCTTGTATTGTTTCTAAGATCTCAAATTGTTCATCTGAAATATTTTCATTTTCAGTTCAATTATTACTTTCACCATGAGATTTTTTGAGTTTTTTAAAATCCTTAATATCTTTTTTATAATTTCTATTTTCCTCAATGAGGGCTTTTCTTCTAGGTTCAATAATATGTTCTATATAATCTAGAAGCAAGAGTAAAGTATCTTGTGTTCGTTGTAGAGCGAATGTAGGAAGAAGAATATGTTTTCAAGAATCAAGTAATACATCAAATAATTTTTGAATAGATTCTAAACTATCTGGATGTTCCTTATCAGCGTATGTCCCTTCAACTTCTAAAAATTCGTATTCTCAGCTTGGAAATTGTATATTTCAAGCATTATTTCAACCGTGTTCTCGTCATAAATCTCATGATATTCTGTATCTTAAATTTTGTTCTCTCGTTTCTTTTCAAAAGTTTTGAGTATTATCTCATTTTAAGACTGATTCAACTCTTACAGTAAACTCAACTTGTACTGATCATAAAATATGTCACGCATCAAAAAGTTCTAAAAATATTTCCCTTATTTTTGGAGTTTCTTTTAAATCTTTTGCTCAAACATGTGAAGAAACAAAATCTAATTTAATTATCTGTTCTGGACTCAATGTTACTATTGAGTGAACATCTCAAGAATCTTTAGGAATTCTTCAATTTAAATCATCTGAGATTCTAACATCAGAATTTGTTTCAAAAAATTCTTCATACTTAGTCCCAGCAACATTTCATGTCGATAAAATATCTTCATCATTCACCAATGCGTCCTCTTCGATATCATCTTTGATTCAAAATATATCATTGAACAAAGGTTCAGTGAGGAGAAATCATTTATCTCAAGTAAATAAAAATATAACATCATTCTTTGAAAATAATGGTTCAATTACGTTTCATAAAAGTAGACTAATATCACCATCTACCCCTTCAATATCTCAAATGAATTCGTTGAGTTTGTCCTCTCAAAGTTCATTTAAAACATTAGTATTTTCTTGAGATAACTTATCTTTTACTCATTTTTTAAGTCAGTTATCATAAAGTTTCTTTAAATTGGTTACATATTTTTTTACTTTTCTATATCTATCCCCGTCTCGTTTATTTTGTTCAATCGAATTTAAGTAATTATCTAACATTAATTTTGCTGAATCTTTCAAAGAAATTTCAGCTAATGCTTTTGTTTCTGGTGTCATTATAATTTTTCCAGTAAATCATAGTTTTGTAAGCATTGGTAATCTTCAAACATGATCGAGATGAGCATGAGTGATAATAATATAATCTGCTTTTAAAATTTCTGGATCAATATTTTCATTTAATTCTCATAATTTTTGTCCTCATTGGTACAATCAAAAATCAACAACTACTGATATAAACTTTCATTGAGTATCTTGAAATTTTATAATTTTGCATGATCCTGTTAAAGGAGTTTCTTGATTATCATCTTCTATTCAACCTATATATTTTATTTTCATTCAAGCAAAAGTATCTCTAGATTTATTTTTTTTCTCCAACATATGTTTTATTTACAAAAATACATTATTACTATAAATTATTTATACCAACTGTCAAAATTATTTTATAATATAAAAAAATCTCAGAATTAATTCTGAGATTTCTCTATAAAGTTTGTAATTATTTTTTAGCGTTTCTATTTGCATTATGCTCTTTCACTGGATCAAGTTTCATTCCTTCAAGTTCCTCGATATTTGATGTAATCTTTTTAGATTCAGTATCGAGCTGTTTCATATCAGCTTCAAGCTCCTTTACTTGAGTTTGTAGTTCTGTGATTTGAGACTTAATTTCTTCTTCTTTTTTTGCTTTATTTTCAGTGTCAGAAGCAATAGCTTCTTGTCTCTTTTGAAGCTTAGCTATAGTAGCAGACAATATATCATTGAGACTTTCATGAGAATCAGAAAGTATTTTAGTTTCAGTATTTTTTTCTGTCACTGGAGCTTCACTTTGAGTTTTATTTGAAGTATCATCGCTCATAAGATCCATTCCAAAATCATTTTGTTCAGATTTTTCAGCTACTACTTCGTTGCTAACATTTTGATTCGTTTCTGGGAGTGTATCAATCTCCTTTGAAAAATCGAGGGAAAATTCTTCATTTTCAGATTCTTCGTTTTCATCTGTAGATTGAGGAATCTGTGAAATTTCTTCTTTTAAAGGAGCATCTTCCATTTCCAGAATTGTTTCATCAGTGTAAGAATCTTCAGTAGCTTGAGCCTCTGCTTTAGATGTTTCAGTTTCTTTTTCTGAAGTTGAATCAGTATTTTCATCTCAAAAATCAAAACTAAAATCCATATCCGATGAATCATCACTTGAATCATCGGTTATGATAAGAAGCTCTTCGTCTTGTGTTGTTCCTGTTTGAGCCATAATATGTTTATATTTAAATTATAGATGAGTGTATTGTAACATAATAAATACTTTTGGGCAAAATTCGAAAGTTTATTCTTGAAAAAAAACAAAAGCAGCCTATAATCACGACATTATATTAATAAATTTGAAAAAATGGATTTTAGCAAAGCTGGTGAACTTATGAAACTGCAACAAGAAGCAATGAAAGTTAAAAAAGAACTTGAAAACACACTTATCGAAGCTGAAGTAGATGGACTCGTTATTACTGTTAATGGTGAAATGAAAGTTGAAAAAGTTGAGTTTGAAAGTGATGCACTGATTGGAAATAAAGCTGGACTTGAAAAAGCAATTTTAGAAGCAGTAAACAAAGGGATGAAAAAAGCTCAAGACGTTGCAGGTGAAAAAATGCAAGGAGTTATGCAATGAATGGGTATGGGTGATATGCTTGGAGGACTTCCAGGTATGACAAAATAATTCAATCTTGACAAAAAAAAAGAGAAACAACTACGTTGTTTCTCTTTTTTATGAATAATTTTACCAATCCTTTTCTCATCATCTATTAAAAAATGAATCAAAAGCTTTTTGAAAATCTGATTCCTGTACTTCTTTGTTATAAAATCTCTGATTTTGAGCTTGATCACGTTTAAGCTCCTCAATGCTTTGTTCTACTGCTTCTCGTTCAGATTCTGTCATTTGTTCTATTTGTTCGTTTTCACCTAGTTGATACTCGTCTGGTCGTGAGTTTTGTATAGTTCCATTTCCGTTGTTTTGAGATTCTTGACCATCAGAGTTTTCTCACGGTTCTGAACTTTCTTGTCCCTCGTCAGATTCTTCTGGTTCTCAGTTGTTGTTTTCATCTCATTCATCCTGTTGTTTTTGATTTTGTGGTTCTGGATTTTGTTCCTGTTCAGGTTCTTGCTCTTGGCGTTCTAACATATCTAAAAGAGACTTTGTATAGTCATAGTTATATTGAGTTAATTCGTTGTCTTCAATCGCGAGAGAGCCAGAATAAGAGTCAACAGATTGCTGTAAAAGTTCAAGAGAATCTATTTCTTCCTGCTGATTAAATTGTTCATAAAATATATTTCATATATTATGTAGATTTTGTGCAGACTCCTCAAGTAATCATGCTTGCTGCAATGCTGATTCATACTCTCAGGCATCATATAATCTCTCAAGTTTTTTTTCTTGAACAAAATCTACAAGAATACTGATAGAAATAAATCACAGTACAATAAGGGTGATGACTAGTATTATATTTTTTTTCATTTTTATTTTCGATTTTTAAAATATATACGATACATCCAAATTCATATATAGAGCCCCCAAACTAAAAAGCTTATTAAAAAAATGAGTGATACATTCATATTTTTATTGAGTTTTCAGCCTATGGAATCAATTTGAATTTTTTCTCAAAGTGCATAATAATTTCAGTTTAATTGTTGAGCTAATAATTGAAGAGAGTCAGCATTCAAGCCTGAGATGACCGTTTCTCAATTATAGGTCACAAAAGGTTCTAATCCACTTGTTTCTGGAATATATCAGCCATCTTTTGATCATACTCAGACTATAGAGCTACTAATATTAGCATCGGTAAATATAGTAACTAATTCTGGGCTGAGTTCTACTTCATCTTCATCACCATCAGTGAATAATATAAAACTTCATTGCCTAGATTCTCAAAATGAATCTAATACATCCTCAAGAGCAGCACTTATATCACTTCACTGTATGGAGACATTTTGATTATTTATACCATCTAAAAATGTAGCAACGAGCGATACATCTGTAGTAAACGGAATAATTCTCTGAGATTCACCTGCAAATATATTGAGTGCAAATTCATATCATTCATTTTCAATCATGATCTCATATATTTCGCGTTTTGCTGCATTAAGACGTGAGTTTTGATTCACGTCTAATACATTCATACTTTTAGATACATCGAGCACAAAAACGAGAGAATTTTCACTGACTCAAGTACTATTTTGAGATGACTGAACAAACTCTAAATATATTCAGGCAAGTAATAATAGTCCAAATATTAAAAGAGATATTTTCTGAACTACCAGCAGATTTATTTTTGAGAAATATTTCATATCTGTACTCTAAAAGTAATATAAATTAAAGGAAATAAACTGAGAAGCATAAGCATTAAAACCATAAATCGAAGAGATGATTGGAGCTCTACGCTCTGTGTTTCTATTTCTTTTTTCTCTAGAGTTGCAATAGTACTCAGTATCTTTTGGAAACTCTCTTGTGAGTCGGCTCGACCATAAAATCATCAGGTCTCGCTCGCTATTTTTTGTAAAATTTCTTCATCGACTCAGCTCACTGAGACTCTCTGTGTAAATCCCCCATACGTAGGTAATTCAATCGTAGTATCTCACTGTTTCCCTACTCATATGGTATATACTTTAATCCCTTCTTCTTTTATATATTTCAAGGCGAGCTCTGGATCGATTCATTTATTTGCCTCTCCATCTGTGAGTAATATGATTACTTTTTCTCTTTCGTTTTCCTCTCGACTCAAGGCGTCGCTAGCGACAATCAACCCATCTCAGATTGCCGTTCCTTGTAATTGTGAACTTTGTTGATTTATTGTATCTATTTCAAGATCTGAAATGAAGGACTCTATAAAGCTGTAATCATATGTTAGTGGAATAGACTGGAATGGTTTTCAAGAAAATAACACTAATCAAACCCTATCATTTTCTACTTGGCTAATAAATTCACTCAGCACAGATTTGGCAGCTTGAAGTCTATTTGGAAGTATATCATTGGCAATCATCGAATAGCTCAAATCAAAAACTATCTCTATATCTATCCCGTTACGTTTAATTTTTTGTGTTTGCTCACTCATATATGGATTTGCAAGATACACAAAAAACAAAAATGTCATTAAAAAACAAAGAGTTAAAAACAAATTATATAAATAATTATTTCTTTTATATACTTCCGCAAGAAGTTTATACTCAACAAAATTTTCTTCCTGTTTTCGAAAAAAATAATATAAAAATCATACTACACAAATAATTGCACCTGCAGCAAGAAAGAGAGGATACTGAAATCAGAATGTTTGGAATATATTCATTATTTTTGAGAAAGTAACTGAACAAGTTTATTTACAAATACTGTTTCTTCATCAATTGATAGATCTCTGTCAGCAAACTCTTTATAGTATGTTTCCTGAAAGAGATTAAAAACTGGAGATGATTGTAAACTATTGGTTTTCATCATTTCACTGAGCGTAGCTTTTTCAGCCAAAGAGTTTCATTCATGCCTGAGTATATCACGGATGATGTGGTTATACTTTCTATAAAATTCTTGTTGTCTGAGTCATCACATATTAGATTCTAAGCGACGGAGTTCTCAAATTTTCTGTTGGTAATAACTAGGAGGAATAACTGGGCTTATATTATTTTCCTCAACAAATCCCTTCCTTTTTTGTTTAAGAATAAATCCAATGAGAAAATAAAAAGCTATTAAAAATACAATAATTCAGAGAACTATAAGACTTAATGGAAAATTTGATCTTCTCAAATCTTGTATATCTGAATCTATATTATCAGTTGGAGCTACATCCTGAGTATTTTGATTGGGTATAACTGGTGGAGCTGGAGAAAGTGATCATATTTCTCAGACCGTCACAGTAAATAATTCATCATCTATAAATTCATTTCAATTTTTTAAAACACTTACAGGTCATACCACGTATTCTCAAACTTCTGAGGTATGAAGTTTTACACTATACGCTAAAACTGAGCTCGTAACTCAATTTATTGTTCGAATACTTGTAGCCTGAGATTGAGAACTTATTTTAAAATTCTCAAGTCCATTCACTTTTATCTGCATATTTTGGCCTTGAGAAAGTTCTCAGTTTAACTCTATTGCTACATCAAAATCCTGTCAAACCTCCAAATTTGCTCTTGAAACCTGTAAAGTTATATCCTCATTGGCAAATACCCCGTTCACACTTAACAGAATCATGAGGCTGATGAAAAATAATGTTAATTTTTGAAACATAATGTTAATTTAAAATATATTTCTTTGTTCTTTTGCTTTCATGAGTTTTAAAAACTCAGCAAAAAGTGAGCTTTGTTCATGTAAAAATAGAGTATCAACTCATATCAAATGCATAGATTTTTGAAAATCCTTTAGTTTTTGTTTTCTTTTCAATTGGTATTCTTGTTTCTTCGTTTCGTCAGAAAGATTCATTCAAAGAGAAGCAGTTCAAGAAGAAAATACTTCGATTCACGTTCCTTCTAATGTGTTTTCAAAGTATGTTGAAATATGAATATATATTACATCGTGTTTATGACTTAGTATTTTAATACTTCTCTCATCTACAGTGAGACTATCACTCAGAACAAATATAACTGATTTTTTAAGCGAAGACTTATTTATTTGGCTTAAAGAAAATTCTGTTTTTGTGTTCCTTGGAGAAATTTCGGTAAATCAGAGAATTTTATGCAGTGAAATAATAGATTTTTTTGCTGGTATATATTTTAGCTCATTTTCTCAAATAATATATCATCCAAAATTTTCACCAGATTTTATACTTGCCTGTCATATGAGTTCTAGTATATCTTGAATGAGCTTAATTTTTGGATTCCCAGCTTCATAATATAGACTCTGAGAATGATCAATTATTGTTAAAATTGTCCCCTGTTTGTCCTCTCTATATCTCCTCATAATAGTTGTTCATTCTTGACTTGAACGAGCCCAATCAATATATTTCGCGTCATCTCATGAACTATATTCTCTGAAATCTTGAAACTCAATTCAACGACCTGAAAAAGCAGCTTTAAAATTTCCTATAAAGAGTCACTCCATAAGCTTAGAACTCTTAAAACTTATATGTTTGTGTCCTTGTTTCATGTATTAATCGAGTTTGGTATCTTTTAAAATATTTCTAATAATATCCTCTGTGACGATTCCATCAGCAAGCGCTTCATATTGAAGAATAATTCTATGCCTCAGCACTCCATAAGCCATAGTTTTTACGTCTTCTGGGATTACAAAATCTCTTCCCTGCATGACAGCAAGTGCTTTTGAAGTTCGTAGGAGTGCAAGAGATGCCCGAGGAGAGGCTCAATAGGCAATCTCGGGGTGAAGTTCAGTATCTCTCGATGCAAAAATTATATTACATATATAATCATAAATACTTTCTGATACTTGAATATGTTCTATCATTTCACGAAGTTCCAATATTTCTTTTTTTCAAAAAATTGTACTGAGTTTGGTAGTATCCCGAGAGATAGCTTTTTGGAGAATAATTTTTTCTTCTGCTTTTGTTGGATATTCAACTATAGTCTTTAAAAGAAATCTATCCAATTGAGCTTCTGGAAGTTGAAAAGTTCCCTCTTGCTCGAGAGGATTTTGAGTTGCAAGTACCATAAATGGAGCGTCCAGTGGAAATGTTTTATCTCCTATTGTTACTTGTCGTTCTTCCATAGATTCCAAAAGTGCAGACTGTACTTTACTTGGTGCTCGATTGATTTCATCAGCCAGCACAAAATTTGCAAAAATCGGTCCTTTTTTAACCTCAAATATCTTCGCGTCAGGATCATATATCTTAGCACCAATTAAGTCACTTGGAAGTAAATCTGGAGTAAACTGTATTCGTTGAAAAGACAGTTTAAGAGCTTGTGCGTAACTTGAGATAGTTCGAGTCTTTGCAAGTCATGGTGCTCACTCTAGCAATATATGTCCCCCCGATAATAGTGCAACAACTATATCTCTCTTAAGGTTCTCTTGACCTACTATTATTTTTCAAACTTCATCTTGAAGTTCTTGTATTTTTTGTGCTATTTCTATCATAATTATTTTATTTATTATATCTCGCCTATTGTAATGTAAATAGTATATTTTAAAAGTAAGAAGTATCTAAGAAACACTATATTATTTGACTAAGTTAATTAAATAACTATTAAAACAATATAAGAATAGTATTTAATAATTTGTTATGAATAATTCAAAATCTAATATGCATTGATCAGAAACAATTAGTAACTCCCCTGAAGCTATTAATCATTTAGATGAATGTAGAAAAAATGTATCCTGAATAATTTGAAATGTTGAAACAGAATTATTTAACAATACCAAAGGGCTTAATTTATCAAATACTTTAATACAATTACGCAAAAGTGGTATACAAGAAATAAGTGCCAATGTGTGACAAAACTTAGTGAGCAAATGCTCAAACTTTTCAGAACTCATTCAACTAAATTCTCTCTATTCTATTCCTAAAAGTAAGAATATATTTTTTGCTACAATTTTTTTGATTCTAAAGGACTGAGAATTGGACGATTGTTTGAAAGAAAAATATTTAGAACTTATTTTAAAAGAATTATTTTTACTTATAAGAGAAGAATTTAAAAAGAAAAAATGATGAAATCTTTCTAAGATATATAAACAAAAAGAATGAAGAGACCTAATATTACGATTTGAAAAAATTTTAAAAAATCCAAATATTCCTGAAACCCAAAAAAAATTAATTTTACAATTAATTCAAGATTTAGAACAATTGTAAAATAAAAATCCTCACTACTGAGGATTTTTATTGTATTATTTAACTTTAGATTCTAACATTTTCCAATTTACAATGTTAAAGAAATTATCTATGAATTTTTTTCTATCGTTTCTATAATCAATATAATACGCATGTTCCCATACATCACATCCTAAAATGGCTTCTCCACCTTCTGTAAGAGGATTTTCTCCATTTGGAGTAGAGTAGATTTCAAGTTTTTGATCTTTTTGAACAAGCCATACCCAACCAGAACCAAATCTAGCAAGTGCTTCTTTTGTAAAAGTTTCCTTGAATCAATCAAAGCTTCCAAAATTTTCTGTTAACATATCAGCTAATCTCCCCATAGGTTCTATACCATTATTTACTTTCAGAGTATTCCAAAATAAGTTATGATTCCATATTTGAGCTGCGTTGTTAAAGATCCCACCTTTTGATTTTTTTATGATGTCTTCTAATTCCATATCTGCAAATTCTGTCCCCTGAATAAGTTCATTAAGTTTTGTAACATATGCTTGATGATGTTTTGAATAATGATATTCAAGAGTTTCCTCTGACATGTATGGTTCAAGAGCATTTTTTGCAAAAGGAAGTTCCATTAATTCGTGTTTCATAATCTATGTATATTTATCTAATAAAGTATTGAGTTACTATTGTAACAAAATATCATTTTATCACAAATTTGTAAGAAGAGTGTAAGGAAAAAATACAGGAAAGTGAGATATTTTTCTTTTTGATAATTTTACTTTTTTGATTAAAGTATGCACGCAAAAATTAACATAAAACTAATCTGATACAACACGTGTTTTTTAAGAAAAAAAAGATAGCTTCACAAAAGAAAAAAATTCAAAAAACTCCTTATATTTTGTGAGCTTTTTGAGTTCTAAGTATTTTGTTTTTGGGGACTTTTGTAGTGCAAGCTATGAATGCAATTCCATTTCAAATTTTTGAATTTGCTGGAGGGAGTGGGTCAATCCTAAATTTTGGAAATAAAGAAGATGAAAATACTTTAGATGAAAATGTATACATACTTGTTACCGGTAGATGAGGTGGTAATCACGATGCTCCAAATCTTACTGATACCATGATATTAGCTTGAATAAACTCAACACAAGAGACAATTACACTTCTTTCACTCCCTCGAGATTTATGGGTTTCATATCCATCTTGAAGAAAATGAAGAATTAATGGTGTGTATGAAAATGGTCTGTTAGGTACACCAACAGAAGCTATGCAATGATTAGCAGAAGTAGTAACTAACATAACATGAAAAAAAATTGATCATTATGTTAACATAGATTTTAACTGATTTATAGAAATAGTTGATACGCTCTGAGGAGTTGAAGTCACACTTGAAGAAAACTTTGCTGATTATGAGTATCCTGATGCAAACAGGGGTTATAAAACGTTCATACTGAAAAAATGAACTTGGAATCTCGATGGTGAAGTTGCCCTTATGTACGCGAGAAGCCGACATTCAACAAGTGATTTTGATAGGTCACTCAGACAACAACAAATTATTTCTTCTCTCAGAGAAAAAGTATCGAATCTCTGATACTTTAAAAATCGAAAGCAAATCGTAGAACTCTACGATATCTTTACTGAATATGTAGAAACAGATTTAGCTTTGACAGATATGGTTAAACTCTGACTTGCAGTAAAATGATGGGAAGATCCTCAAACACTCAGTTTTAATCTCAATGATAGTTGTTATAGCAATAGTCCAAGCTGTATGCCATGAGGATTTATTTATACACCAAATAGAGCATTATTTTGAGGAGCAAGTGTTCTGCTGACGAATGGATGAACTGGAACCAATCCGTGACTCTATCCAGATATACACCAATTTGCAGATTATATCTACGAAAGTCCTGATATGTACTCTAAACCCAAAAGTATCGTAATTTACAATGCTACTAGTCAATGATTCCTCGCTCAAAAACTAGCAGAAGAGCTGAGACCTTATGGATTTACTATAGATTATGAAACTGGGACTCAAAGCATGAAAGAAAAAGAGTTTGAAAATTCTATTTTGTATTATAATGGTATAGAATCCAATGATTCTACTTTAACAGCACTCAAAGACTTTTTAAATATACAACAAATTGAAAAAGTGGACGCTCCTGTATTTAGTGGGAGTTGAACTACAATAGAGATTATTCTCAATGACACTAACAGTTTTTAATAATACAATATGGCATTTCAAAAAAGAAGAGTTGCAGCAGTAACTCCAAGTAGTTATCGAAATAGAAACTACAAAAAAATCAAAACTTCTACTCAATCGTGAGGATGAGTGAAAAAACCAAAAAAACCAATAGGGAAAACATTACTCTATATTATTTGAGGGCTTTTTATATTCTGACTTATTGGAATTATTGTTCTCTACCAAAAAATTATAGCCCCTCTTCCATCTATAAGTGAACTTGAAAATTTAGAAATTTCAGAATCATCAACTATATATGACAGAGAAGGTTGAGAATTGTATAGTATTTTTCAGGAGAAAAGAAGATATGTTACCTTTGATGCGATTAATAAAAATATGATCAACGCAATCGTAGCATGAGAGGATAAAAGATACTGGGAAAATCCTGGAGTCGATTTTATAGGACTTGTGAGGGCAGGAATATACTGAGTAATAGGTAAAAATGAATGATTCTGAGGTACCTCAACACTCACTCAACAACTTATTCGTAACACAATTATTGAGAACCGAAGTTCTGATGAAACTGTTTTTGATAAAGTAGAACGAAAGATCAAAGAAATATATCTCGCGTTTAAACTGACAAATGGAGTTTCAAAAGAAAAAATTCTTGAGCTCTACTTAAATAAAATAGCGTACGGAAGTAATGCGTATTGAATTGAACAAGCTTCTAAGACATTTTATTGAAAAAGTGCAAAAGACTTATGAATATTAGAAGCTTCTATGCTTGCTTCTCTTCCAAAAGGACCGACCTATTATTCTCCATACAATAATTTCGATAGGCTCGTTGGATACCCATATGTTTATGAAAATAATGATAGTGAAAACTCTATATTTGTTATATCTAAAAACTCTATAGAAGAAAATAAAGATGCAGTAACAGCTCTCACTGATTTTCTTGATGGACTCAAGGCTCAAAGATTTGATGGGACAAAAGCACTACTATGTGGCCTGAAAGAAGAAAATTTGAAATCAAATATTTCTATTGATTGAGATGGCTGTAGTGTTATTAGTTATACAGACTTCCTCACTCTCTTAAATAATATTAAAATTGAAGTTGGAGATAAAAATGTAGAATATCAAATCTGAAGAAAGGATTTTATTCTAGGTCGTATGCTTGAGGATGAATATATTACATTTGAAGAATATAAAGATGCTGTAATATGAGGTATAGGATTTGAGTTTCAAAAATATACTGAGGATATCAAATCTCCGCATTTCGTGTTTTATGTCAGAGAATATTTAGAAGAAAAATACTGAAAAGACTTACTTGAGACAGGTTGATTAAAAATATATACTTCACTCGATCCTAAACTTCAAGAAGAAGCTGAAAGAATAGTTTCTGAAAGAGCTGCTGCTAATGAAACAAAATTCTGAGCTCAAAATGCTGCCCTTGTTTCACTCGATAATAAAACTGGACAAATACTAGCAATGGTATGAGGACGTGATTATTTTGATGAAAAGAATAAATGAAATATCAATATGACCACAGCTGCTTTGCAACCTGGTTCTTCATTTAAACCATTTGTCTATGCACTCGCTATTGATCAGGGTGAAATAGGAACAAAGACTCCTATATATGATTTAAAAACAACATTTCCTTGAGATTATACTCCCAAAAACTATGATTGAAAATTCATGGGAAAGATGACTATTTCAACTGCATTAAACTATTCTAGAAATATACCAGCAGTAAAAATGTTCTTTCTAGCAGGTGGAGAAGAAAATATTCTCACATTCATGGAAAAGCTCTGAATTGATGGTATTCGTAAATTTAGAGATGAATATACAGCAAGCTCTTGAACTAAGTATACTTATTGAGCATCAATGGCACTTTGAACAGTTATGATGACTCCACTAGAAATGGCTCAAGCATATAGTGTATTTGCCAATTTATGAGTAAAAAGAGAATTAGTTCCTGTTATTAAGATACTTGACTCAAAGGGATTAGTAATTGAAGAAGCAGAAGAAAATAATTGAGTTCAAGCAATAGATGCTGCAACGGCCTATATATTAGATTATATTCTTTCAGATACTTCAGCAAGACCGTCAGGTTGGAATAACTATCTCTCTCTTTCTTGAAGAAATGTAGCTGCAAAAACTGGTACATCAACGAAGGCTTCTTCAAAAGATGGGAACGAGGTACTAGCCAGAAACCTGTGGACTATATGATTTACTCCACAAATTACTACAGTAGTATGGGCTTGAAACAATGATTGAAGTGAAACTGGTACGAACTGAAATTGACTTGAAGCTGCTGGATCCATTTGGAAAGAGTTTATGGAAAGTGCCCATGTATGAAAAGAAGTACTAAATTGGAAGCGACCAAACGGAGTGAAGGAAGCAAATATATCGAGAATATCAGGGCTATTAGCTCCTGGTAGTCTCGATTCTAGCCTTATACTCTCTTCACTTTTTAAAAATGCCCCTACAGAGTTTGATCAAAGTCTTCAACCAATAGAGGTAGATCTCTTGTGTAATGGTACCATTACAGAGAATACTCCTGCTTCAGCAATTTGAACTGTAAACTTATTAGCACTTCGTTCACTCCAGCCAAATAACCCAGCATGGGAAAATCCTGTGAGAGCTTGGGTGAATTGAGGTGGGTATACCAGTGAAATTTGAAATGTGGGGTCATTTATAACTTATATTAATCCTGAAGCTTGTGAAAGAACAGGATTTGCATGAAATATTTCTGTATGAGCTAATATAGAATCCTGAGCTACCTTTGTAAATGGTTCAAATTATATTGAAATAGCGTATCAAAGTTCTACTCCTATCACTCAAATAGATGTGTTTTTATGAGAGAAGAAAATTAAACAAATAGATTTAGACTCAAAAAAAGAATGAGTTTATAAGTGAGATGTTACAATACCCAGTGGAACACTTTGAATAGAATCTCTTATAGTAAAAGCTACAGACACAGAATACTATTCACAATCTAAATCATATAGTATAGACGTAATAAAACGAGATAATGCAGCTCCTGAAATAACTGTTTCAAACCCATCTAATGGCAAAATATCACTCTATGCGTGAGACTTCTTTAACTTACGAGGTTCTGTAAGTGATATAAGTGTTATTCGTTCTGTAAATATTTATATAGATGATAAACCCTATAAAATAGGGATCCAATGACGAGACTTTGCACAAGAGATTGATAGTTCTGAAATAGAGATTTGAGAACACGTCATTAAAGTTGAAGCTGTCGATATGGATTTCAATATTTGATCTCAATCAATACAGTTAGATGTATTAGAACGATAGTTTTCATGTATAATTTTATTGACCTGATGCAAGATTTTTATAGACTACAACAGCTTAATAAATTTAAATTAAAAATACATGTACGAAAATATGCAAGATTACTCTATTGTAAAAATAGATACTCCAGCTCCTGGTTTCCATCTCCCTTACTATTGTCCTATAAAAGATGATGAAGGAATGATGGATTTGGCTGATTTAAAATGAAAATGGGTGGTTCTATTTTTCTATCCAGCAGATTTCACATTTGTATGTCCTACAGAACTCAAAGATATGGCTGATAACTTTGATGAGTTCAAAAATATGTGAGTAGAAGTGCTAGCTGCGAGTACTGATACAGTCTACTCTCACAAAGCCTGGGTACAACATGAATTGCTTATGAAGAACTTCCCTTTCAAAATGCTTGCTGATCATAATTTAGGAACAGCAGATGCATATAATATTCTCGATGAAGAAACAGGAATTGCTGGAAGAGGTACCTTTATCATAGATCCAGAAGGAACATGTAGAGGAATAGAAGTTACTTCAGGACCTTTAGGTCGAAATTCTGAAGAACTCCTACGAAAAATAGAAGCTCTTCAATTTATGGGAGCGAATCCATGAGTTGCTTGTCCAGCTCGTTGGAAATCAGGTTCTAAAACTCTCACTCCATCCATTAAAATATCTGGTCAAGTTGGAGAACAACTTCAAGATTAAAATATATTACAATAAAAAAGCTCAGAATAAATTCTGAGCTTTTTATATTTAATAATTTTAAAATTACATTTTTTTAAAATTTCTTTTAGTTTCTTTTTTAAGTTCTTTTACCTCTGAATCAGCTTTTGCAAGTTTTCTTTCAGCTGAATCTAGAGAGTCATCTGCAGAAGATATAAGGTCCCTAACTGAGCTTAGAAAACTAGAAAATAATCCTTGTGCTTTTTCTTTTCCGACTTCTTTATTTTTTTGTAATTCTTCAATAAGTTGTTGCCCTTGTTTTTGATATTTTTCAGCGTATTGTTTAAAATCAGCCTTTTTAGCAGCTATTTTTTCTCTATTTTCATCTGAAACATATTTTTGTTCAACATCTGAAATAAAGCTTTTTTGAGTCGCAAGAAAATTATCGACCATAAGTTTTACGTCTTCTTTAGATTGTACTTTTTTTATAGTATTTTTGTTCTTCCCATACATAGAAGCCACGACATTTCAAGCTATATACCCGCTTGCTAGGAATAAAAGTTTTCTTCAAAACATAAATTTAATAATGAGAAAAATAAATTGTACAGCTATATTACTTCCTTGCTGTAAGAAAATAGTATATAATTGATTATATTATTTAAGCAACGAGATGCAATTGTATTTTTTAACATAAAAGCACTTGTATTGCTTTACAACACTTAGTATATGACTACACTATCACAGCTTAATTTCAAATAAAAAACGATACAAATGGTTTACAACAACTTTTCAGATGGATACAAAAAAACTCTTATTAATGCTGAAAACAAAGCAAGAGAAATAGGACTTAAAAACCTACAACCAGAAGATATATTTTTAGAGCTTTTAGAAACAGCAGATGGTTGAATTCTCGAAATACTTACGCTCTATGGTATAGATAAAAAACTCACTTTAGAAATCATTAACAAATGACTATTTAATGTTGCTCCGTTAAAAAGAAAATGAGTATATAGTGGGATGCACCAAAAATGTAAAGATATTATACTTTGAAGTGTAAAAATAGCAGCACAAAACACAAAAGCGAGAGCGAGTTTAGAGGACTTACTCTTATCACTTCTTATAAACGATATTTGGCTCGCTAACTTCTTAGAATATATAGGAATTAATCCAAGTGACGTTGAGACAAACATGAATGACCTTATTAAAGTAGGAACTATTGACTGACTCAATGGACAAATCCTTGATGAAGACACCTCAGATTCTTCTATAGAAAAACTATTTTGAAACCTTGCTGATAATATTTTTTCAAGCTTACAAGGTGGGAAAGATGAATCTGAGTGAGATCTCCCATTTGATGCAAATCCAGTTATGGAAGATAAAAAAGATGAATCCAGTACTCCAGCTCTTGATTTCTTTTCAACTGATCTCACAGCAGAAGCTCGAGATGGTAAAATAGATGTCATAATTGGGAGAGAAACAGAAATAGAACGACTTATAGCTATACTTAACAGAAAAACAAAAAATAATCCGTGTTTGGTATGAGATGCCTGAGTCGGAAAAACAGCAATTGTTGAGTGACTTGCCCTCAAAATAGCAAAATGAGAAGTTCCATTTTCTATGAAAGATAAACGAATCCTTTCTCTTGATATGTCATCTCTCGTAGCTGGTACAAAATTTAGAGGTGAGTTTGAAACGAGAATCAAACAAGTAATAGACGAAGCGAGTAAAGCTGAGAATGAAGTTCTCCTCTTTATAGATGAAATACATACCATAATAGGAGCTTGAAGTGGTGAATGAAGTTTAGATGCTTCTAACATACTTAAACCAGCTATGGGACGTGGAAAAATACGAGTTATTTGAGCTACAACGCTATGAGAATACCAAAAATATATAGAAAAAGATCCAGCTTTAGAGAGAAGATTTCAAAAAATTAACGCATCTGAACCAGATCGAAAAACAGCAACTGAAATAATTATTGGACTCAAAGAAGTCTATGAAGAATATCATAATCTCAATATTTCTAACGAAGCAATAACGGAAGCAGTAGATCTCTCTATGAGATATATTACAGACAGACAACTCCCTGATAAAGCTATAGATTTAGTTGATGAAGCCTGTTCGCTTAAATCAATGAAATACAATTTCGATGAAGCTGAAATCAAAAAAATAAAAGAAAAAATAGCAAAAAATCAGAAAAAAATAGAAGATTCAGTTATTTCTCAACAATATAAGAGAGCAGTTACACTCAAAGAAACTCAAAAAAAACTCGAAAAAGAAATACAAAGCCTGAAAAAGAAATTTTCTATTCCAAAAGACAAAAGATTTTGGGTGACACCAGAAGACATTCACAGAGTCCTCTCAATTACCACTGGAATCCCTATTGCAAATCTCTCTAAAAATGAAATAGACAGACTCAAAAAACTCCCAGGGATAATGAAAAAGAGTATTATCTCTCAGGATGACGCCATTGATGCTATTTCAAAATCAATTATCAGAAATAAAACAGGAATTGGTGAACCACATAGACCCCTTGGTAGTTTCCTCTTCCTATGACCAACTGGTGTTTGAAAAACTGAAATAGTAAAAGTATTAGCTCGTGAATATTATGGAGACGAAGAAGCACTTATAAAAATAGATATGAGTGAATACTCTGATAAAACAGCAACTAATAAGCTTATAGGTGCCTCTGCTTGATATGTTTGATACGAAGAAGGTGGGCTCCTTACTGAAAAAGTCAGAAAAAAACCATATTCTATTATCCTCTTTGATGAAATAGAGAAATGAGATGTAGAAGTATACAATCTGCTCCTTCAAATACTTGAAGAATGAATATTAACTGATAATAAATGAAGAAAAATTAACTTCAAAAACACTATTATCATTATGACTTCTAATATCTGACAAGAAGAGTTTTCAGAAAAAGCAGCTCAAATCTGATTTAATATTTCAGAAACAGCCGAAGAGAAAATCATAACAGATTATGAAAAAGCAAAACAAAAGATCAAAGACTCTCTCACTGATTATTTCTCCCCTGAGTTTATAAACAGAATAGACAAAGTAATTGTATTCAACCCCTTGGATACCGCAGCAATTAAAAAGATAGTGAAGTTACTTCTTTCAAAGTTTAATACTCGACTTGAAATGAAAGGGCTCAAACTCAATTTTGATGCAAAAGCAATTACAACTATTACAAAAGAGGTGTACAATCCAGAATTTGGAGCGAGAGAAATACGCAGATATATCACAGACACAATTGAGGATTCGATTGCAGAAAGTATTCTTCAAAATCCTGAGAAAAAATCGTTTACACTCAAATCTATTAAAAATAAAATTGAAGTACAATAAAAAAAGAAGCCTTATTGGCTTCTTTTTTTTATTATATAAAATTATTAATACATTTAGTCAATACTCTTTTATCTAAAATAGTGAAAAACATGCTATAATCGGTATTATAGAAGCTACAACTTGATATAGAAAATAGAACTTTATGAAGAGGAAAACCACTCCATTCCCAGTTTATAAAAATACGAAGATTTTTTTTATATATGTCTGTATTTTAATCAGTCACTTTTTTCTTCCTCAAGGGTACTCATTTTTGTGAGAAGACTTGTGACTCGATTTATACGAAAATATTGATAAAGGTCTAAAAGAACTTGAGCAAAAACAGTATGAATACGAATTAACTGGTCAATGAGAAGCTCCAATTGGAGATGTGATAAGACCAATTCTTGCAGCAGAATGAATAGAGTGTGACATCAGGTCAAGTGATGAGATGGAAACTATTTTGTGAAACAATGCAGATTCGAGTATCGAGTTTATAGTAGATAGATGTAACTCTACTCAAGCTGGTGGAACTCCGAATCTCATGATAGAAAAAGTACAAAACGCTATTGCATATACGAAAAGTAGCTATCTTATACGAGCTCAAGAAAAGACAGAAGCCACCTATGAAATTGCACGAGTTGGCCTATACAGTGATGGAAATATAGAAAATTCTCCATTTGATCTCATATTTGATATTCAAGAAATCGATAGAGTTATTTTTAGCGAAGAGATTGAATATGAAGGTGAGGAAAGTAATGGGTCAGATGACAAAAAATATGATAATTTTTTTAAGGAAGATAAAAAATATCTCTACGACAGTGATGCTCTATTACCTAAAGATATTACTAGTCCTGATATTGTAGATAAGGATGGAATAGCAGAAGATGCTCCTGTAGTTTTACTTGACTCGATAGATGATCACAGATATATGTGTCCTGTGAATAACAGCTGACTCGTGAGTTTGGATTTTGAAGAGCTTTATAACTCTATACAGTGAGTAAATTGAGGTACATATGTACCATCAACAAATACTTGGGTATATCCAGATGGTACTGCCTCAAATGGAGCAAGTTGGGGTTGACCATATCCAGCGATTTGACCTGAATGACAATATGCAAGTGTACAAGATGACTGGAAATGTGATGTAGGAGACGTATTTTGTATAATAATAGAGTTTCAAAAATCACAATACTGACTTGCTTGATGAACAACAAGTTCTATTGAAAAAGTGCTCTCTAAAGTTGCAAAGCATCTTGAAAAACCTGCTAATGCCTCATTGACTCAGAGAAAAATGACAACAAATAACTTTGAACTTGGTAGTATTATAAAAGACCTCCCAGGAATGCTTCGAGGTTTTTGAATAGAAGTATCTACCAAACCTCTTCCTATTTTGGATTTAGAATCATGAAATGAAAATTTACTGAGTTCTGAAGCTGAAAAAGTAGAAAATAAAGTGTGTGAATTTTATAAAAATGCTGGTCTAGATTGTATGAGAAAAAATGATATAGAAGTATTTAATGGGACTGAGCTGAGGCAAAAAATAATTTTAGCTTCCGGGTGACTTCCTATAACTACATCAGAAAACAGAAATAATCAACTAGATATTTTTAGAGCAGCACTTATGGAAAATAATAGACAAGTATCAAGCCAAAGTAATAAAGAGACTTTAAGCGCTGAGATGAATAGATTTGAAAAACAATTTGCAGAGCTTGAAATATTCTTAAAATGAATCGAGGATTTTACGGCCTCTCTTGCTTGAATGGTCAGTGAAATGAAAAAAATTCCTACAAGAAGTAGCTAAATATGAATACAAAAATACTTACATACTCTTTTATCTTGTTTAGCTGTTTTATTTGAATTCAAACAGAGCTTTTTGCTGATGAATGCAGCCAAAGTTGTAAAATTCAGGATGGTCCAGCTCCAGCGCTGACACAATATATGGCAGATGTTGAAGTTATTATGTGAAATATTCTTTCAGGTCTCACATCATCTGAAAAAACTGCAGAAGAAAATACTGAGAATAAAAATAAAATATCTACAAGTATGAATAGAATATTTTCAGTTTGAAAGTATTATACGAGTTTTGATTACAAAATCTCGCTTCCAATGACGCAGGAAATACCTGACCAGATAAAAAGAGATGTCACAAAACTTGAGTCTTACAGCGAAAAACTCACTCAAGTTCTATTACAATCCAGTAAGAGATGATCTGCTGATTCTGTTCTCAACAAATTGTGTGAATGAGTTTCAAACTGTACTTTCACGCAATCAAGTGCTAGAAATGCGATAGTAAGTCTTATAAATAATAATGATACAATTGTAGATTTTATGAGAAGTTCACTGTTATGAAAGAGTTTTATAGCAACAGATTCTATATTTATATTAACTCCAAATGATTTCAGTACTCAAATTCTTGAGTACTATAACCCGGATACACTTTCTGGCTGTTCCGCGTGTGATGGGTGATTTAAAGATACAAGTCTCAAACAAATACTTACTATTAGTAATTTTACGTGAGAAACAAAAAAATGAATCCAACAATGGAAAGATGCGTGGACTTTGGCACGTGGTTGAAGTGCACAAGGCTCTTATAAAGAACAAGAAGCTGTTGTACTAGCAAGATATCTCGAGGAACAGGGAATCTCAACAGATCAAGCATGAATCATTATGTGAAATTTAAATAGGTATAACGGTGGTTGACTCTCTACCAGTAATCCCCTCTCAAATACAGCAAATAACTCTCTGACTCAAGTTACAAATGTAGCTCAGAGTTTTGATGAATCACTTGCTCAAAAACTTCAAAGTGGTCAAGATTCTATTCCTTATTTAGAACTCACACGGGTCGATACAATAGCTAAAAATTCTGCAGAAATATCTCAGAGTATAGCAACTATGTATGAAGAGCAGATTCCTTTTTCTCTCAGTCAGGACGTATCAACTCAAAAACTCCAATGAAGAATTATAGAAATACATTATTCACTCATGAGAAGTATAAATATACTCTCTAAACAAGTCCCACAAGCAGAAAAACTCTGTAATAAACAATGAGTTTGAGATGGAAACTGTAGCTATAGATAAACTTATTTTGTAAATAATTAAATTTTCTCTATACTTTTACGAATTATACTCGTTAACATGTGTACATGCTCAGTGAAAAAGAACTTCAAATTATGCGCGAAAACGCAAAAGTTCATAAAAGAGTTTTTGATAAAATTAAACAAGTAACTGTTGCTGGCACAAAAGCTGCTGACATAGATAAACTTGCTTTAGAAATATGTAAATCTGCTTGAGTCCTCTCAGCATTCACAGGAGTGTATGGCTATAAATTCACACTCCAAACGAGTGTGAATGATGTAGTAGTGCATGGTCGTCCCCTTGAAAGTATCGAATTTCAAGATTGAGATGTTGTGACGTTTGATTTTTGAGTAAAAGACAAACAGTTTTGAATATGTACGGATGCAGCCTTTACTATGATAGTTTGAAATCCTGATGATTATCCAGAAAAAAAGAAATTTTTAGAAGTTGGTGAAAAAGCTCTAAAAAAATGACTCGAACAAGCAAGAGTTTGAAAAACTGTTTGAGATATATGAGCAGCTATAGATTCCTATGTTTCAAAGAAGTGATATCATATTATACGAGATCTTACTGGTCATTGAGTTGGTAAATCTCTTCACGAACAACCGTATATTTACAATTATGGAACTCCTTGAACAGGTATGAAACTCAAAGCTGGAATGACCCTTGCAATTGAGCCAATTATTTGATATTCTTCTGGAAATATCGTAGATCATTGAGATTGGGAAATCTATGTAGAAGATGGTAGTATCGGCTGCCAATTTGAACATACCATTCTTATCACCGATGGAGATCCAGAAATTATCGTGTAAATATTTCTAATATGGAAAAAATAATAAGGGTATGAATTTGATCCTTTGCAGTCAAAGATTGAAAAATACTGTACGGACTAAGAAAGTCTAAACACTGAGAATGAAAATACTCTCCTCCCGGTTGACACTTAGAATATTGAGAAACAATTGAAGAATGTGCAGTAAGAGAATTATATGAAGAAACTTGACTTATAGCTCAAGAAAAAAATGTAATAGTATACGGAACACTCAATGAAATATATCCAAACAATGAAAAACATTATATAAATATATCCACATTTATCACAGAATTCACATGAGAACTTAAAAATATGGAACCAGATAAATTGGAAAAGTGGGAATGGCTTTCTTGGGAAGAGATAATAAAATTATGAGATAAAAATTTTCTTCCTGTACAAAATTTTATTGAAAAATATCCCGACTTTGATCCAACTAAAATATAATTATGAAATTCCAAGAAGCACGAGATGATTTTAATAACTGGCTAGAAGTTATTAAAGATAAATCTCCAAAAACGGTTGAGCAATACAATCGACATTTGGAGAAATTTTCAGAATATTTAGAAGATAAAAATATAGATAGTTTCACTTTCACGGTAGAGGAAATAACTCACAAACTTGCTGAATGATTTCGAAGCTATTTATATAAGTGAACAAAAAAAATTTCTATCAAGACTGCAAATGCATATATGATAACGCTTCGTAGTTTTTTAAAATATCTTGAAAAACAAGGCATTAAAACACTTTCTGCTACAAGTATTGATCTTATTAAAGCAGAATCTCGCCAGGTTGAGTTTTTGAGCCCTGAAGAACTAGAAAAACTTTTTGATAACCCAAATACAAAAACTCTTATTGGGAAACGTGACAAAGCTATTATGGAGTGTATTTACTCAACATGACTGCGTATTTCAGAACTCACTGCACTCAATAAAACAGATATCAATCTAGAAACACGAGAATTTGCAATACGTTGAAAATGAAGAAAACTTAGAATAGTGTATCTGACCGAACATGCTGCTGAACTAATTGAGCAATATTTACAATCGAGAAATGATCATGTCAGTCCCCTCTTTATTCGCCATAATATTAAAATTGATTCAATTGATGCACTTGAGGATGAGACGATAAGACTTTCAAGATTTTTTATAACCGGAATGATTAAATCTCGAGCTGTAAAAGCTTGAATACTCAAAGATATTTCAGCTCATACTCTTAGGCATAGTTTTGCAACGAGTTTACTTTGAGCTGGAGCTGACCTGCGAAGTATCCAAGAAATGCTCTGACACTCAAGTATAACTACTACTCAAGTCTATACTCACGTTACAAATCCACAACTCAAGAAAATACATTCTAAATATATGAAATAATGGATAAAAAAGCTGAAGAAATTCAAGAAATGAGAAAATGAAAATTTTCATGGAGACTGCTTTGAGAAAATTTTGTCTTTGAAGAAGACTGACATTTTTATAAAATGCCAACGTATTTAGCAAAAAATACGATGTATAGAGATTGTAGCTCGTATGAAAAAGTAAACACATCACTTGAAACAATACGAAAATATTTCTGACCTATAGCATTTATTCCAGAAACTAAGATTTATGAGGATTCTGAAGGCCACTTTGTCATTGACCAAGTAAAAGTAGAATGAGGAAAAGAGCTAACCCGAGATATGATGGATAATAATCCTGAACTGTTATCACGTTTTAAAAGGCTCGTCATAGCAAATGAAGTAATGTGGCAAAATGAATGAGTATTTTTAGATCTTTTAGGAAGTGATATTGTAACGCATCCTCAAACAATACATAATCTCATTACTGACGGCAAAGACCTCTATGTATTTGATTTTTGATTACTTGAAAAAAAACCTAAAAATATACTATTTCGTGTCATTTCTCATAGCATCAAACTGTTCCAATCAGCTTTTGTTAAAATATTTTACTAAAAGCTCTTTTGCTCAGCAGAGACTTTTTCATATAATTATTAATAAATATTCTTCAGAACAAACACATGAAAATAATAGTATGACTATGAAATCCTTGAGAAAAATATAGTACTACAAGACATAATATTGGGTTTATATTTTTAAACATTTTTAGAGAAAAAAATAATTTTTCTGATTGGAAGTATGAATCAAAATTTACAGCTGATATATCTCACTGAGATATAAGTTGAGAAAAAGTTATATTGGTAAAACCTCAAACATTCATGAATCTTTCTGGAGAGTCACTTCAAAAAATATCTCAATTTTATAAGCTTGATACTTCACAGTTTATAATAATTTTTGATGATATATCCCTTGAGTTCTGAAAGGTGAGGTTTCGTGATAAGTGATCGGCTGGATGACATAATGGAGCTAAAAGTATTATACAATACTTCTCAGACTCTTGGAAAAGAATCAAAGTATGAGTGGGTTTAGATGATAGGTATGATGTCAGTGACTGGGTGCTTTGAAAGATGAGTGAAGAAGAACTCATAGATTTAGAAAACGAGGTCTATGACAATATTGATGATACATTAAAAAAAAACATTTAAAAATAATGAACCAGAAAAAAATATACTGTATAGGAATAGGATGAATTGGAGTCTCTGCACTAGCTAGATATTATCTGTCACAGTGATATGAAGTATTTTGAAGTGATTCAAATAATTCAAAACTCATTGAGGCTCTCATTTGAGAGTGATGTGATATTATCATATGAGCTAGTAGTTCTCGTATAGATAACAGTTTTGAAACTATTATTTATTCAGAAGCTGTTCCAACGACTCAAGGAGAACTCTTACGCGCAAGAGAGTTACAACTATTATGTTTGAAGTACTCAGAAGCACTTTGAAGAGTAGTCAATGAGTATAAACTCATCACAGTTTCTTGAACACACGGGAAATCAACTACGAGTAGTATGATTGCTCAAGTACTGAAACATAGTTGAGAGAGCTTCTCAGCAGTCATAGGCACGATACTGAAAGAGTTTGGAGGGAAAAATTTTTACACACAATGAGATAATAACTTTTTTGTAATAGAAGCCTGTGAATATAAAGAGCATTTTCATGCCTACAAACCCCTCGTTGCAGTGATTACAAACATTGAGTATGATCATGCTGATTATTTTAAAACTCCTGAGAGTTATGTACAAGCCTACGAAAATTTTATACATAATATACTTCCTTGAGGATTTTGTATCCTCGATGCTAATGAAAAAAACAGCTCTAAACTTATTTGAAAAAGAAGTGATATAAACTACATTGCTGTGTCTAAAAATAGTTTTGAATTGAGAGGAGTAGATGGAAGTAGCGAAATTTTTGATTTTCCTGAGATAGTTCTTCACGTACCTGGAAGTCATATCCTCTATGACGCAAAACTCAGTTACGTCGTTACTCATATGATTGGAATATCAGATAAAGTGATACTCGAAAGTTTAGAAAACTATAGCGGAGTTTGGAGACGTATGGAAAAAATAGGAACAACAGAAAACTGAAATATGCTCATAAGTGACTATGGTCATCATCCAACTGAGATTCAAGTAACACTTCAAGCGCTCAGAGATACTTATCCCGAACATACAATACTCTGTGTATTTCAACCACATCAATATTCTCGTACTATTGAACTTATTGAGTGATTTAAAGAGAGTTTTGATGCAGCTGATACCCTTATCGTTCCAAATATTTATGAATCCAGAGATAGTGAAGCAGATAAAATAAACATGAATACGGAGATATTTTTGGAAGCAGTGAATCATAAAAATAGTAAAAATGGCAAATGACTCATTCATACTGCTGAATTAATACAGAAATTTGATATTGATAATCCAAATAATGCCATCCTATTACTTCTTTGAGCCTGAGATATAGATTCACTTCGTGACAAAATAAAAACGAGCTAGGCTCGTTTTTATTTTATTCTGGGAGGTGTATTTCTCTGAGGACTTTTTCAGCATGTCCTTTTGCTCGTACATTTCTCCATTCTTGTATTATTTCTCAATTTTTATTGAGCAGAAAAGTAGAACGAATAACTCAGGTAACTATTTTTCAATAATTATTCTTTTCTCCATAGGCTCAGAGCTCTTTATGAAGAATAAGTTCAGGATCAGAAATGAGATCTATTTGTAAATCATGATTTTCTATGAAGTCTTTATGACTCGCAATACTGTTTTTTGAGACTCAAACCAACACAATTCATAAGTCTTGAAAATCATTTTTAAGTGATGAAAAACTTTTATTTTCAAGCGTACATCCTGGAGTATTATCTGCTGGATAAAAATACAATAAAGTGTAATCTCAGTAAGATATTATATCTTTAAAACTCAGTTCAGCTGTTTCTCATGATGAAGTAATAGCTTGGAATCTATTTTCTAAATTAATTTTCATATATATTAGATTATTTTCAAATAAATACTTTTTGAGAAATATCTGATCGAGCTATGAGTCGGATAAAGAGTCGACTCACAAAGAATACTGAAAATAAACTGACAATAATACCAAGTCCCAAAATGAATCCAAATCCTTTTATAAGATTAATCCCGAATACAAAAAGTATCAGCGCTACGATGAGACCTGTAATATTCGCGTCCCAAATAGCTGAAAATGACTTTTCAAATCAAATTTTTACTGATTCACGAATAGTGCTTCCTTGTCTGAGTTCATCCTTTACCCTTTCAAATATAAGAATATTAGCATCAATAGCAATACCGATAGAGAGCACCAAACCAGCAATAGAAGCAAGAGTGAGCACTACACCAAATTGTTTCAGTATAGCGAGTGTTATAACTATGTATATAAATAGTGCAATTGCTGATACAAATCATGCAAGTCTATAAGTGAATATAAGAAATAATAAAATAACTAGAAAACCAAACATACCAGCATAGATTATTTTTTCAAGTGAGTTTTGACCTAAACGAGCATCGATAGTTCGTTCACTTGTAAGATAAATTGGGGCAGGAACCACTCATGTATTTATATCAGTCGCGAGTTTTTGAGCAGATTCTGGAGTATAATTTCCTGTGATAACTGCTTGCCCTGTAAGTATAGCATCATTGACCGTAGGAGAAGTGAGGAGTTCTCATCATACAAATATAGCAATAGGTTGTCCAACAAGTCTTTTTGTAAGTTCACCAAATATATCCGCTCCATCGTTATTGAATGTAAGCTCTACCATTGGTTGAAATGCCTGATTATATTGAACCGAAGCTTTCGTAAAATAAGTATCGTTGAGCACTCTCCCTTGAGAATCTTCAGCAGATATCCATATTGATGGTTCAGCGTCTACTACGATATAATCAAAACTATCCTCATTTTTTTTATACACAAGATATCAGTTTTCACCATCAGTGTTTTCTATTTCAGAAAGTGAAGTAGATATATTTTGCTTATTGAGATTAATAGTTGCTCAACTTTCTGTTAATAATGAAGTTATATCGGAAACCGTTCCAACTTCAATTCATTCATTATTATTTTGAAATCTTTGTGTTTCAGTGATAAATTCATCTGGACTCTTTTGTAAATCAGTGAGTATTTGACCAGCAAGTTCTTTTCTAGCTGTTCTGTCAGCTTCTGTAATATTTTCCCTGAGTTCTTTAAACTCTATTCTAACTACTTTTCCAATCGCATCTTTCGCTCGCTCTATATTCGCTGAACTTTGAAGTGCATCATTTCATTTAAGTGGTATTTGAACTATGATATGTTGTTCATCACCGTAACTCGCACTCGTAATAATAGAATCATTGATATTAAGTGTAGCAATTCGTTTATCAATTACAGATTTTAACCCTTCTACGATTGAATCCTCACGCTGTTGATTGTAATCTTCTTCAGTTCTTGCTTCTTCTAAATCAACTTTATAATCAAGCTCTATTCCTCACTGAAGGTCAAGTCCTAGCTTATAATCTGGTCCAGAAAATGGAACAACTAAACCAAAATAATTCCAAGGAACAGCAAACAGAAGTATGAACAGTCCACCTAGAACTGTTAAGAACAATTTAAAAATAAGAGATTTCATAGAGTTTAGTAAAAATTATTACGCACATTGTATCCACAAACAGCAAATTAAGAAAAATAGCTTATAATTATATTTGACAAAAATAGTATTTAGTTAGTATATAATTAATATATTATTAATAATAAGAGATTTTATGCATAAATGAATTTGAGTTTTATCTTTATTAGCTTCAGTTTGAGTAAGTGAATTAGATGCCCAAACTTACCAAGAAGATGATAGAATGAAGGTTACGACATAATGATTTGAGTGTGATGGAGTTTGAGTTTGAGAAATAACTAAACAAAGAGTACTTGATTTAATAAATACTGTGGACTTAAACAATGACGATTTAACTGATAGAACACACATATGACCAAAAGGAGAAAAAAGACTTTCTTTTAAGTCTGAAGATATAATGATTTCTGTTGTTTGCGAAAAACGTTGAACACTCATATAAAAAATAAAAAACTCAGGATTAATCCTGAGTTTTTTCTTCTGTATCTTTTTTCTTTCTCGCAAGTTGCCCACAGGCAGCAGCAATATCATCTCCCATCGTTGCTCGAATCGTTGAAACCACTCCGTATTTTTCAAGGGTTCTTTGAAATTTTTCAATAATGAATCGTGGAGTCGTAGTATATCAGTCTGATGCAGTTCCCTCTCACGCATTATACGGGATGAAGTTTACATGAGCAAGCCTTCCCTGTAAGAGTTTCCCGAGTTCATCAGCGAGCTTGAGATGATCATTTACTCAATTAATCATGATATATTCATAAAAAATTCTTTTATTCGTTTTTTCTACGTATCTATCCAATGAAGTCATAAGCTTTTCTAAATCATAGGTATGATCTACTGGCATGATACTCCTTCTAATTTCATCATTAGGAGCATGGAGACTTACTGCGAGCGATGTTTGAGGGAAATCCTCAGTAAATTTTTGTATACCAGGAACAATTCCACAAGTAGAGACCGTCACTCTTCTATTAGCTAAATCAAACTTCTTTTGATTCGTAAATACGTGAATTGATTCTTTCATCACGTCATAATTGAGCATAGGTTCTCACATACCCATAAATACTACATTTCTGAGTTTTTCTCACTCAGAATTTAACATTCGAGCAGCATACATCACTTGTTCTACAACTTCATAGAGTGGTAGATTTTTTTGTAAACCGAGTTTTCCAGTTGCACAAAATGTACACGCCATCGGACAACCTGCCTGACAACTGATACACAGAGTATTTCTTCCAGAGAGATGACGCATCAAAACTGCTTCTATAAAAAGTCCGTCTTGGGTTTCAAAGAGAAATTTTGTTGTTTGTCCGTTCGCTGAAGTAGCTTGATTATCTACTTTTAGTGTCTCATAAAAACAATTCTCCTTGAGTAATTCTCGAAGTTCTTTCGGAATTGTTTGAATTTCATCAAAATTTGTGATGAAGTTTTTGTAAATAGCGTTCTCAATTTGACCATAACGAAATGCAGGAAATTTATATTGCGCAAACAGTTCCTTTAATTTTAACTCGTCATGTATTGAAAATTTTTCCACTATCTTTGGGTTAAGGTTCGCAGATTGTATAAATAAAATAAAAAATGTAAAGGCAAAATTGTATTTATATTTCTTGTGATTTTTCTATTTATTTTTATACTGAAAACAATACAAATATTTCTCAATTATTCAATGAAATACGATCTCAAAGCAACATCAATCATCGAAGCAATGGTCGTACTCTTGATTGTTGTAACAGGAATCATTTGAGTATATTGATTACTAAACTCCTCTCAACGATTAGCAAACAGTACTTGAAACCGTATAGAAGCAATTTCTATTGCAAGAGATGGACTCGAATCATTTTCAAATATACGAGATACAAACTGGATTAGATTCTCTGCAGACACGCGAAACTGTTGGAATGTACTAAATTATAATATTAATTGTTTAGGTAACTCTACTACAACTTACGATATAAGATCACTTGCAAATCAGTCTTATAGCATTTATAGAAATGCTCAAAATCAATTTGAGTTAAGTTTGAAAAGTAATCTTTGAGATTTTGATACACCAAGCTATAGAAATGATTTCAAAGTGCAAAAAGATGCGAGATGATTTTATACTCAAAGTGGATGAGTTGATATCAATCCTCTCTACACTCGAGAGATAATTGTTGAATATATTGAAGATACGAATAGTGATGCGAGCATCAATTCAAATGATGCTAAAATGAGGGTGAGTTCTCTCGTACAATGGAGAGATGTGTGAAATGAAAACATTAAGACTCTCACATTGCAAACCGTTCTCACGAATTGGTACAAATAGATTAAAAAACACTTATCAAATTGATAAGTGTTTTTTAATCTATTAATATTCATCTGAATAATCATCATCTTTTCTTTGTGGAGCTACTCGAGGAGTAATAGCCCTGTTTACATCTCATTTCACCACATCAGAAAAGCTTGGAAAGTCATCTGATGGCACTTCTCATTCATTTAAAAATTCATATCAGCCTCGTGAATCTACTACAGTTGCTCTTTCATAACTTCTTCATCCATTTTCATGATCTATAATTTGGTTTACAAATCTATCAATAATTCACGTATTTTCTCAGGCATCAATACTTTCTGAGTTTGCTCACGCATTCACGAGTTGATCAAAATACACTCACCAATCATTGAGTTTAGAAAATTTTCAAGTGGGAGAATTAAATGCTGCAAGAGTTCTAATTTCAGCATGCATCCCCATTATAGCAGTAAGAAAATCTCTGAGGTTCTTTTCGAGAATTTTTTTCTGAATTTCTTTATTTTTCATTGGATCAGAATCATACTTTCTTTTTGTTACAGCAACCATTTCTGGAACTATTTCATCAGTCCACATCATATTTGAAGCATCTCAGTGAGATAAAACTCACCCGGTTCTCATATTAAAGAGTCCTGAGGCTTTTTTTATACTAAGACCCGAAGTTCCCTTTGCAGCCATAGGATCTTCGTATAACTTATTCTCAGTAAAACTTGGATCTTGTCACATAAATCCTTCAAGTTTGTTATAATATTTTTTGAATATAGGATCGTCATCCTTTTCAAGAAAAATCATTTTGTTGTGTATATCTTCAGTCTCTCACGTATTAAGCATATATAAAATATCTGTAATATCTCATCCCCATTTTTTATAAAATGCAATTGTTTCATCTTGTTTCTCTCATTCTGGTTTAAGATTGTTTTTTTGATTCTTAAATATACTTTGAGCTTGAGCAGATATTCAAGCATACTTTTGAGGATTCTTTTCTTCGAGTCTTTCAGATATTCTTTTTATAGTTTGATTCACTATATCTATATCTCATGAATACGACATAAATCTCATCATCATAAGCATTCGAGACTGGCTTGGAAAATTCTTCGCTTTATCAAGAATATCTTTCTCAAAATTATATGCCATACCCGAGTACATCATAACAAACGGAATCATATTCATTTCTTTCATGCTCCCTCATTTGTTCGTGACAGACTCAAGCCATCAAAAAGAGTTTGGATAATTTCAACTGCTCATTTCTGAAAGTCATCCATCAATTCGTTCGACTACATCTCTTTCATTAGAACCATCTTTTAAACCTACAGCCCATTCTTCCTCTTTTCATTGACCTCTAAATTTCTTAAGTTCTTTTGCGAGTTTAGATCTTCTTTTTACTCCATTATACCCTCATTCTTTTACTTGTTCAGACATGAGGTTATAAACGAGTTCTTCTTCCGTGGTATTGAGTCAAAGTTTATCATTTTTTTCATGGACTCTCATCCACACAGAATCTCCAATAATACCTCACATTTTTTGATACCAATAACTTTGACCTTGGTATTCATACATCTCTTTCGCATTGAGCGCTCCATATTTTTCAAGCATATAAAACATACCAGCTTCTTTTTTATATTCTGGAGTTCTTGGGTCTTTGAGCCAATTTTTTATTAATTGTGTAGCTGGTTTAGAATTAATATCCTTAAGTCTTCAGATAAATTCTTCCATACTTTTCTTTTGAGTTTGTTCTACCCGAGACATCATATCAGTCTTCCCATCTTTTCATAAAAGTGGTCCAAAAAACTTGAGGGCAAATTGGTTTGCTTTATCATCATCACCTTCATTGAGAATATTAGTGATCTGCTCTATAGCTGTTTTTGATCATTTCACAACTGAAGCAAGCGACATTCCTTGAAACATAAAATTAAAGAGTCCAAATTTGCTTTCTGGAATTGGAACATTATCCATTTTCTCCTGTTTCACCTTTCACTCTTCTAAACTTCTAAGTTCAAGTTTATTATCAACAATATATCTATCTAAAACTCATACACTCATAGTATATTTCTGACTCTCAACCTTGAAAATTTCACCTACTTTTTTATCCTTCGTTTCTCAATTTTTTTGTTTTTCAGATTTCTTTTTATCAGCAACTTCTCAAAAACTTACTGTGACCATCTCTCCATCAATAGAATGGATTTTAAAAAGTTGTTTTGATCATCATGAAATAGGAACCAAAAAATCATAATTAACATTCGTTTTAGATTTTCTGTGTTGTATTTTACCAGATTTTAATTCAAATTCTGACCATTTTGTATACATTTGGTCAGTTTGAGTAAATAGCTCCTGAAAGTCAGTAATTTTAGAGACTCTCACTGCTTTTTGACTTTTAAAAGCTTCAATAAATTGTTGATAGGTCAGGGATTCTTCTCCTTTAAGTCATTTAACAACTATTGTTTGATTATCATCAAATACTCTAAGAACACTGAAAGTTTCTCATTTTTTTCCATTGGTCGTAAATGTAGTCCCTTTTTCGATTCAAAATGCCTTTCACTCAGTATCCAGCTCATCAAGTTGCGCGTGCAAAGTTTTTGTATTTTGACTTGAAACGTTCAGATACACTTGTTCCTTTTCGTCTTGTAAGAGGAGTAATTCATTGAGCTTTGAATCATCATTCCATTGTGACTTTGGAGTTCATTGTTTTCTTAACTCATCTTTTCTCGCTTGAATTTGTTCTGCAATTTGAGTTTTTTCTCTTTCAATTTGTATTTTATCCTGATAGTTGTCAGCTCAATGTTTATCAGTTATTTTTCATGTTTGGATTCTATGATTGAGTGTTTGCTTCGAAATAAACTCAATTTTAGGAACTCAATGTTCTTGATTTTGAGCCTTGCTTGCAAAGTCTATAAATTGAGAGTACGTTTGTCTCGAAACATCACTACTTGCTCTCGCGTCATAGGATTCAGATCATCTATCAACGAGTGAAAATGTCCCAACTTTTCAAGTATTTATTATTTCAGCGTAGAGATTTACTTCTTGCAGAACTTTCGTTTCAGGATGTTGAAGTTTTTGAGTTAAAACAATAATTGCTCCAGCATGGAAGTTTTCAACTCACTCAACATTTGCTAAACTTCATAATATACTTTTTGCTTCATCCAGTGATTGAACACTCTCTGACGCAAGTCTCGTCTCAATATCAGCTATAAGAGTATTATAATCACTTGCAAAGAGATCATAGAAAAAATTCTTTTCAAAGAGTTGCTCTTGAGAACTCGCATGTGATAAAAGTCACTGCGTAGACATAAGGAGTTCTTCATCACTAATTTGAGATATATAGCTCTCAACATCAATCCCCGTAGTTCCAAAAAGTCCTGTTTCAACTGAAGTTTCTAAAGCGCTTTTTTTTATAGATTTTGCAGCTTGATTATCAATAATTCAAAGTTCTATTGCTTGTGCAACGGTCATACTTGGCATATATGACTCAATAATTTTTTGTTTTTCATCTACAGTAAATATAGATGATTCAAAAAGAGTCATGACATCAGCTGTATCTAATTTTTGTCGAGATTTGATTTTGTTATTAACAATACTTATTGCTCGTTGTTCGTGATCTGGAAGACGTGAAAATCTTTTTTCAATCTGCATGTCCTGTAAGACTCATGAAAATAACTTTACATTTGGAGTATGAGTGGATCCATAGACCGTATTAATAAATTTTTTACGCTCTTTTTCTGATTTTAGTAAAAGCTCAAGTTCCGATTCTCTCTCAATACTTTCAACTTTTGGAGCAATTTTTGATGAATATTTTTTGGTATCTATATCAAATTCTTGCAAGAAACTATCTTGGATAGCTATTTTTTTTGAACGAATTCAAGCCAGAAAATGAGCAATTTCTTTTTTAAAACTACTTACTTGAAGCGTGTCATTAGATATTTCAAGTCCTGAGAACCTAGAGTCAGTTCCAGAAAAGTTTTTTATGTCTTGAATTTGATCAGGAGTAAAATCATTGACTCAGTCGATTGATTTTGCAAATGTGAGTCTATCTTCTTTTTTATTAAGTCTGTTTTTTACATACGAGGAAACAAGTTCAGCATATGAATTATTTTTATTTATTGGTTTATTTACCTTATCTTCTCCAGATTCACCAAGTGTAGGTCCAGTCATATTTCTCTATTTAAGAATATTTTAAATATTATACAATAATATGCTATAAAAATCAAAAATAAAGACTTGAAGAAATAATATTGCACTTGGCTTAAAATACGATACTATGAGTCTATTAATTTTTGATTCTATAGGCTATGATATTCCTCTGAATTCTCGTGAGTATTGTTATTTTTAGTATCATTGTACTTTTCCATGAGTATTGACATTATCAAACAGCTAGATTTTTTGGTATACACGTTGAAGAATTTGGTCTATGAATACCTCCGAGAGCAAAAAAACTCTGGAAAAATAAATATTGAACTTTATTTTCACTCAACTGGATTCCATTGTGAGGATTTGTTAAAATAGCGTGAGAATCTGAAATAGAGTTTCGGTATTATTCATGAAAATGAAAACATCTTACACTAGAACAAATACAAAAGAGACTGCATAAACACGAAGATATTTATGACGTGAATGGAAAAGAAATTAAAAAAATTGAGAGAAAATTTCTAGAATCACATATTCAAAATCATAATGCTTGAGCTAACTTTTATGAAAAAAATATCTTCCAAAAAACTTCTGTTCTTTTAGCGTGAGTTATTATGAACTTTTTACTTGCAGGATTCATTTTTACGGGATTATTTTTTATGTGAGTACAACCTATTGGGATAAACTCCGTTATACCTACAGAGCTTCCATCTAAGATTATTCCAACAATTGACCAAGCGATTGAATCTGGACTGATTACCAAAAACCCTGGAATACTTCTCTATCCAATTGAAGATTCGGTTTCACAAGCTGCATGAATACAAGAATGAGATATATTATTACGGATGAATAATATTATATTTTCAGATATATCTGAACTTCAATCATATATCAAGGAAAATCCCTTGAATTCTCCACTCAGTTTATATATTCAAAGAATAATAGAATGTTCTCCAGGAGAAACAGAGTGAGAAACTTGTCCCATAATAGAATTTCTAGAAGTACAACTCTCTCCAAACAGCGAAAATATGATAGGTTCCTATTTAGCTCCAAACTTGCAACTTGAGGAATGATTTGAGTATAAATTTGGAATTATAGATTCTTTAAAATTTGGTTTTTTAGAGACATACTACCAAAGTAGACTCACGTTATCAGGACTTTGAATTTTGGTGAAAAACATATTTGCTCCAGAAACACCTGTCCAAAGACAAGAAGCCCTTGATCAAGTAGCATGACCTATTGGAATAGTTAGTATCATAACACAATCTCTTGCATGAGGATTTACACTCTTAATAATCTTAGCTGCAGTGATATCTGTGAATCTTTGAGTATTTAATCTTTTACCAATTCCGGCTCTAGATGGAGGAAGAATTGCACTTTTATGGATTCGTAGTTTCCTTGAATCTATCTTTTGAAAAAATGCTTCTCTTCAAAAAATTGAAAATCTTACTCATATATTTTTCTTCATTCTTCTCATTGCACTTTCATTTCTAATAGCATATAATGATATAGTAAAACTATTTTAGTATCAGATTATCGATGAATAAAAATCTCATTATTGACGTCAAAAACTACGTAAATTATCTCATGCTTCCTCTTGATGAACTCTATTATCATCATTATGAACATGCATTGAGTGTAATGGAACGAGCTATGTATCTCGCCACTATGGAATGATGTGAGAGTAGTGATATCGAGCTTCTTTGTATTGCTTCCCTCTTTCACGATACATGATTTGTGATACAGTACGATAATAATGAAAATATAGGAGCAAAAATAGCTCAAAATTTTCTTAAAACAATTCTATATCCAGAAGACAAAATTAAAATCATAGAACATCTTATACTTGCAACAGCTCCAGAAAAAGAACCCAAAACTCTCTTAGAAAAGATTATAAAAGATGCAGATATGGATAATCTGTGAAGAGAAGATTTTTTTGACATAGCCTCTAAGCTGAAACATGAAAGGGAGACGATCAAAAAAATAAAAATAAGAGATCCCGATTGGCACCATGCAGCACTTGATATTATTCAAGGTCATAGTTTTTATACCCCAACTCAAATAAAAGAAAGAAATCAAAAATTAATTGAAAACACAGAAGAATTACGAAAACAACTTGGAGAATAATTTTTTTCTTTATATAATACATTTAAAATACGAAGATACATTTATTTGTATCTTTTTTATATATATTTAATTCATAGTATGTTCAAATACACTTTAGAAAACACTGATTGATTTGCAAGAGCATGAACCATAGAAACATCACATGGAAATATTAAAACTCCTGTTTTTATGCCAGTAGGTACGAAAGCGACAGTGAAATGAATCTCACCTGAAAACTTGGATGAAATGTGAGCACAAATTATTCTCAATAACACCTATCACTTATACCTCAGACCTTGAGATGAAATAGTGAAGCATTTTGGATGATCACACAGTTTTCAAAACTATTATAAACCTATACTTACTGATAGTGGTTGATTTCAGGTGTTTTCGTTATGAAAAACGAGAGAATGAAATTCTCTCGTTAAAATAACTGAAGATGGCGTACATTTTCGAAGTTTTATAGACGGAAGTAAGCATTATTTCACTCCTGAAAAAGTGATGGATATTCAATCAAATATAGGAGCAGATATTATTATGGCATTTGATGAATGTGCTCCATGAGAAAGCACTCGAGAATATGCTCGGGCTGCCATGAACCGAACTCACAGGTGGGCAGAAAGAAGTAAGACTCAGTGGCTTAAAAATAATGAACTGAGAAAGAATTCTGGATTACATGAACAAGCTCTTTTTTGAATAGTACAATGAGTCGTTTTTGATGATCTACGTAAAGAGTCTGCTAAATTTATATCCGAGCTTGATACTCCTGGTATATCAATAGGATGACTCTCCGTTTGAGAATCAAAAGAAGATATGTACAGAATACTTGATGTGATGAAAGAGACTCTTCCAGATAATAAACCGAGATATTTGATGTGAGTTGGTACACCAGAGGATTTAATCGAGTGAATTTATAGATGAGTAGATATGTTTGATTGTGTCCTCCCTACTCGTGTTGGAAGGCATTGACTTGCGTTTTGAACGTATGGAAACGTACGAATAAAAAATGAAAAACATAAGCTTTCAGATTTGAAACTTGATGACAAGTGTCCGTGTAAAGTATGTAAAAGTTATTCAAGATGATATATCAGACATCTCATAAATGAAGACGAAATGTACTGAAAATCACTCCTTTCGTATCACAATCTCGCATTTTTAATAGAAATAGGAAATGGAGCTAGAATAGCAATCCAAAATTGAGAATACAGCAAATTTAGGAACAATTTTTGGGAAAATTATTCGAATTAATATATAATATAAGAAAATGCTTATATATTTGATATATTAGTAGTTTGATATACAATATGTATATCACTCATTTATAATACAGCTCATGCAAGATAATTGAGAAATATACTGAATGAACTCATTATCAATCTATTGAGATGCCTTCTTAGATTTTTTAAGAGATTGTATACAGAATAATATTAGTTTTAAAAAGCTCCAATCAGATGATGATTTGGAGTTTTATTTTTTTGAAAAAATTTTTCAAGTCTGTCAAAAAACTGAAGAAAACTTTCAATGACTTACAAGACTTACGGGTGAATATAGAGAATATCATAGTCATCTCTATGAAGTAGCGAAGCTTTATATTCTCTATGCTTGAAAATATGCAACAATTTCCTGATTAATAATAGCACTCAGACATGATGATATAGAAGATTTACATAAAGATACTAAATCAATGAAGAAAGTGAATTTTTTAGATATTTTACGTGAGGACTGATATGAAGTTGCACTTTGAGTAAATTTTCTCACAAAACAAAAAGTTCCGCATATTGATGAATCAAGAAAAAAATCAAAAATAAATGATATAAAATCCGTAAGACTCGAGCAAAAATTTTCAAGAGATGAGATGTATTACAAAGATTTTTATGATATAAAAACACTAATTGAAAAATTAACCCAGCAATCAAATAAAAATTTGTGAGAAATGCTAAGTTCAGAACAATTAACACAATTAGCCCGAGATATAGCTATTGTTAGAATTGTAGATCGAATTCATAATCTGAGAACTATGCCGGAATATAGATATGATAATGAAAAAAGACTGAGAAAATTAAAAAATACTGACGAGTTTTTACTGAGATTAGCTCAATCATTAAATATTCCAGAATTATACTGAGATCTCGTTTGAGTCCTTATAAAAGGATATGAGACATATTATAGAGTAAAAAATAATGCAAATTCTCAATTTTTGCTATAATTAGATTAATAGAATTAAAAAAAAGTAATGCTTCTTATAAAAACTACATATCCAAACACCCCAAGAGAATGTAAAAAATTTATTCAGTGAATAATTGGTGGAAGACTTGCTTGATGCGTCAATAGAATCAATAACGTTAAGTCTTTCTATATGTGGGAGGGAAAAATCACAAGTTCTAGTGAATTAATCTTACTCATAAAAACACTTCCAGAAAAAAAAGAAAAACTACTCAGTTATATCAAAAAAAATCATCCCTATGATACTCCAGAAATTTCCATACTAGAGATGGAAAGCGACGAGAAATACAATGAATGGATGAACAGTATTATTAATTAATTAATAAAATGAGAGATATTATCTCTCTTTTTTATTTTTAAAAAATAAGGTAAATACTATTCACATATAACTTATATATGCTAAGAAAGACAGAAGTGATGGATTAGCATCATAATGAATAGCTGCTTTAAGAATACTACCTAGTCATTGCTTTTCAGAAAGAATTCCAGAAATGTCATACAAAGGATTTATAAAATTTGGTAATACTCATGCTTGCTGAAACTCTATAATCCCGTGTGACAAAAGACCTCAAGCAATAAATATAAAAAATATATTAGTGAAAACGAGTAATTTTTGAATCTCTACTTTCTTTAAGCTTATATACAAAATGACGGAAATAATTAAAGCTCAAATAATTCCTAAAATCGCTAATACTATATCTCATTTTTCTGAACTAAAACTCAATGCATTGAGAAAAATCACTGTTTCAACTCATTCTCTTAGGACACTCAAGGCTACTAATAAAGAGAGATACCATAACTGATCACTCTGCTTGAATTGATCTGAGATTTTTTTTACATTTGTTCAAATATTATGAAAATGATGTTGAGTCCATATTACAAAACGAGTAATAAATAAACTTCAAAGTATCATGAGTACTCATTCATAAATTTTTTCAGAGTTTCATTCAAAAGCTCAAAACAGATATTGAAATGAAAATGCAAAAATAACACTTCATAAAATTCAAGCTGCAATTCAAACACCTATATATCTTTTTCTTTTAAAAGAAACTCAAAATACTTGTAACAGTGAAAATATAAGTCCTACAATGATGGAAGCTTCTAATGTTTCACGAAAGGTAACTAAAAATATTGCCAAAATAATTCATATAATCCAATAATATATCGACAGGATAGTAAATATAAAAAGTATGTCAATTTTTTATTACCTATAGCTAATCTTATTAATCTAAGACTTCATATAATGCCTTGTAACTCATTTGCATATATGGAGTAAGAGTCTTTTTTACTTCATCAAAATTATTAACATCAGTTTCTGATTGTATTACAACATTTTTATAAGGAAGTAGATATTCATATTTATTTTCTGTAACCATATTTTTTGAAATTACCCTTGAAATAGATTCCAAACAGCTCTCTACTTTTTGAGTCCTCATTTCTACTGACCCATAATTTACTCCCGCAAGTTCAATATAGGATTTTAGGTTTTTATTATCTTTAAATACATCATTGGCTAGCTTCAAGCAAACGCTATCGCTGCTTATGAGTTCAACTTTAGGATGTGTAAGGAAAGCAAGGAGATGTTCATATCTTTGAGTTAATCTTTTTTCAGGATCTTGATCTATGGTCGCTGCATTGAGATCTAATAAAATATATCTCAGTCAGAGTTTTCTAAATCGTTCATGGCTCACATCTAAGTTTTCATCATATATATACTCATCAAAAGCAGTGAGAAGAGAATCTTCCATTATTCTTGAACTATTTTCCGTTATAAAATATTTTAAGAATGTCCCAACTCTATATATAACCTGTGTGTTTCTTTGTTCTTGTTTGGGGTAAAGAATAGTTACATACATCTCTTGAAGAAGGCTCTCTATGTCTTCATTGAGTCCTCATTCAATGTTGTAACGAGTTAATTGTTGTAAAACCTGAAATAGTCTTTCAATGTCCTTTATATCACGAACCATTTCAACTACGTCGATGTTATTTGGATCGTCATCAATAATTTCTAGTAATTTATTTCTACTTGAAACAAAAAAATCATTTTGTTCACCTTTTCCTAAATTAAGATTATACAAAATATTAAAATAATCTGGATGAAACTCAAAGACTGCAGCTTCTTCAGTTTGAAGTCATATTTTATAATCTGAATATCACGCAGTTTTTAGGTTAGTAATTCAGTGAGGTATTGCTGAAGATAATAAATATACAGCAATGATTCAAGCCACTATGTAGCTCAGTGATCATGAATATTTTTTGATACCTTGATTTTGAGATTCTAGGGAGTGCTCAAAAGTATTCACTAAAAGTAAAATGAGCACTATAAATACAAAATACATTACTATTCCGTACCAAACAATTCAAAATGCGGAAACAGCCCAAAGTAATAAATAAATACTTAAAAAACTTAAGACTGAAAGAATATTGTTATTATGATTATTTTTTTCCAATGTATAGTATAAATACATTAGTGGAAATACATAAAATAAAACAATGAGTATATATCATCCAGGAAGTCAGAAATTTGAGAATGCTTGTGTAATAACTGCAGATACAGAACTAGGAATATAATACACAAATACCAATGCAATTATACCAGCGAAAATATACATATACTGAATCCTTTTGAAAACCAAGAATAAAAATAATATGGGAAGAAGTGCGAAAAATATAAAACTAATATCTGTAAATTCTCATTTTTGATTAAGTTGAAAACTTAAATTAAATGGAAGCTTTAGATAATTATTTATACCTTCTTCATACCCAAAATAGCGTCCAAAATCTTCATTATTTGTAGTTCATTCATTATTCATCCTGGCATCTCCATTAGACTGTATCTGAGCAAGTTCATTAGGTGTATAAAGATTTGAATAATCTGCTAAAAAATCCTGAGAGTATCATCAAAGTATATATCAAATACTTACAGGTAAATCCGCTTCCCTTTCAGAGATATTTTTAATAAACCAAGGACTGAGTATGAGAAAAAAACCTAGGATAAGAAAACCTATCTCAATAGTTATTTTAATATAATCACTGAGAATATTTTTATTTTTCAGATACGAATATCAAAATATCACTCATGCAAGAACTAAGAATATCAAGGAAATAATAATTCGAGTTTGGGAGCTAACATCTATTGCAACATTCATTATCTTCCAGAGATTTCAGAATGTAAAAATACTGAGAAACAACAAGAAATAAACAAAAAAACCAGAAAGCTGAAATCTTTTATAAAATATCATTCAAAAACCAGCTAATAGAACAAGAAGTGAAGTGACTTTTATAGTAAAAATAAATCAAATAAGTATTCAGATAATAAATAAATATATGTATCTCGTTTTACTTCTCGTTATATGAGCTTCTGAAATATAAGAATATAAAAGTGTAAATGGAATGATAGAAAATGTAAGTAAACCATAATCTAACTTCATATCTTTTGCGAGTTGAAATACACTCATAGGAAGCATAAGAAGGACTATGATTCCGAGTAATGGAAGAGAAAAATATTTTTTATGCTCTCAAATGATATACTTCAATGCAACATACGCGATAACTACAACAGTTACTCACGAGAAAGAATTGAGTAGAAACGCATAGGTTTGACTTCCAAATAAAAATCAGATTCCACTAAAGAGCTCCCAGCCATACATTTTCCCAAGTGGGAGTAACTCTCAAGCTTGAGAAAGAAGTTTTGGATAGTTCATATATACTCCTAAATCATCCCAACCAATTGGAAATGGTCTGTATACATTTATAAAATTGATTCAGAGAAAAAAACTGATTATTCAAACTTGCACTTCATTAATTATTCTCTCAACACTTAAAGAACCATCTATTTTATTTCAAATGGTAACTCGAGATAATTTTGATAGCTCAGGGATACATTCTTTATATCAGATACCAGCACAAATTAAAATCCAAATAGCAATCGCTAGGCCTAAATACAATCACGTTGCTGCAATAATAAATACTCATAGCATAAATATAACAAATCATATTCCAAAGGACATCAGAAATACTATCAATGAATCAAATTTAGAAACATCTAATATTTTTTTTATGACACTGAGTCACAAAGTATAAATCAAAAACCAAAATAATGAGAGTATGAGTAATAATCCAGTAAGTTTGAGGAACAGAAACACTCAAAGTCCTATACTAAGACCCGTAAGTCAAAAATACAAAAGACAGAGTAAAAATAACTGAGAGAAAAATATTCAAACAATTTTATAAATGGTAAATCAACTTTGCTGTTCAATAAATCATATTTCAAATAGTTTATAAGACCCATATAAAACAGCAACAAGAAGTATATAGAGTCAGAAAAAATCTTTAGATTCTCAATGAAATGGAAATACTATATAATAAAGATAAAAACTTACACAGGCTGTCAGAATCAAAAATACAAAACGTGAAATATAATGCATGAATACATATTATAAAGTAGAGCTATTGTGACAATAGTATGATTTTTGTATAGATTGTAAAAGTTTTATATGTCGAGAGTCTTTACATTTCTCTATCTTTTCATACATTATATTTTCATGAAAAAATAATTCTTAAAATATTGTACTGTATGTCAGACTATTCACAAAAATCACTTGAGCTCCATAAAAAGCTGCGATGAAAAATTTGAACCTATTTAAAAGCAGAAATTAATACGAAAGATGATCTCTCAACAGTATACTCTCCTGGAGTAGCAGAGCCATGTCTTCAAATTGCAAAAAATAAGGACAGCGTGTATGACTATACTATGAAAGGAAATACAGTGGCCGTTATTTCTGATGGTTCAGCAGTTCTAGGTCTTTGAAATATAGGCCCAGAAGCAGCCCTTCCTGTTATGGAATGAAAATGTGCACTCTTTAAAAATTTTGCTGGTTTAAATGCATTTCCTATCGTTCTAGATACACAAGACACAGAAGAAATTATAAAAACTATAAAAAACATAGCCCCAGTTTTTGGAGGTATCAATTTAGAAGATATTTCTGCTCCGAGATGTTTTGAAATAGAAGAAAGACTGAAGGCTGAACTTGATATCCCAGTTTTTCATGATGATCAACATGGAACTGCAATTGTGTGTCTCGCGTGACTTATAAATGCACTTGAAATAGTTTGAAAGAAAAAAGAAGACATAAAAGTAGTTATAAACTGAGTATGAGCTGCTTGAGTTGCAATTACAAAACTTCTTCTTAAGTATTGAGTAAAAAATATAGTGGTAGTTGATAGCAGTTGAACTATTTATAAAGGGAGAGAGTGACTTAATCCAGTGAAAGAAATGCTCACTGATTTGACTAATACCATGTGTATTCTCAATCCGGATGGAGAATGATGTATAAAATGATGACTCGAAAGCGCTGTTATATGAACTGATGTATTTATATGAGTTTCTGTTCCTTGAGTTCTCACAAAAGAAATGGTTCAAACTATGAATTCAGATGCTATTATTTTTGCTATGGCTAATCCTATTCCAGAAATTATGCCTGAAGATGCGTATGAAGCATGAGCAAAAATAGTTGCTACCGGAAGAAGTGACTACCCAAATCAAATAAATAATGTATTAGTTTTTCCTGGAATATTTAAATGAGCACTAGAAAAAAGAGTTAATAATATTACAGATGAAATGAAAATTTCAGCAGCGAAGGCACTTGCAAGCGCTGTAGAAAATCCAAGTCCTGAAAAAATAATACCATGACCATTTGAAAAATGAATTGCAGATTTAATAGCTGCTTCAATTAAATAATTTTAATATAAAAATATCTTCCAAATTTGGAAGATATTTTTTTTGAGTATACTGAACTGTAATATTTAAATACTTGTATCATTCATGATTGACCAACATTGATCACTCGCTGAGAAATTCATAAAAAAATGAGTGTGGCTCTATATTTTTAGTTTTATTATAGCTCCGATGGGCTATATTATAAAAATAATAGTTTCTTGAGAACTCAGTGTAAGTGAACTATGAATACTCTATGGAATTATTAGTCTCATCACTATGATTTCTGCATATAATGATTTTTGAATGACGGAAAGCATCAACCATTTTGTTCCAAAATTTGTTACTGAAAAACGATTTGATAAAGTAAAAAGTATTTTGTTATATGCCTTGATTGCTCAGATGAGTACAGGAATATCAATTGCTTTATTTTTCTATTTTTGAGCTGATTATATATCAGAACATTATTTTAAATCTATTGCTGCAGCTTGATCACTCAAAGTATTTGCATTTTATTTTCTTGGAATAAATGTCTTACAAATTTTGACAGTTTTTCTACAATCTATCCAAAATACTTTTCTTCAAAAATCAATCGAGCTGATTAGAATGATTTGTACACTCCTTCTTACTGTATGAGTATTTATGATGGATTACGGTTCACTCGTAAATTATAGTTATACATGGGTATTAGGGATATATATTTGAATTATATTTGCAGTAACATTATTTTATTTTAAATATTTCAAACTATATTTTCAAAATGAGAGAATACTCTGGGATAAAGATTTATTCATAACTATTTTTAAATATTGAGGATTAGTATTTTTATGAAGTCAGGCTTGAGTTATACTCAGTCAAATAGATATGCAAATGATAATTTTCATGCTTGGAACGACTGACGCTTGATATTATACCAACTACCTCTCCATAATATCAATTCCATTTATGATTATAGGTCCAATTTTTGGATTGTTATTCCCTGTTTTCTCAGAGTTACATAGTAAGTGAGAAAATGATAAAATCACACTCGTAAAAAGTATATTTACAAACAATTTTTTAATTATTGGACTAGCATTTAATATATTTTTATTTACTTTCTCTCTTCCAATAGCGTATGTCCTATTTTGAATAAAGTATTTAACTTCTGGAGTTATACTACAATATTCTGTCCTATTTCTTGTTTTTAATTTTTTACTACAAATTAATTTTAGTATTCTTGCTTGAGTGTGAAAAGTTAAAGAAAGACTTAAAATTGTTCTCGCTGCTGTATGAATAAATTTTGTCACTAACATTATATTCATATATTTATTTTGAGTGATTTGAGCCGCAATAGCTACCTGAATTGGTTGGATATACATGTGGGGAGCAACTGAATATTTTACGAGAGACGATTATCCTCTTAAGTTAGATAAAATAAATATAATAAAAAATGTATTATTTTTATGAGTATTATCTTTTATAATACTTTATATATTTTGAAATTTTACATATTTTACTTTCAATATATCTAGGATATTTTGATTTTTTATATTACTATGAACTTCACTTATTTATTTTTGTATATTTTTTATAATAAACTATAGTATGTTTCAGAATTTTTATAGCGAAATAAAAAAACTACGGAAATAATATGAAAAAAATACTTACAATAGTCGGAACTAGGCCAGAACTCATACGAATGAGTGAAATTATTAAATTGCTGGATAAACATACTCAACATATTTTTGTTCACACCTGACAAAACTTTACGAAAGAGTTACATGATAATTTTTTTACTGATTTAAATATTCGTCTTCCAGATTACCAATTTAATCAAATCTGAAAAAATGGTTTAGCATTTATAGGTCAAATGTATCTTGATGTAGAAAAAGTCATCATTAAGGAAAAACCAGATGCTATTTTAATACTTTGAGATACTCACTCTGCACTTTCTGCCTATGTAGGAAAAATGTACTGAGTGCCTATTTTTCATATGGAGGCAGGAAATAGATGTTTTGATGAAACAGTTCCAGAAGAAAATAACCGTAAAATTATTGATTCTCTCTCAACTTATTTATTGCCTTATACCCAGAGAAGTCGTGAAAATCTCCTCTTAGAATGATATCATCCAAGTAAAATTATAGTGACTTGAAATCCAATTTCTGAGGTTATATCAAAATATACTATTATAGAAAATATATCTAAAGAGAAATATGTATTGGTAACACTCCATAGACATGAAAATCTGATTGATAAAAATAAATTAGAAGAAATATTTTCAGCATTAAGAAAAATTTCAGAAAAACAAAAAGTTGTTCTCTCGCTGCATCCGAAATTAAAAAATATGCTTGAAAAATATGATATTAAGTTGTGAGATTACATAGAATGACATCTTCCATTTACTTTTTCAGAATTTATAAGCCTAGAGAAATTTGCTACTTGTGTTTTATCTGATAGTGGAACGGTGCCGGAAGAATGCTCTATATTTAAAACTCCTTGTATATTACTCAGAACTTCGACAGAACGACCAGAGCTCTTAGAAAATAATTCTATGGTACTTAGTGGCACTAGATATGAAGAGATTGTTCAAGCATTCGAAGTTGCAATCAATACAAGCATATGAGAGATTCCATCTGATTATAAGGACTTGAATGTTTCTGAAAAAATTTTAAAAAATATATTACGTCATATTTAACATACATATTATGCATCTAGATTTCAATAATAAAAGAATTCTCATAACTGGTGGGACAGGTTCATGGGGTAATGAACTCACAAAACAACTTCTTGAAAAGTATAATCCTAAACAAATAATAATTTATTCAAGATGAGAGCTAGCTCAAGTTATGATGTCTCGAAAATTTTCTGACTATAAAAATATAAAATATGCAATTGGTGATGTAAGAGATCTTACCAGACTAATGGAATGTATGAAAAATGTAGATTATGTATTTCATCTTGCTGCTTTAAAACACGTACCTGTTTGTGAAGATTACCCAGAAGAAAGTGTGAAAACAAATGTTACAGGAACTGAAAATGTAGTGAAAGCAGCTAAACTCAATAATGTTTCAGTTGTAATAGATGTATCGACAGACAAAGCATGTAATCCAATAAATGTTTATGGGAGTTGCAAGTCTCTTTGAGAAAAACTTATGATTCAAGCCAACGATGAACATTCTACTACTAAGTTTGTTTGTATAAGAGCATGAAATGTAATGTGAACTAATGGCTCAATTATCCCATTTTTTAAGGATTTACTTAAAAATACAGATAAAAAACTACCAATTACTGATATCTGAATGACCCGATATTTTATGACTTTAGAACAAGCAATTTGACTTGTTTTTAAAGCAACAGAACAATGTTTTTGATGAGAGATATTTGTAACTAAAATGCCTGCTTGTAATATTCTTGATATTGCTCAAGTGCTGGCTGATTATTATAAAAAAGAATTAGATTATGAGGTTATATGAATTCGACCTTGAGAAAAACTTCACGAAGAACTTGTATCTGAGTATGAATCAATAAACACAGTAGAGAGTGATAATTTTAGAATTATTCTTCCTATGACTCATAGTTTGGAAAAGCAGTATGACAAATATCCTAAGATGGTTGAACACAAATACACTTCCAATGATGAACTTATGAATAAAATCGAAATAAAACAGATGCTTCAAGACTGATGATTTCTGAGTAATTAAAGAGCTTTAAAGCTCTTTAATTACTATATTCTATCTTTCATTATTTCAGGACCATATCAATTATCACAAAACATAGGATGAGAGAGTATGATTGATAAGCCTGCTCAACCAGGATTATCTTGACTCATATATTGCTCAACTTGAGATAATGGTATTTCTGATACATTCTTGAAATTTAATTGCTCTGAAATTCAAGGTTCTAAAACAGCAAGATAAACAAGGTTTTGAAATCCTCTTTTTTGAAATTTTTGAACTCACATAAATTGTAATGTATCGGGCGTAATATCTATTCCTCACTTAGAACTGAGTCGAGAAGCTGTATAAAATGCAGGGTCTATTTTCCCTTCTTCAGTTATTCAATCTTTAGTATTCATACACCCTCAGATTATATCAATTTGTCCAGCTGCTTCTTGAGAATTGTCAGGTCTTTTATACAAATAAAATGATTCTTTTTCAGGATCATAAAATATACCTCAAGCTGATAAAACTTCATATTTATAAGATTGTAAATTAAGACTTTTAATTCCATTTTTATTACCAGATCTCAAATTGTTAAATGCATGATAGGTCTCATATTTCCCTATCTGAGCTTCTAATATGTTAACTATTCAATTTTTAACTTCAATTTTAGGATTTATAATAATATTTCCATTCGTTGTCTGAATAAAATCTTCATATCCATCAACTCACCTATTAGTTCCTGCTCGTTTCACTTTTCATTGTTCCGAGAGGATTTTATTTACATCATCATTAAAAGCATCACGTATTCATAAAAGCTTTGGATTAATATCAAAGTTAATTTCTTTTATTCATACCTGTGTTATTTGCTGCCAATCTCTCTCTAAAGTTTTCATATTTAATATGATTAAGCATTTTTAATATATTATAGATTATAATATATTGATAGCAAGAGCAAACAAGTGCTATTAAAAATATTAACTGTGAATTATAGTCATTTTTGTTATACTTTTTATAATTACTTGTTTCATATATTTATGACTGACACTAATATAATTCTTATAACATGAGGTACTTGAAGACTTGGAAAAGCATTTAAAAAAATATTGCCTCAAGCACTGTTTCCTAGTAGAAAAGAGATGGATATTTTAGACAGTAAAGATATTGAACAATATATAGTTACATTTAAACCAGATACAATTATTCATCTTGCAGCTCTTGCATCCATTCCAAAATGTGAAGAGAATAAAGATCTTGCATGGAACACAAATGTCCTTGCAGCGAGAAATTTAGTTGAAATATCAAAAAAACATTGAGTTAAGAAATTTATTTATCTACAATCTGCATGTATTTTTAGCTGAGAGGAAGACTTTATGTATGACGAGGATAGTATTCCTGCTCCGAAACATTATTATGGTCTCACAAAACTTATAGCAGAAGAAATAATTAAATCTTATAATTCAGATATTTTTCAAACTATTATAGCTAGAACAAATTTTACAACAATGCCTTGGGAATATCCTAAAGCCTTCACAGATCGTTTCGGAACATATTTATTTGCACAGTGAGTTGCAAAAGGAATATTGGAAATAATAGAGACTAAAACAAATTTACCAATAATTCATATTTGTTGAGATAGAGAAATATCTATGTTTGAATACGCAAAGCTAGGAGGAAGTATAGTTGAACCTATGACATTGGATGATTACAATTGACCTGCACTTACTAAAAGAATGTCACTTACAACTAAATATTGGCACACATATAAAATAGAGGATAGTAATTTTAACGATAACTAAAATGCAAAAAATGTTTCAAAAATTTAAAAAATTATTAATAAAAAGTTCAAATGATAATTGGCACGAAGATTTTATTGTTCATTTAGCAAAGGTACTAAAACCAAATGTATATGTAGAACTATGATTATATAAATGTGAATTATTTAATAGAATTATTCCTCATTCTAAGAAATTAATTTGAGTTGATTTATCAACTGATGCTTGAAAATATATGAAAAAAACTGATAAAACTACATTTTATAACATGACCACAGATGAATGTTATTTAAAATTAAAAGAACAAAACTTGAAAATAGATTTATTATTCATTGATGCAAACCATTCAAAAGAATCTGTGAAATTAGATTTTGATAACTATTTCAATTTGGTTTCGGATCAATGAGTCATTCTGCTTCATGATTGATTTCCAAGAAATAAAAAATTTACAGAAAGTGGTTATTGTTGAGATTGATACCTAGCAATAAAAGAATTAACACAAGAAAAAGATAGATACGAAATGATGACAATACCTATGCATCCATGAGTAACAATTTGTAGAAAAAGAAAAAATCATTTAGATTGGAAATAAAAAATATGGAAAATAAATTCTTAGATTTCAAGCCAAAAATTTCTATTATATGTCTTATTTATAAAAGCAATGAATGGTTAGATTTCATATATAATCAAGTATTAAAACATACTGATATGTGAAATGTAGAGTTCTTTTTTATTGCTAATAATGCATCACTTGAAGTAAAAAATTATTTGGTTCATAATTATATCCCACATCACATATTTGAATCTAACGAAGTTCAAAAAGAAGAGTGGTATATTAATAATGTTTATAGATGATATAACTATTGAGTAGAAAAAGCAAAGTGAGAATATGTTGTTTTTATTAACTCTGATATGGCTTTTTCAAACGATTGGCTACCAAATCTTACAAATAAATACAACTGAACTAATTGCATCGCATCAAGGCTTATTGAATCAGGTAAATATTTATCTTGAAAATACTGACTAGAAAAAAACTTTGGTACAGAATTTTTTAATTATCAAGAATCTAAATTTCTCGAGTTTACAAATCATTATAAACAAGAGAATATATTAAAAAACGGTGGATTATATATGCCTTTATTTATTAAGAAATCTGATTTTCTTAAAGTATGATGATATCCGGAATGAAACATATTAGATTGATCGGATTTATATAAACCGATTATTGCAAAAAAATGAGAAAAAATTTCTTATACCTGAGATGAGGCACTGATTGAGAAATTAAAATTGCATTGAATCAATCATACTACTTCTTTTGACTCTATAGTATATCATTTTCAAGCTGGAGAATTATCTTATAATCTTAAAAATGAAATTGAAAACAAGTTAAATATTTGTATATACAATGACATAGTTTGATGAACTATGTGAGAAAAGGTATTATGGAATTATTTAATAGAAAAACTCCCTTGAAATGTGTTTTGAATAGATAAAAGGATTGTTTGAAAAGAAGGTAATTTAGGTAAAAAAGTAAATTCACTTATCCAAGAGAAATATAGAAATACAGGTTTGATAATTCAAAATGCTACTTTTATAGAAAAAATGGATAACGAGATTCCAACAATTATGTATCTACAAGATGACATAAGAAAAATGTGATATAGTACTATATTACAAGAAGATAACTTAAAAAAATCAGACTTAATAATCAGTAATTCACTTTATACTAAAGAGTCTTATTCAGATTATGATTCTGAAGTTTTAGCTATTTGAGTAGATGAAAATATATTTAAACCACAAAATAAGTCTGAATTAAGAAATAAATATTGAATCCCAAACTGAGATGTTTGAATATTTGTATGAAGTTTAAATGAGGCAAAATGATGGGATGAGATTAAAAACATAATAATTTCAGACACATCAATATCTCATTGGATTATTGTGAGTAAATATAAAGAAGAATTTAAAAGTGAAAAAATTAGTTTTTTTTCTCAAGTATCTCAAGAAATTCTTTCTGAGCTTATTAATTGTGCTAATTTCTTTATATTAGGATCTAAAGTTGAAACTCAGTGCTTAGCTGCAATAGAGGCAGCACTTTGTGATGTTCCAATCATTATGAGAGACATTTGAATATTCCAAGAATTCACTCAATGAGAAAAAAATAAATTATGAATATTTTGAAATGATTTAGAACAATCAATATTTATTTTTTTGAAGCATAAAAATTTCTATACACCAAGAGAAGTAATAATGAATAAAGAAATAAATATTAACAAGATGATTGAAAAATGGATTGAGCTTATTTCTAGGTTTTTAATCATTCAAAAATCAAAATCTAGTTTGAATTGAGTCACATATAGTAAACCCAATGTGTTTTATAGAATTGAGATATATATTAGAAGGAATATACTATCTATTGCCTGAATAGAAAATTTCAACATAAATAATATTTGGAATGCAAATTTCTATAAAAAAGTAGTCTATAATATATATATAAAAATCGTATGAAAATAGTTACTTTACTCCCATTATATAATCATATTGATCGGAAATTTTATTGAAAAGACATAATTCAAATTTGAGAGACTTTTAAAAAAGTAAAGTGATTTAATTTCTCTTTTTGGTCATTAAATAAACAAGCGAAGAGATTATCAGTTGAGGGTACACAATATGAATGAAGTAAAAATATTATTTCTCTTTTATGGAAGTTAATAACAAAATCTAAGGAGATTGATATTTTACACTTGTACTGAATTAAAAGAGATACACTATTCATCTCTATAATTTATAAATTTTTTAATAAAACATGATTTATCTATGTAAAATCTGATTCGTCTTTATTAAGAAATTGAATAGATACAAGGACTAGTTTAAATATAATACCAAACATAATTTTAAGAATTTTCTTAAAAAATATAAATGTATTAGGACTAGAAGATAAAACTTTACTTAAATATTTTAAAAATCGATTTCCTAAATTTCAGAATAAATTTATGTTCCTTCCTTGTTGAGCTGTTGAACTAGAAAATGATGAATTAATTTTAAAAAAAGAAAATATTATTACTCTTTGCTGAAGATTTGGAGCTAAGGAGAAAAATTTTGAGATTATTATTGACATGCTATTAGAAGAAAATAATGATTTTTTAAAAAATTGGAATATTCAATTTATTTGAGAAATTCATACAAACTTTCAAGATAAAATCAATCATCTTTTAAAGCTGAAACCAGAATTAAAAAATAAAATAATATTACATTGATTTATATATGACAAAAAAGATTTATATAAACTTCTGAACAAATCTAAAATATTCATTATCACTTCCCTCTCAGAGTGAGAACCAAATGTTCAGTTTGATGCAATGTATTGTTGAAATGTAATGTTGAGCAGAGATGTATGAACTATAAGACAGAATTATCCTGAAAAATTTACAATTTTCTTTGATGATCTATGAAATTTAAAGTCTAAACTAACAAATATAATAGAGAAAACTAACGAAATGAATATATCAGATTATCAGTGAATTAAAGATATTTGTATTAAAGAATTTACATGGGAAAAGTCACTCAAGCCACTTTTAGATAAATTTTAATCTACTTTATGAAAGTATCAATCATTATTCCAGTTTACAACTGAGCTAATTTTTTAGAACTGGCTATAAATAGTGCACTCAATCAAAGCTATAAAGATATAGAGATTATAGTAGTAAATGATGGTTCTAATGACAATTGAGAAACTGAAAAAGTAGCACTTTCTTTTAATGACAAAATAAAATATTTCTACAAAGATAATTGATGAGTTTCAAGTTCACTAAACTACTGAATACAAAAATCAAATGGAGCATATATATCTTGGTTATCTCATGACGATATCTATCACGAAGATAAAATTAAAAAAAGTATTGAGCATCTAAAAAGCATTGATAGTTGAAAAAATATAATATTTACAGATTATAAACTTATATCAGAGACGTGAGAGTTCTTGAAAAACATAAATAGTCCAAATAAAATAGAGGATGTATTTTTTGGACTGATTTCAAATACTTTCGCTCTCAATGGTTGCACTCTTCTCATTCCTAAGGAAGTATTTACAAATATATGATATTTCAATACAAAGTTAAAAACAACTCAAGATTATGATATGTGGTTAAGATGCTTAAAGTGATGATATAAGTTTATAAATCTTTCAGAAAATCTTGTAGACTATAGAATACACGGAAATCAAGATAGTATAAAAAAGAAGTCACTCTTCCATAAAGAAATAAAGGATGCTCAAAAAAAAGTACTCTTAAGTTTTTCTATTGATGATATAAATATATGAAGTTGAAAAAAAATAAATAAACACCTCACTTATATATATTTACGATATTTATTTATAAAAAATAATATTCTCCTTTCTCTCACTTCTTTAAGTCAAAAACTTTGATTTTATGACTTTTTAGCTCCTATTTATAGAAAACTATTTATAAAATAATCTAAAAATTATTTATAATTACTTTTTTATACCATTGGGGAACAATATTCGTAGATGAGTATGTATTACATGTTATTAAGGATTGTTTAATAGAATGTTCATAAAAATCAGAATTATTTATGAGATTATTTAGAACATTTATAAAATCTTCTGAATCATCTACTCTTAGAATATTAGGAAAAATTTCATTAAATAAAATATAGTTATTTAAAATTACTGGCAGACAAAAACTCATAGCTTCAATAATTGATATTCAAAAAGTGTCTTGGAAAGTTGAGTAAATAAAAATATCTGAACTGATATACAAGTTATAAACCTCAGATTTATTTAGCATTCAAGTAAATAATATGTTGATATTTTTATCTAATTCAAGACTTGAAACTTGTTTTTTTATATATTTTAGATATTTCCCTCCTCAAACCACTGTAAAAGTAATATTTTTATCACAATCTATAATTTGTAATTTTTTAATTATATCAATAACTCCTTTGGCTTTATCTAAAAACGAAAAACTTGTGACTGTGAGCATGTTAATTTCCTTTTTTTCTTTTAGAAAATTATTTTTCTTATGATTATGATTTTCTTTTATTACAAATGGATAAATAACATCAGATTTAATTTTTCAGTAACCTATCTTTTTTCTCAAAAAATCAGATGAATAAATAATCTTATCAGCAAATAATGAATTATAGGGATACAATAATGCAATAATTCATCAGAGGGAAAAACTTAGTTCTTTCCAAAAAATACCATTAATATTTAAGATAAATTTTGATCATATAGGTTTCCATAAAAAAGGAATTGATGAAATAATAATCTCATATTTATCTCTATTTATATGTAATTGTAGCCAAGGTTTTACTCAAGAAACAAAATTACAATCAATATCCTCATAGTTATCATTCAACTCTTTAACTAGATTTTTATATAACTCATATGGTCATCATCATCTAACTGGTGCTACAAATGCTATCTTTTTTTTCATTATTTATATTAATTTAAATAACTTTTTTATATTTTTATCCATATCAAATTGATCTTGAAGAATTTCTGTATTTCTTTGAGCATATGTATTTCTATATTTAAAACCACTTAAAGCTTCTAATAATCATCTTTTGAGTTCTTCAACAGAATCATTTGATAACAATATACCATTTTCTCAGCTTCTAATGACTTCTTTTGCTCATTCATAGGGTGTTGCTACAATTAAACATCAAAGCTTCATAGCTTGTAAAAGAGTGGTAGCTAATCATCATCCAGGAGAACTAGGATGAACATGAATATCAAACTCCGATTGGTAACTTAAACTATCCTTATAATCAACTCCTCAACTAAAGTAAATTCATGAATCTTTATAGTTATAAGTTAATGACTTAAAATCTTCTCAAGTTCATACAATAACCAATTGAGTACTATTTAATATTTCTTCTGGTAGAGATAAGTATGCTTCACATAATCATCAAACATTTTTCCAGGTATAAAGTCTTCAAACATATCAAATAATTTTTTTATTTGGAAACATATTTTTCAAAATATTTTTTGAAAAATATTCTGGAAACTCTGTCCCTCTATACCAAACTGTAACATCTTTTCTTCAAAACTCTTGAAGTATAAATTTTTTAGAAGCTTCGCTTATTGCAAGGACTGTATCAGCATTTTTTAAAATCCATTTTCAAATAAGTCTATCGTAGATGTAAGCTATTTTATTTTTAAGGGAAGAAGAGAGTAATACATAATCTGATCAATGTTCTATATGCACCCATTTAATCTTATTTCTTCGAGCTATGTATCATCATAATAAGCTAGAGACAAAAAATCTCGTATGAGTGATTATGATGACTTCTTCATCTTTTTGATTTTTTATTTTTTTTATGATAGAATTTATATATCACAGAGAGCTCCAAAAATCTTTTGTCCAAAATAAAGGTATCGGAAAGTTGTCTATAATCTCATAACTTGGAAAAAATATCTTGTTGTCATTGTCTATAATAGTTTTAAATCAATCATTATAGACAGGTTTTTTACTCTTTGTATTTTTTAATTCTTGACACATATTTCAGCTATATATATAGCTTTGTCAGTATGTCCACTTTAAAAAAATATCCTCTCATACTTTTTCAAGTCCTCAAATATGAGGTGGAAAATATGGAAGAATTTGAATAATATGTTTTTTAATTTTGGATTCCATTTATATAGTTTTTATAAGATCACACCACTGTCTAATATCAAGTTCTTCTGCTCTCGTATTTTCTGAAAAATTGTTTTGACTATAAAACTCTAAAATTTTGTCCTTCTCAATACCTCACTTTACTAAGTTCTTGATGAGTTTTTTTCGAGCTTCTGAAAATCCAATTTTAATAATCCTCAAAAAATTATCATCATCAATTTCACTATAATCAGTATGAGTTTCAAAACGTAGTACACTTGATTCTACTTTTGGTTGAGGGATAAATGATTCTTTGGGAACTAATATATTCTCACTAACTCTACATTTTTTTTCTACAATAAGACTCAAAACTGATGACTTTCATTTGTTTTTTCGAAGTATCTTATCTCCAACATCTTTTTGCATAAGGATTAACATAATATTTGGCTTGATTGATACTTCGTATAAAAAATGTCTCAGTATTGGTGAAGTAATATAATATGGAATATTCGCAATAACTTTGTAGTTTTCTAAACTTGGTTCATATTGTAAAATATCTTGATTCACTATCTCATATTTTGTATCTCAAAAATCCAACTCCGAAAATGATATTCTTTCCTCCAAAACTGAAATCATATCTTTATCAAGCTCAATTAGAGTGAGTGACTTAGGACTTTTATCAATAAGTTTTTCGGTAAGTGCTCAGTAGCCTGGTCAGACTTCTATAATATCGTCCCCTTCAATATTTCATGCGAGAGATATTTGGTCTAATAGATTTGTATCAACTAAAAAATTTTGACCAAGTGATTTTTTGGCTCTGATATGGTATTTATCCAGGATTTCTTGAGACATTATTTGAAATTTAAAAGACTTAATTTACTGTAGTATAAAAGTTTTCATATTTTTTGAAAGAAAGATTTATAAGCTCTAAACATAAGAAAATCTAAAAGTTAATATTTTTAGATATTTATGCAGTTTTGTAAAGCTAATATTTGTTTATTTATCTTACAACTGTCGTTTTTTACCGAGTGAATATGCTAAAATAATTAAGTTATATATAGTAGATAAAGACTCTCGTGAAAAAATTTACAGCATACATCCTCCTATTTCTTCATTTGTTTTTTGCTGGAAACTCAAGTATGTTTTTATCACACTATTTTTCTATTGAAAACGCAAATGCTGCATCTACTACTCTCTCCTATGTTGGAACTGCAACGAACTTAGCACTTCAATGAAATCCTTTCTTGACTCCAACAAATGCTCAATGAAATCAAACACTAACATCAGCCATGAGTGCTTTCAATTGAAACGCTAAGACTACTGATACTCTTGCCCTTACAAATTTTAATCTCGCAGCTGCTGGCTTACCAGCTACAGCAACTATAAACTGAATAAGAGCTGAAGTAGAGTTTAACACAGATAATGCTACTATTACAAATCAAGTTCAATTAACAAAAAATGGGACCGTTGCTGTAGGTTTGAACCGCGCCGTATGAGTGACGCAAACTGCAAAAGCATTCAGAACATACGGAGGTGCTGCAGATTTATGGGGTACTACTTGGACCGCAACAGAACTCAGATCAGCTAATTTTTGAGTGTTACTCAATTATATTTCTACAGCTTGAGCTCAATATATGGTAAACGTGTATAGAGTACGAGTCACTATAGATTATACACCTGCTCCTAATAACCCTCCAACAAATATACTCCTCTCTAATAATACAATCAACGAATGACAACCTGCAGGAACTACTGTAGGTCTGTTAAGTACTGTTGATCCAGATGTAGGAAATACACATACTTATAGCTTTGCTTGTACTGTACCGTGAGCCGATAGTGCAAGCTTTTCCATTGCTGGAAACAACCTTAATTCCAATGCAGTTTTTAATTTTGCAACGAAATCTACTTATAACATATGTGTACGAACAAATGATGGACTTGGCTGAACCTTTGATAAAAACTTTGTAATTACTGTTAATCAAGTCATCGTTCCAAAACCTGGTTGAGTATCAACGTGACTTAATTTATGGCTTAAATCAAATGCTGGTACCAGTACAACAACCAATAACACAAATCTTGCGACTTGGAATGATCAATCGGGAAATGGGAAAAATGCAAACTCTGTAGTTGCCCCGTTATATAGAAATAACACCACTGATAACCTTAATTTTTATCCAGTTGTTAAATTTAATGGAGTAGATCAATACATGAGAAATTCAAATGGTTGAATTAGTTCAAAAAACTATTTTGCAGTAGTAGTCCCTACAAATCAAGTAGATGGGACCTTAAGTTGATGAGTCCCATTTAGTACGGAGTGTACTGACGCAACAGTTAATACTTGAGTCTGTAATCTCGCATTTGGGTGACTTGTTCTTGGATCGTTTACTCTCGCAATACCAGATGAAGTTGTAACACACGCCTTGTGATCTTCACAAAACTATCGTTCATCGCAAACATGAAACTTTTCATATGAAGCAAAAAAACCAATGCTCGTAACAGTAAATGAAAATGCTGCATGAGACATATCTGAAGTCTTTGAAAAATGAGTACAAATCAATAATTTTTCTACAGGTAATAAAATATTTGCTACCAACACAAACTATAGTCTCTGAGCTTCGCTTGAACCTGCTTTTCCATTTTATTATGATGGTGACGTCGTTGAAATAATAAATTATAATGAGAGGTTAAGTAATACTGATAAAGCTAAAATAGAATCATATCTGTCTCTCAAATATGGTGTAACTCTTAATAATTGAAATCAAAATTATATAGCATCTGATGGAACTACACTTATGTGGAGCACAGCAACTGCTGGATCATTTAATAGTAATGTCTTTGGTATCGGGCGAGATAATCTCCAAGCTCTCACCAACGTGAAATCTAAATCAGTAAATAAAGACTCAGTAATTACCCTAGAAGCCGTGGGAGAATGATCCAATACTGCACCAAGCTTTGTTGATATGACTGATAAAGAATTTTTCACTATATCTAACAATAATCTTTGAAACTACTGGAGTTCGACATGATCTCCATCTGGATTTGATACTCTCACTCGAGTTTGGAAAGCACAGGAAGTATGAGATGTTGGAACTGTGACTCTTGAATTTGATGTTGCAAATCCTAACTTTGATATTCCAAATCTTAATGCAGGTACTGTGTATAATTTTGTGTACGATTCAAATAATAATGGGTCACTTACAGATGAGACACCGAGCGTTATGACTAATACCTCTGGAAACCTGTGGAAAACAAATGCTATCAATATGTCTAATGGGCAAATATTCACCATAGCAACTCAAAAATGAGCAAATAATATACCAACCAATATTACCCTTTCGAACAATACAGTAAATGAAAATATTGCTGCAAATTCTACTATTTGAACACTTACAACGACAGACGCAGATGCAGCTAATACTCATACCTATTCTCTCGTTCCAGGTTTATGAGACACCGATAATCAGTATTTTACAACTAACACTAATGTACTAAGAATCATACACTCCCCTGACTTTGAAATAAAAAATACCTACTCGATTAGAATTCAAACCAACGATTGAAATGCATGAGTGTATCAAAAAACATTTACTATAACTATAAACGATGTTTGAGAATGAATAACAAGTATTATAAATTTTGAACAAGCTGAACAAAGTTATAAATATAGTGTAACTTCATGAAGTTGGATTAGAAATAATGGAAATGTAAATGAAGGCTTATTCTCTTTTGAAAGTGATATTGTATGAATCGATGCTACACAGGCTTGTTTTGAAATCGAACATACTGATACTGGCACATGAACGGTAAGTTTTGATTATAATACTTCCTCAGAAGTAGATGCAGATTTCCTGAGATACTATGTTGATAATGTTGAGCAACAGGCATGGAGTGGTGAAACTCCTTGGTCACGTTATAATTCTCCTGAGATGACTGCTTGAACTCATATGTATAAATGGTGTTATATTAAAAATGTAAGTTGAGCAGCATGAGCTGATAAAGTATACATTGATAACATTCAGTATTCTAACAATGTTGCAGATACAACTCCACCTACTATTACAAACTTCAATTTTGCAAGTGGTTCACTCCTTCCAGGTTGAAATCACACTCTTATCATAAATTACAGTGATAATGATAGTGGAATAGATATAAACTCAACTATTCGTGAACTCTATAAATGGAATGGAACAGACTGGTGAGCAGATATATCTGGAACAGGAATAACTAATGGTGCCAAAAATACAACTACGGCCAATTACGCAACCAATAGTCTCTGATTTGGAAAATATATGTTTGTGTTTAGAGTGAGCGACAATGCGTGAAATAATAGTGCAATATTTAATTCAGTATTTTATGTTGATGAACCAATCTTTATTATTTGAAATGAACAAATAGATATAGGGAATCTAAATGCAAATATCCAGAAATTTTCTACTGGTACTACACTGACAGTAAGAACGGTTTGAGCACCATTTAAATTATTTTTAAATAGAAATGGAGAACTTACAGACGGAAACACAAATATAATTCAAAACTGGAACGGAAGCAAAGGATACTGATATGATGTGACTCCCCTCTCGTGAACCATCAAAGCTATTGCAAGCAATGAGTTAATAAAAACTCAATCTAAAAATATTAATACTAATGGGAATCTTAATACCTACACATATAATATTCAAATTTGAGCAGATATAGATGAACAACAAGCAGCTTGAGATTACTTATGAAAACTAGATTTCAAGATTCAACTTGATTATTAGTAATCTTATTATCATATATATATTAAACACTGATGAAAATCGGTGTTTTTTTGACTTTATTATAAAATGTATGTTACAATGTAGTTGCTTTTGCTAGCAAACACTTTTATTCTTTATAACACCTACGTTATGATACAAACAAAAACAAAAAAGATTCTCGCAATCTTAGCGCTTGTTGCAGTAAGTGCAACTAACTTCTCTGCAGTATCTGCAGCAGTACAAATTGGTACTGGATCTATTACTGGTTCTGGAGGATCTGCGTCTCCTATTATATAGGATGAAGCATTCCCAGGTTTCGCAACTGGATCTGTTTCTAATATTAAAATTAAGGCAAGAGTAAATCCTACTCTTAATATGACAATTTCTGCAGAAGAAATTGATCTAGGTATTCTCGCTGCTGGAGTAACTTCAAGTGGGTCATTATTTCTAGAAATAGGAACAAATGCACGATCTGGAGTATCTATCACAGCCAGATCTCAATCTGGAGGTCTTACAAATACTGCTGAAAATGGTACACAAATCAATGACCTTACAACTGATGGTCTTGCTGAAAGTTATACATACAAATCAACACCTAATGCTACTGATGACTCTAGCTCTACAGCATTTGCAGCTACTGGACTTACAGAAGTTGAGGTAAACAATAATACTGCTGAAAATGTAGTGTATACTACTAATAAAGGAGAAGCTACTAATCTAGAAGATGATGTAGAATTCGTTGTATCTGCTATTGCAGAACAAGAAACTCCTGCTGGTGATTATGAAGATAGAGTAACATTTACTGTTGTTTGAAACTTCTAATACCAAAGCAAAACTCTTATACACTGCAAAAGCATCAAAAGTCTCGCTACAATGCGAGACTTTTTTTGATTTTTAGACTTTATAGTTAATATTCTGATATATTATTTCTAGATTTTATGTATGAAAATAGTAATTTCAGTCGTTTGTATGTTTTTTATATTTTTTGTATCAGTTGTTGAGTATTCATATGCTGCTATAAATTATACCCTCACTCCAATCAAGTATGAGCTTGAAATGCAACCAGGGGAATCTAAAAATTTTCCTGCAAGTATTCAGAATAATTCTGATAAAACAGTCACTCTTCCTATAACTACTTCCGATTTTCAATCAAACGGAACTGCGTGAGTTCCCAGTCTCGTGCGTAAGTCAGAACTCGTTTTTCCAGATCAAGAGCTCTCTACTTGGATTACATTACAAAATAACAGCGTGAGTCTAGCTCCATGAGAAGAATGAACTATTAATTTTAATATTACTGTTCCTGAAACAGCCACTCCAGGATGACATTACTGAGCTGTCATATTTAATAATGCAGGTTCAGAAACAAGTACTTGAGGTAATATCTGAATAAACGTAGATTATGGAATAATAATTTTAGTAAATGTTGCTTGAGAAGTTATCGTCGATGCTGAAATATGAAATCCTATAATTAATGTTGGATGATCTACATATACATGAAGTTGATCAGCATCAAGTCTGAAAGATTTGGATAATATATCAACAAAACCTGATGATAACTCTTGGTATCTTTGAAATGTTGGTGGAGTAAAAATATATCAAATCCCAGATCATTGCCCCCTGTGAGACTTTACGAGTAGTAGATTTGATAACTTGTGTTTCTCGGTAAATCAAAGCTGAAATAATCCTAGGTCAAACATTTTCAATAATCCTGATTTATTTACTGGTGACTTTAATGTATCATTTTGAGTCCCTATTAAAAATAATTGAAACACACATATAAAACCAAATTGAAAAATAGTTCTTAAAGATGAAGATGGAAATGTGATTAAATGAATTGGAAAAGAATCAATAACCAACGAACAATGAGCAGTAATTGGAGAAAAAATTGTAGACTATATTCCATTTAACGATCAAGGATGAAATGTTCTTCCTAAAACTAAAAGGCTTTTTGAATCAGAATGGAAATGATTTCCATATAAATCATATGATGATAGTTGAAATCAAATTATCAACTATTGGACTCCAAGTGAATACTATACCCAAAAAAATAAAGATGATGCATGATTTTTAATGTTTTGGGAACGAGTATCTGAAAAAAGACAAAACAAAATTATAGATGCCGATATAGAAATAATATATTATGATGAAAATGGAGAAGAAATAGTTTTTGAATCTGCTCAAGAGTTTGAGGTTCAGTATATTGAACAACAAATCACTAATAATCCTTATGTAATACTGTGACTCTTATTATTTGGTTTTGCCTGAGTATTCACTCTCCTATGAATAAGATGGTGGCTTGCAGCTGGAAGAAAAAGAAAATGTTGGAACTGTAAAGAGGAAATTAAATCAACATGGGAAACGTGTCCATACTGTAAAACAATTCAAAATAAAAAAGAACATCGAAAATTTGAGCAACAATCTCAAGTTCAAGTTGAAAATAAAAAAGTTCAAAGCGTTAAAAAAAGTCCTGTAAAAAATCCAACTCCAAAGACAAGAGTTTCAAAAACTAAAAAGTAATATACAAAAAACTCTCACAATAGTGAGAGTTTTTTTGTACTGTTTTATAATGGATCTGGAGTCCAATGAGTTACTCCTCTTGCAAGTCTCCCAATATGACCTACAATTGTTTGCATCATACTCAGTAAACCATCATACTTTGTTCGTTGTTCTTGCGTATATTTCTTATGACTATCAGCTTGAACTTGTACTTTATTTTCAATCAAGGTACTCATAGCTACTTTTTTATAAACATCCATCTTAAAATTAACAAGGCTCATACAAGATGATGCATCAAAATCTTGGTCTAGAAGAGGAGCTGCAGCAAGATTAGGAATAGATCAACTACATTTAATTCTTTCAGCAAGTATTCCACCATTACAAAGTGTCTTGTACTTCTTATAATATACTCCCTCTACAGAAAGATTTTTTGTGACATCATCTATAGCTCGAGAAACATCATCTTGTTTATTAGGACCGAAATATGCATCCTTTTGACTTGCAAGTTGACCGAGGTATTGATTAATTTCATCATCTATTTCTCGAAACGTACTATCCAAAATTATTTGATCTAAGATAGCTTCATTTGAAGGTTTTGAAGTACATATTGGATTTTTTATACTCCTAGAACTTCCATTTTGTTGTGCGATTTTACAAGTTTGGAAGGCAGAAGCATATTCACACTCTAGCTCAGCTGCAAAAGCATTTCAAGAATATATACTCATTGAAATGAGACAGGAAATCGGAATATAGAAATATTTTCTATTCATTTATTTTTTCTTTGAAAATATATTTAAAACTCCAACTGTAAATTTTCAAAAAGTAGTAACTCCTTTTTGAAAGATATTTTTACTCGATGTACTGACTTTTTGACTGACTTGTTTTCATTTTTCTGTCCTACTGAGTCAAAAAATAGATGCAGCGGCACCTGTTATCACTATTCCGGTAATAAATTTATCAACTTTTCAAACATTTTTTGAAACGGTTTTTCTGCTTTTTCTGAAAATCATTGGAGTATATTAAGATTGTATTCTATTAATTTTGATATTTTTGCTATCAAAACGTATTTTTGGAATATGGATGACTAAAAGGTTATTTTCCATAACTGCTTGAATCTGAGAAAAATCCATATTTTCTCAAAGTATTATTTTTCTAGTAAAGTTCCCCCAGAAACATTCTTCGTTTTTTATTTCCATAGAGTTTTCATAAAACTCTTTCGGTTTGTTTCTCACTCAAGAAATAGTCAGTGTAGTCTCATGAACTGAAATATCTATATCTGAGAGTTCTACACCTGCTACAGGAGCCAATATATATATACTCTGATGATTTTCAAGCACATCAAGTGATATCTGTCCTAATTCTGACTCACTTGCCTCTCATGACTCACTATGCTCATCGCTACCATCAAAATCATCTTCTGAACGTACGTGTATTTTTTTTTCGTGATTATCTTCATCTCAGAGACCAAAGAGCTTAAACATATCTCATTTTCTAAAATATAATACATAATATTGTAGGAAAAAGCATCAAAAAAACAATCTTTTAAAAGATTGTTTTTTTTAAATATTTTCAAGGTCTAATTCTCAGATCATACTTTGCATATCATGCTTTAGTGGAGCAATAAATGAAACAGCTTTTGAGTACAGTTCAAAATCAAGTCTATACGCATGTAGTGCTTGTCTATGAATCTGGTGCTTTGTTGCTATTCTTTTGTTTACCTTTGGATTTCAGTACACACTATCCCCTAAAATTGGGTACCCAATACTCGCTAAATGAACTCTGATTTGGTGTGTTCGCCCAGTTTCAAGATCTATTTTGATAATACTATATTCTTCATCAACGTATCAAATAACCTTTCAATGCGTAATTGCATGTTTTGGATTGAGAGGATTTTGAATTGTCATCCTAATCTTGTTGTAGGGATCTCGTCCTATATCAGAGGTAATAGTGAAATCTGTTTGTGTAAGCACTCCAGCAACTATAGCGATATAATATTTCTTTATGTCTCTATTTTTAATGATATCAGAAATATAATGCATCATCATATCATTTTTTACAGTTATGAGAGCTCAACTCGTATCTTTATCTAATCTATGAACAATTCAAGGTCTTTGTTCTCCTGAAATAACTGGGAGTTTTTCTTTACAGTGGTATAATAATGCATTTACAAGGGTCCCTGACTTGCCTTCTATTCCGGGAGTTGGATGGACATTTATACCGGCTTGCTTATTGATTATACATAGATTTTCATCTTCAAATATGATATCAAGAGGAATATTTTCAGCAAGAATCTCATAACTCGTTATTATTTCTTGAATTGTAATAGCATCTCTTGGCTGAAGCTTAAGATTCTTTTTTACCGTTTCACCATTTACTCTCACACATCCTGTATCAATGAGTTTTTGTATATATGAACGTGAAAGTTCTCAAAAAAGAGCTGATAGATAGATATCAACTCTCGTAGCTTTGTTAATGTGTATGCAGAAATTGTAGTTCATTATTATAGTCAAAGGGATTTTTTTATTTCGTCTTGTTTTACTTTGTCTTCAGATTCCTTTTCTTTATTTTCAAGTTCTGATTTATAAAGATCTCCAAGGTGAATCCATTCGTTTTGTTGCTTTGTGAGCAATTTTTTAATATCTTCAGGATGATCCTTTGCAAGATCTCTAAATTTATCTCTTTCTTCAGTGAAAACTTTTGTAAGCTCATCAAATTGAAATTGAGAAAGAGTTGGGACTGCGTCAACTACCCTCTTCTTTTCCATAGTATTAAGTGAGAGAGAATGTTTGAGTAAATCTTGAAAATCTCAAGTATTTATATCTACATTATCAGAGTGAAGTCATAGAAGCTCATGAATAATACTATCTACTTGTTGTTCTGTGATTTGATTATCGGACATGAGATATATTTGCTAAAATCTAAAATTCACTAAAATTATAACTAAATTTTAACAAATTCAATTTTTTTTTGATTTATGGGTATATTCAAGACTGAGTGAGTCGTATTTCAGGTTTTTAAAGCAACGGAAAAAGAGATACAATATACAGTATTTTTCAAAGATTATGGAGTACTTCGAGTAAGCAGAAAAAAGAAAAACAAGGAAAAATCTATAGATATATGACAACATATAAGCTGTGAGGTTCTCACTTCTCACTCAAAGAGCCTAGCAACTCTCTCTCAAATTAGTATCATTTCGTCATTTCAAAGTGTAGAAAGGACTTATAGTGAATTAGAAAAATTTTTAAAAATATTAGCACTCATTTACAAAGAACTCCCCTATTGAAGTCCACATTATGAAATATTTAATCTACTGACTGTAATGATTGCGTACTGAGACAAAATAAATGTTCAACAACTCATCATTACCTCCCTTAAAATAGTTTGAATTGTATGAAATCTTCCAGATAAAAATTCTGACCCATTAGTTCAGAAAATTTTAAAATTCATACATACTCATTCATATTCTGATATTCTTAGACTGGGGAAAATACCTGAAGAAACACAAAAAAAATTAGAGCAATTGCTCTAATTTTTTAGTATCCAATATTTTCTCTGATTCTTTCTAACATATGTTTATCAACTTCAGAAATATTTTTTGGCATAAGAGCCTCAGCTTTGACAATGAGATTTCATTTTTTATTTCCCTCAGATTTTCAAAACTCTTTAACTCTAAACTTTGTCCCAGGTTTCGTTCAAGCAGGTATAGTGAGCTTAGCTTTTTGGCCATAAACTCCAGTTACTTCTATTTTACACCCTAAAATCATATCAAAAACTGGGATTTGATATACCTTTTCAAAATCAAGTGTCTCAGGTTTCTTTGCTTCCTCTTGGGTTTGTCTACTTCCAGAAGATCCTCTTCACATCCCACCTCAAAATAAATCTCAAAAATCAAATTCCACATTTTGACCTCGAGATCGACTATTTCATGCGCCTCAAAATTGTGAAAAAATATCCTCAAATCCAGATGCTCACCCAGAGCTATAACTTCAAGAACTTGCTCAACCAAAAGGATTTCATGAAGCACCTCAAAAGGGATTTCATTTTGAACTTCAAAAAGTATCATATTGCTTCCTTTTACTTGAATCTGAAAGTGTTTGATACGCTTCGTTGACGTCTTTAAACTTTTTTTCAGCTCAGGTATCATCTTTATTTTTGTCTGGATGATATTTCATTGCCTGTTTCCTGTAAGCTTTTTTGATTTCATCAGCACTTGCAGTTTTAGAAACTCATAGGATATCGTAGTAGTTTTGTGCCATATTTATTTGACTTTTATTAATTTTATAATATAAATTATTTATATTTTTTAATTCTTTTTTTGTATGAATAAAACTATTCACCTCACTATTATATGTCTATTATGTTTCTTTTCAAGCATATTTGTGAGTCACGCACAAGAGGGATATATGAGCCAACTGTTACAACTTGAAACTGGGACAGAAATTTATAAATTTCAAAACCTCCCAACACTCAACCCAAGAACTTTTAAGAACCCAAATGTTCAATTTACATTTAACAGATTCAGGCATGTGGACGCTGTACTGAGAAATGAAATCATATCTCAATATGCTCAATGAAACATCACTACATATCAGCTTCAAGATCTCATTAGAACATACTGACTATTTATTTATCATACCTGAAAAACATTTGGCTACATAGATAGAAGTGAGAGATGACTCAGAGGTAAAGAAATAGAAACAGCCATAGTAAACGGCTACTCTCAAATGAGAATGAGTTACTGAAAAGTTCAAGGTATTTTAAGGAATTAAAGAATATGTTGGAATTATTAAATTACTTTAATTAAAAGTTGAAAAATGAATAGAAATGATGAATTTAGTGATTATTATTGGGAAAACTGCACAAAGGAAAATTATGCTCCCAAGATTGTTCAATGAATATGAGTAAGATTAGAAAGATATGGGCTTGATTCGTTAGTATGAAAGTTCAATGATAGATCATTAAGAATTTTAGAAGTTGGAAGCTGAAATTGAGAATTATTAAATGCTTTTTTAAGTGCTTGATTTCATGATGTGAGATGATTAGATATGAATCCTCGTCACATGCGTAAATATCCAGAACTTAGTAGTATTGTCGATATAAATGCTATTCAAATGAAAAGTAGAGAACCTGATGAAAAATTATTTGATGTAGTATACACAAATTTAGTCTTTGATGAAGATTATTACAGGGAACAACAAAATGACTGATTTAGGAGTAATATGTTACAATGAATTCATTCTCATTTACAACCAGACGGATTGTATTATTGAGAAGAATACCATCAACTTAGTGAAATTATGAAAGAGATTGATTTAATACGGCCTAGAGCAAATAGCCTCGTATGAATTTTTGATAAAATAATAATTCCTTCAAAAATGTAAAAATAAGAGCTAATTGCTCTTTTTTTTAAAACTCTAAATTATATTCTCAACCTATATGGTCAGCAACTATAGATTTATCTTTAAATACTATGACTCTTTTGTGCATAGAGTTCACTATATTTTTATCATGAGTCGCGAGGATAACTGTTTTACCATCTTTATTAAGATCTAAAAATATTTTCATAATCTCAGCTGCAGTAACAGGGTCTAGATTCCCAGTTGGTTCATCTCCAATAATGATAGCTGGATCATGCACCAGTGCTCTGGCAATTGAAACTCTTTGTTTTTCTCACCCTGAAAGTTCTTGTACTGATGTATCTTTTTTAGTAAGAAGTCATACCTGCTCCAAAGTTTGAGGGACTTTTTTTTGTATTTGATGATCCTTATACCCACATACTTCCATTGCAAAAGCAACGTTTTCATACACTGATTTTGACTCCATAAGCTTATAATCTTGAAATATTACTCCAATACTTCTTCTATAATCGAGTAATAATTTTTCAGTGAGATTTCTGTATAAGAATCAACCATTATCCAGTACGATATCTCATCTTTCAGGTTTAAAATCTCATATTATAGAGCGAATAAGTGTGGTTTTACCTGAACCTGAGTATCCAATGAAAAATACAAATTCTCAAGGTTTTATGCTGAGATTTATATTCCTAAGAACTATTTTATTTTTAAAACTAAGAGTGAGATTGTCTATTTTCATACTATATTTTTAATTATTTCTCATTGAGAATATATAAGAAGCTGAGAATTGCAAGCTTGTTGCAAGTATTCATTATTGTTTTTCGGTATTTCTAGCCCTTTGTTTATCACGTTTTTCTTGTTCTTTTTTTTCTTTGTATTCTTCTTTTCGTTGTTCCCATTCTTCTTCAGATTTTTCTATATCTGCCATTGATTGATTTATTTTTCACTCTACTACAGATCGCTTTTTACAGTACCTTTCTCTTGAAACTTGAAGTATTTTTTGATATCTCTCTTGAAATTCTTCTTCATCTTTAGGGTGTGGAGGAAAGGTCACGGCAGAGAATATTGGAGATGGCATTCCATCTATGAGTTCTTTGATATAAATTGTATATTTTTTTTGATTCATCAGGTCATCTGCTTCAATATTTCAAGCAAATGCTTCTGCAAGCATTTTTGAGTCGTTGTATCACACTTGAAATGAAATCAGGCTTCAGACATTCCCAAACACAGCTCCTCGAACCGTTTCAGTCATTTGATCAATATACTGATTTGCCATTACAAGGTTCAACTTATATTTTCGAGCTTCGGATAAGATAGTAGAAAAACTATCAGTTGCAAAGTTTTGAAACTCATCTACATAGAGATAAAAATCTATTCTTTTACTCTCAGGTATATCAGCCCGACTCATGGCATCTAACTGAAATTTTGTGACAATCATCGCTCATAGCAAACTTGAAGCATCTTCTCAAATCTTTCACTTTGAGAGATTAACTATAATAATTTTTTTATGATCCATAGCCCATCGCAGTGAAAATGAATTCTTTGGTTGCCCAAGAACATTTCTTAGAATTGTACTAGAGAGAAATTGTCCAACTTTATTGAGTATTGGTCCTGCAGTTTCATTTCGTTGTTGAGGAGTCAGTTTTCCGTACTCATGAGTCCAAAACTTTTTCACAACTGGATCAGTTATTTTCTTCACTACCTTAGCCCGAAATACTTCACTGGTTAACATCAGTGGAATAGAAATAAGAGTCGTGTTTGGATATTCCATAAGTGCTAAAATTGTATTTCTGAGCGTATGCTCAAGTCTAGGTCCCCACGACTCACCAAAAATACGCTTAAATATTCAAACAAGTCATGAAGCTACAAAAGAACGTTGATCATCAGAGATATTTTCAAGCATATTAAATGCTATTGGCCAATCTGTATCAGATGGATCAAAAATAATCGTTTGGTTCGTTCTACTCTTTGGTATAAGCCCTATAATTCATTCAGCCAAATCTCCGTGTGGGTCTATAACAGCCACTCAACGACCTTTATGAATATCATCCATAATCATGTTTTCAAGCAAGACAGATTTTCACATTCACGTCTTCCCTATGATATACATATGACGACGTCTATCATCTGGACTAATACCAAAACTCATATCTGTACCCCTAAAATTAGTTTTTCAAACAGGAGTAAGAATTGATTGAGGATGAATATCATCGTCTAAATCAGGATCAATAATCGGGAGATTTGATGGTGGCTCAAAGGCTCTACTGGAAACCCAGTTTATATATGGAGTTGTAACATAACTGGTTGGTAAATGTACAAGTCATGATAGCTCAGCACTAGAAACAATATTTCATCTCGTTATTTTTCTTTGTTTTGCAGATTCAATATCAATAACTTCATGAGAAATGTAATCAAGTTTAAAACTATTTTGTCCAAAATTTGAATACACCGAAAGCGTCGAAGCTATCTCTTTAATAGAGGCTTCTACTTCAAATTGATCCTCTCAGGCACATATAAGATTTACATCTATTTCAAATCATTCACTTCTGAGTTTTGGTAAAAACTTTGGATCAATTGAATCTGGATTATCCTGTAAATCAGATCGTAGATCCTGAGATTCTCTTTCAAGTACTTGTGTGTTATCAGCTTCCTGAGAAGCTCAAATTCACAAAATGAGTCTTAAAAATTTTGCCAATAATATAAATGGAGAAAAAATTAATTTTAAATATGGAAAACCTGGATGTAAAAGAAGGTCTTTTATAAATTGAGGAGAATCTGAGCTAAGAATTTGTATTTTTTTCTTGGCATCTTTTTTCCAATTTTTGGAATTAACAGGTCTAAAATTAACTTGAAATGTATTGAGAGTATACTTTCAAGTCTTAGAAAGCGCTCAAGTAAGAGAACTAAATGGATCTATCACTCCTAATTTTCAAACACTGACACTTGGGTCCTCAAAGGTCTTGAGGCTATACAAATAATGTTTAGAAACTCCAATTTTTCAAACAGAGATTTTATCATTCGGGATGGCTTCAAGGTAGTCAGATATTTCATATATCTCAACATTATTAAAATGAGCGTATATTTGATTCTTAAGAAATCAAGAGTATTTCTCAGAACATATTATAAAAAACCTAATTCTATTTCAGAGTTTTGTAACTTCAAAAGTGAAAGAATCTCAATTATTTTTTCCTGAATACGCCTTATGTAAAATAACCAGAATTTCGTGGAAAATATCTGGTCCTTTTTCATTTTGCCTATCTACAAGTATTTCTAAGTATTTTTTTTGCATATATAAAGAAAAAATATGCTTGTAGTATAGCATATTTTTTTAAAATAGTGAATTTTTTTATGTGTTATTCTACCTCTAAGAGTCCAGTTGACCAAAGTCAGTGACGAGAACAACTTGCTCGTATTTCATATGAGTCCAATCATGATATATCAAACTCAGCCACTGGATCTTCTTCCTCCATTATAAATATCTCCTCAACAATATGACCTTCTTCATCAACTAGATAGATAGATGTGATTCTATTATCATCTCAAACAGGATGCATCTCTTCTCAGATTTGCACCTCCACTCTTTCCGAATCTTGGTATACAATTGATGGGATATGCTCTTTTTCTATTTGATTTAAATATTTAGGATTTTCAGCATACAAAACTTCATCTTCTATAGGTGAAAAATCTTCGAAACTTCAGTCACATGAGGGACAATGTACTTCCTCGCTAATTTCATCAATGCCCGTCCCAGCATCAATTCCATCAGACTCCTCTCCAAGGGACTCGTCGTATATGTAACTACAATTCACACAAAGAAATCTCATAAGAAGAAAGTAAAAAAATTTAAAACATTAGGTATTATTCATATACTATGACAAAGTCTCTCAATAATCAAATTTTTTTATGCAAAATATCTCAACCACTCATATTCAAAAGCTTAAAAATCATTTATGAGTAAAAAGTGAAAAAAATGAACATGAAAAGAGCTTATGGAAAAAGGTAGAAAAATTTTTAAAATTATTTAACTCATTGCCTTGAATACAGTGTATATGTGTCTGCAATTCACTTGCTATGAACGCAACAAATAAAGATTCTGATATAGATCTTTTTATTATTTCAAAAACTAACAGACTCTGGACTGCCAGAATAATGATGACACTAAGTATGATACTTACCTGACAAAGAAAAAATAAGTACAATCATGCTTGAAAATTTTGTCTTTCATTTTTTATATCTGAGCAGAACTTAGATATCAGTGAAATTGCTCTTGAAAATGATGTATATTTAGCTTATTGGATACAAACGCTTGTTCCAATCATAAATAAGAATGAAACATTTGAAAAATTTCAAAAAGCTAACTCCTATCAAAATATTATTACTCCCGAAAAGAGTGATAATTCTAGAATAACTCATCTACAAAGTGAACTAAAGTGAGTTCGAGTTTGAAATTTTATTGAAAAGATTTTCAAAAGTATATTTCTCCCACGGACAAAAAAAAGATTCTCACAATTGTGAAAACCTTATTGAGTTATAATAACTGATACGATGCTAAAATTTCACAATGAGGATAAGCGAATTATCATTCGAGATCAGATTTTACAAGATTCAGTGTAACTTCTATTTTTCCTATCATAGCATCCTCTACTTCTAAAATAGTAAAACAAAGCGTATTTCAACTTGCTTCTTCTTTATCATCTAGGACATTGAAACATATAGTTTCATTTTTTTCTGGAAATCTTTCAAGTTCATGAGTCAAAATATAACTTACCGTCTCAGAACCAAACTCTTTTTCATCAAAACCGATATCTGAAAATTCAAGTTCAAACTCCTCAAGTATATCATCCATAGAAATTGATGAGTCTATAGTGTAACTATTGTTTCCATTTTCAATTATTTCATCAGTCTCATAGTCTGTCTCATCATGAATTTCACCAAAAACTTCCTCAATAATATCCTCCAGAGTTACTATTCCGGCTACTCAACCATACTCATCAATAACAATAGACATATGTTGCCTACTCTCTTTGAATATCTCAAGTAATACATCTATAGGTTGACTGAGCGGAGCCTTGATAAGCTTTTTAAAATGAAGTTCTGAGAGTTTACGAGATTCGTGCCCTTGTGACTTTTCTCTGAGTAGATCACGAATTGTGATAATACCAACTATATCATCAATTGTTTCATGAAAAACTGGGATTCTACTATGCGTATGTTTCATATAAAATTCAAGAGCTTCTGATACGGTTTTTTCATCTGAAAGTGCTTCAAGTTTCACTCTTGGAATCATAATCTCCTCTATAAGTGTATCTGAAAACTCAAGCGTATTTTTGAGTCTCGTATGATCATCATCCTCAAGCGTTCATGAAGATCTTCACATATCTAAAAATGTCTCTATTTCCTCATCAGATATACTAATTGGTTTAGCTGTTCCTGTAAATAACTTGATAATTTTTTCTATAATCCAAATAATTGGAAACAAAAGAATCATGAGAAATCTATATACTGGAGATACGAGAAGTGATATTGATTCAGCATTTTTACTCGCAAAACTCTTAGGGATTATTTCTCAAAACATAAGGAGTAGAAAAGTGATGGCTCAGGTAGCAATCGCGACTGCTACTGCCTCCTCCATTCAAGAATTTTGAGCAAATGTGAGTGAAATTTGAGTTGCAAGAGCAGCTGTATAAACATTTACAAGATTATTTCCCACCAAAATGGTAATAAGGAGTCTATCAGTATTTGATTTAATTATAGCTAAGGATTTTGCCCCAAACAGCTTTTGTTTCACAATACTTTCGATTTTATGACTTGGAAGACTCATTAGTGCAATCTCAGTTCAAGAAAAAAATCCAGACAACACAAACAATAAAATAAATATAAAGTATATCGAGGGGTCCATAAATTTTTAACAATAAAGAATTAGCTCTCAAAAAGAGATTTCGGAAGAATTATAAAGAAAAATCTATAATTTGAAAATTATTTTAAAGTGAAGTTCTCAAGCTGTTCTCAAATAAGTCTCCCCTCTGCATCTATGAGTATATGAGATCCTAAATATCAGAGTATTCCTGTTTGAGAATCATCTAATGGATTCATATATACTCATGATCCTGTGAGTGCATCCTCGAGTTGTACCTTGTACAAGAGAGCCCCAGATCCTGAGGTATTTTCTATAAATAATGCGTAATCAAAACTAGTAAAATCAAATTGAAAGGCAGATCAGGTCCCAGAGGCTATACTCATGTCATTTTGTAAGTATCAGATAGTAGCAAGCTCGCCTGTTCAAACTAATGTATTTTGAATTATTAATTCATTTGTTTCATCATAACTCGATTTATTTATGATGTATAAAACTGCTTTAAAAGTCTTGTTAATATCAAGTTTGAGATATCAATTTGATAGTCATTGTATTTTCTTATAGATAGTATCAGTATTGTTCGAATTATTTTCAATATATTGTTTCATTTTAGTATTTGACCAAAATATATTGTAGAGTCACGAATTATCAAGTACATATCAATAGGATAAGAGTCTGGCACCAGCGTCATCATCTACATATCAATTTGGATACATTTGAGATCACGTTGAGCTTATAGTATAGTTATCACTGTTAAAATTGTCATCTATACCGTCTGGAACAAGTGGGAACGATAGACTCAGGTCAATAAATGTATTTTCTGCATCTGGAAAATTTCAACTCGTACTTCAAGAGTTTGTTATAAGCTGTGATCAAAGATACTGTGCAAATTGTAGATCTGAATATCCGGAATTAAAATAAAAACTAACAGGATTTCCATTAAATGATCATTCACATGAAATTATTCATCAAGTATATGTAAGTTGACTGCTTAAATTTGTTTGTCTGAGAGTTGCTCCACTCATAGTATAGTTTGTAGGACACCCTACAATATCAACAAATCAGCTTCCATTTGCATTGAGATCCTTTGCGTACTTATAAGTTAAATCTGACTTAGATTTTATTATACTGTTCAGTGAGAGATCTATATTTCGTAAATCATACTCTGTAGAGAGCTGTACAGCAACATTGAGAATAACCGTTGCCATGATAACTCCTAATATTACAAGCACGAGTGTATAGACTAAAACAGTTCAACGAAGTATATTATTTATTTTTTTCATATTAAAATGTCAATGTATATTCAAATATATCCTCTCTATTTATTTCAGTCCAATCAACTCATATGCGTGCCTCATTAAACACTGGGAATAGTTTTAAATTAATATCAAGAATATCTCAAGAATTATAAAAGTTCATTTGAAAATCTTTCACATAAAAATCAGGAAATGTAGCATCTCAATTGAATTTCAAAGTCTCAATAATTGTGGGGTCTCAAACAATTTGACTGATTTCAGATTCAGATAATACTCTGTATCAGAGTATGTTGGGATAATATATGTCAAAATCAGAGTCAACTGCAAGGGTAAGCGTGTCTCTATTTACAACTCCTACCAATACGCCTGAATCTCACTGGGTATTGAGAAGATATCCTGCGTCAAAACCAGAGTTTTCTGCTACATCTTTCACTATAACCATATTTCAAGAATTGAATATAGTTGCAAAATTGTTAAAATCCATTAAAAAATCAGCATTTCTGGTTGTAGTAGAAATGCCGAGAATCGTGTCACTAATAAGATAAAAGATCCCTCAAAGTAAAAGTGTGGAAATAATTATAGAAACTAAAAGTTCTACGAGCGTGAATGCATTTTTGTTATTGTCCATAGTTTAAACACGAGTAGTTTTGCAATATAGTAAAAAAAATCTATATTTAATATAAAGTATTATAATTAAAAAAATATATTATCAATGCGAGTAAATACGAAAGCAGAGTCATTTGTTTGAATTGTTGTATGAGTATTCATCCTCTCTTTTGTAATGTTGTGAATTATAAACATACTCATTTTCAGTACTGACTTAACTGTTAAGTATAATGATAACAATAGAACTCAAGTACTTAAACAGAACATATCAAACGCAGTAAAGAATACTGATACTTCCCTCCTTCAAGAAAAAGAAGTCTTTTATGTTTACAAAAATATTGCTACAAAAGAATACGAGATCTTTACCTGAGCTACAAACGAGAGATACAAGTATATCAATGAGCAAGGAGAATTTATTGCTGATATTAATAGCTATGATGGGGACATATATTCTCAAACACTTTGGGTTGATACGGAAGATATCACATTTCTTGAAGAAAATCAGATTATAAGAGCAAGTATTAAAAAATTAGTAAAAGTGAATTAGTTAACATACACTAGTAAAAATTACATTAAAAAAAACAGTCTCGAGACTGTTTTTTTTAATGTATTATGATTATTGAGTGGCCTCTTGTTGAAGAGTATCAATTTGTGTTGGAGCAGCTTGTTGTGAAGATGCTTGTTGAATACAAGCAGCATTTATAACTTGAACAGTAGCAACATTATCAAGAGTGACTTCAACTGGATCACACTTATCTTTTACTTGTTCGATGAGTTGACCAACTGCTGCTTGGTATCCTTGATTCGCTCCATTTTGAAGTCAAACAGCATAAATTGAATTAGTTATAAAATTATAAATAACCAATAGTATAATAAGAGCTGATATAATCAAGTATGCTGGAAGCAAATAATCTCTCCAGCTTGAAAATCGATTTACTTTTGTTTTAGTCGTAAGTGCCATAAACAATATTTAATAAATAATAGTACTAGTCAGTATAGGACTGACTTCTGTATTTCAAATATTAAAGCTCTAAAGTAAATTGAGTATTGTAAGAAATATGTTTAAAAATAAAATTATATATATTTTTATTTTTGAGAAAGAGTTAAGATTTGATTTTGAAGTTCTTCTATTTGAAGTTGTTGTTCTTTCATAGCTTGAACCAGAAGAGCTGTTATTTTGTCATATGAAATAGACTGATAATCAGGTATCACTTTTGTTTCTCAATCTACCAAAACTGTTGTTTCTGATATGCTGACAGCCTCAGGAAGTACTTTGTATACTTCTTGAGCTATAAATCATACTTGCCTATCATTGTTGATTGCATTTTCTCATTCAATGGATCTATAAGTAATACCATTTATTTTTTGAACTTTAGAAAGTGCGTTATCTATAATTTTTTTATCAGTTTTGAATCGACCATCAGAATACGTTACCCAAGAGTTTGCTTGTCATCTTCATTTATTATTAGTAACATTAGGAAGTTGAATACGGTACGTAGGAGTATCAGTTCAAAAACCATTATACCCACTTTCGGTAACGATAAATAGTTTTCAAGTACTCACGGTATTTGTACCATTTCATATAGAAAAATCTTGATCTGCTTCATTGTTATCAGAATCTATATTTATATACATTCCTCATTCTGCAGCCATACCTCAAGCAGACTTAAACTGTATATCTGGAGCCGTTCAAACATTATTAACTCCGCTCATAATTATAGCACTTCATCAGACAAACATACCCGCTCAAGCAGTTATATTTCATGAAGCATCAATATTTCCAGCTACATCCAAGGCTTGAGTTGGAGATACTCAAATTCACACATTACCTTGAATTAACGTTCCTCAACTATACTCTCATCAAAAATTTACTCTTAATTGATCAGTAGATTTAACTCATAAAAATGCAAGATTTCTTGGGCTCGTCCCAGTAGTCCCATTTCACTCTATCCATAAATCATAAGCAGTACCTTGATTTAGAAATAGTTTTCCATTCGTTGTAATTGCTCACATGGTAAATGCTGAGGTATTACTCAGTTCATTTCACGTAATACTGTTTGATGCTATATCTGCTGCTGTAAGAGTATTGTCTTGTATTTCTGATCCATCAATTGTTCCGTCTTGTATATTATCTCCACTGATGTTAGTTATACTTGCTCCGTTTCAAATAAAACTCCCACTCGTCCATACATTGTCTCATAGTGACACTTTAGGTACTCAGTTTTCAACCCAAGAAATTTGATGACCTCAAGCCATGGTACCTCAAGTTGTATTATTTGTGTGTTTATACGCTAATCCATACAAACTTCAATATGTTGCTCCATTATCATCTATTGCATACTGAGTTCACATGGACCATACATGACCTATTCGAGTAGAATCATATATTCAATATATTCATGCTCTTCTACTATTCGTACTTACTGGAGAGAGCCTACCATTAAATGAATCATCACTATCACTACGTATAAATTGAGTGCTATTAATTCCATCTAATAGATCTGAATCATTAGACTTTCAAATATAAGCTAAAAGTCCATTTCTATCTACAAATCTGATAAAATTGTCCGAAGAATCATTATTTCTAAACGCTATACTAGAGCTTTGAGATACTCAAGTTTGATCAGCAAATTCTGAACGAAAAAGTCTTGAACTGATGTCTCAATTTACATTCCTTACTGCAACGGTATTTCAGACATTGTTTGAGGAACTTGCGACTCAATTTAGTAATTGAGAGTCTCTCGCAATAAACGAATCTGATATATCATTTTCGTCTACAGTGTTATTCAATATATCTGTCGTCGTAATACTATTATCTTGTATTTCACTTCAATCAATTGTTCCATCTTGGATGTTATCTCAACTATCTCAATATTTAAAAATTTCATACCAACTTCCCCAAGTTCAGCTTGATTGATTTCTGAATGCTATCCTATTTTGGAAATTAGTCATTCAAATTGCAATTTGAGATCAAAATGCATTTCCGTCAGTTATACCTCCTCTATGACGTGAATTATATACATTGTACCAGGCCGATCAAAATGGAGTATTAGTATTTGCATTTATAGATGTAACTCTTGATGAATCAGTTAATGCGTTAAAGTCTGTTCAAGTATATACATCTGATCTTGTATATTGATTCCCACTTATACCATCTAATTGTTGAGAGTCTCTTGCCACAAAACTGTCAGATATTTGTGTTTCACTAATAGTGTTACTCGCAATGTCTGCACCTGTAACCTGGCCATCCATTATATGAGAAGAACTTACTGAGTTAGCTGCCAATTCACTACCATTTATACTATTAGCAGCTATATCAGCTCAAGTAATGGAATTGTCTTCAATTTCTGTTCCATCTATTGTTCCATCTAAAATTTGGTCTCAACTCGTATTTATACCTATATATGCTCCGTCTGTCACTCAAGCTCGAAACTGAGCTGGGGTACTTGGTCTAAAATAATTATTGGATGCAGTATCTATTTGAGTCATGATGAATCAAATAGTAGCATTTGTAGTATCATATTCTGAACGAAACAATCTCGCATTAATATCTCAGTTAATATTTCTAACTGCTACACTCCCTCAAACATTCGATTCTGAGCTTGAGTTCCCATTAAGTAAAGTTGAATTCCTTGCAACAAAATTATCATTTATCTGTGTTTCAGATACCGAGTTGTTTACCAGTTTTGTTCCATCTATTGAATTATCTGCAAGCGATGAAGTAAGTGAAATATCACTTGATCCATCAAACAATGCTGAACCACTCACTACTCATGTAAAACTAAGATTTCTTGGAGTCGATAATTTTGTAGTAGTAGCAGCATTTCAAGTTATGTTTCAAGCGATGGTTGAACTAAATGTTTTTGTTCAGCTAATTGTTTGATTTCCGCTCGTATTAACAGTTGGTAATGTGATATTAGCTCATCCATTAAAACTCACTCCATTAATAGTTCGAGCTGTCTGTAGCGTTGAAGCTGTAGATGCATTTCAAGTAAGTGGTCAAATAAATGAAGTTGCTTTAGCATTTCAGGCAATATCAAGAACTTGAGTAGGAACTGGAACTCAGATACCAATCCTCCCTGAAATATTTGTAATACTTGAGGCTGCAAATCTTGTCCCATTCCATAGAGGAATATTATTGTTACTATTTCAAGTTATATTTGAAAATGCTTTTATATATAAGTTTCAAATCCTTCCATTAGTATTAAACATTTTAGAAACAATTTCTCAAATGTTTCACTTCTGTTGTGGAACATTTGGAAGAGATGAGTTTATTCTTTTTATGGAATCAACTCTAGATTTCGTAGCTGTGAAATCCTCTGTTGTATCTGCAGCATGAGTTCCAATTACGAAACATAATAGCAAGATTACTATCACTGATGTATTTATATTTCTAGTACCATTCATAGACAAAATTAGGATTATTTAATAATATAAAAAAGTGACTCATTCACCGATTCAAACTTAAAACTATCATTTTGAATTGTTTCAGGAGTAAAATTAGAATTTATAGCATTTCATTCATTTGGAGTTAGAGAGTTAGTTCCTGGCTGAGTAATAGTTGATTCGTCATTTACGAAAACTCATGTCCCACTAGGATTCGCGGATGGATTAGAAGCTTGTTTTTGTATTTCAAAAGCGATTCCTTCAAAATTTTGAAATCCATTATTCAAACTGTAACTATAGCCATGAAGAGCTCAATCAGATACACAATAGTACACATAAATATTTGAGTTATAGTCAAAGTCAACATATCAAAAATCCTCACTTTTTGCAAATCAACCTAACTTATACCCATAACCACTTGAACATTTTGAAGTAGAATCTATAACTCTTACATTTTCACTTGGAGTACTAGACCAATCAGTCTTAAAAAATCAATACACACTATCATAGTATATACCTGTAAAATAATTTCATATAACACTTGAGTTATCTCATTTATTTACATAACTCAAAGCTCCACTCCAACTTGAGTTTGTGCTGATAATAGAATTATTTGATCAAGATTGAGTAGCTCATTGCGTAGATATCGTATATGGAATATCAGCAGCGTAGGTTTGAATTGCAAAAACTATAAAAAAAGCAATTGATGTATAAGCAACGTATTTTTGAAAGTTAATTTTTTGTGTACTCATTTTGAATTATACTATTTGTAAGAAAACTGTAACTACAATAGCATATTTTAAAGTAAAAACGAATTAAGTAGACCAAAAGTACTTGTCTATTTTCTCATATATATTCTTACAAAAAATATTAGCTTGTAAAAGATTTAATAAAAACTCATTTATGAAAAAAAACGACTCTTGATTTACATTGGTAGAAATAATTGTAGCAGCAACCATACTTGTAATACTCACTACGATATGATTTTATAGTTATACCAATAATCTTGCTGATGCTCGAGATTGAAAAAGAAAAAGTGACGCAGCAACTATAGGATCCCAACTAAATCTCTATAAAAGACAAAGATGAGCATTTCCTGCTCCTGGAAATAGTTTTCAAATAGTAAACCATTGATTTTTAGTCGCAAATCAATGATTTTTGAATAATGATGTTAGTTTATCGACTGCTGAGAGTCTTTCCCTTGATCCAGATTTAGATATACCTTATGTGTATTCTGTTACAAGGTCCAAACAAGAATACCAAATCGCAATGAGCTTAGAAAACAATGATTCCCCTCTAGCTTTAGTGCAATGAAATTATAAAAGCGTCTCTAAAAACATACTCCCTACCATTGTATTAGCTCTCAGTGGTCAATGAGCTGTAGAAATAAATGCAAGTGAAACAGCTACGAACGGAAATATAAATCGTACCCTATTTGTGTATGATCAGGGATTTCATAACCTCCCTTATGGTTTTGAGAATGCTACTCCTCAAAGTGATGGCACTCCCTTTAGTACTGCTCTCTTAGATGTACAATCAACTTACTGGCAAAATATTGATTATAGAAGTTGCTGAGAAATATTCACTGCTGCAAAATGAATTAGTCCAAGTGGTACAACAGATGAGTATCAGATTCTCAATTCGTCAGGTACCCTTACAAATACTTGATGTTTAGCACCTTAATTCAGCTAATATATATTATGTAAATAAGCATTAGAATGATTTTCTAGTGCTTATTTGTAGAATGTTGACTTTTATTTATTATATTTTTTGACTTATTTAAAAAAGTATTTTATAGTTAGTGTATGTCCTATTACTAACTAAGTATATTATGTCAGAAACAACAAAAAAAGCTCCTTTAAATCTCAAGGCAATGTCTAAAGATAAAAAAGAGAAAAAAATAATTGATGAAGATGCAGTCAAAGCTTGAAATATTGCTGTTGGAGATACAGCAGTACAAGAATCAGCCTCAGAATTAAAAAAAGAAGTCAATCCGATTTTGACTCCTTGAGATGATGAATGAAAAGACGGTACACCAACACCCGAAGATAAACCACTCATAAAAAAAATATCTCTCAAAGCTATTAAAAAAGTAGAACCTGATACTCGTGAGATAACTGAAAATATAGACACAGAATCACTTTCAACTCCAGAAATTGATGTAGAACCAATAGAAAGTGAAAAAAAATGAGATAAAGTAGCTATTTCTTTAGATTGAGAAGAAGTGAAGCTTCAAAAAGATATATTAGTCTCTGATGATATAGTTTCAGATAACAAAGCAGAAACAGAAAAAGATATTAATGAAACAGTAATTGAATCTGAAATTGAACAAACACTGGAACAACAAGCTCCAATAAAAGAAGATGTCACTACTGAAGAAGAAATAGAAGCAAAACCGAGTAACAAAATATCTATACTGGGACAAATATCAAGAAAAAAAGAGGAAAGAATACAAGCTTCGGCTGCGCAAGAAATTAAAGAAAAAGCTGCAAGTGATAAAGAAAAAGAAGAACTTGAAGATGATAAAAAAGATCCTAAAAAATCAGTAAAGTTTGCAAATTACGAATCATGATTTCAAAAAAAGTCAGTAAATATCATAAAAAAAATCCAAAATTTTAAATACGCACCAAAAACTCGAACCTGATTTGTTATCTGAATTATATCGCTCAGTGTCATATTTATAGCATCTATAATGATACTGTTTCCAGAAAAACACTCATTTTCGATTTATAAAGCAAGTATTTTAGATATATATAATGCTGATGAGGATGAAATAATAAGTCCAGAACCAATAGTTCCTCCAGTGGTAGAAGTACCTATAGTAGAAGATACTCAAACATGAATCACAGATGAGGAAATTGAAGCATTAATCTGAGATAATCTCAATTCTGAAGAAAATTCTGAGTTGAGTAATGAACAAATTTCAAGACAAAGACTCAAAAGCTATTTATTAGATAAATATTCTCAATCACAATAAAACATACTTGCACCATAACTCTCTTGTAAATCAAGAGGGTTTTTTTGTTATATTAAATAGTTATATGGTACTATGAATAGTAGCTTAATAAAAAAGAACATTTATGCCAGATATAGATAAACGTGACGAGATAAAAGAGATGCCAATAAAGAATAATATTGGAGATGTTGTTGCATATGTAAATAACATTTTTAAAGAGGCAGTTTCTTTTGATGCTTCTGATATACATATAGAACCACAAGAAAAATTTCTTCTCATACGGTTTAGACAAGATGGTGACTTTCATTTAATTGATAAGATAGGGAGAGACAATATATCAGCTATAGTCACGAGACTAAAAGTACTCTCAAAGATTAAGATTGATGAAAATAAAAAACCTCAGGATGGAAAGATAGTGTATAGTCCTGAAGATAATACAAAGAAAAATATCGATATTCGTCTCTCAACTCTGCCAACAAACTATTGAGAAAAAGTGGTTATGCGTATCTTGAAACAAGATGAGAACCTTACAAATATTGAAGCGCTGTGACTCATAGACGTCAATCTAGAAAAAGTACGAGAAGCACTCAAAAGTAAGTACGGTATTATGCTGGTAGCCTGACCGACTGGTTCTGGTAAATCTACTACCCTCTTTGGTATTTTAAAAAACTTTAATCCCCTTGAATATAATATCTCAACTCTCGAAGATCCTATCGAGTATGACATCGAGTATGTCAATCAATCTCAAGTTCATCCAGGTATCAATTATACCTTTGCATCTGGTCTAAGAAGTCTTGTTCGTCAGGATCCTGATATCATTATGGTCGGGGAAATACGTGATAAGGAGACTGCAACATTGGCAGTAGAAGCAGCACTTACCTGACATTTGGTGTTATCTACGATACATACGAACTCTGCAACTGGTACGATTCAACGTATGATTAACATGTGAGTTGAGCCATTTCTCCTCGCAAGTGCCATGAAAATGGTAATATCTCAAAGACTTGCGAAGAGACTGTGTGTCCATTGTAAAGCAGAAATCAAACTTACAGATCTCAAGAGAAAAAAAATAAAAGAGTTTCTTATAGATATTATGGAAGAAAGTGAGATTGATCAAATAAAATTTTATCATGGTGCTTGATGTGAAAAATGTCACGATTCATGATATAAATGAAGGCTTGGTATACATGAAGTTCTGATTGTTGAAGATTATTTGGAACCACTTATATTGGCTCAAGATAGTGCAAACAATATGGCCAAAGAGGCTGTGAAGCATGGTATGATAACTATAGTACAAGATGCGATTCTCAAAGCTGCTCTTTGAGAAACGACCATTGAAGAAGCCTTTAAACTCGTATAATACAAAGTATGTTCTGAAGAAAAAGAAAAGAAATAAATACAGAAAATATCCACACTTTTACTGAAGCAGTAAAGGCTATTAAATCGTATATATACTTGAAAGAATGGGATTTAGCAGAAAGTGCGATTCAAGATATCAAGCAAAAAGAACAAGCAGCGTTTAGTGAACTTGAATATAAAATTAAAAACGACTATAGAGAGTTACAAAAACAAAGAAGAATATTTGAAAAAAATATGCTCACTATCACTGCTTTAGAAAAAAAATATGAAGTAGATAAAATTAAGTACGATAGAAGAATAGTAGCAGAAAGATTTAAAATCAGGTTTAAAAAGATTAAACAAGAAGTAAGAAAACTTACAACTTCAAAAAATAATAATGAAGCACTCAATTTACTCAATCATTTTCTTGAAGATAATAAAGATAACTCTGAAGTAATTACTTATTATGCAAAAGAGAAAAAAAATATACTAAAAAGTATTCAAAAAAATCAAAGTCTTGATAAAAAACGAATCAGTGACAACGCTGAACTTGAAGCTATTCGATTAGCAGGTTTAACACTCAAGGATAAAAATGAACAAGCTCAAGAAAGAAAAAGACTCAAGGAAGAGAAAAAACAAAATTGATTTATTCCTCAACTTATTGAAAAACTAAAATTTCATAAGAGGATGAAAGAAAAGTATGATAGAAAAAAACTTTTGGATGAAGTTAAGATTCTCATCGAAGAAGAATCAAAAGCTAAACTAGAAATTGCTGAGAAAAAGCTAGAAAATATACACAAAGGACTCATCAAAGAAGTAGAGAAGAAAAATATGCTCTGATTTGATATTTTTGGAAAGATTCTTTGATCCGATAAGATATCTGGTGATAGTATTTGATTCACAGAAACAAAAAATAAATATAGCTTCTATATTTGAGATGCAACTGGTCACTGAGTCAGAGCAGGTCTTATTGTGTCACTCCTCTCAAAAGCCTTTCAAGAAGAGGCTCCAAAAGACGATATTGTTAATCTCACATATATAGTGAACAATACCCTCAAGGAAAATCTCCAAAGTAAAAACTTTGTAACATGAATATTTTTTGAACTAGATAAAAAATATAAAAATGCGTTTAATATATCTGGAATGTGACATGAGCCTCTTCTTATATATAGACATAAAGAAAAAAAGATAGAAAGAGTTATAGCATGAGGACTTGCTTGAGGAATTCGTTTAATCAAGAAAATAGAAGACATCAAGCCAAAAACTCTTGAATTACTAGACCAAGATGTGGTTCTTACCTATAGTGATGGTGTACTTGAAGCAAAAGATGAAGATAATAAAATATATGGAATTGAAAGGCTTGAAAAAATATTTCTTCAGTCATCACAAGCAACCTGAGACATCAGAGAAATCTATAATGATCTGATAGAAGATTTAAAACTTTACAGAGGATGAAGTAATTTCTTAGATGATACTACTATTCTCATGTTCAGAAGAAATTCTGACAAGGATCTTCTCAATGCGTGATCTGATGAAATAGAAAAGATTAAAGCAAAAGAATGACTGAGCAATAAAGAAGTAAAACGTTTAGAATGAAAAACAAAAGATCAACTTGAAGAAGAACTTAAAGAGATAAAAAAAGATAAACAAACTCTGATGATTATTAATACACTGAAATGATTGTATTATACTGGCGAATTTTTAAAATTAAAACAAGAAGCTACAAGATATATCCGAGAATGATTCATTCATAAAAAAATAAATTATTATCTTAAGAAAGCTATAGACAACGAAGAGGAATATAAAATAAGTCAGAGAAATACGAAACTGGAAAATAAATATAATGTCTTACTTGAACTCTTTAAAAAGAAAGACTTCAATACAGTTATACAAGAGTGCAACGAGATTATATCAAAGGATTGAAACATATAAAAACAAAAAATGGGTATCTTACAAAGAAAATTTTACGATAAAGGCTGAAATTTTGATAATGCAAAAATTATCGCTCTTTTAAAGAAAGCTCAAAAACAACAACTTAAAACGGAGTTTGGAGTTAAGAAAAAAGCAAAAAAAGAGATAGTTTTATTTGCTCATGCTGGTCAAAAAGATGTATGGCAATTTATTAATAAGTTTTCAATCTTTATTAATTCTGGTATTGATGTAAAATGAGCCCTTTGAATCCTTTTAAAACAATCAAAAAATCCACTCATAAAAAGAATCGTTGAAGAAATGAGAAATAATATCGATCACTGAGTCGCAATTCATGAAACAATGCTTCAGTATCCTAAAGTATTTGATTCACTGACCACTGCCCTGATTGAAGTTGGAGAAAAAACTGGTCAATTAGGGAAAATTCTGCAAGAGTTAGATATGAACTTACTTGAAAGTATAGAGCTCAAATGAAAGGTTAAGGGAGCCATGGTATATCCTATGGTTCTAATGGTGCTGACTCTGTGTATGGTGGTATTTATGATGGTATTTATCGTACCTCGTATTACTGCAGCCTTTGCAAAAGCTGGAGCTGAACTTCCAGGTTTGACACAATTTATAGTTGCCGTTTCAAACTTCTTTATTAGTAGTTGGTGGAAACTTATAATTGGAATTGTGTTGTTTGTTATAACAATGAAAGTATTTAAACTTACCTATACAGGCCAACTCGTATTTGCTAAAATAGCCTTTCATGCACCTATATTTGGACTCGTGGTTCGCCAATCAAATATCATATATTTCATAAAGTCGTTTACTATTCTCCTCGACGCTTGAGTGCTCTTACTTGAATCAATAAAAACATCGAGTAAGGTTGTTCCAAATATGCTCTATAAACGTGAAATTATTCGTATAAAGAACGAGGTTGAGGTTGGACTGACTATGTCAAAATCACTGGGGCTTAACCTGGATTATGATACAAATGTATATCTTAACAAACTTTTTTCTGAAGAATTTGCTTACGTAGTAAGTACCGGGGAGGAAACAGGGACACTTTCCGTCTCACTCAAAAAGATAGGAACCAATTATAACAACGAGCTCAAGAGATATATTTGAAATATGTCATCTATGATGGAGCCGATTGTTATCGTAATTGTTGGTGCACTCGTTGGTACAATTATTATCGGTATAATGATGCCATTCTTCTCGATGGGTGAAGTTGCAAAAAACTTGTAACACCAATAATAATAAGTCTACAAAAATACTTCTTCATTGAAGTATTTTTTTTCATACACTTCTATTACACAACATTTTTAAAAACAATTACTCTCAAATGCAAGAGGAAAAAGGTGTTATATTTTGATTTTAGTCAAGATATTGAGTACTATCCTATGCAGTTATATACCTACGTATGTAGCTTTAAGTTCTGAAACTTAATTTTATTTTATTTGCGTAACTTTCTTTCGTTTATGAAAAAAGTACAAAAAGGGTTTACCCTTGTCGAGCTTATCGTTGTTATCACGATTCTTGCTATTCTTGGTACAATTGCATTTATATCTCTACAAGGATATTCTCAAGATGCTAAGAACTCTAAGGTTACTTCTGACCTAAGAACTCTTACATCAGCTGTAGAAACTGGTATCAGTGATGGTACAGTTACTCTTGGAAATGTAGTTAACCAAACTACAGGTTCTGGTAACACACTTGCTAGTACTGCTGTTTACTATTCTGGTGCAACAACTGTTAAAACTATTTCTGGTGCTCTTGCATCTGGAAACTACAAAGTTGGTGCTGTTAACTTTGCTGCTCTTCAACAAAATGGAGATAACTTCTCTTATGCTGTTGGAAACACTCAAAGACCTTACGTAATGTCAGTTCTTATTGATGGTGACCTAGATAGCGACACTGCAACAAGAGACGGGTACGCTGTTTACCAAATTGCTGGTCAAATCCCTCAAGCTGATGGTGTTAACTTTAACTCTGCAGTTACAGGTAATTTCTTTCAAGTTGATGGAAGTGCAATTGATGGTATTATTGCTACACCTACTATAACAACTGGTATTGTTAATAACCAAAATATTTCTGGTGGTCTTGTTTACTAATTCTTAGTAATCAATATCTTAGATATAAAAAAAGACTCTCGAATATTCGAGAGTCTTTTTTTATATCTAATTTTTTACATTCTTTGTTCTAAAATAATTCTTGGATTATTTGCATATTTTACTCCTTCTTCCTCAGTGATTTCTCAAAGTTGAATGAGTTTCAGTATATCATCCTCAAGAAGCTGCATTCATTCTCTCTTCCCCATTTGCATGGCTGTAGGTATTTGATGTATATCATTTTCCCTGATGAGATTGGATACGGCACTATTATTAACGAGTATTTCCTTTACCATATGAACTCAAGTCCCATCTATTCTTGTAAGAAGTCTTTGAGAAAACACGGCTACCAATGCATCTGAGAGTTGCATACGAACTTGGTCTTTTTCATTTTCAGAAAAGATATCAATAACTCTTGAAATAGTTTGAGCTGCACTTCGAGTATGAAGCGTCGAGAAAACCAAATGTCATGTCTCTGCTAAGGTAAGTGCCATTTCTACTTCTCTTTTATTACGCATCTCACCAAATAATATAACTTGTGGTGCTTGTCTCATAGCCCCTATCAGTGCTGTTTCATAATCTGGAACATCTTTTCCAACTTCTTTTTGTTCAATGATAGAATTTTTATGTTTATGAACATATTCAATAGGATCTTCAATGGTGATAATATGTTTTTTATAATTCGTATTGATAAAGTTTATCATAGCAGCAAGAGTCGTGGTTTTTCAAGAACCAGTTGGCCCAGTGATAAGTATAAGGCCTTGTCCGAGTTTTGTAACATTTTTGTATATATCAGTAAGTCATAGTGTTTCTATATCTGGAATCTCGGAGTTTAAGAGTCTTACTACCACCATATAGTTTCACATTTGAAATGAGAGATTTCATCTAAATCTCGCTCAGGCAAAACTAAATGAAAAATCAAGATTTTGTTCCTTATCAAGTTTTGCCATCTGGTTCTCATCGACAATAGATTGAGCAAATTCAAAAGTATCCTTCCAAGTGAATGCCTCCATATCTTCGTCAATACTCGTAATCTCTCCTGCTATTTTGATTGCAGGAAACGTTCAAACGGTTATGTATAAGTCACTCCCCTTGTTATCTATCATAACTTGGAGCAGTTGATCTCGAATTGGATGATCAGTTTTTATTACGTCTTGCATATTTTTATATTAAAAAAGAAGTGTTCTAGAGTATTAGAACACTTCTTTATAATTATATCAACTAATTACGCGAGTTGCATTTTTTTTCTTCGTGCTATATAGTAAATACTATTTATAACTAATGTTGCGAAAACAAGAATCCAAGTTGCAGCACCAGTATCTGGAGTATCAGTAGCAGCGAGAGCCACTTCTTCTAAGTTATCTTCAGATTCAGCTCATGCTGCGTTTAAATCAATTTCCCCATCCTCAATTACTTCTGCTGTTTCAGTTCCAGCTACTTGCATAACTTCTAGCTCATCATCTACAACTACTGTAGTATCTGTAGCTTGCTCAGCAGGTAATATTGCTCCGGATGAAGTTGAATCTACTTCAACACTCGCAGTAAATGCTGGTGTAGTAAAGTCGTAAATCCCTGTATCAAATTCGAGATGTTTTCCGTCAACATCTTGCATATCTATAATCATTAAAATATAATCCTGTTCACCTACAAATGGAGGAGTTACTTTAATAGTTAGAAACGAATCATCAAATTTAGCTTTTTCAATCGAATCTACTTTAGATTCAGCGAGTAACTTATATTCATAGCTTCCTTCACTGAGGTCTTGAATATAAGTAACGGTAAGAGTTCTCGAATCAATAACTTCAATCATATCAATATCATCTGATTGAATACTCGAAATATTTTCTTGTATAAATCCTTCTACTCCTGCTGGAGTCGTGAAATCTATACTTCCCTCAGCTCCATTAATAGTCAAAAGACTATAACTTGTGTTAGCCTGTAGTGGATTATCTAGCAGGATATCAATTTTCTTAGCATTATCTGCTGAAAGTACTGCCCCTCTAATCTTCATATCACTCAATACAGTGATTTCAGCATCAACGTTTCAAACTTTTACGTTTGGATTTTCTGAAAGAGTTACAGAAAGTGTGTTTTCATCTAGTACATCTATTTTTTCAACTCCAAGTGCTCACGAATGAGTAATTTGAATTAAAGCAAATAATGTCGCAAGTGAAAGTAGTATTTTTCCAAGATGTTTCATATTTCGTAAATTAGTGTTTAATATATGACTACACAAATATTAAAACATACATTTTACAAAGTGTCAAAAAATTGGATAAAAATTATTTAAATAAACTTATAAAAGAACTTGAGTAAAAATCAAGTACCCCATGTAAGTGAGATATAATCAGAAAAATAAAGTTCATTCGATACGAGTAATGAGTCACTTCTTTCAAATAAACATCAAGACAATTATCAAAAGTACTATAGAAAGAATCTCTACAATAATATCAGTTATCAAATTATCTGATACTGGAAGATTGGCAATACCTCAAGTCAGACCTAAAACAAGAAGAATATTAAATATATTACTTCATACTACATTTCAAATAGCTATATCTGATTGTTTTTTCATAGAAGCAACAATTGAAGTCACTAATTCAGGAGCTGAGGTTCATAGAGCAACGACCGTAAGACCAATCACCGTTTCAGAAACATTAAATGAGAGAGCAATACTCCTCGCTGAGTTAACGAGTAAATCAGCTCAAAGACTTAATCAAACAAGTCATAAAAATACATAAAGTAGAGATTTTTTCATTGATTGTGACTGTATTCAATCAAGTTCTTCAGGTATTTCTTTTGTTTGTTTTGCAAGTCAAAAGGTATAGGCAAAAAATAAAACAAAGAAAAGAAGAAAAATTAGACTTTCTCCGCGTGTTAATATGTTTATTGTCTCACCAGAGAAAAAGACATCGAAAGCTAAAAAGAAGAGTGCAAGAGAAGCAATAAGAGTAAATGGCACCTCTTTATATATAGTTGAGCTTTTAGCTTGAAGAGGATAAATCATAGCTGCGACTCAAAGAACTAGCAAGGTATTTGCAATATTTGAGCCAATAACATTTCAAAGTGCTAACTCTGTCTGTCCTCGCATCGCTGAAAGTATATTTACAAAGAGTTCAGGAGCAGATGTTCCAAATGCTACGATAGTAAGACCAATCACAAGTGGTGATATTCAAAGTTTAGAAGCTATACTTGATGCTCCTGAAACAAGAATATCAGCTCATTTAATAAGAACAATAAATCAAATCACGAGATACACGTAATCACTTCAAATAAATGTTGGGAGAAAATTCATAATAATTATTTTAATTTTTTAGTGTCTATATAGGACTGTAAAATACACTGGGCAGCAATATCATCACGGTGAGTCGAAAATCATTCATCAGCTACGAAGCTGGAGAAACGTTCATCATGTCAGATAAACTCAATCTCTGGAAATATACTCTCTAATTTTTTAATAAATTTCTGAGTTTTATCGAGTTGTTTCATATCTTTTCCATAGAGATCAAATGGCAATCATACAATCATTGTTTCGATATTTTGATATTCTCAAAAAAATTTCTTTAAAAAAGAAATAATTTCGACTCTCGGAACAGTTTTATGAGAAAATGCTATATTTTGTTCAGAAATTGCGATTCATACTCGCTTATCACCTACGTCTAAAGCTCAATAGTTCATATGTATTTATTTAGCAACTATTCTAACTTTTGCTTTTGTAGCAAAATTAGAGCCCATATCAATATAGATTTCATGTTCTCAAAGGTGTTTGAGTGACGAATGAACTCATCCGAAATCTATATGTTTTTTTGAAATGGGGATTCGGAACTTTTGAGCTATAAACTCAGCAACATCTTTTGGTTGAATACTCCCGTGTACTTTTTCACCGGAAGCTTGAAGTTCAAACTCAAATACTTTTCCACTCAATTCATCAATAATTTCTTGTTTTGATCATAGAAGTGTTCGTCTATCTGATTCTTTTTTTTGTTTTTCAGAATTAATTTTATCTGCTATATCTGTAGTATAGGCTTGTGCTAATTTTTTTGGGAATAAAAAATTAGAGGCATACCCTGAGGATACCTCTTTGATTTCTCATTTTTTTCCTACATGCAGTACATGTTGTAAAAATATTACCTTCATACTAGATTTTGTTTAAGAGTTTTGTGATGTTTGATCGTTTTGTTCTTGTTCTTTTTGTTCTTCTGTTTGTTCTAATTCTTCAATAGATATTTTAACTCCTGTAAGTTCAGATGCAAGGTGAACATTGATTCATCCTCTCCCAACAGCTTTTGCTCTTTCTCCATAAGGAATATATGCAATAAAAGAGTCTTCATCATCGCCTTCCTCTACTCGTACAACTGTTGCAGGTGTTAGTGACCGACTAATAATATCTCTAATATCATCTGAATTAGGTATAATATCTATTTTTTCACCACTGAGTTCCTCCATAACAGCTTTTACTCTCATACCTTTTTGACCAATGAGTGTTCCTGCTGGATCTATTTCTTCATACGTTGAGCTCACAAGAAGCTTCGTTTTTACTCACGCGTGTCGTACAACAGCATCTATAGTCACCACTCACTCAGCAATTTCAGGTACATATTCTGCAAAAATAGCAGGTACCAGTTCCGCTCTTTTTCGAGAAAGAACTACCTTTGGTAAACTATTTTCTTCACGACTTACTTCTGCAATATAAAGATAGAGTCTATTATCAGCTACATAACTATCACGACTTACTTGTTCTGACTTAGGAAGTGTAACTTGATTTCCATTGTAATCAAATACTACTTTTCCTCCCTCAACCATATCAACTCTCATATTTACAACTTCTCCTTCTTTTCAAACAAAGAGGTCGTAGATTTTTTCTTTTTCACTATCAGCAACTTTTTGAATAATAACTTGTCTTGCAGCCTGAGAAGCAATTCGCCCAAAAATGTCACCATCTTTCGCAAGTACTTCATCTGTTACATCTATTTCAATAACATCTCCTTCTTCAAAATCTCCAGCATCATCTCAAAGATCCTCAAAAGATATTTCAGTATTTGGGTCCTCCACAATTTTTTTCACTGTTTTTTCAACAGATATTTCAAGTTCTCCAGACTCTAAATCAAAATGAACATTTACCTCTTCGTCTTTATTTCAAAAATCTTTTTTATACGCAGTCTTGAGTGCTGCTTCTATAATTTCAACCAATTTTTGTTTCGGAAGTTTTTTTTCTGCAGCAATAAGGTTAATAGCTGCTTGAATCTTTTGTACGTCTAACATATTTTAAATTATTATTTAATATTTTTTAAAAGAAAACGAAGACTTGTTTCCAAATCTCCGTTTCTTCCTCTATTACATCTCCTCTATTATATTTTTGATATCTTATTTTGCAAATCTATATTTATTATAATAAGCTCTCTTAATAATTATTTATCGAATAAACCACACTTGTTCATTTACAGACGCTCCATGCCAAGCCTCTGCTTGTCAAGTCATATCTCAGTTGTAGAAATTATCCATTTTTCATATTCAAGAATTTCGTCTTGTTCATAGTCCCTGAGGAATATAGCTTGGACCATAAAATAAGAGTGAATATTCATTCGTGCTATCGTTTGAGGTAGTTTTTATTCACATTCGAATAGGCCAATTTGAATTAGTTGATATATCAGGAATAGCAAGTCCTTGTGAAACCTCCGATAAGACGTTGCATTTTCCTTGTGCTCCATGAGTTAAACTATCCCAATTTGATGAACTCACTTTATCGAGATATGGAAGTTGTGTATATCATTTCACACTCAAATTTTTATCGTTACACTCCGTTCATGTTACCTTATATCATCGTGTGTATACCATGAGATCAGACCAAGTATCAAGAGTTTCTCAAGCTGAACTCAAGCATTCTTGAGTTAGACTACAATTTTCAGAGTTTTTTGGTACCCAGTTATTGATGTCATCATGAGTCATGAGAGAAGTATCTTCTCAAATAGCATGAGCTATCATTGTCCATCCTCCTCAATCCGAGGTCATATCACAATAAACTTGAATCTTTTTATTTCACTGTGTGATGGTATAGGTCGCATTTATATACTGACTAAAAGACTTATTTTCAATAATAGATTTACAAGAATCATATCTATCACCAACCAAGACTGAAATAGCTCCCGAAACTAATCGAGATCAGGTTCAAGTGTATTTCTTAGTATCAGACACATGAGCTCAAAGAACTAAAGTATTATTCAAGATATCAATTTGTGATAGTCACTCAATATTTTGTATTGGAGTACTGAGGGTGCTTTCATCTTTAGAAACTAAAATTCATAATTTCTTTCCGTATACTTTTGGATATCTACTACTATAATCAAGAGCAAAAGATTTATTTATAGCTATTGGCTTGCTTAAAAATCTGTTTTGTGCGAGAGAAGATTTCTCTTCCATGAAAGCCATGAGTTGAAAATTTCTTCTATCACTCATAAGATAATACGTAAAAAATGTGCCATCCTTTGGATCAATTCCTCCATTAGTATACTCTAAAGTTTCAAGTATTTCTGTTGAGAGATATCATTGGTATGAGATAATATTATTGGCTCAACTTGCGCTGATAGTAACAGCATCTGTTGGAAGAGGAAGTTGACGTCGAGTAGAATATAGAAGGAGAGAATCTGAGAGATTTGTTATTTGAGATATTCTATTAGAATCTCGAGATGATGTGAGATAATTCGTATAGGAAACAAATCACACAGTAGCTAAAATTCATAGAATTGTTATAACAACGATAAGCTCAACTAAAGTAAATGCTTTGAAAGGATATCTCATTTCATAAAGGTTTTAGTATAATATTATGAAACAGTGTAAGAAGTTTTTTAAATTTAAAAAGCAGAATCACTTGATTCTGCTTTTTAGCAATGTATAGTATTATATTGTTTATTTCTTTTTTCTAAGAAAACTTGGAATATCAAGATCCTCTCCATCTCTCATATTACCAGCTTCTGGTTTAGATTGAGGTTGAGCTGGAAGCACTCGTGAATCTGAAACACTTCTTTTTCCAAATCACCCACCTGAACTATTTCCTCCTCTTGTTTGTTCTGATTTTTGTTCGAGGTATTTTTTATTAGATGTTTCATCAAATCCAGTAGCAACTACAGTGATTTTTATCTCTCCTTCGTAGTCTTCTCGAATAGTAGCACCAAAGATTATATTTGCGTCTCAGTCAACTGAATCAGTGATTACTTTTGCAGCTTCATCAACCTCAAACATAGAAAGATCAGTTCCACCAGTTATATTAAAGAGAAGTCCCTTTGCTCCTGCAATAGATAAGTCTAAAAGTGGACTATCAATAGCACTTCGGGCTGCTTCAACCGCTCTATTTTCACCAGAACCATATCCAATTCCCATAAGTGCTGAACCTGCTGAGTGCATTACAGCTCGTACATCGGCAAAATCGACATTGATAAGTCCTGGTTGAGTAATAAGGTCAGATATTCCTTGTACCCCCTGATTAAGAACCTCGTCCACGATTGAAAATGCATCAAGAAGTGGAGTTTTTTTATCTATAATAGAAAGGATTCTATCATTTGGAATCGTGATAAGTGTATCAACTTTTTCTTTGAGTAAATCAAAACCATCCATAGCCTTACTTGATCTATTGTGCCCCTCAAAACTAAATGGTCGAGTAACAACTCAGATGGTAAGTGCACCGAGTTCTTTTGCTACTTCAGCTACAACCGGGGCAGCTCAGGTTCCAGTTCCACCACCAAGCCCGCAAGTGATAAATACCATGTCAGCCCCTTCTAGAAGTGATTTAATTTCTTCTCGAGACTCTTCTGCTGCTTTTTTCCCAACATCAGGACTGCTTCACGCTCCAAGTCCACCAGTAATCATTTTACCGAGATTAAGTTTGTTGTCAGCAAGTGAACTATACAGTGCTTGAACATCTGTATTCATTGCAATAAAATCAACTCCTTCAAGTCACGCTTCAATCATTCTGTTTACAGCATTGTTTCAACCACCACCAACTCATACTACTTTGATTTTAGCAACTGGTGAAATAGAACCTGAAATTTGAACTTCTTCTGGTCAAGATTGAGTATTTTTTTGTGGTTTGTTTGATAGTAAATTTTTTAGTTTATCATCTCTTTTAACTGGCATGGGTATATTGTATAAAATGTAAAATATTGTAATAATAATGGACTTAAGTAAGAATTATGGAAGCATTTTCTTAAATACTTTCACAATTGACGAAAAGAATCAGCTTATATTCAAATTAAGTGGAGATCTTCTATAAGAATATCTGTTTCAAAGTATAAGACTTCATACCACTCATGAAAATACTGGATCACTAATAGAGGTTTCTGTGAGTGACTCTTTTTCAACTGGGAGACCTATGAATACAGGAAGTCGTAAAGTTTTTTTAGCTATCTCAATTATCCCCTGCTGTTTTACAGATCCACCAACTAAAATTGCTCATTCTGGCAACATTCCATCTCTTCAAATTCTTTTAAGTTCCTGAGAGATAAAAAAGAATATTTCTTCATATCTTGCAGTAACTATTTGTGAGAGATATATATTTGTGATAGATCATTCTTCTGATGAAGAGATATCCTTCATCATAATTTCTTTTTCTTTGGTTCCAGCTTCGTCGAGTCAAATTTGAGAATGTTGAATCTTGAGTTTTTCAGCTACATCTATTGATGTTCGAGCTCAAAGTGCAATATCATTCGTAACACTATCTCATCCTATTGGTATCACTACTGAATATTTTAATGAGCCTTCTTCATAGACTGTTATCCCCGTTGTAGAAGCTCCCATATCTATACAAACAACTCAAAGCTCTTTTTGTCTTTTTGTGAGAACTCCTTCCGGAGCAGAGAGGAGATTTGGATACATATCATGTATTTCTATCCCGACATCAGCCACTGCTTTTTTAATATTTCAAAGAATATTTTTATTCATTGAAAATATATGAGCGATAACTTCCAGCTTACGAGCTGACATCCCAATAGGATTTTTAACCCCTTCTTCTAAATCTACTATAAAGTATTCAGGAACAACTTTTAATATTTCTCTATTTGGAAGATCAACTCCATTTCTTGCCATATCAAGGACCCTATCTATATCTTCTTGAGATATTTCATCTCATGATACTGCAATAATTCCTTTACTCGTTATAACATCAAATGATGATGAGTTAAAAGAAATATTTACTCAGGTTACTTGTTCCCCTGACATTTTTTCTGCTTCTTCTAGTGAGTTATCTAGATTGGATTTAAATTCTTCCATATCTAATATGTTTCATTTACGAATTGCGTGTGAGTTAGAAACTCATACTCCAAGTACATGGAAGTCTCGAGATTTTTCTTCTGCAAAACTTCAAACCAATGTTCTAATTTTTGAACTTCCTATATCTATGGAAGTGATTATGTTTTCCGATGCCATAAAAAAATAAATATTAATGTGTTTTTAAAATGCTTGTTCTCTTTTTTTGTACGTTTTGCGTCCCATAATTACAGGAATTTCATTAATTTATACTCTTGTAGTACCCTTAAATTATATTTTGATTTTTTTATGAATCAACGCTCGTTTCAGAAGTCGTGTTGAAAACAAAAAAGTAAGCCTGTTTTTTGCAATAAAATTAATTACGTGCTAGTATTTAATTAGTAGATTTTAAATATATATATGAAACTTCTCCGTTATCTCATAAGTATGTTTCTTTTTCTTGTTTTAGGAATAGGAATATTTGTGAGCTACATCATTGCCTGAGATATTGTAAATATGAGTTTTTTCTCATTTTTTAATATTTTTCTCATTGTACTTATTCAGTTTCTCATCATTAGAGGGGTGTTTTATCTCTTTTATGATAAACCAATCCTGGTACTCGAATATACTATTAAAAAGTTTCTCGTAGGGTCACTGAGGGACGAAGAAATAAGTTTTAAAAAAACAATTAACCCCCATCTTAACTATGTTTTATTCTTTTTTAGAAAGACGCTCAGTACACTAAAAAACATAAAATCAGAGTTTATTCACGGAAAGGAAATAAAATCTGAGGTCGATTTTGCAGCAGAAATACAAGAAAAACTGTTTCATAAAACTATTCCAGTTGTTCCACATCTAGAAATTGTCGCGAGATCAAAACCTGCAGCAGAAATAGGTTGAGATAGTTTTGATATCATTCCACAGTGAGATAACTATTATATATACGTAGGAGACGCGACGGGTCATGGGGTTGGAGCGTGATTTATTATGATGATGGTGAACGCACTCGTGTCTGGTTTTTCAATAGTAAGTCATAAATGAAACCAAATTCTTGCTCTTACAAATGATATCATTAAACCTCGAGTAAAGGCTAATCTCCTCATGAGTATGCTCCTGATTCGTTGGAACGCTGAAGAAAAAAGACTCTATATGACTGGAGCCTGACATGAGTATCTGATGATTTATAAAAATAAAAGTAACAAGTGTTTTAAAATAAAATCAGGATGAGTGGCACTTGGTATGACAAAAAATATACATAAACTCCTCAAAGAACGAGAAATATCCTTTGAAGAAAATGATATAATTATCCTCTACAGTGATGGAATCACTGAAGCGATTAACCAAAGCAAAAGAGATGGAAATGAAACAATGTTTGGAGAAGATAGACTTATAGAAGCAATAGAAAAAGCACCAGAAATAGGAACAATGAGACTCAAAACCGCACGAAGTGTATTCAAGAATATATCTATATCTCTTTCACAATTTATGTGATACAAACATCTTCAACTGGATGATATAACTCTCGTGACTATTCAGTATGTTTCAGACCGTTATAAAAAAGATGAGGATTGCAGTGAAATGATGTCAGACGAATTAATTACAGATTGGCAATGGAATAAGTAATACTTGCTTTTTCATATAAAAAAATAATTGTAAAGCATATATCGATTGCACTTCTTTACAAACGAGGGCTCTGGAGTACTATACTTTCTAATTTTTCACCCTCTAATCATCATTTGTGAATCGACAAGAAAAACTTATTGAACTCGTTTGAAAGAGATACACCTGAGATGTTACAGGTTTTTTACCATCTTGAAAAGACGAGTGAACTCCCAAAGACTCAAAAGACTGAAAAAAAATCTCCAACTCTGAAGAAAATAAAAATATACTCGCTGCTGAAAAAGAGTACAAAGAAGCTCTTGCCTACGTAAAAGATGCTATTTCACCAGCCTTTCTCAAAGTGTATCAAGATAAGATCAGAATAAATAACACCTTTGCAAAGACATTTTTTGTCTATTCATATCCAAATTTTTTAGAGTGAAACTGGCTTTCACCGGTTATAAACTGGGATGTGAAGTTTGATATGAGTTTATACGTCTATCCAATTGAATCAGCCTTTGTACAAAAATATCTCCGTAAACGACTCACTCAACTCCATTCTGAACGAAGTATCAATGCAGAGAAATGACTCATCAATGATCCAGGGCTTGAAGCTCAGATTCAAGACGTCGAAGAATTACGAGCTAAACTCACTCGTGGTATGGAAAAATACTTTCATATGGGTCTCTATATTACGGTGTACTCAGATACGGAAGAATCACTCAACAGAATTGGGAAAGATATAGAAACTATTCTCGCTGGTCGAAATGTCCTTCAGAAACAAAGTTTTCTGCGAGCAGAACAATGATTTATTTCTACAGGTCCATTTGCAAAGGATGATTTAGGAGTGTATAGAAATATCTCAACATGAGGACTCTCAACTACCTTCCCTTTTTCAAGTTCTACGCTCTCTCATGACGACTGAATACTCTATTGAGTGAATACTCATAATAATTCCCTCATACTCTACGATCGATTTAAATCAGAAAATGCAAATATGGTTGTATTTGCAAAATCTGGATCTGGGAAATCATTTACCGTGAAACTTGAAATACTCAGAATGCTCATGATGTGAATCGATGTCATAGTAATAGATCCTGAAAATGAGTATAGACCATTGGTGGATACCGTGTGAGGAAGTTATCTCGATGTGAGTCTTAACTCAAATGAGAGAATCAATCCCTTTGATTTACCACTTGGGATGAAAGATCATGAAGAAAAACCATGAGATCTTCTTAGATCATCAGTTATAAACTTGCTTGGTCTCATGAATCTCCTGCTTGGAAAAATGACCCCAGACGAAGAATCACTTATGGAAAAATGACTCATCACCACATACTCTCTTAAGTGAATTACCATTGAAGATGATAATATAGAGTGAAAAGAAGTGCCAATTATGCAAGACCTCAAAGACGTCCTAGAAACGATGGATGGTGCAAATTCTCTCGTAACCAGAATGGAGAAATATACGAGTGGAATATTTGCCTGAATATTTTCAAAACGAACCAATATAGACCTCAAAGAGTGACTCCAAGTATTTTCTGTTCGAGATCTCGACGATATACTTCGACCAACGACTATGTATGTAATCCTGAACCATATTTGGAATAAAGTACGTAGTTCAAACAAAAAACGTATCATGGTTATTGATGAAGCTTGGAATATTATGCAACACGAGGACTCTGCTAAGTTCTTGTTTGGACTTGTAAAACGAGCACGTAAATATAATCTCTGAATCACTACTATCACTCAAGATGTGGAGGATTTTGCAGCAAGTAGCTACGGAAAACCTATTATCTCTAACTCATCTATTCAACTCTTACTCAAACAATCAAGTGCTTCTATAGACGCACTACAAAACATATTTAAACTCACAGAACAAGAAAAATATATACTCCTTAACTCTGCTGTCGGACAAGGACTCTTTTTTGCTGGAGCAGAACATGTTTGAATCCAAGTCCTTGCTTCATTTTATGAGGAGCAAATTGTATCAACCAATCCAAATAGATAAGTTCTCAAATAAAGTTTTGAATGTTGATTGTTTAAACTTATAAATACTACAGACCTCATACATATTTTATGTATGTTATTATGTATATTTATTAAATTGTAATGCTATGTGGTATTCTCGATATATTCTCCTCGTGTCAGGAATTTTTTCTGTGCTCATCTCATCTCTTGTGAGTGCTATTCCTTTAGGATTTTATAATCAATGAGAAGTATCTGCCTTGTACCCAACATTTATCACTCCCGCAGCTTTTACTTTTTCAATTTGGGGACTTATATATCTCACGTGGATAGCATATTGAATATACGAAGCTTTTTTTGCAAAGACGAGTTTAGATTCAAAAAATGCCTACTTACTTGCATCAGCTCAAATCATTTCTTCATTTTGGCTGATCCCTTCTCAATATCTCTATATAGCTACGAGTTTGATTGTGATGTATGTTGTGTTGTATATCCTCAGTCTCAATTTTGTACTCTCTCGAAATGAAAACAAATATTTTAAATATATGCTCGATTTATTCTTAGGATGGATAATTGTAGCCTCCCTCGCGAACACTCATCTGTTCCTTGTAGCTAAAGATATGTATTTCAGTCCACTTGTACTCACGGTCTTGTCGCTTGTAGGTGGAACATTTGTTGTACTCTATCTCTATAAAAAGTATCTCAGTGTCATACCAAGTTTCGTTCTCATATGGGCACTCTTTGGTATAATATTTTCTGATAAACCCGCTGTTATTGATCAAGTATCTGCTCTGTGTATTCTCACCATTGTTTGAGTCCTTGTCGTTTCAAATGAAAAGTTACTGAACAGAATCATGAGAAAATCAAACTTAGAAAATCCTCAGAAATAATTTGCATTTTAACTGTAAATTTATACAATCAACCCGCTTCTCAAATCCTCTATCTTGTCATAGATACAGGTAGAAATACATATATTTGGGGGAAATGATATATACCCGTCAATCCGTCGTTTAAAAATATATATATTTTTCATTCAGATATGAGCTCATAAGAGCTCGATTACTTATAAATAAATAGAAATATTATGGCTAAAAAAGAAGTGAAAGGATATATAAAGTTACAAATCAAGTGAGGACAAGCTAATCCAGCTCCTCCAGTAGGACCTGCCCTTGGTCAATACGGGGTACCTATTCAAGAATTTACATCTCAATTCAACGAACGAACAAAAGATAAAATGGGAGTAAAACTTCCTGTTGTCATCACTGTTTTCGAAGATAGAACATTTACATTCGTCGTTAAACAACCACCTGCAAGTACTCTTATTAAAGGAAAACTTAATCTTAAATCAGGATCTAAACTTCCACAAAAAGAAAAAGTTGGTCACCTAAAATTTGATGATTTAAAATCATTGGCAGAAGAAAAAATGCCTGATCTTAATGCTTGGGATACTGCTGGAGCAATGAAAACTCTTATGGGTACAGCTCGAGCTACTGGTGTTACAACAGATATCGATGATATGACTCTCGAAGAACTCAGAAAAAAACTTGCTGCATAAGCTCATTTAAAATCAAGAGCTCAAACTCTTGATTTTTTTTCTCTTTATATCTCTTACAATATTGATATGGAAAAAACAGTAAATATAAACTGGGTCATAAGTATGATACTCTGGTTTTTCTTCGGTATGTTTGGAGTTCATAGATATTTCAATTGAAAAATCGTATCTGGAATTATCATGTTAATTACATTTGGTTGACTTTGAATATGGTGGCTCATTGATGGAATCGTCCTAGTATTAGGGAAATTCACAGATGCTGAAAATAAGTATGTTAAGATATATAAATCAGAATCTCCTACTTCAGTACAATTGTAAAGAAGGAAACTTCTTTCTTATGTTCTCATCGTCTAATGGTTAGGATGCGGCCTTCTCAAGGCTGAGATCGGAGTTCAATTCTCCGTGGGAATACCAAAAATTACATAATAAAAATAAAGCCCTATTGAAAGGGCTTTATTTTGTATATAGCGAAATCAGAGTTATAGTTCTATTAATATAATTTTCATAAATACCCTTTGAATAAAGAATTAGAAACAGAAGTTCAAGACTTTGAAACGATGAAAAAACTTTTATTATTATTATGACTCAAAATAAAAGCTTACCAAGAAATATATAGAGAAACATGGAAAACTCATGACTCTATATACTTTATGTTAGATGAATGGCCTGGTCTCAAAACATTTATAGAAATAGAATGAGCTGATAATGTACTTGTACATAAGTACTCTGAAAAACTAGGATTTAATCTAAGTGAGTGAATCTTTTGAGCAGTTTATCAATTATATTTTCTAGAACTTTGAATTGAACCCAAAATAATTAATTCTACTCCAGAAATTACTTTTTAAAATCCACCATCATTTATTTCTCAGGAATACTAAACTTGAAAATCACCAGTGAATAATTCAGCAAATTTTGATTTCCTCAAAGATTATGATATTATTGTTACATAATTTATGAGTTACATAATAATTCCTTCATATGAGTAATAGAACCGTTTTAATTATCGAGGATAATGAGGATATACAAGAAATATACAAGATACATTTTGAATCACAGTGATTTACAGTTATTTCTACACTCAATGGCTTAGACGGGATTATAAAAACCCTTGAAATATCTCCAGATATCATATTACTCGATATTATGATGCCGCAAATGGATGGATTTGAAGTCCTAGAAACTATAAAAAATCACTCATCTATTAACACACCCATTATAGTGTGTAGCAATCTTTCACAAGAATCAGATAAACACAAAACCTTTGAATTATGAGCACATTTATTCTTGGTGAAATCTGACTATACTGGGGCACAAGTAGTACAAAAAGTAATTTCATTTTTAGAAAAAAATAAGAGCTCATAGCTCTTATTTTTTGAAAGGAATATCAAAATAAAAAATACTTCCAGGATGATCAAGACACGGTTTCATATCTATTTTTCCATTCATTCATTCAATAATAGTTTTACAAATAGAGAGGCCTAATCCTGTCCCTTTTTGAGTTTTTTGTAAATAATTATCAACTTGTGAGAATTTTTTAAAGAGCTTATTTTTATTTTCTTCAGCAATACCTAATCACGTATCAGTAACACTGACTCTTAATATAGTATCTCACTCAAGTATTTCTGTTGAAATCATTATACTTCCTTGCTCAGTAAATTTACACGCATTTCCTACAAGATTATTGAGGACTTGTTTGATTTTTTGTCGATCAAGATAAACTTCTAGCTCTTGGCTTGAATAAGAAATACTAAGTCCTTTTGATTCACACATTCTTCTAAAAAATGAATATACTTCATCTATGAGGTCATGGAGAGAAAAAGATTCATACTCAAATGTAATTTTTCCTGACTCTAGTTTTCCTATATCCAACATATCATTTACTATATTAATGAGGTTATTAATATTAGATTCTATCCTGAGAAGATATTTTTTTTGTTGCTCTGTAATTTCACCAAATGACCCAGAAAGTAATAATTCATTATACCCATTAATAATTGTCATAGGGGTTCGAAGCTCATGAGAAGCAATGGAAAGAAACTCATCTTTCATGGCATCTACTTCTTTTTCTTTAGTAATATCTCGCTCAATCACTAAAAAAAATACTATAATATTTTGTGAATTAAATATTGGAGTAAATGATACTTCTGAAATAAACTGCGAACCATTTTTTCTTGTGGTGACCAATTCCTCTTGAATACCAAGTCCTTGTGTTTCTAAAGATTCATAAATATTTTCAATTTTGTCTCTTTTTTCATCTCTTCGAATGGTATCTCAAAGATTTTTACCCAGTACTTCCTCAACATCAAATCAGGTAGCTTCAAGGAATGAAGTATTCAAAATACAACTTTTTTTTCAAGATTAATAATTGAAATATAATCCGATGCATTCTCTACAGCTAGTTGAAATTTTTGTAATTCTATATTGAGTTTTTTGGTATCTTTTTCTTGTTGTATAATTTTTTCTATATTTTTTTTGTCTCTTCGAATGAGTTTTACAAGATAGGAAGTGAGTTCTGATATTTCAATATGTTTTTTCTTTTTAAAAGAAGATCAAGCATCAAGATTTGAGATAGACTCCAGCAAATCTTGAATAATAGTTTCATTTTGGAGTGCATTAATTTGAAGTTTTTCATTTTTTTCTTGCATCTCAGAGGAACTAATATCTAGTGATCGCTCCATGAGAATTCTATCATTTTCAAATGATCGATATGCGTCAGATATGGCTCAAAAAAACACGTCCATTTTACTCAGTTCTTCTGGACTAAATTCCGATAAATATTTTCATATTTGTCTCTCAAGTAAGGTTTTTAACATACAATATTATAGTTCTCAGAATAAAGTAAGTGTCATTGTTTGATTATGCAACTGGCAATCGAGAATGTCATGCTCAGAGGGTCACACTTCTCAATAGGAATAGAATCAACCTATAGCTACTGAGTTTCCGATGATATTACGAATAACTTCTATCTCTTCTTCACTTCTTTGTCAGAGCACAAGCTTTCTCCCGACACAACTTACTAGAAGAGCAAAAGATGAGTGTTTCATTCAAGTGATTCCTGTATCTGCTGCCTGAGCCGCTCACCCTATAATTCTATTAAAATTCCCTTTCATCAGTTGTGCGGTGTATCCTTGTGGTACATTTCAGGCAAAAGTAATACTTTTATCATCCTCATTGATAGAGAGCAAGGTTCGTACCACACTAGTATCAGATCATGGTTCATAAATATTAAGAGGAAAGAGTAAACCAGAACTTGGAAGGTCTTTTGCCTGATCTCATAAATACGTTTTATATAAATCTAACACAGGTTTTTCATCGAGCTCATAGACAATATTATCCTGAGATTTTGTGACTAGTCTTTTTTGTCCAAAACTATCCCAGCCTCCAACTGATCATTTACCAACCTGAAAATATTCTCCATAAAAACCAATAACTATTATCATTTTCTTTGAATTTGGTACTCTATTATGTGCAACAAAAGTTTCTTTGAAGTCTGCAGAATCACCAGCAAGTCATCCTGTTAACCCGATTGATGTTCACAGTATTTCTTTCATTCCTTGAATAAGAGAGGATCCATTTACCTGAAGTCCATCAGAAAAAACAATAACATGTCGAAGCTTGTCTCCTAGAAGTGACTGAGCAAGTTCTTGTCACTTACTATAACTCTCAGACATAGCATCTATTTCGGTTTCATGAACTACTATCTGAGTTTTTTCAAAATACAGTGCATTGACACACACGCTTTCATCTCGCACAAATTCCTTATATATTTCCCCAGATGTTGAGACTGTAATGATATGTGCCTGTGGGTATTTCGCTCTCACAAAATCATATATATCAGCATTACAAACCAGTGATGGAGCACTAAACACGAGTACTAATTGGCATTTATCTCGTGGAAAGCCAGTATCAGGACTCATATCCCAAGCTGCATCATGATATGATATTTGTTCTGTAAGCATGAATTTTTTTTTAAAAAACTAAAATATTGACTCGTTATGGTCTTCCAGTAAAATTCTTTTTATCTCTCTGATACTAACATATTTAAAATAAAATATCTAAAAATAAGTATGTATTATTAGAGTATTTGTGTTTATCTATATTTTGTTTTTACAGAGTGAGAAACTCTAAAATAGTTCTTTTTTGTAATAAAAATCACTCTACCACGTCATATTTGTAATAATATCTCCTCTCATCCGTCCTAATGAATAGAAACCATAATGAAATTATAAAAGAGCTCTATGAAAGTACTATTGATGGTCTCTATAGATTTGCGTATTTTAAACTCCAATCTCAAGAAGAGGAAATATTAGATTTAATTCAAGAGTCATTTTATAAACTCTCTCTCGAACTCAAAGCATGAAAAAAAATAGATAATATGAATGCATATATCTATAAAGTACTATGAAATAAAATTATAGATTACTACCGAAAACAAAAGTCTGTGTCACTAGATGAACATATAGATGTACACGGAGATACCTTTGAAGGAGGAAGTAATATAGAAGATATTACCCACGCAAAACTCGAAGTCGAAAAAGTATATAGAATACTTGCGTGACTCGATGGCTTTGAAAAAGATATATTTTTACTGAGATATGTTGAAGAGCTGAGTCCAAAAGAAATCTCTAAAATATATGATATCCCAGTAAATACGCTCACTGTGAGACTTCACAGAATAAAAGAAAAAGTAAGTTCACATCTTATTGATCCAAACGAAACCAATGAATAAAAATTTCCCACATATAAAAAAAGTTGTTCATTTAACTTCTGATAAAAAGGCTCTACTATGGCAAAATATATCAGAAAAAATAAATAACTCGAATAAAAATGTAATAACTTCTCCCCTCACACGTCATATAAATTGAGAACAAAAAAATGCTTCTCGATTTATATATGATAACAAGAAGACTATGATAGTTACAATTATTACATGAATATCACTTATTTTTGCATGAGGTGCATCATTTGCTGCTAATAGCTCACTTCCCGGTGATATACTCTATCCTATTAAAATACATGTAAATGAAAATGTAGAAAGTGCCTTCACTGTTTGAGCAGAAAATGAAGCAGAACTACAAGTTGAAAGAATCGAAGAACGAATTCAAGAAAGAAATCGATTGGCTGCAAAAGGAAAACTAAGTGCTATTATTGATTCAAAAATTAAGAACGATGTTTCACTCTATAACTCACAATACGAAGTTGAAAAATCTCGTATGACTGACGGAGCAAGAAAAAAAACAAGTGCAAAATTTGATATAAAATTAAAGCAACTCATACAATCTCTTGAAATAAACTCCAATTGAGAACTTAATAGCGACGTTGAATCATCTGTTAATACGACTGGTTCAAATACTTCTGTAAACATGACTGGTTCAATTGATGCTATTACTAATCGAGAATCTATAGAAACTTCTGTTCAAGAAAATATTAATTCAAATATTAAATCAAACATTAATTCTACTATTGATACATGAGTAGAACTAGAATGAAATATAAAATCAGAACTTAATTGAAACTTAGAAACTCAGATCAACTGAATCTTAGATTCAACCATAAACACTTGAATTGAGTGAGTATCTAAAAGCTCTACTGAAGCAAATACTAATACTGAAGTGAAGACTGATACTGAAGTGAAGTCTAATACATCTACTCAAACAAATGCGAGTATTTGAGAAAATATAAATGGAAGTGTTAATATTGATACTCAGACTCAACTTAAAAACTGACTATCTATACAGTAAAAATTAGAAATATAAAAAAACTCATCATATTGATGAGTTTTTTTTGTGTGTGTGATTATCTTCTCCCTCTTCAAAAATTTCTTGGATTTTCTTTTCTATACGCTTGTTTTTTCGCTTCTTTTTCTGCGTTTATTTTTTTCTTTTCAGCATTTGAAATTGGTCCTTTGATTTCTACATGATAAGGATGTTTTTCCATTCGACGTATTTTTTGACCCGTAAGTTTTTCTATGTCCATAAGGTACTCAAACTCTTCTCTATCACAGAAACTGAGTGCTACTCCATCTTTTCCAGCTCTTCCAGTTCGACCAATTCTATGAACATATGTTTCTGGTTCATTTGGCAGCTCATAATTTATCACAAACATCAGTTCATCGATATCTATTCCTCGAGCAGCTATATCTGTTGCAACGAGCACTCGGATTTTTTCAGATTTAAAATTTTCTAAGGCTCTTTGTCTATTATTTTGAGATTTATTTCCATGAATAGCAGCAGCTGAAATTCCAGCAGCATCTAAATCTTTTACGACTCTATCTGCCCCATGTTTCGTTCTCGTGAATATAAGAACCGAAGTCATTTTCTCATTTTTAAGTATTTCTTGAAGCAAGAGTTTTTTATCTGACTTTTTTACGAAAAATACTCCTTGAGATACTTTTTCAGCTGTTGATGAAACAGGTGTTACTTCTACCTTTATTGGATTATGTAGGATTCAATCTGCGAGATGTACAATCTCTTTTGGCATCGTTGCTGAGAACAAAAGTGTTTGTTTTTTTGCAGGAAGAGCTGCGATAACTTTGCGTACATCGTTTATAAATCACATATTGAGCATTCTATCTGCTTCATCAAGTGTAAATATTTCAATATGTCTGAGATCTATGTACCCTTGTTGCATAAGATCAAGGAGTCGACCTGGAGTCGCGACCAATATATCTACTCATGATTTCAACTTCGCTACTTGAGAGCCTTGTTTTACTCATCCAAAAATAACTGCATGTTTCAAATTAAGATTTTGACCATACTCAACGATGTTTTCCTCGATTTGAATAGCCAGTTCTCGTGTTGGAGTCAAAATAAGTGACTTAATAGTTCTCCCTCTATTTTCAAGTCTCCCTTCTGTGGCAAGAAGCTGAAGAGTTGGGATGGCAAAAGCTGCGGTCTTACCGGTTCAGGTCTGTGCAGCTCCCATAAAGTCTTTTCCAGCAAGGATAGATGGAATAGCTTTTTCTTGGATAGGAGTCGGAGTTTCATATCCTTGTTTTGCGAGTGCTTGTAGTATTTTTGGGTGGATTCCCAGTTCTGAAAATAACATATGTTTCAACTATAATATAATTGCCACAGTATAGGCAAAAATGTAAATAATACGAATATAAAAAATAAGTGCTCATAGACTAAAAATATGAGTAAAACAGTCTTATATTACAAAAAAATACATTAAAAATGTCAGTATTTTGTGATTGATATATATATATATATATGGTATATTTAAAGATATTATCCTTGAATAAATCCTGTGCTTCTTAAACAAACAAAAGCATTTACCTTAGTTGAGCTTATCGTAGTGATTACGATACTTGCTATTTTATGAACGCTTGGATTTATAAGTTATGGTTCATTTCTGAAATGAGCACGAAACTCAAATAGGCTCTCTGATATGAAGATTATTGAAAAAGCTATGTGACTGTATATCACAACAGAAGCTATCTACCCACTACCTGATAATCCTATTCCCATTAATTATTCTTGAAGTCTTGCGTGGACTCAAGGAGTTATAGGAACTGGAGTACTCAACCAAATTAATAGAATTTCAAGTGTTCCAGTAGATCCACTCGTAGGAGCGCAATATAGTCTCTCGGTTCTCAACACTCGACGTAGTTATTCTGCAGCGTCTATAAAAGAAGAATGACTCTTCGCGTGAAATAATCCGATTATTGCAGAGTCATATGCTCTTTCATCTCAAGGTTTCCGCTCACTGGTTATAGGAAATTATTTATCCTACGATGTTTCACTCATCTCAGAAAATAATTGTTCCGTCATAACAGCTCCAAGTATTCTTCTCAGTGATATACCAGCAGGTGGAAATATAATTGATGGAGACTCTTACAATTATACCTTTTTTAATTCTTATAATATTCCTCAATCATATAGTGGGCTAGTCGATGAAACTGCATCGACTGAATCATTTCAGATGGTCGAAATACTCGATGTTTGTACTATAAGTAGCATAAACCAACTCAAACTCTACCTTGCAAAACTCGCAACCAACTATCAACCATTTGCAACAAAAGATAAATTTTCTGCTCTCGTATTTATGTCTAATACTCGAGAATTTCAACTCACAGCAGCCAAACTCCTTCAAGAAAATGGTATTAAAATTGAATCAAGTGTCCTAAATGAAATCATCTCTCCGACTCCTTTTGAAGTATTTATAGATACATTTTCTGATGTATCTGGGAGTGAGATTATAGGATGACATACAACAGATGATGGAGTGGGTGCTTGGATCGGACAAAATGCTGTCGCCTGAGATTATACCATCGAAAATAATAAACTCAGAAAAAATACGTCAGCAATCTCTGTAATCAGTCCTGACCCTTTTCCACTCGTGACTACTCCAAATTACACTATGTCATTTGAAGTAGATAACTTTTGAGCGTGAATGATATCTGCTTATCTTCGCTATACAGACCTAGATAATCACTATAAACTCGAAGTAACACAGAGTGGCTATGTAGTAAAACGAAGAGTTTGAGGGGTAGATTCTATCTTTTCAAACATTAACGACCCAATTAGTAATGGAAGTACCCTCAATTTCTGAGTTCAAGATGATACTATAACATTTTGAGTAAATGGAATTGAAAAAGAAAATATTGTCGCTGGCTGATTAAATACGCAGTGATTCCCTGCTCTTTATTTGCAAAATATTGGATCAGAGATAGATAATTATTCACTTACCTATAGATAATATGAGCGAATTTTTAGATTTTATTATTAATACTTGGTACGCTCTCACAAATTTTTTGCGTGATATGTGGTATCGTATTTTAGATAACATCGTCATATCTAGTATCGTCTTTGTTTGATTGGTATGAGTCACCTATGGTTCATATGTTTTTATTGCACCTAAAATTCAAGCTTCCTTAACAGATACAACTCTCACTCAACAATGAGAGAGTGCTGAAACAAGTGATACAAACACTCCAGATTGAATAGATTCACCAGAAGATATATGAGTAAGTTACGATGAAAACTGAGAAATTATTCCTCAGCTAGATTCACCAGAAATGGAAATACTCAAAGACATTAAACAAAAACAAGATGCCTGAGAAGTGCTCACAAAAACAGAACAAAACATACTAGATATAGTAGAAAAAAAATGAATTATCATCTCGCCCACATCTCCAAACACTCCTAAATCCCCAACAAATTCAGGCACACCCAGTAGTTGACCTGACACAAATACACCCAAAACTACAGAAACAACTCAAACTCCCAATACTATAGAAACAAATGATAGTACGGTGATTCCTGAACTCGTTATAGACACAGAATTACAAATACTCCTAGATACCTATAATCAGGAATTAATGATTCAAAATATACAAGAAATACCTGCAACTCAACTTGATCAAAATATAGCAACAAATGTTATAAATCCTACAAACCCTATCACTCCAACTCAAAATATTCCTGCAAGTACAAATCCTAATCCAAATAGTATCCCAACTGATAATAGTAATACATCTACAGCAGTAATATGAAATACAAGTTGAAATACTCCTGTTTCTTCTCCTTGAAATACCTGAAGTTCTACGACTGGAAATACCGTGGGAGCTAGCGGAAATACTGGAACAAGTTCTGGTACAACTACGGGAAGTACTCCAACAAATACATCCGGAACAACATCCTGAGCAAGTAGTGGAAGTACTGGAAGTACAGGAAGTACTGGAACAAGTTCTGGTACAACTACGGGAAGTACTCCAACAAATACATCCGGAACAACATCCTGAGCAAGTAGTGGAAGTACTGGAAGTACAGGAAGTACTGGGACTTCAGGATCTACAAGCTCATGATCAAGTACCTGAGGAACAAGTGGATCGAGCTCTGGAACAACTTCTGGAACAACTTCTGGTACTAGTTCTAGTACTTCTACTGGGAGTACTTCAACTACGAGCTCAGGATCGACAAGTGGAACAAGTAGTTCGAGTAGCTCTGGTTCTACAAGTTCATGATCAAGTACCTGAGGAACAAGTGGAACTCCTGAAACTTCATGAGGAACAGCAACAACATGAGGGAGTGCACCCACGTCAGAAAGCAGTGAACCACCAGCATCAAGCACTCCATCCAATGGAAACACAAATGGAACAACTGCTGGGAATACCTGAGCAGATGGAAATCCTATCGAAACAGAAGTTGATACATACCAAAATAATAACTGAAGTTTTAATACCTGAAACGGAAATGTTCCAATAAAAGTGGTTGCTGTTCATTCTCGAGTTCCCATTACACCGATTGCGTGAAAATGTCCGAGTGGATATTATCGTTTTGGAGTGACTTCAAATATTTATGACAATACAACCCTTTCTCTTCCCTATACGCAAAATGGAAATAATATGACGCTCACCAATGAATTTATTCAGAAAAATAGTTCAGACTATTATTTCAAGATATTTAATGTAAATGGTGTAAAAATCTGATGAGTCATCTACAAGATATGAAATCCTAACGTAGATTATCATTGGGCATTTACTGTTTGTCTCAAACAATAAGCTAGACTCCTATTTTAAGAGTATTATTTCAGTATTTTTTATGAATATCTCCGAGAACCTTTTCTAGTGCGATATTTTTTTGAAAGTTTTCATTGAGATGCGTGAATATACTGAGTTGTTTTGGAGTATACTTCTGTATATCAGTGGTGATAACTCCAGTTGACCTATACAGTTCTCAAGAGATTTGTAACTCTTTCAACATCTGAGCCAAAACTTCTACCACTTGTTTTCGGTCACAGTGATAATCCTCAAACTCAAAACTCATGCGTGAGGTTTCAAAGGCTTTGTTTCTGAGAAACAAAGTAATATTTCGCAACTGAAACTCGTTTAAAATCATTTCTTCAAACAGTCTATCGACATTTAAAACAAGTCTTTTCCAAAGTAAGTCACTGCGATTGGTGATTTCATCATTGAAGCTCCGAGTCTTGGAAATACTCTTTTGGACTCCCGTATGCGCGAAAGTCATACAATTCACTCCGTTGATTTCAAACCAAAGTTGCGTTGCATTCTTGCCAATAATACGCTTATAATAAAACATACTTTCGCGACTAAAATCATACACGGTCTGTATATGTTGACCGAGTCTTTTTTGGTAGCCCTTTCCAATAAATGGAATCGCGCTTACAGGTAAATCTTGGAATATATCATAGACGACCTCATTGCTCAGACCTACAAAATAACCATAGGGTTTATTTACTTTTGAAAACATCTTGGCTCGAAGCTTGGTATTACTCACCCCAATAGAAACTGGTACTCATATATCTTGAAGTATTTTTTTTTGAAGGTATAAAAGATATTGCTCAAGAGTGAGTCACATACTCTCAGGAATCCCGGTCAACTCCACAAAAGCTTCATCAATACTAAATATTTCTATATTTTGCGTGTGTTCTCGTAGGAAAGTCATGAGTTTCTTAGATATTTTTCCATAAAATCCCATATCTGGATGAATCCCCACAAAATCACGACCTAAAATACGTTTTGCTTCCCAAAACGGAACTCATACCTTGATGCCTTTTCTCTTGGCACTATAACTCGCTGCAATCGTCACATCTCCTCCAACGCACACATGTTTATTAACAAGAGCAGGATTTCGAAATACCTCACAAGCAACATAAAAACTATCACAATCAATATGGGCAAATATTTTTTTAGATATTTTAAACTTCATACACAGATTCTAAAATTTACGAATAAGACTCACCACTACTCCAAAGAGTTCCAGTTCTTCAGTCGGAAACATCTGGGTTCTTTGTTCATCTCAGGCTTCAAGATATATCTGGCCAGAGCTTGTTTTATAAAAATATTTAATCGTATAGCTTCCGTCTATTTGCGCGACCACAATATCTCCATGCTTCACAGGCTGAGACTTATCGACTATCACAATGTCCCCCGTATAAATCCCAGCACTGATCATAGATTCTCCCTGAACTCTCAGTAAGACACTCGTATTTGGATGCTCGATAACATAGTTGTTGAGCTCTACACTATAACGGGATTGTTCCTCAGCAGGAGCATGAAATCAAGCTTGGATACTCTCATAAATATAATACTGTGACATAATAATTGTATTTAAGATATATACTATTTATACACATAATATACTCTAAATATATACTATTTGCAAAGAATAATTTATTTTTTCTTTGTCTTTTTTGTCACTTTGTTTGTATACTATCGTTGTAAATAGTGTGAATTTATTTTAATTATATAAATAGTACTCTATGAAAAAAATACTCTTTCTTTGATTATTTCTCTTTGCTGCTCTCTTTGCAAGCCTTTGAAATACCTACGCATGTTCATGTATGATGCCTGCTGACGCACTTTCTAGCTTAGAAACATCTGATTCAGTGTTTGTTGGTACAGTATCTCGAATTTCAGAAGGAAGTTCGAAAAATAAGGTATTATTTGATGTACAAAAAACCTGGAAAGGAGTTGATACTCAAACTATCCAAATAGAAACAAATAATAACTCCGCAGCTTGTGGATATAATTTTGTTGAAGATCAAGAATATGTAGTGTACGCGTATGAAAACCAAGATGATGTACTGGGAGTTTCCCTGTGTTCAAGAACGGCAGAACTCACTGCAGAAAATACTGATGTACAAGCTCTTAATCTCGGGAGAAATCCTGGAAGTGAGTGAGAGTTTTGTGGAGGAATCGCAAACTTACAATGTAGTAGTGGTCTCGTGTGTGATATAAAAGAAACATATCCAGATGCAGGATGAAAATGTACAGTACAAGAAGAACCAACAATGTGTACGATGCAATATGATCCAGTTTGTGGAGTCGATGGAAAAACATATGGTAACTCATGTACGGCAGGAAAAACTCCAGTAGCTTACGCGTGAGAATGTAGTACTCCAGCAAAAATATCTGAGCTTGAATCTACCCTCAATACAAAGACGCTGAATCTCTTAAATAAAAATCTCGCAAACTATAAGCTCAAACTCTCTACAAAAACAGAAATAGAGCAAAATAATATTAACAAGCTTGTTCTAGAAAGAGTGGAAACAGCTCGAGAAGACAGTGTTGAAAAATACAGTGCTCCGACTCAAAAAAATATGTTAGAAAAAATTATAAACGTATTAGACCTCCTCAAATTCAGAGTCGCTGGAATGTTGTAAAAATCTCATTTAAAAAAAAATCCCTTACTAGGGATTTTTTTTTAAATGAGATTTTATTTCTCGTAAAGACCATATACATAAAATACTCCCTCTTTATAAATCTTGAAAAGTCTGAGTTTGGAAATGTCGTAGTTTACTTCCATTAAAACACTCTCAACATCTGTCTCAAGTGTAGGAATAGGATAATACTCGAGTTCTTTTCCTACTCACTCTATAAGAGTGCTTACTTTGTTATTGTTATAATATACCTGTTCCTCTTTCATGAGATTTATTACTTCTCAAAGTAAGATATTTCCATCAACTATCAGTCCATTTTTTACTTGAAAATGTGCCTTTTCTAAAACTTTGAATCCAATTGACTGAGGGTATCTCTTGGTAAGTTCTCTACGCTTCATATTTACTTCTTTTGCAAGGACCTCTTTTGAAATATTAAAATACTCCTTTGGCATATCGCGGATATTGTATCGGTTGGTATACATCACATCATAAGGAAGTTTATAGTACATGTAATCAGAAACATCTTTTTGGTATGATGGTTCAAAAGTGGGGTCATAGAAGTCATTTCAAATTTGTATCCATGAGTGACCAACCCTTGGAAAATCCTTAGAATCAATAACATAACCTAATTTAATACGGACATCTTCTATCCCTGCAATTTTCAGCATATAGGACATCAGACGCACCTGTCATTCACAGACTCCATTTTTAGATTCAAAGGTTTCAAGTCCAGAAAATATCCTCGGGTCAGATTCATAAAAGAGCTTTGTATACTCTATATTTATTTTTATCCAGTCATACACAGCCCTAATCTTTTCATCATCAGTTTCAAGTCCATCAGTGAGTTCGTGGGCTTTTTTAAAAATAGCTTGATAGGTTCGAGAATAATCTTTTTCTATTCTCAGGGCGTCCGTTGCAAACTCATTCACTAGCTGTTTATCGATAGGACCATACTGATCGAGATATGATTTTGGAATAATTTTAACCGGCCTTGGAGAAAAGGTAATCGTATTTTTAGCATCTTGCAGGCGAAGTATCACTCCATCATCTAAATTATAGCCTAACTTTTTCCAGTCAGAAGCATATAAACCATAACTATCAAAGGTATCAAAATATGTATCATATCAGTAAGTATAAAAAATACCATTTTCCTCATAATAGCTACTGTTATATAAAAAGAATTTCTTCGGTCAATGAACGAGGAAATCTACAAAAGAAATTTTTTTCTCAAGACTCGGATTTTTAGGAACAAAATACCCTATACTTTCAGAATAGTAAAGTGTATGATTAGACGGTAACTGAAAACTTTGAATTTGAGATGCATCAAGAACGGCAATTGATTCAAAATTGAGTCTGTATATCTCTGAGTTTTTTGAAAATTCAAAACTCTCATTCAAGACAATAGCTTCTGGTATCACAGCTTTATTTACACGAAGAGATTTTTCAAAACTGAGAAGTTCAGTATTTCCATCACTCTTCCACATCGTAAATCTATTGAGGGCTCATTCTCGTGAAGCTACATACTGAACCAGTGCGTAGATATTATTGTTATTATAAAACATAATATCACTGAGAAATATTTTTCTGGCAAACTGAGAATCTGGAGTTGCAACCAGGAGCTCTGAGATTCGAGTTCTAATAGCACTATACACGGGAAAATGGTCGACAATTTTGTATTTTTTTTCTACATAATTTTTAATAAGTTCAGACACTTTTTCAGCACTATCAGTCGCAGCATAACTCACGGAAATAGCAGAAAAAAACACACTTAATCCTATATATACAAGTATGAAGACTCTCAGGAAAATGTGGAAGAATCGAGACATGGAAAATAAAAAATATATATGCATTAATTGTAGCATATATTACAAGATTTATCAATATAACACGTGAAATGTTATACTAAAATGAGTAACTCTTATAACTTGAGTATAAAGTGATGATAGTATCTGAAAATATTATTTTTTTCAGAAGAGATTATTTTGAGCCTGAACCATAAATGTAGATTTTCAAACGATTCATTGGAGCATATTTTGGTAGGCAGCTTTGAGGATTTGTTCTGGAGTTTGTGTTTCGTTTTGATTCAGTGTTGCTTCATTTTGCACATGATACTGAATATTGGTGTCATTAATGTACTCTACAGGGATTGTAGCATCCCCAGTGAGCATCTTGTTCATGAGACCCACAAATCACTTTTTATCACTTAAATCAACGCCGGTTCCACCAACTACATTTTTATCAAATCATAGACCACCGTTTGAGAGATTTATTTTTTCATTCATCCCAAACTCAGCCCATAAGCTCGGACTTCGGTTTATCATCGCGATAAGAGCATCTGTAATAGATTGAGGGATCATCGTAAAGCCAATACTTTGTAAAAATAGAAGTGTCTCCTTTGTTTTTTCGTCTTTTTCTTTGAGGAGTTTTTGGTAGTTGTCTCGTAGCTGCAAAAGAGCACCTTTATACACCTTTCTAGCTTCCACTATTGGTTCGTTATGTTCTTGATAGGCAGATGATAATGCTTGTTGAATATCGGCAGCACTTGTCTTTGTCTCAAGACCAAGTTCTCGATAGTACGAATACCCGAGTCCTCCTTCTCACTTCAGGATATCTTTTATCTTTGAAACATCTCAGTCACTCACTGCAGCCTCTGCAATCAGTTTTCCTGCTGCTACAATTTTGCTCAGTTTCCCTAAGTGTTCTTGTTCAACTTTGTAATACTCAAGTTTAGGGCTTTGATAATCTCCAGTATCCTCCACACTACTTGGAAGTGAATAGTTATCTAAACTCAAACTTCTTTCGTTGGTCACCACATCATAGTTTATCTCTGTTCCGTCAGTATTTTCAAGGGTAAATATATTCCCACTTTGCTCAGAGCCATCTTTGACTTCATCAATACGAGTTCAAAGAGCACTACTCACCCGAGCCATTTGTTCTGGTGGTAGTTCTCAAAAGTCTGGAGTCATAATCCAAGCATCTATTCTTGTTTGAAAACTAGAATCCAATGATACTAAGCTCTCACTTACTCTTTTAAATACTTCTGGACCTTGAGCATATGCTTGTGGAAGAATAGATTTTTCAATTTGTTTATTATGATCTAACTCATAAATGATATTGTCTTGAATTTTTTCAGCTCTTGATCTATCATTTTCACTCCAATTTTGGTTTTCAAGTAATGTTTTATATTCAGCAAAATCTCAAGATAATCCACTTAGTTTAACATCTTTATTAATAGCAAGAATTGATTTAGCTTTTTGCCTTATTGTTTTTTCTTTTTCTTCATTAGTTTTTAATTTTTCTGCTATATCTTCTTGTTTGACTGATGTATCTTTTTGTTTCACTGCTACAACCTCTTCTTTCACTGATGTATCTTCTTGTTTCACTGATGTATCTTCTAATATTGTTCATTCAACAAGAGTTTGATGAAATTCAAATTCATTTACAGGAAATCTTCAAGATATTTTAACACTATTAAATATTTTGGTAATATTTGATTTATCTATAAAAGCATTTTTTATGTCATTATTCTGTCAATTTATAAAAACTTCAAAAATTTCATATCAAACTAAACCTAATGAATCAGATAATTTTTTGAACTGAGATAAGACTTTTAACACCTCTTGAGTTGTTTCCAAATCTTCTCAAATTCAACTTATTCACTCTTTCGTTTCTGAAGATACTAATTTTCTCTCTGATTGTTCTTTAAATCTATTATCGAGTGTTATTAATTCTTCTTGTCGTTGAATCTGACGCTCATTATTTTGAACCTCTCAAAGTGGTGCGTCGTCATACGAGCTCAATCATTCAGGACCTCAAGCCATAAAAAAAGTATAGAATTTATATCTATACTTAGAATAACATATATTTTATGTATGAGCAAAAATCTACTTATTTCACAAAATTTTATCTTGTTGGCCGAGTATTCTGTCTAATTGAGCTCAAATTCTATCTAAATCTCTTCATCTTTCTTCTTCAGCATCTAGTTCAGCTGTCACTGCTTCATTCTCAGCTGACACTGCTTCAAGCTCAGCTGTCACTGCTTCATTCTCAATAGTAGCATATATTGACGCAACAACTAAGTAAATTTTATGTCAATTAATGGGTGCTTTTTCTATAACATATCAAATTGAGTCCTTTCAATTGAATCAATTAATTCTAAAATCATTGAGAGTATCCTCAAATCAAGGTAGTTCAAAAAATTCATCTGCTCAGTTAATAGTTGCCTCTTCTAAAATAGCTTGAATAAATTTTTCAGTAATTCTTCAATCTCTAACGAGATTTAACATCTCATCAGTCATATCACTACCTCACTGTCAATTTTCTCAATCTATTGCAAGAGCTACTTGATACTGATCCTCTTTTGAAAGTTGTTCAAATTGTGCAAGAAATTCTCAGTAAAATTCTATTCCAGCTTGTCGCATCCTAACTACATCTGAAATCGCAAAATTTATCTTGTCTTTTTCTTCTTGCGTCATTGATTCTGACTCTGCAATATCATCTTTAAATCCTTGAAGCGCACTACTCCCTGTCCATTCCTCTGATGCGATAGGTTTTGAGTCAACAACTAAGACAAGTGTTTCCTCAGACTGTGCCTGTGCCTTTTGAGGTGTGATACTTGAGAGCGCAAGTGCTGTTGCAAGCGTAGTCATCTTGATTGCTGAGGCAAATCGAGCTTGTTTCACTTTTTGTGCCAAAAGCTCTCCCGATTCAATTGCTTGAGTAGGAGTATTGTTATTTTCTAGTAATTTTCATGGAGTAGCTACCATTTTCGAAAATGCCATTATGGAATATATTTCCATTATAACTCTAAAATCTCCTTTCGTCAAAGGAACTTACAAAAAATCTTTTGTGCTTTTGGAATTATTGATTATATTTCACGTCTTTTGTCTTCACTGCGAGCTTAACTCTTGCTTTAAAATAGCAATTTTTACTTAAATTTTACTTAAAATATTTTCTCGTATTTTAGACACTTGAAATAATATTTTAGTCAATTATAGTGTAAGAAATATGTAAAAAAACAGAGAGATTTTAGAAATCTCTCTGTTTTTAGAGTCGGCTATACAAATTTATTGTACAAATATAAGTGAATTTCTATTTATTGTGTGCTTTTGAAGTGTCACGTCGGCTTGTGAGCTTAATCATTCAGGACCTCAAGCCATAAAAAAAGTATAGAATTTATATCTATACTTAGAGTAACATATATTTTAATATTGAGCAAAAATCTATTCACTTACTGTATTTGCTGCATCTTTTAATGCTTGCGTAGCTCTTCTTTGCAATTCTAATCTTTGTTTAAGAGTATTACCATATTCATCTACAGCTTCATTCTCAGCTCTAGCAGCTTCATTCTCAGCTCTAGCAGCTTCATTCTCAGCTCTAGCAGCTTCATTCTCGGCTGTAACAGCTTCTAATTCTGCTATAGCAGCTTCATTTTTTGACTGAACTAAATTTGTAGCAAAAACAAAATATAATTTTGATATCGTATTCGGAGCAAATTGGAGCATTTCTTCATATGAATCTCAACTTTCTGTCATTCAAGTAGTTCGAATATCCATCAGTACTTCGGCAAATGCAGGGACTTCTCACCAATCCGGGTCAGTATCAGCTCAATTAGATTCAGCTTCAATTTTCATTGAATCAATCATACCTAAAGGAACTCTTCATTCTCTAACGAGATTTAACATCTCATCAGTCATATCACTGCCTCACTGTCAATTTTCTCAATCTATTGCAAGAGCTACTTGATACTGATCCTCTTTTGGAAGTTGTTCAAATTGAGTCAAAAATTCCCCATAAAACTCTATTCCAGCTTGTCGAAACCGAAATACATCTGAAATCGCAAAATTCATTTTTTCATTAAGCTGCGTGTCTTCAAAAGTTCCATCAGACTTGTTAGTTGCGATGTCAGCTTCAGCGAGGAGCTGCGGAGAATCGGGAGTTTGAGCTTGTGAGTTTTGGGGAGTGAGGAGAGCGAGTCAGAGCAAAGCTGCTTTAGTTTGTGACGCGAGTGCTGTGAATACACTGGGAGTCTTAAGCTCATTATGTACAGAGTTTTTTGCTGTATTGTTGTCAGGTAATGATGGTTGAGATGAAAGCATATCTTTAGAATAACTTATAGAGTATAGAACTAGTATACCTCTTAAGTCCTGATTCGTCAAAAGCAAGATATACAAATTTATTGTACAAGTTCACAAGTTTTTAACAGAGTGTTGAAAAGTTGTGCGTAACTCTTATATCCTGTATCTCCAACCCTCGTCTTTGAGGTGCTTTTCTTGGATATGATAGTCAGGCATAATATTGGCAACTTCTTTCCAAAATCTGGGTCCATGATTCATTTGTCTGAGATGACAGAGCTCATGAATAATAACGTACTCTATGGCCTCTTTTGGAGCCATAATGAGTCGGTAAGTGAAGTTGATAGTCTTATTACTGGAGCAACTTCCCCAACGAGTCTTGGCTGAGGTTATTTTAATTGAATCAAAATCAAATTTATGCATATTTGCAAGTTCGGTGGTTCTAGTTTTGAGGTATTTTTTTGCTTCTGATTTATAAAATCGCTCGAGTTTTTGTGGGGATGATTCTCTGTCACGTCAAAAGTTATACATCATTTCTGGATCTATAACTTCCCCGAATAAATAATATTTTTTATCTTGTGATTGTTTTTGTATATTAGTGTAATGCTTTTCAATCCAGGCAGTATTTTTTTGTATAAAGGCATCGATTTGAGCAGGAAGCAAAAATTTTGGAGCTCGTACTTGTAAAACTCCATGAGTATCAAAACGCATAGAGAGAGATTTCCTCCACGATTTTGTGATTTGTATTTCTAAGTCTTGCATACGCAGCCCCTTGCTCTTATCAAGAGTAAGGATTCAGGAAAGAGTTATATAATATATTTTGGATCTATTTTTCCATCAACGACTTCAATTCCATCGTCTCGGAGTCTCTGAACCTTTCCGTGAATTCCGTTTTTTCCACTATAGCCTCAGAGTTTTCAAGAGTGAGAAATAACCTTGTAACAAGGATAAATATCTGGAAACTCATTGTGTTTCATCACCATTGCCACTTTGCGTGGATGCACTTTGAACTTGTCAGCCATAGTTTTATAGGTCATGACTTTTCACACTGGAATACGCTGCAATTCTTCGAGGATGTCTTGTTTGAGGTCTATCATGATGAGTTTAGATGTATATTATAATATTTCCATAAGTTCTACTACTGGAATCTCTGTTTCTCCCTTTTGGATATCATTCACGAGCATGATTTTGTCTCCTACTTTGAGACTTCCATTTTCTTTACAAATAGTAATCGCTGTTCCAATATTTTCAACAAATTGCTCATCCCAGTTTTCCAGTAAATAGGGTTGTACTCCAAATAGGACGTTCATATATGCAACAGATTGCAGGTGCATGGTAAATGCGTAAATAGGAAGATTTGGTCTAAAACTCGAAGCGAGTCGAGCGAGTTTTCCTGATTTTGTGAAGATAAAGAGTGCATCAACCTTGAGCTCTTCTCCAGCTGAGATAGCTGATTTTATGAGAGCTTTTTTTTCTATGTCTCGAGCTGTCAGTCCCTCGTTTGAAAAGTCTCTGTTTTCTAATATGAGGTTTTTTTCAGCTTCATGAATCGTTGCTGTCATAACCTTAACAGACTTGATTGGGTATTTCCCTGCAGCTGTTTCTCCAGAGAGCATTACACAGTCTGTATGCTGCATCACAGAGTTATATACATCTGAGACTTCAGCTCGTGTTGGAAATGGGTTATCTATCATCGATTCAAGTAAATGCGTCGCGATAATCGTGAATTTCCCTGCTGCGAGGGTCTCTTTGACCATATTTGACTGATAACTTGGGAGTTTCTCTATTGGGACTTCGATTCCCAGATCTCCTCGAGCGACCATAATCCCGTCACTTGCTGCAATAATCTCAGTGAGATTATCAATACCCTCTTGGTTTTCTATTTTTGAGATAATTTTAATGTGTTCTCCTCCAAGTTCTTTGAGGTATTCTCTGAGTTCTTGAACATTTTCTCTACTTCGCACGAAACTCATCGCGATAAAATCCATAGATTCTTCGACTGCAAACTTCACATCTGCTCTGTCTTTGTCTGTAATTCCTGGCATTTTGAGTCTGATTCCAGGGAGATTGACATGTCGTCGCGAACCAATTATGGCATCATTTTGAGCTTGTACACTGAGAAAATCATCTTTAATTTCTAGAACTTCTATTTGAAATAAACCACTATCTACATCAATAATTTGACCAACATAGGCATCTTCACCAAGATGAGGATAATCACAAAAGAGAGCTGTTCCATCTTCTTTGAAACTCTCTTGATTTGTATAAAACTTAAAAATATCTCATGATTTATATGTTTGTTTTGTACTCAGATCTCAGGTTCTGATTTCTGGTCCTTTTGTATCCAGAAGCATAGAGAGCGCTGTTCGTCCATTTCTATTATTCACTCGCATATCTTTGAGTACTTCTCGAACCACATCATATTGTGCGTGTGAAAAGTTGAATCTGATAACATTGACTCCAGCGTCATAGAGTCTGTGGAGGTCAGCTTCACCTTTAAGTGCTGGTCCGTGAGTTGCGATTATTTTAGTTTTTTTATTCATAGTAAGTTCGTTAATAATTATTTTTTTGCTGATACATAAAATAGATAAAATACTCCAAATAGTACGAGTCATAATGGGAGACTTATTACCCAATACCAAGAAATACTAAACAGAGAGCCCAATATTATTGCATCATTACAATTCTCGACTATTGAGCGGATTATTGGTGCACATCACTGAAAATATCCTATGATATTGGCAACAAAAAATGCAAAGAGTGGCGATACTGCGATAAAGAGTGAGAGTATCATACACATCTTATAAATATTTTCTCGTTTCATTATTTGTTTTATAAAATGTATATTATTTTTGTTTCTCAAATTCTATCGCAACACTCGGACTGTCTTTTGTAAGTCTTTTGATAGATAGGTCACTCGCTTTGTTATTTGCTAATCGTAGATTATTATCTGATTTCAGTAAGTTATCTTTTACTTTATTTAAATGATCAATGGTTTTATCTATTTCTTCAATAGCAGTAGAAAATTGTTTTGAAGCTAAGATATAGTTTTTTCAAAATGCTTCCTTGAATTCATTCATATTTGATTCAAAGTTTGAAACGTCAATATTCTGATTATTGAGTCTATGTATTTCACTTTGGAGTGATTGAGATTTTGTATTTGCTTGCCGAAGAAAACCAATAATGGTAATAAAATGTTGAGGTCTAATAGCATACATCAGTTTATAATCATGAACGGTTACGATATCATCATAATATTCGTTGTCTTTTTCAAGAAGACTTACGAGTACAGCATATTCACATTTTTTTTCATTTCTATCTTTGTCTAGTTTTTTGAAAAAATCACTATTTTTTTTCTTAGTTGCGGTCGTTTCGATTTCATTTTTCATTTCAAACATAATTGAGAGCAGTTCATTCCCCTGACTATCCACTTCTCTATATATATAATCACCCTTTGTTCCTATTTCTGATATTGTATTATCTTTTCCAAATTCTGCATTTGGAAATGCTATAGAGCGAATCCTATTAAATTCATTTTCACAATGAAGTTCGAGTGATTCTCAAATCATCTTTGTACTCATTTTTGTTTTCATCTCTTTATAGTGTACCAATGCTGTTTCACTCGCTTTTAACTGATCTTTGAGTCGTTCTTCAGATAAATCTTTATCATATTGAATCTTACTGAGTTGCTCTTCTCTTGCTTTGAGTTCTTTCTCATATTGTTCCTTTATTCTTTCTCTTTCTTTCAGTATTTTATTCTCTGCATCTCTTTCAGATTTTTCAGCTATATTTTTTAGTTCTCAGTGGAGCTCTGTGATTTTATTTTGTTGATTATTTAAAGCTTCTTTTGCTTTTTCAGCGAGTTCTTTTTCTTTTATGCTTAATTTTAAATCATTTTCACGTTGAATTGCTTCAAGTTCTCTTTTATTTTCACGCTCAATTGCTTCTGTTTTTTCTTTTAATTTAGCATTAAACTGATCCATTTTAATAGATTGAACGACATTTTTTATAGTCGTTGTATCTATATCAACATCATGGAGTGAACTTAAGTCGATAATATCTCACTGTGTAGCATCTTCCAGGAGTACTAATGTATTTTCGTCTTTGATAGATACCTTGATTTTTTTCATAAAAAAATTATTGAGTTGTAATGCACTTAATATAATAAAAAAAATGACTTTCTCCAGTTATTATTGAACGTATAAAAAAGAGTTCAAAATATTTTGAACTCTTTTTTAGTAAGTCTCCTTTAAAGTTTCGGGATTTTTATTTCACTTTTACTTTAAGAAAAGGTCCCTTGATAATATAGTACATCGCTGCAAAGTGATACGCAATGAGCGCGATAACGGCCCAGATATAGTTATACGGAAATGCGTCCATATAAAGACTGGCAAGAGCAAGTATAAAAAAGACTGGCATCATCCAAAATATTCCACTGAGTAAATGCATCATTGGAGTATTTTCAACTTTTTTATATCCTTTAAGTTTTACTGCAATTTTTTTATTACAGTTTGGGCATTTTTTTTCGGTATTAAATGAGTGAGAAAAATTAATCATTTTGTATACAGTCCAAAAATCATCGTGACAACATTTTTGTTTTTTCATAGAAGTATGAATAGAAAATAAATATTCTTCTTCATACTATCATATATTATGAAGCGAGTGTATATAATTGTGTTGCAAGTTGGTAGAAGTGTTTTCTAAATCACTATATCAACAATTTTAATCATAATCCCTCGCTTCCCGTTCCAGTTATCTTCAGAGAGATCAAATACGATATCAAATACTGTGGCTTTTTTGAGCTCTTCGTAGTATTCCCCTAATCAAAAAGCGAATATCTTGAATCCATATCTTGATTCAAACTTGAGATGATCACGGCCTTTTCAGAGAAACGATATTTTTTCAGGAACATATCACTCTATTATAAAAAGTGGTTTTTTATTCCCCATTCCAAATGGCTTAAATCGGTTCATAGAAGCAATGAGTTTGAAACCTATTTCATCTAAAGCAATTGATTTATCGACTGTGAGCTCTTTTTTATGTACAGAAAAGTCTCGTTTATTCATTTCGGCTATAATATTTTTTTGAAACTCGGGGAAATCTGTTTTTAAAATACTAAATCACGCAGCTTGTTTATGTCCTCCAAAAGTAATAAATGAGTCCTTGAATTGTTCGAGAATCTCTACCATAGAAAAATACTCAGGAGCGCGACAACTCGCAACGAGTTTCTCTCCCTCATCTATGAGCACTATTGATGGTTTATAAAATCGTTCTGTCAGTCTCCCCGCAACAATACCAATAATTCCATGAGAAATATCAGCAGAATGGTACATAATAATATTATGAGAACTATCTATTCGCTCAAGCGCTGACTCGACAAACTCAAGGGTTTTTTGTTTTCTAAGATTGTTTAGTTCCTCTATCTCCCGAAGCGTTGTCTCAAGTGAATCACTATTATTGAGTATGAGATTAACAGCTTTATAGGGAGTATCCATACGACCTGCAGCATTGAGTCGTGGGCCAATCAAAAAACCAAATATATCAGCATCGAGATCCTCATCTATTTTATCCTCTATAAGACGTCTCAGCCCCCGAGATCGTGAATTTTTTATTTGTTTGAGTCACTCAGCTACTATGATTCTATTTTCTCAAGTGAGTTGCATACAGTCAGCAACTGTTCAAACAGCAGCTATATCAATCGTTTCTTGGAGATATTGGAGATATTTCGCGTCATCAAAATACTCTCGACTCACAGCCATCATGAGTTTCAGTGCTACTCAGGCTCAGGCAAGTCATTTATAAGGATAGGGACAATCAGGTCTATTGGGATTTAAAAATGCAACCGCATCATCTGGCATAGCTTCTGGGACGTGATGATGATCAGTCACGATAATATCTATTCACAGTGATTTCGCGTAGGTCACAATATCTGCATCTCGCGACCCACAGTCAACCGTGATTATGAGAGTCACTCATAGTGGAGCAAGCTCATCAATAAACTTTTGCTTAAGACCGTATCAATCATGTACTCGATGAGGAAGTCTGTAACTCACGAGCATTCCAAGTGTTTTAAAAAGATGCATCAAAATAGAGGTCGAGGTCACTCAATCTACATCATAATCACCAAAAATAATCACTTTTTCATAATTTTCTTTTGCGAGTTTAATACGAGCAACGGCTCTCTCCATATCGCACATCAAATAGGGATCGTGCAGATCACTCATATTTTTCTCCAAAATACTCAGGTCATCAAATCTAAGGGAGAGAATATCATCAATACTGCTTTCTTTTGAATGTGTAGGAAGAATGATTCTATTTCAGAGGATACTGAGTTTTTCTTGCATAAAATTTTTATCTAGCTAGCTCTTTTATAATAATTAAAAAAGAGATGAAATAATTGTTGGCACTTATTATGAGGATAAAAAATATTTTTCAAAGCTTTAAAATAAACTTTACTTTTTACTATTATAAATATACTATGCAAGCATAAAAAGAGCAGCCATAGCTCAGTTGGAAGAGCGCAGCCCTGCGAAGGTTGAGGCCGCTGGTTCGAGCCCAGCTGGTTGCACCATTAAGTTTGTCTTGCATATGCACCCGTAGCTCAATTGGATAGAGTAGCGGTCTTCGAAGCCGTTGGTTACTGGTTCGACTCCAGTCGGGTGCACCATATCGAAATAATAAAAAAACTCTCACAGATAATCTGTGAGAGTTTTTTTATTATTTTATTTTAATCTACATTCGCACAACCTGTATAACTCGTCGATCCAGCAACGAAGGTACTAGAATAGGCATATAGCATATCACTCATACCGTCACTACAGGTTCAAAGTACTAAGTTTAAGGTCATACCAGAAGTTGTCATATTTACAGAAGTCCCAACATTAGTCATAACAACTCATGTGAAACTTGTAAGACTTATTGGTCCTGAATTGCTTGGTTCTCTGAGTACAAGAGTACTCCCTGAAGCGCTAAATCCCCAAAATGGTTCAGTCCCATTTCCATCAAAGATAGCAGTAGAGAGATCAAGCGTTGGGAGTGCTTCTTCCACTTCTGGAATCTCTTGATCTATAGTTTCTTCTTGAGTGATTACTTCTGACTCTTGATTTACTATTACATCCTCAGAAGTAATCATTGGGTCCTCCTGCTCACTTGTATTTTTATTACATCAAACGAGTAATAAACTTAGTATCAGTAAAATTCCTAATTGTTTCATACGAGTAAAATTAAAAATTAATACTATAAGTGTAAGAAAAATCTTTAGTTAGGCAACTTTTTGCTCGTGATACAGTATCTTTTCACTGGAATCTTGATTCATTTCCAAGCTATAATTTTTACTACTCAGTACAAAACTGTAATAACAAGTGGTAACACATCTCCAGCTATAAAGTAGATATGAAGAGCCGTAAAAAGGAGTGCTGGGTAGACGAGTTTGTGAAGTCGTTTCCAATTTTTTTTGAGAAGCTTCACAGAGTACACGTTTGAAGTGATTCATAACAGAAATACTATAATACCTGCAAGTATTCCCCAAACGAAGTACGATTTAAGACCTTGGGCCTGTATAAGGAAAAATATATCTTTATATCATATAGAAAGTACTGTTCAAATAAAATGTCCCAGAAAAAACCACAACATGAGCACTCAAAACTGTTTTCTGAGGATAAGTAATTTAGCAAAAAGTCGTATATCAGAAAATATGAGGGTGAGAGGTTTTATAAACAAAAGTCCAAGTAGAATATAAAATGCAACTGATCAGAGGCTTACAGCATTGTTATAATATATGCTGTCTCAGATAAAATATGGAACAAAAACGTAGAGTAAAGCTCAAGCAGGAATGATATAGTAGCATAGTGCATTTATGTATTTCATAGGAAGTGTAAATTTCCCATTAAAAACGATATCAATAATTTTATCTTTCATAGTGTATTTTCAAAATAGTATCAAAATTATAAAAAAAGATTTTTAAATAACAAAAAAAACACTCTGAAGTGAGTGTTTTTTTTAATTGATTCTTAATCTACATAGATATAACCTTGAATAGATCTGTCATTTATTGGAACCTTACGAGTCGTAACCTCTCATAGAGCTCTATAATTCATATCTGAAATTATAAGATTACCACCTTCTATACCAGTTACAATAGCAACGTGACCGTAATAAGGATTGTATCCTCGACCTCCTAATTGTACTATTGCTCATAGCTGAGCATTTGAACCTGTTGCGTGACCTTTCGCTCGAGCATTAGTAAGCCATTGATTTGCATTTCCTCCCCAGTTAACATTTTTATATTGAGCGACGTACCAAGTACAGTTCCCCCAGTAGAAAGTATGCTTTGGAGCTCTCCAAGTAAGTGTATATGAACCAGATGGAGCAACATAATTACTTTTTGCTGCAACTGGAGCTGAGTACGCTGCAGTTGGAGTAGCTTTCGCACCTGCAGATGATTTTGCTACTGCTTGAGCTGGAGCAACCACTGGTTTTGGGATAATCTTAATAGCACCAGGTACAATAATAGTATCTCAAGATTTGAGATCTCCTGCTGAAAGAAGCAGGTTTTGTCTCATTATATCCTCAGAATCAACATCATATTTATTTGCAATACCATTCAAAGTTTCTCATGATTTTACTTCATGAATAAGACCTGATACAGGTGGTACTTTGATAATATCTCCTGGATGGATTATATAATCATCAGCAAAGTTATTTGCCCAAAAAATTGAGTTTCGAGTAACATTAAACTTTTCAGCAATTGAACCGATACTTTCTCCTCACTTTACTTCATAAGAAATAATTTCTTTACTCGAAGAAACATCTCTATTTTCTTGATCGCTTCCAGCGTTTACATATAAGTATGAATCTTTTGATTGAATAAATACTGCTCCGTCTCAAACAGTCTCATTGTCTCAAAAGTAAGAACTTATAATCGTTGATTCATCTATTTCTCCTCTGTAGAAATCTGTTGGACTCCCGTTATTTACAAAACTTGCAAATGTAGGATATATAGGAAGCATAAATATTGCTATTGTAGAAACAAGTGCGATTCATGTCTTTCCAGTCTTTTTGCTTGTAGCATATAAATTATGTTGCAAGACTCTTGAGTGTCGCTCTATTCGAGCTCGTAAATTAATTTTTGGTGACAAAACGTAATTTTAGAAACTAAATTTCTGGTTATGCTCGTCGTATTTCTAGAATAATTTTCTTCGTCATTATTTCCGCTCAATGTAATCAAATCTCAGTATACTTGAAAAAACAAAAAATGCCTACATTTGTGCGTAGACAATGATTTTATTTAAGCTATAGACAGGATTTCTAGTTGAGTAACTTGAGGTCTAAACCCTTTGTTTCTCATATATCTTTTTTTAGATTTCATCTTAAAAACTCGTACTTTTTCTCCTTTTTTTTGTTCTAGAACTTTACATTCGATTTTAGAACCACCAATAAATGGAGCTCCTAATTTCATGTCTTTTCCATCTAGACCAGAAATCAGTAGTGCTTCTACTGTCATCTTTTTACCAACTTCAACATCTTGTTTTTTAACTTCGATGATATCACCTTTTTGTACGATGAATTGATTTCCTCCAACTTCTATAACTGCTAACATACTTAATATAATTATAAATAAATAATACTTCTAAGTAAAAACTTAAAAAACAAATCCCTAATTTACTTGTTCCTTATGTTTTTTTTATGCTGCAAGGCCATAAAAGTATATTTTTTCTGCTTGTTTCAATAATGGTTGGGATGGTAGGGGTCGAACCTACGCGTGGGGGAGTCAAAGTCCCCTGCCTTACCACTTGGCTACATCCCAATACAAAAAAGCGAGAGTATTATATAAAATAGAGAGAAAAGTCAAAATTATTTTGCTGTTTTTTCGCTTTTGTTTATCCTGTATCCCACACACTATACAATTAATTAAAATCACATGATGAATTTTTTACAGCTTCTCATGAAGCGACCCACTGACTTACAAATAAGATATGCTAAGATTATTCTTGGAATTGTCCTTATTGCTCTTTGAATCATAGCATTTTGAGTACAAAACCTATCACTGGAAAGCTCGTTTTTTGGAATCAATCTTGATCCAATGACTAAAAAAATACTCGCATATATAATAGTAGCACTATGAGTGTTCCCTCTTGTCATGGGTGGACTTGATATCAATATACTCTCTCGTGGTAGAACACGAATTCTCCAAGTAATTTTTTGAGTACTGCTTATGTTTGTTTCTGGGCTCTTTTTGGATACAGCAAGTCTTACGGTTGATATATTTTACTTCATTCTGGGTCTCATCGTAGCAATTGCTGGAATAACGGGAAAAGCTATTACAAAAAAATGACTGAAAACAGGACAAAAAATAACAAAAATACGAGTATAGTTCCGTACAAAATACTATTAAAATAATAATGTCCAAATATTGACATTATTATTTTTTTAATTATATATATAGTTATATTAATTTTTAGGTTTTATCTTTTTGAACTCACTTAGAATAACATGACTTTCAGATCAAACAGGGCTTGATAGAAAAATTCACAATGCTCTATGAGCTTGATGAGCTACTCGAGATATTATAAGTCGTATGAGCAAAGAGGCTCACGAAATACTAGGAGGAAATATAAGAGACAATGAGCTCCTTTTTTCAAGCTCTATTGCTTTAGTAAGTTCAAATTATGAACCACAAATACCTTGAGTAAATATTGTAGATATATTATTTTTCTATAAAAGATTTGGGAGATACTTATTTCAACATACATTTTTTAAAAGAGATAATGCACAAGGAATGGAAAATAAAATGCAGTCTATATGATGTATTAGAATTGATCATAAAGTCATTGCAGCTTCAATAGAAGAACTTAAAATTGAAACATTTAAACAATTAGAAAAAAGTTTCTGAGCTGTTTTTGCACTGATGAATCACGATGCTACAATGCATAGGTTTTGAGTTGCAATTCCGGCTGATACCACCTGAGCTAATAAACTCTTAAAAAATCAATTATGATTTGAAAGGGGAATTGCAAGAAATACATCTTGAGCAGAAATTCATAGCCCCCAAGAGATCGCTTCAGCAACATTTCATCGAGATATCTTTGATGAGATAGATGAACTTTGAGTACCATTAAAAGAATTTCTACTCTATCAAACATGCTTAATTCTTGAGATTATCTCAGAAATCCAAGATAGTGAAATCAAGAATTATTGGAATCAAGTACTCAAGTATCCCCTTATGTCTTTAATAAATCCTGAGTCAGAGGAGATACAGAGACTTAAAATACAGTACCCTTTAATGGATTTTAATTCTACACATTGGGCAGAGCTCATACATAAAAAAGAACTGGAAATAAATGCTATCTGAGAAAATGGAATGAGAGAATTTAGAGTTCCAGTGAGAGATCTCAGAAAAGTAATGATGCCCTATTATCATAATCAAACTCCCTGAGTAGAAAAAGGAATATGAAAACTATTGAAAGATAAGTCTAAACAATAAAAAACTCTCATAATGAGAGTTTTTTATTTATTTCGAATATATTCTACATATAGCTCTTCAACCTTTTCACGAGCCCATGGAGTTTTTTTGAGAAATGTCAGACTTGATTTTAAACTTGGATTATTTGCGAAGCAATTCATTTTGAGTCTGCTATCAAGTCACTCAAAACCATATTCTCACTCAAGTATTTCAAGAATATTTTTGAGTGAAGTTCCATGAAGAATTTCGTGATGAGTTTTCATAATAGAAACTTTTAAAATCATAAATTCCACAAAAATACTTCACTACAAAATTGAACACTACGAGGACTTGAATTATTTTCCATACAAAAATCTCTCCATACAATGCATTTCATTTTTTCTTTGTCAGTCACCTCTCACGATAAACATTCCAAAGGAATATTGATTTTCATTCAAGGGATTCATACATTTGCCAAAGCTCATCCAGCAAGATGTGTAGCTCATAATACCATTTCTGATGAATCAAGTGAGGGAGGAAGTGTGAGCAAAGAATGTTGTTGTGACTTCCAAAATGACAAGTTGGGTCTGTTTGTATGAAAATCTGAAAGCGAAAGAGCTAAAACTCATGCAATAGCACTAGCAAATACAATAGCAGTATTTCTTATAGTTTTTTCAATTTGAATAGTAAGCTCTATTTCTATACATTCTTCAGGTGATGTTCATACTTGCTCGAACATACTCCAAAAAATTTAAGATTCAGTTTCTCATTCTTCCACTACGACTCATTGTACGAGGTCTTTACTCGGTTCATAAAAATTGAGGCTATCTTTCCCTATTTTACCAATAATATAATCGATGAGGTCTTCTTTTTTTACTTCTTCTTGTGTTCAGGCCTCTATATTTCTTACTTGAAATACTCAACTTCTGGCTTCCATTACTGCCACAAGTACTACATATTTAGATCCTATTCTTTGAGCCTTGAGCATCTGCTCTTTCATTGATGGAGTTCCAAGTGATGTGAGTGTATTTATTCCTCTTTCTCTTGCTTGAAGTGATAATGGGAATACTACTCGTTTTGCCTCATCTCCAAGCTGAACAAAATAGAGATCAATGCTATCTTTATTTTTAATGGAAATAGCTCGTTTTTTTAGTTTTTCGATGATTCTCATCGCGTCTATAGAGAAACCAGCAGCTCCATAATCCTTTGGTGAACCTAAACTACGAGCAAGGAGGTCATATCGTCATCCAGACGCAAGTTCTACTCAATGTGAGTCCTCGATTTTCCATACTATATTTGTATAAAATCCTTCTTGAAAAAAGAGTGTATGGTCATGAATAAACGGAATATCTAAATCAGTGAGATATAAACTGAAGTCTTCAAAATGCTTCTTGTTATCCTTTTTGAGAAACTTCACAATTGATGGAGCGCTACTTGCCAGTATTTTATCATCTTCATCCTGAGAGAAAAAAGGAGCGAATACATTATTTTCATACGCTGCAGCTGTCTCTTCTGACATAACTTGTTTTTTGTTTTCAAAAAAATTAGCGAGTTCTAGAGAGTATTTTTCCATCTCTTTCGCATTTCCATATGAGTTAATTTTAAGTGTAATATCATCTCAAAGACCAATTTTACTGAGAGCTGTATACACCATATAAATATTTTGTGCATCGATAACTGGATCAGATTCTCAAATCACTTCTCATCCAATGGTATAATACTCTTTTCTGAGTCTATTTTGACGAAATGCACGTTCCATATAATAGTAATAAACGGGTTGAAGTCATTCAAATACTTCATTTTGCATATAGGCTCGCATAATCCCAACACTTGCAGATGGAAGAAGTGATACATCTATATCGTCTTTTGTATTAAAACTATAGAGTCCATATCTATTTTGGTTTTCTGGATATATTTTTCGAAGAAGACTTGTTTGTTCTAAGAGAGGAGTAGAAATACGTTTGAAACCGTTTTTTCTTAACTCGTGTCGAAACACTTTTTTCAAAAATGTTAGGTAGATATGATCCTCAGGAAATACATCTGAAGTACCTTGGAGTCTATTTTCGACGGTTGATTCCATATGTTGTGTGGTGGAAGTAAGTAATACAGTATAGTATAGCTAAAAAAAGAGCTTTTCAAAGTTGTTTTCAAATAATTTTCTTATACAATACTGCAAATATTTATAAGTATATTATATGCAAGAAATTAACAGAGCTCTGTTTCAGTATTTAAATAATTTTTCGAGCAATGAGATTATAGCTCTCATCAGTCCTATATTCGCAGATCTTCCCATATTTTTTATCCCAATATTTTTGGTTTGATACTGGATATATTTCAGCTACTTTGAAAAAAATCAAGAGAAAAAATGTAATCTTATATATATATTCTATTGATGTGTAATAGCTATAGTAATAGCAATCATCATACAATCATTTATACATCTTGAGAGACCAGAAACGGCAATAACGAATTCTGGAAGACTTTTATTATCACATATACCGGATGCGAGTTTCCCATCTGATCATGCCGGAGTCAGTGTAGCATTTCTAACTTGAATACTGCTTGCAGGGTTTAGAAGAGTATTTTGGATATACCTTCCATTTGTAATTTTGATGCTCTTGTCACGAGTAGTTGCAGGAGTGCATTGGCCATTTGATATAGTAGCATGAACCGTAGTATGAATTATTTCAGCATATATTGCACTCAGATACCTCCCAAAAATAAAATTTGTAAAAAATCTAAATTCTCTGATAATGAATCTATTATCTAAAATATATTTATAAAATGAGAAACAGCTCAACGACACGTATACTATTCGCTGGATGAGGAACTGGTTGACATATTACTCCTATCATAAGTTTATATAACTATATAAAAGAAGAAGATAAAAATATTAAGGCTCTTTGGCTTGGTGAGAGAGATTCACTTGAACAAGAAGCTGCCCTCAAAAATAATATCGAATTTCACGATGTCGCTGCTGGGAAAATAAGAAGGTATTTTGATGTGAGAAACTTTTATGAGCCACTCAAAAATCTTACAGGTTTTTTTCAGGCTCTTTATTTTATTCTAAAGTTTAAACCAACTCTCATATTTTCAAAAGGTTGATACGTATCTCTCCCGGTATGTCTTGCAGCATTTGTACTAAGAAAAAATATATATATACACGAATCAGATACTGTCATGGGTTCAGCAAATTCATTTGCATCACGATTTGCTACAAAAGTATTTTTTAGTTTTCCAAATAAGAAAATAGATGGAAAGAAATATATACACTCTTGACCTCTCGTAAATCCTGAGCTCCTTGATGGACTGAAAAATATGAAACCGGACGAAAATGAGCGACTCAGTGTACTGGTAATAGCAGGAAGTCAGGGGTCTCAAAAAATATTTACAAACCTTCTTGAGATACTTCCAGACTGTAAAGATATAGATTTTAATATTATTCTTGGAACTCAAAACTCAGACTTTAAGTCGAGATTTGATAATTATCTCAATGTAAAAACGCATGGCTACATTTCGCAGGCAGAGCTCGGAAAAGTTATGAAAAATAGTGATATTGCTATCACTCGATGAAGCTCTACCCTTTGGGAATTATACTATTTTGGGATTCACTCTATTATTATTCCCCTTAAAGCAACAGGATGAAATCATCAAACACATAACTGAGAGTATTTTAAAAAAGAGTTTGAATCTGATCTCTTAGACGAAGACAGTGACACACTGAATTTAGAAATATTTAGAAAACTTCAAAGCTACAAATCACTTCGAAAAGCAAAACTCAATCTTGAAGGATTCCTCGATGGACTCAAAAAGATAGAATCAGAAATTACATAGAAAAATATAAAAGAGCTTGTAATAAAGCTCTTTTTTTGCGTGTGAAATAATAGTATGATACTATTTGTAATATATTATTTTTATTACTAAAGTATGACACATAAAATAGAGGCATTTTTGGATAATCTCCAAGCTCAAAGTACACTTGGAAAACTACTGCTCCCATTGCTCGTATTATTTGGAATAATCATTTCTGTAGTATTCTTTTCCGGAAGTGTTGTTTCTCTCACGGTTATTATAGGTGCGACACTTGCATTCTATATGGCTCTCAATATATGAGCCAATGACGTTGCGAATAATATGTGACCAGCTGTAGGATCAAAAGCTATTACTATTTGAGGAGCTATTATTCTTGCTTGAATATTTGAAGCTGCCTGAGCCATTATTGCAGGTGGAGATGTAGTACAAACTATCAAAGGCTGAATTATTGATTCTACAGCAATAGTAGATGTAAAAGTATATATAGGTATTATGCTCGCTACCCTTCTTTGATCGGCGCTTTGGATCAATATAGCAACCTATACTAAAAAACCAGTTTCAGCAACACACTCTGTTATAGGGTGACTTGTAGGTGCATGAATCGTAGCTCTAGGGGTTGATGTGATTCACTGGGAAAAAATAGTTGAAATACTTGCAAGTTGGGTAATATCACCGGTTCTAGGGTGAGGAGTTGCTGCCTTACTACTGTGGAGTATAGATAAAACTATTATGAAAAAAGAGTCTCGACATGACGCAGCTCAAACTTGGGTCCCTGTTTATATTGCTCTTATGACTGGGAGTTTCACTGCATACCTACTCTTAAAAGGTCTTAAACAAATTATACATCTCTCTGAACTTCACGCATTTGCTATGGGACTAGGAGCTGCACTTCTGAGTTATATTGTAGTGAGAAATCTATTGGTTAAATTTTCTGGTGTCTTTAAAAATTCAAAAAAATCAATTAATCATCTTTTTAACCTCCCACTTGTATTTTCAGCAGCACTTCTCTCATTTGCTCATTGAGCGAATGATGTAGCAAATGCTATTGGACCATTTGCTGCTATATACGACGCAGTAAGTTCTGGAACCATCGAAGCAAGTGCTGGAATCCCATTATGGATCATGATAATCTGAGCACTTTGACTCGCAATTGGACTTTGAATCTATGGTTCACAGCTTATTAGAACCGTTGGGAATGAAATAACAAAACTCAATCAAATTCGAGCGTTTTGTGTAGCACTCTCAGCAGCAGTTACCGTTATCGTTGCGAGTCTTCTGGGGCTTCCAGTAAGTTCAACTCATATAGCAATTGGTTGAATACTATGAATCTGATTTTTCAGAGAATGGCAAAAACGAGAATCTAAGAATGCTAAAATATATGTTGATAAATCTATACTCAAACAAATTCTTCTCGCTTGGATTATAACGCTTCCTGCTTCAGCTTTAATTGCAGGTTTAAGTTATACAACTATCATATATTTTCTATAAATAATCTTTATGATTAAAAGACTTTCTCATTTTAGAAAGTCTTTTTTTTTATGCATTAATATCATAATACTAAAAATTATTTTTAGATAACAAAAAAAATAAATTCGTCAAGATGTTCTCTTACTTAAATCTTACAATTAACTACACATTTAAAATTTTCTGTGCTACTATTTATATATAGCTAGAAGTACTTCAAAATAAAGTTGCTTCTACTGTGACATTATTTTTTAAAACAAAAATACAAATATGGGATCTGCACTACTCTCTAGACTCTCTGGTTTCTCTGCAATTAATTTAACAGAACTCAATGCTACAGCAAGTTATCTCAAACGAATAGATAGAAAATTTCTACTTACTGAAAAAGAGTTTCTCAATATTCTGGAAGACCTTTCAGAAGATTTCCGATCACTAGAAATTGATGGAAAAAGAGTTTTCCTCTATGATAACGTATATATGGATACAGCTGATTATCTCTTCTACCACCAACACCAAGATAAAGTCCCTTCTCGAACAAAAATTCGAACGAGACACTATACTGACGCTGGAGATCTCGCATTTTTTGAATACAAACAAAAGGAAAATGGTATCACTAAAAAGTTTCGATACCAATTCCCTGCTGATGAACATGGGACTATGACTAAAGGAAAAAAGAGATTTTTTGAAGGAGTGTTCCAAAGCCTCTATAGTGAAAAAGCTCCAGATATCTCTCCCGCTATGCAAACGAAATACAATAGACTCACACTCGTGAGTAAGTCAGGAGAAGAGAGACTCACTATTGATTTCAACATCTCAGTAAAAGATCTTCGAAACGTAAAAGCCAAGGATATTAAACTAAAAATTTAGTAATCATCGAAAGTAAATCACTCTCTGATAACTGTAAAAGTTTAGGAATCATCGAAGGTCACGGAATAAAACGGGCAAGTTCATGTTCTAAATATTCTCTTTGAGTTGTATACTCAGGTCTCGTTGAAAAATGGTCTCATTTCCAAACAACTATCAACAAAATACAAGAAATTAGAATGGAAGTTGTAAAAAAGAAACGTCAAAAATCTATGACAAATGTAGAAGAAACCGTAAATTCTCAATTCAAGAAAACTTCACTTGAACAAGTAAAACAAACAGCATAATAATCAAAAAACTCTCAAATCATATTGAGAGTTTTTTGATTTATAAAATTAATTAGGACAAAAAAATACTCTCAAGAATAAGAGTATTTTTTTAATCTATATTTAAATATGGTATCCCATAATGTTTAAAAATCTTACGTGAACCCCCGAGCATTTGTTCATAATCTTGGAGATCTAATTTTTCTACCCAGCCTTGAATCGTAACACCGTCTGGTCATTCTATTTCAAGTAACTCTGGAATCCCTTCATACATATCAAAATCAAACTCCATATTTTCAAGTGTGTAAGAAACTCTATGTTTCTTCTTTTCTCTTGTTTTTTCCATACCATATTTCTCAAGAACTTTTGCAAAGCTCTCAATATTAGATATTTGAGTTTCGTGTTCATCTTTTGCTACCACTCACTCTTTTTTCTTTATTTCTTTTCGTTTATTTTTGATAGTATAGATGTGTTCTTCTCACTTTTGTCTCAGACGAAACATTCTCCCATTTGCGTCCATTTTATTCTTTGGAGCATCATCTGGAAAATCATAATAGATATCATGAATAAATCATTCAAAGGATTTTTTTGCTCACATTGCCTCTAGTTTCGATACTATTTCTTCTTTGTTTATTTCGAGTATTTTTATTTCTTTTTCTAACATGTATTTTTGTAATAATTATATGTTTGAATTATAGCATAGTTTTATAAAAAAATAAAACCCAAAAGTGGGTTTTATTTTTTTATGCTCTGAGTCTAATTGCAGGAGAAGCATTAATATTTCAAACATTTCCATCATTCCACTCAACACTTCAATTTCCATCTACATTATAATATCTCTTATATTGATCATCTAATCAATAATGATCAAACAATCATCTTGAACCATCTGTGAGTAATTGTTTCTTCTGAAGTTTCAGTTTCTTTATAATATATTTTATTGCATTATTATCATCACACTCAATTTCTAAAAATTCTGGTATTCCATTTTCATAATTATCAATATCTAATTTTGCGTGTACGAGCTTCTTTCTATACATAAAAGAAATACTATAAGATTTTCTTTTTTTAGATTTCTCTCGAGATTTCTTTAATCATACATTTCAAAGGAATTCTCAAAAAATTATTGAGTCATTGACTTCAAATTCTTTTTCAAAACATTTTCTAGATTCAATTTCTCATTTTTTTGTCTTAGTTTGAGATTCATCAATTTTTCTTTTAATAGTATAGAAGGTCTCATGTTCTCAAGAGATACTAGTTTTAGTTCGAATTCTTAGACTTCTTTTAGATCATTTTCATAATTTTTGTCTATCAAGTCTGAGGTTTTCATCATCATAATATTCATCCAAAATACTCACCTCTTCATGTTCTTCAATAGATACATTATCATCTCATTCTTGCCATGAAAAAAGTGACTCAGAAACATGAGCTGCTGAAGTATCTAAAACTTTAATTTCGTTTTCTTCTTCATAGGTATTAATTTGATTTTCACTAAAATCTAAGAGTCAAAAAGATTTTGCAACCATAAAAAATGAGGTCAGTGCTTTGTCTTGAAGAATATTAAAAATATCTTCACCATGAGCTGTAGGAACATCTTTATAATTATGATTTTGTGGAATAAATCATGAATGTTGTAGTTTTTCTAATACCCAATTAATATAGAGCCTATAACTCAAACTTGGTTTAATGGTTCCTCTAAAATATTTTCATACTATCTTCCCTTTGAGGACTTTTTCAATTTCTTCTACCACTTTTTTTATTTCTCCACCAATACTTGTAATAGTAGCTATACTCTCTTTTCAAGAGTGTTCTTGTAAATATTGAGATATGATAAGATTTACATCTGCAACAACATCCTCAGATAAAATACGGATTATTCATTGAGCTCATTCTCGAGAAAGAATATCTTTAATTATAGTAGACTCGTCAGAATCTTGTCCTTGAAATAATCAGAAAGGGCCAGTATCTAATGCCATAATAAGTGTATTGAACATAATATATATTATACAATATACTAAAAAATATATTTAAGGCAAAGCAATGTTTAAAAAACAAGCTTATATTTGCTTTAAAAAATATATATTTATGATGCTATATATTATAATCAATAAAAGAAATGACTGACCTATACTGTGACATTATAGATAATTACTGAGATATGGCTTTTGCTATCAAGGTAATCAATACCTACACCTTTGAAAAAAAAGAACAGAGTTTTCGATTCTTTTCCAATAACAGAGATCTCTATGATGTATTTTCAAAAAATCTTTTAGAAAGTGCTCAAGTAACATATTATAATCTGAGTGAGGTACAATCCTATACTCCAAGCTCAAAGATACTCAATTTGTTTGAGATAGAGATACATTACTCATTTTTAGAGTCTTTTGAGTTCCCTATTCATCTGACTGATTTTACATATTTCTCTCTTGAAGCGAAAGACTGAATCTATAAACCATGAATAATAGAGTATCACGATAAAATATCAACGCACAGTAATTTGACCGTGAAACATTTTAGTGTTTCACTTCTAAATTTTACCTGAGGGGCATTTTCAGAAAAAATTTACCAAACAAAAATATTAGAAAAAGAATATTTTTTAGAAAAATATCATCTGAATACAAATAAAAAATGGATCTCAGTTTTCTGTTATCCTGAAACTCAAAGTGAACTTGAAAAAACATGATTTTTTGAATCATTTTGAGACGATTATATATTTTTAAGCTTTTGAAAACAAGTACTTTCATATAAAAATAGTATGACTCTGCCCTTTCTTTCAATGCAAGAATACGCATCTCTCCTGCATTATTGTGAATGAAATATAGTACGGTGAGAAAATAGTATGATTAACGCTATGGAATCTTGAAAACCATTTTACTGGGATATTTATAAAGAGAATAATGGTGCACATAGAGAAAAAATACACGATTTTTGTGAATATTTAAAATTGAATTGATACTGAGATGAATATGTTAGAGCTCAAAAATTATGAAATTTAGAGTATAAATATGGTGTAGTACATAAAATATTTACACAAAAAAAAGAGAGTTAAACTCTCATTTTTATTTTGCACGTTCTGAATATTCACCAGATTCTGTATTGACCATAATATCTTCTCCTTGTTCAACAAATCCTGGGATTTTTATATTAAGTCCAGTGTTAGTAACTGCGTCTTTCATAACTTTTCAGTCTGCCGTATTTCACTTCACTCCAGGATCACAGGTTTCAATAGTGAGTCTTACTGATGTAGGAAGGGAAATTCAGATGAATTTTCCTTCGTATTGTTGTACATCAACAATCATACCTTCTGTGAGATAATATTTATTATCTCAGATATTATCTTCTCAAAGCTCTATTTGTTCAAAAGTTTCGTTATTCATGAAGAAATATTCTCCAGCTGATTCATAGAGATACTCAAATTTTGCCCTATCGAGTGTCACATCATCCATTTTTACTTCTCAATCAAATTGTCTATCCACACTATTTCCTTGTATAAGGTTTTTAAGTCTCAGATTAATGGTTGTTGCTCCTCGTCCACCTCTTCTATATTCAAATTTAACGACAAGATATAACTCGTTATCTATCCTCAGAACTGTTCCCAATCGTGATTGAAATGCTGTTTTCATACTTTAAAATAATTTATAATACCCAAATAGTATCGAAAATCGTTAAAAAGCAAGTTTTGAAAAAAATCTCAGAAATATTTCTGAGATTTTTTTGAGTTTTATTTTTCCATCCTCTTCAGTCCAATTCTCCCCTTTGCAAGATCAACTTGAATAATTTCAAAATCAACCATTTCATCTACCTTAACTATATCTTCGATTTTTTCTACTTTTTCTTTTGAGAGTTTTGAAATATGTATCATTCCTGATTGTTTCCCTCTAAATTCTACAATGGCTCCAACTCCATCAATTATTTTAACGATTTTCCCAGAACTAATAAATCAAACTTCTGGAACCCAAAGGAGTTCAGTAATAACTGCAATGGCAGCTTTTCAAGAGTCTTGTGTTTTTGCTGTAATCGTCGTGAGTCCATCCTCAGCAATTGAGATAATGACATCGTGCGTCGCTTGGATTTTTTGAATGGTTTCTCATCCTTTTCCAATAACTGTTCTAATTTGAGATTCAGCTATTTGCATACTCATAATAAGTGGAGCGTATGGAGAGAGTTCTGGAGCAACTTCTGCTTGTGTCTTCAGCATTTCACCCAGAATATACATCGTAGCAGATTCACCTTGAATAAAAGCCTCTTCAAAGACCTTCATTTGCAGTCATTTAATCTTGACGTCCATTTGCATAGCCGTAATCCCTACAGATGTTCGTGCTACTTTGAAATCCATATCTCATAAGAAATCTTCTTGCGCTTGGATATCTGAAAGTATTTTATATTCTCCGCTCTCTTCATCATATATCATCCCCATAGCAACTGCTGAAACTGGTCTTTTAATTGGGACTCACGCGTTCATAAGACTCATCGTAGAGCCACACACAGATGCCATAGAACTTGATCCATTACAGGTCGTAACTTCTGATACTGTTCGTATCATATATGGGAACTCAGCTTCACTTGGGAGAACTGGTTCAAGTGCTCTTTCAGCAAGTCGTCCGTGTCCGATTTCTCTTCGACCAGTTCCTCGCATCATTCTGACTTCTCATACTGAATATGGAGGAAAGTTATAATGATGTATATATCTCTTTGTAGATTCATCAAACATCCCATCAACGAGCATATTATCCTCAGGTCCACCTAGAGTACAGATATTAAGGACTTGTGTCATTCCTCTTTGAAATAATGCTGAACCATGGGTTCTTGGAAGGAGTCATACTTCTGATTTTATTTTTCTCACTTCATCTGTTTTTCGACCATCAAGGCGAGTTCCCGTACTAAGAATATTTTTTCTCATGACTTCTTTTACTCTTTTATAGACCATTGCACCAACTCCTGAAGTGTCATCGTCTTCACTTAAATACTTTTTTTCTAGAAGATAATCACGTGTTTCAACATCAAAAGTATCAAGTACTGCTTGAAATTCTTTTTTTCCAACATTGTAGAGAGATTGCATTTTTTCTTCTGTCAAAAAATCTCTCACAGTATCATATAAACTCGTATCCGGAAGATTAAAACTTGGTTCAATCAAGTGAATTACTCCATACTGTGCTTCATAAAATTGTTTGAAATCAAGTTGTGCTGCACACAAGTCTTTTACAATGCTATGAGCATGAGATAAAGCATCCAACATTTGTTTATTTGAGACTTCACTTGCTCAAGCTTCTACCATAGTAATAGCATCAGATGTCCCAGCAATGACAAGATGAAGTTTTGCATTTTTTTCTTGTTCAAAATTTGGTTCAAATGTGTAGCTATCATCTTGATTTAAAACTATTTTCACTCCTGAAACAGGTCATTCAAATGGAGCTCCTGCAACCATAAGTGCAAGTGATGCTGAAGTTATTCCCCAGCTTCCCATTTCACAGTTATTATCACTTGAAAGAGTTGTTGCGATAATTTGAGTATCGTTAATTATCCCTTTTGGGAACATGGGTCTGATAGGTCTATCAATCATTCTAGAAGTAAGCGTTGCAGCGTCACTTGGACGAGCTTCACGTTTCATAAATCTATTTCCTCCTATCTTTCCAGCTGCATAATATTTTTCTTGATAATCAACAACCAGTGGAAAAAAGTCAGCTTTTAGATTGAGTCCAACTTCCTTTATGCCTGCAGTCGTGAAGAGCATATTTCCTCCCTCATCACTCATAGTAATCGCACCATTTGCGAGAAGTCCTAATTTTCCTGTTTCAAAACTGAGTTTTTTTCCAGCAATAGTATACTCTTTTTTGAGAGGTTGCATGGTAATAGCCGTGCTATCTGAAAGTCCGTACATACACAATAATTTAAAAAATATAGCACTTGAAATATATCATAAAACTTATGCAAAACTCTTAAAGATATAAGAATTTCAAATAAGCCTTTTATATATATTCAAGCTTAAAAAGAGTATAAGCATAAGAAGCAAAAAGTAAAAAAACTCTCAATACTGAGAGGTTTTTTTGTTAACTCGTCGGACATACAACTCACCATTTAGGTTGACGATTTGTTTTTGGAGTCCAAGCTGGTGTCTCTGTATCAAATCAAGCTGGTATACTGGCAAATTGTGAAACACACCATGTACTTAGATCCTGATTAAAAGATGTAGCTCAATACAATAGTGATGTCATTATGGTAACATTCTTTGTATTCCACGATGAAATATTTCAATTAAATTGTGAAGCTCAAATAAACATTCAGTTCATGTTCGTAACACTACTCGTATCCCAGGCCTTATAAGTACTTCCATCTCATCTTGTAATAATTTTTGTATTTATGTCTTGATTAAATACTATAGCTTGATTAAACATATTTCTCATTGAAGTAATTTTACTCGTATCCCATGAAGATATATTTTGATTAGATTTTGCAGCTGTTCTAAACATATTATATGCATTTACTGCTTTTATAGGTTTCCAGTTTCAAATATCCTGATTAAATTCTCTCGCATCTTGAAAAGTACTTTCGAAATTTGTTACATTTGAAACATTCCAAGCTCAAATATTTTGATTAAATACTAATGCATTATAGAATAAGTAGTCCATTTTCGTTACATTACTGGTATTCCAATATCAAATATCTTGATTAAAACTACCTTGGTTATAAAACAAACCTGCCATATCAGTGACTTGTCATGTAAAAATATTGTAACTTGAGTTAGCAAATGTGTAAACATTACTGTCAGGTCATGTTAAAGAATATGTAGCGTTTCATCACACTGTTCCGCTAGAAACAGATTTCAACATTGCAGTATCTACAATGAGCATATTTAAACATTCTCCACCTGTTCCTATTTTTCAGACATTGAGAGAATCATAACAATCAATAGAAGGTCAAGTACTTGATGATGAACTTACTAAATTACTAGAATCAATTCCAGATTTATTATTTAGGAGTATTTGATCAACAACAGCTATTTCACTCCCTGTTTTGTTTTTCAGGTTATCATATTGTTGATTCTCAGAAATATTTGAGTTTGTGTAGTATGAAATAATATTTTCTCAAAACAATTGTTTTTCGCTAGTGTTTGCAAGTGAAATAGTTGGTCCAGAATATAAAACAGGTGCGGTAACACTCGTAAGTACTCAAGGAGTGAAACTAATTCATTCCTTAAGTGTTTGTCACTGTGGTATAAAATTAGTAAGGTTTCAAGGAAGATTTTTTGAATTTTTAATTGAAAAGCTTTGGTTTGCAAAGATTTGCTCAACTGTAACATCTACTATTTCACTTGTTATTATAGTTGGAACTCAAAGTATATATACAAAATCTGATTCTTGAATCGCAACTATTTCTCTATTATAGTTTCACACAATATTAGTGTAAAAAGTATTAGCTGCATTGGCTTGATTCGTCATGAAATTAAAGCTCGTAAGTGGACTCTCACTTATGGCTCAAAGTTCATACTCTTGTCTTGTATTCGTCGTAGAATATGCATACGGAGATCACAGTAGTGGATCAGTAGGAGTTTCAGAAATTCTTTGTACCGTATTTCTTGTAGCATCTCCAAAGACTCCTTGTTTCCAAGCGAGTGAACCTGAGTATGTTACATTAATAAAATCAGTTGGATCTGGATAATATCATTCTGTTGTTTGAAAAAATTCAAGTGCTCTTTGAATCGTAGCTAAATCAGAAATTCGTGCTGATTCACGTGCTGTTACGGAGTATCATTGGAGTGAAATGAATCCTATCGTCCCTAGAATTGCGAGAATCGTGATAACAACTATGAGTTCAACAAGTGTAAAAGCTTGTTTCTTGAAATAATTCATAAAATTGTACTTATAAAAAAACTAATACTGTATTTATAAGGATTAGGAAGCTGCTTGCAAGGAGTTCAGGTTGACGAAATCTCATTCATATCTAGCAATATTTTTTATTAACCTCTTTTTAATAATTTTCTCATTTTTCTGATACTGAGTTTTCCTGTTGGAAGTTCCTTCATATTTGCGAACTTAACAATTCATCTCTCAGAAAGAAGTATAGCAATCGGTCTTGTAACCTCTATATGAGCCAATACAATATTAATCATTACCATAATCGGTACTGAAAGCAACATACCTGTTGGTCCCCAAATCGTACCCCAAAATATAAGTGAAATAAGAATTACGAGTGGGCTCAGGTTTAGTTTGTTTCCCATAAGTCGTGGTTCGATGATATTTCATATCAAGACTTGAGCAGAAATCATAAGAACTAGAAAAATAAAAGTAAGTGACAGTGACTCAAATTGGATCAGTGAAAAAATAACTGGAAAAAATACTGCAATAATAGAACCTATGTTTGGAATATAGTTCAATAAAAAAATAAGAAATGCCCAAAATATTAGAAAATCTAGTCCGAAAAAGTACATGATCATAAAACTTATAAATGCTACCAAGAGACTTACTATTGTTTTTATAAGAAAATATGACTTTACATCAGCCTGAACCTGATCAAATATTTTGAAAAATGCTCCTCTATCTCATCCAGCAATAATTCTCATTTTATTAAAAAATGATTTACTCTCCAAAAGAATAAAAATAGTAAAAAATAATATCATTCCAGTATTTTTCACTATATTAGCAATAATCGCTGCAGTTTGAGAAAATATATAGTTTAAATCTAATGAATCCATTATTTGACTACTCAATACCGTTCCATCAATATTATATTTTGATGTCAGCGTATTTATGATATTGCTAAGTTTCTCTTCATAACCTGGAGCTCCTAAGATTATTTGCTCAATATTTGCATTAATTATTTGAGATACAAGGTAGAAAAAAAGTCATATCGTAACAAGTGAACACACAAGTGAGAAATATGAAGGAACTCACATATGTTTGTAAAATCCTGAAAGTGAAAGTATTATAAAGGATAAGAGTATTGCTATAACAAACGGGATAATTATGGGAGCTCAGATATAGAGTACATATACAAAAAATCAGAGACTAATAAGTCACAAATTGATTGCTATAAATGATTGATACTTTGTTTTCATATATTACGTTATTAATTATTCACTTATTTGCCAATACTCTCACCTCGAATATATCTCAGAACCATCAGCTGAAGTAATCGCTGGAAATATGAGATCACACTTTCGTACATCAGCTAGAAAATCTACGCTTGCACTACATGGACAGGTTGTGCAAATGGCATTTCAAAAGATACTTCCTATATCTGGATTATATAAACAGGTTCTAGCTGGATTAAATGTCGGGATGCATGCTCCATATCCAGTATCTGGGGAAATATTTTCACAACTATACGCACTTGGGCACTGATTTGTATTTTGACACTGAGTTTCTAAAATCGGACATCAAAGATTATTAGCTGTTCCAGCTATGAGTGGGCACATATCTTCACAGTTTCAGATTCCATCTCAGTCGCTATCTTGTAAACAAGCTTCCCCATCCAGAACTTGAATAATAACTGTCGCACTTGCAGTTTTTCATAAAGAATCTGTAACAACAAGTAATACATTATACGTTCAACTACTTTGATACAAATGATCTATATTAGACGCATAAAATGGAGTAGAGCTATCTCAAAATGACCATTCATAAGTATAAGGTCCTTGTCATCCAGAAATTCTCGCATTAAAATTTACAAGTAAATCTTCATAACCATAAATAGGTGTAGCATCTATATCAACGCTGAGTCATTCAGTTGCACTGGTATCAGTTACTATATACGTCATTTGTTCTGTTGCAGTTTGACCACATCCATCAGCAACAACGAGTTCAATATTCCAAACTCAGCTTTCTAAAAATGAAAAATTATCTACATATCTCCCTTGAGCTTGTATGCTCTGAGTGGTTCACTCCCTGTTAAATTTCCAGTTGTATTTTATAGTTCCAACCTTGCAGCTTGTATCAACCTCTCACAAGAAATCAAAAATATTATTTCAATTATCTTCCTGATTAGAAAAATATATTTCCTTACAATTTGTATCTTTTGGGGTACAAGTGTCATCAAACACATCTATATCTAAATCTATATATGTGACTTGCTTCGTTGGATATACAGTATAATTCATTGTTTCACTTCACGTATTTCCACATCAATCAATGACATCGAGTTGAATGCTCCACAGTCAATCTAAAGGAAATGCTCTATTATCCTGAAATAATCAAGTGGCAAGCGTCTTTGTTCCACTCTCTAGATGTTCGAAAGTCCAATTATATTTTGTCACTCAAATATTACAACTTGTATCTACCTTTCAGGCAAAATCAAAAATATTATTTCCATTTGTTTCTCCACTTGTAAAATCAATCGGAGTACAATTTGCATTTACTCATGAACAGGTATCATCAAATACATCAATACTCACATCTATTTTTTGAACCTTTGGAACAATATAGGTCATCTCTTCGCGAGCTGATTGTCAACATCCATCTCTCACTTCGAGAGATATTTTCCATACTCCAGCATCTAAAAATGAAAAGTTATCTACATATCTTCATTGCCTTGAAATAACTTGTGAAGTTCCCTGCAATTGGAATTTCCAATTATAACTTATATTTCAAACCTTGCAGCTTGTATCTACATTTCAAGCAAAATCAAAAATATTATCACCGTCTGTTTCATCACTGGAAAATGATATTTCCTGACAATTTGCATCTATTCAAATACACCCATCATCAAATACATCTATATCAGCATCAATATAATTCTTTGTTGTCTCTGGATAAACAGTATAGGACATTTGTTCACTTCACGTATTTCCACATCCATCACGAACCTCTAGTGTAATATTCCATAATCCATCAATATCAAAAACTTTGTTATCTTGATACACTCCGTTTGATTTTCTCTCCGTTTGAGAGGCACTATGAGTATAGGTCCAATTATATGTAATGATTCATATCTTGCAGCTTGTATCTACTTTTCAAGCAAAATCAAAAATATTATCTCCATCATCTTCTCAACTAGTGAAATCTATTTTTTTACAGGTATTATTTCCTAGAGTACAATTATCATCAAAAACATCAATATCAACATCTATTTGTTGGCTTACAGTTTCAGTAGAAGACTCAGGAACAAAAATAGTTGAAAATACTTCACTACTTTGACCACAAGTATCAGTGACTCTTAAAATAATTCTCCATTCTCATGAATCTTGAAACTCAAAATTATCTATAAATTCTCAATATTTAAAAGTTTCTTGTCCAGTTGATTGATGTATAAATCTCCAAACATATCAACTTGGTTTTGTGATTCCAGACTCACAACTTCCCTGCGCGTCTGCATGAAAATCATAGGTATTTGAAGGATCTTTAAGATCTGAAAGTTTACAATCTACTTGTCATGGAGTACAAGTTTTTTCAAATATATCCAGCGCAAGAGCAAACTCATCTTGTGTGACTTCATTACAACTATTCGATTTGAGTGCAATATATGACATCCTGAGAAACTGCTCCTTAGTTATTGATTGTTTTGGATTGATATTTCACTGTGCGTCAGTTTCTAAGAGTTTTAATACTTTTTCATTTCAACTTGTGTCATATTCTGTAATTTCATAAGTCATGGCTTTTCTTATATATCCATAGAAGGTATATGGATTTCCAGCACTGTCTTTAGCTCTGACATCACTTCACAGTGTTTCAGTTGTTGTTCCATTTAAGATACTTTCAATAACTACTTGGTTATCATTGATAGTAAAAATTCCAGAATTACGTAAAAGTACCGCAACTGCTTCTTCTAGATTAATACGATTACTTGGACAAAAAGGTCTTTCTCAAAAACGAGTTGTTCCATTCTCACAACTCTGAGATATATCATATCCACGAACATAGTTTTGTTTATCTGCTTCTGCAACGCAATAGAAATATGGATTACTCGCATTTATATCAAAATAGACATCTTTCCCTGTAAACTCCTGAATAAGCTCATAATCAGTGTGCGGAGCAATACAACGTTCACAAATAACTTCCATTGAGATTCAAACAAACTCATCTCGATTTAAAAATGTCTGAGGATTGAAACGTGATGATCCATCTGGGATGATCATTCCTCTATCATAGAGGGCTTGAAGTTCATCTCTATACTCGTAATCAGCAGAAATATCGCTAAAGATATCCTCAACAAGAGGAGTAGCTGTAAATCCAGGAACAAAAGTTAGTATCCAGAAGAGAAATATGTAAAGTATTTTTTTCAAAAATATTCTTATTTACTAAGTATTCACCGTAGCGTACATAACTATTCCTCACGCAACTGAAACATTGAGAGATTCTTTTTTTCCTAACATAGGTATCATAACTATTTCATCTGATTCATCAAGCAAAGTTCTTTGAACACCGTTAATTTCGTTTCATAATATAAGACAGATGTTTAATGGTGTATTATTATACAGGTTTTTATAATCTATACTTTTCTCATCCAGCTCTATACTGTATATAGTAAATCAAGATTTTTTAATGTAACGTAAACACTCTTGAGCACTTGAATAATATTCCCAATCTATAGATTTTTCTCAACCCAGTGCTGTTTTAGAAATTTCTTTCCGAGGAGGTGTGGGAGTACATCCAGTAAGAAAAATTTTTTGAAAACCAGATCCGTCAGCATTTCTAAAAAGAGCTCACACATTTTGCATGCTTCTGATATTGTCGAGTAAGAGAATTTTCATAATTTATTTATTGATTTATATACTCATATTGAAAAAAAAGCATGAAAAGTCAATGTATTCAAATAAAAATAAGCAGAGTGATGGATGAAAACATCTATTAGTCAAAATATATTTCAAGAAACTAGTACGTTTTGATTTATTATTTCAGCTATATAGAGTATACTAGATGTATATAACTATATAATATGTTTGAAACTCTTAGTATTATTTCTCTGTTGGTTGTACTATTTTCCATTATTTTATATTTTTGGAAAAAACGTTACAACTATTCCCGTACACTTAAGACGGTTTTTTTACGTGTGACACTTCCAAAAAAGAACTCTGATTCAGATGCAAAAAAGGAAACCACGAAAGATTTTAAAGAAATGGTTTCACTCATGGAGCAACTTTTATCCTCTTTGAAAAGTACACATTCATCTAAAATACTAACAAAAATTCTTGGCCAAGATATTCTTACTTTTGAATATATAGCTCATGATGGAGAAATACTCTTTTATGTAACCTGTTCAAAAGACTATAAAAAACTTTTGGAAAAACAGATTAATGGATTTTATCCAGATGCTATAATAGAAGAAACGAAAGAAGTGAATATTTTCAAAGACCGTACATCATATGCAAATACCTACCTCAATACTAAAAAGATATTTCCCTATCCAATAAAAACATATCAAAAACTTGAATCTGACCCAATAAATAACATTACGAATGCTTTTTCAAAACTAGAAGAAGATCAATCAGCAGCCATTCAAATTCTTGTAAAACCTATTGATGACGATTGGCAAAGTAAATCTACAAAGATATCAAGTACCATGATGCATTCTAAAAGTTCTCATTTTACTCTCAATCCTATTAGGATGTTAGTTTCACTCTTTGAAATGTTTTTTCAAAATAATGACAATGATGATAAAAGTTCTCAGGATAACAGTTCTAGTGCCCTCACACAAGATAGATCTAAAACAGTTGATGAGAAGTGAGATAAAACTGGATATGAAGTAATTATTAGAGTTATTACAACCGGAAATAAGCAAAACGATACTGAAATAGAACTGAAAAATATAATAAGTAGTTTTACACAGTTTTCACATCCTGACTTCAATAAATTCTACCCCACGATTCGACATAATCAGAAAATACTTATCAAAAACTATATTTATAGATATTTCACGAAGCCATTTTGGCTTAAAAAAATGATTTTAAATACTGAAGAACTTGCTTCGATATTTCATTTTCCACATATAAGATATAATGAAACACCTGAAATAAAATGGCAAAACTTCAAAATAGTAAAAGCACCAAAAGATATGCCAAAAGAATGACTTTTACTCTGAGAGAATATTCATAGAGGAGTAAAAAAAGAAGTCAGAATCAAAACAGAAGATAGATTTAGACACTTTTATGTTATTGGGCAAACTGGTACTGGTAAATCATCTATTTTACAAGCAATGGCACGTCAAGACTTTGTCAATGGAGATGGTCTTGCTATTATGGATCCTCATGGTGATTTGGTAAAAGATTTACTCCCATTTATTCCAAGAGAAAGAGCTGATGATGTCATCATATTTGATCCATCTGATGAGAGTAGACCAATTGGTCTCAATCTCTTAGAAGCACTTCCCGAAGAACGAGATATGGTAGCACAAGATGCAACTAATATAATGATAAAACTATTTTGAAACGAAGTATTTGGCCCAAGACTTCAAGATTATTTTCTCAACTGAGTTTTGACTCTTATGGAGTATCCCCAAGGTTGAGCCCTCACAGATATTATCAGACTCTTTACGGATGATGATTTTCAAAAAGATCATGTCAGAAATGTAAAAAATCCAATCGTAAAAGCATGGTGGGAAAAAACCTACGCTTCTATGTGACAAAGAGAAAAACAAGAAATAATTCCGTATTTTGCAGCTAAATTCTCAGGGTTTATCACAAATGCTACTATGAGAAATATTATCTGACAGACAAAGAGTTCGTTTAATATTGCTCAGTCAATGCAAGAGGGGAAAATTATTCTTCTTAATCTTTCAAAAGGTTTAATCTGAGACCTCAATTCTCAACTCCTAGGTATGATTGTGGTGAGTAAAATACAAACAGCTGCGATGCAACGTCAACGAATGGAAAAAGAAGACAGAAAGGATTTCTACCTTTATATAGATGAGTTTCAAAACTATGTCACTCCATCAATAGAATCTATTCTCTCTGAAGCTCGAAAGTATCGACTCTGACTTGTTCTGGCTCATCAATATCTTGGTCAACTAGAAAAATCTGACGCGCTCACAAAATCAAGTCTCAATCTTAAAAACGCGATTTTCTGAAATGTATGATCAGTCATGAGTTATAAAGTTGGTCCAGAAGATGGAGAATTTATGGCAAAGTATTTTCAACCTACATTTTCTGACGCAGATCTTATTAATATGGATAAATTTAAATGAGTTATGAAACTGGCTATCGATAATCAACCTTCTACACCTTTCTCAATTATTCCAACTAATCCCTACTTGGAAACCTGAGATCCTAAAATAGCAAAAGCTTTTATAGAACTATCTCGATTGAAATATTGACGAGACAAAGCATTTGTCAGTAAAGAAATAGAGTATAGAATTTGAATAAAGTAACTACCTATGACAGATTCACAAAACATAGAACTTCTTCAAAAAAAACTGAAGCATGCCCAAGAATGGATGGCTCGAGAAATAGAAAACGCAGAACAAGTACGTAAAAATAAGCTTATCAAAGATAATGCAACTATTATTTGAAAAGAGTTTAATGTAACACAAAAGATACAATATTTTTTAGAAGATTTTTCACCTCAAGATATTCCACAGTGAACTATAGAAAATATAAGGTCCTCTGAAATACTATTTGAGCATATTTTAGAGGGCTACCATCTCGATGGGACAGCTGTAATAGTAGGATACCAAAAAGTACTAGATCTTTTAGTAGAAATAAAAATAACTGAGTGATTTCGTAAGTTTATTCAAGAAAAGTGAATCTCTCATGCTCCAGAAAATAAAGTTCTTGAAAAGAGTTTTTATGCCATAAATGCAAATCATTATACTCTGTGACTTTGAAGACTCTATCAGGCACTCCAAAAAATTAAAAATAATAAAATAGATGGACTTTACTTGTTGCATTTTTCTCAGTATATTCACTCTCACTCATCTTTAAAAAAATCCTTGCTTGAAAGTGATTTTTTCCTACAATTAGAGCAACTTGTAAATTCAAATGCTGTCTGAGAAAAAAGACATCAATGAAGTCTCAGTTTACAGGATACAAAAATATGTAGAGAACTTTGTATTTGAAATTTGTATGAGAAAAACTGCCTCATTTACATATTATTAAATACTGATTAATATACTTTTTTCACAAATAAAATATGAAATTTTTACTTGTTGTTCCAGCAATTATCTTCATTGCTCTATTGATTATAAATATAGGTATTTTTTCACTTACGAGAGAAATTAATTTCTTCTGGCTCTTTCGTTTTGATATTCCTGTGGTTATTACTATCACTCTATTTTTTATTATCTATATGCTCATGATTTGGGCAGGCCTGAGTTTTGGAAAGGTATTTACAAATAGAAGAATAAAAAGTTTAGAAACCGAAGTCTACGAGCTCAAATCAAAACTCTTAAATAAACAAGGGGAACTCATTAAAAATATAGAAGACAAATTTGATAAAAAACTCTGAGAATTCAAACAAGATTCTGATAAAAAATTAGAACTCACAAAAAAAGAAACTGAAAAAGTAGTCAGCAATGTAAACTATGATTTCAGTACCATCAAAGATAGACTTACAAGAATGGGAAAAAAATAATTTTAAAATCCCATTATATACTTCCTACAAAACTTATGTTTTACATCGTCCCTACTCCCATTTGAAACCTTGAAGATATGACCTTTCGGGCTGTTCGTATTTTACAAGAGGTAGAATATATTGCATGTGAAGATACGAGAACTTCATGAGTGCTTCTCAAGCATTATGATATTCATACTCCAACACTTTCATATCACTCACACTCTTGAATAGCAAAAGTTGAAAAGATTATAGATATGCTAGAAAATGGAAAATCTGTAGCTCTTATATCTGATGCGTGAACTCCAGGTATCTCTGATCCAGGTTATGCTCTGGTCCAAGCTGTCTTGGAAAAATGAATTGAGATCACAGCTCTTCCAGGTCCAAGTGCTGTAATTACGGCATTATCAGCGAGTGGAATGAGTTCTCATCATTTCTTGTATCTTTGATTTCTTCCAATTAAAAAGTGACGACAAACACTCTTAACACGTATCTCTGAAAACAAAACTGAAACAGTCGTTATTTATGAAAGTGTTCATAGGTTAGAAAAAACTCTTAAGGATATCTTAAAATACTTTTGAGCAGATCATCATATCGTAGTTGGAAGAGAACTCACTAAAAAATTTGAAAATTATCAAAGAGGAACGGTAACGGAAGTTATAGCTTATTTTTCAGAAAACCCAGGAAAAATAAAATGAGAATTTGTAATACTAATATAATCTCATGGATTTAGGCACATCTTTACGTAAAAATGCTCGAGATGAGATAACTGTGTTATCTATAATTGCGCTCAGTGTCCAGGAAGTATATAAAAATATAACTTGAAATACTGTGAGTGTAAAATCAGTTCAAATTAAGTGAAAGAAGATATTTATAAAAACTGATAACAAGCTCATAAATAGTGAGCTCTCACTACTTGTTTGAAATATTCATGAAATCCTTGACATGAAGATTACAAAACTTTGATTCCCTTCTCTCAAAAATATGACACTCAGTTTTATATAAAAAACTCTCAACTTTGAGAGTTTTTTTATATTTAATAATTTTATTGATTCAATTTTGTAAGTTCTATTTTATAACTCACCCCATCAATTATTATAATGTTAGAGTCTAGGCTATATTGCTGAGATATTTGGAGTGTATTAGCACTGAGTCAAGAAGCACTCACTCATCAAACTAATGACCCTACAGTCATAACTACTCCTGCTATAGCGAGTACTATAAATGTACTACTTTTTAGTTTCTCATCAAAAAATATGTAATAGCTTCGTATAACTGTTTCTATCATGCAATCGTATCAATTAGTAGTAATACATAGAGTATCTCATAAGTTGTTCATTGAGTCAAAAAAACTGTCTCAATTATGCAAATATCCTGAGTGAGCATTTTAAGATATTATTTTCTTTTTGTGAATAAGAGACCAGATCAAGAAACAGATAATAAATACTCCAAAACTTATAAAGAATCCACCATATCACGCGATAGATAATATGATTCAACCAAGGAAGAGTCCTACTACGTTTGCAAAATTCTGTAGGATTTTCATCGGTGCAGCTGAAGCATTTGCATCGATTTGTTTGAGTCACTTTTTTTCTGCGTAGGTCGTATTATAACTCTCTAGAAATGTAGCAACTGATAAACTCATACAAATAGAATACCCAACTGAGTTTAGGAGAGCTAGTGGCATAACTATGAGGAACTGAGGATCACTTGCGAAAAATCACATGATAATCAGTGATGAACCTGAGAGTATAAGTCACGCAACAGCAACCTTGTACACTCAAATTTTATCAGCAAGTTTTCAAAACATATCTTGCAGAGCAAAGGCAGGAATAGCAATAATACCCAGCAGAATAAAACTCCAACCTGACCGAACTTGATCTAAAAACTCAATAAGAAATGTTGAGGCAAAAGTATCCCAAAATCAAAAAGTTAACAACATTATAAATGACCAGTAGACAATGAGATAACTATGAGAAGCATATGAAAGTGTTTCATAAATTTCCTTGAAACTCTTTAATGTTTTCGACCTCATTTCAGAGAGAGAAATCATATCATCCGATATTTTAATCGGATTTAAAAATATAAATTTAGATTGAGAGAGTGTATTTTTTAAATCTATATTACTCACGGTTTTTACCACAACTTCCTTTGTTTTATTAAGAAATCAGGGCTTGAAATAAACCTGAAACTTTTTAACTTCATGAATATTGAGAGTTGTAGTTTCATTATCAAAGTAACGGTACATGAGTACAAATATAAGTACAATGATAACTAATATATGAAATATAATGAGTTTAGGAGAAAAGGTCAAAATAAATCAAGCAGTGAGAAGTCATAAAAATGACCCAATTCAGGTAAATAAATTATTTTGAGCGATAATAGACTTGTATTGATCAGGAGTAGCATTACTTAAGACATATGAAATATTTGTTATATCATTTACCTCCTTTGTGAAACCATAACACATTGCAGCAATGAGCAAAAGTAAAAGATTTAAAGCACTTCAAAGAAAAAACTGTAATACTCATTCTAACACTCAAGCATTTTCAGAGACACTCACAGCTATAAAGTTGGTAACTTCAAAAATAAAGTTTCAAAATATAAGAATAGCAACAACCTGTGATATAACTCACATGAGATAGAGCGTTTTTGATTTAAAGTAATACTGTAAAATACCAATAGGCACATCAAATAAAAATGCAAAGAGGTTCCCTAGTCAGAGAAAAATTCAAACGAGTGCAAGTGATTGGAGTTGAAGCGTAAAAAAATATACTGTGGTAAAATGAAACATCATCGTTGAGAAACTCAAAAGCCCCACTGTTAAATGGAGATTCCTTCGACGATTTCATGTAAGTCATCCATCAACGGAAACAAGTACTTTTTTTTCTCAGGCCATACAATTGTAGTCTTAAAAATATGTATATACGATATGATAGCATATTTCCCTATTTAATTCAAAAATCTCACTTGTTTTTTTAAGATCAAATTTCTATCTCACCACTCCTATATTTGTGTAAATATTCTATATATGATATACTGAAAGTATCTTGTAATATTATCTAAAAAATCATGGCTTCAGGCAAAATCCAAAGCGTAGATACAGAAAAACTCAAAGAAGAAATATTGAAAAAAACACCTGAAAAAGAGTACTCTTCTTCAAGGTTTTCAAAAATCGAATCTCAAGTCATAGAGTGACTTGCAAAACAAGATACTCAACAAGTACTCAAAGATATTACTCTTTGAGCTTTGGTACTATGAAGTTCGGATATTCACTATGAGTGTTTTATAAAATACGTATTAGTGCGATTTAGAATCGACTGAGTACTCGTTGATATTTTCAAACTCACACACATACAGTACAAAAAAATAGTTGAGAGACTCAAATACTCTTCAAACTTAAAACTTAATATTACAAATATACCTCAAGATGGGAAGTATTCTTTTGAATTAGAAGGAGAGAAAAAAATTGACGTCAGAGTCTCTACCCTGCCTATTGCTTATGGAGAAAACATTGTATGTCGTATACTAGATTCACAAAAAGCTATTATTGATTTCGAAGACCTTTGATTTTTTTGGACATCTAAAAGAATGCTTGAAAAGGCCATATCAAAAAAATCAGGAATGATTTTAGTAACATGACCTACTGGTTCATGAAAAACTACGACTCTCTATACCATACTCAATCATCTCAATACTCGTGAAAAAAAGATAATTACTCTTGAAGATCCAATCGAATATCAGCTTGAATGAATCGTACAATCGGAAATTGATGATAAAAATTGAGTTACTTTTGCGAGTGGACTTAAAGCATGTCTCAGGCAAGACCCAGATATAATAATGGTATGAGAAATCAGAGACTTTGAAACTTTACAAACTGCTACTTCAGCATCACTTACAGGTCATCTCGTTCTCTCTACTCTACACACTAAATCAGCAGCTGATACGCTCGATAGAATTATAAACATGGGACTGAAACCATATATCCTTGCTTCAGCACTTGATACAATTATTGCTCAAAGACTCGTAAGAAAAATATGTCCTCATTGTAAAGTGCAGCGAGAAAAATCAAATCAAGAAACCGCTCTCATTGAAGCTATGATGAAAGAAACAGGAATGAATATAGTATCAAGTGTAAGTATGAAACTCTATGAAGGAACCTGATGTGAAAAATGTAATCATTCCGGGTATAAAGGACGAATCTGAGTGTATGAAATAATTACCCTGAATGAAAAAATAAAAGAAATCATTAGATCTTGAGGTTCTGTAGAGCAGGTAATTCATGAAGCGAGAAATTGAGACCTTATAACTATGAAAGAAGATGGTATTCTCAAGGCTCTAAAATGATTTACTACTATCGAAGAAATAATTAGAGTTATATAACTGTAAAAAAATCTCTCCAAATTGGAGAGATTTTTTTAATACCTTGAATACTTTTTTTGAATTATGTATTATTTCACAAATAACATACCTTGTTTCGCGTTGTATCCGTCATTAGCGACTCAACCTGTTATACCTGAACCAGAAAGAGTATGAGGAGCACTCGTTAAACTTGCAGCTGTAACTGCAGTTTCTTTCGATTTATCTATGACTCTATCAAAACTATAGCTTGTGAAGAGTTGAGCAGAATATTTCAAATTTGAAGAAGCTAGAGTATATGCTGCATTTAAGTTTGTGAGTGTTCAGTTATTAGTAGTAAGATTAAAAGTTCCTGTTCCTCAGGTAACACTTCGAGCAACAAGAGTCCATCAACCACCTGCTATTTCCATATCACAGTATACACTTACAACTGCTGATCCAGTTGGATTTATTTCATAAATTCAGCTATTATTTCCATTACCAGTTTGTTTCAATCTCTTACAGTTTGCCTTTGGATTTGCTGCTCTCAGAACAGTTCCTGTTCACTCTAATTTATCAGTATCTGACAAATGAGCTATGTAAGTATTTGTAGTTGCCACTACGTCGACGCTCGTAAGTCAAGAAATATCTTGTACTGGAGTGTTGTAAATAGTTGGATCTGTAGAAGTGAGAATTCATAATTTCTTACCATAAACTTTTACAAACCTTTCATCATAATTAACAGCATTTGCTTGATTTCAAAATGTATTTTTAGAAACTAACCCTCATTCCTCAAGGAGTGTCAGGAGTTGAAATGATGTTCTATCTTTAGATACATAGTATGTGTAGTATGTTCCATCTTTAGGATCTGTTCATCAGTTCGTATAATCAATAGTTTCAAGTACGTCTACTCATAGAAAACCTTGGTATCCTATGATATTTGTAGCACCACTTGCTGTAATATCTATATAATCATCTGGAAGTGGAAGAGATTTATTTGATCCATATACTTGAATAGAGTCATTAAGTTTAACCATTTGTGAAACTCTATTAGAATCTCGAGCTCAAGTAAGGTAATTAGAATAAGAGACAAATCAAATTGTAGATAGTATTCCTATAATCGTGATAACAACTATAAGTTCTACAAGTGTAAAGGCTCTTATTTTCTGTGAAAAGATCATAAAGTCAGAAAATTATTTTATAAACAGACTTATATTATTAAAATGCTCATATAAAGCAATAAAAATAGATTGCTCTTCTATATAATCATATTATAAAATGTTTAGCTGAATTATCGAAAAAAAAGGAAAAATACTTTCTATAGAAAATGGAACCTATACTGTAGAAAACTTGTACTGAAGCGAGTTAACACTTGGACAGTCTATAGCTCATGATTGAGCTTGTATGACGATAAATGGTTTTACTTCAGAAAGCTATAGTTTTTTTGTAATGTTAGAGAGCTTAGCTAAAACAAATTTTTGATCTAAAAAAACATGAGATTTTTTTAACCTAGAACGTTCCCTCAAAGTATCAGATAGAATAGACTGACATTTTGTAAGTGGTCATATAGATTGTATAGGCCTAGTAAAAAAAAGAGAGCTCTTAGATGATGGATCACTTTTATTAGGAATTAATTTTCCTGAAACTTTTTCCAAGTATACTATAATAAAGTGATCAATTGCACTTAATGGAGTGAGTCTTACTATTGCAGAAAAGTCAGATTGATATATACTCGTTTCTCTCATTCCCTTAACTCAAGACTGGACAAATCTATGAGAAATCAATCTATCTGATTGTATAAACATTGAGTTTGATCTTCTAGGAAAATATATACTTAATACAAAATAATATGGCTGACTTTACCCAAGAACTCAATAGTATTTCAAATATTCCAAAAAATATAAAAATAGCATTCATCACTGCTGACTTTAATAGTCTCTATACAACTCAACTTGAAAATCTTACTGAAAAATTACTCGAGGAACATCATTTCAGAGACATTAAAAAATTTAGAGTTCCCGGAGCATTTGAAATTCCAGGTATGATAGAAAGAATTATGAAGCACTGAAATTTTGATCTTATTTATTGTTTTTGAGTCGTAATACGTTGAGCAACCAGTCACTATGACTACGTATGTAATGAAACAGCAAGGTGAATCATGAATGCAACTGTGAAGTATAAAACCCCTATTATTTTTGGGCTTCTTACCTGTGAAAACAAAGAACAAGTTGAAGAGCGTATAAACGCAAATCTTGGTATTTCTGGACTCAATTTATTATCAGCAAGTCTCGATGTCTAATATTACAATACAGCAAATATCATGAGTAGTGCTTCATGGGAAAAAACTATGAAGAACTATCTGATTTCCTACCCTCAATATTCATTTAGATTCACGTACAATACATTTTTGAGTCTATGTTATTCGAGCAGTTATATGTAATAAAATATATGATTGAGTTGGAACATATTTAGAAGGAAAAAACCTCTTTGAAGCCCATATATTTAACTTCAGTCAAGAAATTTATGGGGAGATAGTGGAAATAATTCTCCTCAAAAAACTACGAGAAAATAAGAAATTTGATAGTTTTGACGCACTAAGATGACAAATTACTCAAGACAAATTTGAAGCAGAAAATATAGTTTTAGCCGTGCTCACTTTCTGAAGTTTTGATCACATACATCCATGACATGAATATTATCTCAAACAAGCATCGAAATTTTGAAATACACTCATTACTGTTGTGGCAAGTGATGAAAATATAGAAAGAATTAAATGAAAAAAACCTGACTATACTATGAGTGATAGAATACATTCATTAAATGCGCTTGGTATTTCTGATATCATCGAAGCTTGAAGTAATACTCGTCCTATGCAATGGCTTGAAAAATATAAACCCTTTTCTATATGCCTAGGATATGATCAACGTTGAAAATATGTAGACTCCCTTCCTAAAACCCTCAAAGAGCTATGACTGAGTAGTCATATTATCACAATAAAAGCTTTTCAACCTGAAATATTTAAGAGCTCACTCCTAAAACAAAAAAACAACACTCATTAGTGTTGTTTTTTTTGATTTGAATGTGAGAGTATTTCCTGATATTCTTCAAGCTCCGTCCATTTTCAAAGAGAAGCAAGTCTCGCTTGGTCAGGCCAAGTAGTTGGGATATAGTTAGTATATCAATTCCCCGCTTCAAGTAATATTTGTTCTAATCATGCGACATCAAGTCGAACAATATCTGCAAAGTTATGTACTCATTTTAACGCTAAAAGTTTTTTAATTTTTGAGTCTATTCAGATTATGAGTGTAATATCTCAAGTGACTATTTCCTCAAATATTTCATCATCATCTTTCTCAAATATTTTTTTTTCTTGTAGAGAGTTTAATTTAGAGGCTTCAGTGTAATTTTTAATTTTTGAAACTGGTTTAATCAGCCAACCAAACATCATTCCTAAAAAAAATGTTCCAGCGAGGATAATTAATATCTCAAAACTCGATTCAAAGAGTGTTGCATCGGAGGGTAGGTATTCAAACATAGGATGAGTGTATAATAATTTAATTGAATCTTATTGGCAAGCGAGTTCTTTCATTTTAGAAATAGTAGTAGTAAACACGTATCATGTAGGCTGGTTAATATCCCACGGGTCTAAAACATCTGCTCTATAGAGTAGTTGAAAAGCTTTTACGGCTTCAAAATCATCTGCATCATAACTTCAATCTACTGTAAGATTATTTCCTATAGAATTCAGAAAATTTTCAAGATATTGAACTTGTATTGTACTGTTATTTCAACCGAAGGCTATAGGGCCAACGAAATTATCAGAACATACTCAATCTCAGCTACTCGTTCAAGTATTTGATGAAAATACAGGTACTTTTTCTTTGATTAAATCTCCATTTTGAGTCATAGTCTCTTGTTCGAGAGCTTCTAACAGTGTTCACGAACTTCCAGTTGATGATTCTGGAACGTCTAATTCAGTATTAACACTTCACTGAGATAGATCATTATTTCAAAGGAGGACATCATTACTAGAAAGACTTTGAGTTCCACTTGAATCAGATGACGAAGATGGATTTATCTCATCAAAGCTATCTTCAGTGAGAGCTCAAGTATTCGAAACGAGCGTATTTGCAGCAATAGTGTCAGTACAGAATCATTTTACATTACATGTGTACCAGTACCAAGATGTATATCCCCAAGCAATTGTAAGAATAAGTGTAAAAAATATAGATATTATTTTCATGATTTATTTGAAAAATAGAGAAAAACAGCTTACTGTAACTATACTAAAAAAAAGCTTCTCAAAGTCAAATAAGTGGCAAAAACTTGCGTGACATTGAACAATCTTTATACTAAAACTCATAAATTAGCGATACCCATTTTATGAAAAAAAAATACATATCATTTTTGATTCTACTCCTGGTCTTCACATTTCAAAACCAGTGAGTTTTTTGAGCTGAAGAAATTTGCGCATCTCAAAGCTGATTTGGACTTTATACATGTAGAAACGAAAATATATGCAAAGGATATGAGTCAGCTAAACCAACGTATAACGTACTTCCCTTTGAAAATGCGTGAGACGCGACCCCAGCGTTCCAAAATCAAAAAGCTGCTGCTCCAGCATTAGATGCGGCTAAAGAGCTTTACAGAGCAAATATTTGAAACATATATAAATGTGCCATCATACAGTCCCAAATAAACTCATTAAATTTCTTAAATAAAGAGCTCTGACAGGAAAACTCCGGTCAACTGAAAGATTCTATCTGATGACAACTCGATCAAAGACTCCAAAGACTTGAAATATCTAGTAATACATTGGGGTGCACACTGAGTGATAATCAAACCGTTCAAAATAAACTCAACATACTCAGGGAAACAACGACTCAACTTTGTACCTACGTAAATTATTTAGAATACCTAAAATGATATTACGCACAATTAGATAGATTCGCAGATGAAAGTGAGATGCGTAAATCGTATGGTCAGGATATAAAAATAGATGACCAATATACTCTGACAGAACTTCCAACTATTATAAACAGTATAGAGACGGAAATTGCCCAAGAAATATCTCACAGTTACAAAGTATTTCCAATTGCCTATCACGCGTATAGTGATTATGAAAATAACTTTCCTATTCACTATCTTCTTGAAATAGTCCACGCAGATGTAATCCTCTTAAAATCTCGCTTGTATGAAACGCTTATGCCTATAGCTCAACTCTGACTTAAGGTTATTAATGCCATGAGTTACTAAAAAAATCTAAGAATTAATTCTTAGATTTTTTTAGTAAAAACAGGTATAAAGACATAAGTCACAAGAGTCAAAAAACGAGCAACAATCACTGAATGTATGAAGATGTATCGAGAGTAAAATACTCTACGTAATACTCAAGAGTTAATAGTGCTATAGTTCAAAGAGATACTGCAATGGTGAGTCAAAAGATCATGAGATAAATATACTCTCCTGTTACTGCTGATTCAAGCTTATTTTTTTGCCCTCATAAAATATGCATAAGTTTGAGCTTTCCATCTTTAAAACTACGCAAGAAACTTATAGAGACTAAAAATGTAAGAAATGAAAATATAGTAACATATGTGAGACAGAAATAAATAATAAGGAGAACTTTTTGTGCCACATCCAATACTATTTCTAGAATCTCCTTCGCGTTTATAAATACTACATCTCATCCTACAGCTTGTGAATATTCAAACTGAATATTTTCAGCTTTATTCTCAGATTTATAAGAAACAAAATATCTCTTAGGAAAGTTCTCAAAATCAGGCTCAAATACAGAAAAATAAAAAAATGGATTACTTCCAGATCGTACAGCCTTTCGAATATTTTCGACAGTGAGAATTTTTTCTAATCAGGCTGAACTAAAAAGTATTTCATCTCAAATATCAATTCAGAGCTCTCAAGCAAAGTCTTCGTCTACAGATACTCAGTTTGAACTTATAGGATTTCAAACTATGATATCTCAGTCCATATTTCTTGTAGTTGAAAGAAACTCTCGAGAAAATTGCCTTGGCCGAGCTCATATTCTATTTGAGTACTCTAAAATATCTATCCCTTCCACTTGTAAAATTCTGAGTGGAGTAATTGTATATATTTCCTCTTCACTAAAATATTGTCTCGTAATTTCTATATCATCAGGTGATACATCGACAATAAAACTATCATTACTTGTAGCTGTAAAATTTGAAATAAAATTTAAGAAACTTCCTGAAAATACAAAAAATACAAATATAGAAAGAAATGAAATAAATGAGGAAAATACTATAAAAAAAGATACATTTCCTGGCTTAATAGTAGAACGGACAGCATCAAAACTATAAAAACTTATTTTTTTAAGGAGTCATCGACTCAGAAAATATATAAATTTCAATAATAAACTACTTAAAATATAGAGAATAATAATGGTTCCTGTAAATCATAAACTATATAAGAATGCTTCAAACACAGGTATATTAGATATGACACTTATCGCGTAAAATCCAATAAAAATAAGAGAGAGATACACAAAATAATTCACAAACCCAAAATTTGAAAAAAATGAACTATCACTGAGTAAATCTCTAATTCTCGAAGTATAAATTTTGTAAAACGGAGAATATACTCAAATCAAAAGTAATACTAATGTGATTAACATTCCCTGAACAATAGATTCTGGATGAAAAATTAAAAAATCATAGAGATTTCATAAAAACACTAAGGCAAGAGCATTCATTACAATTGCAAATATGAGAGCAATAAAGAAAATTCCAGCAATAAAAACAAGATTAAACATAAACATTTTAGTTTTGGAAAGACCAAGAATGGTTAATAATCCAAGAGTTTGTTTCAGTTTTTTATAAAATGTTTCTAAAGATAGAATAATTATAAAAAATGTAAGTACAAAAACTATCAGATTGAAGAAATTTATAAAGAGCCCAAGTCTATCTGTTATTTCTCAAATATTTTCATTTCTATCCTCTAAGCTTCTTATTCTCATTGAACTAAATTTGGAATCATTTTCTATAGTTTGAACTATCTCAGGATTATAATCTCAGTAAAATCAAGCATAATATTTTCTATCAATTCGAGAATTAGAACTATTTAATGATGCATCAAACTCTCAAATGGGTAAATATATTTTTGAGCTTACAGCAAATGCTGATAGGTTTCATAGTGGAGACGCTGTAATAACTCATAAAACTCAGTATTCTTTTCAAAATATGGTGATATTTTCTCAAAATTTTTCATATAATCACGCATCTATTATGAGTGTTCCAGATTCATTGATTATGTCATACAAAAAAGTATCATAAATAGGATAGGATTCATCATGATATACGAGATCAATAAGACTTGGCTGCTGCTGCGTGTCAAAAATACTTGTTTGAGTTTCTATAGTATGTGCAATTTTGAGTTTATCTGTATAGGTCTCATCAAAATAAGCTCTATCAAACTCTGAATTTCAAGAAAAGACAATATCACCTCATAATAATGGTCGAGTTTGCTCTTTGAGATACTCGTTTACAGAAAAAATTATATTACTCGAAAGTATATAAGAAAAAAGACTTAAAAAAGTAGCAAGAAAAATAAAGAGCAAATAGCTCTTTCAACTTTGGTAAATAATTTTTGAAACAGTAAATAACATGAGTGAGGGGTTATGTGAGTTCTAGTTTTCAATCGTGTACTCTATATATTTTTTCAGCAAGTTCTGCTACTTCATCATCATGCGTAATCAGGACAATCGTATTTCATATTTGTTTTTGTAATCGGACAATGAGTTCCATAACTATTTTTTTGTTTACAATATCAAGAGCTCAAGTTGGCTCATCAGCAAGTAAAAGTTTTGTTTTTCAAACAAAGGCTCGAGCTATCGCAACTCTTTGAGACTCTCCTCAACTGAGATTGTATACATACGAGTTTATTTTGTTTTCAAGCCCAACTATGGTAAGTATTTCCTTCGTACTAAAGTTTCTTTCCAGTTTATTTAAATCAACAATTAGATCTATATTCTCTTTCACAGTTAAGTTTTCAATGAGTTTAAAGTTTTGAAAAATATAAGAAATATTTTGTCCTCTAAAACGAGTCATTGAAGCGTCACTCAGTTTTGATATATTATTTTTATCGATTGTAACACTTCAAGTATATTCTCTGTCGATTCATGAGAGAATATTTAAAAAAGTAGATTTTCCACTTCAGCTTGGTCAAACAATAGCAATAAAATCTCCATCTCAAAGATTAAAGTCAGCATCTTTAAATATATCTACACGTTCCCCTGCAACAGAGAAGTGTTTTTCCAATTTTTGTATTTCTATCATTATTTATTTTTGAAGTATTTCCTCGTCTTGTAAAAACTCATAGAGATTTTGAGCTATTATATCGTATCATGCACTTGTTGGATGTATTCTATCTCCTTGATTCAATGAAGTTACTCATCATACATCTTTGAGAAATGATTCTAAAAAGTATATGTCTTTATTTTCCTTTGCTATATCAAAATACATCTTTTTGAACTCTCTGGTATAACTTAATCAAAAATTAGCAGGAATTTCCATTCCTCATAAAACAATCTCAGACTCTCACGAATACATATCTATTATACTCTGAATATTCTTTTTCAAATCATCAACCGATTGTCCTCTCAGTCCATCATTTCATCCAATCATCAGTAATACTATATCGGGATTTTGGTCAAGATACAGATTTGCTCGATTGAGTAAGTTTTGAGAGGTATCTCCACTCACTCACGCATTGACAAGCTTATAATTGTATCAATCTTGAGATAAGAGTTGCTGTAATTTACTCGGGTAACTTTCAGAAATATCAAGTCAATATCAAGCAGTGAGACTGTCTCATAGTGCAATTATAACTTGTTTATCTTGAGTTATTTCAGAGATATTATCTTCGTTATTTTGAATCATAGATGTTTCATTTGAATTTAAACATGAACTGAGTAAGAGTCAGAGAAATCAAAGCAATAGGAATATTTTCATAATTTAAATTATTTTATACAAAACGCTTTTCCCCATCTTGGAAAAAATATTGGAGTGTGAGTTGAATATTTTTGGTATTTCGCACTATCTTTATAATGCTCTTCCATTGGAGGTACACCAGAAACAAATCGAACTAGTAAAGTAATCAGTATCCAAGATACAAATACGAGAATACTTATTTGAGAAGCTATAATACAAATCCCAAACCAAAATACTGATTCTCAGAAGTACTGTGGGAACCTATGAAATGCTCTAAGACCAGAAATAAGAATATCTCAATCCTTTTTATTTTTTATAAATCAAGCAAGTTCAGCATCTGCTCTGGATTCATATAAAAGTCAAAATAGAGCTAAAAGTCATCCAATAAGTGTAAGAGCAAAGTTAGTTTCAAATCAACTTTGAGTATTTAAAAATATTATCGGAAGAGAAATGATAAACATGAGAACCCCTTGAAGCACATATACTTGAAAGAAACTTCTTAGTTTAAAGTATGTCCATTGTTTTCTCCATCTCGCGTATCGTCTATCTTCTCATTTATATGGAAGTTTTTTAGATAAGATATTCAAAGTTAATCGCACTCACCATCCAGTTATAAGGAGCGTAAGTAAGACTTGAGGAAGAATGTATGTATCATTTCAAATAAGAGTAATCCAGGCTATTGCAACAAATCAAAAACCCCAAAATACATCTACTATTGAGTTATCTCTCAGTTTAAGGGATACTACATAAAGAATAATATAAGATATGACGAGAAAAATAAGAACTTCAGACATTAGATTACTTTATTTATCCAAATAGAAAACGCGTACATAGCAACAGCAATAGCTGAACAAAGAAAAGTTCCCCACGCTATATCTGTAATAACAAAACTTACTGGATAATCTTTCAAAAAAGTAAGATTTGTGAGGTCATACATCGAGTACATCAAAAATCACATTATTGCTCATCACAATGCAATACTTCAATATGACACTGCATATCCAGATTTGAGTACAAAAACATATATCATCATCACGATCACAAACCACGCAGCAAGTCCTACTCCAAGATTCATATTGATACTTCCATTGGAGGATTCAACTAATGGACCAAACTTATCGATAATAAATTGATGCATCACCCTCCCCAAAAATATAGCATCACCAATAAGGATAACTCCGTACCCAACTGCAAAAGTTAGGATTATTTTCAAGATATCCATATATACGAATTTAAAATATAATTTATATCAGTATACTAGTCTCAACTTGTATTACAATTGTAAGAATATGATTTCCAAATTTCCTTTTTTAGAGCTCCATACCTGGTATCAAATTAACTGACGAACTTCACTTCCCTGGAGAGATTATAATTTCTCTGAAAAAGAGCTCGGATACAGAGTCTGGCTCGCTGAAACGATGCTTCAACAAACGCAAGTTAAGCGAGTAAAATCCTACTTTGAAAATATTCTTGAGGCTTTTCCTACAATTCAGGATTTAGCAGCTGCGACCTATGAAGAATTCTTTCCATATTACAAATGACTCTGATATTATTCGAGAGCTCGTAATATGCTCAAAGCAGCTGAGAAAGTTGTCTCTGATTTTGGCTGAGTTTTTCCAGAAGAAACAGAACTCCTTCGAACGCTTCCTTGAGTTGGACCCTACACAGCCGAAGCTATTAGAGCTTTTGCCTACGATATTCCAACACTCTCCTTTGATACCAATTTAGAAAAAATATTTTCTCGCTACTTCTTTGGAAATAAATTTCAGAAGCTGAGTAAAGAGGATAAAGAAAATATCATGCGTGATTTTCAAAAATCAGATATCTCAGCTCGAGATATCAACAATGCTCTCATGGATTACGGAGCGACCGTTTCTCTGAATAATATTTCTGGAATAAACTGGGAAACCTACCCATTTCCCGAATCTAAATTTTATCAAACTCGCTGAGAACTCGAACCAGTAAAGGAAAAGAAAAAATCTACTTTTCCAACCAAACAAGCGTACGTCATAGCAATCCTTCACGAAAATCACAAAATATACTTTAGCAAATACACTGAATTCTCTCCATTTCTCATAGGAAGAAATACCTCTGATCCAAGAGCTATGATTCAGAATTACTTCTCAGAGAAATACGGACTCGAGCTCTCAGTTCGCCCTCCAGAAATTAAATCCTACAGTCAGCACGAAACTCCCTATCTTGTCTGTTACGCACAGATACAATCCTGAACTCACGATTTTCACACTTTCGAAAATCTTAAAGTCAGAGGGTTTGAGGAGGGATATGTAGAAGAGTTAGAGTTTGGGAGTAGTTTGAGTTTATTTTAAACTTTAATTGAAATATAGATAAATAATATGAATTACCAGAAGAGAAATTTCAACGAATAGAAATAAAACTAACTAATCTCTTTTACACTTCTCATACCCAAAAATAATAGTATATTCACAAATATACTATTATTTTTTTGTTAGATGATTCAAGAACATACTTTTAATTTTCTCAAAAATCTGCGAGAACACAATGACCGAATGTGGTTTCATAGTCATAAAAAGGATTATGAAATTGCGAGAAAAAATTTTATGGATGAGTTAGATACTTTTACGAAACTTGCTGAAAAAGTTGATGTAAATATAGATAACGCAGAAGCTGAAAAACATATGTTTCGTATAAATCGTGATGTGAGATTCTCAAAAAGCAAACTCCCCTATAAAGCTCACATGAGTGGATATGTTTGCCCAGGTTGAAAAGCCAATAAAGAATTTAGAGCATGTTATTATCTGCATATAGAACCCTTTAATAATTTTATGGGTGGAGGAAACTATGCTCCAAGTCGAGAATATCTAGAAAAGATTCGAGAAAAAGTAGCAACTCACTGACATGAACTCGAAGAAATACTAAACGAAAAAAAGTTTAAGAAATATTTTTGAGAACTTAATCAAAGAAACAAACTCAAAACCTCTCCCCGATGATATTCAAAAGATCACAAATATATCGATTTACTCAATCTTAAAACATTTTCTGTGAGAAGTTATCTCTCAGATATAGAAGTAGAATCAGAAGACGGATACAGAGAATATGAAAAAAGAATTATGGCACTTAAACCCCTAAATGATTGGTTAAACGCAATTCATATATAAAAAAATCTCTCGATATTGAGAGATTTTTTATATTTTATGACAGAGATTTCATCTCTGCATCGATTTTTTTCATATCTTCTTCGAGTTCTTTCAAAAGTTCTTTTTTTCCTGAAGTTTCAAATTTATTTTTATACTCTCAAAGACGAGTCTTTGCAGATTCTAGCTTTTTCCTTCTAGAATCTTTTTCTTTTTCACTCATTTCTATTTTTTGAATTTCTTGCTCATATCTATCAAGATTTACTGGAAGATCTCATGACTCTTTATCCTGCATCTCTCATCCAGTTAAAGCCAATTTCCTATCAAAAAAGTTATTGAGATATAAATCAAAGAAACTATTCCCAGAACCTAAGAAATTTCCAAAGAAGTTATTTCCTCCCATAAAGCTCTTATACTCCTCATAGTTATCAAAAGATTTCTCAAATGATTTTTCCTGACCATTTACATTTTGGTAGGAATATATTTTTCATTGAAACATAATACCAAAAATTAAAATATAAATGTTAGAAATTAGCACAAAACTAATTTCTGTGCTAATTATATTCAGGATATATACTTCTGTCAAAAATTTTTATAACTTTTTCATAAATTTTGATTTGAGTTCTTGTACTTTTTCAACATCTATTTTCTTAAGATTAGAAATCACAAAAGGTTGCCTCCCCTCAAATGCTGTTTTATTTCTATCAACAAAAGCCCAATACAAATAATTAAATGGACAGGCATCTTCTGTGTATTTTTCTTTGTAATTATAACTGCAGTTTTTACAGTAATCTGACATTTTGTTTATATAGTTTGCACTCGCAATATAAGGTTTTGTTGCGAGTCTTCCTCAGTCAGAAAACTGACTCATAGCGAGCACATTTGGACTCACAACCCATTCAAAGGCATCTGTATAGTATTCAAAAAACCATCTATTGAGTTCATGAGGATCACGCTCAGTCAAAAGTGAAAAATTACCTATCACCATGAGTCTCTGTATATGATGAGAAAAGTTTTCGTCTTGAACTTGCTTCAGTGTTGTAGTTAGACAGTTCATATCTGACTTCTCTACTTGACTCCAAAAGAAATCTGGGAGATCTGCCTCATGTTCAAAGTGATTCCTTAAGTACATAGAGTCTTTATAGTGTTGAAAAAAGTGATACATATACTCTCTCCATCCAAGAATTTGCCTGATAAATCACTCTTTATTATTAAGCGCTGTATCAGTATTTGCTACTCGTAGTACTACTTCTTTGGGAGATAATAGACCAAAATTAATACTCGTTGAGAGCATCGAGTGATAGACATACGGGTCATTTTGATACATCGCATCCTCAAGTTCTCAAAATCGCTCTAAGTGATTTTGTACAAAATAATTAAGCATTAGAAGTGCTTCTTCTCTCTTTGTTGGTTGAAATATCTTGAGCTCAAAATTATAAAATGCTTCTGCTTTTTGTAGTCCCTCATTTTTATCTCAACTAAATAATTTTGTTGCTTGATGCTTTTTATCAAAAGACCTATTTTCACTATCATAGTTCCAACTTCCTCACTCTGGATTTCAGTCGTTATCGACCATAATCTCAAACTTTTTTCTCATATATCGGTAAAAGTTTTCCATAACAGGAGGTTTGCTGTACTGCTTTTCAAAAAGTGCATGAGATATGAAAAAACTCTGCGTATCTTCTCTCATTTCTAATTCTATATTTTGTTTTTTTAATTTTTTTTGAAGCTTTAAAATATTTTCAAATACATAATTTTCTACTGGTTTTATGATAATAAAACTAGAAATATTATTTTTTTGAGCAAAAGTGAGCATTCACTCAAAAAAATTAGCAGCACAGATAAATTCAGCATTTTTTCATGATTTTTGTAAGCTCTCTACGAGATTATATCATCCAGCATAATCTATGACTTTACTGGCAGTATTGAGTTTGAGTTCTTGTTCTAAAAAGTTAATTTTTCCCGTATGATGTACATAACAAAAATGCTCAAGTGACATATCAAGATAGTCTTCTCTGAGTTGATTGTAGAGTATAAATTGTGCAGTTTTTGACATGTGTATTATTTATTTTTTCAGATTATATACATCTAATGTATGAATTCCACAGTAGTTAACAAAAAAAACTCTTATTCAAGAGTTTTTTGTTATTGCATCAATAATTATTAATCAATTACTACATCATCATCAGTTGTGATAATTGTTCCGTTGTCAGTAGTTATTGTCGTATCTAAGTTATCTTCATTTTCATCAGCTCCACCACAAGAAACGAGAAGGAGACCAAGAGCAAGAAGTGCAAATATTGTTTTCATAGTAATATAATTAGTTATAATGGTGTAAATATTATAATGACAAACCAATATATGCAAAGATATTTACTAAAAGAGTGAAATAATAGTGTAGCATTTTATCCTGAAAGAGGATGAATCATTACATCGCTTATATTACATGGAGATGAAATACTGTATCAGGACCTGCTCAAAGAAACACTTTTTGATGACTCAAAGAGTGTGAGATGATGAGTTCCAATATTATTTCCTCAAGCTGGTCCAATAAGCGAAATTGATTCAAAAGAGGTATGATATCACCTTCCTCAACATGGTGTACTCAGGCAAAGACCTTGGAAACTCAAGCATATTACAGATAGAAGTGTTGAGATGAGCTTTGAATCTGACGCTAGAAATACAGAATTTCCATTTAGTTTTGAAATTGAATGTAAAATTACCCTCATCCAGTGATCTTGTTCCATCATTTATACCGTAATAAACACTGGAGAGACCGAATTTCCGCTTACTCCATGACTTCATCCCTATTTTAAAATAAATAACAAGTTAGAACTCACGTTTTCTAAACTGACAGATGTAATTCAATCCAAGATACACATATGGGCAAATAATGGAACAATAAGCTTGAAAAATGTATCTCAAATTTGTATTTCAGAAAAATCAAAAAATCTCACAATTGAGAGTTTATGAATACTAAATGATTTCTGGATATGGTCTATGAAGGACAAAGATTTTATCTGTATAGAGCCAGTATATTGAGATGAATGAAGTCTTATAAAGAATCCATATAACTTAGGTGTTTGAAAATACTGTCAATTTGGGATACAAATATCGAGAGATTTTTAAAGTGCAAAATTTTCTTGAAATAAAAATTCTAAAAAAGCTAAAAGTTGGGATTCTGTTTTTGACAAATATTTCTTTTTTCGAGTTGATTCAATTTCATGAAAAAAATCAGAAAATTTTTTATCTCGAAATGTATCAGCCATATCTCCGTGTACATAACTATTTTTTATTACAGTTCTCGTATTTCATAGCTTATGAGCTGCAAGATCAAAACTTTCGAGAAGTATTTTATTTCGTTTCGTATCACTGAGTTTTTTAAAATCCTTTTTTTGAGTCTCAGCTATGAGTTTTTTAAAAACAATTCTTGTAGCATGCCAAGTCCTGAAGTCTTTTGCAGAGATGAGGTCAGAACCATATTCATGGAGATAACAGTTTACTTTCGTAGCATCAAGTTCATGCCACTCTCAATCTTGTTTATATGAAAATAGATTTTCCTGCTTGTGGTTTTTAAGAGCTGTGAGTGCTGTTACAATTTTCTTTTTTTTAATTTTGATAGTATGTTCCTTCCCTGATTTTCACTGAAACTCTAATTGTGCAACTCACGTTTTAATATCCAAATGACACTGATGCATTGTAGTAAGTCATACTGTTTCGTTTTCTTCATAATAATAATTATCCCCTATCCTAATAACCGTATCATCAAGTACCGTTAGAAGCGTAGCCATAACTTTTTCAAAACTATAGTTTTTAGATTTTATATCTGTTCATGCTTGTTTACGTATATCTCGTAGAGTATTTCAAAACAGTATCATTTTATATGATTTGATAAGATTACGTGCATGCGACCAATCCTCGTTGTAGATATATTGTTTTCTTCATTTCTCATCAAAACCAATGGCCAACATATGATTTTTAGGGTCGGGGCTAATAAAAGTCTCTTCCCACTTTGGTGGAATTACCAGATCCTTAATATATGTTAAAACTTTGGAATCATCTATTTTATTTTTATGTGTATCCTTATAGTAAAAGCCCTTACCTGCTCTTTTTCTGACAATCCAATCACTGGTATCTTCACAATACTTGAGTCAAAATTTACTCGCACAGGCTTCGTAGTCTGTATATAAGTTCTTGAGTATTTCGATTTTTTCGACCATATATATCCTTAATATTATTAATATAATATAGATAATCTCTGTATAGATATCGTATGAAAATAAAATATTTCAAGGGGTCACATCTTGTAAATATTTTAAATATAAATATCATAAGTATATATAATGTATATGCTATGAAAGACACAATAAATATAATCTGGTTTAAGAAAGATTTAAGAATTACTGATAATCAGTGTCTTTTTGAGTACGAAACATCACTCCCAACCATTGCAGTATATTTTTTTGAAAGCGATATAATACGACAATCAGATTTTTCAGATTTTCATTTACAATTTATAGTTTCTAGTTTGATTCACCTAGAGTCTTCTCTTAAAAAAATATGAATTCAACTCCTCTATATTCCTCTCAATGCCGTAGATGGTCTTGAATATATTTGAAAATATTATTCTATTAAAAAAATATTTGCTCATGAAGAAACCTGAAATTTGAAAAGTTTTGAGCGAGATAAAGATGTCATACATTACACTAATAAAAATAATATTAAATTTATCGAATATCCTACAAACTGAGTGGTCCGAAGATTAAAAAGTAGAGATTCATGGAACAAAATATGGAAGTCTCGTATGTCTCATCAAATATATGAAGCAAAGAAAACGACTTGTGATTTTGAGCTTATTTCAGAGTTCAGCTCTAATTCTAAAAATTGTAGAAAATATTATAAACATTTATTTGAAACTATAGCTCAACAAAGGAATCTTCAAAAAGGCTGAGAAGAACTTTGAAAAAGTATTTTGAAAAATTTTTTAAGCACTAGAAGTAGTTCTTATATGTATAATATATCAAAACCATTTGAATCTCAAAGCACTTGCTCTAGACTCTCTCCATACATAACATATTGATGCCTCTCAGTAAAATACGTTTTCAAAGAAACTCAAAAAAGAATGTTTGAACTTGGACAACTTAGATCAACAGCAGCTCAAAATCATATAAAATCACTTGAATATTTTTTATCAAGACTTCATTGGCAATCACACTTCATCCAGAAACTAGAAGACGAACCAGAAATGGAAATCAAAAATTTGAATCCAGATTTTAATAGTATTAGAAATGATACTGATACGTGACTCATTGATGCTGTTTTTTCTGCTAGGTCATGAATTCCCTATATAGATGCTACAGTAAGAGAGTTACAGATAACTTGATGGACAAATTTTCGTTCGAGAGCTACTCTCGTAAGTTTTTTATGTAATACTTGTATGCAGCCATGGCAATCAGTAGCTTCAAAAATAGCTCAACTCTTTACAGATTATGAACCGGGTATACATTATCCACAAATTCAAATGCAGGCAGCAACGACTGGAATAAACACTATTCGTATTTATAATCCAGTATATAACTGAAAACAAAAAGATATATTCTGAAAATTTATCTATCAATATCTCCCAGAATTACGCACAGTACCAATAGACTTTATTCATGAACCACATCTTTGGGACTTGTTTGAAACACTTGAATATCCACATCCCATTATCGATATTAAACAAGCAAATAAAGAAGCTAAAGATATACTTTGGAAAATAAAGTGAAATACATCCAAAGAAACGAAAAATAAAATTATAAAAAAACACGCAAGTCGTACATTTCACTCAGATAGAAAAAATAATACTTCTTCAAAAAAGAAACACACATCAGAAAATAATCAAACAACATTATTTTAACGCAAAAAAAACTCTCATAATCGAGAGTTTTTTTATGATGTTCAAAATTACATTTTTGAAATTTCATCTTGAATATCATTAACCTTATCATCAGCTTCTTCTTTTGTCCAACCGTATTTTTCTTGGAGTTTACCTGATAGAATTTGTCCATCAGCTTTTGCTTCATCTATTTCGTCGTCTGTAAGTTCATTAAATTTTTTTCTAATGTGTCCTTTAGCTTGTTCCCATTTTCCTTCTACGATATCCCAATTCATAATGTATAAATTAAATATTAAAGTGATTCAATTTTATAATAAAATTGTAAAAAAAATGTATGATTACGCTTTTCTTCCTATTAGAAGATATATAATAAGTCCTACTATTGGAAGAAGACCTACAACAAGTAACCAAATTATTTTGTTAACCAAAGGCATGCTTGATCCTAAAATTTGAACAAGTGCCCAAATGAAGATAATAATATGTATAATTCAAAGTATTCATCCGTATTGCATAATAGTAAATTTATTAAATTAAAAGTATATTAAGATTAATCTTAAATTGTAAGAGAATTGTAATTATTTTTTTATTTGTCCATCCTGAGACAAAAATATAGCAATTGGTTGCGTAATGCTAAACTTAGATAATACAATATTAATACTAACCATAAGTGGAATAGCTAAAAAAGCACCTGAAACTCACCATAAACTCGACCAAAAAATGAGAGAGAGTATAATCACAAATGAGCTGAGGTTTAGCCTACTCCCCATTACTCTAGGCTCAATTATGTTACCTGTTATAAATTGTGGAACCATAAGACACGCTAGCAAGACAAATGACATATAACTTTGATCAAATTGTACAAAGGAAAACAAAAATGGAAGAGTCATTGCAATAGCCCCTCATACAGAGGGAATGAAATCCAATATAAAAACAAACAAGGCAAATAAGAGAGCAAACTCTAATCAAAATAATAACATAATAATTCAGCTCACTACTCAGTTAAGGAGTGCTATAAGAAATTTTGAAACAATAAATATATTGAGATCAGAATAAATTTTACCATATATATTTTCTATTTTCTTTTCCGATTTATCAGAAAAAATAATATCAATTTTTTTTACAAAGGTATCTTTTTCAATCAGTATAAATACTAAAAGTAAACCAACTGTCACTAATCATCCTGCAAATCAACTAATAATTCATAGTGCACTCGTTCAAAGGGCAGAAAAATCTACATTTGAAAATATCTGCTGAATATTAAAATCTTTAAAATAAACATTTAGAAGAGAATTACTTGAAATAAGACCTTGAAATCATTTTCCTATTTTATCAAAATTTTCAGTAAAGCTCTCTATCTGAGTCGAAACGATAAATCCAATAATACCAAAAAATCATACAAATATAAATCCAGTAATACTTGCTGATATTATATTTGAATGTGATATTTTGAAAAAATATCTATATAATCCAGAAAAGAATATGAGTAAAATAAATGTAAATGTAAGCATAACAAATATACTTTTTCATAAGTATAATACTACAAATAACAAAAATATCACCATAATCCAAAGAGGCATTGCAATTTTTTTATCTAAATTCATACAGCATTATTATTAATATACTATAAGATAGTATACAAAGTATTTTAAATAATCACTTATTTTATAAACAAATGAAAATAAAATTAGAACATATAGACCAATTAGTTCGTTGAAATAAGTCTTGAATTAATCTAGGATCAAGATGAGTTCCCCATCACCTACATACATTTGAGAAGATGAAATACGACAGAGCTCTTAAAAATAAGTTTCTAGAAATCACACAAAAAGATAGAATAAATCTTATAAATGTGTGGTCGAAGGTTTGCCAAGTTAAAAACTGGGATAATCTTATGCTTATAAAAAATTCAGAAACCTGAAATGCCGAAATACTCAAAGATGGATTCCCCATAAAATCGTGAGAAATAAAAGTTATGAAACAATTAATAAAAAGCTATGTATAAAAAATCAATTTTCTGGTTCAGACAAGACATCAGAATCCAAGACAACACTTGATTGTTTGAGGCAGTACATAACTCGGAGGAAGTGCTTCCTATTTTTATTTTTGATGAAAACATTACTCCAAAATTCGGATGACTTACAGATCAAAAATTTTGATTTCTCAGAGAAGCACTTGAATATGCATCTGAAGATTTAAAAAATATATGAGGTGAAAAAATTATAGTTTTTTCTGGGAAACCCGAAGATATTATTCCAAGTCTAGTACACGAGTATAAAATAGAATGTGTATTTACAAATACAAGTTATGGGACTTATTGAAAAAAAAGAGATGAAACAGTAGCTGAAAAGATAAAGCATCTTTGATGTAAATTTGAATCTCATAAAGACTTTTTACTCGTTGAACCACATGAGGTGGAACAAAGAAAAGTATTTACTCCCTTTTATAAACTCTGGCAAAAAGTAGAATTTGAATTTCATGAGTTAGAACTCAAAAAATTTACACAACTCAAAACTACCCAGCAAACTCAAGCAAAGGATTTTGTTGATACACCAAAACATCCGTACTTCACTATGAAATTTGGTCAGGAAAGATTCAAAAATCATATCAAAAAATCCTATAACCAAGACAGAAATGACCTATGAATCGATGGGATTTCAAGACTCTCTCCCTATCATAGACATTGAGTTTTTTCTATTCGTCAGATTTACAACAAAGCTAAATATACTAGCGAGAGTTTTGTATCAGAGCTTGCGTGGAGAGAATTTTGGCATCATATTTTTTATAATTTTCCGAATACAAAACAAGAAGAATTCTTAGAGAAATATAGGGATATTAAGTGGTCAAATGATGAATATCTTTTTCAAAAATGGTGTGATGGAGAAACATGATATCCTATAGTTGATGCAGCTATGAAGCAATTAAATAGTACAAATTGGATGCATGGAAGAGCGAGAATGGTAGTCGCAAGTTTTTTGACGAAAGATCTGCATATAGACTGGAGACTTTGAGAACAATACTTTGCTTCTAAATTACTTGATTACGATGAAGCTATTAACTTGTGAAACTGGCAGTGGTCAGCAAGTGTATGAGCTGATCCAAAACCACTTCGAATATTTAATCCTATTTTACAATCTCAAAAATTTGATGCAAAAGCTACATATATAAAAAAATACATTCCTGAACTTGAAAACCAAGAATTAAAATCGATTCATGATCCACTTGAAAATAAGCTTTGATATATAAGAACTATTGTAGATCATAGAGAAGAAACAAAAATTGCCAGAGAAATTTATAAAGCATCCTATACGAAAAATACCATAGATTAAATTATGAAAATATTAGACCGATGACAAATAAAAGAGGCAAAGTTATGCAAAATATGTCAAAAGCCATTTACGATTCGTAAAAAATGGAAGCATACTTTTGATGAAGTCTTATACTGTAGCGAGAGGTGTAAAAGAAATAAAAAGACTTAGGAACATTCCTGAGTCTTTTTGTTAGATATAAAAAATTTTATTCTTCTATTTTTATCTCTCATTCCCTCATTTTTTTCTTGAGGTAGATAGTATAGTACAGTGCTGGAATAACAAATAAAGTCATGGCAGAACCTGCTACAAGACCAAATATAATAGTAAATCAGAGTCCTGCCCAAAATGGGTCTTGGAGAGCGAGTGGAAGCACTCAAAATACCGTTGTAAGAGTCGTAACAATTATCGGTTGAAGTCGAGATTTTCAAGCTTCAACGAGTCATTTTACATAATCCTCCAACACTAAAGTCCCAGGTGCAAAATTTGAGTTGAGTCTATCTAAGTTTCTATTAATCCTATCAATCAATATAATTGCATCGTTTACTACTACTCAAGTAAGTGCTATAAAACCAATACCAAAAGTCATTGAGTATGGATTACCAGTAGCAAAGAGACCTATATTTACTCCTAACAGTGCAAGTATCACAGAATAAAGTATTATAGCAGGTTGTGTGTAGGAATTAAATTGAAGAACAAGAATTGAAAATATAAGAAAGAGAGAGATAAAAAATGAAAATACGGTCGCTTGTATTAGGGCTGCATTTTCAGAATTCTCTCATCATGAAGAATAACTCACTCCAGAAGGAAAATTATAGGATGCAGCAAAATCTTCGAGAAGTGGCTGGACATCAGTTGGAAGAGTCCCATTTTCAAGCTCAGATTCTACTGATATATTAATCTTACCATCAAGTCTATTAATACTAGAAAGAGCTGGCTCAAAAGAATAATCGAGATAGTCTCCTACTCGTACTTGTCACTGAGCTGTAGATATTATAATATTTTGAATATCTGTAGGACTCACAGAGTCTTTATATTCAGCAATTTGAACCTTGATTTCATTATCCTCATACTGTGATGCTATGGTTCCAGCACTCAGTCAGGAAAGATTAGCTCGAAGTCACCCTGTTATATCATCAGGAGTCAGTCAAGAAAAAGAGAGTTTTTGTGTATCAAATCGATATACAAATTGACCTGGATTGTCTTTTGATGAAACAGAAACATTTTTTGTTCCAGCAACTCCAACCAGATACTCTTTAAAGTCATTGGCAACTTCTTTGAGGATTCAAATGTCATTACTGCTTGCTGCGTTTAGCTTCACTCAAACTGGAGCTCACGTAGGAGGACCATTCGCTTGAGTTGCTATTTCAACTTTGAGTCAGGCTGAAACGAGTGAGTCAAGGCCAGCAAGAATTTCCTCTTCTACTTCAAACACATCTCTGAGTCAATCATCCTCTCTTTGAATTGCATCTGTAAGCTCTACATACACTGACATACTATTCCCTTTCACAGTAACATAATATACTTTGAGCTCAGGAAAAGACGAGATAGTATTTTCTATTTGAGGAATAAATTTTTCAAGTGACTTTTCATCTGTTCACGTTTGAGCTTCTATATTTATATTAATAATTCCCTCATCAGAAGCTGGGAAAAGTGTGAATCAAATTGATGGTGAAAGAAACACAAAACTTAGCACAAGTAATACAAATGGAATCGCAATAGCCATAAGTCTCGAAAATTTATTGTGTATAAATTTTCCTAAAACATAGAAATATCCGTTTGAGATTTTTTCAAGAACTATTTCTCTTCTATTTTTTTTATCATCTTTCCTTTCTGTTTTTCATACTCTTTCTTCGAGTAAAAATGCTTTTTCTTCATCAGAAAGTGATTCTTCATGAGCTGGATCACTATGATAAATCTTTTTCTTGGCAGCCAGCTTATAAAATAATGCAGAAGCCAGTGTAAGAGAAAGTACTAGAGCAGCAACAAGTGTTGCAAAAACAGTTATGGGAATAAATGAGAGAAATTTCCCTACTATTCCAGGGAGAAAAATAAGGGGGAGAAAAGCAACGAGTGTTGTTGCAGTACCACTTATAAGTGGTGACTTGAGATCCTGCACAGCGAGAATGACTGCAGTTTTCCTACTATATCACAGTTTTTGTCGCTCTGAAGCTCATTCTATAATTACAATAATAGTATCAATAGCTATTCAAAGAGTGAGAACGAGTGAAAAATTTGTCAAAAAGTTTAGAGAAATCCCAATGATATTGAGTACTGCAAATGTGATAAAAAATGAAAGTGGGAGAAGTATACTTGTTATAAGTGATTCTCTCAAACCTACAAAGAGAAATATGACAACAAAGACTAATACGAGAGTTTGAATGGCTGTATTAGCAAGGTTTTTATAATCCTCAATTATTGTTTCAGCGAGATCTTGGGAATATTTAACTTGCAATTCCTTAAATTCTGGCTGTGTTTGTATATAATCTTGTAACACTGCCTTTGCAGTCTTGGATACAGAAAAAACATTATCCCCAGATTGTTTATTAAATGAGAGTGCTACATAGTTTTGACCTGTTTTTTCATAGAATCAAAGGCTTTTAATTCATTGATTTGGATATTCTTTTTGAAATGTCGCAATATCTCAAAGTCTGACTCTCGAAACTCAGTCACCTGAAACAATAATATTTTCTAAATCTTTAATATCCGATAGTTCTCCTTCTATACGAAAGTCATATTCTAAATCTCAAATAGTATAATTTCAAAGTGGTGTATTTTTATTGAAGGTACGGATAGATGAAACTATACTTCAAAGACTCAGGTTCAAATTATCAAGCTTCGCTTTTGATACAAGTACTTGAATCTCATATTCACTCTCTCACGATGAAGATCCTCAGAGTGGATTTGTACTCGCTCATCAAATATCTATAGAAGCTATTCATCACTTTCCTTCTAATTCATTTTTCATCTCTATAGCAAGAGATGTGAGAGTGAAAATATCATACTCTTCACTCGGTCCATATAAGAGAGCATCAAATAGAAGCTCATTCTTGGTAGATATTTCTTGAACGATAGGATCTTCAGCGTCAGTAGGCAGAGTGAGACTATCAACCGCATCCTTAATATCTGTCAGTGCGTCTCTCGTATTGATTCAGTTTTCAAACTCAACTGTAACACTACTCAGTCAAACAGAAGAAGTTGAAGTTATTTTACTCACTCCATCTATATCCTCTATCTCATTTTCAATCTTTTCAGTTATGAGACTATCTATATCTTGAGGATTCACTCCAGTATACAATGTAGCAATAGATATGATACCAAACTTAATATCTGGGCTTGATTCTTTTGGAATTACAATTACAGACGCAACTCAAATAAGAATAATGAGAAAAAGAAGTAAAAATGATGTCTTATAATTTTCAACCCAAAAAGTAAAAAATCCTGGTTTTATTTTTTTCATATTTTATTTTTTTTCAACGAGCATAAATTTCTGACTCTCATAATTTGAAATATCGGTCATAATAATTTTTTGATTTTCACAATCTCTCTCTTCAAAAGTACAAGATATTACTTCTACATATTCACCATAAATACCTCAAAGAACAACTTGTGCTTGTTTAATTCCATCAACTCTCAGAATATTTATCGTTCACGAACCATCTCCATTTGTTGAAATTATATTAATAGGATAGAGAGTCTGCGAGGTACTGATAGGTATTTGGACCTCTACTAAATCTCAAATAAAATTTACTCCACTCTCAAATACTATGGTTGAAACATAATTGAGATTTTTATCTGCAATATCTGATAATGAATATACAGTTCACGAGATAGACTCATTTGCTGTATTTACTAATACTTTCTGACCAATAGTAATATACTGGAGTTCTTCTCTTGAAAATGCTACTTGTATTTCTGGAGTATTATCACTGAGCAAATTAGTTATTTGCGTTCATGAAGCTACTTCTTGTCACACATCAACAAATACTTCTCAAACGGTTCAGTTTATAGGAGATCGAATAGTAAGTTTCGCGTAATCATTCTGCGCAGACGCGAGAGCAATATTTGATTCTGCAATTGCATTTTTCAAACTACTAAGAGATACATCATAGCTTGATTTTAAGTTTGAAATGGTATTTTTGGCAGAAAGAATTTGATTTTGGAGTCATGCAATGGTATCCGCGTTTGATATTTGTATTTTTTCTAGTCAAATCGTAGCATTCAACTCAGAAGCTTGAAGATTATTTTCCTGAATTTGTTTATTTTTTATTTGAATTTCTTTATCTTTTTTTTGTAAGTCTATATTTTTAACAAGTGATAGTTGTGTATTTTCATAGGTTCTCAGAAAACTTTTAATCGTATTTGAAAGAGATATAAAAGCACTGTAACTTCATTGGATACTCGATTCATATCAATTGATTTGAGAAACAAAAGCATCAATCTGAGTTTGACTGAGTTGGCCAATACTCACCAATGAGTTGTTAAGTGTGATTTCGAGATTAGTGAGGAGATTTTTTGAAGTAGAATATCACACATTAAGATAATCAATGATTTCCAAAAGTTCTCCCTCACTTACATTTCAAGAGTTCAGCTTTTCCTGATATGTTATGTAGGTTGAACTATTTCTATAATCTATGAGCTCTCGTAATATATCCTTACTTCTTTGTTTTTGAACAGAATCTCACGCTCAAAGCAATTGATCAAAGTTAATATTTTTATTAATATCGTTATTTGAAACTTTAAGAATATTATCAGAGAACTCAATTATATCATCTATTGAAAATGTGAGAGATATAATTTCTTTTTTTATGTTAGATTTAAATCACTCAATCGTCTCTTGATCTGAAATAATTTTATTTTGATATTCGAGTTCTAATCTAGATATAGTATTATCTATTTGTTCAATTTGTAAATTTGTAGGAGTATTCGTATTTGTAAATTCACTATTTTGAATGGAATCTTTAGCTTGAATAACATTTTGTACACCTGTTTTTTTCGCTGTATCTAAACTCAATTCGAGATTTTGAAGATTCACTTGGGCATCAAATAGTTGTTTATCAAGTTGTAGTTTCTGAGAATCAAAATTAATACTTGATCTCTCAACTCAGTTTTTTGCCCTTTGGAGAGCAAAACTATAGTTTCAAAGTGTATCATCAAGTCTTGCTATAGTTTGACCAGCATTTATACTATCTCAAACTTTAACACTGAGAGTTTTAATTCTCCCATTAGCGTTTGAGGTGAGTAAAATATCTTGGCTTGAAGAAACTCTTCCAGATTTTTCTAAAAAACTAGAATCTTGAAATTCGCTTCAAAGTTTTGTTTCAACAATAAAATCTTGTTTTTCTGTTGAAACAACTACTTCATCATTTGAACTACATCACGCGATAAGTAAAAGTATTCAAATGGAGAGAGCTATTTTTTTCATAAGATTATTGAGTAGTTATAAGTTCCATATTTTCATCTTCTTGTATATACTTTAAGAGATTTTCAATTGATTCGTTTGGGATAATACAAATAGCATTGTTATCCTTAATAACAATACTCACACTATCTCCTGGTTGAAGTCAAAGTACTTCTCGAGCTTGTTTAGGGATGACTATTTGTCCTTTTGAACCTATATTTGCGGTTCCACACAATTGAATTTGCAGTTTTTTATCACAAGACATATCTCGGTAAATTATAAAAGTATGAAAAGTAATACTAATCATACAAAAAAAATATTAAAATCAAAGGATTTTAATATTTTTTCTATATTATACCATAATATTAGTTACTACTCGTTCAACTTTGAGAAGGAGTATCTCAGTTTTGAGTGTCTATTTCAGATCATGTGGACGCTGAACCACTAAGAGTATTGAGGAAATCTTGAAGCTCATCTTGAGATATTTCTGGAGCACTATTTTGACTAGCCATATTTGCTAATACAAGAAGTCATGTTCAAAGTATACCTCAAAATAAAGCTAAAAGAGCTATACCAGCTATTACTTTTGGCATAAGCCGTTGTTTATATTTCATTTCTAAAAATTACATTAAGGAAGATAAGTACGTATATCTGAATGAGGAACTGGAGCATCTAAAATATTTCTTGTCCCCTCAAATATTTTATAGACTCACTCTTGTTCTAATAAAATAGTATATTTTTTTCAAGCAGAATCAAATTTTAAGCTTAACTTCTTTGTGATACTGTTATAACTCACATCAATTTGAACTCATTTATATTTTGAGCTCACTGTATCATATACATCAGAATAATCTATCAGTGATAGAAAAAAGTTTTCATAAAATGAAATAAATTCATTTTTTGAAATCGTTCATGCAAAGGATATTTGCTCTCACCCAAAAGTATCTACACGGACTCAATTTAGAGATTTCTTGATTTTAACTTTAATATTTTTAAAATATTTTTCGTTTTCACCGTACATATATTGCATACTAAAAAGTGATATATACTCTGACTGTACATTAGCATTTTGTGGTACGAGTACCTCAACATCATTAATATAGGTATCATACCTTCAGCTATTTTTTTCTAATGTTATATCATTGTATTGAATATCTATAAATTTTTTAATAGGCTTAAATTCCGAAGCCACTAAAATATCTCTTTTAAATACCACTTCAGACGCATCTTCATCTAATATGACTTTTTTATCCTCAAATTCCTGAACTCATGATTCAGTTTTTTGTAAAAATGTAATTTGGAAAAAATTGGAAAAGTTATAAATATCTTTCTCCTCTTCAGATGCTGATTTAAATTTTTCTTCCCATTCTTTTTGAATCGGATCTAATCTATATACAAAGCCTAATTTTTTAGAATCTAGTGAGATATTTTGAATTTTATTTCACGCATTAGGATAGAGGTCAAAATCAAAGCGTTTCCCCTGGATTACTACATTTTTAAATTCATAATAGTTATTATTTATAACTTTAAGAGAAGTATTTGAAAGTACAACATCGTTAAATTGTGATATAAAATCTCATCCTTTTTCTTCAGTAAGTTCCTCATCCTGAGAATTTGAATCAGGATTAAAAAGTCATTGTTTTGAAACATCATATTCCGCAATATAAAGTTCATAGTTTTCTAAGGCAATAAAATATTCTGAAATATCAGTAAGAGAATTTTGTATATTAATGGAAATGGCATTATCTCTCGTATTGCTTGGCTCTAATAAATACGAAGTTTTTTTGTAAAAAGATGAAATTATTTCAATTTGTTTTTTTAGTTGTGTAAGATCTTTAAATCAAAGAATTTGTCCAGATTTTGGAACAAGTATATTTTCGTCAGAACGTTCAGGTTGAAAATATGCGCTTCTCATATACGTATCGAGTTTTTCTAATATTGAACTATATACATATAATGATGTAATTTTAAGTATATTAGAACGAGAGAACGCAAGATTTGAGTTTTCAATATATCGAGACAGTGTTTCAATTATGATGGTTGTATTTTGACTTACTTTTTCATCATCGAGAAAACTTGTAAGTTGTTTTTCTAAAAATAAACTGAAATACTGGTATAAAAGCTCTGACTGCTGAGTTGTTTTAGAAATATAAGAATTAAATACAGGAAATGACTGAATATATTTTTTTGCTATATCTTCATTATATTTCTGATTTTTATCTAAGTTTCAATATAATGAATACCCATATGATGAAAAGAGAAATGAGTTCATATTAGAGTTTTTATTATCTAATAGAGCAAATCATACTCTAGAAATACTATCTCAAGCTGAAACACTCGAAACTAAAAGTGATTCAAATATTTCTTTGAATTCTATCATTTCAATATATGAATCAGAACTCAAAGATTTTAATGATTGTAAATTGTCTCTTGTTTCTGTTATTAAACCATCGTCAATCTCTTTCATTCGAGAAATATCGAGATAATTCTGTAAGATAAGATTCTTGTAATACACAATTTTCTTTTCTTTATTGAAAAATAAACTTGAATATTGTTGTATCATATCGTAGGCAGGAATATTAGATATGTTCTGCGACTGAATTTCCATGAGATTATTTTTTTGTATCGTATCTCTTGCGTAAATGTCCGTCATAAGTGGAAGTACAAATTTTTCAAAATTATTTTTATATACTCCTATATTATCTTTTTGTAAGATATTACTCAGTGACTCACTGAGATATCAAAGTTGATACACCGTTTGTACTCTAACAAAGTCTGCACTTTCTAAAAATTTTCATCTACTTGGTTCAAAAATAATATACATATGAGGTAGCAGATATATATCTGTATACTTTTGTGTTGTTTCGCTACTCTTGAGAGTAAGCTGAACTGGAGTATTAAGTGCAAAAATCATAACACTTCCTGTTTGTGTTTGTGTATCAATGTAAACTTCTCCAATTCATTTTTGAATTATTTCAAATCAAGAAGCTTTAAAACTATGCTGTGAGTTTAAGTCTCGAAATGAACTAAGGTATAATCATGGCTCAGATACATCTACTTCAAGTGAATCAGTTCACTTTTTAGTAATTGTCTTGTTAGAACTATAGAGTGATTCCTTTTGAGAGAAATGGGTTGATACAATTCAATTATTTATTTCAGAAAGTGAGATATCTACAAGACTATTTTGCAAAAAACCGATTTCTTCTTTAGATGACTGTGACTCAGAAAAAAATCATACTACAATAAGAACCATGAATCAAAGAGTCATAATAATTATTCATAAAACACGGAAAATAAATCTCATGGATTTTTTTCTAATAGGTATATGAGTAAAGATTAACACATATATATTTTTTTGTAAAGAATCTACACGATAATTTATGAGTCAAAATCAGAGCTAAATATATGAGTAAATTTCTCGATTATTTCCTTATTTTGCAACAATATTCATATTTCTCTATTTTCATCTAAGCTATATCTGGAAAAATTAATACTTCATATATAGAGAAGTTTTCAATCTGATAAGATAGATTTTGCATGGAGTTTAGGTCATTTCATAGCTTGAACCATAATTCATGCATTCGTAAGTTTCAAAATTACTTCTGGATTTTCATTAAAATACAATTTTTCGACTACAAGACGAACCTGCACTCACTCTTTAGATTTTTTAATTATTAGTTCTTCCAATGCATCATCAGCAAGATATGGGAAATAAATATCCAAATTTGTTGCAGCAGATTCTATAAGCGACACTAGTTTAAAACGGCTTTGAGATGGAGATAAAACGAGTCTTGAATCAATCACTCATCCAGCAATCCTCTCATAATCAAGTAAAAATAATTCACGTAATTTTTGAACAAATCACACATCACCTATTTTTACAAGTAAGTCTCGATTTTTAGTAAATAATGAATAAGAAAAATTTCATGTGGAAATATAGGCAAATTCATCAATCATCAAGAGCTTCGCGTGATTGAGTGAATAATTCAATGGATCTGACCATCTCACATCAATTCCAGCATCTACAAAAGAATTATAATGCTTATCATTGAGATATGGAGCTTGATATGGATTATTTTCAAGGAGTATTTTAACTTCTACTCATCGATTATGAGCTCTGATAATTGCGTCTCTCATATCCTTTTCTGTGAAGATATAGACTTCTACATATATATTATTTTGAGCAGCGTCTATTTCAGAAACTATTTGTGTTAAAAACTCTTTATTTGGAGTTGAGTAGAGTTCTAATTTTCACCTAAAGTCTGGGACAGAATTGATAGAAAAATCTTTGATAGATTGCGAAGTTACCTCTGCGTTACTAGATTCTAGCTTTTGAGCATCACGAAACTGCCAGTATTCTGGACCAAAATATAAACCAAAACCTACAATAAAAATCAGGGCAATCGTGAGATGTAGTATTTTTTTCATAAGTTTAAAATCAACTTTGTAACTCAAGCATTTCATTATAAAATCATTTCATTTTCACAAGCTCTTTATGAGTTCATCTCTCGAGGAGTTTCCCATTTTCAATTACTATAATATCATCTGCATGTTTCACTGTTTGAAGTCTGTGAGCAATGACAAGCACCGTTCTATTCTTAAAAAGATTATGCATCGCTTTCGTAATATGTTTTTCTGAAATACTATCTAGAGCACTTGTGGGTTCGTCTAGAATAATTATTTTAGGATTTTTCAAAAATATTTTTGCAATAGCCAGTCTCTGTTTTTGACCACCTGAAAGCTTCACTCCGCGTTCTCATATCTCAGTATCTAGTCATTGTGGTAAATCGTAGATAAAATCGGCGTGTGCTTGATATATAAATGTTTTCATTGTATTCTCTGGTATTTCCTCACTAAGCGCATAAAGTAAATTCTCTCGAACTGTCCCATCAAAAACACTCGGTTCTTGGTTTAAATATCCAATATCTCTGTAATAACTTTTGAGGCTTGTTTTAGAAAGTTTTTGTCCGTCTATTATAATCTCTCACCTATTCGCTCTTATATATCCCGCAATCAGTTTCACAAGCGTCGACTTCCCTCATCCACTTGGGCCAACAAAAGCTGTTACATTTTCTCATTGAAGCTTCAATGAGAAGTTTTTAAAAATAAGATTATTTTCATCATATCCAAAACTCAAATTTTTAAGTTCAATGGTTCCATTTTTATGATTAAAAGTAATTCATTCTTCATAGCCTTGAATTTGAGGTGTTGTATCAAAAAAATCCCAGAAAACTTGAACTTCAGCAAAATCCTTTCAAAAGTTTTTTAAGAAGTCTAAAAAGTTAAAAAAAACACTCTGCATCATTAGTAAAGCTCAAGTAAGTCCTGCAATATATCATAGAGATATATCTCAAGAAAAATATAATTTTCAAAAGTAATGAAATACAAAAAATAATAAAATTGCTATAATAAAACTTCAAACAAGAAAAAATGGCACTAAAAATATAGCCATTTTTTGATTATAAACTATTTGTCACTCATGTAGTTCATTTAGTTTTTTAACCTCTTCTCAAATCTTCTTAGATTGTAAAATTTCAATCTTAGACATAATAATTTTGACCAAATTTTTAGACCATATATTATCTAACATTATACGTTTTTTACGGAGTCATAAGACTTTATAATTTAAATAAAGACCTAAACTCGCTCAAAAAGTTAATAAGATAGTTAAAATAAGTATGAGGATATTATTTATTTGAGACAATAAATAGAAGCTGATTCATACTGACATAATTAGACTAATACATTCTATTAAAACTCTGTCAATGAGTGTTGACCACATTTTAATTCACTTTGAAATAATTGCGATTGATTTTCCTGTTCATATTCTTTCTTGTACCGTATTATCAAAAACAATATACCTTGGTATATAGTATGATTCAATACTTATCCTATATCTATTATATGAATAGGTCCATCACTTATATAAGGAAAAGACAATAAAAAACATTACTATAAATCATAAACCATACTGAAGAAGCAACTGTTGAAATAATTCCTGATTTTTAACTTCAAATGAATATGTCACATCTTTTACAAAAAAGATAAATATAATTCAAAATGAATATTGAGCTATAAAATAAATAACTAAATAAAAAGTAATGGATAAATTACTTTTTATTGGACTAAAAAATCTACTTATTTTACGTAAAATTGTTGGTTCTGTTATTTTCTCTGACATAAAAAATCGCTATAAGTATTATGCATACTATAGCGATTTATGTGATTATTAAAAGTTCTAGTTTAGCCAAAGAGTTTTTCAAACGTTCCCTTTTTAGAGTTTACATTGAGTTTCTTTTCTTGGGCTAATGATTCGTAGAGTTCTCGTTCTGTTTTTGTAAGTTTTTTAGGAACTGGAATATTTATATGAATCAGTAAGTCTCATTTCATATCTCTTTGAACGTCCTTGACACCATCTCAGGATAATTTAATAGTGCTCGCAAGTTGTGTTCAGGCCTCAACTTTGAGTGTTCTTTTTCAAAGTATTGGAATATTTATATCTTTTTTTGTTCCAAGTATAGCTTCTATAAGATCTATTTCTACTTCATAATGAAGATCGTTTCATTCACGAATAAGACCTTTTTCTTCTGTTTGTACATGAAAACGAACAAATAAGTCTCATGAGGCTTTAGTTCCAGCTCCGTCATTTCCTTCTCAGGTCAATTTAATAACCATACCATCATCTATTCCAGCAGGAATATCTAAGTCTATAGTATGTTTTTTAAGATTTCTTTTTTCTCCATGACACTCAGTACATGTTTCATCAAATATTTCTCATGAACCGTTACAATCTGGGCAGGCTCTCGTTTGTTGAATTCTTCCAAATGGACTCTGAGATGCATACGTCACTTGTCATGCTCCGTGACAAGTAGAACAGGTTTTTTTTCATGAACCTCCATCCCCGTCACATGTTTCGCACGCTACTCGTTTATTGAATTTTATAGTTTGTTTTCCTCAGTAGATACTTGTTTTGAGATCTATCGTGATATCATGTTCAAGATCTTCACCTCGTGTCTCTCTTCTTGCTTGTGTTCTTGATCATCCGGATGAAAAACCTCATCCAAAAAATGAATTAAATATGTCTGATATGTCTTCTCCAGCAAATCATGCACCTCAAAAACCTGAGGCACTTCACCCAGTACTTCCATAAGTGTCATATTGCTGTTTCTTTCAGGCATCAGAAAGCACGGTATACGCTTCGTTTACCTCCTTAAATTTGATTTCAGCATCTTTATCACCTCCAGTTCTATCTGGATGATACTTCATCGCAAGTGATCTATATGATTTTTTAATAGTGATTTCATCAGCATGTCGCTCCACTCATAGTATGTCGTAATAATCTTTTTGTGCCATTGTGTATTTAATATTGTTACGTAAAAATAATCCAGCAATGCTGGATTATAAAAAAGTTCTTTCAAAATGCAAGCTCTTATATACTTGCAAAGTCACGAAATATAACTGCACCTACAGCTTCTTTATCTCATTCTCACAACTGTAAAACTCTATCAGCTTTATCTTTTGTAAGTTCAACCCTTTCGATACTTTCTAATGAACCTTGTTGTAATTGATTACTTCAGTCTTCTCACAATCTTTTAGTATTATCCATAACGTTAAACTTTAGAATATAATTATTTTTTTCAATTGAGAACTTGCATAGTATTGTAAGTGCTTCACACTATAGCACTCGCAACAACAGGGACAAAGTTATACGGAGTTACTGCTTCCCAGTTTACTTTTCATTGGTCAAATGCAATCTCTACAGCATGCTGTAGCTCCCAAGCATCATCAAACTCTTTAAAACTATCTAAAGCCATAATCACAAACTTAAAAAGTATACTAGATTAATCAATGATATTGATTACTATAATGTTATTGCCCACTTGGGTCAAAAGTAAATACACCTATTATGCTATACTTTTCTATATTTTTACTTGTAATAAGTATTTTTTTCTCGCTTATAACTCTTTGAGTTTTTGTTGGATGAATTCCATATATATCTGATTATGCAAGCATTATAGCGAGTTTTTTTTCTGCTTATTTACACATTGTAAGTATAATTATATTCATAGGAGCATTGGCTCTCTTTCTCCAACAAAAATCCTGGCTCCAAACTATTATTGTTCTTATTTCTATTGCTAATATCATAGGAACTCTGATTCCGATATTTGCTGTATTCAAAGTATCTCAGGATCTGTGAACTAATATTTCACTTTTAAAAAATCTGGATGTAGTTCTCAATCGATCTCAGCCTGATACTTCTAAGTCAGTCGTGTATCACGAAGTAGATGGTAAAAAACTCCATATGGATATTAGTCCATCTACACAATCCGAGTCAAAAAATAAAGCTCTTGTACTTATACATTGAGGATGATTTATAGCATGAGAGAGATGAGAAGAACCAGTTTGGACTGAGTATTTTACAAAAAGAGGATATACAGTTTTTGATGTATGATACAGACTTGCAAATCCCCAGTACCACACCTACAATAAAGCTGCAACAGATATAAATACCGCACTCGTGTGGATTAATAACAATGCATCACAGTACAATTTAGATATGGACAGTCTCGTAATAGTAGGTTCATCCGCAGGAGCTTCTCTCGCTCTGCAAGCCAGTTATGGTTGAGAATCAATTTTCCCAGCTGAGATACAATGAGAACTTCCAGTAGTTCAAAAAATAATCGCTCTGTTCCCAGCAACTGATATGGAAGCTCTTTGGAATTTGGACACTGATTTTATTTGAATCAATTCACGTGAGGTCTGAAGAAAATATGTCGGTGGTTCTCCTGAAGAATTCCCGAATGAGTATGATATGATAAATTCTGCAAAACTCGCGAAACTATGAGCTCCAGAAACACTGGTAATCCATGGACTTGCTGATACACTTATTCCAAGTGAAACACTCTCACCTCTCAAGCAAAAACTCGATGTAATAGGAACAAAAAATACTTTTGTATATATTCCATACGCAGTTCATGGCTACACCTATTTTGAAAATACTCTAGGCTTTCAAATAACAAGACAACTCGTATCAGAATTTTTAAATATAGAGAAATAAACTATGTATACCACGGTTCATTTATGACAAGATAGCTCCAAGATATCTCGGTATCTTTCAAACACGCTCTTGGATGAAATAGAAAATACCCTCTCAAAATGAGAATCAGTACTTCTTTATCTCAATAAGCGTGGAGCCTATAATTCACTGATTTGCCAAGATTGTCAGTATTTATTTGAGTGTCAAAATTGTGATACGAGTCAATCGGTGCATCATAATCCAAACCACTTACTGTGTCATCTGTGTACTAATCGAGTAAATATGCCACTGAAGTGTCCAAAATGTGCAGGGGTTAAACTTATGTCTATAGGAGTTTGAACCCAACAAATCGAAGAAGCACTAGGTAAATATTTTGTAGGGAAAAATATATATAGATTCGATTCAGATTCAATGAGAAATATCTCGAGCAAAAAAAACGCTCTCAATGACTTAGACCAGGCAGATATCATTATAGGAACAAAAATGATTACTACTTGATTTGATTTTGAAAAAATTGGATGTATTGGAGTGATACTCGTTGAGCAAGAATTAGGTTCTCCAAATTACGACGCAACTGAGCGAGCCTACTCTAATCTCAAACAGCTTATAGGTCGATGAAATAGAAAATCACAAGAAACAACAATAATACTCCAAAGTTTCATTCCTAAAAATGAGATGATACGTAGTTTAGTTGAAAGTAATTTTAAAGACTTTCTCATGCAAACTCTTACAGAGAGAAAATTATTTTCATATCCCCCATTTGGTGAGGTTGTAAAACTTGAGTATCGACATCCCGATGCAGAAAAAGCACTTACTTATATAAAAAAACTCGCTCACACCCTGAGAGAATATAACAAAGATAATAGCTATATTATAATCCCTTGAACGAGCACTTTTAAGAAAAATAACTCGTATCACGTAGCTTGTCTTATTAAGTGAAAAAATACAAGACTCCTGTTATGAAATATAAAATCTCAAATACTGCATGAAGTAAAACTCTCAGTTATTTTTTCTTAAATAAGTTTTTAACACTAAAATTTTTCGAGTCTTGATTTTAACATCATTTTAGACACAATAGAGTTATATATTATTATATTTACACCACTTTTCATGAAATTTGAAATATCTACAAAAGCACTTCAGAAGTGACTCTCTGTAGTTTCTCACGCAACTGCTTGAATCACTACCACTCCTATCCTAGAAAATATACTTATCAAAGTACAATACAAAAGTATCATACTTACAGCAAATAATTTAGAGATGGCAATTGAGTACATTCTCGAAGATGATGTCAGCATTCAATCAGAATGAGCTTATTCTGTGCCATCGAAACTATTTTCGAGTTACATCGGACTCCTGAGTGACGACACCGTAAGTATTGAACTCGTTTGAAATGGATCTCTTGAAGTTAAAACAGCAAGTGGAAAAACAAAAATCAAAGGAATTGCAGCAGAGGAATTCCCTGTTATCCCAAATATTAAAGAAGAACTCTCTCTTTCTCTGAAGTGAAGTGTCGTAAAGCGATCAATTGAAAAGACACTTTTCTCAAGTGCTGAGTGAAATATACGACCTACACTTGCTGGACTCTTTGTTCAGATTACAGGGACAGATGCAGTCTTTGCATCAACAGACAGTTTTAGACTCTCTGAATATAAAACAATATTAGAAACAGCGAAATGAGATACAAAATTCTCACAAATCATCCCAAGTAAAACCTGTTATGAAATCAAAAGTATTCTTTGAGATGATGAGGATGTTACCATTGTAAGTGGTGAAAATCAAATAGCATTTTTCTTCGGAAATGTGAAGTTTTATTCAAGACTTTTAAACGGTAAATTCCCTGACTATAAAAACTTTTTTCCAAATTCATATACTACAAAATGAGTGATAAATAGATATGACCTCATGCAAGCTCTAAGAAAAATCAATCTCATCTCTAAAGAGAATAATTACTCAATAAAAATGAGTTTCTCAGCAGAAAATGGAATTCTCCTCGAGACATCAGAAACTCAAATTTGAGAAGGTGAAGTACAACTTGTTTGAAGCGTAGAAGGAGAAGATGCTATAATCTGAATCAACTCCACTTACTTTCTAGAAGCACTTTGAGTTATCGAAACAACGCACGTATCTCTTCAATTTGAAAATCCACTCGCTCCAATCCTCCTGCTTCCTGTTCCAGACGAAGGAGCTAAAAAAGCTCTGCCAGGACAATTCAAACATATAATTATGCCACTTAAGATATAAAATAAAAATCCCTCACGGGATTTTTATTTTGTTTACATTTTTTGAATTTCCTTACTATGAGTATGTACTATGTGTATTTTTTAATATTCAAATATGAGTTTTACAGATAAATTATCTCACTATCTCAAGTTGAGTGAAGAGAAATGAATTATTGATAGTTCTCAAAAGAAAGAAATTATTGCTCTCGTGGAGAGTGAAAGCTCTTGAGTTGGATTTATGAAAATTCTGTCTGTTATTGGAGCAATATGTGTTGGTATTGGAGTAATACTTATTATATCTAGTAACTGGTCAGAGTTTCCAAAGTTTATAAAACTCGTCCTGAGTATCATGATTCCTATTATTTCTCTTGGTATTTGATATTTTTTCACATACGTTCAAAGCGAACTAAAAATACTGTGAAATGCGTTTACACTTCTAGGTTGAATACTCATTTGAGCGACTATTGCACTTATCTGACAAATATATAATTTCGACTGAACGGTAGGTTCCCTTCTTCTGATGTGGTTTATACTTTCTCTCCCACTTGTGTTTGTATTCAAACTCAAAACTTTGGCTGTTTTGTCTACAGCTTTATTTTACTCAGTAATATTTTATTATACTACAGAAGGTATTTTCATCTGATGGCAAAATGAAAAATATATTCTTGCAGTATTTGCCGTAATTTCTGGAGTAATGACTATAGCTTCATACTTACTCTCTCAAATACTAGATTGAAAATATAGTTATTTAATTACACCAGTAGGAATTATTTCACTCAAAATTTTGTTTTTAATACTTTTTGTAGGGACAATGGATGACTGGTTTATGTTCTTATGAGAAAGTTTTTGAGCTGTTCTATCTCACAATATTCTCTTTCTTTGAGTCGTATGATGAACTATGTGGTGGGCAAATAAAAATCACGAAATTCTTCTCAGACATACGACATTTATTTGGATTTGAATCTATATATTTGCAAAATATATAGAACTATTCTCTTGATACCTACAAGCGTGAATATTTTTTATTGTAACAGGATTATTTATAATATGACTGGTTTATAGCTTTATAAAAATAAACACATTTCTCAATAAAAATAATACTACTTCATAAATTATTTTCCTGTGGAAAACACTACTAAACCAACTCTAAAAGCACTTATAGTAACTATTGTCTGAATCATTGCGTTTCTTTGAATCATTATATGAGTTCAAGAATACACTCTCTATTCGGGTGAAGAAATATTTTTAGAAACGGCTCCCGTAGATCCAAGAGATTTACTAAGATGAGACTATGTTACCTTACGATATACGTTTGAAAATGACGCACAAGTTGAGAACTATATTATTCAAAATAATGTGCAAGATGGAACTGTTCTCTACATAAGTTTTTTGAAAGATATAGAGAATAAATGAACTGTTTCTTGAGTATCAGAAATAAAACCAAACTCTGGAATATTTATACAAACAAAAGTCCAGGAGCAATCATGGTGGAGCTCATGAATCGAAACTGGTATTGGAAAATATTTTGTTCCCCAGTGAACTGGAAGAGAAATTGAGAGTATCAGATGAGATATGACGGTGCTAGCAAAGATAGATAAATATGGTACTGCTAAAATAGTAGATATATATTACCAGTGAGAAATAATTAATCCTAAAACATTCAAAGCTCCATAAATAAATTCTCAAATTTGAGAGTTTATTTTTTTTGTTCTCTGTGTGAAAGAGCTTCTCATATCACCTTTCTCAGGTCATCTATTCCATCTTTTTTTACAGAAGATATTGTCATAACTCTCGCTCAAAAAAATACACTTTGAGTAAAGGCTTTTGTTTTTGATACTTCTCATTTTCAAAGTTTATCAATCTTACTCATAACCACCGTGATTGGGAGTTTAATATCCTCAGTAATATACTTGTACATATCTATATCTGTTTGCTGAGGTCAGATTTTTCCATCACATACAAGTACTACTTGTTTAATAGTATGTTTCTTTTCTTCAAGATACCATGATATAAGAGAGTCTAAATCTTCTCGCATCGTTTGCCCCATTTTGGCAAAACCATACCCTGGGAGATCAGTGAAGTGGTATTTTTCATTTACAAAAAATATGTTCGCTGTTCGCGTCTTCCCTGGTTTACTTGAGGTTTTTACAAGATCTTTTTTTTGCATGAGCGCGTTCATAAGACTAGATTTTCAAACATTCGAACGTCCAACAAACACTACTTCGTTTCTTTTCTCGAAGAATATTTTTTCGTCTTGAATAGATACAGATTTCACAAACTCTGAACTTACTATTTTCATATTGAATGATAATTACTATTTTTCAAGCCTATCCTACAAAAAAAAGTAAATAATACAATTCTAATTCATACAATAGCTTTGTATTTTGGATAGTATTAATTTCGCTTTCCTCAAGTATATATGCTATTATTAGATTATATATTATTACATGTATCTATGGAAACAAATAAAAAAGCTATATGAAACGCTATATCTGCGTATTTTATGTTTTTTATATGCCTCAGTTTTTTATGGAGTAAAAACTCAAATATTAATCATCCCTTTGTAAGAAACCATGTGAAAACAGCTATTGTAATACAATCATTGCTTATGTTGAGTCTTATAATTATGTGATTTGGAATCTGATGAAGTATTATACTCGTGTGATATTCTCTCAATACGATAATTACCATTCTTCTTTGTTTATTCTTCTTTTGATGTTTATGATACGGAGCCTATAAAGCTCATTTATGAGAGAGTGTTACCAGTCGAGAAATATTCAAAACTTCAGGAATGAAGAGAAACTTTTTATCAGAGACTAAAAATGCAGAGTATTCTGAAGAAACAAAAAGTAATCTTATATTCGGACATGTTCCTTTTATTGGATATATTGTATACGGAAGAAATAGAGAAGTAGAAAAACTCGAAGACATTACGTTTTTTAATCTCTTAATTACAATCTTTGCTGTCATTCTCTCTATTTTTTGATATCTATCACTCGCTAGTATCCTGATGCTTGCATATATAGTTTGGTCAGTCTATCAGTCAATCAGACTTGTAACTCAAAATGAAATGACTACTTTAGACCTCAGTGTATTGCCAAGTCCAGAAAGAAAATATATAATACAAAAATCTATGTTTATGTATGTATATAATATGCTCTTTCAAAAAACCTTTGTATCTCTATCTCACATCATTGATACTAAATACGCGCAATATAAAGAAAAAGAGTTACAAGAAACTCAGAGACTTCTTCTCTTAAAAGAAAGTACAGTTCCCTCATTTTTATTTTATATTCCTTTTATAAATATAATTGGACTCTGATTTTTTGCTTCAAGAGAGCAAGTGCATATCAAAAATGGACTCACTCTTACATTTATTTTTGTACTTATTATTCTATTTTTCTGAGTAAATAGTTATTTATTAGTTCTATTGGCCATTCCAGTTTTTTATGGAATTGGATATCATACAAGACTTGGGTATCATATGCCTTATATCTATGATATTCACAACTTTTTTACAGGATTTTTCAGTTGAATCGCAAGAATATTTCGTAGAACAAAAAAGTTACAACAAACTGTAAAAAGTGAGAAAATAACTATTACTAAAAATGAAACAATAACAGATACTATATGAACAGAAATACGCTCTCCTCAAGGAGATACACCTTTGAAAAATGAAGAGTTAGTGATTATTGAAGATGTAGATTCTTTTAAATAAAACTAAAAAAAGAGAACGAATCGTTCTCTTTTTTTTATGTTTGAAGTATATAAAATCATATAACACTTGAAACTGTTTCACATCTCAAAATCCTGTCTCCGAAATGAACTAAATTATACTTACTTTTCAGAAAATCTTGTATTTCTCTTTGAGAAAATCATCCTTCAGGACCAACGAATATATTTACAGCATCATAATTCAAAAAAATTATTTTAGATAAGCTGAGTGAGTCTTTTCAATCAGTATGACATACTATATTGTAGCTGTTGTTTTGTTCAAAAGAAATGAGATTTGTAGTTGAAGGAGTTTCTAAGTATTGGATCTCTGGAATGAGATTTCATCAACATTGTTCTACTGCTTCGACAGCGATTTTTTCCAATCTCTGTTTCTTATTATCTGTCAAAGCAAGTTTTTGACTATTATCCGAATCAAAAAAAACAATTTTATGGTATCAAATTTCAACACATTTTTGAACGATAAATTCTATTTTACTGAGTTTATTTGGGAAAGCTTGATAGAGTATAATATTTCAATTATCTGTATTTTTTTGAATAGTATTCACAAGACTTAATACAACAGAGCTTTTATCTATTCAAGTTATTTGATACAAAAAGTCTAATTTTTGTACTCCATCAAAAAATACCACCGATTGACCGACTCGAGCACGCATAACTCGAGTAAGTTGGTGATATATTTCTTTGTCAGTGAGAGTAATCTCATTAAGAAATTTAGTATTTTGGAGATAGATTCGTTGCATACGATGTTATCTAGGCATACCATAAAAATCCATCCCTGTTGTATCTACCATAGATTTTGTGAGAAAGTTTTTCTTTTTTCCTTTGAGGAAAAAACCACGTTCATCGATAATACCCTGTTCTATAAGTGAAGTAGGATTTTTAGTTGAGAGCTTTTTCTTTGGAAAACTTTTTTTATTTTCAAAATAATGTGTTCGCTCCTTGTATGATTGATTCTTACGAGTTTGTGGGTTTTCATTTCCAATATACACCTGAAATGATTTCTTTTTCCCTTTAGAGAGCTTACGTGCTGCTGCTTGTTTTTTTACAATATTTGATTTAAGACCGTGACTATTAGCCATATGTTTACTACTTTTATTTTTTAAATTATGTGAGGATTGTACCCAAAAATTTACTTTTATCAATGCTATTTTAGTTGATTTATTGATTCATACAAGACACATTAGATATTTTTTTTAAAATCTGCATACCATCCTATTAGTGGAAAAATAAATTTTGGAATCCAATATGGAAGCCAACTTGCATCAAAATAATGAATAGTATAGGTATTTTTTGTAATACACATATCTCATTGCGGCTCAAAATACGCATAAGGATAAAAATATTCTTTTGGATAAAGTGTATAATTATCTCACTGTATAATTTCTCAAGTGTATTTTGTTACTCAATGACCTTTAAATATTGTATTTACAAGATTTGGTAAAATAATTCTCGTATTTTTATACTGATAATACTCTAAGAATTCTTTGACGATTTCATTATTTTTCTTGGCTCACATACAAGAGCATCATAATGAAAAAATGTCTTGGAATCCTGTGAAAAATTCATTCTCTCTCAAAGAATCAAAATTTTTAAGTATTTCAATATCTGTATCTACATATATTCATCCTTCGTGATACAGAGCGTACATTCGTACATAATCAGAAACGAATGCCCATTTCTTTTTTTTATAAAACTTCTGAGCATAGCTATGGTTTTTGAGGTCGAAATTTTGCTCATTCCACTCCCAAATTTGATACTCTGGACAGTATTTTTTCCACGAAGCAATACAGTCGAGCACTTTCTGTGGCTTAGGTTTTCAACCAAACCAGCAATAGTGTATTATTTTTGGTATTTTATTTCACTGCATTCCTCGCTTTTAAATAATAATGACTTATGATTCTCAGAGTAAAATAAATAAGTGCAAAAGCAAAAAGTAGAATTGCAACTATATAAACTGGATGCTGATACTGGTGTACAGTACTTCAAAAATACATTCATATTGTCGTAATTATGAGTGAGCTCGTAGCAACAAGTAACGCATCTAGTACTAAAAAATTATATGGTTTTTTGAGATACGAACCAAGGTAGAGGAGTCCAATACTTGTGAGAGGTGGAGTATATTTAATTAATACTAGTGTATCAATGAGCTGGTGAGAATCTATAAAATTATTGAGTTTTTGTATTTTAGCGTCATTGTCTTTTGATTTTTTAAAACCTTGAAATATTCTTCAAAAATAAAAATGGGCAACATCTCAGATAAAGTCTCCAAGAAATGAAAAAATATATACAAATATAAACCCAATTCATAAGTTTGGAGCGAGCAGACTCAGAGCAATAATAGTAATAGGTCACTCAATAACCACTGCAACAACTAGGAGTATATAAAATATAAACTGATACTGCATATAGAAATTAAGGGCAAATTCTAGCATTTATAGGTGAGAAGAAATAATGGTATGAATTTTTTTAATAGCATGTTGTGTACTATTTTTTAATTCTAATACATCAACATAATCTAGTCGCATAATAAGAGAGTTCAGTGGGTCTTGCTCTACTCAAAAAACAAAATTATTTTTTTCTGAGAGCGATAAGGCTAAATATTCCTGTTCAGTTTGACCTGGAGTAGGGAAAAAAATAGCCTTTTTTTTGAGTTCTGCACAATCCATAATAGTAGTATACCCTGCTCGAGAAATGATAACCTCAGCCCTATGAAAAAAATTCTTTCTTTGTTCTCAACATACCGATGGATATACCGTTATATTATTTTCCAGTTCTAAAATTTCTGATGAATTTGAATCACCAAGAATAAATACTTTTTTTCATGGGAGACTTGCTGCTTCTGCTAAGAGTTTTTTTACAAAACTATCCTTATTTTCAAGGAGGTAACCACTAATAGTAAAGAGAAAATCAATTTTTTCATCATGTGCATCGCCTGAATAATCATACAGAGATGAGAGAATTCCTACATAATGATGTTTCAGCATATTGACCCAACTCGGGTGTGACAGATTTCCAGCAAGAGATTTTTTCTGAGAACTATAATCAGGTATAAAAACACAATCAAAATTCTTAAAATACAAAAAATCTCACAAATCAACAGGCTTAGAAAAGACTTGGAGTCCTTTGGGCATAACAAAAGAAAGTTGATGAGTTAACAAAAAACATGGTATTTTTCGACTATAGGCACCATATTTTCCATCTGAGAATATAAAATCGTATTTTTTTTCTATTTTTTTTACAAAATTACGTTCTTTGCGAATCAATACATTTATAAGCAATATATCCATCATGAGAAAATAATAATATTTTCACCCTTCTCCTCTTTCTAACTTTGGATAGTCTTCATATTCTATAAAATTTACACGCTTTCATGTGAGCTCCTCTTTTAAATACATCAGCGCATTTCCTGAACACATAATATCAATCTCATATCAATTTTTGAGATAATACTCAACGATTACGAGAGAACGTGTTGCATGTCAAAGTCCTAATGAACTAATAGCAAAGAGTATTTTATTTTTTTTCATTCAGCGCTTGTAAATCAACTATATAAAGAATTCCATCACTATAAAAATCATCTCAAAAAACATTTTTAGCTACATAGGAATCTACAAATTGAATTTTTGAAACCTTTGACACAACTCAAGCATCTTCAAGTGAAGTAAGTGTATAATCTCTCTCAGCATTAATATCAGGATCAATAGTATGGATTATATTCCACTTGAGACCAATATCAAAAACTCATACTCACACATATACATTTTTACCTCTTATTTGCTTCCCTGTTTCCCAAACTCGTATATGATGCCTTTCTCGGAGATTAGTTACATCAGGGAGAAACTGAAACGCAAATTGCTGAGTCGTGTTATTCCAAAACAAAGGAGTCACAGGAGCACTTTCGTATGGTGTCTTAAATAAGACATTTGATATAGTTTTTTTAAATGATTCATAATTATACAAATCTCATAGACTCCAACCTGCAGATTTAAAAGCATTAATCAAAGTAGAATCTGATTCTGCTAAAAATAGGAAATGAATATTTTCTGCATTTTCTCAAATAAGCGTTTGAGTATATCTCATTTCGTCTGTTATAAATACATCTTCAATAGAATCGACTCGTTGGCTCTTTTGGACTTCTTGAACGGAGACTCTTTCATATGGATTATTTTGTACATACAATACAAAAAATACTATTGCTCAGATTAGTAAAAATAATGTGTATAAAGAAGCCTTTTTTTTGATAGTATGTCTCAGTTTTTTTGTATTAAGATACTCACTGAGTCAAATAGCAAAGACAAGCCAGAGTGCTCCAATGAGATATCCACCCAGTACATCACTGAGAAAGTGAACTCATAAGTACAGTCGTGATAAACCAATCATCCCGATAACAAGCAGAGCATAAAAAGTAATCCAAACTTTATACTTCCAAATCTGCGTCCTTTGAATTAATATCCAGGCAATAAATCAATAAAATAATACAGCCATCATCGCATGTCAGCTTGGAAAACTAAAACTATATTCAACATAAATTGGGTAGAGTGGACGATCTATTGAAAATATATTTTTCAATCCAAGCGCAAAAGCTGTTGCCCCAGCTATAGATATTCCAAATGCTACTATTTCATTTTTTCTGTCATATAAAAATAAAAATCCACTGAATATTAAATAGAGCCCTATAATTACCTCTGCACGAGAAAGTGAAGTAATCCATAAAAACATATCAACTCAAAGTGGAGTTCTAATAGCCTGAAAAAATAAATCTAAATTTGTATCAAGAAATAAACTCGCAGGCGACTCAAAAACAAATTCCAAGAGTCCCGTAAAAGCGCTCACTAGATATATAAAAAAGATAACAAGTATAGTTAATGGGAGACCTGTAAATAAGTCTGAACTAAATCTACGAATCAGCCATCACTCAATTTTTGGATATTTTAACCTAAGCTTTCTCACAAATCAAAGACTTCAAATATAGTCTCATAAAACTGATATACTTCTCATAAATAGCCTAAGGCTTCTCTTTCCATATTCTATCAAAATATATTGCAGAACTGCTGCCACCATAAATATTACAAAAAGTACGACACTAAAATAACTTACTGCATCTACAAGTTTTGTTGAAATTGAAAGTGAGTATGAAAATATATAAGGAAATCAAAAAAATATACTGACCCACAAGAGATTTCAAAGTGCTGCGTAATATAAAAAAGTATTAAAATTAACTCTACTTGCCCCACAAATACTGGGAGCAAATTCTTTTACACCTGGAATAAACCTCCCCAAAACCAAAGACTGAAATAAACTTTTATGAACTCAAGTAGATACTGATTTAAAAAAAACAGATTTTCAAAGTTGTTTTTTTCATGATCCTACCATAGATCAAAATCTTCTTCACAGATAGTAATCAAACAAACTCCCACTCATTCCACCAGTAAAGGCTGCTAAAAATATCATTTCAGGACGAAGTCCATTTTGAACTCAAAAAAATGAAATTAAAAATACAACGACAGCACCAGGAAATATAAATCAAACCCCCAGTAGAAGTTCAAAAAAAGCAGCAAAATATACGACTAAATATATTACATTTCCATAAGACTCTAGCATCGGAATGACAAAATCTAATTGATTAGGTATCACAACAAATAACTCAAAAAATATTATATTTACTATAGTTTGATTTTCTCTAAATACAAGAAAACCAAAATTTTACTATTTTCTTACATGCCAACTGTAACGTGAAACTATATTATTATTTTAAATAAAATTATGAAAAATAAATATTGAAATTTCGCAGTGATGATGGCCGTATCATTTGTTTCGATGTACTTCATTATGTTTCTAAATATCTTTGAAATAAGTCATTACTACAATAGTATTACTCGAGTATATATGACACTGCTTATGATAGCGCCAATGGCTCTTATTATGCTCTTTTTCATGAAGGATATGTATAACAATTCAAAAATAAATGCAGCAATTATTGCAAGCTGTGTTGTTTGATTTACACTTGTATTCTTAGCACTTCGTAGTCAATTTCCAGTTTGAGATGTACAATATATGAAAGCGATGATTCCTCATCACTCCTCTGCCATACTCACTAGTGAACGAGCTGATATCCAAGATCCCGAAGTTCGAAAACTGGCCGATGATATTATTAAAGCACAGGTAAAAGAAATAGCTGAAATGAAGGCACTGATTCAAAAATTAGAAAATAAGTAATAAAAAAAAGATGAAAATATTTTCATCTTTTTTTTTTATTTTTAGAAGCATAATTTCACTACACATTATCTACAGCGAGTTTCAATTTTGTTTCAGCTGTTTCAGCCATCGTTTGCAAATTATTATTTTCAACTACAGAGAGTGCAACACTTGGAACTATAGCAGAGATAAATACTTTTGAGTCACTTTCATAGACTATAACATTACATGGAAGTAAGAGTCCTATTTCAATTTCAGAACTAAGAGCCTCAAATGCAAGTTTTGGATTACAAGCTCATAAAATAACGTATTTATCCATATTCTCTCAAAGTTTTTCTTTCATTTTTTCTTGAATATCTATATGAGATAATACTCAAAATCCTTGTTCTTGTAATGTATGTGTAAGACCATCTATCGCCTCTTCAAAACTTATATTTACTTCTCTTGTGTATCCATATTTATTCATAATATTTTCATTATTTAGTAAGTATTACATGTTCATCATGAGACTAGGAAATAGTATCATTGATAGTATCATTCAAAGCATAACAGTATTTTCAATAATTGTCACCTTCGTCATCGGGAGTTTCCAGTATGTTCCCATACAGGCACAGTATATATTTTTTCTTGAAGCTACCACTCGATGCGCACTCGCAATTCATAAACCAGAAATAATAATTCCCACTATATTTGCTATCGTAGTATACTTCATTTGTGTATCAAAGATGTATACTATTCAAAGAATAATTTCAATGAATGGATGCACATATCAATATGTAGGTATTTTTTGGGCAATGAAATCATATTGACTAAAGTTTTTTACAAAATCTTGAATACTATAAAGTTTCATTACTCAAAAAGCTCAAAACCAGACTCCCATTAAATACATCATAAAAGTATTTGATGGGAATAAATATGTTAACAATATACTGAGGACTCAAATTATAATAAGTAAAACATACAGTGGCGCTAGTGCTGATTCTTCAAAAGAAGCACTAAAAATCTTTTTCTCCATATCTAGATTAATAAAAATAAATTATTCAACAGTGATCACTCAGGTCATATCTTCATGACCATCTCAACAATAATAAGCACATCTATATACATATTCTCACGGTTCATCAATCTGGAATTCTATATTTTCTTTTCATACGAGCATTAAATCAGGAATTGCGATTCAATGAAGTGTATCAATATTGTTCACATTTATCGTAACGTTATTTCCAGAATTTATATATATTTCATCACTAGAGTACTGCCACTTTGTAGCATCTAATGTTATAATTTTTTGAGAACTATTATCCTGTGAGATTTCAATCTCAGAGGAATTGTTTTTAGAAATATTATCATTCACTATTTCACTTATATTGTTACTTGAAATAGTTTTTCATATATCGTTTTTACTCTCACTGGATGTGTCTTTTTCAAAACTACAAGATCACAACAGAAAGAGAAATAAAGAAATAATTAAAATTTTATATATCTTCATATTTTTTATTAGTAAATAAAAACTATTCACTGACGGTAAAGTTCATCATCATACGAGATGAAAGATGTTCAGCAATATGACAGTGTGCCATCCATTTTCCTGGGTTACTCATATCAATAAGAATATCTACATACTCACCTTTTTTTACGAGAACAGTATCCTTCCAAACTAAGTTATTAGATTTTGTTCCATTTTCATCTATCACCAAAAATCTTTGACCATGAAAATGAATCGGATGTTGCATTGGATGATCTCCATCAGCATTATTTTGGATTCTGACTTTTACAACATCTCACACTTTAAAGTTCCAATTTATATCCATATTACTTTTTCAAGTAGATGGTTCAATAATTTTCCAATCTAGCATTCCAGAAGTATGCATTTTATTCATTTGAACCATATTGTCTTCCCATTCTATTCATCCATGATCATCATCTTCTCACATCATATTCATATTCATACCCATCATATCAATATCGAGCTCTATTTTTTTATCAACTGGACCATCAAAGAACTTTCTATAGGTATCAATATCTGTAACAACGTCATTATTCGTTCTAAGGTTATTAAATGCTGCAACAATGTTTGTATTAGGAGTTCAAGTCTTGTTCTCCGCAACTACTACCGTTCACAGTTTTGAAATACTTTCTGGTTTCGTATTTTGCATATCAAAGTTTCAACTATTAGGAAAATATACTTCTACAATATATCTCTCAGCTGGAGCAATAATAACTGAATCAATAAATACTTCCTTTTCATATTTTCCAATATCTCCTCAAACGAGTTTCATCTTCGCGCCTGGTATTTCAAAGTTAAATACTCTGGTATTTGCAACATTCGTGAGATAGAGTCTTTGCACATCTCAAGCATTTGCTTGAAGTTTGAAGTCTGTCTCACCATTAATGAGCATAGTATTTCCAAATCTTCCCATAATCGCATAGTTCGCAAAATCATCTGGTAGATTCGCTATTTTATCATTTTCCATAAGGATATCATCCAAGATGATAGTAGATTCTTTATTGACTGGATTATAAAAATCAGCTGAAGTTGGTTCAGCAATAAAATTTCCGTATAAACCAAGTTCTTGTTGCATATCTTCACGAACGTGAGGGTGGTACCAAAATACTCCTGTATCTGGAAAATCTAGTACGTATGTAAAACTATCTCACGTATTCATAACATCTTGTGTTCCACCCATATCCTTTGGTACTCCATCCATCGTGTAATCTCATCGTAATCCATGCGAATGCAGCGTTGTTTCAAGTCAAGGAACAGAATTTACAAACTCTACATTTATTTTAGCACCCGTTGGAGCCTTGAGAATTGGTCCAGGAACTGAGCCATTATAAGCGAGCATGGTAACACTATTGTTTCCTATATCTTTTTTCACAAGTGTCACTTCCATTTTATAGCTATCTCCATCTTTGAGTTCTACGGTTTCAACTTTTCGAGCATCTGGAAGAGTTGCTGGATCTATATCCATAAATGAAGTATCCATTTTCATAGGATCTCCTGATGCATTTTTATTTCTTAGTTCATTATATGGCTCACATCCAGCCATTTCTGCCATCATAACACAATGATCTGCCATCCCTTGGTCATATCAAGGAAATGTGTCAGTTCACATGTTCATTCCATTTTCCATATCCATACCTTCCATATTCATATTCATATGTGACATAAATATATAGCTTGCACCCGCTCCTATAATAAGTATTAATACTCAAATTATAGAATATAATATATAATTTTTATTCATTTTCGCTTGATTTAAAAAATAATACCTAAAAAATACGCTTCTAAAAAGGATAGCATGAATTGAGTATTATATTTAATTGAGTAGTTTAACCACTCAAACTAAAGAGTGATATTGATAGTTTTTAATGACTCTCCATACATTTGGAGGGGCAAAGATGAGAAAAAATATAAGAAAAGCAGATATAAAAATATCTTGCTTCAAGAGAGAATGAAATACTGTAACAGAGATTATAAACTCTTGATACACAAACAAGCTATTAACTGTACTTTCTTGAATTGAATCTGTTGAGACAAGACAATGCGAGATACAATTGTTGTTATTTACATCTCAATGATTCATATGAGCACTTTGTAACATCAAAAAAATAGGCACGAGGAGAAATGCCATGAACAATCAAAGAGTGAACAAAGATGTTATTATTTTTTTCATATCCATATTATATTCCGAGTATTTCAAATATCAACTGTAATTTTTTACATAAGAACACGGTAAGCTTCAAGTAAATTTTAAATTTTATGTATTTATAAATCTCATTACAATATTATAAATTTACACTCTAATACTAATAGATGATGAAACATGTAGCCGTATTATCACTTCTAAGTATAAGTCTCATAGCTTGCACTGATGAAGTAGTAGAATCTAAGTCTACTATGAGTTTTGAGATACCTGCTATATTTACACAAGTTGATAACTCAAATCCTATCACCGTAAATGGAAATGAGATACAACTCAGTGGAGACAAACTCATTGTATGAGACGTACTTACTGACATAGCATTAGACAAACGAGCTGATTTTTTTGATACAGTATGAACTGGATCCATCAACGATTACTCTGGTTATAAACTCATAGAAACCGTTCCTTCGCTAGATACACCTGTTTGTACTTTACAAACTCAACAATTAGAATTTGCTGCAGGAGAATTTGAGGATGTGACATTTATTGTTATTTCTAATGACACTCCCTTTGCACTACAAAGATTTTGCGCTGCTAATAAAATAGAAAATCTCCAGGTTATGAGTGACGCGCGGACTCGAGAATTTGGGAAACAAAATAGTCTCTACATGGAGGATTATGGACTCCTGACTCGATCTATTATGATTGTTGATGAAAATAATGTTATACAGTATATTGAATATGCAGACGAAGTAACTTCTGAGCTCGATCTTCTCAACGCACTCGCTTTTCTGAAAGATATTACGACTCAATAATATATTTGAAAATAGATAAAAAAAATAATATCTCAACTGAGATATTATTTTTTTATCTTACATACACTTAAATCCTTTATTATAGAGTAGTTTGCGTAGAGCAGGAATAGGATAGATGCAAATTTAAGTTCCATACCATAAAATGGAAATACGGAGACTATACTAGCGAGTCAAATATAAGAAGCCAAGGTAATTGAACAAGCGGGACATCCAGCAACAAGTATACCTAGGAATCATCCAACAACTCCCACTCAAGAGTTTCAAGCTGAAAATGTTTTTATTTTATAGAGAGTTGATCCGAAAAATATACCAAAGAGTAAGGCAATAGTATACGTAAGAATAGTTTCTGTAATATAATATTTATAGCCCAAATTTCAAATAATGAGCTCTGAATTCGTGAAATACAAGCTTGGGAACAGGATTATTGCAGCTCAGACTATAAATCAGAGATAAAATAAAGGTGAAAGAAGAAGTTTTTTAATATTTTGTATCATAGAGTTCTCATAAATTAGGAATATATATTATATTCCTAATTTATATTTAAGCCAATTATTCTATGTGTTTTTTAGTAAGTAGATACTTAGATCTAAACAAGAATTTGAAATTATCTCTTTACTCAACTGAATAGTTCTTCGTCAATTAGATCAGATGACTGATCAGATTTTTTGATGACAGAAATATCACCAGTGGTTTCAAATACGCACGCGTCAACATCATGGATATGTCGTACTCATGCTATTCTTAATTGCTCCATGAGATTCTCTTTCGTAAGATTTGATGAATCTAGGTTTGATTGTAGTATTTTTCCATTTTCTATAAGCATATATGGAGAATTAGCAAAAATAGACTTTATGCTTGGAACATACTTATACATAAGCAAAATAGCCGACTGAGTAGCTAATATAATAGCAATAACTGAGATTCATCGTAATACAGATGTCGTTTCACTCACCATCATGGTTGCAAGGACAGATCAAATGGCAATCGTGGAAGCGAAATCTATTCAATCTATTTTTGCGAGAGATCTTTTTCCAAATATACGCAATAGTAATTGAAGTCCAACCAGTCCAACTACAACTGCTAGAAGTAAATTGGGAAAATATTGAAAAACAGACTTTATAACTTCAATCATAAAAAATAATCAGAAGATAAAATACATTCATATTAACTATTTTATGTATAAATAGTGTAATGAAAACAAAATAAGCATATCTAGAATTTACTAAATATGCTTTTAGACACTTATATTCCACGTCCTCTTGGCATATCTCCATCATGTAATACAGACTCAGAATGCAATAACTTAGCTGCCAGAGCTGAATCTAGAACCTTTAGAGCGCTTCGTTCTATCATTTGCTTTTCAAAATCTTCCAGCAGAGTTGTTCTAAGTCATTTTTCTCTCCACTGCGAATCTGGACCACATTTTAACGTAATGTCTCGTGCCAAATCTAATGCATCGAGAATTGCCTGATTTGCTCATTGTCACTTGAAAGGACTCATGGGATGCATTGCATCTCAAAGAAGGGTTATACTTCAGAAATTTTTCATAAATTCGGGTTCAAGCACTTCTCTATCATATACCGGATAACCTGTAATTCTAGAAGCGTCTGTTGCATGTAATATTTCAGGAATAGGAGTATGCCAATCTCAGAGTCTATTTATACCTTCTTTTTTGAGTGCTTCTGGTCCATTTTTACTCAATACTTTTGCGTCCGCTTCAGTCATTGGGAAACTCATTTGCCACATAATATTATTTTTATCATATGGCATCATATATATTCGCTCATGTCCATTCACTGTTTGAAAAACTGTTGCAGAGTCCAGAAGTGAACTTTCTAGATTACTCAGTGACTTTAGAGGACAAATACCTAATATAACTATGCAACCCAGATAGTGGAGTGGTGATATATCTTCTCCTATTGTTACACTCCGTATCCGACTGCGTATACCATCTGCTCCAACCACTAAATCAGCCATGGATATAAGTTTCCTGTCACCTACCTGAAACTCTAACTCAATCTGCGATTTAGAGTTATAGGTTAGTTCTTTTAGATTATACCCCCATGCTATTCCTCTATCATTATGCAAGCCCGCAAGTAATTCAGAGCGTAGAGCTTGTCTTGAAATATGTACATTTCTTCGCTTTCATGGTTTTAAAATACCTATATCTCATAACTTTCTCCTCCCCCATTCTCCGATAATTGTCCCTTGAGTATTATGAACCACATGTCTTGTTGAAATTAAACCATCTTTTAGTTCAAAAATTCCTAATCATTCTATAGCTTTACTAGCTTGTTGAAGTGTTAAGCCATAACCTTGAGAACGAGCATCAAAACTCTCATCTCGTTCATAGAGCGTATAAGGAATTCCTCGGTGAAGACAGGCAAGAGCAAGAGCTATTCATCCTATTCATCCTCCAATTATCGCAACATTAGGATAATTAATAGTATCTACTTCGGGGAAATTATCTGATTGCTCTAGCCCAGTACCAGCACAATATGAACAATTATCTATATGAGGAATGAGTGGTTTTACTTTTGTCATTTCGATCACTCCCTCTTCAATTTGTTCTAAAAGCTTCGCGTGACGACGACGAGCTCGCTTTCAGATACTTAGTTTTATTTTTCCTTGTCATTGGCACTGAGTGCAGGATTTGTAATATTGTAACATTCAATAATTTTTGAATTTCTTAAATTTTTTTAAAGTTTACTGATAAATGCTATTTATTCAATGTAGCAAATACTTCAAATATAAATATAAAAGTATTTTTCACGTCTATTAAACACAAAAAAAAGCTCCTCTTTCGAGAAGCTTTTTCGTTTGCTTTCATATTGGAGCACCTTAGTGAAGGAAGTGAGAACTGAGATAGTGACTCTTTAGATATTATTTTATTCTCAATCTAGAATTCTCTTTGCAGCATCAGCTCAATCATCTACTTGGTCTTGAGCTTCATCTGAAAAATACAGTTCAGGATTTACAATTATTCATTTATATATACCTTTTTCTAGAAGTGTTTCATCAGTTAGTCAGTTTCTAGGAAATAATATAATATATCATTTCCCTTCATATCTAAAACTTCCAGCATATTCTCATACTTGTCTTACAGAGTCAATTGAATTAGAATTATATTTATTTGATGCTAAACTGAATCTTTTATGGATATCATGTATTAATCTATCTAAGTTATCAATATCACACTCTAATAAAAGTTCCTGATTCCAAACTCAGTCCTGTAATTTGAGCCCATCTCAAAAATCTACACTAAAATCAATTTGAGCTGCTCAAACCATTGCTTCATACATATTTCTAGAAAAACATGTTTGAGTTCAATATATATCTACTCATCAAAAGTTTTGAGTGTAAGTTCATGTATTAAGTGTATTTATAATAGTCATAATTTATACTTCTCAATCTAGAATATTCTTTGCAGCATCAGCTCATATATTCACCTGTTTTTGAGCTTCCTCTGAAAAATATGAATCTGTATTTACTATCATTCACCTATATATACCATTAACAGTATCAGTTTCTCAAAGTTTGTGTCTAGCATGGAGAAAATTATAAAATTTTCCATTATAATCAAATTTTCCATCATATTCAGGAATATATTCTTGTTTTCACTCTCTTGCTGAAATAGATTGGGTAGTTTTTTCATCTTGCTGAAATCTATCTTGAAATACAGAAATATCTCTATTTCTTTCATCTTCATTAGCATACTCAACTACAAAATGATTATTTCAAATATCAAAAATATTTCTGCCATTATCAAACTCTATTTTTTGAGTTTTAGGTCATGTGAAAAAATAGTTTCCCATTACCATTTGCTCTACTGCTTTAGCAAAATTTCAGGTCACTTTTAAATCATAAAAAATAATTTCCCTTCACTGAAAAGTTATAGGTTCAATATCTGTTAATGATCTAGTATCTGTAGTATGAATACTCATTTTTTTATATTAAAATATTTATATTATTCCGTAATTCTTACTCTTCAAAAATCTATTATATAGAAATTTCAAGAATTATCTACCATGATGTTTCATGGATGCATGTCATTATGTACTAATCATTGTTCTCTTAAGTGTTCTATAGCTATATGAAGTGGTGTACCTCAGGTTCTTCAATGTTCCATTCTGTAACTATAGCTCATTCATAAAGCTTCTCACAAATAATCACCTGACCAATCATCAATAGTAGATTGTATTCATCAAGGATACTGTTTATATTCATCTAATAATAATCTCTCTAACTGTGTATCAGAGAGCATTTTTAAAAATTCTGGTGATTCATCAACTAAAACATGACTATATTTTTCTCTTAGAGTGACTCAATATAAACTTTGTCATTCTATTTTATCCATATAAAAATATCAATCTCTATCTCACTTAATAACTTTAGGAATAATAACATTTTTAGGTATATCACCATTTATTACTCCTTGCTCCCAGATATCATAAAATCTTTGATGGTTTTCAAATTCAATATTTAAATCATCAACTTCTCATGGTTTAGCAATTTTTATTATTTGTCATTCATCTGTAGGGTGTTGAATAATGACTGCTTGAGTTCATTTATCTGAAATAATATCTGCTTCTGTAATTTCTCAGAGTATATCTCTATACTCAGCCAAATAATCAAATCTTGGGTCTTCATATATATTTCGAAACTCAGGAAATTCCTTTCCACAGATATTATTATCAAAAAGGGTTCTAATTTCTCAGCTCGTGAGACCAGCCTCTCTAAGAATTCTAGTTTTTTCTCTGAGGTCTCAGAGTGAATAGTTTCCATCATCTAGCCTTTCTCAGAAATTATGAGCATCTAAAATAGCTTGTCTTTGAGTTTCAAAATCTGGATTATTAATAAAATCCTTTCATAAGAATACTCCTGCTGCCTCAAGTCTCTCAGTATCTGGAAGTTTAGATATATCATCTATAAGAGTTCTATCTAAATTATTTGGAGATGGGGTATCCATTTGTCTCACTGCTGCTGTTATAGCCTTTCTTCAAACAGTTGCTGCAACTCCTATTCAGGTAGCTACTATTCCCAAGTCTGCTACTGATTTTCATTTCTCATAAGCATCTCCTGAAAATAAATCCCAGATACTTTCTCATAGTGCAGATAGAACTCATTTTATCCCTTTCCAAGTTGCGATTTGTTTAAGGGCATCAAGTATCACTCCTCATCTGGTTTCTATAACCTCAACTGCAAGCTCTACATTTTCAAATATGAGGGTATCTACTATTCCTTTTGCAAAGTTTGTAAGAGCTCCATTATTTGCATGGTTTTCATCTATATCTAGAGATTCATATAGGTAGCTTTGAGCTTGCTGTATAAGTTCACGGCTTTCTTCTTCTGGTACTTCATCATCAGCCCCTATTTCTTCATTATCATTAACTGCTACTCTTTGGAGCTCTGCTGCTAGAGTAGCACTATTAGCCTGTTGAAATTCTATGAGGTAGGGTCTGAGTTCTGGGTTATCTTCTATAAGCATTTCAACTACTGCTCTTACATCTTCCACTGTTCCTGTTTCAGCTAAACTAGCAATAGCCTCATCATCTAGTCTTAATAAAATCTCATCAGCTGTTTCTTGATGAGTATCTAATCACTCTGTTTCTTCAGGTCATCTAATTGCTGCAGCTTCTAGCATAGTTTTAAAAAGTGTCTTCTAATTCTAGTAATAAATTTTCTAGTTCTTCTTGTTTTTGTAATTCTTCTGTACATTCAGTGTTTCTTCTGGTATTTACATAGTGTTTTTTGTAATATTCTTGTATCTGAGAAACTTTTATTTCAGGTTTATTTTTGAGTTGTTTCAAGAAATTCAACATCAAAGATTTTTCTGCTTGTATCCCTTGCCTTATAACTCATTTTTGTTTCTCCGAAAGCCTTTCAAAATACTCTAAAATCTGCTGTTTCATAGTAATATTTAGAAACAAGCATTGTCTTACTGCATTTTTCAGGTTTTCTTCATTCAAAATGGCATATAAAAAAACTACAATATGGTTGATATATTGTAGCATAGTTTTAATATTGAGGCAAGAGTTCTCACCATTGTAAGGGTGTCACTTTTTACCATCAAAAAAATCCCTATATCTAGAGATTTTTTCGTTTACTTTTATATTGGAGCACCCTAGTGAAGGAAGTGAGAACTGAGATGATGTATCTTTAATATTATTTTATTCTTAACCTAAAATATCTTTAGTTTATTAGCTCAATCATCTACTTGTTTTTGAGATGTATGTGAAATTTCTTGATTCCATAAAATACCATTATAAGAACCCTCTTCTTCTCCTAGATTTCTTTTATCAGAAGAATAGCATAATGCTCACATAATATAATATTTTCCATCTTTTTGAAAATATCCTGAATATTTAGGAATTTCTCTCCCATTTTTTAGTTCTGAAATAATAGCATTTTTTGCTTCAAATGTATTTTCCCAAAATTTTCTTATATTTTCAATATCTTCATAACTTGAGCTTTCTACTAAAAATACTGAACCCATTTCAGAAACTGAATAAACTCAAAAATCTGCTACTTCTCTCTCTGCATATCTTCATTTTCCATTTAGTCCTAAAATAACATCAACATAACCTGATGAAGAGATATTATCTGGTTCAATTATTTCAATTCATTCAATGAATTGTGATGATGTATTAGTATTTACTGTATTCATAATATTATTTTATATTTACATTACCAAAGTCAATTATATATATAGTTCCATCCCTTGCTCTCATAAAATTTGCTGCATGTAAATCAGAATGTTCAAGTCAATTATATTTCAAATATTGCATTGCATTTCAAAGAGTTGAATTATCATTTCAATTTGAAAACTGTTCTCTCACATCTTCTACTGTTCAACTTTCAGCTAGACTTGCAATAGCATCATCATCAAGCTTTGATAAAATCTCATCAGCAGTTTTTTGATGAGTATCTAGACCTACAGCTTGATCTAAGGATGAATGTAGTGCTTCTCCAGCCATTATATGTTTCCTAGTTCTAATAATAAATTTTCAAGTTCTTCTTGTTTATGAAGTTTCTCTCTAAGTTCTTCACCTTTTCTGATTCTTGAATAGTGCTTTTTATAATATTCTTGTATCCTACTAACTTTCATCTCAGGTTTATTTTTGAGTTGCTTCAAGAAATTCAACATCAAAGATTTTTCTGCTTGTATCCCTTGCCTTATAACTCATTTTTGTTTCTCCGAAAGCTTTTTAAAATACTTTAAAATCTGCTGTTTCATAGTAATGTTTAGAAACAAGCTCTGTCTTACTGCATTTTTCAGGTTTTCTTCATTCAAAATGGCATATAAAAAACTACAATATGGTAGATATATTGTAGCATAGTTTTAATTATGAGGCAAGAGTTCTAACTTCGCTAGGGGTATCGCTTTTTAACATCAAAAAAACTGCTAATTAAAGCAGTTTTTATGTCTAAATCATATTGGAGCGGGGGACCAGGTTTGAACTGGCACACCCAAGGGTTGAAGCCTTAGTACACTCACTCTTTTATGTTACCCCCGCAAAAATTTAAAGCGTGAAGAGTATATGAATTATAGCCAAAACTGTCAAATTTATTTTTTGCATTTTCCCTCAAAGAGCTTATATTAGAAGCGATTACTTTGTTATTGTTACCATACTATGAGTATTGAATTTATTTATAATATTTTTGAGAGGTTTATATTTTCTACGATGTACTACCTCGATAAGCTTGGGCCTAAGATTATTGCTGCCATAATTGTACTGACTCTTGGGTGAGTTATAGCGTACGCAACATATAAAATAACCATGCTCATCTTTAAAAATTTCCATATTATGGATCTCATTGATAGGATGTGGGCTGGATTTGAGGAACAAACAACTCAAATTGTGGATAAAAATATAGATGACAATATTGAAAAGCTTAATAAAATAAATCAAAATAAGCAAAAAATCAGGTATGACAAGATTACAGCGAAATCTTTTTCTTACTATATCTTTCTATTATTCTTCAGATGGGCCGTTGTGATACTTGGAATTACTGAAATTGAGCAATTTATGCAGGATTTACTTGCCTACCTCCCAAGTCTCTTTATATGAATACTCATATGATTCTTCGGGATACGATTTGCAAACTCTGTTCACGATATTATATTTCAAGCAATGGAGCTTACAAAACAAAAAACAAGCAGTATCATAGCAATGTGAGCAAAAATAATCATTATGTTTTTTACACTTATGATTATGCTCAACTACATACAAATTGTAGATCAGTTTATTATTAATTCCCTCTTTCTAGGATTTATAACTACTATCACCATAGCATTTTGACTCGCATTTTGAATCGGTTGAAAAGAAGTAGCGAGAGAAATATTAGAAAGTTTTAGAAAATAACTATGAAACAAGACTTTCTCGATTACATACAAGAAACATTCCAGTTTTCTCCGTCCGAAATGACGGAGTTTTCGTGTGCCTTAACTCAGCCTCTTAAAAAAACTCTCCGAGTAAATATAAATAAAATATCTGTTTCAGATTTCAAACTTCTGGCTCTAAAAAATAATTGGCAACTTTCAGAAACTCCTCTTTGAAATAATACATTTTATATAGATAGAGAGGATACTTCACTGGCTCTTTGAAATACCCTCGAACATATAACAGGATACTTCTATATCCAAGAACTCGCAGCTTCAAGCTCACCCTATTATCTGAGTGATGATATAGTAGATGAGACTGAGTATACTATTCTGGATATGTCAGCGAGCCCTGGAGGAAAGACAACTCAACTCGCTGAGTATTATCCTAACTCAGTTATAATCGCAAATGAGATAGATAAATCTCGAATGCGACAACTCCATGAAAATACAGACAGACTTGGTACTAAAAATGTCTTTGTAACAAACTATGACGGGAGATTCTTTGCAAATTACGAAGAATTATTTGATAAAATATTACTGGATGCTCCCTGCAGTGGAGAAGGAACAGCTTATAAATCTGATGATGCTCTCAAATACTGGAATATTAAAAATATTAAAAAAATAGCAAAGCTCCAATTTCAACTACTTGAGTCTGCAATGATTTCACTTAAGGTGTGAGGAGAACTCGTCTATTCAACCTGTACGCTTAATAGACTTGAAAATGAAGAAATCATTAATAAGCTTACTGGCAAATATGGTGAACATTTTAACGTTGTCTCTCTCTCAGATGATTTGACGAAACCTCTCATCCGAGCGTGGCCACATAAGGAAAAAACTTGATGATTTTTTGTCGTAAAATTGAGGAAAAAGACTCCCTTTCCAGATACAACAAAAAAAAGAAAGCTTCAAAAAAATATCCAGTGATTTGAAAGAGTCTCAAATACTGATTCTAAGATTATTGAGACCTTCCTGTTACATACTTTTGGATTACTCCTTACGGGTAAGTTTTATACCTATAGAAATGAGATATATTATACTGAAAAAAATATAGACTTTTTCTGGGAAAACTTCTTTTTATTCAAAGTAGGAGTAAAAATTGGGAAACTAGATAACGGAGTCTTTGAACCTAACTTTTTCTTGTGAACCCATTTTTGAATATTTTCAAAAAATTCGATTAAAGTGAGTGACTCAGAAATAGATAGCCTCTTCAAATGACAAGAAACTGAGTGAATTATAGATTCTATAAGTAAAAATATTTCAGATAATAACAACTATTACCAAGTATATATCTGAGATATTCCAGCTGGAGTTATAAAAATGAAATGAACAGTAGCAAAAAGTTTACTCGAAAGTAGATTTATGAGAAAATAGATTTTAGATATAAGAAGAAAAAAAATGCAATACAAAGTTTTTGGCTGCAAGGTCAACAAATACTATACTGATAAGTGGCTGAATTCAGAGTATCTCAGTGATAAATCTGGAACTTTTGTAGCAAGTTGTGTCGTAACAGATAGTGCAAAGAGAAAGTGGGTACGATTTGTAAAAAAAGAAGTAGAAATCCTTGATTCAGAGCAAAAAGTCTATATCTCATGATGTGGAGCTTTTAAAGATTGAAAGGCTCAAGATGATTTTTTTGATTTGTATCCAAGTTTAGCAGGATTTCAAGAAAAAATAGAAGTTCTCGATGAAGCTCCGCAGGAAAACTCTGCTGAAGTGTCACTGCGAGCTGAGGAAATTAAAAGAGACGAATCATCAAAATCTACAACAAAAATTGATCTCTCTAAACTCAAGAAATTACAAAACTCAAGCATCTATACTCGGAAATATCTTCTGATTCAATGAGGATGTGACAGTTATTGTACCTTTTGTCTTACGGTCCAAAAAAGAGGTCGACATTACTATAGGTCAAGTGAGGATATAATAGATGAAATACTTGAATATGAACAAGAGTGAGGAAAAGAAGTCGTCCTCACGTGAGTGAATCTCTCAGCCTGGGGATTACAAAATACCCATGAAACAAAAAATTTCTCTCAAAGTTTAGAAAAAAACGGTCAAAAATGACAAGGATCACAGTTTGCAAAACTACTTGAAGCCATATTAGAAAATACAAGTATTCCGAGAATACGAATATCCTCTCTTGGTCCTGAGTTTGTAGATGATGCAGTGTTAAAAATACTGGGGAATACTCGAATCTATCCTCATTTTCATTTTTCTATTCAAAGTGGATCAACAGATGTGTTACGGTCTATGGCTCGACACTATGACTGAGCTTATATGCGAGATTTATTACAAAAAACTCAGGATATTAAAAGGGACGATGGAGTAAGTATCAGTATTTGAGCTGATCTCATAGTATGATTCCCATGAGAAACAGAAGAGGATTTTACAGATACCTATAAGTTAGTGAAGGATTTCAATATTACAAAAGTCCACGCTTTTCCATTTTCAGCTCATACTATGTGAGAATCTGTACCAGCTGGGAAGTTCAAAAATCAGGTTTCAGATGAAATAAAAAAACAACGAATGCAGGAACTTATGACTCTTGCTGACACGGTAAGAAGTGACTTCCTAGCCTCTGAGAAGTGAAAACGATTTCAAGTACTCGTTGAAAAAGTGAGAGGCGATACATTCTCAGGTTGGACTGAGAATTATATCGAAGCAAATGAAACGAATTTTAGACTGGAATCAGGGACTTTACAAAGAAATAATATCATACAATGAATTCTCATATAAATAAATACATTCTACCGGTATTGATACCATGAGTATGTGTCTTAGTGATTCTAGATGCCCTCACAAAGTATTATGCACTGTATTATTTGCAACAAAAGATTACGATTATACCAAATATTCTTTCATTGGTGTATGCTCAAAATACAGGAATAGCTTTTTCTATTCCATTAGAATGAATCTTGCTTAAAATAGTGACTCTTGCTTTGATTTTTTGAATTTTTTACTATTATTGGAAGTACGAATCACACAAAGATAATACCCTCCTACATTTTTCTTTTGCTCTTATTTTTGCTTGAGCTCTTTGAAATGCATGGGAAAGAATATTTATTGGCTATGTAACTGATTTTATATCACTCCAATGATTTGCTATATTTAATCTTGCTGATAGTTTTATAAGTTTGTGAGCCCTATGACTTGCGTATTATTACTGGAAGTATACTCCATAATTATTAAAAAATGTCGTTTTGACCAAGAAAGATAACAATACAAGATATTGCACTTAATTCTCTTTGAGCCCTTATCTCTGGATTTATAGCGAGTATCCTAATTGTATTTATAGTATTTGTTGTATCGACTGTAATCAATATTCCTGCTGCATTTTCATCAAATATAGGCATATCTGATACAAATCCTCTTTTCCCATTTATACTCTCTTTTATAACATTTATTAGTACGATGTTAATGGTATTTTTAACGGTAAAAATACTCACACTCATAGATAACGAACGATATAAAAAAAATACTGTCATCTATGGACAAATAGCTTTTTTTGGAATATTGATGTACCTCTGTGTCACTCCTCTCTATATTTATATGGGGCTTCTTGATTACCAAAATATTCTTACAATATTTATCGTCCATACTATATTTCTTACTTTTGGAACTTCTCTTTTACTGGAAATACTGACAAATTATAGATACATTTTGACTTGATTTTATGGAAGTTTTGTAGGACTATTTTTTACTAGTATCATTGTAGTATTTATATTTCAAAATATTGAAAATGGATACGCAAAACTCTTGTCTCTCCTTATACTGCTCCCTATTATTAACACATTGCTGATATTTTTTAAAGGACTCTTTGAGCTCTTATATTATAAGTATTATCTCTTTTCAAACCTTGATCAACTTTGAGATATATTCTACCAAATAGAAAAAAATGAAGCCGAAGACATGCGAATTGAAGAAGAAAAAAATACTCTCTAATACCCTCCTATGAAAGAAATCGTAGAACAAACCCTCTCTTTGTATTTCAAAAAAATGAGAGAACCTCTTTTTGAAGAACTTACTCTGAGTCATAATATAGATATAGAAAAAAAGTGATGTAGTTTTGTTACGCTCTACTTAAGCTGAGATGTGCATGGATCTGCTGGAAACATAAAAGAAATATCTTGAACTATGGCTCAAGATATTTATAAAAATACAATAGAAGCACTTACAACAGACAAACGTTTTAAACCACTTACGCTCACGGAAGCTGAATCTCTCAAATTTCGACTTGATATTATTGAGGACAGAAAGGTCATATCAGAATCAGAGATGATGAATCTAGATCCTGTAAAGTATTGAGTGATAGCAATAAAAAGAGATTATGATAAACTCGCTGTGATTCTTCCAAACATATCTCCTAAAATACTCACTGGTTCTGATTTCATTGAAATACTCAAAAATAAATTACAAGAAAAAAAGTTTGATGAGAAAGATTATATTATCTACTCTATTTCTACTATCTCTGAAAGTAATTATTAAAAAAAGCCCCGACTCATTCGGGACTTTTTTTAATAATTATTAGAATCGATAGAGCTCTAATTCTACTCAAGAAAAATATAAATCTTTTATATCCTCCGCATCTAATCAGATATACCACGCAAAACTTTGAGGTGTTTTTTTCACTATATGTTCTACTCTTATTTTTTTCCAAACTTTTCATCAAATATTCACTGTTTCAAGAACTTTTTCAACTCAATTAATTGAGAATGTTCCGTCAGTATAATATATTCGATTGTGGAACATGTATGAAGCTTTTGGGTTTAATGAGGTAGTGTTGGACCATCAACCGTCTGATTCATCTGTCACCCATAAAGTCATACGAATTTTATCTCACGCATCTACAACCGTGAAGTCATCAAAATGGACTTCGTAGTTACTCAGTTGGTCTCATACCAAATGTCACACAAATCATGATGAGCTTGGATTTGCTAAACTTATGATTGATGTATCTCCATAGGTGTTGTAAAGTGTATGGTAATACGTAGATATGTCAGTTCAGGTTCAAAACGTTCCATCTACAGGACCTAAGTGACTTCCGTCAATTCTCGTCCACGCTTTATTATCATCTCAAATATCACAATATACTTCTTGCACTGGCAGAGGGCCATCTCCATCAGGATCAATATTATAAAATCAGTTTTCTAAAGCGTCACCAGATAGTAATAAACCATTACAACTAAATGAATATGGAAAATCAACATTATACTGCTTTTTTAAAAACTTTTTTATTTTATTAACTCAATCCTCTTGAAGAAATGAAATATACTTATCAAAACTCTCAGTGGGAGTAGTAGCGTAAATATATCTTAATTTATTTACAAATTGATCAAGTCCATCCTTGGTCTTAGGATTACTTACACTCCCTGTATATATTATTGGATCACTTACATTAAAATTAAATCAATTATTTGTCTCAACTAATCAAAAATAACTACTTGGGAGATTAAAAAATTCACTATAAACCAATTTTCTTTGAGTAATAATATCATTTATATTCAATGAGGATAAGTCACTTGCAATAATTGATGGGCTGGCAATATAGTGATAATCACTTCAAACAATAGCTCTCACCATTACTTGATTAAAATTTCATTTAACTAAAGCTGTTGGGATGCTGGAATTTGTTTGAGCTATTCAAGACTGACTATCATCAGATTTAAGCTTTTCAAATAGTGCTCAAATTTGATATTCTTTCTCATTATTTGTTACTGAATATGCATACTCAATTTCAAATTTTGGGTCTTTTGGTATATTGAGTCAGAAATTTTTTATTTTGTTCACAACTCCAGATCAAAATAATCATTGAGTCCAAGCAACTGATCATTGATATTCAATTTCAACTGGAGTATCAGGAATAGGAAGTTTGGACTCTTGAGTATAATACAACTCTAAGTTTGTCACCATATTATTTAAATCAGAAAGTCGTGAAGAATCTCTCGTTTCTGCAAAACTATTAAAAAAATAAATAAAAGATATGGTTGCTAATATACTCAGTACCGTCATTACAACCAAAAGTTCTACGAGTGTGAATGCTTTTTTATTCATGTTTTATTTATAAAATAATTCAAATCATAAATTTGTAAAATCAACTGGAGTTGTACTCCCATTAATTCATCTTCAAATTTTCCAACTGAAGCTTTCTAAAATACCAGTGATGGGGATTCGTAATGTATCATCTCTCCAAACTGATCCATTGCTTGCATCAGAGAATGCCTGATATGTTATCTCAGATTGCCCCTCATACTTCATACTATAATAAAATGGAGTTTGTGTTGTTCATTTAATGGATGCAGATAGTCTGATTTCAGAAGCGCTTTCTACAAAAGGAATTTCATCAAAAGTTAGTTCATAATATGAATTAACTCATCATTCATGTCGAAGTATATTTGAGTTTGGAGTAGTAGCTGGAGGAGTAAGATCACTTCGTACACTGTTTTCAAAAATATTGTTAACTGATCAAGTAGATACATATCATCCAAAACTATTTGGGTCTTGCAATAATGCAAAGTCTCAGTGGTCTATAAAATTATCTCACACTTTTGTCCATCATCCTCAATCAGTAGTCATATCACAATACACCTTGTATGGTAATTTTCCACCAATTCCATCACTATCAACAGTATATGATCAAGATTTAATATCCCCTCATGCGTAGGCTTCTATCTCTCTAATAGTTATAGTTTTTCAATTTGCAGCAAAAATCTTTAGTAATTTTATATCATGTAATTCTCCAATTCAAGCTAAGTCTAAATCTATAATATAATCTTCTGATGTATCCCAAAGAGTATGAGTATATACTGGTATTGGATCATTGTACTCCGTAAAGAGTTGAATTTCAGCTTTCGACATATCTCAAGATAAATCTGATATCGTATTATATATTCTTAAAAATCATAAAGGGACTGCATTATCCCATCTCAATTCTATATATCACCCTTTTTGATTGGCTTGATACTCAAAGTTGAGATTTCATTCAGTAAGTTTTACTTGATTATTTATTCCACCAGGTCATTGCACTCAAGAATCCGGGCTTGTTGGAGTCGCATCTACTGATGCTTCGGGAGCAATATTATAAATAAGTTTTTGATCGAGTATTTCACTACAGAAATACGGTTTAATAGGATTTATACCTACTACTTCTGACAGAAGATTTTCAACATAATACGTTCCATAATTATCAAAATAATTGGAAAAGTCTTTATAAATTGAAGAGTGTTGATACGAAGTTCTTAGCACTCCGTCAATTTCTTTGATTCATTTATAGGAAGAGATATCGTCTTTTGATCAAGAGAAAGCAATTGGTGACTCTAGATGTAAATTAAATCAACCAGAGCTTTTAAAATTTGTCGCTGTGTACGATGATGGAGCATTATTGTATCAAGTATATACTAATTTATTATTTTGTATGATATTGATAAAATCTGTGTTTGAGATATCACTTGCAATGATAGATGGGGTTGTAAAAACAACATGATTTCCAGCCGTATTAAGTCCGTGAGTAAAGAGTCTATTATAATTCCCCTGTACAAAAACAGAGCTATTGGGAAATTCGCTTGATTCAATTTCCGGTAAAACTGGAACTGGTTCAGTTCAACTATTTACTGGGGCTTCATTCTTATATGGGTGATCAGCTGGTAAATAATCTACCAAAGCCCATTTATGTGCAAGATACCCTTCCATTTGAAATCTGACATCATCTGATTGAGTGGTATCAAATATTATAACTTCTCAAATTCCCCAATCAGCGAGCTCATTATTTTTATTATATCATCCAGCCTTATTAAGTGCCCAAGTAACACCTGTGATTGGATTTGTAGCTCACTGAGATATTAAATTTCAACTATTTAAAAACTCATAATTTATCCCATCGGTAACAAAAGAATAGAAAAATGCAGCTCTTTTATTCGTATTTTTAATGGCAGGTGCTGTATTGATATGCGACGGTGTTGATCAAATTTTAAGAGCATTTCTATAATTGGAATATGAACCAATTATATAACCTTTATTGGTACCCTGTAATGCTATACCACTAGCTTTTCCCCCAGAATCATGCAATACATAATAGACTTCTCATTGTGAGATATTAGATCCATCAAATCGCAGTCCATCTGCTTTTTCTACAAATATACCATTTATATTATTTACTGAATCTTTCGTATACGTTACTTGCCCATGAGTGACTGTCGGATTTCACGTGATACCCTTGGTACCTTTGTTTACCCATGTTGTTACCACAGAGCCATCTGCAGGATTATCAGTTGTATCTCCATTTCCATTTACATCATCAGCATCTAACCAAATTGTAGGATTTAATAATCCAGGGTTATAAAATCCTGCTGCGTACGTTTTAGACACAAGTGGATCAATGTCTTTAAAATTAAATGTTGATTGCTGTGTCAAATCCATCCATGATTGTTTCGATCATTCCAAAACATAAGCTATTTGATATTCCTTTTTATTTTTAGTAATTGAATATGTATATTGGTTCCCATACAATGGATCTTTTAAGTCACCAAAAATTTTCCCCGTTTCGTCTCATGATTTTTTTCAAAAAACTCATTGGACCCATGCTACAGCACCATCAAATGTTATTTCAACTGCATCGGTTGGCTCAGGAAAATAACCAGAATGTGCAAAAAATATATTCAAGGTTGAATTGACGGAAGATATATCTTTTAAACGAGCGGTATCTCTAGATTCAGAGGTATATCTAGAAAAAGAAATGAAACCAATGGTAGATAAAATTGAAAAGATAGTCATAACGACTACGAGCTCTAAAAGTGTCACTGCTTTTTTTGAAGAATATTTATTCATATTGGTGGTTATCGCTAAATACTTAAGATATATTACTACATTTTTGGGTTCAAAGGTAATAATGACTGCTAAGTTTGATTGCGAAATAACTCATATGTTGTATTAGTACATTTCTATATTTCTGTAATGCGTAATTTTGTGCGAACTTATTTCTCTGAGTATAGTGATAACATCAAACTGTATATTTTCGAGAGGTACTTTATGTATTTTGCAGTAAAATTGCATGGTTCTCAGACATTTTCGCAACTTTCGAGCTATTATTGCATCTTCTGGAAGTCAAAATAAGGTATGTGATCTATATTTTACTTCTATGAAATAATATCTCGATCATTTTTCTGCAACAATATCAACTTCTCAAAATCTTCCGAACTTGAAATTGGTGTCTTTTATAACAAATCCATGTTTTTGTAGATATTTAATGGCAATAATTTCCCCTTCATCTCATATTTTTTTCATATATTTTTCATATATTTTTTATTTATATACTCAAAATATATACAAAAGTTTTATATTCGCAATATTTTAGAGGTTTACAATCTTCAATATATCTATAAAATAGAAAAAATAATATTTAAAATTAGCTATTGAGTTTCGTAGATGATTTAGAACAAAGTATAGATATCGTCGATCTTGTTGGGAGATATACGAGACTTAAAAAGGCAGGAGCAAGTTACAAAGCTCATTGTCCTTTTCCTGGTCATAGCGAGAAAACTCCGAGTTTTGTGGTAAGTCCTGTAAAACAAATAGCCTATTGTTTTGGGTGTCACAGATGAGGGTGACCAGTAAAGTTTATTATGGATATGGAAGCAACTGAGTTTCGTGAAGCTGTTCAAATCCTATGAAATATCACGGGAAGAGAAATACAGTGATTTACTGAAAGTAAAGAAGTTATCCAAATCAAAAAAAACCTCTACTCACTGTATAAAGATGCGAGTGTGTATTATCAAAAGTCACTCAAAGAAAATCCGGAAATAAAAAAATACCTCATGGACAGAGGTCTCAGTGAAGATGATATAATAAATTTTGCTTTTTGATACGCAGATTCTTGAGTGTCCCTCTATAACTATCTCAAAGACAAATGATATCAGGATGAACAAATCGAGCAATCACATATATTTCTCGATATCAGACAAAAAAAGGATAAATTTATAGGAAGAGTTATTTTCCCAATTGAAAATCTCAGAGGTGATACTGTTGCTTTTGCTGGGAGAATTATTTGATCGTGAGAACCTAAGTATCTCAATTCACCAGCCAGTGATATTTATGATAAATCGTCTATTTTATATGGTCTCTACAAAGCAAGAAAAGCTATCTCCACATCAGATCAAATCATAGTGACTGAATGATACATGGATACTATAGCGCTTCATAGATACAACTTTTTACAAACCGTAGCCGTTTCAGGAACCGCACTCACAGAAAAACACATCACCATTATTAAACGACTCACGCATAAAATTTATCTCTGCTTTGATAATGACAAAGCTGGTGAACAAGCAACTAAATTATCTCTCGAGCTCCTAAAAAACAAAGGACTAGAGGTCAAAATAATAGAAATATCTTGAGCAAAAGATCCAGATGAATTTTTAGAATGAGGATGAAATTTCCAAATACTTATAGATTCAGCAATAACTCCAATTCAATATCTCATTCAAAAAACAAGCTATAATTTAGAAAGTATAGACGAAAAGAAGAAGTTTTTGAGTGAAATATTTGAAACTATTTCGAGTTATTCTGATTCTATAGAACAAGATATGTACCTCCAAGAAATATCAAAACTGAGTAAAACTCCCCTTGCTCTTATTTATGAGATGTATAAAAAAAGAGGAAATACTCAAAAGGAGGTCGCAGAAAAAGCTCCAAAAATACAACTTTCTACAGATGAAATACTTCTGAGTTTCGTATATGACAATTATGATGCTGCTGAAATAGTAACAAACTGACTACTATTCCCTGAAGCCAAAAGCTCTGTACTTGAATCAGCACTTGAGAATCCTGAAAAATTTTTCTCTTCACTTGACTTACAAAAAAAAGAAACACTCAAAGCATTAAACTTTCAAAACTCTCAAAAATACACGAATCCAGAGGATATGCTCTGAGCCCTACACTCTGCTATACTGCAAGTAAATAGAATTTTTTATAAACAACTCACAGAAAAATATAAACAAAAAATTAACCAGTGAGATTCTCAGGCTCTTGTAAAATATTCTGAACTATTACAAACAGCAAAAAAGCATAATTTAAAATAGAGAATTCAAAAAAAATCTCTTGCATTTTTAGACGTTTTTCATAGAATACATCACGAAAAAGAGATAGTATTTCTCAAATTCAATTAAAAACTATATACGAAATTATAAGTATATCACACCACATTTATACTTCTAGGATTCTCTAGAAGCTTTTTTCTGTAATATTACAATCACATATGGCTACACCAAAAAAAGATGATATCAAATCAAAGATACAAGAAATAGATCTCGACACTCTCTGAGCTGCAATGCAAAGTCTTACAACCCAAGATGAAGCACTACAACAAAAAGAAGCTGAAGAAGCTGCTGTTAAAATCGAATCATGAGAAGTAAATGATGATGTCGTTGTTGAAGCACTCGAAGAGATTTGAGCCCTAAAAAAAGAAAAAGGACTCAAAAGAATGCCCATAGAACGTGATCAAGACAAACGAAGAGTGTGAAAATGAATGCAAAAATTCATAGACAATGAGATTCCTGATGATATGCTTGAGGATATGCCTGAAGAGATTCAAGAACTCATGAAAAAGTGAAAAGTTGACGGAAGAATCACTCAAGATGAGCTCATGAACGCAATCCCTAATGCTGAGGATGATGTTGATTTGCTTGATGAAATCTATTCTCGACTCATGACGATTGGAATTGATGTTGTAGATAGTTTAGATAAATCTAATCTCTTTACTGATTGAAAAAAAGAAAAAAAGGACAATCATAGTGGAGCGGTTTCACTCTCAGAAATCTCAGACGATTCTATCAGAATGTACCTCAATGAAATCGGTCGTGTTGATCTCCTGAATGGAGAACAAGAAGTAGAACTCGGTCGTAGAATCAAGGAAGGAGATCAAGAAGCTAGAAAAACACTCGCAGCAGCGAATCTAAGACTGGTTGTTTCTATTGCAAAAAAATATATGGGTCGAGGTCTTTGACTTCTTGACTTAATTCAAGAATGAAATGTTGGACTTTTTCGAGCTGTAGATAAATTTGATGCGACAAAATGATTCAAATTCTCTACTTACGCGACATGGTGGATTCGACAAGGGGTAACTCGAGCTATTGCTGATCAAGCTCGAACGATTCGAGTTCCCGTTCATATGATCGAAACCATCAATAAATTCACACATACCTATAGACGTCTCACTCAAGAACTCACAAGAGAACCACTTATGGAAGAACTTGCAACAGAACTTGATATGGATATCAAAAAAGTTCGTCAAATAATGAGAATCTCTCAGGATATTCTCTCTCTTGATGCTCCAGTTGGTTCTGAAGAAGATACATCTCTTGGTGATTTTATCGAAGATGATAAAACAATGGCTCCAGATGAGCAAACGAATATGAATCTCCTAAAAGAAAATCTTAATGAAATGCTAGATTTCCTCACTCCTCGAGAAAGAAAAATTATCAAAATGCGTTTTGGACTCGAATGAGGAGATGTTCACACGCTTGAAGAGGTTGGAAAAGAGTTTGGAGTTACAAGAGAACGTATTCGACAAATTGAAGCAAAAACCCTCGAAAAACTCAAAGAGCATCCAAATGCTGACAAGATTAAATTCTTTTAAACACTACATTTTTCACACAATATTATGACTCAAATTTCTGTTATAGGACATAAAAATCCTGATACTGACTGTACTCTTTCGGCTATCATTATGGCTGATTATTTGAACAAAAAGTGATATTTAGCAACTCCATATATTCAAGGAAGCCTCAATAAAGAAACACTTTTTCTGCTGGAAAAATATAATATACCAGAGCCTGTAATAGTTACACAATTAGATACTAACATTGATGTCTGTCTCGTTGATCACAATGAAGCGTCTCAAAGTATTGATAATCTCACCAACGTGAGAGTAAGTCATATTGTAGATCACCATAAAATTAATTTTGAAAGTAATACTCCTCTCTTTATGAGACTTGAGCCTCTATGCTCTACAGCTTCTGTTTTGTATAAGATGTATATAGAAGCAGGTTATGAAATATCGCAGGATATTGCAACTATGATGCTTGCGTGTATTATGTCTGATTCACTTCTCTGGAAATCATCAACAACGACTGAAGAGGATAAAGTCATTGCTGCAAAATTACAAAAAATAACTGCTATCTCAAACCTCAGTGATTTTGCAATGCCGATGTTTGAAGCTAAATCTGATTTATGAGATGTATCAGCTGAGGAAATAATAACATCAGATTATAAAATATTTGAAGCATGAGATTCAAATATAGGATGTGGAACAGTTGAGACGACATCTCCAGATAATATTTTAGCAAGAAAAGAAGAAATACTTGTCTGAATGAAAAATATTAAAGAGAATCAAAAACTCGATTTCATCATGCTCAGTATCGTAGATATCATTCAAGAAATAAATACGACCCTTGTTTTAGATGGAAAAGATTCTGAAATAATTGAAACGGTTTTTGACTCGAGCGTTATAAATAATGAAGCAAATCTTTGAGCTCGACTGTCACGTAAAAAACAAATTATCCCTCAACTCACTGAGTATTTTAACGCACGGTAATGGAAAAATACTGACTGATAATTGGCAGGTTTCAACCATTGCATATTTGACATAAGCTTCTCATTCAAAAATCTCTCGAGCAAAATATAAAAACGATTGTGCTCATTGGTTCATCAGAAACACTAGACGAAAAAAATCCCTATAGTTTTGAACTCAGAAAACAAATAATGAACTCAGAGTATGAAAATAGAGGGTTAATTATTCAAAATCTTCCAGATTATAAAAGCGATACAGAGTGGATTGCTAAGATTTTAGAGTACATTCCGAAGGAATCTACTCATATAGAAGTGTATTGCTGAGATAAAAAAAATGATTCTGCAGTTTTAGTACTACAAAAACTTTGAAACCTCCTCCCATTTGATATAGATATCTTTGAAATACCTAGAAGTATCCTTCCTATTTCTGCAACACAGATTCGAGATTGGATAAGAGATAAAAATATTTCTAAACTCAGTGAGTTTCTCTGAAAAGCTACTCTTAAAATTCTTAAAAAAGAAAAATTGATTTAAGCTCATTATTCGCTATAATGCAGCTATACTTTATATAAATAGACAAAAATATATGATCCAAGATGCTAAAAAAGATTTAGAAAAGGCTCTTTCACACCTAGAGAGTGAATTCTCTAAGCTTCAAATGTGAAGAGCGAATCCAGCACTCGTAGAATGAATAATGATAGAACAATACGGGAGTTTACAAGCAATTAAAAATATAGCCTCTGTAAATATTTTAGATAACCAAACACTCTCGATTGCCCCGTGGGATAAGAGTATCGTTCACGCGATTGCAAAAGCTATAACAGATGCCTGAGTAGGTTTAAACCCTCAAACACAAGCTGACTCTGTGCTTATTAGAATACCTCCAATGACGGAAGAGAGACGAAAAGAAATGGTAAAAGTAGTAAAGAAATTTACGGAAGATGGAAAAGTATCCGTTCGAAATGTACGAGGTGATTATCTTAAAAAGATAAAAAGGCAAGAAACAGATAAAGAAATCTCTGAAGATGTCGCTCGAGATCTAGAACGTGATTTACAAAAACTCATCGATGAGGCTAACAAAACAGTAGAGGAAGTCGCAAAAAAGAAAGAATCTGACATCATGAAAGTATAAAAAAATATTTGTATTTCACACAATTTCTTATATAATCGGGCAGATTTACAACAAATTTAATCTTAATATCATTGCAATGGCAAAAGGAAAAAGAACTTATGTAGCATATTACTCTACAGAAACTGGAAATATGGTTCACTCTACGAATATCCAAAAAAAGAATTTTGAAGCTGGTAAAAAAGGTCCAGAACTCAGAAAATATAATCCAAAAACTCGAAAACACGAGGTTTTAAAAATGAAAGAAATTAAAAAAGGATAATTTTCTTGGATTCTACTTACAAAAAAACTCTTCAGCCAATGCTGAAGAGTTTTTTTGAGTCTCTTCTATCTCACAAATATCATACCATTTTTTCAAGCTAGATCTCAATCAACTCAGCTATTAAATTTATCTGACCTCAATCAATATAAACTTTTTCCATTATCTATTCAAGAATTCACAGCAGATGAATAATATCTAAAATAATATCATTCATATCTATGTCCACTCACTCTCCCTCAATCAGCAATTTCTCTATCTGTGTAATCAATATTTCCCCATCTACTGACATAGTAGCCTGTTGTCCCCTCATTATCACAAGCACTAGCCCAAGTAGTTACAGGAAATAATTCTCTACAACTGCCAGGAACTGTAGAACTAGCACTTGCATATTGGCTCGCATCTTTTATATAAAGTGTATCACTTATCTCAACACTTAAAGCATAATCTATAGTTTTTCCTGTTGTGTAAGAAGCTAACATAATTTCAGAAAAATTTAAATTTTTAGATTCTGATCATAGCGAATATGGAATAACCTCATTATCTAAACTCCCTCATTCAACCATCCATCAAAAATCTTGATACAGAGAGTCACCTTCACTTGTACGTCCAACAAGAGTCCATCCACCACCATCAAGCTCCATGTTACAATACACTTGAATAATTTTCTTTCAAGAAGGGTTTATTATATAGAGTCCATTTACAGCAGAAGGTAGAGATAACTTGTGAGACTTACATGTCGAGTTTGGTATGAGTCACAAAAATTCATCACTCCCACCTTTTAAAAGCCTTGAATTAGTTAGGATTGCAACAAGATCATTTGATGCTCCTCCTATATCAATAGTTGAAGCACTTGCATAGCTAGGATTTCTATGTATGGGAATACTGGTACTCGTATCTATTAGGACACCTAGTTCAGCTCAATATACGTATGGGTACAATCATTCTCAGAGTGCATACGTGTTTTGAGTGAATCAAACATTAAGAGAGTCTTCATTTTCTAAAAATGTTAAAATTTGTGTACTCTTTCTATCTACACTTGTGAAAAATGTAAAAAATTCTTTTGTCCTGGGATCTACTCCACCATCAGAATATCGAATAACATCAAGAGTATCTTGATTTATATCTCATTGATATCAGGCAATAGTTCCAGCATATTCAATCGTTTTAGTTCACTGTGAGAGAGGAAACTGATTTCGTGCTGTATAGAGCTCTGAAGCGTTGTAGAGATTTGCTACTTGTTGAATTCTGTTTGAATCTCGTACTCAAAGTAAATAATCTGTGTATGCAACAAATCCAATACTTGATAGGATTGCGACTATTGTAATAACGACTATGAGTTCTACTAAAGTAAATCATTTTTTCATATAAAAATAGTTATCGTACATAAATCATTCCTGGTTTCCCTGCTAAATCTCAAATTGACTCTCAACTAGTCACTCATCCCTTAAATCCATTAACTTGTAATCAATAAAGAGAAGTAACATCCGATGAATTTGTGGGATTTCAGTAGTATCTTAAATAAAAACCCTCATCTCTAAATCATATTTTAGGTTCAGTATCTCTGTAGGAAATGAATCCCCAGTTGGCATGTGCATAATTAAGTCAATCATCTTCTAAATCACATGAACTATTCCAATCTCAGCCATCTTGGCTAAATTCTCTACAATTTGAAGTAATACTGGATGATGCAAAATTACTCGGATTTAGAATATAGTCATCAAGTACACTTATGACAACTGCCTTATCTGGACGCTTAGAATTTATATAACTAGAAACCATTATTTCTCAAAAACCCAAAGACTGAACCGTTGGTCACAGTGAATATTTATCATTATCATTATTTAAGCTTCCATATTCAATCATCCAACCAAAATTTAATGGTGCGGCATTAACATGACTTCTTCAAACCAAAGTCCAACCTCCACCAGCAAAATCCATATCACAGTATACTTCTTTTTTAAGTGCATTTGTAAGCTCTAATACATATTTTCCACTCCCTTTACTATTTCATAAATCTTGAATTCTCTTGCAGCTAGATGTTGTATTAAGAATACTTACAAGATCTTTGGAAGAATCTAATTTTTGCTTATCTGATATATACATAATGACATCTCAAGGACCATTTACCACATCATACGTATCGTTAACTGGTAGATCTGAACGATGAACTGGTGTCTGAGTAAGTTTATCAACACTGATTCATAGTGGTTTTCAAATTGTTTTAGGAAAGAGGTTTCAATATTCCACAACAGCAGCATTAGCTTTTCAAACAGGAGTATTACTCAGGAGTTGAATGTCAGAGACATACGTTAATAATTGGAAATTTTTTCAATTATCAGCCAACATAATACTTAAAGGAATATTAAACTCAGGATCAAAGCCTCATCCATTATAATCTATAGCCTGAATCATTTTTTCATCGACATCTCCCTGCAATGTATATGAGCTTCCACTCATTGTGATATTTACTGCGTTAGCAGGAAATGGGAGTTTGCTTGAAAGAGTGAGTAGCTCCAATCCATCATGTACATCATTAAGTTGTACGATTCTATTAGAATCATAACTCCCAGATATGTATCATTGATAGCTCGCAAAACCAATAGTCGCTAATACTGCTAAAATTGTAATTACTACAATGAGCTCAACAAATGTAAATGCCTTTATATTTCTATACATAATTTATTTTTTATCTTACAAATACCATCCCTTGTTTTCAAAACAATTCTCCTAGTCCATCTCATGTTTCTTTATTCCATCCATTTGCATAAAGTCAGTAAAATAAGGTTGGGCTATTTCTTGCAAAATGATCAAAGTAAAAATGTGAATCATTTACGGTATCTAATCCACTATAGTTAAAAAATCACCAAAATACTAATGCGCTATGCTCAGTTGCTTTTCCATCAACTCATGTTGCGTCACAAGGACTCCTCCAAGAGGTAACCGGAAAGACTTCTGTACATCATACTCAACGTGAAAATGTTTTATAATTAGCTGTATTTTTATAGTAACTTCGATCAACAGAAGTTTTAGCAGCATAGGATATATTTTTTCAACTTGAGTAGGAACTAATCATTATTTCAGAGAAGTTCGTTTCTATAGAATCAACTCAGAGAGAATATGCTGAGTTATTATCTCTCACAGTCCCTCTTTTTGAAAGCCATCAAAAGTCGTTAGGAGCAGCAGATTCATGACTTCTTCAAATTAAAGTCCATCATCCACCATCTATCTCCATATCACAGTATACTTCAAATGGGTTGAGTCCCGTAGGGTTAATATTGTAAATCCCATTTCCATAACTTCCACCATTGTTAGCTATTTTTTTACAGGTTGTATAAGGGATAATTCAAATGAGATCATTCTCTTTTCAAGATATAATATACGTATCAGTAATATATGCATCAAATAAATTAGTAGTTGGATTTTGTAAGTCTATAAATCCAGTTCCTGCATATTCAGGTATTTCTTGAAGTGGAGTATTTGTTTGTTGTTGTAACAAAATTCAAAGTTTCTTCCCCACTGTATTTGGAAACCTCTGAGAATAATTAACAGCTGCAAATACGCTTTGAGTGTTAAGAGATATAACATCTTGGTTATACTTTTCTAGAAATCACATAATCTGAAAATCTTTTCTATTATCAGAGAGCATATAAGTATAGTATGTCTCATCGAGAGGATCAACGGTACTATCACTATATGAAATAGAGTTTAAAACATCTTCTCAAGCATATCATTGATACAAAAAAGTTGTACTATTATTGCGAATTTCAACAGCATCATCAGGAATAGGAAGTGATCATTTAGTCGTCGCGAGTCGTAGACCATCTCTGAGTCCCGTTATTTGAGCAAGTCTCTTACTGTCTCTCGTATCTACTAAATACGCTTCGTATGAAATAAAACCTACAGTAGCTAACACGCTGAGAATAACTACGACCACCATAAGCTCCACAAGTGTAAATCCTTTTTTTATATGTTTCATAAGTTTTATTTAATATACAATTGTACTTTTTTAACTGCAGCAGTGGGTCCTGGAGTTCATCAATTCCATAAGGTTTTATTTCCAATTGCATAAAACCAACCCGTAGAATTAACATTTCAATCAGCAAGAGTACTTGTACCATTATATTCAAGTCCTCACCATCAACTTCAAGAGTAATCTATACTTATTGGAGTATATCAAGTTACTCAACCAGTTGAAGTTCAAGGGTTTACTGTTGGATTAGATTGCTGGCTCCAAAAGTTTCATGAGGTAGAATCACCCAACTCTGGATAATGTATCCAAAAAGTAAACATGTTATCTTTTTTAAAATACTGTGTTTGATCTAAGATAGAATTTTTTCAACTAGTTGGATTTCATATATCATTACTCAGTGCTTGTGCATTATCTGGAAATACTCAAGCATTGACATCATGATTCAATAAGAGTGTCCAACCACCTCAATCAGTACGCATATCACAGAAAGTTCGAATTTTACTACTTCAATTTGGTGAAATAGTATATATCCCATCTCAACTAGAGTTTCACATTTCAAGAATTCTTTTACAGCTATGATTTGGTATTAATTGGAGAATATTTTCAGAAGTAGCTTCAAAATAATTTGAATCAGATAATACTACATCAATATTTCAAGTTCAAGAAATAATATCATAAATTCATAGCGAACTGTATTGTGGAATTGTATTAATAGGTGAATTTGAATCAGAATCAAGTAAAATTCATACTGGTTTTCAAATAGTCTTAATATAAAGATTTTCATATCCAACAGCAGCATAAGAATTTGGAGTTAAATTCTGAGTTGTTAGCCCCTCTTCCAGATATGACATTATTTGAAAGTCTTTTCGATTACTTGAAAGACTATATATAGGATTAATACCTAAGTGAGAATCCTCAACATCTCAATCAAATCAAATGGTTTTTGCTATTGCATTCGTAATTTCTCCTTGATATATAAATACAGCTCCTGAGAAACTAATTTGTAAACTATTTTCAGGAAGCGGAAGTTTTGATCGACTCGCGTAACTCGTAAGACTCTTTTGAAGTCAATCTAACTGAATAATTCTTTTAGTATCCCTACCTGTTGAGAGATAGGATTCATAAACAGTAAAACCTATAGTAGATAGTATTGCAATAATAACAAGGACAACAATAAGTTCTACAAACGTAAATCCGCTTTTATTTTGTCTCATAAAGGTACATAGAATAAGGTATATAACTTTATTGTAATAACTTTTACATTCTGGTAAAGAAGAACCTCTTGACATAAAAAAATACTTTCGGCTCAAGGAGTTGAAAGTATTTTTTTATGTCAATGAATTTAGAAGTAAACTTTTGAATTCAAATCTCTGTAATGATTCGTGATAATTGCTTTTTCACGTTGTTTTCGCTTTTTAAGATCCTTAACAGCGTATCGCTCTTTTTTGAGTTTTGTAACAATTCTAGATTGAAAGAATAGTTTTTTATATCTCAGTACAAGTTTTTCGTTTGATTCAGAATCTTTTCTTATTGCGTATATCATAGTTCTATCTCCCTGAAGAATAAATAATTAAGTGCAGGTATTCTATCTTTATTTTTTGTTTGTCAAATAAAAAAAGCTCAATACTATAGAGTTAAATTTCACCTACATCAATAAAACTAATATGAAACAAGAACGAATTCAAAAAGCAGAGTCAATTACTCAACAACTTATTGCCAATTACCTAATTGAAGAGGCTCAGGAGTTGAGTATTGAGTATTGAATAGTAACAGTCACTGACGTTAAAATGAGTCAAGATTTGTCATATTTAGACGTATATGTGAGTAGTTTAAAAAAAACAGAAGGCATAACAAAAGAACTTGCTGAACATGCCCACAAAATACATAGGATGCTTTGAAGAAAAATACAATTTATAAAAGTACCTAAAATTAGATTTCGATATGACGAAAGTGGTGAAATATCATTTTGAATTACGCAAGCTATTTCAAACTTAGATATAAAATAATTTTATGTTTTCAAACATTCCTTTTCTTAAAAAGAAAAAAACACAAACAAGAAAAAAAATAGTTCCTAATACGACTCGGAACGTTTTTTCTGATGATGATTCTCGAAAATTTAAAAAAAGAAAAAAATCACAATTTAAAAATAATCTGAAATCACTCAGTTACGCCTTTAAAAAACAAAATTTTAAAACTATAAGTCTTGTTTGAATAGCTTTCGTTGCTTTTGCAGTAGTGTTTCTGTTAGTATGACCTCTTTTAAAAGTACAAACTATTTTAGTAACCAGACAAGATAATATAATCAATATTAACCAAGCGTATTCAAGTTTAGAATATATTAGAGATAAAAACATCCTCTTTCTTGATACATGAGAAATAGCTGCTCGATTACAAAAATCCCAAAACTCAATTCAAAACATTGGATTTAATGTAAAACTTCCAAATAGTATAGAAATCACACTCAAAGCATATCCTCCAGTATTTCAATTAACAGAATCACTGATTTTAGAAAATGGTTCCCTGCTTACAAAAGAAACTACAGCGACTTATGATGTACCGATGATATTACTTCAAGGAAGCAATATAGAAGAAGATCTCAGTTTTTGAAAGAACTTAAATGTTTCAGAAATACAAAAAACGAAACTTCTTTTGAGCGAATTACAGAAAAATATATTGTGAATTGAAATTGATACTATCCAATATTTCACTTCTGAAAAAGAAGTTTTAATATCTGACCAAAATCAAACCCTGTATCTTTTTGATATAAACGCAAGTGTTGAGAGACAAATTGAGCAACTCTCTATTTTTCAAAAAGAGTCGTGAAGTTTAAACGAAAAAAAATACATCTATATAGATGTACGGATTCCTCAAAAATTATATGTATGTCCTATAGAAGAAGAGTTTTCTTGTAGGTGAAATATTGATACTATTTACTGAGAATCAGTACTTAAGAGTCTGAATGTACCTGAAGAGATTTCGTAACTATTACTTTTAATCCTTTCTTATCTACATCCTCAAATTCAAGACTATCTACCAGTCGAGATATAATTAAAAAGAGACCTCTCCCTCGTATAGAGTGATGTTTTGAAAAATCTTTTGAGTTATGTTGGTCTCTAAGTTCTTTCATGTTACCAGCATTTTTAGCATGCAATCCGTTTCAAGCATCTGTAACACTTATACGAATATCTATATTTCAGCATGTATTTTTTACCAATTGGAACTCAAATAGATTACTACCTCATTTCAACGTACCGTACTCAATAGCATTGTTATTGAGCTCATCAACGATGAGTACGATTCTCGTTCTCCACTTTGGATGAACTCAATAATGCTTACATATAAAATCGGCTATTTTCCGAAGAAAAACAGCATTTCTAAAATCTGAATTGTAGCTAATTTCAAGATGGATTGAATCGTCAGTACAGTACTCACACAATCTACTTTCATCAATTTCAATATCTCATAGAGTATGTAAATCAACTTTCATCATCACAAGAAGATATATACTATCTACACGAGTATAACATAATTGAACAGAGAAATCAAAAAAAGTACACTTTCGTGTACTTTTTTAATAAAAAGAGCTTATCTAATAGACTCTTTAAATGTTTTACCAGCTCTAAAAACTGGAGATTTCATAGGTCCAATTTGGATAGATTCTTGTGTTCTTGGATTCACACCTCTTCTAGCAGCTCTATGAGCTACTTTAAATGCACCAAAACCAGTAATATTCACTTCGTTATCTTTTTTAAGTTCAGAAGTAATAGTATCAATCATACTGCTTAAAACTTTTGAAACTGCATCTTGTGAAAGACCTGCATCAGTAGCAACAGCTTTAATAAAATCTTGTTTTTTCATAATACAAAAAGTAATTAATATAAAATAAACAAGTCAATTGTAGCTCTATAAATAGCATTTTCAAGTTTTTTTTACTTTTTTTTGCTAGTTTGAGCGGTTACTGGAAAATAGAATTATATAAATGGCTTGAAATAGCTAATTTCAAGAATAGATTGAGTACTTTAAAATTCAAAGAAATTCAGTATTATCTATCACTGTTTCTAAATTTTGAGTATATTTTCCGACTTTAGCTGATGAAATAACCAATGCTCTTGGTTTAGTTATAGCTTCGTTTCAAGAATTCAGAGTGTAGGATATTTCCGTATTTCAAGAATTATATATAATCAGATAACTCTCTGGATTAGTTGCAACGAAATCTTGAACTCCCTGAGATTGTGTAAAGGTAAAATCAGTATTTCCACTCACGGTCGTAATTTCTTTTTTTCATACTGTTGTAGAATTTGTAATTGCTCATATTCAAGATATTCAAGATTTTTCTCCAACTATATTCCATATGAGATTAGAATCAGTACTTGTAAGTGTTATAGCATTCGTTGAACGCATTACTCAAGAGTTATCTGTCCAGAATAATGGAACTATATCACTTTGAAATCAATCTATAGTTCCAGAATAGGATTCAACTTTGGAGTCAAAATCATATGAAATCTTTGGATCTTTATTTCATCCTCATAATATTTTAGAATCATTGAGTTGTCCATAATATCCATATCAGTTATCTTTTATCTTTAATAAAGCTAATTCAAGTCATCCCTCAGCTGCTGAGTAGGCTTTCATATAATCCTGACTTCCCTTTCAATCTTGCATTTCTTGAAGCGCCAATGTGAGAGTACTTGTTGTTAGCACTAATAAAAAACCAATAGTAAGAACTGCTATTATGATAGAATATCATTGAGGTGAAGATGTAAGTATTTTTTTCATATTAATTCGTTTTTATGAGTTTTTGACTAACGGTTGTCTGTATACTTTGTACTCATTGTTCAATAATAGCTGCAGAAACTCATTTTCAGGCTGCTGGTCTATATACAAGTTGGATAGTTAGTTTTGGGAGCTCAGGATTTGATATAGTAAATACAGCATCTTGAAATGCAATGAAACTGTTACTAAGAGGAAAATAATCTCAACCCATTTCTTTTTTTACAAGACGACACACTTTTGAAATATCTTGGCAATCTTTTACTATATCACTACTTCTTTCCCAGCTTCCATCACCAGTTTCATTCTCATATCACAAAGTATAGATACTATCTCAAATACACACAGCACTTGCTTGTTTAATGCTATCTCATACTCAAGGCTCGATTGTTTCACATTTTGAGTCCAGTCAAGAACTCACTCAAGTAAGAGTATTTTTTCTCACTCCCTCAGATATATCCTCCATGATATTTTTTATATTCTCTTGCATGGTTCTATCAAGCTCAACCCGAGTAGACATCTGAGAAGCAAATAAAAATATTGAAACAACAGCTACTAAAATAATACTAAAAATAGTAATAGAAACAATAAGTTCTACGAGTGTAAATCAAGGATGAGTATTTTTATATTTCATATATTTAGTTAAATTCTTCTCCAATCAGTAATGATTGTATCGATATAAAATTCGTGATATCCACGTTTTGTCCAAATAACTTTAGAAGTAACCTTTACTGCGTCAGTGATAACTGTGTTGTCTTCATCTCTTAATTCTTCAAGATAGAGATATCTATAATACACCGTCTGAGTATTATTTGAGTCACAATCATAGGTGTATACTTCATTTTCATCGAGACAAAGTTGATATTTTTTCATACTCAAAAGCTCATCTTCTCACTGTTTAAATCAAGTAATCTCACCAACATCGATAGAAGAGTCAGAATTTCAAAAATTATTTTCAAGTGTGTAATATTTCCCTAACTCAAATACTTCATTATCAATTTGAAAATCAGTATATGGATTCACCTTGTTCCAAACATTGAGTTTTTTATAATTAGTATCTCTAATATTTTTAAAAAGTTCTATTTGTTCTCGTGATAGATTTGAAGCAACAATAGCATTTTCACTATAACTACTCGCGCTGAGTGAAGAAGCGAGGAGTGCATATATTGAAACAAGTCAGAGTGAAAATATAAAAATCCCGACCATTACTTCTATAATGGAGAAAGCTTTATGAGTATTTTGTATTGATATCATAGATCTTATTTATAATCTGAAATAGATGATTTCGGGTAATAGCTGATATTTTTTTGTAGCACTGGACTTTCTGATCCTTGATATGAAATGATTATATCAATCTCAGATTCTCACATATGGGCTCCACTTGCAGTAATAGCTTCAAAATTAAATAGATATCCATCTGTTGATCATCCAACAGAATCTACTTCAATTCACTTAGGAAGTTTTTTAGTTTTATAAAGATTATCTTGATTTAAAGAGTCCTCATTTATTGTTTCGTTCAATGGATACGCGTAATATTCAATTTGAGTTGTTCCAGGAGCAAAGTACAGTCAAATACTAAGATTTCAAGCTCATGTATCAAGCCCATGTAAGGCAAAGTTTCGAGCTTCAGATAAACTTTGACTTATTTCTCTTGCTCATTGTTTCAAGAGTGTTTTTTTTTGATGATGTGCATATGGTAGATACGTCATCGTCATAATAATAAAGAGTATGGTAATAACAACCAACAATTCAATTAAAGTAAATCCTCCCTTATTTGAAATCATAATATACTATTAAGAAACAGTTTGAGTTACCTTTAAGATAGCTCCAAATATTGCAAATGCAAACCAAAGTACAAAGATCCCAGCTATAAGTATGGCAATAGGTTCAATCCATTTTGTAAGACTGTCAAGAGAGTAGTTAACTTCTCTTGTATATTGCTCTGTCAGTTTTTTACTTACTGTATCTATTGATGCAGTTTTTTCTCACACAGATAGCATTTGTAAAAAATCTAGAGGAAATAGATTGTGTTCTGGGTCAACCTCAGCAAGTGAATCAACTATTTTTTGACCATTAGAGACTTTTCAAATAACTTCATTTATATGAGTCTCATACACGAGATTATTCAGTGCTCGTCATGAAAGAGAAAGTGATTTAACCACAGGTACACCTGAAGCAATAAGACTTCAAAGGTTTGTTGAGAAAGTAGCAAGCAGGTAATTTTTGTTTACCTTTCCGATAAGAGGAAGTCCTAGTATAAAATAATCTAAATTTGCTCTTCCTTTTTCAGTATTCTTATATCCATAAAACAATACTAAGGCTGTAAGCACAAAAAGTATAATATATCCCCAGTTATAAATAACAAAATCAGAAGTAGCTACGAGAGCTTGAGTAGCTACAGGAAGCTCTACTTCAGTTGATTCAAATAATTGACTTACAGATGGTATAACATATGCAAGTACCACAATAACAGCAAGAATCAAAAATAAGAAAATAATCACAGGATACGTTAATGCTCCTTTGATTTTAGATCGCAAGTCATGACTCTTTCTGAGGTTTTGAGCTAAGTTTCCAAGAGATTGTGAAAGTTTTCACGTTGTTTCTCCTGCTTCAATGATTGATATTTCTCAACTAGAAAATATTTGAGGTATTTTTTTCATCGATTTACTTACTGAATCTCATGAAGAAACATAGGTTTGTAAATCTTTGATTTTTTCCTTAAAATTTTGGTTTTTGATTTTAGTTTGCACCGAATCAAGGGTTTCAGAAATGGTCACTCAACCGTCTAACATAACTGATAAATATTCATAAAAATTGAACTTATCAACCAGAGAGACTTTTCTATGAAATGTAAATGGTGTTTGAGACATAATATATAAATTTATTTGTTGTAATACAAAATAAGTGGAATAGTTGCTTGAATGTTTCCTGTAGATGCGTTCATTTCATATTCAAAGGTATCAATATAAAATTTATAATTTCCTCCTACATCTGTTAAATATGTAATAAAATCAAGCATCGTTGATTCAGCAGAAAAGACAGCTGAAACAGTTACAGTGGCTTTTTCAAATCAAATATCACTGGTCCCTTCATTTTCAATAACCATATCTCTTACAACAAGTCTTTCATCTGTAAGATTTACTTTTTGAGCGTACATATATATATATTCTAATATATTTTCATCACTGTAGACTCCTGTAAATCATTTTATTTCTTCGACAGCTTCACTTTTAGGGTCTTTAAGTTTTGCTTGTAGTTCATTGAGAGAAGTAAGTGTCGATTCTTTCTTTTGAAGTTGTTGTTCTTTCAAAGACTGAGTATCAAGTTTCACCTGTAAATCTGAATAAAAGTTTTTTGTAAAAAACAATAATATAAAGAAACTAACAAGGAGAATCAGGTAAAGTAGAAAATTATTTTTCGTATATTGATTATAATCTGGATTTTTCATAGGTCTTTATAAATAAATATTATCTAAGAACAAAATTTGCACTGTAGCCAATTTTATCATATCACTCAAAACTTTCAACATCATCAATATCAAAAAGTGATTTTTCATCTTGCGGATATTCTCTCAAAAATTTCACAACCTTCTCATAGGCGTAACCATTGTCTGTGGTTTGGTTTGAAAGCTCTATAGTAAGCTCTCATTCTGAATAACTAAATCATGTAGCATCAATTGAATACTTGATAAAGTTTTTTCTCAAATGAGAAACAAAAAGTGGAATTTGTGATTGCTTTGATTTCTCATCAAGAAAGGATTTATGCTTTGAATATATTCCATAAATCATTACGAGTGGGTCTGATTGTACATCATCAATAGACTTTTCCAGATTTGCAATCTCAGCGTCCATTTCAACTATATTATTATCTATAGAATTATTATAAAAGAAAAGACCAAGTGTTGCAAGAATTACAACAGCTAAAAATCAGAGTGAAAGATAAAAATTAATTGATTTTTTATCTTTATAAAACTTTGTATCTACTTGAGTAGTCATATTTTTAAATTAATTATTAAGCAGAGAGTGCTCTCATAATAAAGAGTGTTATTGGCCAAGCCAACCAGATGACAGCAATTCAAAGGACAACATATATAATTGTCAGTTTCGATTTTTTCAACTTTTCTTCATCACCATTTCAAATCAAAATTTGAAATCCTGCATATATAACATATATAACAGCAATCAGTGAGATAAATGTTAAAAGATAAAGAACAACATCTTGTACATATTCAGAAAGACTTCTATCAGTCTCTAATCCATCTACTTCACCACGAATAATTTGTGTTCCTCTCTCAAGTCCACATTCACCAGGATCATCACAATATCTTATTTCTGGTGAACCTTGACCACTAAACTGATCAAAAAATGCAGCATCAACCCCCATAAAACTTCAAAGGAAAAGTAGTATAAGACAGAAGATTTGTAAAACATGTTTCATAATGCGAAAAAGTTATCGTTTACTTTTCTAAAATTATATATAAATTAAGAGGAATTCAAACACTAAAATTTTTCCTATGAATGAACCTAAAAATCTAATATCTTTCAGTATTTTACTGACTATTTCACTCGCTATTTTCTATATCTCTGGTTGGATGAGCTTTTTAGAATTTTATATTCTTCTTGCTCTCTACGCAGTAATATTTTACTCGCTGCAATCACTTTGGTACTATTTGAGAAATAAAACAAGAAATAATTTTAAGGATTTCGTGGAATATTTTCTCTATAGAACATCTATTTTACTTGCAGTAGCACTACTTCTCACAGGATCATTTATATCCTATCATACATTTTTAAATCCTGCAACTCTTCCACTCTATACCCTCACAAATTGAGAAAAAACAGTTCAATTTCAAACCATGAGTCATATAGCCTCGCGTGCTTTTTATCTACAAGTTCAAGCAAATATTTATGCAGCAAAACAAGATGATTGAGTACTGTTTTTTGAAGGAGTCAGACCTTGAACGGCTGAAAATGAACAAAAGTTTAACTCAGCACTTTGAATTGATTTTGCTCCATGATTATATGATAATCTCTCTGAACTGTATTGAGTAGTAGCACAGGATAATGAAATGTTTCTAGATCTCGTAAATAACAAAGATTACAATATTGATTTATCCATTGATGATATAATAAAAATATATGAAGAAAAATGACTGAGTTCTCAAAAAAAGTGACTCATGCAAAATGATGAAGTCGTAGACATTAACTCAGATGTCATAAAAATACTTTCCGAACTCAATCCTCGAGAACTCACCGTCATACGATCCTTTAACCAAGCATTTTTAAATTTTATAATAAAAAACGAGTGATTTAGAAATACTATGCTCTCACTTGTTTGAAACCAGGATTTGTTTTGAGTTATTATTGACGAGAGAAATGAAGTACTCGCAGATGCTATTATCAATAGTGAAGAAAAAAACATATTTGTTATTTATTGACTCATGCATTTTGACTGAGTTTACAACATCCTTTTAGCATCAGATACAATTTGGAAAATAACATCCACAAAAGAGTACACGATTATCACTGACCCTGGTGAGTAAGAGAGCTCATAAATATATAGAGAGCAATGACATACAAAATTATGAGACCTACTTTATCATAGCTCAGAGCTACATCAAAAAGTGAATGACTTAAAATAGCTGCTAAACCAAGCATTATAAATCAAAGTATGTATTTTTTTTTGCGACGGGTTTGAGGATGTAGTATATACCAAAATGCGCTGGCAAATATCATCGAACTCAAAAGATGCAAGGCTATAGAAAATACACTCCTAAAAAATAGAAACTGTAAAAAAGCTCAAGAGATTCAAAACTGTTTAAACTGGAAAAAACTATAGATGATATTTTCGAAAAATGAAAATCCAAGAGCAATACAAGCACATAAAACAATATAAGAAGTGTACGATTCAAAATTCTTTTTTCCTGCATATGAAAGTGCTCATATATACTTAGAACCCTCTTCTAACAACGATACAATAATATAATATCATACGATACTCCCCAATCAGCTAAATACGTAGTTTCATAATGACACGCTACGAACAGATGAAATATCTGGGAATACATTCTTAAAGAAGAAAATTGCCAAGATTCAGAGTAGAACTATAAGTAGACTCCAAATTCATACTCTCAATTGTCTGGATATAAAGAATTTTTTTGAGTCTTGAAAATACAGCGAACTCATAAATTCTATCACTCACAACACCAAATAAAAAACTACTATAATTACTCCTATTTGCATTATCCCCATCAATGTTATATTGGTACTAATAGGCTGAAACAAACGCTCTAAAAGGAGTCAAATACTATTTCACTCGCTTAAAAGTAACGGAAGACTCATGATGGCTCATAGCGCTATCCCAATTAAAAACTGAAGTCGTGATAATACATTTTGAAAAAATGAAACAAATATATACATCCAAAAAGCCAAAGGCATGAGGAGTATTCAAAGCGCTAAAATATAGTATAGAAAATCCATTGAGTTTTATTATTTAAAATCTTGTAATTGTTTTTCATCAAGCTTCCAGTTATATAATCAAATCTGAGAATCAGAAACTCCGTATACATTCTCTCAAATATAAAGAGCCCTTTTAATATTTTTATCTTGAAATTCCCAAGATTTATCTCCAACATACTGCCAAATACTACTATCTTTATAACAATAATTTGGTACATATTGACGTATTGATGGTGACTCACAAACTATTTCCCCATTTAAGAGCTCACGACAAATCGGTTCGCTACTTTGTGCACTATATTGTAAACATTCTTTTGTTCGAGCCTCCTCTAGTCCAGTCATATCTATATGAGTAGTTTTACCAAGAACCTCAATACCAGATTCGAGATCTATTTTTATGGCATACATACCATTAAAATAATCAGTTAAAGTATAACTATCATCTCTTTCACTCAGAGTAACTGGAAGTAAGAGAGTTTTTCTCATATCATTCCATATAAACATTCTTGGATTAGTGAGAGCTTCACTATAACTTCATTTTCAACCAAGAGTTTTTGTGTGAGTTTGTTCTACAATGATTCCTTTATAATCTCAATTGTTACATTTTTTTACTTGCTCAACACTCAGTCACGCGTCACCACATTTTTTATCATAATTAATAGTATATAAATCAACTTTGATTCAAGAACTTTGTGTTCAACCATTCAAATTTGTTTCTGTATCATACCCAAGACCTATCAAATGATTTTCGTCATATGGGTGAAGATATGTAGAAAATCCTGGAATCTTTAATTCTCATAAAACTTTTGGATTGAGCGTGTCGGAAATATCAATTGCAAATAGTGGATCAATTTGTTCAAATGTCACAAGAAATAGTTTATCTCATATGAATCTACTAGATTGAAATCATTCTCAAGGAGCAAGATTTTCCAGTGAAGATATCTTCTTGAGATCTTTGTTTAATACATATAGTGAAGTAGATCGCTCAGGAAAAAATGAACTTGTTATAATCCTAAAATTACCATTAAATTCATCCATTGAATATTGACTGAGTGGAGCTCCTGGGATGAGCGTTGAATCTAGGTATTTAATTTTTTGCTGGTCGATACTGAGTTTATGAATAAGGGTATTTTGATTTCATCCCCAAAAGAATGGTCGAGCACAGATTGCATTTATTGGACAAGAAAAGTCTCAAGCAGAATACAGAGACTCTGTCATATAGAGGTTATCCTGACTCATATGTATTTCACTATTATTTCAAGCTATAACTTTAGTTTCAACTTTTGTTTCTATATCTTGAATATTGATAGTACTTATAATATTATATCCGGGATTAAAACCATTATTTTTTATAGTCTCTGCATCCGGGAAACTATATGATATATTATTACAATTTGTGACACTTCAACCAATTGCTTGAAACGGAAGTGATTTTTTTGAAATGATGAGGTTTTGTTTAGCACTATCTTGGGTTCGTGTTATCTCTAGTTTTTGAGGAAGCATTTTTTTTACATCAAAATCTATATCTTCTGAACTATTGAGATTATAATATGGGTATTGAAATGAATTGCTTGAAATAACATAAAGGGTTTCCCCTATAAGTCGAGATTGTTTATAATCTCAGTCTGAACTATAGAGTTTTATAAGTTCTGGTTTAGATTTATTTTTCGTATCAAATATGATACTATAGGTTTTAGCATTTCTGTTTATATAATATCAAAAACTTGTAAAATCAGTCTGACTATATCCTGATGAGACAATTATAAGTCTCTCATTTGATATATAGAGCTCAGGATTATAAAATGATTTTGGGAGTGTTATGGTATTTAAAACCTTAGGAGTTGTTTCTTGATTTCAGGCCTCTATAATAGAAACTGAGCTTTCTGTTTGGTTATAATAATAGATATACTTCCCATCAGTTTTAATAATATCAGCCTCATCAACTCCCTTTACTTGAGTATTTGTCTCAGAATAGCCTCATCATTGATTTGAGAGTCAATCCTTTGAACTTGGACTTGATACTGCATCGTCAGCAATAGACTCCATTACTTCTGGACCACCAAAATAATTATATATCGGATATGGGTTTTGATTTTCTTTCCAATATTTTTTATAATAGTCCTGCATCACTGTTTCAAATGCCTGACAACTTTCAAAACTTTCAAGTGTAATTTCACGAGAAAGTATCTCAGTATTTTCATTATCTAATGCATCTATAACTGATGTATTTTCACTCACTGCAAACGCACTTGGTGAGAATAAAGCTAAGAGGACAATATATTTAAAAAATGTTTTCATAAGGAGTAAAATGAGAAAATAAAATTATTTCTGGAGACAACTTTCTATTTCTTCAAGGAAACATACTTTATTACTTGGGAAACTACAATAGTTTCCGTCATCAGATACCACTCACATATTTTCTTCACAAACAAGTGTATTATCTCACTGGGGAGGAGCATCTGACATCATCATACGGCTCTCCATCATATTTAAATTCTCTGCAGGAGTGTCTTGCATATCATCAGCTTGAGTATCCATCATACTTGCAGCAGAGGGAGAATTAGAAACATCTTGAATGGGTTTCATTATTTCATCTCTGTTTTCTTCAGGAGGGAGCGCTTGAACTGGATTAGAATCTTTTGGTTTTTCTATGTTTCTCGGATTTGATTTGGCTACTTTCTTTTGTGTGGGAACTTCAATATTTTCTTGAGGAGTATCATTCTCTATTCACATTATTTCATTCTCAAACATCTCAATACTTGAATCAACTATATCTTCAAATTGAGCATCAAATTCTTGGGACCCTTTCATTTCAATCTGCAAACTATTAGATCGTTCAGCACGTTTCAATGGGTCAAATCAAGTTTTTTGAATATCGTAGAGTGAATACAAGAGAGAAAATGCAAAAACAGTTGTAAATATGACACCTGCATATTGGAACCACGAGAATCATTTTGGTTCTAAATCAGATTGAAGTTCATGTAAATGTTCTAACTTATTTCTCAGTTGGTTTTTAAACTGCTTATTAGGTGACAGATCGTTTTGAAGTCACTTAAGGTTTTCTAGTTCACGAGAAATATCTCACTCAGAGATATCTGGAAAAAGTTCTTTGTATTCTTGGAGTATTTTATTAGGTAAATTCATTTATATAAAAAATATCAATATTATGAGAAGTGATACATTTGCCTGTATCTTCTCAAGCGTTCTTTTGTATATTTGTTTGCAATTATCTTCTTTTTTTCAAGTAATTTCAGCAATTTCTTTATAACTGAGTTCATCCCATACTTTCAAAATAACTATTTCTTCCTCAATTGGTTTCAGATTTTTCAAAAATACTAACACTTTTGCAAGTGTATCTTTGTTGTCAATTTGACTCCCTATATTCTCACTTATTCACATCTCGGCGATATCATCCAGTTGTACTTGTTCTTTTGCAGAGCGATAGTAATCTATAACCATATTAGCTGCTATTGTATAAATCCAACTCTTGAAGCTTGCTCATTCTTGAGTCTCAAAGTTTTCAATTCATTTCAGTGCCTTCATCCAAATCTGGCTCGTCAAATCCTCTGCTACTTCTCTCTGACTTGTTTTTCTCAGTACATACGCAAATATTTGATCAATATACAAATCATATAAGCTTCAAAAGGCAGAAAAATCTCAGTTCTGATATCTAGTTATGTAATCTCGCTCTTGCATATATTACAACGAAAAAGTACAAATAAAGTGACAAAATCATTCTTATCATAATGATTTCACAGAAATGAGAAGGAAATATATTTGACAAATAATATTATTTATTAATATTAATTTATCATTCAATAAATAAAAAATATGACAACAAGCAAAAATATAACTTCCAATCAACAATCAGTACAAGATCTCAGTCAAGAAAATGTGCCAACAATAAATCTTGAAAGAATTCAGGATAGAGCTTGAAAAGAAAATACGGTACTCAGTGCAATACTCGGTGTAACTACTTCACAAAACAAAGATTCTATAGTATCAATTATTTGAGACACAGACACTATTGTATTGGAACTAATAGAAAGTTATTGTCTTAATAATAATATATCATACCCTGCCTCGATTAAAAGTTTTCTATGAAAATTTAAAGCTGTAGACTTTTGAGTTCACTGAATAGAACATTGAAACGAAGAGAAGTTAGAAGAAATACTCCTAAAGGCTACGCTTCTTAAGCTTCTCATGAGTTCACCAAAAAACCTCATACTTATCGAAATTTGAGTTTGATCAATAATCACAGAAATTGAACTGATTAAAAAAATTAAATCTTTCAGTAAAGAGAGAGTAGAAATCTATATAAATCTTCTCACGAAATAAAAAGATACATTACACTAATCCCTTCTCTTTCAAAAACGCATCAATAGAAACCTCTCTGCCAAAAAAGTCTTGGAATAATTCAGAGGCTTTTTTTGTACTTCCGGCTGAGAGCATGAGGTCGTGAAATTTAGTTGCTATTTCTGGTGAAAATACATCTCAAGAGCTTTTAAATGCTTGCCACACTTCTTTTTCGATGATTTCTGCCCACATGTAGCTGTAATATCCCGCAGCGTAGCCTCAGTCAAATATATGGGTAAAGGTAGTGTGTGGAGAATAGGTATCTGAAACTGGAAATATTGAGTTTTGTTCAGCATTTTTTCTAACTCTTGCATCGAGTTCAGCTTCAGAAGTTGGAATACCTTCACTATGTAGACTCATATCAAGCATCGCGTAGGTATTTTGAGCAAGTATCATCTGAGCATTTCAAAACATCTCAAGAATTTTAAGTTTTTCTAACATAGCTTTTGGTATTTCATCTCAGTTTTCGAAGTGTTTTGCAAAGAGTTTCATTCCTACTTCATCGCGTGCCCAGTTCTCAAGAAGCTGACTTGGGAGCTCCACAAAGTCATGTTCTACATGAAATCCAGAAAGTTCTGAATGCTCAGAAATAGAAAGCATTTCATGAATAGCATGACCAAATTCATGATATAGTGTTTCAACATCAGAGAGAGTAAGAAGTGTAACTCCATCTGTTCATTTTTGAAAATTACAGGTATTTAAAACTATCTTTTTATATGCTCCATGTTTCTCTCTTAATAGGTCAGCCCAAGCCCCTTGTCTCTTAAGTGGAGTGTAAAAAAAGTCTGTAAAATAATAAGACAGAAATGTTCCATTTCTGTATACTTCATATATTTCTACATCCTCACTATAACTGACTATATCAGTTTTTTTCATCTCTATATTATAGAGTCTTTGAGTTGTTTCAAAGAGTCCAGCGAGTACATTTTCATACACAAAATACTTCTTGAGCTCTCTACTATCAAAGGTATATTTTTCTTGTTTGAGTTTATTTGCGTAATACCCTAAATCCCATATATCCAGTTCTTTAAGATTGAAATATTCTCGTATTTCCTGTAATTCTAGTATAGCTTTTGGTCGTGCTTGTTCAGCTATTTCTCAAAATAGGTTCTTAACTTGTTCTGGTGATTCTGCCATTTTAAAATGAAGCGATAGTTCAGAGTAGTTTTTAAAACCAAGTAGCACTGCTTTTTGTTCCCGTAGTTTCAGTATTTCTAAAATTATCGGATTATTGTTGTATTTCCCTGTAGTAGCAAAACTATTTCGAGACTCGTAAAAGTGCTTTCTCACGGAACTATCAGAGCAATATTTCATAATAGTACCATAGGAAGATCCAGAAGCATCAAAGAGGTATCATGCTACTTTCTTATTCTCAGCGTTCTTCTGTGCCACTGCCTTATCGTCATCTGGAACTTCTGAAATAATAGATTCATCTGTAATTATGTATTCAAATTCATTTTGTGAATCGAGTGCATTATTGGAAAACTTTTGTGAAAGTTCTGAGAGATCTTTATTTATTTTTTTGAGTATTTCTTGCTTCGTTTGATCAAGCGCTATTCATCTGACTTCATATGATTCTATCTCTTGATCTAGGATTTTTATTTGTTCTTGGCTTAAATCAGTACCATTTCGTACAATCTTCACCATCTCGAAATATCTCTTTGAATAAGAAATTTCATTTCCAAAGTCTATATATTCAGGTTCAAAATCTTCAATTATTTTTCGAATCTGCTCATCATTATTCACTCCTTGATAGTGACCAAGAATACTAAAATAATACCCAAGTTCTGAAAACTCTTCAAATAACTCATATGTTATTTCAGTATCAGGAGTCGCTAATTTAATGGCAAAATCCTGTTTTTCTTCTTCAAGTAGTTCTTGAAGTATTTCTGGAGCACAAAGTAAAGCTTCTTTAGTATAAAAAAACTTCAGATTAGGAAAATCTGTATTTTTGAGTTCATCTCTTATTTGTTGTTTAAGACTGAGCATTGCTAATAATAGTTTGAATAATATAATAGTGGTAGTCTACTCAGTTTTTTTTGTTTCTCAATTCACTCTATGCACAAAAATGATACGGCAATTCTCTTCCTCAAATGACTTTTTAGTGCTGTTCAAATTTGAACCTGAGTACTTGCTCTATTTATAGGTTTTGAGAAAATTCAATCATTTCTCATATTTATAGCGTGAAGAGAATTAAGTGAAGATTCAACTGACTTTATAGCCCTGCATATGCTCGATTTTGCGAATAATATATCACTCAGTGTAGGGACATTTATAGCACTCTATATTATAGTGGAGTGAGCCACAAAGCTCTTACTTATTTGGGGAGTGTATAAGGAAAATAAGATTATTATACCAATTGCATTTATTATTTTCGGCTTAGTTATACTTTATCAAGTTTATCTATTAATTACATGACACTCTCTCTATATTATATGATTTATACTTCTTGACTCTCTCTTGCTTTGGGTTATTTGGAAAGAGTACAAAAAAATACTAAATAAATTTTAGACTATTTATGATAGCTTCTTTCTCTTTCTATTTCATTACATCTATACACTTGCTCTAATAGAACTATGCATCACATCCTCAAAAAGTTCCATACTTGGCTTGCTTGCTCATTTAGATAACATCTCACCAATGTATTTTTTCATAACTGGGCTCTCTATAATCCCTCCTGATTGCTGAACTTTATTCCACAGTTTTTCCTGTAATATATCACTCCAAATATAACTATAAAATCAAGCAACATAGGTTCAAAGAGGACTATGAAATAAGTTATAAAAATTACTTGCTAAATCATAATCAGTCCTGTCTACTGTCTGTAGTGGAGTTAGCTGAGAATAATAACGATATCCTATTTTACGAAGTTCTTCTATACTCTTTGGAGGAAATTCTCAATGAATTTCTAAATCAAAAAGTGATCGCTGTATTCCATCTAAAAATGATATTTCCTTCCCTAAACTCGCTGATTTTTGGAGAGAGGACAATATTTCATCAGATATAGACTCACCAGTATCTTCATGTCTCATATAAAGATTAACTACTCATCTATCCAAAATTAAATTTTCATTAAATTTACTTGGGAGTTCAATTGCATCAGCTTCTACTTCAAATCCAGATAACTGAGAGTAGTTTTGAGGTGACAAAAATTCATGAAGCATATGTCCAAGTTCATGAAATATTACTCGTACATCGTAAGCTGAGAGGTAGTTTTTTCCATGTGTAGATTTAGAAAAATTACATACATTTGTCATTATCTTATGTCAATCAGTAGATTTTTTTAATGCATCAGCCCATCAACCAGGTCTTTTCCCAGAATCAGCAAAAAAATCAGGCATATAGTATCAAAGTTTTCTTCACTGATATGAAACACTAAATACCTGAACATCTCTATCGTATGTACGTATATCTGTTTTCTCAAATCTTACACCATAAACTTCTTCCAAGGCTTCAAAAATTCATTGAATTATACTTTCGAATTCTAGATGTTTTTGAAGCTCTTTTTGGTCAATTCAATAGTTATCTTCACTGTATTTTCTAAAATAATACTGATAATCAACGACATTCAACTCATTCAAGCTAAAATAACTACATATTTCTTTTACAACATTTTTTCCCGTCTCGCTATATTCAAGAGCATATTCACTATACATTGAAACAACTTCTTCAGGACTAGTTGCCATCTTTGTAGAAAAAGAAACATCAGAGTATCTTTTCTTTCACATTAATTGGGCTATTTCAGATCGGAGCTGAATCATTTTTAGAGCTATTTCCGCATTATTATCTCATCAAAGAGTTGCTCCTGCAATATACACCTCTCTACGAATATTTTCATCATCACAAAATTTTAGTAAAGCTCATTGATTTGCCATATTAAATGAAAAAATATACCCTTTTTTTCATTCTTTTTCAGCAAGCATAAGAGCCTCTTTTATAAGATGTTCCGGCATATCAGATAAAACACTATCATCAATAATATGAAATGAAATTTCACTTCGACTATTCGTAATATTACTCATATATTCTTGTGACAGGCTTCATAAAGTTTTTTTATGCTTTAGATAGTCTGTCTTTTGTTGATCATTGAGATGTACTCCATTTTGTTCACATTTTTCTTTTTCTAAATTAAGTACTCTTGTTTGACTTGAGTTTAATTCTCTATGAGCTAAAACGAAACAAATTCTTTCAAAATAACTATAGCTTTGGTATTTTCTATCTTGAAATTCTATAAAAATTCATTCAATATTTTTAAGTACATCTTCATTTATCTCAGTTTTTCTACAATTTTTAATATGATACAAAAAGTTATAAAAACATTCTGCATAGCTGAAATATATAAAATTCTCAAACTCTAAGTCATTTACATTCTTTTGTAATACTGTCTCAAAAACCTCAGATTCCTCAGCGAGAATTAATTTAAAAGCATCAATAGAAACTGAGAGAGCTTGAGCAGAGAATAAAAATTCTAAATCTGGAAAACATTCCTTTTTAATTTCACTTATTATTCTATCTTTCAACTCTAATACACTTATAACTTCTCAAGCAGCTTGATAAGTATTTCAAATTTGTAAGATACCATCATTTTCTATTATTCAAGATTCTCGAAGTTGTAGCATAAATAATATTAATCAACTTTTGTTTATTTATGATAGCTACTTCCTCTTTCTATTTCACTACATCTATACACTTGCTCTAATAGAACTGTAAGAGCTAAACTATGTGGAAGAATCATTTTTCAAAATGATAGCTCAAGATCAATAGCATTTTTAAGTACACTATAATCAAGTCCATTTGCTCATCAAATAGCAAATATTATTTTTTTTCCAGAATTTTTTTGAGTCTCAATAATATTTCAAAAATCTTCTGTTGAAATATTATTCCCATTTGGAGAAAGTATTATCTTGTATCAAGATTCTTTCTCAAGTTTACCCCCTAAAATCTTGCTCTCAGAGTCAATAATTTGCTCCGGAGTTCATCTTTTTACTGGTTTCAACTCTATGAGCTCTATTGTTTTTCACAGTCTTTTTTGATACTCTAAAATAGCATCTTTAAAATGCTTATGTGAATCGGCGAATATATATATTTTAATCATAATTACCAAATCGGGTATTGATCAGCAGTAAGTCAAGATGTATTATAATCAAAATCATAGTTATTAGCCACATCAGTTGCTGCTACATTCCATCATGATAAATTTGAAGAAAAAATTGTAGCCCCTCTAAACATTTGCTGCATTGAAGTAACTTTGCTAACATTCCACGATGATAAATCAGAGCTAAACGCTACTGCTGCGAAAAACATTTGATACATATTGGTCACATTTATAACATTCCAAGTTGAGAGATTGGAGTTAAAATTGTTGGCTGATCTGAACATTTGAAGCATATTAGTAACCTTTCAAACATTCCACGATGATAAATCAGAAGTGAAGAGTGTAGTTCCATTAAACATGTAAGACATATTTGTAACATTAGATACATTCCAATTTGAGAGATCAGAAGTGAATGTAACAGCATTTCTAAACATCTGACTAGTATTTGTAACGTTGGTAAGATTCCAAGAGGATAAATCAGAGTTAAAGTTACTTGCAGCAAAAAACATTCATGAAGTATTCGTAGCATTTGCAATATTCCACGCAGATAAACTGGAATTAAAACTAGCTGCATCTCTAAACATTTGAGACATATTTACGACACTTCACATGTTCCATCAGGAAACATCTCAGTTGAACGCAGTTGCTCAAAAAAACATATTTGAGGTATTAGTAACACTTCATAGATTCCACGCAGATAAGTTTGAGTTGAGACTGGAAGCATTTCTAAACATTTGAGACATGTTAGTAACCGACTCAAGTCAGATGGTATTGTTTGGAACACTCAGAAGGTTCGTTGCTCAAAAAAATGATGATCACGCAGATGTCCATCAGACATTTCACCATTGGATAACCGATTCAATTTTTTCACAAGCTACGTTTGAATTACAAAGATGCTGAGGCATATTTCACGTAATTTCAATTCTATATTTTCAAGGACTTGGGAGGTTGATATTTGCAGCTGCTGTAAGTCAAGTCAAACTTCATGTCTGAGTTTTATCAGTGATTTTTTCATAATATAAATTATAATTTGCTCCTCAACCAGCAACTGGAATTGTGAGAGTTGAGGTTCATAAGGAATCCCAAATTGACACAAAGGTATTCGCTGGATAACTAGCTTCTACAACAGAACTGACATCTATAATTTCAGAAATAGTGATTAAATCAGTATTGAGTCATCATTTTTCAGATTGAATGAGTGAATTTACAAATCAAACTATCTTTGATTGAGTGTTATACGTTCTAAAACTATTATAATCATTAATGCTAGATGCATTAGAATCAACATAATAATCTCGCAAATTCGTTCAAAAACTAACTTTTCCACCGATTCATGAGAGTCACTGTAAGCTTCAAGAGTAAACGAGTGGAATTGTATATCAAGAAACACTTCCAGGAATAAAATTAACGGTTCAAGTATGTGAATTTTCTCATTTTAATTTACCTGCATATACTGCAGGAAGATTATTTCATCCTGGAAGTGAAAAATTATTTTGGGATATAAGTGAAGAGATATCAGTAGCTTGATTCGTATTTGTGATCAAAGTAGGAACTCAAAAAATCTGAATATTACCATTTTGGATATCTGATATATATTTTTTATTATAGTTTCAACTACTATATACAGAAAATGGGTTGTCTGCATGAATTTGAGTAAAAATGGAAGACTCAACTCAAAATATGCTCTGTTTTTCCATGAGAGCAGCTAGTTCAAATTCTCTCCTTGTTTGAGTCACAGCATATTGGTACTGTGTTTTATAAACAGGGTCAAGAGGAATCTCAGAGACCCTTTGAACTGTATTTTTAGCTTCTTCTCAAAATGTTCACTGAATCCAAAGAACATTTCAATTATTTGAGAACTCAACACTATCATCAGGATCTGGATACCTTCCCGTTTCGAGTTGATAATATTCTAAACCTCGCGAAATAGTATTTATATCGCTTAATCGAGCACTGTCTCTTGCTGAAACAGCAAATCACTGAAGACTAATAAATCCTATCGTTCAAAGAATCGATAGGATTGTTATCACTACTATGAGTTCAACGAGTGTAAAGGCTTGTATCTTAATATTATATAACATATTTGAATATGACCTTAAAAGATAGAATTATACTACATTTATAAGGATTAAGAGGCTTCTTGCAAGGATAGTACATTGACTTAATAAAATTTAAACTTTTGGCTTATCAAAATTACTAAAACATTATAAGCTAAATAATTATGTAATTTAAAATTAAACACATTTTATTTAATATGCTCATAATATTTTAAAAAACTGGCTCTTTGCTTGAAGATCATCCAGGGCTTCTTGTACATTTGTATCGTTGAGGCTTCATTCTATTGTTGTCCAAAATCCATAGGTAAAATGTCCAGTTCCAAGTGGAATACTCTCAATTTTTGTCATATTTATTGAATACTTTGAAAATACTTCTAGACAGTTATATAAACCACCAGGAATATGATTACTTTCAAAAAGAAATGATATTTTATTTTTTGTTGGAGTATATGATATTTCATCATTTCATTTTTTGATAACTATCAAAAATTTAGTAGTATTTCACTCTTGATCTTGAATATTTTCATCTAAGATATTCAGATTATAGAGCTCAGCTGCAAGTGTAGAAGCAACAGCTGCTACTCATCTTTTTTGTTTTTCTGATATCATTTTCGCTGCTCAAGCTGTATCTCCAAATGGTTTTGGAGTAATATTTTTGTTTCTTAAGTATTGATGTGTTTGACTCAGTGCTTGATGATGAGAATAGGCTTCAGAAATATTAGAAATATCATCTTCTAAACTCAGTAAACAATGCTGAACTTCGAAGTCATATTCACCAATAATGGTATGATTATGACTTAAGAAATGGTACACGTTTGCATGTATACTTCCAGCATAAGAATTTTCTATTGGAAGAACACCAATATCTCAAGCACTTATTTTTTCCCAAACGCAGTCAAAATCAACCTGTCATATAATATCCTCAATATCAACTGAGAGATGAGAAACAATATTTTTAGAAGCAAGATGACTGTATGAACCAGGCTCTCCTTGGTAATAGATTTTCATAGTTATTTATTTGTATTAATTATATCGTACTCATCAAGTACACATTCTCAATAAGTTGCGAGTGTAAAACTCTGAGAATCAAAGGAAACTAGAACTCATGAAATTTTATCTCAGCTATATATGTTGTGAGCTACTATTTCTTTTCAGATACTGTTTTTCAATATATCTATTTGTTTTCACATCAAATAAATAACTTTATCAGTATATTTTTGACCTATTTCGCAGTTCTCTATACCTAAAAAGTCTCTAGCTGACTCGATATCTAAGCAAAATTTTTCTTTATTCCCAGACTTTACAGATGTATGAAAATTTTGAGCTGTATCGAGAAACTTTTCATGTACTTCAAGAATTTCATCATTAAACATTTGAATATCTGCGTAGAGTGCTGGATTTTGACCAAGGTATCGCTCTACACTTGATATCATGAGCTTATAAATGGGAGAAACAAAATCCATCGAATCTCAAATATTGCATCAGAGTCGCTTCATCGTTTCTCACACAACAAACATATTGAAGTGAGTTAGTCACTGAACTATTGCCATCATTTTATCATGATATATTGGAGTGGATTCTATAACTTTTGCATGCTCTCAAATGAGAAAATCTTTCAAATACTTATAACTTTGCTCATTTTTAACATTCTCATCTGGAGTGAGCACAATAACCTGTCCTGCAATTGAGCTTAAAAATGGTCCAAACATAGGATGGCTCGGAATCACGATTATATCATCCCGTTTTTGAAGTGCTTTGGATGGAAATTTTTTAATACTCGTCACATCAGCTGCAATAGCTCCAGATTTCAAATATGGAAGCGTTGTTTCAATAATTGAAAGTGTTCGAGAAATTGGAACACTATATATGACAATATCAGCATCTTTAACAGCCTCAATGTTGTTGTTTAAAAAAATACATCATAGCTCTTGTGAAACTCAATGTCATTTTTCTACATTATTTCATGTAATCGTGAGATGAATACAATCTCAAAAGTTTTTAAGGGCATACGTCGCTAACCATTTTCAAAAACCATCGGTTCATCACAGAATACTTACTTTATATACTTTTGTCATGACTCTTGTAAAAAATAACGGTAAATGGAAATACTACTACTGCTTGAAATATTCTCCTGAGTCTCTTAAGTTTATTTGGACTAGTGAATATACGATAGAGCCACTCAAATCAAGCAGATCTCCAAGCTTCTGGTGCTCTCTTTTGAAATCAAACGAAGTAATCAAAGGATGAACCAACTCAAAGACCAAGATGGAGATTTTTACATTTTTGCAGTCACTCTAAAACAGAAACTTCCTGTTTTTTCATTCCGAGAGTAGAAAATAGGACTTTTGCTTTTGAATCAGCTATTTTGTTAAATATTTCATTTTTATTTTTTTCACTATACACATAGTGATCAAATTTTAGATTGGGGAATACTTTTTTGAGATTTTTGGAAAAATGTTTTTGAGCCATACACTTTGCCTCATCTTCTGGGAAAAATGGATCTAAAATAGCGATACTGATTCAGGTAGCTTCACAAAAATACACGAGGTCCTCTGTAATATCGCTTCAACAGATTCTATCTCAGTATTTTTTATACAGAGCAAATTTTCAAAAAAAGAGATTCAAGAAGTAATACGGAAACAAAATAATATTCACTATTTTTGGATAATTATTTCATTGAATTTGGTATCCCAAGTACAAACCTATACCATCACTCGTGAGATAATCGGCTTCTTGTAGAATATGTAAAAACTCAGCATCTTGAAGTGTAGCGAGACACATTTCAGGATTTGGAGTAAAAATAGACTTTCCTTTTTTAATGTCCTTTTTAGATAGATACTTTGTTATCTCATTAAAAAACTTCGGATATCGGTATCTGTGTATTTCTAGTTCAAATATTTTCATAAAAAGTTGGTCTCTATTTTTGACTGTAAGATATATGTATGATATTCTTATTATAGAAATTAAATCTTAAAAACAAGTTATGTCTTTTTTCAAACTCCCAGAGCATACACAAGAAGCAATGTGACTGACTACAAACTCTGTAGCAGCTTGATTAGTGGATTCAGTTTTGGCAGATGTGGAAAAACTTCAGATTCCTACTACTACCCAACTTTCTGAGTATCAATATAACGCAATTGAAAGATGACTTGCAATAGCAGCTTAATACACGGTTAAACCCTTAACTCAAAAATTGCGCCCCTTTGAGTTATCAAAAAATCCTTTTTAAAAAGGATTTTTTTATAGAACTTTTATAAGTTCAGAAACACTTTCTCGAGTATTACTCACTACTACTTCTTGTGACAAAGAGCGAAATACCCAATCTGGAAAATCAAGGAGCACTGGTATTTTATCTGAAATATTTACTTCTTTCCCACGAGACATAAGAACTAATCATCCATCATCTGACTCATAACAATCAACTTCTCAATCGTGCCTTGATAATAAAAATGTCTTTGAATACAGTTTGGTATTAGACTCATTCTGAAATGAAAACTGAATGTTAGTACCTCAAGTATCAAAATTTTTCATCACTTTAATACGAGAAATTATATCCTTGGCAACAAAGATTCGTTTATTTTCATTTCATTTTGAAACTTCTGAAAAGTTTGAAATCTCTCTAGTCATCTAATACATCTTTAAAAAAGATATTATGCAATTGTATATATTTACAATAAAAACAACAATCTGTATTTATTTTTATGTTAAAAAGTATTGAGAATGAGCCTATATTCTTATTATTTTAATAAAAAATTCTTTAAGAAATTAATTACTCTCTGAGGAATTATACTTTGTAGTGCTGCTCATCTTTCTTGAATACTTCTCATTCCATGCCTTTTTATGTATCAAAATCTTCATATGTAAGTTTTTGCAAGTGATGTACTTTCAGAAAATCATCTGGGAAGCACGCTTTGAGTTGAGATATATGATTCTACCTCAATTCAAGCTTCTTCGAATTTTTGAGTAGCTCTTGCTTCATGAGAGTTCTCTCAGACTAATGTGATAGAAGTATCATGAGCTAATATTTGTTTTACTCTTTCGGCATTTTCTTGAGTGGTATTAGATTGGTCTTCTAAGACTATGTCCACTCATTGCATGATTTTTCAAATTTCTCATTTTTCCAAAATATTTTTCATATGTTCTGCCTCTGAAACAGTATCACCACTTGGATTTCATCATGTTAAAATAACCTGACTTATTCTATCAATATCGACTCCTTTTTCTGCATGTATTCTCTTTTGAAGTTGAATTATCCGAGCAATACTTAAGGCAACTTCTCTCCTTAATTCAGAGTTATTGTATCCGAGTGCAACTAAAACTTTACTTCTCTCGTCATCGGTTCATATAATATTATTTTCTTCCTGCATGTATTTTTAAATTATTTTTGAAGGAAATATTATTTAAAAGAATTCATATTCAAAATGAAAATAACTAATTAAAATAAATAAGTAAAAATTTAAAAAACTCCCTAAAAGTAGGAGTTTTTTATTTTCTGTAATTTTTGAAAAATCTTAGCTATGAAAATTTGAAGAACCCATTGCATATGTACTTGGACTGATTAACTTCTGTGTTCAATCTTTAACGGATGAAACAGCTACAAGAATCATAGGATTTTGCACATTATTATTAGCAGGAACAACTATGTCATCCTTATAGTCAATTGGTGAATAAGCAGTTAAAGAATCTTCTCCTCTAAGTTTGAATTGTGAAGTTGATGAACCTCATTGTCATTGAATAGTTACACTATCTTCTAATCCAATATTTTCAAAAGTGAAATCTACTCCATCTTGATCACCCAGGTAACTTCTATAAATTGTATTTTTCATAAGTTAATTATTATGTATTAATGAATATATATTAGCTAATAATATTTCTTTTTCAAATATATTATACAATATTTTAAGTTTATTCTGATTTATATTCCATGATTTTAGTTACTTCTCTAACACCGTTGACAAGCTCATCAACCTCTAAACTAAATACAGGATTTTCTTCTTCATCTCGAAGTGGTTGTCTTTCTCTATCAAGTACCTTTGAAGCTCGAACAAATGAACCTTCAAGTATTGTGAAAATATTATTTATTTCTCATTCTATTGCCGTTATAACTGCAGGACCTTCTATTTCTTTAAATTTTCATAATTGAGCTGATATTTCTCCAGCATTATCAATAGTTTTTTCTATCATTTCAGTACTCATAATTAAATTGTTTTAAAATGTATGAGTAATCATTATAATAAGAATAATACATTGCAAAAATATACTTTACGATAAAACAATGACAAGTCTTAAAAATAAACGGATAGCCATAGTATGTGATTGGATAAAAGATTGGGGGTGAGCTGAAATTGTACTCACGCAACTCCTTGAGATTTTCCCAGACGCTGATATATTTACGAGCGTATTTTGGCAACAAGATAATCCCCTTTTTGAGTGACGAAAAATAACAACAAGTTATATTCAGAAAATACCTGTACTCAATAAGTCTCATAAACTCGCGCTTACGCTCCGACCTCTTGCATTTGAGAGCTTTGATTTGTCTAAATATGATATTGTTATTTCTAGCACGAGTGCGGAAAGTAAATGAGTAATTACAAAACCTAACTGTCTACAAATTTGTTATTGTCATACTCCAACACGCTATTTTTGGAGTCACTATCATGAGTATCTCTCTATGATGGAATTTGGATTGCTTAATCCACTCGCAAAGTGGCTTATGCCAAAAATGATTCATAAACTCAGATTATGGGATTTTGTAGCTGCACAACGACCGGACTATTTTCTCGCAAACTCAAAAAATACACAATCTAGAATTTCTAAATATTATGACCGTGAGAGCACTGTTCTCTATCCATGTCTCGAGATTCAAAGTATTCCCTTTAGTTCTCAAAAAGAAGATTATTATTTTTATGCTGGAAGAGTGATTCCCTATAAAAAATTTGATCTATTAGTAGAGACTTTTAATAAAAACTGACTCCCTCTTAAAATAGTAGCAAATACAAAAAATAAATTATCAGAATATCTTAAAAGCATTTCAAAAGAGAACATAGAGTGGATATATGAAACAGATAATACTAAAATCAATATATTGCACTCAAAAGCAAAAGCATTTATATTCCCTCCTGAAGAGGACTTTTGACTGGTGCCTATTGCAGCTCAAGCAAGCGGAACACCAGTAATTGCCTACGGAAAATGAGGAGCACTTGAAACAGTAATAGATTGAAAAACGTGAGTTTTTTTCGAAACACAAACTTATCAAAGCTTACAAAAAGCCATAGACCAATTTGAATCCATGACTTTTGATGCATTTACTATTCGAAAACACGCTGAGAAATTTGATAAAAAAATCTTTAAAAATGAGTTACTTTGATTTATTGAAGAGAAACTAGATTCATAATTTGTCCTTAAATTTTGCGAATTCAATATCAGTTATTGAAGTTCATCTATAAAATGACTTCCATATATCTAAAGAAAACATATCTCGATTTCTTTCTCAAATTGTAGCATGCTTTCCGTCTCTGCCATCATATCCAATTTGATGACAATCACTTCAAAATGTAAGAATCAAGTCAAATTCTCGTCTCACTTTTAAAATAGCTTGTACCCATTCATATGATGCCTTTGTATTAATCTCAATAGCGTTTATTCATTGGTCGACATAGCTTCATATAGTTCGTTCAAATTCTGCAATTCATCATTTATTTCATCAAAAGGTAACGTTTGGATGAGCCATAGAAACGACTCATCCAGCTTTGTGGATAACTTCATGAACTGTTGTCTCAACACTTGGTTCGTATTCCTCAATTTCATATCAATATTCCTCATAAAGTGATCATTCTCTTTTGAGACATTCGAGGTAAAAAACTTCAATTAAGTTCTGATCTCCATCAAATCTATCTCATAAAATGTGTTTCATTTTTTCCTTGTTTCAAGGAATTGAATATAAATAATAAGCTAAAAACCATTTGTTTGCAGACTTTAATCCTCTCTGATATTTTCTTTGCATATAGTTTTCAAAATCATTCACATCTCACTTTATTCAAAATACTCAAAGTTTAGAAATCTGTCAATCATAGATATTTGCTTTTTTAAATCGAGTGTTTTCTAATATATCTTGGAGTGATTCACTCAATATAGCTGCATAACTGACGAGATGAAGACTTTTATCTACATCATAATTTCTTGCAGAAATTTCTACTGAATCACATGTTTCTATTCCATTGATTCTCAGTGAATCTTTAAAATCACTCGGAGATATAAAATCATGATCTGTAAGTGTTAGGAAATCAAGTCAAAGCCTTTTCGCTTCTCAAACGACTTCTTCGGGAGAGTTCCTTCAGTCACTGTTCGTAGAGTGACAATGCATTTCAATATTTTTCATAGCTCTATAATTAAAAATTAACAATTACATTTTATACAGCTCACCTAGCTTTATTTGTTTATATGTCATATATGTAAAATAAATAAATTATTTATTGCTATTTTTCACTGATATACTTATTATTTAGAGAGAAAATATTTGTAAAAATAATTTACACTTTATGATTGATATAAAAATATTAGAAAATATAGGACTCAGTGAAACGGAAGCAAAAATTTATATTTCCTTACTAGAAAAATGAACTCAAAGCATTTCAGGTATTTCGATTGTATCGTGATGCAATAGAATGCAAGTCTATGCATCAATACCAAGGCTTACAGAGAATAAATTGATTTGAGAAACGGTTCGATGAAAAAGAAAATATTATTTTGCAGAAAATCCAGAAAATCTTGAGAATATTTTTTATGAAAAAAAGCTTTTATTTCAAAATACTATCTCACTCTTAAAATCAAAGTACGAAAAGAAACAAGCGAAACCTGAACTCAGAACTTTTTATACAAAAGATGCGATGAAGCATATTTTTTATGATGTGGTAGAGACGCTCAATACCTGAGATACCTACTATAGATATAGTTCAAGAAAGCATGATAATCTCAGGTGATTTCTATCTGAAGACTATAAGAAAAAAAGAGATATGAAAGAAATTCAAAGAATGATTATAACCAGCGATGAGCTAAAAAAAATTAAAGAAAAATGAAACAATAAACTTAATAGAGAAATAGTGAGTATTCCCAAACTTTATGATTTATTTGAAGATAATATATCTAAGATAATATATGCAAATAAAGTAGCAATCATCGATTATGAATCAGAAACTTCATTTATAATCGAAAATAAAAAACTCGCAGATTTTGAAAAGAAAATCTTTAAGCTTTTATTTAAATATTTGAGAAATGATTAAATCAAATTCTTATCTCTCAGGTACATATCATATGCAAATGTAACACACTCTGCGTTGAGTGTTGTTTCATCAATTCTATAGTGCGTAAAACTAGCATTTTGAATTCGTAAATATGGAATCTCGTGTGTGAGATTTTTAAGGACTGCAATCATAGCGCGAGTGACTCATGCATGGGAGCTTATAAGTATTTTAGAATCTTTTTCATAAAATATTTTATCTTCAAAGAATCATCGTAATCTCTCAACACACTCAGCATAACTTTCGTATCATTCTGGATCATTATAGTTATATGGATCTGCATGAAATCAATCATTGAATAATTCTGAGGCTGGTCTATACTCATGGACTCAAAGGTATTTTTCTTTAAGCCTATCATCTTGAGTTATTTCTATATTTTGAGAGTCTACATAAGGTGAAATAGTATCATAGGCTCGAATAAGAGGGCTTGAATAGATCCTATCTACGTTAAGATTTTGAGATATAAGATACTCTTTTAATAACTGAGCTTGTTGTTTTCATTTTTCTGATAATGGAACATCTGTAATTCACGCGATGATTCATTGTGCGTTAGATTCAGACTGTCCGTGTCTTACAAGAAATACATCTATCATATTTTATTTTTATGTGGATAATAAAACTATATAGCTATCCAAAATATATTTCGGACTAAGATTATTTTTTTCTACTCCATTTATATCTTTCTCTAACTTTGAGAGTATTTTAATATACTTTCATCCCGATGACATAAGTACCTGCATGAGAGTTTTCAGTGCTATTAAATACTCATTTTTTTCAAGCTTTGCACTAAAAAAATATGTAATACACTCAAGTGATTCTCATACAATAAGTCACTCAAAAATTGAACTATAGAAACTATTCTCCTGTGAATGTCATCCTAATTTAAGCTCTCTTTTTTGCACTCTTGATAGGATAGTATCAATAACTCCAGACTCTGAAGCGTTTGAGAGAAATATTATATTTCACGCTCATGGTTCTTCAAAAAACTTCAAGCAAGCATTTTGCGTTTGAAGGGTCATACGAGAAATATTTTCTATAAAAAAAACTTGAAACGCGAATCTAGGTTTTACATCTCACTGAGTCATAAATCGTTTCATCTCATCAATTTTGAGAGATTCTCAAGTATCAACGAGATGAAAAAGACTCTGTTTATCCATTTCATTCTCTCTCAAGATTTCTAGAATAAAACTATAAATCTCATGATGCATGAGCTGCATATTGTTTTCAAGAAACAAAAAAGGTGATATCTCACCTCATGCTAGTATCTGTTTTTTTACCTCTGAAAAATTATTATTCATCTTTAAGTATATCTTGGAAAAGGGCTTCTAAATCAGCTTCATATTCTTGCAATACTTCATTTTCATCCTGTGTCATAGTTGGTGTATCAGCTTGAGTATTTACTTTTCAAGACCCCTGAGCTTGTACAGTATTGGTATTTTGAGAATTGGACTCTGCAGGAGTATCTATATTAGCTTCATCAGTATTTTCTAATTCATCATCAAAGATTGTATCTTGTGATCACGTCATTGTGTCTTGAAATAATGTGCCTGAGGAAGTCACTCAAGTACTTGTTGATCAAGAGAGCGTATTTTCTTCCTCATTTGGTTTTTGCTCAAAACAAGAACTGAGTACAATACTCAGTAGGATGATAGCGATAATAGATATATATTTCATACTACGTTTTTAAAAAAAAGAATTCATAAAAATAGTATAAAAAATACGATGCAATGCAAGTTTTTTCGTGTTGAAATATTATATTTTTTCATATAATACACAGGTTAATTTATACAAAGATACAAAACTTATGATTGAAAAGATAATTAAAGCAATATTTTGAGATATTGATACAAAGAAAATAAAAAAATTCACGAGAGAACTCAAGCATGTAAGAGAACTTGAAGCAAAATTTCAAGACATGACTTTGGAGGATATTGAAAAAAGAAATTTGGAAATTAAAGCAAGTTTCTCACATTTAGACTTTCAAAATCCAGAAGATTCAAAAGCACTGAGTCAGTGACTTGAAAGTGTGAAACATGAAGCAGCAGCTTTATGGATTTTAACGTGTAAGCTTTTATTTGGAAAAACATTTACAACAGAAAGTGGAAAAGAAGTCACATGGAATATGCTTCCCTATGATGTTCAAGTAATTTGATGACTCGCAATACACGAAGGAAATGTAGCTGAGATGAAAACATGAGAATGAAAGACTCTTGTAGCAACTTTCCCTGCTTACCTCAATGCATTATCTGGAAATGCTGTTCATATAGTTACAGTAAATGACTACCTTGCTTCTAGAGATGCTGAAGAGATGTGAATCCTCTATACTGCACTTTGACTCAAAGTATGAGTTATCACACATAATCAATCACGAGATCAAAAAAAGCTAAACTATGCAAGTGATATCATTTATGCTACAAATAATGAACTGGGATTTGATTACTTGCGAGATAATATGGCAAGTGAAATGGGAAACAAAGTTATGAATCCTCGTTTTTATGCGATTATCGATGAAGTAGATTCAATTCTAATAGATGAAGCAAGAACACCTCTGATTATCTCACAACCAGATAATGAACCTACTGAGAAATACTTAAGATTTTCAGCACTTGCAAAGAAACTTGAAAAAGGAGTAGATTATAAAATTGATGAAAAACAAAAAGCTTCAACACTCACTGAAGCGTGAATCAAAAAAGTAGAGACGATGCTTTGAGTTGAAAATATATATGTTTCTGATAGATATAATGACATTCATCATATAGAAAATGCTCTGAGAGCGAGTAGTGTGTATTTAAAGGATAAAGACTATATCATCCGAAATGAGGAAGTTATGATTGTAGATGAACATACTGGTAGAGTATTACCTGGACGTCGATACAGTGATGGTCTCCATCAAGCGCTTGAAGCGAAAGAGTGAGTAAAAATACAACAAGAATCAAAAACCCTTGCCAGTATTACTTTTCAAAATTATTTCCGAACGTATTGGAAACTTGCAGGTATGACAGGAACGGCAAAAACTGAAGAAGAAGAATTTTACAAGGTGTATGGACTTGAAACACTTGCAATCCCAACGAACAAACCAATCGCCCGTGAGGATAAAGCAGACTTGCTGTTTAAAAATGAAAAATGAAAATTTGAATATGTTGTAAACTATATTCAGGAACTCCATAAAACTGGGCAACCTATTCTTGTTTGAACCGTGTCAGTTGATAAGTCAGAATATCTCTCTGCAGAGCTTCATAAAGTGTGAGTTCCTCATAAAGTCCTCAACGCAAAACAACACGAATCAGAAGCTGAAACGGTTGCAGCTGCTGGACAAAGATGAGCTGTAACGATAGCTACTAATATGGCAGGTCGTGGTACAGATATTAAACTTTGAGAAGGAGTTATAGCACTGTGAGGTCTGATTATACTCGGGACAGAAAAACATGAAACGAGACGAATTGATAATCAACTTCGAGGTCGAGCTGGGAGACAATGAGATCCAGGAGTTACACAGTTTCTGATATCTCCAAACGATGATATTATGAGAATTTTTGGAGGAGATAAACTCTTTTGAATATTCAACTCAGCAATGTTTGCAAGTCTTCCAGATGACCAACCACTCGCGCAAAGTGGTATGCTCACAAAAAAAGTTACCTGAGTTCAAAAACAAGTCGAAGGTCACCACTTTGATGCTCGAAAACATGTATTAGAATATGATGATGTGATTAATAAACATAGAGAAATTATCTATAAGAGAAGAGATGCTGTTCTCTCTCACGTAGAAGCGAGCCCAGAAATTGAAAAAACTATTTCAGAAATGGTGTACAACAGAGTTAAAAATCTTGTTTTAGCTGAAGAAGCAAAACAAGGTGAAGCAGTAAATAAAAATAAACTTGTAAAAAGAGTACACGAGTATCTCGGTCGACCTATCATAGATGATTTTTTAGAAAAACAAGATATCACAGCTATCACGTGAGATCTCACTCTTGCTGATTATATAGCACATAGAGCTGTTGCTGAACTTGAAATGATACGAAGCGAGGCTCCAGATAATGATGCATATTATAGTCTTTTAAAGAAAATAATGCTTCAATCTATAGATAGACTCTGGATGAATCATATCGACTGAATGAGTAAACTCAGAGAACAAGTAGCTTTTGTATGATATGCTCAAAAACAACCAATTATGGTGTATAAAGAAGAGGCATTCAAAAAGTTCAAAGGACTTGTTGATGAAATTGAACTTCGAATTGTGAAGTCAGTATTCGCTATTACTCCAGCAACAGAAGTTCAGATAGCTCGAGTGGATGACTCAACACTTCAAGTGTCTTCAAGTGAAATAGAAAATATGGGAGTTTGACAATCAGACTCACCTAAAAACTCTTGAAATACGAGCCAGTGAAATCCTATCTTTGCTCAAAATAGGAATCAAACAACTCCTCGGAAAAAAATACGCGTTTAATTGCTCAATAAAGCTGTTAGAGTCAAGTAAATTTCTGTTTATATTGGAAAAAGTATGATAGTATATAAATAAGTCTGTTATAAATGCAGAATTTCTTACTATTATACTTTTTTTATGGCTGATATTAAAGATACAAACAACAATTCAATTCCTGAAGTAACAGATATTCTTGAGGCTTTAGAAGTCGAAGGTCCTGCAAATTCTAAAGAATCTCAAGAAACTATTCTTGTTCCAGTTCAAGATCCTTCAAAAGTAGCTCCTCTTCCTTGGGAGGAAGGAGCGGAAGAAGGAATCTCAATAAACAATATCATACAAGACGATTCTAAAACTCTCAACTTAGGAGAAAATCAAGAGATAAACTTGTTGAGTTTAGAAGATATAGTATCAAAAATTCAAGATAAAGAATATGACTATGTACTCATAGAACCAGAAGAAACAAAAGTAAAAGTAACATTTAGAGAAAATAATAGTAATAAAGCTACGACCTACATTAAATTTGCGACCTATACCAATATTTTACTTAAAATAAAACAACTTGCAGGGCTAGTAGTTGAAAATACATGAAATACTCAAGAGTGAAAATGAAAACTCACCATTTGAAAAAAGAACTATATCTTATTAACTAAAACAGTTCCATGAAAAAATGGAGAGAGAATATGGCTTAAAACGAAACTTAATACTCAAACGAGTAACGAAGTAAAAAAGAAAGTTCCACTTTCTACTATTTTGTGGTTTTTTGCAGCAATATTTTTTGTAATGCTCATTTTAGGATGAAGTTTTATAAGTTTTATTGTTATAAACGCTAAAACCGTTGACGATGTACAGTTCTTTTCCAGTCTTGGGATAAGTCTCAATGATATAAACTCATTTATATCTCAAATTGTTACCTTTATATTTTCTATTCTCTTATTTATTCTCACACTGATTCTATCAGTATGTTTGTTTAAATTCTTTCTGACTAAAAAAGTATTTAAAAGAAAGAAAATACTCTACGCTCTACTTTCAGTATTTTTACTCATTATCACATTTTCAACGGCAACAGCTTGGATGTATGTTGATCAAAAAATCAAACAACTTCCAAACTGGCAAGAACAAGCCTACGGTGATCTCAAAATATTTGATAATGCTTTACTCGTCAGTCCAGATTTCAGTGACAGTGAAGCACTGTTAAGCGAAACTAAAAATCTTATCTGACCTGTAAATCTAAATTTTGATCTTACAAATTTTCAAAACAACCAAGAACGAAGCGGTCTCACTATAAATAAGTATGTATGGAACTTTTGAGGGACAGTAGTTGAGTCATTTACTCCAGTTGTTATTCAGAGTTTTGACAGAGTTTGAAACTATGAAATACGTGTAGAAGCAATAGGAATAGATAGAAATGGACAGGAAGTGGTTCAAGAGCTCACAAGTATTCCAACCGTTTCAATTTCTCATATCGTAAAATATACAGAAACCATCACAAACAACTGATGAAAAAAAGTAGCCTTTGATGCCTCAAGTATAAAAGACATATGATCTGTAAAATGGTATTTTAAAAGTCCAAAAACGGATAACGAAACTGTCGAATATGAAGAATGGTCCTACAATAATGATGGATTTGAATTTATCCCGGGTAAAATATTTTTTGAAACTATGTACATTTGACTCTCTGTTCTCAGAAATGGAAGTGATGAAGAATCTATTGATAAAGTATTTGTAATTCAAGCTGAAATAGATGGAGAAATGAGCTGAGAAATATCTTATGAAGCTTCACTCGAAAATGACTTAGAATATGAATTTAGCGTTCTCAATCCTCAAACAAGTTTCTCTAACTGATTTATTGAAAAATATGATTGGAAAATATGAGATAGAAGTTATTCGTTGACTTCAAATTTAGAAAAATCTAATCAAGCTCCCGTTCTCACACATGTATTTCAAAATTATTGAGAAAAAAATGTATCTGTCGTGATGACTGATTCTCTGTGAAAAACATTTACTTTAAATAGTACCATCACCCTCCAAAAAGATGTAGAACTCAAGGAGTTTCTTATAATTACAAATGAGGCTACAAATGAACAACCGAGTAATCTAAAATACGAAACGAGATCTCATGAGTACTTTATTGATGAGATTTGAGTTCCAAGTACTCTAAAGTTTGATGCGAGATACGTGAGACCTACTAATATTTCATATTCGCTCGATACTGTTTCATGGGATGTCTGAAATGATAAAGATATAGAATCTACTGGTAAAAACTATACCCTAGAAGTTGGACGAGAATGAAACAATACCCTCGCCGTAACTTACAATTTCAAACATCGTCGAAATACTGATGATATTATTTCTCTCACTGAATTTATATATATTCAAGCTGTTAAAAAAGATGCAATTCTTAGTTTAGAAATAGAGAACTCTAGTAACTATGCTCCAGTCAGTGTGAGATTTGATGCATCAAAGAGTTATATAAAAGATGATAACATTATTAAATTTGTCTATGATTATTGAGATTGAATTGTGGAGGAGAGAGATGCCATTAATCCAGGTCATAGATATGCAAAAGCTTGAGACTACACGATTAAACTCACTGTTATCTGACAAACTGGAAAAGAATTTTCTCTTGAGAAAAAACTTATACTCTTACCAGCTCCTCAAGATGTAAAGATATCTCCAAGTTTAAAAAGAGCTCCAGTAGACCAATGAATAGACTTCTCTTCTGCTGAAAGTGCTGGACAGATTATTGAATATTTCTGGGACTTTGGGGATGGAAATATATCAACTGATGCTAATCCATCTCACGCATATACCAAAGCCTGATTTTATACCGTGACACTTCGAGCAGACTTTGTAAATAATAATTCTATTAGTGATACGATTGAAGTAGAAATTATAGAAAAAAAATAATAGATAAAAAAACTCTCCAAACTTGAAGAGTTTTTTTATATATTATTTCAAGATTATTCTATAATTTTTCTTTCATTTTCTAATGAGTAAAAATTTTCAATGAATAAAATCATTTGAAAAATCATAATTTGTATCTGTAATTTTTTGTTCATTGAGTGCTAATGCCCCAGAACTAATACTTTGTCTCGCACTACCTCCTGATTTTTCAAGTCATGATTCTATAAATAATTCAAAGAGATTCTGAGAACTATATATCAATCATCCTATTTCAGTACTAAAACTCTTGAGTTCATCTGCATTTAGTTTTGTAAGGAGTTCTATTTTATCTCACTCTCCAAATAAAAATTCAGTAATATTTGCTGCAAGTTTCGCTTCTTCTTCTCAATGTATTATTTTCACAACTTCGTATGCAAGTCTTTTTTGCCCAAGTCTCTGCTCTGGTGATTTTGAATGTTCCTCTAATATTGATGCTATATACTCAGAATCTAATAGAGTCAAAAGTTTCAAGTAGCGTTCTACATCAGCATCTTCTGTATTCATAAAATACTGATAAATAGCATATGGTCTTGTTTTATTTCTATCTAAAAAAAGTGCATTTCATTCAGATTTTCCAAATTTTTTTCAACTGGCATCAGTAATAAGTGGCCAAGTAAAGACGTAGGTTTCGTCTTCTGTTTTTTTACGAATGAGTTCAATCCCTGTTACCAGATTTCCCCATTGATCCTGTCCTCCCATTTGCAGATTCACTCACATGTTTTTATGGAGATAATAATAGTCAAATCCTTGCAACAACATATACGAAAACTCAGTATAAGAAATAGACTTTGTTGGATCCTCTATACGTTTTTTTACCGTATCCTTCGACATCATTTGATTCACGGTATGAAATTTTCAAACTTCCCTGAGGAAATCTAGATATGATACTCACACGTAAAAATCAAGATTATTTACAATTTCAAAATCGAGTTTTTTTCCAGTATTTTCTGAAAGTCTTGTTAAAATAGTTGTAAATTGATTTCATATAGCAGCGACATTTTTCTCCAGAGTTGCTTCATCGAGAAATGTTCTCTCAGATTCTTTTCCTCCTGGATCTCATACCATACCTGTAGCTCCACCAACAAGTGCATAATATTTGTTTCATTTAAGCATGAGTTGCACAGCAGTCATAAATCCTATAAAGTTTCACATATGAAGCGAATCAGCTGTTGGATCAAATCACACATAAAATTTTTCAGATCATTGTTCTAATTTTTCAAATATATCATCGCTAGAGTATTGGTATAAATATCCCCTTTCTTGTAAATGTTCTTTGAGTTTCATAATATTTTCTTGCGAGTTAAAAGTATTTCTCTTATAATAAACAAAAATAATACTATCGCAAACTAAGCATTAAAATTTATGAATACGCAAAGTCGAGAATACTGGGAAAAAAATAAGCCTACAGATTTATGAGCCTCAAATTGTCCACTGTGTCAGGAAGCAGAAAATATACTCTATGAAACAAAACATTGGAAAATAATAAAAAATAAATATCCAATTCTTGGTCTAGATAATCACTGTATGGCGATTCCTAAAGAGCATGTTATATTTGCAAAAGATCTTTCAGATGTTCAGTATCTAGACTATAAAAATGTAGAGCATTATATGTTTAGTTATTTTAAAAACTCTGATTATTTCACTTTTATGAGGGAGTCTCTTTCGGGAAGAAGTTTAGAACATCTACATTACCATTTTCTTCCATGACAAATTTGGTATAAAGATGTTGAATCTATGTTGCAAAAGCAGGCATTCTAAAACATATCTTTTGCAAGTAATCATATTTATGCTATATTACAAGCATACAATTTTTTAGAACAACGCGATGAAAATCGATCTTTGGAAAATATTCTGATCAAAATGTAGAGCAAAACTTCTTGAGAAGTTTTTTTTAGATTACTATGCATGAGGAAACCAGTGATACCATATGCGAGGACTCGCAAGAGAATTGGATGAACAAATAAATTCTGTAAAAAGAGAACTTGATAACTTAGAAGAACTGTGAGTTCTTCGGTCACGAACCGAACTGAGAAAAAAAATATTTACTATCAATACCAATTTTTATCTCATTGATGAATTTGAGAATATTTTTCTCAAGACCTATAATCCACTCGATGAAGTAAAGAAGTATTTCAAAACTCAAAATCTACTTGAAGTCGTCATCGTAAATAAGAGTATTGAAAAAAAACTCTTTGAAGATGGCAAAGCTATACTTGATATATTTATGATTGGAGAAATAGAGAGAGAATGATTTTCAGAATTTTTACAATCTATATTCTTTGATAGAAAAGTGAAATTTGCGATTATCTCTACAGAGGATTTTTTCAATAGACTCTCATATTGAGATAAACTCATACATAATATACTCAGGGAAAAATGAAATATCTTTATCAAAGATACTCTCAAAGTGAAAGAAAAACTCGATTAAAAAAACTCAAGCGAACTTGAGTTTTTTTTAAATTATTTTTTTACCATTTCCCCACTTCAACAGAACCTATATGATGTTCAAATTCTCAGTATTTTATTTTGTAATACGCCAGTATTCCTATCATCGCAGCATTATCCATACAATAGAGCTTTTTCACTGGAGCATAAAATTTTAGTCATAATTTTTGAGATGATGATTGTATTCTCTGATTCAAATCATCATTTGCGCTGACTCATCCAGCAAGCATGACAGTAGATACTCATTTTTGCTGAGCAGCTTCAATGAGTTTGTAGCTGAGTACTTCGTTCACGGCTGATTGAAATTCGAATGATAATTCTATTTTATCATCTTGCGTGAGGACTCCTCTTTTGTCTACTTCACGTTTTACTGCACTTTTCAGACCTGAAAAACTAAATCAAAATGCAGATTTTTCTAAAAATACTCTTGGAAAGAGATTTTTTCATTCTTGTGTAAACTGAGATGCGAGATTTGAAATAATAGGTCAACCTGGATATTCAAGTCACATCATTTTCGCTACTTTATCAAACGCTTCTCCAGCTGCATCATCTTGGGTTTGCCCAAGTTTCACTCGTGTCCACATATCTGACATATAATACACTTCGTTATGTCAGCCAGAAACCGTGAGACATACAAGTGGAAAAGAAATTTGTGATTCTTTTCTCTCTAAAAAATTAGAAAATATATGTGCCTGAATGTGATCAATGGGAAGTATAGGAATCTGAAGGGTTTCTGAGAGAGTGGAAGCAACCGTAATACCTGTAAGAAGTGATGGGACGAGTCCCGGATGCGTCGTCACTGCAATATAGTCTATATCTCTAAGTTCAGTATTTGCTTCACTCAGAACGTGCGCGAGTACGTCAAAAATAACATTTGCATGTTCCCGACTCGCAACTTCTGGAACAACTCAACCTGTGAGATTATGGATTTTTATTTGAGATTTTGTGTGCATACAAATAAGCACCTCGTTTTCAAAAAGAGCTATACTCGTATCATCACATGATGTCTCAAATGCTAAGATTTTCATTTTATTTTTTAATACTATCTATAAATTTTTGCATATCAGCTTTGAGAGGAGCTTGTATTTTAAGTGCTTTCTTTTTTATAGGATGCATGAGCTCTAACTTCCAAGCATGAAGCATTTGTCTTTGAATGTAATAATTTTTTTCAAAATAACTATTAAGTTTCTTGTCTCAATACGTCTTATCTCATAAAATTGGGTTTCAAATATGTGCCATATGGACTCGAATTTGATGCATTCTCCCAGTTTCGATTTGTACCTCTACAGCTGATAATGTAACTTCTCATTCTGGAAGTTGGAGTATATATTCATCTAAAACTTTGTAGTGCGTAATTGCTTCTTGTCAGCTTTCTGAAATATGTATTTTATTTTCATTATGAGCTTTTTCTCTTCGAGCGAGTGATTTTTTAATCGTTCACGATTGATGAGAGAGTTTGCCAATTACTACAGTAAAATACATTTTTTTAAGGGCATTTTTTTCTTTAAAATCCTGGACTATTTGCACGAGTGCTTGTTTTTGTTTTGCGATGACAATAACTCATGAGGTATCACGATCAATTCTGTGAGCAAGTGAAGGACTAAAGGTCAGACTATCAAGTTTTTGAGCGTAATAATCCTGAACTTGCTCAATGAGTGATACCTCCTCTGATTTATGGTCTCATGGATGTACATTGATTCCTGGATTTTTATTGAGTATTAAAAGATACTCATCTTCAAATATTATATCTTTTTTATGAAGTTTTTTATCCTGAGATACTACAACATTATCTTTTATATTTTCTCTCAAACTCTGTATTTCTGTTTCACCGAGATATACATTTACAGTTTCTCATGTCGAGAGTTTATATTCAGGTTTTTGTTTCGTTTTTTGTTCGTCTAAAGTTATAACTTTTATTTTTCCAGTTCGAATACTTTTAAAGATAAAACTCAGACTCGCCTGAGGAAAAAGTTTTTTCAAAAAAGAATCGAGCCGTTGCTCTGAATCATTTTTTAAAATTTGAAAAGACTGCATAAAAAATTATTGAAAAATAGTAAATCAAAAAGCTGAATTCGTAGAAAGCTGAGGAACTTGCACTTCAAGCTTCTTTGCAAATCATCTTGATTTTCAAACTGAAACTATTGCAGTAGCAGGAAGTGGAATAGCTCCGTTAGAAGTAAGTCTATATTCTAAGAAAGAAAGTTGTGTCTGATTGTTTATAAGGACTAATGGATTAACAATACTCAGAGTCAGAACACATTCACTTCATGATCAACAATTTGAACCATAAAAACTTCAAAAAGTTTCATTAGATATCCCATCTAAGTTCGTTCAAGTTCTTGGCCAAATATTGAAACTATACCCGGAACTTCATCATTGAATCTGTGTTTCTGTAATTAAAGATCAAGAAAGTGTCGTAAGAGATGCTGTATCTGATGAAAGTTGCCATACAAGTATGTCATCATTTTGTGTCGTATTAAACTGTTCATTTAATCATCAAACTCCATCTAAATCGGGAATTTGTACCCTCAGAGTAAGTGGTGCACTAATTCTATTATTTCCAACGAGAAATTGAGCTACATTATCTGGAGATATTCTATTAAAATTCTGATCATATTCACTATCTCATTGACCAGTACTTGGTATAATTGTACCTGAAGATGTAGAAGAATACGCATAATTTATATTCAAGTCTCATCCTGAAGCATTTATTTCATTTCAATATGTTGTCACTGTTTTAAGTGAATGTGCATATATTCATTGTTCTAGTCCAGCATATCATTGATAAAAAGCATTACTTGCATTTTCTATACCACTCACATTACGACTATAAGGAATCATATATTCTAGGAGATATAATCCAATGAAACTAAAAAAAACAGTAAGTCAGAGTGCGAGAACAATTGAAAATCAAGATTTTGAGGCTGTATGTTTCATATTATTGAAAATTTAAGTTACTGAGTTGTATAGTCGTTGAGAGTTCTACAGATGGAGTAGTTCCAGTGATTTTTCTTTTTTCCTTCCAACTTGGCTGAATTACCATATGCAATTGAACGTATGGTGCAATTTTTATCATCGGATCTCTATCTCTCCATGAATATTCTAAACTTTTATATGGTGCGATATAAAACTCTAGCTTTGATATATGAATATTGTTTGGAAATATAGATTGCCAATATGCATCAGTTCCAGCACTTGCAAGAGTATTTGGTGTATTGGTAAAATCATTGTCTATGAGCCACGTATCGATTTTACCATCACCCTGACTGATATCTGAAATTGCAGCATTGTGATCATCTCACCAATCACGACCTACTAACTTGATGAACTCAATGGTTCAAAGACATCCCGTTCAGGTCATAACTTTTGTCCCAGTACAAGTCGCTCACGTTGGTCTATCAGGATCAAGTCATACATTCCATCTAAAAAATGTTCGCTCATCTCAGGCCTTATTAATCAGATACAGTTCTCATACGTCGATTCCATTAGTAAAAGCTTCAGGACCAATTCAAAGAAATAAATCATCAGCATCCCCATACACAAATCCGTTTCCATCTTCGTCTCCATGCACCGTTCAAGATGCATCGTAATCACTATTGTAATCAATAAACTGATCTTCGTATTGACCGTATCTTTGTCTTAAGTTAGTATTTGTGAATACTGTTCCATCTGCATTACGCTTGCGCGTCGAACTTGTTAAACATCCACTTCACGTCAATGCTTGTGATACTCAGTTTCAACTCGTACAGTAGTATCTTACTCCGTCATTTCAGAAACGACTTTCATTTTGATAATGCCCTGCCGTAAAAACGGTATTGTAACTAAATCTATTCCAATATTCTTCATAATCGAGTGTTCAACCTGTTTTTATCATTTCAAAAAACTTTTCACCTGCATAAAACGCCTCTTTTTCTATCGTACTTTGTTCAATGAGTTTAATTTTTCAAACTCATACTGAAGCCAGTGCTTGAAATCAAGCAAGCATAACAAATGTGACTATCAGTATTCCAACTAATACCTCAACAAGACTGAATCACAAATTTATTTTTTTCAATTGAATCATGTGTTGTTAGATTTTTTATGTAAAAATAAATGATGAATACTATCTCACAGCAAACGACTTACGCTGTAGAGATTTTTATGTTTTTTAAAGTACGCAGGCCAGTGAATAATAAAAAAATCTAAAATTCTAAAAAAAAATGATTGCCGACTTGGATGCTTTCATCAAAAAAAAACTTTGATCGAGCGAAACATACTCATAGCAAAACTGAGGAACACACAGATTATATCAAAAAAAATATTATCGATATCTTTTTTTTCTTGAGTTTTTATCACTCCAGTATATGATAGAAATTAACACGATTCATTATACACAAAAGATGTGACGAGTAAATGATAATTCACTCAATTTATATAAAATATTAATTCAATATCTCAGCAAATGGCATCAAAAAATAAAAAAATCATTCGAGCAGTTCAAAAAAATCTCTGAATTATTCAAGAACAACTTCGTTTCAAAACATCACATATTAGTGATTGAGGAAAGATCTCACTCGCATGAGTCTCAATCAGTTTAGTATCTCTTTTCATCATTTGGGTAAACTCAGAAGTGAGTATAGTTTCATCTTGAAATACACAAATATCGTGAGTAAACAGTTTTTCTGCACTGGTGTGATATACATGATTTTTTATTTTACTCATACTATGATTTATTTGTTTCTCCATATTTTCAATTCGAAAAAAAGAAAAGTTTCATTCCTTCTCTCTTATCCACATATATGATTTTGCAGCTTGTTTTTATGGTTCGATTCTCATTATGATACTCTGCCTCCAATGATTATTTTATATGAGAGGACTTCAAACATTTTCAAGTGATATTTGATATTGAAAATGAATAATTCTATGTATCACAGGAGCAATAGTGATTCTCATTTGATCGCTTATTCTAAAAAAAGAATATAGAAAAAATATTAAATGAAGTTATACCAGTGAAATAAAAAATCAAGACTATGGTAGTGAGCTTGAGCCCAACCGAGATAATATGAAACTCCCTTTCTAAAGCCTACGAACAAAGTATGACACTTTAGAAAAAAACTTTGACTTTTGCTCTACAACAATTATATTTTATTCATTAGATACCTAAATTAATTCAATGCAAGCAACTCTAACACGTAATACAATCGAGAAATCATTTTCTGATGTGCTGAGCTCTCTTTCAGAAAAAGAAAGAATGGTTATCGAACGAAGAATAGGATTAAACGGAGAAAAGGAAACACTTCAAAATATCGGAAATTCTTTTAAACCGGCTATTACTCGAGAGAGAGTACGACAAATAGAAGATGCATGAATTAAAAAAGTAGGTAGAATTATTAAAGCTACAGAACTTGCAGAAATACAAGAAATGGCTCGAGAACTTATGGCTCATCATGGATGAGTGCTCACAAGAGAAAAAATCATTTGAGCTCTCATAAGCGAACTCAATCTTTCAAAAGATATTAACGCTCATATTTTAGAAGTCATAGTACAATCTGACTTTGAAATCGTTAAATCAAAACCACGACTTGGAACAGAAACTTATTTTACTCTTCCAGATATTACAAAAAAAACTATAGATGCAGTTCATAGAGAAGCTGTAAAAATACTCAAGAGAAAAAAAGATGTTATGGAGCGAACTGAGCTCTACTGTGAAATACAAGAATCTCTTTTAGAAGAACACTCTCAACTAGAAAATGTATTTATAGATAGTGTTTTAGATATTTTTGAAGATATAGTAAAATGAGAAGAAGTACTCATCGGTCTCACAAGATGGAAAATTCTCAATCCAAAAACTCTGAAAGACAAAGTAATCTATGTTATGAAAAAAGAGAAAGTCCCAATGCACTTTATCGATATTTCAAATAAGATTTCAGAATATTTATGAGAAGCTGTTAAAATTAATACAATCCACAACGAGCTTATCAGAAACGAAGAGTTTATTCTCATCGGTCGTGGTATATACGCTCTGAAAGAATGGTGATTCAAACCAGGAACAGTACTTGATGTTATTCTTGATATTCTTTCTAAAAACGGAGGACCTATGAATACAGAAGATATCATCAAAAAAGTATTAAAAGTTCGAAACGTTAAGAAGACTACTATCTATATGAATCTTCAAAATAAAAAAGCTATAGAAAGAGTAGGTCGTAACTTCTACGCAGCAAAATCATAATACAAAAAAAAATCTTACTTTACTGTAAGATTTTTTTTTGTATTTTGAATTATGGAAGTTTTTTAATCTTACTTTTATCCAAGTTTTCCCCAGCTACCCAACTTAGTTTTGTTAAATAATATGTTTCACATCATTCAACTCGATATGGAATTTCAATATTAAATTTAGTCTTAGTTATCGATGTAGCTATTGGATTTAAACTAAAACCAGAATTCTTACATTTTCAATCAAAAGTCATGTCTGATATCATAACTTGTACTTCTGGTATAGATTCAAAAGGTTTATAAAATGTTACCTCATATCTTTCAGGGGAATCAGATTTTCTAATAACTTGTCAATAATCTACTCTTCAAGATACTAAACTATCAACATAACCTTTTGTAACAGCATGATTTCCATTGGTTGGAGTTCAAGTAAGTGTCAATATATTCATTTTAAAGTTTGAATCACTATCAAGTCTTCCTCCCCCAATTGATCCAGCTTCAATATCTGCTCAGGTAATTGTACCATCTTTGATGTCTACTCATGTTAATGTACCATCTTTGATTTCTGAAGTATCTATAGTACCATCTCTAATATTATCACCTTTGATGTCTGTAATATTTGAACCATCTCCCACAAATCAAACAGCTTGAATACTTCAGGCTACTTCAAGCATTTGGTTTGGGTTACTTGTTCCAATACCAATTCTCCCATTTGAGAGGATTCTCATCTTTTCATCATTATTTATTCTAAATCAAGTAAAAGAATCTTTTTCTGCTTGATAACTCCAGTTTCCATCTCCATCCAATAGTCAAAAACTTGAACCATTATTTGAACCGTAAACTATTCCGTATTGAGTACTTTGTTTATCTCTCAGTACAATCTGAGTATTAGTATCATTGTTAGAATCCACAAAGAGTTTGTTATCGTTGTTTCATGCGATTTGCTGATTTCCTGTTCACATTCTGTATCTTCCGTTAGCTGCAATTATAGAATTTACTTCAAATGTAGCAGTGTTATTTATTTCACTGTTTCAAATAGCATTTGATGCGACATCTGCTGAAGATACTTGTCCATCTATAATATTGAGACTATTCACAGAATTGTTCGCAAGTTCATTATTGGTAATTGCATTCAGTGCTATATCTAAGGTAGCGATTTCTCTATTGATTATATGATTAGAATTGATTGAGTTATTCGCAATCTTGTTTCAAGTAATCGTTCCATTTTGTATATTTGCTCCATCAATATTTGTAATAGTTGAACCATCTCAAATATATCTTGCTGCGGTAATATTTCATATTGCTCTCACACTTCCATTCACATCCAGTTCAAAACTTGGAGTCGTATCATTTATACCAATTCTTGTTCAGGTATCAGTAATAATACCAGGAGCAAAAGCATTTCCATTCCATTTTGGGACATTGTTATTCAGTCCTGTTCAGAGATTTCGGAGGGCTGCAATAAAAACATTTTTTATTGCTCTGACTCCAGCACTTGTATCAAATATATTTGCTATAATTTCTCAGACAAAACCTTTTTGATCCATTCACGTTGGGGCTGCAGGAACTCAAGTAGCAACAGCTTGTACTTTTTGAATCTTTGTATTTACTTCAGCATCAGTCGCTGCGTAGATAGTATTTGTACAAACAAAAAGTAGCACAAATATCGAGATAATAATTTTCATATAAAATATGTAAATATATAAACTTACTTAAAGTATATCATATTAATGAGACTTAAATCAAATTTGCACAAAAAAATCCCCACTGATGGGGATTTAATATTATTAATTTTTATCACAACATACTGCGTAGGCTCTTTGTGAAGCATTATTTCATAAATATGTACTACAATCTGCAGTCCATCAAGATAAATCTGAGAGTGGTTGACTCAAAGAAATCATGTCATCTCGAGCAACATAACACTGTGCTCATCATGACATTACAAATTCATTTGCTGCACATGAAGCTGTAGAATTTCCAGGGAAGTTCCAACCTGAATCTACTACTCTACAAGCAAACTTTCATTTTATAGTCCCAGTAACTGTGAGACCTGCCATAGTAAAACCAGAAGTATTATCAAGTTCACTCCCTCTAATACTATTGGCTGCTATCTTTCAAGCTGTAATAGTATTTGCAGCTATATCAATACCTTCTATAGAGTAGTTTTGTATATTTATACTTTCAACAGCTCCAGTAGCAAGTTCACTATTTCTAATTGCATTGGGAGCAATATCATTTCATGTTATAGAATTATTTTCGATTTCACTTGAATCTATAGTTCCATCTTGAATATTGTCACCATTTATATTTGTAACATTTGCACCATCTCCTCTAAATCATATTGCTTGTACATTTCCATTTACCTCAAGCATTTGGCTTGGATTATTTGTTCCTATACCAATTCTTCCATTTGAAAGAATTCTCATTTTTTCATCATTATTAACCCTAAATCAAGTAAAGGTATCTTTTTCTGCTTGATAACTCCAGTTTCCATCTCCATCTAAGAGTCAGAAAGTACTTCCATCTCATGATCAAAACACTCTCCCATATTGCGTTCATTGTCTATCTCTAAATACCATTTGAGTATTTGTGTCATTATTTGAATCTGCATAAATAGCACTATTATTGTCTCACGCAAGTTGTTGATCTCAACTTCACATTCTATATCTTCCATTTGATGCTCTGATTGAATTTACATCAAATGTGTCTGTATTAAGTAGTTCACTGTTTCAAATAGCATTTGTTGCTACATCTGCTGAATTTACTTGTCCATCAATAATATTTCAACTATTTACTGAATTTGGAGCTAATTCGCTATTTGTAATAGCATTCAGTGCAATATCGATTGATGCTATAGCTCTATCAATTATATGGTTTGAATTGATTGAGTTATTCGCAATCTTGTTTCAAGTAATCGTTCCATTTTGTATATTTGCTCCATCAATATTTGTAATAGTTGAACCATCTCAAATATAT